>JAESGF010000005.1_pt1 | contig 854205 bp, 806 predicted proteins | sample 9269621 | NCBI WGS metagenome assembly JAESGF01 (sample SAMN14515066, study PRJNA621663) | algae metagenome | isolation source: Tolypothrix carrinoi HA7290-LM1 and co-occurring heterotrophs from dry rock... | place: USA: Makauwahi cave, Kauai, Hawaii | collected 2011-01-06 | reverse complement strand
ATCGTTCGACTCCTCAGGTAAAGGAGCCGAAAGGGTCTGCCTGCGGCAGACCACGTTCAATCAGGCGCGGCGCTCGAAGGGCTGCTTTACATCGAGGCTAGCGCCAATCCGCGAAGCGGTTCGTGCATCGGCCATTTGCAGGATGGACAGGCTGCGCTTGATCGGGGGCGCGTTCGCTTGCCGGCCATTACCGGATACACTTCATGATCGATAGCGAGTGAGCCTATCGATCAAGATACCGGCCATTTCTGATCGATAGAGACCCGTCCTATCGATCACCTGCATGATCGGGTTGCCTGATCGGCCGGCAAATTTGCCGCCAAAATGAGAAGCAGCATCCAAGGATAGGCAATTCGGACCTACTGGCTCGTTTGCAAATGCGAAGCGCTACAGCATTGAAAAACAGCTGATTTCGCGGCGATGGTTTGTGGTTTGTGCAGTGTTTTCCGACCTAATTCGAGCGCAATTGCGACCGTGGTATAGGCCTGCAAAAATTTCCTAATGATTTCAAGGAAATGGTGGACGCACTAGGGCTCGAACCTAGGACCCGCTGATTAAGAGTCAGCTGCTCTACCAACTGAGCTATGCGTCCACTGCCGGTTTCCGGCACTCACGATGCTTGGAGAAAGTCCCCCGCGTCGTGAAGAGAGCGGCCCGCTATCATGGTGCGGAACCCTTGGCAATGGCCTTGCCGAAGTTTTTTATCAATGCAGGCGTCGGCTGCCCTTCTTGCTGTCGTTTTCGATCGCGAGGATGATCCCCACGCACGCCATGATCGTCAACATCGACGAGCCACCATAGGAAAAGAGCGGCAGCGGAATGCCGACGACGGGCGCGAGCCCCATCACCATCATCAGGTTGATCGCGATATAGAAGAAGATCGTCATCGTCAGGCCCGCCGCGGTGAGCTGGCCAAAGCGCGTCCGCGCCTTGAGCGCCACGCGCGTCGACCAGCGCAGCAGCAGGAAGAAGCCGAACAGCAGCGCCAACCCGCCGATCAGCCCCCATTCCTCGGCCATGGTGGCGAAGATGAAGTCGGTATGTCCCTCGGGCAGATAGTCGAGGTGGCTTTGCGATCCGTTGAGGAAGCCCTTGCCGCCGATGCCGCCCGACCCGATCGCGATCTTCGACTGGCTGATGTGATAGCCGGCGCCCAAGGGATCGCTTTCGGGGTCGAGGAAGATCAGCACGCGCTTCTGCTGATAATCATGGAGGAAGGAGAAGAAGATGGGCAGCGCGGCGACGCCCGCAGCCGCGGTGCTGCCGAACCACCAGAAGGGCAGCCCCGCGGCGAACATCACCACGACCCCGCCCGTACAGATGGCGAGCGCGGTGCCGAGATCGGGTTGCAGCATGACGAGCGCGGCGGGCAGCCCGATCATCACCAGCGCAGGCCAGAGCGCGGTGAAGGTGCGCGTGTTTCCGGGGGGCAACTGGGCGTAGAAGCGGGCGAGGGCGACGACGATCGCGACCTTCATCAATTCGGACGGCTGGAGGTTGATGATGCCGAGGTTGAGCCATCGCTGGCTGCCGCCGCCGACGAAGCCCAACAGCTCGACGGCGATGAGCAGGACGAGCACGCCGATATAGGCGATATAGGAGAAGTCTTCAAAAATGCGTAAGGGAAGGCGCCCGATCACCAGCGCGGCGGAGAGGAAGACGATGAAGCGCACCCCCTGCTGCCACGCCCACGGCGACCAATTGCCCCCCGCGGCCGAATAAAGGACGAGCAGCCCGAAGCCGGTGATCCCGCCAAGAATGGCGATCAGTTTCCACGGGATGCGCTGGATCGCGGGCGGGACGGGGATCATTGCGGCACTCCGAGGTCGGGATCGCTCGACGCGCCCGATTTCCATGCGGCATAGTCGCGGTCCATCCGGTCCTTGATCGGGCCGCCCCAGCCGGCCTCCAATGTCTCGAGCGCCTCCATTCCCTTTTCGCGATCGAACAGATAGGTCATGAAATCGCGGGCGACGGGCGCCGCGGCGCGGCTGCCGCCCATGCCATGCTCGATGACGATCCCGGTGGCGTAGCGCGGATTGTCGACCGGCGCGAAGCCGACGAACAGCCCGTGATCGCGAAATTTCCATGTTCCGCTTGAACCGTTGCCGGTGCGGAGCCCGCGCACCTGCGCGGTGCCCGTTTTACCCGCCATGGTGATGCCGTCGAGCGGCAGGCGGCTGCGCACGGCGGTGCCCGCGCCATTGACGACGAGGTCCATGCCGTGGCGCGCGACGGCAAGCGCTTCGGGCGAGAAGGGCAGCGGTTCGTTCCCGAACTCGCGGTTGATGAGGCGCGGATAGAGGCTGCGCCCCGATGCGATCCGCGCGGCCATCACCGCGAGCTGGAGCGGATTGACGCTGACATAACCCTGTCCGATGACCGCGTTGAGCGAGTCCGACGCCGACCATTGCTGGTCATATTTCCGCATCTTCCACGCGCTGTCGGGGATGGTGCCATAGCGCTGGTTGCTCCCCGCGAGCCGGAACTCCTCGCCGAGCCCGAGCAGCCGGGCGGTGGGCGCCATGGCATCATAGCCGAGCCGGTGCGCGAGCCAGTAGAAATAGCTGTTGCAGCTTTTCATGATGGCCGAGGGCATGTCGAGGCTGCCATGGGTGCCGAGACAGCGGAAGAAGCGGTTGCCGAGACGATAACCGCCGATGCAGGTGTGGCGCTCGCTCGGGTCGACGCCATGTTCGACCGCGGCGATCGCCGCCATCGGTTTCAGCGTCGATCCGGGCGGATAGAGGCCGCGCGTCGCCTTGTTGATCAGCGGCTGGTGATCGTCGGCGCGCAGCCAGGCATATTCGCTGGTGCTGATGCCGTCGGAGAAGCTGTTCGGGTCGAAGCTCGGCATCGACACGAAGGCAAGGATGTCGCCGTTGTGGCAGTCGATGACGACCGCCGCGCCCGATTCGCGCCCCATGCGCCGCGCGACATATTCCTGCAGGCCGGCGTCGATCGTCAGGTGGACGGTCTTGCCCTGCACGTCGGGCTGGGTGGAAAGGTCGCGGACAACCTTGCCGCGCGCCGTCACCTCGACGCGCCGCGCGCCGGGTTTGCCTTTCAGCATCTCCTGGAAATATTTCTCCAGCCCGTCCTTCCCGATCTTGTAGCCGGGGGTGATGTACAGCGGATCCTTGGCCTTCTGATATTCCTCGGCGTTCGGCGCGCCGACATAGCCGATCAGATGGCCGACCGCGGCACCGGTCGGATAATTGCGCGCAAAGCCGCGCTGCGGCGCGATGCCGGGCAGTTCGGGCAGGCGGACGAGGATCGAGCTATATTCGGCCTCGGTCATGTCCTCCTTGACCGCGACCGGCTGGAACCCCGATGCCGCCTTGAGGTCGCGATTGATCCGCTCCATCGCGTCGCCATCGAGCCGGAGCAGCGTCTGGAGCTGCCCCAGCACCATTTCCTTGTTGTGCAGGCGGTCGGGAATGAGGTCGATGCGGAGCGAAACGCGATTGTTCGCGAGCGCGGTGCCATGGCGGTCGACAATCCAGCCGCGGCGCGGCGGAATCAGAGTCAGATTGACGCGATTGCTTTCCGATTCGAGGACGTAGCGATCATTGTCGATCACCGAAATATAGGTCATTCGCGCCGCGAGCGCGACGCCGACCGCCGCCTGCGCCCCGCCGACGACGAGCGCGCGGCGGGTGAAGGTTATGCCCCTCCAGGCTTCGGTGATCGGCGGACTCTTCTTCTTCGGCATTGGCGGATTGGAACCAGTTTATCGGCGTTTCAGGCGGAAATTGTCAAACTTGCCGGTCAGGCGCATGAACAGCGGCACGAGCAGCGCCGAGATGATGATCTGCGGCACGACGAGGCCGAGCACCAGGCGGGTGTCCGCCTGCGGATGGGTGATCAGCGCCGCGAGCGACTGGATGATCGCGATCAGCAGCGCCGCGATCGCCCAATCGTGTAAGAAGCCGCGCCAATAGATACGCTGCGACGAATAGGCGATCGCGATGCTGGCAAGCGTCCACAGCCCGACCGCGGTGCCGATCGGGGCACCGCTGAACAGATCGTCCCACAGGCCGAGCGGCAGGCCGATCCACACCGGCCACATTTCGGAGCGCAGCAATTGCCAGCACAGGAAAAAGAGCAGGCCGAGCGGCGGCAGCACCGGCGAGTTGGCGATCAGCGGCAGCATCAGCGGCAGCGCCGAGGCGAACATCACGCTCGCGATCGGAACGATGCGCATCCGCCACAGCGATGCCGGTTCGCCGAGGCGCGGCCCCTTCTGCTTCATGGCGCGCTGGCTGGGGCGGAGGCGGGAAGGGGCGCGGGCGCCGGGCGGCCCTGCGCTTCGATATTGTCGGGGGTATAGGGGCGCAGCACCGCCACCGCATCGACCTTGCCCGGATCGGCGAGCGGACGCGCGAGCGCGCCGTCGTGCTGGCGCCGCACGACGATCGCGACCGGGATGTTCGGCGGATAAAGCCCGCCGGTGCCCGAGGTCACGAGGATGTCGCCCGGCTTGAACGGGTTGTTCGCGATGTTGAGCGTGCGGACGTCGAGGTCGCCGTTGCCGCGGCCGCTGGCGAGCGCGGGCAGACCATCGCGCGCGCGGCGGACGGGAACGATATTGTCGACGTCGGTCAGCAGCAGCACCTGCGACACCGACGGTCCGGCGGTCAATATGCGGCCGATCAGCCCGTCGGCGCCGCGCACCGGCTGGCCCGCGGCGACGCCGAGATTGCGTCCGATGCTGAGCAGCGCGATGCGCTTGGCGCTCGTCGAGGTCGAGGTGAGCAGATAGCCGTTGGCGAGCGCGGTCTTGTCGGTTTCCTGCAATTTGAGCAGCGCCTTCAATTGGCGGTTCTCTTCCTGCAGCGAGCTGGTCGCGACAAGCTGGCGGCGCGTCTCGGCGAGTTCCTTGCGCAGCCGCCGGTTTTGCGTGCCCGCGCCGACATAGGCGCCGACGCTGTCGTCGATACCCGAAAGCGATCCGGTCACCGACCGCGTCACGCGCGCGATCGGCGCGGTGATTTCCTGGCTCGCCACGCGCAGCTGGGCGAAGCCGACGGGGTCAACGACCGAGAGGATCGCCAATAGCAGACCCGCCACCGCCCCGGTCACCGCGATGACATAGGCAGCGAACAGGCCATATTGGGCCTTTCGGGATTGCCCCGGACGCCGATGTGCCGGGCGGACCATGGTTCAGAAGCCTTCGATCAAGCCTGCTGCAACACGCCGCGGAAGGCGGGGTCTTCCATCGCGCGGCCGGTGCCGATCGCGACGCAGGTCAGCGGATCCTCGGCGACCGTGACCGGCAGCCCGGTCGCGTCGCGCAGCAGTTCGTCGAGCTCGGCGATCAGCGCGCCGCCGCCCGTCAGGACGATGCCCTGGTCGACGATGTCGGCGGCGAGTTCGGGGGCGGTGTTCTCGAGCGCGATGCGCACGCCCTCGACGATCGTGCCGATCGGTTCGGAGAGGGCTTCGGCGATCTGCGCCTGGTTGATCGAGATTTCCTTGGGCACGCCGTTGACGAGGTCGCGGCCCTTGATGTGGATCGTCAGGCCGGTGCCGTCGGCGGGAATGCGCGCGATGCCGAAATCCTTCTTGATCCGCTCGGCGGTCGATTCGCCGATCAAGAGGTTATGGTGGCGGCGGACGTAGGAGACGATCGCTTCGTCCATCTTGTCGCCGCCCGCGCGGACCGAGGTCGTGTAAGCGAGACCGCGAAGCGAGAGCACCGCGACTTCGGTCGTGCCGCCGCCGATGTCGACGACCATCGACCCGATCGGTTCGGTGACGGGCATGTCGGCGCCGATCGCGGCCGCCATCGGTTCCTCGATCAGCCATACTTCGCTCGCACCCGCATTCGACGCGGCGTCGCGGATCGCGCGGCGCTCGACGCTGGTCGAGCCCGAAGGAACGCAGATCACGATTTCGGGGCTGCGGAAGGCGTTGGGCTTGCCGCCATGGACCTTGGTGATGAAGTGTTTGATCATCTGTTCGGCGACGTCGATGTCGGCGATGACGCCGTCGCGCAGCGGACGGATCGCCTCGATGCTGTCGGGGGTCTTGCCCATCATCAGCTTGGCGTCGTCGCCGACCGCCTTGACCCGCTTGATCCCGTTCAGCGTCTCGACCGCGACGACCGACGGCTCGTTCAGCACGATGCCCTTGCCGCGCACATAGACCACGGTGTTCGCGGTGCCGAGGTCGATTGCCATGTCTTGCGAGTTGAATTTAAGCCAGCGAGAAAAGAAGGACATCGATACTGCTTCCTGTCATCGAAGCCGCGCCCCTGACGGACACGCCCCCTGTCGTGATTTCACCCGCGCGTCCGGCCGGCGACAGCTACAATCAGGGGGAGATTCCGGCTCGTCCACGGGGGGTGGCTGGACAAAATGATCAGGGCTGTGCGGATGGGTCGCGATTTGCGTTCGACTGCGCTAGGAGAGCGGCCATGTCAATACGTCGCCTGCCGGAAAAGCTCGTAAATCGGATCGCAGCGGGTGAAGTGGTCGAAAGACCTGCCGCGGCGCTCAAGGAACTGGTTGAAAACGCCATCGACGCCGGTTCGACTCGCATTTCGGTGCGAATCGCCGAGGGCGGGATTTCGCGGCTCGAGGTCGAGGATGACGGGTGCGGGATGACCGCCGCCGACATGGCGCTCGCGCTCGAACGCCACGCGACATCGAAGCTGCCGACCGACGCGATCGAGGATGTCATAACCATGGGCTTTCGCGGCGAGGCGCTGCCCTCGATCGCGAGCGTCGCGCGGCTGACGCTCGAAAGCCGCGTCGCGGACGGCGACGGCTGGAAACGCATCGTCGACAATGGCGCGGTCGTGGCCGAGGGGCCCGCGGCGCTCGCGAAGGGCACGCGCGTGATGGTCGAGGACCTGTTCGCGCGCGTGCCGGCACGGCGCAAGTTCCTGCGGAGCGGGCGAAGCGAATATGCCGCCTGCCTCGACGCCGTGCGCCGGTTGGCGATGGCACGGCCTGACATCGGCTTTACGCTCGAGCATGACGGGCGCCGCGTGCTCGACGTGCAGGGCGGGCAGGACCGGCTCGCGCGCGTCGCCGCGCTCACCCAGCGTGAGCTCGCCGCGAACAGCATCGGGGTCGATCTGACACGCGGCGACGTCCATCTCGGCGGCGTGATCAGCCTGCCGACCTACAATCGCGGCATCGCCGACCATCAATATCTGTTCGTCAACGGACGCCCGGTGAAGGACCGGCTGCTCGTCGGCGCCTTGCGCGGCGCCTATGCCGATCTGCTCGCGCGCGATCGCCATCCGGTCGTCGCGCTGTTTCTCGACGTGCCGACGAGCGAGGTCGACGTGAACGTCCATCCGGCAAAGACCGAGGTACGCTTTCGCGACCCGCAACTCATTCGCGGGATGATCGTCGGGGGCCTCCGCCGCGCGCTCGACGAGCATGGCTTCCGCAGCGTCCAGCGCCCTGCCGAGGCCGCGCTCGCCGCGTGGCAGCAGGAACCGGTCGCGCCGCAGCCGCTGACGCCGACCCTTTTTGCGCCGCACCCCGCGCACTCGCAAAGCCCGGCTGCGCCCATGTTCGGCGCTGCCGACGCCGGGACGACGGCGCTGCTGCACGACCGCATCGTCGATTTCGCGCCGCCGCCGGGTGCACTTCCGATGGGCCGCGCCGAGCCCGCGACCGCGCCGGTCCCCGAAGCCGAGGCGCATCCGCTTGGCATCGCGCGCGGCCAGATCGCGAAAACCTATATCGTCGCCGAGGCCGAGGATGGCCTCGTAATCGTCGACCAGCACGCCGCGCACGAGCGGCTCGTGCTCGAGCAACTCCGCCGCGGGATGAGCGGGCAGGCGGTGCCGTCGCAGGGACTGTTGCTGCCCGAAGTCGTCGAACTCGACGAGCCCGCCTGCGACCGGCTCGAAGCCGCCGCGCCGCAGCTCGCTGCGCTTGGCGTCGAGCTCGAACGCTTCGGTCCCGCCGCGGTGATGGTGCGCGCGACGCCGGCGATGCTCGGCGCGATCGACTGCCACAAGCTCGTCACCGACATCGCCGACGATCTTGCAGGCTATGATGCGGCGCTGGGCCTCAGCGAGCGGCTCGAACTCGTCGCCGCGACGATGGCGTGCCACGGGTCGGTGCGCGCCGGGCGAACGCTCAGCGTTGCCGAGATGAACGCGCTGCTCCGCACGATGGAGGTCACGCCGCATTCGGGCCAGTGCAACCACGGGCGCCCGACGTGGGTGAAGCTCGCGATGGACGATGTCGAGAAATTGTTCGGGAGGAAATAGGATGGGGTTCCGGATCTTTGCTGCCGCATTGACGTTCATTGCGTTTGCGGCGCCCGTCTCGGCCGCGCCGCCGGCGAAGGACGGCGCCTGTCCCACCGCGCCGGTCCTGCCGGACGATCTGGTGGATTGGTCGCGCGACGCATCGGGCAAGACGATCTATGCCTATGGCGATGATCTCGGCGCCGACTGGTCGCCGCTCGGCGCAGCGCGCACCGAATTGCCGCTGCACAAGTTCGAAAGCCTGCGTTACGGCGTCGCGCCCGAGCGAAAGCCCGACGTCCATAAATTCGGCGGCATGATCCCGATCGAAGTGAAGCAGGCGGGGCGGCTGATCGTCGCGCTCGACGCGGGCGCGTGGATCGACCTGGTGCGCGGTGGCGCCGTCGTGAAATCGGTCACGCACGGCCACGGCCCCGCCTGTTCGGGCATTCGCAAGATGGTCGAATTCGACGTGACGCAGGGGCGCTATCAGCTGCAGATCGTCAATGCACCGGCGGCGTCGATCCATGCGATGGCGCTGGTGCGTTAAGCCATTTTGATCCCGGCGACGCCGTTCTCGACGACGCCCGTCGCACGCTTCGACAGGCTGTTCACCGGCGTCGTCACCTTGTCGACGACCATGAAATGCGTCTGCCAGGCTTCGTGGCCCACCTCGCACACGATATAGCCGCGCTGGTCGTTGGCGAATTTGAGTTCGGGGTTCTGGCCGAGGAACATGTCGGTGCCGTTCCGCCTGTCGCTGCCGTCACCGCCGCTCGAAATCGAGGTCGCGACGAACTCGGCGCCGACGACCTTGTCCTTCAGTATGAGGTCGCCGCAGAAATTCTGATGCTCGTCGCCGGTCAGCACGACGACATTCTTGAGATCGCCGAGCCGCGACAACATGCGTTCGCGCGGCGCTTCATAGCCCGCCCAGCTGTCGAGATTGAGGATCTTCTTGGGCTCGTCGGGACGCCGCCGCCGGTCGAGCGACATCATCGTCACCTGCTGCGCCAGCGTGTTCCACGTCGCGCCGCCTTCGCCCAGATTGCGGTTCAGCCAATCCTCCTGCGCCTTGCCCAGCACCTCGGCCTTCTTGTCATAGACGCCCGGACAGGCGGGTTTGAAGCCGTCCTCGCACGGCTGGTCATCGCGATATTGCCGCGTGTCGAGCAGTTGCATCGCCATGAGGTCGCCGTAGCGAAGCTCGCGGTTCAGCGCGACCATGCCGCCGCGCGGCAGCATCGAGCGGCGCACCGGCATATGTTCGTACCACGCCTGCATCGCCGCCTGTTTCTTGAGCATGAAGACTTCGGGCGGCGCCGCTTCGGGGTCGTTGCCGTCGAGCCCGAGCTTCCAATTGTCGATGTCCGACACCCAGTCGTTGCGGATCTCATGATCGTCAAAGCTCGACAGAAAGGCGTGGGTGCAGCGCGCCGCCTGCAGGTCGATGTCGCCGAGCTGCTGCGCATAGGCGAGACGGAAGTCGCCGAGGTCGATCAGGTTGCGGAACGCATGCTTGCGCACCGGCCGGGTCGGAAGGCCCGCGTCGAACAGATAATCCTGGCTATATTCATAGATGAAGTCGCCATAATGATAGACGAAGGCGAGGTCCTCGCGCGCGAGGTGGCGATAGGCACCGAAAAAGCCGCTTTCGAAATGCTGGCAGCCGCAGACGCCGAATTTCAGCGCCGCGGTCGGCGCGCCGACCCGGGGAAGCGTGCGCGCGCGGCCGCGCAGGCTGCGTTCGCCGCCCGCGGTGAAGCGGTAATAATAGGGTCGGTCGGGCTCAAGCCCCGCGACCTCGACATGGACGCTGTGGCCGAGTTCGGGGCGCGCGAGTGCGGTGCCCTTGGCCACCACGTCGCGAAAGCCGCCGTCGCTCGCAACCTCCCAGTCGACCGGAAAATTTGCCAGCGGCATCCCGCCGTGGCGCTCCATCGGTTCGGGCGCGAGCCGCGTCCAGATGACGAAGCCGTCGCTCGCCGGATCGCCCGCCGCGACGCCGAGGCTGAACGGATATTCGCGGAAGATGCCGCCCTCGGCGCGCAGGATCGCCGGGGCGGCAAGGCCGGCGAACGTGGCCCCGGCGAGGAAGTGGCGGCGGTCGAACATGGCTGGGCTCCCTGGGGCGAATCAACGCCCCTGATAGCCCAGTCCTATGTTTCATCAATGACCGATGCGCGGCATTACAGCCACATCCGCGCCATCCACAGCGCCATCGCGATCATCATCAGATTTTCGGTGAGCGAGACGAAGCCCAGCGGCACCTTGCTGCTCCCACCGACGCACGCGCATTTGATGTCGCGCTTGTCGATATAGACCGCCTTGAACACCGACACCGCGCCGATACCGCCGATGAACAGCGCGACGGGGATCGACAGCCAATCGAGCGCGTGTGCGGTCATCAGCACCCCCGCGAGCCCCTCGGCGAAGGGGTAGATGCTCGCATAGGGCACCCAGCGCTTGGCGAGCAGATCATAGTTCAGGAACATCGTCGCGAATTTGTCGACATCCTGCAATTTCAGCAGCGCCAGCACGATCATGCTGAACGAGATGAACCATTCGGCGGCGCGCAGCGTAAAGGCGTTACCCTCGACCGCGAAGCTCGCGGCGAGCGCCATCAGCGCCGTCATCGCGAACAGCGCGATGACGGGGGTGTAGCTCGTCGCGTCGGGATCGGCGATCTTCAGCCCGAAATGACGGCGGAGGTCGTCATATCCCCCGATACGCTCGCCGTCGATGAAGGTCTGCGGCGTCGTCTTGACATCATGTTCGGCCTTGAACGCGTCGGTCTCTTCGCGCGTTGTCAGCCAGCGGTCGTCGACCGCGAAGCCGCGGCTTTCGAGCAGATGTTTTGCCTTGAGGCCATAGGGGCAGATGTGCCCGGGCATGACCATGCGATGGAGGGTTGCCTGTTTCGTCATGCGCCCCATATAGCGTCCGTACCATGGTACGGAGTCAAGTGATGCAATTGACGATCGGAAAATTGGCGGCGGCGGGTGACGTCGGGGTCGAGACGGTGCGATATTACCAGCGCCGGGGGCTGATGGGCACGCCCGCGCGTAGCGGCGGCGACGGCTGGGGCGGCGGCGTGCGCCGCTATGACGAGGATGATCTGCGGCGGCTCAAATTCATCCGCGCGGCGCAGGGTGCGGGCTTCACGCTTGACGAGATCGGCGAGCTGCTTGCGCTCGAAGCGAGCGACGACCGCGTCCGCGTCCGCACCCTCGCGCGCCAGCGGGTCGAGGTGCTCGACGGAAAGATCGCACAGATGACCGCAACCCGCGCCGCCCTCGCGCGCCTCGCCGATCAATGCGCCGCGAGCGACAAGGGGCCGTGCCCGATATTGGCGGCGTTCGAGCCCTAGGTGTAACGAGCCTGTTCCGGAAACGGCCGGTAGTTGCCAATAGAGATGTGCACCCCGGCGAAAGCCGGGGCCCAGAATTCCAACGCTAATCCTGAGCTTTCTCGCACTGGGCCCCGGCTTTCGCCGGGGTGCACGAGGAGGCCGCTTCCCACCCCATAGCCGACATCGCCTGCAAATAAGCCTTTCCTACATTATCCGGCTGTGCCAGCCTTCATCCGGCTCTTTCATTTGGTGGATAAAAGCGGTCGCTTCCCCGCATGCGGGTGCGGCCAGGGCAGGGTGTGTCGGATGCTTCCCGCACCGCGCGAGGTCCAGGGCGCGGGGTGCACAAGGCTGAACTTTCCTGAACTTTGGATCATTGCACAGTCCTCGCACCGACGGGCTCCGCAAAGAGGAAGCGGATCAGCTGTGCAGAAAATGCATGACGTCGCCGTCGCTCACGACATAGGCCTTGCCTTCGGCGCGCAGCTTGCCCGCTTCGCGCGCCTTCGCTTCGCCGCCGAGCGTGACATAATCGTCATAGGCGATCGTTTCGGCGCGGATGAAGCCCTTCTGGAAATCGCTGTGAATTTCGCCCGCCGCTTCGGGCGCGGTCGCGCCGGTATGGACGGTCCAGGCCCGCGCTTCCTGCGGGCCGACGGTGAAGAAGGTGATGAGGTGGAGCAGTTCGTAACCCGCGCGGATCACGCGCGCGAGGCCGGTTTCGTGGAGGCCCATTTCCTCGAGAAACTCGAGCCGGTCGGCCATATCCATCGTGACCAGCTCGCTCTCGATCGCCGCCGAGACGACGACGGCTTGGGCACCCTCGGCCGCCGCCTTGGCGAAGACCTCTTCGGAGAAGGCGTTGCCGTTCGCGGCGCTGCCTTCGTCGACGTTGCAGACATAGAGGACGGGCTTCGAGGTCAGGAGCTGCGCGGTGCGCAGGACACGGGCTTCCTCGTCATCCTTGGGTTCGGTCAGCCGCGCGGGCTTGCCTTCGCGGAGCAGGTCGAGCGCCTGCCCGAGCACCGATGCGGCGATCTTCGCTTCCTTATCGCCCTGCGCTGCCTTCTTGGCAAAGGCGGGAACGCGCTTTTCTAGGCTTTCGAGGTCGGCGAGCAGCAGCTCGGTCTCGACCGTTTCGGCATCGGCGACCGGGTCGACCTTGTTTTCGACATGCTGGATGTCGTCATCCTCGAAACAGCGCAGGACATGGACGATTGCGTCGACCTCGCGGATGTTGCCGAGGAACTGGTTGCCGAGCCCTTCGCCCTTCGACGCCCCGCGCACGAGACCCGCGATGTCGACGAACGCAAGCTGCGTCGCAATGATCTTCTTGCTCGACGCGATCGCGGCGAGCTTTTCGAGCCGCGCGTCGGGCACCGCGACATTGCCGATATTCGGCTCGATCGTGCAGAAGGGATAGTTCGCCGCCTGTGCCGCCGCGGTTTCGGTCAGCGCGTTGAACAGGGTGGACTTGCCGACGTTGGGCAGGCCGACGATCCCGCATTTGAAACCCATAAAAACTCCGTGAGGTGCGCGGCCGCCGGATGAGGCGCCGATGTTGCTGCGCCCCCTAGCGCCAAGTCGCGTCCGATGCCAGTCTTTGCCGTTGCGCGCGGTTCAGACTTGGCGCTTTATCGGGCGAGCTATGACGAAACCCCGCCTTCTTGCCGCCGCCATGCTTCTGGCCTTGGGCGTGACCGCTGCGGTGGCGGCGCAGAGCCGGTTCGAGGAAGGCGTTTTCGCCGAACTCAACCGCTTCCGCAGCGATCCCGCCGGCTATGCCGACTATCTTCGCGACTATCGCCCGCGTTTCGAGGGCAAGCTGCTGATCGGCGAAGACGACAGCGAGATCGACATCATGACGCGCGAAGGCGTCGCCGCGGTCGACGAGGCGATCCGCGACCTTCGCCGCGAAAAGCCGCTTCCGACGCTCGCATGGAGCGATCCGCTCGCCCGCGCCGCGGCGGACCATGTCGCGGTCCAGTCGCGCTCGGGGGCGGTCGGTCACTACACGCGGGGAAGCGGGCCCGGCGAACGGATGAAGGCGCGCGGCGGTGGGCCCTATGTCAGCGAAGTCATTACCTATGGCCATCACACGCCCGAAGGCGTCGTCGACCAGCTGTTGATCGACGACGGTGTCCCCGATCGCGGCCATCGCCACAGCCTGCTGCGCCCGGCGCACCGCTATGCCGGGATCGCCTGCGGCCGCCATCCGGTGCACCGGACGATGTGCGTGACGCTGATGTCCGGGACGCGCGACGGCTCCCCGCCGCCGCCGCCGAAGCGGGCGGCAACGAAGGCCGAGTAAGTGCAGCGGGGGCCAGCCACGCGTGACCGGCCCCCGGCGCGATCAGTTACCGACCGGCTGGTTGTCGGTCCGCCGTACCACGATCGTCGATGACCGCGGCGCTTCGCCCGCGACCGGCCAGTCGCCGGTCGGGTGCTGAATGTTGACGAAGAAGGTCGTGAGGTCGGGCGTGTAAGCCAGGCCCGTGATCTCGCAGCCGAGCGGCCCGACGAGGAAGCGTTTCGACTGCTTGTTCTGCTGATCGACATAGAACATCGCATTGTGGCCGAATGCCTGGTCGATCGTCGTGCCGTCGACGCCCGAATTGCCCGGAACGCTGTGATCGGTCTGCACCCACATGCGGCCCTCGGGGTCGATGCGCAGCCCGTCGGGGCTCGAGAAGGTGTCACCCTCGATGTCGCCCACCAGGTTGCTGCCGCCCGCCGCCAGCGCGGGGTCGCCCGCGGTCAGGAAGATTTCCCAGCTGAACTTGGTCGCCAGCGGCGAATCGCCTTCCTCGCTGAACTTCAGAATATGACCGTGCAGGTTGCGGATACGCGGGTTGGCGGGGTCGGCGACGCGGCGCCCGCTGTTGTTGGTCAGCGTGCAGAACACCGCGCTGTTGTCGGGCGCGACGGTCAGCCACTCGGGGCGGTCCATCACGGTGCCGCCGGCGACGCGCGCCGCTCGCTGGCAGTTGATCAGCACGTCGGCCTGATTGTTGAAATCGACCGTCGTCGGCGCCGGCGGGGTGGTGCTCTGGCTGACATTGCCCGGATCGGAGGCGCCCGCGGTCAGGCCGTTCTGGCCTACGACGAGCGCGCGCCATTCGCCCGTGCCGTCGCCATTAAAGCGCGCGACATAGAGCGTGCCATAGTCGAGCAGGTCGGTGTTCGCCGCGCGGTTGGTGTCGCTATAGGCGCGGTCGGGGACGAATTTATAGATGCACCCCGGGGTCGTGTCGTCGCCCATATAGAAAGCGACGCGGCGGTCGGCATTCGCCATGAAGGCGACATTCTCGTGATTGAAGCGGCCCATCGCGGTGCGCTTGGTCGGAACCGCGAGTTCGCGCAGCGGGTCGATTTCGACCACCCAGCCATAGTTGGTTTCGGGCTGCGTCGGGTCGAGATAATTGTCCATCGTCTCTTCGCAGGTGAGGTAGGTGTTCCAAGGCGTCCGCCCGCTCGAACAATTGTTGAGCATGCCCGTGATGCTGCCCGAGAGCAGGCCCGCGGCGGGGCCGCCGGCGCGATAGCTGCTGTTGCCGGTGTAGCGGCGGTTATAGGTCGATCCCGCCTGCACCGTCCATTTGCCGTCGCTGCCCTTGGCGACCTCGACGACGCCGATGCCGACCGCCGACAGCGCGATCGCCTTCTGGTCGGCGCTGGCCGTCGCGGCGTCGTAGCCGTCCGCCATCAGGATGTTGAAGTCGGGATATTCATAGTTCATCGCGAGCAGGCCGCGGGTGTTTGCATCGACGTCGGGGAGCGCGAAATATTCCATGCCGTCATGGCCGCCGCCCGCCCATTTCTCGGCGACCGCGGGGCTCGCGGGGAAACTGCCCGAATAGGCGGTGCCAGCCTCGACCGAATCGCCCGCTTTCAGCAACACGTCGACGGTGTAGCCCTCGGGCACCGTCACCCGGTCGTCCTGGTTTGCGGCGACCGCGGCGAAAGTGGCGGCAAAGCTCGGCGGCGGGGTCGGGGTGGGGGTTGGCGTCGGGGTCGGCGTCGGCGGGACGGTCACGATCGGTTCGCCATCGTCGTCGCACGCGGCGAGCGCCATCGCGGGGATCACGGACAGGCCGAACAGGCCGTTCCGCAGCAGCGTGCGGCGCGTCGGATTCTCGGCAACGATCGCCTCGAGGCTGTCGGGCCCCGGAAGGCCGCCGGTTTCGCCGCGATAAGGCGCGCGGGCTTTGTCGGTAAGATGTGACATGCAGTTCCCCTGTTTTTCGGTTGAGCCCCGGGACTCGATTGTCCCGGTTGGGAGGTGGCGCACCGATTGCAGAGGATGATGTCAGCCGCGTTGCTCGAACGCGTCGGAATGCAATGACTTATATGACGGATATGTGACGGCGATTGGGGCCGGGCGCAGGCGAGCGCGGCTCGTCAGCTCTGCAAACGGAGCGCCAGATCGCTCTGGAAGCGCACCTCGTCGCCGTCGGCGAGCCATTTGGCTTCGGCAGCGATCGCGCCGAGCAGGTCGATCAGCGGCTCCATCTCGCTCTTGTGATAATTGCCGAGGACATGGCCGGTCACGCGGTCCTTGTGCCCCGGATGGCCGATGCCGATGCGTATGCGGCGGAAATCCTCGCCGATGTGGCTGATCATGCTGCGGATGCCGTTGTGGCCCGCCGCACCGCCGCCTTGCTTCACCTTGACCTTCATCGGCGCGAGATCGAGCTCGTCGTAAAAGGCGGTGACGTCCTGCGGCGTCAATTTGTAGAAATCCATCGCGGCGCGCACGCTGCGGCCGCTTTCGTTCATGAAGGTGCCGGGTTTGAGCAGCAGGATGCGCTGCGATCCGATGCGGCCTTCCTGGATCCAGCCCTGGAATTTCTTGGCGGGGGCAGGGAAGTCGTGGACTTCGGCGATGACGTCGGCGGCCATGAAGCCGACATTGTGACGATGCATCGCATATTTGGGCCCGGGATTGCCGAGGCCGACCCAGAGCTGCATGATCCTGCCTTTCCCGGGTCCTGTCGTTGACGGCCCCTTTCCGCGCGGAAAGGGGCCGTCCGAACGATATTAGGCTTCGTCGCCTTCGGCGGCGGGCGCTTCGCCTTCGGCAGCTTCGCCTTCGCCGGCTTCGCCGTCATCCTTCGTCGTGTCGCCGTCGCTCGACTTGAGCGCCGACGGGGCGACGATGGTGGCGATGGTGAAGTCGCGGTCGGTGATCGCGCTTTCGACGCCCTTCGGCAGGGTGACGTTGCTGATGTGGATCGAATCGCCGACGTCGAAGCCGGTGACGTCGATCGCGATCTCGTCAGGAATCTTGTCCGCGTCGCAGACGAGTTCGAGTTCGTGGCGAACGATGTTCAGCACGCCGCCGCGCTTCAGGCCGGGCGAGGCTTCTTCGTTCAGGAACGAGACCGGCACGGCGACCTGGACGGTGGCGCCCTTGGCGATGCGCAGGAAGTCGGCGTGGATCGGGCGATCCTTGACCGGATGGAACGCGACGTCCTTGGGCAGCGTGCGAATCTGCTTGCCGCCGACGTCGATCATCACGACCGAGTTCATGAAGTGACCCGTCATCAGCTGCTTCATCAGCAGCTTTTCTTCGACGTGGATCATCAGGGGTTCTTCCTTGCCGCCATAGACAACGGCGGGGACACGACCTTCACGACGCAGTTCACGCGAGGCTCCCTTGCCTCCGCGTTCACGCGTCTCGGCCGTCAGCACAAGCTGATCGCTCATAATATTTCTCCGAGAAACAGTTACACAGTTCCGCCACGCCTCCAGGGATGACCATGACGGAAGCCGCGGCGCTTAGCGGGGAAGCGGCGGAATTGCAAGCGCTACGGCGCTCATTGCACGCGCGTCACCGTCAGCCCGTCAGCCGCGACCAAAGCCGGCACGCCGTCGGAGCCGACCAGATGCCCGGCGCCCACCGCCACGAGCACGGTCCCCGGCTGCGCCATCCGCCGCTTGATCCATGCGCTCCAGCGGTGGTTGCGGTCGGTGATAATCGCTTTGCGCGCCGCGGGCACGCTGTCGATGTCCTCGTTGATTACCTTTTCGAGCGCCGCGACGTCGCCTCGGCCCCATGCGGCGGTCAGCGCACCAACCTCTTTCACCGCATCGCCCGCCTCTTCGGCGGCGCGCGTGAGCAGGATGCGCTGGGTTTGCGGGTCGAGCGTTTCGAACAGCATCAGCTGTTCGCGCGCGGTCTCGAAGCCGCCGACCGGCTTGCCCGCCGTCTTGAACTTTTCTGTAAGGCCCGTTTCGACGCCATCGGCCGATGACAGGCCGGCATTTTGTGCGACGCGCTGGCCCATCAGGACCATCACCGCCCAATCGTCGAGCCCGTCCTCGCCGAAGCCGCGGCCGCTCGTTTCGAGCGCGCGAAAGCCGGTCAGCGCCTTGCCCGAGAGGCGTGCTTCAATCGCCAGCGGGGTATCGCGGGGCGCGAGCGTCCGGAACATCTCGCCCGCCGCCGCGAGTTCGGCCGGCGACAGCTCCATCATCAGCTCGTCGGACGTCTCGATCGCGGTCGCGACCCGGCCCGCGTCCCATTCGGTGCCGCGCGGCAGCGCGTGCATCGTGCCGAGGATATAAATCCTCGTATCGGCGTCCGCGACCAGCCACATCGCCGGCCGTGCCTTTGGCCCCGGCTCGGCGGTGCCACAGGCCGCCAGCAGCAGCGGCAACAGGGCCGCCGCGGTGCGGTGCCCCCATCGTTCCGGCCACGGCGCGACCTCGATCAATATTCGACCCGCTTCACTGTCAGGCCGCGTTCCTTCAGATAATCCTGCACGCTGTGCTCGCCCGCGAGATGTCCGGCGCCGACCGCGACGAACACGGTCCCCGGCTGATCCATCCGGGCCTTGAGCTGGTCGGCCCAGCGCCCGTTGCGATCCCAGAGCAAGGTCTTCGCGAGTTCGGGCGTAGCCGCCAGGCTCTCGTTCATCGCGGTGGCGAGGCCGTCGGGGTCGCCCTTGGCCCACAGCACGACCATCTTGTCGAGCTGCGGCCCCAGCTTGTCGAGGTCCTTGACCACCGCGTTGAGGAAAGCGAGCTGCTGCGTTTCGGGCAGCGTGTCGAAGAAGCCGAGCTGTTCTGGAAGCGTCTCGAGCCCTGCCACCGGCTTGCCCGCCGCCTTGGCAAAGCTGGTCAGCTGCTTTTCGGCGCCCTGTTCGGGATCATAGCCGAGCTTGGTGAGCGGCAGCACCGACAAGGTAATCGCCGGGAACCAGGGTTCGAACTTGTCGAACTGCGCAGCAGGCAGGCCGACGCTCGCCATCGCGGCCTGATAGGCGTGAAGCTGCGCGGGATCGAGGCGCGACGACAGCGTCTTGCCGGTCTGATCGAGCGCGAGCGGCATCATTATGTTCGCCACCTCGATCTGGTTTTCGGGCATCACAATTTCGAGCATCAGCTGATCGGATTTGTCGAACGCGGTCTTCACCGCTTCGTCGAACCAGCCGAGCCCGGGCTTCAGCACATGGACGGTGCCGAACAGATAGATCGTCGTATCCTCGTCCTTCACCACCCATAGCGCGGGGTCGGCGTCTTTCGTCGCCGCTGCGGTCGTCACGGCGGGTTCGGCGGCGATAGCGCTATTGCCGCCCGGGACCAGCGCGCATTGGGCGAAGGGGATGACCGCGCAGGTGGCGGCAAGCGTCTTGAACCATTTTTTCACGGGAAAGCCTCTCATCATGGGCCCTTGTGGCCGGTGGAAAGAAAAAAGGGGAGGGAAAAGCGTCGCCAATCGCCGGTTCAGCGGAATTTCAGCCACGCCCACACAGCGGCGTTCACGATCAGCGACAGGAGGAAAAGCAGCATCACATCGACTGGGGGAGCCAGGCCGGCGCGATGGAGCGCCCACCAGGCCGGAGCGGGAAAGATGAACGCATACCAGCCCGCTACGCCCGCCCACAAATAGGCGCGCTCCTCATGGTCGTCGATCGAGCGATGGTAAAAGGCTATGCCGATCGCCAGTCCCCCGACCCACAACAGCGATGCGCCGATGGCAAAACCGGGGCTCAGCGATCCGGTCGCGAGCATCTCGGTAAACTCGCGGCTGGACGGCTGGCCCGCGTCGAGCCAGCCGCGTTGGTCGGCGGCAAGCCAGCCCCCGATGACGCCACCGATCACCGCGCAAAAACCAAGGGCCTGCCAATAGCGCCGCTTGCGCGGTGTCAGGCTTTGCCATGCCGACCGATAGCGGCGGGCATAAGCGGCCAGCGCGAGAGCCGCGAAAACAAGCGCGGCGAGCGGACCGGTCCAGCCGGGGAGCGGCGTGCCGCCATTGTCGCGCAGGGCCTGATTATGACCGAGAAAACCGCCGAGCAGCCCCGCGGCGACCAGCGTGATGACGATTGGCCAGGCGATCATTGCCGCCAGGCTGCGTTGCTTCGCATCGTCATGCGGCATCGTCGTCTCCCTTATGGCCATCATCGAAAATCTCCTCGATCGGCATGGCGAACAGCCGTGCCAGTTTGAACGCGAGCGGCAGCGAGGGATCATATTTCCCCGTCTCGATCGCATTCACTGCCTGCCGCGACACGTCGAGCCGGTCGGCGAGTTCCGCTTGGCTCCAGTTTCGCATCGCGCGCAGCACTTTCAGCTGGTTGTTCATCGACCAATCCGTCACGCATCCCTGACCGAATGTCAGGTGTTATTGACTAAATGACAGGATTCACTGACTGTGTCAACAAGACCTGACATTTTGCGATGCGCGGTGGCGGGGAGAGCGCGAACGCGCGTAGCAACGGCTTGACCCGTTGCCCCCGCTGGGCCAATGCGGCGGCGATTTTTGCACCTGCGAAGGGAATGCGGCCGTGGCCGACGGGGCGAACGAGAATTCACTCAGCTTTCAGGACATGATCCTGACGCTGCACAATTATTGGAGCGCGCGCGGCTGCGCGATTTTGCAGCCCTATGACATGCGCGTCGGGGCCGGCACCTTCCACCCCGCGACGACTTTGCGCAGCCTCGGCCCCGAGCCGTGGAACGTCGCCTATGTCCAGCCGAGCCGCCGCCCGACCGATGGCCGCTATGGCGAGAACCCGAACCGCCTCCAGCATTATTACCAGTATCAGGTCATCCTGAAGCCGTCGCCCGCCGACCTGCAGGAGCAATATCTGGGCTCGCTGGCCGCGATCGGCATCGATCCGCTGCTCCACGACATCCGCTTCGTCGAGGATGATTGGGAATCGCCGACGCTCGGCGCGTGGGGGCTGGGCTGGGAAGTCTGGTGCGACGGGATGGAAGTCACCCAGTTCACTTATTTCCAGCAGATGGGCGGCTTTGACTGCAAACCCGTCGCGGGCGAGCTGACCTACGGGCTCGAACGGCTCGCGATGTATATCCAGAATGTCGACAATGTGTACGACCTGCGTTTCTCGGACGCGGTCGGCGACGTCGCGGCGGTGAGCTATGGCGACGTCTTCCTTGAAAACGAACGCCAATTCTCGAAATGGAATTTCGAGGTTGCCGACACAGATACGCTCTTCGCGGGGTTTAAGGCGGCCGAAGAAGAGTGCAAGCGCGCGATCGACGCGGGGGTTCCGCTCGCGGCCTATGATCAGGCGATCGAGGCGAGCCACCTCTTCAACCTCTTGCAGGCGCGCGGCGTGATCAGCGTGCAGGAACGCGCCAACTATATGGCGCGCGTCCGCGACCTCGCAAAGGGCAGCTGCAAGGCGTGGATCGACAGCCAGTCCGAACGCTGGACCGAAAAATATCCGGGGTGGACGCTGTGACCGACTTTCTTCTCGAACTGCGCAGTGAGGAAATCCCGGCGCGGATGCAGGCCGGCGCGCGCGCCGAGCTCGAAAAGCTGTTCCGTGCGCAGCTGAGTGCTGCGGGCCTCGAAGCGGGTGACCTCACCATCTGGTCGACCCCGCGCCGTCTTGCGTTGATCGCGAAGAGGCTGCCCGAAGCAACCGCCGCGGTCAGCGAAGAACTCAAGGGCCCGCGCAGTAGCGCGCCGCCGCAGGCGCTCGAAGGCTTCTTGCGCAAGACCGGCCTTCGCCAAGACCAGCTCGAAGACCGCGACGGCGTCTATTTTGCCGTGATCGACAAGCCCGGCCGCGCGACCGCCGACGTGCTCGCCGAGGCGATCCCCGCGATCGTCCGCGGCTTTGCCTGGCCCAAGTCGATGCGCTGGGGCAAAGAAAGCGCGAGCAGCGAAAGCCTGCGCTGGGTACGTCCGCTGTCCGGCATCGTCGCGATTTTCGGCGAAGACCTTGTGCCATGTGAAGTAAGCGGGATTTCGGCGGGTTTCGCGACGCGCGGCCACCGCTTCCACTGCCCGGGCGAGATCACGATCGGTTCGGCATCGGACTATGCCGAAAAGCTGCGCGCCTGCCACGTCATCGTCGATCATGAGGAACGGCAGGGCATCATCCGCGACGGCGCCGCCAAGGCCGCGGCGGACGCCGGGCTGACGCTCGTCGAGGACGAGGGGCTGGTGATCGAGAACGCCGGGCTCACCGAATGGCCGGTGCCGCTGCTCGGCCGCTTCGACGAAGCATTTCTCGAAGTCCCGCCCGAGGTTATCCAGCTCACAGCGCGCGTGAACCAGAAATATTTCGTCGTGAACGGCGCTGACGGCAAGCTGGCGAACGGTTTCGTCTGCACTGCGAACATCGACGCGCACGACGGCGGCGCGGAAATCGTCGCGGGCAACCGCAAGGTGCTCGCGGCGCGGCTTTCGGATGCGCGTTTCTTCTGGGAACAGGATCAGAAAAAGACGCTCGTGCAGCACGCCGAAAAGCTCGCGAACATCACTTTCCACGAGAAGCTCGGCACCGTCGCTGCCAAGGTCGAGCGCGTCGCAAAGCTCGCCGAATGGCTCGCGAGCGAGGGCATCGTCCCGAACTGCGACCCCGCGCTCGCGCGGCAGGCGGCCGAGCTGGCAAAGGCCGACCTCGTCACCGAAATGGTCGGCGAGTTCCCCGAATTGCAGGGTCTGATGGGCGGCTATTACGCCCGCGCCGAAGGCTTGCCCGACGCGGTCGCCGACGCGATCCGCGACCATTACAAGCCGGTCGGGCAGGGCGATGACGTCCCGACCGCGCCGGTGACGGTGGCTGTGGCGTTGGCGGACAAGCTCGATACACTTGGACAATTCTTCTTCGAGGATATGAAGCCAACAGGATCAAAGGATCCCTTTGCGCTCCGTCGTGCGGCATTGGGGACAATTCAGCTTGTTGTTCAAAATGAACTTCGATTGCCGCTTCTGATTGCCAGCCGAATGGCAATGGGTGTTCGGTTGATTGAAGATAAGACAGTGAGAAACGAAGCGGCGTCGCTTCGACAGTCGCTAATTCGGAGTGACTTTGCCTCGGTTGACAATATTGGTCTCAAGCTCTTCGAGAATATTCGTGAGGCCGAGAAAGCTGCTTCTCGTACCCGCTTTATTGAGAGATTTGGTAGGATCTGGGCTGTCGCGCCTGACCTTCTCGACTTTTTCGCCGACCGTCTAAAGGTCCAGCAGCGCGAAGCTGGCGTCCGTCACGACCTGATCGACGCGGTATTCGCGCTCGGCGGCGAGGACGATCTTGTTCGGCTGCTCGCGCGCGTGAAGGCGCTGCAGGCGTTCATGGCGACCGAGGATGGCACCAACCTGCTCGCGGGCTACAAGCGTGCGGCGAATATCCTGAAGCAGGCGGGCGAGGTGAGCGGAACCGCCGCCGCAACGCCGCCGACCGATGCCGACGCGGCCTTGCTCGCCGCGCTCGACACCGCCGAACCCGCCGCCTCCGCGGCCGTTGCCGACGAACGCTTCACCGACGCCATGGCCGCGCTCGCGTCGCTGCGCGCGCCGATCGACGCCTTTTTCGAAGGCGTGATGGTCAACGACCCCGACGAAGCGGTGCGCGCTTACCGTCTCGGCCTGCTATCGCGCTCCACCGGCGCGGTGCATGGGGTCGCCGATTTCTCGAAGATCGAGGGATAGGCGCGGCAGCGCGCAGGAAGGGGTGCCATGAACGAAACGCATCTCGTCTGGATATTTGCGGTCGGCTTTCCGCTGTTCTTTGTCGCGATGTGGCTGCTCGTCACGCGCGTCCTGTCGTTCGTGGGCTGGTCGAAATATCTGCCCGCCTTTGCATGGGATCGCCCGATCCCCGCCGACGCGCGGCGCTTTTCGTGGGCGACGATGGTCATCGGCCGCTTTCCGGGTGGGGTCAGCTACAAGAATGCGATGAACGTCTGGCTCGACCAGCGCGGCATCTATCTTCGTCCCCCCGTCTTCTTTCGCCTGTTCCACCCGCCGCTGCACATCGGCTGGGATCAGATCGCGTCGATCGAGCCGCGCAAGACGCTGTGGATCAAGGCCTGCTCGCTCGCCTTTCGCCGCGACGTGCCGATCCTGACCTTCGGCGGCGGCGCGGGGCAGGCGATTTTCGATCATTGGCAAGCCCGTCACGGAGGCAGGCCAGCCTGACACCGCTAAAGCAAAACTGAGTCGACCCGGTCGCGGTTCGACCCTATTTCCCCGCCCACCTCCTCCCAGGGGCAGCAGGAGCATATGATGACGAAGATGGTGCATTTGTTCGGCGGCGCGGCCACGACGGCCGAGCGCTCGAAGGAATTGCTGGGCGGCAAAGGGTCGAACCTTGCCGAAATGGCCTCGATCGGCCTGCCGGTGCCCCCGGGCTTTACGATCACCACCGACGTCTGCACTGCTTATTATACCAATGGCGAAAAATTCCCGGCGGGCCTCGTCGAAGACGTCGCCGCGGGCATCGCGCATATCGAGGGCATCACCGGCAAGAAATTCGGCGACCCCGCCGACCCGCTGCTCGTCTCGGTGCGCTCGGGCGCGCGCGTGTCGATGCCGGGGATGATGGACACCGTCCTCAACCTCGGGCTTAACGACAAGACCGTCGTCGGCCTGTCCGAAGCCTCGGGCGATCCGCGCTTCGCGTGGGACAGCTACCGCCGCTTCGTCCAGATGTACGCCGACGTCGTCATGGGGCTCGACCATGCCGAGTTCGAGGAAGCGCTGGAAATCGCCAAGGAAGACAAGGGTTTCTACCTCGACACCGAGATGTCGGCTGAAGATTGGCAGGCGCTGGTCAAGGAATATCAGGCGATCGTCGAACGCGAGACCGGCGCGCCTTTCCCGCAGGAGCCGAACGACCAGCTGTGGGGCGCGGTCGGCGCTGTCTTCGCGAGCTGGGAAAGCGACCGCGCGAAAGTCTATCGCCGCCTCAATTCGATCCCGGGCGAGTGGGGCACCGCGGTCAATGTGCAGGCGATGGTGTTCGGCAATATGGGCGACACGTCGGCGACGGGCGTCGCTTTCACGCGCGACCCCGCGACCGGCGAGCGCGCCTGGTACGGCGAGTGGTTGATCAACGCGCAGGGCGAGGACGTCGTCGCGGGCATCCGCACGCCGCAATATCTCACCAAGATCGCGCGTGAGACGGCGGGCGCCAAGCCCTTGTCGATGGAAGAGGCGATGCCCGAGACCTTCGGCGAACTCGGCCGCGTCTTCGACACGCTCGAGACGCATTATCGCGACATGCAGGACATCGAGTTCACCGTCGAACGCGGGACTTTGTGGATGCTGCAGACGCGCTCGGGCAAGCGCACCGCCAAGGCGGCGCTCCGCATCGCGGTCGAAATGGCGGCGGAGGGGCTGATTTCGGAAGAAGAAGCCGTCGGCCGCGTCGATCCGGGCGCGCTCGACCAGCTTCTCCACCCGACGCTTGATCCGAATGCGCCGCGCGACGTGCTGACCAAGGGGCTTCCCGCAAGCCCCGGCGCCGCGTCGGGCATGATCATGTTCGACGCCGATAGCGCGGAGAAGGCGGCCGCAATGGGCGAGGCGGTGATCCTCGTCCGCGTCGAGACGAGCCCCGAGGATATTCACGGCATGCACGCCGCCAAGGGCATCCTGACCGCGCGTGGCGGGATGACCAGCCACGCCGCGGTTGTCGCGCGCGGCATGGGCCGGCCCTGCGTCTCGGGCGCGGGCGGGCTCAGCATCGACGGCAACGCGCGTGTGCTGCGCGTTGCGGGCCGCGAACTGCGCGAGGGTGACATATTGACGCTCGACGGTTCGACCGGCGAAGTGATGGCGGGCGAGGTTCCGACCCTGCTCCCCGAACTCGTCGGCGATTTCGGCACTTTGATGGGCTGGGCAGACAAAGTGCGCCGCATGAAGGTGCGCACCAACGCCGAAACGCCGCAGGACGCACAGGTCGCACGCGATTTCGGTGCCGAGGGCATTGGGCTTTGCCGCACCGAACATATGTTCTTCGACGCCGCGCGCATCACCGCGGTGCGCGAGATGATTCTTGCCGACAGCGAGGACGGTCGCCGCGCCGCGCTCGCCAAGCTGCTCCCCGAGCAGCGCGGCGATTTTGCCGCGATCTTCGGCGTGATGGCGGGACTGCCGGTGACGATCCGCCTGCTCGACCCGCCGCTCCACGAATTCCTGCCGACGCGCGAAGAGGATTTCGCCGACGTCGCCGCTGCTGCGGGGGTGGGGATCGAGGCGCTAAAGGCGCGCGCGAACGAACTGCACGAATTCAACCCGATGCTCGGCCACCGCGGCTGTCGCCTCGGCGTCACCTATCCCGAAATCTATGAGATGCAGGCACGCGCGATCTTCGAGGCGGCGTGCGACGTCGCCGCCGAAACCGGCGCGGCGCCGATCCCCGAGGTGATGATCCCGCTGGTGGCGACGCGCCGCGAATTCGACCTGATGAAGGCGGTCGTCGACGCGCAGGCGAAGGCGGTGTTTGCCGAAAAGGGCCGCGAGATCGCCTATCTAGTCGGCACGATGATCGAACTGCCGCGCGCCGCGCTGATGGCGGGTGAGATCGCCGAAAGCGCCGAATTCTTCAGCTTCGGCACCAACGATTTGACGCAGACGACGATCGGCATCAGCCGCGACGACGCGGGCCGCTTCCTGACGCAATATGTCGACAAGGGCATTTTTGTCACCGATCCGTTCGTCAGCCTCGACGTCGAGGGCGTCGGCCAGTTGATCGAACTGGCGGCGGAGCGCGGGCGCGGGACGCGTTCGGGCATCAAGCTCGGCATCTGCGGCGAGCATGGCGGCGACGCGCCGAGCATCCATTTCTGCGAGAAGACGGGCCTCGATTATGTCAGCGCCTCGCCCTACCGCGTGCCGATCGCGCGTCTGGCGGCGGCGCAGGCGGCGCTGAAGGCGAAATAGCACGCTTGCACGGTGGCGAGCGACTACGGCCGGGAGATTCTCCCGGCCGCGGCACCAACGCGCCGGCGAAAGGCCAGCGCGGCCACCAGCGGTTTCGAATCATTGCCGCGTGGAAGGGGGTGCCGGGGCGAGCCGGCGCCGAAACGCTTCGCGTGGATCGCGCACGCGGTATCGCGGCGACCGCGCGGAAATCGGCGCGCAGTACGCGGTCCGCAACCAATAATCCGGCCAAGTAGTCATAAAGCTGAAATAGGGGGTTGCGCCCCCGAGCACTGGCCCTTAAAGGCGCCTCTCCACGCACCCGTAGCTCAGCTGGATAGAGCATCAGACTACGAATCTGAGGGTCGGGCGTTCGAATCGCTCCGGGTGCGCCATTCCCTCCCTCCAGCCTGTGGCTGGACAGGTATTGGGAATTTTCCTCCGAAGATCGACGAATTCTTAAAGCGGCTTCTCGCGGCGGATTCTGCGCTGCTCGCGCTTCTAAGACGGCATGGGTCAAGGGGCCCGCGGGCGCCTAATCATCCGTGTTGCAGCAACTTAACATGGGTGAATGTCCGCGCGGCGCGTAACGCGCATCTGGTCTCTCGAATCCAGGGGGGACGCATGGGGCTGGCTGAAATCGTAAACGCGCTGCTGACCCCGCGGGAACGGTTGGTCTGGGAAGCCAGCCTGGCGCGCAACGCCCGCGAATATATGAAAGGCGCCGACCTTGCCCGTGAAGGCGAAAGGCCCATCGCGCTCCGGATCATCCTGGCGGGCTGGGCGCAGAAATATAAACAGATGCCCGACGGTCGGCGGCAAATCCTGGGGCTGGTCCTGCCGGGCGAACTCTGCGACCTCGATCTCTTCACCGTTGCGCGCACCGATCATTCGATCGCCGCGGTGCGACGCCTGTCGGTTGCCGAGATCGGCCGCGCGGACGCGCAGCGGCTTTTCGAACAATGCCCGAATCTGGCGCCGGCGCTGTGCTGGGCCGCGATCCTCGGCGCGGCGGTACAGCGCGAATGGACGATCAACATCGGACAGCGAAACGCGCTCGAACGCGTGGCCCAGCTTCTTTGCGAAATCTATGTGCGACAGCACGGCATCCCGTCCGCTGGCGGAGGTTCGTGCGACTTTCTGCTGACCCAGGGACAGATGGCCGAAGCGATGGGCCTGACGCAGGTACATGTGAACCGTATCGTCCAGCAACTCCGCCTTCGCTGCGCGGTGGAGATGCGCAATATGCGGCTGGAGATTCCAGATTTCGCTCAGCTAGCAGCCTTGGCGTCGTTCAACGCCACCTATCTTCACCTGGGCGAAGCGGCGGCGCTGGTCGAACGAGCGCGGATGCTGTTCTCGTCGGACTTCGACAAGCCTGACCGGCCGAACGGCGACGGTGCAATTTCGCCGACCATCTGAGGGAGGCAGACTCCGTCGTCGAACGATCGACGGAGGTTCGAGATGCAAGAAGGGCCCTGCGTCGCGGCAGGGCCCTTCAGTCCTCTTGTATATGGCTACGCAAGAGGATGCTCATCAACCGGCCCGGGTCGCAGGTCGGCGTATGCGAAGCAATTATTAGCTCAGATGCGACCGTTCTCTTGCAACATAGATTATAGCCGCCGCGAAAAGGCAGCGGTGAGGAAGAGGGGGGCTTTCAAAAGGAGGCCTTCCGGTTCCGTACGCCCGTATCCATTTCGCGAGAGCGCGAAATCGCGGATAAAAGGGGATGGCGGAGCGGGAGGGATTCGAACCCTCGATACGCTTTTGACGTATACTCACTTTCCAGGCGAGCGCCTTCGACCACTCGGCCACCGCTCCGCATGCACTGGAACGCGCGCCCTAATCGGTTGGCGGGGCTTTCGCAAGCCGGTTGGGCGTGGCAGACATCGATCATGAAACATCTGCTCCTGACAGCCGCTGCTGCCGCGTCGCTCATCCTTCCTGTAGCCGCATCGGAGCCGTCGGCTATCCCGTCGCCGGGAGAAATCGCCGAGGCCGCACCCACTGCCGACTGGATCGCCATCGCGCCGTCCGACCTGTTGGTGATGGATCTCGCGCCCGATGCCAAAGGCAAGCCGCGGCGCGTCGTCATCCAGTTGATGCCCGCGCCATTCAGCCAAGGCTGGATCGGCAATATCCGCAAGCTTGCGGCCGCGCACTGGTGGGACGGGACGAGCATCAACCGCGTGCAGGACAATTATGTCGTGCAATGGGGTGACGCGACCGAGAAAAAGACGTTGCCGGAGGGATTGGCGGTTATGCCCGAGAACGCCTACGAAACGGCGCTCGGCGAGGATTTGCTGGCCGCCTCGCCCGCAAAACCGAAGGCCATCGCGCGCGATGCCTATGCGGAAGAGACCATGGCTTTCCGCGGCTGGCCGATCGCTATCGACCGTCAAGCGGAAGCGGGCTGGCCCGTCCATTGCTACGGTATGGTCGGCGTCGGCCGCAACATGTCGCCCGATACCGGCAGCGGTGCCGAACTCTACGCCGTCATCGGCCACGCGCCGCGCCATCTCGACCGGAACATCGCGGTCGTCGGCCGTGTGATCAGCGGAATCGAGCATCTGTCGAGCCTGCCGCGTGGGACCGAGGCGCTCGGCTTCTACAAAACCGAGGCCGAGCGCACGCCCATCGCTTCGATCCGCATCGCGAGCGAATTGCCCGCTGCCGAACAGCCCAAATTCGAATATCTGTCGACCGAAAGCCATAGCTTCGCGCGCTATGCCGATGCGCGGCAGAACCGGCGCGATCCCTTCTTCATTCGCCCCGCGGGCGGCGCCGACATTTGCAATATCCCGGTCCCCGTGCGTCCGGTCGCGGCGAAATAGGACCGGTGGAGGATTTTACGGTCACAACGCCGCTTTGGCGTTGGCAATCGGCGACCGCGCCCGCCGCCTGGTTCTTTGTGACGATCGCCGGCGGCGAAGCCGACGGGATTCGCATGGCGGCGTTGACCGGGCAGTGGCTGGACGGGCGAAAAGGTTTCGGTTCGGCGCGCGTCGAAGCGAGAATCGGCGACACCCGATGGAGAACGTCGGTGTTCCCGCACAAGGAAAGCGGCGGCTGGCTGCTGCCGGTCAAGGCGATGGTGCGCAAGGCGGAGGGCCTTGCCGAGGGCGACGAAGTGACCGTGACGGTCAGTCTTTAGGCGGCGTTTCGGCCTTTGCGTCGCGGGCCTGCGCCTTGCGCTTGCGCAGATTGGCCCGCAACGCTTCGGCGAGGCGGCGCTCGCGTTCGAGATCGGCGGGGGAGGGCGTTTTGGTCACGAACGCGGCCATGCCTACGAAATCGCCGCATCGTCAAGCCTCACGTCTTGACAGGCGAGGGACGCCCCGCCATAGGCCGCGCCTGCCCAGCGAACATGCGTTGGCGGGCGGTCCGGTTGCTGCTGTAGCTCAGTGGTAGAGCGCGTCATTGGTAATGACGAGGTCGACAGTTCAATCCTGTCCAGCAGCACCATTTCCCCACATTCAAAACGAACGGGGCGTCAGATTCTGGCGGCGAGCAGCCAGTCGTGGAACAGTTTGACCGCGGGCTGACGCAGCGCGCGCGGGCGGCAGACGAACCAATAGCTGTACGGGCTGTCGACATCGAAGTCGAACAGGCGGACGAGCCGCGGGTCGTGCGCGTCGTCGAAGTGGTGGCCGTGCATGAAGGCGACGCCGATGCCCTGTGCGGCCGCCTCCAGCATCAGCGGGCCCGAATCGAAATAGTCGGTCCCGGCAGGCTCAAGATAGGGCATGCCGATCGCCTTCTTCCATTCGAGGAAGGTCTCGGGCATTTCCCTGTGGAGCAGGACGGTCATCCGCTGCATCTGTTCGGGCACGGTTATCGGGCGGTCGCCGTCGACCAGCGTTCGCGACGCGATCGGGAACACCTTGTCCTGATCGAGCCGTGCGGCGTAGAGCATCGGATCGATAGAGCGGGCGAGCGCGATCGCCGCGTCGATGCCTTCGCCGAGGCGCGCTTCGCCGTGCGACATCGTGTCGATATCGATATGCAGTTCGGGATGCTGGCGCCGGAGCTCGGGGAGGCGAGGGAACAGCCGCTGCTGGGCGAACAGCGGCAGGACGTTGAGATGGAGGCGGAGCGATGCGTCGGGGCTGCCGGCTTGGCCGATCACTGCGCGCAGTTCATCGACAAGCGGCGATAATTGCTCGTGCAGCGCGCGCCCGGTCTCGGTGAGGCTGAGCCCGTGGTGATGCCGGTTGAACAGCGGGCGCCCCACCGCATGTTCGAGCGTCTGGATGCGCCGCGACAGCGCGGGCATCGACAGGCCTAGTTCGATCGCCGCCGCCTTGACCGTGCCATGGCGGGCAACCTCGAGAAAAGCTTCCATGCTGCTGAGGGGAGGGAGGCGTGGCATAGCGGTCGCCGATGATGACATGAGCCCGGCCGACATGCCAGAATTTTGTGCAGTGCGTCATAGATTGACCGAGAAGCGGGGTCGCAAATCGGGAACGACAACCTATGTTTCGCATTCTGACCTTTTTGAGGGAGACGCGCATTGGCCGACGCAGCGGTGAAAGAAAAACAGGTGAAACTGCAGGTGGCGAATTCGCGCGCCGAGGAAAGCGGCGGCGGCATCGCCCGCATTCCGCGCTCGGCGATGGCCGAACTCGGCGTGACCGAGGGCGATATCATCCAGATCAGCGGCAAGCGCCAAACTGCGTCGCGCATCGTCGCCCCCTATGCCGAGGACGAGGGGCTGGAGGTCATCCGGCTCGATGGCTTGCAGCGCGCCAATGCCGGCGCGGGCGCGGGCGATATGGTCGTCCTGAGCCGCGTTGAGACGCGCCCCGCGACCCGCGTGGTGTTCGCGCCGGCGCAGGAAAATCTTCGGCTTCAAGGCTCAGCCAACGCGCTGAAGCGCAGCTTCTTCGGCCGCCCGGTCGTCGCGGGCGACACGGTCGCGACCGCGGGACAACAACGACTGCCGTCGGGCGACATGCCGCCGCAGCTTCGCCAGATGCTCAACGCGCCGGCCTATGCGCTCGCCGAAGTGCGCCTGCTCGTCGTCTCCGCGACCCCCAAGGGTGTCGTCTTCATCGACGAGAATACCGAAATCGAACTGCTTCCTGAATATCAGGAGCCGCACGACGCGCGCCGCACCGACGTCACCTATGACGATCTCGGTGGGCTGGGCGAGACGATCGACCAGCTGCGCGAGATGGTCGAGTTGCCGCTGCGCTATCCCGAGCTGTTCCGCCGCCTTGGCGTCGACCCGCCGCGCGGGGTGCTGCTGCACGGCCCGCCAGGAACGGGCAAGACGCGGCTCGCGCGCGCGGTGGCCAATGAAAGCGAAGCGCAATTCTTCCTGATCAATGGGCCCGAGATCATGGGTAGCACCTATGGCGAGTCCGAAAAGCGGCTGCGCGATATTTTCGAACAGGCGGCCAAGTCGGCGCCGTCGATCCTGTTCATCGACGAGATTGATTCGATCGCGCCGAAGCGCGGGCAGGTGCAGGGGGAGGCCGAAAAGCGGCTCGTGGCGCAGCTTCTGACGCTGATGGACGGGCTCGAACCGCGGACGAATCTGGTCGTCATTGCCGCAACCAACCGCCCCGACGCGATCGACGAGGCGCTGCGCCGTCCCGGTCGCTTCGACCGCGAGATCGTGATCGGTGTTCCCGACGAGAAGGGGCGCCGCGAGATATTGGGGATCCACACCCGCGGCATGCCGCTCGCCGACAATGTCGATCTGGATGAGCTGTCGCGCACGACCTTCGGCTTCGTCGGCGCCGATATGGCGGCGCTGACGCGCGAAGCGGCGATCGAAGCCGTTCGCCGGATCATGCCCAAGCTCAATCTCGAGGAAGGGACGATTCCGCCCGAAGTGCTCGAGGAATTGCGCGTGACGCGCGAGGACTTCAACAATGCGCTGAAACGCGTCCAGCCGTCGGCGATGCGCGAGGTGATGGTTCAGGCGCCCAAGACGCGCTGGAGCGACATCGGCGGCCTCGACGCCGCGCGCGACAAGCTGATCGAAGGGATCGAATTGCCGCTGAAGAACCCCGAGGCGTTCCGGCGCCTTGGCATTCGTCCGGCGAAGGGCTTTTTGCTCTATGGTCCGCCGGGGACCGGCAAGACCCTGCTTGCCAAGGCCGCGGCGCGCGAATCGGACGCCAATTTCATCTCGATCAAATCGTCGGACCTCTTGTCGAAATGGTATGGCGAGAGCGAGCAGCAGATCGCGCGCCTGTTCCAGCGCGCGCGCGCGGTCGCGCCGACGATTGTCTTCATCGACGAACTCGACAGCCTCGTCCCCGCGCGCGGCAGTGGAACCTCGGGTGAGCCGCAGGTGACCGAGCGCGTCGTCAACACGATCCTCGCCGAGATGGACGGGATCGAGGAGATGCAGTCGGTGGTCGTCATCGGCGCGACGAACCGCCCGAACCTGATCGACCCGGCGCTGCTGCGCCCGGGGCGGCTTGACGAGCTCATCTATGTCTCGGTGCCGAACGCGGAGGGGCGCCAGCGCATCCTCGAAATCCAGACGGCGAAGATGCCGCTTGCGAGCGACGTCGACCTTGGCGTCCTTGCCCAAAAGACCGATCGCTTCACCGGCGCCGACCTTGAGGATCTGACGCGGCGCGCGGGGCTCGCGGCGCTCAAGCGTTCGATGGGCAGCGAGACGGTGACGATGGAGGACTTCGAAACCGCGCTCAAGGACACGCGCGCATCGGTGACCGAAGCGATGGAGCGCGATTATGAAAAGATCCAGGGCGAGATCAAGCAGGCCGCGATGAGCGTCGACCCGATCGGCTTCTTCGCGCCCGGCATGCTCAAACCCGTCCGCGAGCGCAAACATGAGGAACCGAAGGACTAGGGCGCTTGGGGCTGATCCTGTCTCAGCGCGGACCAGCCCCACAGAACCAGCCAGCCGCAGAAGCCTGCCATCAGGCCGTAGGACACCATCGGGTGCCAGTTGTAGAGCAGCACGCCGATCGCCGGCGACACAATATAGGCCGACCCATTGATTGACGCCGTCATGCCGGCGACGCTGCCCTGGTCGCGGCGCGGCACCGATAGCGATGCGCCGGCGGTGAAGCCGGGACGGAACAGCCCGAAGCCGAGTGAGGCGAGAGCAAAGCCGATGATGATGCCGTGGAAGTCGTACGACAGCCCGGTCATCACGGTCCCGAGCCCGCCGAGCGTCGATCCACACAGCACAGCAGTCCGCGGCGACATCTTGAGCAAAGGAATCAGCCCCCACTGCGAAAGCAGCGTCGCGAATGCGCCCGCCATCAGTACGATCCCCGTCATCGCAGCACCCTCGTCGGGGCGTAGGCGGAGGTGCAGGCGGTCGAGGATCAGGAAGCCGATTACCCCGAGCATCATCGCCTGCGCCTGCCCGCCGAAGAAACCCGCGAGCAACCACGGGCGCACGCGCTTGTCCGCCCAGCGGAGTGTCTCCGGTGCGATGTCGGGTCGGCCGAGGTCCTGCTCTTCGTCTTCGTCTGCGGCGGTCTGCGGCGATCCCGCGGTCGTGGGATAAGAGGCGATCGCTCCGCGCGCCGCAAAGCGCGGGACATCGTTGGGCAGACGCCAGCGCAGTGCGATGAGCACGGCCAAACCGATCAGCGCGAAGACCAGGAGCGGGCCGGCGAGGCCGACAATGGGAAGAATGAAGAAGGGCGCGATCGCCGGGCCGATCACCGTGCCGAGCCCGAAGGAGGAGGATACGAGCGACAGCGCCTGCGTGCGCTGCTCGGGGTCGGTGCGCGCGGCGACGTAGGCCTGCACCGCTGGGGGCGCGGCCGAACCGAACCCGCCGTAGAGGCTGCGGAACAGCGCAAAGAGGATGAAGGTCATGCCCGCCGCCAGCCAGCCTTCGAGGCCCGACCAGAGCACGAAGCCGCACAGCGCCATCGACGAAAGGAAGCCGATGACGCCGAGCGCCATCAGCGCCTTGCGTCCGCGCTTGTCCGACTGGCGCGCCCAATGCGGCGCCGTGAGCACCCAAAGCAGCGCGGACCAACTGAAGGCAAGGCTGACCCAGACGTCGGGAATGTGCAATTTCGCGCCGATGGCGGGCAGGATCGACTGCATTGCGGTATTGCCCGCCGCCGCGACCAGCATCACCGCAAAGAGCACCGCCATGCGGTCGGAGGGGATGGAATGCGATGCCGTCGCCATGTCCGCTCCCCCCTATTCACTGCTGGCTTCGCCGTTGGTAACGCGCCTTCTCCCTACACGCGAGCGCCCCGCTGTCCAGAGTCAAGACAGACTCTTTCCTTGCGCGACCGTGATGATTTTGCCACGCCTTTCCCAACCGCAACAACGCGAAAGCCATCATGACCAATCCGCGGGCGCAGGCCCAACAAACGAAAGCCCCGCTGGGCCGCCGGCTGCGCGGGGGCCTCAAACGCTTTTTCGGGCCATGGGGCATGTTCGTCCGTGGCTTCATCAAGCATCCGGTCATGGTCGGGTCGATCGTGCCATCGTCGCCGACGCTGATCCGCCACATGCTGAAGCCCGTAGACTGGAAGAACACGAAGCTGTTCGTCGAATATGGCCCCGGCGTCGGCACCTTCTGCCGCCCCGTGCTCGAACATATGGCGGGCGATGCGACGCTGATCGCGATCGACACCAATGAGGATTTCATCGACTATCTTCGCAAGGATATTCGCGACAGCCGCTTTATCGCGGTCCACGGATCGGCGGCCGACGTCGAGGAGATCATCCGCGCGCACGGTTTCGAAAAGGCCGATTATGTCCTTTCGGGCCTGCCATTCTCGACGCTGCCCGCCGGCATCGGACCGGCGATCGCGGCTGCGACGCATCGCGTGCTGCGTCCGGGCGGCGCCTTCCTCGTCTATCAGTTCCGCGCCCGCGCGCGCGACTTCCTCGCGGTGCATTTCAACCGCATCGACAACGCGTTCGAATGGGTCAATGTCCCGCCCTGCTTCCTCTTCTGGGGCTGGAAGGACTAAACCTCCGGGTCGGGATCGCCGAGCCCGAAATTGAGTTTCCGCGACACCGTATAGTCGACCACGCCGACGACGAACCAGGCGAGCGTCCAGCGCAGCCGCGTCAGCCAGTTGCCGCGCGCCTTGTGCGATTGCGGCGTGATGACCTCGCAGTCGGGCCGCAGCCCGCCAAGGAAATTGCGCATCTTTTCGGCAAAGCCCGCGTCGGCGATCCGCACCATAACCTCGACGTTCACGAACAGGCTGCGCACGTCGAAATTGGCCGATCCGATATAGACGACATCGTCGATGACGATCAGCTTCATGTGCAGCCGGCACGGCCGATATTCCCAGACGTCGGCACTCTTGCGCAGCAGATAGCCGTAAAGCAGCCGCGACGCGCCCATCGTTGCCGGATTGTCTGACTTGCCGGCCATCACGAACCGCGCCCGGCCGCGCCGCGCAACGCGCCCGAGCCGGCGCAACATGCCCTGACCCGGCGAGAAATAGGCCATCGCCATGTCGAGTTGCCGTGCGTCCTCGAGATCGGCGCGCACCGCACGCGCCCAGGGCGAGAGTCGCTGTGTCGGGCCGCCGACGAGCCACGAGACGGGCCCCCCATCGACCGGCCATTCGCGGATCAGCCGCCGCAGGGTCAGCACCTTGCCGTCGTCGTTGACCGTATAGTCGTGAATTTCCTCGAACCACCGCGCGGCACGGACGACCGCCGGCCCCTTCACGACCATCCCGATGTCGAACCAGCAGTCGCTGCGCGGCGGGCTCAGATAGTCGTCGGCGATGTTAAACCCGCCGGTGACCGCGATATAGTCGTCGATCAGGATCAGCTTCTGATGGTTGCGGATCAAATAGGTCGACCGCCAGCGGCGCGAGAAGAAGGTGACGCTGCCGCCCACTTCGCGCAGCGGGGAGAACAGACCGTCCGGGGTGTCGCCCGATCCGAAGCTGTCGAGGACTGCGCGCACCCGAACGCCGCGTTTCGCCGCGAGCAGCAACGCATCGAGGATGCGCCGGCCCGTGCCGTCGCCCTCGAATATATACATGATCAAATCGACGCTGTGCGCCGCGCCGTTGATCAGGTCGAGCAGCCGCGTCAACCGGTCACCACCATCGAAGAGCAATTCGAGCCGGTGGCCTGCCACATCCGCCGTCAAGCTCTGGTGCCGGTCGGCGGAGGAACAGACATCGGTCATCAACCGCTCATAGGCTGGTGGCCGCAAGGGCCGCAAGAGCGCCACTTTGGTTGACATTGGAAGGCCTCCCTGCTAGCGCGCAGCGCTTGCCGCCATGCCCCAAAGGCTGGTCTCTCCGATATCTAAGGAAACAATATGGCCCGCGTTACCGTCGAGGATTGCGTCGACAAGATTTCCAACCGCTTCGACCTGGTTCTGCTTTCCGCGCATCGCGCGCGTGAAATCTCGGGCGGTTCGGAGCTGACCGTCGATCGTGACCGCGACAAGAACCCCGTCGTCGCGCTGCGCGAGATCGCCGAACAGACCGTTCGCCCCAAGGATCTGCAGGAAACGCTCGTCGGTTCGATGCAGAAGGTTGTCGTCGATGATGATGATACGCCCGATGAAATCAGCTCGATCAGCCGTTCGGCAGAAGCCCTGCGCCTGACCGCTGCGGCTCCGCCGCGCAGCCCTGCCGGCGGCGGCAGCGATTTCGAATAAGCACGGCTTGCACGAATCACCAGGGGGCCGCGGGAAACCGCGGCCCTTTTGTTATGGAAGCTTGCTCAACTCGGCGATGCGGATCGCCTTCGACGCCAGCATCGGGTCGAGGATTTGCTGGATACGAGGCGCGCGCTGCGAACCGACAGTGATGTTGAACAGGCTGTTCGCGATTACGTCGGCGATCTGGACGCCGTCGCTGCGGCGGCTGTCGGCGAGCGAAGCGCGGCCCCATTGCCCGAGCCCCGCCTGAATCTCTTCGCGGACGTGCGCGAGTATCTTGGGGTCGTAACGCCCGTCGTCGATCACGACGTCGGTGCACACGCCGCCTGTTTCAGGCAGCCAGCGCCCGATCGCAAGATTGAGCAGTCCGGCATAGAGCGCGAGATCGCTGGGCAGCGTACCGCCGGGATTCTGGGCGAGCTGGTCGCGCTTGGCAACCGCGACCCATGCCCGGCCGCCGGCGCGGTCGAAGAGCTCGAGCAGATAGGCGCGCTCGACGAGGCTGATGCGGCTGCCCTTGAGTTCGCCGCGCAGCCCCGTGACGGTGCGGAAGCGGTCATGGATTTCGGTCGCGGCCTGAGGCGTCAGCATCACCGCCGAGAAGGTCATCGCGCCCGCGTTGAGCCCGCCCGATTCGTCGCAATAGATCGTCATTTCGAGGGGTTACCGCACGCGTCCGAAAAAGGCGACCGTGCGGGTCTGGCCCGGCGCGATCGGGTCGGGCCACTTCCAGCGAACATGGGTGACGTCAGCTTCGGTCGCCGCGCGCGGCTTCGTCCCTTCCACCGGCACCGATAATTCGGAAAGAGGTGCAAATTGCTTGCCGCCATCGACCGAGACGCCGAAACCCGCCTGGTCGTCCGTGCCGTCGAACATCAAGGCTTGCGGGATCGGATTGGCGATCACGACGCCCGACGCGGGCTCCGCGCCGTTATTGGTGAAGGCGAGCGAGATGCGTACCCGGTCGCCCGGAACGACGACGTCAGGCGTGAGGTAAGTCCTGGTCGCGGGCTCGCCGTCCTTGCCGGGGGTTAATTTTTCGAGTTCGACCTTGCTGGTCAGCGTGCCCGTGTTCTGCGCCAGCGTCGGCTGGGCGCCGATCGCGAGAAGCGTCACCGCGGCCAGAATGCCCCACCTCTTGCCCGTCATCGCTTCCTCCCTTGATCCTCGCCAGCATCTTTGGCGTATCAGGCGGGGCAGGGATAGCGTTTCTTCATCAGCGCATCGAAGGCCGAATAGATGCTGACCTTCCTCCGCACGGCAACCGGGTAGCCGCGCAGGTGCGACAGCCATTCATCGGGGGTGAGGCTGCCCGATTCCGGCGGACAACTCGTCGTCTTGCGGCCCGCGCGGCGTTCGGCGTCGATCCGCGCCTTGTAGCGTTTGCCCGCCGCTACGACTTCGCTTTTGAGCTGATGGCCTTGCGGCGTCGCGAGCGCGAGCGGACCGAGCCGCTCGATCGAGGCCGCGCGTGTTAGAAACGCCGCCACGCTCATGTCACCCGGCGCCATGGCGCAGAGGAGGGGGGCAGTAAGCAGGACCGGCAGGAGGCGCGCATGTTTCGCGTTGATCATGCGCCGCAACCTGCCCCCAGCCAATGAATGGTCCCTGAAGGAAGCCAGGCCGAAGCCCTATGCGCCCTGCGGATTGGCGTCGCCGAACGGGCGCGGCTTGCGCTTGATCTGCGGCAGGCCGCCGGCATGGCCCGAAACCGGAGTGCCGCGCTTGTCGGCATCGTCCTCGCGGCCGATGTCTTCGCCCTTGATCGCGCGCTTCGATTCTTCGCCCGACAGCGTCTCATATTCGAGCAGCGCGGCGGCGAGCAGATGCAGCTCGTCGATATGGTCGGTGAGCACCTTGCGCGCGACATTCTCGCCTTCCTCGACGAGGCGCCGGACTTCGGCGTCGATCAGTTTGGCGGTTTCTTCGGACATGTTCTGCGCGCGCGACACGCTGTGGCCGAGGAACACCTCGTCCTGATTGTCGCGGTAGCGCAGCCAACCGAGTTTTTCGGACATGCCATATTCCATGACCATCGAGCGCGCCATGTCGGTGGCCTGCTGGATGTCGTTCGACGCGCCGGTGTTGAGCTCGTCCTTGCCGTAGATCAGCTGCTCGGCGATGCGGCCGCCGAAGCAGAGCGCGAGGCGCGCCTTCATCTGCTTCATATTGGTCGAGTAGCGGTCGCGTTCGGGCAGGTTCCACGTCACGCCGAGCGCGCGGCCGCGCGGGATGATCGTGACCTTGTGGAGCGGATCATTGCCCTCGACGTGCAGCGAGACGAGCGCGTGACCGGCTTCGTGATAGGCGGTTGCCTTCTTCTCGTCCTCGGTCATCACCATCGAGCGGCGTTCGGCGCCCATCAGCACCTTGTCCTTGGCTTCCTCAAACTCGTTCGAGGCGATCAGGCGCTTGCCCTTGCGCGCCGCGAGCAGCGCCGCTTCGTTGCAAAGATTAGCCAGATCGGCGCCGGAGAAGCCGGGTGTCCCGCGCGCGATACGGCGCAGGTCGACATCGGGCGCGAGCGGCTTCTTGCGCGTGTGGACTTCGAGGATCTTCTGGCGGCCCTCGATGTCGGGGCGCGGCACGACCACCTGGCGGTCGAAGCGGCCCGGACGGAGGAGGGCGGGGTCGAGCACGTCGGGGCGGTTGGTCGCCGCGACGATGATGATGCCCTCGTTCGCCTCGAAGCCGTCCATCTCGACGAGGAGCTGGTTCAGCGTCTGCTCGCGCTCGTCATTGCCGTTGCCGAGGCCGGCGCCGCGGTGGCGGCCGACCGCGTCGATTTCGTCGATGAAGACGATGCACGGCGCGTTGCGCTTCGCCTGTTCGAACATGTCGCGGACGCGGCTCGCGCCGACGCCGACGAACATTTCGACGAAGTCCGAACCCGAAATGGTGAAGAAAGGCACGCCCGCTTCGCCGGCGATCGCGCGGGCGAGCAGGGTCTTGCCGGTGCCGGGCGAGCCGACGAGCAGCGCGCCCTTCGGGATCTGGCCGCCGAGCTTCGAGAATTTGGTCGGATCCTTCAGGAATTCGACGATTTCCTCGAGCTCCTCGCGCGCTTCGTCGATTCCCGCGACGTCGTCGAAGGTCACGCGGCCCTGCTTTTCGGTGAGCATCTTGGCGCGCGACTTGCCGAAGCCCATCGCGCCCGAGCCGTTGTTCTTCTGCACCTGGCGGAAGACGAAGAAGGCGATCCCGAGGATCAGCAGGAAGGGCAGCGACTGGACGAGCATATACATCCAGAAATTCGGCACTTCGGCCGCTTTCCCGTCATATTTCACGCCATTGTCGTTGAGCATCTTGAGCAGTTCGGGATCGCGCACGACGTTGGCGGTAAAGCGGTCACCGTTCGACAGCGTGCCCGTGACCTTGTCTTCGGAGAGGACGACGTCCTTGACGCTGCCTTCCTCGACCTTCTGGCGGAATTCCGAATAGGCGAGGGGGCTGCCCGCGGGCTGCGCGGCGCCGCCGAACATCGAGGCGACGAGGAGCATGGCAAGCAGGATGCCGCTCCAGATCATCACGCTCTTCATCCAGGGGTTGCCCTGCGGTTCCTTGTCGTCCTGCATTCGGATTTGTCCTCAACGGCGCGGTGCTGCGCTCCTATCTGCACAAGATAGGATAATCGGGTTAAATGACAATGAGGCAATCAGCCCTTTTTCGCCGCTTTCCGCCGCGGCGCCGCGGAAATGCGCCAGATCGTCCCTTCGAGACCGCGCACGGCGTCGATCAGCAGTGCGCCGACCATCGCGCGGCGGCCCTGTTGCATCGCGGCGATGACGCCGTCGAGCGAGGCGCCGCGCAGGACGAGTTGCGGCGCGTTGGCGCGCAGGCGCTGCGCGACGATCCGGCGGAACATCTCGGGCGGATAGCCGTCGTCGCGGATTACCGCAATGTCCGAGGCGTCGGGCCATGACGCGATCAGCCGCTCGACGGCCCAGTCGAGCGCCTCGTCGGCCTCGGCCAGCCACGCGGCCGATTTCGCCGCCGCGACGGGATCGAGCGCGGTCTGCGATCGCAGCGCATGGCGCAGCCGCGCGCGATCGAAGCGATCGTCGCTGTTCGACGGATCGTCGACGAAGGGCAGGTCGTTTTCGAGCGCGACCTGCACCAACTCGCTGCGCCGCCAGTCGAGCAGCGGGCGCAGGATCAGGCCGTTTTTCGCGCGAATCGCGGCGAGACCGCCGACGCCGCTCGACCGGTTGAGCCGCATCACGATCGTTTCGAGCTGGTCGTCGGCGTGATGCGCGGTGACGATATGGTCGAGCGCGTTCGCCTCGCGCCATTGTTCGAGCAAGCGGTAGCGTTCGGTCCGTGCCGCGGCCTGCTGCGATCCGGTGATCGGCGCCGGCGGACGAAGCGTCGAATGCGGGATATGCTCGCGCGCGCAAAAGCCCGCGACCATCCGTGCCTCGTCGTCCGATCCCTTGCGCAGACCATGATCGACCGTCGCCGCCCAGACCTGTCCGGGCAGCAGGCTGGTCATCAGCCAGAGCAAAGCCATTGAGTCAGGGCCACCCGACACTGCGACGCCGTAATGGAGCCGGTGCCAGTCGGAGCCGAGCAGCGCCGCGATGCCGCCGGCGAGCCGGCCGGCGACGTCGCGATCAGCAGCCTGCTTTTGCTTTTGCGGCGGCAGCATCGGTGCGGACATCCTGTGGCGCCTTGTCGCCATAGACTTCGTCGAGCTCGCGGAACGCCTTGCAGGCGTCGGCCTTGCGCCCGAGCTTGTCGAGCGCGATGCCCATATAGACGAGGCTGTGCGGGGCGCGGGGGCCGCTCGGGCGGTCCTTGTAATTATTGTAGAAGGCGACTGCGGCGAGGCTCGGCTTGCCTTCGTCGAGATAGGCGCGGCCGAGCAGATTTTGCGCAAAGCTCGCATAGCTGCTCTTCGGCCATTTTTCGGCGACCGTCTTCAGCTGTGCCTGCGCTTCGGGATAGAGCTTCGCGTCCCACAGGCGATAGCCATAATCATAGGCGTCCTTCGTCTCGTTGCCGGTCGACGGCACTTCGACCTTTTTGACGAGCGCGAGCCGCGCCGCGTCGGGCGCGCCGGGCTTTGCCGCGGGCTTGCTGGCGGGCTTTTTCGTGGGTGTCGCGGCGGCAGTGGTCGCCGGTGCCTTTACCACGGGGGCGAGGCTCGCGGGGGTTGCGGTCGGGTCACCCGCCGCCGGATCGACGGCTGCGGGATCGGCGAAGCGTTTTTCCATTTCGGCCTTGTAGGCGGTGAACGCCTTTTCAAGCTCGCGCAGCTGGAACGCATTTTGTTCGGTCTGTCCCGTGAGCGTCTGCAGCTGGGCTTCGAGCGCGTCGACGCGCGCAGTCAGGTCGATCACCGGGGCGTTGGTGCGCGAGCGTTCGCCGGGCGTATTGTCGGGCGCGATCTCGCCTTCGAAAAAGGTCGGACTGCCGCCCGGGAAGACCGAACGCTGGACCGCCCGCATTTCCTTTTCGAGCCGCTCGACGCGCTTGCCGATATTGTTGTCCTGCGCCGCTGCCGGCATGGCCGCCGCGAGCGCGACTGTTGCCGCTCCGAGAAAAGTGATCTGACGCATCATCATCTGCCGTTGGGTTCCCACTGATTAACCAATGGGACGTCCATAACGCGGCAATCGGCGCCAGCGCAAACCCATTTCGGCGCGCCGCGGTTCGACCTGGGCCTAATGGCCGATGTTTCCGGCCGATCGGCGCGCCAGATCAACCCTTGGGGCGGGGCCCGGCGGGAGTTGCGGCACCGCCGCCCGCGGTATGGGTGACAAGATCGGCGGGCTTTAGCGAAACGCCCTTCACGAGTGTGTCTGCGGGGCCGATCGACCCGACATCGCGGCCGCCGACGGTGACCTTCAGCGCCTGTGGGATGCTCGTGCGCAGCGTGAATTGTTCGATATAGGCGGGCGGCACCTGATAGACTTCGCCCGCTTCAAGCGTGCGCCAATTCTCGGTCTTGCCCGTCGCATCGTCGAAGCCGATCCAGACTTCCGACAGGCCGGTCAGCACGACCGGCGCGTTGGCCGCGACCGCGGCAGCGCCCGCCTTGGTCGCCGGCGTCGCGGCGGTGTCGCTCTGCGGCGCTTCGGACTCTTCGGCGGCGCGGTTCTGAGCCGCGATCAGCGCCTCGTCGGGTTCGACCGAGAGAAAACGCCAGACGCCATAGGCCGATGCGAGCAGCAGAGTGACGATGACCAGCGTCCAGGTCAGCCGCGCGGTCGGCAGACGCGCGGGATCGGTCGGCTCATAAGCTTCGTAAAGCGGCCGCGAACCATATTCGTCGTCTTCGAGTTCCTGGCGGACCGCGGCGCCGATCTCGGCCTCCGGCAGATCGACGGCGCGGGCGTAGGCGCGGGCGAAGCCGGTGACATAGGTTCGGCCCGGAAGTTCCGAAAAATCGGACTTTTCAATCGCAGCGAGATGGCGCTGGGTGATGCGCGTCCGCGTCGCCACGTCGGCAAGCGACAATCCCGCTGCCTCCCGCGCCAGCCGAAGCCGATCGCCGGTGCGCGTGATCGCCAACTCGCCCTGTTCGGGGGCGACGTCCTCATCCGTCATTGCTGTCTCCGTGCCGGTCGTTGACCCAGGTTCGACCGTGTCACCCGTTCATCGCATTGACGGCGCGAGAAAGTCAAATGAAGTTCGGTAAATGGGCGGTTTGAAAAGAAGGCGGTCTTGGCTTGCGGGTGAGGGGGCTTGAGTCGGGTACGCGGAGACGCGAGAGTTTGCGAATACGGGTGAATGGACGCGAAGCCGTGGCCTTAATCATCACTCGTCGGAAAGCTGCTCATTGCCGATAAATGCGAAGCCAAACCCGTCACGCATCGATAAATAGCCGATTATTCCTATTAAGTCGGAATAATGGTCGAGGAAAGCTGCGGGACTCTCGTCGTCGCGAGGCGGATAGTCGCGAGGCGGATAGAAGAGGATTTCGTCGCCGTACACTCGCAAGACCGAGCCCGGGGCAACGCCGCCATGTGCTTCGAGCGCTTTCGCATAGGCTTCCAGGTTTTCGAAGTTGCCGCGCTCCGGCAAGTCTTCCAGCAGCCCTTTTTCCTGAAGGCGAGCCTTTAAACTCTCCAGCATCTCCGGCCGGGCCAACTCCGCCGTATAGTCGCTGTAGGCTCGATACATCTTTCGATCTTCGAACGTGACTATCTCATAACCGGCAGCATTCTTGATACACTCGAAGTGGCCGGCCGTCGCGCCGGCGGTCGGTCGGATAACGATTTCAATGCTTTGGAGGTAATCTTCATAGCGGATCGAGACGCCGCTGACGTCAAGCCCGCATTCGACCAGACGCTGCTCGATGACCTTTTCCGGTGACGGAGGCGGTACGGGCGGCATGTCGATCATTATGGAGTCCCCCAAGCAACCGAAGACCTGTGCTCTTTCGTTCGAAGTGGTTTAGTCGTAGCATGCTCAATGTCCACAATGGGGTGGTTAGCTGCCGCTTGCTAAGTCGTCATCCCGGGCTTGACCCGGGACCCGCCTTCCTTCTTTCTACGTCGGGTCAAATAATAGGCAGGCCCCGGGTCAAGCCCGGGGTGACGGATATGATTTACGCAAGCGTCGCGGTTCTGCCGAGGGCCGCCGTCATATCCTAAAGCACATATTTGCTGAGGTCGGTGTCGCCGACGACATCGGCGAGCTGGCTGTCGACATAGGCGGCGTCGATATCGAGCGTCGTGCCGCCGACATCCTCGGCGGTGAAGCTGATTTCCTCGACCAGCCGCTCCATGATCGTTTGGAGCCGGCGCGCGCCGATATTCTCGACCTTTTCATTCACTTGTGCCGCGAGTTTCGCGACGCGCGCGATGGCGTCTTCGGTGAAGTTCAACGTCACGCCCTCGGTTCCGAGCAGCGCCGCATATTGTTCGGGAAGTCCGGCCTTTGTTTCGCTGAGAATACGGACAAAATCCTCTTCGGAGAGCGCGCCGAGTTCTACCCGGATGGGGAGGCGGCCCTGGAGTTCGGGAAGCAGGTCGCTCGGCTTGGCGACGTGGAAGGCGCCCGACGCGATGAAGAGGATATGGTCGGTCTTCATCGGACCATATTTGGTCGCGACGGTCGTGCCCTCGATCAGCGGCAGCAGGTCGCGCTGGACGCCCTCGCGGCTGACTGAGCCGCCGCGCACGTCGCTGACGGCAATTTTATCGATCTCATCGAGAAAGACGATGCCGTTGGCTTCGGCATCGGCGAGCGCAACGCGCGCGACATCGTCCTGATCGAGGCGCTTGTCCTGTTCCTCTTCGATCAGCCGCGTCGCGGCGTCGATCACCTTCAATTTGCGGCGCTTCTTGGGCGGGCCGCCCATCGCCTTGCCGAGCATGTCCGAAAGGTTGATCATGCTCATCTGTCCCGGCTGGCCGGGCAATTCGAACGACATGGCGGCGTCGGCGATCTCGATCTCGATTTCGCTGTCGTCGAGATGGCCTTCGCGGATGCGTTGGCGAAAACTCTGGCGCGTCGCCTCGCTGGCGCCCTTGCCGGTGAGCGCGTCGAGCAGGCGCTCCATCGCGGCCTCTTCGGCGGCGGCGCGTACGGCTTCGCGGCGACGGTCCTTTTCGAGCCGCACCGCTTCTTCGACGAGGTCGCGCGCGATCTGTTCGACGTCGCGGCCGACATAGCCGACTTCGGTGAACTTGGTCGCCTCGACCTTGATGAAGGGCGCGTCGGCGAGCTTGGCGAGGCGGCGCGAAATCTCGGTCTTGCCGCAGCCGGTGGGGCCGATCATCAGGATATTCTTGGGGCTGACTTCGTCGCGCAGGTCAGGCGAAAGCTGCTGACGGCGCCAGCGGTTACGCAGCGCGACGGCGACCGCGCGCTTCGCCGCGGTCTGGCCGATGATATGCGTGTCGAGCACGGCGACGATCGCCTTCGGGGTCAGGTCTTTGTTCATATGTCGGAGAGGTCCAGCAGAAAGAATTTCATGTGACGGCTAGATGGGAAGGGGGCGGACCAAGTCAAGCGGGGTCAAGTCAAGCCGGGCAGCGGAACCCCGCGAAAAGCCGCTGATGCGCGGCGACGATGCGCGCGATGCGTTCGGGCTGGGGCTCGGCTTCCCATATGTTGCGCTCGTAACTGCCGCCGATCACGATCCCGTCGGGGCGCGGGAACATATAGCCCGCTTCGCCGGTGAAGGCGTAGCGGACCTCGGGCTGCGGTATGAGGATGGCGAGCTGGCCGCGGATCGGGATCAGTTCGGCGTCGCCGAAGAGCTCGCGTGCGCCGAGGCCGGTGCAGTTGAAGACGAGCGTTTCGGGGAGCGACGCGATCTCGGCGGGCGACGCGAAGCTGCGCACCGCGATGCGGCCGCCCGCACCCTCGATATCGCGCATCATCTGGCGGAGGTAGCGGCCCGTTTCGACGTACATCGTGTCATATTGCCAGAGCCGTTCGACCGGGAAGGGATGCTCGCCGGGACGAAGCGCGCGCGCGGCGGGCGGGAAGGTCGGAAGCTTGGGTTCCTCGGGCGTGCCTTCGGAATAGGTGGTCAGCCAGCGCACGCCATAATCGTCGCCGACCATGATTTGGAAGCGCCGCCAACTGTAATCGAGCGCCGCGATGAACTGGCGCCGCCACTCGGGGGTGACGGCGTCCTGGTTGAAAAGGCCGAACGGATGGAATTGCCCCCCGGCGATGTTCGAGGTCGTGTCGGGGGGTAGCGCCTTGGCATAGACGGTGACAGGGAAGCCCGCCTCCTGCAGCAGCCGCGCGGTCGACAGGCCGACGATGCCGGCACCGATCACCGCGACGGGGCCGGCGTGGCCGGGAGTGCCCATTTCGACCGCGAGCTTCGCGGTGCCCCAGCTCATCGTGATGCCCGATCCGCCGTGGCCGTAATTGTGGACGAGCCGCTTGGCGCCGAGCGTATCGGCGCGGACGACGAAGCCGCCGGGGCGATAGGGGCGGAGGCCCGCAAGGGTGCGGATGACGCGGTCGGGCGATGCCTTCACCGGCATGAGGCAGGCGGACGATGTGCGCGCTGTGGTCGTCGCGCAGCCCGGAAGGGCAAGCGCGGCGGATGCGGCGACGAAATGACGGCGGGGGAGGGTTTGAATCACCCCGCGACCATAGTGGCTTAGCCCTTGATGTCGATGGTCTCGGACGTGAACTGGTCGTTGGTGTAGACGCAGATGTCGGCGGCGACCTCCATCGCCTTCTTCGTCAGCACCGCGGGGTCCTTTTCATAGTCGGCGAGCGCGCGTGCGGCGGAGAGCGCATAATTGCCACCCGAGCCGATCGCGGCGATCCCGCCCTTGGGTTCGAGCACGTCGCCGTTGCCGGTGATGACGAGCGTGACCTCCTTGTCGGCGACGATCATCATCGCTTCCAAATTGCGGAGATATTTGTCGGTGCGCCAGTCCTTGGCGAGTTCGACCGCCGCGCGCAGCAACTGGCCGTTATGACGCTCGAGCTTGGCCTCGAGCCGTTCGAAAAGGGTGAAGGCGTCGGCGGTCGCGCCCGCGAAGCCGCCGATGACGCTGCCGTCATGGAGGCGGCGAACCTTGCGGGCGTTGGGCTTCATTACCGTCTGGCCCATCGACACCTGGCCGTCGCCGATGATGACGACCTTGTCGTCGCTGCGGGCGGAGAGGATGGTGGTTCCGTGCCAGGGCGCGGCACTTTGCGCATGGGGATTGGTCATGCCGCGCGATATGGGCGATGGGCGGCGGGGCCGCAAGGGGAGGTGCTTAATCCAGCGCTGCGAGATATTCGACGATTGCCTTCACCTCCTGCGCGCGGTCCTTCGGAACGATCAGGATGTCGTCGCCGTGGGTCACGACGATCAGATCGGATATGCCGACGACGGCGACGCGCCTCCCTTCGCAGGCGCGAAGGTAATTGCCCGCCGCGTCGACCGCGATAACGTCGCCGATGCGGACGTTGCCGGTCTCGTCCTTGACGCCGAGATCGTGCAGCGCCGCCCAGCCGCCGACATCCGACCAGCCCGGATCGACGGGCGCGACGACGACGCGCCCGGCCCCTTCCATCACGGCATAATCGATCGAGTTCGAGGGGCTCGACAAAAAAGCATCTGCGTCGGGATGAACCTGCGCGCCATCAATATGCGCGCCATCCATCGCGGCAGCGCAGGCGGCCGCCATCGCCGGCTGTTGCCTCTCCAACTCGGCGAGAAATCGATCGGCTCGCATCAGGAAGATGCCGGCATTCCAGTAATGTCCGCCGTCGGCGAGCATCGCCTCGGCTCTGTTGCGCGGGGGCTTTTCGACAAAGCGCCGCACCGCGCGGACGCCGGGAGAGCCCGCGACCGGATCGCCCGCCGCGATATAGCCATAGCCCGTTTCGGGATGCGAAGGCGCTATGCCGAAGGTAGCGAGCGCGCCTGCATCGCCCGCCGGCCGCGCCGCCTCGATCGCGTCGAGAAACGCCGCAACATTGGACATCACATGGTCGGCGGGCATGACGAGGATCATCGCGGCGGGATCGTCGGCAACCGCAGCCAGCGCGGCGAGAGCGATCGCCGGTGCGGTGTTGCGCGCCGCCGGCTCGACGATGATCCGCGCGTCGCCGATGCCGGCCACGGCCAGATCGGCCTCGACATGCGCGATATGCGCCGGGCCGCAAACGATGAGCGGTGCGGCGAAGCGGCCGCGGTCCTTCGTGCGCTCGACCGTTTGCAGGAACATGCTTCCGGCGTCGGTCAGCGGCTGGAACTGTTTGGGCGTCGTGCTCGTCGAAACGGGCCAGAGGCGCGTGCCGGAGCCGCCGGAGAGAATGACGGGGACGATGTTATTCATGGAGGACCTTTTGCAGGACGGATCAGGCAGGCCAGCTCAGCAGCGCACGCGCGCCGGGCGCCAGGACGATACCGTCGGCGCGGCGACAAGCAATGCATTCGCCGAGTTTCACCGGCTCGCCGCCGATCGCGCAGCCCTGTGACAAGGGTGTGAAAATATAGTCGGCGCTACCCTGCGGCAACCGGCCTTCGGCCTCTGGACCCGCAAGGTGCAGGAGGTGGAAATGCGGGCCGTCGACGAGCGAGCGATTTTCGCTCGGGTCGACCCGGCGATCGCGGGCATCGGGGCGCGGCGCGGTCTCGGATACAGCAAGACCGGCATCGAGATGCAGTTCGCGCGGCCGGCCATAGTCATAGAGGCGATAGGTGCAGTCGACATTCTGCTGCACCTCGACGACGGTCAGCCCCGCGCCGATCGCGTGGATCGTTCCCGCCTGATTATAGACGAAATCGTGGGTATGCGCAGGGCGCCAGTCGACCATGTCGACGATCGATCCGTCGAGCGCCGCGCCGCGAAGCGCCTCGCGCGTCGTGGCGACATTCAGCCCCACCCCAAGCTCGGCGCCCGGTTCGGCGTCGAGGACAAGCCAGCATTCCTCCTTGCCGCGCGGATAGCCTGCGGCCGCCGCGGCTCCGTCATCCGGATGGACCTGAATCGACAGGCGCTCGGACGTGAAGAGGAATTTGACCATGATCGGCGCATCGTCGCCGGCGGGGTGCGCGAACCAGATTTCGCCCACGCGGCGATCACCGAAATCGCCAAAATCGCGAGGAATGTCGACACGCCCCCATGGCTTGTCGACGATGATCGTTTCGAGGCGGGTAAACATGGTGCCACCATGTTGGGCCGGCCGTCGGGCGTCAAGGGTGATCGGTCAGGCTGCGCGATTGAAACGGTTGCCGTTTCCACCGCTCGGCTGGTCGAGCCACAGTCCGCGCGTGTCATAGACGATCTTGTCGCCGCGCTCCTCGATCGGGATCGACTTGAAGAGGTCGTGATCGACGAGGACGATAAGGAGGTCGCAGCCGGCGAGCGCGCTGTCGAGGTCGATCAGTTCAGCGCCGGTGCCCGCGAATTCGATCGGCAGGCCGCGCGCATAAGGTTCGACGATCTCGATCTGCTTGCCGAAGCGGCGCGCGAGTGCGGCGGCGACTTCGACCGCGGGACTTTCGCGGAAATCGTCGATATTGGGTTTGAAGGCGAGGCCGAGGCAGGCGACGCGCGCCCCCGGATGCTGCGAAACGAGCATTTCGGCGGCGCCGATAACATGCGCGGTCTTGGCGAGATTGACCTCGCGTGCGGTGCGGATCAGGCGGCTGTGCTCGGGCGCGCCATGGACGAGAAACCAGGGGTCGACCGCGATGCAATGGCCGCCGACGCCGGGGCCGGGCTGGAGGATGTTGACGCGCGGGTGGCGGTTGGCGAGGCGGATCACCTCCCACACATCGACGCCCAGATGCTCGGCCATCATCGACAATTCGTTGGCGAAGGCGATGTTGACGTCGCGGTAGCTGTTTTCGACCAGCTTGACCATTTCGGCGGCGCGCGCCGAGGTAGTGACGCAGGCGCCGCGCACGAACTGGCGGTAGAAGGTCATCGCGCGGCGGGCGCAGCGGGGGGTGATGCCGCCGATGCAGCGATCGTTGTCGACGAGCTCGACGAGGATGCGCCCGGGAAGCACCCGCTCGGGGCAATAGGCAACGAAGATGTCGGCGGCGCCCGAGCAGGCGCCGGGAACCTTGAGATCGGGGCGCAGCTCGGCGAGCAGCGCGGCGACCTTTTCGGTGGTGCCGACGGGCGAGGTCGATTCGAGGATGACGAGATTGCCCGCCTGAAGCTTGGGCGCGATTGCGCGGGCTGCCGAGAGGACGTGGCCGATGTCGGGGCGATGCTCCTCGTCGTGCGGGGTCGGCACCGCTATGACGAAAACGTCGGCGGGCGCGACTTCGGTTGAGGCGACGAGCGCGCCGCGCGACACGACGCCCTGGACAAGGCCGTCGAGGTCGACTTCCTCGATATGCACCTTGCCGTTGTTGACGGTGTCGACGACATGCTGGCTGACGTCGACGCCGGTGACCTTGTTGCCCGAGCGCGCGATCAGCGCGGCGGTGGGCAGGCCGATATAGCCGAGGCCAAGGACGGTGACCGTCTGTTCGCTATCAATGGGCACGCGCAACAATCTCCGATATTCGTTCCGCCGCGCGGCCGTCCCCGAAGGGATTATGGGCGCGCGCCATGGCATTATAGGCGGTTTCATCGTCCAAAAGGCTGAAAATTTCAGAAACGATGCGATTTTTGTCGGTGCCGACGAGCCGCGCGGTGCCCGCTGCTATGCCTTCGGGGCGCTCGGTCGTCTCGCGCATCACGAGAACCGGTTTGCCGAGCGAAGGCGCCTCTTCCTGCACCCCGCCGCTGTCGGTGAGCACGAGCGTGCTCATCCCGAGTAGGCGGACGAAATGCGGATAGTCGAGCGGGTCGATCAACGCGACATTAGAAAGATTGCCGAGGATCGGTTCCATCGCGCTACGGACATGCGGGTTGGGATGGACGGGGAATATCACCGCGACGTCGTCGCGCGCCGCTATCCCGGCGATCGCATCGGCGATCGCTTTCATGCCCTCGCCGAAATTCTCGCGGCGGTGCGACGTGACCGCGATGATCCGCTTGTGTTCGAAGCGCGCGGCTAGTGGATCGAGACCGGAAGCGAGCGCGGGTTCCTCGTCGATCCGCGCCTTGGTCGCGAGCAGCGCGTCGATCACCGTGTTGCCGGTGACGTGGATGCGCTCAGCAGGCACATTTTCGGCGCACAACGCGGCGGCGGCGGTTTCGGTCGGCGCGAAATGGAGGTCGGCGACGGCGCCCGCGACCTTGCGGTTCACCTCTTCGGGCCAGGGATGATAGATGTTGCCGCTGCGCAGCCCCGCCTCGACATGGCCGACGGGAATCTTGCGAAAATAGGCGGCGAGCGTCGCCGCCATCGTCGTCAGTGTGTCGCCGTGGACGAGGATGCGGTCGGGCTTCTCGCGATCGAACGTCTCGCCAAGACCTGTAACGAGCCGGGCAAGCAGGGCGTCGAGCGACTGGTTCGGCGTCATCACGTCGAGGTCGAAATCGGCTTTGATGCGGGCGATCGCGAGCACCTGGTCGAGCATTTCGCGGTGCTGGGCGGTCACGCAGACGCGCACTTCCACTGCGGTTTGCCGTTGCAATGCGTGGACGACGGGGAACATCTTGATCGCTTCGGGTCTGGTGCCGAAAACGGCGAATATCTTCGTTCGTGTGATCATTTGATCAAGATTTCCTGTCGTGTCGGCGGCCGCCAGCATGTTGGACGAATGCGCGCCGGTTACCCCGCGCTAACCAATATTATCTTCGAATCTCTTAAGGCCCGTGCCCCGGGGATTTTTGGTCGGCGCGACCAGATTGTGCAACCTTGGCTCGGGAATGCGAGTATGTTGTCATCGTTATCGGTGATCGCTAGAGGGAACGCGGACGCGGCTCCTGCGGTGCTGGTTGGTCCTTTCCTCGAATATTCGTTTGATCGGTCGATTTTCCATGTTCTGGAAGCGTAAAAGCAAGGCAGGTCCGCTAGGTGCACAGGGGCACCATGCGATACCCGAAGGGCGACGCGTATACGCAATTGGCGACATCCACGGTCGCAATGATCTGTTCGGACAGATAATCGACTTGATCCGCGCCGATCATGAAGCCCGCGGCCCCGCCGAACTGACAATCATATTGCTGGGCGATCTCGTGGATCGGGGCCCTGACTCGGCGTCGGTCGTGGAACGTGCGCTGGAGTTGAAGCGGGAGTTTCCCGACACGCGCCTTTTGATCGGCAATCATGAGGAATGTTTTCTTGCCGCGCTGACGGGCGATGTTCGCCGCTTGCGATATTTCATGCGGATCGGTGGGGATACGACCATCCGAAGCTATTGGGGCGACGACGAAGGGTTCGAGATGGCGAGCTTTGACGAGGTAGCGGAACGCCTCCCCAAGCTGGTCCCCTCGCACCATGTCGATTTTCTTGGAAACGGCGAGGACCTTATAGAAATAGGGGACTTCGCCTTCGTTCATGCCGGCGTACGTCCAGGCGTCCCGCTTGAAAAGCAGGATCGGGCCGATTTGCGCTGGATACGTGATGATTTTCTGGACCACATGGGTGACCATGGCAAAATGATCGTCCATGGACATACGATAACAGCCTATCCCGATGAGCAGGCGAATCGCCTGGGGATCGATACGGGCGCGTTCAAAAGTGGGACGCTGGCCGCACTTGGCCTGGAAGCCGATGCGCGGTGGTTTCTTTTCGCTCGCGACGCAGATGCCCGGTCTGGATAAGTGCGGTGCGGACATCGAGACGTGAAGGGGTGGCGTGGAATATCGTTTCGACTGTTGCTTTTTCATTTCCACTGTACGGCAATAGACTAAGGGGTGCCCCAGTTTCGCGAGGGCAATGAAGTCCAGGGATAAGATGAAAAATTGTGAAAATTGCTATCGTTAAAAAACTATCCGAATCCCGGCAGAATGTCGCTGTCTGGATCCCTGTCGCTTTCCTTGTATTCGTCTTCCTTCTCGGGGGCGGATCGCGCAGCGACGTTGCTTCGCTGCCCCTGTTGCGGGCCGTTTCGGTGGTCGTTGCCGCATGGGCGCTTCTGAAGCTCGATCCTGCGGATTGGCGGCGGATTCGCGTGCCGATAACGCTGTTGATCTTGCTTGCGGCATGGATGGCTATTCAATTGATCCCGCTGCCACCCTCGACGTGGCACGCGCTTCCTGGCCGTGAAGTCACGGCGCAAGTCGACGCATTATTGGGGCAGCCTGACCTGTGGCGGCCATTGAGCCTGACCCCCGGCCAGACGTGGAATGCCTTGCTGGGGATGACCGTCCTATTCGCCGGTCTGCTCGTAGCTGCGCGCCTTGGAGCGGATGATTATCCGCGTATTCTGTTCGCGATTGTCATATTGGGGTGCGCGAGCGCCCTGCTCGGCTTTTTGCAGGTTCTCGGCGGTAGCGGCAGTCCGGCCTATCTCTACCGGATAACCAATGATGGCGCGATGGTGGGCCTTTTCGCCAATCGCAATCATCATGCGATCTTCCTGGCCTGCGTCACGCTGGTCGCTGCGATGCTCCTGCGAGACGAGCTTATGCGCAAGCGCAAGCGCAATGCCGTCCGCGCCGGGCTGCTGACGGCCGTCGTTTCCCTCACAATTTGTACGGTATTGATCGGTTCGCGCGCAGGACTCGTTGCGACCGTCGTTACCTTTGTCGTCAGCTACGCGATCATTTTGTCGGCCTGGCTCGCCAAGGGTGGTTATGCGCGAGCGGAAGAGCCTCGGCGTCGATTCCTGTCGTGGCGGCGACTTGTTTTGGCCTTGCCGCCGGTTCTGTTGGCCCTGAGCGTGGCGGTGGTTCTCGCCTTGTCGAACCGGGTCACGTCGGTCACGCGCTTGGCCGGCGAGGCGGTGGCCGATGATATGCGTATCCTGGCCTGGCCGACCATAGAGACCATGATCGGAAAATTCTGGTTGCTGGGTAGCGGTTTCGGATCCTTTCCGGACGCGTACCGCATATTCGAACCCGATGCGTTGCTGCAGCCCAGCTATTTCAACCACGCGCATAATGATTGGGCCGAACTGATCATCACCGGGGGGCTTCCCTTCGCGCTCTTAACCCTGGCCGGCCTGTTTTGGCTCGTGCGACGCATCGTGGCTCAAGGAGCGCGAAACCTGATCAAGGGTTACCGCGGCGACCTTCGCCTTCCGGTAGCGATCATTCTGGCCGTGTTGATGATGGCGAGCTTCGTCGACTATCCGCTGCGCGTGCCTTCGCTTCAGGTTTTTGCGATCCTGATGACGGTTCTGTTGTGCTGCCCTTCGGCAGCAAGCAGGACGGTGCCCGAATAGGCTTGCGAGCAGGCGGTTCGCGCTTCTATAGCCCGCCTTCCCGAAGAATGCAGGATCGACCGGCTTTCCCATGATCAGATTTCGATACAGTTTGATGCTAGTTGCGGCCACGCTTGGGGCGTGCGCCAAGGACGGCCCGCCGGTCGCCAGTACGCCGGGCAGCCCGGTTCAGCTTCTCTCCGAATTGCCCGAGCCGGAAGCGCCGGACGTGGTTCGTTCGACGCGTCTCGCCTATATCGGGCCCTTTACGGAACTGCGGGTTGAGGTGTTCGGCGTGCAGGATATGCAGCGCGACATTTTGACCGACGGGAAAGGGAATTTCTCCTTTCCGCTCGTCGGGACCATCGCCGCGGCCGGCAAGACGCCCGACATCGTGGCGGGAGAAATTCGCGACAAGCTGGCCGGAAGGTACGTCCGCGACCCGCAAGTGACGGTGAACTTCAAGGCGTCGAACAATCCGCTGGCGTTGCAATCGATGTCGGTAACGGTCGATGGCGAAGTGAAACGTTCCGGCTCCTATCCCGTTGTCGGACGCTTGACGCTGATGCGCGCGGTCGCGCAGGCGGGCGGTATTACCGAGTTTGCCAAGCTGGAAGATGTCGTGGTCTTCCGTGACGTTGGCTCCAAGCAATATGTGGCAATTTATAATCTGGAAGCGATTCAGCGCGGCAATTATCCCGATCCGGAAATTTTCCCGAACGACGTCGTCATCGTCGGGGATTCGCCGCAGCGACGGATGTTCAAGGACGTGCTCCAGACGGCGCCGGCCTTGCTTTCGCCGATCATCTTGCTTTTCAGAGAATTTTAAGCGGGAACTGGCTCTATATGAACGAATTGATCAACGGTCGCCAGGCTAACCCGCCGGTCGATCCGATGTCCTCTCAATATGACACGACGTCGGAACGGGGTTATTCTTCGGGCATCTCGCCTGTCGAGCATGTGCTGCTTGCTGCTGCCAATCACCGGAATTGGGTGATTGGCATCATCGCCGGCGCCTTGCTGCTGGGGCTGCTTGCAACATTTCTCGCGACGCCACAATTTTCCTCGACGGCGCGCATCGAAATCCTGACGGATTCTTCGATCGCCACCAATGTCGAAGGGCAGCGCGACCGCGTGCTCATCAACGAAGTGGCATTCTACAACACGCAATATTCGTTGTTGGAGTCGGAGTCGCTCGCGGAGCGGGTGGTGCGCGCAGGCAATCTGACGGCGGACAAGGATTTTGCCGCGGCATTTGGTCTGGAAGATCCCGAAGCGGGGATGACGAGCGCGGAGCGGCGGGACCTCACGCGAGGGGCGGCTCAGATTCTTCTCAACAGCCTCAGCGTGACACCGGTCCGCAATTCCAGTCTTGTGGATGTCAGCTTTTCCACCCCTTCGCCTCAGCTTTCGGCGAAACTGACAAATCTTTGGGTGACACAGTTCGTTCAGTCGACGATCGACCGCAGATTTGCGGCGACGTCGGATGCGCGCCAGTATCTTGAAGGTCGTCTTGCGCGGCTTCGGGAAAATCTGGAAGCCTCGGAGCGCGCGTTGATCAACTATGCCACGAACAAAGGCATCGTCACCATTTCAACGGAGTCGGACACGTCCGGGCGCACCAGCAACCGGACGCTCGTCGCGTCCGACCTTGCCGAGGTCAGCTCGGCGCTGGCCAGAGCGCGCGAGATGCGCATCACGGCCGAGGCGGAGTTGGGGAACTCGGTTACGGGCAGCGCCCAGATCAATGCGCCGACCATCAGCGGCCTGAGGCAGCGACGAGCGGAAATCGGGGCGGAATTGGCGCGTCTCAGGACCCAGTTTGGCGAAGATTATCCGGCCATCGTCTCGCTCCGCGCGCAGTTGGCGAACCTCGATCGCAGTCTTAGCGTAGAAACGACGCGATCCTCGCAGAGCAATCGTGAGGCGTATAACGCGGCGGTTCGGCGTGAGCGCGAGCTGCAGGGCGAACTCGATGCGCTGACGGATAAATATAATACCCAGCAGCGTGAATCGATCCAGATGGCCATTCTTCAGCGCGAGGTGGATTCCAACCGCCAGCTCTATGAAGGATTGCTGCAGCGCTCCAAGGAAATCGGTGTGGCCGGCGTCGGCCCGAACAACATCTCGATCGTGGACAGTGCGAAGCCGGCAAAAGCGCCTTCCAGCCCGAGCCTGCCGTTCAACATCGCGTTGGCGCTTTTGCTTGGCGTCGGATTGGCGTCCGCTGTCGTCTTCCTTCTCGAGAAGATGGACAGCTCGATCCGTGATCCGCAGGAGGTCGTCAGCCGCTTCGAACTGCCCCTGCTCGGGGCGATCCCGGAGCTTGTCGATCGAGATGTGGCGGACGCGATCCTCGACAAGAAATCGCCGATTTACGAGGCATATTTCTCGTTGATGACGAACCTGTCGTTCCTGACCGACCATGGTGCGCCACGATCGATCATGCTGACTTCGTCGCGACCCAAGGAGGGGAAGAGCAACTCGTCTCTCAGTCTCGCCACCGTGCTCGCGGCGACCGGGAAGTCGGTCATTCTGGTCGATGCGGACGTGCGAAATCCGTCTCTCAACCGCTATCTCGACATTCCCAACAAGCGGGGGTTGAGCCACTATCTTTCGGGTGACGACGATCTGGACGGCATGATCGCGCCTTTGGATGCCTTCGGCTTCTCGATCGTGACAGCGGGCAAGACGCCGCCAAATGCGGCCGAGCTTTTGGGCGGCGACCGCATGGGTAAGCTGATCGAGACCTTGCTGGCTCGCTACGATCATGTGCTGGTCGATTCGCCACCGCTGCTCGGCCTGGCCGATGCGCCGTTGATCGCTCGCCGGGTTGAGGGTGTCGTTTTCACCATTGAAGCGAACTCGACGCGAAATCGCGAGATCGGGACCGCTTTGACGCGTTTGCGGATGTCCGGGGCGCGCCTGTTCGGCGCGATCGTGACCAAGGTGGGCGCCCGTAACCAGGTTTATGGCTACGGCTATGGCTATGGTTATGGTTACGTCTATGGATCTGACAAGGATGCGGCCTGATGGTCACGACAGGCCGGGCGCAATAGAGCCGTGAGTATTTTTCGGATATCCTATTGGGTGATTGCGCTCGCGCTGGCGCTGTTTGTCGGATTGACGAGCTTTTCGATCACCAATCGGTCGAATTCGCCAGGAGCCGCCTATGCGCTCGGTCTGCCTTCGGCCGCGGCCGCCGGCGCGAATGTGGCTGCGGCCAGCTTCGCGAAGCGCCAGAGCGAGAACCCGAAGGCCCGTCCTAACCGGACGGAACGCAGGCTTGCGCTCATGGCATTTCAGGTCGAGCCTTTGTATCCGGTGGCCCTCAGCCTGTTGATTGCCGCGCGGCCCGAAACGGAAGACCAGCGCCGCCAAGCGTTGCTGGATCTTGCCAGCAAGCTGTCGCGACGCAATTCTTATGTCAGTATAGAACAGTTGAAGTCCGCCGCGCTCAGCGACGACAATCCGGGTTTTTTCCTGTGGTTGTCGCGGCTCGTGCTGACCGACAATGAACTGCGCCCAACCTATATTCGGGCAATGGCAGACGGCACCGCCCGTCCCGGTGCGGCAGAAGCGCTGGCCCCGGTTCTCGGCCCGAAACCCGCATGGGCGGAAGACTATTGGGAAGCCGTCGTTCAGCGACGCGCCAGCCTGGTGAACGCCGCCGAGCTGCGGATCACTCTGGCGAACGCGCCTTGGAACCAGACGAAGGTCACCCCCACCGACCGGACTCTGTCGGTAGGCCTTGCCACGATTGGAGAGTTCGAAACCGCGCGTAGGCTAAGCGCCGAGCTAACGGGTCGATCGCGAGCTGCGAAGAACGGCAACCTCGTCCAGAATAGCGATTTTTCCCGCACCCCGCTTTTGCCTCCGTTCGACTGGCAGCTCGCGACCACGGGCAGCCTGGGAGGCTCGATCGATCCCGGCGCAAAAATTCTGTCTGTTTCTGCCATTGGCGGCGCGCGCGGTAGCGCCGCTCGGCAGCTGGTCCGCCTGCTTCCGGGAAGCTATCGGCTCGATTGGTCGCTTGTCAGCGACATGCCATTGCCGGCGGAGGCATTGTCTGTGCGTATCGAGTGCGCCGAAGAGGGGGTGAAATCGATCCCCATCGACGCAATTCCGATGGTCGCGGGCAAACGGACGCGCGCCGTGGAAATCCCCGATGGCGCATGCAGCTGGTACTGGTTGTCGCTGTTCGTGACGCTCGCCGATGACGCGCAAGGCATCGACGCCTATTTTCGCTCCGTATCGCTGGCTCCTGCAAAAGGGGACGGCGATATTGTCGAAGCTGCCGGAACGTCATCCTGACCGTTAGAAGGGATAAGGCCTGTGGAATCGGCTCTCCGGAGCCAAGGCGTTCATCCCTTACGGTTCGCTAGCCTCCCTTCGCTGCGGACGGGGTTTTTGGGTTTTGCGATATAGCGATAGGCCGGCGAGGCCGTGCGTAATGATCGCATTTTCGGGAATGAGGAATCGCGAGATGGACCAATATCATGCATGCTAGCGTCAAGAGCATAGGTAAGAGACTGATCCCCTTGCGGGTCAGGGTATGGGTCGCCAACTATCTCGCGCGGCGTCTCACGCTAAAGCCGATTGCTCCCCGACAATGCCCCATTTGCGACTTTCAAGGCTGGTTCGACCGCTTTGGCCGGCCACCGCGCCTCGATGCGTTATGTCCCCGTTGCGGCAGTCTGGAACGGCATCGGCTCCTCTTCTTGGCGATGACGCGGGGAGCGGTTACCGAGGGCATCGACGAGGCGACGGACCCGGTGTTGCATTTCGCGGCGGAGCCGCAGCTCGAACGGATTTTCCGCCAGCGGTTCGGCAATTACAAGACCGCCGATCTTTTCGAAAAGGCCGATCTGAAAATAAATATGGAAGAGATGGACCTTCCGGACGGGAAATTCCGGTTGATCATTGCCAACCATGTTCTGGAACATGTGGATGATTTCAAAGCCTCCTCCGAAATCGCGCGCATCTTGTCGGATGACGGCATATTGGTCGCAATGGTCCCGATCGTCGAGGGGTGGGAAACGAGCTACGAGAATCCCGAAATTACCGACGAGACCGGGCGGTGGCTGCATTTTGGTCAGGGCGATCATGTCCGATATTACGGTCGCGACTTCAGCAGCCGCATCGAGCGGGGCGGACTAAAGCTGAAGCATGAAATCACCGCGGAAGGAAACGACGTCGTAACCTATGGCCTCGTTCGCGGCGAAAAGGTCTTTGTTTTCGGGAAAAGATAGTGCGGCACCGGAATCCGATAACAGATGTTGCGTGCGCCGGGCCGGCCATACCGGCCGGTCGTCGACACCTGCGTGGTCTACGGGTTTGAACGGCATGTCCGGCAGCGGGCATGAACCGTCGGCCTTGGCGGCCCGGCGGATCAGGTTGCTCTATTTCCACCACGCCCATGACCCGGGTGGGGCGGTGCGCAGTCTGGCGGCGCTTGTCGCCGGGCTCGACAAGCAGCAAATCGAACCGATTGTCGCGATACCGGATCGCCCCGGCGCAGACGAGGTGCGCGCTCTCCTGGAAAAGGCGGGCGCGACCGTCATTGCGGAACGGCATATTCGTCCATTTCACGGTTCCACCGTCGTCCCGGTCAGCACGCTTCGTGAAAAAATCTATAGCCTGGCAGGGCTTTTTCCGCTGGCGCTGCTTGCGCGAAAGCTGGTCAAGCAACTGAACCCCGATGTCGTGCACCTTAATTCAACGAGCGTGGTGGGAGCGGCGATCGGAACCCGGTTGTCGGGCGCTCGCAAGCCCGTGATTGCCCATGTGCGCGAGCCATTGTTGCCAAACAGGTGGGGGCGCTGGCTCGCAAGCCTCAATCGCAAGTTCGTCGATCATTTCATTTCGATCGACGCGGAAGGAATCCGGTCGCTGGGTCAACCCTCGCCCGCCGGCAGCGTAATCTTCAATTTCGTCGATACGGACGTGTTTCGGCCCGACGCGGCGCGAAGGGCAACCGAGCGCTCGGCACGCGGTTGGGGAGACGATGATGTCGTGTTTTTGTCATTATCGCGGATAACGGCCGCAAACGGGGCCCTTGAGTTGGTACGGAGCATCGGCGATCGTGACGACCGGATCGACAAGCGCGCCAGATTTGCGATCGCGGGCTTTGAAGGCGGCGGCGGCGCCTATCAGCAACAGGTGCAGGAAGCCGTCGACCGGTCGAGCCGGTGCGATGCCATTGGTTTCACCCACGATGTCCGCGGTCTGATCGACGCCGCCGACGTGATTGTGGCGCCCTTCACGACCCCGCACAGCGCTCGAAGCGTCTTCGAAGGAGCGGCGATGGGAAGGCCGGCGCTGGTCACGAAATTGCCGAATCTGCAGGAGTTGATCGTGGAGGGAGAGACGGGTCTTGCTTATGATCGGTTCGATCCGGACGAGCTGATAGATGCCGTCAACCGGCTATGCCGCCCGGACGAGCGTCGATCCTTCTCGGATGCGGCTTTTCGTTTCGCGGGCGAACAGTTCGCGGCCCGGACAAATGTCGCGCGAACGGTCGCGGTTTATCATCGACTGATGGCGACAGCAGGCGGAAACGGCGCGTCCGAAAAGGTGGCCGTACACCCATGAGCCGCTTGGTCGTAGCCAAAAACACCGCATGGATACTGCTGGATAACGTCGTTTCCCTGACGTTGAGCTTTGTCGTGACCATGCTGGTCGCGCGTTACTTGGGTCCCGAACAGTTCGGCTTATTCTCATACGCGTTCGCCACCGCTTCCATTTTCGCGATTGTCGGTCATCTTGGCCTGGATGGACTGGTGGTGCGGGAGTTCAAGCTGCGACCTGAGGAGAATGAAACGATCCTCGGTACGGTTTTCACTCTCAAATTGGTCGCCTATGCCGTCGCTGCCGCGGCGTTGATGCTTTACGCATTTCTCGCGCATGCCGGGGACCCGACCGCGATCACGCTTTTCGGCTTTGCGGCGCTTATGATCCTTTTTTCGAGTACGGGCGCATTGAACGCATGGTTTCAGGCGCGGTCGGAAAATCTGTATCCGTCGATGGCCTCGATCGTCAGCAAGGCTGTGATGGCGGTGCTGAAATTGGGCGCGATCGCCATGGCGGGAGGCGTGGTGTTGTTCGCAGCGGCGAACGCGGTGGGGGCCGCAATCGCGTTCGCATCGACCTATGCCTTCTTCCGATGGAGGGGCGGGCTGTCGATCCTCAAATGGAAAAGTTCGGGGCGAGAGGCCCGTCGCTTGATGGGTGAGGGGGCGCTTCTTTTTCTCGCTGCGGCATTTACCACCATCTACCTCAAGATCGGGCAGGTCATGCTCCAATGGATGTCGACGCCCGACGCTCTTGGCAATTACGCGGTCGCCGCGCTGTTGTCCGAGACGATATATATTCTACCTATTGCGATCACGACCGCCGTTTTTCCCTATCTAATTCATTCCTATAATCGCTCGACGGCGGAGTTCGACCAGCACCTTCAGCTCTTGTTCGACCTGCTCGTGATCCTCGGGTTTTTGGGAATATTGGGCGTCGTTTTCGTTGCCGATCCGATCATCGACATCGTTTTTGGCCAAGAATATGACAGGGTCTACAGATTGTTGTCGATCCTTTCGCTCGCCATTCCGTTCATGTTCCTGCGCGCGGCACTTAATCGCTGGATCGTGATAACGCGGCTCAGCGGGATCAATGTGGTCATTCAAGCAATCGGTGCGGTACTGAACGTCGGACTCGGCTTTCTCCTCATCCCTCGCTTCGGAGCGGAAGGGGCCGCGGTGGCAACGGTCGTTTCATATGGTTTCGCCACATACGGGGCGCTCATGTTTTCGTCACAGACGCGGCCGCTGTTCGTCGCGATGTCCAAATCTCTCCTGCAGCCGTGGGCGGCGTTATACCGGCTTTGGCGCTTTGGCCGAAGCTATAGCGAGAGGCGGAACCCGGTGTAGCTTTGGCATCCGTCAACGTCCGGGCCAAAAGGCCGCAAGTGGACTAAGGCTAAAAAATGAAGATTCAGAATCAAAAGGGAAATTGATGACTAGCGGACCTTCTCTCCTAAAAAGGGCAACAACGAAGCTGGCCGAGATCAACCAATCGGCGGCCGACGCGCGTGCGGCGGTCGAACTGGCCAAGATGGGCGTGCCCTATCTTCCCTGGCCGGCGTCGGCGATCGCACCTTCGGCCCTGTTGTCGATCTTGAACGACATCGAAATCAACGGTCGGCGTAGTATTGTCGAGTTTGGCTGCGGCATTTCGACCGTTTATATGGCAATGGTCGCCAAGCGCACCGGGGCCAGGATTATCAGTTTCGACGACAATCCTGCATGGGCCGCGATCGTGCGAGGATGGATCGATCGCGTCGAGGCCGCTGCGCATTGCGAGATTGTGATCGCGCCACTTGGGCCCAACGATTACGCTGTCGAGGGCAACCATTGGTACGATCAGGCTGTGGTTGCCGATCGCCTTGCCGAGGTGACGATCGACCTTGTCCTGGTCGACGGTCCTGTTGCCTACACCCAGGAGAAGCGGCTGGCGCGATATCCGGCGCTTCCCAACATATCGGCCCGACTTGGCGATAGCTGTGCGATTTTCCTGGACGATATCCGCCGATCGGGCGAGCAGGAAATCGCCGAGCGGTGGGCCGGGCAATTCGATCTGACATTTGAACATCACCCGGGGCGGGGCGGCTACGCCAAGGCCGTCCGCGGGGATGCCTTTTACGCGGCATTTTGATCGCGTTCGAGTATCCGAAGCATGAAGCGCAAATCATATGTGTATGTGGAACGCGACGACGGTCATCGCCAATCCTATCAGGCGATTGTCTCGAAATGGCTTGATGTCGATCCGCTGTATGGACGCGTCAACATGCGTTTGCTTGGAAAGATGGTTCGGGCGCCGCGGCTGATATTTTCAACGATTGACGACAATTATCTCACCTTCATTCTGATTTCGTTGGTTCGGGCAATTTGCGGACGCCGAACGGTAGGAATATTTCTCCGTCCCGCACAATGCTTTACCGGTACGCGATTTTATCATCGCTGGAAGCGCCGCGCCTTCGCGATGCTTCGCCGGGTCCGTTCGATCGCCGTGCTGACCATCGTGCCCTTCGCTGTGCGACCCGAATTCGCGTCGGTCGCACGCGATTGGATCCACGATCCCCAGATGTGGGACGTGGGCGAGAGAAATGGGATCGTGCCCGTTACGCCGCTGGCTCAATCGCTGGAAAAGGCTGCGTCGGGCCGCCGGATATTATGCTTTGTCGGTGGCGTATCGGCCATCAAAGGCATCGAGTTCCTGAGAGATATTGCCTGTGCCGATAGCGGCCTTGCCGATCGTTACCTCGTTGCAGTCATGGGGAAGCCCGATGCGGAGAGCGTGGGCTTTATGGAAGAACTGGCGGCATGTGGGGCAATGGTCGTCGATCGACATCTATCCGACCCGGAATTGGAGAGTCTTTACGGCGTTGCCGACATGATTTGGGCCTGTTATCGGCCCGATTATGATCAGGCATCGGGCGTTTTCGGGCGCGCGTTCCAAACCGGAAAGCCGTCCTTGGTCCGATCCGGGTCGGTCATCGAGCAATATGCGGATTATGTGGGCGCAAAAGTGCTGGCGATTGACTATGGCGATGCCCCCCGCGCGGTGGAAGCGATGGATGCACAGGTGGTCGCGGCGGGCGCGGCGAGCGGTGTCGATATCCGGTCCATCGCGGCCATGCGTCAGCAGTTCGTCGAGACGATCGCGAAGTGGCAGTGACGGTCCTGAACTTATTCTGCTATCGGGTCGACGCGACCGGGCTGTGCTGGTGAGGCCATGAAGAAATTATCCGAAATACTGGCCTTTCTGACTGCGGCCTTTGTCCCGTTTCCGACACTTGGCTATCCGGTCGCTGCCGACCTTACCATTTCGCCGGCCTTGGTATGCGGATCGCTTTTTCTTCTGGTCAACATCCCCAGAGTGTTCGCCAGGCGGGATTATCTGGTCGCCGCGATCGCAATGGCGGCCTGTTTCATCGTTTCGAACATCGGCCGGAACCCGGTGGACAGCTATCTCCTGTCGTTGGTTGCGCTATTCGCCGTGATTGCGCCGCTCATGTTGGGAAATATCGAGCGCAGCGTCAGCCGCGCAATGATCCGGGGGTTTCTGGTCGGTCTGGTCGTCACGCTGGCGATCTCGTTTGTGGAGCTTGTCAGCGCGCTCCTCAATGTTGACGACATCCTGATCCTGCTCGATACGATTTTTCCCGATGGACGCCGCGGAAATCCCGCGCCTTACCTGCGGCCAAAGGCGGGCTTCTTCGAGCCGTCTCACCTGGCAGTCTATCTCGCTTTCGCGTTCGTGATCGTGGATATCGCGTTCCAGAAGTCCAAGATTTCCAACGTCTTCAAGGCTCTGATAGGCGTCTCGATCCTGTACGTTGGTTCGCTGTCCGGATTCCTCATCATAACATTCTATATCGCGGCCCAATGGTCGACCGTGATTTTCAAGAAAAAGCGCAACGCTTTCATTTCTTTTATGACATTGATCCTGGCGTTCGTCGTGGTGCTTATTTACTGGGACGATATCGTATCGAGTACATATTTCGAGCGCATCGGCATTGTTAGCGAGGCTTTTTCCCGAGGGGATCTGGTGGGCAGCGAGGGGAGCCGGATCAACGCGTTCCGGCCCGTTTTCGACTATTGGTCCGAAAATGGCTGGATCGACTTTTTCCTTGGTACCGGATACGGAAATTATTCCGACTGGCTTATTTATAGATATGGTGGCTTGGGCGTATTTTCCAGTGCTGGCCGCGGAGATATTGACAATATATTCGCTGCAGTGATGCTTTCGACAGGCGTGTTGGGCATAATTTCATATCTGACATTTCTCTTTGTTAGATTCTACTCGATCAGCAAAGGCCGGCTGATCGCAATCGGTCTTTTTGTCGTCGCCGTGCATTTTTCATATGGTCATATGATCTCCTACCTCGTCTGGTACCTGTTTCTGGTTCTGGTCAACGCGCTGTCGTTACGTCGCAGCGCCGAACTGCTAGCCGGAAATGATGGATTGGCGACATCGCCCGCCGCGGAGCCGCGGCGCCACGCAAGTGCCGGTGCCGGCGGATAACCGGATGCACATCCGCTTTTATCATGTTGACGGGCTGGGCCGGGATGCCGACGATGGCGGTGCGATTTTCGATCGCAAGACCATCGCAGCGTTTCGGCAATTGGGCGCCGTGGTCGACGAACTACCCGTTCTTCGCCGCCGGGCTTTGCGTCTGCCCACATGGGCCGGTCGGATCGAAGCGTCGCGACTTTGCATTGCCCAGGGTGAATCCGGCGGGCGCACGATTTTGTCGCATGAAGCGACATTCGACCTTGCGGGCGTGGTAAATGCCGATGCTCTTATCGTGCATAATTATTTTCCGCGTTTTCGCTTCCCCGGTCGTAAGGGCCTGGAATTATATTATCGTCTTGGCGCGCTCGACCATTATCGCCGAGCCTTTGATCGAACGCCCTCGATCTTTTTCCTCTCCTATCGCGAACGCGACGCCGCAGAAGAAGATTTTCCGTCCATCCGCGGGCGCACGACGGTCATCCCGCCTCCTCCCGCGCCGGTCATTCCTTCCGCTCGGAACATGGAGATCGTGCATGTTTCGGGGTCGGAAGGCTGGTTGCCCAAGCGGCTTTCCCGTCTGACGGACGATGAAATCGCGCGCTTCGGCAAGGCGGGCTTCGTCATCGGCGATTTTGGTACCCACCCGGCGTCGGCGTTCGGGCTGATCAACGATCGCTTTACCGTCGGCTTCAAGCTGAAGCTGATGCAAATGATCGCGTGCCGTGATATTATCGCGAGCTGCGCCGACATCGCCGACGAGATGGAAAGGATCGCGCCTGGTTATCCCTTCTGGCGGCAGGTCGCCTCGGTAGACGAGGCGCTCGAATATTTCCGCGATATACGCGATCGTCTCACCGTAGAAGAGATCGACGCGGCTTTCGACAAAGCCGCGCCGCGTTGGCGGGTACCTTCTTGGAATGACCATGGCGAGGCCATTTTGCATGCGCTGTCCGCAACATGACGCGGATCAATGGCGCCATTCAAGTCTTATCGCACGCATATGAACACAGTGGTTTCAATCGAGGTAATAAACTGAAAATTCGATGAAAATTTCAATTCTAACCGCTGTTTGGAATCGAGGGGCCACATTAGGTCAGGCACTCGACAGCCTTGAGAAACAAACGCATTCCGATTGGGAGCATGTGGTACAGGACGCCGGCTCGACCGACGGAACCCTCGCGCTGCTGGCGGCAAGGCCGGATGCCCGGCGCCATGTCGAAAGTCGCCGTGATGGCGGCATCTATGAGGCGCTCAATCGCGCTTTTTCGCGCAGTTCGGGCGATATTGTCGGGGTGCTGCATTCGGACGACTTTCTGGCCGGACCGGATATTCTGGCGCGGGTATCCGACGCCTTCGCTAAAACCGATGCGGACGCGATCTATGGCGATCTCGACTATGTCGCGGCGGGGGATACATCGCGGGTCGTCCGGCATTGGAGGTCCGGAACGTTCGAGTCCGATCGGCTTCGCCGGGGATGGATGCCACCGCATCCCGCTCTGTTCCTGCGCCGCGGAGTGATCGAGCGATTGGGCGGATACGACACATCCTTTCGCATCGCGGCGGACTATGATGCGATTCTGCGTTATTTCAGCGATGACGAGGTGCGCGTGTCCTATCTACCTGGCGTCATGGTGAAAATGCGCCTAGGGGGCGAGAGCAATCGCTCTCTGGAGCGAATCCTCCGCAAGAGCCGGGAAGACTACAGGGCGCTGCGTCGCAATGACATCGGCGGCATGAGTGCGTTATTCCTCAAAAATATACAGAAAATTCCGCAATTTTTTCGGAAATCGTGAAGGTATGGTGATGACAAAAAAGGCTTTGATCACGGGCATTACGGGCCAGGATGGCTCCTATCTCGCGGAGTTTCTGCTGGAAAAGGGCTATGAGGTACATGGCATCAAGCGCCGGGCCTCGATGTTCAATACGCAGCGGATCGACCATATCTATGAAGATCCGCACACCGATAACGCGCGCATCATCCTTCATTACGGGGACCTTACAGATACATCGAACCTGACACGCGTGCTGTCGGAGGTGCAGCCCGACGAGGTTTATAACCTTGGTGCACAGAGCCATGTCGCGGTCAGCTTCGAGGCCCCCGAATATACCGCCGACGTGGACGCGATGGGCACGCTCCGCTTGCTCGAGGCGATACGTTTTCTGGGTCTCGACAAGCGGACCCGTTTCTATCAGGCTTCGACGTCAGAGCTATACGGTCTTGTGCAGGAAACCCCCCAGCGCGAGACGACGCCTTTTTATCCGCGTTCGCCCTATGCCGTCGCCAAGCTCTACGCTTACTGGATCACCGTCAATTATCGTGAGGCCTATGGCCTTTATGCCTGCAACGGCATTTTGTTCAATCACGAATCCCCGCGTCGCGGCGAGACCTTCGTGACGCGCAAGATTACCCGCGGACTTTCCAATATCGCTCAAGGGCTCGAGAATTGCCTCTATATGGGGAACATCGACGCGCTGCGTGACTGGGGCCATGCGAAGGATTATGTGCGCATGCAGTGGATGATGCTGCAACAGGACCATCCCGAAGATTTCGTGATCGCCACGGGCGTTCAATATTCCGTCCGTGAATTCATCCTATGGTCTGCGGCCGAGCTCGGCATCACCCTTCGCTTTGAAGGCGAGGGATTGGAGGAGAAGGCGATCGTCGAGGCGGTTTCCGGCGAATCCGCTCCCGCGGTCAAGGAAGGCGATGTGATCGTCCGGATCGACCCCCGCTATTTTCGTCCGGCAGAAGTCGAAACCCTGCTGGGCGACCCGGCCAAAGCCAAGGAAAGGCTGGGCTGGGTCCCGGAAATTACGGTTCAGCAGATGTGTGCGGAAATGGTCGCGGAAGATTTGCGGGCGGCCAAGCGTCATCGTTTGCTGCGCGAAAACGGGCTCGATCTTCCGGTGTCGATCGAAACATAAGGGCTGAACCGATGAAATATTATATTGCCGGGCATCGGGGAATGGTGGGGAGCGCCATCCTCCGCCGCTTGCAGCGAGCCGGCGCGGAGGTGGTCGTGCGGTCGCGCGCCGAGCTCGATCTCACCGATCAGGACGCGGTGCGGCGGTTCATGTCGAGCGAGCGCCCGGACGCGGTTGTTCTGGCGGCCGCGAAGGTCGGGGGAATTCACGCGAACAACAGCTATCCTGCCGATTTTATCTATGAAAACTTGATGATGGAATGCAACGTCATCCATCAGGCGTTTCGGGCGGGCGTTGGGAAGCTTCTCTTCCTTGGTTCCTCGTGCATCTATCCGCGCGCAGTTTCGCAGCCCATGCGCGAAGATGCGCTGCTGACCGGCGTTCTGGAGCCCACCAACGAACCCTATGCCGTTGCGAAGATTGCCGGCATCAAGCTGTGCGAAAGCTATAATCGTCAATATGGCACGGATTATCGGAGTGTCATGCCGACCAATCTCTATGGACCGGGTGACAATTTCCATCCGGACAATTCCCATGTCATGCCCGCGCTGATCCGGCGATTCCACGAAGCAGTCGAAGAAGGTCGCGACGAAGTCGTCATCTGGGGCACCGGGACCCCGCGCCGCGAATTTCTGCATGTCGACGATATGGCAGAGGCTTCGCTGTTCGTGCTCGGGTTGGACAGGGCGGTTTACGACGCCGAAACCCTTCCGATGCTCAGCCACATCAATGTCGGGACCGGCACCGACGTCAGCATCGCGGACCTGGCGCAGCTCATCGCCGATCAGACGGGCTTTACGGGGCGCATCACGTTCGACACGACGAAGCCGGATGGAACCTTACGCAAGTTGATGGATGTTTCCAGACTCGCCCGGATGGGATGGCAAGCCACCATCGCTCTCGATAAGGGGGTTCAGGAAACATATGAATGGTTTCGAAAAAACAAGGCCGAGTTGCGTGAGGCTTGACCGCCGGGCAGTTCGGTTTTTCCGGCGATCAACGGAAAGCGGGCCAGGCCGCTGCGCTCTCGGGTTGCCTAGCCGGTTTCTCTCGCGATAATGAATGTCAAACTCCCTTGCGGTCGTGAGCATGCGGATCCCGTGCGCTTTCGTGGCCCTGAAGCAGCGAAACGAAATTGTTAACTTCACCTAACGCTTCCGAACTTCAAGGAAACAGGCCTCACGGCGCGCCGGAACCCCGGATGCGGGGTGGCCTGACCCTGCAGCTGTTTTTTTCTTCGCTGCGCGTCCAGTTTCTGATCTGCCTGTTCGCGGGTGTCATACTCCCGGTTCTAATTTACTTTCTGAACGATCTGTCGGCGTTGTCCGATAACATTCCCGCCTGGAACTCCGCTCTCGCGGCAACGTTCGCGATCATGGCTGGAGTGGTCGGCGTGCGCAAACTTGCCGATTTCCCTGGTACAATCGGCGCCAGCTATGTTTTTCCGGCATTTGCGGCGAGCTATGGCGTTGCAATGTTCGCTATCCTGCTCATTCGAGCACCTTATAGCGGCGTGCTGCTGTCGATCAGCTTCGCGCTCAGCTTGACCGCACGCTTCGCGATCACCGCGATGGAGAAGCGAGGAGGGCGGGGCGTTTATTTCCTGGTGCCCGGGGGAAATATCGACCGCATCCGCCGCGATATGGAAGCGGCTTCGATCATGCTCGACAAGCCTGTGTTGCCGAACATGCCCGATGCCATCATCGTCGCCGATCTGCACTATGACCACACTGCCGAATGGGAGCGCACCTTTGCGATCGCGGCGCTCAACGGCATAGGCGTCCATCATTACAAACAGGTTTGGGAAGCCCAAACCGGCAAGGTCCGGATCGAGCATTTGTCGGAAAACAGCTTCGGATCGCTAATCCCGAGCAATTCCTACGCGAAGGTCAAGCGGCTGTTCGATATCGCCTTGACGTCGGTTGCGCTTCCTATCCTCTTTCTGCCGCTGATGGTGGTCGCTTTCCTTATTCGGATGGATTCGCCTGGATCCGTATTTTTTCGTCAGGAAAGAATAGGTTATAGAGGGCACTCATTTCGTGTCCTGAAGTTTCGTACGATGCAAGAAAAGAGCGCGGCGACCGACGAGCAGATCGATTCGGTGCACGAAGCGATCACGCGCGACGACGATGATCGCATCACCCGGCTGGGACGTTTTCTGCGTAAGACGCGGATCGACGAACTGCCGCAAATTCTGAACATCCTGCGCGGAGAAATGAGCTGGATCGGGCCCCGGCCTGAAGCCCGCCCGCTCTCCGAATGGTATGAAAGGGAAATTCCCTTTTATTCCTACCGCCATATCGTGCGGCCCGGAATCACGGGATGGGCGCAAGTGAATCAGGGGCACGTCGCTGCAATCAGCGAAGTTCACGACAAGCTTCGCTTCGACTTCTATTATATCAAGAATTTCTCGTTGTGGCTGGATCTCGTCGTGCTGTTCAAGACCGTCGCGGTTGTCGTCCGGGGTTCGGGCGCGAAGTAGGTCTCAGCCGTCTCCATCCCGCCAGGCATCTCGGGACGAGGAGTGCGGGGAGTTATGGCGCATCGATCCTTTTCAGAAATTGTACGGTCTCCCGCCACCATTGTTCGTCGGGATTCCACTTGGCCTTTGTCCCCGCCGCCTCATTCCATCCGCCCCAGATTATTACGCCGTCGGCCAGACGGTAGGCTGTTTCCAGTTGGCGCTTCCAGTAGGGCCCGGGAATAGGGCGCGGCGGCCGGAGATTTCCTTCATTGTGATAGTGAGGCCATAGGAAGACGTATACGGGCTTCGACGACAGACGCCGCGCTTCGCAAATTTGCGCCGTCGCATTCGTGACCCACCGGGCTTCATCGGGATAATAGGTATAGATCGACGGGAACAGGGCATCGACGTCTTTTGCCAGCGGCGCCGCACGGTCGTTCTGTTTCTGCCATTCCCTATATTTTTCCGAATCCACCGGCGTCACGGTGCGCCAATAGTCGACCAGGGGAACATAGCCATAGAAGCCGACCTCGCGTTTCGTGCCGGTCGCGCGAAAGGCATCGAGAATCGCTTGCAGCTTGATCAGGCCATGCTTGGCCTGTGCATCGCCTTTGGCGAGGTCATAATCCTCGAAATCGAGGACGATCGGCGCGTCATCGTCGGGCAGCCCTTCGACATAGCGGTTCACCATCCCCTGATCCGGGGGACCAAAGCGCGCGACGCCGGGCGCCCAGATTTGCCGGTCGATAATGTGAATCGGCTGCATGCCATAGGCGCCGAAATCGGGCTGTCCTTCGAAGAAGAGGCCATTGAAGACCTTGAATGGCCGTGCCGCCGGCTTTTCGCATTCCAGTGCGTAAACCTCCGCACCCGATGCGAGGAGAAAGAAGGTCGCGATGGATGCGGCGATGGAGGCAAAGCGGTTCATGCGGTTCAGGTTTCCAAATTTTTCCGGTTTATCCGATGCTGCTCGCTGTTCCGATTGAACAGATCAGCCTGTCTTGACGCCCTAAACCTGTCTCCAGTTCGTGCCGTTGTAGACGAACTCATAAATTCCACCATTGACCGCGGCGATGTTGGAACCGGATTGGGTGATAAACCGGCCTGCCGACGAAAAATTATGCTCGATCGTCGTATTCGCATCTTCGACGATAATCGTGAGCCGTTGGCCTTTTTCTCCGCCACTGGCGGAACGAAGCGCGGTCGGAGCGGTGTTGGCTGTACGGACCGCAGACACTCGAGTGCAGTTGAAGTTTTGCGCGTTGACCGTCCACAGCGCCGGCACCTGCAGATTGAAACCATAGGATCGCGAATAATCCACATTTCCGAACTGGTGCGCCAAGACCCCGTAAGCCGGGTTCTTGGATTGCATGACCGGCACGGGATAGGTCAGATTCTGATCGGTCCGGCGCAGGTCGGTAAACATGCCCGTGCTTTCGACGTAGGAGGGCGCGGAGTTGTGCAGAATGCGGGAGCTGGCCGACATCGCGGCGCCCGGCTTTGGCGCATAATAGCTGCGGCGATCAATCAAGCTCCATCCGTCGCCCCCATATTCGCTGCCGTCGATGAGGGTTTCATATGTGTGGTTCGCGCGCGGAATCACGCCGACCATCTCAAGTATCAATGTGCCGGTGAAACGCAGCCGGATGCCCTTGACGTCGAAATCCTCTATATTGCCGCCGATGACGTGAATCCGGAACTGAAGATTCTGCCCGTCCTGTGACTGGACGGCGCCAAAGTCGCCCCAGATATCGCCTTCGTCGAGCCCGTTGCAGTTGATCATCACCGCATTGCCGGCCATGCGATAGCCTGCCTTGCCGGGCCCGGCCTTGTGCGCGTAGCAATTGATCAGCGTCTTTGCGACGTCGCCGCCGAGCTCGAAGCAATGTCCGCCGTTCGAATAGGCGTGGACATTGTCCCACAACACGCTGAAGTTCCCCGCGCCCTTGAAGCAGCTGTCGGCATTGCTTTCCAGCCAGAGATTGCGGAATTCCGAGGCATAAAGTTGAAAACCGCCGGATACGCCGCTGAAGTCGAAACAGCTGTCGCAGTCCCCCATGATTTTGAAATTGTGCATGGCGACCCGGTAGAGCGAAGAATTGGATTCGGGACCGATAGCGGTCTTTCCGGCCATGCCGGCGCAAAGAAGTATGCTCTGCTCCATGCCCTGCCCGGTGTAGAGTGTCCCGTAGGGACCATTGGCCGGAATAATGAGCGTATCGGTGATTTTATAGGTCCGGTTCAAAAGACGAAAACAGCCGACCGCGTCGATCATGTCCTGAATGGCAGCGGTGTCGTCGGTCGTTCCGTCGCCGACAGCGCCAAAATCTTCCACGGTGATATAATCGCTCAAAGTTATTCCTTCCCCATTGCAGGTCGAACATACATTTTCAGTAAAGCGTTTATCGCGCAGATGGCCATGTACCATAGGAGCGCAGCGAACGGTCTTTCGCTTTTCTTTCCAGCGTGTACGCCGGCGGCGGCAGGCGGTCGAGCATTGCCAGCACTTCGATCGTGCGCGGCTCGATCGACACGATGGAATAATAGGAGGGTGTCCCTCCCGTGGGAGCTTCGCCGCGTACCGATAGCGCGGCTCCCAAATGGTCGGTTGCCAGCAGATAACGGTCATTTGTCCCAGTCGGCCGATATACGACACGCCCATCGCCCAGGTTCGAATCGAGGCACCAGAAGCTTCCCGTTATGCGGGACTCCGGGGCTTTTTCCCGTTTCGTCAGCGTGACGAGGCCATAGGCTGGGACATCCTCCGGCGAGCCGGCCGGATGCGCGAGCGGGTTTGCGCAGGCGGTTATGGGGCGGATCGCCTTACCTGGCGAGGTTGGCGAGAATTTCAGGTCGGCAATGGCAGCCTGCATCCATGCGGCGGTATCAGCGGCGGCGCGCTTGGAGGACACTGCGCGCAAATGGACGTACCAGCCGCCGACGGAAAAGAGCGCCACGCCAATGCTCTGCCGCTTTCCGGCCGGTCGGCGATCATAAACTGCAAGTAATCCGGTGTCATCGCCGATGGCGGGAAGGCCGAAAGGTGTCGGCGGGACCGCAAGCTTGGCGCCATCATAGTCGCGGCGCGATTCGACCGATCGCTGCGCCTGGGAAAACCACAAGGGGACATCCCCGGACATATTGCGAAAAATGTCGACGGACAGCGTCTCGCCGCCATTCGTTGATCCGAACGATATGGCGGCCTGGGGATCTGAGGCCGCAAGGGGCAACGCAAGTTGCCGAGGAAGACCGCCGATCATTTCGGGAAGGGCGATGCTGCTGCTCTTGTGCGTCCATATTCCATCGACCGCGTTTGAGGGCCGATCTTTCGTGTCCGACGCCCCGACCGACATGACACCCAGCATTGTAATCAACAGGGTAGGAACCGAATTGATCACATTCATAAGCTTGGGTCCTATTCTCAAAATCGCAAAGGATGGCCGAGGCGACGATCGGCCACTACCCATTGCTTCGTGCCGAATCAAACGCTCCATCGCCAGCGTCGGCCATATGGTGACCGAAACGCAAGCCGGACGGCCACTTGATGCAGCGTGCCGCGTATTGGGAGGGAAATTCGGTCTTATGTTAGTTAGGTGCGGCGAAACGTAACAGATTCTGATGCCGTCGCTGCCCGCGACAGAGCTGCGGAATCCGCCACTTGCATTCATGACGTCAACGCTCGACATAGGCGCCATGGATTTCGCGTTCGAGAATAGTTTCCACGATAGCATGGAAGGCTTTTACGCGCCTGCGGAGGCCACCAGGCCTTCGGCGCCGAAGCTACTTCTTTTCAACCATGCGCTCGCCGAGCGGCTCGGGATCGACGTCAAAGATGCCACGGACGATCAACTCGCGCGTGTCTTTTCGGGCGAAGAGACGCCCGAAGGCGCAAATCCGCTCGCGCTCGCTTATGCCGGGCATCAGTTCGGGCATTTTTCGCCGCAGCTTGGCGACGGGCGCGCGTTGCTGCTTGGCGAGATCGTCGCGCCCGACGGCGCGCGCTTCGATGTCCAGCTCAAGGGATCGGGTCCGACCGCTTTCTCGCGCAATGGCGACGGCAAGGCGGCGATCGGTCCGGTGCTGCGCGAATTCCTCGTGTCCGAGGCGATGGCGGCGATGGGTGTGCCGACGACCCGGGCGCTCGCGGCGGTCGCGACCGGCGACCGGGTCCAGCGCGAACGCGCCCATCCGGGCGCGGTGCTTACCCGCGTCGCGAGCAGCCATATCCGCGTCGGGACCTTCCAGTTCTTCGCCGCGCATTTCGGCGCCGAGCATGTCACCCAATTGTCGGATTACAGCATCCGGCGGCATTTCCCGGATATCGCCGACGCCGCCAACCCGCATCTGGCGCTGCTCGATCGGGTCACGGGCCTGCAATGCGAACTCATCGCCCATTGGCTGGGGATCGGTTTCATTCACGGGGTGATGAACACCGACAATGTCGCGATCAGCGGCGAGACGATCGATTACGGCCCCTGCGCCTTCATGGACCGCTTTGCCGTGGGCACCGTCTTCAGCTCGATCGACGCGGGCGGCCGCTATGCCTATGGCCGCCAGCCGCAGATCATGCACTGGAACATGGCGCGTTTTGCCGAGGCGTTGCTGCCGGCGATTCACCGCGTATCGCCCGACGACGTCGAAGCGGCGAAGGCGATCGTCGATGCGATACCCGGCCGGTTCCGCGCCAGCTGGCATGCGAAGGTCAGGCAGAAGCTCGGGCTGAGCGGCGAGGGCGCCGACGACAGCGAGTTGATCGATACGCTGTTCGACGAACTCGAAGCGCACGGCGTCGATTTCACCGCCTTCTTCCGCGCGCTCGCCATGCTGCTGCGCGGTGACGGCACAATGCTCGAAAGCCTGCTTCCCAGCGCCGATGCGATGGCGCCGTGGATCGCGCTGTGGTGGGACAGGATCGCGCTCGACGGCACGGGACCGATCGAGCTGGCCGCGGCGATGGACGCGGTGAATCCGCTCTATATCCCGCGCAACCATCTGGTCGAGGAGACGCTGAATGCGGCCGAGGCGGGCGATCTCGCGCCGTGGCTCCAGCTGCTCGGCGTCGTCCGCCATCCGTATGAAGTCCGCCCGGGGCTCGAACGCTTCACGCTTCCGGCGCCGGCCGATGCGGGGCCGTACAAGACCTTCTGCGGCACCTGAGGCGGCCGCGGTTGAGCCGGTGCATCGCAGTTGCTAGGGACGGCGCCGCACCACTCAGAGGATAAACCATTGGCCCCAGCATCTGTTTCGCCCGTCAAGATCGCCGTCGTCGGCACGGGCTATGTCGGTATTTCCAACGCGATCCTGCTGGCGCAGCATAATGAGGTGGTCGCGCTCGACATCGATGCGCGCAAGGTCGAGCAGCTCAATGCGAAGCAATCGCCGATCGCCGACGCGGAGATCGAGGATTATCTGGCGAACCGGCCGCTGAACCTCGTCGCGACGACCGACCGCGACGCGGCTTATACCGGCGCGAATTTCGTCGTCGTCGCGACGCCGACCGATTATGATCCCGATACCAATTATTTCAACACAAGCACGGTCGAGAGCGTCATCGCCGACGCGCTGGCCATGGCGCCCGATGCGCTGATCATCGTCAAGTCGACCGTCCCGGTAGGCTTCACCGACCGGATGCGCGCCGAATTCGGCAGTGATGCGATCGTCTTTTCGCCCGAGTTCCTGCGCGAAGGACGAGCGCTTTACGACAACCTCTATCCCTCGCGGATCATCGTCGGCAACACGCATCCGCGCGCGGCCGATTTCGCGCGGCTGCTGCTCGAAGGGTCGCTGAAACCCGATGCCGCGATCCTTCAGACCGGCAACACCGAAGCCGAAGCGATCAAGCTGTTCGCCAACACCTATCTTGCGATGCGCGTCGCCTTCTTCAACGAACTCGATACCTATGCCGCGGCGCACGGCGTCGACCCGCGCCAGGTAATCGAGGGCGTGTGCCTCGATCCCCGGATCGGCAGTTTCTACAACAATCCTTCCTTCGGCTATGGCGGCTATTGCCTGCCCAAGGATACCAAGCAGATGCTCGCCAATTACAAGGACGTCCCGCAGAATCTGATCCAGGCGATCGTGTCGTCGAACACGACGCGCAAGGATTTCGTCGCGGCCGAAGTGATCAAACGGGCGCCCCGCGTCGTCGGCATCCATCGCCTTGCGATGAAGGCGGGATCCGATAATTTTCGCGCCAGCAGCATTCTGGGCGTGATGAAGCGCGTCAAGGCGAAGGGGATCGAAGTGATCGTCTATGAACCGCTGATCGAGGAGGATCAGCTTTTCAACTCGCGCGTGATCCGCGATCTCGCCGCCTTCAAGGCCGAGGCCGATGTGATCATCGCGAACCGTGTGACCGACGATCTCGCCGACGTCGCGGACAAGGTTTACAGCCGCGATCTGTTCGGCGCCGATTCCTGATTATTTCCCCCGGACGCAACTCGCCGCATCGCCGGGAACTGTCCCGATCTCGGCGAGTTAGCTTCGAATTAGGGGAGAAACGGGTTGCACAGCCATATCTCGCGAGCCACAAGCATGCACCGGTGGCCAGCAGATGAAACAATCTGAAATTTTTCGCAGATCATATTGGCGGTCGCACGCACGCATGCGCCCGCTGCTGATCGGCGCCACCTCACTCATCGGTCTCGCTTGGGCGGGCGCTGCGCAGGCGCAGCAGGTCGCGCCGCCGAAGGTGGTGCCGACACTCGACGCCGATTCAGCGGACATTGCCGCCCCGTCGCCGCCGCCGCCCGAAGCGCAATTGCCCGCCGTCGAACCGATCATCGAGGATGAGGAGTTCGAAAAATCGATCCCGCCGATCCGCGCCGAAGATGATGCCGAACTCGACCGGCCGATCGAATCGATCGCCGAATTCGAGCGGCGCTTGGCGGCGGAGGCGGCCAAGGGCGCGGCGGGCGGCGTCGACGATGCGGAGGCCGCGGGCGCGGAAACCCAGCCACCTCAGGTGGACGGCGTGCCGGTTCCGGCGCTGGCCGACGGCGACGCCGTGGAGGCGATCGGCGATGCGCCGATCAGCGACAGCGAACTCGCCGCGCCGCTGCCGCCGCTCGAAAATTTCGACGTCGAGCCGGTCCAGTTCGCAGAGCCCGAAGACGACAGCGACAATGTCGAGATCGCCTATACGGTGCAGGTCAACGGGCTGAGCGATGCCGACGAAAACACCGATGTCGACCTCGCCGACCTGTTCGGCGATCTGTCGGCGCTCTACGACGGCGACGGCAAGGCCGACAATGCGGCGATGATCCGCGCGCGTCTCTCGGCCGACGGCGAGCTGATGCAGCGCATCCTCGCCTCCGAAGGCTATTATGATGCCGTCGTCGATACGCGGATCGACCGCGGCCCGCGCGAGGAGGGGCAGGAACGCCGGCGCCGGTCGACCACCGCGGTCATCGATGTGAAGCCGGGCAAACGTTACACGTTGGCGGACATCATCATCGAAGCCGATCCGACGGTCCCGCCCAATCTGATCGCCGATAATTTTCCGCTGAGCGTCGGCGAGCCGATCGTCGCGCAGCGCATCCAGGGGGCCGAGGCAGCGATCGCGCTCAAGCTGCCCGAGGAAGGCTATCCCTTCGCCAAGGTCGGGCAGCGCGATATATTGCTCGACGGCGCGACCGGCGACGGCGTCTACACGCTGCCCGTCGATATCGGAAAACGATCGCGCTTCGGCGGGATCGAGACCACCGGCGATCTCGCCTTCGATGCCGAGCATGTCGAGGTGCTCGCGCGCTTCAAGCGCGGCGACCTTTACGACAGCCGGATGGTCGACGATCTCCGCCAGGCGCTCGTCGCGACCGGCCTGTTCGCCACCGTCGCTGCCGAGCCGCAGCCGACCGGCGAGAGCGCCGGCGACGATACCGAATATGTGACGATGCTGGTGACCCAGCAGGCGGGACCTCCGCGCACGCTGGCCGCCAGCGCCGGCTATGGCACGGGTCAGGGTATCCGGGTCGAGGGCAGCTGGACGCACCGCAACCTGCTGCCGCCCGAAGGCGCGCTGACCTTCCGCGGCGTGCTCGGAACGCAGGAGCAGGGGATCGGCGCGACGCTGCGCCGCTCGAACGCCGGACGGCGCGACCGCACCTTCGAACTCATCACCGAAGTCACGCGCAACACCTATGACGCGTTCAATGCGATCACCGGCCGCGTCGGCGCGCGCGTCAGCTATGACTCGACGCCGATCTGGCAGAAGAAATTCACTTATGCCTATGGCGTCGAACTGATCGCGACGCGCGAGGATGATTATAATTTCGCGACGGGTGAACGGAGCTACGACTTCTATACGATCCTTGGCCTGACCGGGCAGGTCGGGATGGACCGGACCGACAGCCTGCTCGACCCGACCAAGGGCTTTCGCATCACCAGCCTGATCCAGCCCGAGGGTTCGCTCGCCGGGCGCTTCTCGCCCTACGCGCGGCTCCGCACCGACATCAGCGGCTATTATCCGGTCACCGACAGCATCGTGCTCGCAGGAAGGGTGCGCGTCGGATCGATCGTCGGCGCGGCGCGCGAGCGGTTGGCACCGTCGCGGCGCTTTTATGCCGGCGGCGGCGGATCGGTGCGCGGTTTCGGCTTTCAGGAGCTTGGGCCGAAGGACCCGAACAATGACCCGATCGGCGGCCGCAGCGTCAACGAGATGGCGTTCGAGGCGCGCTATCGCTTCGGCAATTTCGGCGTCGTCGGTTTCGTCGATGCGGGGCAGGTCTATCGCTCGTCGGCGCCGACCTTTCAGAATTTGCGCTTCGGCGCCGGGATCGGCGCGCGCTATTACACCAATTTCGGTCCGATGCGCTTCGATATCGCGACGCCAATCGGGCGCAAGCCGGGTGAGGCACGCGTCAGCGTTTATGTCTCGATCGGGCAGGCCTTCTGATGGCCGAGGAGGCGCCCGTGATCGCCGCGGAGGCCGCGCCTGCGGCGCCGCGGTCGTGGCCGCTGGCGATCCTGCGATGGGTCGGCCTCGGCCTGCTCGGGCTTGTCCTCCTCTTCGCGTTGTTCCTGATCGGGCTCAATAGCGACGCCGGGCGGCGTTTCGTTGTCACCCAGATCGAGAAATATGAATTCGAAAACGGGATGAAGATCGGCATCGGTCGGCTCGACGGCTCGCTGTATGGCCAGATGATCGTTCGCGACTTCACCCTGTCCGATCCCCAGGGCGTCTTCCTGCGTTCGCCCGAGCTTCGTGTCGACTGGCGGCCGATCCGCTATCTCGCGAACCATGTCGATATCCGATCGGCGACGGCACAGACGCTGGTGATGGAGAAAACCCCCGCCTTCAAGCCGGTGCCCGACACCGGCGAACCCCTCCTCCCCGACCTCGACATCGACGTCAGGCAGCTCCGCGTCGACCGCTTCGTCTTCGAGCCGGCGGTGGCCGGCGAGCGGCAGGTGGCGACGCTCAGCGGCAAGGTCGCGATCGCCGATCGCCGCGCGCAGATCAGCGCTAATGCGGAGACGATCAGCGGCGGCGGCGGTCAGGGCGACGCACTGAAGCTCGTCCTCGATGCGATACCCGAACAGAACCGGCTCACGGTCGCGCTCGACCTCACCGCGCCCCAAGGCGGCGTGCTCGCGGCGATGGGCGGGTTCGAGGAGCCATTGACGGCAAAGCTTGCCGGGCGCGGCGACTGGAAGGCGTGGAACGGCAATCTGACCGCGAATCTTGGCACCGCGCCGCTTGCGCGGGTTGCGTTGACGGCGCGCGACGGCACCTTCGCCGCCAAAGGCACGGCACAGGCGTCGCGGTTGCTGACCGGGCCGGCGGCCGAATTGCTCGGCACCGAAACCGCGATCGATCTCACGGCACGGCTGCAGGAGCGCAAGGCCGCGATCGACGGCCGGCTCTCGTCGGACGCCGCGCAGCTCGGGATCAGCGGCGGGCTCGACCTCGGCGCCAACCGCTTCGAGGGACTGCAGCTCGCGGCCAATATCCTGAAGCCGGGCGCGATCGCGCCCGCAGTGCGCGCCAGCGGCCTCCGCGCGACGGCGACGCTCGACGGCGAATTCGCGCTGCCGACGGTCGATTATCAGGCGAATGCGAGCAGCCTCGCGGTCAACGACATCATCGTCGAGCGGCTGAGCCTCGCGGGCAAGGCGCGCGTCGATGCCGACCAGATCGTGATTCCCGTCGCGGGCCGTGCGGCGCGCATTCGCGGGCTCGATACCGTCGCGGGCGGCACGCTGGTGCAGGTGCAGCTCGACGGCGATCTCGCTTATGCGGATGGCCGTATCCTCAGCGACAATCTGCGCCTGCGCTCGCCGCGCATCGACGCCAAGGCGATCGTCATCGCCGACCTGAACAAGGGCTTCTACACCGGCGCGATCGACGGGCGGATCAACGATTACCGCATCGAAAGCGTCGGCATTTTCGACATCGACACCGATGCCGATCTGAAAACCGCGCCGCGCGGCGGGTTCGAGATCGTCGGCAATGTCCGCGCGCGCTCGACGCGCCTGTTCAACTCGGGGGTTCGCGATTTCCTCGGCGGCAATGCGACCGCGTTGAGCGCCGTGCGCTATGGCACCGACGGCGTCATTCGCTTCTCCAGCCTCCGCCTGACCGCACCACGCCTGCGCATCACCGGCGGACAGGGGAGCTATGCGCCGAACGGCCAGATCCGGCTGACCGCGCGCGCGAATTCGACCGACTATGGCCCGATCGGCGTCCAGCTGGCCGGAACGATCAGCGATCCGCGCGCGGTGGTGACCGCCGAGCGGCCGGGCCTCGGCATCGGGCTCGCGAACCTCGTGGCAAAGATCAACGGAGCGCCCAACGGCTATCGCCTCGCGGCGACGGGCGAGACCGATTATGGACCGCTGTCGGCCGACGTGGTGTTGCTCATGGCGGCGGGCCCGCTGACGATCGACATCGAGCGCGGCGACCTCGCGGGCATCGGGTTCAACGGGCGGCTCGTGCAGAGCGAGGCGGGGCCGTTCACCGGCCAGCTCAACGCGTCGGGGCAGGGGCTGGGCGGCCTCGTCCGGCTGAGCGCGGCGGGCCAATATCAGGCGGCGGCGATCAACGTACGGGCGAACGATGTCGTGCTTCCCGGGGCCGCCAATCTCGCGGTCGGTTCGGCGATCGTCGACGCCGACGTCATCCTCTATGATCAGCCGCATATCGTCGCCGACATCCAGATCGCCGATACGCAGATCCGCGACTATGACATCGCCGTCGGGCGGGTGAAGATCGACTATCGGGGTGGCAGCGGCAAGGCGCAGGCGCTCGTGGAGGGGACAAGCGGCGTCCCCTTCCGCATCGCCGCGAACGCCGACCTGACGCCCGAGCTCTGGCGTGCCTCGGTGCGCGGGCGGGCGACGGGGATTAATTTCCGCACCACCTCGCCCGCGCGGATCATTCCCGGCACCGACGGATATGAATTGTTGCCGACGACGGTCAGTCTCGGCCGCGGCAGCACCGCGCGCATCGCGGGCCGCTTCGGCGACGGCATCATGGTTCAGAGCCGGCTTGAACGCGTCAACATGGCGATCCTCAATGCCGTCTATCCCGACATGGGGTTGGGCGGGCGCGCGACGGGCAGCCTCGATTTCGAGCAGGCGAGTTCGGATAGCTTCCCGCGCGCCGACGCGCGGCTGACGATCACCGGCTTCACGCGCACGACCGCCGCGTCGGTAAGCCAGCCGGTCGACGTCAATTTCGCCGGCAAGCTCCTCGCCGACGGCGGCGAGGCACGCGCGGTGATGCGCAAGCGCGGCAGCGTGATTGGCCGGGTGCAGGCGTCGCTGCGCCCACTCGGGGCCAGTGCGGGCGGCTGGACCGAACGGCTGATGGCGGCGCCGCTCGGCGGCGGTATCCGCTACAACGGCCCCGCCGACACGCTCTATTCTTTCTTCGGCCCCGCCGACCAGCATGTGTCGGGACCGATCGCGGTTGCCGCCGATTTCAGCTGCAGCGTCGCCGATCCCTGCCTCGACGGCGTCGTGCGCGGCAAGGACATGACTTACGAGAACCAGACTTACGGCACCAAGCTGACGAATATCGTCGTTAACGGCCGCTTCACGGGCAACCGGCTGGAGATCGAGCAGCTGACCGCAAAAGCCGGCGACGGCACGGTGGCGGCAAAGGGCTTCGTCAGCCTAGCATCGGCCGACGGTTATCCGATGAATATCCAGGCGACGCTCGACAACGCCCGCCTTGCGCGCAGCGAGAATATCGCGGCGCGCGCGACCGGCAATCTGACGCTCGAAAAGGCCGCGGGGCAGACCGCGCTGCTGTCGGGGAGCCTCCGCCTTCCCGAAACGCGCTATCGCATCGTGCGCGAAGGCGCGGCTCAGGTGCCCGTGCTGACCGGCGTGCGGCGCAAACCGCCCGCCGGGCGCCAGCGGATCAGCGGCGACGGGCTCGCGGCGGTCGGCGGCAGCCTGTTCGACCTCATCCGCCTCGACATCGCGCTGAAGGCGCCCGACGAAATCTATGTTTCGGGCATGGGGCTCGAATCCGAATGGAATGCCGACATCGTACTGCGCGGCACGACGCAGGCGCCGCAGGTGACCGGCGAGATCGAACTGGTGCGCGGCACGCTCGGCTTTGCGGGCCGCTCGTTCGAACTTCAGGAGGGGAGGGTGACCTTCCCGACCAGCGACGCGTTCGACCCCGCGATCCGCCTGATCGCCAGCGACGAGATCGAAACGGTGACGGTGACGGTCAGCGTGACCGGGCGCGCGAGCAATCCGCAGGTCGCCTTCTCGAGCGTTCCCGGCCTGCCGCAGGACGAGATCGTCTCGCGCATCCTGTTCGGCGATTCGATCACGACGCTGTCGCCGCTGCAGGCGGTGCAGCTCGCGGCGTCGCTCAACACGCTGAGCAGCGGCGGCGGCGGATTGAGCCCGCTCGGCGCGCTCCAGTCGGCGACGGGCATCGACCGGCTGCGCGTGCTCGGGCCCGACGATACGGTCGGGCGCGGCGCCGCGCTCGCCGCGGGGCAATATATCACCAAGGACATCTATCTGGAGGTGATCACCGACGCGCGCGGCTATACGGCGACCCAGCTCGAGATCAGCCTGACGCGCGCGCTGTCGTTGCTCAGCCAGGCGGGCGGTTCGGGGCAGTCGAACCTCAGCATCCGTTACCGCAAGGATTATTGATGCGCGCCGCCTTTCTGTTGGTGCCGTTGCTGCTTCTCGCCGCGTGCAAGGACGAGCCCGACTTCGACGCGCGCTACGACAAGGCGGCGAAGGAGATCGAAGCGCGCGCGAAGGCAATGGACGCCGACATTGCCGAATCCGAGAAGGCCGCCGCGGCTTCGGGCTTGTCAGCGCCCGCAAAGCCCGCTAACCCGCCCCCGTCATCTGGGGAGTAGCCAGCCGTCCTTCGAGACGGGCCGCCGCGTCAACATACTTGGCCGAGAGGTCATGGTGCGGTGGAAGCGGGAGACCGCTTGGGCGAGACCAATGGCATCGACCTCCGTCCGGCCGGGCGGCGGGTTCGATGTCCGTTGGAATCGCAAGCCGCCCGGCCCCGGAGTAATTCATGGAAGCCCTGTTCACCTCGACCGCGGTCGTCGCGCTCGCCGAGATCGGCGACAAAACGCAGCTGCTCGCGATGCTGCTCGCGACGCGTTTCAGACAGCCCCTGCCGATCATATTGGGCATATTGGTCGCGACGCTCGCCAACCATGCGCTCGCGGCGCTGCTCGGCGCGTCGGCGGCCGCCTTTCTCGACAGCCCGGTCTTTCGCTATGCGATCGGCGCGTCGTTTATCGCGATGGCAGCATGGACGCTGATCCCCGACACATTCGACGATGACGAGGCGCCCAAGCCGCGCTTCGGGGCGTTCCTGACCACGCTCGTCGCCTTCTTCCTCGTCGAGATGGGCGACAAGACGCAGGTGGCGACGATCGCGCTCGGCGCCCAATATCACAACGTCGTAGCGGTCACCGCGGGGACGACGCTCGGGATGATGATCGCCAATGTCCCCGCGATCTTTCTCGGGCATGAACTGTTGAAGCGCGTCGACCTCGCGAAGGTGCGCCTCGTTGCGGCGGGCCTGTTCCTCTTGATCGGCCTGTGGGTGCTGGCGCAGACCGCGGGGTGGTTCGGCTAGTCCGAATTGCGCCCCGCGAGCGTGCGTTCGAAATGCCAGCTCGACGCGCACATGGCGTCGAGACCGCGCTCGGCCTTCCAGCCCAGTTCGCGCGCGGCGCGGTCGGGGCTGGCGAAACAGCTCGCGACATCGCCGTCGCGGCGCGGCGCGATGCGATAGGGGATACGGACGCCGTTCACGCGTTCGAACGCCTCGACCATGTCGAGTACTGAATAGCCCTGGCCCGTCCCAAGGTTCCAGATCGACAGCGGTTCTTCGCTCTCCACGATCGCGCCCAGCGCCGCGACATGGCCCTCTGCGAGGTCGACGACATGGATATAATCGCGCACCCCGGTTCCGTCGGGCGTATCATAATCGTTGCCGAATACCGACAGCTCGGCGAGCCGCCCGGCGGCGACGCGGCTGACGAAGGGCATCAGATTGTTCGGAATGCCGTTGGGATTCTCGCCGATCAGCCCGCTGTCGTGCGCGCCGACGGGGTTGAAATAGCGCAGGATCGCGATGCGCCATTCGGGGTCGGCGGCGGCGACGTCGGCGAGCATCTCCTCGATCATCAGCTTGGTGCGGCCATAGGGGTTGGTCGCCGAGGTCGGATGACTCTCGTCGAGCGGCAGATATTGCGGTTGGCCATAAACGGTCGCGCTCGACGAGAAGACCAGCGTCTTGGCCCCGCAGTCGGCCATTGCTTCGAGCAGCGATAGGGTGCCGCGAACGTTGTTGTCATAATATTTCATGGGCTCGGCGACCGATTCGCCGACCGCTTTGAGCCCCGCGAAGTGGATCACGGCCTCGATCTTATGGTCCTGCATCACCCCGCGCAGCGCATCGCCGTCGCGGATGTCGCCGGTGACGAGCGGAACGGCATGGCCGGTGATCGCCTCGAGACGGTCCATCACGGCGGGGTCGCTGTTCGACAGATTGTCGAAGCAGACGACGCGGTGCCCGGCCGACACCAGCGGCGCCGCGACATGGCTTCCGATATAGCCGGCGCCGCCGGTGAGCAGAATATTCATGCCTTGCCTGTCTCCATTCGCGCGTCCTCGTTCGATCCGGGCCTATTCTATCGGAGTTACCCTGCCAAATCATTGTCTCCCGCCTCGGCGTAACTTTCGCACCATCTCCCGCGAACCCATGACGATGCCATCCTCCGCATCATTCATTTCTCAAAAGGGAGATCATCATGACCAATGCACTGAAACTATCGCTCGCCGCTTCGGCCGTCCTCGCCATGGCCGCGGGCACCGCGATCGGCGGCACCGCCGTCGCCGCCGAAGGCGCCAAGGAAAAATGCTATGGCGTCGCGCTCAAGGGCAAGAACGACTGCGCCGCCGGACCGGGCACGAGCTGCGCCGGCACCTCGACCGTCGATTATCAGGGCAATGCCTGGAAGCATGTGCCCGCCGGCAGCTGCGTCAAGATGGGCGGTACGCTGACCGCGCACAAGGGCAATGCCAAGCCGGTCGCCAAGAAGAGCTAAGCGATCGTGACCGCTTCCCTGCCTTCGCCGCTGCCCGCACGCGCCGGTATCGGGCTCAAGCCGCAGCACTATGCCGATGTGCTGGCTGCGGCGGAGCAGGGGACGGCGCCCGCCTGGGCCGAAGTCCACCCCCAGAATTATTTCGGCGCGGGCGGGCCGCCGCATCGCTGGCTGACCGCGATCGCCGAGCATCTGCCGCTGAGTTTCCATTCGGTCGGGCTGTCGCTGGGATCGGCGTCGGGCGCGGACGAGAGCGAACTCGAAGCGCTCGCGGCGCTTTGCCGTCGCTATGGTCCGGCGATGGTTTCCGACCATCTCAGCTGGAGCAACGGGCCCGGCGACAAATTACCGGACCTGCTGCCGATACCCTATAGCCACGCGGCGCTCGATCATTTTGCGGCCGAAGTCGGCCGCGTGCAGGACCGGCTGCGCCGGCGAATCCTGATCGAAAACCCCTCACGCTACCTCGCTTATGCCCGCGACGACTGGGACGAGGTCGATTTCCTGCACGAGCTTTGCCGGCGCAGCGGCTGCGGCCTGCTGCTCGATATCAACAATGTCGAGGTTTCGGCCTTCAATCTCGGGCTCGATCCGGTGGCGTGGCTCGACGCCTTCGATCCGCGCCATGTCGGCGAAATTCATGTCGCGGGCCATGCGGTCAAGGATGATGATGTCGGTGGGACGATCGCGATCGACGATCACGGATCGCCGGTGCGCGCGAGTTGCTGGAATCTGCTGGCGCGTTTCCTCGACCGGGCGGGGGCCAAGCCCGTGCTGGTCGAATGGGATAGCGACATTCCCGATTATGCGACGCTGATTGCCGAGGCGGCCAAGGCGGACGCGCTGCTGCGGGCGCCGGTCCATGCTTGAACGGCAACAGGCGGCGATCGCCGCGACCTTGCTGCGTGGTCCCGCCCATCTGCCGCCCCAGCTGTTCACGGGAGGCGACTCCGCCGTGCTGCGCGGGCTTCGCGTTCACGCCAACACCATATCGCACGCGCGCCTCGTCGCGCTCGAAGAAACCTTTCCGCGCACGCGTGCCTATCTGGGCGAGGAGGAATTCAACCTCCTGTCGCGCCGGTTCGTCGAGGAGGGCGGGGCCGAGCACCGGTCGTTGAACGACATCGGCGCGGGCTTTGCGGACTGGCTCGGCGATCCGCGCGCGACCGACCTCGCGCGCGTCGAATGGGCCTGGCTCGAAAGCTATCACGCCGCCGATGCACCGGCGCTGGTGCTTGCCGATCTGATCGGTCTGGACGAAACCGGTCTGCTTGGTTTGCCCGTCCGTCGGCACCCCGCGGTGCGCATCGTCGCGCTCGCCAGCGATGCCGCGCCGCTCGTCGATCCGACGTTCGCGGTCGACGCCCGGGCGCTGCTCGTCACGCGCCCCGACACCGACGTTCGCCTGTTCGCGATCGAGCCCGCCGGCGCGGCGGCGCTCGCCATGGCGCAAGAAATCGCACCGATCGGTAACCTCATCGCGCATCTCTCCGAAGAGCATCCCGACGGCGGCGCCGCCATTGCGGCGCTGATCGAGGCCGGGGCTTTCGAAAGGGTTTGAGCGATGAATGCGATTACGCGATTTTATGACAAGGGCGTAGCTGTCGCGGGGTCGCGGCTTGTCGAAGGCGCCGCGCTGTTCCTGATGCGCGTCGCGCTCGCGGGCGTCTTCTGGCGATCGGGGCAGACGAAGGTGGTCGAGGGCAGCTTCCTCAAGATTGACCCGTCGCAATATGATCTGTTTCGCAGCGAATTTTCCGGGCTGCCGCTCGATCCCGCGATCGCGGTGCCGCTGACAACCTTTTCCGAACATCTGTTCCCCGCGCTGCTGCTCTTCGGGCTCGCGACGCGCGTTTCGGCGGGCGCGTTGCTCGTGATGACGCTCGTCATCCAGATTTTCGTCTTTCCCGACGCCTGGTGGCCCGTCCACTCGCTCTGGGCGGCGATGGCGGCGATCCTGATCGTGCGCGGCGGCGGACTGTTCTCGCTCGACGCGCTGATTGCTAGGATGCGCGCGCAATGAGCATCGACGAACCTTCGCTGGCGCGCTTGATGGCCGCATCGCAGCGGGGGGATCGCAGCGCCTATCGCACGTTGCTCGTCGATTGCCGCAAATGGCTCGAACGCTATTTCGCGCGGCGGATCGCGCCGCATCATATCGATGATCTGGTGCAGGAAACGCTCGTGTCGATGCACCGCAAGCTCGCGACCTGGGACAGCGGACGGGCGTTCCTGCCCTGGCTCGCCGCGATCGCGCGCTATCGCTGGATCGATACGCTGCGCCGCCAGCGCGACGAGGCCGAACTGGGTGACAATGACGCCGCGGTTGGGGCGGAGGACGAAGCGGTCCATGCGCGGCTCAGCATCGATCGTCTGCTGACGCTGTTGCCAACGAAACAGGCGCAGGCGATCACGCTGGTCAAGATCGAAGGCGCGTCGATCGCCGAGGCGTCGCAGATTTGCGGGCAGAGCGAATCGCTCGTCAAAGTGAATATCCACCGCGGGCTGAAGAAGCTCGCCGAACTGATTGAAAGCGAATGAGATGAAGGACGCATCGATCGACAATCTGATCGACGAGCTGGCGGGGGATCTGACGCCGGTCCGGCCGCGGCGCGTTTCGCGCGGGTCCATGTGGGTTGCGGCCGGTTGGGTGGCGGGCGCCGCGGCGTTGCTGTTGATCTTTGGGCTGCGTGAGGATCTGGCGGTGCGCGGAATGCCGCCGCTCTCGATGCTCGCTTTCTGGCTGACCGCGGCGACGGGTCTCGCCGCGACGTGGAGCGCGCTGCGCATGGGGCTACCCGGTGTCGGACGCGACTATGGCGGCTGGCGCTGGGCGGTCGGCGCGTCGCTGTCGCTCCCGCTCGCGGCGCTCGCCGCGTGCATCGCCGACGGTCATGCCGCGATGGAAGCCGCGCGCCACGGCTTCGGTCTGCGCTGCCTATTGCAAGGCGTGGCATCGGGGCTCGGCGTCGGCGCGGCGCTGTTCTTCTGGCTCAAGGCGGGCGCGCCGACGTCGCCGGCGCGTGCGGGCTGGGTCATCGGCATCGCCGCGGGGGCCGCAGGCGCAACGATCGTCGCGCTCCACTGCGCGAGCGACGACGTCGTGCACATTGCGCTCTGGCATGGCACCGCGGTCCTGCTTTCGGCCGTCGCGGGTCGGTTGATCCTGCCGCGTTTCCTGCGCTGGTAGGCGCCTCACGCCGTGCGGGAATCCGCTTCCTGTCGCTTTGTCCATTCCTCCCGATACCAGGTGACGAAAGCCGGTATTCCCACGCTGATCGGTGTTGTCGGGGCGAAGCCCAGGTCGCGGGCGATGTCTTCGATGTCGGCGGCGGTCTGATAGACGTCGCCGTCTTGCATCGGCAGCAGGTTGATCTCCGCCTTTCGGCCGCACGCCTGCTCGATCGCGTGGATCAGCTCGGTGAGCTGTTCGGGATGATTGTTCCCGATGTTGTACAGCCGGTGCGGCGTCGTAAATCCCCCCGGCTTCTCGCGGTTGTCGTCCTCGGGTGGGCGGTCAAGCGCCAGGACGACGCCGTTGACGATATCGTCGATGAAGGTGAAATCGCGGAGCATGTCGCCGTGATTATAGACGTCGATCGGTCGGCCCTGAAGCACCGCTTCGGTGAATTTCCAAACCGCCATGTCCGGCCGACCCCACGGGCCGTAAACGGTGAAAAAGCGAAGGCCGGTCTGGGGTATTCTGAACAAATGCGCGTAGGTTTCGCTGAGCAATTCGTCGGCCCGTTTCGTCGCCGCGTATAACGAGATTGGCGTGTCGGCACGGTCGGCCACCCGAAAGGGCGTGCTGGCGCGCATGCCGTAAACCGACGACGACGAAGCGTAAACCAGATGCGCGATGGATCGGTGGCGCGCCAGCTCGAGAATGTTGACATGCCCCGCGACGTTCGAATGGATATAGGCGGCGGGGTTTTCGAGCGAATAGCGGACTCCGGGCTGTGCACCGAGGTGGACGATCCGGTCGATCGGATGGCTGGATAGCGCGTCGTTGAGCGCATTGGCATCGCCGAAATCGACATCGATGAAGGTGAACAACTCGTCATGGCGGGCCTGGAGGTGCGCGACGCGCGCGCGCTTGAGTTCGAGCGAATAATAGGGCGTGAAATTGTCTATTCCGACGACGGTCTCGTCGCGGCCGAGCAAAGCCGCCGCGACGTGCATTCCGATGAACCCGGCCGCGCCGGTGATGAGCGTCGTCAAATCTCTTCCCCTTGTCGTCCCGCCAAGCTTCGTAGCGCGTAGCAAGCCGGCCGGCCGATTCACAGGCAAACGCGTCCGATCGCGCGCGATATTCGAGCCCGGGCGCACAAATTCCACGCACATGCTTTCCGGGTTCGACGAAAAGCTGAAAATCATTGAGATTTGGTGAGCCCTGCTGGGTTCGAACCAGCGACCTACTGATTAAAAGTCAGTTGCTCTACCGACTGAGCTAAGGGCCCATCCGGCGCCGGAATCTCGCGGCGCGCGAAGTGAGCCGTCGCCCTAGTGCGCCGAAGCGCCCCGGTCAACCGGCTTCGGACGCGTCAGGCGCGCGGCGAGTTGGCGGATGCTGCGTCCGGTTAGGGGATGCTGCCATTCGGGGACGATCGCGCGGAGCGGGCCGAGCACGAAGGCGCGCTGCGTCATCGCGGGATGCGGGATCGTCAGCGCCGCGTCGGACCAGGCACCCCCCGACCAGAGCAATATATCGAGGTCGAGCGTGCGTGCGCTCCAGCGCTGACCGGTGCGGCGTCCGAAACGCGCCTCGATGTCCTGCAGGCGTTCCAGCATCTCGGGCGGGCTGAGCGGCGAGGCGACAAGCGCGACGGCGTTGGCATAGCGGCGGCGCGAGGGCCCGAGCGGTTCGCTGGCGATGATCGGGCTCGCGTCGACGGCCTCGATGTCGTCGCTTTCGAGCGCAGCGAGCGCGGCGAGCAGCACCGCGCGCGGGTCGCCATAGCGCGCGTGGCGGCGGTTCGACCCGAGGCCGATGGCATAGAGCGGGAGCGGCGTTGCGTTGCTCATGCTGCCGCGCCTATCGCAGCTGCATGGAAATTGACAGCCCATTGCCCGGAACCGAGCCGCCGCGCGATTGCCCGCGCTGCCCGCGGCTCGTCGCGCTGCGGCGCGAATGCCGGGCCGAGCATCCGGGCTGGTGGAACGCGCCGGTCCATGCCTTTGGCGATCCCGAAGCCTGGCTGGCGTTCGCGGGGCTGGCGCCGGGCAAACATGGCGCCAATCGGACGGGGAGGCCGTTCACCGGCGATTATGCGGGCGATCTCTTGTTCGCGATGCTCGCCGAATTCGGGCTGAGCCGGGGGCAATATGATGCGCGGATCGACGACGGGCTGACGCTCGAAGGCGCGATTATCGTCAACAGCGTCAAATGCCTGCCGCCGCAGAACAAGCCGATCCCTTCGGAAATCGCCAATTGCCGGCCCTTTTTCGAGCGCCAGCTTGCGGCGCTGCCGGACGTGCGCGTGATCATCGCGCTCGGACGGATCGCGCACGATGCGACATTGCGTGCGGCGGGCGAGCGCCTCGCCGCGCACTCCTTCGCGCATGGCGCAGTCCACGCGCTGCCCGATGGGCGGCATCTGGTCGATAGCTATCATTGCTCGCGCTACAACACGAACACCGGACGGCTGACGCCGGCGATGTTCGCCGACGTCTTCCGCACCGCGCTGGCGCTGAAGGATCAGACGAGCGGGCCGAATTCCTCGACCAGCCCGCGGTAAAGAGCGCGCTTGAACGGCACGATCAGCTTCTCGATCTCACCCAGCTCGGCCCATTTCCACGCGCGGAACTCCTGATGCTTGGTATGGATGTTGACGTCGCCGTTCTCACCCATGAAGCGCATCAGGAACCAGTGCTGGCGCTGGCCGCGATATTTGCCGCCCCACATCTTGCCGATCAGATGGTCGGGCAGGTCGTAGAAATATTCCTCTTTGCTGCGCGCGATGATCTCGACCAGCCCGCTATGGACGCCGGTTTCCTCGCCGAGTTCGCGGATCGCCGCCGTTTCAGCATCTTCGCCATCGTCGATGCCGCCCTGCGGCATCTGCCACGCCTCGCTCGAGGTATCGAGTCGCTGGCCGACGAAGACGCGGCCGTCGCGGTTGGCGAGCATGACGCCCGCGCAGGGGCGATAAGGGAGTTTGCTGTGGTCGATCATCGCGCCCCGGTAGCTTCAGCGACGATCGCCTTCAATACCGTCAATGCACCGCGAATATCTTCGCGCGCGCTCGGAATGCCCTGCGACAGGTTGATATAGCCGTGGATAGTGCCTTTCGCCTCGCGATAGGTGGTCGGAACGCCCGCTTCGATCAGCTTCGCGGCATAGGCGCGGCCCTGATCGCGCAATGGGTCGAGACCCGCAGTGATGAGCAAGGTTGGCGGCAGACCTTCGGCCGGGAAGTCGAGCGGCGAAGCGCGATAGTCGGCGGGATCCGCGGCATAATGATTCCCGAACCAGGTCATGCTGCCTTGCGTCAGCAAATGGCCCTCGCCGAAATCGCGATAGCTTTGCCAGTCGTCGTGCGTCGTGACGGCGGGATAGATGGGGTGGATCGCGATCACCGGTTTCGACGCCGGCTTGTCGCGGAGCGTCAGCGCGGTGGCGATGGTGAGGTTGCCCCCGGCGCTTTCGCCCGAGAGCACCAGCCCGGTGCAGGGGATATTGTCGGCGACCCAGCGCGTCGCAGCTTCGCAATCCTCCGGCGCGGCGGGGAAGGGGTGCTCGGGGGCAAGGCGATAGTCGACCGCGATGACCGGCATGTCGAGGAGGCGCGCGGCTTCGGCGCAATAGGGATCGTGCGTGTCGAGATCGCCGATCACCCAGCCGCCGCCATGATAGAAGACCATCACTGGCCCCGTTTCGCGGCCTGGATGGCTGTCGTAGATTCGGATCGGAATATCGCCAGCGGGCCCGGGAATCGTAAGATCTTCGACCTTCGCGATCTCGCCGCGCGGAACGTCGGCGAGCTGGCCCATCACCCGGAACATCTCGCGCGCGCCCTCGGGCGGCAGTTCCTCCATCTTCGGGCCTTCCTGCGCGTTCAGAAAGGCAAGGAAAGCCGCCACATCGGGGCGCGTGTAGGGGGTGGTGCCGTCGGTCATTCGCGTCTCTCCCTGATCGATATTTCGTCCTGCTATTCGGTATCGGCGGGGCAAATTCAATCCCGAAATGAAACTCACCTGCGCTTCAGCCTTTGCGGCGCACAATTTTTTCTCAATTGCGGCTTGGGGCGCAGAGGCCTACGCCCATGTCACAGGTTCGCAAGATTTGAGGCAGAGGAAAACATGGCGACAGCGGTAGAGGACCGGGCCGACGGCGAGCGGCAGTCCCCCCTTTCGGATGCGGTGGTGGTGCGGTTCGCCGGCGACAGCGGCGACGGAATGCAGTTGACCGGCGGGCAATTCACCTTGTCGTCGGCGCTCGCGGGCAACGACTTTGCGACTTTCCCCGATTTTCCCGCCGAAATCCGCGCGCCGCAGGGCACGTTGTTCGGCGTCTCTGCTTTCCAGATCAATTTCGGTTCGTCGGCGATCGACACCGCTGGCGATGCGCCCGACGTGCTCGTCGCGATGAACCCAGCGGCGCTCAAGACCAATGTGCCGCAATTGAAGCCGGGCGGGCTGATCATCGCCGATGAGGGCGAGTTCAATGACCGCAACCTCGCGAAGGCGAAGTACGACGCCAACCCGCTCGACGACGGCAGCCTCGCCAAATGGCAGCTTCTGAAACTCAACATCAGCCAGCTCACCATGGACGCGGTCAAGCCTTTCGGGCTCGGCAACAAGGAAGCGCTGCGCTGCAAGAATATGTGGACGCTGGGGCTCGCGCTCTGGATGTTCGACCGCGATCGACAGCCGCTCGTCGACTGGCTCAATGCCAAGTTCGCCAAGGCGCCTGAGCTAGCCGCTGCCAACGTTGCGGCGCTCAATGCCGGGCACGCCTATGGCGAGACCGCCGAGCTCGCGGGGCCGCTGAAACAGCATCATGTCGATCCCGCGCCCGTCGCGCCGGGTCTCTATCGCACGCTGACGGGTGCCGAGGGCATTGCGCTCGGCCTCGTCGCGGGCGCGCAGCTTGCCAAGCTGCCGATGTTCTTCGGCGGCTATCCGATCACCCCCGCCTCGGCGATCCTGCATCATCTGTCGCGGCTCAAGGAATATGACGTCACGACCTTCCAGGCCGAGGACGAGATCGCGGCGATCTGTTCGGCGATCGGCGCCAGCTATGGCGGCTCGCTCGGCGTCACCAGCTCGTCGGGGCCGGGCATCGCGTTGAAGGGCGAGGCGATGGGCCTTGCGATCATGACCGAGCTGCCGCTCGTCATCGTCAACTCGCAGCGCGGCGGGCCGTCGACCGGACTCCCGACCAAGACCGAGCAGTCGGATCTTTATCAGGCGGTGTACGGCCGCAACGGCGACGCGCCGATGCCCGTCGTCGCCGCGCGTTCGCCCGGCGACGCGTTCGAATGCGCGATCGAGGCGTGCCGCATCGCGGTGCAATATATGACCCCGGTGATGCTGCTCACCGACGGCTATATCGCCAACGCCGCCGAACCTTGGGCGGTGCCAGACCTCACGGCCTATGAGGCGTTCCCGGTCGAGTTCCTGACCGAAGTGCCCGAGGGCGGCTTCAAACCCTATGGCCGCGACGAAAAGCTTGCGCGCCCGTGGGTCAAGCCCGGCACTCCGGGCCTGCTCCACCGCATCGGTGGGATCGAGAAGGAGGTCGACACCGGCCACATCAACTATGCGCCGGGCAATCACCAGACGATGACCGACATCCGCAAGGACAAGATCGACGGGATCAAGGTCCCCGATCAGGTCGTCGAATTGGGCGCTGAGGGCGGCAAGCTCGCGGTCGTCGGCTGGGGCTCGACTTTCGGCCCGATCCATCAGGCGGTACGCCGCCAGCGGGCGCAGGGCGCCGACGTCAGCCATATCCATATCCGCCACATCTGGCCGTTGCCCGCCAATCTCGGCGAATTGCTCAAGAGCTTTGACAAGGTGATCGTGCCCGAAATGAACACGGGACAGCTCAAGACCGTGTTGCGCGACCAGTATCTGGTCGACGCCAAGCCGGTGAACAAGGTGTCGGGCCAGCCCTTCACCATCGCCGAAATCGAAGCCGCGATCGAGGGAGCCCTCTAAGATGAACGAGATGACCACCATCGCGCGCCCGACGACGCTCAAGGATTGGGAGACCGATCAGGAAGTTCGTTGGTGCCCCGGCTGCGGCGACTATGCGATCCTCAAAGCGGTGCAGCGCACGATGCCCGAGATCGGCACGGCGCCCGAGAACACCGTGTTCGTCAGCGGTATCGGCTGCTCGTCGCGCTTCCCCTACTATATGGAAACCTATGGTTTCCACACGATCCACGGCCGCGCGCCGGCCTTTGCGACGGGGCTGAAGCTCGCCAACCCCGAGCTCGATATCTGGATCGTCACCGGCGATGGCGACGGGCTGTCGATCGGCGGCAATCACACGATGCACCTCATTCGCCGCAACCTCGATTGCCAGATCATGCTGTTCAACAACGAGATCTATGGCCTTACGAAAGGGCAATATTCGCCGACCAGCCGCGTCGGTACCACGAGCCCTTCGACCCCCTATGGCTCGGTCGATCGCCCCGCGCAGCCCGCGGCGTTCGCATTGGGAGCGGGGGCGCGCTTCGTCGCGCGCGGCTTCGACGTGTCGAAGGAATTGCCGAATGTGCTGAAAGCCGCGCACGCGCACAAGGGCGCCGCCTTTATCGAGATTTTCCAGAACTGTATCGTCTATAATAAAGACGTGTTCGAGGATTTCGCGGCGCCCAAGGGCGCCGAAGACCGCCAGCTCTGGCTGAAGCAGGGCGAGCCGATGCTCTATGCCAAGGGCACGAAGGGCATCGCGCTCGATGCAGAGGCGCTGCATCTCAAGACCGTCGATGTCGTCGATGGCGACTGGGAAGCGGCGGGCGTGATCATCCACGACGTCACCAACCGCAGCGTCGCGCATATGCTCGTCGAGATGCGTTTCGGCGAATTCCCGATGGCCTTGGGTGTTCTCTACGACGACCCGCGCCCGACCTTCGAGGCCGATGTCGTCCGCCAGAACAAGGCGGCGGCGGAAGGCAAGAAGGCCGATCTGCAGGGCCTGCTCAAGAAGGGGCAGACCTGGACGGTGACCGAGGGCGGGCCCCAACTCTGATCTTGCGGCGGCTCTCCGGGTCGGATTTATAGATTAGCATGGACAATCTTACGCATAGCCTCGTCGGCGCGCTGCTGGGCCAGATGGGGTTCAAGAAAAAGAGCGGGCTGGCGATGCCGACGCTGATTATCGCGGCGAACCTGCCCGATATCGACGCTGGCTGCGCGATCTACGGGATCGAATCGCTGGCGATGCGGCGCGGGATCACGCACGGGCCGATTGCGCTGCTTGTGCTGCCGCTTATCCTCTGGGGGCTGATGCTCGCCTTCGACCGCTGGCAAACGCGGCGCGGCAAGCGGCCCGCCGATCGGCTGCCCGTCGATAAGGGCTGGCTGCTTGCGCTCGCCTATATCGGCTGCCTCAGCCACCCCGCGCTCGACTGGCTCAACAATTACGGGATTCGCCTGCTCGAACCCTTCAGCCATCGCTGGTTCTATGGCGATAGCATCTTCATCATCGACCTGTGGATATGGATCGCGCTCGGCGTGTCGATATGGCTGTCCTTCCGCCAGGAACGGCGCGCGGTGGCGACCTGGCGGTTGCCGGCGTGGATCGGCTTCATGGTCGTATGCGGCTATATCTTCGCCAATGGCCTGATTACCGGCGCCGCGGAGCGGATGACGTCGCGCGCGCTCGAAGCTGGCGGGCATAAGGACGCGCTGGTGGTTGCTAGCCCGCCGCCGCTCGCATTCTGGAAACGCGACATCTTCTGGCGAACCGCCGATCGTTATGGGAGTGCGAGTTTCGTGCCTGGCATCGGCGGCGAGGTCGATCTGACCGGCGCGCCGACGGGCATGGACGACCCGCGCCTTGCGACCTGGGTCAGGGCCGATCCGGCGGCGCGCGCGTTCCTTTTCTGGTCGCGCATGCCCGTCGCGCAAGAGGACGGCGAGGCTATCCTGCTCCGCGATCAGCGCTTCATGCACCCGCTCGCTCAGGAGCGCTTTCAGGTGCGGCTGACCGCGCCCGATACGGCAAGCTATCCCGAATGATCGCGCGTGCGTGACGTCATGGCGGCGCGCGTTTCAACCGATTGTCAGCGCGGCGCGTTTGGGGCAGGAAGGTGGCAATGAACACGCATGTCAGCCCGCGCCGCGGTAAGAAACTGCTCCGCGCCGATCGCGCCTATCGCGCGGGCGGCGGCATGGCGCGGCTGATCGCGCTGGCGCCGGCGCGCCTGTTCCACCATATGCTCGACCGGATCGACGCCGGGCTGGCGCAAGGCACGATCGAGGGGCATCTGCCCGACGGAAGCGTGCGGCTGCTCGGCGGGCGCGGCAAGGGGCCGTTGGCGGTCGTCCATCTGCACAGTTGGACGGCGCTGGCGCGCCTCGCGCTGTCGGGGTCGGTCGGCTGGTACCGCGCCTTTGAAGCGCGCGAATGGTCATCGCCCGATCCGGTGCCGCTGTTCGACCTGTTCATGCGCAACGGCGAGGCGCTGGGCAATGCGGGACGGGCACGAGGACCGTGGCGCTGGCTGAACAAGGCGATCCATTGGCTGAACCGCAACGACCGCCGCGGGGCCAGACGGAACATCCATGCCCATTATGATTTGGGTAATGATTTCTATCGTTTGTGGCTCGATCCGGCCATGAATTATTCGAGCGCACTGTTCGCCGACCCGCGCCAGTCGCTCGAGGATGCGCAGGCGGCGAAGGTCGATGCGATCCTCGACCGGCTCGACCTGCGTTCGGGAAGCCGGCTGCTCGAAATCGGCTGCGGCTGGGGTGCGCTCGCCGAACGCGCGGTCGAACGGCACGACGTGCTCTATACTGGCATCACCCTGTCGCCGGCGCAGGCCGAAATTGCCGATGCGCGGCTCCACGCGGTCGACCTGTCGGGACGCTCGCGGATCGAGTTGTGCGATTATCGCGACGCGCAGGGCCCCTATGACGCGGTCGCCAGCGTCGAAATGGTCGAAGCGGTCGGCGAGGCCTATTGGCCCGCCTATCTCGATGCGATCGCGCGGCTGCTGCGTCCCGGCGGCAAGGCGGCGATCCAATATATATTGATCAACGACGCGCTGTTCGAACGCTATGCCGCGAGCAGCGACTTCATCCAGGCCTATATCTTCCCGGGCGGCTGCCTGATCTCGGAAAGCCGCTTTCGTGGGCTAGCCGAGGCGAGAGGGCTCGCGTGGCGCGACGTGCGCCGGTTCGGCGGCGATTATGCCGAGACGCTGCGCCAGTGGCGCGAATGTTTCGACGCGGCGGTCGCGGCTGAGCAGCTCCCGGCGGGGTTTGACGAGCGCTTCGTGCGGCTCTGGCGCTATTATCTGCAATATTGCGAAGGCGGCTTTCGCGGCGGCGGCATCGACGTCGCGCAAGTCACGCTTGAAAAGACAGCCTGAAAACAGGGGAGGAAGGCATATGCGAAGATTTTTGGCGGCGGTGCTGCTCGGCACCGCGGCGGCGGGGTGCAGCGCGCCCGCGACGACGCAAACCACCGACCAATTGCCAAAGGATCTGAATGTGCTGTTCTGGACCCAGGATCAACGCGACGCCGCTTTCCGGACGATGGAGACGGTCCCCAAGGTCGTCGTCAACACGGTGAAGGCGGGCGGACCCGTCTATCCGCTGCCGCAGGGCACACCGCTCGACCTCGGCGCCGATGTCGACGCCTATATGGCGCAGCAGCGCAACGCGGGGCTGATCATTGTGCAGGACGGCAAGGTCCGGTTCGAGAAATATGCGCTCGGCTATGGCGCGGCGGGGCGCTGGACGAGCTTCTCGGTCGCCAAAAGCTTCACCTCGACCCTCGTCGGCGCGGCGGTGAAGGATGGCTATATCAAGAGCCTCGACGACAAGGTTGCCGCCTATATTCCCGGGCTCAAGGGCTCGGCCTATGACGATGTCTCGGTAAAGCAGCTCCTTACGATGACCTCGGGCGTCAAATGGAACGAGGATTATACCGATCCCAAGTCCGACGTCGCGCAGTTCAACCTGCAGAAACCCGTCGTCGGCGAAGACATAACGGTCAGCTATATGAAGACCTTGCCGCGCGAAGCGCCTGCGGGATCGAAGTGGGTCTACAAGACTGGCGAGACCAATCTGATTGGCGTGCTTGTGTCGAGCGCGACGGGCAAGACGCTGTCGCAATATCTGTCCGAAAAGATCTGGAAGCCGTTCGGCATGGAGCAGGACGCGGTGTGGATGCTCGGGCCGACGGGGCACGAGATCAGCGGCTGCTGCATGTCGGCGAGCCTCAAGGATTATGCGCGCTTCGGCCAGTTCATCCTGAACGGTGGGGTCGCGGGCAGTAAGAAAGTGCTTCCCGACGACTGGCTCGTGTCGGCGACGACGAAGCAGGCGGGAATCGAGGTTCCAGGTCGCGGCTATGGCTATCAATGGTGGACCAACGACGACGGCAGCTTTGCTGCGCAAGGCATCTTCGGGCAGGGCATTTTCATCGACCCGAAACGCCAGCTGGTGATCGCGTCGAACGGCAACTGGCCGACCGCGACCGATCCCGAGGGCGTCGGCGCCGCGCGGGAGGCCTTCTACAAGAGCGTGCAGGCGGCGGTGGATAAAGAGGCCGTAAACTGATTTTGTCACCCCGGCGAAGGCCGGGATCTCGACGGTGAGATCCCGGCCTTCGCCGGGATGATAAAAGGTTAGTCGACCACCACGCTCGCCGCGCGCTGCGCCAGCCACACCGCCAACAGCGGCACGAGGGCGCCCAGCGCCATGATCCACCACGCGTCGGAAAAGTCCACCGCGGTATAGAGGGCGGCGCCGATAACGGCGCCAGCGACCACCCATCCAGCGCCGGTTTCGCCGGAAACCCGCATGGCGAGCCAACTGCCTGCAAATGTGGCGAGAAACCAGCCAACGATAAGAGCGATCGTCGAGCCGATCGGGATCAATATTTCGCCCGTCGCAACATCATATTCGGAGGGCGAAATTTCGCTGCCGGCATATTGCGCCAGCCAGATCAGCCCGAACGCGACGACGATGCCGATCACGGCGGCGATCGCCGATCGCAAAAATGTTTTGGTCATTATTCCCGCGCCCTCGCAAACCCTCTTATGCGAACATCTTAGCGCAGGAAAACGAAGATGGCGTTAAGCTTTTTCCATGACCTTGGGGAGGGCGTGGAACGCGGTGCTGTCGAAGCCCTCGACCATCAGGTCCGCGACATATTCGCCCACCGCCGCCGGGTCCTTGATGCTCTGCGGATCTTCGCCGGGATAGGCGCGCGCGCGCATCTGGGTGCGCGTGCCGCCAGGGTCGAGGATCGCCGTCCGCACGGTCGAGATATTGCGCATTTCGGCGCCATAGCTCGTCACCAGCGTCTCGAGCGCGGCCTTCGACGCGGCATAAGCGCCCCAATAGGCGCGCGGCTCGCGCGCGACGCTGCTCGACAGCGCGAGCAGGCGGCCGTTCGGCGCGCGGCGCAGCAGCGGGTCGAAATTGGCGATCAGCGCCTGCTGTGCGATCAGGTTCAGCGTCAGCAGCTTGTTGAATTCCTTGCCGTCGATCGCCGCGACGGGGGTCAGCGTGCCGAGCATCGCGGCGTTGAGCACGAGCATGTCGAGCTGCTGCCAGCGTTCGGCCATCGCACTCGCCAGCCGCGCGATGCTGTCGCCGTCCGTGAGGTCGAGCGGCGCAATCGTCGCGCTGCCGCCGGCGGCGTGGATGCGATCCTCAAGCTCCTCGAGCCCGCCCGCCGTGCGCGCGGTGATCACGACATGCGCGCCGCGCGCCGCCAGCGATTCGGCGATCGCTTCGCCGATGCCGCGGCTCGCCCCGGTGACGAGCGCGACCTGGCCCGCCAGTTCTTCAGACTTGTTGGTCATTGTGTCAGACAACCCGTTCGGCAAGCAGCGAAAATTGGTCTTCCAGCCCATGCTCGTCGAAATCGGTCAGCGTGGTTGGATAGTCGCCGGTAAAGCAGGCGTCGCAATATTTGGGGGCGTCATGCTGACGCTCGGCTTCGCCAAGCGCGCGATAGAGGCCGTCGATCGTCAGGAAGGCGAGGCTGTCGGCGTTGATGAAGTTCGCCATCTGACCGACCGTCATCTGCGCCGCGAGCAATTTCGCGCGTTCGGGCGTATCGACGCCATAGAAGCAGCTGTGCTGGGTGGGCGGGCTCGCGATGCGCATATGCACTTCGGCGGCGCCGGCATCGCGCATCATCTGCACGATCTTGAGGCTCGTCGTGCCGCGCACGATCGAATCGTCGATCAGCACGATGCGCTTGCCCGCGATCAGCGCGCGGTTGGCGTTATGCTTCAACTTGACGCCAAGGTGGCGGACCTTGTCGCCCGGCTGAATGAAGGTGCGCCCGACATAGTGCGAACGGATGATGCCGAGTTCGAACGGAATGCCCGATTCCTGCGCATAGCCGATCGCCGCCGGCGTGCCCGAATCGGGGACAGGGATGACGAGGTCGGCGTCGACCGGATTTTCGCGCGCGAGTTCGGCGCCGATCGCCTTGCGCACCGAATAGACGCTCGTCCCGTCGACGATCGAATCGGGGCGCGAGAAATAGACATATTCGAAGATGCACGGGCGCGCCGACTGTTCGGCGAAAGGGCGGTGCGAGGAGAGCTGGCCGTCGCGGACGATCACAAGCTCGCCGGGTTCGACCGAGCGCACGAATTCGGCGCCAACCACATCTAGCGCGACGGTTTCCGAAGCGAGAATGTGCGCATCGCCGAGCTTGCCGATGACGAGCGGGCGGATGCCCAGCGGGTCGCGGCAGCCGATCATTCCTTCGGCGGTGAGGCAGATCAGCGAATAGGCGCCCTCGACCTGCTTCAGCGCGTCGATGAAGCGGTCGAGCAAGGAACGATAGTTCGAGGTCGCGACGAGGTGAATGATCACTTCGGTATCGCTCGTCGACTGGAAGATCGAACCGCGGCGGACGAGCACTTTGCGCAGCGCCGCGGCGTTCGAGATATTGCCGTTGTGCGCGACCGCGAAGCCGCCGGTCGACAAATCGGCGAACAGCGGCTGGACGTTGCGCAGCGCGGTCTCGCCCGTCGTCGAGTAACGGACATGGCCGATCGCCGACGCGCCCTGCAACTGGCGCATGATGTCGTCGCGGTCGAAATTGCCCGCGACATGGCCCATCGCGCGGTGGGTATGGAAATCCTTGCCGTCAAAGGCGGTGATGCCCGCGGCTTCCTGTCCGCGGTGCTGCAGGGCGTGGAGCCCCAGCGCGACAACCGCGGCGGCGCTGTCAGCGCCGTGAATACCAAATACGCCGCACTCCTCGCGGAGCTTGTCGTCGTCGAAAGGATGGGTCGTCAGCATGTCATTCCAGGGTCGGGGCCAGGGGCAGGGGGGCAGTGACTCCGGCGCATATAGGGACGGCAATCGCAAATGTCGCCCCCCTAATCACGCATTTGTAACACAGGGCGCGACGGACGGGGTGGCAGCGGCCTTAATCCTGCTCTAGAGCGCGCATTATGGATGATCAGCGCGACACAACCGACCGATTTCTTCCGCGTTTCGACGCCGCGGGGCTGGTGACCGCGATCGTGACCGACGCCGACAGTCACGTCCTCCTGATGGTCGCGCATATGAATGAAGAGGCGATCGCAAAAACGCGCGAAACCGGGCAGGCGCATTTCTGGTCGCGCTCGCGCGCGTCGCTGTGGCGCAAGGGGGAAACCTCGGGCAACGGCCTGACGATGGTCGAGATGCGCGTCGACTGCGATCAGGACGCGCTGCTGCTGCGCGTCAAGCCCGCGGGTCCTGCATGCCACACCGGGCGCCGCTCCTGCTTCTATCGCCGCGTCGAGGCCGACGGCCGCCTGACCTTTCTGGCGGACGATGCGCAAGGCTGAAGTCCTTCTGGTGCTGGCCGCGATGCTGCTCGCGGGGTGCGAGCGGCCCGAGCCCGCCGCGAAGGGCGTCGATGCAAGCAATCCGCTTGAGGTCGCTGCGCGCGAGCGCGGTGTCGTTCGTCCCGAAGCGGACTCGCCGGTCGGCGTGTTCGAGCGCCGGCACGATCTCGGCCGCGACGCGATGTGCGTCGTTCCCGACGGCGCCGGGAAATGGCGCTTTGCGGTCACCGCCTCCTTCGGAACGACCCTGTCCTGCCTCGCGACCGGGACGATGGTGCGCGAGGGCGACAAATGGCGGATGCGTTTCGCCGGTGTGGAGGGCTGTGAGGCGCTGGTGCATGAGGAAGAGGATGAATTGCGGCTTCCCGGCCGCCTGCCGCCGCAATGCGCGCGGCTGTGCCCGAACCGCGCCTCGCTTTCGGGTTTGCAGCTGCCGCGCGCGAGCTGGTCGGCCGATGATGCGGGGGACTTGCGGATCACCGACCGAAGCGGCAATATAACGCATCCCTGCGCGGGCTGACCTGTCACGAAATCGCTTGATCGGGCGCTATTGACGTTCACGTCAACGGAAACTAGTTTCCTCGGCATGACCGAACCCTACGGCCACGCCCATATCGATACGCCCGATCATCTGGGGCGCGAGCAATTCAGCATCACCGATCTGTCGACCGAGTTCGGGGTGACGGCGCGTGCGCTGCGTTTCTATGAGGACGAAGGGCTGATCAGCCCGTCGCGCAAGGGCCTGTCGCGCATCTATTCGAAGCGCGATCGCGCGCGGCTCGCATGGATCCTGCGCGCGAAGCGCACGGGGTTCAGCCTGGCCGACATTCGCGAGATGATCGACCTTTACGACGTCGGCGACGGCCGCAAATTGCAGCGCCAGGTGACGATCGAAAAATGCGAGGAACGCATCGCGCTGCTCCGCCGCCAGCGCGACGATATTGACAGCGCTGTAGATGAGCTGTCACGCTTCATCGATACGGTGAAGAAAGTCGACGCGCGCCAATAGGCCGCGCGGCTGCTGACCCTCTGCCTCTCCCCAGGCAAGTTGACATCGAAACTGCTTTTCAGAAGGATTTCCCATGCCCGTCTATCGCGCTCCCGTGCAGGACACGCTGTTTCTCCTCAACGATGTGCTCGGGATCGAGCGTTATTCGAACCTGCCCGGTTTCGCCAATGCTACCCCCGACATGATCGAGGCGGTGCTGACCGAGGCGGGCAAATTCTGTGAGGAAGTGCTGTTTCCGATCAACCAGTCGGGCGACCTCGAAGGCTGCACGCGCCACGACGACGGCTCGGTGACGACGCCCAAGGGTTTCAAGGAAGCGTATAAGGCCTATTCGGAAGCGGGTTGGGGCCTGCTCACCGCGCCCGAGGAATTCGGCGGGCAGGGATTGCCGCATGTGATCGGTTTTCCGGTCGAGGAATATCGCAACGCCGCCAATCAGGCGTTCGCCATGTATCCGGGGCTGACGCAGGGCGCGACCGCGGCGATCCTCGTCAAGGGGTCGGACGAGCAGAAGGCGACCTATGTTCCCAAGATGATCGCGGGCGACTGGGGCGGGACGATGAACCTGACCGAACCGCATTGCGGCACCGATCTCGGCCTCATCCGTACCCGCGCGGTGCCCAACGGCGACGGCAGCTATGCCGTCACCGGCACCAAGATCTTCATTTCGTCGGGCGAGCATGACCTCACCGAAAACATCATCCATCTGGTGCTCGCCAAGACTCCCGACGCGCCCGACAGCGTCAAGGGCATTTCGCTGTTCATCGTGCCCAAGTTCCTCGTGGGCGACGACGGCTCGCTCGGCGAGCGCAACAGCCTTTCGTGCGGGTCGATCGAGCACAAGATGGGCATCCACGCCAATTCGACCTGCGTGATGAATTATGACGGCGCCAAGGGCTGGATGGTCGGCGAGGAGAATAAGGGCCTTGCCGCGATGTTCGTGATGATGAACGCCGCGCGCCTCGGCGTCGGCATTCAGGGGCTCGGCCAGGCCGATGTCGCCTATCAGAACGCCGTCCAATATGCGCAGGATCGCCGCCAGGGGCGCGCGCTCACCGGTCCGAAGGACCCGCAGGAAAAGGCCGACCCGCTGTTCGTCCACCCCGACGTGCGCCGGATGCTGATGGACGGCAAGGCGACGGTCGAGGGACTGCGCGCGCTCTGCACCTGGGGGGCGCTGCAGGTCGACCTCGCGCACGTCGCCGAGAGCGAGGAAGAGCGCCAGCGCGCCGACGATCTCGTCAGCCTGCTCACCCCGGTCATCAAGGGCTATGGCACCGACAAGGGCTATGAGGTCGCGACCAATGCGCAGCAGGTATTCGGCGGCCACGGCTATATCGAAGAACAGGGCATGTCGCAGTATGTCCGCGATGCGCGCATCACGATGATTTACGAAGGCGCGAACGGAGTGCAGGCGATGGACCTAGTCGGGCGCAAGCTCGCGCAGAATGGCGGGCGCGCCATCCAGGCTTTCTTCGCGATCGTCGATGAAGAATGCGCGCGCGCGAAAGGCGATGAAGCGCTCGCCGATTTCGCGGGTCGGCTCGAAAAGGCCAATGGCGAACTCAAGGCCGCGACGATGTGGTTCATGCAAAATGGCATGGCGAACCCCAACAATGTCGGCGCCGGCGCGCATCACTATATGCACATATTGGGGATCGTCGCCTTGGGCTCGATGTGGCTTATGATGGCCGAAGCGGCGCAGAAGGCGCTCGCCGAGGGACGCGGCAACAAGGCGTTCCTCGAAGCGAAGCTCGTCACCGCGCGCTATTTCGCCGAACGCTTCCTGCCCGACGCGGGTTCGCTCCGCCGCAAGATCGAGGCGGGCAGCGACGCGATGATGGCGCTGACGCCCGAACAGTTCGCCGCCGCCTGACTTTAGCCCTTGCAACTATCGCTGCCATCATGCGTGGTGGCGGCGATGGGGACAGAGCTTACGCCTATAGTCGTCGAAGGCCGCAATTGCTGGCGGATCGAACGCGCCAAAAAGGCGCGCATGATCGTCGATGCCGCCGACTATTACGCGCTGCTCGAACGGCTGATGGCCGACGCGAAACAGCGTATCCTGCTCATCGGCTGGGACTTCGACCCGCGCATCGCGCTGAAGCCCGGCAAGGACGGCAAGGGTGAACCGCTCGGCGATTATTTGCTTCGTCTCGCAAAGGAAAAACCCGATCGAGATATCGACATATTGCGCTGGAATTTCGGTGCGCTGAAACAGTTCGCGATGCCGCGCATCCTGTCGATGATCGTGCGCTGGAGATTGACGCGATCGATCAGCTTCCGTCTCGACAGCGCGCATCCCGTCGGGTGCAGCCACCACCAGAAGGTGGCGGTGTTCGACGACCATCTCGCCGTCTGCGGTGGCATAGACGTCGGATCGCGCCGCTGGGATACGCGGGATCACAAGGATGGCGACCCGCACCGCACGGCGCCCGACGGCAAAGCCTATATGCCGTGGCACGACAGCACGATGATCCTGGCGGGGCCGGTGGGCAACGCGCTCGCCGACCTCGGCAACGAGCGCTGGCAGCGCGCGACGAAAAAGCCGCTCCGCGATCTGACGGGCAAGGGCGAGAATTGGCCCGACGATCTGGAGCCCGACTTCGAGGGCGTCGATGTCGCGATTTCGCGCACGCGCGCCGAATATGAGGATTGCGAGGAAATCCGCGAGATCGAGCAGCTCTATCTCGACATGATCGCGGCGGCGAAGCGTTTCATCTATTTCGAAAACCAATATTTCACCTCCGCCAAGATCGCCGCCGCGATCGCCCAGCGGCTGGACGAGGACGACCCGCCCGAATTCGTGATGGTGATGCCCGAGACCGCCGACGGCTGGCTCGAACAAATGGCGATGGACGCCGCACGCGTGCAGCTCGTCCGCGAAATCGCGAAAGCGAAGCATGGCGATCGGCTCAAGGTCTATTTCCCGCGCACGGCGAAGGGCGAACCCATTTACGTTCACGCCAAGACCGCGGTGATCGACGACCGGCTGATCCGCGTCGGCTCCGCCAATATGAACAATCGTTCGATGGGGCTCGACAGCGAATGCGACGTGACGATCGACGCTGCCTTGCCCGCGAACGCGGGCGCCGAGCCGGTGATCCGGCGCCTGCGCGAATCGCTGATCGCCGAGCATCTGGACGTCGATCCGGCCGAGGTCGCCCGCCAGTTCGAGGCGACGGGGTCGTTGATCGCGACGATCGAGGCACTCCGCGGCGGCGGCCGTTCGCTCGAACTGCTCGACCTGACCAGGCCGGGCCCGTTCGACGAATTCATCGCCGACAATGAATTGCTCGATCCGACGAGCCCCGACGACATGTTCGAAAGCCTGACCGAGCGCGGCCTCAGGAAAAGCTGGCATCGCGGCAAGTCGTGGATGCAGCGGCATCGGCCGTTTCGGCGGAAGGCCTAGGTCGGGTTAGACCAAACCACCGCTTCCTATCTCGTCATCCCGGCTTTTGCCGGGATGACGATGAAGAAATCAATCCGCCAAAGACAGAATATGATGCGCCTGCTTGAGGTGCGGCGCGTCGACCATCTTGCCGTCGACCTGGAGTACGCCGACGCCGGGGTTGGCCGCGAACGCATCGACGATCGCCTGCGCGCGCGCCACCTCGTCGGTCGAGGGCGTAAAGGCGGCGTTGATCGGGCCGACCTGCGAGGGGTGGATTGCCATCATGCCCGTAAAGCCGTCGCGCCGTGCGCGCGCGGCATAGGCGGCGAGGCCGGCCTCATCCTTGATCGCGGGGAACACGGTGTCGATCGCGGCGGTGTTCGCACCGTGCGCAGCGAACAAGGTCAGCGCGCGCGCGGTCTCATAGGGTGCGGTATAGCTTCCGTCGTCATGCCGGCTGGTCGTTGCGCCGATCGCGGCGGGCAGGTCTTCGGCGCCCCACGTCAGGCCGAGCAGGCGGTCCTTCACTTCGCGGTAGCTGCCGAGCGTGAAGATCGCGGCGGACGTCTCGGTCGCGATCGGCAGGACGGCGGGCAGCGAAGCATCGCGCGCGGATTCGCTGCGCAGCACGGTGTCGAGTTGAAGGATGCTCGGCGCGCCCTCGGCCTTGGGCAGCATGATCGCGTCGGGACGGGCACCGGCGACCGCGGCGACGTCGGCGGCGGTCATATGCCCGTCGAGCGGGTTGACGCGCACCAGCGTGATGACCTCGCGCTCGCCGGCCAGATAATCGGCGATCGCGGCGCGCGCCGTCTCCTTGTTTGCGAGTGCAACCGAATCCTCGAGGTCGAGGATGATCGCATCGGCGCCCGAGGCGGCCGCTTTGGCGAAACGCTCGGGGCGATCACCGGGGACGAAGAGGAGGGAACGGAGGCGCATCAGGCGTCCTTTTTCTTGATGAGCGCGGAGCGTTCGCACTGGCAGACGATCTCGTCACGCTGGTTGATCGCGCGGTGCAGGAAGGTCACGATACCCGCATTGGGCCGCGATTTGGACTCCTTCAGACCAATGACCTCGGATTCGGCGCGCAGCGTGTCGCCGATGAACACCGGCTTGGGCATCACGAGCTTGTCGTAGCCGAGGTTCGCGACGAGCGTGCCGAGCGTCGTGTCGCCGACCGACAGTCCGACCATCAGGCTGAAGGTGAAGGTGCCGTTGACGAGGATCTGGCCGAACTCCGACGCCTTCGCCGCCTCGATGTCGAGGTGGAGCGGCTGCGGATTGTGCGTCATCGTTGTGAACAGCAGATTGTCGGTTTCGGTCACCGTACGCCGTATCTCGTGCGTGATTGTCTCGCCGATCTGCCACTCGTCGAAAAACTTGCCTGCCATCTTCAATCCCTCAAATGCAGTTTCATGCCGACATGGCTTTGGACAAAACCGAGCCGGGCGTAAAAGCGGTGCGCGTCGGTGCGGGTTGCCGACGACGTGAGCTGGACCAGCTTACAATCGCGCGCGCGGCATTGCTCGACCGCCCACAGGATCATGTGTTCGCCGAGCTTCTGCCCGCGCAGGTCGGCCACGATGCGGACCGCCTCGATCAGCCCGCGCCAGCTGCCGACGAAGGACAGCCCAGGAAGGAAGCTCAATTGCATCGTCCCGACGACGCGCCCGTCGAGGTCGGCGGCGATCAGGCGCTGGTTCGGGTCGGCGTCGATCGCCTCGAAGGCGGCAAGGTAGCGCGGGTCCGACGGATCGGCTTCGCGCCCGGGCGGGATCGTCTCCTCCGCGAGCATCGCGAGGACGGCGGGAAGGTCCGCCACCGTCGCGTCGCGGAGGACGAGTTCGCTCACTCCGCCGCCTCGATTCGTACGAGCAATGCCTCTACCTGAACCTGCGCGCCTGCGGTCGCATTGAGTTCGGCGACGACACCGTCGAACGGCGCGGTCAGGCTGTGCTCCATCTTCATCGCTTCGAGCGTGAGCAATTTCTGCCCCTTGGTCACCTTGTCGCCCGCAGCGACATCGACTGCGATGACCTTGCCGGGCATGGGTGAAAGGATAGCACCGTCGCTCGCAGCGCCTCCCGTGCTTCCAGCAGCGCGCCAAGGCGCGAGCTGCCACACCGACCCAGCCTCGGCGACGAGCATCGCGGGGGCAGGTTCTTCGGCGCCGGGGCCGTGCAGCTCGACATCAACGCGTTTGCCGTCGAGGAGGAAGGGTGCGGTTCGCACATCGGCCGCGTTGAGGCGAAAGCCCGCCTGCAGCGCGCGCGGCACCATCGCCATCGCGGCGTTGGTCAGCGCCTGCGCGGTCGGCACCGGCTCCTCGGTCATCGCATCGCCGTCGCGGCCGATCAGGCCGGTGTCGACGGTGCCCGCGACGAAATCGGGATGATCGAGCGCGTTGATCAGGAAGGCCGAGTTGGTCTTCACCGGCCAGATCGCACTGTCCTCCAGCATCTCGGACAGCAATTCGCGCGCTTCCTCGCGGCCCTCGCCCCACGCGATGACCTTGGCGATCATCGGGTCGTAGAAGGGCGAGACCTCGGCGCCCTCATAGACGCCGGTGTCGACGCGGCCCATATGTTCGGGAAGCTGGAAGAGTTCGAGCGTGCCGATCGAGGGCAGGAAGCCCTTGGCGGGGTCCTCCGCATAAAGCCGCGCTTCCATCGCCCAGCCGTTGATCGCGAGCTCGTCCTGTTTGAGCGGGATCGGCTCGCCCGACGCAACGCGAAGCTGCCATTCGACGAGGTCGACCCCGGTGATCTCCTCGGTCACCGGATGCTCGACCTGTAGGCGGGTGTTCATCTCCATGAACCAGATGCGATCGGCGCGGAGGCCCTCGCTGGCGTCGGCGATGAACTCGATCGTCCCCGCGCCGACATAGTCGACCGCCTTCGCGGCGCGGACCGCGGCGGCGCAGAGCTCGGCGCGCGTCGCTTCGTCCATACCGGGGGCGGGGGCCTCCTCGATCACCTTCTGGTGGCGGCGCTGCAGCGAGCAGTCGCGCTCGAACAGGTGCACGACATTGCCTTGGCGGTCGCCGAACACCTGCACCTCGATATGGCGCGGGGTCAGGATATATTTTTCGATCAGCACATGGTCGTTGCCGAACGACGCCGCCGCCTCGCGCTGGCACGAGGCGAGCGCGTCGGCGAAGTCCGCCGCGGCATCGACCTTGCGCATCCCCTTGCCGCCACCGCCCGCGACCGCCTTGATCAGCACGGGATAGCCGATCTGTACGGCTTGTTCGGCGAGGTAAGTGGGGTCCTGATTTTCGCCCATATAGCCCGGCGTCACCGGCACCCCGGCATCGGCCATCAGCTTCTTCGCGGCGTCCTTCAGCCCCATCGCGGTGATCGACGAGGGCTTGGGCCCGACCCAGACAAGCCCGGCGTCGGCCACTGCCTGCGCGAATTCGGCATTCTCCGACAGGAAGCCATAGCCCGGATGGATCGCCTCGGCGCCGGTCTGCTTCGCGGCGGCGATGATCTTTTCGCCGATCAGATAGGATTCACGCGCCGGCGACGGCCCGATATGCACGGCTTCATCGGCCTCGCGCACATGCAGCGCCTTCGCGTCGGCATCCGAATAGACCGCAACGGTCCTGATGCCCATCTCTCGCGCGGTGCGGATGATGCGGCAGGCGATTTCGCCACGATTGGCGATGAGGAGGGAATTGATCATGCCGGACATTTCCTGAACTTTTCGAATGACAGGGTAATCTGGGTGAAGCGCCATAAGCCTTGTTCGGGCGTCTTTGCCCAAGCACCCGACGGCTCCAGCACCGCGTCGACATAAGCCGTCCCGCATTCCGGTGGCTTGGTTCCCTCATGAACGGTGATGGGCAAAGTCGCGCGCCCGAATGCGCCGTCGATTGTGACGTCGGGTGCGCCGAAGCTCGGGGTGATCCCCGATTCCGGGCCGAACATCGCCGCCAGAATGTCGCGGGCGGCCTGACCGTCGGTCAATTCGGCATCGGCGAGCCCGCCGCCGGTCATGACAAACCAAAGCCGCGTTTTGTCGGTGAAGTGGACGAACGTCTGGTAACGCGGATCCGGCTCGGCAAGCAGTTCGAACAGATTTTGCACCCCTTGCTCCAGCCGTTCTTCGGGCGATCGTTCGGGAAGCTTGGCCGAAGGCACGTTGATCGGCGTCTGGGCAACAGCCGGCGCCGGCAGAAGCGCCAGAAGCGGGAAAAGCACGACGCTGCGGAACCGGAATGACGGGTGGCTCGGTTGCAACATCGTCACATCCTGAACACGCCGAACCCGCGGTCCTCGACCGGGGCATTCAGCGTTGCGGCAAAGGCGAGGCCGAGCACGTCGCGCGTCTGCGCGGGGTCGATGATGCCATCGTCCCACAGCCGCGCAGTCGCGTGATAGGGATTGCCTTCATCCTCATATTTCTGGCGGATCGGCGCCTTGAAGGCTTCGGCCTCCTCTGGCGTCCATTTGTCGGCGTCGCGGTGGACCGTTGCCAGCACCGAGGCCGCCTGCTCGCCGCCCATCACGCTGATCCGCGCGTTGGGCCAGGTGAACAGGAAGCGCGGGCTATAGGCGCGGCCGCACATGCCGTAATTGCCCGCGCCGAAGCTGCCGCCGATCAATACCGTGATCTTAGGCACCGTCGCGGTCGCGACCGCCGTCACCAGCTTGGCGCCATGCTTGGCGATGCCCTCGGCCTCATATTTGCCGCCGACCATGAAGCCGCTGATATTCTGGAGGAAGAGCAGGGGAATGCGCCGCTGCTGCGCCAGTTCGATGAAATGCGCGCCCTTGACCGCGCTTTCGCTGAACAGCACGCCATTATTCGCGAGGATCGCGACCGGGATGCCCCAGATATGCGCGAAGCCGCAGACGAGTGTGCTGCCGTAATTCGCCTTGAATTCGTGAAACTCGCTGCCATCGACGATGCGCGCGATCACCTCGTGCACATCATAGGGCGCGCGCACATCCTGCGGGATGATGCCGTACAGTTCTTCCGCGTCATATTTCGGCGGCCGCGGGTCCTTCATCTCGACCTTGAAGCCTTCGTCGGCGCCGAGGTGGCTCGCGATATCGCGCACGATGGTCAGCGCATGTTCGTCATTCTCGGCGAGATGGTCGACGACGCCCGATTTCTTCGCGTGCAGGTCGCCGCCGCCCAGATCCTCGGCGCTGATCTCCTCGCCCGTTGCCGCCTTCACCAGCGGCGGGCCGGCGAGGAAGATCGTGCCCTGATTGCGCACGATGACGGTCTCGTCGCTCATTGCGGGGACATAGGCACCGCCCGCAGTGCAGCTTCCCATCACGCACGCGATCTGCGGGATACGCTTCGCCGACATGTTCGCCTGATTGAAGAAGATGCGCCCGAAATGGTCGCGGTCGGGAAAGACCTGATCCTGATGCGGCAGGTTCGCGCCGCCGCTGTCGACGAGGTAGATACAGGGCAGGCGGTTCGCTTCGGCAATCTCCTGTGCGCGAAGATGCTTCTTGACCGTCATCGGATAATAGGTGCCGCCCTTCACCGTCGCGTCGTTGCAGACGATCATCGCCTGCCGCCCCGACACGCGCCCGATGCCCGCGATCATCCCCGCGCCCGGAGTTTCGCCGCCATACATGTCGCACGCCGCGAGCTGGCCGATTTCGAGGAAGGGCGACCCCGGATCGAGCAGCCGCTCGACGCGCTCGCGCGGCAGCAGCTTGCCGCGGCTTGTGTGGCGTTCGCGCGACTTTTCATTGCCGCCGAGGCCGGCCTCGGCGACGCGCGTGTAAAGCTCGTCGCGCAAGCCGCGATTGTGCGCGGCATTGGCGCGGAACGCGTCGCTCTCGCTATTCACCATCGTGCCCAGAACAGGTGCGCTCACGTCTCGAAATCTCCTCTGAAGCCGGGCCGGACTATCCCGCCGCTCGTCGAGCGACAAGGACCGCAGGCCGAAAATGGTTGGCGTTGAAACCAATTCGTCACAGGCCTATGCCCCTCGCACGCCCGTTTAAGAACAAGGTCATTCTCATGAAAAAAGCCGTCTTCGCCATATTGCTTTCGACCGCCGCGATCGTCGCGGGCCCCGTCGCCTGTTCGAAGGGCGACCAGACTGACAAGGCTGACGCCAGCTACACCGTCGGCACCGAACTCGGGATCAGCAAGGCCGCGATGGACACCAGCGTGAAGCCCGGCGACGACTTCTACGCCTATGCCAACGGCAACTGGCAAAGGACGACCGAAATCCCCGCCGACCGCTCGTCGATCGGCGCCTTTTACATCGCCTTCCTCGAGACCGAGAAGCGCGTCCGCGAACTCGTCGGCGCGATCGTCCAGAAGGGCGGCGAGCCGGCCACCGACGAAGGCCGCATCGCGGCCTTCTACAAGGCCTATATGAACACCCAGGCAATCGACGCGGCGGGTATCAAGCCGGTCGCGGCCGACCTCGCGCGCTTCGCCGCGATCACCGACAAGGCGGCGCTGTCGAAGGTGCTCGGCGAACAGACCCGCGCCGACGTCGACCCGCTCAACGCCACCGACTTCGGCACCGAGAATCTCTTCGGCATCTTCGTGACGCAGGGGCTCGCGACCCCCGGCGAAGTGATTCCCTATATGCTGCAGGGCGGCCTCGGGCTTCCCGAGCGCGAATATTATCTGTCGGCCGATCCCAAGATGGCGAAGATCCGCACCGACTATCAGGCCTATATCGAAAAGCTGCTGAGCGCGGCGGGGCAGAGCGACGCCGCGGCAAAGGCCAAGCGCATCTACGACCTCGAACTCAAGATCGCGCGCGCGCACGCCAGCCGCGAACAGAGCGAGGACTTTACCCAATCGGCCGATGTCTGGACCAAGGCCGATTTCGCGAAGAAGGCGCCGGGCATCGACTGGGACGCTTATTTCGCCGCGGCAAAACTCGACAAGGCGGGCAAGTTCGGCGCCTACCACGCGAACGCGATCACCGGCCTGTCGGCGCTTGTGGCGTCGGAGCCGCTCGATGCGTGGAAGGACTGGCTGACGTTCCATCAGATCAACAGCCACAGCGACGTGCTGCCGAGCGCGATCGACGATGCGCACTTCGCCTTTTACGGCACGACGCTTGCGGGCACACCGCAGCAGCGCAGCCGCGACAAGCGCGCCCTCGACGCGCTGAATACCGACCTCGGCGACGCGGTCGGCCGCGTCTATGCCGAAAAATATTTCCCGGCCTCTGCCAAAGCCGAGGTCGGCGACATGGTGAAGGGGATCAAGGCGGCGTTTGCTAGCCGTGTGAACGGCATCGACTGGATGGCGCCCGAAACGAAGAAGGAAGCGATCAAGAAGGTTGAAACGATCGTCGTCGGCGTCGGCTATCCCGAAAGCTGGCGCGACTATGGCCGCTACAGCGTCAGCGCGACCGACGCCTATGCGAACGAAATTGCGGGCGGGAAGGCCGAATATGCCCACCAGCTCGCGAAGATCGGCAAGCCGATGGACAAGGCCGAATGGTGGATGACCCCGCAGACGGTCAACGCGGTCAATCTGCCCGTGCAGAACGCGCTGAACTTCCCCGCCGCGATCCTCCAGCCGCCCTTCTTCAACGCCAAGGCCGACCCGGCGTATAATTATGGCGCGATCGGCGCCGTCATCGGCCACGAGATCAGCCACAGCTTCGACAATAATGGCGCCGCCTTTGACTCGACCGGCGCGCTGCGCAACTGGTGGACCGCCGCCGACCTCAAGAAGTTCGAGGAAGCGGGCTCGGCGCTTGCCGCGCAGTACGACACGTACAAGCCGTTCCCCGACCTCGCGGTGAACGGCAAGTTGACGCTGGGTGAGAATATCGCCGACGTCGCGGGCCTGCAGGCGGCCTATGACGCGTATCGTGCGTCGCTGGCTGGCAAAGAAGCGCCGGTGATCGGCGGCTTCACCGGCGACCAGCGCTTCTTCATCGCTTATGCGCAGACCTGGGCGACCAAGATGCGCGACGAGGCGCTGCGCGCGCGCGTCGCGACCGACGGCCACGCGCCGGGCAATTATCGCGCGCTCACCGTCCGCAACCTCGACGCCTGGTACAAGGCTTTCGACGTCAAGGAAGGCGACGAGCTCTACCTCGCGCCCGACAAGCGCGTCCGCGTCTGGGGCTGATGATCGGGAAGGGCGGGGCATTCAGTCGGCCCCGCCCTCGTTCCGCGCGGGCTTTTTGCGGATCAGGTGGCTGTAGACGCCGACGAGGTTGATGCACAGCAGCGCGACATTCTGCCACCCGATGCCCTCGCTGTCGGGTTGCAGGAACCCCCATACGATCAGCGCGAGGCTACTCGTCACGAAGATTACGAACGCCCAGCCATTCCATCGTTCGCCGAGGTTGAGCGAGACGAGCAGCGCTGCAAGCGTCGCGGCGGCGGCACCATAATATTGCAGGGCATCGAGCAAGGTCTGGCTCACCGGCGATCGACCCGGTTGCTGACTTCGATCAGATTGCCGTCGGGGTCGCGGAAATAGAGCGAGTCGATCGTCCCGGTCGCGCCGTCGCGAAGCCCGTAGTCGATGACTTCGATCCCCTCGGCCGCCAGATGCAAGCGCCATTCGGCGACCGGGGTGTCGCTGAGCAGGCAGAAATTGCCGCTGCCCGGCGCGGTGTCGCGCGCGATGGTCGGGCTGTTGGCGGCATCCTGCAGGCTGATCTTGTTTTCGCCGAACTGCAGCGAATATTTGCCGGGCCGCTCCTCGCGCGCGGTCATGCCCAAAACGCGTTCGTAGAAATCGCGCGTCGCGGCGATGTCGCGCACGCACAGCACGATATGATCGAAACCGGTGACGGCAGGGCGCGCGCGCATGATCATGCCAACGCGCCGATCAGGGCAAGGATGCCCGCGCCGGCGAGCGCCGGCCAGGCGATATGGCGACCGTTCGTATAGGCGGCATCGAACAGCCCCGAGGCGAGCCACGCGCCGCCGATGACGATCAATACACCCTTGGGCGTACCGGACCATGCGACCGCTGCCGCTGAAATCAGCATCAATACCGATGTCGCATGCCATGCGAAGCGGATGATCCGGCGCGTCAGCGGGTCGGCGAGCGGCCCGGCTTCGCCCCGCAGCAGCGGCACAATCATCCGCCGATAGCCGAGTACCGAATGAACTCCGGCCGTCGTCACCATGAAGGCGGCCGACAGCCAGAGCCAGATCACGCGCCGGCGCCGATCAATTCGCGGCCGATCAGCATGCGGCGGATCTCGTTCGTCCCCGCGCCGATGTCGAGCAGCTTGGCGTCGCGCCAATAGCGCTCGACCGGCCAGTCCTTGGTGTAGCCCGCGCCGCCCAATGCCTGGATCGCTTCGCCCGCGACCTTCACCGCATTCTCGCTCGCGAGCAGGATGCAGCCCGCGGCGTCGAAGCGCGTTGTCTGCCCCGCGTCGCACGCCTTGGCGACGTTGTAGACATACGAGCGCGCCGACTGGAGCATGACATACATGTCGGCCACCTTCGCCTGCATCAGCTGGAACGACCCGATCGGCTTGCCGAACTGCTTGCGCTCGCGGACATAGGGAATGACCGTGTCGAGGCATGCCTGCATGATGCCGAGCTGGAGGCCGGCGAGCACGACGCGCTCATAGTCGAGTCCCGACATCAGCACGCCGACGCCGCCATTTTCGGGGCCCATCACCTGCTCTTCGGACACTTCGCAATCGGTGAAGACGAGCTCGGCGGTCGGCGAGCCGCGCATGCCGACCTTGTCGATCTTCTGCCCGATGCTGAACCCCGGCATGTCCTTTTCGATCAGGAAAGCGGTGATCCCGCGCGACCCGGCTTCGGGGCTCGTCTTGGCATAGACCACGAGCGTATCGGCGCAGGTGGCGTTGGTGATCCAGAATTTGGTGCCGTTGAGGACATAGCCGCTGCCCTTCTTCTCGGCCTTCAGCTTCATCGACACGACGTCGCTGCCCGCGCCCGCTTCGGACATCGCGAGGCTGCCGACATGCTCGCCGCTGATCAACTTGGGGAGATATTTGGCCTTCTGCTCGGCATTGCCCCAGCGGCGGATCTGATTGACGCAAAGGTTCGAGTGGGCGCCATAGGAGAGCCCGATCGCGGCCGACGCCCGCGATACTTCTTCGACCGCGATGACATGCTCGAGATAGCCGAGACCGAGTCCGCCAAACTCTTCCTCGACGGTGATGCCGTGCAGGCCGAGCTCGCCCATCGCCGTCCACAGTTCGTCGCGCGGAAACCAGTCCTGCGCGTCGGCCTTGGCAGCGAGCGGCGCGATCTGTTCGTCGGCGAAGCGGGCGGTGGTGTCGCGGATCATGTCGGCGGTTTCGCCGAGCGCGAAATCGAAATCGGGGGTGGCGCGCATGAGGGACCTATCGATCGAGGGCGGGATTGGGCGCGAGTGTGCCTCAAAAATACAGCATAGGGAAATTGAAACGACTACACATTTATCATAAGCAAAATCTATGATTAAACGTGCCCACATCCGCCAATTCCTCGCCGTGGTCGACGCGGGCAGTTTCACGCAGGCCGCGCTTCGCATCCGCGTGACCCAGCCAGCGCTGTCGACCGGGGTCGCCGAACTCGAAAAGCTCGTCGGCACCCCGCTCTTCATCCGCAACCGCCGCCAGATCCGGCTGACCGAGGCGGGCGGACGCTTCCTGCCGATCGCGCGCGACCTCGAACGCGGCTTTCGCGCCGCCGACGGCTTCGGCCGCGACGTCGACCGCCAGACGGCCGAACTCAAGCTCGGCATCATCCGCTCGGCGCCGGGCGAATTGCTGCAGGCGATCGCCGCGGCGTTGCGCCCGGGCTTTTCGATCGAACTCGTCGAAAACAGCGACTCCGAACTTCGCTCGGCGCTCGGCAGCGGCCGGCTCCATATGGCGCTTGTTCCGCTCCGCGACGGCGAGCGCGGCGAGCATGTCGTGCCGCTCTATGAGGAACCGCTCGCGATGTTCGTCGCGGCGGACCATCCGCTCGCCGGACGGATCGAGGTCGGGCCCGAGGAACTCGCTGCGGAGACGATGATCGCGCGCCGCTCGTGCGAATTTCTCGACGCGACGAGCCGCTTCTTCACGCGCCATGGCGTTCGTCCGCGCTTCGCCTTGCGCAGCGAGAGCGACGAGCGCTGCCTGCGCATGGTTGCCGCCGGCGTTGGCATCACCACCGCGCCGATGTCGCTAGCGATCGAGGGCATCGTTCCGCTCAAGGTCGCGGGCTATGACTTCCGCCGTGAACTCGGGCTGCTGCTCGCTCCGGCGTGGCGCGCGCTGCCCGAGGTCGCGCCGCGTCTGGCCCATCCGCTCGAAACCATCGGTGCGATCGCCGCCGAATGGCGGCGAACGCGGGTCGACGGAGCCAATTGACGCCATCTCCCACAAGTCTGGCTTGCAGCGCCCAAAGGCCATAACGTTTGCCCGCCAACGTCGCGCGGAGCTACGGCGGCCTCATCCACCCCGTCCGTTTGGACGTATGACGGAATTTGAAATAGCCTATTCCGCTGGCGCACGGCGGAAGTGTGAGGAGACGAAGTTTGTTGTCGTCCGAGTTGACGCATCTCGACCGGCTCGAGGCCGAGAGCATCCATATCATGCGCGAAGTGATGGCCGATGCCACCAAGCCCGTGATGCTCTACAGCGTCGGCAAGGACAGCGCGGTGATGCTCCATCTCGCGCGCAAGGCTTTCTATCCGTCGCCGCCGCCGTTCCCGCTGCTCCATGTCGATACCACGTGGAAGTTCCAGGCGATGTACGAGCTGCGCGACCGCATGGCGGCCGAGAGCGGCATGGAACTGATCGTCTACCAGAACCCCGAAGCGAAGGCGCGCGGGATCAATCCGTTCGACCACGGCCCGCTCCACACCGATATGTGGAAGACCGAGGGGCTGAAACAGGCGCTCGACCTTCACGGTTTCGACGTCGCCTTCGGCGGCGCGCGCCGCGACGAGGAAAAGAGCCGCGCCAAGGAGCGCATCTTCTCCTTCCGCACCGCGAGCCACGGCTGGGACCCCAAGAAGCAGCGGCCCGAGCTCTGGAACCTCTACAATGCCCGCAAGGCGAAGGGTGAGAGCATCCGCGTCTTCCCGATCTCGAACTGGACCGAGCTCGACATCTGGCAATATATCGCGCGCGAGAATATCCCGATCGTGCCGCTCTATTTCGCCGCGCCGCGGCCGACTGTGACGCGCGACGGGCTGTTGCTGATGGTCGACGACGACCGTTTCCCGCTCAAGGATGGTGAAGTCCCGGTTGAACGCTCGGTGCGCTTCCGCACCCTCGGCTGCTATCCGCTCACCGGTGCCGTCGAGAGCGAGGCGAGCACGCTGTCCGAAGTCATCCAGGAAATGCTGCTCACCACCACGAGCGAACGCCAGGGCCGCATCATCGACAAGGATGGCGGCGACGCCAGCATGGAGAAGAAGAAGCAGGAGGGGTATTTCTGATGCCAAATACCCCCGACACTCCTGTTTACGTCACCGACGCCCTCATCGCCGAGGACATCGACGCCTATCTGGCGGGCCACGAAAAGAAGTCGCTGCTGCGCTTCATCACCTGCGGCTCGGTCGACGACGGCAAGTCGACGCTGATCGGGCGGCTGCTCTACGACAGCAAGATGATCTTCGAGGACCAACTCGCCGCGCTCGAGGCCGACAGCAAGCGCGTCGGCACGCAGGGGCAGGAGATCGACTTCGCTTTGCTGGTCGACGGCCTCGCCGCCGAGCGCGAGCAGGGGATCACGATCGACGTCGCCTACCGTTTTTTCACGACCGAAAAGCGCAAGTTCATTGTCGCCGATACGCCGGGGCACGAACAATATACGCGCAACATGGTCACCGGCGCCTCGACCGCCGACCTCGCGGTAATCCTGATCGACGCGCGCAAGGGCGTGCTCACCCAGACGCGCCGTCACAGCTTCCTCGCGCACCTGATCGGGATCAAGCATATCGTGCTCGCGGTGAACAAGATGGACCTTGTCGGCTACGACAAGGCGGTGTTCGACCGCATCACGCTGGCCTACCGCGCGTTCGCAAGCGAGATCGGTATCACCAACTTCACCGCGATCCCGATCTCGGGCTTCAAGGGCGACAATATCACCGCGCTCTCGGACAACACGCCGTGGTTCAAGGGCCCGGCGCTGATCGAGCATCTCGAAAATGTCGAGGTCGGCAGCGCCGCCGATGAAGCGAAGCCGTTCCGTTTGCCGGTCCAGTGGGTCAACCGCCCGAACCTCGACTTCCGCGGCTTCTCGGGCCAGCTCGCGAGCGGCAAGGTCAAGCCCGGCGATGCCGTGCGCATCCTGCCGAGCGGCAAGACCACGACGGTGGGCCGTATCGTCACCCTCGACGGCGACTTGGGCGAAGCCGTCGCGGGCCAGTCGGTGACGCTGACGCTCGCCGACGAGGTCGACTGCTCGCGCGGCGACGTCATCGCCGCCGCCGACGCGCCGCCCGAGGCCGCCGACCAGTTCGAAGCGACGCTCGTCTGGATGGCCGACGAGGCGATGATCCCGGGCCGCGCCTATTGGCTGAAGCTCGCGACGCAAAGCGTCTCGGCGACGGTGCAGGCGCCGAAATATGAGATCAACGTCAACACGCTCGATCATCTCGCGGCGAAGACGCTCGACCTCAACGGCATCGGCGTCGTCGAAATCTCGACCGACAAGCCGATCACCTTCGAAGCCTATGGCGACAACCGCACGCTCGGCGGTTTCATCCTGATCGACAAGCTGACCAACGCGACCGTCGCCGCGGGCATGTTGCACTTCAGCCTCCGCCGCGCACAGAACGTCCATTGGCAGGCGACCGACATCAGCCGCGACATGCGCGCGAACCTCAAGAACCAGCGCCCGGCGCTGCTCTGGTTCACCGGCCTGTCGGGGTCGGGCAAGTCGACGATCGCAAACCTCGTCGAAAAGAAGCTGCACCGGATGAACAGGCACAGCTTCCTGCTCGACGGCGACAATGTCCGTCATGGCCTCAACCGCGACCTCGGCTTCACCGAGGCCGACCGGATCGAGAATATCCGGCGTGTCGGCGAGGTCGCCAAGCTGATGTCGGATGCGGGCCTGATCGTCATCACCGCCTTCATTTCGCCCTTCCGCGCCGAGCGCGAAATGGTGCGCAGCATGTTGCCCGAAGGCGAGTTCCTCGAGGTCTTCATCGACACGCCGCTCGCCGAGGCGGAGAAGCGCGACGTGAAGGGCCTCTACAAAAAGGCGCGCGCCGGCCAGCTCAAGAATTTCACCGGCATCGACAGCCCTTATGAGGCGCCCGAGAATCCGGAGATTCGCATCGACACGACCGCGATGACGCCCGAAGCGGCGGCGGATCTGATCATCGACCGGCTGCTGGGTTAAGGGGGACGTGTGGGAGAGAGTGACGAACAGCTCGCCGAGCGGTTGGCGACGGCCGCGGGCCGCATCCTGCTCGACCTGCGTGCAAAGGGCGAGCTCGACGGCAAGGCGCTCGGGAAAGCGGGCGACGAGCAGGCGAATGCGCTGCTCTGCCACGAGATTCGCGCCGCGCGTCCCGACGATGCGCTCTTGTCCGAAGAGGAAAAGGACAATGTCGCGCGCTGTAGCCAGAATCGCGTCTGGATCGTCGACCCGCTCGACGGCACGCGCGAATATGGCGAAGGCCGCGACGACTGGGCGGTGCATGTCGCGCTCGCGGTCGACGGTGTTGCAACGGTGGGGGCGGTCGCGCTGCCGGGGCTGGGGCTTACGCTGACGTCGGCTGCACCGCTATCGCTCCAGCCCGCGAACCAGCCGCTCAAAATGCTCGTCAGCCGGACGCGCCCCGCCGCCGAAGCGGTGTTCGTGGCCGAAAGGCTCGGCGCCGAGCTGCTCGCCATGGGCTCGGCCGGCGCCAAGGCGATGGCGGTCGTGCGCGGCGAGGCCGATATCTACCTCCACACCGGCGGACAATATGAGTGGGACAATTGCGCGCCCGTCGCCGTCGCGCAGGCCGCGGGGCTGCACGTCAGCCGCGTCGACGGTTCGCCGATCCGTTACAATAATCCCGACACCTATCTGCCCGACCTGCTGATCTGCCGGAAAGAGCTCGCCGAAGAGGTGCTGCGCCTCGCCGCGGAATATTCGCCCGCGGACTAACGTCTGATGCCGGGCGTCGCCGCCCTGTTCCGGTGAAAGGCGATTTGAGCGCAAGAATCGGGTCGCTGCGCTCTCCGCGGCGTCGATAGACCGCCATGACCAATGTCAGGAAAGGCACGTCATGGAACTGGAAAACAAGACTATCATCGTCACCGGCGCGAGCAGCGGGATCGGTGCGGCGGCGGCGAAGCTGTTCGCATCCGAAGGGGCGAATGTCGTGCTGGGCGCGCGGCGCGGCGCGGAACTCGAAGCCCTTGCAGCGGCGATCGACAAAAAGGATGGCCGGGCGGCGTTCCTCGCCGGCGACGTGAGGGACGAGGGATATGCCGCGGCGCTTGTCGATCTTGCCGGAAAGGCGTTCGGCGGATTGGACGGCGCGTTCAACAATGCCGGTATCGTTGGCGAAATGCAGCCGGTCCCCGAAATGGCGATCGGCAACTGGACCGATGTGATGTCGGTCAATCTGACGGCCGCCTTTCTGGCGGCCAAGGCGCAGATACCGGCGATGCGCGCGCGCGGTCGGGGTTCGATCGTCTTCACCTCCTCGTTCGTGGGTTTCAGCAACGGCGGCATGCCCGGCATGGGGGCTTATGCGGCATCGAAGGCGGGGCTGATCGGCTTTGCGCAGTCGCTGGCATCGGATCATGCCGCCGAGGGCATCAGGGTCAACACGCTGTTACCCGGCGGCACGATCACGCCGGCGGGGGGCGAAGGGGACCCGGCCGCTCTGGAGTTTATCGCCGGATTGCATCCGATGAAACGGATGGCCGCGCCCGTGGAGATCGCGCAGGCGGCGCTGTTCCTTCTGTCCGATCGGTCGAGCTTCATGACGGGAAGCCCGATGATCGCCGATGGCGGGGTCTCGGTGCGGTTGGTGTAAGGGCGGCACGGAAGGGATGCGGACAATCGCCCGCCGTATTTTTCGCGGCGGGCGATTGCCAGCGTGATCGTGGCGCCCTATTTCGGTTTCATCGAGAAACCGAACACGGGAGACGCATGATGACCGACCTGCCTGAAACCAACCTCACCATGCTGACGCTCGTGAAGCCCGAAGGGCAGCTCGAGGTATCGCTCGAACGGCGCCCGATGCCGATGCCGAAGCCGCATGAGGTGCTGGTGAAGATACTCGCCGCGCCGATCAACCCGTCGGACCTCGGCTTGCTGTTCGGCGGCGCCGACATGTCGACCGCGCGGGCGTCAACGCGCGATGAACTGCCCGTGATCACCGCCGATGTGCCGCCCGCGGGGATGCGCGCGATGGGCGGGCGCATCGGCGACGCGCTCGCGATCGGCAATGAAGGGTGCGGCACCGTGGTCGCGGCAGGGGATACTCCCGAAGCGCAGGCGCTGCTCGGCAAGACCGTCGCGCTGCTCGGCGGCGAGATGTATGCCGAATATCGCTGCCTGCCCGTCCAGATGGTGATGCCGCTTCCCGACGACACCGACCCCGCCGATGGCGCGTCCTGCTTCGTCAACCCGCTGACCAGCCTCGCGTTCACCGAGACGATGCGAATGGAGAACCACAGCGCGATCGTCCACACCGCCGCGGCGTCGAACCTCGGCCAGATGCTCGTCAAGATTTGCGCGAAGGACGGCATCCCGCTCGTCAACATCGTGCGCAGCGATGCGCAGGTCGAAATCCTGAAAGGCATCGGCGCGAAATATATCGTCAACAGCAGCGCCGACGATTTCATGGAGCGGCTGGTCGATGCGATCGTCGAGACGGGCGCGACGCTCGGCTTCGACGCGACCGGCGGCGGCAAGCTCGCGGGGCAGATCCTGACCGCGATGGAAGCCGCGGCGGTCAAGCGCATGACGAGCTACAGCCGCTATGGCTCGGACACGTTCAAGCAGGTCTATATCTACGGCGCGCTCGATCTGTCGCCGACGACCTTCTCGGCGCGCAGCTTCGGCCTGACATGGGCGCTCGGCGGTTTCCTGCTGACGCCCTTCATGGCGAAGGCGGGGCCGGAAGTCGTCGGACGGATGCGCAAGCGCGTCGTCGACGAGCTGACGACGACCTTCAAGAGCCACTACAGCCACGAAGTGTCGCTGGCCGACGCGCTGAACCTCGACACGGCGCAGGCCTATAATGCGAAGCGCACGGGCGAAAAATATCTGATCAAGCCGCATAGCTGAGGAAAAGTCGTCGCCCCCGCGAAAGCGGGGGCCGCTGGAGAAGTAGCGCAAGGCTGACGGCGACCCCCGCCTTCGCGGGGGTGACGGAATCGACCGAAAAACAGAAGTTGGAGTCGCCTCAAAACCGGATCATGATCCGCCGCGCGAGCGCGGGCGAGATGCTGTGCACCAGCTGGAGCAGCTTCACCATCCCGGCGTTCACCTCGCTTTTGCCGGTGCGGATGCCGCGGACGATTTCGGCGGCGCAGTCGTGTGCGCTCATCTTCTTGCCCCCGCGGCCCGCGGTCATATTGGTTTCGACCACCGGCGGCAGCGCCTCGATCACACTCACATTGCTGTCCTTCAACACGTGCCGGATCGCTTGCGTATAGCTGCGCAGCCCCGCCTTGGTCGCGCAATAGACCGACCCGCCCGCGCGCGGCGCGATCGCGAGGCCCGAGGTGACATTGACGATCGCGGCTTCGGGCTGCGCGCGCAGCACCGGCAGCAACCGGGTGCAGAGCGCGACCGGCGCGTCGAGATTGGTGCGGATGCAATGCGCCGCATTGTCGAGCGTTTCGGGCCGGTCCAGCTCATATTCGCTGCCGACGCCGGCATTGTTGACGAGCAGCGCGAGCGGCTTGCCCGCCACGCCCTCGACGACCGCATCGACACCCGCCGGCGTCGAAAGATCACCCGCGATCGTTCCGAATCCGAGCCCCGCCATCGCCCGCAGTTTTTCCGCCGACCGCCCCGTGACGATCACGTCGGCGCCCGCGCCCTGCAATTGCAGCGCGATCTCGCGCCCGATGCCGTCGCTGCCGCCCGTAACGAGCGCCAGTTTGCCGCGTAATTCCATAAGACCCCTCCCATGTTTTACCTCGCCCACTATGGCGGGTCGCATCGCCATCGCCTACATGCAAAATCATGGCCCGCCCGAACGCTCCCGACCGATTCAACGAAGAAAAAGCGACCTATGTGATACGCGGCGATGCGGAGGGCGACCAGCCCGACCTCGAACGCGGCGCCGAGGCGATCCGCAGCGTCGTGCGCAAGCTGCCGACGCGCCCCGGCGTCTACCGGATGCTCGATGCGCGCGGCGACGTGCTCTATGTGGGCAAGGCGCGCGCGCTCAAGAATCGCGTCACCAATTACACGCAGGTCGCGCGCCTGCCGCAGCGGCTCCAGCGCATGGTGTCGCAAACGCGCGCGATGGAGATCGTCACGACGACGAGCGAGGCCGAGGCGCTGCTGCTCGAGGCGCAGCTGATCAAACGCTATCGCCCGCCGTATAATGTGCTGCTGCGCGACGACAAAAGCTTCCCTTTCATCCTGCTGCGCACCGATCATGATTTTCCGCGCGTGCAAAAGCATCGCGGCGCGCGGCGCGCCAAGGGGCGCTATTATGGCCCGTTCGCGAGCGCCGGGTCGGTGGGCCAGACGCTCAACGCGCTGCAGAAAACCTTTCTGCTCCGCAGTTGCACCGACAGCTTCTTCGCCAACCGCTCGCGGCCGTGCCTGCTCTATCAGATCAAGCGGTGCAGCGCGCCGTGCGTCGATCGCATCTCGAAGGAGGATTATGCCGGGCTGGTGAGCGACGCGCAGGATTTCCTCGAAGGCCGCTCGACCGCGGTGCAGAAAAGGCTGGGCGCAGCGATGACGCAAGCGGCCGAGGCGATGGATTATGAGCAGGCCGCAGTGATCCGCGACCGGCTCAAATCGCTGACCTTCATCCAGGGAAGCCAGTCGGTCCATGCCGACGGCCTCGGCGACGCCGATGTGTTCGCGCTCGCCGCGAAGGGCGGGCAGCTGTGCATCGCGGGCTTCTTCATTCGCGGCGGCCAGAATTGGGGGCATCGCAGCTTCTTTCCCGCGCACGTTTCGGGTGTGCCCGAGAGCGAGGTGATGGCGAGCTTCCTGATGCAATTCTACGAAGGCGTGCCGCCGCCGAAGACGATCCTCGTCGACCGCGAGCCCGACGAATGCGCGCTGCTCGCCGAAGCCTTGGGGGAGAGTGCGAACCGCAGGGTCGAAATCAGCGTGCCGCAGCGCGGCAACCGCCGCCGCCTGCTCGAACAGGCGGTGCGCAACGCCGGCGAGGAGCTCGACCGCCGCCTCGCCGAGAGTAGCAGCCAGGCGAAACTCGGGCGCGAACTCGCCGAGCTGTTCGACCTCGACAATCCGCCGCGGCGCATCGAAATCTATGACAACAGCCATATCCAGGGCACCAACGCGCTCGGCGCGATGGTGGTCGCGGGGCCCGAGGGCTGGATCAAGGGCGCCTATCGCAAGTTCAACATCAAGCGTGCGGAGACGCAGCCGGGCGACGATTTCGCGATGATGCGCGAAGTGTTCCAGCGCCGCTTCGCGCGCGCGATCGAGGAAGACCCCGAGCGGACGAAGGGCGAATGGCCCGATCTGGTGCTGATCGACGGCGGCAAGGGGCAGGTGTCGGCGGCGGGCGCGGTGCTCGCCGAACTCGGCATCGACGATCTCACTTATGTCGGCGTCGCCAAAGGCCCCGACCGCAACGCCGGACGCGAGACCTTCTATCACCCCGACGGGCGCGAATTCACCCTGCCGCCGAACAACGCCGTGCTTTTCTATATCCAGCGGCTGCGCGACGAAGCGCACCGCTTCGCGATCGGCGCGCACCGGCAGAAACGCGCGAAGGCGATGGGCAGCTCGCCGCTCGACGAGGTGCCGGGCATCGGTCCGGCGCGCAAGAAGGCGCTGCTGATGCACTTCGGCACCGCGCGCGCGGTGCGCGGCGCGAGCCTCGAGGATTTGCGCAAGGCGCCGGGCGTCAGCGCCGCGGTCGCGCAGGCGGTGCATGATTTCTATCATTCGGGACGGTGAGAGGAAGAATATGGATTTTGCAGCAGCCATGCCGCTGGCGGGAACGCTCGGCGTCACGATCGACGAAGGCAGCAAGGATCGCGTCGCGGGCAAGCTCTCCGTGCGGCCCGACATCTGCACCGCGGGCGGGATCGTCCATGGCGGGGCGATCATGGCCTTTGCCGACTGCCTCGGCGCTGTGGGTGCGTTCCTGACGCTGCCTGAGGGTGCGAGCGGGACGACGACGATCGAGAGCAAGACCAACTTCCTCGGCGCCGGGCCGGTCGGGTCGGTGCTTGTCGGCGAAGCGATCCCGGTGAAGGTCGGCAAGCGGCTGTCGGTGTGGCAGACGCGCATCCGCACCGAAGAGGGGGCAGAAGTCGCGCTCGTTACCCAGACGCAGATGGTGCTTTGGCCAGCCTGACCGCCGATGCCATCGTCTGCGCGGTGCGTGCGCATGGCGAGCATGGCGCGATCCTGCGGGCGCTGACGCAGGAAGCGGGCTTGGTCGCGGGCTATGTGCGCGGCGGGCGGTCGCGGCGGCTCCGCCCGATCCTGATCCCGGGTAATCTGGTGGTGCTCGAACTGCGCGCGCGGACCGAGGAACAGTTGGGCGGCGCGACGGTCGAACTGCTCGAAAGCCGCGCCCCGCTGCTCGCCGAGCCGCTGGCGGCGGCCGCGATCGACTGGGCGACCAGCCTGACCGCGGCGACGCTCCCCGAAAGCCAGCCCTATCCGGCGCTGTACGCGGCTCTCGCAGCGGTACTGGAAGCGATCGGGGTCGCTCCCTCGGCACGGCTGTGGGCCGCGGCGCTGGCACGTTATGAATTGCTGTTGCTGGCCGAGCTCGGCTTCGGGCTCAACCTTGATGACTGTGTGGCGACAGGGGCCGTTTCCGATCTAGCCTTCGTCAGCCCGAAGTCGGGCGGCGCGGTCAGCGCCAGCGCCGCCGCCGGCTATGAAGAACGCCTGTTTCGTCTGCCGCGCTTCCTGTGCGGGCAAGACGCCCGCCCGTCGATGACCGACGTCCTGGACGGCCTTGCCATTACCCGCCATTTCCTCGACCGCGACGTCCTCGACGGACGCAACCGTGACTTGCTGACCGTAAGGGAAAGATTGGTCGACCGGCTGGGCAGGGCGGTTGCGTGACGCGCCGCCGCTGTCTAAGCGGCTGGCGAGACACGAAAGGGCGACGCATTGAAAATCCTGCTGCTGGCTGGCGACGGTATCGGTCCGGAAATCATGGCGGAGGCCGAAAAGGTCCTTGCCGCGCTCGCGCTTCCGGTGACGCTCGACCGCGCGCTTGTCGGCGGTGCGGCCTATGAAGCGACCGGTCACCCGTTGCCGCCCGAAACGCTGGCGAAGGCGAAAGCCGCCGAAGCGTTGCTGTTCGGCGCGGTCGGCGACCCGCGTTTCGACAATGTCGAGCGCCATCTGCGCCCCGAACAGGCGATCCTCGGCCTGCGCGCCGAACTCGGGCTGTTCGCCAATCTGCGTCCCGCCAAGCTGTTCGCCGGGCTCGAAGACAGCTCGGCGCTGCGCCCCGAGGTCGCGTCGGCGATCAACCTCTTGATCGTCCGCGAGCTCAACGGCGACGTCTATTTCGGCGAAAAGGGCATGCGCGCGACCGCGAGTGGCGAGCGCGAAGGCTATGACGTGATGTCTTACAGCGAGAGCGAAGTGCGGCGCATCGCGCATGTCGCGTTCCGCGCGGCGCAGGGGCGGGCGAAACGGCTGTGCTCGGTCGACAAGGCGAATGTGCTCGAAACCTCGCAGCTGTGGCGCGATGTGGTGATCGAGGTCGCGAAGGAATATCCCGACGTCGCGCTGACCCATATGTATGTCGACAATGCGGCGATGCAGCTTGTGCGCAATCCGGGCCAGTTCGACGTCGTCGTCACCGGCAACCTGTTCGGCGATATATTGTCCGATCAGGCGTCGATGTGCGTCGGGTCGATCGGCTTGCTCGCCTCGGCGTCGCTGAGCGACGGCAAGCTCGGATTGTACGAGCCGATCCACGGCAGCGCGCCCGATATCGCGGGCAAGGGCGTCGCCAATCCGCTGGCGATGATCCTGAGCCTTGCGATGCTGCTGCGCCATTCGGGCGGCGACGAGGCGAGCGCGGCGCGGATCGAGGCTGCGGTCGCGAAGGTGCTGGCGGACGGCGCGCGCGGTGCGGATCTGGGGGGCAATATGGGAACGGCGGCCTTGGGCGATGCGGTCGTTGCAGCTTTGAACGGATAAGAGAATGAAGAAGACCACGGGTTTCGACCGCAGCAAGACGAAGAGCTGGCACCCCGCGACGCAGGCGGTCCGCGGCGGCACCTGGCGCAGCGAGCATGGCGAGACGTCGGAGGCGCTCTTCCTGACCTCGGGCTACACCTATGAGAGCGCCGAGGAAGTCGCGGCGCGCTTCGCGGGCGAAGAACAGGGCATGACCTATTCGCGCCTGCAGAACCCGACCGTCGCGATGCTCGAGGAACGCATCGCGCTGATGGAAGGCGCCGAGGCGTGCCGCACGCAGGCGACCGGCATGGCGGCGATGACGACCGCGCTGCTGTGCCAATTGTCGGCGGGCGATCATATCGTCGCGGCGAAGGCGGCTTTCGGTTCGTGCCGTTGGCTCGTCGACCATCTCTGTCCGCGCTTCGGGATCGAAACCACCGTCGTCGACGGCCGCGACAATGATGCGTGGGAAAAGGCGATCAAGCCGAACACCAAGGTCTTTTTCTTTGAAACCCCGGCGAACCCGACGATGGACATCGTCGACATGAAGCATGTGTGCGGCCTCGCGAAGGCGCACGGGATCACGACCGTCGTCGACAATGCCTTTGCGACGAGCGTGCTTCAGCGCCCGATGGATTTCGGCGCCGATGTCGTCGCTTACTCGGCGACCAAGCTGATGGAGGGGCAGGGGCGCGTGCTCGCCGGCGCGGTCTGCGGGACCGAAAAATTCATCAACGACGTGCTGCTGCCGTTCCAGCGCAACACCGGCCCCAATTTGTCGCCGTTCAATGCGTGGGTGGTGCTGAAGGGTCTCGAGACGCTCGACCTGCGCGCGCGTCGCCAGTCGGAAAATGCGCTCGCGGTCGGCAAGGCGATCGAAAGCCGCGTCGCGCGCATGCTGCATCCGGGGCTGCCGAGCCATCCCCAGCATAATCTGGCGATAAGCCAATCGAGCGGATGCGGACCGATCTTCTCCTTCGTGCTCGATGGCGGCCGCGAGCAGGCGATGGCCTTCCTCAACGCGCTCGAACTCGTCGACATCAGCAACAATATCGGCGATTCGCGCAGCCTCTGCTGTCACCCCTGGACAACGACGCATTTTGGCGTGAGCGAAGAAGCGCGTATCGATATGGGAGTGGTCGAGGGCATGCTGCGTATCAATATCGGGCTCGAAGATCCGCGCGACCTGATCGCCGACCTCGACCAGGCATTGACCCGCGTGGGGCTTTAGGCGAATCTGCCATGGAGATGATCGACTCCTTCTTCCCCTTTTCGGCGACCACCGGGTCGATCACCGTGCGCGTCGCGGTCAGCTATCTGCCCGAACAGTCACACCCGGCGCTCGGGCGCTGGTTCTGGGCCTATCATGTCCGCATCGAGAATCATGGTGACGATGCCGTGCAACTCATCAGCCGTCATTGGCGGATCAGCGACGGCCGCGGTCAGACCAGCGAAGTCGAAGGCGAGGGCGTCGTCGGCGAACAGCCGTTGATCGTGCCCGGCGGCGCCTATGATTATGTATCGGGCTGCCCGCTGCCGACTCCCGAAGGGTCGATGGTCGGCAGCTATGCGATGGAGCTGGGCGATGGATCGCAGATGCTCGTCGCGATCCCGCACTTCCCGCTTCAGGCGCCCGCTACCGCGTCATGAAGCGCACGCACCTGCCCCTCAACGCGCTCCGCGTCTTCGATGCCGCTGCCCGGCACCTGAGCTTCACGCGCGCCGCCGACGAGCTGGCGGTGACCCCCGCCGCGGTCGGGCAACAGATCCGCGCGCTCGAGGATATGCTCGGCGTCGTGCTGTTCCGTCGCACGCCAAAGGGGCTGGAACTGACCGGCGAGGCCAACGCCGGGCTCGACGCGCTGCGTCAGGGTTTTTTGCAGTTCGAAGAGTCGGTACGCGCGATGCAGGCGGGCCAGTCGTCGCAGTCGCTGACGATCGCCGCGCCGCGCGACCTCACCGCCAAATGGCTCGCGCCGCGGCTCGCGCGCTACAGCCAGCAGGCGCCCGACGTGCGCTTCACCTTGGTATCGGCGGACAGCGGGATCGATTTTACCGAAGCCAACCTCGACCTCGCGATCTTCTGGACCGACGGGGCGGGCGAACATGAAGGCGTGGCGCTGGCCGACGCGATGATGGTGACCGTCGCGGGTCCCGGGAGCGAGAGCGAAACGCGCATCGCATGGCCGGGCTGCCCCGCCGACGAAGGCGAGCCGGCGCTGCGGCTCGGCGACGCGGGGCTGGCGATCGACGCCGCGGCGAACGGGCTGGGGCAGGCCAATGTTCCCGCGATGCTCGCCGAGGCGGATATCGCCGCCGGACGCGTGCGGCTGGTCCGCGAGGCGTTTCCGGTCAAGCGCGGCTACTGGCTCGTCGCGCCGACCCCGCAATGGCGGCAGGCGAAGGTCAAGGCGCTGGTCGCCGCGCTGACGGCATAACCGTCGCGGGGGCGACGCTCTATCATTTCGCCGCGAGCGCCAACATGCGCGTGACCAGCCCGACCATCCTGTCGGCGTCCAGATTGGCTTTCGGATCGTTCCAACTCGCCGTGGCCACAAACCATTTCCCGTCGGCCTTGCGCTCGCCGAGCAGGCTCATCGACAATACGCCGTTTTCGGAGCCGCCCTTGTAGCCGAGGTAGCGCCACGGTTCGGCCGCCGCCGGGCCGACGCCATTGTTGATCGCCAGCACCGACATCGTCGTGGCGGAATCGCGTGCGCGCAGGTCGGCCATGGCGCGGGCTATGTCGTTGGGGCTTGCGAACCATTCGAGGCTGTCGATAAAGCGAGGCCCCTCGACGAAGCTGACACCGTCGACGTTCGAGAGCGTGAGGCGGTTCTGGTTGCTCTCGATCAATCGGCGCTGCGCCGCGTCATCGCTCTTGATAAAGAGCGGGCGTAGATCGTTGAAATTATTGCCCTTGAGCGCGAACGCCTCGACGGTGGTCAGCAACGGGATGTTGCGCGACGGGGCGCTGTGTCCCGCGCTCTTCATCCGCGCCTCGATCGCTTCGCGGCCGAGCAGGTGGATCAGCGTATCGGTCGCGCCATTGTCGCTGACCGAGATCATCCAGTTGGCGAGCGTCTGGAGCGTGACGGGCGTGCCCTTTGGCCAGTTCGCGGTGCCCGCCGACGAGAAGCTGAGGTGCGAGAGCGGCGCGACGTCGCTCCATTTCCGTGTCCCCGCCGCGATCTGGGCGGCGAGTTCGTCGAGGATATAGAGCTTGATCGTCGATCCCACAGCGAATTGCGTATCGGCATGCGCCGCGGCGAGCGGGCGGATGGCCGCACCGTCCAATTCGGCGACGAGGAAGCCCGTGTTCCCCGGCAGCGCGGCGAGTTCGGCGGCGACCTTGTCGAAGCTGTCGTGCGCCATTTCGAAACCGGTAAAAACGAGTCCGAAGACCTTCTCGTCCGGCCCGGCGCCGACCTCGAGCGAGAGCGTGCCAACGCCCTTTTCGAAACGCAGCAGCACGGTGCCCGAGCGGCCGTTCGTGGAGGTCGCCTTGTCGACCGAAATCGGCTGGCCATATTGCGCGATGAGGCTGGCAGTTATCGTGTCGAACTTTTCCTTGGGCACCGCCTTCTGGAACGCGGCGTCGAAATAATCGGCGTAAGCGATCTTGCCGGTGAGCAAGCCGACGAGCTCTGCCGCGCGCCGATCGAACGCGCTGTCCTGCGCCGGAGCCGCCTCGGGCGGCTGGATCGCATGCGCGGCCGACGGCGCGCCGGAAAGAGCGGCCGCGGCAAGCAGGGCAGACATCAGCAAGAACTTCATTTCGCGTCTCCTTTGATTGTGGGCGAGGCCGCATCGAGCCGCTCGATCCGTCCGCGCAGCATCGCTGCCGCGCGCCGGTTGAGCAACCAGATGCCGATGAAGATCAGCGCCGGGATCGCTGCGAAGGCCGCAAAGCCCAGCGCGCTGCCGAAGCCGCCCGCCGCGGCGAGGCCGGCCATGAAAACCGCAAAACCGGGAACAAGCGGCCCGAGATACCAGAGCCCGACGCTTGCCAGCATCCGCTCCTCGGTCACCAACCGGGTGCGGTAATGGGCGCGTATGTCGGCCGCCTCGGCGTCCGGATCGGGCCGCGAGGTGCGCCGCGACAATTGCCACGCCATGACGAACCCGCCTGCGATCACCAACAGGCTGCCCGCCTTGAGCAACCATCCGGGCAGGATCAGCGCATAGAGGCCGAAGATGACGGCGACGAACAGCGTCGCGGCATATTCGCGCCGGTTACGCCGTCCGATCGCCCGGTCGAAGGTCGCGGCGCGCGCCTTGATCTCGGCGAGCGGCAGCGCGGCGAGCGTCGCGTCGCCCTGTCGCCACAGGCCGCGCAGGCCGTCGTCGTCGAAAAACTCGCTCATGATGCGTCTCCGGCCTGCGCGTAGCGGCGCGTCAGCATGGATTTGAAACGGTGGATCTTGGTCGCGACCGCATCGGACGAAACGCCGGTGACCGCACCGATCTCCGCTGCGGCAACGCCTTCGAGATAGAGGAGCAATATCTGCCGGTCGGGCGGGTCGAGCCGGTCGATGATCGACAGGATCAGCACCATCGCGCGGTCGCTATCGGCGCGCTCGAACGGGGTGGCGCCGGCGTCGGCGATCTCGACATCCTCGATCGACGACCAGCCGCGCTGCGCGTGGCGCTTGTTCGCCAGCATGTGCGACGTCGCGCGGTTGTGTGCGACGCGCCACACCCAAGTACTGAGCGAGCAGCGGCCATCGAAGGTGGCGAAACTCTGCCACAGCGCGACCTGTAATTCCTGTTCGAGATCGCGCCGCAGGTCGGCATCGGCTTCGTAGCCGCGCGCGAGACGGGCGAGTGCGCCGCCGAAGCGGTCGATCGCTTCCGCGAAAAGCCGATCCTGATCCGCCTCGGCCACGCCGCTCTCCAATCGTTCGTGTCGCATACCCATTTAGTCGGGGGTGATGCGACTTTCTGACCGAGACGCGAAAATTTTTTCTCAGGCGTCGATCGCCGCCTCGTCGAGCGTCGCGGCATTGGCCTGGATGAACTGGAAACGATGCTCGGGATGCTTGCCCATCAGCCGGTCGACCAGATCCTTGACCTGATGCCGCTCCTCATATTCCTGCGGCAGCGTGACGCGCAGCATCGAACGCGTCGCCGGATCCATCGTCGTTTCTTTGAGCTGATTGGGGTTCATTTCTCCCAACCCTTTGAAGCGCCCGACCTCGACCTTCTTGCCCTTGAACATCGTCGCTTCGAGCTCGGCGCGGTGCGCGTCGTCGCGCGCATAGGCCGAGAGGTTGCCCGCGGTGAGGCGATAGAGCGGCGGCTGCGCGAGATAGACATGCCCCTCGCGCACGATGTCGGGCATTTCCTGGAAGAAGAAGGTCATCAGCAAGGTCGCGATATGCGCGCCGTCGACGTCGGCGTCCGTCATGATCACGATCTTGTCGTATCGGAGGCGATCGGCGTCGCAATCCTTGCGCATCCCGCATCCCAGCGCGAGCGCGAGGTCGGCGATTTCCTGATTGGCGCGGATCTTGTCGGCGCTGGCGCTCGCGACGTTCAGGATCTTGCCGCGGATCGGCAGGATCGCCTGCGTCTTGCGGTCGCGCGCCTGCTTGGCGCTGCCTCCGGCGCTGTCGCCTTCGACGATAAATAATTCCGTGCCTTCGGGGCCATCGTTCGCACAGTCCGTGAGCTTGCCGGGCAGCCGCAGCTTGCGCCCGCTCGTTGCGGTCTTGCGCTTGACCTCGCGCTCGGCCTTGCGCTTCAGCCGCTCGTCCATGCGGTCGAGAACGAGGCCCAGAAGCGCGCGTCCGCGGTCCATATTATCCGACAGGAAATGGTCGAAATGGTCGCGCACCGCATTTTCGGTGAAGCGCGCAGCCTCGGGGCTCGACAGCCGGTCCTTGGTCTGGCTCTGGAACTGCGGATCGCGGATGAAGACCGACAGCATCATCTCGCCGCCGTTGAAGACATCCTCGGCGGTGATCTGCGCCGCTTTTTTCTGCCCGATCAGCTCGCCGAAAGCGCGCAGCCCCTTGGTGAGCGCCGCGCGCAGCCCCGCTTCGTGCGTGCCGCCCGCGGGTGTCGGGATGGTGTTGCAATACCAGCTATACGATCCGTCGGACCACAAAGGCCAGGCGATCGCCCACTCGGCGCGGCCCTGCTCGCTCGGAAATTCCTGCCGCCCCACGAAGGGCTCGGCGGTCGCGCACTCGCGCGTACCGATCTGTTCTTTCAGGTGATCGGCAAGGCCGCCCGGGAACTGGAAAACCGCCTCGGCGGGAGTGTCGTCCCCGATCAGTTCGGGCGCGCATTTCCAGCGGATTTCGACGCCCGCGAACAAATAGGCCTTCGACCGTGCCATCCGATAGAGGCGCTGCGGCTTGAAGCGGCCATGCTCGCCGAAGATTTCGGGATCGGGAACGAAGGAGACGCTGGTGCCGCGGCGATTGGGCGTCGGGCCCAGTTCTTCGAGCCCGCCGAGCGGGGTGCCGCGCGAAAAGCGCTGGCGATAGAGCCGCTTGCTCCGCGCGACCTCGATTTCTGTTTCGACCGACAGCGCGTTGACGACGCTGACCCCGACGCCGTGGAGGCCGCCCGACGTCGCATAGGCCTTGCCTTCGAATTTGCCGCCCGAGTGGAGCATCGTCATGATGACTTCGAGCGCCGACTTGCCGGGGAATTTCGGGTGCGGATCGACCGGCATGCCGCGTCCGTTGTCGACGACGGTCAGCCGGTTGCCGACGTCGAGCGTGATCTCGATCCGCGTCGCATGGCCCGCGACGGCTTCGTCCATGCTGTTGTCGATGACCTCGGCGGCGAGGTGGTGGAGCGCGCGTTCGTCGGTGCCGCCGATATACATGCCGGGGCGCCGCCGGACGGGTTCGAGCCCTTCCAGCACCTCGATCTGCGAAGCGTTGTAGCTGTCGGTGGCGGGGTTTGCGGCGTCGAACAAATCGTGACTCATGTGATGGCTATAAGGGGGCGGGAAGGGCGCTGGCAAGCGCGGTTTTGCGCCGCGTGCACGCATGTCGCCGCTAGCTCGGTTCATCGCATTTCGGGGGTGCCACGGAACTTTGGGCTGCGTTGCCGGGTTGCATTGGCGACCGCAAGGTCATCAAAAAGTGGAGTAATAACAATGAAATTCGCAGCTCTCCTCGCCGTTTCGGCGGCTTCCATGATCGCCGTTCCGGCCTTCGCCCAGGACAATCGCGACCCGTCGCAGGACTTCGATGGTCCCTATATCTCGATCGGCGGGGGCGCGTCGCTCCAGGGAAGCGACCGCGGTGAAACCCTGATTTTCGATACCGATCAGGACGGCACCTACGGCGATCAGGTGACGACCGTAGGCGGCACCGATGCCTTCTCGCCGGGCTTCTGTAATGGCGCAGCCACTGGCACCGCCAATCTCGGCTGCCGCAACGACAAGGACGGCCCCGAATTCTTCGGGCGCCTCGGTTATGACAAGCGCATGGGCAATTTCGTGCTCGGCGCGGTCGTCGAGGGCGGTCACAGCGTCGCGCGCGACAGCGTCAGCGGCTTTTCGACGACCCCCGCGAGCTACACGATGAGCCGCGAGGCCGATTATCAGGCGAACGCCCGCCTGCGTGCCGGCTATACGCCGGGCGGCGGCGCGCTCTTCTATGTGACGGGTGGCGGCGCTTATGCGCGGCTCGACAACAAGTTCGTGACGACGAACACCGCCAACAGCTTTGCCGATAACGGCAAGACCAATGCCTGGGGCTATACCGTTGGCGGCGGCGCCGAGGTGATGGTCACGAACAATATCGGTCTCGGGCTCGAATATCTGTACACCGACGTCAAGGACAAGGATTATGTCGTCAACGTCGGGGCCGGCACCGCGCCGGCGACCAATCCGTTCCTGCTGAACGGAGGCGGAACCGATATCCGCCGCAGCAATCCGAACTTCCGCACACACAGCGTGCGCGGGACGTTGAGCTACCGCTTCTGACCTCTTGGGAGCGGAAAGGGAGGCGCCGGGTCGATGATCCGGCGCCTTTCTTTTTTTGCCTATCGCGCGTGCGGTGCCGCGAAAATCGCGAAATTGCCATTCGCGCTGGCGACAAGGCGGTCGTGCTGGAACAGCCGCGCGTCGATATTGGCGACGCGCTTGCCCTTGTGCAGCACGCTCGCATCGCAGGTCAGCCGGCCCTCGCGCACCCCGACGTGATAGTTGAACTTGATTTCCAGCGTCGCGCACCAGAAGCCCTCGTCCAGCGTGCTGAACAGCGCCCCGCCCATCGCGGTATCGGCGAGCGAATAGGCGACGCCGCCGTGCGCGACGCCTTGCGGATTGAAATGCCGCTCAGCCTCGATATCGATCGCCATCGTGCAGCGCCCGCCGCCGCGCTCGACCATCTGCAGGCCGAGCGCGCGGGCGAATTCGAAATCCTGCCCGAAGGGCCTCACCGGACGCGTCTTAGCGAACCCGGGGACCGCCAAAGGGCGGGGGCGGGGGCGGGCGGCGCGTGCCGCGCGGCAGCTGCGCCTGATAGGCGCGGCCGCAATGCTCGACACAATAGGGGAAGCCGGGGTTCACCGCTTCGCCGCAGAAATGGAAATCGGGTTCGCCCGGATGCCCCATCGGCCAGCGGCAGATGCGGTCGTTGAGGTCGAGCAGGCTCGTCTTGTCGGCGATTTCGGGGCTCGGCTTCGCGGGCACCAGCCGGCGCGGCGGCGCGGGCGGGATCGGCGCCTGCTGGTCGCCGGGGCCTTGGCGAATGAACCCGCCGGGGCCGATCGAAACAATGCGCGGTGCGTCGGGCTTCGGCGCGGCTTCGACGCCATCCTCGTTCGATGCCTGAACGGGAGGCTTGGGATCGGGCTTTGGCGCCGCTGCCACGGGGCGCGGCGCGACGGGTGCCGCCGGGCGCGGCGTGGTGGGCGCCGCGGGTTTTGGCGCCGCGGCCTTGACTGGCTTGGCAGCCTTTTCGGTCGCCTTGACCGGCGAGGGGCGCGACTTCAGGCCGAGGCGGTGCGCCTTGCCGATCACCGCATTGCGGCTGACCCCGCCGAGCTCGTCGGCGATCTGGCTGGCGGTCAGACCCTTTTCCCACATGCTGCGCAGCTGTTCGATGCGCTCGTCAGTCCATGACATCTAAAATTCCTCATCATTCCACGCCGCGGGCCATATCGTTCGTATCGCGACCCTTTCGGATCGATGTCGTGACGGCCCAGCTTGCGGTAAGATCGGGGAGGCGATAGGCGAGAACGCCATGAACGACCAGCCCCAAATTTCGAACCCCGACTCAGCGAATATCCGCTCAGGTCCGGCTTTCGCCGAACCCGGCGTCCCGCACATCCACACGCTGAACGTGCCGGGTATGCAGGCGCTATATGTCAAGGAGGTGCGGCGGTTTTTCAAGGTCCAGCTGCAAACAATCTGGGCTCCGGCGATCACCACGCTCCTTTTTCTCGTCATTTTCACCGTCGCGCTCGGCGGCGCGGGGCGCACGGTGATCGGCGTGCCCTTCGCCGATTTCATCGCGCCCGGCCTGATCATGATGGCGATGCTGCAGAACAGCTTCGCCAATTCGAGCTTCTCGCTGCTCGTCGGCAAGATACAGGGGACGATCGTCGACTATCTGATGCCGCCGCTCGCGGTCGGCGAACTGATCATCGCGCTCGTCGGCGCCGCGATCACGCGTGCGGTCCTCGTCGGTTTCGCGCTCTGGCTCGCGATGCTGCTGTGGCCGGGCGTGCATGTCGGCACCGATCATTTCTGGGCGGTTGCCGTTTTCGGCATCCTCGGCGCGATGATGCTCGGTTTCCTCGGGCTGATGACCTCGGTGTGGGCGGAAAAGTTTGACCATGCCGCCGCGGTGACCAATTTCGTCGTGACGCCGCTCGCGCTGCTGTCGGGCACCTTCTATTCGGTCGACAAGCTGGCGCCCTGGTTCCAGACGATCGCGCACGGCAATCCCGTCTATTACGCGATCATGGGCTTTCGTTACGGCTTCATCGGGACGGTCGATTCGACGATCGCCAATCCGGTGCTGACCGCGGTGCTGGTGCTCGTCGCGGTCAATATCCTGCTCGGCGTGATCACTTATCGCTTGCTCGCGTCGGGCTGGAAGCTGAAGGCCTGAAATCCGCTCAGTGACGGTGGATCGCGCGGACGCGGTAGCGGCCGTGGTCGAGCCCGTCGAACATCGCGTCGATCTGCGGATGGTCGATCGGCCCGCCTTCGCCGTCGGCTACCAGATTCTGTTGGCTGACATAGGCGATATAGGATGAATCGCCGTTTTCGGCGAGCAGGTGGTAATAGGGCTGCTCCTTGGCGGGACGGATTTCCTCAGGGATCGCCTCATACCATTCGTCGGTGTTCGCAAAGACCGGGTCGATGTCGAACACGACGCCGCGAAAGTCGAACATGCGGTGGCGCACGATGTCGCCCGGCGCAAAGCGCGCGCGGCCGATCAGCGGCGCAGTAACGGCGGCGGGAAGTTCGGAAGAGGATTCGGGTGTCATACGGTCAATCTATGGCTGTTTACGCACGTTTCAAGTCCGTTACATTCGCACTCGCCGCGGTTTGCCGAATCGGCTGTGATCAGCGTTACAGATGCATTGGCCATATGGGCTAAATCGCTCCTCTGGCTTGTGCATTTCCCGTTCGGGTTGCGGGCCGCATCTTCAGGGGAGAAGCATTATGGCTGACGTACCACCCAATATCTCCGGACCCGCATCGGGCATCGTTCAGCGCGCGAAGGATATCCTGCTCAAGCCCAAGGAGACCTGGCCGGTGATCGCGGCCGAGCCGGCGACGACGCAGTCGATCTATATTCCCTATGTGCTGGTCCTTGCGGCGATCGGCCCGCTCGCCGGGCTCATCGGCGGGCAGGTTTTCGGGTTCACCATGCTTGGCGTGACCTACCACCCGCCGCTCGCGGGCGCGCTTGTGTCGGCGATCGTCTCCTACGGCCTCTCGCTGGCGACGATTTTCATCCTCGCGTTGGTCATCGACGGCCTCGCACCGAACTTCGGCGGCCAAAAGGATCAGGTCCAGGCGCTGAAGGTCGCGGCTTATTCGGCAACCGCCGGTTGGGTTGGCGGTATTTTCGGGATTCTTCCCGCGCTCGCCGTCATCGGCCTCTTGTTTGCGCTTTACGGGCTTTATCTTCTGTATCTCGGCCTGCCGGTGCTGATGAAGGCGCCAGAGGACAAGGCGCTCGGCTACACGGTGGTCGTGGTCATCGTGTATATCGTGTTGTTCCTGATCGTCGGTGCGGTCGTCGCGACGCTCGCCGCGCCGTCGCTCGTTACCATCAGGTAATGGCCCCGCGAGCTGCCCCGGTCGTGCGCCGGGGCGGCTTGCTATGGTCGAACATTTAGAAAAATGGAGGAGAGTGAGGGATTCGAACCCTCGGTACCGTTGCCGGCACTTCGCATTTCGAGTGCGACGCTTTCGACCACTCAGCCAACTCTCCTCGCTGAGAGGAGACGCCCCTAGCGGCGGTCCGCGAGACTTGCAACCCTCTCGTCACAATTTCGCGGGTCCGCCGCCAGAAGGATCAGCCGATCAGGGTTTATCGGCCTCCCACCAATAGGGCGCGCGCTTGTCGTCGCCCGTCGCAACCTCGTTCATCGTCAGCGGATCATAGAGCCGCCCGCCGAGCATCACGCGGTGGATTTTCTCGGTATTGCGGATGTCTTGCGTCGGATCGGCGTCGAGAATCACCAGATCGGCGAGCTTGCCCGCCTCGAGCGAGCCGACGTCCTTCGCATAGCCCAAGGAGGTCGCGGGCATGATCGTCGCGGCGCGCAGCGCGTCGATATTGCTCCAGCCGCCGCGCACGAACGACCAGATTTCCCAATGCGCGCCGAGCCCCGATTGCTGGCCGTGCGCGCCGATCGACACCATGCGGCCCGCCGCGGCGATCTTGCCCGCCTCGCGCGCCGAATCGTCGTCGACATAGTCGCTCTCGGGGGCGATCACGCGGCGCTTGTTGTTCGCGGCGAGTTCGGCGGGCGGGATATGCTTGGTCAGGATCGGATGCTCCCACACATTCGTGTGCGCGCGCCAATAGGGGTCGCCGGCGGGGCCGCCATAGGTCACGACCAGCGTCGGGGTATAATCGACCTGCGTCTGGCCCCACAGCTGGACGAGGTCCTCATAGAAGATGTCGAGCGGGATGTTGTGCTCGACGGTCGAGTTTCCGTCCTGGATCAGCGTCACGTCCTGCGTGAACAGCGAGCCGCCCTCGGGCACCACAGTCATGCCTTCCATCTGCGCCGCCTTGACGACCATCTGCCGCTGGTCGCGGCGCGGCTGGTTGTAATTCTTGACGCTGTGCGCGCCCTGCGCCTTCAGGCGGCGGACGTGCGCAAGCGCATCGTCATAGCCGTTGATCTCGGCATAGACGCCAGCCGCCTTCGCGCCATAGATGACCTCGCCGGTTGAAAAGATGCGCGGCGCGAGGATCAGGCCCGCGCGCTGCATTTCGGACGAGACGAAAATCTCCGACGCGCGCGAAGAGGGGTTGTGGCTCGTCGTCGTCCCCATCGCGAGGTTGACGATTTCCGACCAGTTCTGCTGCGGCACCAACTCGTCGTTGCCGTGCGAGCCGTGCGCGTGGGCATCGACGAAGCCGGGGACGATCGTCTTGCCGGTGGCATCGACCGTCACCGCGCCCGCCGGAACGGTGATCGCGCCCGCCGGGCCGACCGCGGTGATGCGGTCGCCTTCGATGACGATCGCGCCATTTTCGATCACGCCGCCGTCCTTGTCGGCCATCGTCACGATCTTGGCGCCGGTGATGACGACGACGCCCTCATGCTTCGAGGCCTCGCGCGTCATCGAGAGCGACACACCATCGGTCGGCGGAGTGAATTTCGGCGCCTTTTCGTCGACCGGGGCGCTTGCGAAGAGGCTCGCGAGGTCGGCGCTGAGCAGCGTTGCGCCGCGGCTCCAGTGGAGACGGCGGCCGCCGTCGGACCAGTGCATATATTCGGCGCCGCTGCCCGAAACGCGCGTCACGGGAAGCGCGGCGCTTTTGGTCCCGAGCGACACATCCTGCCCGCCGGGCATCAACGGCGTGACATAGGCGTCGTAATTCTGCCGGAAGGCGAGCGTGCGGCCGTCGGGCGAAATCTCGTAATCGCTGACAAGCTCGCCATGGGCATGGACACGCTTGTCCTGCCCATGAAGGTCGGTGCTGACGAGCTGGCTCTTGCCATCGCCCGCGGTGACCATGAACACCCGGTCGCTCGTCGAGCCGAACTGCGGCTTGGCGCCATCGCTGCTGATCCGCTCGGCCGTCCCGCCCGCGGCCGCGATGCGATAGACGCCGGGATCTTCGCCCCAGCGGCCCGAGGTGAGCCCGCCGCCGCCGCGCCGCTCGAACACGATCGTCTTGCCGTCGGGCGAGAAGCGCGGTTCGGCATAGTGGCCGGGGTTCGCCGTCACCTTGCGCGACGCACCGCCGCCCGCGCCGGTGACATGGATTTCGCCGAGGCCGGTATCGGTCCAGCGCACAAAGACGATCGATTTGCCGTCGCGCGACCAGCTCGGCCACAGCTCCATTGCGGCGTCCTTGGCGCTCGTCAGCCGCCGCGCGGTGCCGCCGGTCGCGGGCTTGACCCATAGCTTGCCGAGTGTTTCGAAGACGACGCTGCGGCCGTCGGGCGACACTTCGGCCCAGCGCGGCATTTTCGTCGCAAAGCTGTCGGGCGCGACCTCGACCGCGGGATGCGTCGCGTCGACGATCACGCGGTCGTCGTTGATCGCGAACGGGATGACCCGCGCCTCGCCGCCGTTGCCGCTCACCCGGCGCAGCTTGCCGCCGGCCCAGAAAACGATGTCGCGGCTGTCGGGGGTCCATGCCATGTTCGGATAGACGCCGGTGACCGCCCAGGTCTCCTGCACATCCTGATCGAGCGCGTCATAGACCTTCTTCTCGGCACCCGAGGCGAGATCTTTCACATAGAGTTTCGATTGCGTGCCCTCGCGCCGCACGAAGGCGAGGTGCTTGCCGTCGGGCGACGGCGTCGGGCGCACCGCGCCGCCGGGGCCCGACGCGGCGGTGCTGATTTCGCCATCCTCGAGGCTGTAGCTTTCGATGTGGAACAGGTCGGTGTTGCTGTCCTGCGCATATTCGAAGATCGGCCCGGGCGTGACGTTGCGCGTATAATAGACGCTCTTGCCGTCGGGGGCGAAGATCGGTTCGCCCAGCTCCTTCTGATGCTTTTCATTGGGCTTCTTGACCAGCGGCACACCCGCACCGCCCGACACATGATATATCCACACCTCGCCGGTGCCGAGCGAGCGGCCCGTCGTGAAATGCTTCTTGGCGACGAGGAACTGGCCGTCGGGCGACCAGCTCGGCTGGTTGAGCAGGCGGAAATCCTCCTTGGAAATCTGGCGCTTGTCGCTTCCGTCGCGATTCATCAGCCAGATATTGTCGCCGCCCGCGCGGTCGGAGACAAAGGCAATGCGCTGGCCGTCGGGCGAGAAGCGCGGCTGATGTTCAAAGGCGAGTCCCTCGGCGATTCGCGTCGGCGTGCCGCCGTCGATCGGCATGGTGTAGATGTCGCCGAGCAGGTCGAACGCGATCGTACGGCCGTCGGGCGCAACGTCGACGTTCATCCAGCTACCCTCATCGACCGCGATCGGGACCTTGCGCGTCGCGAGGCCCGGGGGGGCGTTAACGTCCCACTTGTCCTCCTTCTTCTCTTCGGCGGCGGCAGATGCCGCAGCGGGCGCGCTCTGCGCCCAGACCGAGGTTGAACAAGCCAAAGTCGCCGCAAGGGCGAGAGCGAAGCGCGCCATGAAATTATCCCCGTTTGAAATTATGTGCCGAGCATATGGCGCGAGGGCGAACATGCAAGCGACAGCTTTCGACGAAGGCGCTGGCAGGCTCGACGGGCGGCTGCTAGCCCGGTCGAAAGACAAGGATCAGGAGGGCGAGGCGTGCCGTTAAAAGGGATCAGGGTATTGGATTTCGGCCGTTATATCGCCGGCCCCTATTGCGCGGCGCTGCTCGCCGATTATGGCGCCGACGTGATCCGGATCGAGGCGCCGGGCGGTAATGACGACCGCTATACGGTGCCGGTCGCCGAAGACGGATCGGGCGCGATGTTCATGCAGATGAACCGCGCCAAACGCGGCCTGACCCTGAAACCCGGCAGCCCGGAGGGGCGCGAGATCGTCCGCCGCCTCGTCGAAAGCGCCGATGTCGTGATCGCCAATCTGCCGCACGACGCGCTGGTCAAATTGGGCCTCGACTATGACAGCCTTTCCGCGATCAACCCGCGCATCATCCTCGCGACCGCCTCGGCGTTCGGCAGCGAAGGGCCGCTCGCCAGCCGCGTCGGTTTCGATGCGGTCGGACAGGCGATGTCGGGAACGGTGCACCTCACCGGCACCCCCGACCAGCCCTATCGCGCGCAGGTCAATTATGTCGATTTCGGTACTGCGCTGCACTGTGCGTTCGGGATCATGCTTGCGCTGCGCGAGCGCGAGACGACGGGGAAGGGACAATGCGTGTCGGGATCGCTGCTCGGCACCGCGCTTGCGCTGTCGAACGCGCTCACCATCGACCATGCGCTGAACGGCATCGACCGCCAGCCGATCGGTAACCGCGCTTTCAGTTCGGGGCCGACAGACCTGTTCCGGACGCGCGACGGCTGGATCGTCACCCAGATCGTCGGGAATGGCATCTTCGCGCGCTGGGCCGAACTCGTCGGGCGCCCCGAACTGGTCGACGATCCGCTTTACGCCAGCGACATCCTGCGCGGCGACAATGGCGCGGAACTGAGCGCGATCATGCAGCGCTGGTGCATCGAGCGGACGAGCGCCGATGCGATCGCCGAACTGGCGGCGGCGCGCGTTCCCGCCGCGCCGGTGCTGCGCGCGGGCGAGGCGCTCGCGCAGCCGCAGGTCGCCGCGATGGGATTGGTCGAGCCGGTCGATTATCCGGGCGCCCACGGCGCCGTTCCCGTCATCCGCGCGCCGATCCGCCTGTCGGGCACCGACAAGGTCGACCCGGCGCGCGCACCGCGGATCGGCGAGCATAGCGACGCGATCCTCGCCGAGCTCGGTTATGACGGCGCGGCCATTTCGGCTTTGCGGGCGGCAAAGATAATTTGAGCCGGGGAGGGTGGACAAACGGCAATCGCTCATTAAGTTACCGGTCAGTATAAAAATCAGCCGAGGAGCCCCCGATGACCGATAACAGCGAATATGTGCCGCCGAAAATCTGGACGTGGGACAAGGAAAGCGGCGGACGTTTCGCCAATATCAACCGGCCCGTCGCGGGGCCGACGCACGACAAGGATCTGCCGGTCGGCAAGCACCCGCTCCAGCTCTATTCGCTCGGCACGCCCAACGGCGTGAAGGTCACGGTGATGCTCGAGGAATTGCTCGCGGCGGGCCACAGCGGCGCCGAATATGACGCCTGGCTGGTCAACATCGGCGAGGGCGACCAATTTTCGAGCGGCTTCGTCGGCGCCAATCCGAACAGCAAGATCCCCGCGCTTGTCGACCGCAGCGGCGCAGAGCCGATCCGCGTATTCGAATCGGGGGCGATCCTGATCCATCTCGCCGAAAAATTCGGCGCTTTCCTGCCGACCGAGCCTGCAGCGCGCGCCGAGACGCTATCGTGGCTGATGTGGCAGATGGGAAGCACCCCCTTCCTCGGCGGCGGCTTCGGCCATTTTTATGCCTATGCGCCGACGAAGCAGGAATATCCGATCAATCGCTATGCGATGGAAGTGAAGCGCCAGCTCGACGTGCTCGACCGCCGCCTCGCGGAGCATGAATATATCGCCGGCAGCGACTATACGATCGCCGACATGGCGATCTGGCCCTGGTATGGCGCGCTCGCCAAGGGGCTCGTCTATGACGCGGGCGAATTCCTGCAGGTCGACGATTACAAGAATGTCCAGCGCTGGACCGACCAGCTCGCGACGCGCCCGGCGGTCAAGCGCGGGCGCATGGTCAACCGCGTGACCGGCGATCCGGCGAGCCAGCTTCGCGAACGCCACGACGCGTCGGACTTCGATCTGCGCACGCAGGACAAGCTGGAGGACGCCGAATAAGCGCATTTTGCGCACAGCGGAATATTGCGGCGTTTAACGGCGCTGCAACATGGTCCGCTTTGCCTTCACTTCCCGCGACATGAGGCGCGGCGAAATCCTGCAAAATACATAAAAGCGGCGTCGGGTCCTCTCGACGCCGCTTTCATTCGCCCGCGCCATTCTGGCCGCATGACCGGCTCCAGCAGAGTTTCGCGGCGCGTCCGCAAGATCGGCGTCACAGGCCTTACCCTGGCGCGCGGGGAGCGCGGCGCCGCCATCGTCGAAATGGCGCTGGTGCTGCCGCTGCTCCTCGCGTTGCTGATGGGTATTCTCGTCTACGGCCAATATTTCATGCTCGCGCACAATGTGCAGCAGGCCGCGAATGACGGCGCGCGGGCCTCGATCGTCGGGCTCGACGCCGCCGACCGCAGCGCTGTCGCGACCCGCGCGGTGGCGCGCAGCCTGCAGGCCGTCGGCGGCACGCACAGCGTCGCGGTCTCCGAAACGAGCGAGGCGATCACCGTCGCCGTCACTTTCACCGCGCCGCAGGACAGTCTCTTGCGCTCGAGCCTCGTTCCGTCGCCGGACCATGTCATCCGCGCCCGCGCGACCTTCGAATTGCCGGTCGATTGATCGTGGCGGCGCCATCCTTGCTTCGCCGTCTCGCCCGCAGCCGCCGCGCGAGCATCAGCATCACGACCGCCTTTGGCATGGCGATGCTGATCGGCTCGGCCGCCTTCGCGGTCGATCTCGGTTCGCTCTATCTCGATCGCCGCAAATTGCAGGGGATAGCCGACGCCGCGGCGATGGCGGCGGCGGGGCGCCCCGGCGAGGAGCGCGCGGCGGCGGAACGGATCATCGCGGCCAATTGCGACTGCGGCATCGAAATCGCCGCGCTCACGCCGGGCACCTACACCGCGGATTCTTCAGTTCAGGCGGAACAGCGCTTCACCGGCGGCGGCGCGTCGCCGAATGCGATACGCGTCACGCTGACGCGCGATCGCCCGCTCTTCTTCGGCAGCTTCCTGACCGGGCGGCAGGACAGCATCATCCGCGCGACCGCGACCGGCGCGCGGCGCGGCTATGCCGCATTCTCGCTCGGATCGCGCGTCGCGGCACTGAATGGCGGCCTGCCCAACGCCCTGCTGTCCAGCCTGACCGGCAGCGAGGTCAATCTGTCGGTGATGGATTATAATGCGCTCGCCAGCACCGACATCGATCTGCTCGCCTTTTCGGACGCGCTCCGGACGCAGCTCGATGCCGATGTGTTGACCTTCGGCCAGACGCTGAATACGCAGGCGACGCTGCCGCAGGTGGTGTCGGCGCTGGCGAGCGCATCGGACGGGCAGGCGGCAAGCGCGCTCGAACATATCGCCGACAGCGCGCTGCCGCGCGCTCTGCTGCCGTCGCGCGCGATCGACTTGGGGCCGCGTTCGTCGAGCATCCGCATCGACGCCGCCAATCCGGTGAAGGTCAATGCGCTCAGCCTGCTGCGCACGATGCTGCTCCTCGGCAATGCCAACCGTCAGGTCGACCTGTCGCTCGCGGGCAATCTTCCCGGCGGTTCGGGCGTCAATATCGCGCTGCTCGTCGGCGAGCCGCCCGCCGACTCTCCGCTCATCGCGGTGACCGACACCAATGACGTCATCGTCCGCACCGCGCAGGTCCGGCTGAAGGTCGACACGCGCGTCGCGACGCCGCTCGCCAGCGTCCATGTGCCGCTGCTCGCCGAACTCGGTTCGGCGTCGGCGCGGATCACCGACATCGACTGCGCCCCGAACAGCAACGCTGCGGTCTCGCTCGGCGTCGTGACATCGCCGGCGATGGTGGCGATCGGCACGGTCCCCGACGGCGATTTTCAGGACATGCAGCGCCCGCTTGAGCCCCAGCCCGCCCGCGTGGTGAAATTGCCGCTCGTCAGCATCGACGCACAGGCCGAACTGATCCTGTCCGACCTCAATGAAAAGCAAGTGGCCTTTTCGCGCAGCGAGATCGACGACGGGCAGGTCAAGACCGTGTCGAGCGGCGGGCTGGTCGCGGGTGCGGCGGAATCGCTTTCGGACCGGATGGAACTCGACGTCAATGTCCTCGGCCTCGCCCTCAACCTGAAAGCGTTGACGGTGGTAGTGGGCGAAACCGTCGCGCTCGCGGCGCCGGTGCTCGATACCGTCCTCGCCGATCTCACGGGCTTGCTCGGACTGCAGGTCGGGCAGGCCGATACGCGGGTCAACGCGCTGCGCTGCGGCAAGGCGCGGCTGGTCTGATCGCCAGCGCAATGGCGCCATTAGGGACCTATCGGCGCGCCGGATCGCCCCTTGCGTGCCCTATAATGGTCGAAAGAATTTGGGGGTGAGCGTGGCAACCGCACAAGAACCACAGCGCGTATCGGCGGCGGACTTCATCCGCGGCTTTGCCAATTGGCGATTGCAGTCGGCGCGCAAGCCCGTCGTCGTGACGCATCACGGCAAGGACGCGCATGTGCTGATCTCGCTCGACGATTATCGCCGTCTCGACGGGGGAACGGCGCGCGACGTCGCAAAGGCGTCGGATATGTTGCAGGCTTCGCTGGCCGGACTCGTCGAATCGATCCGCGACGGGGCGATGCTGATAGACCGGCGGCGGCGTATCGTCGCGGTTAATCCCGCGGCCTCCGACATGCTCGAAACGTCGGCCGCCAGCCTGATCGGCGCGGAACTGGCCACTGCGCTGCCGTCGCTCGGCGACAGCCTTGTCAGTCATCACCTCGCCCGACTGCTCGACCATCGGGAGCGTTTCTCGGGCGATGTCCCCGGACTGCTGCGGCCGCGCCAGTGGCTGCATGTCGACCTGATCCCGCTCCCCGTCGGCGGCGCGATCGTGCTGCGCGATGTCAGCGAAGCGATGGAGGATGTCGCGGCGGGCGGCATGCGCGCCGCGATGCTGGACGCCGTCGAGGCCGATGGCGGCATCGGCCACGCCCGCATTTCGGTCCGCGAAACGGTCGAGGCGGCGAACCCGATGCTCACCGCGCTGGTTGGCGTAGATCCCGCCGCGATCCGCCGCGTGCGCTTTTCCGCGCTTCTGCCGGTGGGGCAACGCGCCGCCTTCGTCGAGGCGCTCGAATCGGTTTTCCGCTCGGGCGACCCGGCCCGGTTCGCGTCGCAAATGGTGACTCGCGACGGATCGGCGGTCGATGTCATATTGACGATCGCGGAAGTGCGCGGGCCCTATGCCAGCGACGGCGCGGTCGTGCTTGTTACGCGCGCCTAGAACCAGCGTCCGCGTTCGATCGCCGTGCCGTTCGCGGGCAGCGAGAAATATTCGCCGTCCTCGCCGACGATGATCGGCCCGTCGAAATGATCCTCGGCTCCGTCGAGGAAGGCCGCGTTGAGATAGGGCGAGGGCATCGACGGCACGACATGGCTGAGCACGAGCATCTTCACGCCCGCGATGCGCGCGCTGTCCGCCGCTTGCGCCGGGCTGGCATGATAGTCGAGGATGTCGCGCATGATCTGCGCGGTCTGCTTGCGGCCAACCTTGTCGAGTTGGGCGGCAAGCGTCTTCACCATCTTCGGCTGGAGCGCCTCGTGGATCAGCAAATCTGCGTCCTTCGCGGCGGCTTCGAGCGATTTGGACGCTGCCGTGTCGCCGCTGATTACGACGCTGCGCCCCTTGTAATCGAAGCGATAGCCGACCGAGGGCTGCACCGGGCGATGGTCGACCGCGAAGGCCGTGACGCGGAGGCCCCCGGCATCGTAAACGACGCTCGGTGAAGCCGGAACCTCGAAGGGCATCGCGGTCGCGCCGGCGGCGGCGGGCGGGGTGATTTCGACGCCATGGTGCGCGGTGCGATAACCATTGTCGAGCGCATAGGCGGCGTTGAAGCCCGCGATCACGCCCTCTACGCCCGTCGGGCCATGGACGGGCAGGGGCGCCGTGTTTCCGCTGGCGGTCCAGCGCAGCAACATCATCGGACCCATGCCGTCGATATGGTCCGAATGATAATGGGTCAGGAAAAGCGCGCCTATCCGTCCGTTGGGCAGACCCATCAGCGAAATATTGCGCGCCGCGCCTTCGCCCGCATCGACGACGAACATCGCCTTGCCCGCGACGACGACGGTGCAGGACGCCGCGCGTTCGCGCGCCGGCAGCGGCGAACCGGTGCCGCACAGGCCGACATGCAACCCGTCGGGAAGCGCGGCGATGGGATCGCGCGCGACGTTGCGCTGAACCGCGCGCTCGAATAGCCACATGCCGATCGGCCGTTGGAACAGCCACGCCGACAGCACCCCGATGCCGACGATCGCCGCGATCCACAGCGCGGCCCGCTGATTTCTGGTCATTCTTATCCCCTCCCTGTCCGCACACAGCTTCTGCGCATGCTGGACAAGCCGGGAAGTTAGGCGCAATCATCCGATCAGGGAAGGTTGCAAGTCGCAACTTGCCGTTTACGTAAAGGTGAGCGCCCATTATAAGGGCGCCAGTGCCCAATGGGAGATTCGTGATGGACATGGAATTCAGCCCCGAGGATTTGGCCTTCCAGCAGGAAGTGCGCCAATTCATCGCCGAAAATTACCCCGCGGAACTCCGCGGCAAGCAGGACGAGGGCGAAGAGCTGTCCAAGGAGGATTTCCTCGCCTGGCACAAGATTCTGTACAAGAAGGGCTGGATCGCGCCCGCCTGGCCGGTCGAATATGGCGGCACCGGCTGGACGCCGACGCAGCGCTTCATCTGGTCCGAAGAGACCGCGCGCGCCGATTGCATCCGCCTGATGCCCTTCGGCCTCGCGATGGTCGGCCCCGTCATTTACACCTTCGGCACTCCCGAGCAGAAAGCGCATTTCCTGCCGCGCATCCTGTCGGGCGAGGATTGGTGGTGCCAGGGCTATTCGGAACCCGGTTCGGGCTCCGACCTTGCCTCGCTCCGCACGACCGCCGTCGCCGATGGCGATGACTATATCGTCAACGGGCAAAAGACCTGGACGACGCTCGCGCAGCACGCCGACTGGGGCTTTTTCCTCGTCCGCACCGACAAGGATGCGAAGCAGCAGGAAGGCATCAGCTTCCTCCTCATCGACATGAAGTCGCCCGGCATCACCGTCCGCCCGATCATCACCTTGGGCGGCGAGCATGAGGTCAACGAAGTGTGGCTCGAGGATGTCCGCGTGCCGCAATCTCAGCGCGTCTATGAAGAGAATAAGGGCTGGACCTGCGCCAAATTCCTGCTCGCGCACGAACGCACCGGCATCGCCGGCGTCGCGGCGTCGAAGCGCGGGATCGAGAAGGTGAAGGCGATCGCGCGCACCGAACTCGACGGCGACAAGCCGCTGCTTCAGAATCCCTTCTTCAAGCGCAAGGTCGCCGAGCTCGAGGTCGACCTGACCGCGCTCGAATTCACCGAACTCCGCAGCCTCGCCGGCGCGAATGCGGGCAAAGGGCCGGGCCCCGAATCGAGCCTGCTCAAGATCAAGGGCTCGGAAATCCAGCAGCGGCTGACCGAACTGACGCTCGAAGCCGTCGGCCATTATGGCGCGCCCTATTTCCGCGGTTTCGGAGAGGGCGACAACGAGCATCCGATCGGGCCCGACTATGCCCACCGCGCCGCGCCGACCTATTTCAACATGCGCAAGACGACCATCTATGGCGGATCGAACGAGATCCAGCGCAATATCATCGCGAAGATGGTTTTGGGGCTCTGACCCAAAACCACCCCGGACCTGATCCGGGGTCTCCATCGGCCTTGAAGGCCGCTTGCGGCAATGGGCCCCGGCGTTCGCCGGGGAACACGGAAAAGAGATAGACGAAATGGATTTCACCTACACCGAAACGCAGGACATGATCCGCGACACGCTCGCCCGATTTCTGAGCGACACCTATGATTTCGAGACGCGCCAGAAGTTCATCAATTCGGACAGCGGCCGCGACCCGGCGATCTGGACCGCGCTCGCGCAGGAGCTCGGCATGCTCGGCGCCCCCTTTGCCGAGGAACATGGCGGCCTCGGAGGCGGCGCGCTCGAAAATGCGATTGTGATGGAGGAGCTCGGCAAGGTCATCGGGATCGAGCCCTATCTGCCGACCGTCGTCATCGCGGGCGGCGCCCTGAAAGCCGTCGGCGGCGCGCAGGCCGATGCGATGATCCCCCAGATCATCGCGGGCAATGCGATCGTCGCTTTCGCCTATGCCGAGCCGCAGGGCCGCTACGACCTCGCCAATCTGCGCACCACCGCGAAGAAGGACGGCGCGGGCTATGTGCTCAACGGCCACAAGGGCGTCGTCTATGCCGCGCCCTGGGCGACGCACCTGCTCGTCACCGCGCGCACCGGCGGCGGCCAGCGCGAGAAGGACGGCGTGTCGCTGTTCCTGATCGACGCCAATCTGCCCGGCATCGTCCGCCGCGATTATCCGACGGTCGACGGCAGCCGCGCGTCGGAAATCTATTTCGAAAATGTCGCGATCCCCGGCGACGCGCTGCTTGGGCCCGAGGGCACCGGCCTGCCGCTGGTCGAGCAGATCGTCGACGAAGCGACGGTGGCCGTCTGCGCCGAAGCGACCGGCGTGATGCAGAAACTGCACGAAGGCACGCTCGAATATACGCAGCAGCGCAAGCAGTTCGGCGTGCCGATCGCGAAGTTCCAGGTGCTCCAGCACCGCATGGTCGACATGTTCATGGAAGTCGAACAGGCGCGTTCGATGACGATCATGGCGACCCTGAAGCTGGGTCTGCCCGCGAACGAGCGCATGGCGGCGGTGTCGGCGGCGAAGAACAAGGTCGCGCGCGGTGCGAATTTCGTCGGGCAGAATGCGATCCAGACGCACGGCGGGATCGGCATCACGCAGGAACTGGCGATCGGCCATTATTTCAAGCGCGCGACGATGATCGAGGGCCAGTTCGGCAGCGCCGATTTCCATATCGACCGCTACGAACGGATCACGCTGGGGGATTGATCGGTAGCCGCTCCCCTGGCGGGGAGGGGCATCGGGGATGGCGACTTTCCGGCCGGGAGGGCCGTGGCCCCCGCGAAGGCGGGGGCCTGTCGGTTTACGCGGGCGCCGCTGAGTAAGGCCGCTAGCGGCCCCAGCCTTCGCGGGGACGACGGCTAAGAAACGCCTGCTTCCCACCCCGGAGTTGACACAACCAACCGGGCAAATTTCACTGGCGCCGGCCCCCGAAACGCGGCAGCGTGGCGTCATGTCGCAACGTCCCGTCCTCGGCATCATCGCCTGTAACCGCACCGTCGGGACCGAGGTCGCGCAGACGGTGATCAACCGCTATGCGACCGCGGCGATGCGCCATGCCGACTGCGCGGCGCTGATCATTCCGTCGCTTCCGGACCATATGCGCGCTGGCGAGATCGTCGGGCGGCTCGACGGGGTGCTGCTCACCGGCACGCCGTCGAACGTCGAACCTTCGCGCTACGGCGATGCGGCAGAGGGTGAGGGGCCGTTCGATCCCGATCGCGATCGCATGATGACCGAACTGGTCGAGGCGGTCATCGCGGCGCAGCGGCCGCTGTTCGGCATTTGTCGCGGCTTTCAGGAGATCAATGTCGCGCTCGGCGGCACATTGCGCCGCGATACCTCGGTGAGCGACGAACTGCTCCACCATCATGCGCCCGATGGCGTCGGCTTCGACGGTATGTTCGACCATCATCACAAGGTCGATCTGGTCGAAGGCGGCTTGCTCGCCTCCGCCTATGGCGCGCCGTCGCTCGACGTGAATTCGGTTCATTATCAAGGCATCGGCGCGCTCGCCGACGGGCTGGCGGTCGAGGCGCGCGCGCCCGACGGGCTGGTCGAGGCCTATAGCGCGCGGCCGAACGGCGCGCCGCTGCTCGCGGTGCAATGGCATCCCGAATGGCAGGCCGACGCAAGCGAGCAGAGCCAGACCTATTTCCACCTCCTCGGGCGCGCGTTAAGAGGCGAATTATGAACCGCCGCGTCACCCGCTACGACCGCTACCTCGCACGGATCAGCTTTTCGCCCTGATTTTCCGGACCCGGTTTCTTTCGGTTTCCAGACAATCAGGAGTTTTCCCATGCCCCGCAATCACGACATCGCCGAACTGCGCCGCCTCGACATCGCACACCATCTTCCCGCGCAGGCCGATTGGGCCGAAATCGAAGCGCTGGGCGGCAGCCGCATCATCACTCATGCCGAGGGCTGCTACATCACCGACGGCGACGGCCACCGCATTCTCGACGGCATGGCGGGCCTCTGGTGCGTCAATGTCGGCTATGGCCGAGAAGAACTGGTCGAGGCGGCGGCGGCGCAGATGCGCGAGCTGCCCTTCTACAACACCTTCTTCAAGACCGCGACGCCGCCCACGGTGACGCTCGCGGCCAAGATCGCGAGCCTGACCGGAAACCGCCTGCCGCATATCTTCTTCAACGCCTCGGGCAGCGAAGCGAACGACACGGTTTTCCGCATGGTGCGCCATTATTGGAAGCTGAAGGGCGAGCCCAAGCGCACGATCTTCATCAGCCGCTGGAACGCCTATCACGGCTCGACCGTCGCGGGGGTTTCGCTTGGGGGCATGAAGGCGATGCACGCACAGGGCGACCTGCCGATTCCCGGCGTCGAACATGTACGCCAGCCCTATGCCTATGGCGAAGGGCAGGGGATGAGTGAGGAGGAATTCTGCGACGCCTGTGTGGAGGCGATCGAGGACAAGATTCTCGCGGTCGGCCCCGAAAATTGCGCCGCCTTCATCGGCGAACCGGTGCAGGGCGCGGGCGGGGTTGTCATCCCGCCCGAGGGCTATTGGCCCAAGGTCGAGGCCGTCGCCCGCAAATATGGCCTGCTCGTCGTCGCCGACGAAGTGATTTGCGGCTTCGGACGCACCGGCAAGATGTGGGGGCACGAGACGATGGGCTTCACGCCCGACCTGATGCCGATGGCGAAGGGGCTGTCGTCGGGCTATCTGCCGATCTCCGCCACCGCGGTTGCCGCGCATGTCGTCGAGACACTCAAGACCGGCGGCGATTTTGTCCATGGGTTCACTTACTCGGGACATCCGGTCGCCGCGGCGGTGGCGCTCAAGAATATCGAGATTATCGAGCGCGAAGGCCTCGTCGAGCGCACGGGCAGCGTCACCGGTCCGCACCTCGCCAAGGCGCTGGCGACGCTGAACGACCATCCGCTCGTCGGCGAGACGCGCTCGGTCGGGCTGCTCGGCGCGGTCGAGATCGTCGCCGACAAGGCGATGCGCGCGCGCTTCGGCGGCGCCGAAGGTACGGCGGGTCCGATGGCGCGCGACGCCTGCATTGCGAACGGTCTGATGGTGCGCGGCATCCGCGACAGCCTCGTCATGTGCCCGCCGCTCATCATCACCACCGAGCAGATCGACGAGATGGTTGCCATCATCCGCAAATCCTTGGATGAGGTGATGCCCAAGCTCCGGGCGCTCTGAACAGGAAAGACCAAACCCTTATGCCCTCCGGCCTTTTTGCCCTGCTCGACGACATTGCGACGATCGCCAAGGTCGCCGCCGCGAGCATCGACGATATCGGCGCCGCGGCGTCGAAGGCCGGGGTCAAGGCAGCGGGCGTTGTCGTCGACGATACCGCGGTGACGCCGCGCTACGTCACCGGCTTCACCCCCGACCGCGAGCTGCCGATCATCTGGCGGATCACCAAAGGGTCGATCTTCAACAAGCTGGTGCTGATCCTGCCCGCGTTGCTGCTACTGTCGGCGGTCGCGCAATGGGCGATCACCCCGCTCTTGATGATCGGCGGCGCCTATCTCTGTTTCGAGGGCGCCGAAAAGGTGCTGCACTCGCTACAGAAGGACAAGACGAGCCTTGCCGAAGACGCCGCGATCGTCGCCGATCAGGATCATGAAGAGGCGATGGTGAAGGGTGCGGTCCGCACCGACTTCATCCTGTCGGCCGAAATCATGGTGATCGCGCTCAACGAGGTGCTCGACGAGCATTTCGCGATGCGCGCCGCGACGCTCGCCGTGGTTGCGATCGCGATCACCATCGCGGTCTATGGCGTCGTCGGGCTGATCGTGAAGATGGACGACATCGGGCTTCATATGGCCAAGGAAGGAAACAATGCACGCCGCGCGATCGGGCGCGGGCTCGTGTCTTTCATGCCGAAGTTGCTCGCGGCGCTCGCGCTAATCGGCACCGCCGCGATGCTATGGGTCGGCGGACAGATTTTCCTCCACGGGCTCGACGAATATCATATCGGCAATATCGGGCACGGCCTGCACGATTTCGCCCATGCGGTCGCGGGCAATCTACCCGGCGCGGGCGTGTGGGAATGGCTGATCAATGCCGGCGGTGCGGGCATATTCGGCCTGCTGCTCGGCGGTCTGATCGTCGGCGTGCTGCACCTTCTGCCGAGGAAAAAGGCCGCTCACTGAGATTGTCACCCCAGCAAAACGACCGGGCTGTCGGCGCGCCAGTGCATGCTGACCTTGTCGCCCCAGGTGAAATCCTCCTGGTCGCGGCGCGACAGGTTCGGGCGCGACACTCGGATACGCGCGCCGGTCTCGAGCTCGATCTCGAATAGCGTGATGTCGCCGAGGTAGGACATGCCCTTGATCGTGCCGCGCGCGAAATTGTGACCTTCGGGCGCATCCTGCGCCGCGGCCGTCACCGCCTTGCCCGCGCCGGGAACGTGGAGATAGATTTTCTCGGGCCGCAGAGCAATCCAGACGTCGGCGCCATGCGGTCCCGTAACGCCGTGGTTAAGATATATTTTCCCAAGTCCGGGGCAATCGACCGCTGCCTTATCGGGCTCGTCGAGGGTCAGCTTCCCCTCGAAGATATTCACCGACCCGACGAAATCGGCGACGAAGCGATTGGCGGGATATTCGTAGAGGTCGGAGGGTGTTGCGAGCTGCGCGACTTCGCCCTTGTTGATGACGCCGATGCGGCACGCCATCGACAGGGCTTCGTCTTGGTCGTGCGTCACGGTGACGAAGGTGATGCCGACCTTTTCCTGCAGCTCCGACAGCTCGAACTGCATCTGCGCGCGCAGCTTTGCGTCGAGCGCCGACAGCGGCTCGTCGAGCAGCAGCACCTTGGGGCGCATGACGAGGCTGCGCGCGAGCGCAACGCGTTGCCTTTGCCCGCCCGACATCTGATCGGGCATGCGGCCCTCGAATCCACCGAGCTTCACCAACTCGAGCGCTTCGGCAACGCGGTCCTTGATCTCGCCGCTCTTTACGCCCGCGATCTTGAGGCCGTAGGCGACATTATCGGCGACGCTCATATGCGGGAAGACGGCGTAGCTCTGAAACACCATGTTCACCGGGCGCTTGTTCGGTGCGATGCCCTCCATATCCTGCCCGTCGATCAGGATTTGGCCTTCGCTCGGCAGCTCGAACCCCGCGATCATGCGCAGCAAGGTCGTCTTGCCGCAGCCTGAGGGGCCGAGCAGCACGAAGAATTCGCCGGCGTTGATGTCGAGACTGACATTGTCGACCGCGGTGACCTTGCCGAAGCGTTTCGAGACGTTGCGGATCTGGATGATCGGGTGGGCGGGGTCGGTCATGATCAGTGGGTTTCCGCAATGGCCTTCACGCCCTGAAGCTTGAGCGCGACAAAGGTCAGGATGACGGTGATGATGATGAGCAGGGTCGATGCCGCGTTGACTTCGGGCGTCACCGAGAAGCGGACCATCGAATAGACTTTCACGGGGAAGGTGATCGTGTCGGGGCCGCTGGTGAAATAGGTGATGACGAAATCGTCGAGGCTGAGCGTGAAGGACAGCAAGGCCCCCGCGACGAGCGCGGGTTTGATGTGCGGGATGAGGACGTCGCGAAACACCTGCCACTCGCTCGCGCCGAGATCCTTCGCCGCTTCTTCCTGCTCGCGGTTGAAGCTTGCGAGGCGCGACCGCACGACCATCGTCACGAAGGGGAAGCAGAAGGTGATGTGCGCGATGGTGATCGCGCCGAGGTTGAACGGCCAGACGAGGTCGGTCGGCCAGCCCACCGCGGCAAAGAACATCAGAAAGGCGACGCCGAGGCAGATTTCGGGAACGATGATCGGCAGCGAGACCGTGCCGTCGACCGCGCCCTTCAATGGAAAGCGGAAACGCCAGATCATCACCGCGGCGACCGCGCCGAGCGCGAGGCTGACGATCGTCGCGAGCGCTGCGATGGTGAGCGAGTTGAACAGCGCCTCGACGAGCTGGTCGTTGCCCAGCGCTTTCTCGTAATATCTGGTTGTGAAGCCGCGCCAGACGACGTTGCGCTTGCTGTCGTTGAAGCTGAAGATCACCAGCACGATCAGCGGCGCATAGAGGAACAGCATCACCGCGCCGACCCAGAGGCGCATCCATAGCGTCCGGCTATATTCGAGCGGTGCGCGCGGGGTCCGGGCGAAGAGCGCCATCAATGCGCCTCCGGCACCTTGCGGCGCATCGACTGGATCGCGATCAGCGCGAACATCGCATATATGAGCAGGAAGGAGAGCGCGGCGCCGAAGGGCCAGTCGTTGGCTTTCTTGAACTGTCGCTCGATCACATTGGCGATCATCTGGCTGTCGGTCCCGCCCATCAGGTCGGGGGTGAGATAGGCGCCGAGCGCTGGGATCAGCGTGATCATCACCCCGGCGACGATGCCGGGCGCGGCGAGGGGGATGACGATGCGCATGATCGTGCGGGAGTGCCCGGCGCCGAGGTCGAGGCTCGCCTCGATCAGGCTGCGGTCGAGCCGGTCGAGCGCGGCGTAGAGCGGCAGGACCATGAAGGGCAGGTGAACGTAGACCAGCCCAAAGACGACGGCGAAATTGTTGAACAGCAATTGCACCGGCTCCCATGTCGGGAGCGGTTGGAGGCCGGCGAGCGTCTTCAGCCAGCTTGCCCCGTCCCACAATGCGCCGAGCCCCTTGTTCGCGAAACCCTGCGTGCCGAGCAACATCATCAGCGCATAGGTACGGATCAGGAGGTTGGTCCAGAAGGGCAGCATGATGCCGAGCAGCAGCCACGGCCGCCATTTCTCGCTGGCAAAGGTGATCGCCATCGCGATGGGAAAACCGACGATCAGGCAGATCAAGGTGACGAGCGCCGCGACCGCGAAACTCTTGCCGAAAATGGTGAGATAGAGCCACTCGGTCGCGCGCTTGTAATTGTCGAGCGTGCCCGAAATTTCGATTTCGGTGAGGCCCCGGTTTTCGCCGAAGCTGTAGAGCCAGACGATCGCCATCGGCACGAGGAAGAAGAGGATCACCCAGAAGAGCGTTGGCAGCGACACCGCCGCGAAGGCTCTCCTGTTCGCTTTCCAGTCCTGCTCGGCCACCCCCCCGATGCCCCTACTGACCCTTATGCGGCCCGCACCCTCGTGAAGGCCTCTTCGTACAGCGGCTGAAGTTCGGGGTCGAAGCGCGCATATTCGCATTTCGCCAGCGCCTCGGCGGGTGGGAAGATCACCGGGTTGTTCTGGTAACTGTCGGGCATCAGCTTTCGCGCCGCGGTGTTGGGCGTCGGATAGAGGATCGTCTCGGTGATATGCTTGTCGACATTGGCGTCGAGGATATAGTTGATGAAGGCGTGCGCATTCTTCGGGTGCGGCGCGCCCTTCGGGATGCAGAGATTGTCCGAGTTGAGCTGGCTGCCCTCCTTCGGAATGATGAAATCGATATCCTTGTCCTCGACCATCGCCTGCGCGATGTCGCCATTATATTCGAGCACGACGTCGCAGTCGCCCTTGAGCAGCAGGTCCTGCCCGTCATCCTCGTGGAATTTCTTCACATTGGGCTTTTGCTTGATCATCATCTTTTCGATCGTCGCGACGTCCGCCGGGGTCAGCGCATTGACCGATTTGCCAAGATATTTGCCAAAAAGCCGGAACATGTCGCCCGCTTCCGACAACCAGGCGATGCGGCCCGCATATTCGGGGCTGTCGAACAGCACCTTCCAGCTGTCGGGCGTCGCCGATACCTTCGACTTGCGATAGCCGATGCCGAGCGCGAGCCAGGTGTAGGGCATCGAGAATTTGCGCTGGAGGTCATATTCGACGTTGATATAGGCGGGGTCGATATTCCGCTTGTTCGGAATGAGGCTGTGATCGAGCGGCAACAACATTCCGGCCTTCGACATCCGCTCGACGAAATCATTCGAGGGCACGATCACGTCGTAACCGGGGTTGCCGGCCTTGAATTTGGCAAACAGCACGTCGTTGCTGTCGAACAGGTCCATCGTGACGTCGACGCCGGTGGCTTCCTTGAAATTATCGAGCGTATTCTCGCCGATATAGGTGTCCCAATTGTAGAAGTTGAGCTTGGCTTCCTCGCCGTTCGCGAGGGTTTTTCCGCCCTGCTTGCTGCATGCGGCGACCCCGCCGAAGCTGATCCCGACCGCCGCGACGCCGAGCGCCTGGAGCAGCGAGCGGCGCCCGCGGGTTTGCTTGATCAGTTCGTTGAAATCCATGGCCAGCCTCCCTGTATGGGACTCAAGCTGACTCAATAGGGGCGGCTTGGAAAGAGGATTTTTGCGCTGGGCTGCGAATTTTTGAAATTTTCATGCGTTGCGAAGATACCAGTCGTAATCGAGCGCCGGTACCACGCTGAAATAATTGTCCTGTTCGACGCGCTTCACGATGCTGAACATATCGACGAACCGTTCGCCGAGATAATCGCGCATCAGCTTTGACGCATGGAAGCGATCGACGGCGGCGAACCAGTTGGAGGGCGGCTTATCGTCGCCACTATTGTCGCGGTCGTAGCCGTTGCCGACGACCGCGGGGCCGGGATCGCTCTGGTTCGCCATGCCATTGTGCATGCCGGCAAGAACGGCTGCGACGGCGAGATAGGGGTTGGCGTCGGCGCCGCACGCGCGATGTTCGACGTGGCGGCTCGGCGCCGAACCTGCGGGGATGCGGAACGACACGGTGCGGTTGTTGACGCCCCACGTCGGCGCGACGGGGGCGTAGCTGTTCGCCTTGAACCTGCGATAGCTGTTCGCATGCGGAGCGAAGAGCGCGAAACCGTCGCCGACGCTGCCGATCATGCCGCCGATCGCGTGGCGCAGCGCGGGCGTGCCTTCGGGATCGTCACTCGCGAAGATATTGTTGCCGGCCGTGTCGTCGACCGACACATGGATGTGCATGCCGCTGCCCGCCTGATCGGCGAAGGGTTTGGCCATGAAGGTGGCCTCGAGCCCCTGTTGCTGCGCGATCGCCTTGACGAGCCGCTTGTACATGATCGCGTCGTCGCAGGCGCGCAAAGCGTCGGGTTTATGGCGCAAAGTGAGTTCAAACTGGCCGGGCGCGAATTCGGAGATCGCGCTTTCGAGCGGCAGGTCCTGCACGTCGGTCGCGGCGTAAAGCGCGTCGAAGAAGGGACGGAAATCGTCGAGTTCGCGCAGGCCATAAACCTCGACATTGCGCGGGGTGTCTCGGTTGTAGCCGGGACGCGCGGGGCGGATGCGGCCGTCGCGCGCGCGGCGCGGATCGACGAGGTAGAATTCGAGTTCGACCGCGAGCACCGGGGTCAGGCCATCCGCCGTATAGCGGTCGATGACACGGCCGAGGACATGGCGCGGGTCGAGGTCGTGCGGCGTGCCGTCGAGTTCGTAGAAACCGACGAGGAATTGCGCGGCATTCTCGCCGCCCCATGGCGTGCGGACGAGTGTACCGGGAATTGGCTTCATCGAACGGTCGGCGTCGCCATCCTCCCACACAAGGCCGGTTTCGATCGTGTCCTGTCCGGTGATGTCGACAACGGTGATCGAGCCCGGCATCATACGGCCGCTGTCATACACCGCGAGCACCTCGTGCTGGCGCAGCCGCTTGCCGCGCGGAACGCCGCCCATGTCGGTATAGATCATCTCGATCGAATCGACGTCCGGGTTCGCCTTGAAGAAGGCCTCCGCCTCGGAGCGCGGCGCGATCACGCCCGATGACTTCGACATTCCGTTTTGCTCCTTACCCCAGCCGGTCGCGCAGCGCATACCAGAGCAATCCGAGCGTGGCGAGCGGGCGGCGCAGCCATTTTCCGCCGGGGAAGGGCTTTGACGGCAGGTTCGCCAGAATATCGAAGCGTTCGGCGGTTCCCGCCATCGCTTCGGCGATCAATTCGCCCGCGAGCGTCGTCACCAGCGCGCCGTGCCCCGAAAAACCGTGGGCGTAGAAGATATTCCCGCGCCGCCCGATATGCGGCAGTCGGTTCATCGTCACCGCCACCGCGCCGCCCCAGCCATAGTCGATCCTGGCATCGGCGATCTGCGGGAAGACTTCGGCCATGAAGGGCCGCACGAACGCCGCGATATCGCGCGGCGGGTTCTGTGAGTAGCGCTCGCCGCCGCCGAAGATCAGGCGCTTGTCGGCCGAAAGGCGGAAATAGTTGAGCACGAAGCGGCTGTCGGCGACCGCGGCGTCGCTGGGGAGCAGTTCGTCGGCGTTCGCGAGCGGCGCGGTCGCGATATTATAGTTCATAATCGGCACCGTATAGCGGCCGAGATCGGGTTCGATGTCGCCGATCCAGCTGTCGGTGGCATCGATCACATAGCGCGCGCCGACGATCGCTCGCTCGGTGAAGAGTTCGCTCGACCCGTCGCTGAATGCGGCGATCCTGTGGACGGCTTCGCCTTCCCAAATGCGAACCCCTGCCGCTTCTGCGACCTCGGCAAGCCCGATCGCATAGTTGAGTGGATGGAAATGGCCGGCCTGCGGATCATGGATGCCGCCATGATAGAGCGGGCTGGCGATGTGCCTGCCCATATCGTCTTTTCCGACGACCTCGGTCCGATAGTCGAACCGCTTTGCAAGATAATCGGCCTCGCGCCGCATGGCGTCGAAGTCTTTCGGCGTCCACGCCGCCTCCAGATGCCCGGCTTTCAGGTCGCAGTCGATGCCATGCTTCGCGATCCGGGCCTTCACGCGATTGTCGCGCCAGCAGAGGTCGAACAGCGCATCGGCGCGCTCGCGGCCAAATTCCTTTTCAAGTTCGGACGCTGTCCAGCGAAGGCCCGGAATAAGCTGCCCGCCGTTGCTTCCCGACGCGCCGAAACCGACATGCTCGGCCTCGATCAGAATGACCGAAAAACCGCGCTCGGCGCAAGCGAGCGCGGCGCTAAGCCCGGTGAAGCCGCCACCGATGACCGCGACGTCGCATTCAAGGTCGCCTTCGATGTCGCGCTGCGGTCGCCGCTCGTGCGCGGTCGCGGCATAATAGCTGTGGTTCAGCGGGTCGGTCATCGCCGTCGCGCGGATCAGACCCGCATCAGCAGATGTTCGCGCTCCCAGCTCGACACCACCGACTGATAGTTGAACAGCTCATAATCCTTCACCGCGAAGAAGATTTCGAAGAAATCGTCGCCGAGCAGGTTGCGTACCTTCTTGCACGAGGCGAAGCGGTCGAGCGCCGCTTCCAGGGTGCGCGGCAGCGTGCGCGCACGGTTGTACGCGCTGCCCGTGATCGGCTTGGGGGGAACCATGCGGTCGACCATGCCGATATAACCACAGACGAGCGACGCGGCGATCGCGAGGTAGGGATTGCTGTCGGCGCCGGGCAGGCGGTTCTCGACGCGGCGGTTGTGCTTGTCGGCGATGGGCACGCGAAAGCCACAGCTCCGGTTGTCTTCGCCCCACTGGACGTTGATCGGCGCCGCGCTGTCGGGACGCATGCGGCGAAAGCTGTTCACATTGGGCGCCCACATCGGCGAGATTTGGGGCATGAAGCGGATGAGGCCGGCGATATAGCTGCGAAACGCCGCGCTGTCGCGGCCGTTGGCGGTCGCGAACAGGTTGCGCCCGCTTTCGGCATCGACGATCGACTGGTGGACGTGCATCGCGCTGCCCGGCTGGCCCGCCATCGGGTTCGCCATGAAGGTCGCATAAACATTGTGCTGCTTCGCGACATTGCGCACGACGCGCTTGAACAGGAACACCTCGTCGGCGAGGCGCAGCGGGTCGCCGTGGATGAAATTCACCTCGAGCTGCGCGGCACCCATTTCGTGGATCATCGTGTCGATATCGAGCCCCATCAGCTCGCAATCGTCATAGATATGATCGATGATATCCTCATATTCATTCATCGCCTCGAGCCCGTAGGGCTGACTGGCGTTCTCGCTGCGCCCCGACTGGCCCGTCGGCGGGGTCAGCGGAAAATCGGGGTCGGTGTTCTGCGAGACGAGGTAGAATTCGACCTCGGGCGCGATGATCGGTTTCCAGCCTTTTTCTTCATAGAGGCCGAGCACTTTCTTGAGGATCGTGCGCGGCGCGATGTCGACTTCGGTGCCGTCGCGGTTGAACGCGTCGGCGATCACGAAGGCGGTTGGCGAGGTGAAGCCCGGCGCGACGCAGATCGTGTCGGGATCGGCGATCAGGACCTTGTCGGGATCCTTGTCCCAGATGTCGTCGATATCTTCGGGGTAATGGCCGTCGATCGTGCAGATGAAGACGCTGCCCGGAATACGCAGCGACTTGTCCTTGACCGACGACAGGAACTTCTTGGCTGGCAAAACCTTGCCGCGCTGAACCCCGTTGATGTCGGGGACGATACATTCGACTTCGTCGATATTATGGTCGCTGATCCATTGTTCCAGATTGACTGACATGCGCCCCCGATTGGGCCGAGGAGCCGGCCCGTTTGTGGAAGGTCAGCCTATCCTGAAGTTGACTCAAGCGCCAGAGGGGCCGGTTTTTGACATTGCCAGCCGTGCGTGCGCCCGCCAGATTGGGCCTGCCAAATCAGGAGATGGTTCGCGATGCGCGGTGACAACGACCAACTTGCCTCCTTCTGGATGCCCTTTACCGCGAACCGCGCCTTCAAGCGCCAGCCGCGCCAGCTCGTCTCGGCAAGCGGCATGTTCTATCGGTCGAGCGACGGGCGCGAAATCCTCGACGGAACGTCGGGCCTGTGGTGCAGCAACGCCGGCCATTGCCGCCCCGAGATCAGCGAGGCGATCGCAAAGGCGGCCGCGACGCTCGATTTCGCGCCGACGTTTCAGCTCGGGCATCCGCTGCCCTTCGAACTGGCGCAGCGGCTTGCCGAGCTGATGCCGGAGGGGCTTGATCGGATATTCTTCACCAACAGCGGATCGGAGTCGGTCGATACCGCGCTCAAGATCGCGCTCGCTATCCAGCGCGCGAAGGGGGAGGGGACGCGGACGCGGCTGATCGGGCGCGAGCGCGGCTACCATGGTACTGGTTTTGGCGGGATCAGCGTCGGCGGGCTCGTCAACAACCGCCGCGCGTTCGGCGGCGGGCTGCCCGGTGTCGACCATCTTCGCCACACGCACGACATCGAACGCAATGCCTTCGCGCGCGGTTTCCCGGAATATGGCGCCGAGCTCGCCGACGATCTCCAGCGCCTCGTCGATCTGCACGGCGCCGATACGATCGCCGCGGTGATTGTCGAGCCGATGGCGGGATCGACGGGCGTGCTCATTCCGCCGGTCGGCTATCTTCGACGGTTACGCGAGATTTGCGACAAGCATGATATCATCCTGATCTTTGACGAAGTGATCACCGCCTTCGGGCGCGTCGGCGGCGCGACGGCGTCCGGAAGCTGGGGCGTGACCCCCGATATCATCACCATGGCGAAGGGGCTCACCAACGCGGCGGTGCCGATGGGCGCGGTGGCAGTGAAGCGCGAACTCCACGATGTGGTGATCGACAGCGTGGCGGGCGGGATCGAGCTGTTTCACGGCTATACCTATTCGGGGCACCCGCTGGCGAGCGCGGCGGGGCTCGCGACGCTCGACCTGTATGCGCGCGACGGCCTGTTCGACCGCGCGGGCGAACTCGCCGCTTATTGGGAGGATGCGGCGCACAGCCTGAAAGGGCGGCGCCATGTCATCGACATCCGCACGATCGGGCTCGTCGCGGGGATCGAACTCGAACCGCGCCCGGGGGCGCCGACCGCGCGCGCGATGGAGTTGTTCCACGCCTGTTTCGACAATGGGCTGCTCGTCCGCGCGACGGGCGACATCATTGCGCTTTCGCCGCCGCTGATCGTCGAAAAGTCGCAGATCGACGAGATGTTCGGACGGATGGCCGATCTGCTCGACGCGATCGACTAGGCCGCGAGCGGGAAGGTCACCGACACCTTCGTTCCCTTGCCAAGCTCGCTCTCGATGTCGAGCTGTCCCTGATGGCGCTCGCTGATATGCTTGACGATCGCAAGGCCGAGGCCGGTGCCGCCGACCGAGCGGCTGCGCGCCTCGTCGACGCGGTAGAAACGTTCGGTCAGGCGCGGCAGATGATCGGGCGCGATGCCGTCGCCTTCGTCGCTGACCGAGAGCCGCACGCGGCTTCCTTCGCGCGCCAACTCGACCGTGACGGGAGTTCCCGGATGGCCATATTTCATCGCGTTCGAAATGATATTGTGCGCGAGCTGACCCAGTTGCGCGCCGTCGCCGAGCATCGGCTGCGGCGCGTCGCCCAGCATTGCGACGATGTCCTTCGCGCGGAACTGTTCGCTGTCGCGAAGTTGCGCGACCGAGGTCTGGACGATCGCCGCGAGGTCGACCGGCGTCGTCGGGCGGCGAAAGCGATCGGCCTCGACGCGCGAGATCGAGAGCAGGTCGATGACGAGCTGTTGCATCCGTCCCGCCTCGCGGTGGATGATCGACAGGAAGCGGCTGCGGGTCGGCGCGTCGGTATCGCCGTTCATGTCCTGCAGCGTTTCGACATAGCCGAGGATCGCGGCGAGCGGCGTGCGCAGCTCGTGGCTCGCATTGGCGACGAAATCCGACCGCATCCGGTCGGCGGCGTCGATCGCCGAATGGTCCGACAGTATGACGATGCGTTGTCCGCCCGACAGCGCGGCGACGCGCATCGTCCAGCGCTGGCCGGGGCGGGGGAAGTCGACGAGATTGACCGTTTCGAGCGGGCCGTCGCCGATGCGCGACAGCCATTCGGCCGCCGCTGGATGGCGGATTGCGGTGCGTATGTCGGCACCGACGATATGGCGCCCGAGCAGGCGGATCGCCGCGTCGTTGGCGATCGCGACGATATTGTCGGAAACGCCGAGGAGCGGATCCTTTTCCTGATCGACCCAGCGTGCGAAATCGGGGTGGCGGAGAAGCGAGACCGGCGGCGCTTCGGCCGCGGGCGCTGCGCCCGGCGCGTCGGGAAGCGGGACAGGAAGGGCGCTGTATACGGTCCCTGCGGCGGCAAAACCCGCGATCGCCATCATCGCGATCGACAGCGGATCTCCGCCCGTCAGCGCGGCAAAGATCGCCGCGATGACGACCAGCGTCAGGGCGATGACGAGGCTGGACAGACGATCGAACATGCCCCGCCCGCGTCGCACGAAGCGGGGGACCAGCGCAAGCGGCTTTGCGGCCGTTAACGCTTTCGGGGAGGCTGTGCCAAAGCGGGAAGCCGGAAGGCTGCAGTGGTCTTTTGCTTTTCCCAGGCGCTTCATTGCGTTATGCGCCGACCATGGAAAACAGCGACATTCCCGCCGGACCGACCGAGATAGAGGACGAAGCCGTTCCGTCGCGCCGCAGGATGCTGGCGCTCGGCGCTGTCGGCGTGTCCGCGGCGCTGACGATCCGGCCCGCTTTCGCGCAGACCGCCGTGTCGGTGATGAATTGCGAGATTCCGGTTCCGAGCCCCACGGCAGCGGGTCAATATATAAACCGTGCGGGCAAGCTAGTGCCGCCGGGAACCAAGGGCGCTTTTCCGGGATCTCCGCGGCCGTTCACCGGCGAAGAAGTGAAGCGCGCGTTCCGCGGCCAGACGCTGCCCGGAACGACCTACAACCAGTCGCAGGCCTATCTTCAATATATCCGGCGCTTGCAGGCGGGGCAGAGCGGCTTTACCTGTTTCGCATCGATCACGACGTCGCGCTGATTATCGCTTCCCGACAGGCGATGACGGTTTCAGCCGCATCGTCAGACAAGGGAGTTTTCGTGAAACTAGCATCGCTCAAAAAGGGCCGCGACGGCCGTCTGGTCGTCGTTTCGGACGATCTCGCCTGGTATGCCGACGCCGGCCAGATCGCGGCGACGATGCAGGCGGCGCTCGACAATTGGGCCTATGCCGCGCCGCGCCTCGCCGCGCTCGCCGAAGACCTCAACCATGATGCAATTCCGAAAGAGCGGTTCCACGAGCGCGACGCGGCGTCGCCGCTGCCGCGCGCTTATCAATGGGCCGACGGCAGCGCCTATGTGAACCATGTCGCGCTCGTCCGGCAGGCGCGCGGCGCCGAGATGCCGGACAGTTTCTGGCACGATCCGCTGATGTATCAGGGCGGCAGCGACGCTTTTCTGGCTCCCCGCGATCCGATCCCGCTCGGCGATCCCGCTTGGGGCTGCGATATGGAGGCCGAGGTGGTGGTCGTGACCGGCGACGTGCCGGCGGGAATCGATGCCGCCGCGGCGCGCGAGAAAATCCTTCTGGTCGGCCTCACCAACGATGTGTCGCTGCGCGGGCTGATCCCTGCCGAACTTGCCAAGGGATTCGGCTTTTTCCAGTCGAAACCGTCGAGCGCGATGTCGCCGGTGTTCGTGACGCCCGAGGCGCTGGGTGACCGTTGGAAGGACGGCAAGCTGCACGGGACGCTGTCGGTCGACCTGAACGGCGAACCGCTGGGCCGCGCCGATGCCGGGGTCGACATGACCTTCGATTTCGGCGCGCTGATCGCGCACGCCGCGAAGACCCGCGACCTGGGCGCGGGCACGATCATCGGATCGGGTACGGTGTCGAACCGCGACGCCGACGGCGGGCCGGGCAAGCCGATCAGCGAGGGTGGGCTGGGCTATAGCTGCCTTGCCGAAGTGCGGACGGTCGAGACGATCCAACTGGGCGAGGCCAAGACGCCGTTCATGAAAAAGGGCGATACGGTCCGCATCTGGATGGACGATGACCGCCACCACAGCATCTTCGGCGCGATCGAACAAAGCGTGGCCTAATGGAAAAGAGGGCGGAAGTCGCTTCCGCCCTCTTTCTCTAACCGGCGCTGGAGCTGCGGTCAGCCCTTGCCGCCGAAGCTACCGCCCGACATCGCGTCGCTCAGCGAACAGGCGGCCGGGCCCAGAATGACGATGAACAGCACCGGCAGGATGAACAGGATCAGCGGCACCGTCATGATCGCGGGCAAGCGCGCGGCCTTTTCCTCGGCGCGCATCATGCGTTCGTTACGGAATTCGGCCGAGAGCACGCGAAGTGCGGACGCGAGCGGCGTGCCGTATTTTTCGGTCTGGATCATGGTCGTGACCACGCCCTTCACCGATTCCAGATTTACGCGATAGGCGAAATTCTCGAACGCCTGCCGGCGCTCGGTCAGGAAGCCAAGCTCGATCGACGTCAGGGCGAATTCCTCGCCCAATTCGGGATAGGCGCGGCCGAGTTCCTTCGAAACACGAGCGAAGGCGGAGTCGACCGTCAAACCCGCCTCGGCGCAGATGACGAGGAGATCGAGCGCGTCGGGAAGGCCCTTGCGGATCGCGTCGGTGCGCTTCTGGCGCATATTGTCGACGAAGAGGTCCGGCGCTTTGTAGCCGAGGATCAACGCGCCCATCGTATAAGCCGAGCGTTTGAACGACGTCAGATCGGGCCACATGTCGACCCAATAGATTAGAATGAGCGCCAGGCCACCGAACAGGATCGGCAGGACCATGCGGCCGAAGATCACCGCAACGGCAAGATCCTTCGACCGGATACCCGCCTGCGCAAGCTTTTGCTGGACCTCCTTGATCTGGCCATCCTGCAGAACCTGGAGTTTACCCAGAAAGGTGCGCATCTTGTCCGCGGTCTGGTTTTTGCGAACCAGCCGGGCGCGGCGCTTCGCCGTCGACGCGGTGATGCCGGCCTTCAACTGTTCGCGGCGATCGTTGAGCGCCTTGACGCGCTTCGTCATCGGATTGCGTACGGTCAGCGCGTTGTAGATCGCGAACAGCACGGCGAAGACGCCCACCGCCGCCAGCATGGTGCCCGCCCATACGACATCGACGCCAAGCAGGGTCGGGCCGCTTTGCGCGCCCGTGAAGGCGGACGAGAGAAGGAGGCTGCTGTTCATAGTCTCTGCCCCCTCAGATTTCGAAATTGACCATCTTGGCCATGATGCCGGCGCCGATGCTCATCCAGATCAAGCCGCCGATACCGGCAATGATGAGCCGTTGCTCGACGAAAAAGCCTGCCAGATAGCCCGGGTTCACCGTCCAGACGACGCCGAATACGAAGAAGGGCAGCGCGCCGACGATATAGGCGGACGCCTTGGCCTCCGATGACATCGCACGGATCTTGAGCTTCATCTGGGCGCGCTTGCGCAGCACGTCCGACAGATTTGCCAGCGTTTCGGCCAGATTGCCGCCGGTTTCGCGCTGAATCTGGATCGTGATGCAGAAGAACTGGAATTCGGGAGTGCCGAGCATTTCGGCCGATTCCTGGAGCGCGGCTTCCATCGTGTTGCCGATGCGGATGCGTTCGATGACGCCCTTGAATTCCTCGCCGACCGGGCCGGGAAGTTCCTGGCTCACGACCTGAAATGTCTCGGTCACCGGCAGACCCGACTTGAGGCCGCGCACGAGCAGGTCGATCGCGTCGGGAAAGCGGCTGTTGAAGGCGGCGACGCGCCTCTTGATGGTCAGCCCGACGACGAGATAGGGCAGCGCGAGGCTGAGCAGCAACCCGACGAGTCCCGCCATCAGGAAGGGCGCGCGGACGATGAGCATCGCGCCGGTGGCGACGACGAAGACGATCATCGTCGCAAACATATATTGCGTCAGGGTCCAGCTCTTGCCGGTGCGACGGATCCTTTTCTCAAGTTCCTCGCGGCGGGGCAGCAGATGAGCCAGCGAGGAATCGCCGGCGCGGCCCGACTGGATCGTCTTGCGCATTTGCGCAGCGACAACCGCTTCGGTCGACGCTGCATGGCGATCCTTGAGCATCGCCAGCCGCCGCGTCTTCGCCTTGCCGGCCGAAGGTCCGCCGACCAAGATCACGAGGAGGGCGAAGGCCAGAAAGGCCCCGGCGATGATAAGGATGACTGGCAGGTTCATGATCGGCTGGTGTCCGCTTCTATCACTCGAGATCGAGAGGGCGCGTCAGGCGCGCCCTCACGCCGCCTGTTTCGCGCCTTTTTTGGTCAGGCCGAGCTTGCCGAGCAGCGAGCCGCCGGACTTGCTTTTCGCGACGGTGACCGGCGCGTCCTCGGCATCGACATCGGCGCCGTCGAGGATGAGGCGCATCAGATTGTTCCAAACCTGCGCCGACTTCGTGCCCTTGCAGGTTTCGGCGTAAGATTTTCCCAGTTTTGCCGACTGGGCGACGAGCTTGGGGTCGAACGGGACCACGATGTCGATCTGCCGCTCGATCGACGATTCGAACTCCTTGCGCGACAGTTCGCCGATTGCGCTCTGGAACTTGTTGGCGACGAGCACAACGCGCGCGCCCGGAACGTTCTGCTTGAACCACGACAAAAGGCGGATCGTGTCGCGCGCCGCGGCGAGCGTCACGTCGCTGACAAGCAGGATCGTTCCCATTTCCGACACAAGGTGCGGGAAGGGGATCAGCACTTGGCGCGGGATGTCGACGATCGTCATCTCGAACGCGTTGCGTAGCTCTTCTTCCAGCTGAAAAAAGGCCGAGCCGTCGGTCATTACCGGCTGATGGATCGGCGCTTCGGCCGACAGCAGGCTGAGCTTGTCCGACGCGCGCACCATGGCGCGCTCGATAAACAGGCCGTCGATGCGGCTCGGATTGTCGATCGCATCGATCAGGCCGCGTCCGGGTTCGAGGTCGAGCGTGAGCGCGCCCGTTCCGAAATGGACGTCGAGATCCAGCAACGCCGTCTGGCGGTCCGCCTGTTCGCTGATCGCCCAGGCGAGCGACGTCGCGACCAGCGAGGCACCGACGCCGCCGCGAACACCGACGACGCCCATCATATGATGGGGCTTGTCGTCGTGCATGTCCGCGTGCTTCGGGGCCGACAGCATCGCCTGCGCCATGGTCAGCGATTCGCGGACCTGTTCGAGCGACAGTGGCTTCAGAAGATAGTCCTGGATGCCGCTCGACAGCAGGTCGCGGTACAGGCGCACATCGTTGACCTGGCCCGCCGCGATCACCACCGTTCCGGGCTCGCAGACTTCTGCCAGCGCATTGATATCGTTGATCGGGTCGCCCGATTCGGACATGTCGACGAACAGGATGTTCGGGCTGGCGGACACCGACAGCGACTGCACCGCGTTGCGCAGGCCGCCCTTGTTGCACTTTTCGGTCGGCCAGCCCATGTCGCCCGCCGCCGCGCGGATCAACTCCAGCGTATCGTCGTCGCAGACGAAGGCGTTGAAAGGATCACGCAGTCCTGCTGATTTGAAAGGAGCGTTCACTGGCCACCTCCGCTGGTTGCTACCTTGCCCAGTCCTTCCGCCCCGGTCTGGGGTTTGGTGCGGTAGGTCTGGATCGCGCGCGTCGCTGCGAGCGGGTCATGCCCGGTATCGCGCGTGCCCTTGATGAGATCATTGGGGTCGGCGACCATCGCGGCGATGTTGCTGTTGGTCGCGCAGCCATAATTGGACGAGGTCGCATTGGCCGGGTTCAAGGAGGATTTGCTTTCCCAATTGGGGCATCCCGGAACCGAAGCCGACGCGCGCGTCACGACGACGCGGAGATAACCTTCCGGAACTGTGCCCGTCGTCACTGGTACGTCCCGGCTCAGCAGCAGTCCGCGACGTTCTACCATGGTACGGACGGTCGCCTGCGCGGACGTTGCCCCATATGTCGAGGGGTCTTCGACCGCGATGCGGTCGCCGTAGCGAACGCCCATCGCGTCGAGCCAGCCTTGCAGGCGGCCCTGCTCGCTCGGGGGCAGCTCGCCATTCGCGGTCGCGACGTCGAATTGGTAGAGGTTGTTGCGCACCACCGGCTGATGCACCGATTCCAGGCTGCGGTTGCTATAGGCGGCACCGGTGCAGCCGGCGAGCGAGGTCGCGCATGCCAGGACCGTCCAAGTTGCGATTTTCTTCATCACTTTGCTCCTGAAATCCAGCGCGTCACTTGATGTTGAAACCCGGTGCGGCGTTGCCGCCGCCGGTCCGCGGACGGTCGGCGTCGCCGACATCGGTATCGAGCCGCGGTTTGGGGCGGTCGCCGCCGGTCACGCCGTCGCTCGTCTGGTTGAGCAGCAGCCGTTGCAGATCGTGGGTGTCCTGGAACGCATCGGTCGGCAGCTTGATGTCGTTCGCCGACACCGGCTGGACCAGATAGGGCGTCACGACGATCACGAGTTCGGTTTCGCCGCGGCGGAAGCTGTCCGATTTGAACAAGGTGCCGAGCAGCGGCACATCGCCGAGGCCGGGCATTTTGTCGATCGCGCCGATCGAGCGGTTGTTGAGCAGGCCGGCGATCATGAAGCTTTCGCCCGAGCCGAGTTCGACCGTGGTTTCGGCGCGGCGGATCGTCAGCGCGGGGACCTGGAAGCCCTGCATCTCGATCGCGCCTTCGGTCGACAGTTCGGACACCTCGGGCCGAACGCGCAGGCTGATCCGCCCATTCGACAGCACGATCGGCGTATAGGCCAGGCTGACGCCATATTTGCGATATTCGATCGTCGTGCCCGCGAAGTTGCCGGGGATCGGGACCGGGAATTCGCCGCCCGCCAGGAATTCGGCGGTTTCGCCCGAAATTGCCGTCAGATTGGGCTGTGCCAGCGTCGCGACCAAGCCCGACCGCTCGCCAATGTCGAGCGAGGCAAGCAGGTCGAGCCCGAACAGGCGGCCCGCGCCGGCGAGGCTGCGCGTACCGGCGGGGGTGGTGATCTCATAGGAGGTACCAAGGAACGGCGAATTGATCGGCAGGCCCGTGACAGGATCGTATGGACGCGGCAACGGGCTACCGGGAAACACTGCGGTCGGCGCAGGGACCCGAGTAATCGTGCCGGGATTCCGGCCACCGAAGATTCCGCCCAGGAAACCGCCGGTCGAGTCGAGGGTCTTCAAATTGCCGCTGATTTCCTTGACCAGTGACCGGTTCACTTCGGCGATGCGGACCTGCAGATTGACCTGCAGTGGCGTCGCGGTGCGCATGCGCGAGAGCACTTTGGTTCCCTCGCCGACAAACGCCTGAACCAGCCGTTCCGCTTCGGCGGCGTCGTCGGGCGACTGGACCGTCCCGGTGAGCAGGACAAAGCCGTTCATCGGGCTCGCCACAATGCTGGCCTCAGGCATTGCGAGCGATAGCATTTGATCGATCGTCTCGATATTGTTGCCGACACGGGCGACGGTCGAAAAGACGACCCGGCCGCCGGCATCGGTGGCATAGATGCTGGTTTCGCCGGGCTTTTTGCCAAAGACATAGAGTTGGCGGCCCGAGCGGACCTGGACGTCGGCGACCTCGTCGTTGGCGACGAAAACATCTGTCATCGTGGCGGGAAGGCTGATCAGGCGGCCGCGCCCCACCGACAGTTCGAGGCTGCCACTGGCGTTCTGGACGGCCTGAGCGGTGGCCGGCTGCGAAGGCGCCGCGACCAGCGTCGCTGCCACCAGGCCGATGGCCAGGGAGCGTGCGAGAGCCGCCGCCTTGAAATTGGCTTTGCTGTTCATCTTACTTACCCCCCACGGGAACTTCGGTCATCTTGTCGCCGCGGGTGACGCGCACGACCGGACCGGTCGGCGCGGCTGCCTGCGGTCCCGCATTGGATGGCGTATAGCCACCCCTGCCTTCGGGCTGCTGCGGGCGCGGCGAGGTAACCCGGCCGCGCACCGGGATCCAGAAACGCGACACATCGCCGCCGGTCGTCGCCGACGAGCGGCTGGCGGTAGGACGCGCGGCGGCTTGCGCCAGCATCTTCTTTTCGGCGGCGGTATCGGCCCCCGCGGGCACGTCGATCTCGCCCGAGGCGATCGCGGCCTCGAGTTCGCCGGCGGTTTCGGCCAGCGGGCGCAGCGCGAGCGACAATTTGCCCATGTCCTGGGCAACCGCGATCTTCTCGGCGATCTCCGGCGTCGCCTCGAGCGTCACAGAGCTGAAGGTGCGCACCGGCGTCTTGCCCGTCTCGTCCTCGGCATTGTAACGCTGGTCGGTCGCGAGAACGCGAACGTTGCGGATGATCGTCTCGGCGGTGAACAATTCCTTGTCCGGATAGGACGACGTTTCGGAATCGACCGAGATCTGCTGTGCGAGCACGACGTCGACACGGTCGCCCGGAAAGACGAAACCGCCGACACCCTCTTCACGCGAAACCTTTACGGTGACCGCGCGCATTCCGGGGCCAAGCGCCGCAGCGAGGAAACCGCGGTCGTCGGGATGGACCAGAGCGCCCTGCGTGAGCGGCTGTCCCGCGGTGATCGCATGACGCACGACGGTGCCGACCAGCGTATTCACGTCAGTCTTGTCCTTCAGGAAATAGGCCTGTTCGACCAATTCCTTCGGCCACGGCTGAAACCGGAAGCTGTCAGGACCGATAATCGTGCCGACCGGAAGCTGCCGCGTGGCAACCAGGATAGTCGGGCCGGTAATTTCCGGCGCCGCGGCGGCGCGTGCCGACGGAGCGGCTGCGCCGCGCATCATCTTGTTGACCCCGAACGCCGCGCCGATGGCAATCACCAGCGCGCCGACGATCAGCATAATCTTTCGCGTATCCATGACGAGTTTTCGCCCTCCTGCACCCACCAGAGACGGTCGTGCTTTTCCCTCAGGTCATCCGATAGCCTGAAACTGGTTAAGATAGTGTTGGTGAAGCGCCCAGAGGCCCGCAGCGGCGATCGCAACCCCGTAGGGCACCTCCACCGCCTTGTCGGACGGACGCAATTTCATATGGATAAGCATCAAGGCGGACAGGATGCCGCCGCCGATGGCCATGATCGTCAGCATCGGCAGAAACAGCGGAAGCGGTATCCACAGCATAACCGCACCGATCATTTTTACGTCGCCGCCGCCCATCGCGCCGATCGCGAACAAACCGGCGAAGAGAAGGAAAACCAGAAAGGCCGCGCCGAACTGCATCGCGACCTCGGGCCACAGCGCGAGACCGGAGGCGATCCAGAAGGGGATCGCGAGCATCGCCATCGCGGCGTTGAGCTGGTTGGAAATCGTCCGCGACCGGACGTCGCTGATCGCCGCGGCAATCATCAGCAGGCCGAGAAGGACCATAAGGCCGAGCGAGATTGCGCCGCTATCCATCGGCTCCTCCTACGCAACATGGCTTACCAAAGAGTAACCATGTTGCAGGCAACGCGGCGGCTTGCATTCCGCGGCTCAGCCGATATGCGGCGGGCCATGACCGACCGGCCGCCCTCCGCCACCGATGTGCTGATTGTCGGCGCCGGTATCGCCGGCGCGAGCCTGGCCGCCGCGCTCGCGCCCTGGCGCCGTGTCGTGCTGGCCGAGGCCGAGGACACGCCCGGCTATCACGCGACGGGCCGGTCTGCGGCGTTCTGGCACGAGACCTATGGCGGGGCGCCCGTCCAACCCTTGACGCTGGCCTCGCTGGAGACGCTGCTGAATCCCGACCCGGCCTTCTCGGACCATGCTTTCCTGTCGCCGCGCTCGGCGCTGACGATCGGGCGGACATCCGAAGCGGCTGCAGTCGACGCGTTCGTTACCGAGTTCCAGGCGAAAGGCGTCGATGTCGAGCGTATGCCGGGCGCCGCCATTGCTGCAAGAATTCCGGGGCTGCGTTCCGAATGGAGCGAAGCGGCCTATGAGGCCGCGTGCCGGGATATCGACGTCGGCCGCCTCCACGCCGCCTATCTTCGCGCTGCGAAGCGTGCGGGCGCTTCGCTGGTCACCCGCGCGCCGCTGCGCGCCGCCCGCCGCATCGACGGCGGGTGGAGGGTGGAACTGGGCGAGGAGGAGATGGACGCGGCGGTGATCGTCAATGCTGCGGGCGCATGGGCGGACAAGGTCGCGGCCGCTTGCGGTATCGCGCCGCTCGGGATCCAGCCATATCGTCGGACGGTTCTGCAGGTTCGTCTCGACGTCGCGGTTCCCGCTGAACTGCCGCTGGTGATTCATGTCGGCGGCCAGTTCTATTTCAAGGGCGAAAGCGTGGGGCGTGTATGGCTGAGCCCCCACGACGAGACCCCGACCTACCCGCACGATGCCGCCCCGGACGAGATCGATGTCGCCATCGCGATCGAGCGCATGCAATCGGTCGTCGACTGGCCGGTCGCCGCCGTCGAGCGAAAATGGGCGGGGCTGCGCAGCTTTGCGCCCGACCGAGTCCCCGTCTTCGGCCCCGATCGCCATGAAGGCCGCTTCATCTGGTGCGCGGGGCAGGGCGGGTTCGGCATCCAGACCGCGCCGGCCATCGCCGGGTTGCTCGCGGCGCAATTGGGGGCGCCGCCGCCGCCGGGCGCGATCGGACGGGTCGACCCATTGCCCTTCGCTCCCGCACGCTTCACCTGAGCCGATCTTGTCTTGCACCGCGAAACGAGCGAATTAACATATGTTTAGCCCGCCATCCCCGGCGCGGCGCGACATGTGGAGGATGGCATGGCCCATTATTTCGAAATCAAGAAGAACAAGGCCGGCGAATTTGTCGCCTATTTCAAGTATAATAGCGAGCCGATCTTCTGGACCGAAGGCTATAGCAGCAAGGCCTCCGCGCAAAATGCCATCGACTCGATTCTGAAAAACGGTCCCGGCGCCGAAGTTCGCGAGGCCGAGTGATCTTCAGCGCGCGGGCGCCTTGCGCGTCCGCGCGACCTCGATCGCGGCATCGCTGGCGAGCTGGTCGGCGAGTTCGTTATCGCCGTGGCCCGCGTGGCCCTTGACCCAGATCCATTCGACCTTGTGCCTCGCGTTTTCGCTGACCAGCCGCTGCCATAGATCTGCATTGGCGACGGGCTTTTTGGCGGCCGTTTTCCAGCCGTTCTTCTGCCAGCCGAAGATCCATTTTGTGATGCCGTCGCGGACGTAGACGCTGTCGGTCGACAGTTCGACGTTGCAACTGCGCTTGAGCGCGGCGAGGGCCTCGATCGCGGCCATCAATTCCATGCGGTTGTTCGTGGTGTCGGGCTCGCCCCCCGACAAGGTCTTCACGACGTCGCCCCAGCGCAGCACGGCGCCCCAGCCGCCGGGGCCGGGGTTGCCCTTGCACGCGCCGTCGGTGGCGACGATCACGGTCTTTCCGGCGCCCGTCGTCATGCGAGCGCGAACAGGTCGGCGGCGTCGGCGGCGCGATAGCGTTGCAGGCGGGCGAGGAAAGGCGAGGGATCCTTGCGCGTGACAAGCGCGTCGGCGGGAGTATGCACCCAGTCGTGCGCGCGGGTCAGCAGGAAGCGAAGCGACGCGCCGCGCGCGAGCAGGGGCAGGGCGGCAATCTCCGCGTCCGACAGCGTGACTTCGCTCGCATAGCCATGCATCAGCGCTTTGGCGCGCGCAGGATCGCATTGCTTTCCGTCGGCGGAAAAAGCCCAGGACGCATGGGTGATGACAAGATCATAGGCGCGAAAGTCGCTCGCGGCGAAATAAAAGTCGATCAGCCCGGTGACGCGGTCGCCGAGCATCAGCACATTGTCGGGGAACAGGTCGGCATGGATCACATGCGCGGGCAAATCGGCCGGCCAGTGCCTGTCGAGATGCTCCAACTCGTCGTCGACAATCGCTTGCAGCCCTGGGAGAACAGCATCGAGATCGCCCGCCGCGTCGGCCACCGTGCGCCAATGACGGTGGCCCATGCTGTTTTCGCGCGCGCCGGCATAGGTTTCGAGCGCGCGGTGCATCGCGCCGAGCGCCGCGCCGGCGGCTTCGCACTGGCCGGGCGTCGGTTGGGTCAGCGAAATGCCCTGAAGAAACTGGATGACGCAGGCTGCCCGTCCCGAAACCTGCTGGATGGCGATGCCCTCGCGATCGCGGATCATCGCCGGAACGGGGCAGCTCCGGCGGGCGAGATGGTCGAGAAGGTCGACGAAAAACGGCAGGTCGCCCTCGCTGACGCGCTTTTCGTAGAGCGTCAGGATGAAGCGCCCCCCGGTGGTTTCGAGAAGAAAGTTGCTGTTCTCGACCCCCTCGGCGATGCCCTTGCACGAGACGACGGTGCCAATGTCGTAACGCGCCACCAGCGCCGCAAGGTCGTCGGGTTCGACGTGGGTATAGACGGCCATCAGGCGGCTTCGAGCCCGCGCGGCAGCTTGAAGACCATATTCTCTTCGGCAGTGACGACGACATCCTCGACAACCGGACGAACAGCCGCAACGGCGTCGATCACTTCGCGAACCAACGTTTCCGGCGCGCTCGCGCCGGCCGTGATACCGAGCGTTGCAATATCTTGCAGCCATGCCGGATCGATGTCGTTCCCACGCTGGACGAGATGGGCGGGAGTGCCGAGCCGTTCGGCGACCTCAACAAGGCGCAGGCTGTTCGAGCTGTTGGGGGCGCCGATCACGATCATGCGGTCGCACTGGCCGGCGATCGCCTTCACCGCATCCTGACGGTTCGAGGTGGCATAGCAGATATCCTCGCCGCGCGGCCCGCTTATCGCGGGGAATTTGTGCTGAAGCGCCGCTATGATGTCGCGCGTGTCGTCGACCGACAGCGTCGTCTGCGTCAGATAGGACAGCATTGCAGGGTCGGCGGGCGCGAGCGCGGCGACATCGTCGACCGATTCCACCAGCGTCATCGCGCCGTCGGGAAGCTGGCCCAGCGTACCGACGACTTCGGGATGGCCCGCGTGTCCGACAAAGACGATATGCCGCCCCGCCTCGTGCGCGCGTTCGGCTTGGCGGTGCACCTTCGACACCAGGGGGCAGGTCGCGTCGATATAGTCGAGTCCGCGCAATTCGGCCTTGGCCGGAACCGCCTTGGGCACGCCATGCGCGCTGAACACGACCGGAACACCATCGGGGACCTGGTCGAGCGATTCGACGAAGATCGCCCCCTGAGCTTTCAGCGAGTCAACGACATAGCGGTTGTGCACGATCTCGTGCCGGACATAGACCGGTGCGCCATATTTCTGCAGCGCGAGTTCGACGATACGGATCGCGCGATCGACACCGGCGCAAAAGCCGCGCGGCGCAGCGATCAAAACCTTGAGTTCCGCCGCTTCATGGCCGGGCGCGGGCGTCGTCGGGTGGGGTGCGTTCATGATGCGCGCGCTCTAGCGCAGCAAGTCCCATGGGGTAAAGCCGCTTCGTCCCGGTCGATTGGTCGTTCTCTTTGTTGCGCCGCGTTCATCGCACCGATAAGAAGCGGCGCGCATGAAGCGGGATCAATCGTCCCGGCACTGTTTGTGCGCCTGTTTGGAAAGCCCGATTATCATGATGTCTATTTCGTTCCCGTCGCGTAAGTTTCTGACCGTGCTGTGCTGCACGGCAGCCATGGCGACGGTGGCGGGTTGTGCGAAGGACAATGAAATCGCCATTGCGGGCGGCGTCGGCATCACCGCGACGCGCAGCGCCTGTCCGGCGGTCGCCGTGCCGTTGCATACGGGCGATATCACGCTGTTCGATCCCGCGACGAGCCGCGATGCGAGCGCGATCGACGTCGTCGCCGCGATCACCAATGTGACGCCGCAGTGCAATGAAACGGGCGAGAAAGTCTATCAGCTGGCGAGCTTCGATGTCGTCGCGACGCGGCGCGAGGCTGGGCCGGCGCGCACGGTGACGCTGCCCTATTACGCTACCGTGCTCCAAGGCGGGACCGCGGTCGTCGCAAAGCGGCTTGGCAATGTCGCGGTGACCTTTGCCGAGGGACAGGTGCGGGGCACCGGGCGCGGGCAGGCCTCGGCCTATGTCGACCGCGCCGCCGCCACGCTTCCGGCGGATATACAGGAACGCATCACCCGCAAGCGCAAGCCGGGGGATCAGGACGCGGCGATCGATCCGTTGAGCCTGCCCGAAGTGCGCGCCGCGGTGCAGCGCGCGAGTTTCGAACTGCTGGTTGGCTTCCAGCTGACACAGGACCAGCTCGAATATAACGTCCGACGATAATATCGCGGCGGCGCTGTGGCGCCGTTCGCTTCTTCACGCCCTGCGCGCCGCCCGGTGACGCAGGGCTTTTCGCGTGCGCCAAGCTGGGTTAGGGCGCGCGCAACAGTTTCTCCGATCCAAGATAGGCCAGTCCCGTGACCCTGTTCAGCCGTTTTTCCGATCATATCGGCGCCGCGCTCGACGCGCTTGCCGCCCGCGATGCCCTGCCGGACGGCCTCGATCGCGGTGCGATCAGCGTCGAACCGCCGCGCGATCCCGCGCATGGCGATGTCGCCACCAACGCCGCCATGGTGCTCGCGAAGCCCGCGGGAATGAACCCGCGCGCGCTCGCCGACCTGCTTGTTGCCGAACTCGGCAAGGTTGACGAGGTGACCGAAGCAAGCGTCGCCGGCCCCGGCTTCATCAATCTGCGCCTCGCCGACGACAGTTGGCGCGACGAGCTGGCGCTGATCTTCAGCGAAGGTCGCGATTACGGGCGGTCGGCGATGGGGCAGGGGCGGCGCGTCAACGTCGAATATGTTTCGGCGAACCCGACCGGCCCGATGCATGTCGGTCATTGCCGTGGCGCCGTGGTCGGCGACGCGCTCGCCGCACTGCTCGAATATGCGGGGCACGAGGTGATCCGCGAATATTATGTCAACGATGCCGGGGCGCAGGTCGACGTGCTCGCGCGTTCGGTTCACATGCGCTACCGCGAGGCGCTCGGCGAAGACATCGGCGCGATCCCCGAGGGACTTTACCCCGGCGATTATCTGAAACCGGTCGCGGGCAGACTGGCGGCCGAATATGGCGACCGCTTCGTCGATGCGCCCGAAAGCGCGTGGCTCGACCTGTTCCGCGCCGAGGCGGTCAGCGCGATGATGGACATGATCCGCGCCGATCTCGCCAAGCTCGGCATCCATCACGACCTCTTCTCCTCGGAAGCCGAATTGCAGGCCGAGGGCAAGCCCGCTGCTGCCGAAAAATGGCTGCGCGATCATGATCTTGTCTACGACGGTTTGCTCGAAGCGCCGAAGGGCGAAACCCCCGAGGATTGGGAGCCGGTCGAACTGCCGCTGTTCCGCTCGACGCGGTTCGGCGACGATCAGGATCGTCCGATCAAGAAATCGGACGGCAGCTGGACCTATTTCGGCGCCGATCTCGCCTATCATTACCAGAAGAGCCGGAATGCCGACGAACTGATCGACATATGGGGCGCCGATCACGCGGGCACCGTCAAGCGGATCAAGGCCGCGGTCGCCGCGCTGACGGAAGGCAAGACCCGTTTTGACGTCAAGCTGGTGCAGATGGTCCGCCTGCTCAAGAATGGCGAGCCGTTCAAGATGTCGAAGCGCGCGGGCAATTTCGTCACGCTCGCCGATGTCGTCGACGAAGTCGGCAAGGACGCGGTGCGTTTCACGATGCTGACGCGCAAGGCCGACGCGCAGATGGACTTCGACTTTGCCAAGGTGGTCGAGGCGTCGCGCGACAATCCCGTCTGGTATCTGCAATATGCCAACGCCCGGATTTCGCGCCTGCGCAAGAAGGCGGCCGATGCCGGGATCGACCTGCCAGTGCCGGCTCCGGCACGGCTTGGCGCGCATGAATTGGGGCTGATCAAGCTGCTCGCCCAATTCCCGCGCACCGTCGAGGCGGCCGCGTCGGCGCGCGAGCCGCACCGGATCGCTTTCTATCTGGCCGACGTCGCGGCGGCGTTCCACGCCTGGTATAATCTGGGCAATGACGACCCGTCGGCGCGCATCGTGCTCGACAATGACCCCGAACTGACCGCGACGCGCCTTTATTTGGCCGACGGAATCGGGCAGGTTATCCGTAACGGGCTCTTCCTGATGGGGGTCGAGGCGCTCGAGGAGATGAATTGATGGTCGAGGGCAAGGATGCGGGGCAGGGCGACACGGGGCTGGGTCTCGACGATGAAGACCGGCTCCCTTGGCTCGAAGCGGCCGACGGGTTCGAGGAAGACGGCGAGGTTTCGCCGGTGCGCCTGCTCGTCATGGTTCTCGGCGGACTGCTGCTGATCGGAGCGGTGCTCGGCGGCCTGTGGTGGATCCAGAACGGCGGCGCGCGCGGCAAGGGCGAGCTGATCGCCGCGCAGCAGGGCGATTACAAGGTGGCGCCCGAAACCGACGGCGCGAGGACTTTCGAGGGCGAGGGCGACGTCGCCTTCTCCGCCAGCGAGGGTGCCGAGCCCGCGGGCAAGGTCGATCCGGCGCGGATGCCCGAAGAACCCGCTGTAACGCTGGCAGAGCGTCAGGCGGCCGCCAAGAAGGCGGCCCCGGCCCCGGCCCCGGCCAAGGGCGCTCCCCAAGAGAAAGCGAAGCCGGTTGCGCCGGCCAAGACCGCCGAGACCAAACCGGCGGCGCCGGCGCCGGGTTCGGCGATGATCCAGATCGGCGCCTTCAGCAGCGAGGGCGCCGCCGCCAAGGCATGGACCAATCTGTCGAAGCGTTTCGCCTATCTGGCCGAACTCAATAGATCGATTTTGCCCGCCAAGGTCGGCGACGGTACCGTGTATCGCTTGCGCGTGTCGGCGGGAACGGCGGCCAATGCATCGAATTTGTGCGGAAAATTGCGCGTTGCCGGTGAAAATTGCGTCGTCGTCCGCTGATTCGGCCCGCTTGGCCGCAGACTCCGTTGGTGCGATCCTGTCGCTATGGCATGTTCGCTTCCTGGTCGCTGCCTGAGGGGGCGGCGGCCGATGGAGGTTGATCGACGATGATACCCGCTATTTTCGGCCTGTCGGGCCCGACCCTCACCGACGACGAGCGCGCCTTTTTTCGCGACAGCGACCCCGCGGGATATATCCTGTTCGGGCGCAACATCGAAAATCGCGATCAGTTGCGGCGCCTGACCGACGAGCTTCGGACACTCGATGGCCGCGCCAATCTGCCGATCCTGATCGACCAGGAGGGCGGGCGCGTCGCGCGCATGAAATCGCCCGAATGGCCGCTTTTTCCGAGCGGCGCGGCGTTCGATGCCTTGTATGACCGCGCCCCTGCCAGCGCGATCGAGGCGGCGCGGCTCAACGCGATGGCGCTCGCCGTCATGCTCTCTGAAGTAGGCATTACCGTCGACTGCCTGCCGCTGCTCGACGTCCGCCAGCCGGGCGCGAGCGATGTCATCGGCGATCGCGCGCTCGGCAGCGAGCCAATGCGCGTTGCGGCGCTCGGCCGCGCGATCCTGGGCGGATTGCAGGCGGGCGGCGTCGTCGGCATCGTCAAGCATATCCCCGGCCACGGCCGCGCGCTGCTCGACACCCATGAAGCGCTGCCCACCGTGACCGCGTCGGATCGCGATCTGCAGACCGATCTCGCGCCGTTCGCGGCGCTCCGCGATGCCGCGATGGCGATGACCTGCCATGTCATTTTTGAAGCTTGGGACGCCGACCGGCCCGCAACGCTGTCGCCGGTCGTCATCGATAGTGTCATTCGCCAGCGCATCGGATTCCACGGCTTGCTGATGACCGACGACCTCGACATGAAAGCGCTGTCGGGCGACGTGCCGTCGCGCGCCGCCGACGCGATCGCTGCCGGCTGCGACATCGCGCTCAATTGCTGGGCGAGAATGGACGACATGATCGGCATAGCGAATGCGCTCGATCCGATCAGCACGGTATCGCTCGCGCGGCTTGAAGGCGCGATGGACCGGATCTCGGGCGACAGCGACGGCCGCGAGTTCGCGACGCTTGTCGATCAGCGCGACGCGCTGCTGGCGACGGCCTGAGCGCCGATGGAGGCGCTGCCGCTCGATTTCGAGATCGTGCCGGCGGCGCCCGAGCGCGACGATGCGCTGCAACTGTCGCTCGAAAGCTGGGAAGGGCCGCTCGACCTGTTGCTCGCGCTCGCGCGGAGCCAGAAGGTCGACCTCAAGCAGATTTCGATCCTTGCGCTGGTCGAGCAATATCTAACCTTCATCGCCGAGGCGCGCGAGCTGAAGCTGGAGGTCGCGGCCGATTATCTGGTGATGGCGGCGTGGCTCGCCTACCTTAAATCGGCGCTGCTGCTGCCCAAAGACCCGCTCGAGGACCCGTCGCCCGACGAACTGGCGCTGCGCCTGCAACTGCGCCTACAACGGCTCGCGGCGATGCGCGACGCAGCCGCGCGGCTCCTCGCGCGCGACCGGATTGGCCGCGACGTCTTCCTACGCGCAAAGCCCGAGGGGCTTCGAGACATCAAGGTGCGGCGCTGGGACGCGAGCCTCTATGACCTGCTCGCCGCCTATGGGCAGGTCAAGCTGCGCTCCGAACCCGTCGTGCACATGGTGTCGCGCCGCCCGGTGATCACGCTCGATGCCGCGCTGCATCACCTCCAGCGAATGCTGGGGGTAAAGCTCGACTGGGCCGAACTCGCCGATTTCCTGCCGTCCGATTATGACGGCCCGCTGCGCCGGTCGGCGATCGCATCGAGTTTCGTCGCCGCGCTCGAGCTGGCGCGGCAGGGGCGCGTCGAGCTGAAACAGGAAGGCGCCTTCGAACCACTTTATTTGAAAGCCGCAGGGGCATGATCGACGATCTTGAACGCGCGATAGAAGCGATGCTTTTCGCCAGCGACGAACCGCTCGATGCGCGGCAGGTCGCCGGGCGGCTCGGCGACGAAATGACGCCCGGACAGGTGAAGGCGATCATCGAAGCGATCGCGCGGCGCCATGCCGGCAGCGGGATCGAGCTCGTCGAGCGCGGCGGGCATTGGCATTTTCAGACGCCCGCCGACCTTGCGCATCTTTTGCGCCGCGAACGCGACGATCCGCGAAAATTGTCGCGCGCCGCCGCCGAGGTGCTGGCGATCATCGCCTATCACGAGCCCGTCAGCCGCGCCGAAATCGAAGCGATCCGGGGCGTTCAGACATCGAAAGGCACGCTCGACGTGCTGATGGAGGCCGAATGGGTCATGCCCGCCGGGCGCCGCGAAGTTCCGGGGCGGCCGCTGATCTACAAGACGACCGACGCTTTCCTGCAACATTTCGGCCTCACCAGCCGCAAGGACCTGCCGGGAATCGAGGATTTGCGTGCGGCGGGTCTGCTCGACCCGGTCGATCTCGCTTTCGAGGAAGCGATGGGCGAACTGGACCTAGTAAAAGACGGTGAAGAGGCTTAGATGAGCCCTTCAAGGAGAATTTGAGATGGGTAGCTTCAGCATCTGGCACTGGCTCGTGGTCGGGATTCTTGTCCTGCTGCTGTTCGGCAAGGGCCGCTTTTCCGACATGATGGGCGACGTCGCCAAGGGCATCAAAAGCTTCAAGAAGGGCATGTCGGAAGACGATACGCCGACCCCCGCGCCGAAGCAGATCGAGGGCCAGCGCGCGCCCGACGCCACCCCGGTTTCGACCCCGACGGCCGAGCACGACAAGCTCTGATCGCAGTCCGCTTGCGGGGGAAGTTTTAGGTCATGTTCGATGTTGCGCCCACCGAGTTGCTGCTCGTCGTGGTGGTGGCCTTGGTCGTTATCGGCCCCAAGGACCTTCCCAAGGCGATGCGCTTCGTCGGCAAATGGATGGGGAAGGCGCGCGGAATGGCGCGCCATTTCCGCGCCGGGCTCGACACGATGATGCGCGAGGCCGAACTCGAGGAACTGGAAAAGCAGTGGCGCGAGCAGAATGACGCGATCATGCGGGAGTTTCCGCGTATCGACGATGTGAACGCATCGCCAACGCCCGCCTCGACGCCGGTCACGGAACCCAAGCCCGCAACCGAGATCGATACCGACGGGGCGGCCGCCGCCAATCCTCCTGAAACGCACGCGGTGCCGCCCAAGGACGGCCCGTTGCCATGACCGAAGAAACGGTGGCCACTGCCGGGGACGAGGATGGCGGCGGCGGCAAGATGCCGCTGCTCGATCATCTGATCGAACTGCGCTCGCGCCTCTTGAAGTCGCTGCTTGCGATTGGCCTCGCCTTCGGCGTTTGCCTCTATTATGCGAAGCCGATCTTCGGCATTCTGGTCCAGCCGCTGGTCCGCGCGGGGCAGGGGAAGTTGATCTATACCCAGCTGTTCGAAGCCTTTTTTGTCGAGATCAAGGTCGCCTTGTTCGCAGCGACGATGATCGCCTTTCCGGTGATCGCCAACCAGTTGTGGAAATTCGTCGCGCCGGGGCTCTATCGCAAGGAAAAGCGCGCGCTGCTGCCCTTCCTGCTCGCGACGCCGGTGCTGTTCGCGATCGGTGCGAGCTTCGCCTATTTCATCACCATTCCGATCGCGCTCAAATTCCTGCTCGGCTATCAGGGCGACATCGGCGGAATCACGCAGGAGGCCCTGCCGTCGGTCGGCAATTATCTGAGCTTCACGATGCAGTTCATCATGGCGTTCGGCATCGCATTCCTGCTGCCGATCCTGTTGATGCTGATCGAACGGTCGGGGCTGGTGACGCGCGAGCAGCTGGTGTCGGCGCGCCGCTATATGATCGTGGCGGCCTTTGCGATCGCCGCAGTGTTCACGCCGCCCGACATTCTCAGCCAGCTGCTCCTCGCCGTGCCGCTAGTATTCCTGTACGAAATGTCGCTCTTCGCGATCTGGTTCACCCAGCGCCGACGCAAAACAGGCGCCGAAGAGGCGCCTGTCGAGCCTCTCGAAGAGGCTTAGGGTAAGCGGGCAAAGCCCGATTAATCGATCGCGTCGCTACCAGCCTGGCCAACGGACTCGATGTCGCGGCCGGCGCCCTTGACGGTATTGCAGCCCGTCACCAGGACGCTTGCCAATAGGGCGAGTATGATTGCGCGGAAGCTCGTCATATATTCTACCTCTCAGGATGTGGTGCAAAATGGCCCGGCACGCTTCGAGGGGGGGGAGGGAATGCGGGCCGGGCCAATGTTGCTGAGCAGCGCTGCGGGGGGGCGATGACCGCTGCTCGAATGGGAAACGACCGATGCGGCCGATAAGTTCCCAAAAAAAATCGCAGGCATGAAATTTTTTTCGCCGCTTTTGAATCGCTTGGATTTCAGCAGCTTGGCTTCAAAGCGTGGTGAGTCCGCTGAGCACGGCGAGGCCGAGGAACGCCAGAAAACCCATGGAATCGGTCGTCATCGTCACGAATATCGAACTGGCGACCGCGGGATCCTGATCGAGCCGGTCGAGCAGCAGGGGGATCGCGACCCCCGCGACCCCGGCAACGAAGATGTTCACGATCATCGCCGCGGCGATCACGCCGCCGAGCATGGGGTTACCGAACCAGAGCGCCGTCGCGGTGCCGGCGATGAGCGCGATCGTGCCGCCGTTGAGCAGCGCGATCTTCATCTCGCGCCAGATTGCGCGCCAGCTGTTCGAATCGGTGAGCTGGTTCATCGCGAGCGCGCGCACCGTCACCGCCAGCGTCTGCGTCCCGGCGTTGCCGCCGACCCCCGCGACGATCGGCATCAGCGCCGCGAGCGCGACCATATGTTCGATCGCGCCGCCGAATATTCCGACGATCGTCGATGCGACGAGTGCGGTGCCCAGATTGGCGATCAGCCAGCGAACGCGCGCGCTATAAGTCTCGCGGATCGGCTCGTTGATGTCGCCGTCGCCGGCGCCCGACAGGCGCAAAATATCCTCGCCCGCCTCTTCCTGAATGATGTGGACGATGTCGTCGACCGTGATCATGCCGACGAGCCGCCCCGCCTTGTCGACGACCGCGGCCGAGATCAGCGCATATTTCTGGAAGCGTAGCGCGACCTCTTCCTGATCCATATCGACCGGGATCAGCGTCTGTTCGCGTTTCATCACGTCACCGATCGCGATGTCGCGCGGGGTGCGCAATATCCAGCTCAGCTGGCAGGTGCCGACCGGGCGGTGCATCGGATCGACGACGAAGATTTCCCAGAAATCGCTGGCAAGCTCGGCATCCTCGCGCAGCCGGTCGATGACGTCGCCGACCGTGACATGCTCGGGCACCGCGACCAGGTCGCGCTGCATCAGGCGGCCCGCCGATTCCTCGGGGAAGGAAAGCGCGTCCTCGATCGCGGCGCGATCCTCGGGCTCCATCGCCTGAAGAACGGCCTGCTGCTCGTCCTCCTCCATATCCTCGATGATCGCGACGGCATCGTCGGTATCGAGTTCGGAGGCGAGTTCGGCGACCTGTTCGGGCGCAAGAAGGTCGATCAGCTCTTCGCGAACATAGTCGTTCATTTCCGCGAGCACGTCGGCGGAAAGCATGTCGCCGAGCACTGCGGCGAGCATCGGACGCTCGTCGGTGCGCGCGAGTTCGAACAGATCGGCGATGTCGGCGGGATGGAGGCGGCCGACGCGTTCGCGTGCGGCCTCGCCTTCGCCGGCTTCGGCGAGTTCGATCACGTCGCGGACGAATTCGGGTTTCAGCCGATCATCCTCGTCGAGTTCGGTTTCGGGCTCGCGGCTGACGGCATCGTCAACAATCGCCATATCATCCGGCGGCAGGGAATCTTCGCGTTTGTCCATCGCGCGGTCCTCCCTGGTCTCTTGCGGCGTCCGAGCCTTCCCCTAGAGCGGCCATGCTCCGATGGCAACGCCGTGACGGGCCCTTTCGGCAATTAGAGCGTGGCCTTGGCCGCCGCACCCCGCTATGGCACCGCCAACCCGACCATAGGAGTAACAATATGTCCGAAACCCTCACGCTTTCGCTGTCGACCGGCGACGTCGTCATCCGCCTGCGTCCCGACCTCGCCCCGCAACACGTCGAGCGCATCACCAGCCTTGCGAAGGACGGCTTTTACGACGGCGTCGTGTTCCACCGCGTGATCCCCGGCTTCATGGCGCAGGGCGGCGACCCGACGGGCACCGGCATGGGCGGCAGCCAGCTTCCCGACCTGCCGCAGGAATTCAACAGCGAGCCGCACGTCCGCGGCGTCTGTTCGATGGCGCGCGCGCAGAACCCGAACAGCGCGAACAGCCAGTTCTTCATCTGCTTCGACGACGCACGCTTCCTCGACAACCAATACACCGTCTGGGGCGAAGTCACCGAAGGCATGGAAAATGTCGACGCGCTGCCCAAGGGCGAGCCGCCGCGCGAGCCCGGCAAGATCGTCAAGGCGACCGTCAGCTAGTCGTTGAAAATCCCCGCTTCGGCGGGGATTTTTTATTCGCCGATAAAGCCGTTGAGTCGCTCGCAGGCCGCGACCCAGTCTTCCTTGAACGCTTGCACGACCTGTCCGGCGCCCATCGCCTCGTTCATCAGGCCGACGCCCTGACCAACCCAGTAGGTGGCGAGCGCCTTGGCGCCCTCGTGGCCGCCTTCGGACAATTTATCGACCTTGCGGAGCGCGGGTTCGCTGACCAGCGACTGGAGCGGCATCGGCAAGGGCTTGGGCGCACCCTCGGCCTCCCACGCGTCGGTCCATGGCGAACGGAGCTGGCGCGACGGCTTGCCGGTGCGGCTCTTCGACCGCACCGTGTCGCGCGCCGAGGCGGCTAGCATCTTTTCCTTCACGACCGGGTTGGTTTCGGCCTCGGCCGTCGTCAGCCATACCGATCCGCACCAGGCCCCATGCGCGCCCATCGCCATCGCCGCCGCCATCTGGCGCCCCGTGACGATGCCGCCCGCGGCGAGGATCGGCGTGTTCGCGCCGATCGCCTCGACCGCCGCCGCGACCTCGGGCACGAGCACCATCGTCGCAACCTCGCCGCAATGGCCACCCGCTTCGCCGCCCGCGACGACCAGGATGTCGACGCCCGCGCGGACCTGCGCCAGCGCATGGTCGCGCGTGCCGACGAGCGCGGCGACCGGGACATTGTGGCGCTTGCCGAGTTCGAGCATCAGCGGCGGCGGGACGCCGAGCGCGTTGGCGATCAGCCTGATCGGGTGGCGGAAAGCGACTTCGAGCAGTTTCGCTGCGCCATCCTCGTGCATATTGTCGCCAAAGCTCTGGCGCGTTTCCATCGCCGCCTCGAGCCCCGCTGCATCGACGTCGAATTTGCCGAGCAGGTCGGCGGCGAACTGCAGGTGGCTTTCGGACACCTTCGCCGTGCTAGACGACGGCGCGTCGCCCTTGCCCGCGAAGCTGTTCGGTACGATCAGATCGACGCCATAGGGGCGGCCGCCGATATGCTCGTCGATCCATGCGAGTTCCTCTTCGAGCCGCTCGGGCGGCAGCGCGGCGGCGCCGAAGACGCCCATGCCGCCGGCTTTCGACACGGCGACGACGACGTCGCGGCAGTGCGAGAAGGCGAGGAGGGGGAATTCGATGCCGAGCATCGTGCAGATGGGGGATTGCATGGGGCCTCTCCGATTTTGTCGATTTTAGCGTATATCGCCTATGTCAGCGCTAGTTTACGTAAACGTCAAGTTGATTTGCTCGGCAGGCGGATTATCGCGGTGGACATGACCCAATTCACGCTCCCCGATTTCGACCTCGATGCCTTTGTTCGCGCCACTTTGGCCGAAGATCTGGGCGCGGGGGGCGACATTACCTCGATGGCGACGATCCCCGCCGACGCGCGCTTCGGCGGGGTGATGGACAGCCGCGATGCGATCATCGTCGCGGGGCTGCCGATCGCCGAGCGATTCTTTCGCGCGCTCGAACCCGGCATGGAGATCGAGATCCTGGCCGAAGAAGGCGTCGAAGTTGCCGCGGGAAGCGACCTGATGCGCCTGTCGGGCAATGCACGCGCGATGCTGACCGCCGAGCGGTCGGCGCTTAACACGGTGCAACATCTGTCAGGAATCGCGACGATGACGCGCCAATATGTCGATGCGCTCGCGGGCACCGGCGCGACCTTGCTCGACACGCGCAAGACGATCCCCGGCCTGCGCGTGCTCGAGAAATATGCGACGCGGATGGGCGGCGCGAAGAATCATCGCATGGGCCTGTGGGATGCCGCGATGATCAAGGACAATCATGTCGCGGTCGCGGGATCGGTCGAGGAGGCGGTGCGCCGCGCGGTCGATGCGGGGATCGCCGACATCATTGTCGAGGTCGATCGCGTCGCGCAGGTCGAACCCGCGCTGAACGCCGGCGCGACGCATCTGCTGCTCGACAATATGGGGCTCGGCGAACTGCGCCAATGTGTCGCGCTGGTGGGAGGCAAGGTGCCGACAGAAGCCTCCGGGGGCGTGCGGCTCGACACGATTGGCGACATCGGCGCGACGGGGGTGACCTATGTCTCGGTCGGGCGGTTGACGCAGTCGGCCCCGGCGGCGGACATCGGGCTCGACTTTGCGCTGGCTTAGCGCCGCCGCGCTGGCGCTGATGCCGGTCGCGGCGCACGCGCAGGCGCTGTCCTGCTCGGTGCCCGACCGCATCCCCGTCCCGCGCCTCGAACAACCGCGCCGGGGCGAACCGGTGCGCAAGCCCGCGATCACCGGCTATCTGCTGGCCATGAGCTGGTCGCCGCAACATTGTGCCGATGTGCGAAACCCCAAAGGAGCGCGCGACCGCTTTCAATGTTCGGGCGAGAACGGCCGTTTCGGCTGGGTGCTCCATGGGCTGTGGCCCGAGACCGACAGTCGCGGCTATCCGCAATGGTGCCGCCCGGCGAAGATCGTGCCGAAGCCCGTGCTGAGGAAGCATCTGTGCATGACGCCGTCGGCGCAGCTTCTCCAGCACGAATGGGCGAAGCACGGGACGTGCATGAGCCCGCACCCCGCGGCCTATTTCCGCTCGGCCGAAATATTGTTCGGTGCGGTGCGCTTTCCCGACATGAAGGCGCTCGCCGCGAAACCGCAGACCGCGGGCAGCATCCGCCGCGCCTTTGCCGCCGCCAATCGCGGGGTCACAGCGCCGATGATCGCGGTGTCGGTCGGCCGTGAGGGCTGGCTCGACGAAGTGCGGCTTTGCCTGGGACCGCGGATGAAGCCCGCGCGGTGCAAGCCGTTCCAAGCGGGGGCGAAAGAGGGGCGCCGCGTGCGCGTGCGGCCGATGGCCGGAGGTTAAGCCGCGAGGCGGAAAGCGTCCCGCCATGGGACGGCTCGCGCGTTAACACTCTTTTAACCTTACCGATTCGTTAACATCGCCCTAGCTTCGGGTCATGGACTCGGACGATCATATCGACATTCGCGAGCGCGTGCGGGCGCATGGCGTGCGGCAATTGGCGATCGCGCGGCTCAATGCACCGGCGGACTGGCAGGGCGAGCTGCGCGCCGCGCTCGCGGCGCACCGCGAACCGGTCACGATCTGGTCGAAGAATGACTTGCGGCTGTTTCTGCAGAGCTTTGCGGTTTTCTTTACCGCGACGATGATGTTTTTGATTTGAGGCCGGGTTTCGAGCGGAACTAGCCAATAGAAATGTGCACCCCGGCGAAAGCCGGGGCCCAGAATTCCAACGCTAATGCTGAGCTTTCTCGCACTGGGCCCCGGCTTTCGCCGGGGTTCACGAGGGGGCCGCTCCCCACCCCAAAGCGGAAACAGGTGTGTCGTCGCCGCTTCCGGTCAGTCGCAAGCCCGGTGCAGCTTGACCGCGAGCCACGCGGAGATCAGACACATGGCGGCGCTCATCAGCAGTTGGTCGACGACGCCGATCCCGGCGAAGCCGAGGCCCATCGCGAGGAGCGAGCCCGCGACCATTGCGCCCGAATTGACGATGTTGTTCGCGGCGACGGTTCGCGCGGTCTGGTCCTTGGGGACGGTGGTGGTCAGGAAGGCGTAGAGCGGCACGACGAACATGCCGCCGCTGATCGCGATGCCGAGCAGTGCGGCGAGGAGCGGGATGACGTCGGGGTGGCCGAGGAAGCCTTCGATCCCATACATCACGCCCGACGGGTCATGTTCCCAGTTGCGGCACACCCAATAGAAGGCGACGACGAAGACGCCCATCACGATGACGCTGGCGGGGCTGTAGCGCGCCGATACCTGCCCTTTGAGCAGGCGGTTTACCGCGACCGACCCGATCGCGATGCCGATCGAGAAGATCGCGAGGAACAGGCTGGCGACGCTTTTGTCGGCGTGGAGGATATTCTTCACGAGCGGCGGGAACTGGATGAACAGCACCGCGCCGATCGTCCAGAAAAAGCTGATCGACAGGATCGCGAGATAGAGGCGCGGGATGTGCATCGTGCCGCGAACGAGTGCGATCGACGAGCGGATGATGTGCCAGTCGATTCCCGTTTCCTCATGCTCGGGCGGGGCGGGGGGCACCTTGCGTCCGGTCCAGTAACCGAGGCCGGCGACGAGGACGACGCCGAGCGCCGCCCATTCAACGTCGATCACGCCGGCGAGGATCGTGCCCGCGAGGATCGCGATATAGGTGCCCGCCTCGACGAGCCCGGTGCCCGCTAGCACCTCGTCGCTTTGCAGGTGCTGCGGCAGGATCGCATATTTGATCGGGCCGAAAAATGTCGAGTGGATGCCCATGGCGAAGAGCGCGAGCATCATGAGCGGGATCGCGATCAGATGCACCGCGAAGCCCATCCACGCGAGGACGAGGCCGAGCCCGCCGACCAGCATGATCAGGATTTCGCAGAATTTGACGATGCGGATGATCCGCGCCTTGTCGCGCGTATCGGCGAGTTGGCCCGCCAGCGCGGAGAGCAGGAAAAAGGGCAGGATGAAGAGCCCCGTCGCCACCGCGCTGAACAGGGTTTCCGAGGCTTCGTCGTTGAACACGCCGTAAACGACGAAGAGCACCATCGCGTTCTTGAACAGATTGTCGTTGAATGCGCCGAGGAGCTGGGTGACGAAAAGAGGCAGGAACCGGCGTTGCTTCAATAGCGCAAAGGAGCCGGTCATGCGTGGTCCAATCTCTTCAAACTTGTTCGGTCACCACGCAAACCGCGGGCAATTTGGTTGTCGCCCGGGGGGCTTATCGGCTAGGGCGGACAGGGTCAAAGGTCATTTTGGACCGCCTATATCGACGGGGATCATGCTCAGCCTTCCCAACATCCTGACCCTTTCGCGAATCCTCGCGGTTCCCATCCTGCTATTCCTCCTGTGGCCGGGGGTGCGCGAGGGATCGCACCAGCCGCTCGCGATCGACTATGCGCTCGCCTTCGGCCTTTACTGCCTGATGGGCATTACCGATTATTTTGACGGCTATGTTGCACGATCGCGCGGGATCGTGTCGCGGCTGGGCGCCTTCCTCGACCCGATCGCCGACAAGATTATGATCGCGGCGGTGATCCTGCTGCTGGTCTTCACGCGTGACATCGCGGGATATCATGTCGTCGCCGCACTGATGATCCTACTACGCGAGATCATCGTGTCGGGCCTGCGCGAATTCCTCGCGACCTTGCAGGTGTCGATGCCGGTGACGCAACTTGCCAAATGGAAGACCACCTTCCAGCTCGTCGCGTTCGGCGCGCTGATCCTCGCGGGCGCCCTGCCGGCGATGGTGTGGATCAAGAGTATCGGGCTCGTTTCATTGTGGGGTGCGGCGGTGCTGACGCTGATCACCGGCTGGGATTATCTGCGCGTCGGCCTGAAGCATATGGATTGATGATGCTCGATATCGCCTATTTTTCCTGGGTACGCGAGCGGATGGGTGTTGCGGGCGAAACGGTGGAAGTGCCCGCCGATGTCGCCGACGTCGCCGCGCTGCTCGCATGGCTCGGCGCGCGCGATGAGCGCGGCGCGCTGGCTTTCGCCGAGCCGCACCGCATCCGCGCGGCGATCGACGGGGCGATGATGGGGCCCGCCGCGCCGCTTTCGGGCGCGCGCGAGGTCGCGCTGTTCCCGCCGGTTACCGGCGGATGATCCGCGTTCTCGTCCAGCCCGCGGCAATCGACGTCACCGCCGAGTTCGACCTGCACGATGCCGGCGGGCACGGCGCGAGCGCGAGTTTCATCGGGCGCGTGCGCGGCGACGACGGGCTGACCGAATTGTTCCTCGAACATCATCCGGCGATGACAGAGGCGGGACTTGCCGCGCTCGCGCATGCCGCGGCCGATCGCTGGAAGCTGTCGGCGCTGACATTGATCCACCGCGTCGGGGCGATGGCGCCCGGCAACACGATCGTGCTGGTGCTGGCGAGCAGCGCGCACCGCGCCGAGGCGCTGGCGGCGTGCGAATTTCTGATCGACCGGCTGAAGACGGATGTGATGCTGTGGAAGCGCGAGAGCTTCGCCGATGGGCGGGTGGCGTGGGTCGAGGAGCGCGAGGGCGATCAGCGCCGTGCGGAGCGGTGGGAATAGATCATCAGATGAAGCGGGGCGCCGCTTTGGGATGGAGGGCTGCCATGGCCTTCTTTCTTCGTCCGAGGCTGGTCGGTGCAAGTGCCGGGGATATTCCAAAGTTCAGTAAAGTTCAGCCCCATGCGCGCGCCGATCCGGACCTTGCTGCGGGCCAGCAAGCGACCGCTTTTATCCGACAAATGAAAGAGCCGGAATGAAGGCTGACACAGCCGGATAATGTAGGAAAGGCCTATTTGGGCGATGCCCGCTTTCGGGTGGTGAGCGGCCGTTGCTGCAATTTTAGTCCCTCCCCTGAAGGTGAGGGGCTTTCTTCTCCCTACGGCCGCAACCGGTCGTTATCCGACCTTCGTCATGCTACCTGATGCTTCCTGAAAATATCCGCGAGCAAGCGGAATTCGTCGGCGCGCGGGCTGCCCTTGCGCCAGACGAGCGCGATCGTGCGCCAGTCATGCTCCGAATCGAGCGGGCGCGTGTCGATATCGGTGTGATCGAGGATACCCGCCTCGATCGCCATCTGCGGCAGCATCGTGATGCCGAGGCCGTTATCGACCATCTGGACGAGCGTGTGGAGCGACGTGCCCATCATCCGCGCTCCGGCGCGCAGTTCGGGACGGTTGCACGCGGCGAGGACATGGTCCTTCAGGCAGTGCCCGTCCTCGAGCATCAGCATCTGCGCTGGGTCGAGCTGGTCGGCGCTGACCATGGCGGGAAGGTCTTCGCTCTGCTCGCCGGGAAAGGCGACGAAGAGCGCGTCGTCGAACAGATTCTCGGCTTCGACATCGCCGCATGCATAGGGAAGTGCGAGCAGCACGCAGTCGACGGTGCCGTGGTGGAGCGATTCGCATGCCTGCGCGCTCGGTTCCTCACGCAGGAACAGCTTGAGCGACGGGCGTTCCTTGCGCAGCCGCGGCAGCAGGCCGGGGAGGAGGAAGGGCGCGATTGTAGGGATGACGCTCATGCGCAGTTCGCCGACGAGCGGCGCCGACGCGGCCGCCGCCATATCGGCGAGTTCCTCGGCCTCGCGAAGCACGCGGTGCGCCTTTTCGACGATCGCGTTGCCGAGCATGGTGAAGCGCACGACGCGGCGCGTGCGCTCGACGAGCGTTTGGCCGAGCAAAGTCTCGAGCTCGCGGATGCCCGCCGACAATGTCGACTGGGTGACGTTGCACGCATCGGCGGCGCGGCCGAAATGGCCATGCTCGTGGAGCGCGACGAGATATTGCATCTGCTTCAGCGAAGGGAGGTAATTGTGCATTGATCGAATGTAGCAATTAACCGGGCGATTTCGAGAGGCATTCTCGATTGAATTTCGCCGCCATAATGGCGGCGCTTCTTGTCGTTCCGCGCGCCGCCGTGATAGTCAGGGCGCATCAACCGGTGCGGAGGGGCGGATGGCGATTTCCCGATTTCTGATCGGCGGCGTGGCGAGCGCGCTGCTCCTTACCGGCGGACTGTTCATGTGGAAGGGCCATACGCAGATCGCCGAAGAGGAGGTGTTGCCCGAGCCGCCGCCCGCCTTGCCGGCGATTCCGGTGGCGGCGGCGAATGCGCCGAAGCGCGGCCCGGCGCCGCCGGCGCTGCCCGCCGCGAAGGAGGCCTCGCGCGAGGAGCGGCGCTTCAACCGCTTCGACCGCGACCGCAACGACAAGATCAGCCGTGTCGAACTGATGTCGTCGCGCACCGCGGCGTTCCGTAAGCTCGACAAGGACGGCAACAATCTGCTGACCTTCGAGGAGTGGGCGGTGACGACGGGCACCCGCTTTGCCGGGGCCGATGCCGACAGGTCGGGCGATCTGACGCGCGCGGAGTTCGCGACGACGGCGCCGAAGCGGGCGGTAAAGGCGAAGTGTAGTTGCTGAGGGGCAGGAAAATATCGTCGCCCCCGCGAAGGCGGGGGCCGCTGGCAGCGTAGCACAAGGCCGATGGCGGCCCCCGCCTTCGCGGGGGCGACGGTTATGCGGCGACGCCCTCCGCCTGCTTCATCCACTCCGCGAGCTTCGCACCTGCGCGTTGCGTATAGCCCAATTTGCGGTCCTTCTTGCGCACATCCTCGGCGAGCGGCGGGAAAAGGCCGAAGTTGACGTTCATCGGCTGATAGGATGACGCGTCGGCGCCGCCGGTAATGTGGCCGAGCAGCGCGCCGAGCGCGGTTTCGGGCGGCGGCGGGGGCAGGGTGCGGCCGCCAAGCTCGGCAATGGCGAAACGTGCGGCGACGAGGCCGATCGCGGCGCTTTCGACGTAACCTTCGCAGCCGGTGATCTGCCCTGCGAAGCGGATATGCGGGGCGGATTTGAGGCGGAGCTGGCCGTCGAGCAGTTCGGGCGAGCGGATGAAGCTGTTGCGGTGGAGACCGCCGAGGCGCGCGAATTCGGCCTTTTCGAGCCCGGGGATGGTGCGGAACAGCTCGACCTGTGCGCCGTGCTTGAGCTTGGTCTGGAAGCCGACCATGTTCCAGAGCGTGCCGAGCGCGTTGTCCTGCCGCAACTGGACGACCGCATAGGGCCAGCGCCCGGTGCGCGGATTGTCGAGGCCGACGCCCTTCATCGGGCCGAAGCGCAAGGTTTCGGGTCCGCGCTCGGCCATCACCTCGATCGGCATGCAGCCTTCGAAATAGGGCGTGTCCTTTTCCCAGTCCTTGAAGTCGGTCTTTTCGCCGTCGACCAGCCCCTGGACGAAGGCGTGGTACTGGTCCTTGTCCATCGGGCAGTTGATATAGTCCTTGCCGTCGCCGATCGGCCCGACCTTGTCCCAGCGGCTCGCCATCCACGCGACGTCCATGTCGATGCTGTCGCGGTAGACGATGGGGGCGATCGCGTCGAAAAAGGCGAGCGCGTCCTTGCCCGTCGCGGTGCCGATGCTGGCGGCGAGGCCAGCGGCGGTGAGCGGGCCGGTCGCGACGATTGTGAGGCCCTCGGCGGGCAACGTGTCGATGCGTTCGCGGACGATAGTGATATTGGGGTGCTCCGACAGCGCCTTGGTGACGCCGCCCGAGAAGAGGTCGCGGTCGACCGCGAGCGCGGAGCCTGCGGGGACCTTGGTCGCGTCGGCCTCGCGCATGATGATCGAGCCCAGCGACCGCATTTCGCGGTGGAGCAGGCCGACGGCGTTGCTGTCGCCGTCGTCGCTGCGGAAGCTGTTCGAGCACACCATCTCGGCAAGCGCGTCACCCTGATGCGCCGGGGTCATGTCGCCGCCCCCGCGCATTTCGGAGAGGCGGACGCGATAACCCGCCTCGGCGAGCTGCCATGCCGCCTCGGAGCCCGCGAGGCCGCCGCCGATGATGTGAATGTCGTGCGCCACTATTTACCCTAAACGTTGACTTGCAGTTCGTCCGCCGCGCACTAGGCCCATTGAAAGCAAGATGCAAAGGGGTGGGCGATGAACGGCGAACAGGGTTGGGATCGGGCGCGGTGGCTGTGGTGGCTGGCGCTAGCGGGCGGGATCAGCTTCTTTGTGGCGGTGTTTCAGCGGCTCGACGGGCCGGCCATCTGGGCATGGAAGACGAGCGGCGTCGCTTTTCTGGCGCTGTGGGCCGCGGCGAATGCGCGCGAAAGGAACGGCTGGCTGATCGCGGCGGCGCTCGGTTTCGGAGCGCTCGGCGACTGGCTGCTCGACGCGAAGGGACTCGAGACGGGCGCGGTCGCGTTCGTGGTGGGGCATGTCATCGCGATCATCCTGTATCTGACCAACCGGCGCGCTCAGCTGACGCCATCGCAGCGTCTGCTCGGCTGGCTGACGATGCCCGCGGCGCTCGCGATCGTCTGGGGCATGCTGAGCCCCGCGCCGGGATGGTGGCACGCCGCCGTCTATTCGCTGTTCGTCGCCGCGATGGCCGCCGTGGCATGGACCAGCCGCTTCCCGCGCTACCGCACCGGGATCGGCGCGATGCTCTTCCTCGCGAGCGATCTGTTTATCTTTGCCGGGGAGGGTGAAGTGCTGTCCAAGGACGTCACGATGTGGCTCGTCTGGCCGCTCTATTTCGGGGGGCAGGCGTTGATCGCGTGGGGCGTGGTCAGCACCTTGTCCAAAGAGGCGCGCGCCTGATCAGGAAGGCGGCGCGGCTTCGCCGACGAGCAGCGCCTCGATATCGGGGATCGGGCGGTCGGTCATTTCCTTGACATGCTCGCCGACGATCCTTGCACCGACCTCTTTATGCCATAGCGGGCGAAGCTCGCCCATCGTGCGCGCGGGCGCGATTACCACGAGCGCGTCGAACTGGCCGGCGAGCGCCATCGCATTGACCTTTTCGGCGAGATCGCGCGCGAAGCGGTCTTCCTCTTGCTGATGGAAATCGGCTTCCTCCATCGTGTCCTGAAAGCCGCCGGCACCGGCAGGGCGGCTCGATCGGCCCGCGGCGTCGGTCTTGATATCGCTGTCCTTACGATCCTCGCGCTCGCGGTGCGAGGCCGTGCGCAGGTCGATCTGCTGTTCGTCGCCCTGGTTGCGCAGGAACAGCGCCTTGCGGCCATCGGCGACGAGGACGAGGCTGTTGTTGGGGAGGGTCATGTCTCTTGCTCCTTCTTTCGGGAGCAACGCGCGGGGCCGGGGCGGGGTTTCGTTATCCCTCCCACGCCGCGATCGTCGTGCGGTGGAGCAGGCGGTCGTGGCCGTCGTAGCCGCCGGTCGCGCGATGGAGCACCGAACGGTTGTCCCACATGATCAGCATGTCGGGCTCCCAGACATGGGTATAACGAAACTCCTCGCGGCCCTGCCACTGGATCAGTTCGTAGAGCAGGGGCAGACCCTCGGCGTCGTCGAGCCCGTCGAAGCCGATGATATAGCCCGCGCAGCCGAAGAGGCCCTTGCGGCCCGTTTCGGCATGGTCGCGGACAAACGGATGAAGCTGTGTTTCGAGCGCCTCGTCGCCCGAGCGGATGTCCATGCTGCGATTCTTGTCGTTTGCGCCATACATGCCCTGCGGCGCGTAGCCCGCACGCGCACTGTGGATCGCCTGCAATCCTTCGACGCGCGCGCGAAGATCGGCGGGCATCGCGTCGAGCGCGGCGTGCTGGTTGGCGAATTCGGTGTTACCGCCGACGGGCGGGATTGTGATGCCGAAAAGGCAGGTGCCGGCGGGCGGGCGGGCCTGAAAGCTCCAGTCGCTGTGCCAGTTTTCGGCGAAAAGCGGCGCGGTCTCGTCGGCCTTGCGCTTCACCGCGATGATATGGTCGTGGCCGGGGATCGGGCGAATGAAGGGATCGTCGCCGAAGCCGCCGAAATAGCCGGTGAAACGCTCGAGATCCGCCTCGCTCATTTTCTGGTCGGGGAAGGCGAGGACATGATGGTCGAGCCATGCGGCGCGGATGCCGGCGATCGTTCCGGCGTCGAGCGGCCGCGTCAGGTCGACACCAGTCACGCGTGCGCCGCACGCCTGGCCGCTGGGGGTGATGGTGAGCGTCATGCAGGGATGCTGCGCCGATTGCGGCGTGCGGTCAATCGGCAGCGGTAAAGCGCCCCGAAAGATCGCCGAACCGATGGGGCCGGGGCGGCAAGGCATCGGCAGTTCAGCCAGGCGCCATCTTTGCCGCCCTAATCTGGTCCGCGGGGGCAAGACGGAGAAGACAGATGTTCCTGTTCAAGAAACTGGCGTTGACCGTGCTGATCGGTGCCAGCGCCCTCGCGGCGCTACCCGCCGAAGCCGAAGCGCGCGACCGCCATCACCGCCATAGCTATTACAGCGACCGCGATTACGACCGGTATCGCGACTACCGGCGTGATTATCGGCGCGACTATCGCCGCGACCGCCGCGATTATCGCCGCGATCGCCGGGACTATTATCGCGACCGCCGCTATTATTGCCGCCGCGGCAGCGGGACGACGGGCCTGATCGTCGGCGGCGCCGCGGGCGCCCTGCTCGGCCGCGAGGTCGACCGGTACGGCGACCGCCTGCCGGGCACGATCATCGGCGGTGCCGCCGGTGCGCTGATCGGGCGCGAGATCGATCGCGGCGGTCGTCGCTGCTGATCGGCAGACGCTTGCCGGCTGGCGCTTGCATGGCGTCAGCCGGTCGGCCGATTGCGGTCTGCGAATAAGATAGTAGAGTGGCTTCCAGCGGAAGATAGTCCCGCTGTTTGTGGTGGAGGCCGCTGATGAAGTTTCTGGCAAAATTCGCGATGGTGGCGGGTCTCGGCCTGTCTCTGGCGGTGATCGCGCCGCAGGGCATCGCGGCGCTTCAGCAAGGCGCGAAGGCGCCCGATTTCACGCTGAGCGCGGCGCAGGGTGGCAAGCCGTTCAACCTGTCGCTGAAGGAGACGCTGAAGAAGGGGCCGGTGGTGCTCTATTTCTTCCCCGCCGCCTTCACTCCCGGCTGCACGATCGAGGCGCATCTGTTCGCCGAAGCAAGCGACGACTTCAACAAGCTGGGCGCGCGCGTCGTCGGCGTAACCGCGGGCAATATCGATCGCGTCGCCGAATTTTCCAAATCCGAATGCCGCGACAAATTCGCTGTCGCCGCAGATCCGGGGGCGAAGGTCGCGGCGAAATATGATTCGACGATGCGGCGCCCCGACGGGACGATGCTGTCGAACCGGACATCCTATGTCATCGCGCCGAACGGGACGATCCTGCTGAGCTACACCGACAGCAAGCCGCAGGCGCATGTCGAAAAGACGATGGCGGCGGTGCGCGCGTGGAAAGCCCGGAAACGCTGATACCGATCCGCCCGATTGAGGCCTACACAAGCATCGACTATAGGGGCGGCCGCGAAATCGTCGCGATCGCCTCCCGCCCGCAGCCGCCGGGCGCATGGGGCCAGGGAGACCCCGATGTCGAAATCCGTTTTCCTCGATGATCTGAAGATCGGCCAGCAATGGCATGGCGGTCCGATCGAGATGACCGAGGCGGATATCATCCGCTTCGCGAGTGAATATGATCCCCAGCCGATGCACATCGACACCGCGGCGGCGGCGAACGGGCGCTTTGGCGGAATTATCGCCAGCGGCTGGCACGTTGCCGCGGTCGTGATGCGCGATTTTGTCGAAAAAGCGCCTTTCGGCGATACGCCGCTTCTCGGCCTGAAAATCGACGATCTGCAGTGGCGCCTCGCCGTGCGTCCCGGCGACGTGCTGCGCATCACGCGCGAGGTCCTCGACATCGCGCGCTCGCGAAGCAAGCCCGATCGCGGCGTGCTGACCATGCGGATGACCGTGACCAATCAGGAGGACGCGGTCGTGATGTCGTTCGTCAACCTGATGCAGATGCCGGCGCGCATCGACGTCGGCAACTGATCGCGGGCCGGCCCCGGCGCGCTACTTCGGCGGTCCGCTGTATCCCGCCGCCGTCCGCAGTTCGTCGGCGTCCATGACATAGCCGTCGCTGACCACGGTCACGACGCGGCGGAGCGCGCCGAGGTCGGTCGCGGCGTCGCCGTCGACCAGAACCATGTCGGCTTCCTTGCCCACCGCGATCGAGCCGGTGCGCTTGTCGGCGCCGACGACGCGCGCCGGAAGGATCGTCGCGCTCTGGATCGCCTCGGCGGGGGTGAAGCCCGCCTGCCGGTAGATTTCGAGTTCGCGGATCAGTTCGATCCCCCAACCGTCGGTGCCGGCTACGATCGGCACGCCGGCCTTGTGCAACCGGCGCACGAGTTCGACCATCTTCGCATAGCTTTTGCGGTAGTCGTCGCGCGTCAGCCCCTCGACGAGCGGATAACCGCCCGCGGTGAACGCGGACCGTTCGATGACGGGCGAGATGATGCCCATATAGGGGGCATAAGCCGGATGCGGCTTGCCGCCGTCCTGCGTCAGCATGCCTTCGAAGATCACGATTGTCGGGTCGACGATCGTCTTTTTCGCTGCGAGGTCGGCGATGAAGCCCTTCATCAGCGGGGCGTCGAGGTCGACGTCCTTGAAGTAGCGCGCGGGCCCTTCCATCCGCGCCCTTGTGTTCGACTTGTCGATTACCTCGCGCGGCATCGATTCCATCACGACGAAATTGAGGTGGGTGAGCTCGTCATAGCCGGCGGCGACCGCCTCGCTCGGCTTCATCGTCGCGGGGACATGGCCGTGGACGTGGAGGCCGAGCTTGTGCGCCTCGGCGGCGGCGGGCGCGATCCACGCCGGGTTCATCGAGGTGTAGAATTTGACGCCCCAGAGGCCCGCTTCCTTGACGCGGCGCACGGCCGCGATCGCCTCTTCGGCGCTGCTGACCACCTCGGCGCCCTGCGCCGCGAGCGGGTCCTTCTTGTCGATGATGACCGAGATGAAGGGCTCGCCCATCAGCAAACTGCCCTCGGCACGGCGTTTCGTCGCGTCGACCGCGCGATTGAAGGTCGTACCGGGGCTGCGGAAGCTGGTGATGCCGTTCGCCATGTTCGAGAGCACGTCCCAATCGTCGCCGATGTGGAGGTGGCTGTCCCAGATACCCGGCACCAGCGTCTTACCGCGCCCGTCGATCAGGCGCGTCCCGGCGGGCGCCTTCAGCGATCCGGCGGCGCCGATCGCGGCGACCTTGCCGTCCCGCGCGAGCACCGCGCGGGATGCGAGGAATGTCCCCTTGTCGGCGTCGAACAGCTGGACATTGTCGAACAGCACCGGCGCCTTGGCGGCGGGGGTCAGGAAACGGCTGGCGACGCCGGCGACCGCTTCGGCCGTCGCCTTTTCCTGAACGTCGCGGAGTTGCTTGAGCGCGCCCTCATAGCCTGCCGGGATCACCGAGATATAGCTGATGTCGGCGAAGTGGCGCTTGTTTTCGTCGAGCCAGACGGGGAGCGGCGAGGGCAGGATGCCGCTGATGAAGGCGAGCTGGACCGTCTTGGCGCCGTCGGGCCCCTGAATGACCTCGGTCGGGCCGAAGGTCATGCGGCCCTTGCCGCTCGGCAGGAAGGCGAGCCCGGCGTCGCCCGCGGCGGCGAGCGCGTCGATCAGCGGGGCGTTGGCGATGCCGACGCCGCCCGCCGGGATATACCAACCGCCGGCGGCGGCTTCGCCCGCATCATTGGCGGTTTTCCAGCTCGCGCGGCCGTTTGCGACGCGAAACTCCTCGGCCGCGTCGCCCGACATGGTGACGCCGCGGACGGTCAGTCCCGCGATCGTGCCGTCGGGGCCGAAGGTCGTGACCTGATCCATCTCGGTGATCCAGCCGCGCAGTTCCTGCGACCAGCGATAGGCCGTGCGGCCATCTGGGAGCTGCCAGCGCCACTGGTTGCCGTGCTGCCCGGCTTCGGAGACGACGGAATAGCGCACCGCATCGGCGGGGGGCTTCAGCAATTCCTCTTTGGGGACGGGCTTCGACTGCGCGGTGGGCGCGGTCTCTTCATGGGCGTGGACGGCGACGGGTGCGGCGGAGGCCAGCAGGGCGGCGATCAACAGGAGGCGCATCTTCTCTCTTCCCCAAAGAACGGACGGCGTAAGGTCCGGCGATGGTGGGGAATTTCAGCGCACGAAGCAAGATGCGGCTGTCAGCAGTCGCGCTTCTGGAGGCTCACCACTGCATGGATCGGCAGTTCGGCGTAGATGTGCGGGAAGAGGTCGCCGCCGCGCGCGGGTTCCCACCGGATGGCGTCGCCGAGGAGGACAAGGTCGACCTCGGCGATCATCAGCCCGGTTTCGCCCGCGAAATATTTGACGATCGTCGCCTCGAGCTGCTCGGCGGTCGACAGGTGGATATAGCCGTCGGCGATATCCACCGGTGCGCCGCGGAACACGCGCTCGCGCTCGAAATCGGCCCATTGCTGCTGGGTTAGCACCTTGAAGGCCGTCGATGCGGTCATTCGGGCGCTGCCTCCGTGGGGGCTTCGGATTCGGGCGCCACGCCCGCCTCGCCTTCGACGTCTTCCTCGTCGCTTTCCTCGATCAGCGCCGCCGAGACGACATGTTCGTCCTTGGCGACGTCGAACAGCCGCACGCCCGCCGATCCGCGTCCAATGACGCGCATCGAATCGAGCCCCATCCGAATGAGCTTCGCCTGGTCGGTGACGAGCATGAGCTGATGGACCTTGGTCGCGGGGAAGCTGGCGACCACCGGGCCGTTGCGGCCGATATTGTCGATGTTGGTGATCCCCTGACCGCCGCGACCGGTGCGGCGATATTCATAGGCCGACGAGATCTTGCCATAACCGTTGGCGCAGACGGTGAGGATGAACTGTTCGCGGCCCGCGAGTTCGGCCATGCGGTCGCCGGGTAGCGTCGGTTCGTTTTCGTTGTCCTTCCACGGCGCGGCGCGGAGATAGGCTTCGCGTTCCTCGCTGCTGGTCCCGACGCGGTGGAGGATCGAGAGCGAGATCACAGCGTCGCCGTCGGCGAGGCGCATACCGCGAACACCGGTCGAATTGCGGCTCTGGAACTCGCGGACATCGTCGCCCGCGAAGCGGATCGCCTTGCCTTGGCTCGTTGCGAGCAGCACATCGTCGCTTTCGTCGAGCAGCGCGACGCCGATCAGGCGGTCGTCCTCATCGTCGCCCTCGAACTTCATCGCGATCTTGCCGTTCGAAGGCACGTTGGTGAAGGCGTCCATGCTGTTACGACGCACGCTGCCCTTTGCGGTTGCGAACATGACGTGCAGCTTGCCCCATTCGGCCTCATCCTCGGGCAGCGGGAGCACGGTCGAGATCGTCTCGCCTTGCGCGAGCGGCAGCAGGTTGATCATCGGGCGGCCGCGCGTCGCGGGCCCGCCCTCGGGCAGGCGCCACACTTTCATGCGGTAGACCTTGCCCGCGGTCGAGAAGAAGAGAACCGGGGTATGCGTCGAGGTGACGAAGAGCTCGGTGACGACATCCTCGTCCTTCGTCGCCATGCCGGCGCGGCCCTTGCCGCCGCGGCGCTGCGCGCGGAAGGTGTCGAGCGGGGTGCGCTTGATATAGCCGTCGAGGGTGACGGTGACGACCATCTCCTCGCGCTCGATCAGATCCTCGTCGTCGATGCCGTCGGCGGCGGGGGCGACGAGCGTCTTGCGCGGGGTCGCGAATTCGTCGCGCACCGCGACCAGTTCCTCGCGCATCACGCCATAGAGTTTGACGCGGTCGGCAAGGATCGAAAGCAGTTCCTCAATCTCGGCCGCCAACTCACCGAGTTCCTTGCCGATTTCGTCGCGGCCGAGCGCGGTCAGGCGGTGGAGGCGAAGATCGAGGATCGCCTTCACCTGCACTTCGGTCAGGCGATAGGTGGCGCTTTCCTCCATCTCGCCCTCGATCGCTTCGACGAGGCGGATATAGGGCGCGATCTCGCCGATCGGCCATTCGCGCGCGAGCAAGGCTTCGCGCGCCGCGGCGGGCGAGGGCGAACCGCGGATGATGCGGACGACCTCGTCGAGGTTCGACACCGCGACCACCAGGCCGAGCAAGATGTGCGCACGGTCGCGCGCCTTGGCGAGTTCGAACTTGCAGCGGCGGGTGATCACTTCCTCGCGGAAGGCGATGAAGGCGGTGAGGATGTCCTGCAGCCCGAGCATCTCGGGGCGGCCGCCGCGGATAGCGAGCATGTTCGCGGGGAAGCTCGACTGCGCCGGCGTGTGGCGCCAGAGCTGGTTGAGCACGACCTCGGCGGTCGCATCGCGCTTTAGCTCGATAACGACGCGCACGCCCTCGCGATTCGATTCGTCACGGATGTCGGCGACGCCCTCGATGCGCTTGTCGCGCGCCGCTTCGGCGATCTTCTCGACGAGGCCCGATTTGCCGACCTGGAAAGGAATCGACGTCAGAACAATCGATTGGCGGTCGTTTCTGCCTTCCTCGATGATGTGCGTCGAGCGCATCATGATCGAGCCGCGTCCGGTAGCATAGGCGTTGCGCGCGCCGCCCTGGCCGAGCATCATCGCGCCGGTCGGGAAGTCGGGACCGGGGACGATCGCCATCAGCTCCTCGAGCGTGACCGGCGGCCCGCCTTCGAGTTGGCGGTCGATCATCGCGAGCGTCGCGTCGATGACTTCGCCGAGGTTGTGCGGCGGAATATTGGTCGCCATGCCGACCGCGATGCCGCCGGCGCCATTGACGAGCAGGTTCGGGAAGCGCGCCGGGAGCACCGTCGGCTCGTCGCGGCTCGCGTCATAGTTGGGCTGGAAGTCGACCGTGTCCTTGTCGAGATCGTTCAGCAGCACCATCGCGGTCTTGGCGAGGCGCGCTTCGGTGTAACGCATCGATGCCGGCGGATCGGGGTCCATCGAGCCGAAATTGCCCTGACCGTCGATCAGCGGCACGCGCAGCGACCAGTCCTGCGTCATGCGGGCGAGCGCGTCGTAGATCGCGCTGTCGCCGTGCGGGTGATAATTGCCCATCACGTCGCCGACGATCTTCGCCGATTTCTTGTACGGGCGGCCCGGAATGAAGCCGCCTTCCTGCGCCGCGTAGAGGATGCGGCGGTGCACCGGCTTCAGCCCGTCGCGCACGTCGGGGAGCGCGCGGCTGACGATCACGCTCATCGCGTAATCGAGGTAGGACGTCTTCATTTCGTCGACGATATTGATCGGCGAAACGCCGTCGTCGGACGGCTGCATAGGCGTATTTTCTTCGGTCAAGACCCGGCCTTTTTCTGCTCTTTCGGGAGATGGATTTGGTCTAGCCGATGGGGGCGGGAAAGACCAGCGATTCGGTCGCTTTGCCGGGATTTTTTTGCACGCGGAAAAGGCAGGGAAAGCGCGGGAAAACAGGGTGAAGGCGTGACGTCATCGCGGCGCATCGCGGGGCTTGCCAATCGCTTCGCCGGGCCTAAAGCTTCACCGCGATGACCGCTGCCGAGAAATATTGGCGCCGATGGCCCTGATCGCGCTGGTTGGCGCCTCCGAAACGCTGCCCGACGGGTCGCTGCGCGCGCTTGTCACCGTCGCCGGCGAGACGCTGTTCGAGCGTCAGGCGGCGCGTCTGGCCGATGTCGGGGTGACGCATATCGCGGTCGCGGTTGCCGCGGTCCCCGCGGACCTGCTCGCGACCTGCGACCGCATTCGCCGCCGCGGGATCAAGGTGACCCCGGTGCGCGCGGCAAGCGATCTCGTCCCGCTGGTCGAGGCCGACGACCGGATCATCCTCGTCGCCGATGGCCTGCGCGCGAGCGGCACCCATTATGCAGCGATCGCGAAGCCCGGATCGCCCGCGATCCTCGTCACCGGCGACACGATGCTGACGCAGGCCTTCGAACGGATCGACGCGACGCGGCGCTGGGGCGGGCTCGCCTCGATCTCTCAGCCGATGGTCGCCGAACTTGCCGCGATGCCCGGCGAATGGGACATGATGCTGACCCTGCTGCGCCTTGCGGTGCAGGCGGGGGCGCGGCGGCTCTATTGCGAGCCGGCGCTGTTCGAACAGGGCGAGATCGCGATCGTCGCCGATCGCCCCACCGCGGCGCTGATCGAGCAATCGAGCCTGCAACAGGTCGAATATGGCGGCATGGGGCTCGGGCGGTCTGCGATCATGATGCCGGTGATCCGGCTGGCGGGGCCGCTGCTCGTCAAATCGCCGGCGACCGCGCGATATCTGCCGCATCTCACCGCGCTGTTGTGGGTGGCGGTCGCGCTGCTCGCGGCGAGCGGCCTCGCGGCGGCGGGCGCGCTCGTCGCGATCCTCGGCGGGCTCGGGCTCGCGGCGATGCGGTTCCTGTCGGCGTTCCGCGCCGAAAGCGCGGCGCAGGATCGCGCGCGCGACGTCATCCGGACCTTTGCATGGGTGTTGCTCGCGGTCTTTCCCTGGCTGCTGTCGCTCGCCGGGCCGGGGCAGAAGATGCCGCCCTTTTCGGAAGCCGCGCTCGCGCCGTGCCTCGCCGCGACGATCCTGCTCGCGCGCGCGCTTTACGAGGATTCGGGCGAGCGGCGGCGCTTTCACTGGCTGCTGCCCGATGCCGACGAGGCGTGGATCTTGCTCGCGCCCGCGCTGCTGTTCGGCTTCGCCCCGCTGATGTTCGCGGTCCTGCCGCTGCTCGCGCTGCTCCAGATCCTGCTGTGGCTCCGCCTCGCCCGCCGCCCGGAGGCGCGGTAAAACAACCGCCTTCAAGGTTTAAGGCCTATTAACGTCATGCTGATATTGGCGGACGCGCATGAGTGAATCGATCCTCTCCCCCGGCATCGACCCGCCGTCGCCGACGCTGTCGGCGCGCCTGCGCGAAATGGCGGATTATCTGGCCGCGCCAACGGCGGGCCGGTTGACCGAGGAGCAGCGCGCCTTGTCGCTGGGGATCGCGCGGCGGATGGTCATCGACGTCGCGGCGCGGCTCGATCCCGCCATCGACCCCGCCGCATTGTGGAACGAGTGGCTGCGCGGCGGACTGCCCTCCGCCGCTCGACTGGCGGGCGCGTGCTTCGCGCGTGCGGAGGAGCATCGCTGGCGCGAACAGTCGGCGCAGCGCAGCAGCCCGCCCCCGCTGCTGGCCGAACCCGAAGCGGCGAATGACGAGAGCCCTGTGATCGGCGAAGAGCTTTCCGATGTCGCCCGCGCCTATCTGGCGGTGCAGATCGCCGACCGCCGGCGGTTCGACGCGCTCGGCAATCCGGCGATCGCGATTCCCGACCTCGATGGCGAGATTTTCCGGGCCCTGCTGCTCGACATCGCGGCATGGCGCCTCGCCGAAGTGAGCAAGGACGCGAAGCGCGCCGCCCGATTGGGCGACGCCGTGCGCGCCGGAACCGACCGCCAGGCGGCGGAAAGCGGGATCGCCGAGGCGGGCCGCGCCTATTATGCCGCGCTGGGCGCCGATGCGGCCGATGCCGCGGCGGCGGCGATTGCGCGGCACGACTGGCCGGTGCTGATCACGCTCGCGGCAGCGGCGCATCGCCGCAGCTACGACGATATGGCGCTCGCGCTGTTGACCGCCGAGAGCGCGGCGCTGCCGTCGCTGTTCGCGCCGCTGCGGCTCGATCATATCGCGCTGGCGCCGCTTGAGGCGTCGCTGGCGATGCTTCCGGCGCGCGCGGTGAGCGACGCCGACCATGGCGAATTTCCAACCGCGGAGCCCGCACGGTGAACGAGCGCGTCATCCGCGGCCGCATCGACCGGTCGGGCGCGCTGGTCAGCGCCGACGCGCCGCTGCTGCGCCTGCAACAGCGCGCGGGGGCGGGGCTCGACAAGCCGCTCGCGCTGCCGCATCTCGCGCGCCTCGTCACGCTCGCGCAGCGATTGCACCGCGATATCAGCCGGCCGCTCTACGCCGCGGACGACCATAGCGACATCCACGCGCTCGTCCGCATCACCCCCGATGCCGACGGCGCGAGCCTCGAGATCACCGATTGGCGCGCGCGGCCGCTGGTCCAGCCGCAGATGCCGGCGATTGCCGAAGGGGCTGTGGTTCCGCAAAGCTGGGCATGGGAATGCGACCAGCAATTGCGTATCGTCGCGCTGCGCGCGGCGCCCGATGCCCCGCCGGTCCCCGAAGGCTGGGAAGGACGCTCGCTTTCCGAATTGTTTGAGCTGCAGCCCGACGACGACGGCCGTTTTCCGGTGCTGCGCGGGCTGGCGCGGCAGGCGCGTTTCGACGGCCAGCGCGTCCGCGCGGCGAAGATGGCGATGACGCTTGCCGGCGAAGCGCTGTTCGACGCGACAGGGCGCTTCACCGGCTTTCGCGGGAGTGCGGTCGTCGCCGAAGCGCCATCGGGGGGTGAACAAAAGACGGGCGCGCTCGTCGATCCCGCGTTCGGATCGCTGCCGCTGTCGGATCCGCAGTTCGGCCGCCGCATCGACGGCGCGCTGCGCGGGCCATTGAGCCGCATCATCGCGACAGCGGAGACGATTTCGGGGCAGTTCGACGGGCCGATCCGCGCCGATTATGCGCGCTACGCCGGCGACATCGCGCATGCGGGGCGCCACCTGCTCGGCCTCGTCGATGACCTCGCCGATCTGCAGAATATCGAACGTCCCGGGTTCAAGGCGGCGCGCGACGAAATCGATCTCGGCGATCTCGCCCGCCGCGCGGTGGGTCTGCTCGGCATGAAGGCCGAGGAAAAGGGCATTCGCATCGACGCGCCGCGCACCGACGACCGGGCGCCGGCCTTTGGCGAGTTCCGCCGCGTGCTGCAGGTGCTGCTCAACCTGCTCGGCAATGCGATCCGCTATTCGCCTGAAAATTCGCAGATCTGGATCCGCGTCGACCGCGAAGACGGCCGCGCGACGGTGACCGTTGCCGATCAGGGGCAGGGCATCGACGCCGAACAGCAGGCGGTGGTGTTCGAGAAATTCGAACGGCTGGGACGCACCGATAGTGGCGGATCGGGGCTGGGGCTCTATATCGCTCGCCGGCTGGCGCGTGCGATGGACGGCGACCTGACGGTCGACAGCGCGCCGGGGCAGGGGGCGCGGTTTACGTTGAGCCTGCCGGCGCGGGATGGTGGTTGAGGGATGATCCGTCGCCCCCGCCTTCGCGGGAGCGACGGGTTCAAATTATCCGCCAGTGCCTGCCGCCTATTGCCCATATCCCGGCGTGCCCGCCAACCGCACCGCTTCGCGCGCGGCGGCGAAGAGCGCTCCGGCCTTGGCTTCGCACTCGCGCTGTTCATAGGCGGGGTCGCTGTCGGCGACGATGCCCGCGCCGGCCTGAACGTGCATTTCGCCATCTTTGACGATCGCGGTGCGCAGCACGATGCAACTGTCCATATTGCCGTCGGGGGCGAAATAGCCGACGCCGCCAGCGTAAGGTCCGCGCGCATCGGCTTCGAGCTCGGCGATGATCTGGCAGGCGCGCACTTTAGGAGCGCCGCTGACCGTGCCGGCGGGAAAGCCCGCGAACAGCGCGTCGATCGCGTCCTTGCCGGGCGCGATGCGGCCGATCACGTTCGACACGATGTGCATGACGTGGCTGTAGAACTCGACCGTATAGCTGTCGGTGACCGTCACGCTGCCGCCGGTCGCCGCGCGTCCGACGTCGTTGCGGCCGAGATCAAGCAGCATCAGATGCTCGGCGCGTTCCTTGGGATCGGCGAGCAGGCTTTCGCGATTTTCGACATCCTCGGCGCTCGTGCGGCCGCGCGGGCGGGTGCCCGCGATGGGGCGGATCGTGATCTCGCCATCGCGTACCCGGACGAGGATCTCGGGCGACGAGCCGATCAGCGCGAAGCCCGGCAGGTCGAGGAAATAGAGGAAGGGTGAAGGGTTCACACGGCGAAGCGCGCGATAGAGGTCGAAGGGCGGCAGGTCGAAGGGCGTCGAGAAACGCTGCGACAGCACGACCTGAAAAATGTCGCCCGCGGCGATATAATCCTTCGCCGCGGCGACCATTTCAGCGAAATGCGCCGGCGTGGTGGCGGGGTTGGCGGCGATCGCCTCGGGCAACGTCGCGGTCGTCGCACGATCGGCGTGCGCGCTGGCGCTCGACAGGCGCGCGGCGACCGTTTCAAGCCGCTCCTGCGCTTCCTCGATCATACGGTCGATCGCGCCCTTGGCGTCGGGCCAGATCGGCGCGATGAGGAAGAGCTCATCGGCGAGGCGGTCGAAGACGAGAATCACCGTCGGGCGCACGAATATCATGTCGGGCAGGCCGAGGCCGGAGCCCGGCGCGCGCGGGATGCGCTCGACGAGGCCGATCGTTTCATAGGCGAAGAAGCCGACGAGCGTTGCGAGCGCCTTCGGTAGCCCTTCGGGCACGTCGAAGCGGCATTCGGCGACGAGGTCGCGAAGCGCCTGTAGCGCGCCGGTTTCGAGCGGCGCGAAGGCGGTGCGGTCTTGGCGCCAGTCGCGGTTGATCCGCGCGGCCTCGCCTTTGACCTCGAACATCAGGTCGGGGTCGAGTCCGATCAGGCTGTAGCGCCCACGCGTTTCGCCGCTCTCGACCGATTCGAGCACCCAGTCGCCGCGGCCCGGCTCGATGAGCTTGAGCGCCGCTGAGACGGGGGTTTCGACATCGGCAATGAGGCGCTGCCAGACGACCGCGCCGCGGCCCCGCGCCAGCGCCTCGAGCGCCGCGGCTCTGCCGTCCAGCGACATCTCCGGCTTATTCGACGACCGGCGCGTTGCCGGTGAGTTCGGCGCGGAGCTGGGCGACGAGATCCTTGTTGATCGTCACGCCGACGCGGCGCTTCGCTTCGGCGGCAAGCTGTTCGATCAGCTCGTTGCCGAAGGCGGGGGCGAGCGGCTGGGCGATCGCGGCGACGCGCTGCGGCTCGATCGCTTTCGGATCGGGGCGCTGCACATCGTTGAGCGCGATGACCATCCAGCCGCGATTGCCCGGGATTTCGAGCGTCTTGACGCTGTTCTTCGCCATCGAGAAGAGCAGGGCGAGTTCGGGCGGAACGGGCTTGCCATCGGCGCCAAGCTCGGCGCGGCGACCGCCGATCGCCTGCACGCTGCCGATGTTCGGTCCCGCGGCGGCGACCGCTTCATTGAGGCTCTTGCCGCCCTCGACCGCTTTCACGATTGCGCGCGCCTTGTCGCGGGCGACCTTCTGCCCCTCGGCAAAGCGCCATTCGCTGAGCAGGTCGGCGCGGATCTGCGCGAAGGGCGGCGGCGCGGCGGCGACGATCGATTTCACCGCGTAGACCGCGAATTTCTCATTCTCGACGATCGTCGCGATATGGCCTTCGCCTTCGCCCGCCGCCTGGAAGGCCTGCGCGACGAGCGGCGCGAGTTCGGGCGCGGGCACGAAGGCGGGCTGGCCGGGGGCGCGGCCGCTCGGCAGCAGCGCGGGGGTTTCGACGAGCGGGAGCTTGCGGTCGGCGGCAATTTCCTCGACCGAGGCGCCGCCGTTCACGGCGTCCTGAATCGCGTTGTAATAATCGACGATCGCTTCGTTCGCCTTGTTCTTCGCAAGTTCGGTGCGGATCTCTTCGCTCGCCTGGGCCAGGGTGCGCGCGGGCTTGGCGGTCACATCCTCGACGCGCGCGACGGTCCAGCCGAGGCCAGTCTGCGTCGGCCCGACCACATCGCCGGGCTGCGCCGCGAAAGCGGCCTTCGCGGCGGCGGCGCTCGTCGTCGCGGCATAGGCCGTTTCGGTCAGGTCGCCGGTGGTCGAGGCCGAAAGCCCTGCCGCCTGTGCCGCCGCGGCGAGCGAGGTGCCGCCGCGAACCTTGGCGGCGAGCGCATTCGCTGCCGCCTGATCGGGGAGGATCACCTGCGCGAAGCGGCGCGTCTCGCTTGCGGCATATTGGGCGGCATTGTCCTTGTAGACCTTGGCGATTTCGGCGTCGGTGACTGCGGGAACGGGAACCGCGGCGCGGTCGAAGAGCGCGTACTGGATCACGCGGCGTTCGGGCACGGTGAACTTCGCCTTGTTCTGCGACAGAAAGGTCTGGAGCGCCGTGTCGCCGGGGTCGGCGGTGGGCGCGAAGGGGCTTGAAGGGATGAAGGTCGCTTGGCCGCGGCGCTGTTCGAGGAGCAGCGCGGCATAGGGCTGCGCCATGCCGAGCGCGATGCGCGGCATCTGGGCGATCGGCGCGGCGAGCTGTTCGACGAGGAGCTGCTGGCGCAGGTCGCGGCGCAGCTGCGCCTCGCTGATGCCGTTCTGGCGCAGGAAATTCTCGAACACCGTCTGGTCGAACTTGCCCGACACGCCGGCGAAAGCGGGCAGGTCGGCGATGCGGCCGTCGATCAGCCGCTTGCTGACGCCGAAGCCCAGCTCGGTCGCGAACTGATCGAAGGCCGATCCTTCGACGAGCTGATCGAGCACCTGGTCGAGCCCGCCCGATTCGACGAAGGCGGCCATCGTCAGCCCGGGCTGGTCCTGCCGCGCCTGATTATAGGACTGACGGACGCGCTCGCGGAGTTCGCCGACGCCAATATTCTCGCCGCCGACCTTCGCGACATTGGCGCCGCCGATCCCGCCGAAGGTCGAGTTTCCTGTGACGTCGCTGAGCGCGAAGGCGACCCCGACGAGCACGACGAAGGCGAGGGCGAGGAATTTGCCGATCGTCGAGGAAAACATGGCGCGAATGGCGGTGATCATGAAGCGGGCATTCTTTCCGGCAGGGCGCGGGTAAGCGCGATTGCGCGCTGCTTTAGGCGGGAGGCGGTGCGGTATCAAGGCTGGATGGGGTTTTGTGGCATGCGACACGCCTTGCCTATGTCGCCCGCGCGCCGCTAGGGCGATGGCGAGGTTTGAACAGTCGGAGAGGCGAATTGATGACGCGGCGCAAATATGTGGTCGGCAATTGGAAGATGAACGGATTGTCGGACTCGCTCGCCGAAGCGCAGGCGATCTTTGCCGCAGCAGCGGATCATCCGGGCGTCGACGTCGCCATCTGCCCGCCCTTCACGCTGATCGGTCCGATGGTCGCCGCGGCACCGGACGGCGCGGTCGGCGGGCAGGATTGCCACAGCGCGGCCTCGGGCGCCTTCACCGGATCGGTCGCGGCGCCGATGCTGGCCGACATCGGCGCGCGCGTCGTGATCGTCGGCCATAGCGAGCGGCGCGAAGGCTGCGGCGAAAGCGACGCCGAGGTGCGCGCCAAGGCCGAGGCAGGACTGGCCGCCGGATTGTCGGTGATCCTGTGCGTCGGCGAGCCGCGCGAGGTGCGCGAATCGGGCGGGGCGATCGACTATGTGCTGGCGCAGATCGCGGGTTCGGTGCCCGACGCTTTCGATCCCCAGCGCCTGGCCATCGCCTATGAGCCGATCTGGGCGATCGGGACTGGCCTGGTCCCGACGGTTGCTGACGTGGCGGCGATGCACGGCGCGGTCCGCGGCGCGCTCGTGGCGCGTTTCGGGAGCGCGGCGGAGGATATGCGCATTCTCTATGGCGGATCGGTCAACGGCGACAATGCGGCCGAACTGCTTGGCGCGGGCGATGTCGACGGGGCGCTGGTCGGCGGGGCGAGCCTGACGGCAGCGAAGTTCGTGCCGATCATCGCGGCGGGCGCGGCGCTCGGCTGATCCTTGACGGCTGATCCTATGGGTTGAAGCGAAGCCGCTTCGTCTCTATGTGCGCCGCGGGCGCGGTCCGTGTGAGGCCGTGCGAGTTCGGGAAATCATGATGTCCAGCCTTTTCACCTTCATACTCGTCCTGCAGGCGCTCGTCGCCGCGGTGATGATCGGCGTCATTTTGATGCAGAAGTCCGAAGGTGGCGGTCTGGGCGTTGGCGGCAGCCCCGCGGGCCTGCTGTCGGCGCGCGGCGCGGCGGATTTCATGACCCGCGCGACGACGGTTCTTGCGACCGCGTTCGTCGCGTTGTCGATCCTGCTCGCGGCGATGGCCTCGGTCGGCCGCGGCGGATCGACGATCGACACCTCGCTGTCGAAATCGGCGCAGACGAGCGGCGCGGCGCCCTCGTCCTCGCTGACCGGCCCGGCACAGCAGGCGCCGGCAAATGCGGCCCCGGCCCCGACGAGCGACGATCCGCTGGCGGCTGCGGCCGCCGCGGCAGCAAGTCAGGAAGCCGCTCCGGCTCCCGCGCAGGCACCCCCCGCCAAGAAATAACCGGCGGCTTCGGCCTCCACCTTTAACCCGCCCGACGGAAATAATTTCCGTCGGATGCGATTCGACGGCTTGCGCCGTCCCCCTCCCGTTGAGTAAGTCTTTCCTCCCATGGCGCGGTTCATTTTTATCACCGGCGGCGTGGTCTCCTCGCTTGGCAAAGGTTTGATGGCGGCTAGCCTCGCAGCCTTGTTGCAGGCGCGTGGCTATCGTGTCCGTATCCGGAAATTCGATCCCTATCTGAACGTCGATCCGGGCACGATGTCGCCCTATCAGCACGGCGAGGTTTATGTGACCGACGACGGGGCGGAGACCGACCTCGACCTCGGCCATTACGAGCGTTTCACCGGCGTTGCGGCGCGGCAGAGCGACAATGTCACCTCGGGCCGTATCTATCAGGGTATCATCGCCAAGGAACGCCGCGGCGACTATCTGGGCGCGACGGTGCAGGTCGTCCCGCACGTCACCGACGCGATCAAGGAATTCGCGCGCGCCGAGACCGACGACCTCGATTTCGTGCTCTGCGAAATCGGCGGCACGGTCGGCGATATCGAATCGCTGCCCTTCATCGAGGCGATCCGCCAGCTCAAGAACGAGGTGGGGCGCGAGAATGCGATCTCGGTCCATGTCACGCTGGTGCCGTACATCGCCGCCGCGGGGGAACTGAAGACCAAGCCGACGCAGCACAGCGTGCGCGAACTCGCGTCATTGGGCGTCCAGCCCGACATACTGCTCTGCCGCTGCGAAAAGCCGCTGCCCGAGACCGAGCGCGCGAAAATCGCGCAATTCTGCAACGTCCGCAAGGAAGCGGTGATCCCGGCGCTCGATGCCGACAGCATCTATTCGGTCCCGGTGCAATATCATGGCGAGGGGCTCGACAGCGAAGTGCTCCACGCCTTCGGTATTCACGACGCGCCCGCGCCCGATCTGACGCGCTGGTACGACATCATGGACCGCAAGCAGCACCCCGAGGGCGAGGTTACGATCGGCGTCGTCGGCAAATATGTGTCGCTGCCCGACGCATATAAATCGCTCAACGAGGCGCTGGTCCACGGCGGCATGGCGCACCGGGTCAAGGTCAATATCCGCTGGCTCGACGCCGAAATGTTCGAGCGCGACGAGGATCTCGCCGCCAATCTCGAGCCGATGCACGGCATCCTCGTCCCCGGCGGCTTCGGCGAGCGCGGGTCCGAGGGCAAGATTTCGAGCGTGCGTTTCGCGCGCGAACGCGGGGTGCCCTTCTTCGGCATCTGCCTCGGCATGCAGATGGCGTGCATCGAGGGGGCGCGGAACACCAGTGGCATCGCCGATGCGTCGAGCACCGAATTCGGGCCAACGGGCGAGCCCGTCGTCGGCATGATCACCGAATGGATGAGCGACGAAGGCTTGCAGAAGCGCGGCGCCGATACCGATCTGGGTGGTACGATGCGCCTCGGCGCCTATGAAGCGAAGCTGTCGCCGAACAGCCATGTCGCGAGCGTCTATGGCGCGAACGACATCAGCGAGCGCCACCGCCACCGTTACGAGGTAAACGGCGCCTATCGCGAGCAACTCGAAAAGGGCGGGCTCGTCTTTTCGGGCATGTCGCCCGACGGCATGCTGCCGGAAATCGTTGAGCGCCCGGACCATCCGTGGTTTATCGGGGTGCAGTTCCACCCGGAACTCAAGTCGAAGCCGTTCGATCCGCATCCCTTGTTTGCGGGCTTCATCGAAGCGGCGGTCAAGCAGAGCCGGCTGGTTTAGAACGACGTAAAGGGGTGCAGGGGCAGATGGATCACGCGAAACTCGCCGAATTGCAGGGCCCCGATAGCATCTTTTCCGGCCTGACGATCGACGATTGGGCCGAAATCGCGCGGCGCGCGGTGCAGGTCAATTTCGTCAAGGGCAAGGAATTGCTCGTCCAGGGCGACCCGGGCGACATGATGCTGATCCTGACCGAAGGCACCGCGCGCGTGTCGATGCTGACCTCGGGCGGCCGCGAAATCGTGCTCGCCTATGCCGAACCCGGCGCGGTGCTCGGCGAGATCGCGCTGCTCGATGGCGGCGAGCGCACCGCATCGGTGACCGCGACGAGCGCCGGGAGCGCGCTGCAGCTCGGACGAAACGCGCTCAAGGATTTTGCCGCCAGCCATCCCGAATTCGCCTGGTCGCTGATGCAGCAGCTCGCGCGGCGGCTGCGCACCGCCGACCAGACGATCGAGAGCGACCGAGCCTATGCGTCGGGACCGCGGCTGGCGCGCTATCTGAAACGGCTGATCCGCAAGGATGTCGAGGCGTCGCAGCGCGTCGAACTGAGCCAGACCGAACTCGGCAATTTCGCGGGCATGAGCCGCGAGCATATCAACCGGCAGCTGAAAAGCTGGGAGGAGTCGGGGGTGATCTCGCTCGAACAGGGGCGGGTGAGGGTGCTCGATGCGGAGATGCTTGAGGATATAAGCGAGAGCGAGGGGTAGGCGGCTTTCGGCCGAACCGCGACGCTTGCGTAAATCATATCCGTCACCCCGGGCTTGACCCGGGGCCTGCCTATTATTTGACCCGACGTAGAAAGAAGGAAGGCGGGTCCCGGGTCAAGCCCGGGATGACGACTTAGCAAGCGGCAGCTAACCACCCCATTGTGGTCATTGCCGTTCGTGTTTGCCGGAATCACAACGCCCGGGCCTCGTTTTGCGAGACCCGGGCGCCTGTGACGAACATCGCCATCCCCCTTGTTGCAGACCTGGCGAAAGGCCTGCACTCCCTGGAGCCGGGCCTTTGGGCCGCGTTGAACCAGAAGCCTTGGGGTAGGTCCTGGGGCCGGCTTTGTCACCCTCTGACGGCCAGTTGGGCCCGATTTTGCGGGCCGCTGTGACCTATGGGCAACACATTCCTATATTCATTTGGGGTTTGGCGTCTCGATGGCGCCCATTGCCAGCGGTGTTTGACCTGCCTAAAGCGGCTGTATGCGTGTCACTATACATGCGCCGCAAAGGCCGATCGCTTCATGATCCTGCGTCTGTACGAGCGCACCATCTTCAAACGCTATTTGCTTCCGCAGCGCGGCGAGGGGTTCATCTTCGTCGCGGCGGCGTTCAGCTTCACCGCGGTGATGCTCGGTGTCGCGGCGCTGGTCGTGGTGATGAGCGTGATGAACGGCGTGCGCAGCGACCTGTTCGACAAGATCGTCGGACTGAACGGCCATGCGGTCGTCCAGGGATTCGGCGGGCGGATCGACGATTGGAAGGACGTGCTGAAAGAGGCGAAAGCGACGCCGGGCGTGGTGTCGGCGACGCCGCTGATCGAACAGCCCTTGCTTGCGACCTTCAGCGGACGGGTAGAAGGCGTGCTGGTGCGCGGCATGACCGTTCCAGACATCCGCAGCAACAAGACGCTGGGCGGCAAGGTGCTGCAGGGCAGCCTCGCCACCCTGACCGCGGGTTCGGGCAATGTCGCGCTCGGCAGCGAACTCGCCCGCAACCTGGGCGCGCAGGTCGGGTCGAACGTGACGATCATCAACCCGCAGGGCCGCTCGACTCCGTTCGGGACGGTACCGCGCGAGATCAGCTATCGTGTGACTGCGATCTTCGAGATCGGCGTCTATGATTTCGACAAGGCCTATATCGTCATGCCGATGGAGGATGCGCAGCTGCTGCTGCTCACCGGCGATGCGGTGCAGATGATCGAGGTCAAGACCGAGGATCCCGATCGCGTCGGCGAGATCATGCAGCCGCTCGCCGAAAAGCTCGCGGCGCGCGCGGTGGTGTCCGACTGGCGGTCGATGAACGCGAGCCTGTTCGAGGCGCTCTCGATCGAGCGCGTCGCGATGTTCGTGATCCTGTCGCTGATCATCCTTGTCGCCTCGTTCAACATCATTTCGTCGCTGATCATGCTCGTGCGCGCCAAGACGCGCGACATGGCGATTTTGCGCACCATGGGCGCGCCACGCGACGCCGTGATGCGCATCTTCATGGCGATCGGGCTGTCGATCGGTGTTGCCGGAACGATCGCGGGAATGATCGTCGGCTTTTCGCTGCTCTATTTCCGGCAAGGCGTGCTGCGCGGCGTCGAATTCCTCACCGGCCAGCCATTATGGGATCCGTCGATCCGCTTCCTGACCGAATTGCCTTCGAAGCCCGATCCCGTCGAGATCACCGCGATCGTCATCATGGTGATTGTGTTCAGCTTCCTCGCAACGCTCTATCCCGCCTACAAGGCGGCGAATACCGACCCCGTGCAGGTGCTGCGTTATGAATGATGTCGCGCTGGAACTGGTCGGGCTGAAGCGCAGCTTCCGCCAAGGCGACGTCACGATCGAAGTGCTGCGCGGCGTCGACGCGTCGCTGCGGCGCGGCGAGATCGTCGCGCTGCTCGGCCCCTCGGGGTCGGGCAAGTCGACGATGCTGCAGGCGGTCGGGCTGCTTGAGGGCGGGTTCGAAGGCACGATCCGTATCGACGGCGAGGACGTCACGCGTTTCGAGCAGGGCGAGCGGACGAAGACGCGGCGCGAGAAGATCGGCTTCGTCTATCAATTCCACCATTTGCTGCCCGATTTCAACGCGATCGAGAATGTCGTGCTGCCGCAGCTGATCCGCGGCGCAGGGCAGGCCGAGGCGGAGGAGCGCGCGGCCGACCTGCTCGGACGGCTGGGGCTGGGTGAGCGGCTCCATCACAAACCGAGCAAGCTGTCGGGCGGCGAGCAGCAGCGCGTCGCGGTGGCGCGCGCGCTCGCGAACCGGCCACTGCTGGTGCTCGCGGACGAGCCGACGGGCAACCTCGACGAAGCGACCGCCGACCGCGTGTTCGACCAGTTCGTCGGCCTCGTGCGCGATCATGGCTCGGCGGCGCTGGTGGCGACGCACAACGAGCGGCTGGCGGCCAAGATGGACCGTGTGCTCCGCTTGCACGAAGGCCATATCGAGGCGTAGGTTGACGCCGGCAGAAGGGGACCAACGATGGCGCTTTACGATCTTTCGGCGAAATTGCCCGGCGGCGGAACGCAGTCGCTTGCGGACTATCGCGGCAAGGTGCTGCTGATCGTCAACACCGCATCGAAATGCGGCTTCACCCCGCAATATGAGGGGCTGGAGGAGCTGTATCGCGATTATAGGGATCGCGGGTTCGAAATCCTCGCTTTCCCGTGCAACCAGTTCGGCGCGCAGGAGCCGGGCGACGCTGACGAGATCAAGAATTTCTGTTCGCTGACCTATGATGTGAGCTTTCCGCTGATGGCGAAGATCGACGTCAACGGCGACGATGCCGACCCGATCTTCAAGCATCTGAAGAAGGAAAAGACCGGGCTGCTCGGCAGCGGGATCAAGTGGAATTTCACCAAATTCCTCGTCGATCGCGACGGCAAGACCGTGTCGCGCCACGCGCCGACGACGAAACCCGAGCAGCTCAGGAAAGAGATCGAGGAACTGCTGGGTTAACCCTTGGCAGAATCAGTGCTGTCACTGTAGCGTCATCCGATGGCCTACAGCCCCTTTGTTCCCCTGCGCGTTTTTTCCAGCTTCACGATGTTGGAGGGGGCGATCGAGCCAAAAGCCATCGCCAAAGCCGCGCGCGAGCGTGGGTTTCCGGCGATCGCGGTGGCCGACCGCAACGGGCTCTATGGCGTCATGGCCTTTGGCGAGGCGTGCAAGGCGGCGGGGGTGCAGCCGATCGTCGGGACCCTGCTCAGCGTCGCGCGGCCCGGGCAGCGGCTGGCGAACGGCGCGCCGTTGATCGACTGGCTCGCGCTCTATGCGCAAGACGATGCGGGCTATGACAATTTGTGCGCGCTCGTCTCGGCGGCGCATCTCGGCCGTCCGGTCGAGCAGGATCCGCATGTACTGCTGTCCGACATCGCGGGGAGGACCGACGGGCTGATCTGCCTGACCGGCGGGGGCGAGGGCGCGCTCGCGCGATTGCTCGCCGGTGAGCAGAAGAGCGCGGCCGAGGATTATGTCGAGCAATTGGAAGCACTGTTCGGCGGGCGGCTCTATATCGAGCTGTCACGGCGCGGCGATGAGGTCGAGAAGACGGCCGAGGATGCGCTGATCGATCTGGCTTATGCGCGCGCACTGCCGATCGTCGCGACCAATCCGGCGAATTTCGTCGAGCCGCAATTCCATCCCGCGCACGATGCGATGCTGTGCATCGCGCAGTCGGCCTATGTCGAGAGCGAGGATCGCCGCGTGTCGAGCCCCGAGGCGTGGCTGAAGCCTGCCGAGGCGATGGAAGATGCTTTTTCGGACTTGCCCGAGGCGATCCGCAACACGCTGGTCGTCGCGCAGCGCTGCGCCTTCATGGCGCCGAAGCGCAAGCCGATCCTGCCGAGCCTTGCCGGCGACCGCGAGGGCGAAGCGGCGCAATTGAAGGCCGACGCGCACGCGGGGCTGGCTGCTCGCCTCGCGCATTATCCCGACCTCTCAGACGAAGACCGCGAAGCCTATGTCACGCGGCTCGATTTCGAGGTCGACGTCATCACGCAGATGGGTTTTCCCGGCTATTTCCTGATCGTTGCCGACTTCATTAAATGGGCGAAGGCGCACGATATTCCGGTCGGGCCGGGGCGCGGCTCGGGGGCGGGCAGCGTTGTCGCCTGGGCGCTCACGATCACCGACCTCGATCCGCTCAAGCTCGGCCTGCTGTTCGAACGCTTCCTCAATCCCGAGCGCGTGTCGATGCCCGACTTCGACATCGACTTCTGCGAAACGCGGCGCGGCGAGGTGATCCGCTATGTGCAGGAGAAATACGGCCGCGACACCGTCGCGCAGATCATCACCTTCGGTAAGCTGAAGGCGCGTGCGGTTCTGAAGGACACGGGCCGCGTGCTCCAGATGAGCTATGGCCAGGTCGACCGGCTCGCGAAGCTGGTGCCGAACCACCCGACCGATCCCTGGACGCTCGAACGTGCGCTCAACGGCGTCGCCGAACTGATGACCGAATATAAGCAGGACGACGGGGTGCGGCGGCTGTTCGACATGGCGCGTCAGCTGGAAGGCCTGCCGCGGCACAGCTCGACCCACGCGGCGGGTGTGGTGATCGGCGACCGCCCGCTCGACCAGCTCGTCCCGCTCTATCGCGACCCGCGCTCGGACATGCCGGTGACGCAGTTCGACATGAAATATGTCGAGACCGCGGGCCTCGTGAAATTCGACTTTCTGGGCCTCAAGACGCTGTCGGTGCTGAAGGAAGCGCGGCGGCTGCTCGCGCTGCGCGGGGTCGACGTCGATCTCGACGCGCTCGCGTGGGATGACGAGGAAGTCTATGCGCTCCTCCAGCGGGGCGAGACGGTCGGGGTGTTCCAGCTCGAATCCGAAGGCATGCGGCGCACGCTGTCGGCGGTGAAGCCGACCAATTTCGGCGACATCATCGCGCTCGTCGCGCTCTATCGCCCCGGCCCGATGGACAATATTCCGCTGTTCGGCGCGCGCAAGAACGGGCGCGAGCCGATCGCCTATCCGCACCCGCTGCTCGAAGGCATCCTTGCCGAAACCTATGGCATCTTCGTCTATCAGGAACAGGTGATGCAGGCGGCGCAGATCCTGGCGGGCTACAGCCTCGGCGGCGCCGACCTCTTGCGCCGCGCGATGGGCAAGAAGGTGCAGGCCGAAATGGACGCCCAGCGCGAGACCTTCGTGAAGGGCTGCGGCGAGTATAATCAGATCGCGCCGAAGGCGGCGAACGAGCTGTTCGACTTGATCGACAAATTCGCGGGTTATGGCTTCAACAAGAGCCACGCCGCCGCTTATGCGCTGCTGTCGTACCAGACGGCATGGCTCAAAGCGCATTATCCGCACGAGTTTTTCGCGGCGTCGATGTCGTTCGACAGCCACCAGACCGACAAATTGTCGATCTTCATCGACGATATGCGACGTCTCGACGTCGGAATCGCGCCGCCGTCGGTCAACGACAGCGAGGCCGATTTCTCGGTCGGGCGCGACGACGACGGATTGACCGTCCGTTACGCGCTCGGCGCGCTCAAGGGCGTGGGCGAGAAGGCGATGGAGGCGCTGGTCGCCGAGCGCGCAAAGGGCGATTTCGTCTCGCTCGACGATTTCGCGAGCCGCATCGACCCCAAGCTGCTCAATCGGCGCCAGATCGAAGCGCTGGCGGTGGCGGGGGCGTTCGACTGTATCGAGCCCGACCGCCCGCGAGCCTTTGCCGGCGCCGAAAGCCTGCTCGCCTGCGCGAACAGTTCGGCGCACGAGCGTTCGACGGGGCAGGGCGGCCTGTTCGGCGGCGACATCGCGATCGCCCCCGCGCTGCAACTGCCCGCCGCCGAACCCTGGACGCTCGCCGAACGGATGACGCGCGAAAAGGACGCCTTCGGCTTCTATTTCTCGTCGCACCCGGTCGAGCAATATGAGGCAATCGTCTCGGCGCGCGGCGCGCGTTCCTATGGCGACATTTGCGACAATGTCGAAATGACGCCGGGCACGCGTATCCCGATGGTGATGGCGGCGATGGTCGAAAGCGCGCGGCCGCGCGTGTCGCAGCGCGGCAACCGCTTCCTCAACCTGACCTTGTCGGACCGCAGCGGCCAGTTCCAGTCGAGCTGTTTCGACGAGATCGCGGGCAAGACGCTCGAGGCGCTCGCGGCCGACGGCGGCTGTGCGATGCTGTCGGTCGAACTCGATCTGCTCGAAGGCGAGGAAACGCCGCGGGTCACCGTTCGCGGCGCGCAATCGCTCGCCGATATGGCGGCGACCGCCGCGCTCCAGCTGACCTGCCGCGTCGACATACCGGCGGCGATCGAGGACATCGCGCGGCTGCTCGTCAAGCGCGACGATGCCAAGGGCCGCGTGATCCTCACCACGATCGACCCGCTGACCGATGACGAAATCCGCATAGAACTCGGCCGCGGCTTCGCACTCGGCCCCGACACGGTATCGCGGCTCGACATGATCGCGGGGGTAGCCGAGCCCGCGCTGTCGCTCGTCGCGCCGCGCGAATTCCGGGTGCGCTGACCTTCCTTCCCCCTTGCGTATCGGGGGTTTTCGACCCTATCCATTGCCGGCAACGATATATATTTGAGGATGCCGCACCATGGGAATGCAGGGCCAGCCGCTGCTCGTCACGAGCCTGATCGATCATGCCGCACGCGAACATGCGGGGCGCGAGATCGTGTCGCGATGGGCCGACGGCAGCATGACGCGATCGAATTGGGGAGAGGTCGGCACCGACGCGCGGCGCTTTGCCGCCGCGATGGTCCGGCTCGGGATGAATAAGGGCGATCGCATCGCGACGCTGGCGATGAACCACGGCCATCATCTGGTCAGCTGGTACGGCACCGCCGGCATGGGCGGCGTGCTGCATACGGTGAACCCGCGGCTGTTCGACGAACAGTTGATCTATATCGTCAATCATGCCGAGGACCGCGTGCTGCTGTTCGACGCGATGTTCCTTCCGATCGTCGAACGGCTGCGTCCGCAGTTGCCGAGCGTCGAACATTTCGTCCTATTCGACGCCCCGGCGCGTGAGGGCTATCTTTCCTATCGCGACCTGATCGACGCGGAGGACGGCAGCTTTGAATGGGTGGGCCTCGACGAGCGCGATCCGGTCGGGCTTTGCTATACCAGCGGGACGACGGGTAATCCGAAGGGCGTGCTCTATGAGCATCGCTCGAACGTCATTCACGCGATCACCGAAATCCAGCCCGATGTGTTCGACATGTCGAACCGCAGCGTGGTCCTGCCGATCGTGCCGATGTTCCACGCGAACAGCTGGGGCATTCCCTTTGCCGCCGCGACGGTGGGCGCGAAGCTGGTCTTTTCCGCAACCAACGACGCGCAGGTGCTGTGCGACCTGATGCACGACGAGGGCGTCACCCACAGCGCGGGCGTGCCGACGGTGTGGATTGCGATGTTCGCGCACATGGACGCAACGGGTATCGACTATGGCAAACTGCACCGTGTGATCATCGGCGGGTCGGCGTGCCCGCGCGCGATGATCGAGCGATTCATGAAGGCGGGGATCGACGTCGGCCATGCCTGGGGAATGACCGAAACCTCGCCGATCGGGACGATGGGCAAACGGCCTTGGAACTGGGACGAGATGAGCTTTGACGAGCGCGTCGACATCGTCGCGCGGCAAGGCTGTCCGCCGTTCGGCGTCGAACTGCGCGTCGTCGACGACGAGAACAATGAGCTACCGCGCGACGGCGAGACGAGCGGGCGGCTGCAATGTCGCGGTCCGTGGATCATCCAGCGCTATTTCAAGGCCGATACCGAGGCGGCCGATGCGGACGGCTGGTTCGATACCGGCGATGTCGCGGTGCTGCACCCCGACGGGGTCATGCAGATCACCGATCGCGCGAAGGATGTGATCAAGTCGGGCGGCGAATGGATCAGTTCGATCGAACTGGAAAATGCCGCGGTCGGCGCGCCGGGAGTGCAGGAAGCGGCGGCGGTCGGCGTCTATCACCCGAAATGGGACGAGCGGCCGATCCTGCTGATCGTGAAAAAGCCGGGCGCCGAGGTGAGCGAGGCGAGCGTGCTCGATTATCTCGCGGACAAGGTCGCCAAATGGTGGCTGCCCGACGAGATCGTCTTCGTCGACGAGCTGCCGCACACCGCGACGGGCAAGATTCTGAAGCGCCAGATCCGCGACGATTACAAGGATTACAGGCTGCGGTCGCTGACCGCGGCCTAAAACAGCTCCATCTGTCCGTCGCGTTCGGGCGGGCGGAACAGGTCGCTGCGGATCGGCGGGAAGCTTTTGTCCATGCCATGTTCGCGCGCGGCGCGCTTGACGCGGGTGCGGATGAGCTGCGCCCAGACGCCGTGGCCGCGCATACGCGTGAAGAACTGGGCGTCGTTGTCGCGGCCGCCGCGGATATCCTGCACCATGTGCATGACCTTGTCGGCGCGGTCGGGATAGTGGGCGGCGAGCCAGGCGCGGAAGAGCGGTGCGACCTCGAATGGCAGGCGCATGAGGATGTAGGAAGCACGGATCGCGCCGGCCTCGGCGGCTGCCGCCATGATCGCCTCGATCTCATGATCGGTGATCGCGGGGATAATCGGCGAGATATTGACCTGCGTCGGCACGCCCGCATCGATCAGCTTGGCGATCGCCGCGAGGCGGCGCTTCGGGTGCGGCGCGCGCGGCTCGAGCGTGCGGGCTATTTTCGGGTCGAGCGAGGTCACCGACACCGCGACGCCGACCAGATTGTCGCGCGCCATGTCGGCGAGCAGGTCGATATCGCGCAGCACGCGATCGGACTTGGTGGTGATGATCAGCGGGTGGCGCGTTTCGGCGAGCACCTCGACCACCGAGCGCGTGATGCCCCATTCGCCTTCGATCGGCTGATAGCCGTCGGTGTTGGTGCCGATCGCGAGCGGTGCGGGCTTGTAATTGCGTTTGGCGAGTTCGGCGCGCAGCAGCTTCGCGGCGTCGGGTTTGGCGAAGAGTCTGCTTTCGAAATCGAGGCCGGGCGACAGGTCGTGAAAGGCGTGCGTCGGGCGTGCGAAGCAATAGATGCAGCCGTGTTCGCAGCCGCGATAGGGGTTGATCGAGCGATCGAAGCTGATGTCGGGAGACTTGTTGCGCGCAATGATCGTTTTGGGATGCTCGACGGTGACCGTCGTGCGCAGCCGCGGAGCCTCGCCGTCGATATCCTCGGCCGCGTCGAGCCAGTCGCCGTCGACCTCGCGGTCGAGCGATCCGGTGCGGGTCGGGCGCAAATTGGTCGGGGCGCCGCGGCCCGGAATCGGGGGCAGGGGCTTCGATGATTCCATCGCCGCAGCGTATCGCGACGATTAGAACAAAGAAAGAACAAATTGCCTATTCGGTAAGGCGTGGCATCAGCTCGACGAAGTTGCACGGCTTGTGGCGGCTGTCGAGCTGGGTGGACAAAATGCCTTCCCACGCGTCGGTCACGGCGCCGGTCGAGCCGGGGAGCGCAAAGATATAGGTGCCGCGCGCGACCACCGCACAGGCGCGCGACTGGATCGTCGACGTGCCGATCGTCTGGTAGCTGAGCCAGCGGAACAGCTCGCCGAAACCGGGAATATCCTTGCCGTCGAGCCGGTGCAGCGCCTCGGGCGTGACGTCGCGGCCCGTCAGGCCCGTGCCGCCGGTGGTGATGACGACATCGACCCCCGGGTCGTCGATCCAGTTGTGAAGGCGCGAGACGATCAGGTCGGTCTCGTCCTTAATGATCGCGCGCGCCGCGAGGATATGGCCGGCGCCGGTCAAGAGTTCCTCGAGCTTGTCACCCGAGCGGTCGTCGGCGGCGCTGCGGCTGTCCGAAATCGTCAGGAGCGCGATGCGGACGGGCCTGAACGCCAGGCTCTCGTCAATCGGCATTCGCGAAATCGCCGGCATAGGTCAGGCGCGTGCGATCCTTGCCGTCGGGAAAGCGGGGCCATTTTCCCTGCGCCAGCGCGGCGCGGCTGACCGACGGCTTGCCCTGCTGCGCTTCGTACATCCAGTAGTTGCGCAGCACGATGCCCACATAGCCGCGCGTTTCCCAATAGGGGATCGATTCCATATAGAGCAGCGGGTCGCCATTATCGCGGATCTCGGTCTGCCAGCGCGCGATCGGCGCGGGACCGGCATTATAGGCGGCGATCACCTTGGGCAGCTGGCCGCCGGTCGCGGGATCGCGGCTGAGATATTGCAGATAACGCTGGCCGAGATCCATGTTCACGGCGGGCGTCTTGAGATCGCCGAGTGCCGCGACCGCGCCTTCCCAGCGCACGATGTCGCGCGCGGTGCCGGGGCGCACCTGCATCAGCCCGGTAGCGCCCGCCGGGCTCACGACGCCGCGCTGGAAGCGGGATTCCTGCAGCGTGTGGGCAAAGACCAGCGCCGGATCGACCCGCCAGCCACCATTCGGTTCCCATTTGGGTTGCGGATAACGGGCCTGCACGGCGGGTTTGCGGCCGTGCGGGGTGTTGTGCGCGAGATAGAGCTGCGTTTCGGGCAGGCTGAGCGCGCCCGCCATCGCGATCAGCTGGGCATGCTGGTCAGAATTGCCGATTTGGGCTTGATGGCGCAATGCCTGGCCCGCGTAGATATCCTCGCCGATCTCGGCGAGCGCCATCGCGATGCGGACGTTGGGCAGCTTCTCGAGCGCGCGCCACGCGCTGCGGTCGGCGCGGACATTCTCGCGCTGGCTCGCAGCCTCGACGCCCAGCGATTCGGCCGCGAGCAGGCCATAGAAGGTTTCCTGATTTGCCGCGGCGGAGCGCAGGCGCGGCTGCACCAGGGCGGGCTGGCCCGCGGCGACCGCGGCGCGCGAGGCCCAATAATAGGCCGCAGCGCGCTGTTCGCTGTCGGGCGCTTCCTTGGCGACGCGGTCGAACGCGGCGAGCGCGGTCCGGTAATCGCGAAGCCGCCACGACGCGAGACCCTGAACCCACGCACCCTGCGTCGCCCAGGCTCCGCCGCCCGCCGTGCAGGCGAGCGACAGGCGCAGGGCATTCTGATCGTCATTCTCGATATAATAGGACCAGGCGACCTTTTGCGTCCATTCGGCGCGCGCTTCGGGGCTGAGCTGGTCGATCGCCGCGTTGAGCAGCATTTCGGCGCCCGCGGGATCGTCATTCTTGATCCGGTCGGGGATCGTCGCGGCGAGGCGGGCCGCGGCGGGGTCGCTGACGCTGTCGGCGCCGAGCCGGCGCGGCGCACTGCCCGCCCAGGCGAGGCGCGCCTCGAAGGGAAGCGTCGGCAGATCGGTCGCGCCGCGCCTTGTCGCGAGGCGGCCGAGCTGTGCGGCTTGCGGCAAATAGGGCGAGCGCGAAAGGATCGGCATGATGTCGGCGACTTCGGCACGCGGGCTGTTCGCCGCGGTCAGCAGTTCGGCGCGCAGGAAATCGGTGAGCGGGCCGTTATCGGAACCGTCGAGCAGGGATTTGGCTTCGGCCCAACGCTGGCCGCGGATCGCGGTGAGGGCCTGCGTGTAAAGCTGCTTCTGCTTCGACGAGAGAATGTCGGGCACCGTCTGGGGCGCCGAGGCGAAATCGCGGTCGCCGGCATCGGCGGCGAACGCCGGTGTGACTGCAAGCGAAAGCGCCATTGCGGCGCCGGAGAGAAGGTTTCTGGTCATATTTTCCATCTGTCAACGTCCCCGGTTGAACAGTTTCAGGCTATCCCAAGCCGCCGCTTTCTGGGCGGGCCGGGCCAGCAACATCGCGGGATGCGCCACAGCCACCGCGTCCATCTTGGCGCCATCTTGGTTAACATTCAGTAACCTTCCGCGGGCGTCGGGCAGCGCCGTCGCGGCGGCCATGCGTGTGATGTCGCTTCCGATCAGCAGCAGGCGTTCGGGTTTGGCGAGCCGCAAATGGTGCCAGAGCAGGCGGTCGAGTTCGGCCGCCTCTTCGCCGTCGCAGCGGCCGCCCGCGGGGCGCGTCACCGCAAGGCTCGCGATGTAGCAGTCGCCGCGCGCTCTGCCGATCGCCTGCAGCATCGCGTCGAGCAATTTTCCGGCGGGACCGGTAAAAAGCGTGCCGTCCTGCTGATCGTCGATTTCGGGCCAGGCGGTGAGCAGCATCAGCGGCGCGCCCTCACCGCCGACCGGAAGCACGCGGCGCGCGTCCCACTGGCTGCCGGGCACATCGGCGCCGGTTGCCAGCCAGTTTTGAAATTCGGTCCAGTCGTCGGGAAATACGACCGGTCCTTTCGGCTCGGCGGCCTCGGGCGCCTCCTGCCGCTGGAGCGCAGCGGGGAGCGGGAGCGGCTCAGGCTCGTTTTCGGGGAGGCGTTTCGGCTTGGCTGCCGCAGCGTCATTCGCCGGCGGCACGACCAGCCAGCCCGCCGGTTCCTCCCCGACGAGCGCGTCGACGCCCGCCAGCGACCACCAGTCGCGGATGCTTTCCGCCAGCAACGCAGAGTTTTGCCCTCCCATGAAATTGTTTGAAACAGACAGTTGACGGGCGCGTCAATTGGCGGGCATCGCAATTCGTGACAGAATGAGCGCCGGACACGATGAATGATCGGCGCGGGGACGGCAGAAAGGTATTTGCGGTGAGCGAACGGGAATCGATGCCCTATGACGTGGTCATCGTCGGCGCGGGTCCGGCGGGGCTTTCGGCGGCGATCCGCCTGAAACAACTGGCGAATGAAGCCGGCAGCGAATTGTCGGTGTGCATCCTCGAAAAAGGGTCCGAAGTCGGCGCGCACATCCTGTCGGGGGCGGTGATCGACCCGAAGGCGCTTGATGAACTTCTGCCCGAATGGCGGACACAGGGCTGCCCGCTCGCCGAAGTGCCGGTGAACGACAATCAGCACTGGATTTTGACCAAGAACAAGAAATTCGGCCTGCCCGAATTCATCTCGCCCGGCTTCATGCACAATGAGGGCACCTATACGGGCAGCCTCGGCAACCTTTGCCGCTGGCTCGCCGAGCAGGCCGAAGGGCTGGGCGTCGAAATCTTCCCGGGCTTTCCCGCCGCCGAGATCCTCTACAATGAGGATGGTTCGGTCAAAGGCGTCGCGACCGGCGACATGGGCGTCGCGCGCGACGGCAGCCACAAGGCCGATTACGCCCCCGGCCTCGAACTCCATGCCAAATATACCTTCTTCGCCGAGGGCGTGCGTGGCCATCTGACCAAGATGCTCAAGCCGCAATTCGCGCTCGACGCCGATTGCGAGCCGCAGGTCTATGGCCTCGGCGTCAAGGAATTGTGGGATATCGATCCCGAGCAGCATGCGGCGGGCCGCGTCATCCACACGCAAGGCTGGCCACTCGACCAGAACGCCAATGGCGGCGGCTTCCTCTATCATCAGGCGAACGGGCAGGTGGCGCTCGGCTTCGTGACCTGGCTCAATTATCGCAACCCTCACATCTCCCCCTTTCAGGAGATGCAGAAGTGGAAGACGCACCCCGAGATCGCGAAAATCCTGAAGGGCGGCAAACGCGTCTCTTATGGCGCGCGCGCGATCAGCGACGGCGGGCTCCAGTCGGTGCCGAAACTGGCTTTCCCGGGCGGCGCGCTGATCGGCGACAGCGCCGGCTTCCTGAACGTCCCGCGCATCAAGGGCACGCACACCTCGATGAAATCGGGGATGATGGCGGCCGAAGCGGCCTTCGCGGCGGTGACCGCGGGCCGGTCGAGCGACACGCTCGATGCCTATCAGGCTGCCTTTGACGATAGCTGGGTCAAGAAGGAACTGAGCGTCGTCCGCAACGTGCTGCCGCTGGTCGAGAAATATGGCGATCTTGCCGGGACCATCCTGTCGGGCATGACGATGTGGCTCGAAACGTTCAAGATCAAAGTCCCCTTCACGATGAAGCATCATCCGGACAATGAGAGCCTCTATCGCGCCGACATCATGCCGAAACCGGACTATCCCAAACCCGACGGCGTGCTGACCTTCGATCGCCTGTCGTCGGTGTTCATTTCGAACACCAATCATGAGGAAGATCAGCCGGTTCACCTGCAACTCAAGGATCCGTCGATCCCGGTCGCCTATAATCTGCCGCTCTATGACGAGCCCGCGCAGCGTTATTGCCCGGCGGGCGTTTACGAGATCGTCGGCGAAGAGGAAGGCGATCCGAAATTCGTGATCAACGCGCAGAATTGCGTTCACTGCAAGACATGCGATATCAAGGACCCGACCCAGAACATCAACTGGGTCACCCCCGAAGGCGGCGGAGGCCCCAATTACCCGAACATGTAAGCCCGCGCGCTTCCTTTTGATCGCCGCCACCGTCGCGGCGGCGGTGCCCGCGCACGCCGCCGATGACAGCGGCGAGGTCCTCAATGCGCTCGTACGGGCGCGATTGGCCGAAGAGAGCGCCGCACCGGCAGCCGCGCTGTCGGCACTGGCCACGGTGTCGAGCGCTGCGCCGGGCCTGCCCGGTATCCGCGGACGGATGCTCGAACAGGCGATCGAGGCGGGCGACTTCGACGCCGCGCGCTCTGCCGCGCAAAGCCTGTGGACGGCGGGCGACCGGCGTTTCGATGCGCAGCTGGTGCTGATGGTCGACGCGATGCGCCGGTCGGACTGGGATGCCGCCCGAACCTACATGGCGGGGCGGACGGACAAGACGGGTGCCGATACGATCGCGCGGCTGATCACGCCGACGGTGAATGCGTGGATCGACATAGGCGCACGCAAGAAATTTCCGGAACAGCATCTGCTCGCGGTGAACAGCCCGACCCGGCCCGAACCCGCGCTGACGCTGCAGGTTGCGCTCGTCCAGATCGCGGCGAAGCGCGCCGATTCGGCCGCGTCGCTGACCGACAGCATCACACTGACCGACCGGACGAGCCAGCTCGTTGGCATGCGGGTCGCCGCAACGCTCGACAAGGCGGGCAAAAGCGACGCGGCGGTGCGGCTGCGCGGGCGGATCGCGCTGGCCTCGGGGCAACGCGAAGACCCGATGCTGCTGCTGCCCGACCAGCCGGTTTCGACGCCGCGCGAGGGCGTAGCGCAGTGGCTCGGCATATTGGCCGACGGCCTGGCCCGGACGCCGAACGGCAGCGCGAAGCTACCCTTGCTGTTCGCGCGCGCGGCCCACTGGCTCAACGATGAGGATTGGGCCGTGCGGACGACGCTTGTCGAGGCGCTCGCCCGCAACGGTCAGTCCGAAGAGGCGATGGCGCTGCTCGATACCGGGCGCGAGGAACTGCCGGCGGTGCTGACGATGCGCCGCGCCGAATTGATGGCGGAAGCGGGCGACCTGACGGGCGCGGCGAAGCTTGCCGAGGCGGCCGCCAACGCCAATCCCGCGCGTGGGTTGCTCGTCCGCTTCGCCGACATCGCGCGGCGATCGGGCGACCCCACGGCGGCGGGGCGTGCTTATGAGCGGCTCGAAGCGGCGCTAGGCGACGACGAAGGCGACAAAGCGCTGCGCGGCACATTGCTGATCGCGCGGGCGGACCTGCTGTTGCAGGCGGGGAAGTGGGACGAAGCGCAAGCGCTGATGGAGCGGGCGGTGGCGCTGCGGCCCGGCGACGCGTCGATACTGAATTTCGCGGGCTATTCGGCGCTCGAACGGCGCAAGGATATCACGCAATCGCTGGCGCGGATCGAAGCCGCGTGGCGCCGCGAGCCGCAGAATGCGAGCATCAGCGATTCGCTCGGCTGGGCTTATTTTCTGACCGGGCGCACCGACGATGCGGTCGATTTGCTCGAAAAGGCGCAGCGCGGCGAGCCCGACAATCCGGTGATCGTCGAACATCTGGGCGACGCCTATTGGAAGGCGGGACAGAAATTTCGGGCGCGATATAATTGGCGCGCCGCGGCGCTGCTCGCCGATGCCGAGATGGCAACGCGGCTGACGGCAAAGCTGCGCGACGGGCTGACCCCCGCCACGACGGCGCCGTGACGGCGTTTCACGAGACCGGCTGGGCCAAGATCAACCTCGCGCTGCATGTCCGGGCGCGGCGTCCCGACGGCTATCATGCGATCGAGACGCTGTTCGCCTTTGTCGACGGCGGCGACGCGATCGCGGCGGAGTTCGCCGATGCCGACAGCCTGACGATCGACGGCGAGTTCGCCGAAGGATTGAGCGCGGGCGGCGACAATCTGGTGCTACGAGCGCTGGCATTGCTGCGCACCCGCTACGGCGCCGACCGGGTTCCGCCGCTTGCCGTGACCTTGACCAAAGCGCTGCCCGTTGCGGCGGGGATCGGCGGCGGGTCGGCGGACGCCGCGGCGATGGCGCGGCTGGTGCGGCGCCATTTCCTGCCCGAGATCGGCGATGCGACGCTAGCGCGGATCATTAGCCCGCTCGGCGCCGATGTCGCCGCTTGCGTGGCGAGCGAGACGTGCCTCGGTGTCGGCACGGGCGAAGAATTGAGCGCCGTGGCGGGGCTGCGGCTCGGCGGGACGCCGGTGCTGCTCGTCAATCCGCGTCAGCCGGTCGCGACGGGCCCGGTGTTCGCCGCGTGGGACGGGATCGATCGCGGGCCGCTGTTCACCGGCGCCGAGCCGCGCGCGGGGTTGCTCGGCGCGCGCAACGATCTGCAGCGCGCGGCGATCGCGCAGTGCCCGGCGATTGCCGACATTTTGCTCGAACTCGGCGCGCTGCGGCCTTGGTTGGCGCGGATGTCGGGTTCGGGGGCGACCTGCTTCGCGCTCTTCGACGCGGCGGCCGAGCGCGACGCGGCGGGCGCCTTGCTGGCGGAGCGGCATCCGGGCTGGTGGACGATGGCGGGAGCATTAAGGTGAGCGAAGCGTGGCGGCAGATCGGCGAAGCGCGCGCGGGCGGCCTGTTGCTGATCGCCGATCATGCGTCGAACCATGTGCCCGAGGACGTCGATCTGGGAATCGAGCCGGCGCTGCTTTCGAACCATATCGCGATCGACATCGGCGTCGCCGAGGTCGCGGCGCGGCTTGTCGAAAGCGGCGCGGTCGATGCCGCGATCCTCGGCGGCGTGTCGCGGCTCGTCGTCGACTGCAACCGCGAGGAGGATGCGCCGGGGGTGCTGCCGATCGCGAGCGACGGCCATGCAGTGCCGGGCAATGCGCTGGACGACGACGCGCGCGAAGCTCGGCTGGCGCGCTTTTTCCGACCCTATCACGACCATATCGCGGCGACGATCGCGGCGGCGCGGCCCGCGATGATCCTGTCGCTGCACAGTTTTACCCCGTCGCTCGCGGCGCACCCCGATCAGGCGCGGCCGTGGCATGTCGGGGTGCTCTATAACGAGGACGACCGGCTCGCGGGCGCGGCGATCGCGGCTTTGGAGGTCGAAGGGTTGAACGTCGGCGACCAGCAGCCCTATTCGGGCAAGCTGCTCAACGCGACGATGAACCGCCATGCCGAAGCGAACGCCATCCCCTATGTCGGGATCGAGATGAGGCAGGATCTGGTTGGCGACGCGGCGGGGCAGGCGCTGTTCGCCGAGCGGCTGGCGCGGATGTGCGAGAAAGCGGCGTTGAACATCGGCGCATAGGCGTGTAGAGGCGCACTTCATCGTCGTTTTGTGAAATATTATTATCAGGAACCGTTCAAATGCCTTCTTATCGTTCGCGCACCACCACCCATGGCCGCAATATGGCCGGTGCCCGCGGTCTTTGGCGCGCGACGGGGATGAAGGACGACGATTTCGGCAAGCCGATCATCGCAGTGGTGAACAGCTTCACCCAGTTCGTGCCGGGACACGTCCACCTGAAAGACCTTGGCCAGATGGTCGCGCGCGAGATCGAGGCGTCGGGCGGGGTTGCCAAGGAATTCAACACGATCGCGGTCGATGACGGCATCGCGATGGGGCACGACGGCATGCTCTATTCGCTGCCGAGCCGCGACCTGATCGCCGACAGCGTCGAATATATGGTCAATGCGCATTGCGCCGACGCGATGGTGTGCATCTCCAACTGCGACAAGATCACGCCGGGCATGCTGATGGCGGCGCTGCGCATCAATATCCCGGTGGTGTTCGTGTCGGGCGGGCCGATGGAGGCCGGCAAAGTCGTGCTGAAGGGCAAGGAGGTCGCGCTCGACCTCGTGGACGCGATGGTCGCCGCCGCCGACGAAAAATACACCGACGAGGAAGTCACCGCGATCGAGCGTTCGGCGTGCCCGACGTGCGGGTCGTGCTCGGGCATGTTCACCGCGAACTCGATGAACTGCCTGACCGAAGCGCTCGGGCTGTCGCTGCCGGGCAATGGTTCGACCCTCGCGACGCACGCCGACCGAAAGGAATTGTTCCTGCGTGCGGGACGGATCGTCGTCGAGATGTGCAAGCGCCATTATGAAGAGGGCGACGACAGCGTGCTGCCGCGCAATATCGCGAGTTTCGAGGCGTTCGAAAATGCGATGAGCCTCGACATCGCGATGGGCGGATCGACGAACACCGTGCTCCACTTGCTCGCCGCGGCGTTCGAGGCCGGGGTCGATTTCACGATGACAGACATCGACCGGCTGTCGCGGCGCGTGCCGTGCCTGTCGAAGGTCGCGCCGGCGAAGAACGACGTCCATATGGAGGACGTCCACCGCGCGGGCGGAATCATGGCGATCCTCGGCGAGCTCGAGCGCGCGGGGCTGCTCCACGCGCACCTGCCGACGGTGCATAGCGCGACGCTGGGCGATGCGCTCAACAAATGGGATATCGCCCGCACGAACGATCCCGAGGTGCAGAAATTTTTCCTCGCGGCGCCTGGCGGCGTGCCGACGCAGACCGCGTTCAGTCAGGATCGGCGCTGGGACAGCCTCGACCTCGACCGCGAGGGCGGGGTGATCCGATCGGCTGACCATGCGTTCAGCAAGGACGGCGGGCTCGCGGTGCTGTCGGGCAATATCGCGCTCGACGGCTGTATCGTGAAGACCGCGGGGGTCGACGAGAGCATCCTGAAATTTTCGGGTCCGGCAAAGGTTTACGAAAGCCAGGATGCCGCGGTCGCGGGTATCCTCACCGGGCAGGTCGAGGCGGGCGACGTCGTCGTGATCCGCTACGAAGGGCCGAAGGGCGGGCCGGGGATGCAGGAAATGCTCTATCCGACGAGCTATTTGAAGTCGAAGGGGCTCGGCGCCGCGTGCGCGCTGATCACTGACGGGCGCTTTTCGGGCGGCACGTCGGGGCTGTCGATCGGCCATGTTTCGCCCGAGGCGGCCGAGGGCGGCACGATCGGGCTGGTCGAGAATGGCGACCTCGTCAACATCGACATCCCGTCGCGGACGATCACCCTCGCGGTGGCGGACAGCGTCCTTGCCGAGCGCCGCGCCGCGATGGACGCAAAGGGTGCCGCCGCCTGGCAGCCCGAGAAAGCGCGCCCGCGCAAGGTTTCGGTAGCACTTCAGGCCTATGCCGCGATGACGACCAGCGCCGCAAGAGGAGCCGTGCGCGACCTGTCGCAGCTGAAGGGCAAGGGATGAAGCGATTTGGGGGGGCATTGCTGACGCTGATCGCGCTTACGGGCTGCGATCGATCGCCGGACAATGGCGATCTGGCCGAGGCCGAAGCACGCGGGTCGCGCGACGCCGCCGAAAATGGCCGTATCGAATGCGCGCTCGAAGGCGCCAAATTGTTCGACCGCACTTGCACCGTCGATGAAATGAGCGGCGCGGACGGGATGATCCTCGTCGTCGGGCGCGCCAATGTCGGTTACCGCAGGTTGCAGATTACCACCGACGGGCGCGGGGTCGTGTCCGCGGACGGCGCCGAGCCGGCGAAGGTCAGTATCATCGGCAATAATATGATCGAGGTTGCGATCGGGCACGACCGCTATCGCCTGCCGGCGAATACGGGCGGCGCGAAGTAGGCGCGTTCGCGCGATCGTGATAGGGCGGAGCCATGTCCGTTCCCGCCGACGCCCCGATCCTGACCAGCAATGCGATGCGCGAGGCCGAGGCGGCGTGCGCAGTGCAGGGAACCTCGCTTTCTGAACTGATGGAACTCGCGGGCGCGGCCGTTGCCGATACCGCCTGGCGGATGGCGGCGGGCGCGCCGATCCTGATCCTCTGCGGTCCCGGCAATAATGGCGGCGATGGCTATGTTGCGGCGCGGCGGCTCGCCGAACGCGGGGCGTCGGTGCGGGTCGCGGCGCTCGCCGAACCCGCGACCGCGCTGGCAAAGGCAGCGCGGACGGGTTGGAGCGGGCCGGTGGAGACGATCGATGGCCGCCTCGCGCCCGCTCCCTTGGTCGTCGATGCGCTGTTCGGCGCCGGCCTGTCGCGGCCCATTGCCGACGATCTCGCGGTGGTTCTCGGGCATTTTTCGGACCGGCGCATCCTGGCGGTCGATGTGCCGAGCGGCGTCGACAGCGACGGCGCGGCCGAGTGGATGCCGCCGCTCCGCGCCGATGTGACGCTGGCGCTGGGCGCACTGAAGCCCGCGCACGTCCTGCTGCCGACCGCTCCCGCTTGCGGACGCGTCCTGCTCGCGCCGATCGGCATAGCGGCGAACAAGACCGCGCGGACGCTGCCGAGGTCGCGGGAGACGAAACCGAAGGCGACGGCCCACAAGTTCACGCGCGGCATGGTGCTGGTCTTTGCGGGACCGATGCGCGGCGCGGCGGGATTGACGGCGGCGGCGGCGCTACGCGCGGGGGCGGGCTATGTCGTCCTTGACGGCAGCGAGCGGGCGCCCTTTTCGGCGATCATCGCCGAAAGCGATGCGAAGTTCGGCGAGCGGCTCGACGATCCGCGCGTCGGTGCCGTCGTGATCGGACCGGGATTTCCGGCGGGTGACGAATTGCTGTTCGACGTCGAGGCGGCGCTCGATTCGGGCAAGCCGCTTGTGCTCGACGCCGCAGCGATCGACGCGGCGCTGCCCCGCCTCTCCGAAACGCCGCGCAAAGCGATATTGACGCCGCACGAGGGCGAGTTCGCGCGCGCTTTCCCGCAAGCTTACGGCAGCAAGATCGACAAGGCCAAAGCCGCAGCTGCGCGGACGCGCGCGGTGGTGATCTACAAAGGAGCCGACACGGTGATCGCTGCGCCGGATGGTCGTGTCGTCGCGGCGTGGCCCGGAAGCCCCTGGCTTGCGACGGCGGGAACGGGTGACGTGCTTGCGGGCGCGTGCGGCGCGATGCTGGCGCGCGGCGGTGATGCGTTCGATGCGGCTGTCGCGGCGGTGGGCTGGCATATCGCGCGGGCCGCGCGTATAGGCCCCGGCCTTGTCGCCGACGATCTAGTTAGGGAATGAAATGACTGAAGCTGCGCTGATCGAGCGCATCGCCGCGCGTGGCGATGGCGTGACGGGCGACGGCCGCCATGTGGCGGGCGGCGTGCCCGGCGACCGCGTGCGCGACGACGGCATCATCATTCCGGGGCCGAACCGCACCGAACCCGTGTGCCGCCATTTTGGCAAATGCGGCGGATGCCAGTTGCAGCATGTCGCCGAACCGGCGCTCGCCGATTTCGTGCGCGACCGGGTTGTCGGGGGGCTGGAGGGACAGGATGCCCCCTATGGCGATGTGCGTCCCGCGCGTCTTTCGCTGCCGCAAAGCCGCCGCCGCGCTGCGCTGACCGCGCTCAGGACGGGCAAGCAGGTCGCGATCGGCTTCAACGCCGCGCAGAGCAATCAGATCGTCGACATGCGGATGTGCCCCCTGCTGCTTCCCGAGCTGTTCGCGCTGATCGAACCGGTTCGCGAATTGCTCGTGATGATCGCGCAGCCGCGGCGCCCGGTGAAGGTCAAGCTGCAGATGCTCGATCAGGGCGTCGAATTGATCTTGGAAGGCGTCCGGGCCGAGGGGCTCGACGCCGCGATGGCGCTGCAGGATTTCGCCGGGGCGCATAATCTCGCGCGCTTTGCGATCGATCAGGGCGAGGGGCTTGAAATCCTCTGGCAGCCCGAGCCGCCGACGATGCGCTTCGGCGACATATTGGTCGAGGTCCCGCCCTTCGCCTTTTTGCAGGCGACGGCGGCGGGGCAGGCGGCGCTGGTCGATGCGGTGGCCGAGGCGGTCGGCGATGCCGGCGCGATCGCCGACCTGTTCGCCGGCGTGGGTACCTTTGCCCTCTCGGTGCAGGCGGGGCGGAAGGTCTATGCGGCCGAGGGCGCGCGCGATGCGATCGCCGCGCTGACCGGCGCCGCGAACCGCGCCCGCGCGCTCGTCGCGACCGAGCATCGCGACCTGTTCCGCCGCCCGCTCGTTCCCGCCGAGCTCAACCGTTTCGGCGCGATCATCCTCGACCCGCCGCGTGCCGGGGCCGAGGAGCAGGTGAGGCAACTCGCCGCGTCGACAGCGCCCGTGATCGCCTATGTCAGCTGCAATCCCGCGAGCTTCGCGCGCGATGCGAAAATGCTGATCGAAGGCGGCTATGCGCTCGACTGGGTCCAGCCCGTCGGCCAGTTCCGCTGGTCGACCCATGTGGAACTGGCCGCGCGCTTTTCGCGGCGTGCTTAATGCAGCACAAATCCCATGAAAGCGTGCAGGCAGAGCGCGAATAAAGCGAGGCTTGCCAGTGCAAAAACAAGGAAGCGCCACATGACGCGATTGACCGTCACCTGGATCAGGCTGTGGACGATGCGAAGGGCCACATAGACCCAGGCGATTTGCGTGTTGAGCCCGCCGCCCATGCCCCCGACTGCCAGCGCGATCGCGATGGCATAGAAGACCGTCGGTTGCTCCATCAGATGGTTATAATTATGCGCCTTCCACTGCACCTGCGGCGGCAGGACATTTTCCAGATTCTGTCCGGTGCCCCCGACAAGATTTGCAGTATCGATCTTTGCGCGCCGCATCGCGGGCAGGCGCGTCGCATACATCCACACCCACATGACCATCGACCAGAGCGCGAGCGTCGCGACCGGTCCCAAAATAGCGTTGGTGTCCATCTTTCTTCCCCCCCCCCTCAACCCAAAGTTGCGATGACTGCGAGCAGCGCGAGCGCCAGAAGGCACAGGGTCGACGCCGCAAAGATCGCAAAGCGGACCGGTATGCGATTCACCGTCGCCTGCCAGACGCTATGCACCACACGCAGCGCGACATAGGCCCAGGCGATCCATACGACATAGGCGGGATAGCCGCCGACGCCGTGCAGGATCAGGATGACGGCATAGAAGAGCGTCGGCTGTTCGAGCAGATGCGTGTAGTTGTGCGATTTCCAGTTGGTGACGGGCGGCAATATGCCTTCAAGGTCGCCGCCGCGACCGCCCGGTGGCGCCGTCTTGAGGTCGATGCCCGATTTGGCGAGCGCGCGGAAACGCGTCACCGCGACCCAGACCAGCATGACGAGCGTCCACAGGATCAGCACCGCGCCCGGTGCGAGGATATTCGGCGTCATATGGCTCCCCCTCTTGTCGTGTGGCGGCGATGCTAGGGATGGCGCGCCGATATGCAATTGCCAAAATTAGTCGCGCCGGGTCGCGATCTCGGTACGGATCGCCGTGCCGTCGCCGTCGACACGCGGCGCGAAGCCGAGGTCGCGGGGCGACATCGCGCCATATTTCACCGGCGGCTGCATTTCGTGAAAGGCGCCGACATCGGGATGGATGCGATGGCGGAAAAATCCGGTCGCGACCAGATGCGGGTCTTCCCTGACATCCTGAAGGTCGCGCGCCGCCATCGCGGGGATGTCGTTGGCGGCGAACAGCTCCAGCCATTCGGCGCTGGTCTTTGCCGGCGTCTTGCGCGCGATTTCGCTGTAGATGATCGGCATGTGCTGCCCTTTGGCCTTTGCCGCCTCATACTCAGGTGTTTCGAGCAGGTCGGAACTTCCCAGCAGCCCCAGCAGCCGCGCCGTCGATTCGGGGGTGTAGGGAACGATCGCGAGATAGCCGTCGCGCGTCGGGAAAGGCTGGCGCGTCGGGTCGAGCTGCCGCGGATAGCCGGCGGGGCCGATCGGCGGGTCGAGCGTGTCGTCACGCAGATGTTCGGTGAGCATGAAGGCGGCGAAGCATTCGAACATCGGCACTTCGACCTGCTGCCCCTCGCCGGTTCTGAGCTTGTGGACGAGCGCCGCGAGGATCGCCTGCGCGCCGAACTGGCCCGCGATCTTGTCGGCGATCAGCGACGGGAAATAGCGCGGGGCGGGGTTGCCGTCGACGCGGGGGAGCAGGCTGGTGGTGCCGGTCGCCGCCTGAATGACGTCGTCATAGGCCTGAAGGTCGGCATAGGGGCCATCCTGTCCGAAGCCGGTGCCGTGGACATAGATGATATCGGGCTTGATCGCCCGGCAGCCTTGATAATCGAAGCCGAGCCGCGCGATCGCCTTGCCACGCACATTATGGAAAAAGACGTCGGCGTCCGCGATCAGGTCGCGCAGCACCGCGGCGTCTTCGGGCTTTTTGAGGTCGAGTGCGATCGAGCGTTTTCCACGGTTCACGGTGAGGTGGATCGACCCCATCGTCGGGTCGGGAACGCCGCTGCCAAGATAGCGCGATATGTCGCCCATGCCCGGCGTTTCGACCTTGATCACCTCGGCGCCGAGATCGGCGAGCATCTGTGTCGCATAGGGTCCGAAGATGACGGTCGTCAGATCGACGATGCGGATCCCCGACAGCATGGGCATGGCTTCTCCTCTTCCCTGGCGCGAGCAGGATAGAATGATTGCAAAGTAAAACGGAAGAGGCTTCCGCAACTTTCCCTAAGCGGCAGGAGCGGTTGCGGCGCTACTGCCATTTCCGGCAGCATAGGCCGCCGAAATCCGGCGATAGGATCGCGAGCCGAACGCCGCGAGCGTCAACACCACGCCAAGGGCGCCGGCGATCGTAAAGACGATCGCGATGCCGCGCTCGGGGCCGCGGCCGTACCAGTCGCCGATCGCGTCCGCGCCCCATCCGGTCGTCATCAGCGGGACGAAGACAAATTGGGTGAGCGGTGCGATCAGGAAGGCGGTCAGCGGCGAGGCCGCGAGTTCGACCGACTGGGCGAAACCGAACACCCGGCCCTGCCGCTCGAACGGCACGACCTTTTGCAGCGTCGTCTGCTCGGCCGCTTCGGCATAGGGCCCGAGGAACATCCAGAGGAAACAGCCGGCCGCGAGCAGCGGAATCGACGATTGAATCGTGAAGACCGCGGCGACCAGCCATTCGACAAGGCACACGATGAGCAGCGTGCGGATCGGGTTCGCGCCCAGCCCGGTCCGCGAAATCACGATGCCGCTGAGGATGAAGGCGCAGGATATGACCGCCCAGAGCAGCCCCCATTCCTCGACCTTCATCAGCGACAGGCCATAGGCGTCCATCAACGCCATGAACACGCCGCCGAGAAGATTGTTGAAGGACGAGAAGAGGATCAGCGCGAAGAGCCCCGGAATCGCGAGCACGAGGCGAAAGGTGCCGGCGAGATCGATACGGCGCGTCTCCGCGTGGCCCTCCGCATCGCGCGGCTCGTCGACATGGACGAAGAGCAGATGCGCTATCGCCACCAGCGAAAAGCCGATCGCGAAGATCAATGTTCCGGCCATGCCGCCCCACGCGACGAGGAAGCCGCTGATCGCCGAGGTGGTGAGAAAGCCGATCCCGCTGACCATGCCGACGAGGCCGTTCGCCTTGTCGCGGCGATCCTCCGGCACCAGCAAAGTGACGAGCGTGGGCAGCGCGATCATGCGGATATTGCCGACGATCACAGCGAGCATCGTGACGAGGATGAAGAACCAGAGCGTAATGCTGCCAGTGTCCGCGCCGCGGATATCCGGGTCGAGCGCGTATCCGGCAAGCGCGGCGGCGTAGAGCGCCAGTGAGGCACTGCTCGACACGAGCATCATGTTGCGCTTGCCATGGTGGTCGACAAGGCTGCCGAACCAGATGCCGAGCGCGGCAGTGAGCACCAGATAGATGCCCGCGATCATCCCCGTCGCGAACACCGACTGGGTTTCGAGAAAGGTCCAGAAGGTCAGCGCGAACCACACCGTGAAATTGGTGATGTTGGCGACCAGATTATTGGCGAGGAGATGATGGAAGGGCTGCATGGGCGGCGCAATCTAGCGCCCCCGCCCAAAAGCGAAAGGGCCGGTCGCATCGCTGCGCCCGGCCCTCTTGTTTTTCGGTTTTGCCGTCGGTCAGAACAGTTTGGTCACCGTCGCGCTGCGGCGTTCCTGTTCGACTTCGCCCGTATAGAGGCTGACCATCGGTTCGTCGCTGACGACATGGGTCTCGTCGGCGCCGAAGCCGTTGAACTTGGTCCGCATCGCGCAGCCATAGGCGCCGAGCATCCCGATCTCGATGAAGTCGCCGGCCTTGACGTCGGCGGGCAGGAAGAAGGGCCCCGCCATATGGTCGAGATCGTCGCAGGTCGGGCCGTAAAAGCTGAATGGCACCATCTCGGCGTCGCTGCCCGCGTCGCGCTGCAGCGAGACAGGGAACCGCCAGCCGACATGCGCGGCATCGAACAGCGCGCCATAGGCGCCGTCGTTGATGTAGAGCTCCTCGCCGCGGCGCTTTTCGACGCGAACGATCAGCGAGCTATACTCGGCCGACAGCGCACGGCCCGGCTCGCACCACAGTTCGGCCGAATAGCTGATCGGCAGGCTTTCGAAGCTGCGGTGGATCGTCTCGAAATAGGCGTCGAGCGGCGGCGGCTCCATGCCCGGATAGGACGATGGAAAACCGCCCCCGACATCGATGATGTCGACGGTGACCGATGCCGACACGATCGCGGCGCGGACGCGCTCCATCGCCTGGGCATAGGCGTGCGGCGTCATCGCCTGGCTGCCGACATGGAAGCAGATACCAAGCGCGTCGGCCGCCTGGCGGGTCGCCATCAACAGTTCGGCGACCTCGTCGGGCTCGGCGCCGAACTTGGCGGCGAGGCTGAGCTTCGAATGGTCCGACGAGACGCGAAGCCGCACGAGCAGGTTCAGGTCCTGCGCGCCCTCGGTCGCACGGACGATCTTTTCGAGCTCGTCGAGCGTGTCGAGCGAGAAGGTGCGCACGCCATGCTTCCAATAGGCCTCGGAAATCGCTTCCTCGGCCTTTACCGGATGCATGAAGCAGAGCGTCGCCTGCGGAAGCGTGCGGGCGACGAGGCGCACTTCGGCGATCGAGGCGACGTCATAATGGGTGACACCCGAATCCCACAGCACGCGCAGCAGATCGGGCGACGGATTCGCCTTGACCGCATACATGGTCGTGCCGGGAAATCGCTCGATGAAGAAACGCGCTGCGCGCCGCGCGGCGTGCGGGCGGACAAGCGTAACAGGTTCGATCGGCGAAAATGCCTGAATCAGCCCGTGGGCGCTATGATGCTGGTGCAACTCAAGGGACCCCCAAAAATAACGTTAAACATCCAAGGCTGCCTTGCGGTTATTGGAAGTCCCCCTGGGGCAGCGGAGAGCGCATATATGGAGGGGGGTCCCCCCTGTAAAGACCCTTTGGCGCAATTTTGTAACGCGAAGGCAACAGTCGGAGGCGAACCGGGGCCGGTCCGCGCCGAGCCGCGCAAAGGCGAGACAAGGCGCCGGTGCCGCGCTAGGGACGGGCTCATCCCATTTCATCGAGTCACCCCGGCAGCGACCGGGATGACAAAGACAGGCGAAGCTTTGATGGTCTCCCGCGCCGAAGTGAATCACACCTTCACCGACACCGAACTCGAAGAACTGAAGGCGTTCGGCACGACCGAGCCGCACAAGGCCGGCGACCTGCTGGTCGAGGAGGGCGCGATGGCGCCCGACTGCATCCTTACCCTGTCGGGGCACACCGACATCTTTGCGTCGACCGACGAGGGGCGAAGGCGCGTCGGCTGGATGGAGCGCGGACAATTCGCGGGCGACCTGTCGGTGCTGACCGGTCAGCGCCACCTGTCGCGCGTCGAAATGGGCGCCGACGGGGAGATTCTGCGCATCGCCCACGCCGATTTCCAGCGGCTGATCGCGGGCAACAGCCATTTTTCGGATATCTTCGTCCGCGTGCTGTCGGCGCGGCGCGAGTTCAGCAAGCATCGCGGCTTTGCCGTCACGATCATCATCGGCGCGGCGATGGATCGCAGCGTCTATGCGATGCGCGACCTTTTGATGAAGCATGGCGTCGCGCATCGCTGGTTCGACCCCGGCGACGGCCCGGTCGCCGCGCATCTGCTTTCCGAGCGTGGGCTGAGCGAGGAGCAGTTGCCCGTGGCGATCCTCGGTGCCGCCGAACTGCTGGTGCAACCGACGCCCGAGCAGCTTGCGGCGGGCCTCGGACTCGATCTGCTTCCCGATGGCGCGACGGCCGATGTCCTCGTCGTCGGAAGTGGACCGGGCGGCTTGGCGGCGGCCGTTTATGCGGCATCCGAAGGGCTGACGGTGATCGCGCTCGACTCGCTCGCACCGGGCGGACAGGCGGGCACGTCGTCGAAGATCGAAAATTATCTCGGCTTTCCGACCGGGATTTCAGGGAACGAGCTGGCGCGCCGCGCGACGGTGCAGGCGCAGAAATTCGGCGCGCGGCTGGTCTCGCCGGTGCGCGCCGCGTCGATTAATCGCGACGGCGACGCCTATTGCCTGCACCTCGCCGACGGACGCAAGCTCCGGAGCCGCGCGGTGGTCGTCGCGAGCGGCGCGAAGTACCAGAGTCTGCCGATCGACGGGATCGAGGCCTATGAAGGCCGCGGTATCTATTATGGCGCGACGCCGATGGAGGCGCAGCTGTGCAGCGATGCCGAGGTGACGATCGTCGGGGCGGGCAATTCGGCGGGGCAGGGCGCAATCTATCTCGCGAGCGTCGCGAAGAAGGTCTATGTTATTTTCCGTCGCGGCAGCCTGCGCGAGACGATGTCCGAATATCTGGTCAAGCGGCTGGAGGAACATCCGAATATCGAGATCATCCCGGCGACCGACGTCGTCGCGCTACACGGCGAAGAGCATCTGGCGGGGCTCACCTATCGTTGTCGCGAAACCGGGGACGAGGGGCATTGCGATTGCGGTTTCCTGTTCCTCTTTCTCGGCGCGAGCCCGAACACGAGCTGGCTGCCCAAGGAAATGGTATGCGACGAGCGCGGCTTTGTGAAAACGGGCACCGACATCGCGCCGCTCGAACTGGTCAAGGCGGGCTGGTCGCTCGACCGCATGCCGAGCCGGTTCGAGACGAGTTGGCCGCGCATCTACGCCGTCGGCGATGTTCGCAAGGGATCGGTGAAGCGCGTCGCCTCGTCGGTCGGTGAAGGATCGGTCGTGGTCAGCGACATCCATCAGGCGCTGGCGGAGATCACCCCAGCCGCGTCTTGAAATCCTCGTAACTGAATTCGCGGATCAGCTTGAGCTCGTCGCTCTCGCTGTCCCACAGCCAGATCGACGGTAGCGGCACGCCGTTGAAGGTGTTCGTCTTCACCATCGAATAATGTGCCTGATCGAGGAAGGCGAAGCGTTGGCCGATGCGCGCGCCGCCGGGGAGGCGATAGTCGCCGATCACGTCGCCGGCGAGGCAAGACGGGCCGCCGAGCCGCGTCGGCATGCCTTCGCTGCCTTCGCCGAGCATCGCCGGACGATAGGGGGCTTCGATCACGTCGGGCATATGGCAGGTCGCCGAAATGTCGGTGATGCCGATCGGCATGCCGTTATCGAACAGGTCGAGGATTTCGCCGACGAGGATGCCCGCGTCGAGCGCGATCGCTTCGCCGGGTTCGATCATCACGTCGCAATCGGTCGCCGCGCGCACCTGTTTGAGGAAGGCGATCAGATCGTCGACCTGATAATCGGCGCGCGTGACATGGTGGCCGCCGCCGAAATTGATCCATTTGAGCTGGTTGAAGAAGGGGCGCAGCATCGGTTGCACCGCGTCCCAGGTGCGCTGGAGCGGCGGGAAATCCTGCTCGCACAGGCTGTGCATATGGACGCCATCGACGCCCTCCATATGCTCGGGCAGCAACTGACTGATCGGAAAGCCGAGGCGGCTGCACGGCGCGGCGGGGTCGTATTTCGCGACCTCGCCCTCGCTGTGCATCGGGTTGATGCGCAGCCCGATGTCGAACGTCGCGCTCCTGGCGCGCAACTCGTCGAGCAGCGGACGGAAACGCGCGATTTGTCCGGGCGAATTGAAGATCAGATGGTCCGACAGCGCCGCGATTTCGGGCAGGTCCGCTTCCTTGTAGCCCGCGCAGTAGGTCGCGACTTCACCGCCATATTCGCTACGGCCAAGCTTCGCTTCGTAGAGGCCCGAGGCGCAGACGCCGTCGAGATAGCCGGCGACGGTCGGGCCCAGCGACCACATCGAGAAGGCCTTGAGCGCCGCGAGCACGCGCGCGCCCGACGCGTCGCCGATATGCCGCAGCAGCGCGAGATTGGCGCGTACCTTGGCGGCATCGACGACGAAGGCGGGAGAGGGGACGCGGCTCAGGTCGAAGCGGGCAAAGGCTCCGGGGTCGCCGGCACGGGTTTCCATGTCGCTATATGCTTTCTGTCAGACCGCGATCGGTCCCTTGAAGATGAAGAACGCCCCCGCCGCGATCAGACCGAAGCCGACGAGATGATTTACGGTCAGCTTCTCACCGAGCCAGAAGACCGCGAACCCCGCGAATATGATCAGCGTGATGACTTCTTGCAAGGTCTTGAGTTCGGCGGCGCTATAAATGCCGTATCCGATGCGGTTCGCCGGGATGACGAGGCAATATTCGAAAAAGGCGATACCCCACGCGATCAGCACCGCGAGCCAGATCGGCCGCGACACCGCGCCGAGCTGGCCGTACCAGGCGAAGGTCATGAAGATGTTCGAGATGAACAGCAGTCCGATCGGCGCGAGCCAGGCGGTCATTTCGGGTCTTTCGTCGCGGTCAGCGGCAACACGTCGCGGAGCAGCGCCGCAAAGAAATGCCCCGGTTCCTCGACCATCGGCATATGCGCCGAATGTTCGAGCCAGACGAGCTTCTTCGAAGGCGCCTTGACCTTGGCGAACCAGTCGGCCGCCACCGGCGACGGCACGGTATAATCATGCCGTCCGAGCAGGAAGACGATCGGCACGTCCATCTTGCGGACCGGCTTGAAGCTGACGTCGGCGAGCCGCGGCCAGAGCGTCTTCACCGAAAATTCGCTGCCTTTGCCCCACGCCTGCACATCTGCCGGCGTATATTCGGGGGACAGGCGCGGCGTCTGGAAATAATATTTGAGGTCGGGCTTGTTGTAGATGAGCGAGCCGTAGGGGATCGCATATTTGCGCCAGCCGTCGGCCTTGGCGATGGTGAATTCGCCTTGCGGATAGGGCGCGAGCGCGTCGATCGCGGCAACGGCCTCCTTGTTGTCCGAGGCCAGCGCCTTGGCGCGCGTCCACGCCATGCCCGCCTTTTCGCCTTCACGAAAATCGATGCCCTGGCCAACGCCGACATAGGCGTAGAGAAGGTCGGGGCGCTCGACCGCCACCGACAGCCCGACGAACGAGCCCCAGCTGTGCCCCATCAGCACGACCTTGCGCTTGTTATATTTCTTGCGCAGCAATACGATGAGTTCGATGGCATCGTCGCGATAGCGTTCGGGGGTCATCGTCGGCGCGAGCGCCCTCGGGTCGTTCAGCGGATAACTGCGCCCCGCGCCACGCTGGTCGTACTGGACGACGGTGAAGACATCTTCCCATGGCCGCTGGAAAGCCCATGCGAAGGGCATTTCGACCGCGCCCGGACCGCCGTGGACGAAGATCAGGATCGGATTGTCTCGGTCCGAGCCGCGGACGTTCACGACCTGCCGCGCGCCGCCGAGCGTGACCTCGAACGTCTCCTGCACCCCGTTCGGCGTCACGATCTTGCCGATGTCGGCGACGATCGCGCGGGCGGAGGCGTAGGGATCGTCGGATTGGGCGGCGGCGGGAGTGGAGAAGGCCGCGAGCAAAGCAAGCGCGACAATATGGAACTTCATGGCCTCATACTACCCTTCGTCATTCCCGCGAAAGCGGGGACCCAGTTCTGCTGTCGCTACTGGGTTCCCGCTTTCGCGGGAATGACGAAAATAGAATAGCGATCAGAAATCGAGCGGCGCGTCGAGTTCCTTCACCTGCCACGGCAGGCCGTGCTTGTTCAGCATGTCCATGAAGGGATCGGGATCCATCTGTTCCATGTTGAACACGCCGTCGCCGCTCCAAGTGCCGGTGACCATCATCGCGGCACCGATCATCGCCGGCACACCGGTGGTGTAGCTCACCGCCTGATTGCCTGTTTCGGCGAACGCGTCCTCATGGTCGCAGATATTGTAGAGGTAGAGCGTCTTTTCCTTGCCGTCCTTGCCGAGGCCGGTGGCGATGACGCCGATGTTGGTCTTGCCCTTCGTCGTCTCGCCAAGGCTCGACGGTTCGGGAAGCACGGCTTTCAGGAACTGCAGCGGGATGATCTCGCGGCCCTCGTAGATCACCGGGTCGATGCGCGTCATGCCGACATTCTGAAGCACGGTGAGATGCTGGATATAGGCATCGCCGAAGGTCATCCAGAAGCGGATGCGCTTGATCTCGGGCAGGTGAGTCTTCAGGCTTTCGATCTCCTCATGATACATGAGGTACATGTTCTTCGGGCCGACCGCCTCGAAGTCGAACGACTGCTTCACCGACATCGGCGGGGTTTCGACCCAGTCGCCATTTTCCCAGTGACGCGCGACCGCGGTCACTTCGCGGATATTGATTTCGGGGTTGAAGTTGGTCGCGAAATGCTGGCCGTGGTCGCCACCGTTGCAATCGAGAATGTCGAGCGTGTCGATGCGGTCGAAATGATGTTTCCTGAGCCAGGTCGTGAAGACGCTGGTGACGCCGGGGTCGAAGCCCGAGCCGAGCAGCGCCATCAACCCGGCTTCCTTGAAGCGGTCCTGATAGGCCCACTGCCAGTGATATTCGAACTTCGCCTCGTCGCGCGGTTCGTAATTCGCGGTATCGAGATAATGCGCGCCGGTCGACAGGCACGCCTCCATGATCGTGAGGTCCTGATAGGGGAGCGCAAGATTGACGACATGCGTCGCGCCGACCTGGCGGATCAGCGCCGCGGTCGCATCGATATGGTCGGCATCGACCTCGGCGGTCTTGATCGTGACGCCCGTGCGTTCCTTCACCGACTCGGCGATCGCGTCGCATTTGAACTTGCGGCGGCTCGCGAGGGTGATGTCGGGAAAGATGTCGGGGTTCATCGCCATCTTGTGCACCGCAACCGAACCGACGCCGCCTGCGCCGATCACCAATACCTTGCTCATGAAAAATCTCCTGCCCGCTATGCTGCGGCTTGTGTTGTATGCCCGGCCCTATAGGACGAAGCCATGACACAGCAAAGCCCCGATACCCTGATCGATCCGACACGCGCGCCGACGCTCGCAGGGGTCGAACGCGCGGCGGCGAAAGTCGCTGCATTGCTGCCGCAAACCCCGCTGTTGCCGCTCGAAATCGACGGCAGGACGGTCTGGTGCAAGGCCGAATGCCTCCAGCCCGTCGGCGCCTTCAAGATCCGCGGCGCTTGGCACCGGTTGACCGATCTGACGCCCGAGCAAGCCAATGAGGGCGTCGTCGGCGTGTCGAGCGGCAATCACGCCCAGGGCGTCGCTTGGGCGGCGAAGCGGCTGGGGGTCAAGGCGACGATCGTGATGCCGAGCAACGCGCCCGCGATGAAGCTCGCGGCGACGCGCAAGCTCGGCGCCGAGGTGGTGCTTTACGACCGCGTGACCGAATCGCGCGACGCGGTGGCGACGAAGCTGCTCGCCGAGCGCGGCGGAACGCTCGTCCACGCCTATGGCGATCCGTGGATCATCGAGGGGCAGGGCAGCGCCGGGATCGAGGCGGCGGCGCAGATGAAGGCGCGCGGCATCGACGGTCCCGACAAGGTGATCGCCTGCTGCGGCGGCGGCGGCCTCTCGGCGGGGCTCGCGCTCGCCTTGCCCAATGCCGAGATCGTCGCGGTCGAGCCCGAGGGCTGGGACGATGTGACGCGCAGCCTTGCCGCGGGCAAGATTCTCTCGGTCGAGGATATGGCTTATCCAACCGAATGCGACGCGCTTCAGACGCCCGAAACCTGGCCGATCAACTTCGCGGTGCTGCAGGCGCGCGGCGTGAAGGGCGCTGTCGTGACGCGCGGCGAGGTGCGCGACGCGATGCGGCTGGCGTTCGAGAAGCTGCACCTTGTCGTCGAGCCCGGCGGGGCGGCGGCGCTCGCGGCGGTGCTGGCGGGGAAAGTATCGGTGACCGATGCGACGCTCGTCACCCTGTCGGGCGGCAATGTCGACCCGCTGAAATTCGCCGAGATCATCACCGAATAGGTGGGCGGAAACTTATCCGCCGGCATGCGTTTGGACGGGGAAGGAGAAGCAAGATGCAGAAAAGCGTGATTTTGGCGAGCGCCGCGGCGCTCGTGCTGCTGGCCGGCTGTGAAAAGGCCGAAGCGCCCGCACCCGCGCCGACCGATACGACGACTACCGAGGCTCCGGTCGAAACCATGCCGCCCGAAACCGCCGAAGCCACCGATCCCGCCACCGCGCCGCACCGCTTCGCGAGCTGGGCGGGCAAATGGACCGGGGTCGAGGGCATGTATGCGACGATCACCCCCGCCGAGCCGGGCAAATACAAGCTGGAGATGCAGTCGGACCTCGACACCAAGGGGACCTATGACGGCGAAGACAGCGAGCATGGCATCAAGTTCAAGCGCGGTACCGAGGAGCTGAGCCTGCGCCGCGGCAATGGCGACGAAACAGGCCTCAAATATCTTGCGGGCAAGAAGGAATGCCTGATCGTCAAGGAAGGCGAAGGTTATTGCCGAGATTGACGCCCGTCGCGCCCGGCGCGCTGATCAGGATGCCGGGCGCGTGGCGCTGAACGAAAAATCGATATCGACATTGGCGGCGATCGCGTCGGTCGCCGCCCATTCGCCCTGACCGACGCCAAAGGCGGTGCGGTCGATGCGCGCGGTCCCGGCGACGCGCGCCTTGTCGCCGTCGATGCGCAGCGTGAAGCGCAGCGTCGCCGGCTTGCTGGCACCGCGCAGGTCGAGCGTGCCGCGCGCTTCATAGCGGTCGCCGCCGAGATGGCGGATGTCGCGCGCCGTGAAGACGGCATTCGGATGGGCCGAAACGTTGAAGAAATCGCCGCCCTTCAGTGAATCGTCGCGCTGCCCGTCGCCGGTATCGGCGGAGGCGAGGTCGACGGTGACGCGAATGGTCGATTTGGCGAGTTCGTCCGGGCTGAAACGGATGGCGGCGCGCCAGCGGCCGAAGCTGCCGTCAACCGCCTCGCCGTTCCAGCGCGCCGTGAAGCCGAGGCGGCCGCCCGATGCGACGGTCCAGTCGGCGAGCGGCTCGCCCTTGTCCTCGGGAGCCTCCTTGGCCACATCCTCGACAGGAGCCTTGGTGTCCTCGGTCGCGGAAGCGGCAGGCGCCGCCGGCGGCGCGACGGGCGCGGCGGTCGGCACCGGCGGCGCTTTCTCCACCACAGTCCGGCTGCGCTCGGGATAGATCGTCTGCCCCACGGCGAACGCGCCCGCGACGAGCGCCAGCGCGCCGATCGCCGCGCCAACGGCCTTGCCGCGCGCGAAGGGGATCATGCGCTGAAGCTCGGGCTTGCCGAGCAGCCACTGGTGACGAAGCGCGCCCACGATATGGAGCAGGAACAGCCCGATCGCTATCCACGCCATTGCGCCGTGGATGCTTTCGGCGGGCTCGTGCCAGCTGCGGCCGACGGGCAGGTGCGGCCAAGGCACGATCCCGTAAAGCAAGGTCGGAACCTGCACCCGCGCGGTCGAAACAAGCAGCCAGCCGGTGAGGGGACCGAGGATCATCACGAGATAGAAGAGCCAATGGACGATGCTTGCGAGAATGCGCGTCCACGCCGGACCATCGGATGCAGGCGGTCGTGGCAGGATGAACCGGATGGCGAGCCGCGCGAGGCTGAGCAACAGGATCGTGATGCCGATCGACTTGTGTAGCTGGTAACGCGCGAAGAGTTCGGGGCTGTTGTTGCCTTCGAGCGCCCAGCCGAGCGCGATCTGGAAAGCGAGCAACAGCGCGATGAGCCAGTGGAGCGTGATGGCGGTGTAGCTGTAACGCGTTGCGGGCATGGCAATCTTTCGCGATGGATTCGCGGGTCATTCTATCGGGTCGTTCCGGCCTTGTCGAAAAGGGGCAGGGAAACGTCGTTAAATGAGCGCGCGCAGAAGCGAACCTGCGGCAAGACCGGTTGCAATTGCGAGCACAGCCAAAACGGCGACCCGGAGCCAGAAAAATCTCCGCAGACCCTTGTCGATGCTGCCAATGGCGAAGAAATCGACCGTCGCCCCAATCGCATTGAAGATGATCTCTCCGATCAATCCTCGAACCCGACGAACCGCACCGCTTCCTCGACGCTCTTGCGGTTTGATACGACTGCATTCGCCGGAAAGTCGCCATCGGGCCAGCCCATCGCGACGCAGATCATGATGACCTGATCGTCGGGGATGCGCGCATGTTCGCGCACGACGGGGCTCTGCATGATTCCCTGGCTGTTGATCACGCAGCCGAGCCCGCGCGACCAGGCCGCGTTGACCAGTGCGTTGGTCACCGCGCCGCAGTCGAAGGGCGCGATGTCGCTGCCGAGCAGCACGCGGTCATAGGTGACGACGATGCTGACCGGCGCATCGAACTGGCGAAAGCCGCGCAGCACCCAGTCCTGCCGCGCGTCCTTGTCCTCGCGCGCGATCCCCATCGCACCGAACAATTGCTTGGCAATCTCGATCTGGCGCGCGCGATGGTCGTCGGCGATGCCGTCGAAGCGGCGGAATTCGCGGCTGTCGGGCTTGCCCGCGAGAATGCCGTCGGTGTTGCCCTGCCGGATCGCGGCGAGCGGCGCGCCGGTGACGACCGAGAAATTCCAGCACTGGTTATTGAACGACGAGGGTGCGCGCATCGCGACCCCGAGGATCTCCGCGATCAGCTCCCTGGGAACGGGCTTGTCGAGAAAGCCACGAATCGAGCGACGTCCGACGACGACGTCGTCATAACCGGGCGCGGTTCTCACGCCGCCTTCAGAAGCTGCAGTTCGAGCCGGTCCCAGATTTCGACGAGTGCTTCGGTCAGTTCGCGCATCATCGCTTCGTCATGCGCCGGCCCGGGGGTGAAGCGCAGGCGTTCGGTGCCGCGCGGGACGGTCGGGAAATTGATCGGCTGCACATAGACGCCATATTCGGCGAGGAGGATGTCGCTGATCTTCTTGGCGCGCACCGGGTCGCCGACCATCAGTGGGACGATGTGCGTCGTCGAATCCATCACCGGCAGGCCCGCGTCGCGGAAGCTCGCCTTGAGATAGGCGGCGGCATCCTGCTGTGCTTCGCGCTCGACGCTCGACGATTTGAGGTGCCGCACGCTCGCAAGCACGCCCGCGACGAGCACCGGCGACAGGCTGGTCGTGAAGATGAAGCCCGGCGCATAGCTACGGATCACGTCGATGATATTCTTCTCGGCGGCGATATAGCCGCCCATCACGCCGAAGGCTTTACCGAGCGTGCCTTCGATGATCGTCACGCGGTGCGCTGCTTCGTCGCGGTCGGTGATGCCGCCGCCGCGCGGGCCGTACATGCCGACGGCGTGGACCTCGTCGCAATAGGTGAGCGCGTTATATTTCTCCGCAAGGTCGCAGATCGCGTGGATCGGGGCGACGTCGCCGTCCATCGAATAGACGCTTTCGAACGCGATCAGCTTCGCCGCTTCGGGATCGTCGGCGGCGAGCAGTTCCTCGAGATGCTCAAGGTCGTTGTGGCGCCACACGCGCTTTTCACAGCCCGAGTTGCGGATGCCCGCGATCATCGAAGCGTGGTTGAGCTCGTCCGAATAGATGATGCAGTTGGGCAGGAGCTTGCCGAGCGTACCAAGCGTCGCTTCGTTCGAGATATAGCCCGACGTGAAGAGCAGCGCGCCGTCCTTGCCGTGAAGATCGGCGAGTTCGTGTTCGAGGTCGATATGATAATGGGTGTTGCCGCCGATGTTGCGCGTGCCGCCCGAGCCCGCGCCCACGTCGTGCAGCGCTTCTTCCATCGCTTCGATGACCTTCGGATGCTGGCCCATCGCGAGATAGTCGTTCGAGCACCAGACGGTGATCGGCTTCGGTCCGTTATGGCCCGCGAAGCAGCGCGCGTTCGGAAAAGCGCCCTTGTTGCGCAGGATGTCGATGAAGACGCGGTAGCGCCCCTCTTCGTGCAGCCGGTCAATGGCCCGTGCGAAAATATCGTTGTAGTTCACGTATCAGCCCCGCAGTCAGGTGCGCTCAAGCGTTCGGTGCCGCTCCCCCGGCGGCTATTAACATGCGGGCCAATAACGCCGAAAAGCGTCGAAGGCCAGTGCGAACGATTCGCAGCACTGGGGCAAATTGTCCTATCGCCTTGATATCGCCATCGCTGTGATCGATCGCACGGCAAGTTCGATCCGCGACGGCTAGTTGCGAATCCAGTGGAAACGGAAAGGATGCCGCCATGCGTCTTGTGATGACCGCCATCGTGCCGATTGCCGCAGGGCTTTGGGCGTCGAACCCGGCCCCCGCGCAGGCGCCAGCGCCTTTCGATGGGAGCTGGATGAGCTGCGAAACCTATCAGGGCGCAGAAATCTGCGAGTATAAACTACTCGCCCAGCGCGGCGCCCGGCTATGCGGCGTCCAGCGCTATTTCGCGACCAACGCCTATTATGAACAGCGCTTTGTCGGCACGGTGAAAGCCAATGTCGCGCATATCGAGAAGATTTGCGGCGATCCGGGGTCGGAAACCGACACCTATTGCAGCGGGCGCGCGCCCTCGGGCGCGGCGAAGGTAGGCTGGCAGGCTATCGACTGGAAGCTGGGCCTGTGCGGCGGACGGTTGGTCGACGGTGAGCGCGATTCCCACTCTTGCACCGGCGGTGGGGACTTGGGGATGCCGCGCGCGGACGAACTGGGCGAGCAGGGCCCCGGGCCCGAAGATCGCGCCTGGCTGGCGTCGTGCGCCGGCGGTGCCGAGTGAGCTAGATCGTTTCGACCGTTCCGATGCCATAGGGCGCGAGCGCGGTGAGCGGCGGGGGCGGTCGGTCGTCACTGCGGGTGAAGACGGCAATGCCGGGCTGGGGCGTGTCGGGCCAGGCCTGGCCCTGGGTGAGATGGGCGATGCGCCTCGCGATGCCCGCCGCGCCGTCGATCAGGCTGACGCCTGGCCCGGCGGCCACCTGCAACTCGTCCTGAAGAAGCGGGAAGTGGGTGCAGGCGAGGACGATGACGTCGATCGCATCGCCGCCCGGCTGATCGCGCAGGCCCGCGATCGCACGCGCGATCACGTCGGGGTTGACCGCCTCGCCGCGCAGCTTGGCTTCGGCGCCGGTGACGAGTCCGGGGCTGCCGTGGCGCAGAACGGTCTTTCCGTTGGCGAAGCGCGCGCTCAGATCGTCAACATAGGGCTGGCGCACCGTCGCTTCGGTGCCGAGCACGCCGATCACGCCGGTCTTCGTCATTTCGGCCGCGGGCTTGATCGCGGGGACGGTGCCGACGATCGGAAGGTCGAGCGCGGCGCGGACGTGGCCGAGCGCGATCGTCGAGGCGGTGTTGCACGCGATGACGGCAAGCCGCGGCTGATACCGCTCGACGAGGCGGCCGAGCAGCGCCGGAACGCGCGCGGCGAGTTCTTCGTCGCTCTTCTTGCCATAGGGCAGCCCGGCATAATCGGCGGCATAGACGATCGGCGCGGTCGGCAGCAGCGCACGCGTCGGCCCGAGCACGGTGAGCCCGCCGAGGCCGCTGTCGAAAAAGAGGAGGGGGGCGCTGGCGAGCGGCGATTGCATATGCGTCGCCTAGCAGGCGGCGGTCGCAGGTCAATGCCCGTCGCCTCCCCTTCTCGGGGACGGCGGATTTGTCCATTTCGGCGACCGTCTGTCCGAATTCGTTGATTGCATTTTCCAACCCCGGCAAAAGGGGCCGAACGGAGCGGGGATTTTTATGACGATATTTTTGCTGATTGCCGCGGGATACCTGCTGGGTTCGATCCCGTTCGGTGTCATCCTGACGCGGTTGTTCGGCGCGGGTGATCTGCGCCAGATCGGGTCGGGCAATATCGGCGCGACCAATGTGCTGCGCACGGGGCGCAAGGGTCTGGCGGCGGCGACGCTGATCCTCGACGGCGCGAAGGGCGCGGTCGCGGTGCTGCTCGCGCGGCATTTCGTTCCCGAACTCGGCGATCATGCCGCGATGATCGCGGGCGCGGCGGCGATGATCGGCCATTGCTATCCGGTGTGGCTGAATTTCAGGGGCGGAAAGGGCGTTGCGACGCTGCTCGGGCTGGCCTTGGCGCTCGCCTGGCCGATCGGGCTGATATTCGCGGTCGTCTGGCTCGGCACCGTCCTGTTGCTGCGCATCTCGTCGCTTGGCGGGATGCTCGGCGCGGTGTCGGCGCCGATCGCCGCGCTGGCGTTCGGCTATCCGGTCTATGCGATCGGGCTCGCAGGGCTGGCGGTGATCGTGCTGTGGCGGCATCGCGAAAATATCGCGCGGCTGCGCGCCGGAACCGAACCGCGCGTCGGCGCCGGCAAGGAGCCCAAGTGACCCACGCCGAGCGGCTGGCGCGGCTGCGGTTGATCCGCACGCCGCATGTCGGGCCGGTCAGCTGGCACCAGCTGATGGCGCGGTTCGGATCGGGCGAGGCCGCACTCGACGCCTTGCCCGACCTTGTGCTGCGCGGCGGTGCGGGCAGAGCGCGGATCGCGCCGCTCGACGTCGCCGAGCGCGAGGTCGATCGGGTCGCGGCGCTCGGCGCGCGGCATATATTCAGCGACGAGGATGAATATTCGCCGATGCTGCGCGAGGTCGAGGGCGCGCCGCCCGTCGTGATCGTCCGCGGCGACACCGCGATGCTGCGCCGCCCGTGCGTCGCCATCGTCGGCGCGCGCAACGCATCGGCGGTCGCGTGCCGCTTCGCACGCCAGCTCGCCGCCGATCTCGCCGCGCGCGACGTCACGGTGGTCAGCGGGCTGGCGCGCGGGGTCGATACCGCCGCGCACATCGGCGCGCTCGGCGGCGCAACGGTCGGCGTGATCGCGAGCGGGATTGATGTCTCCTTTCCGCCCGAAAATGCCGCGCTGCAGGAAAAGATTGCGAGCGACCAGCTGCTCATCGCAGAGCAGCCGCCCGGCACCGAACCGCTCGCGCGTCATTTTCCCTCGCGCAACCGGATCATCGCCGGCGTCGCGCATGGCACCGTGGTGATTGAGGCGGCGCCGAAATCGGGGTCGTTGATCACGGCAAGGCGCGCCGGCGATTATGGCCGCGAGGTGATGGCGGTGCCGGGATCGCCGCTCGACCCGCGCGCGCAGGGCTGCAATCTGCTGATCCGCGACGGCGCGACCTTGATCCAGACGGTCGAAGACGTGCTGGAAGCGGTCGGGCCGATCGACACGCGCATGGTTCGCGAACCGGTGCGCCGCTATGCGGCCGCCGCTGCGCCGGTCGAGGCGGGGGAGGGCGAGCGGCGCGGCGTCGCCGAGCTGCTCGGACCGACGCCCGTGGCGATCGACGAACTGGTCCGGCAATCGGGGCAGGCGGCAGCGAGCGTCCAGCTGATTCTCCTCGAACTCGAGCTGGCAGGCCGGATCGAGCGGCATGCGGGGGCACGGGTTTCGCTGGTGTGATGGCCGGCACAGCGTCCTAAGTCACGACAATATAACGATTCGTCCCGGTTCAGCCACGGTTCAGCGGCGGGCCGACAGGCTGATGATATTGTATCACATGCGGGGAGATTGATGATGCGTAGCCGATATCTGAGCGGCGTCACGATGTTCGCCATCCTGGCATCGGCGCCCGCGCCCATGCCGATCGCCGCCGCCCATGCGCAGGCGCCCGGCAGCCAGCAGGGCTTTTGCCGCACCGCCGATCCCCTGCCGCGGCTCGATCCCGAGGCGCGGCCGCAGCAGCAATCGAACGCGGACTACAAGACCAGGGGTGACCGCAGTTCGCGCGACGAAGCGATGCCGATGGCACCACCGCCACCACCTCCTCCTCCGCCGCCCCCGCCGTCCCCGGTCTATGCGCCCGAGGCGCGTTCGGACGATGGCGCCGAGGCGGTTGTGGTCACCGGATCGAGCGCCGAGCGCGGCGCGGGCGAAATGTCGGCGCCGCCGCCCCCCGCTGCTTCGTCGGGCGACTATGCGCGGACCAGCCCGACCATCGTGCCGCCCTATCCGCCGCGACCGCCGCGCCCGCAACCTCAGCCGCAATCGGGCATATTGACCGCGGGTGAGCATGACGACTTGCTCAACCCCGAACTCTATGCGGCTTATGTGAACCGCAGCGGCGATCTGGGGCAAGAGGTGCGGGCGCTGCCGCGCGTCGACACAACTCGCGTGGTGACGGTCAAGGTCAACGACCGCAGCGGCCAGCCGATCCCCTTCGCCGATGTCGTCGTGACCTGCTCCGACGGCAACAGCATCACCATGGCGACGCAGGCCGACGGCAGCGCGGTGTTCTTCCCGGGCCTCGACCGGCTGAGCGAACGGATCACCGTCGCGGCGCGCAAGGGCGGCCGCACGATCGCCGATGCACGGCCCGTGCTCGTCGCCGACGCGCACGGTGGTCAGACCGTCGGGCTGACCGCCAGCCAGGCGGCAACGAAGGCGACCAAGCTCGACCTGATGCTCGTCGTCGACACGACGGGGAGCATGGGCGACGAGATCAACTATCTACAGGCCGAACTCCGCTCGATCATCGGCGCGATCACCGCCAAGCATCGCGACCTCGACATCCGCATCGGCTTTGTTTTCTATCGCGATCTCGGCGACGATTATGTCACGCGCACGATCGCTTTCGATCGCGACATCGGGCGCGTACAAGGCGCGCTGGCGCAGCAGCAGGCGAACGGCGGCGGCGACTATCCCGAGGCGATGGATCAGGCATTGATACGGGCGGTGGGACAGGACTGGCGCTCCGACGCCGTCAAATCGCTGCTGCTCGTGGCCGATGCGCCGCCGCACGATGACAAGTTCGGCCGCGCATGGATCGCCGCCGAGGCAGCGCGCGCCAAGCGCATCCACATCACCCCGGTCGCCGCGTCGGGCGTCGCCGACAAGGCCGAATATGGGATGCGCGCGATGGCGGCGGCGACGCAGTCGCGCTACTTGTTCCTCACCGACGACAGCGGCGTCGGCAATCCGCACGCGCCGCCGGCGATCGATTGTTATCTCGTGACCCGGCTCGACGCGCTCGTCCGCCGCGTGATCGACAGCCAGATCAGCGGCCGCCGGATCGAACCCGACGACAATGAAATCATCCGTAGCGTCGGCAAATATGACGCCGGCAAGTGCATCCTGCCCGCCGATTTCAAGTGGCAGAACGGATGATGTCCTGACGTCATCCCATTGACATGCCCCCGCATCTGACCGATGCGGGGACGTGGGTTGCTTCGATCAACCTCTCTCTTCGGTCGGTGGGGTCGGCTGGCGGGGTGAGGGGTCGGAGGAAAGACCCATGAAGAAATATCTTTCGGCCGCCGTCATGTTGGTGATGCTGGCCCAGCCCGTCGCCATCGCCGCCAAGGAAAAGGAACCCGTGAAGATAACGGGTCCTGCCCATGCCAAGGGCGTGAACACCGTTGCGATCGGCGCGTTCAATGTCGGCTTCATCTTTGAATCGACTGATCAAAAGGCGGCGACGGGTGGGCTTATGGGCGCATTCGGCGGCACCACCAAGGCCAAGAGCGAGCTGGTCGGCGTTACGCCGGCGATGATGCAGTCAATCGCCGATGCCGCCTATGCCGACTTCGTCGGGCAATTGTCGGCGCAGGGCTATTCCGTGCAGCAATCCGACGCGCTGTTTGCCCACCCGGCACTGGCCAAGGCGAAGTCGCAGGATGTGCCACTGGAACTGTCGGTCCAGCTTGAAAAGGGCAGCAAGGGCAAGGCGACCTATTACAAGCCTTCGGCGCTGCCTTCCTTGCTGATGATTCCCGGTGACTATTCCGGCGGCGGCGGTTTCGGCGGCATCGGCATGAATATGTCGGTCGGGCAGGCCGGCATGGCGCTCGCCAACTATGCGAGGGATTCCGGGATCGGCGTGATCGACGTCACCTATCTCATCGATTTTTCGAACCAGAAGCGTCCGGGCGCCTTCAGTTTCGGCGGAGGAATCGAGGTCAACAGCGGCTTGTCGGTGACTGCGGATTATTCGCGCCTGACCCTGATCGCGCCGAACGGGAAGCAGTCGATCATCACCGTCAAATCGCCGGTCGCGGTCGCAGGGGAATTCGTCGAAAAGTCCGACGCTTCCACGGGCACCGAGAAGGCCGTGCAATCGACCGCGAACGTCGTCGGCGGGCTCGCCGCTGCCGCCAGCATCGGACTCCCGCGTTTCGGCAAGACGCGCAAATTCGCCTTCACTGCAAAACCGGGAAATTATGAGGAAGGCGCGGCAAAGGCGGCGAGTCTTGCCAACGCGATGCTGATCGGACGGCTCGGCGCGCTGCGCTGAAGTCCGATCGGGCGGGCGCCCTTTGGCCTTGACGGGCCGCGGGGCGTCCGCAAAATCCGACCCGATATCGGGGCAGGGGGATCGGTTTATATGCAGCTCGACGCGTCACTGCTCGTTCCCACCTTGCGCCGGACTTGGGACGTCGTCGCCGCCATGCCTGTTACCGTGCTGATCGCATGGCTGTTGATGGCATCAGTCGGCATCCTCTCCGATGTCGGGTTCGAACGTACCGACGGGAGCGGGTCGGCTATACTCGTCCTCTATGGCATCGCCATCACCTTCGTGCAGGTATGGCTGACGCGCGAAGTGCTCGAGCGCGTCGGCATCGAACCGGTGGTGTCGATTGCCAATTCGCTGACCGTCTATCTTCAGGGCCTTCTCGTCGGGTTGGGAATTCTTGCCGGGCTGTTATTCTTGATCCTGCCCGGTCTTTATCTGTTTGCGCGCTGGTATCTCGCCAGCGTTATCCTGATCCGCGATGGTGGCGGGCGCCGGGCGGCGATGGCGCGTAGCTGGGACATGCTGGAGACGCGTTGGCCCGCTGCGCTCGGCGTCGGCATGATTCTCTTTACGATGTCGGCGGCGCCGCTGGCCCTCGACCTCTACCGACCATCCTTCACGAACGGCCATGAGTTCGCCTGGCTGACGATGGTCAACCTCTTGTCGAGTGCGGGACAAGTCGGCAGCTATCTGGCGGCGGTCGCGCTGCTCTTGAATATCGAACAGCCTGCATCGACCTTGCAGGAAATTTTCAGTTGACGCACGGCATGGCGACGCCACCCTCGCGCGTGTGTACGTAAGAGTTTTCGGGGAACGAATTTTTCCATGCAATTGGTAATTGTGGAATCGCCTGCCAAGGCGAAGACGATCGAGAAGTATCTCGGACGCGATTTCAAGGTGTTGGCAAGCTATGGCCATGTCCGCGATCTGCCGCCCAAGGACGGGTCGGTCGATCCCGACGACGGCTTTGCGATGCAGTGGCAGCTTTACCCCGACAAGGCGAAGCGGCTGAAAGAAATCCAGGACGCCGCCAAGGGCGCAGACCGCCTGATTCTCGCGACCGACCCTGATCGCGAGGGCGAGGCGATCAGCTGGCATGTGCAGGAGTTGCTCCGCGCGAAGAAGGCGCTTCCCGCCTCGGTCGACCGCGTCACCTTCAACGCGATCACCAAGCAGGCGGTGACCGACGCGATGGCGCATCCGCGCGAACTCGATACCGATCTGATCGACGCCTATCGCGCGCGCCGCGCGCTCGATTATCTCGTCGGTTTCACCCTGTCGCCGGTGCTGTGGCGCAAGCTGCCCGGCGCCAAGTCGGCGGGCCGCGTCCAGTCGGTCGCACTGCGGCTGGTGGTCGAGCGCGAGCGCGAGATCGAGGCCTTTGTTGCGCAGCAATATTGGTCGGTCACCGGGCTGTTCGAGATGGGCGGCACGCCGTTCAAGGCGCGGCTTTCGCGCTGGCGCGGCGACAAGATCGAACGGCTGTCGATCGGCACCGAGGCCGACGCACGCGCCGCCGAGGCCGACGTCAAGGCGGGGCATTTCACCGTCGATACGGTCGAGACCAAGCCGCTGACGCGCAACCCCCCGCCGCCCTTCACGACCTCGACCTTGCAGCAGGAGGCCGCGCGCAAACTCGGTTTCTCGGCGAGCCACACGATGCGCATCGCGCAGGCGCTCTACGAGGATGGCGCGATCACCTATATGCGTACCGACGGCGTCCAGATGGACGGCAGCGCGATCAGCGCCGCGCGGAAAGCCATCGCGACGCGTTATGACGGCGGATATGTGCCCGACCAGCCGCGCCAATATCAGACCAAGGCGAAGAATGCGCAGGAAGCGCACGAGGCGATCCGTCCGACCGACTTTTCGAAGGACAAGGCGGGAAGCGGCGATCATGCGCGGCTCTACGAGCTGATCTGGAAGCGTGCGCTCGCGAGCCAGATGGCGTCGGCGCGGCTCGAACGCACCAGCGTCGACCTTTCGGACGGCACCGGCAAGACGGTGATGCGCGCGACGGGGCAGGTGGTGAAGTTCCCCGGCTTCCTGGCGCTTTATGACGAAGGTCGCGACGATAGTGCGGACGATGACGACGCGCGTCTGCTGCCCGCGATGGCAAAGGGCGACGCGCCCGCAAAGACCGGCGTCGAGGTCGAAAGTCACGAGACGCAGCCGCCGCCGCGCTATTCGGAGGCTAGCCTCGTCAAGAAGATGGAGGAACTCGGCATCGGGCGCCCGTCGACCTATGCCTCGATCCTTCAGGTGCTGAAGGACCGCGCCTATGTGACCGTCGAGAAGAACCGTTTCATCCCCGAGGAAAGCGGGCGGCTGCTGACGGCATTCCTCGAACGCTTCTTCGAACGCTATGTCGGCTATGATTTTACCGCGGGGCTCGAGGAAGAACTCGACGACGTCTCCGGCGGCCGCGCGCAATGGCAGGCGGTGCTCGAGCGCTTCTGGCGCGATTTCAAGCCGCGCACCGGCGAGGTGATGGAGCAGAAGCCGTCGGAGATCACCGCGGCGCTCGACGAGTTTCTCGGCCCCTATCTTTTTCCCGACAAGGGCGACGGCAGCGATCCCAGGCTCTGCCCCAATTGCGGTACCGGGCGCCTCGCGCTGCGCGGCGGCAAGTTCGGGCCGTTCATCGCGTGCAGCAACTATCCCGACTGCAAGTTCACGCGCAAATTCGCGCAACCGGGCGGAAGCGACGGCGCCGACACGGGGCCGGAGACGCTGGGCACCGACCCCGAAAGCGGGCTGGAAGTGACCAAGCGCAGCGGGCGTTTCGGTCCCTATGTCCAGCTCGGCGATGGCAAGGAGGCGAAGCGTTCGTCGATCCCGAAAGATATTCCCGGTGAGGATTTCGATCTAGATTATGCGGTGCGGCTCCTCAGCCTGCCGCGCGAGGTCGGGGTGCATCCCGAAAGCGGCAAGGTCATCATGGCGGGGCTCGGGCGCTACGGCCCCTATCTGCTCCACGACGGCAAATATGCCAAGCTGACGGGCACCGCCGAAATCTTCGACATCGGCATGAACGCCGCGGTCGTCCGCATCGCCGAGGCGGCGAACGGCGGCGGGCGCGGGCGGACCAAGGCCGAGCCGCTCCAGACCTTCGGCCCGCATCCCACGAGCGGCGGCGAGATGAAGCTGATGGAAGGCCGCTTCGGTCCCTATGTCACCGATGGCACGACCAACGCAACGCTGCCCAAGACCGCCGACCCGGCGACGCTGACCGCCGAAGAGGCGATCGCGCTGATCGACGCGCGCGCGGCAAAGGGGCCGGCGAAGGGCAAGAAGAAGGCGGCGCCGAAGAAAAAGCCTGCGGCGAAGAAGGCGCCTGCCAAAAAGGCTCCGGCGAAGAAGAAAGCGGAGTAACCGCAAGCTGCAGAATATATTCCCTGGAGCTTTGTCATTTCCGCGAAAGCAGGAATGACAAAGTTGGGAAGCGTTACGGCCGACGTTCCCGATTCTGTAAACTCATGATAGGCTGGCGCATCGGGGAGACTTGCCCATGCGCTACCTGCTTGCCGCTTTCCTTGCCTTCCTCGCCATTCTGGTCGGCCCCGCGTCGGCCCAGCCGCCGCGTTACCTGATCTCGGCCCAGCCGATGACCGGCACGCCGCCGGGCACACAAGCCTGGCGCGTGCAATATTGGACCACCAATGGCAGCGGCCAACGCTTCGCCGTGACGGGCATCGTCGCCGCGCCGATGGAGTCGATCCCGCCGCGTCCGCGCCGCGTCATCGCATGGACTCACGGTGCGTGGGGCGTCGCGGAGAAATGCGCGCCGTCGCTCAGTCCCAATTTCTTCCAATATTCGGCGGGAATGAACGCGGTCCGGTCGGGCTATGTCGTCGTCGCGCCCGACTATATCGGCCTGGCGAGCCCGACGATGCACCCGTTCCTCGTCGGTCCCGATACCGCGAACGCCGTGCTCGATGCCGTGCGCGCGGCGCGCGAAATTCCGGGCGCGGCGGCGGGCAATAACTTCGCCGTTTGGGGGGAGTCGCAGGGCGGTCATGCGGCGCTGTGGACTGCGATTTCGGCGCGCAGCTACGCGCCCGACCTCACGCTCGTCGCGACCGCGGCGGCTGCACCACCGACCGACCTCGGCGCCAATCTGCGCGAAGGCAGCGACAAGAATGCCCGCGCGCTGCTTCTATCCTTCGCGCTTCACAGCTGGTCGACGCTCTACGGCTTTTCGCTCGATCCGATCACCAACCGCACGAACCAGGGCATCATCAACCGGCTGGCGCAGAATAATTGCGTCGAGTTCCACAAGAAGCCGAAGCTCCGCACGATCCTCGGCATCCTGACCGTTGCCCGCGCGACAAAAGGCAAGGATATCGAAAAGATCGAGCCCTTCGGCGCATTCGAACGCGCCAACAGCGTTGATCCGGCACGCGTGTCCGGACCGCTGCTGATCGCGCAGAGCAGCAAGGACACGATCGTCGCGCCCGCGGTGACGCGCAAGTTCGCCAAGGCCGTGTGCCGGCGCGGCACACCGACGCGCTGGATCGACATGACCGGCGACCATGGCGCGAGCGCCAAGGACAGCACGCAGGAAACGATCAACTGGATCACCGCACGCTTCGACGGCAACCCGCCGCCCAACGATTGCCGGCGAATTTAGTGCCTACTTTCTGACATGGTTGCAAAATTTGCCCGCCGGGACATAGTGGATCGGGCTTCGCTGAGAATGCGCACGGAGGGCCGGCAATAATTTTACGTCGGGATGCGCCGGGCCATATTTGCGTCGACTGCACGGGGGGTGTGATGAGTAACGACACAATAATCGCGAATATCGAAGAACTTTATGTTTTCGCCAAAACGGGAACCGTTGTCGGGCAGCAGCAAAGCACGGTCATCAATACGACGACAACGACGTCGGGCGGTGGGGGTTATCTCCATCAGGGAACGGGCTATGTGAACGCTCCGACCACGACAGTCTCGACGAGCTCAAGCGAGAAACTGCGGCTTTTCTTCCGCGACGACAATGGCAAGGAAATCGAAGCCGAATTTTCCGATACGCCGTTCGGCGTCCGCGAGGGCCACCGGGTCTCAGTGGTCTACGCGGGCCCCACGGTGCTCAAGAGCGGTTACCCCGTCGCCCTCATCAATCATAGCACCGGCAACGACAAGATATTCCTGCGGGTCGTCGACCGGCTGCTCCCCAAGCTTTCGGGAGGCTTGGCGCTGGGATTTATCCTGGGCACGCCGATCGCGTTTCTCCTCCTGGGCGCGATGATCTTTGAGAGCGCCGCCGGGTTCCTGATCCTGGGCATGATCGTGGGGTTCATTCCCGTCATCATGAAGCTGTCCCGCCGAAAGGCGCTTGCAGAGGCGGTCGTCGACAGGATCAGGTCAAAGGTTGCGGAAATCATCGCGCAGGAAAAGGAGGCTGGCGAGACCGCCTAAAGGGCCGGCGGTGCTGCGCCGGCCCGCCTCAATCGACCCAGTCGAGCCCCATGTCGCGATAGACGCTGCGATCCTCGTCCCAATTTTCCTTGACCTTGACGTGCAGGAACAGGTGGACCTTGCGCCCCATTAGTTCGGTGAGCTCGGCGCGCGCGCGGGCGCCGATTTCCTTGATGCGTGCGCCGCCCTTGCCGAGCACGATCGCGCGCTGGTTGTCGCGCGCGACGAAAATCTGCTGATGGATTTCGGCGCTGCCGTCGGGGCGCGTCTTGAACAGCTCGGTCTCGACCGTCGACTGATAGGGCAGTTCCTCGTGGAGCTGGCGGTAGAGCTGTTCGCGGGTTATTTCGGCGGCGAGCATGCGTTCGGGCGCGTCGCTGACCTCGTCCTCGGGGAAGTGCCACGGTCCCTCGGGCATCAGCTTCGCGAGATGCGCCTTGAGTTCCGGGACGCCGTCGCCGCTGCTTGCCGCAATGAAGAATGTCTCGTCGAACGCGACCTTGGCATTGAGCTCGGTCGCGATCGTAAGCAGCTTGTCCTTCTTGGTGAGGTCGACCTTGTTGAGGATCAGATATTTCTTCTCGGGCCGGTTCGCGATTCCTTCGAGCACGCGCTCGACGCGGCCCGTCAGCTTGGCGGCGGCGTCGATCATCACGAGGATCGCCTCGGCTTCCTCGAGGCTGCCCCATGCGGCGGCGACCATCGCGCGGTCGAGCCGGCGCGTGGGGGCGAAGATGCCTGGCGTGTCGATCAGGACGATCTGCGTCTCGCCGTCCATCGCGACGCCCATCAATCGCGTGCGCGTCGTCTGCGCCTTGGGGCTGACAATCGCGACCTTCTGGCCGACGAGCGCGTTGACGAGGGTCGACTTGCCCGCGTTGGGGGCGCCGACGACGGCGACGAAACCGCAATGCTGGGTCATTTTTCCTGTCCTTCGAGTTCGGCGAGCAGCGCCGCCGCCGCGGCCTTTTCGGCCGCCTGTTTGCTGGCGCCCTCGGCCTCGGCGCGCGCGAGCTTGCCGACGCTCACCGCGACGCGGAAGCGCGGCGCATGGTCGGGGCCTTCGCGCGACACGATTTCATATTCGGGCGGGCGGCGCTTGCGGGCGAGCGCCCATTCCTGGAGCGCCGCCTTGGGGTGCTTGGGGGCGGCCTGCTGCCCGTCGATCATCTCGTTCCAATGGGTCAGGATGAACTGCCGGGCGGTGTCGGCGCCCTTGTCGAGATAGAGCGCGCCGATCAGCGCCTCGATCGCGTCGGCGGCGATATTGTCGCTATAGCGGCCGCCGTCGTTGCGCGCCTGCGCGCCGAAGCGGATCAGCGCGGTGAGGTCGAGCTTTTGCGCGACCGCGGCGCAGGTCGCGCCCGATGCGAGGACATGCAGCCGCGACGACATCTCGCCTTCGCTGGCGGTCGGGAAGCGCGTGTAGAGCTCCGACGCGATGACGAGCCCGAGCACCCGATCACCGAGAAACTCGAGCCGCTGATAGTCGGCGCGCCCGGTGCTGCCGTGCGTCAGCGCTAGGTCGTAAAGCGCGACATCATCCGGAGTGCAGCCGATAATGTCGGCGAGCGCCCCGGTATCCAGAGTATCGCTCAAAAACCGTCCCCGATGCGGCCCCAGCGCGCGGCGGTGAACCAGCTGATCGGGTTGATCCAGCTCGCCGACCCGTCGGTCGAGAACATGCCGACGAGCGCGTGGCCGACGAGATTCTCCTCGGGAACGAGGCCGATGCCCTGATTTTCCATCGCGGGGAAGCGGCTGTCGGCGCTGCGGTCGCGGTTGTCGCCCATCAGGAACATATGCCCCTCGGGCACGACGACGAGCGGGGTGTTGTCCTCGGCGATCGTCGTGATGTCGAGGATCGCATAGCTCTTGCCGCTGGGCAGCGTTTCCCTGAACTGCTTGTAACGGCACTGGCGCGTCCCGTCGGCGGCGACTTCCTCGAACTCGGGCGCATAGCAGGGCAGGGTGCCCGTCGCGCGCGACGCCTCGATCATGTTCGGCGTCACCGGGATGACGAAGTCGGGCATCGCCTCGCGCTTCAGCGGCTTGCCGTTGAGCCAGACGATGCCGCCCTTCACCTGCACGCTGTCGCCGGGCAGGCCGATCACGCGCTTGATATAGTCATTGTCGTTGACCGGCGGCGCCTTGAATACGACGACGTCGCCGCGTTCGGGGGTGCGCGGGAAAATGCGGCCCGGGATCAGCGGCGCACTGAACGGCAGGCTGAACTTCGAATAGCCATAGGCCATCTTGTTCACGAGCAGATAGTCGCCGATGAGCAGCCGCGGCTGCATCGATTCCGACGGAATGTTGAAGGGCGACAGGAAAAAGCTGCGGAAAATCAGCACCGCTATCGCGAGCAGCGCGAGGAAGCGGACGGTGTCGACCGCCTCTTCCTTGGCGGATACCGGCGCGGGGGTCGGAGCAGGCGGCGTGGGCCCCGTCGGGGGCGTCACGTCGGCGGTAAAGCTGGCATTGGTCATGCTGCGGCATTGGCGATGAATAGGTTGCCACGTCAAGCGAATATCGGCGGACGCCACTGGCGCCGCGCGGGCGGCGGGCCTAGAGAAGAGCCGACATCTCACCAACGTTCGCATCGAGCGAAGTCGAGATGCCCATCGGCGTGGCGTCACGCCTCGGGGTGTCTCGACTTCGCTCGACACGAGCGGAAAACCAAGGACGTTTCAATGACAACCGCATCCGACGCCTGGCAGGCGCTTTCCGACTGGCAGCCGCAGAAACTCACCGATCTGGTCGCCGCCGACCCCGAAGCGCGCCTCCAGGTGCTGGTGCGCAATGTCGCCGACATTCGCTTCGACTTCGCCAAGACGCACCTCGACGGTGCGGCTCTTGCCATCCTGTCGGGCCTTGCCGAAGCGCAGGATTTCGCGGGCCGTCGCAAGACGCTCTTTTCGGGCGGTATCGCCAACCCGACCGAAGACCGCGCCGCCGAACATAGCGCCGAGCGCGGCGACGGCGCCCCGGAATCGGTCCATCTCGCGCAGGCGCTGCATCAGCGGATGCGGATGATGATCGACGCGATCGAGGCCGGGGCATTCGGCGAGATCCGGCATCTGCTCCACATCGGCATCGGCGGATCGGCGCTCGGTCCCGACCTGCTCATCGATGCGCTCGGCCGTCATTCCGATCGTTACGACGTCGCGGTGGTGTCGAACGTCGATGGTGCGGCGCTCGACGAAGCCTTCGCCAAGTTCAGCCCCGAACATACGCTTGTCGCGGTCGCGTCGAAAACCTTCACCACGACCGAGACGCTTCTCAACGCCAATTCGGCGCTGCAATGGCTCGACGAGGCGGGGGTCGAGGATCCGGTCGGCCGCTTCATCGCGCTGACCGCCAAGCCTGAACGCGCGATGGAATGGGGGATCGACGAAACGCGCATCCTGCCGTTCAGCGAAACCGTCGGCGGCCGCTATTCGCTCTGGTCGTCGATCGGCTTTCCCGCGGCGCTCGCGCTCGGCTGGGATGCGTTCGCCGATCTGCTCGAAGGCGCCGCTGAAATGGACCGCCATTTCCGCCTCGCCGACGGCGCCGACAATATCTGCCTCCTCGCGGCCTTCGCCGATCAGGTTTATGCCAACCGCCTCGGTTGCCAGACGCGCGCGGTCTTCGCCTATGACGAACGCCTCCGTCTGCTTCCCGACTATCTGCAACAGCTCGAAATGGAATCGAACGGCAAGTCGGTGACGTTCGAGGGGCAGGCGGTGGCGCGGCAGACCGCGCCGATCACTTGGGGCGGCGTCGGCACCGATGCGCAGCACGCGGTGTTCCAGCTGCTTCATCAGGGCACGCACCTGAACCCCGTCGAGTTCGTTGTCGCGCGCGAACCCGACCATCTGCTCGACGACGCCCATCACGAAACGCTCGTTGCCAACTGCATCGCGCAGGGCGCGGCGCTGATGACGGGGCGGGCGAGCGAGGATGGCGCGCGCAACTATCCGGGCGATCGCCCATCGACGACGATCCTGCTCGATCAGGTGACGCCGCGCAGCCTCGGCGCGCTGATCGCTTTCTACGAGCATCGCGTCTTCGCCAACGCCGTCCTGCTGGGCATCAATCCGTTCGACCAGTTCGGGGTCGAGCTGGGCAAGGAGATGGCGAAAGGCCTCGCCGAAGGGACGGTCGAATTCGACGCCGCGACACAGGCGCTGATGCAGGCGGCGCTCGGCGACTGAAGGTCTCGCCGCTGACTCTGAGTGCAAATTTCGATTGGCAAGCCGCGCCCGTGTAACCACATAGGCGCCGGGCGCGAATGCCTGCCTGTCCAATTCAGGGGTTATCCATGAGCGATTTCGACTATGATCTCTTCGTCATCGGCGCCGGTTCGGGCGGCGTTCGCGCCTCGCGCATTGCCGCTTCGCACGGCGCGCGCGTCGCGGTGGCGGAGGAGTATCGGGTCGGCGGCACCTGCGTCATCCGCGGCTGCGTGCCCAAGAAGCTGCTCGTGTACGGCGCGCATTTCGCCGAGGATATCCACGACGCGCGCAAGTTCGGCTGGAACGTGCCCGACTGCAAGTTCGACTGGCCGGTGCTGCGCGACAATGTGCTCGCCGAGGTCGACCGGCTCGAAGGCCTCTATGGCCAGACGCTCGACAACCACAAGGTCACCGTGCTCAAGACGCGCGCGACGGTCGCCGGGCCGCAAAAGGTAAGGCTCGCTGACGGGACCGAGCTCACCGCCGAACGCATCCTGATCGCCACCGGCGGCTGGCCGCATGTTCCCGAATTTCCGGGCAGCGAACATGCGATCACCTCGAACGAGGTCTTTCATCTCGAAAAGTTGCCCAAGCGCGTCGTGATCGCGGGCGGCGGCTATATCGCCAACGAGTTTGCCGGCATCTTCAACGAATTCGGCAGCAAGGTGACGATCGTCAACCGCGGCGACACGATCCTGCGCGGCTATGACGAGCAGATCCGCGACCGGCTGCTCCAGATCTCGATGACCAAGGGCATCGATTTCAAGTTCAACGCGCCGTTCCAGTCGATCGAGAAGAAGGACGACGGAACGCTCACCGTTCATCTCGAAGGCTGCGACGCGATCGAGGCGGATGCGGTACTGATGGCGACCGGGCGCACCCCGAACACCAAGGGATTGGGGCTCGAAGAGGTCGGGGTGAAGCTCGACGACAAGGGGGCGATCGAGGTCGACGAGCGCAACCAGTCGTCGGTGCAGAGCATCTTCGCGGTCGGCGACGTCACCGATCGTATTCAGCTCACGCCCGTGGCGATCCGCGAGGGACAGGCCTTCGCCGACACCTTCTACGGCGAAAAGCCGACGGTGGTTGACTATAGCAACGTCCCGAGCGCGGTATTCAGCCACCCGCCGATCGGTGCGGTCGGGATGACCGAGGCCGAGGCGCGCAACAAGCTCGGCAGCATCCGCGTCTACACCAGCGATTTTCGCGCGATGAAGAATGTCCTCGCGGGCCGCAACGAGCGCGCGCTCTACAAGATGATCGTCAATGCCGCGACCGATCAGGTCGTCGGCCTCCACATGATCGGTCCCGACGCGCCGGAGATTTTGCAAGCGGCGGCGATCGCGGTGAAGGCGGGGCTGACCAAGGCCGATTTCGACGCCACCGTCGCGCTGCACCCGAGCATGGCCGAAGAACTCGTCCTGCTCAAATAATCCTGCTAGCCTTGCCGCTCCGAAACAGGGGAGGGGCGCATGGCGGGTACGGCACTGGTTACCGGCGGCAGCGGCTATATTGCGGGTTTCCTGATCCGGCAGTTGATCGACAATGGCTGGACCGTGAACACGACGGTCCGCAGCCTGGCGCGCGAGGAAGAGGTCCGCGACTGGCTGAATGTCGACGACGACAAGTTGCGCTTCTTCGCCGCCGATCTCGAGCGCGACGCCGGCTGGGCCGACGCGATGGCGGGATGCAACCACGTCGCGCATGTCGCGTCGCCTTTCCCGCTCGGCGTTCCGAAGCATGCCGACGAACTGGTGGTCCCGGCGCGCGAGGGCGCGCTCCGCGCCTTGCGCTTCGCCAAGGCGGCGGGCGTCAAGCGTTTCATCCTCACCTCTTCGATGGCGGCGATCGCCTATGGCCATGGCAAGGGGCGCGAACTTTATGACGAAGCCGACTGGACCAACCTCGATAACCCCGCCGTGATGCCCTATCCGCGCTCGAAGACGGTTGCCGAGCGCGCGGCGCGCGACTGGGTCGCGGCGGAAGGCGGCGGTATGGAGTTCGCCTCGGTCAATCCCGCAGCGGTCTTTGGGCCGCTGCTTTCGGACGATCTTTCGACCTCGATCGAACTGGTCAAACAGCTGCTCCAAGGCAAGGTGCCGATGTGCCCCGACATCGGTTTCGGCATCATCGACGTGCGCGACGTCGCCGATCTCCACTATCGTGCGTTGACCGCGCCGGATGTTCAGGACGAACGCTATGTGTGCTCGGGACCGTTCCTCAAGATGATCGAGGTCGCGGAGCTGCTTCGCGCGAACCTTGGCGAGCAGGCACGGAAAGTGCCGAAGCGGAAGATGCCCGACTGGCTGCTCAAACTGCTCGCGCTCATGCGCCCCGAACTCAAGCAACTCGTCGCCGAGCTGGGCAATGTTCGCGGGGGCGACAGCCGCCATGCGATGCAAACGCTCGACTGGACAATGCGCCCGCCCGAGGAAGCGATCCTCGCGACGGCGCATAGCTTGATCGAGCGCGGGATCGTGAAACTCTAGCCAATCCGATAGGGCACGACGTCGCGCCGGTCGGGATCGACCAGGATCGGGCGGTCGCTCGGCGGGAAGGCGCGCTGGTCGCAATCGTCGCGCGGACAGATGCGGCACGACGGGCCGATGCGCGTCGCGGCCTGCGGCGCCGCGACGTCAACCCCGTCGGCATAGACGAAATCGGCGGCATATTGCGCCTCGCACCCCAGCGCGACGGCGTAGCGCCGCGGGCTTCGCGCATAGCTGCCGGAGGGTTTCACGAGACCCTTCGCCATCGACACATAGCGCAGGCCGTCGGGGGTCTCGGCAAGCTGGAACAGGATGCGGTCGGGGATCGCCGCGGCTTCGTGGACGATCCACAGCGGGCAGGCGCCGCCGAAGCGCGCGAACTGGAGGCGCGTCGCGCTGTGGCGCTTGGTGATATTGCCCGCCATGTCGACGCGGCAGAAGAACATCGGAATACCGCGCGCGCCGGGACGCTGAAGCGTCGAGAGGCGATGGCACGACTGCTCGAAGCTGACGCCATATTCCAACCGCAGCCGATCGATGTCGTGCCGCACCGCGCGGGCGCTCGCGCGAAAGGGCGCATAGGGCATCAGCACCGCGCCCGCGGCATAGTTTGCGAGGCCTACATGGAGCAATTGGCGCGCAGCGGCCGTGCGCAGCGGCGAAGCCTCGACCACCGCGGCGATTTCCTTCGCGAGCGCGAGCGCGGCGAGCTGGTGCGCGAGCTGGAAGCGGCGGGTTTCGGCAGGCTGCGACGGGTCGATCACCAGATGGCGCATCGTTGCGTCGAAATCGCGCAGCACCTGGCTTTGCTGATAGACGATCGAAATGCCGAGCGCGTCGCGAAGCCGCCGCTCGATCGTCTCGATCGCGGGCGAAGGCTCCTTGCCGCGCAATTGCCCCGCGAGCGCCTCCGCCGCGCGGTCGATGCTGTCGACATAATTGCCAGCATCGTGGAACCAGTCGCGCACCTCCTCCCATGGCAGGCGGCTGCCCTCGGCGGTGCCGCCAGTCAACGCTTCGTCGATGATCTGCAGCCGCTGCCCCGCGCGGCGATAGGCGGCGTGGAGCGCGACGAACTGGTCGGCAAGCTGCGGTTGCTGGAGCGCCGCGCGTTCGAGTTGCTCGGGCGGCAGCGGCGCCGAAGCGAACAGGGGATCGGCGGCGGCTTCGCGCAGCGCACCCGCGCGGCGATCGCCGGCATCGGCCGCGACCTCTTCCCATTCGAGCGGGAACAGGCGTTGCAGTCGTTCGAGAAGCGCAGGGGTCAGCGGGCGGTCGTCGTGCTCGATCTGGCTGAGATAGGAAGTCGAAATACCAAGCTGCTGCGCGAAGGCGGCCTGCATCGTGCCGCGCTCTACGCGTAACTGCTTCAGCCGGGTTCCGGCAAAAATGCGTTGCCGAGCCATCGCATTCCTTCCTAGAGTTTTTCGGTGGGTTGCCGAGGCGCAATCGATCTGAGACGTAATCGATTGCGCCTCGACGCTGTCCAAACGGATGAGGAGCCTATACGCGCGCAACAAATTTTGCAAAATCAGACTTCGCAATTTTGCAAATTCACATTTGCCTCGGCAATGCGAAGCGGGCAGATGACGCTTTCGAATTTTGATGGAGAGCCACTTTGTCCGCCAATATCGCCGAAATGGAACGCCGCCGCGCCGCCGCAGCCCTTGGGGGCGGTCAGAAGCGCATCGACGCGCAGCACGCCAAGGGCAAGCTGACCGCGCGCGAGCGGCTCGACGTGCTGCTCGACGAAGGCTCGTTCGAGGAGCTCGACACCTATGTCGAGCATAATTGCACCGATTTCGGTATGCAGGACCAGAAGGTGCCCGGCGACGGCGTCGTCACAGGCAGCGGCACGATCAACGGCCGCCTCGTCTATGTGTTCAGCCAGGATTTCACGGTTTTCGGCGGTTCACTGTCAGAGCGGCACGCCGAAAAGATCATGAAGGTGATGGACAATGCGATGAAGGTCGGCGCGCCCGTCATCGGCCTCAACGACAGCGGCGGCGCGCGCATCCAGGAGGGCGTTGCTTCATTGGGGGGCTATGCCGAGGTGTTCCAGCGCAATGTGCTGGCGTCGGGCGTCGTTCCGCAGATTTCGCTGATCATGGGCCCGTGCGCGGGCGGAGCGGTTTACAGCCCCGCGATGACCGACTTCATCTTCATGGTGAAGGACAGCTCGTACATGTTCGTCACCGGCCCCGACGTCGTGAAGACGGTGACCAACGAGGTGGTGACGCAGGAGGAACTCGGCGGCGCGATCACCCACACGACCAAAAGCTCGGTCGCCGACAATGCGTTCGAGAACGACATCGAAGCGCTGCTCGCGGTGCGCGATTTCTTCGATTACCTGCCCGAGAACAACCGTAGCGGCGTTCCGGTGCGTCCGACGAGCGATCCCTATGACCGCGCCGAAGCCAGCCTCGACACGCTGATCCCGCCCAATGCCAATCAGCCTTATGACATGCACGAGCTGATCCGTAAGACGGTCGACGAAGGCGATTTCTTCGAGGTCCAGCCGGCGCATGCGGCGAACATCATCTGCGGCTTCGGCCGTATCGAGGGGAGGACGATCGGCATCGTCGCGAACCAGCCGCTGGTGCTTGCGGGCGTGCTCGACATCAATTCGTCAAAAAAGGCGGCGCGCTTCGTCCGCTTCTGCGACGCGTTCGAAATCCCGATCGTCACCTTCGTCGACGTCCCCGGATTTCTGCCCGGCACCGCGCAGGAATATAACGGCATCATCAAACATGGCGCGAAGCTGCTCTTCGCCTATGCAGAGGCGACGGTGCCGAAAATCACGGTCATCACGCGCAAAGCCTATGGCGGTGCATATGACGTGATGGCGTCGAAGCATCTGCGCGGCGATCTAAACTATGCCTGGCCGACCGCCGAGATCGCGGTGATGGGCGCGAAGGGCGCGGTCGAGATCATCTTCCGCAGCGACATCGGCGACCCCGAAAAGATCGCGCAGCGCACGAAGGAATATGAGGACCGCTTTGCGAACCCGTTCGTGGCGGCGTCGCGTGGCTATATCGACGAAGTCATCCATCCGCACAACACGCGCAAGCGGATCGCGCTGGGGCTGCGGAAGCTCAGGAACAAGAGCCTCGAAAATCCGTGGAAGAAGCACGACAATATTCCGCTGTGACAACGGGCACTAAAATTTCGCTGTGGATGAGATAGTTAGGGACTGCGGCCCGGAAACGCGGCCGCGATGTTCGACTATCAGATGAGGTATCGAGATGCGTAAATCCGTTCTTGCCTTTGCAGCTCTCCTGTCCGGACTTTCGGCGCCGGCAGCATCGGCGTTCGACCCCGACACGCCGGTCGATGCGGAGAAGGAGGCCTTTCCGATCACGCTCGGGAGCGACGAGGACACGACGATCGATCTGGCGTTCCGCACGGCCTTCGGGCTTCCTAAAGGCGCCGGGGCAGAGGCTGCGCGGACGATCGACGAACGGGCCTATCGTTTCCGCCCGGTCGCGATCCACCTGCTGCCGAATAATGTCGGCGTGCTGCTGAGCGTCGGGTCGCTCGACGATGCGGGGCACAGCGAAGGCGGATTGAACGCGATCCATTATCTGAAGTCGAGCGCTGCGGGCTGGGTCAAACAGGGCGAATGGATCGGGATCGGCGGCACCGGCACGGTGGGCAACGCCGCGACGAGCTGGGCCTTCACGAACCTCCTCGGGCGCAATCCCTATCTGATCACCGCCGGCGGCGGCGTGTGGCAGGGCTGCGCGATCGGATCGGCCGTGGTGACCGAGTTGACGCCCGACGGGCCGGTCGACCGCGGCGGCTTTACCGACGGGATGAGTTCGGGCGCCGGAATCGGCCAGACCGAACAGGAATATGAAGGCCGGATCGCAGCGGCGGTGCCCGACAAGAGCTTTACCGTCGCCTACACCGGCACGCGGTCCTTCAAGCAGCAATATGTGCTGAATAATGGCAACTATGAACCGGTCGGCAAGGACCAGGTTCCGGGTTGCTGAGGAGAATGGAATGAAACTGGGCCGCCTCAATCATATCGGCGTCGCAACGCCGTCGATCGCCGACAGTATCGTCTTTTACCGCGACGTGATGGGAGCGACGCAGATTCACGAGCCGTTCGACCTGCCCGAGCAGGGGGTGAAGGTGTGTTTCGTCGATACGCCCGGAGCCGATGGCGCGCCGAACGGCACACAGATCGAGCTGATCGAACCATTGCCTGGGAATGCGTCGATCGCCGGCTTCCTGCAAAAGAACCCCGCAGGAGGCCAGCATCATATGTGCTACGAAGTCCCCGACATCCACGCCGCCAAGGCCGAGTTCGAGGCGATGGGCAAGCGGGTGCTCGGCGAGCCGCGCATCGGGGCGCACGGGACGCTGATTTTTTTCCTGCACCCCAAGGATATGGGCGGGGTGCTGACCGAGATTATGGAGACGCCGAAGGGCGACCACTGAGTTTCATTTCGTCGTCACCCCGGACTTGATCCGGGGTCCATTCTTCCCTCGCCGGAGGGATGGATGCCGGATCAAGTCCGGCATGACGAATAGAGAGTAGATACTATGACCGACAAGCCGACCATCGATCAATGGGCCGCCGCCGCCGACAAGGAAGTGAAGGGCAGGGACCTGACCTGGGCGACACCCGAAGGGATCGACGTCAAGCCGCTCTACACGGCCGAGGATGTCACCGCCGATCCGGGGCTGCCCGGTTTCGCGCCCTTCACGCGCGGCGTGCGCGCGTCGATGTATGCGGGACGGCCGTGGACGATCCGGCAGTATGCGGGCTTTTCGACCGCCGAGGAATCGAACGCCTTCTATCGCCGCAACCTCGCCGCGGGGCAGAAGGGCCTCAGCGTTGCCTTCGACCTTGCGACGCACCGCGGCTATGACAGCGACCATCCGCGCGTCGTCGGGGACGTCGGCAAGGCGGGGGTCGCGATCGACAGCGTCGAGGATATGAAGATCCTGTTCGACGGCATCCCGCTCGGCCAGATGTCGGTGTCGATGACGATGAACGGCGCGGTGATCCCGATCCTCGCCTTCTTCATCGTCGCGGGCGAGGAGCAGGGGGTCGAGCGCAAATTGCTCGACGGGACGATCCAGAACGACATCCTCAAGGAGTTCATGGTCCGCAACACCTATATCTATCCGCCCGAGCCGAGCATGCGGATCATCTCGGACATCTTCGGCTACACCAGCCGCGAGATGCCCAAGTTCAACAGCATCTCGATCTCCGGCTATCATATGCAGGAAGCCGGCGCGACGCAGGTGCAGGAGCTGGCCTTCACCATCGCCGATGGCGCCGAATATGTGCGCTATGGCGTCGCCAGCGGGCTCGACATCGACAAGTTCGCCGGGCGCCTGTCCTTCTTCTTCGCGATCGGCATGAACTTCTTTATGGAGATCGCGAAGCTGCGCGCGGCGCGCGTGTTGTGGCACCGCGTGATGACCAACCTCGGTGCGAAGGACGAGCGCAGCAAGATGCTGCGCACCCACTGCCAGACGTCGGGGGTCTCGCTCACGGAGCAGGACCCGTATAACAACGTTATGCGCACCACGATCGAGGCGATGGCGGCGATGCTCGGCGGGACGCAGTCGCTGCACACCAACGCGCTCGACGAAGCGATCGCGCTGCCGACCGATTTTTCAGCGCGTATCGCGCGCAACACCCAGATCGTCATCCAGGAAGAAACGGGGATGACCAAGGTCGTCGATCCGCTCGGCGGCTCCTATTATGTCGAGGCGCTGACGCAGGAACTGGTCGACAAGGCGTGGGAGATCATCGAGCGCGTCGAGAAGGAAGGCGGCATGGCGAAGGCTGTGGCGGCGGGCTGGCCCAAGGCGATGATCGAAACCGCCGCCGCGGCGCGGCAGGCGCGCGTCGACCGCGGCGACGATGTGATCGTCGGGGTGAACAAATATCGCCTGAAGGACGAGGACCTGCTCGAAACGCTGGAGGTCGACAATACCAAGGTGCGCGAGGCGCAGGTCGCGCGGATCAACAAGACCAAGGCGAGTCGCGACGAAGCCGCGTGCCAGGCCGCGCTCGACGCGCTGCGCCAGGCGGCCGCCGCGCCGCAGTCGATCGAAACCAACTTGCTCGCCCATGCCGTCGAAGCCGCCCGCGCCCGCGCGACGCTCGGCGAGATCTCGTCGGCGATGGAGGAAAGCTTCGAGCGCTACGGCACCCAGCCGACCCCGGTGAAGGGTGTCTATGCTGCACCCTATGAAGGCGACCACCGCTGGCAGCAGGTACTCGACGGCGTCGCGGCGGTCGAACGCCGCATGGGGCGTAAACCCAAATTGCTCGTCGCCAAAATGGGGCAGGACGGGCACGACCGTGGCGCCAATGTCATCGCCTCGGCGTTCGGCGACATGGGCTTCGACGTCGTCTCGGGGCCGCTGTTCCAGACCCCCGAAGAGACCGTCGTGCTCGCGCTCGATAGCGGCGTCGACGTCGTCGGCGCATCGAGCCTCGCCGCAGGGCACAAGACGCTGATCCCCGAACTGATCGGCAAGCTCAAGGAAGCAGGTCGCGGCGATATCAAGGTGATCGCGGGCGGGGTGATCCCGCCGCAGGACTATCAATATCTGCGCGACGCGGGGGTGCAGGGCATCTATGGCCCCGGCAGCAACGTCGTGGAGTGCGCGGCCGACGTGCTGCGTCTGCTCGGCCACAATATGCCGCCGCTGGAGGATGCCGCATGACGAAGTCGTACGCCCTGATCCTGGCCGCTGCGATCGCGGCAACCGGCCCGGTGGCGCATGGCAAAACGGAAGGCAAGGCGAGCGAATATCGCCCCGGCGTGACCGTCGAGCATGTCTACAAGCAGGATATCGAATATTATTTCACCAACTGGTTCGGCCGGGTCGAAGCATCCGACGGGCCGTGGCGCGATATCTATTTCGAAACGGCCGAGAAATACGTCAACAAGGGAACCATGCGCATCAACTGCACCGACCCCGAAGCCGACATCGGGTTCACGCTGTACGACATCGGCGATTACGGCGACGCGGCCGACAGCCGGCAGGTGACGATATCCTACGCCGATCGCAAGCCGTGGGCCGACGGCAATTACGAGCCGATGTTCGGCGAAACCCCGCCCATCGAATTCTATGGCGCTGCGCGCGCACGTTTCTGCAAATAATCTCCAGCAAAGGTGTCCCTGATGAACCTCTCCACCCCCACCGAACCGGGTGATATGCCGCGCACCGACTGGACGCGCGAGGAAATCGCCGAACTGTTCGACCTGCCGTTCGACGAGCTGATGTGGGAGGCGCAGGGCGTCCATCGCCGCCATCACGCACGCGGCGAGGTGCAGCTTTGCACCTTGCTTTCGATCAAGACCGGCGGCTGTGTCGAGGATTGCGGCTATTGCTCGCAGTCGAAGAGCGCCGACAGCGGTTTGAAGGCGACCAAGCTGATGGACGTGCGCGCGGTGCTGCAATCGGCGGCGCAGGCGAAGGATTCGGGATCGAAGCGTTTCTGCATGGGCGCCGCCTGGCGCAACCCCAAGGACCGCGACATGCCCGCGATCGTCGAGATGATCGAGGGCGTGCGCCAGATGGGCATGGAAACCTGCATGACCTTGGGCATGCTCACGAAGGAACAGGCGCAGACGCTCGCGGTCGCGGGGCTCGACTATTACAACCACAATATCGATACTTCCCCTGAGAATTACGAGAATATCATCTCGACCCGCACCTTTCAGGACCGCCTCGACACGCTCGAAGAAGTCCGCAACGCCGGGATCAACGTCTGCTCGGGCGGGATCGTCGGGCTCGGCGAGAATCGGCAGGATCGCGTCGGCTTCATCCACGCGCTCGCGACGCTCGAACGCCATCCCGAAAGCGTGCCGGTCAACGCGCTGGTGCCGGTGAAGGGCACCGTGCTCGGCGACATGCTGGCGGACACCCCGCTCGCGAAGATCGACGATATCGAATTCGTCCGCACCATCGCGGTCGCGCGCATCACCATGCCGAAATCGATGGTCCGCCTGTCGGCGGGGCGCGAAAGCATGTCGGAAGCGACGCAGGCGCTCTGCTTCATGGCGGGCGCGAACAGCATCTTCACCGGCGACAAATTGCTCACCACCGGCAACCGCGGCGACAACGCCGATGCGGCGCTGTTCGCGAAGCTGGGGATCGTGCCGATGGCGAGCGAGGAACCGATGCGGCGGGGCGCTGAGCTGGAGGCGGCGGAATGATATTGGCAACGCTGATCGCGCTGGCTTCCGCCGCGCAGGAACCCGAGGTCGATTGCGACAATGCTATGGCGCAATTCGAACTCAACGCCTGCGCCTACAAGGAATATGAACGCGCCGACGCCGCGATGAACGCGCAGTGGAAGGTGACGGCGGCGCGGATGAAGGAAATCGACGCCGATTTCGATCGCTCGCAGGACAATCGCCCCGGCTATTTCGACACGCTCCTCGCCGCACAGCGCGCGTGGCTGACCTATCGCGACCAGCATTGCGCAAGCGAAGGCTACACGATGCGCGGCGGATCGGCCGAACCGATGATGATCAGCGGTTGCCAGACACAGCTGACCGAGGCGCGCACCAAACAACTCAAAGAGCTGATTGAGGAATATTGAGGGCCATGTTCAAGAAGATCCTGATCGCCAACCGCGGCGAAATCGCCTGCCGCGTCATCAAGACGGCGCGGCGCATGGGCATTGCGACCGTCGCCGTTTATTCGGACGCCGACGCGCGCGCGCCCTTCGTGCAGATGGCCGACGAAGCGGTGCATATCGGGCCGTCGCCGGCATCCGAATCCTATTTGATCGCCGACAAGATCATCGCCGCGTGCAAGGCGACGGGCGCCGAGGCGGTGCATCCGGGATATGGCTTCCTGTCGGAGCGGACGAGCTTCGCCGAGGCGCTGGCGAAGGAAAATATCGCCTTCATCGGCCCGCCCGTGAACGCGATCGCCGCGATGGGCGACAAGATCGAGTCGAAGAAGCTTGCGAAGGAAGCGGGCGTCAATGTCGTCCCCGGCTTCGTCGGCGAGATCCGCGATACCGAGCATGCGGTCGAGATTTCGAACGAGATCGGCTATCCGGTGATGATGAAGGCGTCGGCGGGCGGCGGCGGCAAGGGCATGCGCCTTGCCTATGACGAAAAGGACGTCCGCGAGGGCTTCGAGGCGACCAAGCGCGAGGGGCTCAACAGCTTCGGCGACGACCGCGTCTTTATCGAGAAATTCATCCTCAACCCGCGCCATATCGAGATCCAGATCCTCGGCGACCAGCACGGCAACACCCTGTATTTGAACGAGCGCGAATGCAGCATCCAGCGCCGTCACCAGAAGGTGGTCGAGGAAGCGCCATCGCCGTTCGTCTCGCCCGAAATGCGCAAGGCGATGGGCGAGCAGTGCGTCGCGCTGGCGAAAGCGGTCGGCTATTACAGCGCGGGCACGGTCGAACTGATCGTCTCGGGCGCCGACCCGACGGGCGAGAGCTTCTACTTCCTCGAAATGAACACGCGCCTGCAGGTCGAGCATCCGGTGACCGAGGCGATCACCGGCATCGACCTCGTCGAGCAGATGATCCGCGTCGCCGCGGGCGAGAAGCTCGAATTGACGCAGGATGATGTGAAGATCGACGGCTGGGCGATCGAGAACCGCGTTTATGCCGAGGATCCCTATCGCGGCTTCCTGCCCTCGACCGGGCGGCTCGTGCGGTATCGCACCCCCGTTCCGGCATGGGAAGGCGACGAGCGCGGCGTCGATGGCGTGCGCGTCGATGCGGGCGTCAAGGAGGGCGGCGAGGTGTCGATCTTCTACGACCCGATGATCGCCAAGCTGGTGACATGGGGCGAGACCCGCGACGAAGCGGCCGACCTGCAGATCGCGGCGCTCGACCGCTTCGAACTCGAAGGGCTCGGCCATAATATCGATTTCGTTTCGGCGATCATGCAGCACCCGCGCTTCCGCTCGGGCGAGCTGACGACAGGCTTCATCGCCGAGGAATATCCCGAAGGCTTCCACGGCGCTGATGCAGGCGAAGAGGTCGTGCGCGCACTCGCGGCGATCGCGGGTTTCATGGCGAGCGCCGAGGCCGACCGCGCGCGCCGCACCGACGGTCAGCTCGGCGACCGGCTCGAACCGCCCGCCAAGTGGCAGGTCTCGATCGACGGCGCGCCGCACAAGGTCAAGGTAGGCGAGAAGCATATCAAGGTCGAAGGCGACCGGATCGACATCGCGCTCGAATATACGCCGGGCGATCGGCTGGTGGTTGCCGAGATCGACGATAGTGAGCTGGCGGTAAAGGTCGCGAAGACGCGCACCGGCTGGCGCATGACGACACGCGGGCGCATCCACGACGTGCGCGTGCTGCCTTGGCATGTTGCGCCGCTGTCGGCGCACATGATCGAAAAGATCCCGCCCGACCTGTCAAAATTCCTCATCTGCCCGATGCCGGGCCTGCTCGTCGCGCTCCACGTCGGCGAAGGCGACAAGGTCGAGGCCGGCCAGCCGCTCGCGACGGTCGAGGCGATGAAGATGGAGAATATCCTCCGCGCCGAAAAGACGGGCGTCGTGAAGACGGTCAACGCGGCGCAGGGCGATAGCCTGGCGGTCGACGCGGTCATCCTCGAAATGGAGTGAACCCAGACCCGTTTGTGCTGAGCTTGTCGAAACACCGTCCTTCCTTCTACGGCACTGAAGAAAGAACGGCCCTTCGACAGGCTCAGGGCGAACGGAGTTTGAGAGATGCACGTCAACCATGATCAGGATGTGCCGGTAGCGGAGGAAATCACCTTCGACGATTTCCTCCGCGTCGACATCCGTATCGGCACGATCGTCGAGGCCGAGCCATTCCCCGAAGCGCGCAAGCCGGCGTTCAAGCTGAAGATCGACTTCGGCCCCGCGATCGGGATTAGAAAGAGCAGCGCGCAGATCGTCGATTGCTATGCGCTCGAAGACCTGCCCGGACGACAGGTCGCCGCGGTCGTCAATTTCCCGCCGCGCCAGATCGGTAAATTTATGTCCGAGGTGCTCACACTGGGTTTTGCCGACGCAGAGGGCGCGGTGATCCTGTTCGCGCCGGACCGGAAAGTGCCGGACGGATCGCGCCTTTTCTGATCTATCGCAGCCCGCGCTTGGTGACTAAGCCGGGTACGGGAATAGGGGGAGAGGACCGATGACTTTACCGGTTACCGCTTTCGTTGCCGCCGTCTGCGCATTGCTGCTGCTCGTCACCGCGATCGATACTGTCCGCCAGCGGCTACGCCTGAAGGCAGCGTTCGGCGATCATGGCGACGCCAGGCTGATCAGCGCCAGCCGCGCGCACGGCAATCTCGCCGAATATGCGCCGATCACGATCATCCTGCTCGGGCTGCTCGAAACCGCGCGCGCCAATCATGTCGCGCTGATGATCATCGGCGCGATCTTCCTGATCGGGCGCGTCGCGCATGTGATCGGGCTCTACACCCCTTCCGAACCGGGGAAGGCGCCGTTCGGGCGCCAGGTCGGCGTCCTCGCGACCTTCGGCGCGCTGCTCGTACTCGCCGGCTGGACGCTGTGGGTATTGGCGACCAAAAATCTCTAAAGCTTCGTCATGCCGGACTTGATCCGGCATCCATTTTTCGCTCCGGCGCCATGGACCCCGGATCAAGTCCGGGGTGACGAAAGGAGTGTCAGTCGACCAGCGCAACCGCTCTTATCCACCCCGCGCTCGCGCGCTCGATCTTCACCGGAAAGCAGCTGAAGGTGAAATCCGTCGCGGGGATCGCCGCAAGGTTCGTCAGCTTCTCGATCTGATAATAGGGCCGAATCCGCCCCGCCTTGTGCCCTTCCCAGATGATCGAAGGATCGCGCGTTTCGGCCCAGCGCTTCGCGGTGTGGCTGAACGGCGCGTCCCAGCTCCACGCGTCGGTGCCCACAACCTGCACGCCGCGCTCCGTCAGGTAGAGCGTCGCCTCGGCGCCCATGCCGCAGCCTTGGTCGGTGAAATTGTCGGTGCCGTAGATCGCGCCCGACTGGACGAGCACGATGTCGAGCGGCTGGAGCTCGTGGCCGATCCGCGCGAGCTCGGCCTCGACCTCGGCACCGCTCACCACATGGCCGTGCGGGCGATCCGAAAAGTCGAGCTTCACCCCGGGACGGAAGAAGAGGTCGAGCGGAGCTTCGTCGATCGAGGGCGCGGGTGAGGCGCCGTTGTCGGTCGTCGAATGATAGTGCCAGGGCGCGTCCATATGCGTGCCGTTGTGCGTGCTCAGCGACAGCATCTCGACCGCCCAGCCTTCGCCGTCGGGCAGGTCCTCGCGGGTCAGCCCGGGGAAGAACATCGCGATCTGCTCCCACGTATTCTCATGGGTCATATAGGTGATGTTCGGCCGCATCACCGGCGGGTCGGACACGACATCGTTGGTGATCGGGATCGAAAGGTCGATGAACTGCATGAAGGGCAGTCTGCCACCGGAATGACGCTACGCCAAGAAGGCTTGCACGGCGTCCGGCGCCCGCTAGAGATGGCGCAAAGCCCCGCCAACGAAACCGGGGCAGGGGAGAGTATATGACCGACGCAGCCGCCGTCGCCGACCATGGCGCGGACTATCAGCCGACCGCGAAAGATATCCGTATGGTCATCGCCGCATCGTCGGCGGGCACGGTGTTCGAATGGTATGATTTCTTCATCTACGGCACGCTCGCGGCGATCATCGGCAAGGCCTTTTTCCCCAGCGATAACGCGACGCTCGAAATATTGCTCGTCTGGGCGGGGTTCGCGGTCGGTTTCGGTTTCCGCCCGTTGGGCGCGGTGCTATTCGGCTTTCTCGGCGACCGGCTCGGGCGCAAATATACTTTCCTCGTGACCGTCACGCTGATGGGTATCGCGACCGCCGGGGTCGGCATGATTCCGTCGGCGGCGACGATCGGTATCGCCGCGCCGATCATCGTCATCCTGCTCCGCGTGCTGCAGGGCCTCGCGCTCGGCGGCGAATATGGCGGCGCGGCGATCTATGTCGCCGAACATTCGCCGCCCGGAAAGCGCGGCTTCTATACCAGCTTCATCCAGGCGAGCGTCGTCGGCGGCTTCGTGCTCAGCCTGATCGTCGTGCTCGGCTGCAAGGCGCTGATGCCCGATGCGGTGTGGGAAAGCTGGGGTTGGCGCGTGCCTTTCCTGCTGTCGCTGATCCTGCTCGCCATTTCGCTGTGGATGCGGCTCAAGCTGTCCGAAAGCCCGGTGTTTCAGGCGATGAAAAAGGAGGGTGAGCTTGCCAAGAACCCGCTGAAGGAAAGCTTCACCTATCCCGGCAATCCGCGCCGTATCTTCATCGCGCTGTTCGGCATCGCCGCGGGGCTGACGGTCATTTGGTACACCGCGATGTTCTCCGGCCTGTCGTTCCTGAAAGGGCCAATGAAGGTCGAGGATACCGCCGCCGAGATCATTGTCGGCCTTGCAGCCGCACTCGGCATGGGTTTCTTCATCTGGGCCGGGAAACTCTCCGACCGGATCGGGCGCAAGAAACCGATCGTCTGGGGTTATGCCGCGACGCTGGTACTGCTCTTTCCGCTCTTCTGGTGGATGGGCAGCGTCGGCAATCCGGCGCTTTCGGCGGCCGCCGAGCGCGCGCCCGTGACCGTCACCGGCTCGCAATGCAGCTTCGACCCGTTCGCGCAGCAGCAGGCGACGGCTTGCGGCCGCACGCTCGGCGAACTCACGAAACTCGGCGTGCCCTATACGATCGTTCAGACCGGCAGCGGCTTCGACAGCGTCAAGATCCGCATCGGAAACCGCGAGGTCGCAAGCGAGAACCCCGAACTGCTCCGGCCCGCGCTCGAGGCGATGGGCTATGATTTCGCCAAGCAGGTGCCGAATATAGGCGGCATCGCCGTCATATTCCTCGCGCTGCTCGGGCTGAGCGCACTGTCGGGCTTCACCTATGGCCCGGTCGCGGCGCTGTTGTCGGAGATGTTCCCGCCGCACGTCCGCTATTCGTCGCTGTCGATCCCCTACCATCTCGGGACGGGCTATTTCGGCGGTTTCCTGCCGCTGATCGCCAGCTTCATTATCGCGAAAACCGGCAACGCCTATGCGGGGCTCTGGTACACTTGGGTCGTCGTCCTCGTCGCCTTCCTCGTCACGGCCTTCATGCTGAAGGACCCGGTCGAGGGGCAATGGGACAGGCCAGCGGCTTGATCGCCCCCATTGGCGGAGGCAGCCAAGCCGTATAGGGGCGGGGAATGATCGCCATTCCGTCGCCGCTCCGCTTACGTCTTTCATCCGAAGCCCTCGTCGCCAACTGGCGCTGGCTCGCGGCCCAAAGCGCCGGCGCGGCGTGCGGCGCGGCGATTAAGGCCGATGCTTATGGTCTCGGCGCGCGCGAGGTGATGCGGCATCTTGCCGCCGCGGGATGTCGCGACTTTTTCGTCGCGACCTGGGCCGAAGCTGCCGCGCTGATGCCCTTGCCCGAAGGCGTATCGCTCTCGGTCCTCCACGGCGCCGGACCAAATGACATGATCGCTGCGCGCACACTCCCGGCGCGCCCCGTGCTCGGCAGCCTCGAACAGATCGCGCGCTGGCGCGAGGCGGGGGAGGGGCGTCCGTGCGACGTGATGATCGATACCGGGATGAACCGCCTCGGGCTGCGCGTCGAAGAAGCGACTGGCGGCGCGCTCGATAGCCTGACCATCGAAACGCTGCTCAGCCATCTCGCCTCGGCCGACGAGGACAGCGAGCAGAATGCGCGCCAGTTGGCGGCGTTCCGCAGCGTCCGGCAGGCGATACCCGCGCGGCGCTATAGCCTGGCGAACAGCGCCGGCATCTGCCTCGGTCCCGACTATGGCTTCGACCTGACCCGCCCGGGCATCGCGCTCTATGGCGGCACGCCGCGCTGCGAGGCCGCAGGGCATATCCGGCAGGTGGTGTTTCCCGAAGCACGCGTGCTGCAGGTGCGCGAAGTGCGCCAAGGCGAAACGGTCGGCTATGGCGCAACCTGGACCGCGGATCGCGACAGCCGGATCGCGGTGATCAATATGGGATATGCCGACGGCTATCTGCGCTGCCACGCCGGGTCCGGTGCCCGTGCAGCGTGGCAAACGCATATACTGCCGCTCGTCGGCCGCGTGTCGATGGACCTGATCGCTTTCGAAGCCGGCAATGCTCGCGCGATCGCGGAAGGCGACTGGCTCGCCCTCGACTATGATCTGTCGCCGACTTCGACGCGCAGCGGCCTTTCGCAATATGAGCTGTTGACGGGACTGGGCGCGCGGTTCGAACGCGATTGGGTCTAACGGCGCCGGTCGGTAGCTGAACGAGACAAAAGAAAAGGGCCCCGAACTTGCGTTCGGGGCCCGATTTCTTGTCCGATCGGTAAGGATCAGAACTGGAACGACGCATTCGCGAAGAACGTACGGCCGCGATAGTCGTAACCCGAATACAGCGGCGCGTTGCCGATGGTCGTGTATCCGACTGCCGAGATGCGCGGCGGTTTGGTGTCGAACAGGTTCTGGACACCGACCGTCAGCTCGTACTTCTCTGCAATGTTGAACTGCACCGATGCCGAGTGGAGGAAGTAGTTCGCCGCTTCGAGATAATAGTTATCGCGGAAGGACTGAACCAGATCCGGATCCGACACGCCGGTGAGTTCGTCATAGGCGAAGAACTCATATGTCCGGTCGCGATCGCCGTCGATCCAGTCGAGACCGTAACGCAGCGTCACATTGTTGAACCGATAGGTTGCATCGAACGTGCCGACCCAGTCGGGGTTCACCACCGTGCCGTTCATGTCGGTCAGGAACTCTTCGGGGAAGAGACGGCTCGACTGCTCGGTATATTTGGTGATGTTGGCGTTCAGCGTGAAACGGCCGCCAAACAGATCACGCGCATAGCGACCGTTGAACTCGAAGCCCTTGCGGATGTCTTCCGACAGGTTGACGAAGCTGCTCGTCACGGTCAGCGCATTGTTCGTGTCGCGCTCGACGAAGCGGCAGAAGCCCGCATTGGGGTCGAAATTGGAATCGCCGTAGCAACGGTTCAGGATCGTCCCCGCATCGAGATCGGCAACGCCGTTGCTGACCTTGATGTCGAAATAATCGAGCGACAGCGAGAGCTGGCCGACCGATTCGGGCAGGACCGGGCGGATGACGACGCCAACCGACCAGTTCTTCGAGGTTTCGGCTTCCAAGCCCGCTTCGGCGCCGCCGACCCGGAAGGTCGTGATACCGCTGGTCTGCTGAAAGTCGGCGGGCAGGCCGATCGAGGCGCAGTTCGCCGCGATGATCTGCTGGTTGGGGTTCTGGTCACCGGGATCTGGCAGGTCATCACACGGATCAAGCGTGCTGCCCAGGAAGCCGCTGGTCGCACCGAGGAACTGCTCAGCTAGAGCCGGGGCGCGATAGGAGGTGCCATAGCTCGCGCGCACACCGAAGCCGCGGATCGGTTCCCATTCGCCTGCGATCTTGAAGGTCGTGTCCGATCCATAGGACTTATAGTCCGTATAGCGTGCCGAAGCCGTCAGGTTGAGGCGATAGAAGCCGGGCGTGTCGGCAAGGATCGGGACGAAGATTTCGCCATAGATTTCCTTGACGTTATCCTTGCCCACCGTCGGCGTCGCGGCGGTGAGACCGAGCAGATTACCGTTCAGCGAGTTTACGTCGGGCTGATCGTTGATGCTTTGCCGGCGATATTCGGCGCCCAGCGCGAGCTGAACGTCGCCACCGGGCATCGCGAACAGCGGGCCATCGACGTTGAACGCAAAGGTGGTTTCGCGGAACTGCGTCTTGCCGATCGTATTGACGAGGATCCAGTCCTTCCAATCCTGCGGCAAACGGCCACCGATCACGTCGGCCGAAAGCGCCGGTGCGGCGACGCAGTTCGGATTCGTCGCAAGGCTGGCGCAGCTGAAGGTGCCGTCGCCGTTATCCACCACGTCGAGCGACTGAGCCATGCGATCGATCAGGAACGATTCGATCTCATAGGTGCCATCATTCCACGATTTGCCGACATAGGCGTCATAGCGCCACTGCGGCAGGAAGAAGTCGCCGCGAATGCCGCCCGACACGCGGGCATAGTCGACCTGTTGGCGCGAATCGGTGAGACCGAAGCCGATGAAACCGCGCGCCGCAACGAGCCTGCCGCCCGACGTTTCGTTCGGGTTGAGGAATGCGCCATCGCGCAGTTCGACCGGAAGCAGCGGGCTACCCTGAACATAGTCGAGCGAAAGCTGGCGATAGAGCGGCGAAGCCGACTTGCGACGAGTAACGAGCGCCTCGCCATAGATTTCGGCGCTGCCGAGAATGTCGGTGCTATAGGTGCCCGACAGATAGCCGGTATAGATTTCCGCCTCGGTGATCAGCGGCTCTTCTTCCTGGATCGGGTCGAAGGTGTCGCGGTCATAGAAGCCGACGCCCAGATAGCCCGGGAACGGGCCGGTCGTCTGACCGGGCGCCGGGACGAAGCGGTTGAAGTTGCCGACCGTGCCGCTGGTACGCCCGATGCCCGGACGCGTCGGAAGGCCGAGCGTATTGATCGTCACGCCGCCATTGTCGAGCGTGAAGCAGGACGTGCCGTCAAAGCCAACGCCATCGCCCGAGCCGAATTCGGTGCCTTCGCCGGTCAGGAAGCCCCCGACCGGGCAGTCGAGCCACGGCACGTCGTTGCGCGCGAGCTTGTTGCGCTTGCGATATTCGACCGAGCCGATGATGTTGAGGCGATCGCTCTCGAAACCGAACGAGGCCGCGACGCGCTTGTCGATGCCCGCGCCGACTTCGGGCACGTTGATCTGGCCTTCGATGTGCAGGCCGCGAAGCTTGTTGTCGGTGATAATATTGACAACGCCCGCGACGGCGTCCGAACCGTAAATCGACGAGGCGCCGGCTTTCAGCACTTCGATGCTGCTGACGATCGCCGTCGGCAGGACGTTAAGGTCGGCCGCGAGAACCGAGCCGCGCGTGCCGCCGGGTGCGAGGCGGCGGCCATTGAGCAGGACGAGCGTACGGCTGGGGCCGAGGTTGCGCAGGCCAAGCGTGTTGGCGCCGGTGCCGCCGTCGGTGACGAAACCGCCATAAAAGTTGTTGATCTGGCCCGCACCCTGGGTGACGGCATTGCTCTGCAGCGCGTCAGCCGCGCTGTTAAAGCCCGCCTGGGTGATTTCTTCGGCGGTGACCACGGTGATCGGTTCGGCGACCGAAAACTCGTCGCGGCGAATGCGCGAGCCGGTGACGACGATGGCTTGCGTGTCAGTGCTGCTGGTGGCCTCATCCGCCTGAGCGGCTTCCGCCGCGGCGGCATCTTGGGCAAACGCAGGTTGGCTCACGGATATCGCTACCGCAAAGGCGGTAGCACCCAAAAGCAGGTGCGACTTCTTCATCAATGTAACTCCCCGGTTAGCCCGTTCGAAAATCGGAAAATGAACGGATTAGGCGCAGAAAGACGCAAAAAAACCGCGAGCACAAGTCCCGCGTGGCATTTTTATGTCACGCCCGACTGATGCGTGTCTCGCTGTGCTATTTTGGCAACAGTGGCCGACTGCAAGCGGAAAAGCGCTCAAATAATATGCTTGTCTATGAACGATATAAACAGCCGCCGGCGTCGACTGGGCTGCATGATAAATGTCGTGTAACTCGTATCTTGTGTAACTATATTGCCGTCAGCGACTCCGTCGGGCTCCATATCGCAATCATGCCAGTCGCGGCAGTCTGAGGGATTTCAGGGGTGGGTTGCGCATGTCGTCATCCACCTTTCGCGCCAGCGCCGATGGTAGCAGGCGACGCGATTCGACCTGCCGCAAGGCGGTGGCGGCTGCAATTGTTGCGACGCATCATAATTTGATGCTAATGCGGCGGCCTGTCCGGTGCGGCGCGGTCGCCAGGGTCCGGGAGTGCAGGGAGCGCGGGTGAAAATGGCGAAGTCCAAGGGGGCAGCGGAAGACGACGTCGTCACGATCAAGAAATACGCCAACCGGCGGCTCTACGACACCGAACGCAGCTGTTACATCACGCTCGACGATCTGGGGACGATGGTCCGCGATGGCCGCGATTTTCGCGTCGTCGATGCCAAAAGCGGCGAGGACATCACCCATAATGTGCTGACCCAGATCATCATGGACGAGGAAACGCGTGGCGAAACGCTGCTGCCGGTCAATTTCCTGCGCCATCTGATCGGCATGTATGGCGACAAGATGCAGTCGATGGTCCCGCAATATCTCGAAGCCTCGATGACGGCGTTTCGCAAGAACCAGCAGGACGTCCGTTCGGCGTTCGAAGGCGCGCTCGGCTCGAACCCGCTCGCCGAACTCACCCGCCGTAATATGGAAATGTTCCAGCAAGCGGCGGGGGCTTTCATGCCAGGCGCGGCGGGCAGCAAGGCGAAAGATGCCGAGATCGCCGCGCTGAAGGCCGAAATCGCCGAGCTCAAGGCCGAGCTTGCCAAGAAATAACCGGGGCAGCTCTCCCACCCCAAAGCACAGAAAACAGGACAGATGATCAAGCATGCGCTCAGCGTAACCCGTCAGGCCGACTTCGCGGCCTGGTATCAGGACGTCATTGCCGAGGCCGACCTCGCCGAGGAATCGGGGGTGCGCGGCTGCATGGTGATCAAGCCGTGGGGCTATGGCATCTGGGAACGCATCCAGACGGTGATGGACGCCGCGATCAAGGATGCCGGCGTCCAGAACGCCTATTTCCCGCTCTTCATTCCGTTGAGCTTCTTTGAAAAGGAAGCCGACCATGTCGATGGTTTCGCAAAGGAAATGGCGGTCGTCACCCACCACCGGCTGATCGCGGACGGTAAGGGCAAGCTTGTACCCGACCCCGAAGCGAAGCTCGAGGAGCCGCTGATCGTCCGTCCGACGTCGGAAACCGTCATCGGCTCGGCGATGAGCCGCTGGGTGCAGAGCTGGCGCGACCTGCCGCTGAAGGTCAACCAGTGGGCCAACGTCGTCCGCTGGGAAATGCGCACGCGCATGTTCCTGCGCACGAGTGAATTCCTCTGGCAGGAAGGCCATACCGCGCATGCCGACCGCGACGATGCGATGGCTGAAACGCTGCGCGCGCTCGAAATGTACCGCGCCTTTGCCGAAGATGTGCTCGCGATGCCGGTGATCGCGGGCGAGAAGCCCGAGAATGAGCGGTTTCCGGGCGCCGTCGCGACCTATTCGATCGAGGCGATGATGCAGGACGGCAAGGCGCTGCAGGCCGGCACCTCGCACTATCTCGGCACCGGCTTCGCCGAAGCCGCAAACATCCGCTACCAGGACAAGGACGGCGGCCACAGCCTGTGCCACACGACGAGCTGGGGCACCTCGACGCGGATGATCGGCGGCGTCATCATGACGCACGGCGACGACGACGGGCTGCGCTGTCCGCCGCGCATCGCGCCGCACCAGATCGTCATCGTGCCGATGCTGCGCGACAATGAAGAGGACGCCGCGATCCTCGATTATTGCCGCGACCTCGAGAGCCAGCTCAAGGCGCTCGACGCGTTTCGCGAACCCGTGCGCGTGCTGTTCGACACCGGCGCGAACAAGGCGCAGACCAAGCGCTGGGGCTGGGTCAAGAAGGGCGCGCCGATCATCGTCGAAGTTGGCCCGCGCGACGTCGCGGGGGGTAATGTCGCGGTGATCCGCCGCGACCGGCTCTATCAGGAAAGCGGCAAGCTCAATTCGGCGTTCGTCGCGAAGGACGATTTTGTCGCCGACGCGGTCGCGACGCTCGAGGATATCCAGGCGAACCTGTACGGCGAGGCGCGCGAGAGGCTGCACACCAATATCCGCCGCGACGTCACCGACCTGAAGGCGCATTTCGCCGGCGACGACAAATTCACCGGCTGGGCCGAGGTGCAATGGTCGCGCCCGAGCGGAGCCGCGCTCGACAAGATCGTCGAGCAGTTGAAGGCGCTCAAGCTCACCATGCGCAATACGCCGCTCGATGCAGCACCGGCGGATGGCGCCTGCTTCTTCACCGGCGAACCCGCGGTCGAGCGCGTGCTGATCGGGCGCACCTACTAACCCCGACGCCCTTGCGCCGGGGGGTGGGGCGTTCTAGCCTTCGCATCGAGGGGCTCGAAGGAGACTGTCGATGCGATATCCCGTGTTGATCGCAGCCGCGACGCTGGCCGTGGCCGCACTTCCCGCCGCGGCGCACCATGGCTGGTCGTCCTACGACGAGACCAAGCCCGTTACCTTGACCGCGTCGTTCACCGAATTGTCGTGGGGCAACCCGCACGGCAGCGCGAAGATGCGCTGGAAGGGCAAGGTCTGGGACGTCATCCTGGCACCGGTCGGCCGCATGGAAGCGCGCGGGCTGACCCGTGCCGAGGTCGAGCCCGGCAAACGCTTTCGCCTGACCGGCTATCTCCGGCGCGACGGCACCGCCGAAATGCGGATCGAGCGCGTAATGATCGGCAAGAAGACGGTCGAGCTGCGCTGAGGCGGCCAGCGTGGAGCCCGTTCTGACCGCCGCCGCCGCGTGGCTCGATACGATCGGCGTCGGACCCTGGTCGCGCGGATCGACGTTGGTTTATCCTGTCGCCAATACGCTGCATCTGCTGGGCCTCGTCATGCTGGTCGGCGGCATCGGCGTCGTCGATTTGCGGGTCATTGGCCTTTGGAGGAGCCTGCCGATGGCGGAACTGTCGCGCGCGCTGACGCCCTTCGCCATCGCCGGGCTGATCCTGATGGTGGCCAGCGGCACGATCCTGTTCGCCGCCGACGGCGCGGCTCTGGCGCGATCGGCCATTTTCGAACGAAAACTGATCCTCATCGCAGCAGCACTCGCGAACGCCGCCGTTTTTCGACGGAGATGGAACCCGCACATGGCGTGCTGGACCGACAGCGTGCCGCGTCCGGCGCAAGCAATGGCCGCGGCGTCGCTGCTCCTGTGGCTCGCGGCGGGCGCGTCGGGGCGTTGGATCGCTTACAGCTGACGATGGCAAGGACGTGCTATCGCTTGGTAAAGCCAGCTGGCACGCTTATAGCTTCGCCTAATGAAAAAACGTTCGAATAATTCGCCCGGCTTGCCCAGCAGCCAACAGATACTCGACTTCATTACGGCGTCCGATCAGCCCGTGGGAAAGCGTGAGATCGCGAAGCATTTCGCGCTCCACGGCAATGACAAGATCGCGCTGAAGGCGCTGCTCAAGGACATGACCGACGAGGGGCTCGTCGATCTGGCGCCGGGCCGCGCCTTTCACAAACATGGCGGCCTGCCGCGCGTGACGGTGCTGCGCGTCGCGGCGATCGAGGGCAGCAACATCTGGGCGGTGCCCGAACGCTGGGAAGGCGCCGGCCCCGCGCCGCGGCTGCGCGTGATGGAGCAGGGACGGAAAGGCGCGCTTGGTGTCGGCGACCGCATCCTCGCGCGCACCGAGGAACGCGGCAGCGGCCATGTCGCGCACCCGATGAAACGGCTGCAGGCGAGCGCCGAGATGGTGATCGGCGTCCTCGTCGAGGACAAGTCGCCCGGCGGCAAGCCGATGATCTGGCTGCGTCCCGCCGACAAGCGCGCGCGCTTCGACTTTGCCGTCGCCGACAAGGGCGATGCCGAGATCGGCGATCTGGTGCGCGCCGAGCTGACGGGGCGGGGCCCGGCGACCAAGGCGAAGGTGATCGACCGCATTGGCGATCCCTTCGCACCCAAATCGCTGAGCATGATCGCGATCGCGCGGCACGAAATTCCGCACGTCTTCGACGGCGAAACGCTCGCCGAGGCCGAAAAGGCCGCGAAACTTCCGCTCACTCCCGACGGGCGCGAGGATCTGCGCGACCTGCCGATCGTCGCGATCGATCCCATCGACGCGCGCGACCATGACGATGCCGTCTGGGCGATCCCCGACGAAGACCCCGGCAACAAGGGCGGGTTCCGCGCGATCGTCGCGATCGCCGACGTCAGTTACTATGTGCGCCCCGACGGCGCGCTCGACCGCGAGGCGCGGCGGCGCGGCAACAGCGTCTATTTCCCCGATCAGGTCGTGCCGATGCTCCCCGAAACCTTGTCGGCGGGCGTCTGCTCGCTGAAGGCGGGCGAAGATCGTGCCGCGATGGCGTGCCATCTCGTCATCGACAGGCATGGCAAGGTGACGTCGTGGCGCTTTACCCGTGCGCTTGTGCAGCTGCGCGCGAACATCGCCTATGAACATGCGCAGGCGGCCTTCGATGCCGACACGCCGCGCGAGGAATGGGACGCCGACGTCCTCCCGGCTCTCAAAAATCTGTGGGCGAGTTGGACGTTGCTTGCCAAGGCGCGGGCGGCGCGCGATCCGCTCGACCTCGAACTGCCCGAGCGGCAGGTGATTCTCGACGAGCAGGGCGGCATCGCCGAGATCCGGGTGCGCGATCGCCTCGACGCGCACCGGCTGATCGAGGATTATATGATCGCGGCGAACGTCGCGGCGGCAAAAGCGCTCGAGGCGAAGAAGTCGCCGGTGATGTATCGCATCCACGAACCGCCGAGCCGCGAGAAGCTCGTGAGCCTCAAGGACTATCTCGAAACCTTCGAACAGAGCTTCGCGCTCGGGCAGGTGATCACCCCCGCGGTGTTCAACCGCCTGATCGACGGATTTTCGGAAGACGACCGACTGCCCGAGATCATGCAGGCGATATTGCGCAGCCAGACACAGGCCTATTACGGCCCCGCCAACGCGGGTCATTTCGGCCTCGCGCTCGGTTCCTATGCGCACTTCACTTCGCCGATCCGGCGCTACGCCGACCTGATCGTCCACCGCGCGCTCGTCGACAGCTACCGCCTCGAAGTGCCCGGCAAGCCCAAGGATTTGCCGGCGCGCACCGGGCTGGGTGAGGCCGACGCCAAGGGATTGTCGCGCATCGGCGAGACGATCAGCGCGCTCGAACGCCGCGCGATGGAGGCCGAGCGGGAGACCGTCGATCGCTATGTCGCGGCTTACCTTGCGACCAAGACAGGCGAAATCCTCGTCGCGCGCATCACCGGCGTGCAGCCCTTTGGCTTTTTCGCGACCGTCGACGGGCTCGGCGGCGACGGGCTCGTGCCGGTCTCGACCCTGGGAAGCGAACGCTTCTTCTACGACGAGGCGGCGCGGACGCTCGACAGCGAGCATGGGCGCGTGAGCTATACCGTCGGGCAGCGGATCGAACTGCGGCTGATGGACGCCAATCCGATCAGCGGTGCGCTGCGTTTCGAATTGCCCGACGCGCCCGAAGGCGGCTTCCGGAACCGCCCGCCGCGCCGCGACGGGGTGAAGAAGCCAGGCAAGGGCGCCGGAAAAGACAGGGCGGGCAAGCATATGGTCGGCAAGCGCGGCCGCCCCGCCAATATCAAGCATAAGGGACGGAAGCGGTAACAGGCCCGTTTTGTCGTCCCCGCGTAGGCGGAGGTGACAGGCTATTGCGCAGCCATCGCCTGTAGCAGAGCCGCGCTCTCGGCATCGGCCGGGAAGAAGGCCTCGATCGCCAGTTCCGACAGCGTGATATCGACCGGCGTGCCGAAGATCGTCACCGTCGACACGAAGCGGATCTGTCCCATCGGCGTGTCGAGGATCAGCGGCACCGCGATGCCGTTCGCCGCGCTGCCGTCATGCGCGTCGGTGCCTCCGCCATAGCCTGCAAGCTCCTCGCGCAGCGCGATCAATCCGGCATCGGCGCTCGCGTCGATCTGATGATCGAGCCGTTCGAGCAAGTGCGCGCGCCATTCGCCATGATTGACAATATGCGGCGCAAGCCCCTTCGGGTGCATCGCGACGCGCAGGACATTGACCGGCGGCTCGAGCAATTCGGGCGCCACCAATTGCATGAGCAGCGCGACGGCGGCATTCGCCGCCATCATGTTCCAGTGGCGATCGACTGCGAGCGCGGGGTAGGGCTCATGCCCTTTCAGCACATGCTCGACGATCGCCCGCATCCCCGCCATTTCGGGGCTGTCGAGCGGTCGCTCCTGATAGTCGGGCGCATAGCCGCCCGCGAGCAGCAGTGCGTTGCGCGCGCGGTGCGGCACTTCGAGGCAATCGGCGAGCCGCTGCAGCATCGCCGCGCTCGGTTTCGAGCGACCCGTTTCGATGAAGCTCAGGTGCCGCGTCGAAATCTCGCTGTCGAGCGCGAGGTCCATCTGGCTCATCCGGCGCCGGACGCGCCATTCGCGGAGCTGTTCGCCAAGGGCTGCGGGCTTCATCATCATTCTCCTTCGTAACGTCCGCTATACCCCTAGCTTCGGCTTTTCCATTACCTCCGGCGTAATCGACGCCATTCCATTCGCGGTCCAATTGGGGCGGGTCGAAAGGAGAATCACTATGTCGATCCGCAACCTCAAGAATATCCTCATCGCCGACGCCGTGACCTGCGCCGGCGTCTTCGCCATCGGCCTCTTCGCTGCCGCGCCGGTCGGCGCGCTGCTCGGCCTGCCCGCCAATGTCGTCGCGATCGGCGGCTGGATCTGCCTCGCCGCCGCGCTGCTGATGGTCATTGCCGCGCTGCAGAAGGTGCCGAGTGCCGCGCTGGTCAAGCTGATCGCGGTCGGCAATCTCGGCTGGGTTGCCGCGAGCTTCGCGGTGGTCGCGACCTTTGCCGCCGGAATGACCGGCATCGGTATCGCGGTCGTCGTCGCGCAAGCCTTTGGCGTGCTCGGTTTCGCGATCCTCGAATGGAAAGCAGTGGCGACGCCGCGCGTCGCGGCCGCCTAACTCAGCGCGTCGAGCCGGGCGATATCGATCCCGCCCGGCACCAGCATCACCGGGCAGGGGAGGGTTCCCGCATCCTGTCCGGTGAAGTGCGTGACCAGCGGGCCAGGCGCTCCCGCCGGCGCCGTTGCAAGGACCAGCGCGGCGATCTCGTCGCTGGCGCCGATCAGCTCGCGCACGACCTCCACGGGCTTTCCCGACTTGATCAATATCTGCGGCGTCAGCCCCGCTTCCTGCACGACGGCGTCGGCGGCCGTGGCGGTAAGTTCCTCGGCATGTTCGCGCGCTTCGGCTTCGATCGTAGCCTGGACGCCGCCGAACGCGACGAAATCATGCGGCGGAATGATCGCGAGCACGATGACGCCGCCGCCCGTCCGCGCCGCGCGCCGCGCCGCAAAGCGTAACGCCAGCGACGCCTCCGGGCTGTCGTCGATCACCACCAGATATGTCCGCATCACCCCGACCCCTCGTGTTTTTGCTTGGCCCAAAGAGTGCGTCACATTCGTATGAAACGCAAGCTGGCCCGCTGGACCTTGATCGGTACAGGGCTTATGGCGAAGAAGAATCCGTAGCGGCAGGCCTCGCCTGCAAGACTGACAGGGACAAGCCTAGACATGCCAATCGAACTGAAAATGCCCGCTCTCTCGCCGACGATGGAGGAGGGCACCCTCGCCAAATGGCTGGTGAAGGAGGGCGATGAGGTCAAGTCGGGCGACTTGCTTGCCGAGATCGAGACCGACAAGGCGACGATGGAATTCGAGGCGGTCGACGAAGGCACGATTGCCCAGATCCTGATCGCCGAAGGCACCGACAACGTGAAGGTCGGCACCGTGATCGCGACGATCGCGGGCGAAGGCGAGGACGCGTCGAGCGCGAAGGCTGCGCCTGCACCGGCGCCAGCACCCGCCGCCGAAACGAAGGCCGAGCCCAAGGCCGAAGCCCCGGCGCCGGCACCCGCTGCGGCTCCAGCACCGACCCCGGCACCCGCGCCGGCTGCCGCTCCGGTGGCGTCGGGCGACCGCATCAAGGCGAGCCCGCTCGCCAAGCGGCTCGCCGCCGAGCAGGGCATCGACCTCAAGGGCGTGACCGGCACCGGTCCCGGCGGCCGTATCGTCAAGGCCGACCTCGAAGGCGCCCCGGCGGGCGCAGCAGCCCCCGCGGCCGCAACCGCCGCTCCGGCTCCTGCCGCGGCCGCTCCGGCCCCGGCAGCCGGCGGCGCGATCCCCGATTTCGGTATCCCGCACGAGGACGAGAAGCTCAGCGGCATGCGCAAGACGATCGCGCGCCGCCTCAGCCAGTCGATGCAGGAATCGCCGCACATCTACCTCACCGTCGACATCCGTCTCGACGCGCTCCTGAAGCTGCGCGGTGAACTCAACGCCAGCCTCGAAAGCCGCGGCGTCAAGCTCAGCGTCAATGACATGCTGATCAAGGCGCTCGCGGTCGCGCTCGAACGCGTTCCCTCGTGCAACGTCAGCTTTGGCGGCGACGTGATGCGCCAATACAAGCGCGCCGACATCTCGGTCGCGGTCAGCATCCCCGGCGGGCTGATCACCCCGATCATCGTCGACGCGGGCGGCAAGTCGATGTCGAAAATCTCGACCGAAATGTCCGAGCTCGCGGCGAAGGCGAAAGAAGGGAAGCTCCAGCCCAGCGAATATCAGGGCGGCACCGCCTCGATCTCGAACATGGGCATGATGGGGATCAAGCAGTTCACCGCGGTGATTAACCCGCCGCAGGCGATGATCATGGCGATCGGCGCGGGCGAGAAGCGGCCTTATGTGGTCGACGACGCGCTGGCGATCGCGACCGTGACGTCGGCGACCGGCAGCTTCGACCACCGCGCGATCGACGGTGCGGATGGTGCGCTGTTGATGAAGACCTTCAAGGAACTGGTGGAGAACCCGCTGGGGCTGGTGGCATAAAATGCCCGACGCGGCCCATAGCCCCTCTCCCCTTGCGGGAGAGGGGTTGGGGAGAGGGGGGCGGCCTGTCGCACTCGCCCGCGCGAAGCGCATGCGATCGGAACCCACCGACGCAGAACGGGCGCTCTGGCAACTTCTCCGGGCCAAACGGTTCGTCGGATATAAATTCAAGCGCCAGGTGCCGATCGACCGCTACATTGTGGACTTCGTCTGTTTTGCGGATCGTCTGATCATCGAGGCAGATGGTTCGCAACATGCAGAAAGCGATTATGACGCGGAACGCGCCGCCTACCTTGCCAGACAGGGCTTTCGCGTCCTTGGTTTCTGGAACAACGACATTCTAACCAACACCGAGGGTGTAGGCGAAGCCATCTGGGCGGCGCTTCAGGACGAGACGTCCACCCCCTCTCCCCAACCCCTCTCCCGCAAGGGGAGAGGGGCTTTTGAAGGAGCCCATAATGGCTGACACCAACTACGACCTCATCGTCCTCGGCTCGGGGCCCGGCGGCTATGTCGCGGCGATCCGCGCGGCGCAGCTCGGGCTCAAGACTGCAATCGTCGAGCGCGAGAATCTCGGCGGCATCTGCCTCAACTGGGGGTGCATCCCGACGAAGGCGCTGCTGCGTTCGGCCGAAATCTATCACTACATGCAGCACGCGGGCGACTATGGCCTGATCGCCCAGCAGATCAGCGCTGACATCGACGCGGTGGTGAAGCGCAGCCGCGGCGTCGCCAAGCAGCTGAGCCAGGGCGTCGCCTTCCTGATGAAGAAGCACAAGATCACCGTCCATATGGGTGAGGGCAAGCTGACGGCGCCGGGCAAGCTGGAAGTGAAGGGCGAGAAGGGCAGCGAGACCCTGACCGCCAAGAATATCATCGTCGCCACCGGCGCCCGCGCACGCGACCTGCCGTTCGCACCCGCCGACGGCAAGCGCATCTGGACCTATCGCCACGCGCTCGTCCCGCCCGAAATGCCGAAGAAGCTGCTCGTCATCGGATCGGGCGCGATCGGGATCGAATTCGCGAGCTTCTACAGCGACATGGGCGCCGAAGTGACGGTGGTCGAAATGCTCGACCGGCTCGTGCCCGTCGAGGATGCCGACGTCTCGGCCTTCCTCGAAAAAGCGCTCAAGAAGCAGGGCATGACGATCCACACCGGCGCGGGCGTCGAGGAACTGAAGGCCACGGCCAACGGCGTTTCGGCGAAGATCAAGGGCAAGGACGGCAAGACCCAGTCCGCCGAGTTCAGCCACGCGATCGTCGCGATCGGCATCGTCCCGAATACCGAGAATATCGGGCTCGAAGCGCTCGGCGTAAAGACGACCAAGGGCCATATCGACACCGACGCGATGTGCCGCACCAATGTCCCCGGCCTGTGGGCGATCGGCGACGTCACCGCGCCGCCGTGGCTCGCGCACAAGGCGATGCACGAATCGATCATCGCGGTCGAGGCGATCGCCGGCAATCATCCGCACGCGATGGACGTCCGCAACATCCCCGGCTGTACCTATTGCCGCCCGCAGATCGCCAGCGTCGGGCTGACCGAAGCCAAGGCGAAGGAGCTCGGTTACGAGGTCAAGGCCGGCACTTTCCCCTTCATCGGCAACGGCAAGGCGATCGCGCTGGGCGAGGCCGAGGGCTTCACCAAGACGGTGTTCGACGCCAAGACCGGCGAACTGCTCGGCGCCCACATGATCGGCGCGGAGGTCACCGAGCTGATCCAGGGCTATACGATCGGCAAGACCGCCGAACTGGTCGAGGATGATTTCATCGGCACGGTCTTCCCGCATCCGACGCTCAGCGAGACGATGCACGAGGGCGTGCTCGCCGCGTTCGGACGTCCGCTGCATATCTAGGCACGCTTGAACCCGTCGATCCTTCATTTCTCCCGGAAGGGCAGCGTTCTCAAGGCGCTGTTCTTCCTGGGGATGGCGGCGATCGCTTTCACAGTCGCCGGCCTGATGCACGCCGAACGCGAAGCGCCGCCGCGGACCGTCCGCCTGCCCGGTATCGAGCTGCCAGCGCCGGCGCCGCATCGCGACCCTCTGGCGCCGTTCAAGGTTCCGTTCCTGATGATCGCGGGCGGGGTTTGCCTGTTTTATGTCGGCCGGCACGGCCTCCGGGGCTTCACGCGAAGCGAGGCGGTGAAGATCGAAAACGGGGCCCTCCGCTTTCACCCGAGCTATGGCGTCGAGCCGAACCCGCTGCCGCTCAATGCCCTCGCCGAGGCGCGTTTCGACCGCGCCGACCGGCTGCCGGGCGATGGCCCCGCATCGGCGAAGCTGGGCGCCCGCCTGCGGCACGGCCTTTACCTTCGCTATCAAGCTCATGGTTCGATGGGCGCATTGCACCTGATCGACAACGACATCGACGGCGGAACCGAACAGCTCCGGCGTTTCGCGGCGCATCTCGATCACTGGCGCCAATCGGCTGCACGCGTGGGTCAACGAATCCGATGATGGCCGGAAAGCAAGCGCCGATAGCCGCCGCGATAGCGCTGATCATCGCCGTCCTCGCACTCGGTTTTGCGGTCGGCGCGGGCTGGACGCAGGGTGCGGACTGGCAAGTGTCGCACCTGCTTTCGCTGCGTATCGACCAAAGCGATCCCGCCTTCGTCACCTTCATGCAATGGGCGAGCTGGATCGGCGGCGGCACCCCGCGCTGGATCATCGTCATCCTGCTCTGCGCCCTCGTGTGGCACTGGTGCGGGCCGCGCTGCGCGGTCACGCTCGGCGGCGCGTCGCTGCTTTCGAACCTCGCGTCGAGCTTTCTCAAACTCGGCTTCGCCCGCGCGCGGCCCGATCTGATCGACCATCTCGACCATCAGACGAGCTTTTCCTACCCCAGCGGCCACGCCACGAGCGCCGCGGTGGTCTATCTGCTCCTCGCCTGGCTCGCGCCGCCGCGCTGGCGGCCCTTCGCCTGGACGCTCGCCGCGGCAATGATCATCCTCAACGGCTTTTCGCGCATCATGCTCGGCGTCCATTGGGCGAGCGACATTGCAGGCGGCACGATGCTGGGCACGGCATTCGCGCTGCTCGGCGCCTGGTGGGTTGGCCGACAGAAGATTTCAGCCTGAAACATTTTCCGCTGTCCTATTTCGCGCCGCTTTGCCATCAGGTTTGCGGGTATTGTTAACGGGTGGGGCGAAGATGAAATCGCGAATGAAGTTCGGCAGTTTTCTGCGGAGAATCGCTTTGGGATCGGCGGCGCTTTTCGTCGCCGCGATCGCTCCGGTAAAGGCGCAGGAGTCGACCGGACAGACGGTCATCACCGCGGCGCGCTACATTGACGTGCTGACGGGCAAGATCGTCGAATTTCCTGCGATCTTCGTTGGTGCCGACGGCCGCATCACCAACATTGCCGACGCGCGCACCGTGCGCTGGGGATCGAACGTCAAACATGTCGACCTTGGCGACAGGACGCTGCTGCCGGGCCTGATCGACATGCACGTCCATCTCGACGGCCCCGCCGACATCGGCGGCTATCGCGGGCTCGAGTTCACCGACAGCTTCTGGGGCATGACCGCGGTCAAGAATGCGAACGACATGCTCGGCGCGGGCTTTACCACCGTGCGCAACGTCGGGTCGAGCGACCGCAACGATATCGGGCTCAAGCAGGCGATCGACGCCGGCTATGCCACCGGCCCGCGCATCGTCCCCGCGGGCTACGCGCTCGGCGCGACCGGCGGCCATTGCGACAGCACCTTCTTGCCGCCCAGCCTCGAAAAGAAGGACGGCAAGGAAGAGGGCATCGGCGATACACCCGACGAACTGCGCTATCAGGTCCGCCGCCAGCGCAAATATGGCGCCGAGGTGATCAAGGTGTGCGCGACCGGCGGCGTCTTTTCGCGCAACACCGAGCCGGGACAGCTTCAGGTTTCCGAAAAGGAACTCGCCGCGATCGCCGACGAAGCGCATCAATGGGGCCTGCGCGTCGCCGCGCACGCGCATGGCGCCGAGGGAATTCGCGCGGCGATTGCGGCGGGAATCGACACGATCGAACATGTCAGCCTCGTCGACGACGAGGGCATCCGCATGGCGGTAGCGCGCAAGCGGCCGGTGTGGTTTTCGATGGATATCTACAACACCGAATATACGCAGGCCGAAGGCGCGAAGAACGGCGTGCTTGAGGATAATCTGCGGAAGGATCGCGAGATCGCGCAGATCCAGCGCGACAACTTCCGCAAGGCCGTGAAGGCGGGCGTGCGAATGGTGTTCGGCTCCGACGCCGGCGTGATGCCGCACGGCGACGTCGGCAAGCAGTTCCGCGTCATGGTCGAATATGGGATGACCCCGATCCAGGCGATCCAGGCCGCGACGAAGAACGCCGCCGAGGCGCTGGCGCGCGAGCGGGACGTCGGCGCGATCGCGGTCGGCCGCTATGCCGATATCGTCGCGGTCGACGGCGACCCGCTGACCGACGTGCGCCAACTCGAAAGCGTCGATGCGGTGGTGAAGGGCGGGGTGCTGGTGAGGGGCGAATAGGCCCCTAGACCACCAGCCGGTCGAGCATCGCTTCGCGCATTTCGGGGGAGAAGTTCAGCACCGCCTCGGCATAGGTCGGAATGTCGCCATGGTCGCGGCGCACCGTCGCCAGCGCGGCGTCGAGATAGGAGGGGTTGACCGACATCAGCGCGCGGATCGCGTCGTCGTGAATCTCGGCGCCGTATCGCGAGCGGATATGTGCGGCGCCCTGCGCGATCCGCTCCTCGATCTTTCCCGCGGTGTTGGTGAGCAGATAATCGTGCATCAGATCATCCTCATGGACGCCGAGCAGCCGGTGAACGATCGCGACCGCAAAGCCGGTGCGATCCTTGCCCGCGACGCAGTGGACGAGGCTGGGCGCATCATATTCGGACAGCGCTGCGAGATAGAGCCGCAGCGTCGCGACGAGCGCGGGGCGATAGGGCATTCCGGCATAGGTATCGATCATCCGCTCGCGCGCCGTCGCGACGTCGATCGTACCGCCCGCCGCCTGCAGATGCGGTGCCAGCCCCGCGGTGACGCCGCCCGCGAACAGCACGCGCGCCGAGAAATTGTCCGACCGGCGGCACGGGTGCAACTCGCGCTCATCGTCACCGCGGAGGTCGACGACCGTCTCGAGCCCCAGCGCGTCGAGCGCGGTCAGATCCTCGTCGGTCGCCGCCTCATGGTGCGCCGAGCGCCACAGCGTCCCGCCGCGCAGCCTGCCGTTGCCATCGACGGCATAGCCGCCATAATCGCGGAAATTGTGGATGCCGGACAGCGGCAGGACACGCTCGGCGAGCATGGTCATTCTCCTGTAAACACGGGGGGACGCTTTTCGACAAAGGCATTGATCGCCTCGCGGTTATCCGCGGTTTCGTGGACGATCGCCTGATAGGCTGCACTCAGTTCCAAAATATCGCTCATCCGGCTGTGCTGCGCCTCGCGCAGCAAACGCTTCGTCAGGCGCAGCGCCCGGGGCGGGTTGCAGACGATCCGCTCGGCGATGGCGATCGCACGGTCGAGCAGCTCCGCATCGGGCACGACGTCCGTTACCAGACCATATTCCTTTGCCTGCACCGCGTCAAAGCGGTCACCGGTCAGGAACAGTTCGGCGGCGCGCGGATAGCCGAGGATCTTCTGGAGCAGCCATGCGCCGCCATCGCCGGGGACGATCCCGACCTTGATAAAGCTGCACGCAAATTTGGCGCTCTCGGCGGCGATACGGATGTCGCAGGTGCACGCAAGGTCGCAGCCGAGCCCGATCGCATGGCCGTTGACCGCCGCGATCATCGGCACCTCGCAGTCCATCAGCGCGCGGATCACCGCCTGCACGCCCTTGCGATAATTTGCGCGCGTGGAATCGGGCTGGTCGAGCACGCCGATGCCGGTGCGGTCCTGCATGCCTTTGAGGTTACCGCCGGCGCTGAACGCCTTGCCGCTGCCGGTCAGGATGATCGCACTGACGCTGCGGTCGTCGCCAAGGATACGGAGCGTGTCGATGATGTCCTGACAATCCTCATGGGTGCCGATCGCGTTCATGCTTTCGGGCTTGATCATCGTCAGGATCGCGATCTTGCCCCGCCGCTCGACACTCAAAAATTCGCCCATCTTCAATTATCCTTTGCTGCCTAAGCAAAGCTATTGCATGGCTGGTGCGACATGCAAAGCTTTGCGCTCTATCCCTTCGATCCGCCCGGCGACGTCGCCGCACTGCGCACCGATTTGCGGGCCTGGCTTGCGGTGAACCAGCCCAAGGGCGATATTGTGGCAAGGGCGAATTGCTGGGCGAGCTTCGATGCCGATTTCAGCAGCGCGCTTGGCGCAGCGGGCTATGTGGGGATGACGCTTCCGGCTCGTTATGGCGGCGGCGATCGCCATCCGCTCGAACGCTATGTCGTAATCGAGGAATTGCTCGCGGCAGGCGCGCCCGTCGGCGCGCACTGGATCGCCGACCGCCAGACCGGACCGCTGATCCTGCGCTACGGCAGCGAGGAACAGCGGCAGCGTTATCTGCCCGGCATTGCCAAGGGCGAACTATACGCCTGCATCGGCCTGTCCGAACCGGGCGCCGGTTCGGATCTCGCGGCTGTGCGGACGTCGGCGCGCGAGACCGCCGAAGGCTGGCGCATCAACGGCCAGAAAATCTGGACCACTGGTGCGCATTTTTCGCACATCATGCTCGCGCTCGTCCGCACCGAGGAGGGCAGCGAACGCAACGCGGGGCTCAGCCAGTTGCTCATCGACCTCGACACGCCGGGGATTACCATCTGCCCGATCATCGACATGGCGGGCAACCACGACTTCAACGAGGTTTTTTTCGACGATGTGCTCGTCCCGCACGGCGCGCTTGTCGGCGAGCGAGGGCAGGGGTGGAAACAGGTCACCGCCGAACTGGGGCTCGAGCGGTCGGGCCCAGAACGTTATCTGTCGAGTCATGCGCTGCTGGTCGCGCTGATCGACGCGGCGGGGATCGATCCCGATCCGGCGGTCGCCGGGCTGATCGGTGAACTCGCGGCCGAAATGTGGACGCTCCGCCAGCTCTCGATGTCGACCGCGGCCAAGCTCGCGGCGGGCGAGGATCCGATGGTCGAGGCTTCGGTGGTCAAGGAGCTGGGCAATGCGTTCGAACAGGATATGCCGCGCCGCGTGCAGGCGATCGTCGATTGCGCTTGGGACGATCCCGGCGATCTTGCGAAACTGCTCCGCGCGCTGCTCATCGCATCGCCCAGCTTTTCGTTGCGCGGCGGGACGCGCGAAGTGATCCGCGGGATCATAGCACGCGGACTGGGCCTGCGATGAGCGCGGCGCGCGAGATGCTCTGCGACACGGCGCGGGCGGTTCTGGCCGGCGCCGGCGATATCGCGCCGGTCGAGGAGGCGGGTTTTGCACTGTTGCTCGTCGCCGAAGCCGATGGCGGTTTTGGCGGCGACTGGGGCGATGCGAATGCGGTCCTCCACATCGCGGGTATGTCGGCACCCGACCTTCCGGTCGCCGACGTCATCCTCTCGGGTCTCGGCGATGTTTCCATGCCGTACCGCACGGCCGCCACGGTCAGCCTGATGGCCGGCGCGATGGGGCAGGCGCTGTCCTTGTCGATCGACCATGTGAACACGCGCCAGCAATTCGGCCGTCCGCTCGGCAAGTTTCAGGCCGTGCAGCAATCGCTCGCGGTGATGGCGTGCGAGGTCGCGGCGGTCGACGCGGCTGCGGCGGCGATGGCGGCGCGGCTCGACGCAACGGGCTTCGACGCCGATGCGGCGGGTTTCGAAATCGCCGCCGCGAAACTGCGCGCCAATCGCGCGGTTGGCGTCGTGACGTCGATCGCGCATCAGGTGCATGGCGCGATCGGGTTCACTGAGGAATATGACCTGCGCCGCGTCACGATCCCGCTGATGCGCTGGCGCGGCGAGCATGGCAACGACGCCCATTGGGCGCAGCTCCTCGGGCGTCAGGTCGTTAGTCTTGGCGGGCGCGGCCTCTGGGAAGCGATGACCGCGCGCGCAGGGTGACGGGTCAGCGAAGCGCGCCGCCTTCGCGCAGCGCCGCAATCTTGTCGGCGTCATAACCGAGCCCCGCCAGCACGGCATCACCATCGCCGCCCACCGCAGGCGCCGGGCGCGGCGTATCGTTGACCGTCGCCGAATAACGAGGCGCGGGCGCGGGCTGGATCGCGCCGCCGACGGTCAGGAAGGTTTCGCGCTCGACATTGTGCGGGTGCTGCGGCGCTTCGCTCAGCGACAGGATCGGCGCGAAGCAGACGTCGGTCATTTCCATGATCGCGCACCATTCGTCGCGCGTTTTCGTCTTGAAGAGGGCGGTCAGCTTCTCTTTGAGTGGTCCCCATTTCGACGGGTCGAGCTGGGCGTCGAAATCGGGATCGTCGGTCAGCCCGGTCTTTTCGCGGAGCAGCGCATAGAATTGCGGTTCGATCGACCCGATCGAGACGAACTTGCCATCGGCGCATTCATAGCTGTCGTAGAAATGCGCGGCGCCGTCGAGCATGTTGACGCCGGCCTCGTCTTTCAGTCGCCCCGAGGCGAGGAAGCCCCAGGTCATGCCCGCGAGCAAGGCCGAGCCGTCGGTCATCGCGCAGTCGATCACCTGCCCCTCGCCGGTTTTCGCCGCATGGACGAGCGCGCTCGACATGCCGAACGCCAGCATCATGCCGCCGCCGCCGAAGTCGCCGACATAGTTGACCGGCGGAACGGGCTTTTCTCCCGCGCGGCCAATGCCATGGAGGACGCCCGACAGCGAGATGTAGTTGATGTCATGCCCGGCCGCCTGCGCATAGGGGCCGAACTGACCCCAGCCGGTCATGCGGCCGTAGACGAGCTTCGGATTGTCGGCGAGCAGCACGTCGGGGCCTAGCCCGAGCCGTTCCATCACGCCCGGACGATAACCCTCGATAATCCCGTCGGCGCTTTTGCACAGCTCGCGCGCGATCTGCACGGCCTCGGGGTTCTTCATGTCGAGCGCGATCGAGGTGCGGTTGCGGCTCAGCGGGTCGCGCGGGTCCATGAAGCCGCCGGGGCGATCGATACGGATCACCTCGGCGCCATGGTCGGCGAGCATCATGCCGCAGAAGGGACCGGGACCGATGCCGGCAAATTCGATGATCCTGATACCCTTCAGCGGCCCGGCCATGATGCTCTCCTGTTCCTCAGATGCGTTCGATGATGATCGCGGGCGCCATGCCGCCGGCGGCGCACATGGTGACGAGGCCATAGCGGCCGCCCGAGCGTTCGAGTTCGTCGAGCGCGGTGCCGATCAGGATCGAACCCGTCGCGCCGATCGGATGGCCGAGCGCCATCGCGCCGCCGTTGATGTTGACCTTCTCGCGTGGCAAATCGAGGTCGCGGATGAACTTCTCGGCGACGACCGAGAAGGCTTCGTTGATTTCCCAGACGTCGATGTCTTCCTTCTTGAGCCCGGCCTTTTCGAGCACCTTCTTCGCTGCGGGGACCGGTGCATTGAGCATCAGCGTCGGATCGTCGCCGATATTGGCATAGGCGACGATGCGCGCGCGGGGCTTCAGGCCATGTTTGTCGGCATAGTCCTTCGATGTCAGCAGCAGCGCGGCGGCGCCGTCGACAACGCCCGACGAATTGCCGGCGTGATGGAAATGCTGGATTTCAAGGTCGGGATAACGGCGGTTGATCTGCTTGCGGAAGGTGAAGCCGCCGCCCATGTCGAAATCGGCGAGGCCGGCGAAGCTCGGCTTCAGTGCCGCAAGCCCTTCGGCGGTCGTTTCGGGGCGCGGGAACTCCTCGCGGTCGAGCGCAACGCTGCCGTCGGGATTGTGCACGGGCACGACCGACTTCGCGAAGCGGCCTTCCTTGATCGCACGGTCGGCGCGCTGCTGGCTGACGAGCGCGAGCGCGTCGAGATCCTCGCGGCTGATGCCCTCGATCGTCGCGATCGCGTCGCCGCAAATGCCCTGGTGCGATTGCGGGTGGAGTTCGTCGAGCGCCTCATGGCCAGAACCCATCAGGCGCGGCGGCAGGCCGGCGTTTGCCTGTTCGGCGGCAAAGGCGCTGGTGTAGCTCATCATCTCGGTGCCGCCGGCGATGACGCAATCTTCCATACCGCTCATTACGCTGGCGGCCGCAAAATTCACCGAGCTGATCCCGCCACCGCAGAAGCGGTCGAGCGTCGTACCGCTGGCCTTGGTGTCATAGCCCGCCGAAAGCGCCGCCATGCGGCCAAGGTCTCCGCCCTGCTTGCCGTTCTGGCTCGACGTCGACCAGACGATGTCGTCGACCGTCGCGGTGTCGAGATTGTTACGGTCGCGGATCGCAGCGAGGACGGTCGCAGCGAGATGCTGCGGATGAAGATGCGACAGCGCGCCCTTGCCGGGTTTGCCGACCCCGCGCGGGGTGCGGACGGCGTCGATGATATAGGCTTCGGCCATGAGATATTCCTTTCGGTCGGGGAGTTAGCGGGGGGCCATGCGGATCGCGCCGTCGAGGCGGACCGCCTGGCCGTTGAAATAGCTGTTGCGGACCATCTCCATCGCGAGGCTCGCATATTCCTCAGCCTTGCCGAGACGCTTGGGGAAGGGAACCGAGGCTTCGAGGCTTTCCTTCACCTTCGGATTCATATTGTTGAGCAGCGGCGTACCGAACACGCCCGGCATGATCGAATTGACGCGGATGCCGAGGTCCATCAGATCGCGCGCCATCGGCAGCACCAGCCCGTTGACGCCCGCTTTCGCCGAGCCATAGATGACCTGTCCGATCTGGCCGTCCTGCGCTGCGACAGAGGCGGTCAGCACGATCGCACCGCGCTCGCCGTCTTCCATTTCGGGCAAGCCGGCCATTCCCTCTGCCGAGATCGACGCCACGCGATAGCTCGCGGTCAATATGCCTTCGACGCCAAAGGCATAATCGGCAGTGGGCGTACGGCGATAGCCGCCGGTTTCCTTGTCATAAGCAAGCGTCTTGCCGCGGCGCGAGGTCATCGCGCAATGGACGCAGACGCGCTCCTGCCCATGCGCCGCGCGCGCCTTGGTATAGCCGTCCAAAACCGATTGCTCGTCGGTAATATCGACGTGGACGAACAGCCCGCCGATCGACGCCGCAACCTCTTCGCCAAGCGCATCGTTGATGTCGAAAATCGCGACCTTCACGCCCGATGCAGCGAGAGCTTCGGCGGTGGCGCGACCGAGGCCCGAAGCACCTCCGGTGACGACAGCGGCGATAGTGGAGTCGATTTTCATGGGGAGGCTCCTCAGGCGGGAATCTGGTTGAAGGGGATGCCCTTGTCGGGGCGATGGTCTTGCGGCAGGCCGAGGATGCGCTCGGCGATCGTGTTGAGCAAAGTTTCGTCCGACCCGCCCGCGATGCGGCCCGTCGGCGCGTTGATCCAACTCGATGCCCAATCGTCCTTGGGCGAGGCATATTCGTCGAAGGCGAAGGCGTCCGTACCCTGCAGGTCGAGCGCGAGTTCGGACAGCTTCTGGCGCGAGCGCACTGCGACCAGCTTGTTGAGCGATCCTTCGGGCCCCGGGGTCATTCCTGCCTGCATCATCAACCGCGCGCGCATGTTGATCGAATCGAGTCCGGCGCGCATCGCATGGTTGCGCGCGATCTGTTGCCGGATACGTCCGTCCTCGATCGCCGGACGGCCGTTCAACTGCACCTCCTTGGCGAGTTCGACGAAAAGGTCGAGGTGCGGACCGAAGCCGGCGCTGTCGGTTGCGACATAACGTTCGATCATCAGCGTTGCGAGTGCGACGGCGAAGCCGCCACCGACCGGCGACATGCGATGGTCGTCGCTGATCTTCACATCGTCGAAGAAGACCTCGTTGACGTGGCTGTCGCCGCCGGCGAGCTTGATCGGACGCACCGTGACACCCGGCGCCTTCATGTCGACCCAGAAATAAGTCAGGCCCTTGTGCTTCGCGACGGTTGGGTCGGTGCGCACGACGATGACGCCATAGTCGCTATATTGCGCCCAGCTCGTCCAGACCTTCTGCCCGTTGATCTTCCAGCCGTTGCCGTCGGTCTCGGCGCGGGTGCGGAGGCCCGCAAGGTCGGTGCCGCCCGAGGGCTCCGAAAAAAGCTGGCACCAGATTTCCTCGCCCTGCAGCGCCTTGAGCACGCGTTCCTTCACGAACTCGCGGTCGCTGCCGAACTGCATCAGCACGGGGACGGGCATACCGAGCGAGATCCCGAAATAGACGTTGGGGAAGCCGTGCTTCATCTCCTCGCCCTCGAAAGTGATCTTTTCGATATGGCCGAGGCCCTGACCGCCGAGGTCGGTCGGCCAGTTGATTCCGGCATATCCGGCGTCGAACTTCGCCTTCTGATAGCGGCGGCCGAGCGCGAGATCCTCCTCGACGTTCAGCCCCTTGCGCGCGGCCTTGCCGAAGGTCGGCACCATCGATTCGCACCAAGCGGCCGCCTTGGCGCGGTAAGTTTCGAGGTCGGTCATGCGCCTGCTCCAACCAGCCGGTCGACGAGTATATCCTCCCAGAAGAGGCTGCTGCCTTGCTCGAGCGCAAGCGTGCGCGCGCGTCGCATATGAAGGTGCAGCCCGATCTCCCACGTCACGCCGATCCCGCCGTGGATCTGGACGCAATCGCGCGCGGCGGTGTCGTATGCCTCGGTCGCCGAAAGACGCGCGGCAGCCGCCGCCGTGATGAAATCATCCTGTCCTTCGCGCGCGGCAGCGTGAATGGCATTGGCGCGCGCCAGTTCGACAAGGCCGTAAACCTCGGCGATGCGGTGTTTGATCGACTGGAAGGCGCCGATCGGCTGGCCGAACGCCTTGCGCGCAACCGCATAGTCGCGTGCGATCTCCATCAGCGCTTCGGCGCCGCCGGTCTGTTCGTGGGCGGTAACAACCGCTTGCAGCGCAAGGATGTGGAGCGCCGCCGCGCGCGCCGCCTCGCCGGTCACGAGCGTCTCCGCCGACGCGCCCGCGAACAGGAGATCGGCGAGGCAACGGCTGTTGTCGAAGCTGTCGACGGCCTTGCGTTCGATGCCGGAAAGATCGACGATCGCCAGCGCGGATGTTCTGCCCTCTTGCGCGAAAACGATGGCGACGTCGGCGAACAGTCCGCCCGATACGCCCGGAGCCGTTCCTGCGATCTGCCCCGCTTTCGATGTCACCGGCGGGACAGTGGGCAAGGCATCCGGCCCCGAAGCAAAGGCGATGGCGCCAATCGTTTCGCCGCTTGCGAGGCCCGGAAGCCAGCGCGCCTTCTGCTCGTCGCTGCCGTAAAGTTCGATCGCCTTGGCAGCGCCGAAACTCGATGTGAGAAAGGGCGCGCCGCTGAGCGTCCGACCCGCCTGATGCGCGATCAGCCCCAACTCGACGAGGCCCAGTGCAAGCCCGCCATGCGCTTCGGGAAGCGCGAGTGCCGTCCAGCCCTGCTCCTTCGCGGTCGTCCAGAAACCGTCATGATATTGACCGCTGGTCTGGAGCAGCGGCAGCAGATCATCCTTGCTGACCCGCGCCTCGAGCGCGCGCCGCGATTCGGTCGCGATCGCCTGTTGCCCTTCGTCGTACAAGATCGACATTGGCCCGATTCCTCTACCCTATGGTTTCCGGTCATCATCCGGACGTTAACGTAAACGTCAAGCATTTTGACGCTACGGCCGCTCGCCGGTCAACTGGCGGCCGTGTCAGGCGCGACCGGCCTTCCAGTCGCGCTTGATCTTTTTCGCGAGGCTCCATTTGTGGACCTCGGTCGGGCCGTCGTAGATGCGGAAAGCGCGGACCTCGCGGAACACCTGCTCGACGATCGTCCGGTCGGTGACCCCGGTGCCGCCCATCACCTGGACGCAGCGGTCGGCGATGCGCATCAGCGCCTCCGACACCGCGACCTTCGCCATCGAGCTTTCGACCGTGCCGAGCGATCCGGTGTCGAGCACGCCCGCGCACCAGTCGATCATCAATTCGGCTTGCTTCAGGTCGATCATATTCTCGGCGAGCATGAAACCGACACCTTCGTGATCGATCAGCGGCTTGCCGAACGCCTCACGGCGGTTGGCATAGTCGGTCGCGATCTCGTGCGCGCGGATGCAGCAACCGAGCCAACGCATGCAGTGCGACAGGCGGGCAGGGGAGAGGCGGACCTGCGCGTAACGAAAGCCTTCGCCCGCCTGCCCAAGCATCTGGTCGGCGGGCACGCGCAGATTGTCGATCGTCAGCGTCGCATGGCCGCCGGGCATCGAGCTGTCGATCGTGTTCGGCACCTCGTCGATACGGATCGCTGGATCGGGCAGGTCGACGAGGAACATGCAGGCGCCTTCGTCCGCCTTGGCCATTACGATGCCGACACGCGCACCCTGTGCGCCGGTGATAAAGGTCTTGCGGCCGTTGATGACCCAATGATTGCCGTCGGGACGGCAGGTCGTCTTCATCATCGACGGGTCGGAGCCCGCGCCGCCCTCGTCGGCAGGCTCGGTCATAAAGAAGGCTGAACGGACGCGCCCCTCGACCATCGGTTTAAGGAAACGCTCCTTGAGCTCGGCGCTGCCCTCCTTGCCGAGCAGGTACATATTGCCCTCGTCGGGCGCCATCGTGTTGCACGCGAGCGGCCCGAGCGGGGAGAGACCGCTCTTGATCAACACGATCGCAGTCTCGCGCTGGTTGAGGTGGCTGCCGTCGTTCAGGATATGCGGCGTCAGCACTCCTGCAGCGCGCGCATGCTTGCGCATCTCCATAACCAGTTCGTCGGTCGGCGCGCCGTGATGATCGCGGCGCGGGTCGCTTTCGTAAGGAATCACGGTTTCGCGGACGAATGCTTCGACCTTTTCGGCGATAGCCCGCGCCCGATCCGATATACCTTCGCCCGCTGCCATTCCGATTCCCTTCGCTACCTAACCTTCTTTCCAGTCAACCCGACGTTGACGTAAGCGTCAAGTTAATTCATGTGCGATGCTGACAATGCCGTAAGGGCAATTTTATTGCGAAAGGACGCGCCATGGCTTTCAGGACACGCATCACCGAAATGCTGGGTATCGAACATCCGATCGTCCAAGGCGGGATGCAGAGCGTCGGATATGCCGAGCTGGCGAGCGCGGTGTCGAATGCCGGCGGCCTCGGCATCATCACCGCGCTGACACAGCCGAGCCCCGAGGCGCTGCGCGAAGAGATTGAACGCTGCCGTGCGATGACCGACAAGCCTTTCGGCGTGAACATGACGGTGTTCCCGACGATCAACGCACCCGATTACAAGGCCTATGCGCAGGCGATCATCGACGGCGGGGTCAAGATTGTCGAGACCGCCGGGACGCAGGCGGTGCGCGAAATCTGGGAGATGCTGAAACCCCATGGCGTCACGATCCTCCACAAATGCACCGCCGTGCGCCACGCGCTGTCGGCCGAGCGTGCGGGCTGCGACATCATCTCGATCGACGGCTTCGAATGCGCGGGGCATCCGGGCGAGGATGATATTCCTGGCCTGATCCTGATCCCGGCGGCGGCCGACAAGGTGAAGATACCGATGCTCGCGAGCGGTGGCTTTGGAGACGGGCGCGGGCTCGTCGCAGCACTGTCGCTCGGCGCCGAAGGCATCAACATGGGCACGCGCTTCTGCGCGACCAAGGAAGCGCCGATCCACGATAATGTGAAGCAGGCCTATGTCGATAATGACGAGCGCGGCAGCTTCCTGATCTTCCGCAGCCTCAAGAACACCGCGCGCGTCGGCAAGAGCGCGGTGAGCGAAGAGGTCGTGCGCCGCCTCGCGGTCCCCGACGCGACATTCGCCGACGTCGCCGAACTGGTGAACGGCAAGGCGGGGCGCGAATTGCTCGAGACCGGCGACCTTTCGAAGGGCGTCTTTTGGGCGGGCATGGTACAGGGGCTCATCCACGACATCCCGAGCTGCAAGGAACTGATCGACCGGATCATGGCGGAAGCCGACGCGATCGTCGATCAGCGCTTGGCCTCGCTGCGCGCGTAATTCGCCCGGCGCGCTGGCGCGCCGCGACGGCTTTCGATATGATCCGATTCTTCGCAATTTGATCGTATCGAAGCCCGCCGGCGTCCGCGCCTGCCGGCGCGGCAAGGGGGATGTTTGAGCCTCACCGAATATAAGGGTTTCGGCGGTGTCCGCCTCGCTGCCGATCTGCTGGGCGACGAGAATGACCCCGCAGTGCTGCTGGTCCCCGGTATCGGGCAGGATCGCGCCGCATGGCGCGAGGTCGCCGACGCGTTGGTGCTGTCGGGGCGGCGCGTCGTGAACCTCGGCCTGCGCGACGAACAGCAATTGGCGCCGCATGTCGAGGATCTCCGCCTGGTGCTGGCGCAGATGGGGTCGCGCCCCATCGTGGTTGCCGCGGATAGCGGCGGATGGATCGCAGCGCGCGCACTCGCGCTCGACGGCGCCCATCTTGCCGCCGGGCTCGTCCTTGTCGATATGCCGGTCGACGAAGGGGCGATCGCCGACGGTCTTGCAGCCCGGGTCGCGGTTCCGACCCTCGTGATACGCGGCGGTTTTTCACCCGCGCAAAGCAGCGCGGCCGGCGATGCCTTCAGCGCCGCGCTGCCGATGGGCGAGAGCGCCGACATCGACGATTGCGACCTCGCGCTGGCCTCGGACCGGAAAGAGGCGCTGCTCGGGCAACTCCTCGAATTTCTCGAGCGTCGTCAGCCGCGCGAGGCAATGGAGTTCAAGGCGGGGTCCGACCCGCGGACGCTGCGCGACGCGATGGGCTGCTTCGCCACCGGAATCACGATTGTCACCGCGCTCGACACGGCGGGAACGCCGGTCGGGCTGACCGCGAACAGTTTCACCTCGGTCTCGCTCGATCCGCCGCTGCTGCTCGTGTGCATCGCCAACACGGCGGGAACCGCGCCGATACTGCGCGACGCGGCGCATTTCGGGGTCAATGTCCTGCAAATCGGCCAGCAGCCGACGTCGAACCGCTTCGCCGCAAAGGGCGAAGACCGGTTCGCCAACCAACCGTGGGCGCCCGGCCAAACCGGCGTGCCGCTGCTCGGCGGTTCGCTCGTGTCGTTCGAATGCCAACGCGAATCGCTCCACGAGGCAGGCGACCATTTCATCCTCGTCGGCCGCGTCGTCCGCGCGCAGTTCGAACCGCATCGCGACCCGCTGCTCTATTTTCGCGGAAAGTACCGGCGGCTGCATTTCGCCTGATGGCGGACAGGGTGGGATTCGAACCCACGGTGAGCTTGCACCCACGGCGGTTTTCAAGACCGCTGCCTTAAACCACTCGGCCACCTGTCCTTGTGCCGCCGCCATAGCGTGCAAGCGGCCAGCGGCAAGCGAAACCTTGCCCGTTCGACCCGTCGCGCGAATGAGTCGCCTCGTCCCGCCGCGACCTAGCCAAGCCGCTCGCATCTGTGCGAGACGTCGCTTATGGGTGGGGACATGATGCACGCTATACGTTTCAGAACCGGACGCCTTTTCGGGATCGCCGCAGCCTTCCTGTCGGCATGGATGCTCACCGCTTCGGCACCGCTTCATGCGCAGAGCGGCGACGCCGGCTTCGACACCTATGTCCAGTCACTGTGGCCCAAGGCGCAGGCGCGCGGCGTCTCGCGCACGACCTTCGACCGGGTTACGGCGGGGCTGCGCTACAATGCCCGCGTCGTTGCGCTCGACCGCGACAATCTGGGCAGCCCGCCGAGCCCGAACACACCGATCCCGGCTTTCGCACCATACAGGGCAAAGCATGTCGATGCTGCGCGCATCGGCGGCGGGCGCCGCGTCCACGACCGGTTGCTGCCGCTGCTGTCGCGCATCGAGCAGCGCACCGGCGTTCCGACGAGCATCATGATCGCCATCTATGGCCACGAAACCGCCTATGGCCAGGTCACGGGCAATTTCGATCTACCCGAGGCGCTCGCCACATTGGCTTATGAGGGGCGCCGCCGCAGCCTGTTCGAACCCGAGCTGATCGCGACGATGGTCATGGTCGAACGCGGCGTCCCACGCGGCGTGCTGAAGGGCAGCTGGGCCGGCGCTTTCGGCTATCCCCAATTCCTGCCGTCGGTCTATCTGCGCGTCGCCGAAGACGGCGACGGCGACGGCGTCGCGCGGATCTGGTCGAGCGAGGCCGACGCGATCGAGTCGATCGGCTCCTATCTCCGCAATGCGGGCTGGCGCGCGGGGCAGCCGTGGGGCGTCGCGGTCACGGTCCCTGCGAGCTTCAATCGCGGCGCGGTCGCCAATCGCCTTAACCCGACGCGATGCCCGCGCGTTTTCGACCGTCACAGCCGCTGGCGCTCGATGGCCGAATGGCGCGCGGCGGGCATCCAGCCGCTCAGCGGGCGCTGGCCCGACGGCAATATGCAGGCGACTTTGCTCGAACCCGACGGCCCCGGCCGGACCGCTTATTTGCTGACCGGTAACTATCGTGCGATATTGGACTATAATTGTTCCAATTTTTACGCATTGTCTGTGGGGTTGCTGGCGGATGAAATCGATCGTTAGGGGCGGGGGCCTGATGGCCGGGGCGGCGTTGCTGCTCTCCGGTTGCGGCAGTTTTAATGGTCAGCGCGCGGAGGGGCCAACGGCAAGCCCCGCGCCTGCGACCACGGCAACGGGCGTGGTCGACGTGCCTGTGATGATCGGCGAGCCTTACAAGATCGGCGGGGTGACCTATACGCCCATCGACGTCGCCGACTATGATGAGGTCGGCTACGCGGGCTCCTATGGCGACGAACTCGCCGGAAAACCGACCGCGAACGGCGAAACCTTCAATCCGGCGGCGATCAGCGCGGCGCACAAGACGCTGCCGCTGCCGAGCTATGTCGAAGTGACCGCGCTCGACACCGGGCGGACGATCCTGATTCGAGTCAACGACCGTGGCCCGATGGCCACCGACCGCCTGATCGATCTGTCGCGCGGCGCGGCGGAGCAACTCGGCATCACCGATGGCGTCACCGCGGTCCGCGTGCGCCGCACGAACCCGCCCGCCGCCGAGCGCGCACGGCTTCGCGCCGGACAATCGGTCCGCGAACGGATTGCAACGCCCCAATCGCTACTGGCTATTCTCCGCGCCAAAGCGAAGGAATTACCGGTGCCAAAGACCGCGACGGCGTCGGCGCCTGCTAGCCCGGCGACCGCGTCGGCGACCGGCAAGCCGGGCGAGGACCGTTTCATCGTCGAGGGCCCGGGCACGAAGATGCCGGCGCCCCAGGCCGAGCCGGCCACAAAACCGGCGCAGGCCGCCAAGCCCGCGCCCCCGGCGGCGAAACCCGCTGCCACCGGCAATTATGTCGTGCAGGTTGGCGCCTTCAGCACCGAAAGCCGCGCCAATGCCGCGGCGAAGTCGGTCGGCGGGCACGTCAGCAAGGCCGGAAATCTGTGGCGCGTGCGGATGGGGCCGTTTGCCAGTGACGCCGAAGCCCGTAGCGCGCTTGGCGCCGCGAAAGCCAAAGGTTTCCGCGACGCTCTGGTCCAACGCGACCGCTGACGACCGGATATGACCCAACGAACCTTGTTTTTGCGAAGCGGCATGATCCTCTTGTCGGGTCTGGCGCTGGCGGTTTCTAGTCCGGCAATATCGGCCGGCGAGGCCCGTCCGAAGAGTGCGCCAGCCCTCCGCGCGCCCTATGAAACCGAAGCCCCGATCGTGATGCTTAAGGATCTGGATTCGGGTCGGATTCTCTTCTCGCGCGGCGCCGACAAACGTTTCGCGCCCGCGTCGATGGCAAAAGTGATGACCGCCTATGTCGTCCTCGACCTGATCGAGAAGGGCAAATTGTCGCGCGACCAGCTCGTTACCGTCGAAGACGCGACATGGAAGAAATGGAGTGCGCGCCGAGGCGGCTCCACCATGTTCCTGCGCGCGGGCGAAAAGGTGTCGGTCGATGATCTTCTCAAAGGATTGATCACCGTTTCGGGCAATGATGCGGCATCGGCTCTCGCTGTGGGCATCGACGGCAGCGAGGATACTTTCGTCAAGCGAATGAATGCGATGGCGGCAGATATGGGCATGACGTCGAGCCGATTCGGCACCGCGAGCGGCTGGCCCGACGGCGGCATCACCAAGGTCAGCGCGGGCGATCTGATCCTGCTTGCCAGCCGGCTGATCCGCGATCATCCCGATGCCTATGCCCGCTATTTCTCGATCCCGAAATTTCAGCACGGGATATCGCCCGACGGCCAGCCGATCATCCAGGCGAACCGCAATCCGATCCTGGGCCGCTTCGCCGGCGCGGACGGGCTCAAAACGGGGCATACGTCGGAAGCTGGCTATTGTTTTCTCGGCTCGGCGAAGCGTGACGGGCGCCGTCTGATCATGGTCGTGGCTGGCCTCTCCAGCGCAAAGGCGCGCCGCGACGAAGCCGAACGATTGATGAATTGGGGCTTTGCACCCACCAACACAGCGGTTGCGGCAAAAGGCCGGACGGGCGCTGCTGCGGCGAGATGACAAAGCCGATCCGTCGGGCTACGGCCGGTCCATGCACGGCGTGCTTTTCCTTTTTATCCATCGCGGGCTAGCGACGTGACGTCCGGGCGTTTCATCACGCTGGAGGGCGGCGAGGGCGTCGGCAAGTCGACGCAGATCCGTTCACTGAGCACCGCGCTCGAAGAACGAGGCCTCGAAGTCGTCGCGACACGCGAGCCCGGCGGCAGCGCGGGCGCCGAGGCAGTCCGGACGCTATTGATGGAAGGCAGCGACGACCGCTGGAACGCGCGCAGCGAGGCCTTGCTCTTCGCCGCGGCGCGCGCCGACCATGTCGCGCGCACGATCCGTCCGGCGCTGGCCCGGGGCGCCTGGGTGCTATGCGACCGTTTCGTCGATTCGAGCCGCGCCTATCAGGGCGGCGGCGGCGGGATCACCGATGCCGATCTCCTCGCGCTGCATCGCTTCGGTTCGGAAGGGCTCCTGCCCGACCGCACATTCCTGCTCACCGTCAGTCCCGACGAGGCCGCGCGGCGCCTCACCGAGCGCGGGGGCAGCGACCGCATGGGAAACAAGCCCCTCGATTATCAGGCGCGCCTCGCCGCGCGCTTCGTCGAAATGGCCGCCGCCGAATCCGGACGCTGGCGGATCGTCGACGCCGACAGGCGCGCCGAAGAGGTGACCGCCGCGATCCTCGCCGACCTTGCGGAATGGCTGCCATGATCGGCCATCAGGAGGCCGAAAAGGCGTTTCTCGAAGCGTGGCAGGGCGGCCGCGTCCATCATGCCTGGCTGCTGGCGGGGCCGCAGGGGATGGGGAAGGGGGCTTTCGCCGAGCGGGTCGCTCGCTTTCTCGTCACCCACGGGCGCGGCGGCGAATGCCAAGCGCTCGCGCTCGACGATCGCGGCGACGATGCGGCCGCACGTCTGGTCGATGCGGGCAACCACCCCGAAATCCTGCGCCTCGCCCGCCAGCCGAAGGACAAGGCCAAGGAACTCGCGCGCAACATCACGATCGAGCAGGTCCGGCAGATGATCCGCCGCCTGCATCTCTCCTTGTCGCTCGGCGAGTGGCGCGTGATCATCGTCGATGCGGTCGACGACCTCGAAACCGACGGCGCGAACGCGCTGCTGAAAACGCTCGAGGAACCCCCGGCAAAAACCCTGTTCCTGCTTGTCAGCCACTCGCCGGGACGTTTGCTGCCGACGATCCGCTCGCGGTGCAGAACCCTGCGTTTTCAGCCCGTTGCTCGTGACGTCATGACGACATGGTTGCACGATCTGCGCCCAATGATCGAGATGGAGGAGGTGCGCGCGATCGTCGCCGCATCGGGCGGAGTCCCGGGCAAGGCGCTGGCGCTCGTCGATAGCGACGTCGCGGCCATGGAAAAGAAACTGCTCGCGATCGCGGCGAACGGCGACCCGGAGAACCGGCTTCGCGAAGCCCTTGCACGCGAGGTCGGCGGCACGAGCAATCGGGCCCGCCTCGAACTGGTCATCGATATCGTGCCCGGCTTGCTCTCGCGCATCGCGCGCGAACGCCCGATTGCCGAAATCGCGCCTGTCCTCGCTCAGTGGGACCGCGTCCAGCGCACCGTCCGCGATGCGGTCCGCGGATCCTATGACGGTGCGATGGTCGGCTTTGAGATCGGCAACTGCCTGGCCGAATTGGCTCCGCGGCAGGACAGGGCGGCACGCTGACGCTTTCCCTCCCGCGCGCCAGCGGCTAAGGCGCGCCCATGTCCGAAAATAACGAACCTTTCTACATCACCACCGCGATCAGCTACCCCAATGGTCGTCCGCATATCGGCCACGCCTATGAAGCGATCGCCACCGATGTCATGGCGCGTTGCCAGCGCGCGCGCGGCCGCGACGTGCGGCTTGTCACCGGCACCGACGAACATGGGCTGAAGATGTTCCAGACGGCACGCGACCAGGGTCGCGCGACGATCGACCTCGCCGACGAAATGTCGGGATATTTCCGTGAGATGTATGCCAAGCTGAATATCAGCTATGACAATTTTATGCGCACGTCGGACGCGGCGCACCATGCCGCCTCGCAGGCGATCTGGAAGGCGATGGAGGCCAAGGGCGACCTCTATCTCGACCGCTATGAAGGTTGGTATTCGGTTCGCGACGAGGCCTTTTACGACGAAAGCGAACTGACCGACGGCGAAGCGGGCGCCCGTCTCTCGCCGCAGGGGACGCCGGTCGAATGGACCGTCGAGGAAAGCTGGTTCTTCCGCCTGTCGAACTATCAGGACCGGCTCCTCGCGCTTTATAACGAACAGCCCGATTTTATCCGCCCCGAAAGCCGCCGCAACGAGGTGCTGCGCTTCGTCGAGGGCGGGCTCAAGGATCTCAGCGTCTCGCGCACCAGCTTCGACTGGGGCGTGCCGGTGCCGGGATCGCCGGGGCATGTGATGTATGTCTGGGTCGACGCGCTGACCACTTATCTCTCGGCGCTCGGCTATCCCGATCCCGATAGCGATTTCGGCGCGTTCTGGCCGGCGAACATCCATATGATCGGCAAAGATATCGTTCGTTTTCATACCGTTTACTGGCCGGCCTTCCTGATGAGCGCAAATTTGCCGCTGCCGAAGCAGGTGTTCGGCCACGGCTTCCTGCTCAATCGCGGGGAAAAAATGTCGAAGTCACTCGGCAACGTCGTCGACCCGATGGCGCTCGCCGACCGCTTCGGCGTCGACGCGCTGCGCTATTATCTGCTCCGCGAAGTCAGCTTCGGGCAGGATGGCAGCTATTCGGCCGAGGCGATCGTGCGCACCGCCAATGCCGACCTCGCGAACAGCTTCGGCAATCTCGCGCAGCGCAGCTTGTCGATGATTTTCAAGAATTTGGATGGCGTTCTCTCCAATGATTGGTCGCCGACAGAAGACGATGTGAACCTGATTGCCGACGTGCTTGATATGGCGCGGACCCGCCTGCCGCGCGAATTCGAGCAGCTCGCCTTTTCGGTCGGTATCGAGGACTGGATCCGCGCCGTCTTCGCCTGCAACCAGTATGTCGATACGCAGGCACCGTGGGCGCTGCGCAAGACGGACCCCGAACGCATGCGCGCGGTGCTGATGACACTGTTTCAGGCGGTCCGCACGCTCGCGATCGCGATCCGCCCGGTCGTGCCCGCGGCAGCCGACAAACTGCTCGATCAGATGGGCATCGCCGAGGATGCGCGCGATTTTGCGGCGCTTTCTGACACGGACTGGTTCGCGAAGCTGGTTGCAAGCGGCTTCGCGGTCGGCCAGCCTGTACCGATCTTCCCACGCCTCGAATTGCCTGAGGGAGAAGGGGAAGGGGAGGCCTGATGCTCGTCGATTCGCACTGCCACCTCAATTATAAGGGGCTTGCCGAGCAACAGGGCGAAGTGCTGGCGCGCGCGCGGGCAAAGGGCGTTACCGCGATGCTCAACATCGCGACGCGTGAAAGCGAATGGGACGAGGTACTCGCCGCGGCCGAGGCGAACGCCGATGTCTGGGCCAGCGTCGGCATCCATCCGCACGATGCCGACCATCATCCCGACGTCGACACCGCCAAGCTGGTCGAACGCGCCGCGCACCCGCGCGTGATCGGGATCGGCGAAACCGGGCTCGACTATTATTACGACAAGAGCGACCGGGCGCGCCAACAGGATAGTTTTCGCCGCCACATCCACGCCTCGCAGCAAACCGGCCTGCCGGTCATCGTCCATACGCGTGATGCCGAGGCCGATACGCTGGCGCTGCTTGGCGAAGAGATGGGGCGGGCGAGCTTCCCCGGCGTGATCCACTGCTTCACCGCGAGCGACGATTTTGCGCACAAGGCGCTCGATCTCGGCCTTTACATCTCGATTTCGGGAATCGTGACCTTCAAGAACGCCGCCGATCTTCAGGCGACCGCCAAATGGTTGCCGCAGGACCGGCTGCTGATCGAAACCGACTCCCCCTTCCTTGCCCCCGTCCCGCACCGCGGCAAGCCCGGCGAGCCCGCCTTCGTCGCCGACACGCTCGCATTCCTCGCCGATCTTCGCGGCGAAGAAAGTGAGGCGCTCGCAGCCGCGACAAGCGCCAATTTCTACGCGCTTTTCAACAAGGCGGCACCATGACGTCGCGCGCGCAATGAAGCTGAGAATCCTGGGTTGCGGCACGTCTTCGGGCGTGCCGCGGATCGGCAACGATTGGGGACAGTGCGACCCCGACAATCCCCGCAACCTGCGCAGCCGCGCGTCGATCATGGTATCGCTCGGCGGCTTTCGGATCCTCGTCGACACCAGCCCCGATATGCGGCTGCAACTGCTCGACGCGGGGGTCGGCGAGATTGACGCGGTCATCTGGACGCATGAGCATGCCGATCACACCCACGGTCTCGACGACCTGCGCCAAGTCATGCACCTGCGCCGCTCGGCCGTCCCGGTCTACGCCCGCGATCATGTCCTCGACATATTGAAATGGCGCTTCACCTACGCCTTTGCCGGCAATGCCGGCTATCCGGCCTCGGTCGATCCGATCGACTTGCACGATCACCAATCGATCGGTCCGATCGAGGTGTCGGCGATCGAAATGCCGCACGGACCAATCAAGGCGAGCGGGCTGATCTTCAGCGACGGTGCTCACAAAATTGCATATGCCACTGATTTTTCGAAGTTTACGGACGAAATGGTCGATTTCTTCCAAGGCGTCGACCTGTTCGTCATCGACGCGCTGCGCCGCTATCCGCACCCGACCCATCCGCACCTGCAGATGACGCTGGAGGGGCTGGCGAAGGTCGGCAATCCGCGCGCGATCATCACCCATATGGATAATACGATGGATTATGAGGATCTTGCGGCCGAATTGCCCGCGGGGGTCGAGCCGGGCTATGACGGGTTGGAGGTCCAGCTATGAGTGGTGATACCGTCGTCCAGACGCTGTGGTTCGCCGGCGCGTTCGCGCTGGTGCTAAGTTCGTTGCTCGCGCGCCGGTTGCCGATGGCCGACTGGCTCAAGATGGCCCTCGCGTGGGTCGCGATATTCGGGCTTGTGTTCCTCGTGATCCGGACGTGGCAGACGGTGACATAAAGAGGGCGGGCCGCGTCGCGGCCCGCCCAGTTGTCGATCGGCGGCATTGGGGTCATCGCCGATCGCCCCATTCGATCAATTATTCGCCGTTTTCCTGTTGTTCGGCGGCTTCCTTGAGTTGGCCTTTCGTCATGCCGGTCACGAGCACGTCGCCCGAACCCGCAAAGTTCGCGGCGGGCAGCGTCGCGACCCGGTCACCCACTTCGACCGTCACCGCCTGAACGACGCCGCGACCGGTCTGGCGCAGATTCTGGACGTGACCGATCACCTTGCCGCGCGGGTCGGTGACGGGCATGCCCGGAGCGACCGCGAACATGCCGTTGCCGCTGGCTGCGCCGCTACCCGCAGCCGCCAACTGGCCCAGGCTGCCCTGGAAGCTGCCCGCGATCGAACCGGCGCCGCTGGCACTGCCTGAGACGTCTGACAGCGCGCCGCCGGCCCGATCACGGACAGTCCCGACCGCACCGCGCGCGGTGTCGGTGGCGGTCGAAGCGGCACCGCGTGCCGTACCGACGGCGCCGCGCGCAGTCTGGCCGACGAAATCGGTGCCGACGGCTTGCGCGTCGAGGCTGCCGCTACCCGATGCCGCACCTGAACCACTGGCTTCGCCGCCGACCGTGCGGCCGAGCAGATTCGCGTCGCCATCGGCCGAACCCTTGCCGTTCGCATCGGCGCGGCCCTTGCCCTGGACGCGGCCCGAGCGGTGGTCGACATTGGCGTCGCCGCGGCTCGATCCGGTGATGTCGCTCGCGGTGCCGAGCGTCCCGCCGATCGGCCCGGTGGGATTGCCCAGCGTGCCGCCGATCGTTCCGCCCAAGCCGCCGCCGAGTCCGCCGCTGCCGCCGAGCAGCTGCGCTGCGGCGGGGGTAGAAAATGCGATAGCCGACGCGGCGAGCGCGAGCGCCGGCATGAAAATACGATGTGCCATTATCCTTCTCCTTCATCTGCGGCCCGGAGGGGAGGGCCTGAAGGAAGAACGATGGCGCGTTCGAATTTCTTCCGAAAAACATGCCGGGCGGGTCAGCGGCCGCCGCAATCCCCGCAAATCAGGCCGTGGCCATAGATTTTATCGCGGCCTTTTTTGCCAAGGTCGCGCGCTTCGAAGACCAGCGCAGAAACCGCGGGTCCGATCCGGTCGATCGCCGGTGCGGGATAACGAAGCGCGAGGCGCCCGGCGACCAATGGCGCAGCGAAAGAGGTGCCGCGCAGGCGGTCGGTTGTGTCGAGCCCGGTTGCGGCAAGCACGGCATCGCCCGGCGCGGCAAAGTCGAGATGGAGCGCACGGCCAGCCTCTGGCAAGGCACGATTCCTGGCATCGACCCCGGTTACGGCGAACACGCCCTTATAGGAGGCGGGGTAGGCGGGCGGAGCAGCCGGGCCGTCGTTGCCGACCGCCGCGACGATCAGCATGCCGCGCTGCTGCGCGCGCGACACCGCGGCCGCCAGCAATTTGTTGTCGGGCCCGACGAGGCTGATCGTCGTCACCGCGGCGCCGTTCTGAACCAGCCAGCCGAGCGCACGTGCGATGGCGCTGGCATTGCCGCCCGCCGGATCGGAGCCGTAAACATCGGCGGCAAGAAGCCTCTGTCCCGAAGCCGCGCCGCGCACCCGTCCACTGCCGATCAGCAGCGACGCCACGGCGGTCCCATGACGGCTCGCATGCGGCGCGCCGGCAGCGAAGCCGCGCTGCTCGACGCGACCCGCGACCGACGGATGCGCGGCGACGCCGCCATCGATCAGTCCGAGCCGGGCTTGGCCGGGCGACGCTGTCGTAGCCAATGCGGCCGCCGACAGCGCGCCGCCGGAACCGCTCGCGAAATAGATATGGTCGGCATCGACTTCGGCATCGGGAAGCAGCTTGGCGAGCCGTTTTTGCGCGCGTGCTAGGCTACGCCCGTCGGGAACGGCGAAACGAACGATGTCGAGATCGATGCCCTCGATGCGATCGCGGTCGATCAGCCGGAACCCTTCCTTGGCGGCGCGCGCGATCATCGCTTCGTCGACTCCCGTAGCGACGAGCATGCCGCGCACGGCGGGCTGGCCGTTGCGGTCGGGCTCTATCCGGTCGCGATTGTCGCGAAGCAGCCTGTCGATCCGGTCGAGCCGGACCCGCGCGAGCGTATCGCCCGCAGTTTCCAACGGCTCGGCGACGATGTCCGGCAGCGAAGGCAGGGTGCGCGACGTGTCGGGGAGCTGCACCGATGGCAGCGCGATCTGGGCGTCGACACGCACTGCGATTCCCGCGCACAAAAGCGAGAACATTACGGGCAGGGCGATCAATACGCGCATCAAAGCTCCTCATATCGTCGAACGGGAAGGCAGGGTGACCAATCGCGTCCGAAAAATTTAGCATGATGCGGAAGAAACGATAGAGTGGCGTCGTTTCTTCCTCGAACAGATCGAAAAGGCGAATATGCGCTTCGAAGAGGAACTGGTCGAATTATTGCCGCGCTTGCGCCGGTTCGCGCGCGGATTGACGCGTCATCAAAGCGATGCCGATGATTTGTGCCAAGCGGCAGTCGAGCGCGCGCTGAAATCGCGCGACCAATGGCAACGAGGAACGAGACTGGACAGCTGGATGTACCGCATCACCCGTAATCTCTGGATCGACGAGCGCCGCGCGACAGGCCGGCGCGGCGTTCACGCCCCGATCGACGACGCGGCGACGCAAGTCGTGGGCGCCGGCGCCGCCGATGTCGAGGCCGGGGCGCTGCGCGGCGATGTCGACGGCGCCATGGCCCGGCTTCCCGACGAACAGCGCGAAGTCGTGATGCTCATACTCGTCGAAGGCTATGCCTATCGCGAGGCCGCGGAAATACTCGATGTGCCGGTCGGCACCGTCACCTCGCGTCTCGCGCGCGGGCGCGAGGCATTGATGTTCTATCTTGGAGAAGCGGCATGAACTTTGATCCCGCCACCGTCGCCGCGTTCGTCGATGGCGAACTCGACGACTTGACAGCGCGCCGGATCGAACGCGAGGCCGCGACCGACGCGGCGCTCGCGGCCGAGATCGCGCGCCACCGCGCGCTCAAGGCGCAGTTGATGGCGCATTATACACCTATCGCGGAAGAAGCGGTTCCGGAACGGCTGCGGTCGCTGCTCGCGGTCGATGACAAGGTCGATACCAGTCTGGCCGATCGCCGCAGCGCCCGGCGCGCGCGCTTCAGCGGCATTCATTGGAGCGCCATCGCGGCGTCGCTCATACTCGGACTCACGATCGGACTGCGCCCCTGGATGCCTGCCGCGGATGTCGCGATCGACAATGGCACGCTGGTCGCGGCGGGCCCGCTCGCCGAGGCGCTCGATACGCAGCTCGCCTCGACCCAGCGCGGCGACCCCACAGTACGGATCGTCCTGAGCTTCGAGGACAAGGCCGGGCGCTATTGCCGCAGCTTCGAAAGCCGCACGATCGACGGCATCGGGTGCCGCGAGCAGGATCGCTGGCAGATCGAAAGGACGTTGCCGGGCCAGGCGCGCGGCGATTACCGACAGGCATCATCGGGCGAGCTTGCCGCAGCGGCGGCGGCTATGATGAAGCGTGACGCGCTCGATGCCGGTGGTGAACGGGCGGCGCGGGACGCCGGATGGGTCCGGCACTAGTAGCATTCGTCGACAAAGGTTTGTTTGGCAGCAACCGACCGTTCTGACATCGGGCGCTCGGGCTTTACTGCGGCATGAAGCAATTTTAGATGGGGGCCATATGATTTGCCGTGCAGAGGGATAGGCGCCGCCCATTCTCACGCCGATCAGATTATATTTAACATAATATATATTATCGGATAATCATATGCCCGACGCGGCGAACCAATCCCCCATCGACCGCCTTCTCATCATCATGCGCCGGCTCCGCAATCCAGACGGCGGTTGCGAATGGGATCTCGCGCAGAATTTCTCGACGATCGCGCCTTATACGATCGAGGAAGCCTATGAGGTTTCCGACGCGATCGCCGGCGGCGATCCCGCTGCGATCCGCGACGAACTCGGCGACCTTCTGCTCCAGGTCGTGTTCCACAGCCAAATCGCGACCGACGACGGCCTTTTCGGGTTCGACGATGTCGCCAACGCGATCAGCGACAAGATGGAACGCCGCCATCCGCACATCTTCGGCGATGGCAAGATCGACGATGTCCGCAGGCAATGGGAAGCGATCAAAGCCGACGAGCGCGCCGCCGAAGGGCCAAGCGGCGCGCTGGCGGGCGTCGCGCTGTCGCTACCGGCCCTGCTCCGCGCCCAAAAGCTACAAGGCCGTGCCGCGCGCGTTGGTTTCGACTGGCCCGATACCGACGGACCGCGCGACAAGATCGCCGAAGAACTGGCCGAAGTCGCGGATGCGCGTGATGACAGCGAGCGTCACGAAGAAGTGGGTGACCTGTTATTTGCCGTCGTAAATTACGCGCGCAAGCTGGGTGTCGATGCCGAATGCGCGTTGCGCGATGCCAATGCCAAATTTGCACGCCGCTTCGCGGCCATGGAAGACCGTGCAGGCGGGACGCTGACGGGCCTGTCGCTTGACGCGCAGGAAGCACATTGGCAGGCGGTCAAGCTGTCGGAGCGTTCCTGAGGTTCGGCCACAGCCGTTCGAAGCGCGCCCGGTCGGCGGGATCGAGCCGCACGGTCAGCACATGTCCCTCACCCTCCGGCTCGTCGGCCAGCACCTCGCCGCGCGCATGGAGCCACGCCATCGCCTCGCCCTGCTCATAGCCCAGATGGATGCGTTGCACCTGATGCCGCGCGGTCAATTGTGACGCCATGAGGATGCGCGCGGCCTCGACGCCCTCGCCCGTCACCGCCGAAATGACCGCGACGTCGGGCCGCCGCGCCGCCATCTCCTCGATAGTCGCGCGGCGATCGACATCGGCGGTGTCGACCTTGTTCCATATCTCGATCTGCGGGATGGCCTCCTCGGTATCGCCCTCGCCGCCATCCTGCGGGCCGTTCGCGCCGAGCGAATTGAGGATCGCGCGCACATCGTCATACTGCGCTTCGCTGTCGGGATGGACGATGTCGCGCACATGGACGATCAGGTCGGCGGTGGTGACCTCTTCCAGCGTCGCCCGGAACGCGGCGACGAGTTCGGTCGGCAGATCGGACACGAAACCGACCGTGTCCGACAGGATCGCCTTGTCGATTCCAGGCAGCCGGATTTCGCGCATCGTCGGGTCGAGCGTGGCGAAAAGCATATCTTCCGCCATGACGTCACTTCCCGTCAACCTGTTGAAGAAAGTAGATTTTCCGGCGTTAGTATAGCCGACGAGCGCGATGACGGGCCAAGGTGCACGCTGGCGTTTCGACCGTTGGAGCTGGCGCGTACGGCGCGCATCCTCGAGGCTGCGCCGTATCCGCGCCATCCGGTTGCGGATCATCCGCCGGTCGGCCTCGATCTGCGTTTCGCCGGGGCCGCCGAGGAAGCCGAAACCGCCGCGCTGGCGCTCGAGGTGGGTCCAGCTGCGCACGAGCCGTCCGGCCTGATAGTCGAGATGCGCAAGTTCGACCTGCAAGCGGCCCTCGGCGGTCGCGGCGCGCTCGCCGAAGATTTCGAGGATCAGCCCGGTGCGATCGATCACCTTGGTGCCGAACGCCGTTTCGAGATTACGCTGCTGGATCGGGGTCAGCGCCGCATCGACCACAACGAGCTGGACACCCTTCGTCGCTATGTCGGGCGCGATCGCGTCGATCTGCCCGACGCCGAGCAGCGTTGCCGCGCGCGTCTGGCGCAGGCGGAGCGTATGGACGGCAACGACATCGAGCCCGATCGCGAGCGCAAGGCCCCGCGCCTCCTCGGCGCGCGCGTCGAGGTCGCGCGCGAGCCGCTGGCTATGCCATTCGGGTACGATGACAAGCGCGGGGGCGCCGCGCGTTACCTCGTCTTCATTGGCAATTATCGGGTCGATCAGGCGTCGTCCGCTTCGCCGTCAGCCTCGCCATTGTCGGTCAGGTTGATCGGCCCGTTCGGCTGAACCGTCGAAATCGCGTGCTTGTAGACGAGCTGCACTTGCCGCTCGCGCTCGAGCAGCATGCAGAAGAGGTCGAACGCGACGATATCGCCCTGCAGCATCACGCCGTTGACAAGGAACATCGTGACCGACTCATCCGAACGGCGCACGGCATTAAGGAATACGTCCTGCAATGCCTTGCCCTTGCTCGCCGGCGCGTCGCGCAAATTATCGCCGAGCAGCGACAGATCGAAATCGTGCGACGGCATCACTGTCGAGATCGCATGCTTGTACACCAGCTGCGACTGCCCGTCGCGGCGGAGCAGCAGCGAAAAATTGTCGAACCAGGTGATGATGCCCTGCAACTTGACGCCCTTGACCAGGAACATGGTCACCGGGGTCTTGCTCTTGCGGAGGGCGTTGAGGAAAATATCCTGGAGATTCTGGTTTTTATCGGACACATTTGCCTCCTGTTTTTGGCGGTATAACCGCGGGGTACGGTGCCGGTTTCCTCCGGCTTTCAAGACCTTCTTCTGAAACGCAATATGCGGCAAAGCGCGTGGGACGTCTAGCGCAAAGCCTAGCCTTCGCTTTCCGAACTCTCGGTAAGGCCCAAAAGTTTCAGTTTGCGGTGCAGCGCGGACCGCTCCATCCCGATGAAGGTCGCGGTGCGCGAAATATTGCCCGAAAAACGGTTGATCTGGATACGCAGATATTCGCGCTCGAAATTTTCACGCGCCTCTTTCAGCGGGATTGCGGTGATCGATTCCGAATTGGGCAGGATGTCGGTCCCGCCGCGTACCAGTTCGGCGGGAAGCATGTCGGCATCGATCCGCGCCAGCCGGTCGCTCGGCGCGAGGATCATCACGCGCTCGATCACGTTGCGCAGTTCGCGGACATTTCCCGGCCATTCATGCGCCTGCAGCGCCGCCATTGCCTCCGAGCTTATCTCTGGCGGCGGGACGCGGCGGTCGGCAGCGTAACGCCGGATATAATGGTCGCAGAGGCTCGCGATATCATCGCGCCGCTCGCGCAGCGGCGGGATGTGCACCGGCACGACGTTGAGCCGGTAATAGAGATCCTCGCGAAAGCGGCCCTCGGCGATTTCGGTCATCAGGTCGCGCGCCGAACCCGAAATGATACGGACGTCGACGCGGATCATCGTGCGGCCGCCGACGCGGGCAAAGCTTTGATCGGTGAGCACGCGCAGGATCTTACCCTGCGTCGTCAGCGGCATGTCGGCGACCTCGTCGAGGAACAAGGTCCCGCCATGCGCCTGTTCGAGCAGGCCGACGCGGATCGACCCGTCCTCGGCTTCGGATCCGAACAATTCGGTTTCGACCGTTTCGGGATCCATGCGCGCCGACGAAATCACGCGGAATGGCGCATTGTGCCTGCCGCTCCACCCGTGGAGCACGCGCGCGGCGACTTCCTTGCCGACGCCGGGCGCGCCGGTGATCAGGACGCGGCTCCCCGTCCCCGCGACGCGCTTCAGCGTCGCGCGGACATTGTTGATCGCGGCGCTTGTCCCTGTGAGTTCGTCGGATGGCCCGGCCTTTTCGCGCAGCTGTTCATATTCGAACTTCAGCCGCTCGCTTTCGGTCGCGCGCGCGACGAGGTGGAGCAGGCGCGATGCCTCGAAGGGCTTTTCGATGAAGTCGAACGCGCCGCGGCGGATCGCCGCAACCGCGGTATCGAGCCCGCCATGGCCCGAAATCACGATGATCGGCAGCGTCGGATCGAACGCCTTGATCGCTTCCACGAGGCCGAGGCCGTCGAGCCGCGAGCCTTGAAGCCAGACGTCGATCAGCGCGAGCGACGGCCGCCGCTGGCGGATCGCCTCGAGCGCCGAATCGCTGTCGGACGCCGTGCGCGCCTCATAACCTTCGTCTTCCATGACCCCTGCGACGAGGTCGCAAATGTCGCGTTCGTCGTCGACGATCAGAATATCAAGCGCCATGATCTTCTCTGTCCTGCCGGTTCCGGATGCGCCCCGGGACCGTTTCATTCTGCCCCATATTTTGCTCCCCGCCCTTTCCGGCCAAGGGCCGGAGCCGGTCGGGATGGAGCGTCAGGGTCACGCACGTCCCCTGCCCCGCCGGATTGTCAGAAAATTCAAGCTCGCCATAATGTTGTTCGACGATCTTCTTGACGATTGCGAGGCCGAGCCCCGTCCCGCCCTGGCGCGTCGTCATATAGGGTTCGGCGATCGCGTCGCGCGCTTCGGGCAGTCCGATGCCGTCGTCGGTGACGCGAATGATCACCTCTCCGCCCGCGCCGATCTCGAGCGCCGCGCTGATGTGGCCCGTCGCGGCAGAATCGGCATTTTTATGTTTTTCTTCAATCGCTTCTACCGCATTTTTGACGATATTGGTTACTGCCTGCGACAAGGAGCGGCGGTCGCAGACGAGCGGCTCGATTTCGGCCGGCGTCTTGACCGAAAAGGCAATGTCGGGCTTCGCGACCTCGAACAGGAAGACGGCCTGCCGCAATATGTCGCGGACATCCTCGACGCCGAAGGTCGGCTTGGGCATCCGCGCGAAGCTCGAAAATTCATCGACCATCCGCCGCATGTCGTGAACCTGCCGGATCACCGTGTCGGTGAGCTTGCGGAAGGTCGCCGCATCGCCCTCGACCTTGTCGCCGAAGCGGCGCTGAAGCCGCTCGGCAGCGAGCTGGATCGGGGTGAGCGGATTCTTGATCTCGTGCGCGATGCGCCGCGCCACGTCGGACCAGGCGGCGCGCCGCTGATCGAGCAACTGCTGCGTGATGTCCTCGAAACTGAGGACGAAACCGTCACCCTGCGCCACCGCCTTGGCGGCGAGCGTCGCGGGTTCAGCGTCCTTGCGCGACAGTTGCACGATCCCTTCGCGCTCTTCCCCCGTCAACAGTCGCGCGAGTTCGGGCGCCACATCATCGAGCGGCTGGCCGGTGAGATCTTCCGCCGACTGGCCGATCAGCCGCTCGGCGGCGGCATTCGCCAGCAGGATACGGCCACCCGCATCGACTGAGACCACGGCGGACGATACACCGCTCAGCACCGCTTCGATGAAGCTGCGCCGCGCCTCGAGCTGCTCGTTCACATTGACGAGCACGCCGGTCTGCCCCTCGAGCTGCTCGGTCATCCGGTTGAAGGCGCGCGTCAATACGGCAATCTCGTCGTCGCGCGCTGGCGGGGTGACGCGGACCGACAGATCGCCATCCGCCGCCGTGCGCGTCGCACCGATCAGCGTCCCGAGCGGCCGGACGATACGGTCGGCGACGACGATCGCGGCAATCACCGCGAGCGCGAGCAACAGCAGCGACCCCAGATAGAGCGCGCCGTTGAACTGGAGCTGGAGCAACTGCGACCGTTCGAACAGGCCGTTGTAGTCGGCCAGCACCGCGCTCGCGCGCGCCGACTGCTGAAACCCCGGAACATTGGTGTCCCGCGACGCATAGACATAAGCACGATCGGTTCCGGGGAGCTGCGCCGCGGCTTCAATCCGGTTGGCCTGGCGAACCACGACCACATCTTCACCGGCATCGAGGCGGCCGACCATCTCCGAACTCAGCCGGTTCTCGGCCGAACGATCGTCGGGGTCGATCGCGGCCGCGGTGCGCGCAACACCATCCTGACCGATCTCGATGATCGCCGATTCATTGAGACTGCGGACGACGACCTGTTGGAGATAATAGTTGGTGAAACCGGGGCTATCGATCGAGAAGCGGGACAATCGCGTGCCGAGATCGTTCGCCATGGCAAAGGTGTTCGCACCGACCTGGCGCTGATTTTCCTGATAATAGCCCTCCGCAAGGCTGGCGGCGTTTTCGAACATGCCGCGCGAGCGGTCGGAGAACCAGAAATCGACGCCGAACTGGAAGAGCAACGAAGCGAAGATGACGACGAGCAACGTCGGCGCCGCAGCGATCAGCGAAAAAAGCGCGACGAGCCGGACGTGGAGACGGCCGTTACCACCCGCCATCGAACGCACCGCGCGCGCACGCGCGACGCGGCTGCCGATCAGCACGATCAGCGCCATCGCCGGCACAAGGTTGACGACCATGATCGCCGCCACCAGCGCGGGGGTCAGCAACCGCTCGCTCTGCGCGTCGCCGGTGACGAAAATATAGGTCGCGATCGCGACGCTGACGATGATGCCGAGCGTGTAATATTCGGGCGTTCCAAAACGCCAGAAGCCCGAGCGCACTTCCTCTTCGTTCGAATCCATGTCGAGGGCCAGGGAAGTCGATCGCGCCATTGTTGCCGCGTTACGACAATCCTGTTGCATAGAAAACACACAATCGGCGCAAATGTCGCCCAATTGCACCGATTTCGGGACTATCCCCCGTTCAGGGATGCGCCGGATCGATGTCGAGCTGCCCCAGCCGCTTGCGCAGCGTGTTGCGGTTGATCCCGAGTCGCCGCGCCGCCTCCAGCTGATTTCCGCGCACTTCGCGCAGAACGCGGCGGAATAATGCCGCCTCGACGATGGCCTCGAGCTGTTCGTGAATGTCGCCATCGTTCGTCGGACCCGCCATCTGCTCACGCGCCCAGTCGTCGACGGCGCGCGTGATTAGCGCCGCGGGCTCGACCGCCCCGCCCCCCTCGCCGTTTTCGCGGAGCAATGTTTCGACATCGCGCGCCGTCACCACCGTATCGCGCGACAGCACGGCGAGCCGCTGGACGACATTGCCCAGCTCGCGGACATTGCCGGGCCAGTCGTAGCGTTCGAGCCACTGCATCGCGGCGGGAGCGAACTGGCGGTGCGGAAGCCCCGAGCTGCGCCCCGCATCGACGAAATGACCGACAAGCGCGGCGATGTCGCTGCGGCGGTCGCGCAGCGGCGGCAGCGTGACCGGGATGACGTTGAGGCGGTAGAAGAGATCCTCGCGGAAGCGGCCATCGGCTACGAGCGTGCGCATGTCGCGGTGCGTAGCGGCAATGACGCGGACGTCGGCGCGCAGCGCCTGACTGCCGCCCACGGTTGAATATTCGTTGCTCTGGAGCACGCGGAGCAGCCGCGTCTGCGCCTCCAGCGGCATGTCGCCGATCTCGTCGAGGAAAAGCGTGCCGCCCGCAGCCTGCTCGAAGCGCCCCGCATTGCGGCTGTGCGCTCCGGTAAATGCCCCCTTTTCGTGCCCAAACAGCTCGGCTTCGATCAGCTCGCGCGGGATCGCGGCCATGTTGATCGCCACGAAAGGCCCGCCCCGGCGCAGTCCGGTCGCGTGGATCGCGCGCGCGACGACCTCTTTGCCGGTACCCGATTCGCCGAGGATGAGGACCGCAAGATCGTTCGACGCGAGGCGGGCGATGGTGCGGTAGACCGCCTGCATCGCCGGCGCACGCCCGACCAGTCCGTGGCTGTCGGCGGGTGCGGTGGCGTCGCGCGCCGCCGGTTCGCTGCTCCGTTCGAGCGCGGCGCGGACGCTGGCGGTGAGTTCGTCGAGATCGAAGGGCTTAGGCAGATAGTCGTAGCTGCCGATGCCGGTCGCGCGCACCGCGGTGTCGAGCGTATTCTGCGCCGACAGCACGATCACCGGCGTCGCAGGGTCGATGCCCGTGTGCACCAGCGAATCGATGCCGTCGCCGTCGGGCAGGACGACGTCGGTGATGACGAGGTCGGGGCGATGGTCGGCCAGCCAGGCGTTGCGCCCGGCAAGGCTGCCGACCGATGCGAAATGACCGCATTCGCCGACAAGCGTTTCGCGGATGATCATCGCGATAGCCGGATCATCCTCGACGAGCAGGATCGTCTTGCCCCGCGTCATGCCCCGCGCCCATTTTGCGCGACGGGCAGATGCACGCGAAAGCGCGTCCACTCGCCGTCGCGGATATGCTGGACCGTGCCGCCCATATCGCGCGCGAGCTTGGCGACGAGCGCGAGGCCGAGCCCGCGCCCCTCGCGCTTCGTCGTCACGAAGGGATCGAACAGGTCGCCGCGAATGTCGGCGGGCACGCCGGGGCCGTTGTCGCTGACGCTGACCTCGATCGGCAGCGCGATGCGCCCGCGCCCGTCGCCATTGTCGATCGACAGGCCATGCCGATAGGCGGTTGTCAGCCGCACGACGCCGTCGTCGCGCCCGCCCAAGGCCTCGCACCCGTTGGTCAAGAGGTTGAGCAATATCTGTACCATGGCGTCATGGTTGCCGTGGACGAGCGGCAGCGAAGGATCGAAATCCTCGGCGAAGCGGACGCCGGGGAACTGGCGTGCGCGCGCGGTTTCCATCGCCTGATGGATCGGCTGGTAAAGGTTGATCGGGCCGCAGTCGATCGGCTGACCGCGCGAGAAATGCTCCATCTGGTCGATCAGTGTCGCGATTCGGTCGACCTCGGCGCAGATCAGCGTGGTGAAGCGTTCACCGCCGGCATCGGTTTTGCGCGCGAGCAGCTGTGCCGCGCCCTTGATGCCGGCGAGCGGATTCTTGATTTCGTGCGCCAGCATCGACGCCGCCGCCCCCGCCGCGCGCCCCGAACGACCGATCGCGCCGCCCATCAGTTCGGCATCGCTCGGCGAAGGCACGAGCGCGAGGATACGGTGGCCGCTGTTGCCATAGGGGACCATCTGCATGTCGACGAAGACCGCCTTGCGTCCGCCGACCGAGATTTCGGCGCGATGCGCGAAAAGCGCCGACGTCGCGGCGTCGCTCATCCGCTGACGGTAGCTGCGATCCATCGCGATCACGTCATAGATGACGCGCCCGACCATCGCCGAGCGGCTGACGTTGCAAAGCTGTTCGGCGGCGGCGTTGACGAAGAGCACGACCCCGCCGCCGTCGATGAGCAGCGTGGGAACGGGGTGCGACTGGATCAGCTCGTCATGGTCGAAGCTCGGGATGCTCGACGTCAGAGCGCTCACGCAGCGGCCTTGGTCAAATGCGGACCGTAAAAGGCCTCGAGCGCGTCGAGCACACCCTTGCTGTCGGGGATCTGGTTGACCTTGTTGCGGAACTCGGCCGAGCCGTGCAGCCCCTTGACGTACCAGCCGAGATGTTTGCGCGCCATATTGACCCCGGTCATCTCGCCATAATGGTCGATCATCGCGCGGTAATGCGATGTAATGACGTCATATTGTTCGTCGAGGCCGGGATCGGGCCGCTCGGCCTCGCCGCGCAGTGCCGCCATGACCTGGCCGAGCAGCCAAGGGCGGCCATAGGCGCCGCGGCCGATCATGACGCCATCGGCGCCGCTCTGCGCGAGCGCCGTGCGGGCATCGTCGGCCGAGCAGATGTCGCCATTGACGATGACCGGGATCGACACGGCATCCTTGACCGAGCGCACGAAACCCCAGTCGGCCTCGCCGCGATACATCTGGTTGCGCGTGCGGCCGTGAACGGTGACGAGCTTCGCGCCCAGATCCTCGGCGATATGCGCAAGTTCGGGGGCGTTGAGGCTGTCGTGACACCAGCCCATGCGCATCTTGACCGTCACCGGCACCGAGACCGCCTCGACGCAGGACTTGATCAGCGCCGCAGCGAGCTTCAGGTCGCGCATCAACGCCGATCCGGCGTCACCGTTGGTCACCTTGCGCACCGGGCAGCCCATGTTGATGTCGATGATCGACGCGCCGCGGTCCTCGTTGAGCTTCGCCGCCTCGCCCATTTCATAGGGGGTGCAGCCGACGAGCTGCATCGAGACCGGTTCCTCGACCGGATCCCACGCCGCTTTCTGGATCGACTGGCGCGTTTCGCGGATCGCGGCCTGGCTCGCGATCATTTCGGTGACGTTGAGCCCCGAGCCATAATAGCGCACGAGCTTGCGGAACGGCAGGTCGGTGACGCCCGTCATCGGCGCGAGGATCACGGGATCCGCGATGGTGATATTGCCGATCTGGATGGGCCTGAGCGGCGCCATGGCGGGGAGCTTTCGTTCAAATTGCCTAAATTTTGTGCAGCCCCTACACGCTAAGGCGCTTTCCCGCAAGGCGCGGCTGCGCTAACCGCGCGGGCGATGACCGAGTCCACCCCTCCCCCCGCTCCGCCAGTCGCGGTGATCCTGCTCGCCGGCGGAATGGGGAAGCGCGCCGGTTTCGGCCAGCCGAAGCAGCTCGAACGACTGGGCGGCAAGCCGGTGCTGTGCTGGAGTCTTGACGCATTTGCCGCACATCCGGCGATCGCCGGCGGCGTGCTGGTGGCGAATGACGACGTCATGGCAGCGATCGGCCCCTTGCCGGGTGGCTGGATTTCCGCCGAGCCCGGCGCCGAACGTCAGCAATCGGTAGCCAATGCGCTTGCCGCCCTCGCCGGCTGGGAAGGCGAGGCGTTGATACTCGTTCATGATGCCGCGCGCCCGGGCGTGAGCGGCGACGTCGTCGATCGCCTGCTGGCTGCGCTGCAAACCGCCGACGCCGCGATCCCGACCCTACCCGTCCCCGACACGCTCGTCGAACAGGCGCATGACGAAGCGGGCGACGTGGTCGATCGCAGCGTGCTGGCGCGGGTGCAGACGCCGCAAGGCTTTCGCCTGGGAACATTGCGGCGCGCGCATGCCGAGGCGGTCGAGGCGGCCGCAAGCGACGATGCGCAGCTCGTTCGCCGGCTGGGCATCGCCGTGGCGACCGTGCCGGGCGATGCCCGACTTCACAAACTGACATATGCCGACGATATGGCGATCCTCTCGGGGCTTTTGGGGACGAACGCCATGATGCGAACCGCGGTCGGCACGGGCTATGACGTCCACCGTCTCGTTGCCGGCAAGCCGCTGTGGATCGGCGGGATAGAAATCGCGCATAGTCATGGACTTGAAGGCCATAGCGATGCTGACGTTGCGCTTCATGCGATCACCGACGCGATCCTCGGCGGCCTCACCGACGGCGACATCGGCGATCATTTCCCGCCGAGTGATCCGCAATGGCGCGGCGCCGCATCGCACCGCTTCCTTGCCTTCGCCGGCGAACGCGTCGCCGAGCGCGGCGGGCGCATCGACCATATCGACCTGACGATCATCGCCGAAGCGCCGAAGATCGGGCCGCATCGCGCCGCGATCCGCGCGCGCATTGCCGAAATCCTTGCGCTTCCGGTCGAACGGGTTAGTGTCAAAGCGACAACGACCGAACGGCTGGGCTTCACTGGCCGCCGCGAGGGGATCGCTGCGCAGGCCGTCGCGACCCTACAACTTCCGGAGAATTGATCTTGCAGTCTGTCGAAGAAACGCGCCTTGCCGCGCGCGACGATCTTGCCACCGCCGTGCTCGCGGACAATCGCGCCGCGGGCCGCCGGATCGCCGTCGCCGAAAGCTGCACCGGCGGTATGGTCAGCGCCGCGCTAACCGACATCGCCGGCAGTTCGGACGTGTTTTCCGCGGGCTTCGTCACCTATTCGGGACATGCGAAACAGTCGCAGCTCGACGTGAGCAGCGAAATCCTCGAAACCTTCGGCGAAGTATCGCTCGCAACGGCGTGGGCGATGGCGGCGGGGGTGCTTGCGAACAGCGACGCCGACGTCGCGGTCGCGATCACCGGCATCGCCGGGCCGGGCGGCGGGTCGGAGAAGAAACCCGTCGGGCAGGTCGTCTTCGCGCGCGCGCTGCGCGGGCAGGATCCCGACGATTATTTCACCCAGCGCGTCCAGTTCGAATCGACCGACCGCCGCGCGATCCGCCACCATGCGACGCTGTTCGCGCTCGAACTGCTTCAGCCGGGCAAGGATTCACTGCGGCCGTCGGAGGATATCGTACTGCCGGCGCCTTGAAACGCGGGCTCTTGAGCAAAAAACTTACTTGTTCCGGTTGCGTTTGCAGCGCTCGACCAGAAATTCGGTTGAGGCAATGCCAATCAGGAGCGCCGCCGCCAAAAGGAACGGCCCTATATGTTTGAGGGTCGATCCGAAGAACAGAACAGCGATCATCGCCCCGGCGAAGAGTCCGATAGCGCCGGAAACGCCCCTGGGCATCAGCCCACCGCCGCGCCGTAGAGCTCGTCGGCGCGTGTTTCGAACGCCGCGATCATCTTGCGGAGCGCCTTGTCGAACATCTGTCCGGCGAGCGCCTCGAACATGCGGCTGCGGAACGAGAAATCGACCATGAAATCGACGCGGCAGCCGCCGCCCTCGATGGCGTGGAAATGCCATTCGTTGCTGAGGTGCTTCATCGGGCCGTCGATATAGCTGACGATCACCTCGTGCGGCCGCTGCTTGTGGACGCGGCACGAAAAGCTTTCGCGCAGCCCCTTGAAGCCGACGATCATGTCGGCGACAGTTTCATGCTCGCTGTCGTCGCGGATGCGGAGCGCCACCACCCACGGCAGGAATTCGGGATAGCGCGCAATATCGGTGACGAGCGCGAACATCTGCTCGTCGCTGTACGGCAACTCGCGCGTTTCGTGGTGACGGGGCAATCAGTCCGCCTTGGCGCGCGCCAGTTGCGCCTCGCGCGCGGCGCGCATGCGTTCAAAGTCGTCGCCGGCGTGATAGCTCGAGCGCGTCAAAGGCGACGAAGCGACCTGCAGGAAGCCTTTCGCGCGCGCGATCTGCGCATAGGCGTCGAACGCCTTGGGGGTCACGAATTCGGCGACCTTCGCATGTTTCGGCGTCGGTTGCAGATATTGGCCCATCGTCATGAAGTCGATGTCGGCGCTGCGCATGTCGTCCATCACCTGATGGACCTCCATCCGCTCCTCGCCGAGGCCGAGCATGATACCCGATTTGGTGAAGATCGACGGATCGCGGCGCTTGACGCTTTCGAGCAGGCGCAGCGACGCATAGTAGCGCGCGCCCGGGCGGATCGTCGGATAGAGCCGCGGCACGGTTTCGAGATTGTGATTGTAAACGTCGGGGCGCGCATCGACGATCGCCGCCACTGCGCTTTCGGGCTTGTTACGGAAATCGGGGGTGAGGATTTCGATCGTCGTCTGCGGCGTTTCGCGGCGCAGCGCCTCGATCACCTTGACGAACTGGCTCGCGCCGCCATCCGGCAGGTCGTCGCGGTCGACCGAGGTGATGACGATGTGGCTGAGCCCCATCTTCGCCGCGGCGATCGCCGTATGCTCGGGCTCGAGCAGGTCGACCGGACGCGGCATCCCCGTCTTGACGTTGCAAAAGGCGCAGGCGCGCGTGCAGGTGTCGCCGAGGATCATCACCGTAGCATGCTTCTTGGTCCAGCATTCGCCGATGTTCGGGCACGCCGCTTCCTCGCACACCGTATGCAGGTTGAGCTCGCGCATCAGCTTGCGCGTTTCGGCGTAACCGGGGCTGGTCGGCGCCTTGACGCGGATCCAGTCGGGCTTGCGGCTGCGCTGGCTGGGGGTGGCGGCGGGTGTTGCAGGAGCGTTCATGGCGCCCACATAGTCGTGCGCGCGCCTCTTCTCAACCTCTCTACCTATGCTAAGGGGCGTGCATGACTCACTTTGCAGATATGATCGAGGGCTACCGGCGTTTCCGTAACGGCGGCTGGGCGGAACAACGCGAACGGTGGGAGCAGCTCGCCGAGGGGCAATCGCCCAAGGTGATGGTGATCGCCTGTTCGGACAGCCGGTCGGAACCGTCGCAGATTTTCGACACCAACCCGGGCGAAATCTTCGTCGTGCGCAACGTCGCGGCGCTGGTGCCGCCGTTCGAGACGACGCCCGGACGCCACGGCGTCTCCGCGGCGCTCGAATTCGCGGTGCAGTTTCTGAAGGTCGAGGAAATCGTCGTGATGGGCCATGGCCTGTGCGGTGGCTGCCACGCGGCACTCCACAAGTCGATGGAGGGCGCCGAGCCCGGGCGTGGCGGTTTCATCGCCGACTGGATCGGCGTGCTCGACGAAGCGGCCGAGACGGTGCGCGCTGAGCATGCGGACATCGATAATCGCGAGGCGGGCCGTGCGATGGAAATGGCGGCGGTGCGCGTCAGCATTGACAATCTCAGAACCTTCCCCTGCATTCAGGAAAAGGAGCGGCGCGGGACGCTGAAGCTGCGCGGCGCATTTTTCGCGATCGCCGACGGGGTGCTGCACCTGATGGACGACGCGACGGGAGATTTCTCTCCCGCCTGAGCAGGAGGGCGATATGAGCAAGAACGCATTCTGGGTCACCGTCATTATTGCCGCGGCGATCGTCGGAGCGCTTTCGGGGCCCGCGCTTGCGCGGTCGCTCTCGCCCGGCGCGATGATGATCTTTTCGGTTGTGACCCTGGTCGCGATCGTGGGGCTGGTCGTCTGGTCGCTGTCGAGCAACAAATCGGGGAAGAAAGCTGATACAGCCGCGCTCGCCGACGCGCGGGCGATGCGCGCGCCCGAAGGCAAGGCGCGCATCTATATCACCCGCCGCGGCTTCGTCGCCGCGCTGCAAGGGATGAACGTCACGCTCGACGAGCATGCGAAGGGTCAGATCAAATCCGGACAGATGCTGATGGCCGATGTCGCACCCGGCACCCACCGGCTGCACGCCGCGATGGCGAAGGGCATCATGGCGAACGCCGGCATTATGGAGATCGAGGTCGGCGCCGGCGAAGTCGCGGTCGTCGATGCGATGTTCGAAATGAGCGCGCTTAAGGGCGACGCGAAGCTGACCCGGCTCGATAGCATCAAGGCGCGCGAGAATGTCCACGCAACCAAGCTGATCCTTTGGGAGATCGCGCCGGTTTAGTACTGGTCGCCGATAGGCAACGGTGAGCTGCGGCTTTGGGGTGGGGAGCTGCTATCGTGCACCCCGGCGAAAGCCGGGGCTCAGTGCGGAAATGCGCTAGGTTCGCGTTGGAATTCTGGGCCCGGCTTTCGCCGGGGTTCACATCTCTATCATCCGCTTCCGGTCGTTTCCCGACGATGGGGAGACCGCCTGACGGCCGCACCATCTCCAATCGAGACCGATGCCCAAAGCAAAACGCCCGCGGAAAACCGCGGGCGCTTCGTTATCCGGCGATGTCGAGGGGCCTAGCCCTTGGCGACACCCGCGATGGCCTGATCGACCAGCGCCTTGTCGGCCGCGGCGTCATGCTTGTCGGCGATCAGCTTCGCCGCCGCATCGGTCGCCGCCTTCGCGGCAGCGATGCGGACTTCGGCGAGGGCGCCGGCTTCGGCCGCGGCGATGCGGTCTTCGGCCATCTGCTTGCGGCGCGCGATCAACGCGGTCGCATCGGCCTTCGCCTTGGCCACAAGCGCTTCGGCCTCGGCATCGGCGCGGGCGCGCATCTCGTCGGCTTCCTTGGCCGCGTCGGCCAGCTTCGCCTCATATTCGGCCTTCAGCGATTCGGCGTCGAGGCGCAGCTGCTCGGCTTCCTTGAGCTGCTTCGAAATCTCGGCAATCTTGTTGTCGAGCATGCCCGCGACCAGCGCCGGCACTTTCTTCCACAGCAGGATCCCGATGAAGATCGCCATTGCGATCGACACCCATGTGGTCGCCGTGAGGATACCGAAGGACTTCGGCTCCGCCGCCCCTTCGGCCATGATCATGAGGAAATCAGCCATGGAGCACCGCCTTCACCGCCGCCTTGGCATCCGCCGCAGCAACCTTCACACCCGACAGCTTGGCGACGAGGTCGCCCGCCGCTTCGGCCGCGACCGCCTCGATTTCCGCCATCGCCGACGTGCGTGCCGCGCCGATTTCGGATTCCGCCGCCGCCAGCTTGTCCGCGAGTTCGGCGTCGACCTTGGCCATACGCTTTTCGGCGTCCCTTGCAGCCTTGTCCTTGGCGTCGGTCACCGCCTTTTGCGCGGCGGCGCGGCTCGCGTCGCTCTGCTGGCGGTAGCTTTCTTCCAGGCCGTCGGCCGCGGCGTGCGCGGCTTTCGCCGCCGCCAGATCGTCGGCCACCTTGCGGTCGCGCGCGTCCACCGTCGCCTCGATCTTCGGCAGCATGCCGCGGCCGATGACGAAAAAGACGAAGCCAAAGGTCAGCAGCACCCAGAAAATCTGCGATGCGGCGTACCAGCTTTCAGCGAATTGGCTGATTTGAGGCATGGATATACTCGACCGACAAAAGAAAAGCAGTCGCGGGGCCTACTTTAGCGAGCAGACCCCGCAGACGAAATCAGGCTGCCTTGAGGTACAGCAGGATCGCGATCAGGAACGACAGCAGACCGAGAAGTTCGGCGGCCGCGAAGCCGATGAACAGGCGGCCCTGCTGGCCGTCGGCAGCCGCGGGGTTGCGCAGCGCGCTTTCGAGGAAGCTACCGAACACGTTGCCCACACCGATGGCGGCCATACCGGCACCGATAGCGGCCAGACCGGCGCCGATGAGCGAAGCAGCTTGAACGTCCATTTTATACTCCTTGGGAAAAACGATAATTATACAGTTGAAAAATCAGTGCAGATTGATCGCGTCATTCAAATAGAGCGACGTGAGCAGCGCGAAAACATAGGCTTGGATGCCCGCCACCAGCAGTTCGAGACCGCTGATCCCGATCATCAATGCCATGCTGGGGAGGCCGACACCGATCCCGATCGCCGGACCCGCGGCGATTCCGTCGATGATGAACGAGGCAAACACCTTCATCAGCACATGGCCCGCGGTCATCGCGACGAAAAGTCGCAGCGCGAGGCTGAACGGACGGACGAGGAACGACACCAGTTCGATAACGGGGATCAGCCACATCAGCCAGATCGGGGTGCCGTGCGGCACGAAAAGCGAGAAGAAATGGAAGCCGTGGCGCCAGAAACCGACGATCAGCACGATCGCGAAGCTGAGGATCGCGAGCACGCCGGTGATCGCGAAATGGCTCGTCACGGTGAAGGGATGCAGGCCGAACAGGCCAAAGGGCATCAGGCCGAGCACGTTCAGCATCAGGATGAACATGAAGAGCGAGAAGACATAAGGCGTATATTTGCGGCCTTCGGGGCCGATATTCGCGTTCATCATGCCCGAAATGAAGCCGGTGAAACCCTCGACGGCGACCTGCCAGCGGCCGGGAACGAGCTGGCGCTTCATCCCGCCGATCATGAAGACCCACAGCAAGAGGCCGGCGATCACCATCCACAGCGCGCTGGTGGTAAAGGCAACCTCATGATTGCCGACATGGAACATGTCGAACATCTTCTGCACCTCGAACTGGTGCATCGGGTCCACTTTGCCTTGATCCGCCACGCGATACCTCGCCTAAAATCCAATCAATCCGGCTTTTTGGGCCGGACGTTCGCAATCCGAAATATGTTCCTGAAGGCGACGACTATTCCAAGGAACAGCACCGCCAACAGGCCCCAGGGCGACGTGCCGGCGAAATGGTCGATCGTCCAACCGACCAGCGCGCCGCCACCGATCCCGCCCAGCAGCTCGGCCAGAACGCGATTACCGAGCTTGTAATTCGCATCGGTCTCCGGTCCGCCGGTCGCTGCGGTCCTTCTTGCTTCTGCGGCTTCGGCCCGGTCCAATCGCTCTTCGAGCGAGACCAGGCGCGAATCCTCAGAGCCAAGTTCCGGATCGCTGCCATTCCCCGTCATTTGCGCCATCCTCCTGAAACGGAACCGGAAACTCCCGATTCCGCCTGCAAAAAAAGGCCCGAAAATTCGGGGGACCCCTAAGGCGCGGTCCGTTTAGGAACGCCGCCCCATTAAGTCAATGCTTCTGCTGGCATGCACAAAAATGCCGCCGCGTTTAGGGGCGCGGCGGCATCTGAGAGCCCTCGGGCTCCGTTATTCGGTTCGGGATCCTACGGGCAGCGCGCGTCGCGTTCGGGCGGGCTCGCGTCGCGGGTTTTCCACGCGCCGCCGGGGGTCTGGTATTTTTCGCCCGGCTTCGTCTTCGCAATCAGGTTGCAGCCGCTGGTGAAGGCGAACTGCTCGACCGTGCTGCCGGTCGACTGGGCGCTCGCGGTATAGGCCGCCTTGCGCTTGATGTTGAGGTCCTGCACCAGCGCGCGGATCGCCGGGGTCGGCGGCGTCGCAAAGCCCAGATAGCCATCGGGCTGCTCGCCGATCTGTCCGGCGGCGCGCGCGGCGGCATAGGCCGGGTCGCGCTGCGCCATCGCCGACGGCACGGCAAGCGCCACGGCCGCGGTCGTCGCGATCGCGGCAAGGGCCAATCCGGTCGGTTTCCACTTCGTCATACGCATCACATTCTTCCCCATCAGAATATCTCGCTATTCTGCTCGATGAGCTTTTTGGCATCGCCATCAAGCCTGTACACCACTTCCTGCCGGATGTTGATGTTCAGGTTGATCTCGATCGGCTTGTCGGGCGTTTCGATCTGCACGCAGCCCGCAAGGGCTCCCATCAGGGTTGGCGCACCTATCATCACCGCAACATGCCTGACGTCAATGGTCAGCCTCCTTGCTCCACTCTTGGTTCTCTTCATCGCACAGGCTCGCTTTCTCGTGGCTGAACGGGGACGGTTTCGCCCCTCGCGGCGGCTTCGGCTTCTTCCTGGGCCCGCATCAGGGCCGGCAAATTCTGTTCGATCAGCAGCGACGGGTCGTAAAATCCCTTCGCCGAGGTGAGGAGCTGGCGGAACGGCGCCTTGATCTTCACATTGAAGACCAGCGGCAGTTTCGCGACCTGGTTGGTAAGAAAATTTCGCGTCGCGCCTTCGCCCTGCCCCACGCCGCCAAAGCGGATGTCGGTCACCATTTCGCCGTCGAGATCCCCGTTCAATATGATCGTCAGATCGTCATATTTGAGGCTGCGCAGCGCGCCAAAGGCAAAATTGGCGATCGTGCCGAGATTGCGGTTCGACAATTCGCCGACATAGGCGAGCGCACCGCCGCCCGCGCGCGAATCGATGCGTCCGCCGACGATGCGCCCGCCGAGCCCGTCGAATTCGACCGGCAGCGTCCCGTCGAACACCCCGGTCGCGTTGATATTGTCGAAACCGAAATTCTGCAGGAACACCGCGGCGTCGACCCCGACGATGTCGAACGACAGCCGCCGCGCCTTGTCGGCATTGAAATCGAGCGTCGCCGGATGGAGCAGCAGCTTGCCGCCGCCAAACGGCCAGCTTCCGCCCTCGATGCGGACGCGGTTGTCGCCGAGCAGCCGATATTCGATCTCGCCGTCGACCACGGGAATGCCGGGATTGATCTCCTTGATCTTCGCGATCTGTCCTGGCGCCGACTTGAGCCCGATCAGATCGTCGAAGCTGAGCGTCGTCGTCAGTCCCGTCACCGGACCGAACGCCGCGGCGAGGCTGGCGTCGGCCGTGGCGAAGGTGCCGCGGCTGGTGACGCCCTCCGCCGTCCACTCGATCCGCCCGTCGCCGACGACCGAACCCTGAACATTGGCGACGACGCCGAGCGCGAGGCTGGTGAGCTGGTCGGGCTGGAATGCCTCGTCGAACCGCAATTCTTTGACAGTGAGGTCCGCCGAGCCGCTGCTGTCGGCCAAACGGTGCCGGATCAGCGTGTCGAGGATCTTCGTACCGGTCTTTCGTTCGTTGAAGCCGGCCTTCGCTTCGATGATTCCATCGGCGAAACGCAGGTTCGCATCATCGCTGACGAGCGGGGAGAAGCGTGCGTCGGGCGCCGCGTCGGTGAGCAGAAGGCCGCCGTCGAGCACCAGTGCGCCGTTCGTAAAGCGCCATTGCCCGGCGATTTCGCTCATGTTGAGGGGCACCGCGCCGATCTTGCCGCTGGCGCCGCGAAGTTCGCCCGCCATGCCCTGCGGCGTGGCGCGTCCGCTGACGCGCTCGGCGGCGAAGCGGGTCACGCTCTCCCCCTCGCCCATCCGGATATCGGCGCCCGCGAGCGACCAGCGCATCGCGGCAAGGTCGATATTCGCCGGGCCGCTCGTCAGGCTGAGCGGCGAACTGCCGTTCGTTCCGCGCAAGGCGATGCGCGGAATGCGAATGTCGCCGCGCAGCCCATCGGGGCCAGCGCTGAGCAGCGGCGCGCCCGGACGGCTGCACAGATCGATCGCGCTGCGACCCAGCCGGAATCCGCTGACCTCGATCCGGTCGGCGACGACGCGACTGCATCCGCCGTCGAGCGCGAGGGCGCCCGTGGGCGCGAGAAAACCGTTCAGCGGCACCGTCAGCCGCTCGACGCGCCCGCCCGCGAGCGGGCCCGACAGCGCCGCCGTCGTCGCAAAGCGGAGCAGGCCGCCGGCGCCGCCCGAAAAGCGTATCGGCGCAAGCGCAAGCCGCGCCCCTTGGGCGCGATAGGGTTCGAAGCTGGCAAGGCCCGTGACCCGGCCTTCCTCGTCGCGATCGATGCTGAGCGTTCCCGATGGCAGATCGCCGCCATCGATGCTCCAGCGGCCCGTCGCGATCACCGCGGGTTCGTCCGCGCCGTAGAGATAGCCGATTCGGCTATCGGCGCTGCCGGTGAAGCGGGCGCCGCTCGCGCTCGTCAGTTCGGGCGCGATCAGGTCGACCCGCGCGGTCGGCCCCTCGCCCGCGAGCGCGAACCCCGCGGTGCCGCTCGCATCGGCGAGCACGCGGCCGAGCGCGGCCATCGCCTTTTCCGCAAGTGGCCCGACCGGCGATCCCGCCAGCCCGCGCGCGCTTTCGGCGATCGAGCGACGCAAATCCGCACTGCCGCTCGCGCGCGCAAAACCGATGCGGCCGTCGAACTTCGGCGCCGCGCTGCCGACGCTGCCCTTGGCCTCGAGATTCACGGTCTCGGCCGCGAAATCGGGTCCGCGCAGGCGCGCCATGTCGGCGTCGATGGCTAGCTTGGTCAGCACCGCGGTCCCGTCGAAGCTGGCGAGCAGCCCCATCCGGTCGGCGGCGAGCGGTCCGGCTATCAGCCGCACGATGCTGGCGTCGGCCTTCCCTTTCCAGCTCTGCAGATCCTCCGACAGCGACAGGTCGAGCGCGATCTGCGGCGACGCCGCGCTGACGCTGCCGTCGGCACAGCGGAGCGAGCCGCCGCGCAGCGGCCCCACCAGCTGCGGCCGGACATCGCGGACGAGGACGGTTCCATAGAAGCTGACATCGTCGCCGTTGCACCCTGCCACCGCAACCCGCGGCGCGACGAGCGCGAGCTTGCCGGTAAAATCGCGGCGCAGATTGCCGCCGCCATTGAGCGCCGCGCCGATGTCGCCCCACGGCGTTTCGACCCGTGCCCGCGCATCGCGGAGGGCCACCGACAGATCGGGCAAGGCGAAGGGGTCCTTGCTTTCGGGATCGCGAAACTTGTCGAGCGAACCGAACGACAGGCGGCCATCGACGAAGCGGCCATAAAGCCGAACGCCCTCGGCGTTGATTCCCGACACATAGGGGCCCGACCAGCCGTAGCCGAGCAGGACTTCGACGCGCCTGGCCGTCAGGTCGGGCCGCTTCGGGTCGCCGATGACGATGTTGGACAATATCTCACTGCGAAAGCCGATCCGCTCGATCGTGTAACGCGCGGGAACGTCGCGGCCATCGAGTTCCCCCCGGATAAACTCGTCGGCGATCGGTTCGCGCGCGATCCAGACACCCGCGACGAGGATGATCACCGCGCCGGCGGTCAGCCATCGCTTCCTGAACAGCAGCTTCCGGTATTTGAACCTCGGCGCCGCTCCGTCCGTCGCGTCAGTCATGCTAGGCTGGCCGATGACGTCATGGCGGCAAAATCTCGTCCCTCACCCCGAATCCTGTTCAGGGGAGAAACGCCGGACATCATATTTCGCTGCAAGAAACTGATCCGGTTCGCCATCTTCCTTTTCCTATGACCGTTGAGTGCGCCCCACAAGGCGGTTATTCCCGCACCATGGGGGACAGGGAAACACCGGATCATCTCGGGCACCGCGCGCGGCTGCGGACGCGCCTGCTCGACGATTCCGACGGGCTCGCGGATTATGAGCTGGTGGAATATCTGCTCGCGCTCGCGATCCCGCGCCGCGACACCAAGCCGCTTGCAAAGGCGCTGCTCCGCGAATTCGGGTCGCTGGCGCAGCTTGTCAGCGCCGATCCCGAATCGCTCCGCCGCGTCGACGGGCTGGGCGACACCGCCATCGCCGCACTCAAGATCGTCCAAGCCGCGAGCCTGCGCCTTCTCAAAGGCGAATTTCGCGACAAACCCCTTCTCTCCAGCTGGGACGCGCTGCTCGACTGGCTGCGCGCCGACATGGGACCGATCGACGTCGAGCGCGTCCGCGTTCTCTATCTCAATTCGCGCAACATGCTGATCCGCGACGAGCTTGCGAGCGAGGGATCGATCGACCAGTCGGCCATCTACGTCCGCGAGGTGATCAAACGCGCGCTGGAACTCGGCGCCTCGGCGATCATTCTCGTCCACAATCATCCGAGCGGCAGCCCCGAACCGAGTCGGCAGGATATCGCGATCACGCGCGAGATCGCCGGCGCGGCCGCGAAACTGGGGATCGCGCTGCACGATCACATCGTCATCGGCGGTTCGGAGTATCGCAGCTTTCGCGCGATGGGACTTCTTTAGCCCATTTGACTTATCCCGCCCCCGGCGACATCATCGCGCGATGCAGATTCGACGCGGCCTTCTCCGCTTCCGTTTCCACGGAGGACAGCTTCTCGCGGGCATTTAGCCCCGGGTTCCGGCGCGATCGCCCCGAGCCCGGGGCACCTTCCGTTCCAATTATTGCCGCGCGTGGCGAACCGCCGCGCCAGCCGGAAAGTCCGCGCCATGACCAAGAAAAAGAGCGGGGCCGCGATGCCCCTTATCCGCATGATCGACAGCGAAGCCGATGCATTGACCGAACTCACGCTGCAAAACCAGCGCGATTCGATCTCCTTCCATGAATTGCTGCTCGACGAGATCGACCGCGCCGCGATCTGCGACCGCGCCGATATCCCGCCCGACGTCGTCACGATGGGCTCAAACGTCACCTTCATCGACGAAAAAAGCGGCGCCCAGCGGACGGTGCGCCTCGTCTATCCCGCCGACGCCGACATCGCCGCCGGACGAATGTCGATACTGACGCCGGTCGGCGCGGGATTGATCGGGCTCAGCGTCGGCCAGTCGATCAACTGGCCCGACCGCGGCGGTATCGAGCACCGGCTGACGATCGTCGCGGTCGAGCAGCCGGTGCCCGCCGCATGAACGGCGATGCGGCCGCCGGATCGCTCCGACGGCCGCACCACCCCGCGAGGCGCGCTTAGGCGCCGCGCGACAGGAAACCGGTGAGTTCGGTCTTGTTTACACCGCCCGACTTGTCGCCGTCGGCCGATGCGAATGCCTGACCGATCCAGCTTGTCACCTCAGCCGATTCGACATCGGCGGCGGGGTCGGTCGCGGCACGCAGCTTCTTCATCCACGCGCCGAATTCGGCTTCGTTGAGATCGCCATTCTTGTCCCCGTCATAAGTCGGGAATTCCTGATCGACGATCTGCGCGATCTGGGTCGGCGTCGCCGCTGCCGCACCCGACGGGGCGGGCTCGGTCGCAGCCGGCGGCGTCGACGTTTCAGGCGCCGGGGCCGGAGCCGGCGTGGTCGTGTCCGGCGTCGTGGTGTCCGGCATCGGTGCCGGTTCGGTCGTCGTCGGCGGATTCATGGGATCCGAAGCCGGCGGGGTCGTCTGGGCCAGCGCCGGGAAACTCACGGCGGCGGCACCGATCAAAAGCATCTGTTTCAACATGGTCTATCTCCAGTGTAGCGGGTTATTTCGGTTCCGATTCGGGTTCTTCCTGATCGTCCGGAGCGGGCTGGTCGGCCGGAGGGGTCGACTCAGCCGCGGGGGGCGTGTCGCTGGGGACCGCGTCCTCGGTCGGCGCCTCGTCAGTAGGCTTCGTTTCGTCCATGGGGGTGCTATCCGGCGCAGGTGCGGTAGTATCGGCGGGCGCCGGCGGCGTCTGGGTCGTCGGAGCCTGCTCTTCGCTTTCCGGGGGAGTTGTCTGGGCCAGCGCGGGGAAGCTGATGGCCGCTGCGCCAATCAAAAGCACTTTCTTCAACACATTCATTCTCCTGTATCGGCAACCTTGATTGATCGGTCGCCTTTTCCTGATGGGGCGAAAGATTAACCCCCCGGATTTCCGCAAAGTTGCGATTGCTCGACATTTGGCGAAACGCCCCGTCCCTGCTACGGGGCGCCCCGACCCGGTTACGCGGGGATTCCGCGACAAGCCGCCCGAAAAGGAAGGAAATTCAATGGTTCCGCGTTACGCACGGCCGGAAATGACCGCGATCTGGTCGGCCGAGAATCGCTTTCGCATCTGGTTCGAGATCGAAGCGCACGCGACCGACGCCCTCGCCGAACTCGGCACCGTTCCCAAATCCGCCGCCAAGGCGCTGTGGGACTGGTGGGCGACGAACCCCACGATCGACGTCGCCGCGATCGACGCGATCGAAGCGGTGACCAAGCATGACGTCATCGCCTTCCTGACGTGGGTCGCCGAAAATGTCGGCGACGAGGCGCGCTTCATGCACCAGGGCATGACCAGCTCGGACGTGCTCGACACCTGCCTCGCGGTCCAGCTTTCGCAGGCGGCCGACATATTGCTCGCCGACCTCGACGCGCTTTTGGAAGCGATCAAGCGCCGCGCCTATGAGCATAAGCTCACTCCGACGATTGGCCGCAGCCACGGCATTCACGCCGAACCGGTGACCTTCGGGCTGAAGCTGGCCGAAGCCTATGCCGAATTTTCGCGCTGCAAGCTGCGTCTGCAAGCCGCGCGCGCCGAAATCGCGACCTGCGCCGTCTCGGGCGCGGTCGGCACTTTCGCCAACATCGACCCGCGCGTCGAAGCGCATGTCGCCGCCAAGCTCGGCCTGTCGATCGAGCCCGTCTCGACGCAGGTCATCCCGCGCGATCGCCATGCGATGTTCTTCGCGGTGCTCGGCGTCATCGCCTCGTCGATCGAGCGCCTTGCGGTCGAGGTCCGCCACCTCCAGCGCACCGAAGTACTCGAGGCCGAGGAATATTTCTCGCCCGGCCAGAAAGGCTCGTCGGCGATGCCGCACAAGCGAAATCCGGTGCTCACCGAAAATCTGACCGGGCTGGCGCGCATGGTGCGCAGCGCCGCCATCCCCGCGATGGAGAATGTCGCGCTGTGGCACGAGCGCGACATCAGCCACTCGTCGGTCGAACGCTTCATCGGCCCCGACGCGACGATCACGCTCGACTTCGCGCTCGCGCGCCTGACCGGCGTCGTCGACAAATTGCTCGTCTACCCCGAGCGGATGCAAAAGAATCTCGACCGGATGGGCGGCCTCGTCCACTCGCAGCGCGTGCTGCTCGCGCTGACGCAGGCGGGGGCGAGCCGCGAGGACAGCTATGCGCTCGTCCAGCGCAACGCGATGAAGGTGTGGGAATCGGATGGCCAGCTCTCGCTGCTCGAGCTGCTGAAGGCCGATGCCGACGTGACCGCGCGGCTATCGGCGGATCAGCTCACGGAACTTTTCGACCTCGGCTATCATATGAAGCATGTCGACACGATCTTCGACAGGGTGTTCAAAGCGGCCTAGCCGCGGGCTGGAAACGCGCGGCATTCTGTCATAGTGTCGTCGGCAGATCGACAGAGGAGCAAGACGAAGTGGGAATCCTGCGTACGATCATCTGGGTCTCTCTGACCGCCGTTCTCGTCATCTTCGCGATGGCGAACTGGCAGGTCGTAACGGTCACGATCTGGCCGGGCTGGGAAGCGGAGACCAAACTTCCGGTGGTCATCTTCGCCTCGTTCCTGATCGGCAGTGTGCCGATGTGGATCGCGCTGCGTACGACACGCTGGTCGCTGAAGCGCCGCCTCGACGCCAGCGAGCGGCAGGCGGCCGACCTGCGCGCACTCGCCAACCGTCCGGCAACGCCCGCCCCGTCGACCGCGCCGGTGAACGATATTCCGCCCGCCCCCAGCGATCTCTTCTCGACGGACAAGCCATGAGCCCCATCTATCTCGCCATCGACACGACGCACCTCGACGCCGCGCTGACGCTGGCGCAGAGGGTGCGGCACCACGTTGGCGGGCTGAAGCTGGGGCTCGAATTCTTCTGCGCCAACGGCCATCACGGCGTGCATGAAATGGCGAAGCTCGGGCTCCCGATCTTCCTCGACCTCAAGCTGCACGACATCCCAAACACCGTGGCAAAGGCGATCCAGGCGCTGCGCCCGCTCGAACCCGCGGTGCTGACCGTTCACGCCGCGGGCGGGCGGGCGATGCTCGAAGAGGCGAAGGCGGTGGCCGGCGCCCATACAAAGGTCGTCGCCGTCACCGTGCTCACCAGCCTCGACGCGCCCGATCTCGACGACATCGGTGTTGGCGGCACCCCGCACGACCAGGTCGTCCGCCTCGCCGCGCTCGCGCGCGAAGCCGGGCTCGACGGCATCGTCTGCTCGGGCCAGGAAGTGAAGGCCGCGCGCAAGGCGTGGCCCGGCGGCTATTTCGTCGTCCCCGGCGTCCGCCCCGCAAACGGCAAGGCCAGTGACCAGAAACGCATCGTGACGCCGGCGCAGGCGATGTCGGACGGCGCCTCGATCCTCGTCGTCGGCCGCCCGATCAGCCAGTCCCAAGACCCCGACCTCGCGGCGCGCGAGATCGAAGCGACGCTTTAAAGGGCAGGCCTCAGTTCATGATCAGCGCTTGCGACTGGATATTATAGCCGACAAGCATCGGTCCCTTCGGCGACGATTTGAAGGTGAAGGTTTCGATCGCGTCGCCCTTGGCATATTTGGTTTGCATGTTGAGCACCGTCAGCGTCGCGCCGTTTCCATAATTGACTCGCCATCCCTGCTGGGTCGATTTCCCCGCTTTGCCGAGTTTGCGCTGAACGACCCCCAGAAACTCCTCGAACTCCACGATATCCGCGGAGCTCTGCATTTCATCGGCCGATCCGAAATAGATGTCGTCAAACTTGCCCGCGTTCGCGGACGCGTGAAACGCGGCGACGGCCTTTTCCGACGCGGCAAGCTCCGCGGTGGCATTTGCCGGGTTACACGCGGCAAGACAAAGGCATGATAAAGCCAGCAATATTCGGTACATCGCACTCTCCCCCTTGAGCGGAGCCTAGCATAGTGGCCGGGACTGCCAATATGCTCGACATCGACGGTTGCCTCGACGCCGATTGACGAGCAATAGAGCGACCATGCCTCCTCTCGTCAAAATCTGCGGGCTGTCGACGCCCGAAACGGTCGACGCCGCCATCCGGCACGGCGCGACCCATATCGGCCTGGTCCATTACGAGCCGAGCCCGCGTCACATCGACCTCAAGACCGCGGCCGAGCTGCGCAAGCGCGCGGGGCCGCACGTCAAGGTGGCGCTGCTGCTCGTCAACGCCTCGCAGCAGTTGACCGGCGATGCGCTCGGCATGGTGCGGCCCGATATCATCCAGTTTCACGGCAGCGAGACGCCCGAATGGCTTGCCGTCGTGAAGCGGCTCGCGCCGGCGGAAATCTGGAAGGCGGTCGGGCTGAAGGATTCCGAGACGCTGGTGCGGATGCAGAAATATAGCGGGGTCGCCGATCGCATCCTGTTCGACGCCCCCGCGGCCGCCCTGCCCGGCGGGACGGGCACGCGGTTCGACTGGTCGCTGCTCAAAAACCATCGCCACACGATGGACTGGGGCATCGCCGGCGGTCTCACTCCCGCCAATGTCGGCGAAGCGATCGCGGCAACCGGCGCGCCGCTCGTCGATGTCTCGTCGGGCGTCGAAAGCGCGCCGGGCGTCAAGGATGTGGACAAGATCGCGGCTTTCCTTAAAGCGGCGGGTCGATGACCAAGCTACCCAACAGCCTCCGCACCCAGCCCGACGAACGCGGCCATTTCGGCCAGTTCGGCGGCCGTTATGTCGCCGAAACCTTGATGCCGCTGATCCTCGATCTCGAACGCCACTATCGCGCGGCGCAGCAGGACAACGCGTTCAAGGCCGAGTTCGACGATCTGCTCAAAAACTATGTCGGCCGCCCGAGCCCGCTGTGGTTCGCGCAGCGGCTGACCGAGCACCTCGGCGGGGCGAAGATTTACCTCAAGCGCGAGGATCTCAACCACACCGGCGCGCACAAGATCAATAATTGCATCGGCCAGATCCTGCTCGCCAAGCGGATGGGCAAGACCAAGATCATCGCCGAAACCGGCGCGGGTCAGCACGGCGTCGCGACCGCGACCGTCGCCGCGCTCTTCGGCCTGCCGTGCACCATCTTCATGGGCGCGGTCGACGTCGCGCGGCAGCAGCCCAATGTGTTCCGCATGAAGCTGCTCGGCGCCGAAGTCGTCGCGGTCGAGAGCGGCGCGAAGACGCTGAAGGACGCGATGAACGAGGCACTGCGCCACTGGGTCGCGAACGTCCACGACACCTTCTACATCATCGGCACTGTCGCCGGCCCGCACCCCTACCCCGAACTCGTCCGCGATTTCCAGGCGGTGATCGGCGACGAGGCGCGCGCGCAGATCCTCGAAGCCGAAGGCCGCCTCCCCGACATGCTGATCGCCCCGGTCGGCGGCGGATCGAACGCTATCGGGCTGTTCCATCCCTTCCTCGACGACGAAGGTGTCGAGATCGTCGGCGTCGAAGCCGCGGGCGAAGGCCTCGACGGCAAGCACGCCGCGAGCCTCGCGGGCGGCCGCCCCGGCATCCTCCACGGCAACAAGACCTATCTGTTGCAGGACGAGGACGGCCAGATCACCGAGGCGCACAGTATCTCGGCTGGCCTCGACTATCCGGGCATCGGGCCCGAGCATAGCTGGCTCCACGAGATCGGCCGCGTCCGCTACGAACCCGTCACCGACGCCGAGGCGCTCGCGAGCTTTCAGAAGCTGACGAAGCTGGAAGGCATCATCCCCGCGCTCGAAAGCGCACACGCGATCGCCGCCGCCGAACGCATCGCCCCGACGCTGGGCAAGGACAAGATCATCATCGTCAATTGCTCGGGCCGGGGGGATAAGGACATCTTTACGGTGGCCGATGCGCTGGGGGTGAAGCTGTGAGCCGCTTCGCAACCACCTTCGACAAGCCGCGCCCCGCGCTCGTCGCCTTCATCACCGGCGGCGACGGCGACACCGCCGCGAACCTCGACGCACTCGTCACGGGGGGAGCCGATGTGATCGAGCTCGGCATGCCGTTCACCGATCCGATGGCCGACGGCCCGGCGATCCAGGCCGCGAACCTGCGCAGCCTTGCCAAGGGCACGACGACCGCCGACCTGTTCGCGATCGCATCAGCGTTTCGCCAACGCCACCCCGACACCCCGCTCGTCCTGATGGGCTATGCCAATCCGATGACGATCCGCAGCCCCGAATGGTTCGCCGCCGAATGCGCGAAGGCCGGGGTCGACGGCGTGATCTGCGTCGACATTCCGTCCGAGGAGGACGCCGAACTCGGCCCCGCGCTCCGCGCTGCCGGCGTCGACCTGATCCGCCTCGCCACGCCGACGACCGACGCCGCGCGCCTGCCCGACGTGCTGAACGGCGCGGGTGGTTTCCTCTATTATGTCTCGGTCGCCGGGATCACCGGCTTGCAGCAGGCCGCGCAGGCGAGCATCGAGGATGCCGTGACGCGCCTCAAGGCCGCGACCGACCTGCCCGTCGCGGTCGGCTTCGGCGTCCGCACCCCCGAACAGGCCGCACAGATCGCGCGCGTCGCCGACGGCGTCGTCGTCGGATCGGCCTTTATCGACATCATTGCCGAACATGGCGACGCGGCGGCGGCGCATGTCGAGGCTTTCACCCGCACCCTCGCCGATGCTATCCATAGCGCCAAGGAGATCGCCGCATGAGTTGGCTCGACCGCGTCCGCAACGCGCTGCCCTTCGGGGCGAAACGCGACACCGCCGACAATCTCTGGCACAAATGCCGCCAGTGCCAGCAGATGGTGTTCGTCAAGGAATGGCAGGACAATCTGAACGTCTGCCCGCGCTGCGACCATCACGACCGCATCGGCGCCAAGGAACGCTTCGCGCAGCTCTTCGACGGCGGCCTTCACGAGATGATCGCCGCCCCCGCGGCGCCCGAGGATCCGCTGAAGTTCCGCGACACCAAGAAATATGTCGACCGCATCAAGGCGGCGCGCGCGCAGACTGGCGACCGCGACGCCTATCAGAATGCGTTTGGGCGCATCTCGGGCAAGGGTGCGGTCATCGGCGTGCAGGACTTCGCCTTCATGGGCGGTTCGATGGGCGTTGCCGTCGGCGAGGCGTTCGTTGCGGGCGTCGAGGATGCGATCCGCCGCGGCGTCCCCTATATTGCGATCACCGCCGCGGGCGGCGCGCGGATGCAGGAAGGCACGCTGTCGCTGATGCAGATGCCGCGCGCCACGGTGGCGCTTGCCCGCCTGCGCCGCGCCGGCCTCCCTTACGTCGTGCTGCTCACCGACCCGACGACCGGCGGCGTCACCGCGAGCTATGCGATGCTCGGCGATATCCAGATCAGCGAGCCCAAGGCGCTGATCGGCTTCGCGGGCCAGCGCGTCATCGAGAATACGATCCGCGAAAAACTGCCCGAAGGGTTCCAGCGCGCCGAATATCTGCTCGATCACGGGATGATCGACATGGTCGTGCACCGCAAGGATCTGCCCGAAACGCTGGGCCGCCTGATCGGCTATCTCGCGCCCGAGAAGGCGGCCTGAGCGGACCGTCGACGGAACGCGAACTCTCTTTCTCGTCACCCCGGACTTGATCCGGGGCCTGCCTTTCTTGAAGGAAAAGGCGGGTGCCGGGTCAAGCCCGGCATGACGGATGATGGGGAGGTTGCTTTCCTCTAATCGAGCTACAGCCATGTCCGACCACGCCCACAGCTCCGACCACGCCGTCCAAACGCAGCTCGATCGCCTCGCCGCGCTGTCGCCGGGGCGCGACATTCTCGGGCTCGAACGCATCGCCGAGCTTTGCGCGCGCCTCGGCAATCCGCAGCTCCAGCTTCCGCGTACCTTTCACGTCGCGGGCACCAACGGCAAGGGATCGACCTGCGCCTATCTCCGCGCGATCCTCGAAGCGCAGGGGCGCCGCGTCCACGCCTATACCAGCCCGCACCTCGTTCGCTTCAACGAGCGCATCCGCCTTGCGGGCACGCTGATCGACGACGCGCTGCTCGCCGCATTGCTCGAAGAGGTGCTCGATGAAGCCGCGGACTTGCAAGCGAGTTTCTTCGAAGTCACCACCGCCGCCGCCATCCTCGCCTTTGCGCGCATCCCCGCCGACGATTGCATCATCGAGGTCGGCCTCGGCGGCCGCCTCGACGCGACGAACATCATCCCGCCCCCCGCGGCCTGCGGCATCGCTTCGCTCGGCATCGATCACGAAGCCTTCCTGCTCGCGCCCGAAGCCGGAACACCCGTCGAACCGGCGATGCGCATCGCATGGGAAAAGGCGGGGATCATCAAACCCGACACACCCGTCGCGACGCTCGCCTATCCGCCGCACGTGCGCGACACCATCGCCGCCAAGGTCGCCGATGTCGGCGCCACGCTGTTTCCGGAGGGCGATGGCTGGGCGGTCGAAGCCGAGGGCGATGCGTTTCGCTGGACCTCGAAACTGGGCTCGGTCGCGCCGCTGCTACGTCCACGCATGGCCGGGGCGCACCAGATGCGCAACGCCGGGCTTGCCATTGCGATGCTGCGCCTTGCTCCCGATCCGCAGCCTACCGACGACGCGATCGCGAGCGGCGTCGCAAATGCCTTCTGGCCGGCTCGCATGCAGCGCCTCGGCGCGGGACCGCTCGCCGACCTGCTGCCCGACAGCGCCGAGATTTGGCTCGATGGCGCCCATAATGTCGATGCGGGTTTCGCGCTCGCGCGGCAATTTGCAGGCGAACCGCGGCGCATCCACCTCGTCACCGGAATGCTCGCGAACAAGGATCCCGCCGCGATTATCGCACCGCTTGCCGGTCGCCTTGCCAGTCTGATCGTCGTCCCGGTACCGGGGCACGCGCATCATGGTGCCGCCGCCTTCGGGCCCGATGCGAAAACCGCCGTTTCGGTCGGTGACGCGCTTCGCGAACTCGACGTAGACCCTGCGCGCGAAATCGTGCTGATCGCGGGCTCGCTCTACCTCGCCGGCGAAGTGCTCAGCGCGAACCGGGAACTGCCGGAATAGGCTTGTCCTCTTCGGGGTGCGCGATCTCGTGCCCGTCATCCTCGGTGCTCGGCTGGCGCACGGTCTGCACGACGAAGCCCTTTTTCCAGAGAATCCAGAGCAGCAGCATTCCGGGAACCGCGATGGCAACCGTGAACAGCCAGAAACCGACCCAGCCGAGGCCTTCTGCGATATAGCCGCCCGGCGCCGCGAGCCACGTACGCCCCACCGCGGCGAAGGACGACAACAACGCGAACTGCGTTGCGGTATAGGCGAGGCTCGACAGGCCCGAAAGATAGGTGACGAACACCGTCAGTCCGATGCCGCTCGTAAAATTCTCTGTCCCCACTGCGATCGCAAGCATCAGCGGCGAATGGCCGACCGACGCGAGCACGGCGAACAGCAGGTTGCTGAACATCATCAACAGGCCCGAAACCAGCAGCGCGCGCCCCATGCCGAGCCACGCGATAAAGGGCGCGCCGCAGGCCGATCCGACGATCAGCGCGACGAAACCGACGCCCTTGTTGATCGCGACGAATTCGGTGTCGGTGAACCCCAACTCGACGATCATCGGATTGAGCATGCCCTGCCCCATCGCGTCGCCGACCTTGTAGACGAGGACAAACAGCAGGATCAGCACCGCCCCATGGCGCGTGAAAAATTCGCGGAAAGGATTGACCACCGTCTCGCGCAACCACGCGCCGAAACTTTGGCCCGCGGCTCGCGCGCGGCTGGGATCAAAGCGTCCGGGCCCCGCATAGAGCGCACCGAGCAATGCGGGCAGGATTGCCAGCCCCGTAAAGCCATAGGCGGCCGCCCAGCCGAGATTGAAGCCTTCCGGCGAAGCCAGCGCGATCGTCCCGACGCCCGCGATCAGATTGCCGGTGCGATATCCGAACTGGTTCATCGCGGTGCCGTGCGGCAATTCGGCCTCGCTCAATATCTCGATGCGATAGGCGTCGATGACGATGTCCTGCGTCGCTGACAGGAACGCGACAACGATCGCCCATAGCGCGAAGGGCGCGAGATTGTCGTTCGTCGGATTGCTTGTGCCCAATTGCCAGATCGCGACGACCAGCAACGCCTGAATGAAGAACAGCCAGCCGCGCCGCTGGCCGAATGTTTTCGTCAAGAAGGGCAAGGGCAGCCGGTCGATGAGCGGCGCCCACAGGAATTTGAGCGTATAAGGGGTCGTGAGCCCGATCGCGAAGCCGATCGTCGATTTCTCGATCCCGACCTTCGACAGCCAGAAGGTCATCGTGCCGAGCAGCAGGGTCAGCGGGAAACCGCTCGAAATGCCGAGCAGGAAGGCGACAATCGGCATCGGTTTGCGATAGGGCGCGAAGCTCGGGATCACGAACGCCAGGCCGATAACGAGCGCGATCACGAGAACCAGTACCAAAGAATCGAGCCCAAGCTGCATCGCGAACCTCCCCATATCCGCTCATGCGGACCCTCGGAGGTGAAAGGCCTAAAGCCTTGGCCTCAAATTGGAAGCGGCTAAATGGCGGATCGACCGCGCCAACGCTCGACCGGTCGTGTCAAGCAGCTTCGGGTCGCCAGAAGGTCGTCAGCCCGCTCACCTTGCGCGGCGCCTCATTCTTGCAGATCATCATTTCGAGCGCCTTCAGCGCCGCGACGAGCGCGGACGCGCTGTGCGGTTTGCCGAGGCAGGCGAGCGCGATCTCGCTGGCGTCGGCGGGGCACTGGCCCGTCACCAGCAGCACCGCGATCCCGCGATCACGCGCCAGCCGCGCGACTTCGCGCCCGTTCATGTGGCCCGCAAGCCCCAGGTCGAGCACCAGCGCGTCGACCGGTTCGGCCGCCATTACCGCCACCGCCGCCTCGCCCGAATCGACGGTTGCGACAACCTGGTACCCGCCGTGTTTCAGCGTATGCTCATTGTCGAAAGCGGTCAGCGGATCATCCTCGATGATCAACAACCGCTTGATGCAGGTCGGGCGGGACGCGAAGAGCATGTTTACTCCCTTTGACGCTGCCATGACTCGCTCTGCGCCGTCCCGCAAGATCGCTTCTGCTTGCCATCGACGAAGCGGGTCTTTTCCGGCTATGAGCGTGATCACGACGCAACACTCTCCCCTGAAAACGACAAGAAAGCCGCATCCGTTCCGATGACGACCCGCCGTCCGCCCCGCTCGACGTCTCGCCCCGCCGCAGACCGCCCCCCCGCAGGCCGCGACGCCCCGAAAGGCCGCCGCGCCGCACGCGGTGCCGTATCGGCGCTCAAGACCAAACCCGCCGAAGAGCGCGAGGATGGGCCGCAGCGCATCGCCAAGCTGCTCGCGCGCGCCGGCGTCGGCTCGCGCCGCGACGTCGAACGGATGATCGAGGAAGGGCGGATCGCGCTGAACGGCGAGGTCGTGGCGCAGCCCGCGCCGCTCCTGTCGTCGCTCGACGGCCTGACGGTCGACGGCAATCCGGTCGCCAAGCCCGTATCGACGCGCCTCTATCGCTTCCACAAGCCCGCCGGCTGCCTCACCGCCGCGCGCGATCCCAAGGGGCGCAAGACGATCTACGACCTCTTGCCCAAGGGGCTGCCGCGCCTGATGCCCGTCGGCCGCCTTGACTATAATACCGAAGGGCTGCTGCTGCTCACCAACGACGGCGAATTCAAGCGCCAGCTCGAATTGCCCGCGAGCGGGGTCGAGCGCACCTATCGCGCGCGCGCCTTTGGCGACATCAGCCAGGCGCAGCTCGAGGAGCTGGCGATGGGGATCGAGATCGACGGCGTGCGCTACGGCAGGATCGACGCCAATCTCGAACGCCGCACGGGGCGCAACCAGTGGGTCGAAATGACGCTCACCGAGGGCAAGAACCGTGAAGTCCGCAAGGTGCTCGAACATTTCGGATTGCAGGTCAGCCGCCTGATCCGCACCCGCTATGGCGAATTCACCCTCGCCGGGCTCGACATGGGCGCGGTCGACGTCGTGCCGCGCGACGAACTCTTCAAATTCCGCCGGCGTCTGAGCTGATGCGTGTCATTTCGGGCGAATGGCGCGGCCGCAAGTTGCTCGCGCCGAAGAACGACGCCACGCGTCCCACCGCCGCCCGCACGCGCGAAACACTCTTTTCGATGCTCGCGAGCCGTCTCGGCAGCTTCGAGGGGCTCTATGTCGCCGACCTCTTCGCGGGGTCGGGCGCGCTCGGGATCGAGGCGCTGTCGCGCGGCGCCGAGCAATGCCTGTTCGCCGAGCAGGATCGTGACGCGCTCGACGCGCTGCGCAAGAATCTGGGAGCGCTTGGCGCTACTCCGCGCGCGGACATTCGCGCAGGATCGGTCCTGGCGCTTGGTCCGGCAAGGCGCACCTACGACCTGCTGATGCTCGACGCGCCCTATGACACGGGGGCAGGCAGTGTCGCACTCGACAAGCTGGGCCGCCTCGGCTGGATCGGCCCCGACAGCTGGATCTCGGTCGAGACGGCGCATAACGAGAATGTGGACGTCGCCGGCTTCGAAATCGACGCCGAGCGTAAGGTCGGCAAGGCGAAGCTGACGCTGCTTGTCCGGGCGGGCGGGCTTTGACCGCAAGAAGCGGGACGGTGCGCTCCCCGGTTCGCGGCTAGGGCCGCACCATGACCGCACCGATCAACCTCCGCATGGGCGCCGCCGAATGGGGCATGTTGATCCTCCTTTCGGTGCTCTGGGGCGGTTCCTTCTTCTTTCTCGGGGTCGCGCTGCGCGAGGTGCCGCCCTTCACCCTCGTCCTCGCCCGCCTCGGCCTCTCGTCGTTGCTCATGCTGGGTTTCATGGCCGCGACGCGTCGCGCGATGCCGCGCCGCGCCGGGCTATGGCCCGCGCTTTTTCTTCTGGCGCTGCTCAACACCGCGCTCCCCTTTTCGCTTTTCGCCTATGCGCAGACCCAGATCGCCAGCGGCCTCGCCTCGATCCTTAACGCGACCACGCCGCTCTGGGGCGTGATCGTCGCGCACCTCTTCACGTCCGACGAAAAGGCCACGCCCGCGAAGCTCGCCGGGGTCTGCGCGGGCCTTGCCGGGGTCGCTGTGATGATCGGCGGCGCCGCGCTATCGGGGATCGGCACCAACTTGTCCGCGCAATTGGCGTGCCTCGGCGCAACGCTGTGCTACGCGCTCGCCGGCGTCTATGGCCGCCGTTTCCGTACGTGGGGCGTCGGCCCGCTCGACGTCGCGACCGGGCAGCTGATCGCGGGAACGTTGCTTATCCTGCCCGTCGCGCTGTTCGTCGACGCGCCCTGGCGGCTCGCGCTCCCGGGAACGACTACGTTGCTCGCGATCGGCGGGCTCGCGCTGTTTTCGACGACGGTCGCCTATTTCCTCTATTTCAGCCTGATCGCGCGCGCCGGCGCGACCAACACGCTGCTCGTGACGTTGCTCATTCCGGTCACCGCGATCCTGCTCGGCACGCTGCTGCTGGACGAAGTGTTGTTGCCGCGGCACTGGGTCGGCATGGCGCTGATCGCTGCCGGGCTGGTTGCGATCGACGGCCGCCTCGTCGACCGTTTTTGGCTCAAGCGGCTTCGGGCCTGAGCATCCGCGCGCGGACCATCAACAGACCGATCCAGCTGACGACGCCGGCGAGCGCCAGATAGAATCCGACCGTCGCCGTCCCTCCGCGTTCGGCCAGCGCCTGCGCGATGATCGGCGCCATCGCGCCGCCTAGGATGCCGCCCGCGTTGAACGTCACCGATGCCCCGGTGTAGCGAACCTGGACGGGGAACAGCCCGGTCAGCCAGCTGCCGAGCGGGCCATAGACCAGACCCATCACGAACAGCGCGCTCGCCAGCCCGAGGAAGATCAGCGGCCAGCTTTCCGAGGCGAGCGACGGCCCGAACAGGAAACCGATCAGGATCGTCGCGCCGCAGCCCCAGGTCAGCACGCGCTGCGCGCTCGACGCGTCGCTCCAATAGCCCGCGACGATGATCCCGGCGGCCATGAACAGGATCGCGCCGAGCTGGATGAGCAGGAATTGTTCCTTCGGATAGCCGAGCGTCGCTGTCCCGTGCGCAAGCGCGAAACTGGTCGCGAGATAGAAGATCGCGAAACAGGCGACGACGGCGAAGGTCCCCGCGAGCGTCGCGACCAGATGGTGCCGGAACAATTCGCCGAGCGGCACCGCGACCGGAGCCTCCTTGGCAATGGCTTGGGCGAAGTCGGGCGTCTCGCCGATCTTCAATCGCACCCACAGCCCCAGCCCGACGAGCACCGCCGACAGCAGGAACGGAATGCGCCAACCCCATGCCGCAAAATCGGTGTCGCTCAAACCGAGCCCGAGCAGCAGGAACAGGCCGTTCGCGGCGATGAAGCCGACCGGCGCGCCCAATTGCGGAAACATGCCGAAGCGCGATTTCCAGCCCGGCGGCGCATTCTCGACCGCGAGCAGCGCCGCCCCGCCCCATTCGCCGCCGAGCCCGAAGCCCTGCCCGAAGCGCAGGATGCACAGCAGCAGCGGCGCGACCCAGCCGACCATCGCATAAGTCGGGAGAAAAGCGATCAGCAGGGTCGAGGCACCCATCAGCATCAGCGAGGCGACGAGGGTCGACTTGCGCCCGATACGGTCTCCATAATGGCCGAAGACGATCGCGCCGACGGGCCGCGCGAAAAAGGCGAGCCCGAAGGTCATGAAGCTGTACATCAGCTGCGCCGACGCCGAACTCTCGGGAAAGAAGAGCGGCCCGAACACCAGCGCGGCGGCGGTGCCATAGATATAGAAATCATAGAATTCGACCGCGGTGCCGACGAGGCTCGCGGTCAGGATGCGCCGATGCTGCCGATAGGGTGCCAATTCCACAGGCAACGCCCTCCCCCTTGGTGATGGCGACGCTTTGGACGCGCGTTCGGTCGGGCGCAAGCATGAATGCGAAGCGTCAGCGTCCCCCGGCGGCGAGCTGCGCGCGCAGACGCAGCAACTCGCGCTCGGGCACCGGCGACAGCGACGCCGCGGGCTTGCCCTTGCGCAGTCGTTCGCGATCCTTTTCCGACGGTTCGACGCGGCGCACACGCACCGGCGCATGGCCCTGCGCCTTCATTCCAAGCTGTTCGGCCGCGCCGCGCGACAGGTCGATGACCCGCCCGCGCGCGAACGGGCCGCGGTCGTTGACGCGGACGATAATCCGACGCCCGGTATCGAGCGCGGTGACCTCGACATAGGTCGGCAGCGGCAACGTCGTGTGCGCGGCGGTGACCCAGCCCGGACGGAATTTCTCGCCATTCGCGGTGCGGTTCCCCGACTCGCTGCCGTACCAGCTCGCATAGCCGAGCGCGTCATAAGCCGGCGCGGCGGCGGGCACATAGGTCGCGCCGCGGATCGTGTAGGCGGGCCCGATGCGAACGGGGCTGTCGGCTACAGGGCGGTAATTGCCGCCGGCACAGGCGGAGAGAGCGAGAACGGCCAAAGTCATTCCGGCGAATTGCATTGTCGAGCGTCGCTGCATCGCGCGACCGTAGAGGCCGGGAATGGGGATATAAAGTCCTTATGGGCGGCTTGGGGGTGGGAAGCTGCCCTTGCTTCCTCCAGCTTCGTCATCCCGGGCTTGACCCGAGACCCGCCTTTTCTTCCGGACGACGGCGGAAAGGCAAGGCAGGCCCCGGGTCAAGCCCGGGGTGACGAATTAGGAGACGTCCGCTACCGGCCGATAAGCAGATGTTCCATTCGCCAAACATCCCCTCGGCCACTACATCCACGACCATGACCGATTTGCACTTCCAACGACCCGGCATCATCGGCACGGGCCGGGTCGCGCAGGCGCTGGCGCTTGCGCTGAGACGCCATTCGAGCGCACCGCCAATGCTATGGGGCCGCTCGCCGGAAAGCGCACGCAGCGCAGCGGAGGGGGTCGGCACCGTCGCGGAGTCGGACCTCGATCGCCTGATCGCCGAATGCGACGTCATCGCGATCGCGGTCGCCGACGACGCCCTCACCGATGTCGTGTCCCGCATCGCGGCCGCGTTGCCGGCGGGGCCCTCCCCCTTCATCTTTCACGTCAGCGGACGCAGCGGCGCGGCGGCGCTCGAACCGCTCGGCAAGACCGGTGCGATGGTCGCCGCGATCCATCCGGCGATGACCTTTACCGGCGATCCCGAAAGCGAGGTCGGTCGTATGGCGGGGGCGCGGTTCGCGATCACGGCGGGGAACGACGAGGCCATCGAACGCGCGCGGCAGATCGTCGCATCGTTCGGCGGGGTCGCGGTCGAAATCGCCGAGGAACGGCGCGCGCTCTATCATGCCGCACTCTGCCACGCGTCGAACCATCTCGTCACGCTGATAAGCGGCGCGGCACACGGGCTGGAGCGCACCGGGGTCGACGATCCGGCGGCATTGCTCGCGCCGCTCGTCCGCGCCGCCCTCGAAAACAGCCTCGCGCACGGTTTTGCGGGATTGTCGGGCCCGCTTTTGCGCGGCGATGCGCAGACGATCGGCGGCCATCTCGAAACGCTCGCGATGTTCAGCCCCGATCTCCTCCCCGCCTACAGCGCTATGGCGCGCGCGACGCTCGACGAGCTCAAGCGCCACGAAACCACGCCCTCCAACCGCCTCGCCGCACTGGACAGCCTGCTCGCTGTTCCCTAATCGTTCGCGCGTGAACATGTCTCCCATCTCGACGCCTGACCTGACCCGCCCCGACCCGTCGGACCCGCCCTATCTGCAGGGCCTCAACGGTCCGCAGCGGCAAGCGGTTCTGACCACCGAAGGCCCGGTGCTGATGCTCGCGGGCGCCGGCACCGGCAAGACCGCGGCGCTCACCGCGCGTCTCGCGCACATCATCGCGACGCGCCGCGCCTGGCCATCCGAAATCCTCGCCGTCACCTTCACCAACAAGGCGGCGCGCGAAATGCGCGAGCGCATCGGGCGGATGATCGGCGACGCGGTCGAGGGCATGCCGTGGCTCGGCACCTTCCACAGCATCTGCGCGAAGATGCTCCGTCGCCACGCCGAACTCGTCGGGTTGCAGAGCAATTTCACCATCCTCGACACCGACGACCAACTCCGCGTGCTCAAGCAGCTGATTCAGGCCGACGGGCTCGACGAGAAGCGCTGGCCCGCGCGCCAGCTCGCGGGGCTCATCGACAAGTGGAAGAACCGCGGACTCACTCCCGCCGACCTCGATGCCGCCGACAAGGAAGCCTATGCCGACGGCAAGGGCCAGCATTTCTATGCGCTCTATCAGGCGCGGCTGAAGACGCTCAACGCCTGCGATTTCGGCGATCTGTTGCTTCACATGCTCGTGATATTGAAGACGCATCGCGACGTGCTCGAACAATATCAGCAGCGCTTCAAATATATCCTCGTCGACGAATATCAGGACACCAATGCCAGCCAATATCTCTGGTTGCGGCTGCTTGCGCAAGCGCGCAAGAATATCTGTGTCGTCGGTGACGACGACCAGTCAGTTTACAGCTGGCGTGGCGCCGAAGTCGCGAATATCCTGCGCTTCGACAAGGATTTCCCGGGCGCGACGGTAATCCGGCTCGAACAGAATTACCGCTCGACGCCGCAGATTCTCGCCGCCGCATCGGCGCTGATCGCGCAGAATTCGGGCCGGCTCGGCAAGACGCTCTGGACCGAACTCGAACCCGGCGACAAACTGCGTGTCGTCGGGGTGTGGGACGGGCCCGAGGAAGCGCGGCGGATCGGCGAGGAGCTCGAAAGCCTCCAGCGCCAGCGCGTGTCGCTCGACCGCGCCGCGATCCTCGTCCGTGCGCAGTTCCAGACGCGCGAGTTCGAGGACCGCTTCATCGCGATCGGCATGCCGTACCGCATCGTCGGCGGCTTCCGCTTTTATGAGCGCGCCGAAATCCGCGATGCGCTCGCCTATCTTCGCCTCGTCCAGTCGTCGGCCGACGATCTGGCTTTCGAACGCATCGTCAACGTCCCGAAGCGCGGGCTCGGCGACAAGGCGCTGCAACGCATCCACCAGTTCGCGCGGGCCGAGCAAGCGCCGCTGTTCCACGCCGCGTCGCGCATCACCGAGACCGACGAGTTGACGCCGCAGGCGCGCCGCCAGCTCGTCAATTTCGTCGCGCAGATGCGCGGCTGGCAGGGCAAGGCGAACGAACTGTCGCACCCCGAGCTCACCCAGCTCATCCTCGACGAATCGGGCTATACCGCGATGCTGCAAGCCGACCGTAGCGTCGAGGCCGCAGGGCGGCTCGAAAACCTCTCCGAACTCGTCCGCGCGATGGAAGAATATGAAACGCTCGAGGAATTTCTCGAGCATGTCAGCCTCGTCATGGACCGCGACAATGACGACCAGACCGAGACGGTGACGATCATGACGATCCACGCCGCGAAGGGACTCGAATTCGACCATGTCTTCCTCGCAGGCTGGGAGGATGGCGTCTTCCCGTCGCAGCGGTCGATGGACGAAGGCGGCACCGCGAGCCTCGAGGAAGAGCGCCGGCTAGCCTATGTCGCGATCACCCGCGCGCGCCAGCGCGCGAGCATCTATCACGCCGCCAACCGGCGCATCTATGGCCAGTGGATGAGCAGCATCCCCAGCCGCTTCATCGGTGAAATCCCGCCCGAGCATGTCGACAGCGAAAACAGCTTCGGCGGCGGCCAGAGCCTGTGGCGCGCCAACTGGTCGGCGCAGGGCGACCCCTTCGCGCATGTCGCCGAGCGCCAGCCCGCGCGCACGATGACGCGCGGTCCGGCGTGGCAGCGCGCGCTCGCATCGTCGTCGACCGTCACGCGGGCCCCGGCCCCCAGTGAGAAAGGCCCCGCGGCATCGGTCGGCGCCAAACCGCGCGCCGACCTCGCGATCGGGATCCGCGTTTTTCACGAAAAGTTCGGTTACGGCGAAATCATCGATATCGACGGCAACAAGCTCGAAGTCGAATTCGACCAAGCGGGCAGCAAACGGGTGCTCGACAGCTTCGTCAAGCTCGCCTGACCTATATTGTCTACTCAATTAATTATGATATGAAATCACATGCGACACGAGTCGCTTGTTGGGAGAGACTTCATGAAAACCAAGCTCTTAGCGGGCGCGATGGCGCTCGCCCTGGTCGGCTGTTCGGAAAAACCCGCCGAAGCCGTTAGAGAAGCACCTGCTTATGACATGGCGCCGGTCGATGCCTCCGAAACGGTGTCGACGCAGTCGATTCCAGCGCCATCAGCGATGCGGCCGCCCAACGTCGCGGTCACCTCGGCGCCCGGGGTCGCGTTCAACTATGCCTACGCCTTCCGGCTCGACGACAATCGCATCGCCAAGGTGCAGGAGGAACATGCCGCGGCGTGCGAGGCGCTCGGCACGACGCGTTGCCGGATCACCGGCATGACCTATCGCCTCGTCCGCGAGAATGAGGTCGAGGCGCAATTGCTGTTCAAGCTCGATCCCGCAATCGCGCGCAAGTTCGGGCGCGACGCGCTTTCGAGCGTCGAAAAGGCCGAAGGCGTGCTCGCCGAGGCGCGGATCAGCGGCGAGGACGTCGGAACGCAGATCAGCGACTCGCAGCGGCGCAGCGCCGATATCGGTGCCGAAATCGCCCGGCTGGAGGCGCGGCTGAGGCAAGGCGGCCTCGGCGACCGCGAGCGCACCGAACTCCAGCAACAAATTTCGGCGATGCGGAGACAGCTCGATGGCGAGCGCGATAACCGCCGCGCAGGAGAGGCGATGCTCGCAACGACGCCGATGCAATTCGACTATATCGGTACCGGCGGCTTGCCCGGCATCGGTTATGGCAATCCGTTCAGCGACGCGCTGAACATGCTGATCCGTAGCGGCAGTGTGATGCTGTCCTTCCTCCTCGTCGTCGGTGCGGCGATCCTGCCATGGGCCGCGCTCTCCCTGTTGCTGCTCGCACTTTGGCGGACCGCGCCGATGCGCTCGATCCGGAAATGGCTTCGCGGCGCCGCGAAATCATCCGTGACCTCGACGCCGCCGGCGAACTGAAGCCCGGTCGCGCGCTTGCAAAGGCCCGGCGCCCCGTTATGCCAAGGGCCATGACGGGGCAGATGACATGGCTGGATCAGGCGCGCGACGCGCACCGCAGCGGCGATGTTGCTGCCGAAACGGCAGCACTCGAGGCCGCAATCCGCGCCGACCGCGGCAATCTCCCGGCCTTGCTGGCGATGGCGGAGCTCAAGCGCCGCCTCGCCGACGACCGCGCGGCTGGCAGCTATTACCGCCTCGCGCTCGGCACTGCCGCGCAGGCCCGCAGCGTTCCGCCGGCGCTTCATCCCGGCCTTCAGCGCGCCGAGCAGTTCCTCGCCGACACCGACCGCGCCTTCGCCGACCATCTGCTCGGCCAACTGCGCGGCGCGGGGATCGACACAAAGAACGCCACGCCGCGCGTCGCAGAGGCGCTGCGGATGCTTGCCGGCGAGCAGCCGCTCTATGTGCAACAGCCGAACATGTTCTACTTCCCGGGCCTCGCCCAGCGCCCCTTTTTCGAGCGGTCCGATTTCGACTGGGCGAAAGCGGTCGAGGCCGCGACCGACGCGATCCGCGCCGAGCTGCTGGCGATGGTCGATGGCGCCTCCGATCCGTTCGGCCCCTATGTCACCGCCGCCCCCGGTCGGCCGCCGCCGAACAACCCGCTGCTCGACAAACCCGACTGGGGCGCGGCCTGGCTCTGGAAGGACGGCGCCGTCGCCGACGGGATGGCGGCGCTGTGCCCCGCGACCCTCGCCGCGCTGGAGCTCGTGCCGCGACCTATCATCCCGGGACGCGCGCCGATCGCGCTCTTTTCGCGTCTGACGCCCGGCACGCATATCCAGCCGCACCACGGCATGCTCAACACGCGCCTCATCTGCCACCTGCCGCTGATCGTTCCCGACGGTTGCGGGCTGCGCGTCGGCGCCGAAACGCGGAGCTGGCGCGAGGGCGAGCTTCTGATTTTCGACGACAGTTTCGAGCATGAGGCGTGGAACCGCGGGGCGAGCGACCGCACCATCCTGCTGTTCGAAATCTGGCGTCCCGATATCGACACCGACGAGCGCGAGCAATTGACGCGTATCTTCGCGGCGATCGACACATATGGCGAACAATAGACCAGGGAACAGGAAGACATGATCAATCCGGGAATGGATGCCGACATATACGACGCCTTCATCGAGCAGTTGCAACGCTATGTCCGCGAGCGGCTGATCCCCGCCGAAGACCAGCTCGAGGAACTCGGCCGCGTTCCCGACGATATTCTTGCCGAAATGCGCGACATGGGCCTGTTCGGCGTGACGATGCCCGAAGAATATGGCGGCGCGGGCATGAACGTCGGCCAATATGTCGGCTTCATCCGCGAACTGGCTTACGCCTCGCCCGCCTATCGTTCGATCGTGTCGATCAACATCGGCATGGTGTGCAAATCGCTCATCGGTTTCGGCACCGACCAGCAGAAGGCGCATTGGTTGCCCAAGCTCGCCGGCGGATCGATCGCGGCCTTCGGTTTGACCGAGCCCGACAGCGGCTCGGACAGCGCGGCGATGAAGACGCGCGCGGTGCGCGACGGCAACGGCTATGTGCTGAACGGCACCAAGCGTTACATCACCAATGCACCCTTCGCCGACGTCATCCTCGTCATGGCGCGCACCAACGTCGAGGCGCTGCCCAAGAACGCGCATGTCAGTGCCTTCCTCGTCCCGCGCGACGCGCCCGGCGTGTCAATTGGCAAGCCCGACGGCAAGATGGGCCAGGCGGGCTCGCAGATCGCCGACGTGATCCTCGAGGATGTCCATGTCGACGGCGATGCGCTGCTCGGCGGCGAGGAAGGGATTGGTTTTCGCGCCGCGATGCAGAGCCTCGACAACGGGCGCCTGTCGGTCGCGGCGGCGAGCGTCGGCTATGCCAAGCGCATGCTCGATTCCGGTCTTCAATATGCGATGGAGCGCAAGGCGTTTGGCGAGCCGATCGCCAATTTCCAGCTGATCCAGGCGATGCTCGCCGACAGCAAAGCCGAAATCTACGCCGCCGACTGCATGCTCAACGACGCTTGCGCGCGCGCCGATCGCGGCGAGAAGATATTGGTCGAAGCCGCGGCGACAAAGATGTTCGCCAGCGAAATTTGCGGCCGCGTCGCCGACCGTGTCGTCCAGATCCACGGCGGCGCCGGCTATCTCAAGGAATATCTGGCAGAACGCTTCTATCGCGACTGCCGCATTTACCGCATTTATGAAGGGACGACGCAGATTCAGCAGCTAGTGATCGCGAAGAATATGATTCGGGATTTCGCTGGCTAAAGCTGGCGCCAAGAAAACGGGAGGAAAGTCGCTGGTGGAGCCGAGGGGAATCGAACCCCTGACCTCTGCAGTGCGATTGCAGCGCTCTCCCATCTGAGCTACGGCCCCGCGACGGGCGGGGTCTTAACGGCACTGGCTGGCAGTGGCAACGGCTTTTCTGATCATGGCGGTTGTTCTGTGAAAATTTGAGGAATGGGGGGATTCCGATGGCCAAGGCATGGCATTTGACCAGTCGACCGCAAGGGCTGCCGACGCGCGACAATTTTGCGCTCCGCGACCTGCCCGACGCACCGCTCGAAAAGGATCAGCTTCGCGTCCGCAACCTCTGGCTGTCGGTCGACCCCTATATGCGCGGCCGCATGAACGACGCGAAAAGCTATGCGGCGAGCTTTCAGATCGACCAGCCGATGACCGGCGGCGCGATCGGCGAGGTGGTCGAAAGCCGGATGGAAGGTTTCGCGCCCGGCGACCTGATCCTTCACATGGGCGGCTGGCGCGACGGCGGCGTGATCGGGCTCGACATGATGCCGAACAAACTGCCCGCCGAGGCGCTGGCGGCGGGCATGACACCGCAGACCTTCCTGCACAATATGGGCCTGACGGGCGGCACGGCCTGGATCGGCCTGCTGCGCATCGCAAGCGCGAAGCCCGGCGACACGGTGTTCGTGTCGGCCGCCGCGGGCGCGGTGGGATCGGCGGTGGTCCAGATCGCCAAGGCGCGCGAAATGACGGTGATCGGCTCGGCGGGCGGCGCGGAAAAATGCGAATGGGTCCTCGACCTCGGCGCCGATGCCGTGATCGACTATAAGGCGGGGCCGGTGCTGCCGCAGCTTGCGGCCGCGCTCGAACGCCTCGGCAAGCCCGGGATCGACGTCTATTTCGACAATGTCGGCGGCGAGCATCTCGACGCCGCCTTTGCGGTCGCGAACGATTTCGCGCGCTTCGCAATCTGTGGCATGATCGACGTCTATAACGATGGAAAATCACAGGAAATGAAATATCTCATCCGCGCGATCCCGGCGCGGATCCGCATGGAAGGCTTCATCTACACCGACCAGTTCATCGAGTGCATGGAGGAATTCCATGCCGACATGGGCGGCCTGATCGCCAGCGGCGCGGTGACGATGCGCGAAACCGTGCATGACGGATTGGACGCGACGCCGGATGCGTTTCTGGGACTGTTCGCCGGCGCGAATATGGGGAAGATGCTGGTCCGGGTTTGAGCGGGATGGCAGCCCGTGGTTTGCCTCGCCCCATTTTCGCGGGATGATAGGCAGCATGTCTTTCGGACACTTCCTCATCCGGTCTTTACATGACGGCGCCATCACCGCAGTCGATGCGCACTCGGACCGTTCGTTCGCGCGGCACGCGCACGATGAATTCGGCGTCGGTTTGGTTACCGGCGGGGCGCAGCGCTCGTGGAGCGGACGCGGCGCGGTCGAGGCGGCCCGCGGCGAGCTGATCACGGTCAATCCCGGCGAAGTCCACGACGGCATGCCCGTCGGGGAGGAGCGGTCGTGGTCGATGCTCTATATCCAGGCGCCGCTGGTTTGCGAGATCATGACCGACCTGACCGACGGCCGGACGGCGAATCGCGAGCTTCACCACCCGGTCGTTGCCGACCGCGCACTGGCGCGGCGGTTCGTCCGGGCTCGGCGAGCTGCGCTTCGGGCCGACCCGGCGCGCGACCTGGACGAAGAACTGCTCGCACTCTTCGGCGGCCTGATCGGCACGCCGCCCCCGTCCGCGAGCGGGGTTGACCACCGGATCCTACGCATCCGCGAGGCGATCGACGACGATCCGGCAGCACAGCACGGCCTGCCCGCGATGGCCACGCAGGCGGGGCTCAGCCGCTTCCAGACGTTACGCGCCTTTTCGCGCCTGACCGGCCTGACCCCGCACGCTTATACCATGCAGAGGCGGCTCGATCTGGCGCGAAGGCTGATCCGACGCGAAATGCCCTTGGCCGAGGCCGCCATCGAAGCGGGCTTCGCCGATCAGAGCCATATGCACCGCGGATTCGTGGCGCGCTATGGCTACACGCCCGGCCAATATGCCCGCGCCCATCGCATCGGAGCTGCAATTTCATACAAGAGCGGCGCCATCTTCCTCCACTAGGACGGGCCTGTTCCCGTTTTTTGGAGGTCGAAGAGGATGGCAGAGCGAAATGGCGCAGCACTTAAGGTCGAGATGCGGGGCATCGTCCCGGCGGATTTCGGCGAGGTCCTTCGGATCATCAATTGCGCGGCCGAAGCCTATCGCGGCGTAATCCCTGCCGATCGCTGGCACGATCCCTATATGTCGGCGGAAGAACTGGCGTCCGAAATCGCGCACGGCGTTGTCTTCAGCGGCTGCGTCGTGGACGGCCGCCTGGTAGGTGTGATGGGCGTGCAGGAGCGCGGCAAGGTAGACCTGATCCGCCACGCCTATGTCCTGCCGGACTATCAGGGCAGCGGCATCGGCTCGCGGCTGCTCGGGCATCTTTGCGAGGCCAGTGACAAGCCTATACTGATCGGAACGTGGCAGGCGGCCGAATGGGCGATCCGATTTTACGAGCGCCACGGCTTCGTCCGTGTGTCGAAGGACGATGCGGCGGCGCTGCTACGCACCTTCTGGGATGTGCCAGCGCGGCAGGTGGAGACATCGATCGTCCTCGCCTCGCAGGTGCTTTCGCGTGGCGCCGTCGATGAACTGATCAGCGGATCGCAGCGGCGAAGCTAGGGCGCCGCAACGCGATCCCTAGCCGCCGAAACCCACTGACAGGAAGTCGGGCATCGGGCCATTCCAGCCGTCGTCCGGGCCGTCGTCGTCCTGCTGGCGCTGTTTTGCCGGCGGGGCCCGGCGATCGTCGGCCTTCTTTGCGGGCTTCGGCGCAGGCTTTTCGGCCGCCTCGGCGCGCTTGGCCTTGCCGCCGCGGCCACCGCGTTCGGACTTTTCGCGGCGCGGCTCGCGCTCTTCGCGCGGTTCGTCCTTCGCCGGGGCAGCGTCGGCCTTGCTGCCGCCATGGACGGGAATCTTGTAGCCCGTCAGCTTCTGGATATTGTCGACCGCCTCGTCGTCCGATGGCGTCACCAGCGTAAAGGCGCGCCCCTTGGCGCCCGCGCGGCCAGTGCGGCCGATGCGGTGGACATAATCGTCGGGATGCCAGGGCGCGTCGAAGTTGAAGACATGGCTGACGCCTTTGACGTCGAGCCCGCGCGCCGCGACGTCCGACGCGACGAGGATGTTGATCGTGCCCGCCTTGAAGCGGTCGAGTTCGGCGATGCGGCTCGACTGGTCCATGTCGCCATGGATTTCGCCCGCCTTATAGCGGTGGCGCTGGAGCGATTTCGCCAGCTCGCGCACCGTGGTCTTGCGATTGCAGAAGATGATCGCGGTGCCGATATCCTCGGCCTCGAGCAGATCGCGCAGCGTGTCGCGCTTGCCGCGCTCCGACGTCTTGACGAGGAACTGCTCGATATTCTCGTTGCGGCTCGCCGGGCGCGCGACTTCGACCGTCTTCGGGTTCGACAGGAATTTGTCGGCCAGTTTCTTGATCGGCGGCGGCATCGTCGCCGAGAAGAGCAGGGTCTGCCGATTCGCTGGCAGCTTCGTGCAGATATTCTCGATGTCGGGAATGAAGCCCATGTCGAGCATGCGATCGGCTTCGTCGATCACGAGCAGGTTGCAACCGGTCAGCAGGATCTTGCCGCGCTCGAACAGGTCCATCAGGCGGCCGGGCGTCGCGATCAGCACATCGACGCCCTTTTCGAGCGCCTTCACCTGGTCGCCCATCTGCACGCCGCCGATCAGCAGCGCCATCGACAGCTTGTGATACTTGCCATATTTTTCAAAGTTTTCTGCAACCTGCGCCGCGAGTTCGCGCGTCGGTTCGAGGATCAGCGAACGCGGCATCAGCGCGCGCGCGCGGCCGTGCGCGAGAATGTCGATCATCGGCAACACGAAGGAGGCCGTCTTTCCCGTCCCCGTCTGGGCGATGCCGATCATGTCGCGCATCATCAGCACCGAGGGGATCGCGCCGGCCTGGATGGCGGTCGGTTCGTTGTAGCCCGACTCGTCGATCGCGCGCAAAAGTTCGTCGGAAAGGCCGAGGTCGGCAAAATTCATGAGGCAATATGTCCGGAAATAAAGGAGCGTGCCGCCTCCCACGCAGGCGGACGTTGCCGCGGCCCTTGGGCAAATAGCGGAGAAAAGTCAAGGAAAGGCCGCGAAAAACGCGATCAATCGTCCTCGTCGTCGTGAACCGGGACCATCAGCCGAAACTTGTCGATCTCGCACTTCGCGCCGGTGCGCGCATGAATCTGGTCGCGGTCCTCACAGAGTTTGCCGTCCTTGCTGCCCTGCATGTAAAAGCCAGCGTAGAAGTCGAGCGCGCGGCAACCGCGATTGAGTTGGGCGCGCAATCTCTGCTTCTGCCGCGTGATCAGGTCGATGCTGTCGCGCTGGACCGCCTGCATCCCCATGATGTTGCGCATGGCGACGCATTTGGGCGCCTTTTTTTCTTTCCAGACAATCGGCAATTCGATTTCCCGCCTGGGCGTCGAGCGTTCGGCGGCGAAATTGTTGATCGGCGACCGCCGGGCGGGCACGCGGATGATCAGTTGCTGCTCGATCACCATCTGCCAGAAGGACGACGCCTGATCGACGGTCGGCGTGGACATCGCCACCAGCGGATCGGGCGCCGCCGGCGGCGGCACGGCATCGGCGGCCGGCGCGGCCGCCACGAACCACAGGAACGCCGCCGTCAGCACGACCGCGCTGCCGCTCCCCTGGCGTTCTGAAAAATGATGCTGCTCACCCTCGGCTCCCGCGTCCATCCCCGCTGGACGAATGCATGCGATTCGTCCATCGCCCCCTTTAACGAGGATGATTGAACATCAAATGAACTGTCGTCCCCTCATACGCCACCGGGATGCGGGAAATTTACGGAGTGGAAGCTATGACGCAGGCGCCATCGACATCGCTGCTGCGTGACCTCGCGGCCTTGCTCGGGCCCAAAGGCTATAGCACCGACGCCGACACGATCGCGCCCTGGCTGACCGACTGGCGGGGCAAATATCACGGCCGCGCCGCCGCGATGCTGTCGCCCGCATCGACCGAAGAGGTCGCCGCCATCGTCCGACTGTGCGCCGACGCGAAGGTCGCGCTGGTTCCGCAGGGCGGCAACAGCGGCATGGTCGGCGGCGCCACCCCCGACGCCAGCGGCGACCAACTGCTCTTGAGCCTGCGGCGGATGAACCGGATCCGCGGTGTCGATGAGGCGGCACAGCTCGCCGTCGCCGAGGCGGGCGTGATCCTCGAAAGCTTCCATCATGATGTTCTGTCCCACGGCCTGCGCTTTCCGCTCACGCTCGGCGGCAAGGGATCGGCGACGATCGGCGGGCTCGTGTCGACCAACGCGGGGGGAACGCAGGTGCTGCGCCACGGGACGATGCGCGCGCTGGTCGCGGGGATCGAGGCGGTGCTCCCCGACGGCAGCATCTTCGACGGGCTCGCGCCGCTAAAAAAGGACAATCGCGGCTATGATTTGCGGCATCTGCTGTGCGGCGCCGAGGGGACGCTCGGTATCGTGACCGCCGCCTGCCTGCATCTCGTCCCCGCGGCGGCGGCGCGGCGCACCGCGTGGATAGGCGTCGATTCGCCCGAACGCGCGCTCCTGCTATTGCGCCGCCTCGACGCCGCAATCGGCGATGCGCTCGAGGGGTTCGAACTGATCCCGCAAAGCTGCCTCGATGCCGTGCTGCGCCATATTCCCCAGACGCGCGCACCGCTTGTCGCCGCGCAGCCGTGGCATGTGCTGCTCGAACTGGCGGGCGACAGCGATCAGGCGCTGGGCGAGACTCTCGATCCGCAGCTTGCCGCGGCGATTGACGCCGGCTTGATCCGCGACGTCGTGATCGCCAAAAACGAGTGCGAAAGTGACGATTTCTGGCGACTGCGCGATTCCATTTCCGAAGCCGAACGCGCCGAAGGTCCCGCGCTGCAACATGACATCAGCGTGCCCGTCGACCTGATGCCCGCCTTTATCGCCGAAAATCCGCGACGGCTGGATCGCGCCTTTCCGGGCATCGGAGTGCTGTCTTTCGGGCATCTGGGCGACGGCAATGTCCATCATCACGTTCAGCCGCCCGCCGGGGTCGATGGCGCTCTATGGCTCGCCGAACATGGCGCGGCGGTCAGCCGGCTCGTCTATTCGCACGTCGTCGAACTCGGCGGATCGATTTCGGCCGAACATGGCATCGGCCAGATGAAGCGCGACATATTGGCCGAACTCGACAGCCCGGCGCGGCTGTCGGCGCTCCGCGGCGTCAAGGCGGGGCTCGACCCCGCGGGCATCCTCAACCCCGGCAAACTCATCGCCTGACGTATCGCGCATACGATCGCCCCCTTGCGTCGCACGGCGCGGGCCAATAAGGCGCTGTATCTTTTTTGTCCCGCCGACGGGAACCTACCGGAGTTGAAACATGGCCACTGCGCCCGCACCTGCCAACCTGCCGCTGTTCTACAAGGACCTCGTTCCCCTTTCGAGCGTCGAGCACGCCGATTTCCGCGCCCGCCCGCTCGACAGCGCCGAATTTCTGGTTGGCCAGCATGCGATCCCGCTGACCTCGGACGAATTCGTGTCGGCCTGCCGCTTCTTCCCGATCGTCTTTTCGGCCGGCGACAATCCCGTGCCGCTCGCGCTGATGGGCCTCAATGAAGGCATCAACACCTTCGTCGACGACGAAGGCAAGCTGGTAAACCCGGTCTATGTCCCGGCCTATATCCGCCGCTATCCCTTCCTGCTCGCCAAGCTGCAGCCCAATTCGGACGAACTGTCGCTCTGCTTCGACCCGACCTCGGGCGCGCTCGGCAAGTTCGACGAAGGCGACGTGCTGTTCGTCGACGGTCAGCCGTCGGATCAGGTCAAGGCGGTGCTCGAATTCTGCAAGAATTTCGAGGAAGCCGGCCAGCGCACCGGCATGTTCATGGACGAGCTGAAAAAAGCCGACCTTCTGATGGACGGCGAAGTCGCCATCCAGCAGGAAGGCAATGACAAGCCCTATGTCTATCGCGGCTTCCAGATGGTCGACGAGAACAAGCTGCGCGAACTGCGCGGCGACGTGCTGCGCAAGCTGATGCAGAATGGCATCCTCGGCCTGATCTTCGCGCACCTCTTCTCGCTGCAGCTGATGCGCGAAGTGTTCGCCGAGCAGGTCAAGAGCGGCAAGATGCCGCTGAACACCGAACTGCCGGCCGCCTAAAGGCAGATAAACACAAGGCCGCTCCCGGCTCGGTGCCGGGGGCGGCCTTTTGCGTTTTGGCGGCCCCGCTCTGCCGCATGTCATCGCAGTTCAGAAGTCGACCGCGACGCCCTTGAGTTCCCAGTCGCCATAGCGCACCGGGTTGCGTCCGCCGGGCTGGTCCTCGGCCTTGTCCTCATGGATCGGCCGGGGCGCCGGGACCGCGCTGTTCGTCCAGCCTTCGGGCGCCTTCACATGCGCGGGGCGCTTTACAGCGCGCGGCGTTCCGCCGATGGTCGCGTTGGGGCTGCTGTCGTTCGTCATGCCCGCAATATAGGATTATTCATGCGCCACGCCAACCACGCCGTTCCCGGTCATGGCTGATCGTCGCCCGCCGCGCCGCCGCCGGTCGCCGGGCGAGGCCGATCCGCCGGGCATGGCGCCGCGCCGCGCCGCACTCCGCCTGGTGGACGCGATCCTGCGCCGCGGCGATCCACTCGACGTCGCGATGCACGCCGCAGCCCAAGGGCTGACCGGCGCCGACCGCGCCTTCGCCGTCGCGATCGCCTCCGAAACGATGCGCTGGATGGTCGACATCGACGCGCTGATCGACGGGGCGACAGCGCAAATTCTTCCCGACGACGTCAAGTCGCGCGCCGTGCTGCGGATCGCGCTGGCGCAGTTGCTGGTACTGAAAAGCCCGGGCCACGCGGTCGTATCGACCGCGCTGCCGCTCGTCGATGGCGGACCGCGGCGGCTCGTCCATGCGATCCTGTCGCGCGCGCAGCAGGAGGAATGGACGCTTCCCGACAGCGCGACCCTTCCCCTGCCCGCCGCCGAACGCTGGGCCGAGCAATGGGACCTGAAGATGGTCGAAGCCGCAGAGGCGAGCTGGAGCGCGCCGCCGCCGATCGACCTCAGCTTCGCCGCCGAACCCGGCGCGGAGGAATGGCAGGGCGCGCTGTCGCTCGCGCCGCGCCACCGCCGGCTGCCGCGTGGTCAGGCGGTGGAGGCGATGCCGGGCTTCAACGAAGGCGGTTGGTGGGTGCAGGATCTGGCCGCCAGCCTGCCCGCGCGGTTGCTCGGCGCCGGCGAAGGCCGGACGGTGCTCGATCTTTGCGCCGCACCCGGCGGCAAGACGATGCAGCTCGCCGCCGCGGGCTGGGATGTCGTTGCGGTCGATGCCAGCGCCAAGCGGCTCGAACGGCTGCGCGCCAATATGGAGCGCACCGGCCTCGCGGCCGAGATCGTGCAGGGCGATATCCGCTCGTGGGAGCCCGGCGCACCGGCCGATGCGATACTGCTCGACGCGCCCTGCTCGGCGACGGGGATCTTCCGCCGCCACCCCGATGTGCTCCATCGCATCGAGCCGCGGCAGATTGCCGACATGGCCGCCCTGCAGACCGATCTGCTCGCGCGTGCGGCGCGCTGGGTCAAGCCGGGCGGCACGCTGGTCTATGCGACCTGCTCGCTCGAACGCGCCGAGGGGGAAGATCAGGTGGCGGCGTTCCTCGGTCGTCACAAGGATTGGGCCGTCGACCCCGTCCGCCCCGACGAACTGCCCGACGCGATCGCGCCCGACGGCAGCGGATTTATCCGCACGCTTCCCGGCCTGCTCGCCGACGCGGGCGGCCTCGACGGCTTCTTCGTCGCGCGATTGCGCGCGCCTTCGAACCGAGCGGCGCCCGGCGACTAGCTCCGGTAGAAGCTAGCTGCCGGGCGGGTCATCGGCCTCAGAACACCGCCTTCGGCGCGTCTTCCTTCATCATCGCGGCGCGGACCATCGGGATCGGCGGGCCGCCATAGGACAGGAATTCGTCGTGGAACGCCTTCCACTTCGTCCGGTCGCCCTTCGTCCAGTCCTCGCGCAGCTTGCGGATCATCAGCTTGCCCATCGTATAGTTGAGATAGGCGGGGTCATAAGTGCCGCGCGCCGCCTGTTGCCGCGCATTGCCTTCGTCCTGATAGCATTGCTCCTTGAACAGCTTTTCCGATTCCGCCACCGTCATGCCCTGCGTGTGGAGGCCGATCGCCGACAGATAACGGCAATCGCGCAGCAGCGCATTCGACAGCTGGCCGATGTGCGTTTCAAGGTCGCCCTCGCCCAGCCCCGCATCCCACATCATCTCTTCGGTATAATGCGCCCAGCCCTCGGCAAAGGCATAGCCGACGAACAACTTGCCGAAGATGCTCTCGGCGCGGTTCGAGTGAAGGAAGTTCAGGAAGTGCCCCGGCCACACCTCGTGGACCGAGGTGAAGAGCAGATCCTTCTTGCCGGGAATGAACGCGTCCTGCGTCGCCTTGTCCCACGCCGGATCGGGCGGCGAGATATAATAGACCGACGGCAGGCCTTTCTCATACGGCCCCGGAATGTCGATATAGGCGCTGTTCTGCCGGTTATAGGGCGGCGATTCCTCGACCTGCGCCTGTTCGGTGCCGGGGATCGACACAATGTCCTTTTCGACCAGAAAGGCGCGGAGGACCGGAAGCTGGCGCCGCGCCTCGGCGACGGGGCCGCCCTCGGGCTTGTCCGAATTCATCTTCTTCATGCAGTCGGCGATCGTCATCCCCGCGGCATAGGTCGCGCAGGCGGCCTTCAGCGCATCCTGGTTGCGCTTGAGGTCGGCGCGGCCGATGCGCTCGAGTTCGGCGAGCGAGGTATCGACGCCCTCGTTGGTCAGGATCATCTTTGCGAACTTGTCGGCGCCCAGCGCATAGCCGTCCGGCGTCCCCGGCTGCGATCCGACATATTCGGCGAGGTCGGTCATCGCCGCGCCCGCTTTTGCTACTGCCTCGTCGAACTGCTTCTGCAGCGCCTCATCCTTGACCGACGCAAAAGCCGCCTTGGCGTCGCCCTTGTAATAATCGGCAAAGCCGCCGAAGCCGGCGGTGCCATATTTGACGAAGGTCGCGGGCAGCGGGAGCTTGAGGTTCGTCTTGATCTGCGCCGCCGCCGCCGGGACCTTTTCGGCATAGGCGATGAACGCCTTCATGCGCGTCGTCGCATCGGCATAAGGACGCGCGATATAGACATTGGGGTCGAGCGCGCCGGTGTAGAAGGCCGGGTTCTTTTGCGCGAAATCGGTATCGCGCAGGAAGAAGAGCTGGCCCTGCGCGACATGGATCAGATAGTCGCGCTCGAATTTTTCAGCGTCGGTCATCTCGCCGTCGAACGCTTTGGCGTCAGCGATCGTCTTTTCGAGATAGGCGGCCTGCTTTTCGAGGCCCTCGGGCGACCAGTCGGGCAGTTGGCCGTCGAACTCATGCTTGCCTTGATAGACGGCGAAATTCGGGTTCAGCGGGAAATAGCCGGCAAGGAAATTATCGCGAAACTCGGTCCATGATGTGGCGCTGGGCGCTGTTGCCGATTTGTTGTCGGAGGCGTTGCACGCGGTGAGCACGAGCAGCGTCGCGGCCATGGCGGCGCCGCCGAAACGAGTGAATTTGCGAGTCATTCCCGGTATCTCCCTGACTTTCGATGCAATGTTTCTGCCAGCCGCTCCGACCAATAACACCCTCTAATCGACGAACGACACGGCCATGCCATCTGGACAGCATCGAAAAGCGAGCTAGGGCGAAGGACGATGGCGACGATCCCCCCACCCGAAGGCGAAGAACCGGTGATGCCGGCCGCGACGCCCAAAGCCCCCTCCCCGCTCAGCTTTCCCGACTTCCGCTATTTCTGGCTCGCGCGTTTCACCGCGGTGATGGCGACGATCGCGATGGTCGTGGTGATCGGCTACCAGCTCTACGACACCGCGCGCTCCGACTATGGCATGTCGATCAAGGAAGCGTCGTTCCAGCTCGGGCTGCTCGGCCTCTTCCAGTTCGTCCCGCTCGCGATCCTGACCCCCGTCGCCGGCTGGGCGGCGGACCGCTTCGAACGGCGCAGCGTCGCGATCTTCTCGAACCTCATCGACCTGCTGATCGCGGCAACGCTCGGCTGGTTCACCTGGGTTGACGCGCTGACCTTGCCGCTGCTCTTCGGCCTCGCCGCGCTGCACGGCGTCGCGCGCGTCTTTTCGGGCCCGGCGATGAGCGCGATCGCGCCCAACATCGTGCCCCCCGCGGTGCTGCCGCGGGCGATCGCGATGAGCAGCATCGCGTGGCAATCGGCGTCGGTGATCGGCCCTGCGGCGGGCGGGCTTATCTATGCCGCGCATCCGGGGTCGGTTTATGTCTTCTCGGCAATTCTCCTTGCCATCTCGGCCTTCACGCTGAGCCGCGTGCGGCAGGTGCTGCCCCCGCCCGCCGAAGTCCGCCGTCACCCGCTGCGCGAGATGGTCGACGGGCTGCAATTCGTCTGGGTCGAGCGTTTCCTGTTGGGCACGATCACCCTCGATCTGTTCGCCGTGCTGCTCGCCGGCGCGACCGCGATGTTCCCCGTCTTCGCCCGCGACATATTGCACGCGGGCCCCGAAGGCGCGGGATTGATGCGCGCCGCCGTCGCCTTTGGATCGGTCGCCGTCGCCGTCGGCCTCGCCATCCGCCCGATCGAGCGCAACGTCGGCGTCAAGATGCTGTGGGCGGTCGCGGTATTCGGCGCCGGGACAGTGGTCTTCGGCCTATCGACCAATCTCCTCCTCTCGCTGGCCGTGCTCGTGGTCATGGGCGCCGCCGACATGTTCTCGGTCTTCGTGCGCGGTACGCTGATCCAGCTCAACACGCCCGACCATATGCGCGGGCGGGTCAGCGCTGCATCGGGGCTCGCGATTTCGGCCTCGAACGAACTGGGCGAAATGCGCGCTGGCGCGATGGCCGCGGCATTGGGGCCGGTCGGCGCGGTCGTCGTCGGCGGCGCGGGCGCGATCGGCGTGACCGCGCTCTGGGCGTGGATATTTCCCGAACTCCGCCGTGCGCGCACCTTCGAGCCGCAGTTCAGGCAAAGCAAGGAATAGGATCGAACCGTTCGCCGCATCTCGAACCCGGTCCGTCCAAAGTCTATTGTCAATTTATTTAGTTGAGTTATTTATTGGCCACCCGTCACCGCGGTTCCCCCTTGTTCCCTCAATGGAGAAACCGTCATGCACAGCGCGACGATCCGCCACAAGATCCTCACGATTCCAGGCCTTAACAACAGCGGCCCGACCCACTGGCAAAGCCTGTGGGAACGGAAATTCCCCGATAGCGAGCGAATCGAACTCGGGAGCTGGAGCAATCCCGACAAGGACCAGTGGGTTCGGAAAATCGCCGCCGCGATCGAGGGCGAGAGCGAACCCGTGCTCGTCGTCGCCCACAGCCTCGGCTGCCATGCCTTTGCCCATTGGTTCGCCAGCGCCAGCGCGCTGACGCGAACGCGCATCGCCGGCGCGCTGCTCGTTGCACCGCCCGACCTCGGCCGGCTGCGGTACAAGCACAGGACGCTGCGCTTTGCCGACTCGCCTACCTTCACCTCGCGCACGCCGATGATCGTCGTCGCCAGCGACAATGATCCTTATGCCCAGACCGCCCAGGTGTGGCGCCTCGCGCGGCATTGGGATGCGCGCTTCGTCAACGCCGGACCCTTTGGTCATATCAACGCCGACTCGGGGATCGGGGACTGGCCTTATGGACAGTATCTCCTCGCATCGTTACAACCCGCGCCAACGCCGGCACTGGCGGACGAGGCCCTCTGGCTGCGCGCCGGGGACTGGCCAAATCGCGTCCGCCGCGACCCGCGTTTCGAATTCAAGGAAAGAGCGCACCGATCATGAAAGCCAATTCGATCCTCGATACCATCGGGAACACGCCGCACATCCGTATGGCCAAGCTGTTCCCCGACGCCGAAGTCTGGGTGAAGTCGGAACGCAGCAATCCCGGCGGGTCGATCAAGGATCGCATCGGCCTCGCGATGATCGAGGCGGCCGAGAAGGATGGCAGCCTGAAAGCCGGCGGCACCATCGTCGAGCCGACGTCGGGCAACACCGGCATCGGCCTCGCGATGGCGGCCGCGGTGAAGGGCTACAAACTCGTGCTCGTCATGCCCGAAAGCATGTCGGTCGAACGCCGCCGGCTGATGCTCGCCTATGGCGCGACCTTCGACCTGACGCCGCGCGAAAAGGGCATGAAGGGCGCGATCGAGCGCGCGATCGAACTCGTCGAGACGACGCCGGGCGCGTGGATGCCGCAGCAGTTCGAAAATGAGGCGAATATCGACGTCCATGTCCGCACGACAGGCCCCGAAATCCTCGCCGATTTCAAGGATGCGCCGATCGACGTGCTGATCACCGGCGTCGGCACCGGTGGCCATATCACCGGCTGCGCGCAGTTTCTGAAGGAGCATTGGCCGAACCTGAAGGTCTTTGCGGTCGAGCCCGATCTCTCGCCGGTTATTTCGGGCGGCCAGCCCGGGCCGCACCCGATTCAGGGCATCGGCGCAGGCTTCATCCCGCGCAACCTGCACACCGATCTGCTCGACGGCGTGATCAAGGTCGACGCCGCCGCCGCGAAGAATTTCGCGCGCCGCGCCGCGACCGAGGAAGGCCTGCTCGTCGGCATCTCGTCGGGCGCGACGCTCGCGGCGATCGCGCAGAAGCTCGCCGAGCTGCCGCCCGGTACCCGCGTGCTCGGCTTCAACTACGACACGGGTGAGCGTTATCTGTCGGTCCCCGATTTCCTGCCGGAAATCTGATCTTCCGCCATGCGCCGCGAGGGCGATGAATCGGCGTTGCCGCTGCGGCACGACTGGACGGGCTGGCTGTTCGTCCTGATCGCCGCGCTGGCGATCGGCGGCGTGCTCTATGCCAATGGCGCGAAAGACGGCGCACGCTATATGGCGCGGCCGCACCCCGTGGCGCCGCCCGCCGACATCGTGCCCGAAGCGCCGCCGATGGAACTCGCGCCGGTGACCGAGGCCGACGCCCGCACGCAGAATGCGAAGATTCCGCTCGTCACCAAGGGTTTCGTCGCGCCGCGCCCCTTCGTCTATGCCGGCGGCGGCGACGCCAAGGCGCGCGCGCGCGACTGCCTTGCCGCGGCGATGCTCTATGAAGCGGGCGACGACGCCAAAGGGCAGCAGGCGGTCGGCCAGGTCGTGATCAACCGCGCGCGCCACCCCGCCTTCCCCAAATCTATCTGCGGCGTCGTGTTCCAGGGGGCCGAGCGCGTCACCGGCTGCCAGTTCACTTTCACCTGCGACGGGGCGCTCGCACGCCGCTATTCGGACGCGGCGTGGCAGCGTGCGCGCAGCAATGCCGACCTGATGCTGGCGGGCGGCACCTATCCCAAGGTCGGCCTCGCCACCCATTATCATACCGACTGGGTGCGCCCCTATTGGAGCGACAGCCTCGAAAAGATCGCGATCGTCGATACGCATCTTTTCTTCCGCTGGCCGGGCTATTGGGGGACGCCGGGCGCCTTTCGCGGCGCCGTATCGGGCAGCGACGGGCCGGTGGCGAAGCTGGCGGCGATTTCCCCGCTTCACGCGATCGCGCTGGGCCTGTCCGCCGACGCTGCTCCGGTCGATGCCAATGCCGCGGTCGGCGAGGCGAAGATCGTGCCCGGCGCCGGCGAGAGCGCGGGCCGCGATACCATCTATATCCAGCTCGACCGCAAGGCCGCGCCCGAAAGCTTCGTGACCACGGCGCTGCGGCTCTGCGGCGACAAGCCCTATTGCAAATTCATGGGCTGGACCAACCCGGTGCTGAAACCCGACAGCGACGCGATGAACGACACGCAGCGCGCGGCGATGAGCTTCTCCTACCTCCGCGACGACAAGGCGGGATTCGAAAAGGCGCTGTGGAATTGCAGCGAATATAAGCGCGACGACGTCCGCCAGTGCATGAAGCGGTAGCGGCGGCCCCTACCTACCGGTCTCAGGGAATCGCGTAGGTCACATTCGCCTGCCCGACCGGCCGGTCGGCATCGTCGGTCCATATCCGCACATCCATCACCGCAAGCCGCTTGCCGAGGCGGAGCATATGCGCGTCGGCGAACAGCGGCCCCGGGCGGCACGGGCGCAGGAACTGATAATTGAGCGCGCTCGTCACCGCCATCGCGACGGGGCCGATATGCGCGAGGACGAGCGCATAGGCAGCCATGTCGGCAAAGCCCATCTGCGTCGGCCCCGAGATCAGCCCGCCGGGGCGCAGCGCCTTGTCATTCGGGTCCATCCGCGCCTGAATGTGCCCCGGAGCCGCCGATATCACATAGCCGCGCGAGCCCGGCTCGGAATGCGGAAACGCCTGCTTCATGAATTCGTTGAGCGCGTCCGCATCCAAACGGATCGCGCCCGAAGAGATTGGCTCCGATATGGGTGCGGCCTCCCCCGCCATCGGGCTTAGCGCGACAGCTTCTTGTAAGTCGTCGCGTGCGGGCGCGTCGCGCCTTCGCCGAGGCGACGGATCTTGTCTTCCTCATAGGATTCGAAATTGCCTTCGAACCATTCGACATGGCTGTCGCCCTCGAACGCGAGAATGTGCGTCGCGAGGCGATCGAGGAAGAAGCGGTCGTGGCTGATGACCACGGCGCAACCCGCGAAATTCTCGAGCGCTTCCTCGAGCGCGGCGAGCGTTTCGGTATCGAGGTCGTTGGTCGGTTCGTCGAGCAGCAGCACGTTGCCGCCCTGCTTCAGCATCTTGGCCATATGGACGCGGTTGCGTTCACCGCCCGACAGCTGCCCGACCTTCTTCTGCTGGTCGGTGCCCTTGAAGTTGAAAGCGCCGACATAGGCGCGCGTCTGCATCTCGTGCTTGCCGATCGACATCATGTCGTGACCGCCCGAGATTTCCTCCCAGACATTCTTGTTCGGGTCGAGCGCATCGCGGCTCTGGTCGACATAGCCGAGGCGCACCGTGTCGCCGATCGACACATTGCCGCCATCGGGCTGTTCCTGCCCGGTGATCAGCTTGAACAGCGTCGACTTGCCCGCGCCGTTGGGGCCGATGACACCGACGATTCCGCCCGGCGGCAGCGTGAAGGACAGGTCCTCGAAGAGCAATTTGTCGCCATAGGCCTTCGAGATGTTCGCGACCTCGATCACCTTGCCGCCGAGGCGTTCGGGGACCTGGATGACGATCTGCGCCTTGCCGGGGGTGCGGTTTTCCTGCGCCTCGACGAGCTGGTCGAAGCTCTTGATACGCGCCTTCGATTTGGCCTGACGGGCTTTAGGAGATTGCCGGATCCACTCGAGCTCGTCCTTGATCGCCTTCTGGCGACCCTGGTCTTCGCGCGCTTCCTGTTCGAGGCGCTTGCCCTTCTTCTCGAGATAGGTCGAATAATTGCCTTCGTAGACGAAATAGCGACCGCGATCGAGTTCGAGGATCCAGTTCACGACATTGTCGAGGAAATAGCGATCGTGGGTGACGAGGATCACGTTGCCCGGATAGTCGACCAGATGCTTTTCGAGCCACGCGACGCTTTCGGCATCGAGGTGGTTGGTCGGTTCGTCGAGCAGCAGGATCGACGGCTTTTCGAGCAGCAGGCGGGTGAGCGCAATACGGCGCTTTTCACCGCCCGACAGATTCTCGACGCTCCAGTCGCCCGGCGGGCAGCGGAGGGCCTCCATCGCGATTTCGAGCTGGTTGTCGAGCGTCCAGCCGTCGATCGCGTCGATCTTTTCCTGCAGCGTGCCCATTTCTTCCATCAGCGCGTCGAAATCGGCGTCGGCGGGCGGATCGGCCATCAGCGTGCTGATCTCGTTGAAACGGTCGAGCATGTCGGCGACGGGGCGGACGCCGTCCATGACATTTTCCTTGACCGTCTTGGTCGGGTCGAGCTGCGGCTCCTGCGCCAGATAACCGACGGTGATGCCCTCGCCGGGCCACGCTTCGCCCGCGAAATCCTTGTCGATGCCCGCCATGATCTTCATCAGCGTCGACTTGCCGGTGCCGTTCGGGCCGACGATGCCGATCTTGGCGTCGGGATAGAATTGCAGGCTGAGGTTGTTGAGCGTCGGCTTCTGCGCGCCGGGATAGGTCTTGGTCAGACCCTTCATCACGAAACTATATTGGGCGGCCATGGGGTCAAGCTCCGGTAGTGGCTGGGCCGCGGTCGTGCGGCCGGGAGAGTTGGGGGCCGGTTAGCGAATGGGGGCGCGGTTGGCAATCGGCGCTTGCGGCTGGCCGAATTGCCCCGCTAGGACAAGGGCATGACGAACCCCATCCCTGCCCGCCTTCTCGCGCTTGGCGGCGCGAGCCTCGCCCTTTTCGCCACGCCGCTGTCGGCATCGATTCCGCCGCCGCCGAGCGCAGCCGAGCTCGCGCAGCGCGGCGACGACCTTGCCTGGTCGATCACCGAGGACCTCACGACCGAGATTGGCCCGCGGATGGCCGGGACCGAAGCCGAAGCCGCCGCGCGCAAATGGGCGGTCGCGCGGCTGCAATCGATGGGGTTCGCCAACGTTCGCGACGAGCCGTTCGACATGCCGGTATGGGTGCGCGGCGAGGAGGAGGCGTGGCTGACCAGCCCCTTCCTGCCACAGAAGCTCGCGATCACCGCGCTCGGCACCAGCGCCTCGACCGGCGCCAAGGGCATCGACGGCGACATCGCCTATTTCGAAAGCTTCGACGCGTTGGTCGCGGCGCCCGAGCATCTCGTGAAGGGCAAGATCGTCTTCATCGATCACCAGATGGCGCCTGCGCAGGACGGCAGCGGCTATGGCTATTACGGCCGCGGCCGCTTCACCGGGCCCAATGTCGCGGCCAAGAAGGGCGCAATCGCGACCGTCATCCGCGCGATCGGCACCGACGATCATCGTAACCCCCACACCGGCGGCACCAATTTCGAACCCGGCGTGAAGCCGATCCCCGCCGGTGCCATCTCGAACCCCGATGCCGACCAACTCGTCCGCCAGTGGAAACGCGCGCAGCAGATGCGCGCGACGGAAACGCCGCTGGGCTATGTCGCCGAACCGCTGCGCATGAAACTCGTCCTCACCCCGCGGAACCTCGGGACCAAGAAGTCGGGCAATGTCATCGCCGAAGTCCCGGGCAGCGACCCCGCCGCGAGCCCCGTCGTCGTCGCCTGTCACCTCGACAGCTGGGACCTCGGAACCGGCGCGATCGACGATGCGGCGGGCTGCGGCATCGTCGCCGCGGCCGCCAAACATGTGATGACCGTCGGCCAGCCGCGCCGCACGATCCGTATCTTGTGGGCGGGCGCCGAGGAGGTCGGGGTGTTCGGCGGCAAGGCCTATTTCGATGCACACGGCAAAGAGAAGCATGCCGTCGCGCTCGAATCCGATTTCGGCGCCGATCGTGTGTGGCGGATCGACTTCAAATTGCCCGACAGCGCCAAGGGCCTGGCTGACCGGCTCGCGGCCGCGGTGATGCCATTTGGTGTCGTTCGCGGCAAACAGCCCGCGAACGGCGGCGCCGACATCGGCGCGCTCGTTCAGGCGGGCGTTCCGGCGGTCGATCTGGCACAGGATGGGACACGTTATTTCGACCTGCACCACACGCCCGACGACACGCTCGACAAGATCGACCCTGTCCAATTGCGGCAGAATGTGGTGGTCTGGAGCGCGGTTCTGGCGATTCTCGCGAACAGCGAGGATAGCGAACTTCCGTGACGGTTACGGATAAGTGACAGATTCCCGCGCACGCCGACCATCTCAATTATTTTTGTTGACGATTCACGCGGAAAGGCTAAATCCCGCCGCTCGCGGTACGGGAAGTTTTCCCGGACGCGGAAAGGCATTTTAGGGAGCCCACACATCATGAAGAAGTTTGCTGCTATCGCCGTTGCTGCCAGCATGTTCGCCCTCGCCGCTTGCGGTGAAAAGGCTGCTGAAGAAGCCACCACCGAAGCTCCGGCTGCTGAAGCTGTTGCTGAAGAAGGCGCTGACGCCGCTGCTGCCGGCGCCGAAGCCGCTGCCGCTGGTGCCGACGCTGCTGCCGCTGGCGCCGAAGCCGCTGCTCCGGCCGACGCCGCTGCCGCTCCGGCTGACGCTGCTGCTGCTCCGGCTGACGCCGCTGCCGCTCCGGCCGAAGAAACGAAGTAAGTCGCAGCCCTTCGGGGCATTGACTGAAACGAAAAAGGACGGTCTTCCTTCGGGAAGGCCGTCTTTTTTTGTGTCCGCGGTTTTCGCGCCCGTCGCCTTGCGGCCTCCCCGCGGACATGAGAAGACCCCACCCCGATGGGAGAGCAGCGCGCGATGGCAAAAGGGCCCGTGACCATGCCGGGAAAGAGGCTCGTCCTCCTGCTCGACGGCACCTGGAACAGTTCCGAAGACAATACGAGCGTCTGGCGGCTCAGCCAGCTCGTCGCGCCGCAGGATACGGCGGGTGTGCCCCAGCCTTGCTATTACACCGCCGGGGTCGGCACCCCGCGCGGCGAACGCATCCGGGGCGGCGCGCTCGGCTATGGCCTCGATCGCGACGTGATCGGCGCCTATCGCTGGTTGATGGGTCACTACGACCAGGGCGATCAGATATTTCTCTTCGGTTTCAGCCGCGGTGCCTTCACCGCGCGCAGCGTTGCGGGCATGATCGCGCGCTGCGGCCTGTTGCGCCCCGGCTCGCCGCTCTCGGTCGAGGAGCTTTACGAACGCTATCGGCTCGATGACAGGGCGCCCTCTTTCGTCGAACTGCACCAGACGAAAGAGCTGCCCCCCGGGGAAAAGCGCCTGCTGCGCCACTCGCGGCGCGTCCCGGTCAAGATGATCGGCGTTTGGGACACCGTCGGCGCGCTCGGTATTCCGTTCGGCAATATGCCCGGGATCAGCCGCCGACGCTTCGGCTTTCACAACACCCGGCTGTCGGCGATTTTCGAGCATGCCTATCAGGCGCTCGCGCTCGACGAGCATCGCGCGGCGTTCGCGCCGACACTCTGGACGCGCTTTACCCCCGACACGCCCGATCCGCCGGGCAAGCGCCGCGTTCGGCCGACGATCGTCGAACAACGCTGGTTCGCGGGCGCGCACGCGAATGTCGGCGGCGGCATTGCCGGCGACGACCTGCCGCAGCTGCCGCTCGCCTGGCTGATGAAAAAGGCCGGCGACCTCGGTCTCGCCTGGCGCGGCGAGGTTGTTCCCACGGGCTATGAGATTGGAGCGCCAATCCACGATAGTTTCAGGAGTTTTCTCGGGGGCTTCTATCGCATCTTCAAGCTCGGCCGACGCTTTCACCGCCGTATCGCCGCGCCCGCCGTCCCGGGTGAAAAGGGCACATGGCACAGCGTCAACGAAACGATCGACGCCAGCGTGTTCGACCGCTGGCGCAAATCACCCGGATATCGTCCGCCCGATCTTGGGCGCTGGGCGGCGGAGGTTCGCATGGATCCTGCCAGATTGCGCGGCACGGTCGATGCGCGAAGCGGGGCGGTGATCGAACCGCCCGCGCCGCCCGCCCCCCGAGCACCGCGGCGCACGGCCATGAAAAAACGAAGCTGATCGAACAGGAAATGGTCGGGGAGACAGGATTCGAACCTGCGACATCTTGCTCCCAAAGCAAGCGCGCTACCGGGCTGCGCCACTCCCCGACGCTGCGCGCGCCTTAGACAGGCTTTGACGCCAAGTCTATCCCGCAGACGTCGCAATCAGCCGCGCATAGAAATCGATCATGCGTTTGAAACTATCGATCGTCATATGTTCGTTGGTGCCATGGATCATCGCGGTTTGCTTCAACGTGAAGTGCATCGGCATGAAGCGGTACACATCCTCCGAAATCGGCTCCATGCTCCGGCTGTCGGTCGCCCCGACCACCAGGAAAGGCGCAACGACGGCGCGGGGCGCATCGGCGCGCGCGGCGGCGACAACATATTTCCAGCCCTGCGAGCTGGTCGACGATATGCGCGACGGCTCGTTCGGCGGCTTGACCCAGCTGAGCTCGACCGGCGCGTCGCCCACCGCGGCCTTTGCGCGCGCCATGATGTCGGCCGAGCTGTTCCACGGGGCAATGCGATAGTTGATCAGCGCGGTGGCCGATTGCGGCAGAACATTCTCCTTGGGGCTGCCCTGCAGCATCGTCGGCGCGATCGTCGTATGAAAGGCTGCCGCCGACGAGGGTGACGTCGATAACTGGTTCTTGACCAGATAGCCGAGCAGCCACTTGTTCGCGACCGCCATCTTCGTCGTCCCGCCCTTGTGGGCGGCGAGCGCCTCGATCATTGCCGCGCCGGGCCCGCGCATCTCGATCGGGAAAGGATTTTCGGTAATGGCGAGCACCGCGCGCGCCAGCGTCGTCACGCCGGTTTCGGCGGGCGGCATCGAACTGTGCCCGCCCGGCGCGTTGGCGGTGATCTTCAGCGTCGCATAGCCCTTTTCGGCAACGCCAATCAGGATGGCGGGGCCGTTGATCACCGGGGTATCGCGCAGCACGACGCTACCCTCGTCGAGCGTATAGAGCGCGCGGACGCCCTCGGCCTTCAGCTTGGCGGCGGCCGCGGCGGCGCCCGACCCGCCCGCCTCCTCGTCGTGGCCCGACACCAGATAGATCCCGCGCTTCGGCTGGAATCCCTGTACCGCGAGCGCTTCGATCGCCTCGAACAGGCCGATGAGCGATCCCTTGTCGTCGACGGTGCCGCGCCCCCAAACCGCCTTCTCAGCGATCGTCCCGGCGAAGGGGGGATATTTCCAGTCCTTTTCGGTCCCCTCGGTCACCGGCACCACATCCTGGTGCGCCATGAGAATGATCGGCGCCAGTGACGCGTCGCTGCCCGGCCAGTGATAGATAAGCGTGCGGTTCGGCAGGATCGTGCGCGTCATCGCTTTATGGGTCGCGGGATAGGTCGCCGCAAGCCACGCATGCAGCTTGTCCCACTCGGCGATGTCATTGTCGGCCGCGTCCTGATGCGAGACCGTCGGAATCTGCGCCGCCGCGCTGAGATGCGCGACCGCTTCGTCGAGGTTGTACGACGGTACTGCGGCAAGCCGGACATCACTGCCGTCGGCGATATCCTTTGGCGCGAAGTTCGCGGTGCGCACCGCCACCGTTCCCGCCACGACCGCGATGACGGCAAGCCCCCCGACCAGAATGGCCCGACCTTTCCCCATGTCCCTCTCCTTCCGACGGCGCAATGGACCGTCATCGTTCCGGATTTGCAAGGGAAATGGTGAAAGGAGTGGTGGGCCCGGCAGGACTCGAACCCGCAACCTAGCCGTTATGAGCGGCCAGCTCTAACCATTGAGCTACAGGCCCCCTCTCGAAACCCGGTTGGGGATGTGCGGGCGATAGCGGACGGCGCGGCGCGTTGGCAAGCGCCAACCTCAGCGCGCCGCCTTGCGCTCTGCCATCGCCAATATTCCGGCGGCGGTTGTCGCCTCGATCCCGCGCCGCGCGAGATGGTCGAGCACCACGTCCCACCAGCGATAGAAAAGGTCGAGGTCGGCCTGGCTGCGGACATAGGGCGTGTTGCCCGGCTGCAGCGACGGCGAGTGGAAGGAGAAGTTCAGCACCGGCAGGCAGAGGTCGAGCGCGATGTCGATCGCCCGGCATGCGCGCTCGACCGGGATGCCTTCGGGTGTCAGTGCGATCCGCTCGACGAGGCCGAGGCGCGCGAGCGCGGCGCCGGCGTGCGTGCCCTCGCGCGCGATGCGGTGATAGACGCCGCGCCCCGCACGGCCCAAAAGGCCACCAAACACCGTCGTGACCGGAATTTCGAGCACCGCACCCTGCCCCGCCTTGACCCACCAGGGATGCAGCGGCGCGTCGCGATAGTCGGGGCCGTGGCCCGCGCGATAGTCGAAACCGCTCCGGACCGATGTATCGCAGCGGAAACCCAGTTCGGCGAGCATCGCCGCCGTATCGGAACCAAGGCCATAGCGCCCGGCGCGATAGGCGGTCGGCTGAACGCCGAACCGATCGCGGATCCCATCGCGCAGCGCGGTCATCTTGGCGCGTTGCAGGCCCGGCGGCAGGTTGCCGGTATAACTGTTCCGCGCACTCACTTCTTCATCGTGCGGCGGCGTGACCCAGGGGTGAAGCTGTGCGCCGATCTCGCAGCGCCCCGCCTGCTGCGCGGTGCCGAGAATCTCGGCGGCGCGGTCGTCGGTGACGATCGGCCAGTCGACGAGATAGATGGGCTTCACCCCCGCGCGCTCGAAATAGCCCTGGCATTCGGCGAGCGCCGGGACCGAGGCGAGGCGATAGCCGGTGCGCGCGAAAGGCGCGTCCCAGTCGAAATCCTCCTCGGTGTCGATCGTGACCCAGAAACGCGGCTTCTCGCCCGAATCCAGCGTGACCATCTCCGACGCGGCCGGATATGCAAAGAAACTGCCCGCAGGCTGCACGACGCCCCCCTTTGCCAGCCTCCGGCCCGCAGGCCTATTCGCCCTGCTGCGCCTCCAGCTCGACCTCGGCCTTCGAGTTGGCGGAGGGCAGGTGCAAGGTCAAGGCGTTATGCCCGATATCGAGCCGTCCGCCGATCGCGCGGGCGAGGCTGTCGACAAGGCGGAGCGAGAAGCCGAGGCTGAGCACCGCGGCCCCGGGCGCTTCGCCCTCGGGGCTGAATCCCGGATCGAGCAGGTCCGACGCCGTCGCAAAGCGGATCGCCGCAGGGCGGACGACCCGCAGCTGGAGCATGTCGTCGTGCCGCGACTCGGTGACGAGTTGCCCGACCAATATTGCCCCCGGTTCGGACACATCGACAAGCGCGGTGAGCAATCGCCCGACCATGCGCCGCACATTGGCGTCACCGGCGAGTCCGAGAAAGGGGCCACCGACGCGCGAGATGCTGAGGTCGACGCGCTGGTCGGCCAGCAGCGCGGCGAGGTCGCGTTCGATCTGCGTCACGATCGCGCCGATGTCGACCACCTCTTCGACCGGTTGCACCAAGGGCACGGCATCGCTGCGCGCCGCGGTTTCGAGGTCGTCGATGATCGACTGCACCGATGCGGCGTCGGCGACGATCGCGTCGGCCATCGCGCGATAGCCATGGCTCACCGGCCCGAACATCTGGCCCGAAATGATCTGGGCAAAACCCGAAATCGCGTTGAGCGGGCTGCGCAGTTCGTGGATCAGCTGTCGGATCGAATCGCCCGAATCCTCGGCGGCAGTCGGGCTGTAAGGGGTTTCATTGCGATGCGGGCGCCGCGCGCTCGCACGATAGCCGCGAAACTGCCCGGTCGCCGGATCGAACCATGGCAGCGCCGAAAAGCGCCATTCGCCGGCCTCGGCAGGCGTTCCTTCCAGCAGCATGCGCGCATTGATGATTTCCGCCCGCTGGCGAAAGGCGCCCGCGGCGACGCCGTCGGTGCCCGGCTCACCGCCGAAGGCCGCCTCGGCGATCGACAGCCCGATCACCGCCCCGCGCGTCACCCCGTCGACCCAGTGAATCACGCCGTCGGGTCCGGTTTCGAACAGGAAAGCGGCGCGCGGCGGGCGCGGCGTAGCTGCCGGCTGGCCACGGGTCGACTGATATTTGTCGATCCGGCGGACAAGTTCGCTGATCTGGCTAGGACCGCTATCGGCGACGGATTCGGATGCCCCCGGCGCGACCGGCGGCGCCGGAACGGGCTCTTCGACCGCCACGCTCGCCGGTTGCGGCAAGGCCACCGACGCGCTGCCAAGGCTGGCGAGCGCGCGCGTGACACTGTCCGGCAGGTCGCGGCGCCCGGCGAGCACCGACCGCGCCATCGCGCTCGTCGCGGGCAGCAGCGCAAGCCAGTCGGCTTCGGCCAGCCGCACTTCGCGCAACATGATCGCCGATACCGCTGGCACATCGTTGGCATAAAGCGCGACGAGCGGCGCGAAACGGCCGTGACGCGCGATCGCGCGCGCGCAGTCGCGGCGTACCGCTTCGGGGACCCGTGGCCGCAATACGGCGAGGGCGTGCAGGCTGCGGCGAATATCGTCATCGCCCAGTTGATTGCCGCGCTGAGCCAGAATATCGGAGAGTTGGCGCCACGCGGTGATGCTCGCGCGACGATCCGCCGGCGCCTGGCGCAAGATGGTCGCAATCATCGAGTCAGCGGTCACGCGAAACAGCCCCACAGCGTCGGTCGTTGGTTAGCATATGCTTATCGGCTAGCGTGAATCATCCGGTCATGAAAGTGTCTTAACCGTCCGCGTCGCATTGTGGGACAATTGCAATCGCCTGAAATAATATTATGGTCATCGCAAATTTGGAAAGCGGATGTTTCAACGATGGCTAGTCAGAAATTCGATCAGATTGATTTGCAGATATTGGGCGAGCTGCAGAAAAACGGGCGGATGACGAATGTCGAACTGGCACAGATGGTGGGGCTGACGGCACCGCCATGCCTCCGCCGCGTGCGGGCGCTCGAGGAGTCGGGCGTGATCCGTTCCTATCATGCTGACCTCGACGCCGCGAAGCTCGGCTATGGCATCACCGTCTTTGCGATGGTCAGCCTGCGCAGCCAGGCCGAATCCGACCTGAAGGCGTTCGAGGATTATGTCGGCGGCCTCGCCGAAGTGCGCGAATGCTATATGCTGAACGGCGAGATCGACTTTCTGCTCAAGGTGGTCGCCCGCGACCTGCAGAGCTTCCAGTCGTTCCTGACCGCGCATCTGACGTCGGCGCCGAACGTCACCAGCGTCAAGACGTCGCTGACGATTCGCACGGCCAAACAACTCGCGGGCATTCCCGTCGAATCCTGATCCTCCGGGCATGAAAAAGGGCGCCGCTCCGGGCCGGAGCGGCGCCCTTTTCATTGACCGCCGGTTCAGTCGCCCGTGGCGGGAGCCGCCGCGGGTGCAGCCGGCGCCGCGGCAGCAGCCGGAGCCGCTGCCGGCGTGTCGATCTTCACCGTCCACAACTCGGCAAGCCGCTTGCGGGGGCCCGTCACCTGCGCAAAGCTGGCCTTCGCGCCGGCGGTGTCGCCCGACTGCGCTTGCGCCACACCCAGGCGATAGGTCCAGAGGTCCTTGTCGCCGCCGGCGGCCAGCGCCGCCTTGTAAAGCGGGATGGCGTCGGCGTGGCGGCCGTAACCGACCATCGCGTCACCCGTCGCGCCGGCGACCTTGGGGTTCGACAGCGTCGACGGCTTTTGGGCATAGGCGGTGAGCGTCGATTCCTCGTCGCCCATACGCTCGGTCTGGCTCTTCAGAAGTTCGTTGAACTTCGCGTCGCTGGCGGGGATCACATTGCTCTGCTTGCCGGCCTTGATCAACGCGACGACCTCGCCCGGCAGCGCGGCTTCGGTCGCGAGCGCCGCATATTCGGCATATTCGGGACGCTCCTGCATCGCCCCGGTAGCGCGCATCAGGCGAAAGATGTCGAGCCCGATTTCCTTGTCCTGGTTCGACTGCAGCGCGATGAACAGCGTCTGGCGCCAGACCGTCGGCTGATTATAGTCGCGCAGGCGCAACGTCATCAGGTCGAGCACCTCATTGTTGCGCTTGGCCGCCTGCAAGGCCTTGATCGGGCGGACATACAGCTCATCCGACGGCCGTTGACCAGCGGCGCGGCTCGCTTCGATCGCGGCCTTTGCCGTCGCGAGTCCCTGCTCGACCTGTCCGGCGTTGAGATAGCTGTCCATCAGGAGGACCGGCACATTGGGTTCGGTCGAACCCGCGGCCTTCGCGGCCTCGAGGCGCTTGATCGCTTTCGGATAATCCTTGGCGCCATAGGCAAAATTGCCCGAGAAGAAGTTATAGACGGCCAGATTCTCGGGCGGCGTGCGGCCCGAATCGAGCATCGCGTCGAGCGCCTGCGCCTGAATAGCCTGATCCTTGTTCAGGATGCCGAGCTGGAGCTGATAGAAGGCCGCGAGATATTTATCGTCGGGCGTGGTGGCGGTGCTCTGCCCCTCGGCCAGCGCGGCCTGGAGCGCCGCGGTGTCCTTCGCCGTGGTCGCATCGGTCATTTTCTTGAGCGCGGGGGCAAAGCCCTTGCTCGCCGACAGGCCCTCGCCCTTGGCTTCCTCGCCCTTCTTCTGCTTTTCCTTCTTCTGAGCGGAAGCCGGCGCCGCAGTCGCCATCAGCGCGCAGCCCAGCACGGCGGCCATCGCCGTTGCGGGCATCGAGCGGAAACGGGTGAACATCGAAATCTCTCCTTTGAATTCGGCTGCCCTCGCCTACGCGCGCAAATAGAGCGCGCACAGGCCGGGCTGCGCGTCGATAACGCGGCTAACCGCGTCGCGTTGCCATGGCAAGACAGCGGACATCGATATTTCACTGGGGGAAAGCGGCTGAACGGGAATTGAACCCGCTTCACCGGTCCGCGCGGGCTTAGGTCGTCAGGCGATCTCGTCGATCGTCTGGTTGATCCTGCGCAATATGGCGGGATCGCCCGGCGCGCCCGCCATCGCCGCTTCGGCGAGTTCGATCAGCGGAATGATGCCGAAGGTCGCGGCGAGCCCCTTCAGGCGGAGCGCCGCCATTTCCCAGTTCGCGTCGCAGCGCGCGCGGCGCATCAGGTCGGCCAGATCGCGGGCGCTGCCGGTAAAGGCCCCGCGCAAATCCATCGCCATTGCCGGATCGTCGCCGAACGCGGCGCTCAGATAGCGATCGAGGGGGCCACTGTCGAACGACATTCCACAGCTTTGGCAGTCTGTGGTTAAGTTTCCGTTTCATGGCGGGCATTTGATGCTAAGATGTCGGGATGACAGGGGAAAAGAAAATCGTCGGATTGTGGCGGGATTCCGCGGCAAATCAGGAAGCGGACAGCGTGACGCCGGCGGAAGCGCCCGAACGCGAAACCGTGGCCGCGCCCGAAGCGGCGGCGCCCGCCGAACGGGATTGGCTCGATATGTCCTCGCTGAACGATGCCGACGATGCCGAGGACGCGCCGCCGCCGGCGTGGCACGACCGAACCCTCCCCGCCCTCCTCGTCCTTCTTGCGATCGGCTGGACGGGTTTCGCGCTCGCCGCGGCGACCGAAGGCTTCGCGCGCGGTCCCGCACTCGCCGACTGGCCGCTGCTGATCGCGACGATCGCGATGCCGCTGACCCTGCTCGCGGTGCTGTGGATGATCCTGCTGCGCTCGAGCCGGTCCGAACAGGGGCGTTTCGCGCGCGTCGCGGCGGCGCTGCGTGAAGAGAATATGGCGCTCAACCAGTCGATGCACGCGCTCGGCCTGCACCTCGCCGATGCGCAAAAGCAGCTCGGCGAACAGGCGAAGCTTGTCCAGCAGCTCGGCCTCGATACCGTCTCGCGCCTCACCGAAAGCAGCGACAAGCTCGCGAGCAACGCCTCGGTGATCGCCAACGCGCACGACCAACTCGCGCGGTCGGGCGATGTCGCGATGCAGCGGATGGACGGGCTGCTTGCCGGCCTGCCGCGGATCGACGACGTCGCGCAGCGGCTGGCGGTCAATTTCCGCGAAGCGGGGCTCGTCGCGCATCAGCAGGGCGCCAATCTCGAGGCGCGGCTCGCCGCACTGGGCGAGGAAGCCGCCAGGACCGCGCAAACGAGCGACACCGCGACCGCGAGCATTCTCGAGGCGATCGTCGCGCTGCAGGGACAGGCCAAGGAAACCGAGTCCGACCTGCTCACCGTCTCGGCGCAGGTCACCGACGCGCATGGCGCCGCGCTCGCCCAGATGACGAGCCTGGCCGTTTCGGCGCGCGGCGAGATGACCTCGACCGTCGCGGCAATGACGGGCGAGATCGACAAGAGCTGGCAGCAGTTCCGCGACGGCGTCGATGCCGCCGCCGCGCAGATGGACGCCCGGCTTGCGGCGGCACGCGACGCCAGCGACGCGATGGGCGCGCAGCTTGTCGCGCATGCCGACGCCAGCGACGTGCTCGCTTCGCGCATTACCGCGCATGTCGCCGATGTCGGCGCACAGCTCGAAATACTCGACGTGAGCGTCACCGCGAGCACCGGCGTGATCGGCCGCGCGATCGACGATACCAAGGCGCAGCTCGGCGCGTTCATGCAGGAAGTGCAGAGCGGCAATACGTCGGCGCACCAGCTCATCGGCCACGCCGAATCGCTTCTGCTCGCACTCGACGCGGTGACGCGCGAGCTCGACGAGACGCTGCCACACGCACTCGATCGTATCACCTTGCACGGCCAGACGACGCAGACGGCCCTGTCGCAATTGCGCCCGCTGCTCGACGCGTCGGAACTGGTGGCACAGTCGACGGTGTCGCACGTCAACGCCGTGCAGACGACACTGAAGGCGAACGAGGAGCAGATGGCGGGCCATGCGGCGAGCCAGCAGGAACTGGCCGACCGGATCAACGGCGCGCTGGCCGACGCCGAAACCGCGCTCGCGAAGCTGCGCGAGGGCGCCGACGACTTCTCCGAACAGGGCGGCGCGCGGATGATCGCGACGCTGGCCGAGGTCCGCACCACCGCCGATTCGGCCGCCGACGAGGCGCGGCTGACGCTCGAAAAGCTGGTGTCGGGCGCGCGCGACGCGATGCAGGCGACCGCGACCGGCGCGATCGACGCGGCGTTCAAGAATGAAGTGACGGCGCAATTGAACGCGATCGAGGAAGCATCGGCGCGCGCGGTCGCCGCGGCCAACAGCGCCGCCGATCGCCTGATGCGCCAGCTGATCACGATCATGGACACCAGCGCGAGCGTCGAGCAGCGCGTGAGCGAGGCCGAACAGGCAATCGCCGCGTCGGACCGCGACTCGCTCGCGAAACAGGTCGGTCTGCTGACCGAGTCGCTGAAATCGACCGCGATCGACGTCACCAAGATCCTGTCGAGCGAAGTCAGCGACACCGCTTGGGATGCCTATCTGAAGGGCGACCGCGGCGTGTTCGCGCGGCGTGCGGTCAAGCTGATCGACAATAGCGAGGCCAAGGAAATCCTGCGCGTCTATCAGAATGACGATGCCTTCCACGCGTCGGTGAACCAGTTCATCCACGATTTCGAGGCGATGCTGCGCCTGCTGATCGGCGCGCGCGACGGATCGGCGATCAGTGTGACTTTGCTCTCGTCCGACATCGGCAAGCTGTACGTCGCGCTGGCGCAGGCGATCGATCGCCTGCGGGGCTGATCGAATTCGACAGGATTTGGGCGGGACGGCCGCTAACGACCGGGAGCGGACCCGTCCATTCTCGTCACCCCGGACTTGATCCGGGGTCCCGCTTGAACCGAGATGCTAGAAAAGCGGGATCCCGGGTCAAGCCCGGGATGACGGCCTAGATTGAACTGACGTCAGCTCTCCACCCCAAAGCAGGCATGGCCTTCAAATAGGCCTTTCCTACATTATCCGGCTATGCCAGCCTTCGCCCCGCTCTTTCATTTGGTGGATAAAAGCGGTCGTTATCCGGGTGCGGCCAGGCGGCGCGTGCCGGGTGCGTCCAGCACCCCGCGATGCCCGGATCGGGGAAGCAATAGACTGAACTTTCCTGAACTTCGGGATTATTACGCGCCAGCGGGTCAGGCCCGCCCGGTCAGCACGTCGGGGTCGGCCCAACCGTTCACATAGGCCACATAATAAAGCCCGAACGCAACCGTCGCGACGATCGTCATCTGGAGCATGATCCGCCCCGGGCGGAATGTCGCGGGCGCGCCCGGCTCCTGCCCGCGCACCAGCGGTGTCGCGTCGTCGCTTGCGCGGCGACCGTGGAAGGGCAGCACGAAAAAGGCGCTGAACGCCCAGAACAAGAGATAGATGGCGAGCGCCGAGGTCCATTTCATACTCGTGGCTCCGTTCAGATATCGACGAGCATAACATCGACGACGGGCTTCTTTCCCGTCCAGTCGGTCGCGACGCGGCGCACGCCGAGACGGATCGCCTCGCGCAGCTTGTCCTCGTCGCGTGCGGGGCCGGTCGCCGCCTGCTCGGCCGCCTCGCGCATCTCGTCGATAAAGGCTTCGCGCTCGTCCTCGACCGGGACGCCGCGATAGCTGATCGCGCTTTCGACGAAGTTCTTGCCGGAGAAGATTGCCGCAACGGTGATATGACCGTTGAGCGATAGCTTTCGCCGTTCGTTGATCGTTTCGCCGTCGGCGGGAAGGATCACGTCGCCGTCGAGGATCAACCGCCCCGCGCGCACGCGCTCGACGATCTTCGCCTTGCCCGGCGCCAGTTTCACCAGATCGCCATTTTCCTGCACCAGCGCGTCGGGCACACCCTTTTCGAGCGCGAAGCGCGCCTGTTCGTGCATGTGGCGGATCTCGCCATGCACCGGCAGGACGAGCTTCGGCCGCAGCCAGCCATAGAGCGCGGCAAGCTCGGGTTGCCCCGGATGGCCGCTGACATGGATATGCGCCTGCTTCTCGGTCACCGTCAGCACGTCCTTCGCGGCGAGCTGGTTCATGATCCGCCCGATCGCAACCTCGTTGCCCGGGATCTGCTTCGACGAGAAGACGACCGTGTCGCCCGCCTCGAGCTTGATCTGGTGGATGTCGGCCGCCATCCGCGCGAGCGCGGCGCGCGGTTCGCCCTGACCTCCCGTGGCGATCACCATCACCTTGTCGCGCGGCAGGCGCATCGCCTCGTCGAAATCGACCGTCGGCGGGAAATCCTTCAAATAGCCGACCGAACGCGCGACACCGAGGATGCGGTCGAGCGAACGCCCCGCGACGCAGAGGCTGCGCCCGGTGGCCTTCGCAACTTCGCCCAGCGTCGCGAGCCGCGCGGCGTTCGATGCGAAGGTGGTGACGACCACCCTGCCCGTCGCCGCGCCGACCGCTTGTTCCAGTCCGTCGCGAAGCGCCCCCTCGCTGCCCGAGGCCTCGGCGTTGAACGCATTGGTCGAATCGCAGACGAGCACGTCGACGCCTTCATCGCCGATCGCGGTCAGCGCCGCCGCGGTCGCGGGCTGCCCAAGGATCGGCTCCTCGTCGAGCTTCCAGTCGCCGGTGTGGAAAACGCGGCCATAGGGCGTGTCGATCACCACCGCGCTCATTTCGAGAATCGAGTGCGCGAGCGGGACGAGGCGGATACCGAACGGGCCAATCCGGAAATTGTCGTCGATGTCGACCACCTTGATCTCGACCTCATTCTCCAGCCCCTCTTCGGCGAGCTTGTGCGCGATCAGCCCCGCGGTGAAGCGGTTGGCATAGAGCGGCACGCCAAGCTCGGCGGCGAGATAGGGGATCGCGCCGATATGATCCTCGTGCCCGTGCGTCAGTATGATGCCGAGCAGATCTTTCTTGCGGTCCTCGATAAACTCGAGGTCGGGCATGACGATATCGATGCCGGGATAATCATGGCTGCCGAAGGTCACGCCCAGATCGGCCATGATCCATTTGCCGTCGCAGCCATAAAGATTGGCGTTCATGCCGATCTCGCCCGATCCGCCCAGTGCGAGAAAAAGCAGCTCCTTGCCCGGAGTCGTCATATTATTGGCTTCCGTTGGTTATAAAGGTGCATCAGCCCGTTCAGCGTCAGGTCGGGCTCGATACGGTCGAACAGGTGCGCCTGTTCCTGGAAAAGCGTCGCGAGACCGCCTGTCGCGACGACGGTGAGCGGTTTGCCGATCTCGGCCTTCATGCGCGCGATGAGCCCTTCCATCATCGCGACATAGCCCCAATAGACGCCGATCAGCATCTGGCTTTCGGTGGTCCGCCCGATAACGCTGTCGGTCGCCGGCGCCTCGATCGCGATGCGCGGCAGTTTCGCCGCCGCCGCGACCAATGCCTCCAATGACAGATTGACCCCGGGCGCGATGATCCCGCCCATATAGGCGCCGTCGGGGCCGATATGGTCGAGCGTCGTCGCGGTGCCGAAGCTGATGACGAGCTTGTCCTTGCCGGGCTCGACCGCCTGCGCCGAAATCGCGTTGACCGCACGGTCGGCGCCGACCGATTGCGGCTCGTCGACCTTGAGCGCGATGCCCCAGCTCACCGGATCGCGCCCCGCGACCAGCGCGTCGACGCCGAAATATTTATGCGCGAGCAGCTGGAGATTGTGGAGCGCGCGCGGGACGACGGTCGAGATGATCACCGCGTCGACTTCGCGGCGCTCATGGCCCTCGATCCGCATCAGCTGGTCGAGCCACACCATATATTCGTCGGCGGTGCGCCGGTCGTCGGTCGCGATCCGCCAGCGCGCGAGCAGCTCCTGCCCGCGAAACAGCGCGAATTTGGCATTGGTGTTGCCGACGTCGATCGCGAGCAGCATCCTGTTATCCTTATGCGACCGGGCGGCGGAGTTCGACATCGCCCGCATGGACCAGCATGGTCTCGCCGCCTTCGCGGCGCAAGCGCAGCGCGCCATCGTCGGCCAGACCATCGAAAAAGCCGTCGATACCCTGCTCGGAAACGCGCAGCGGCGTGCCGACCGGATGCGCCTGCGGCAGCCAGGCGCGAACGATGCTCGCAACGCCTTCCTGCCGCCAGATCCACAGCGCGTCGATCATCGCGATGCCGAGCGCGCTGGCGAAATGATCGCGGTCGAGGGCGGCGCCCTTCGCCGCCAGCGTTGCGGTCGGACGGTCGGGCAGTTCGGGCGCGGCGACGAGGTTGACGCCGATCCCGATGACGACCGAATTGCCCGTGCGCTCCATCAATATGCCGGCGCATTTCGCGCCATCGATCAGCAGGTCGTTCGGCCATTTGAGCTGCGCATCGACATCGGGCGCGAGCGCGGTCACCGTCTTGGCGAGCGCCACCCCGGCGACGAGCGCAAGCGTCGCCGCCGACGGATCGCCGATGGTCAGGTGGACGACGGTCGAGCCCATGAAATTGCCGAGCCCGTCGTTCCAGCCGCGGCCGAGGCGACCGCGTCCGGCGGTCTGGCGGTCCGCGACCAGCCAATGCCCCTCGCCGACATGCTCGCCGCCTGCCAGCCGCGCCAGCAGGTCGGCGTTGGTCGAGCCTGTCTGCTGGGTCCGCTCGATCGGCGGGATCAGAAGAGCACCGCCGCCGCGCCGGCCGAAAGAACCGCCAGCGCCGGAATGAAGAGATAGCCGATGACCGAAAGCCAGAGGGCGCTCGCGGTGATCACCGCATCCTCGACGATCGCGCCGCCGCCCTTCGGAAATTCGGTGTCCGACTTGTCGTCGAAATACATCGTCTTGATGATCGCGATATAATAGAATGCGCCGATCACCGAAGCGACGATACCCGCAACCGCCAGCGGCACGAGGTTCGCGTTCACCGCGGCCTCGAACACCAGATATTTCGGCCAGAAGCCGAACAGCGGCGGGATGCCGGCGAGGCTGAACAGGAACACCGCCATCGCCGCGGCGAGCCCCGGGCGGCGCTGCGACAGGCCGGCGAGTGCCGGGATGCTCTCGACCTGATTGCCGTCGGCGTCGCGCAGCTGGAGCACGACGAGGAAGGCGCCGAGCGTCGTCAGCATATAGACGAGCAGATAGGTGAGAACGCCCTCGACCCCCTGCTGCGTTCCGGCGGCGAGGCCGATGAGCATGAAGCCGACATTGTTGATCGACGAATAGGCGAGCAGGCGCTTGATATTCTTCTGCCCGATCGCACCGACCGCGCCGAGGATGATCGACGCGAGCGCGAGGAAGATGACGATCTGCTGCCACGCGCCGACCGCGGGCCCCATCGCGTCGATCACGACGCGCGTCATCAGCGCCATCGCCGCGACCTTCGGCGCGGTGGCGAAGAAGGTCGTCACCGGGGTCGGTGCGCCTTCATAGACGTCGGGCGTCCACATGTGGAACGGCACCGCGCTGATCTTGAAGCCGAGGCCCGCGAGCACGAAGACGATGCCGAAGATCAGCCCGATATTGAGCTCGCCGCCCATCGCCTTTGCGATGCCCGCAAAATCGGTGGTGCCCGAGAAGCCGTAGAGCAAAGAAATGCCGTAGAGCAGCATGCCCGACGCCAACGCGCCGAGGACGAAATATTTGAGGCCGGCTTCGCTGGACCGTTCGTCGGTGCGCATGAAGCTCGCGAGCACATAGGCTGCAAGGCTGTTGAGCTCGAGCCCGACGTACAGCGTCATCAGGTCGCGCGCCGAGGCCATGATTCCCATGCCGAGCGCGGCGAACAGGATCAAAGTCGGATATTCGGCGCGCATGCCCCCGCAGAAGAAACGCGGCGCGATGACGATGCAGACGAAGCTCGCGGCATAGATCAGCAGCTTGGCGAAGCCGCCGAAGCCGTCGACCGACAGCGTGCCCGAAAAGACCGTCGCCTCGACGCCGAACAGCGCCACCACGGCAGCAGTTGCCGCAGCGAGCGTCAGCAGCGCGCTGAGCTGGTAGAGGCCGACTTGCCGGTCACCGACGAAGGTGCCGAGCATCAGCGTGATGAGCCCGCCGATCGTCAGGATCAGTTCGGGCCAGATGAGCGCGAGATCGGCGGTCATTTTGCGCCTCCCGCATGGGCGGAGCCGTGGGCGGCTTCACCATGCGCGTTGGCGGGCTTGGCCTTCCCGGCGGCGAGGTGCGCGTCGCCCGCGGGCTTCGCCGGGGCAAGGCGCGCGACGACCGTCGTCACATCGCCGCGCATCGGCGCGAGGAAGCTTTCGGGATAGACGCCCATCCACAGCGCCACGGCGGCGAGCGGGGCCATGATCGCCCATTCGCGAGGGTTGAGGTCGGGCATCGCCTTCACATCGTCCTTGGTGAGTTCGCCGAACACGACGCGGCGGTAGAGATAGAGCATATAGGCGGCGCCGAGGATGATGCCGGTGGTGCAGACAAAGGCGACGACGCTCGACGCTTCATAGATACCGAGCAGGCTCAGGAATTCGCCGACGAAGCCGCTGGTGCCCGGAAGGCCGATCGACGCCATGGTGAACAGCATGAAGAAAAGCGCATAGGCCGGCATGTTCACCGCGAGCCCGCCGTAGCGGTCGATCTCGCGCGTGTGGAGCCGGTCATAGATCACGCCGACGCAGAAGAAGAGCGCAGCCGAGACGACGCCGTGGCTGAGCATGATGATCAGCGCGCCCTCGATCCCCTGCTGGTTGAAGGCGAAGAGGCCCGCGGTGACGATCGCCATATGCGCGACCGACGAATAGGCGATCAGCTTCTTCATGTCGTTCTGCGCCAGCGCGACGAGGCTGGTGTAGACCACCGCGATCATCGACAGGCCGAAAACGATCCACATCAGCTGCGCCGACGCGTCGGGGAACATCGGCATCATGAAGCGGATGAAACCATAGGCACCGAGCTTCAGCAGCACACCCGCGAGGATCATCGACCCCGCGGTCGGCGCCTGCACATGCGCGTCGGGAAGCCAGGTGTGGACGGGCCACATCGGCATCTTGACCGCAAGGCTGGCGAAGAAGGCGAGCCACAGCCAGGTCTGCATCGCAGCCGGGAAGTCATAGTTCAGCAGCGTCGGAATGTCGGTCGTTCCTGCTTCCATGATCATCGCGATCATCGCGATCAGCATCAGCACCGATCCGAGCAGCGTGTAGAGGAAGAATTTGAACGCCGCATATTTGCGGTTCGCGCCGCCCCAGATGCCGATGATGAAATACATCGGGATCAGGCCGGCTTCGAAGAAGATGTAAAAGAGCAGCAGATCCTGCGCCATGAAGACGCCGATCATGATGGTTTCCATGATCAGGAACATCGCCATGTAGAGCCCGACGCGCTGTTTGATCGCGTCCCAGCTCGCAAGAATGCAAAGCGGCATCAGGAAGACGCTGAGCATGATCAGCATCAGCGCCATGCCGTCGATGCCGAGCGCATATTGGAAGCGCCCGAACAGGTCGGCGCGCTCGGTGAACTGCCACTGCGCGCCGCCGATGTCGAAATTCGCCCACAGGACGACGCCCAGCGCAAAGTCGACCAAGGTCGCGGCAAGCGCGATGACGCGCGCGTTGCGGTCGCCCGCATAGAGGCAGAGGATGGCGGCGATCGCGGGGACCGCCAGCATCAGCGACAGGATGGGAAGCCCGCTCACAGGAAATTCACCATGGCCCAGCTGGCGAGGCCGACAAGACCGAGCAGCATCACAAACGCATATCCATAAACATAACCCGATTGCAGCCGGACCGCGAGACGGGTCCCCCCTTGGACGAGCGCCGCGGCGCCATCGGGACCGAAGCGGTCGATGGTGCCTTCATCCCCGCGCTTCCAGAAGAAGCGGCCGATCGCGAAGGCGGGCTTCACGAAGAGGATGTTGTAGAGCTCGTCGAAATACCATTTGTTGTACAGGAACTGGTGGAGCAGCTTGAACTGCGCCACGAAGCGCGCCGGCAGGCTGGTGTTGCGGATATAGCTGTTCCAGGCGAGGAACAGCCCGATCGCCATCACCGTGAACGGCGTCCACTTCACCCAGGTCGGAACCTCGTGCGCGGCGTGCATCAGATGCTCGTCGAACGCGATGCTGCCCTTCCAGAAGGCAAGCCCTTCCTCGGGATAGATGAAGGGGTGCGCGAAAACGAAGCCCGCGAACACCGCACCGATCGACAGCACGACCAGCGGGATGAGCATCGAGACCGGGCTTTCGTGCGGGTGATAGCCCGCGGTGCCGTCGCCGTGCGCATCATGATGGTGATGCGCGTGGGCGTGATCGTCGGCCGAATGCTCTTCCGACGGATCTTCATGCTCGCCGTGAACGGCGTGCTGGATATGCTCGCTCTCTTCCCAGCGCGGCTTGCCGTAGAAGGTCAGGAAGACGAGGCGCCACGAATAGAAGCTCGTGAGCAGCGCGGCAAAGATACCGACCCAGAAGGCGATCACGCCGCCACCGCCGGCAGCGAACGCCGCTTCGAGGATGCCGTCCTTCGAGTGGAAGCCAGCAAAGCCCGCAACGCCCGCGATACCGACGCCGGTGATCGCCAGCGTGCCCATCATCATCGCCCAGAAGGTGATCGGGATATGCTTACGCAGGCCGCCATAATAGCGCATGTCCTGTTCATGGTGCATCGCATGGATGACCGAGCCCGCGCCGAGGAACAGCAGCGCCTTGAAGAAAGCGTGCGTGAACAGGTGGAACATCGCCGCGCCATAGGCGCCGACACCCGCGGCAAAGAACATGTAGCCGAGCTGCGAACAGGTCGAATAGGCGATGACGCGCTTGATGTCCCACTGCGTCGTGCCGACGGTCGCGGCGAACAGGCAGGTCGCCGCGCCGACGAAGGTCACAACGCCGAGCGCGACTTCGCTCGTCTCGAACATCGGCGACAGGCGGCACACCATGAAGACGCCCGCGGTGACCATCGTCGCGGCGTGGATCAGCGCCGACACCGGGGTCGGGCCCTCCATCGCGTCGGGAAGCCAGGTGTGCAGGCCGAGCTGCGCCGACTTGCCCATCGCGCCGATGAACAGCAGCAGGCAGAGGATCGTCATCGTGTCGAGGCGCATCCCCATGAAGGTGATGGTGCTGCCCGCCATGCCCGGCGCGGCGGCGAGGATCTCGGGGATCGAGACGGTGCCGAACACGAGGAAAGTGCCGAAGATGCCGAGCATGAAGCCAAGGTCGCCGACACGGTTCACGACGAACGCCTTGATCGCCGCGGCATTCGCGCTCGGCTTCTTGTACCAGAAACCGATGAGCAAATAGGATGCGAGGCCGACGCCTTCCCAGCCGAAGAACATCTGGACGAGATTGTTCGCGGTCACGAGCATCAGCATCGCGAAGGTGAAGAGCGAGAGATAGGCGAAGAAGCGCGGCTGGTCCGGGTCTTCCTCCATATAGCCCCAGCTATAGAGGTGGACGAGCGCCGACACCGTCGTGATCACGACGAGCATGACCGATGTCAGCGTGTCGACGCGCAGTTCCCAGTTGAACTGGAGCGCACCCGAGCTCACCCAGTGTAGCACCGGGGTCACGCCAGCTTCGCCGGTGCCCATCACGAACGACAGGAAAATCGGCCAGCTCAGCGCGCAGCTGGTGAACAGCGCGCCCGTCGTGATGATTTTCGACGGCATATTGCCGATCACGCGCTGGCCGAGGCCTGCGACAAGCGCCGCCAAGAGCGGCAGGAAAACGATCGCCTGGATCACCGGCTTACCCCTTCATCCGGTTGGCATCGTCGACGGCAATGGTGCCGCGGCCGCGGAAATAGATAACGAGAATGGCAAGACCGATCGCGGCTTCACCCGCGGCGACGGTCAGCACGAACATCGAGAAGACCTGCCCGACGAGATCGCCCAGCGCCGCGCTGAACGCAACCAAGTTGATGTTCACCGCCAGCAGGATGAGCTCGATCGCCATCAGGATGACGATGATATTCTTGCGGTTGATGAAGATGCCGAGCACGCCGAGCGTGAACAGCACCGCCGAAACGGCGAGATAATGGCCGACCGAAATCACAATTCCATCCCCTGCCCGACGCCCGGATCGACGAGGCGCGTCGCCTCTTCGGGACGGCGCCGGTTCTGCGCCGAAATATTCTGGATACGCACGCCGCCGCGCTTACGGTGCGTCAGCACGATCGCGCCGATCATCGCGACGAGAAGAACGATGCCCGCCGCCTCGAACAGGAAGATATACTTCGTGTAGAGCAGTTCGCCGATCTGCTGGATATTGCTCTTGTCGGTCACCGCCGGCGCGGCGCGCGCGGCAAGGTCGACCCCGCCCGCGCTCCATGCGCCGACCGCGAACACCAGCTCAGCCGCCAGGATGATCGCGACGAGCGCGCCAAGCGGCAGATAGCGCACGAAACCGGCGCGCAGCTCGGCGAAATCGATGTCGAGCATCATCACAACGAAGAGGAACAGCACCGCGACCGCGCCGACATAGACGATGACGAGCAGCATCGCGATGAATTCGGCGCCCGCAAGCAGCATCAGCCCTGCCGCATTGAAGAAGGCGAGGATCAGCCACATCACGCTGTGGACGGGGTTGCGCGCGAAGATCACCATCGCCGCCGAGGCGATGACGATGGTCGCGAAAAGATAGAAGGCGATAAGCTGGATCATGTGCGCGCGCCCTTATCGATAGGGCGCGTCGGCGGCAAGATTCGCCGCGATCGCGCGTTCCCATTTGTCGCCATTGGCGAGCAGCTTGGCCTTGTCATAGAGCAGCTCCTCGCGCGTTTCGGTCGCGAATTCGAAGTTCGGTCCCTCGACGATCGCATCGACCGGACATGCTTCCTGGCAAAAGCCGCAATAGATGCACTTGGTCATGTCGATGTCGTAGCGCGTCGTGCGGCGGCTTCCGTCGTCGCGCGGCTCGGCCTCGATCGTGATCGCCTGCGCCGGACATACCGCTTCGCACAGCTTGCATGCGATGCAGCGTTCCTCGCCGTTCGGATAACGGCGCAGCGCATGCTCGCCGCGGAAACGTGGGCTCAGCGGGTTCTTCTCGAACGGATAGTTGATCGTCGCCTTCGGCTTGAAGAAATATTTCAGCGTGAGGGCGTGCGCCTTCACAAACTCCCACAGCGTGAAGCTTTTGATGAGGTGGGCAATGGTACTCATGAATACCTCGTCAGCATCAGATAGCCGGAGATCAGGAAGATCCAGAGAAGCGAGATCGGCAGGAATATCTTCCAGCCGAGCCGCATCAGCTGGTCATAACGGTAGCGCGGGACGGTCGCCTTGACCCAGCTGAAGACGAAGAAGAAGAACAGGATCTTCGCGAACAGCCAGATGATGCCCGGAACGGCGTAGAGCGGCGCCCAGTCGATTGGGGGCAGCCAGCCGCCCCAGAAGAGCACCGCGTTGAGCGTGCACATCAACAGGACGTTGGCATATTCCCCGAGCCAGAAGAGCGCGAAGCTCATCGACGAATATTCGGTCTGGTAACCCGCGACGAGTTCGCTTTCGGCTTCGGTCAGGTCGAACGGCGCGCGCGCGGTTTCGGCGAGCGCCGAGATGAGGAACATCACCGCGAGCGGGAAGAGCAGCAGGTTGAAGCCGAAGGCGTTGACGAAGCCGAGCCCGTGGCCCTGCTGCGCTTTCACGATCTCGTTCATGTTGAAACTGTCGGCGAAGAGCACGACGCCGATCAGGATGAACCCGATCGAGACTTCATAGCTGATCATCTGCGCCGAGGCGCGCATCGCCGAAAAGAAGGGATATTTCGAGTTCGACGCCCAGCCCGACAGGATCACGCCATAGACGCCGAGCGACGAGATCGCGAGGATGTAGAGCAGCCCGACGTTGATGTCGGCGAGCACCGCGCCCGAATTGAACGGGATCACCGCCCACGCGAGCAGCGCGACGGTGAAGGTGATGATCGGCGCGATCAGGAACAGGCCCCGGTTGGCGCCGCTCGGGATGATCGTTTCCTGCAGGAATACTTTCAGGCCGTCGGCGAACGACTGGAGCAGGCCGAAGGGGCCGACGACGTTCGGCCCGCGGCGCAGCGCGATCGCCGCCCAGATCTTGCGGTCGGCATAGATGATCATCGCGACCGCGAGCATCAGCGGCAGCGCGATCAGCAGGATGCCAGCGATCGTCGCGACGCCCCATGCCCAGTTCGGGTCCATGCCCCACGAGATGAAGGTCTCGGTCATTTGCCGGCCCCGTCCTGGTTGCGCCAGCCGTTATGCGGGCCGGGCCGCTCCGACTTACCCTTGGGGTTGAAGCCGCGCCATACGGCGTAACCCATCCCGGCCAGCAGCACGCTGGCGATCGCATGTACCGGGGTCATTCCGCGGCCTCCGCAAAATCGACGCCATGGATCAGCTCTTCCGAGCAGCGCTGCATCGTCGGCGACGCGCGGCAGATGGCGTTGGTGAGATAGAAATCCTTGATCGGCGACGGGATCGCGCGCGCCTCGGGCTTCGCGTCGAGCTTCGGCACCGACCAGCCATAGTCGGCGATACCCTCGACGCCGAGCGCGGGCACCGCGGCGATCATCGCGGCGCGGCACTGGTCGAAGTTATCGAAGCCGACCGAAACACCGAGCGCATCGGCGAGCGCACGAAAGATGCTCCAGTCCTCGCGCGCGTCCCCGGGGGCGAACACCGCCTTCTCGCTGCGCTGGACGCGGCCCTCGGTGTTGACCGTGGTGAAGTCCTTTTCGGTCCATGCCGCGGCGGGCAAGATGACGTCGGCGGCATGCGCGCCCTTGTCGCCATGATGGCCGACATAGACTTTGAACGTATCGGGCAGCGCCGCGAAATCGACCTCGTCGGCGCCGAGGAAGAAAGCGAGCTTCGGCTTCGCCGCGATGACATCCTTGATCCCGCCGGGCAGGCCGTAGCCGAGCATCAGCGATCCCATGCGCGCGGCCGAGAAATGGACGACGTTGAAGCCGTTCCAGCCGTCCTTGACCGCATCGACCGCCTTGGCGAGCGCAAGGCCCGCGCCGTGGACGCCGGGGACCGACAGCGCACCGCCGCCGAAGATCAGCATCGGCCGCTCGGCGCCCTTGAGCGCGTCGGTCACATGCTTCGGCAGCTTGGTGACGAGCGAGGCATCGTCGCCGAGCCATTCGGTCTTGTAAGTGAGGTCGGTTTCGGGGCCGATCGCAAAGACCTTCGCGCCCTTCTTCCACACCGCCTTGCGGATGCGCGTGTTGATCAGCGGCGCTTCCCAGCGCAGGTTCGTGCCGACGAGCAGGATCACGTCGGCATTTTCGGCCTCGGCGATCCCGGTGTTGAAATTGACCGCCGACAGGCTGGTGACGTCATAGTCGAGCCCGGTCTGCCGTCCTTCGAGCAGGTTGCCGCCGAGCGCGTTCACCAGCGCCTTCGCCGCGAACATCGTCTCGCAATCGGCCATGTCGCCCGCGATCGCCGCGACCGACGAACCGGCGTTCACCGCCTTGATCGCCGCGAAGGCTTCGGCCCAGCTTGCAGGCTGAAGCGCGCCGTTCACGCGCACATAAGGCTGATCGAGGCGGCGGCGGGTCAGGCCGTCGACATGGTGGCGCGTCTTGTCGCTCGCCCATTCCTCGTTCACATCATCGTTGACGCGCGGCAGCACGCGCAAAACCTGACGCCCGCGCGCATCGATACGCACATTGGTGCCGACCGCGTCCATCATGTCGATGCCGAGCGTCTTCGAAAGCTCCCACGGACGCGCTTCGAACGCGTAAGGCTTGCTGGTCAGCGCGCCGACCGGGCAGAGGTCGACGATATTGCCCGACAATTCGCTACCGACCGCGCGTTCGAGGTACGACGTGATTTGCATATTCTCGCCGCGATAGATCGCGCCGACATCTTCCACGCCCGCAACTTCCTCCGCAAAGCGGACGCAGCGCGTGCACTGGATGCAGCGGGTCATCACCGTCTTGACGATCGGACCCATATATTTCTCGGTCACCGCGCGCTTGTTCTCGTCATAGCGCGTCGCGCCGCGGCCATAGGCGACCGACTGGTCCTGCAAGTCGCATTCGCCGCCCTGATCGCAGATCGGGCAGTCGAGTGGGTGGTTGATGAGCAGGAACTCCATCACGCCTTCGCGCGCCTTTTTGACCATCGGGCTGTCGGTCTTGATCACCTGTCCCTCGGCAGTCGGCAGCGCGCACGATGCCTGCGGCTTCGGCGGGCCGGGCGCGACCTCGACGAGGCACATGCGGCAATTGCCGGCGATCGACAGGCGCTCATGGTAGCAGAAGCGCGGAATTTCCTTCCCCGCCATCTCGCACGCCTGCAGAACGGTCGCGCCCTGCGGGACGTCGAGTTCTACGCCATCTACGGTAACTTTAGGCATCAGAGCAGCTTTTCTTTGAAAGATGGGTCGGCGAGGCCTGCCAAGTGCGCGTAATTCGAAGCAAGATACACACGAAGGCTTCGGGGATTGACGACCGACAGTTCAATCGAGGCACATTCGGACCGGATCGCCATCATCTCGTTCAATGCGGCGCTTTCCGCATCGGAACCATAGTCTGAAAGGAAGACTCGTCTGGATAGCCCCGCATTCTTCCGGACCAGACATTCGGCAAGCATATCGAATGTACGTTTCCGATTCACGCTCGCGACCCAAACCTCTTTCTCGGCCTTCGACAGCTTGGACTTGGGCGACATTTTTTCCACGGTCATGGGTTCGCCATGGTCGATCGCAGGAGCGCCCGGCAGTAATGTATCGACCGTGGAGAGATCGATCTCTCGCAATAAACGCTCTGCCGCGAGACCCACCCAAACCGCGGTGTCGATCCGCTCGCCCGGACGATTCAACCGTCCGCCCGCTGCTCTGGACAAGCAATTCGTGTGAAGCAGCCGGGCTATATCGCCCGTCCGTTCGGCGACATAAGTCACCATCACCGACCGTTCCTTTTCGATCAGGCAGGTGACATATTCGGTCACGTCCTGACGAAACTGCAATGCCGGCGAAATCTTCTTGGCCGCCGACGCGCTGCCGCTCGCGCTCAGGGCGCCAGCGAAAAGGGCGACGGCCAGCAGTCGTTTGGACGCCAGATTCACTCCGCTGCCTCCAGCGCGCCGCCATTTTCGCGGATGCGGCGTTCGATTTCGGGGCGGAAGTGGCGGATCAGGCCCTGGATCGGCCACGCCGCGGCGTCGCCGAGCGCGCAGATCGTGTGGCCTTCGACCTGCTTCGTCACGTCGAACAAGGTGTCGATCTCGCCGATGTCGGCGTCGCCGGTGCGCAGCCGTTCCATCACGCGCCACATCCAGCCGGTGCCCTCACGGCACGGCGTGCACTGGCCGCAGCTTTCATGCTTATAGAAATAGCTGATGCGGCTGATCGCCTGAACGACGTCGGTCGACTTGTCCATCACGATCGCGGCCGCGGTGCCGAGGCCCGATCCGACGGCTTTCAGCCCGTCGAAATCCATCGGCGCGTCCATGATTTCGGCTGCCGGAACCAGCGGAACCGACGACCCGCCGGGGATCACCGCGAGCAGATTGTCCCAGCCGCCGCGGATGCCGCCGCAATGCTTGTCGATCAGTTCGCGGAAGGGAATGCTCATCTCTTCCTCGACCACGCACGGGCGCTCGACATGGCCCGAGATCTGGAAGAGCTTGGTGCCCTTGTTATTCTCGCGCCCGAAGGAGGAGAACCACGGTGCGCCGCGGCGGAGGATCGTCGGGACCACCGCGATCGATTCGACATTATTCACCGTCGTCGGGCAGCCATAGAGGCCCGCACCCGCCGGGAACGGCGGCTTCAGGCGCGGCTGGCCCTTTTTGCCTTCGAGGCTTTCGATCATCGCGGTTTCTTCGCCGCAGATGTACGCGCCCGCGCCGCGGTGGACGAAGACGTCGAAATCATAACCCGACTTCGCCGCATTCTTGCCGAGCAGCCCGGCGTCATACGCCTCCTGCACCGCAGCGAACAAAGTTTCGGCCTCGCGGATGAACTCGCCGCGGATATAGATATAGGCGGCGCGCGCGCGCATCGCGAAGCCCGCGATCAGCGCGCCTTCGATCAGCTTGTGCGGATCGTGGCGGATGATCTCGCGGTCCTTGCACGAACCGGGTTCGGATTCGTCGGCGTTGATGACGAGGAAGCTCGGGCGGTCGGCGCGCGGCTCCTTCGGCATGAACGACCATTTGAGGCCGGTCGGGAAGCCCGCGCCGCCGCGGCCGCGCAGCCCCGACGCCTTGATCTCTTCGATGATCGCGTCCTGGCCGCGGCTCATCAGATCCTTGGTATTGTCCCAATCGCCGCGCGCCTGCGCGGACTTCAGGTTCCACGGCTGGAACCCGTAGATGTTGGTAAAGATGCGATCCTTGTCGGCGAGCATGGCTTACCACTCCTTCCGATAGTCGTGGTTGGCCTTGACCATCTCGACCAGCGTCGTCGGGCCGCCCTCGGGCTCGCTCGTGTGACGCTTCGGATTCTGCGTGCCCGCCTTGGGCGCCTTGCCCGCGGCGAGGTCGTCGAGGATGCGCGTCATGCTGTCGTAGTCGAGATCTTCGTAATTATCGTCGTTGATCTGGACCATCGGCGCGTTGGTGCAGGTGCCCATGCACTCGACCTCGGTCAGCGTGAACAGGCCGTCGGGCGTGGTCTTGCCCTTGGTCATGCCGCGGTTCTTGCACGCCGCCATCACATCGTCCGACCCGCGCAGCAGGCACGGCGTCGTGCCGCAAACCTGCACATGATAACGGCCGACGGGGACGAGGTTGTACATCGTGTAGAAGGTCGCGACCTCATAGGCGCGGATGAAGGGCATATCGAGCGCGGCCGCGACATATTCGATCACCGGGACGGGCAGCCAGCCCTGCGTCTGCGTTTCGGCGCCAACCTGCCGCTGCGCGAGGTCGAGCAAGGGCATCACCGCCGAGCGCTGGCGCCCCGCGGGATAGCGCGCGATGACCGCCTTCGCCTTCGCGGCATTCTCCGTCGTCCACGCAAAAGCGCCCCAGCGCGCGCGCGTTTCGGCTTCATCGGGGATTTGGGGTGCGTCGGCCATCAACCCAACCCCTCTCTGAAAACGAGCATTTCCAGCTTACCCTTATCAAACATAGCACTTACGCGCGCAAAATGTGGGTGAGTATCACCGCGCGAGCAGTCCAGCACAGCATCAACAATTGAGATATTCTTGCCCGAAAGCGTCCCATAACCGTCCGGAATGAGCTTAGCTTGCTTTTGCTCAGAGACTCCGCTTGGCTCGCATCCAACAAGCGACGAGGGAACGGTCTCCAAGCCCGGCTTTTGGCCAAAATCGCCTTTAAATAGCACGGTGACGTCGACAATCTCCGGGCGACCCAGATTGCCCTTCACCACCTTGTCCAATAATTGCGCCGTAACTGCCTCATTTGGCGAAAGTGTCCGAGCGTACACGGACGGAGAGATGGCCACACCCACGGCGCACCCTATCATCGTGCATGTCGCAACCCTCACCGGTCGCACTCCCCGAACACGACGTCGATCGCGCCGATGATCGCGGTCGTATCCGCAAGCATATGACCCTTCGACATCATGTCCATCGCCTGCAGATGGCTGAACGCCGTCGGACGGATCTTGCAGCGATACGGCTTGTTGGTGCCGTCGCTGACCAGATAGACGCCGAATTCGCCCTTGGGGCTTTCGGTCGCGACATAGACTTCGCCCGCGGGGACGTGGAAACCCTCGGTATAAAGCTTGAAGTGATGGATCAGCGATTCCATCGACTGCTTCATCTCGCCGCGCTTCGGCGGCACGACCTTGCGGTCGAGGCTCGCGATCGGGCCCGACGGCATCGCGTTGATGCACTGCAGGATGATGCGCGCCGACTGATAGACTTCCTGCACGCGCACCATGAACCGGTCGTAGCAGTCGCCGCGCGTGCCGACGGGAATGTCGAATTCCATCCTGGCATAGGCGTCATAGGGCTGCGACTTGCGCAAATCCCACGCGATGCCGCTGCCGCGGATCATCGGGCCGGAGAAACCCCATGCCAGCGCGTCTTCCTTCGACACCGTCGCGATGTCGACGTTGCGCTGCTTGAAGATGCGGTTGTCGATGACAAGACTCATCGCGTCACCGAACAGCTTCGGCAGCCGCTTTTCGCACCATTCGCCGATGTCGTAGAGCAGCTTTTCCGGCACATCCTGATGGACGCCGCCCGGACGGAAATAGGCCGAGTGCATCCGCGCGCCCGAGGCGCGTTCGAAGAAGTTGAGGCAATCCTCGCGCAGCTCGAACACCCAGAGGTTCGGGGTCATCGCGCCGACGTCCATGACGTGGCTGCCAATGTTGAGCATATGATTGCAGATGCGCGTCAGCTCGGCGAACAGCACGCGCAGATATTGCGCGCGGTCGGGCACTTCGAGGTCGAGCAGCTTCTCGATCGCGAGGACATAGCTGTGCTCCATCCCGAGCGGCGAGCAATAGTCGAGCCGGTCGAAATAGGGCAGCGCCTGCAGATAGGTCTTATACTCGATCAGCTTTTCGGTGCCGCGATGCAGCAGCCCGACGTGCGGATCGACGCGCTCGATGATCTCGCCGTCGAGCTCCATCACCATGCGCAGCACGCCGTGCGCCGCGGGGTGCTGCGGGCCGAAGTTGATCGTGTAATTGGTGACGACCTGATCGCCCGCGGTATCGGCGGTGTCGACCGGATAGCCTTCGAACATGTCGCTGCCGTGGTGCTTGACCTGAGGAGAGTCGGTCATGCGTCACCTCCTGTTTTGGGCTTGCGCGGCGCGCGCGGCTTGGCGGGCGCCTTTTCGGCTTTCTCGGTCGCAGGCGTCTTGGCCTTGGCGGCCTTGGTCGCTTTTGCGCCGTCGCGGCTCGTCTTCGCGGCCTTGATGTTGGTCTTCGCGCCCGCGCCGGTCTGCGCCGTGCTTTCGGTCGTCTTCGGAGTCGGCGGCGGCGAAGCCTTGGCCTTTTCGTCGGCCGCCTTGACCTCTTTCGCGGTCATCGGCGTCGGCGCACCCTTACCCGGGCCTTCGCCCGTTCCGCCGGCCTTTTCATCGCCCGGCAGCACATAGTCGGCACCTTCCCACGGGGACAGGAAGTCGAAATTGCGGAAATCCTGCGCCAGCCGCACGGGCTCGTACACGACGCGCTTGTCCTCTTCGGAATAGCGCAGCTCGGTATAGCCGGTCAGCGGGAAGTCCTTGCGCTGCGGATGCCCCTGGAACCCATAGTCGGTCAGGATGCGGCGCAGGTCGGGATTGCCGCTGAACAGCACGCCATACATGTCGAACACTTCGCGCTCGAGCCAGCCGGCGTTCGGCCAGACGGGAACGATCGTCGGCACCGGGGTTGCCTCGTCGGTCGACACGCGCACGCGCAGGCGGTGATTCTTCGTCACGCTGAGCAGATGATAGACGACCTCGAACCGCTCGGCGCGATCGGGATAGTCGACCCCGGCGATCTCCATCAGCTGCTGATATTCGAGGCTGTCGCGCAGCGCGACCATCACCCCGGCGACGGCTTCGCGCGTCACGGTGATGCTGTCTTCATCGACGGTGAACACATGCGCGACGAGGTCGGCGCCGAGCACCGTCTTCAGCGAAGCCGCGAGCGAAGGCTGCGGCGCGACGAGGGGAGCGGGATGAGCCATCAGCGTTCGATCGTTCCGACGCGGCGGATCTTCCGCTGCAACTGCATCACGCCATAGAGCAGCGCTTCGGCGGTCGGCGGGCATCCGGGGACGTAAATGTCCACCGGCACGATCCGGTCGCAACCGCGCACCACCGAATAGCTATAGTGATAATAGCCGCCGCCGTTGGCGCAGCTGCCCATCGAGATCACATATTTGGGGTTCGACATCTGGTCGTAAACGCGGCGCAGCGCGGGGGCCATCTTGTTGCAGAGCGTTCCCGCGACGATCATCACGTCCGACTGGCGCGGCGAAGCGCGCGGCGCGGCGCCGAAGCGTTCCATGTCGTACCGCGGCATATTGACGTGGATCATCTCGACCGCGCAGCAGGCGAGACCGAAGGTCATCCACCACAGCGAGCCGGTGCGCGCCCAGTTGAACAGATCCTCGGTCGAGGTGACGAGAAAGCCCTTGTCGCCGACCTCTGAATTGAGGTCGTCGAAGAAGCCCTGATCGGGGTTCGTACCGGGGGCAACCGGCATCTGGCCGGGCATGATGATGCTGGAAGTGCTCATTCCCAATCCAACGCGCCTTTTTTCCACGCGTACACAAGGCCGAGGGTTAGTTCGGCGAGGAAGACCATCATCGTCGCCCAACCGGCCCAGCCGATTTCCTCGAGGCTCACCGCCCAGGGAAAGAGGAAGGCGGCTTCAAGGTCGAAGATGATGAAAAGGATGGCGACGAGGTAGAAACGCACGTCGAACTGGCTGCGCGCGTCTTCAAAAGCGGGAAAACCGCATTCATATTCGGTCAGCTTCGCCGGATCGGGCTTGTGCGCCCCGGTCAGCCGCGCGACGCCCATGGGCAGGAACACGAAGGCGGAGGACAGGCCGACGGCGATGACCAGAAAGATCAGAATCGGCAAATATTGCGTCAGATCGACCATGGGAGCTCGCAGTTCTGTTGTTTTGGGGTGTCGCGCACCCGTTTATGGGGGGCGCTTTAGGCCACGAAGCCGCGTGTCGCAAGCACTGCGGGCAGGATTTTCGTTCCTTACGTAACCAAAAACATATTGCGCGCTGGCGAGCGGGCCTACCGCTGTGATACGCCATCGAAAAAGGGCCGCTGCACCGCACTTTTAAGGCCAAAAAACGATAAAGGGAGCTTTCATGGGACCAATCACCGCTCGCGCCGCCCTCGCCTTTGCCACGCTAGCACTTTTCCCGGCGAATCCGGCGCACGCCGAACTGGTCAACGCGGCGAATCCGGAGACGATCAAGGCGATCGTCGAGTCGCAGGGCTGGCCCGCGACGATCGTCGCCAAGGAGGGCGACGACCCCTATATCGAGAGCAACCGGGGCGGCCTCAAATTCCTCGTGCTCTTCATGAACTGCGACGGTGGCGAGCGGTGCAAGACGCTGCAATATTATATGGGTTTCAGCGACGCGAAGGACGTCACGCTCGACCGGCTCAACCAGTGGAACAAGGAAAAGCGCTTCGCACGCGCCTATAAGGACGACGCGGGCGATCCGGTGCTCGAAATGGACGTCGATCTAGATTTCCAGGGCATCCCGCGCGAAAATGTCGGCGAAACCTTCAACACCTGGGCGTCGCTGATGGACAGCTTCCGGGCGTATGTTTTCGAGAAATAGTTTGAACCATCGTTCGTCACCCCGGACTTGATCCGGGGTCCCGTTCTTTCAACGTTTAGAGGCGGGATGCCGGATCAAGTCCGGCATGACGATGAAGAAACGGTGCGCGATCACGCGTTGCGCAGCGCGCCCGCGACCAGCTTCTGCAGCTTCGAATGCACCGCGGCGCTGCCGGCGATGAATTCGCTGCGGTCGATCGCGCGGTCACCGCCGCGGAAGTCGCTGACGAAGCCCCCCGCTTCGCGCACGAGCAGCATACCCGCTGCGACGTCCCAGACCTGCAGGTCGCTTTCCCAGAAACCGTCATAGCGGCCCGCCGCGACCCATGCGAGGTCGAGGCTGGCGGCGCCGAAGCGGCGGATGCCCGCGACTTCGGGCGCGACCGCACCGAAAATGCGGCTCCACTGCGCCATATTGCCATGGCCCATATAGGGAATGCCCGTCGCGATCAGGCATTCGTTGAGGTGGCGGCGCGATGCGACGCGAAGCCTGCGGTCGTGCAGCCACGCGCCGCGGCCGCGCTCGGCCCAATAGCTTTCGTCGGTGACGGGCTGATACACCAGCGCCGCCGTCACCTCGCCCCAGCCGCCGCCGGGTTTCGGTTCCTGCACCGCGATTGAGATCGCGAAATGCGGGATCGCGTGAAGGAAGTTCGACGTGCCGTCGAGCGGATCGATGATGAAACGCGGCTTGCCCGGATCGCCCTCGATCTCGCCCGCTTCTTCCATCTTGAAGCCCCAGCCCGGACGCGCGTGGGTCAGCTCGTCATAGAGCGTGCGCTCGGCCGCCTGATCGGCCTTCGACACGAAATCGGCAGGTCCCTTTTGCGAGACCTGCAGATGCTCGATCTCGCCGAAGTCGCGGCGCAGCTTCGTGCCGGCCTTGCGCGCGGCGCGTTCCATGACGGTGATGATGCCGGATACGGCCATATCAAATCTCCACCCGCCCGATTGCGGGCGATGATATCAGTTAGTCGGCGCGGCGGACATATTCGCGGTCGTACACATGCACGACGATCTTGGTCCCGCTGGTGATGTGCGGCGGCACCATGACGCGCACGCCATTGTCGAGGATCGCGGGCTTGTACGACGACGACGCCGTCTGGCCCTTCACCACCGCGTCGGCCTCGACGATCGTCGCTTCGATCGTTTCGGGGAGTTCGACCGAGATCGGGCGCTCTTCCCAAAGCTCGAGCACGACCTCCATGCCGTCCTGCAGGAATTCATGCGCTTCGCCGACGACGTCCTTCGAGATGTTGATCTGCTCGAAGCTGTCCTTGTCCATGAACACCAGGTCGTCGCCCTCGGCATAGAGGAACTGGAAATCCTTGGTGTCGAGGCGCACCTTTTCGACCGTGTCGGCGCTGCGGAAACGGTTGTTGAGCTTGCGCCCGTCGATCAGATTTTTGGCTTCGACCTGCATATAGGCGCCGCCCTTGCCCGGCTGGGTGTGCTGGATCTTGGTGACCTTCCAGATGCCGCCTTCATATTCGATAATATTGCCGGGACGGATTTCAACGCCGGTGATCTTCATCGCGCACACTCACTAGACAAGGATGGAAAGAGCAAAGCCGCGCCCGCCGGGCACCGCTATCAGGTGCGCGCCTTTAGCCGCGCCAGCGCGGAAGGGCAAGCGATGTGTCAGGGCGTGGCGACGACCATCGCACGCGTCCGCTTGTAGCTGAGCCAGACGAGCCCGACGAACAGGATCAGCCCGACCCACGGCGCATAGGGCGCATAACCCGCACCAACGACCGCGAGCGGTGCATCGCTGCCGCTGCCCGCGACGATACCCGCATAGAGCACCCCGAACAGGCTTTCGCCGACGATCATCCCCGTCGCGGTCAGCACGCCCATGCGGTGCGCAAAGCTCGCGTTCGGGCGCTTTGCCGCCCAGCGGTCATAGAACCAGCCGCCGACCGCGCCGATCACCACCGGCAGGATCACCGCCATCGGCAGATAGATGCCGATGCCGATCGCGAGCGGAGGAAGCCGGAGTTTGCCCGCGCGCCCGAGCATCGCATCGACGATGATGAAGCCAACTCCGGCGAGCGCGCCATAGCTCAGCATCGTCCAGTTGAGGTCGCCGCCGAGCACGCCCTGCGCGAGCGACGAGATCAGCCCCGCCTGCGGCGCGGCGAGCGCATTCGGCCCCGCGCCCGGCGCGCCGACGAAGCCGAGCGTTTCGTTGAGCACATTGAGCACCGGCGGCACAACGAGCGAGCCGAAGATGACGCCGATGATCAGCGCGACCTGCTGCTTCCACGGCGTCGCGCCGACGAGCTGCCCGGTCTTCAGATCCTGCAAATTGTCGTTCGAGATCGTCGCGATACCGAACACGAGACCGGTCACGATCAAGGCATAGGCGACCATCGCACTGATTTCGGCCTCGCCCCCGCCGCGCCCGAGCAAACCGAGCAGCAGCAGCGACGAGGCGATGATCGCGAGGATGCCGATCCCCGATACCGGCGAGTTCGACGCGCCGATCAGCCCCGCCATATAGCCGGTGACCGACGCAATCATCAGCCCGACGATGATGATGAACAGGATCGCGCCCGCGATCAGCGCGAACGACGCCCCCGCGAGCGGCCCGCCCGAAAGCTCCGTCCAGAGCAAAGCGCCGATCGGCAGCATCAGGAACAGCGATCCGCCGAACACCCAGCCGATCGACATATCCTGTTCCTCGATCGCCAGCGCCTGCCCGCCCTGCCGCGCGCGGCTCGCCGCCATCGCTGAGCGGATGCCGCCGAGCACCGGGCCGGCGATCTTGATCAGCGTCCAGATCGCCGCAACGGCGATCACGCCCGCGCCGAAGAAGCGCACATCGGCGCGGAACACGGTATTCGCCAGCGTCTCCGGATCGCCCGCTCCGCCTTGCGTCAGGATCGGCAGCAGCACCCACCAGCCGGTGATCAGCCCGACGAGTTGCGCCATGCCCACCGACAGGCCGACGAGGTGCCCGACACCGAACAGCGCGAAGGCGAGCCCGCCCGCGATGCCCGTCGCGCCGCTGCCGACCGCGAACCAGCGTGCGACCTCGGCGCCCGCGAGCTTCATCTGGGTGAGCAGCGTAAAGCCAGCCGCGACAAGCGCGTTCCAGAGGAGAGCCGACAGTCCCGCGCGATTCTCTTCGGCACCCTCGGCGCTGGCCACGCCGACCTTCAGCACTTCGGCGGCGGCGCGGCCTTCGGGATAGGGAAGGTCCGAATCGACGACGAGCGCGCGGCGCAGCGGCACCGAGAAGAGCACGCCCAATATGCCGCCGAGCATCGTGATCGCCGTGGTTTCGAGCAGCGGAAAACCCTGCCAGTACCCCACCATCACGAGCCCCGGCAGCACGAAGATGATCGCTGCCAGCGTGCCCGCCGCGCTCGCGATCGTCTGCACGATGTTATTTTCGAGGATCGTCGAGCCGGCCATATAGCGCAGCAGCGCCATCGAAATCACCGCCGCGGGGATCGAGGTCGCAAAGGTCAGCCCGACCTTCAGCCCCAGATAGACGTTCGCCGCGGTGAACGCCAAAGTCAGCAGCCCGCCGAGCAGGATCGCGCGGATCGTGAGTTCGCGGCCGCGCGAGGTCGTGGTGGTTTCGCTCATCAAGAATCTCCCCGTCCGCTGTCTTGCGGGGCGCCGGGCCCAGCGCAAGCAAAAAGCCACGAACCGCAGTCCATTGGATCGAAACGCCAAAAGCGACGGGCCGATGCCCTTTTGACGCATCGATCCAATATGCCGCCCGGCGACGCTGCCATATCCCCGCCCATGATGAATATCGATCGTTCGAAGCTTACCCCGCCGCTCCCTCGCGGCAACGCAGCAACTTCGTCGCGCGGGGCGCCTTGCGCCGGCCTTTTTGGCTGGCGCAAGGATGCGGCGGCGTCGCCTGCGCCCAAAAAGGTGCCGAAAACGCCTGGGCGCGACTATCCCGCCGGCTGATTTTCGAGAATATCGGCAAAGGCGCGCACCGCCGCGCCGGGACCTTCGGGATGCGCCCACACGCCGCCGGACACCGCAAGAAAATCGGCCCCGGCGTCGACGAGAATCTGCGCATTATCGACCGTGATCCCGCCGATCGCGACGCACGGCAGTTCGAACAGCCCCTGCCACCAGGTCAATATTTCGGGCTCGGGATGATGCTCGACGGCCTTGGTCGTCGTCGGGAAGAAGGCGCCGAACGCGACATAATCCGCGCCCGCTTCACCCGCTTCCATCGCGAGGTGGCGGCTGTCATGGCACGTCACGCCGATCTGCGTGTCGGGACCGAGAAGACGGCGCGCTTCCCTGGGGTCGCCATCACCCTGCCCCAGATGGACGCCGTCGGCCCCCAGCCGCTTCGCGAGCGCGACATCGTCGTTGACGATGAAGGCGACCTCGTGCGCGGCGCAGATCGCCTGCAGCGGTCCAGCGAGCCGCGCCGCCTCGTGCTGGTCGATATCCTTGACGCGAAACTGGAAGGCGGCGACGGGGCCGGCGGACAATGCTTCCTCCAGCCGGGCCAGAAAATCGCCCCCGACGTCGAGCGGAGAAATGAGGTAAAGTTGGCAATGGGTCGTGGTCATGGCGCGTTCATAGCGATGCCGTCAGAGACGGGCAAATGCAGAACATCGTGCGCCTTGCTGCCATCGCCTTCCCCGCTGCCATCGCGCTTTCGGCCTGCGCTACCACGGCCGCTGCGCCGCTGCCCGACGGCAGCGATGTCGCGCTTGGCGAGCGCGCCTATGTCGATGGCCCGATCGTCCAACCGGTCGAAGTGGTCGAGGACAGCCGCTGCCCGATGAACGCGCGCTGCGTCTGGGCCGGGCGCGTGCGGGTGAAGATGATCTGGATCCGCGGCAATGGGGAAAAACAGCCGTTCGAGGTCACTCTCGGCGAGCCGACCCAGCTTGCCGACGGCCAGTTCACGCTCGAATCGGTGCGGCCGGAGAAGCGCACCGATATCAAGCTCAAGCCGAGCGACTATCGCTTCTCGTTCCGCTTCGCGGGCGGGCTTTAACGCACCCGCGCCAGCACGAACCCGTCCCATTTCTTCGCGCCGACCGTCTGCACCGCGGTCGCATCGAGGCGCGGGTTTCCGCTCACCATGTCGAACAGCGCCCGCGTGCCGATAATGCGTTCGTCGTCGCTGTCCGCATCGAGCACACCGCCCTCGCGCACGACATTGTCGACGATGATCGTTGTGCCGGGGCGGCCGAGCCGGATCGCCTCCTCGACATAATGCGCGTTACTCTGCTTGTCGGCGTCGATGAAGACGAAGTCGAAGGGCGCTTCACCGGTCATAGCGGCAAGGCTGTCGGCGGCGGGGCCAACGCGGATATCGACCTTGCTCGCCTGTCCGGCGCGTTCCAGATTCTCGCGCGCCACGCGGGCGTGGTGCGCCTCCAACTCGAGCGTCACCAGTTCGCCGCCGTCGGGCAGCGCGCGCGCCAGCCAGATCGTAGAATAACCGCCGAGCGTTCCGATTTCGAGGATGCGCCGTGCGCCGGCGATCTGCGCGAGCAGGAACAGCATCTTCCCCTGCGCCGGCGACACGTCGATCGGCGGCAAGCCTTGCTTTGCGTTATTTGCGAGAGCGGCGGCAAGCGCGTCGTCGGCGCCGAGCAATTTGCCGGCGATATAATCGTCGACGGCTTGCCACCTCTCTCCCATCACCTAGGCCACGGAGGCCGCGTGAATTTCGTTGATCGCGCCGCCGAGCGAGCTGTTGAACTCGTCGTCATTCATCTGGTGGCGAAGGTCTTCCAGAAGCGCGCGGCTGAAGCTCGCGATGATGCCCGGGTTCTTCGCCAGCTCGACGCACGCCTCGGGGCGCGCGAAGCCGCCCGACAGCGCGACGACGCGCAGCACCTTCGGGTGATCGACGAGCGGCTGGAACAGGCCCGCCTCGGTGGGCAAGGAGAGCTTCAGCATCACCGGCGCGCCGGTCCAGGCGTCGAGCGCCGCGAGCAGTTCCTTGAGCAGCAGGCGGTCGGCCGCGTCGCGCTCGGCGCTCTTGATGTTCACCTCGGGCTCGATGATCGGGACGAGGCCATGCGCCGCGATGCGCTTCGCTTCGGCGAACTGCTGCTCGACGATCGCCTTGATCCCGGCGGGATTGGCAAGATTGACGACGCTGCGCATCTTGGTGCCGAACACGCCCTTCGCAACCGCGCGCGCGCACAGATCGTCGAGGCCCGGGTTCGCCTTCATCAACTGGACGCCGTCGGCTTCGTCCTCAAGGCCTTTGTCGACCTTCAGGAACGGCACCACGCCGCGCTCCCACAAGAGCGCCGGAACCGGCTTGCCGCCCGCTTCGCCATCCATCGTGCGCTCGAACAGGATCGCGCCGATCACCTTCTCGCCGTTGAAGCAGGGCGCGGTGACGATGCGGCTACGCATGTCGTGGATCAGCCCGAACATTTCCTCGTCGTTCGAAAAGGCGTCGGCTTCGATGCCATAACCCTTCAATGCCTTGGGCGTCGAACCGCCGCTCTGGTCGAGCGCGGCGATAAAGCCCTGCCCCGATTTGATCTGGTCGAGCATTTCGGCATTGGCGGTGGTCATGGGATCTCCGGTTGTTTGCATACGTATGTGGCGGTGCCCATAGCGACCCCTTGGGCCGGATGCAACGCGGGCGGAAGTTCTATGCCTTCAGCGCGTCGACGCCCGGCAACGGTTTGCCTTCCATCCATTCGAGGAAGGCGCCGCCGGCGGTCGAAACGAAGCTGAAGTCGCCGGCGACGCCGGCATGGTTGAGCGCCGCGACGGTATCGCCGCCCCCCGCGACCGAGATCAGCGAGCCTTCGCGCGTCAGCGCGGCGGCGGTCTTGGCAAGCGCGACGGTCGCGGTGTCGAAGGGCGGCGTCTCGAACGCGCCGAGCGGCCCGTTCCACACCAGCGTACGGCAATTCTTGAGCACGTCTGCCAAAGCTTCGACCGCGGCGGGACCGACGTCGAGAATCATTTCGTCGGCGGCAACCTCGTGCACATTGACGGTGCGCGTCGGTGGATTCGGCGCAAACTCCTTCGACACCACGACGTCATAAGGCAGATGGATCGTGCAGCCCGCCGCATCGGCGGCGTCGAAGATCGCGTTGGCGGTGTCGACCAGATCATGCTCGCACAAAGACTTGCCGACATCGACCCCGCGCGCGGCGAGGAAAGTGTTCGCCATGCCGCCGCCGATGATCAGATGATCGACCTGCGCGACCAGGTTCCTGAGCACGTCGATCTTGCTCGATACCTTGGCGCCGCCGACCACCGCCGCGACCGGATGCGCCGGATTGCCGAGCGCGGCGTCGAGCGCCTTGAGTTCGGCTTCCATCGCGCGGCCCGCATAGGCCGGCAACCGGTGCGCGATACCCTCGGTCGAGCCGTGCGCGCGGTGCGCCGCCGAAAAGGCGTCGTTGACGTATAGGTCGCCGATCTCGGCGAGCGCATCGGCAAAGGCGGGGTCGTTCTTTTCCTCGCCGGGATAGAAGCGCGTATTTTCGAGCACCGCGACGTCGCCGGGCGCCAGCACCGCGACGCCCGCCTTCGCGCCCTCGCCGATGGCTTCGGGGATGAACATGACCGAATGGCCGAGCACATCCTCGACCCCGCCCATGACAAGGCTCAGCGACTGCGTCGGGTTCTTCGCGCCCTTCGGCCGCCCGAAATGCGCGAGGAGCAGGACGATCGCGCCCTTGTCCGACAGTTCGCGGATCGTCGGCATCGCCGCCTGGATGCGCGTCGCGTCGCTGACCGCCCCCTCGAACAACGGGACGTTGAGGTCGACGCGCACGAGCACGCGCTTGCCGGTGACGTCACCGATATCGTCGAGGGTTTTGAAGGCGGTCATCGACGTTTCCTTTTGGATCAGAGCAGCTTGGCGATCACGCCCGCGGTGTCGACCATGCGGTTCGAGAAACCCCATTCATTGTCGTACCAGCTGACAACGCGAACCAGCTTGCCTTCGAGAACCGAGGTTTCGAGGCTGTCGATCGTCGAGCTCGCCGGGCAGTGGTTGTAATCGATCGAAACCAGCGGCTCGTCCGAAAAGGCCAGAACGCCCTTCATCGCGCCTTCCGACGCGTCCTTCAGGATCTTGTTCACTTCCTCGACGCTCGTGTCGCGCTTCGGGGTGAAGGTCAGGTCGACCAGGCTGACGTTCGGGGTCGGAACCCGGATCGCCGAACCGTCGAGCTTGCCCTTGAGTTCGGGGAGCACTTCGCCGACAGCGCGCGCGGCGCCCGTCGTCGTCGGGATGATCGACATGCCCGCGGCACGCGCGCGGCGCATGTCGCTGTGGATCTGGTCGAGGATCTTCTGGTCGTTGGTATAGGCGTGGACCGTGGTCATCAGCCCGCGCTCGATGCCGAGCGTGTCGTTGAGCACCTTGGCGACCGGCGCGAGACAGTTGGTGGTGCAGCTCGCGTTCGACACGATCTTGTGCTCGCCGGTCAGCTTATCGTGGTTGACGCCATAAACGACGGTCAGGTCGACACCCTTCGCCGGCGCCGAGATCAGGACGCGCTTCGCGCCGGCGCTGAGGTGCTTGCCCGCGCTTTCGGCGTCGGTGAAGAAGCCCGTGCATTCGAGCGCGATGTCGACGCCCAGCGCGCCGTGCGGCAGGTTCGCAGGATCGCGTTCGGCGGTGACCTTGATCGCCTTGCCGTTGACGATCATCTGGTCGCCTTCGGCCGAAACCTCACCCGGGAACGGACCGTGGACGCTGTCGCGCTTGAACAGCAGTGCGTTGGCCTTGGCGTCGGCAAGGTCGTTGATCGCGACGAGCTCGAGCCCGCAGTCGGGGCGCTCGAGGATCGCGCGCGCTACGAGGCGGCCGATGCGTCCGAAACCGTTGATTGCGACTTTCACTGCCATGTTCGGGGAGTCCTTTCTGCGAATGGGCGGCCGGTCCTTAATCGTTCAGCCGTGCCAGGATCTGGGGTGCGATAGCATCGGCGGTCAGGCCGAAATGCTTGAATAGGTCTTCAATCGGGGCCGAGGCGCCAAAGCCGTCGATGCCGAAGCGCAGGCCGTGGCGGCCGGTATAGCGTTCCCAGCCGAAGGTCGTGCCCGCCTCGATCGACACGATCAGCGCGTCCTCGGGCAGGATATCGGCCTGATAGGCTGCGGTCTGTTCGTCGAACAGCTCGGTCGAGACCATCGAAACGACATCGGCGCCATGGCCGGCAGCCTCGAGCTTCTCGGCGACTTCGACCGCGAGCGCGACTTCGGAACCGGTGGCGACCAGCACGACCTTACGTGCCGCCGAGGCGCCGCGCAGGCGGTAACCGCCTTTCGCGCAAAGATTTTCGGTGACGTCATGACGCAGCGGCGGGAGGTTCTGGCGGGTCAGCGCGAGCAGCGACGGCCGGTCTTCTTGCGCGAGCGCGAGCGCCCAGCATTCGGCGGTCTCGACCGCGTCGGCGGGACGCATCACGAGCAGGTTCGGCATCGCGCGCAGCGACTGGAGATGCTCGATCGGTTGGTGCGTCGGGCCGTCTTCGCCGAGGCCGATGCTGTCGTGCGTCATCACATAGACGACGCGCTGCTGTTGAAGCGCCGACAGACGGATCGCCGCGCGGCAATAATCGGCGAACACCAGGAAGGTGCCGCCATAGGGCACCACGCCGCCGTGCAGCGCCATGCCATTCATCGCCGCGGCCATGCCGAACTCGCGGATGCCATAATAGATATAGCGACCCGAATAATCATTCCTCGTCAGCGGCTTGGTTGACGATGTTTTGGTGTTGTTCGAACCGGTGAGGTCGGCGCTGCCGCCGACCAGCGACGCGATATCGGCGGTGAGCGCGCTCAGCGTGTTCTCCGACGCCTTGCGCGTCGCGACCTTCGGCGGCTCGGCGACGAGGCCGTCGAGATAGGCCTTGAAGGCATCGCCCGGAACGACCTTGCCGCTCAGCCGCGCTTCGAAATCGCTTTTCTTATCGCTATTTGCGAGCCGATCATTCCATTCGGCATGAAGCTTCTGACCCTTCTCGCCGAATGCGGCCCAGGCCGAAGCAATGTCGGCGGGAATGACGAAGGGCTCGGCGGTCCAGCCCAGCGTTTCGCGCGCCGCGGCGACCTCGTCGGCGCCCAGCGGCGAGCCGTGCGTCGCCGACGTGCCCTGCTTGTTCGGCGCACCGAAACCGATCAGCGTGCGGCAAGCGATCAGCGACGGGCGCGGATCGGCAAGTGCGGCGTCGATTGCGCGGCGAATGTCGGCGGGATCATGGCCGTCGCAGCTTTCGACATGCCAGCCCGTCGCCGCATAGCGCGCCTTCACATCCTCGCTCGTCGACAGGTCGGTCGACCCGTCGATCGTGATCTTGTTGTCGTCCCACAGCACCATCAGGCGCCCGAGCTGCAAATGTCCAGCCAACCCAATGGCTTCGTGGTTGATGCCTTCCATCAGGCACCCGTCGCCGGCGATGACATATGTGCGATGATCGACTAGATCGTCGCCGTAGATCGCGTTCAGATGCCGCTCGGCAATCGCCATCCCGACCGCGGTCGCGAGCCCCTGCCCCAACGGTCCCGTCGTCGTCTCGACGCCTTCGAGCTCGAAATTCTCGGGATGCCCCGCGCACGGGCTGTGAAGCTGGCGGAAATTGCGGATATCCTCGATCGTCGGCCGCGCATAGCCCGCGAGGTTGAGCGTCGCATAGGCGAGCATCGAGCCATGGCCCGCCGAGAGGACGAATCGGTCGCGATCGGCCCATTTCGGATCGCTCGGATCGAACTTCAGATAGTCCGAATAAAGCACGGTGGCGACGTCGGCCATGCCCATCGGCATCCCGGGATGGCCGCTGTTTGCGGCCTGTACGGCGTCCATCGCAAGCGCGCGGATCGCGTTGGCGAGCTGACGTTCGGGCAGTGTCATGAGTCCCCCGGGAAAGGATGTGAAGGTGACCGGATTCGGTGGGGACAGCCCTTTGCGGGGGCGGGGTCAGGAGTCAACCGCCTGTGGACAAATTGTGGCGCATTTCGGCGCGGAGAGGCGATTGCGCCCCTCCCCCCGCGCTGCTAACCCTTGGTCATGGAACTCGATCTCGACGAATCCAGCCTGGCCATCGGCCGTATCGAGCGCGCACTGAGCCGCATCGAAAAGGCCTTGGCCGACCGGGCGAACCGCCCCGCGCCCGCCTCCACCGCCGCCGTTGCCGCACCCGCCGCCGATCAATCGGCGCTGAAGGCCGAGGTTGCCGCCGTCATCGGCGAACTCGACCGGCTGATTGCGGAGGCCGACCGTGGCTGACGTCAAACTGACCATCGGGGGCCGTCCCTACGACGTCCACTGCGCCGATGGGCAGGAAGCGCAGTTGGCCCAGCTGGCGTCGGTCATCGATGAAAAGGTCCGGACGATGCCCGGCGGGACCGAGGTGCGCCAATTGCTGTTCGCGGCGCTTATGCTCGCCGACGAGATGCAAGAAGCTCGCGGCAAGGTCGAAAAGACCGAACCGCAATCCGATTCGCTGCGCGCAGCGGTCGCGCTCGCCGAGAGCCGCGAGGCGCAAACGCGCGACGAATTGAAGGCAGCCATCGCGCGCGAGCAGGACGCGATCAAGGCGCTGGAGGCTGCGCGGCAAAATTCCGCCACCACGGCGCCTTCGACCAATCCGTCGAACGACCGCGCGCTGCTACAGATCGCCGACCGGATCGAAGCCCTCGCGGGAAAAGTCGAGCAACTCCCTTGAGCACGCGCGGCCGCGCCCTTACATAGGGGGCGGCGGGTACTGCCCGGCACGAGCTTTTGCGAAAATCCCTGAGGCGATACATCATCCTAGGGGGCTGTCCCTGCCCGGACCCTGGTCCGACGTACATGGTCCCCACCTGACGTTACTGGCGTCAGAGGACTTTCCAGCAAACGACCTCGGCGGTCCCGCCAACCTGCCGCCAAGCTCCCGAGGAGGCGATGACCGACCTGTCCGCCGACCTCACTGCTCAAAAGCAAAAACTGCGCGAGCGGCTGCGCTTCCGGCGGCGGCATTTCGCCGCGAATCTCGACGGCATGGCGCAGCTAGCCTCCTTCCGCGCGCTCCCTGCGCCGCTTTCCGAGCTTCTCGCCGGCCACGCCATCGTCGGCGCCTATGCCGCATGGGGCGACGAGCCCGACATCCTGCCGATGTTCGCGGATTTGGCGCAAGCGGGCGCGCTTGCCCTGCCCCATCACGCCGGACGAATCGCGGAAATGGACTTTCGCCTCTGGCGGCCGGACGAATCGCTCGTGAAAGGACCGTGGGGCACGCGCCAGCCTACCGACGACGCACCGTTAGCGACGCCGAACCTCATTTTCTGCCCGCTCGTCGGGTTCGATCGCCGGGGCGGCCGGATCGGCCAGGGCGGCGGCCATTACGACCGCTATTTTGCCGCGCATCCCGGCGCGCTGCGCATCGGTATCGGCTGGTCGGTGCAGGAAATCGACGCTACGCCGCGCGAATCGACCGACATCGCGCTCCACGCGATATTGACCGAGCAGGAATTCATCCTTTGCGGAGATCGTTTGTGAATCAGGACAGCCAAGATCGGTTCGACGGCAATCCCCGCCCGAGCTGGCGCAAGCCCGCGGGCATGTTCCTGATCCTCGCGCTGATCGGCGGCTGGACCGCGATCGTCGTCAGCCTTTCGCCGTGGGTCGGCACCTGGCCGGTGCTGGTGCAGGCGATCTTCTATCTCGTGGCGGGGATCATATGGATCGCGCCCTTGAAGCCGCTGCTGCGCTGGATGGAACTGGGGACTTGGCGCCGCTAAAGAGCGGCGCCAATCCAATATTTCCAGTGATGGAAAGTCCCAAGCTGCGGTGGCCATCCCGTCCCGAAAGACAAGGAATGGCGCGAGTGACGGGGCTCGAACCCGCGACCTCCGGCGTGACAGGCCGGCACTCTAACCAACTGAGCTACACCCGCGTGTGCTTGGGAGCCGCGCCAATATGGCCCCCGCTTCGGCCTGTCAACCGTCGCGTTCATCCTGCGTGCGATTTAATCGATCGCGCACCTCGTCGGTGGTGGTCAGCGTGCCATGTTCGAACAGGAAACCCGCAAGATCGGGCGTGCCGGTCGACGCGAGAACCGTCTGCAAAATCAGCAGCAGCGGAACCGCGAGCAAGGCGCCCGGCGTCCCCCACACCCATCCCCAGAAGCTCAACGACACGAGAATGAGCAGCGGATTGATCGTCAGCCGTTTGCCGAGCACCAAAGGCGTGATCAGATTCGCCTCGACCAGATGCACGCCGATGAAGATCAGCGCGGGCAAAAGCGCGAGCCCGACGGCATCGAAGGTCATCAATCCGCCGAGCCCCAGCAGCACCGCGGCGACGATCGGCCCCAGATAGGGCACAAAATTGCAGATGCTGACGATTCCGCCCCACATGAAGGGCGACGGCATGCCGAGCGCCCACAGCAACAGCGCGACCGAAAGGCCCAGAATCGCGTTGATCATCGTGATCGTCGCCAGATAGTCGGCGGTCGCGTCGACGACATTCTGGATCACGCGCGCGGTCTGCATCGCGCCGTCGAAGCTGCCGCGCCGGCGAATCGTGCCTTTGCGCAGCCGCGTCCAGCCCGCGAGAAAGAAGAAGATGACGAGCACCGCGAAGAACAGCTGGATCGCGGCCGAGGGCGCCGACGAGATGAAATAATCGACCACCGAGGTCGGAGCCGTCGCGGCGACCGCCTGCGCGGTTGCCTCGGTCCCGCTGGCGACCGACATCAGCGTGCGGTCGACGAAGCGTTGCAGCGTTGAATAAAAGTCGATCAGCGGCGCCAGATTGCTCTGGATGCGTGGAATCGATTCGGGAATGCGCGCGAACCATCCCGTCGCCGGCACGACGATGATCGCAAGCGCGGCGTTGACGATCGCGAGGAAGGTCGCAAGCGCGAAGAAGGACGCGAGCGCCGACGGCACGCCGCGACGCTCGAGCCATTCGAGCAACGGCACCAAGGCGATCGCGATAACGATCGCTGCGGTGAGCGGCAGGAAGAATTCGGCCCCCGCCTGCAGGGCAAAGGGCAGACCGAGACAAAAAGCGGCGCCGAGGATCAGCGCGAGCGCGGCAAGCAGCCGGTCGCGGCGGAAATCGTCGATCTCGATCTGGTGCAGCGGATTGACGCGCGGCGGACGCACATCCTTGCTGCCCCGGTCCTCCGCCACCCCGCTTCTCCTTGTTAACCGCCTCACCTTACGCGCGCTTTCCTTGCCGCGCCAGCCGCCCCGTTTCGCGCCGGGCAAGGGCCGCGCCTGTCCCCATTTGGAGCAAAACGCGCTCTTCTACCTACATTTTAACCAGAAATTACCCTTTATCGGCGACTGACGGCTCCAAGGACCAACCTGTTTCGGAGTCAATATGATGATGATAGCGCCTGTGGGGGGCGCGAAGCATCGGCTTCTTCCCTCTTGTTCGACCCTTGCCCTGCTCGCCGCGCTCGCGCTGCCGATGCAGGCCGAGGCCGCCGGCACACGCGCCGGCTCCACCATCAGCAACACAGCGAGCGCGAGCTTCGACGCCGGCGGCGGCACCACGACGATCGATTCGAACCGCGTCGACCTGCTCGTCGACGAGCTGCTCGACGTCACCGTGGATTCGAGCAACCCAGGCGACGTCCCGACGACGCCCGGCGCGACGGGGCAAGTGCTGACCTTCTCGGTCACGAACAACGGCAACGGCGTCGAGGCCTTTGGCCTGACGACGATCGCCAACGCCGGCGGCGACGATTACGATCCTGTCGTCACCCAGATCTATCTCGACAACGGCGACGGCCTATTCGACGCCGGCACCGACACGCTCTATACGCCGGGCGCGAACGATCCGTCGCTCAACCCCGACCAGAGTAGCACCGTCTTCGTCCTCGCGACGACGCCAGGCTCGGCCGCCGACGGCAATCGCGGCATCGTCAGCCTCGTCGCTGCCGCAAAGACCGGCACGGGCGATCCGGGCGACAGCTTCGCCGGACAAGGCGAAGGCGGCGGCGACGCCGTCGTCGGCTCGACCGGCGCCGACGGGCAGGACGCGGGTGCATTCGTCGTTTCGGCCGCGACCGTGACGCTCGTCAAATCGGCGGTCGTGACCAATATGCTGAGCACCGCCGATCCGATCCCGGGTGCGACGATCACCTACACGATCGTCGCCACCGTCGCGGGGAGCGGCTCGGTGAACGGCCTCGCGATCACCGACGATATTCCGGCAGACACCAGCTATGTCCCCGGCTCGATCACGCTCGGCGGCAGCGCACTCTCCGACGCGGCCGATGCCGACGCCGGCAATTATAATGGCACACGGATCAACGTCGCGCTCGGCACCGTTGCCGGCGGCCAGACCCGAACCGTCACCTTCCGCACCACGATCGATTGATGGAGATGCCCATGCGCACCGGCCTTTTCCTTTTGCTCGCCGCGCTGATGCCCGGCCCGGCGCTCGCCACGAACCAGGTCGCGCTCGACAATCATGTCTTCGTCGAACGCGTTTCGACCGACGCCGAGGGCAAGCAGCGCATATTGCTCGAAGAACCGAAGGTCGTCGTTCCGGGCGACCGGCTCGTCTTCGTGCTCAACTATCGCAACGCCGGCGCGCAGCCGGCCGACAAGTTCGTCGTCACCAACCCGATGCCCTCGGCGGTTCGCTTCGCGGATGCCGGCGACACGCGGCCCTTCGTCTCGGTCGATGGCGGCAAGCAGTGGGGACTGCTTGCCGACCTGAGCATTCCGATGACGGACGGCACACGCCGCGCCGCCCAACCCGCCGACGTGACGCATATTCGCTGGGCTTTCCAGACCCCGATCCCGGTCGGCGGCACGGGCAAACTCATGTTTCGGGGAGTTGTCAAATAGCGAGATGAAATAACCGCTTAACGGCCGCCAGCGGTGGGGAAACGGCGACCATATAAAGCCCAGGAGCTCAGCTATGACCAGCAAGCTGACTTATATGGGTGCCATCGGTCTGACGGCGCTTTCGAGCGTCGCCGCCGCGCCGGCCTTTGCCGCCGGCACGACCGCGGGCACCACGATCACCAATACCGCCACCGTCGACTATCAGGTCGGTGGCGTCGCGCAGGGCCAGCAATCGGCCTCGAACAATTTCACCGTCGACCGCAAGATCAATCTGCTCGTCGAGGAAGTCGCGGATCTCACGACTACCGTCGTGCCAGGGCAAGCCAATGCCGTCACGACCTTCCAGCTGACGAACATGTCGAACGAGACGCTCGATTTCGCGCTTGTGGCAACGCAGATCACCGGGGGCACCGCTTCGCACGGCGGCACCGACAGCTTCAACGCCAATAATGTCCGCATCTATCGCGATAATATCTCGTCGGGCACGATCGGCAGCTGGGATGCGGGCGACACGCTGATCACGGGCTATGTCGACGAACTTGTCGTCGATACCGCGATCCGCCTGTTCGTCGTCGCCGACATACCGGCGGGCCTCGCGAACAATGCGGTGGCGGGCGTCACGCTGCGCGCCACCGCGCGCGAAGGCGGGGGCATCGGCACCCAGGGCGCGGCGATCACCGAAACCACCGGCGCGAACACCGCCGGCAAGGACACGGTCTTCGCCGACATCACCGCCGGCGTCGCCGGCGATGCGGCGCGCGACGGGGCGCACAGCGACAATGACGACTATACGGTGCAGACGGCGACGCTTGCCGTCACCAAGACGAGCCGAATCATCTCGGATCCCGTCAACGCGACGAGCAATCCGAAGCTGATCCCCGGCGCGGTCATCGAATATTGCATCGCTGTCGCCAACACCGGCAGCGCCGCGGCGACGTCGGTGGTGATCACCGACCCGGTTCCGGGCCAGCTGACGTTCAATGCGGGGTCGATCCTGCTCGGCGGCACGGTCACCAGCGGGACATGCGATTTCAACGGTGCGACGGGCGGCAGTTATGCGGCGCCGAACGTGTCGGGCACGATCGCCTCGATCGCCGCGGGCACCGCCAGCACGCTCGTCTTCCGCGCGACCGTCAACTGATCGGGTAACGAACGGGGCTGCGGGTGTTCCGGTGACAAACCCGGCGCCCGCGGCTCCCTTCGGGACTTGCATGACACTCCGCGCGAAATTTTCCGGCCTTGTGACCGCCCTGGTCGCGGCAGCACTGCTGCCCGCGATAACCATGGCGCACGCACAGGTGATCACCAACACCGCCTCGGCGCAGTGGACGCATGACGGGCACCCCGGTCAAGCGCTGTCGAACCGCGTCGATGTGACTGTCAGCCCGCGACCGCCCGAGCGCCCGACGATTACTACCTATCGCCTGACGAACGGCGGCGGCACCAAATCGGTATCGATCGCGCCGACGCAATGCAGCCGCGCCGCCGCGCGCAGCGCGATGAGCACGATTGCCCTCGGCGGCGCCTATGCGGGCATTTCGACCGCCCCGGCGTCGCTGCAAAGCACCGACGATTTCCGTGCCGGCGAAGTGCTGGTGGTGGGAATCACGCTCGCATCGGCGAACAGCGATCCGCAGGCCCGCGACATTCTCTCCGTCGCTCTCGAACTCGAAAACGGCGACCGCGAGCAAATCGGCTTGACCGAGACCGCCATCAACAGCGGCGAATTCGTCGGCTTCATCAACACGATCGGTGTCCCACCCGCTGTCGTGCAGGGCGATTGCCGACTTTCGGTCAGTCCCGGCACACCGTTGGCGCTGCGCGTTACAGATCAGACGAATGCCAGCCTCGTCGCGCTCGCGACGATCAATTTTCTCGTCGACCCTTTCGGCATCGTCTTCGACAGCGGCGACGGCGCGCCCGTTGCCGGTAGCCGCGTGACGATCGTCGACGCAGCGACCGGCCAGCCGGCACCGGTGTTCGGCGACGACGGCGTCTCGGCCTATCCATCCAGCGTCGTCACGGGCCAGAGCGTCACCGACGCAGGCGGCACCGTCTACGACTTTCCGCCGGGCGACTATCGCTTTCCTTTTGTCGCGCCCGGCAGCTACCGCCTCATCGCCGAACCGCCAGCGCCCTTCACCGCGCCTTCGAAGTCGGCCGCCGCCGATCTGGCGAACTTGCGACGCCCCGACGACGGCCAGCCGTTCGAGATCACGCGCGCGAGCTACGGTGATATATTCACGCTGAGCAGCCCCGCCCCCGTGCGCGTGGACATTCCCGTCGATCAGCCGGGGGTGCCGCTGGTCCTGCGCAAGACGACATCGACGCAGGTCGCGGTACCCGGCGACGTGATCCAGTACCGGATCGAGGTCGCGAACCGCGACGCGCGCCGCAGCACCGGCGCCGTCACGGTGCAAGACCTGTTGCCCGCCGGAATGCGGCTTCGCGCGGAGACGGTACGCATCGACGGCGTCCGCGCCGACGCCCTGGTCCAGCCGAATGGCCGCGAGTTCGCGGTCACCCTGCCCGGCATCGCCGCCTCGCGATCGCTGCTTCTCACCTATCTCGCCGAGGTTATTGTGTCGGCGCAACCCGGCAATGCGCTGAACCGCGCGAGCGCGACCGACAATCGCGGCACGCCGAGCAATATCGCCGAAGCGACGATCGCGATCAAACGCGACCAACTCGGCGACCGCATGACGATCATCGGCCGCATCACAGACGGCGGCTGCGGCGTCGATCCGGGCAAGGCCGAGGGCATCGGCGGCGTTCGCGTGATGCTGCAAGACGGCAGCTACACGGTCACCGACGAGGAAGGCCGCTATCATTTCGAAGGCGTGCGGCCGGGCCTGCATGTCGTGCAGATCGACCCTTCGACCCTTCCGCTCGACCGCGAGGCGATCGAATGCGCGCGCTCGACGCAGAGCGCGGGGAGCGCGATCTCGCGCTTCGTCGAGGGGCGTGGCGGCGCGCTGAAACGCGCCGTCTTCCGCGCCGCCCGGAGCACGCCGCGCGCCGCGCCGAAAACGGTCGCGGTCAAGACACCCAAGGTTCTGAGCGACCCCGAAGCCGCCGGCGCGGGCCGCGACTGGCTCGCGGGCCAGGCGCCAGGCATCGGCTGGCTCTTCCCCGACATCGACCATAATCCGCGCGCCAAGGCGATCCGCGCCGCCATCAAGCACGCACCCGGGCAGACGGTGTCGCTTCGCGTCAACGGCAAGCCCGCCGACGCGCTGACCTTTGAGGGCGTCAGCAAGTCGGCCGATGACAGCGTCGCGGTCAGCCTGTGGCGCGGCATCGAGATCCGCGAAGGCGAAAATCACCTCGTTGCCGAGGTGAAGGACGCGAACGGCGCCACGATCGAAACGCTGGAACGCAAGGTCCATTATTCGATCACGCCGATGCGCGCATCGCTGATCCGCGAAAGGTCAGTGCTCGTCGCCGATGGCGTGACTCGCCCGGTGATCGCGGTGCGCCTGACCGATCGCGACGGCAAGCCGATCCGCGCAGGGCTGACGGGCGACTTCAGCGTCCCCGCGCCATATTACCCCGCAGTCGAAGCTGACGCGCAGCAGGCGCGCCAACTGGCGGGCCTCGAACGCGCGCCGCCGGTGTGGAAGATCGATGGCGACGACGGCATCGCCTATATCGAACTCGAACCGACAACCGCGTCGGGTACGCTCGCGATGGATTTCACCTTCCGCGACGACAAGGTGACGCGCAAGCAGACGATCGAAACCTGGCTCGATCCCGGTAATCGTCCGTGGACCCTCGTCGGCTTTGCCGCGGGCACGCTCGGCTACAATACCCTCGACGACCGGATGGAGCCGGTGGCCGAGACGACGGGCGATCTCAACGCCGACGCGCGCCTCGCACTCTACGCCAAGGGCCGCGTGCGCGGCAAATGGTTGATGACGCTCGCCTACGACAGCGACAAGGACAGGGATGACGCGCGTTTCGGCGGCGTGATCGACCCGCGCGCCTATTACACCATCTACGCCGACCGCAACGAAACGCGTTATGACGCCGCATCGGTGCGCAAGCTCTACCTGCGCCTCGAACGCCCGCAATTCTATGCAATGTTCGGCGATATCGAGACCGGCATCGCTGAGCCCGAACTCGCGCGTTACCAGCGCGCGCTCAACGGCGGCAAAGCCGAGTATCGCGGGCGCAATGTCGCCGCGACCGCCTTTGTCGCCGACACCCCTTATCGCTTCCGCCGTGACGAGATTCAGGGCAACGGCCTGACGGGCCCGTATCAGCTCGGCGCCAAGGACATTTTGCCGAACAGCGAGCGAATCGTGATCGAGACGCGCGACCGGCTGCATAGCGAGCGCATCGTCGCGACCGTCAGCCTGTCGCGCCACGTCGATTATGACATCGATTATCTGTCGGGTAGCATCCGTTTCCGCGAGCCGGTGCTCAGCCGCTCGTCGAACCTCGATCCGCAGTTCATCGTCGCCGAATATGAAGTGGATGGTGTCGGCCAGCGCGTGCTCAACGCCGGTGGCCGTGTGAGCTATCAGTCGGATGACGAGAAATTGCGCGTCGGCGCGACCTTCATCCACGACGAGAACGGCAACGCCCGGACCAATCTCGGTGGCGTCGATGTGCGCTATCGCCCGAGTATCGAGACCGAGGTGCGTGCCGAACTCGCGGTCAGCGACGCCAAAGCGGTCAACGGCAGCACGACTGCCAGCGGCACGGCAAAGGCATGGCTGATCGAAGCCGAGCATCACAGCAGCAACGCCGACTTCCTCGCCTATGTTCGCGAGCGCGAAGCGGGTTTCGGTACCGGCCAGCTCAACCGCGGCGAGAATGGCACGCGCAAATTCGGTTTCGATGCGCGCGTGAAAGCCAGCCGCAACCTGTCGGCGACCGGCAGCGCCTGGCAGGAAGATTATCTCGAAACCAGCGCGCGACGCCGCGCCGCGCGCGCGCTCATCGAATATGACAATGGCACCAGCGTTGCCCGCGCCGGGCTGACGCACGCCGATGACCGTTTGACCGACGGCACGCGCAATCGCTCGAACATCATCCAGCTCGGGGCGACGCAGCGGCTCTTCGCCAAACGGCTCGAACTCGACGCGCAGACCGAATTCGCATTGGGCGACAAGGATGCGAGCGTGGACTTCCCGACCCGCCATCGACTCGGTGCGCGTTTTGCGGTGACCCGCGACGTCAATCTCGTCGGCAGCTACGAGATCGCCGACGGCGACAGCGTCAAGGCGCGCACCGCACGGCTTGGCTTCGATCTTGCGCCATGGGCGGGTGCCCGCCTGCTCGCGACCGCAAACCAACAGGAGATCGGCGAATATGGCCCGCGCAGCTTCGCCGCTTATGGTCTGTCGCAGTCGCTAACGCTCGGCGAACGCTGGTCGGTCGACATGTCGGTCGACGGTAATCGCACGATCGGTGGTGTCCGCGCCAAGGATGTGCTCAATGTCGATCATCCGGTTGCCTCTGGCGGCTTTCTTGGCGGTAACGGAACGCTGACCGAGGACTTCCTAGCGATCAGCACCGGAGCCACCTATCGCGCCAACCGCTGGACGCTGACGGGCCGCGCCGAATATCGCGATGGCGAAATCGCCAATCGTTACGGCCTGACGCTCGGCGGTCTCCGCCAGCTTGGCGAAGGCCGTGCCTTGGGCGCGCTGTTCACTTACGCCAAGGCGAGCGGCACCGGCACGACGCCGACGACCGAGGTGATCAATTTCGAAATGAGCTGGGCGCACCGCCCTGCCGATTCGCGGATTTCGTGGCTCAACAAAAGCGAATTCCGTTCGGATAAGATCCGCGGCGCTGTGGCCGGCGAGCCCGGCCCGATCGGCGGCGGCGCGCTGACGATCGACGGCGACGCGACGAGCCGCCGCCTGCTCAACAGCCTGTCGATGAACTGGACCCCGCTCGGCGAACGCGGTGAGGATGGCATGTGGTACGAGCGCGGCGAATTCGGCCTCTTCTGGGGCACTCGCTATAATTTCGACCGCTTCGGCGCCGACGACGTCAAGGGCTGGTCAAACCTGATCGGCGCCGATTTCCGCTTCAACCTTGGCGAACATGTCGATGTCGGCGCGTCGGGCACCGTGCGCGTCGGCACCGATGCCGACACCGTCAGCTGGGCCGGCGGCCCGACGGTGACGCTGGCGCCGATGAAGAATGCGAACATCACCTTCGGCTATAATTTCGCTGGTTTCCATGACCGCGATTTTGAAGACGCGCGTTTCTCGCGCTCGGGCGCCTATGTGACCTTCAAGCTGAAGTTCGACCAGACGAGTTTCGCCGGATTGGGACTGAAGCCGGCCTTTAACCTATCGTCACCCCGGACTTGATCCGGGGCCCCGCTCGGCAACGGTGAAAAGCGGGATGTCGTATCAAGTCCGACATGACGAAAGGAGAAACCTCAATCCGCGAACAGCAGGACCGGCGTTTCGATCAGCTTCTTCAATGCCTGCACATAGCTCGCCGCGTCCCAGCCATCGACGACGCGATGGTCGCAGCTGATGGACAGGTTCATGAGCTTTGCCCTGCGAATTTCGTCGCCGTCGAAAACCGGCCGTTCGACGATCTTGTTCGGGCCGATGATCGCGACCTCGGGCCGGTTGATCACCGGCGTCGTCGCAATGCCACCGAGCGGGCCCAAGGAGGTGACCGTTAGCGTGCCACCGGTCAATTCCTCGACCTTCGCCTTGCCGGTGCGCGCGGCTTCGGCAAGGCGCGTGATCTCGCTTGCCAGCTGCCAGACATTCTTGTCCTGCGCGTCGCGGATCACGGGGACCATCAGCCCCGCATCGGTCTGCGTCGCCATGCCAAGATGCACCGCGCCGTAACGCGTGACCACGCCGCCCTCGTCATCGTAGCGCGCGTTGATCATCGGAAACTCAGGGATCGTGCGGCAGATCGCGACGATCAGGAAGGGCAGCATCGTCAGCTTCGGGCGGCCGCCGCGGTTGGCATTGAGGTCGGCGCGCATTTCCTCGAGCGCGGTGACGTCCATTTCCTCGACATAGGTGAAGTGCGGGATCGCGCGCTTCGAAGCCGCCATATTCTCGGCGATCTTGCGGCGCATGCCGATGACCTTGATCGGTTCGTCAGCGCGGGCGCGGCTCGCGCCGGGGGCGTGATAGCCCTGCCCGCCGCTGTAGCGGAGGAAGGCGTCGAGATCGGCATGGCGGATGCGGTCGCCCTCGGACTGAACCTGGCCGAGATCGACACCGAGGTCCTTGGCGCGCGCGCGCACGGCTGGCGAGGCCAGAACCGGCTTCCCATGTCCCGTTTGCCCTGAGCTTGTCGAAGGGCTGCTCTCCTCTTCCGAAGGCAAGGACGGTGCTTCGACAGGCTCAGCACGAACGGGTGTGGGGTTTGACGCAACTTCGGCCACCGAAGCCTCTTCGGCCCCGGGCGTCTCAGCCTCGATCGCTTGTTCGACCGGCGTATCGGCCGGCGGTGCTTCGACTTCGCCCTCCCCGTCGCCGTCGGTCTCGATCACTGCAAGCGTCGATCCGATCGGGATCAGGTCGCCGACCTCGCCCGCGAGTTCGACGACAATCCCCGACACGGGCGATTCCATTTCGACGGTCGCCTTGTCGGTCATCATGTCGGCAAGCTGCGCATCTTCCTCGACGCGTTCACCGATCTTGACGTGCCAGGCGACGATTTCGGCCTCGGCGATGCCTTCGCCGATGTCGGGCAGACGGAATGAATAGCGGGCCATGGCGTCAGTCCTTCAAAATCTTGGTCAGCGCGGTCGCGATGCGCACCGGGCCCGGGAAATAGGCCCATTCGAGGCTATGCGGATACGGCGTGTCGAAGCCCGTCACACGTTCGACCGGCGCTTCGAGATGATAGAAGCAGCGTTCCTGTACCAGCGCGGCGAGTTCGGCGCCGAAGCCCGAGGTGCGCGTCGCTTCGTGAATAATCAGGCAGCGGCCGGTCTTTTTCACCGACGCCTCGATCGCGTCGATATCGAGCGGCAGCAAAGTGCGCAGGTCGATGATTTCGGCATCGATGCCCATTTCCTCGACGATCGTCTTCGTCACATGCACCATCGTGCCATAGGCCAGGATCGTCAGCGCCTCGCCTTCGCGCACCGTCGCCGCCTTGCCGAGGTCGATGCGATAATAGCCCTCGGGCACCGCGCTCGCCTCATGCTTCGACCAGGGCTCGACCGGGCGGTCGTAATAGCCGCTGAACGGGCCGTTGTAGATGCGCTTGGGCTCGAGGAAGACGACGGGGTCGTTATCCTCGATCGCCGCGATCAGCAGCCCCTTGGCGTCATAAGGGTTCGACGGGATCACCGTCTTCACGCCGCAGATATGCGTCATGATGCTTTCGGGCGACTGGCTGTGCGTCTGCCCCCCGAAGATGCCGCCGCCAAAGGGAGTACGCACCGTCATCGGGCAGATATAGTCGTTCGCGGAACGGTAGCGCAGGCGCGCCGCTTCGCTGACGAGCTGGTCAAGCCCCGGGTAGATATAATCGGCGAACTGGATCTCGGGGACCGGGCGCAGGCCATAGGCACCCATGCCGACCGCAACGCCGATGATCCCGCATTCGTTGATCGGCGTGTCGAACACCCGGGTCTTGCCGTGCTTCTTCTGCAGGCCTGCGGTGGCGCGGAAGACGCCGCCGAAAAAGCCGACATCCTCGCCCATCACGACCGTGGCAGGGTCGCGTTCGAGCATGACGTCCATGGCGCTGTTGATCGCCTCGATCATGTTCATGGTCTTCGTGTCGCCGCTCATCATTCGGGCTTCCAATCGGGGCCAAACTTGGCCTCTTGCTCGGCGAGCATCTGCGCGCATTGTTCCTTGAGATGCCAGGGCATTTCCTCGAACACATCCTCGAACATCGTCTCGAACGGCTGGTGCATGCCATGGCCCAATATGCCGAGCTTTTCGGACTGTTTCTGGGTCGTCTTGACCAGATCGTCGAGCTCCTTCGCCTGCGCTTCGTGGCGCTCGGCGTCCCATTCGCCGAGCGTTTCGAGATGCTGTCGAAGCCGCGCGATCGGGTCGCCGAGCGGCCAGGCGGTCGCCTCGTCGGCGGCGCGATAGGCGCTCGGATCGTCCGACGTGCTGTGCCCCTCGCTACGATAGGTGAAATGCTCGATCAGCGTCGGGCCGTTATTCGTCCGCGCCCGGTCGGCTGCCCACTGCGTCGCGGCGTAAACCGCAAGCGGATCATTGCCGTCGACGCGCAGCCCGGCGATGCCATATCCGACCGCGCGCGCTGCAAAGGTCGTGCGCTCACCGCCGGCGAAGCCTGAGAAGCTCGAAATCGCCCACTGGTTGTTCACGACGTTGAAGATGACCGGCGCGTTATAGACGGTCGCGAAGGTCAGTGCCGAGTGGAAGTCGCCCTCCGCCGACGAGCCTTCGCCGCACCATACGGTCGCGATGCGGCTGTCGCCCTTCGACGCCGACGCCATCGCCCAGCCAACCGCCTGCGGATATTGAGTCGCGAGATTGCCCGACACGCTGAAGAAGCCATGTTCGGGCGCCGAATACATGATCGGCAGTTGGCGACCGAGCAGATGATCGCCGCGGTTCGAATAGATCTGGTTCATCATCTGGATCAGCGGATAGTCGCGCGTGATCAAAATGCCCTGCTGGCGATAGCTCGGGAAAACCATGTCGGTGCGGTCGATCGCCATCGTCGAGGCGACCGAGGTCGCTTCCTCGCCGGTACACTTCATATAGAAGCTGGTCTTGCCCTGCCGCTGGGCGCGGAACATCCGGTCGTCGAACGCCCGCGTCAGCATCATGTTTCGTAGCATCGAACGGAGCCGCTCGGGCGAAAGCCTGGGATCCCACTGCCCCGTCGCCTGGCCGTCGAAATCGAGCACGCGGACCAGACCATAGCAAAGCTCGCGCATCGCATCGGGCTTCGTCGCTTCGCCAGGGCGCGGGGTCGCTTCGACCGCGGGGACCTCGATATCGCCGAAGTCCGGCGTGTCGCCGGGACGATAGCGCGGTTCCGGGATATGAAGCGACAGCGGCGGCAAATTGCTCGCCGGACGCTCAGGCGTCTCAGGCATATCTTCTTCCCTTCGGGCGCGAATCGCGCGCCTAGTTATATTTCAATCTGGCGACATATTATTACGGACGCCATAGGAATGCAACGCTGGCCATCAGACCGCCACGGGCGCGGAAATATGCGCTTGCGGTGCATAATTCTCGACCGCGAAATCCTCGAAGCGATAATCAAAAATGCTCGAAGGCCGGCGAAGGATGCGCAGCTTGGGCGCGCCTTCGGGAATGCGCTGCAACTGCTGTTCGACCAGGTCGGCATGATTGAGATAGAGATGCACGTCGCCGCCGGTCCAGACGACTTCGTGCGCGGTGAGATCGCACACCTCGGCGATCATGCGCGTCAGAAGCGCCGCCTCGAAGATGTTGAATGCAAAACCCAGACCCAGATCGCACGAACGCTGAAAAAGCAGGCACGACAGCCCGCCGTCGCTGCGGACGTGGAACTGATAGGTCATGTGGCAGGGTGGCAGCGCCATCTGGCCCAAATCGGCGACGTTCCAGCCGGTGAAGATATGCCGGCGCGACCCCGGATTGTTGCGAAGCGAATCGATCAGCGCCGCGATCTGGTTGTGGCCCGGCTCGGCGCGGCGGAAGAGTCCGTCACCCGCCGGTTCGTAGCGCGGCCAGTTTACCCATTGATGCCCGTAAACAGGCCCGAGATCGCCCCACGCCGCGGCGAACTCCGCGTCGGCGACGATCCGCGCCTCGAAATCCTCGGCGCTGATGTTCTCGCCCGTCGCGCGGCGATATTTGTCGAGCGGCCAGTCGGTCCAGATCTTCACCCCCTGCGCCACCAGCGACCGGATATTGGTGTCGCCGGTAAGGAACCACAGCATCTCGCGCAGCGCGGTCTTCCAATAGACGCGCTTGGTGGTCAGCAGCGGGATCGCATCGTCCGTCAGCGAGAATCGCATCGTCTCGCCGAACAGCGACCGCGTGCCCACGCCGGTGCGATCGACGCGCTCTTCGCCCTCCACCCAGATGCGGCGCATCAGGTCGAGATATTGCAGTTCATAATGGATGGAATCAGACAAGACACGCTCCCGCTTTTGCCCTCACATTGCTAGGCCCCGCACCGCACGCGGGCAAGGGAGCAACCCGAAAGCAACTGCGAAGCCTCCGATGCGGGGCAGTCGGTGATTGGGAATCGCGCGCGCCGGGAGCATGCGTCCGGATATGACGCTGTTCGAGCCCATGGGCAAAACGCCGGAGCCCTCCACCGCGGCCGGATTCGTGCCGTCGCAATCGGAGGATGATGTGGCGCGCTATCTGTTGCGCCCGCTGTTCGACGATCGCCGTGAAACGCTGCTGCTTGCGGGATTTGATGCGTTCGACCGACTCCTTCGTCTCGAATGCATCGATGGCGATGCGACGGGCCGCTGCGTCATCCCGCCGCGAAGCTGGCGGGCTTTGCTCGGCGGCGGGATCAGGGCGGTGGTGATGGCGCACAACCACCCGTCTGGCGTCGCATTGCCGAGCGATGCCGACATAAGCGCGACTCACAATGCCGCGCTTTTTCTGCGGACCTTGGGCATCGATCTTATCGATCATCTGATTTTCGTGGCGGACGGTCATTTCAGCTTTCGAACTGCCGAAATGCTCTAGTTCGGGCAATCCTCTTCAATGTGCCGATTGGCGCTTGAAGTTCGCAGATTGCGCGTCTAGAGGACCGCCCTGCCTTCGCGGCGACCCCGGTCGGCGCGCAGATCGGTCGGGGAGTAGCTCAGCCTGGTAGAGCACTGTCTTCGGGAGGCAGGGGCCGGAGGTTCGAATCCTCTCTCCCCGACCAATTTCTTGCATATTGCAGATTCTGCACCGTCTCTTCTTGTAAGTCGGCGAACAAATCCCTAAATTCAAACTACGCCGCCATGGTTTTCCCCCTTTCCATCGCGGCCAGTGTCCCGTCAGCTTTGGCGCGGACGCGTCCTCCCTGGACCCTGGCCACCTCGTACTTCGGTACGAGGTGGTTTTTTATTCGGCTGCCTCGGGATAAATTTCCGAATCGGGGCGCGCTTGACCGACCTCGGCAACAAGATCCGAAAACCAGTTCGCAAGACGCGCAACCTGCCCAGAATCGGGCGTCCGGCCCGGCGCGAGATACAGGCTTCGGTCGATCTCGATCTGCACGGCATGGATCGCGTGCCCGGGCTTCCCATGTGTGCGGACGATATGCCCCCCCGCATAGGGCTGGTTCCGCGACAGCGGCGCGCCCAGACGCTCCGCAGATGCAATGATCCGATCGACCAGCCACGCGCCCGCCGTCGCCCCGAAATGGTCGCCGACGACGATTCGCGCGCCATGCCCCATCTGGCCGGCGGGAATCGGGGGCATCGAATGCAGGTCGATCAGGATCGCATGCCCGAACCGGCGCCGCGCCTCCGCCAGCGCGCCGGCCAGCGCGGCATGATAGGGCCGGTGGAACGACTCGAGCCGCCAGTGCAGCGCTGCATGATCGATCGGCCGCCTCCACAGCGGTCCGCAGTCGGCGAGCCGCGTCGGAATCACGCCAAGCCCCGCGCGCTCTTTCCGTCCCGGCGCCGAAAATTGCATCCGAAGCGGCATCGCGACCTCGCCGGGCGCCATCTGCCCTTCGCCGCGATTGAGGTCGGCGACCGCGCGAGCCCACAGGGCTTGGACGACGGTGGCACCCGCATCGGCGGCACCCGCGGCGATCAGGTCGCACCAGCTATCCTCGAGCCGTTCGAGCTCGGGCCGGCCAACGCGCGCAGCGGCGAGGACCTCGGGCGGATAGATGCGTCCGGCGTGCGGCACCGACACCACGACCGGGCTGCTCACCTCAGGCCGGTTGACAGCGATGGCGGTGGGCGGAATGGTGCGGAGCGGCATGAACGATGGGTGGCAAAAAAAGCCGGATAAATCCAGTGTGCCGCGTCAATTTGTTAAATCTCTGGCGCTATGCCGGACGGGATTTTGAAGGTGCGGGCCGACCGGACGGGCGGCGCCGAAGGACCAGGGAACAGATTTCAGCATGATTCGCATTTTGCTCGCCGAAGATGATGATGTGATGCGCGAGTATCTGGCGCGAGCGCTGACAACCGCCGGCTATCACGTCACCGCGGTCGACCGCGGCACCGCCGCCGTGCCCTATATCGATTCGGGTACCTTCGACCTGCTCCTCTCCGATATCGTCATGCCCGAGATGGACGGGATCGAACTTGCGCAGCACACCGCGAAAGCGGCGCCGCAGACGCAAGTGATGTTCATCACCGGATTCGCCGCGGTGTCGCTGCGCGCCGAGGAAAATGTGCCGCAGGCCAAGCTGCTATCGAAACCCTTCCACCTCAAGGATCTGGTGCGCGAGGTCGACAATCTGTTCGGCCGCGCGGACCGGTCGAACCAACAATAACGACGCCACCGCACGCGAAGGGCTTGCCAAGCCGCGCAGAGGCCTTTAGGGGCCGCGTCACCCCAAGGGATGGGCGTGTAGCTCAGTGGTAGAGCACTGTGTTGACATCGCAGGGGTCGCAAGTTCAATCCTTGCCACGCCCACCATTAAAAACGCCGCCACCCCGACGGGTTGGCGGCGTTTTTGCTTTCAGGCCATGCCGCGCGCAAGATCGCCGCGCGACGCGTCGCCGATCTGGCTTCCCCCGTCGCAATCGAGGATCGTGCCGGTGATATAGCCGGCAGCGGGCGAGCAGAGGAACACCGCCGATTCGGCGACCTCCTCGATCTCGCCCCAGCGCTTCATCGCGATGCGGTCGAAATGCGACTGACGCGTTGCAGCGTCGGGCGCCAAGCGCGCCATGCCCTCGGTCCCCGCGATCGGCCCGGGCGAGATGCCGTTGACGCGCACTTCGGGTCCCCATTCGAGCGCAAGGACGCGAATCAGCTGGTTGATTCCGGCCTTGGCGGCGCATGCGTGCGCCTGCAGCGCCGAGGCATTGACCGCCTGCCCCGCGGTGATCGCGATCAGCGATGCGCCCGGGCGAGCAAGCAAGTCGTGGCAGCCGCGGAACACATTGAACGTCCCGTTGAGGTCGATGTCGACGACGGTCCGAAATGCGTTCGCCGACATGCCGAGCGCGGGCGCAAGGAAATTGCCGGCCGCACCCGAAATGACGATGTCCATCGATCCGAATTTTTCGACAACGGTCTCCATCACCCCGCGAATCGCGGCATAGTCACGCACGTCGCCCGACAGACCGATCGCGTCATGCCCGATTTCGGCGGCCGCGCGCTGCGCCTTGTCGGGGTCGCGCCCCGCCACCGCGACCTTGGCGCCGAGTTCGGCAAAGCGTTTCGCGATGCCGAGGTTGATGCCGCTTGTTCCTCCGGCGACGAAGGCGGTCTTGCCGGCCAGCAGATTATCCCGAAATGTCGACATCGCGCTCTTCCTCTTCTCCACCGTTGGCGACGACCTGGACGATGCGGGGTTGACGGATCGAAACCAGTCGCCTTTTGAAACTGGAACAGACAGCAAGGATGACCCGATGGCAAGTGCCGGCCCCACTTCGAACAGCTTCATCTCGCAACGGCTGAAGCTTCATTATGTCGACTGGGGCAATCGCGGCGCGCCGCCGCTTCTCCTTGTCCACGGCGGCCGCGACCATTGCCGCAATTGGGACTGGGTCGCCGAAAAGCTGCGTGATCGCTATCATATCATCGCTCCCGATCTGCGCGGTCATGGCGACAGTGCATGGTCGCCCGACGGCAATTACGCGATGGACACTTTTGTCTATGACCTCGCGCAGTTGATCCATCAGCTCGACCTCGGCGCGCTGTCGATCGTCGCGCATTCGATGGGCGGCAATATCGCGCTGCGCTATACCGGCCTCTATCCCGAAAATGTCCGCAAGCTCGTCGCGATCGAGGGGCTCGGCCCCTCGCCCAAGGTCATCGCCGAGCGCGCGCAGACCAGCTACGCCGAACGCTTCCGCAAATGGATCGACGACAAGCGCAAGGCGGCGGGGCGCACCCCGCGTCGCTATGCGACGCTCGAGGACGCGCTCGCGCGCATGATGGGCGAGAACGCCTATCTGACCGAAGCGCAGGCGCGCCACCTGACGATCCACGGCATCAGCCGCAACGAGGACGGAACGTGGAGCTGGAAGTTCGACAACTACCTCAACGTCTGGCCGGCGTTCGATATGCCGCAGGATGATATCGCGTCGCTATGGGGCGCGATCGCCTGCCCCACCCTGCTCCTCTATGGCGCGAACAGCTGGGCCTCGAATCCCGAGAAGGACGGGCGGCTCGAGCATTTCAACACCGCAAAGGTGATCGAGTTCGAAAATGCCGGCCACTGGCTGCACCACGACCAGTTCGACCGGTTCATGTCCACGCTAGACGAATTCCTCTAAGCCAAACGCCGGTTGCGCGCCGCGGCGCGCGATGAGAGACGGCGCAATGGCCTATACGGGGCAGATTTCGGGACGGCAGAAGGCCTTGTCGGGCGGCGGCGCGCTGGTTGCCGTCGCGGCGGTCGGCCTGGGTCTTGCCAGCGGCCTCGACCTCGCGGTCGTTCGGCGGGCCAGCGAAGCCATCACGGCGATCGCGATTCCCGCTCCCGCGCCGCCGCGCGAGCAAGCCGTGCCGGCAAAGGCCGCGAACGAAAAGGCGAGCGGCAAGGCTTCGGCGGCCAACAAGCAGGCCAAGGCGGCCGCGATCGCGGCACCGCCGCCCAAACTTCCCCCCATCGCGACGCCGGTAGCGGCAGCGCCGCGCCCGGGCGCCGGAAATGCCCCTTCGGCGGGCGCCACGCCCGATCCCGGCCCCGGCTCGGGCGCAGGCGGGCGCGGCGACGGGACGGGCGCCGGCGGCGCGGGGAGCGGCGCCGGCGGCGGCACCAAAGCCGTGTGGCGGAGCGGCGCGATCCGCGACCGCGATTATCCGCGCGAAGCGAGCCGGGCGAACGCCGGCGGCGAGGTCGAGGTGCGCTTCACCATCGAAGCGAGCGGGCGGGTCAGCGGATGCCGTGTCACTCGGTCGAGCGGCGACGCGTCGCTCGACGAAACGACGTGCCGGCTGATCGAGGAGCGGTTCCGGTTCAAGCCCGCGACCAACGCGGCGGGCGAGGCGATCGCGAGCCCATATGGCTGGCGGCAGACATGGTGGCTTGAGCGGCGGCGGTGAATTTTCCGGCCCTTTCGGGTCGCTGGGCGCGAGGATGGACAGACCGCCCGACAGGATGGCCGGCTCGTTTCGATCACTCGGGGAAAATGAAGTGGCGGAGACGGAGGGATTCGAACCCTCGGTACCGGATTTACCAGTACGACGGTTTAGCAAACCGTTGGTTTCAGCCACTCACCCACGTCTCCGCATGGTCTGCCGCGCTAACGGCAGTCTGGCCTAGGCGGGTCGCTATAGCCATGCGCCTCGCGCCCCGCAACGCCAAAGATTGTGCTTTTTTCACGTCGCCGCAGCCATTTCGTCGCGCGAATGATTCGATCCGGCGTAAATTCGACTCGGGTCATCGCCCGTTCATTGCCCGGGCGCCAAAGCGAGTCATGATTAACGCAGGTTTCGCCGTGAAGGCGCGGTTCGATTTTTGGGGGTCCATTATGCGGAAGACGTTCACCAGCCTTGCCTTTGCGGCGATGGCATCGCTCGGCCTCGCGCTGACGCCGCTGCCGGCGGCGGCGCAGATGCGCGAGATCGACCCCAGCAACATGGAGATCGATTCCGATCTCGACAACCCAGCGCCGCCGCCGGTGACGAGCACGACGACGGACCCATCTTACGACAGCGACCTCGCGACCGGCGATCAGCAGACGAGCGAAGTGCCTGTCGACAATAGCACGGCGACCAGCGTCCCGCCCGCCGACATGACGGCCACCGACGTTTCCGCCGACGCCAGCTCGACCTACAAGAAGGACGATCTGATCGGCGCCGCAGAAGGCATCTTTGGCAAAGGCGCGCAGGGGCTTGCGGGATTGATCGAGGACGTCCTCAAGGAGCAGGGTGAGCCCAATGCCTATATCGTCGGGCGCGAAGCCGGCGGTGCGCTGGTGGTCGGCCTGCGCTATGGGTCGGGGACGCTTCACCACAAAGTCGAGGGCGAGCTTCCCGCTTACTGGACGGGCCCGTCGATCGGTTTCGACGCGGGCGCCAATGCGGGCAACACCTTCATCCTCGTCTACAATCTCTTCGACAGCGAAGACCTCTACCGCCGTTATCCCGCGGGCGAAGGCGCCGCCTATCTGGTCGGCGGCTTCAACGCGAGCTATCTGCGCCGCGACGATGTCGTGCTCATCCCGATCCGCGTCGGCGTCGGCGCGCGGCTCGGCGCGAACGTCGGCTATATGAAGTTCCGCAAGAAACAGAATTGGCTGCCATTCTGATAAACGACCCGTTTGCCACGGGGGCGATAGCCCGCGCTTCGGCGCGGGCTTTTTCTTTGCGCGGCGATCGGCCCGGCATCGAGCATCGTTACCGGACGTTAACATGATCGGTGCACACTGGGCAGCATGAGACGGTCGGATTCCTCCACACCGATCGAGCCGCGCCGCTTTCGCTTTCGGGTTTTTCCCAGTCCGGCGGCCCTGCCGTTACCGGTGTATCGCGATTTCGTGGCGATGCTGTACAGCATGTGGCTTCCCATATTCGGGCTCGGAATCGTGTTCGTCGGCATCTGCCTGCTCGTCGGCCGCGAGCTCGAAAGCCCCTTCCTGCTCTTTCTGGCCGCAATGGGCGCGCTCACCACCCTTCTGCGCCTCGCCACCATTCGGGCCTATTCCCGCGCGGCATCGGAGAGCAGTTTCGACGACCTCAGGCGCTGGGAACGGCGGTACGCGATCGGAAACTATATCTTCGCGATCCTGTTGGCGCTTCTCAACCTGGTCGCGATCTCCGCTCATTATCCGCTGCTGCATCTCATCACGGTAAGCCTGGTATTCAGTTTTGGCGCGGGCATCGTCTCGCGCACCTCGATCCGTCCCAATATCTGCGTAATCAGCCTGCTGCTCGCAACGCTGCCGACTGTCGCCGCGCTGGCGCTCCATGCGCTCGAACGTCATGCCACGCCGTTGCACACCGAACTGTTTCTGGTCGAGGCACTGGTCGTCGCAATGATCACGGCGCTCAGCCTCCAGACCGTCGCCCACCTCTACCGCTCCGCGGTCGAGCACCATACGGCACGGCATGACATGGCGAAACTTGCGAAAACCGACGCGTTGACCGGTCTCTCGAATCGCCTGCTGCTCCGCGAACTGTTCCAGCTTCACACCGAGACGGCGATCCGCGCCAAAAACATGGTCGCGCTGCATTTTCTCGACCTCGACGGCTTCAAGGCGATCAACGATCGCTACGGGCATCCGGCGGGCGACATATTGCTCGAACAGGTCGCGCGGCGCCTTGAAGGGATCGTTCGCGCCGACGATGTCGTGTCGCGGCTGGGCGGAGACGAATTCGTCGTGCTTCAGATCGGCTTGCGCGATGATTCCGAAGCCGAGTTGCTCGCGCGCCGGATCATCCGCGAGATCAGCAAGCCCTACGTCGTCGATGACATATCGATGTCGGTGTCGGTCAGCGTCGGCATCGCCACCGCGCCCAAGCTGGGAGTCGAACTGGAACGCCTTTTGGCGTGTGCCGATGCGGCCCTCTATCGCGCGAAAGCGGATGGAAAGGCACGCGCGCTTTTCTGTATCGAAGCCGATGCCGCGATGGCCGACATAGCGGCCTGACGCCTCCCGTCGGCAAGGCGGCGCATCGCTTCCTTCGCCGCTGTCAGTCGCCGTCGAAGGCGATCAGCGTTTCGCACGCCAGCCCCGCCGCCGTCAGCCGCTGCGATCCGCCGAGGTCGGGCAGATCGATGACGAACAGCGCGGCTGCGACTTCGGCGCCGACGCTCCGCATCAGCGCCGCGGTGGCGAGGATCGTGCCGCCGGTTGCGAGCAGATCGTCGACGAGGATGACGCGGTGTCCCGGCAGTACGGCGCCTTCGTGCAGCTCGAGGCGGTCGACGCCATATTCGAGTTCATAATCGACCCCGATCGTCACGCCGGGCAGCTTGCCCGCCTTGCGCACGGGGACGACGCCGAGGCCCATCGCGGTCGCCATCGCGGCGCCGAACAGGAAGCCGCGCGCTTCGACCGCGACGATGAAATCGGGGCGATAGGCCGCGGCAAGCGCGCTCAGCCGGCGCACGCTCTCGCTGAAACCGGCGGCGTCGCCGATCAGCGTGGTGATGTCGCGAAACTGGATGCCCGGCTTTGGAAAGTCCGGGATGGTGCGGACCAGCGACGCGAGGTCGAGGTCCGGCCGGGGCGGAAGGGCGATCATGTCCTCACAATCGCCCTTCCCATTCCCTTGTGATCAATGCTTCTTGTCGGCCCAGATGTTCCGGTACGACAGATAGGTCAGCACCGTGAAGATGAGCAGGAAGAAGAAGACGGCATAACCGACCTGGATACGCTTGATCAGCTTCGGCTCGGCGGTCCAGACGAGGAACGCGGTAACGTCCTTCGCCATCTGGTCGACCGATGCCTCGGTGCCGTCGGCATAGGTCACCTGCCCCTTGGTCAGCGGCGGCACCATCGCGAGGTTGAGGTTCGCGAAATAGGGGTTGTAGTGCAGCCCCGTGCCCGGCTTCAGTTCGGCGGGCAGGTTCGCCGGCGGGTTCTGGTAACCGGTCAGCAGCGAATAGACATAATCCTTGCCGCCTTCGCGCGCCTTGGTGATCAGCGAAAGGTCGGGCGGCAGCGCATTGTTGTTCGCGGCGCGCGCGGCGACCTCGTTCGCATAGGGCGACGGGAAATAATCCGACGGCAGACCGTCGCGCGTCGCCGGTTCACCCGTGTCGGGGTTGATCGACGGGACCTGGAAACCCTTGGCGAAGGTCTTCACCTGACCTTCGGTGTAGCCGAGGTCCTTGATGTCGCGAAACGCGACGAGGCTCAGGCTGTGACAGGCCGAGCAGACTTCCTTGTACACCTGCATCCCGCGCTGCAGCTGCGCCTGGTCCCAGTGCGGCAGGACAATGCCGTCGCTGGCCAGCTTCAGATGCTTGGGGTGCTTGTGGAACGCATAGGCGGCGTTGGGTTCATTCTTGAGCGGCGTCGTGAGGATCGCGAGCACCAGCGCGGTAATGAAACCGAGACCGACGAGAAAACCGAGCGGACGAACCATGGCTGTATCAGCTCCTATTAAAGTCCGGCGCTCAGGCCGTTGCCGGGGCCGACGTCGCGTCGGTGGCGTTTTTGGCGAGGACCGCTTCGGTGATCGAATTCGGCATCGGCAGCGGGCGTTCGATCCGCGACACGATCGGCAGGATCACCAGGAAGTGGGCGAAATAATAGATCGCACCCAGCTGGCTGAGGATCACCCACGGCTGTTCCGCGGGCTGCATGCCGCACCAGCCGAGGAGCAGCACGTCGGCGACGAGGATCCAGAAGAAGATGCGGTACAGCGGACGATAGTTCGACGACTTGACCGGCGAGCTGTCGAGCCAGGGCAGGAAGAACAGCAGCGCGATCGACGCGAACATCGCGATGACGCCCCACAGCTTCGCGTCGATCCACAGGAAGTTGAAGGTGAAGGCCTTCAGGATCGCGTAGAAGGGCAGGAAATACCATTCGGGAACGATGTGCGCCGGGGTCGAAAGCGAGTTCGCCGGGATATAATTGTCGGCGTGCCCGAGCGTGTTCGGGCTGAAGAAGGTCAGCGCGACGAAGAGCAGCAGGAAGACGCCGACGCCGACGCCGTCCTTCGCGGTGTAATAGGGGTGGAACGGGACGGTGTCCTGTTCGCCCTTCACCTCGATACCCGTCGGGTTCGACGAACCCGGGATGTGCAGCGCCCAGATGTGCAGGATGATGACACCCAGGATCACGAACGGCAGCAGATAGTGCAGCGAGAAGAAGCGGTTAAGCGTCGCATTGTCGGGGACGAAGCCGCCGAGCAGCCATTCGCGCACCGGCTCGCCGACGAGCGGGATCGCCGAGAAGAAGCCCGTGATCACCTGCGCGCCCCAGAAGCTCATCTGGCCCCAGGGGAGGACGTAGCCCATGAAAGCGGTCGCCATCATGAGCAGGAAGATCACGACGCCGAGCAGCCACACCATTTCGCGCGGTGCCTTGTACGAACCGTAATAAAGGCCGCGGAAGATGTGGAGATAAACGACGATGAAGAACATGCTCGCGCCGTTCATATGCGCGTAGCGGATGAACCAGCCGGCGTTGACGTCGCGCATGATATGCTCGACCGAGTTGAAGGCGACGCCGACATTCGCCGAATAGTGCATCGCGAGCACGATGCCGCTGATGATCTGGATCATCAGCGCGGCGCCGGCGAGAACGCCGAAGTTCCAGAAATAGTTGAGATTGCGCGGCACCGGATAGCCCGCGCCGATCGCGTTATAGACGAGGCGCGGCAGCGGCAGCTTCTCGTCGATCCACTTCATCAGCGGCTGCTGAGGCTCATAGTTCTTGGCCCAGGGAAAGCTCATCTTATCTCGCTCCTCAGCCGATCGTCACGACGGTGTCGCTGGTGAATTCATAGGGCGGCACGACCAGGTTGGTGGGCGCCGGCCCCTTACGGATGCGCGCCGCGGTGTCGTAGTGCGAACCGTGGCAGGGGCAGAAATAGCCGCCGAAGTCGCCGCGATTCTCGCCCTCGGCGGCGCCGAGCGGCACGCAGCCCAAGTGGGTGCAAACGCCGAGCGTGATCAGCCAGTTTTCCTTGCCGGGCTTGGTGCGTTCGTCGAGCGTCTGCGGGTCGCGCAGGTCGCCGAGCGGCACCTTTTTCGCCTCGGCGATTTCGGCGGGAACGAGGTTGCGCACGAACACCGGCTGCTTGCGCCAGCTCGTCTTGATCGCCTGCCCCGGCTGGATCGCCGAAATGTCGATCTCGGTCGACGACAGCGCGAGCACGTCGGCCGACGGGTTCATCTGGTTGAGCAGCGGCAGCACCACGGCGACCGAACCGACACCAGCGAAACTCACTGCCGCAATATTGATGAAATCCCGGCGGCGTACGCCATCTTCGATACCGGCGTTGAGTTCAGTTTCACTGGCCATTCGATTGCCCTTGTATGGGTGAACCACAATAGTTCTCGAAGGTTTGACCAGCCCTGTTGCACGCGCACGAAAGCGCACAACCCGGCGGCCCCTCCGGGAATTGCGGGCCTGATAGCCGCACAGTCCGGGCTTGCCAACAGGCAATTTCCGCTTGCGTCACCCGGCCGCCCCGGCGCGGCCAGGCCCCTCGATTCGCGGCGCCTTCGGCTTTATGGCGGCTTCATGGAAATCGCCCTGTTTCAACCCGACATCGCCGGCAACGTTGGCACGATCCTGCGCACCGCCGCCTGCTTCGATACGCCGACGCATATCATCGAACCCTGCGGTTTTCCGTTCGGCGACGCCGCGCTCAAGCGCGCAGGCATGGATTATGCCGTGCGCGCCAACGTCCGGCGGCACCCGGGCTGGGACGCTTTTCGCCAATGGTCGCAGATCGGCGGTCAGCGTGTCGTGCTGCTGACGACCGCGGGCGCGACGCCGCTCCCCGATTTCGAATTCGAGGCGAGCGACGTCCTGCTGTTCGGATCGGAGAGCGCCGGCGTTCCGCACCATGTCCACGAAGCCGTCGCCGCCCGGGTCGCGATTCCGATGCAGTCCGGCTTTCGATCCTTGAATGTCGCGGTCGCGGCTGGCATCGCGCTCGCCGAGGCGCTCCGGCAAACGAAAGGCTTTCCCGCATGATCTCGCTCGATCCTCAGCAACAGCGCGCGCGTACCTGGTTCGAATCGCTTCGCGACCGCATCTGCGCCGAATTCGAGGCGATCGAGGCCGAGGCGGGCAGCGACGCGCGCTTTTCCTATACGCCGTGGGACCGCGAAGCCGACGGGATCGAACCCGGCGAAGGCGGCGGTGGCGTGCGCGGCGTGATGACGGGCCAGGTTTTCGAAAAGGTCGGCGTCAATGTCTCGACCGTCGGCGGCCAGTTCGCGCCCGATTTCGCCGCGTCGATCCACGGCGCGTCCGAAGACCCGAGCTTCTTCGCCACCGGAATCAGCCTGGTCGCGCATATGGCGAACCCGCACGTTCCCGCGGTGCATATGAACACGCGCTTCCTCGCGACGACAAAGCGCTGGTTTGGCGGCGGCGCTGACCTCAACCCGCCGATCCCCTATCAGGAGGATACCGACGCCTTTCACGCGCGGCTGCGCGCCGCCTGCGCCCCCTTCGGCCCTGACGTTTATGAACGCTACGCCAAATGGGCCGAGGATTATTTCTACATCCCGCACCGCGGCGTCCACCGCGGCGTCGGCGGCATTTTCTACGACCATCTCGAATGCGGCGACGACGCCGAGTATGACCGCAATTTCCAGCTGACGCAGGCGGTCGGCGAGGCGTTCCTCGACATCTTCCCGCAGATCGTGCGCCGCCGCATGGGCCTGCCCTTTACCGAGGCCGAGCGAGATGCGCAGCTCATCTGGCGCGGCCGCTATGCCGAATTCAACCTCGTCTACGACCGCGGGACTTTGTTCGGGCTCAAGACCGGCGGCAATATCGACGCGATCCTGATGAGCCTGCCGCCGCTCGCCAAATGGGCCTGATACGAAAAGGGCGCCCCGCTTCCGGAGCGCCCTTTCGCTTCCCTTGACGGCAGGTCAGGCGAAGACGTCGCCCGAAGCGCGCGGTGCAATGGCGCGATAGATGCCGACCGGCATCGAGAAGGAGACCATGATGATCGGCAGGTAGACGAGCGCCGCCATCACGATCATCGTCAGCATCGCGCCGACGACCGATCCGCCAACGATCGCCCCAAGCACGCCTCCGAAGATCATGCTTGCGATAAAGATATAGACGAGCATTCCGATCGTGAAGAGCAGGTAAAAACCCACGATTACCCATTGCGACGGACCGGTCAGCCGCCACGATTCGCCGAGCCCGGTAACCGGATTGCGCGTCAGCCGCTCGGCCATCACCGGCCCGGCAACCATGAACCGCCCCTGCACCCACAACAGAAAGACGACCATCGCGACATAGAGGATGACCATCAAAAGGATCGCCCCGCCGCCGATCGCGCCGGCACCGCCCGATTCGAGCGCCGCAGGGGACAATCCCCCCATGCCGCCGAGTGCCGCGCCGAAAATCAGCGTCATGATGAACATGACGATGAAGATGACGATATAGGCGGCGATCATGATCACCACCATGCCAAAGGCGAGCGCCGGCCCGGCCTGGAACGCCCAGGCGAAATTGGGCGCCTCGCCGGGATGCATGCCGCCGCGCCAGATCAGCATCGACACGCCATAGAAAATGACCGCGGCGATCAGCGCGAACAGCGCGATCTTGCCGAAAGCCCCCATGACCAGCGACGGGTCGTTGGGCGCCATCGCCATCGCCGAAAAGGTCGATCCGAGGAACAAATAGCCGAGCACACCGACGACGACGAGCGCCCCGCCCACCCACATCAGCATCTGCATCCAATTGGCCTTCAGAAACGCGAAGGTTTCGGAAAAGGCCGCTCCGATACTCATTTTCGTCATGTCACTTTCCCCTGCTTATCAAAGCCCGTTATTCACTCCATTCAAGCTTGGGCGAAGGCCGACCGGCTTCGCCCGGATTGCGACACATATATTATTATTGCTGGCCTGCCCGTCATTGAAACACGTCGGACGAGGTCCGAAGCGCGAGTTGGCGATAGGCGGCGGCCGATATCGCAACCGACACCAGGCCGCCGATCGCGCCGAACGCGGCCTCGACGAAGCCTCCCAGCATGCGGCCGATGCCCGGCTCGCTGCCGAAGATCACCGCGACGATGCCGCCAATGATCAGCGCCGCGATCACGATCACGAGGTTGACGAGAAACAAGAAGAAGAAGACCGCCCAGCCGTTGTTCCGGGTGAGGTCCCAGCTCGTGCGGATCGCCTCGATCGGATTATAGATCGCGCGGTCGGCGATCGCCGGCGCGACGAGCGCAAGCCGCCCGATCAGATAGAGGCCGGGAATGATCAGCAGGATGAAACCGATGCCGATGCCGATGCCCGAGAGAATCTGGGCCGCGAGCATCGTCGGAAAGAGCATCAGGCCAAAGGTCAGCGCTTCGCCGACGCTGACGCCGGTCCGCGATAACCACAGCCGCAGGATCGCTACCGACCCGATCATCGTCGCGAGCGCAATGACCACCTGCCCCGGGATCATCTGGCGAAAGCTTTCACGGAACGTCGCCATCACCTGGTCGAAATCAGCGCCTGCCGGCGGCTCGATCGGTATCGGTCCGAACCAGGCGAAAGCGAGCGCGGGAAGGAAGAGAAATACGCCGGCGATCGTCCCGACGAGCGCCGTATGCGATTTCAGAAGCTGCAACGTGTCGTCCCACGCTGCGCCCATGTCGAATTTTACCATTGATACCCCGTCATTTTCTGGTTTCCCGTTGCGGCGAAGGTGACGATCTTCGGCGCGTCTGTCCAGCCCTGTCCGCCGTGCGCGCCGGGGGGTCTTGCGCCGGAGCCCGCGGCGGGCCAGATAGCCCGCGTCATGACCGCCCTTCCCCCGCCCGAATGGACGATAACCCCCGGCCTCACCGACTATGACGCCGCGCTCGGCGACATGGAAGCGCGCGCCGCGTCGATCCACGGCGGGGACGCGGGCGAACGCATCTGGCTGCTCGAACATCCGCCGCTCTATACCGCGGGGACGAGCGCCGATCCCGCCGAGCTGCTGAACCCGCAATTCCCGGTTTACGACGCGGGGCGCGGCGGGCGCTACACCTATCACGGGCCCGGCCAGCGCGTCGGCTATGTCCAGCTCGACCTGACGCGGCGCGGGCGCGACGTGCGCGCCTATGTCTCGGCGCTCGAAGGCTGGGTGATCGACGCGCTCGCGCTGCTCGGCGTCGAGGCGCGGCGCGCCGAGGGGCGGATCGGCATCTGGACCGACGACGCCGACGGGCGCGAGGCGAAGATCGGCGCGATCGGCGTGCGCGTGAAGCGCTGGGTGACGATGCACGGCTTTTCGCTCAACGTCGCGCCCGACCTCGCGCATTTCGGCGGAATCGTGCCATGCGGCATCGCCGAGTTTCCGGTCACCAGCCTAGCCGCGCTCGGCAAGACGGCAAGCTTCGCCGACGTCGATGCGGCGCTCGCCCGGGCGCTGCCCGCCTTTCTCGACAAGCTCGGGCCGACAGATTAGGAACCCTGCCATGACCCGTATCATTCTTGCCTCGCTCCCCCTGCTCGCGCTCGCTGCCTGCGGCGGCGGCGACAACAAGGGCAAATCGACGACTACGCTCGACGCGGTCGAGGTCCAGCCGGGATCGGTGAGCGATTCGATGATCGTCCTCGATAATGTGGCGAGCGACGGCACCGCGGTCGACAACAGCATTCCCGAGGACGAAACGAAGAAGGACGCGCCCAAGGCCGAAGAGGCGAGCGAGGGCGACGAAGCCGCGAGCGATGACGGCGATGATCCCGAAGCGGTTGACATGCCGGTCGCAAAAAAGGCGATCACCGACAACGCCGCCGCCAAAAAGGGCGAATAGGCCCTAGCGCAACCCCAGATGCTTGTGCGTCTGGAGCGACAGGCGCCAGCGCGGGTCGTCCATCACCAGATCGATGCAGGCCTGCACATTCGCGGCGGCGTTCGGGTCGTCGAGCGGCTGGACGAGCAGATGTTTGAAGTCAAGCGCCGCGAGCCGCGCGACGTTGCTTCCGGGCTGCGGCCAGACGAGCTTCAGTTCATCACCGCTCGTCTGAACCAGCTCACTCCCCGCTTTGGGGCTGACGCAGATCCAGTCGATGCTGCGCGGGATCGGCAGCGTGCCGTTGCTTTCGATCGCGATGGTGAAGCCGCGATCGTGCAGCGCACCGATCAGCGCGTCGTCGACCTGCAGCATCGGCTCGCCGCCGGTCAGCACAACATAGCGATCCTGGCCACCCTCGCCCCAGCTTTCGGCGATGACATCGGCGAGCGCCGCGGCCGATTTATATTTGCCGCCCAAGGTCCCGTCGGTGCCGACGAAATCGGTATCGCAGAATTGGCAGACCGCCTTGGCGCGGTCCTGCTCGCGGCCGGTCCAGAGATTGCAGCCGGCAAAGCGGCAGAAGACAGCGCGGCGGCCTGCCTGCGCGCCCTCACCCTGCAAGGTGAGGAAAATCTCTTTGACGGCGTAGACCATCGGCTCAGGCGTAGCGTGTCGGGTCGGCGAGCCCGGCATCGGCGAAGCCCTTCGACCGCAAGCGGCAGCTGTCGCACGCCCCGCAATGCAGCCCCTCGGGCGTCGGGTCGTAGCACGACCAGCTCATCCCCGCGTCCATGCCGAGCCGCGCCGCCTCTGCGGCGATATCGGCCTTGGTCATATGCTGGAGCGGTGCGTGAATGCGGAATTCGACGCCCTTGTCGCCGTCGCGCGTCGCCAGCGCCGCGAGCTTTTCGAAGCCCTGGATGAATTCGGGGCGGCAGTCGGGATAGCCCGAATAGTCGAGCGCATTGACGCCGATGACGATATCCTGCGCCGCGCGTGCCTCGGCGAGCCCGAGCGTCAGCGACAGGAAGATGAGGTTGCGCGCGGGGACGTAGGTGATGGGAACATCGTCGCCGACCCCGTCCTTGGGCACGTCGATGTCCGCGGTCAGCGCCGAGCCGCCGAAACGGCGGAGGTCGAGCGGCAACACGATATGTTCGGCGGCGCCGACATATTCGGCGATGCGCGCCGCCGATTCGAGTTCGACGCGGTGGCGCTGGTTATAATCGATGGTGAGCGCGACGATGCGCGCGCCCGCTTCGCGCGCGAGGCCCGCACAGACCATCGAGTCGAGCCCGCCCGACAGAAGGACGATCACGCTTTTTCCGGAAACTTGCTGCATCGGCGCCAGATAGGCCCGTGCCGCCGGGGGTGCAAGAGGGCCCGCCGCATCAAAGAAACGGGCCGCGAGGCGGTCGCCGCGCGGCCCAGTCCGGCATGACAGCCGTTAGGGAGAAGACACACGAAGAAGCATGTCTTCCTTCGACCTAGCGCCGGATGGTAAACATCGGGTTGCGGCGCGCAAAGATCAGCAGCCGCCCGTGCGCCGCGCTTCGATCGCCTGCGAAAAGGGCCGGCCCTCGGCAATGCCCTGCGTGTCGATCTGGACGAGCCGGTTCGTCTCGCTGCGGATGGTCGTGCGACCGTGCCCGGCGCCCGGGCAGGTATAGTGGACGGTCACCGAATTGGGCGTATCCTCGATGACATAGCGCGAACAGGTCGCGCCCGGGTGATAGACCTGGATCATCCGTCGCGCGTCGCCGACGCAGACGGTCCGGACGACCGCATCCTTGCCGCGTTCGCGCAGCTGCCAGCTGCCCTTTTCGAGCCGGTCGAGCATCGCCAGCGATGGCGCCTGCGCCGGCACCGCGGTTGCCGCGCCCGCAAGGCCGAGCGCCATCAAACCATATCGCACGAAGGGAGAGAAGATCGCCATTTTCACCTGTCCACTGGCCGCCCACGCGGGCTGGATGCGACCCCGTTGTCCGTAGGTAACAACGCGCCCGAGGCTTTTCAACCGCTTGGCGCTGGATTTGCTCGTTTCGTCGCCGGTTTCGACGAAGCCCGTTCGGTTATTCGGTGCGATCGTGGGTCGCGATCTCGTCGAGCGGGATCGGGAAAAAGCGCGAGCAAAAGGCACAGTCGACGACAATCCTGCCGTCGTCGTCGGCCATTTCGGCGCGCTCGGCCTCTGGAAATTGCGCGAGCACGCCGGCGAAATAGCCGGTGCTGCACCGGCATCCGCGCGACACCGTAACGCCCGCCTCGACGCGCACCTCATCCTCGTGGAAAAGCCGCCACGCCAGCGTCTCGAGCGAGGTCGCAGGATCGGTGAGTTCCTCGTCCTTGAGCGTCGCCGCGATCGTCTTGGCATGCTCCCATTCGGGATTGTCGTGACGAACGTGGAGCCGGTCGCGGCCGACCTCGCCCTCGGGAAGATGCTGGAGCAGCAATCCCCCGGCCAGGCATCCCGCCTCGGGATCGTGACGCGCGGCGAGCTTGATCAGGCTCGAAATCTGCTCCGATTGCTCGAAATAATGCTCGGCGGCCTCGCCGATCGAGGCGCCTTCGAGCGGGACGATGCCCTGATAGCGTTCGCCGGTTGTGGCTTGATCGAAGGTGATGGCAAGGAAACCTTCGCCGAACAGCGCGAACAAGGTCGGGTCGGACCCGGCCTCGGCCAGCCGCTCGGCATCGAATTTGAGGTAGCCGCGCAGCTCGCCGCCGCGATAATCGCAAACGAGCAGTTCGACCGGCCCGCCGCCGGTCTGCGCCTGCAGCGTCATCTGGCCATTCTCGTCTTTCAGCGTCGAGCCGAGCAGCACGGTCAGGACCAGCGCCTCGGCGAGCAGCTTTTCGGCGACCGGCGGATAATTATGCGCGCCGATGATCGTCCGCAGCGTCGGCCCGAGCCGCACCAGCCGCCCGCGCACATGGCGCTCGGCAATGGTGAACAGCAAAGGCTGGTCGAACCAGGTTTCGATGGTCTCGCTCACGTCCTTAAACTCACAATTTCCCGAGCGCCCAGAGCAGGATCGACTTTTGCGCATGGACGCGGTTTTCGGCCTCGTCCCAAACGCGCGACTGCGCGCCGTCGATCACCGCATCGACGACCTCGTCGCCGCGGTGCGCGGGCAGGCAATGAAGGAAGATGGCATCGCCCTTGGCGCCCGCCATCAGCTGCTCGTCGACCTGATAGGGCGCCATCGCGGCGATCTTGTTATGAGCGTGATCCTGTCCCATCGACACCCAGGTGTCGGTGACGACCAGGTCGGCGCCCGCGACGGCTTCGCGCGCATCGCGCACAATGTCGATACGCGACCCCTTGGCGCGCGCCGCCTCGACGAAGCCGGCGTCGGGCTCATAGCCCTGCGGCACCCCTGCACGGACATGGAAGCCGAACAGCCCCGCCGCCTCGATCAGTGAGGCGAGAACATTGTTGCCGTCGCCGAGCCACGCGAGTTCGAGCCCCGGCAGCGCCTTGCCGCTCTCGACCACCGTCAGCAGGTCGGCGACGATCTGGCACGGGTGCGACAGGTCGGTAAGGCCGTTGATCACCGGCACGCTCGCATATTCGGCGAGTTCCTCGGCCTTCGCATGATCGTCGGTACGGATCATGATCGCGTCGGCATAGCGCGACAGCACGCGCGCCGTATCGGCGATCGTCTCGCCGCGCCCGAGCTGGGTCACGCCCGCGTCCATGATCATCGGCACCCCGCCAAGCTGGCGGATCGCGATGTCGAAGGAAGCGCGCGTACGCGTCGAATTCTTCTCGAACACCATCGCGAGCACATGGCCCGCGAGTGGCGCATCGGCGTCGGGCTTTGCCTTCGGCCAGCCCGCGCGCGCCGCCTTGCGGTCGATCGCGTCCGACAGCATTGCGGCGACGGCGTCGCCGCCCGCATCGGACAGGTTGAGGAAGCGCCGCATCAGCTTTCGGGCGGCGTGTAGCTCGCCGCGCCTGCCGACAGTTTCTCGATGAATTCGGCGATGTGGCTGTCGTCGATATTGAGCGGCGGCAGCACGCGGACGACATTCTCGCCCGCCGCGACGGTCAGCAGCCCGTGATTGTCGCGCAGATGCGCCACAAACGCACGGCTGTCCGAATTGAGCTTGAGCCCCAGCATCAACCCGACGCCGCGCACGCTGTCGAACAGATGGTCGTGGTTCGGGATGAGTTGCTCGAGCGCACCGCGCAGCCGCTCGCCGGTCGCCTTGACCTGGTCGAGGAAGCCGTCTTCGAGCACGACGTCGAGCACCGCCTGCCCCGCGGCGCAAGCGAGCGGGTTGCCGCCATAGGTCGAACCGTGCGTGCCGATCACCATGCCGCGCGCGGCCTTTTCGGTCGCGAGGCACGCCCCCATCGGGAAGCCGCCGCCAATGCCCTTGGCGCTCGCCATGATGTCGGGGGTCACGCCGAAATGCTCATAAGCATAGAGATGGCCGGTGCGCGCAACGCCGCACTGAACCTCGTCAAACACCAGCATCAGGTCGCGCTTGTCGCAGATGTCGCGCAGCGCCTGCAGGAAAGGCTGCGACGCCGGGCGAATGCCGCCCTCGCCCTGGATCGGCTCGACCAGGAAGCCCGCGGTGTTATCGTCGACCAGATCGAGCGCGGCATTGATGTCGTCGAACGGCGCATAGGCGAAGCCCGGCAGCAGCGGGTCGAAACCCTTGCGCAGCTTTTCCTGATTGGTCGCCGAGATCGTGCCGAGCGTGCGGCCGTGGAAGGCGTTGTTGAAGGTGATCAGCGTGTGCTTTTCGGGATTGCCCGCGCTCGAATGATAGGCGCGCGCGGTCTTGATCGCGCATTCGACCGCCTCGGCGCCCGAGTTGGTCAGGAAGACCGTGTCGGCGAAGGTGTTGTCGACCAGCCGCGCGGCATAGGCCTCACCCTGCGGGCTGCCATAGAGGTTCGACACATGCATCAGCGTCGCGGCCTGATCCTGGATCGCCTTGGTCAGGTGCGGGTGGCCGTGACCGAGCAGGTTGACCGCGATGCCGCTCGCGAAGTCGAGATAACGCTCACCTCGCTCACCGATCAGATACGCGCCCTCGCCGCGAACCGGACGCACAGCACACCGGGGGTATACGGGCATCAGCGGCGTGATCGTCATGGCAGGCACCTTTCAGTCAAAAGTAAAAAGGCGACCCTTCTGCGGGCCGCCCTTGGTCGGGCCGCTCCTATACTGCCGCGGCTAGAGGCGCGTCAACACGCCGGGTCTCGCGCCGGGATGACGGAAAAGACAATCAGGGTGCCGGAACCGGCGTCGCCCGGATTTCCTTCTTCGCGCGATCGATCGACCATAGCAGGCGCGGCTCGGCCGGATCCCAGTCGATCGCCTGCCCCTCGGTCGGCACCGGCAGCGTCGCCACCAGTTCGAGCGTCGCGCCCGCCTTCGGCAACCGCAGCGCATAGATTTCGGGCCGGTCGTGCCCGCTCGCATACATCAGCCCGTCGGCGCTCCACGCGAAACCCGAACAGCTTTTCGGCGCGAAGCGCGCGAGAACGGCATCGGGGAAAAGCCAGGATTCGAGCGGACGAAAGGAAGCGTCCATGCGAACCAGCGTCGTGAAGCGGTGGTCGCGCCCCGGCTCGCCGCCGCGGTCGTCATAATTGGCGAAAACCGCCCACCAGCTGCCGCCGTGCCAGTCCATCGCGGTGAGCGAACCATAGATCCGCCCGAGGCTGACCGTGCGGACATGGCGGAGCGTCTTCGTATCGAAGATCTCGACGCTGCTCGCCATCGGCACCTTGGGATAGTTGGACGCGGCGCAGACGAGCTCGGCCTTGACCACCGCGCAGCTGTTGAGATGCGGGAACAGCTTGGGGTCGCCCTCCCACGCGGCGACCCGCTTGCCGCTCGCCTTGTCATATTTGCCGATCGCGAAATTATCGATGGCATAGACATGGGTGCGGTCCGCCGCGACGCCCTGATCGGCCTCGGGCGCCGCGATCGTCGAAAGCGTCAGCAGCGCGGCGGTGAGCATCAGAAGCGCACCGACGCGCCGGCGTAGAAGGTCCGGCCATAGCGTTCGTTCTGGATGATCCAGTCGCGGCGTTCGCCCTGATATTGGCGCGTCGGCTCGTCGGTCAAATTCTGCCCCTCGACGAACAGGCTGACATTGTCGGTGACCGCGAACGACGCCTTGGCATCGAGCCGGCGCAGATTGTCATTATATTGATCGCCGAGCATCGCCGAACCGAGCGAAATCAGCGCGCGGCCGGTGTTGTGATAGGCGATCGACGCTTCGATCGAGCCCTTCTGATAGAAAAGCTGCGCGCCATAGAGCAGGTTCGACTGCTCGGGGAACGCCGCCGGGTCGGCGCGGCCGGGCACCTTCAGCTTCGAATCGATCAGGGTCATATTCGCCTCGACCCCGAAGCCCGCGAGGAACCCGGGGAGAAAGTCGAACTGCTGCCGATAGGCGAGTTCGAGCCCGATGATGTCGGCGCTCGTCCCGTTCGCCTTTTGCGAGAAACCGAGCACGGCATAATCGCGTCCACCATAGCTGGTGTCGAGCAGCGTATAGCTTTGCGTATAGACGGGGTTCTGGATGAATTTGGCGAACACGCCGACCGAAATCAGTCCGCCCTTCGCGAAATACCATTCGGCCGAAGCGTCGAGCGCGTCGGCGATATAGGGCTCGAGGTTCGGGTTGCCGAGCGACACCGACCCGTCGAAGGTACCGTCGTCGTTCGCTTCATAGGCGATCTCGCCGCCCGGGGTGAGGTCCGAATAATTGGGGCGACCGACGCTGCGCGTATAGGCGAGGCGGACGATCACTTCGTCATTGGGCTCGATCCGCACGATCAAGCTCGGCAGCCAGTTGGTGTAGCTGCGCTTCGCATTCACCGGGACGACGTCGGTCTCGTTCTCGAGCTGGAATCCGCGGATCGTCAGGTCGGTGCGTTCGACGCGAATGCCAGGCGTGACGGTGATCGACCCGAAATCGAGGTTCGCCATCGCATAGCCCGCCATGATATCCTCGCCGAGGTCGAGGTCGCTCAGCGTCGCGTTGGCGAGCGTCGATGTCTCGTCGAGCACGAAATAGGCGGCGTTCGCCGGGTCGGCGGTGAAGGCGTCGATCAGACCCCCGTCGATCACCGGGGTGATCAGATAATCATGCCCGTCGCCGACATGCGAAATCACGTCGGCGCCCTGCAGCCCGAACTGGCCGAGCGTGAAGCGCGTCGCGGCATTGCTGCCCCGCGAAAAGATGCTGTTGTTCGAATCGAAATCCTTGTCGGTCGCGCGATATTTGCCGCCGAGCTTCAGCCAGCTGTCGTCGCCGAAGCCGAGCTTTCGCGTGACGTCGAGCCGGCCGGTCCAGATATATTCGTCGCCGCTTTCGTCCTGCACCGTATATTGGCGGAAACCGAGACCGTCGGCGGTCAGCGGGGTGCGCGGGACGGCGCTGAACAATTTTTCGGTGAAGTCGAAATCGACGACGCCCGGATTGCCGCGAAACTGCCACAGCTGGTTCGGCTCGATCACTTCGTTGTGCGAGCGCGCGAGGCCATAGTCGAAGATCCAGTCGTCCGTCTCGGTCGTCCCGCCGACCATGCCGACGAGCACCGACTTTTCCTTATATTCAAGCCGCAGGTCTGACCGCTGCTCGCTCTCGCTCGCGACGCCGGTCAGCCCGTCGGGGTTCAGCGTCACCGTTCCCTCGTCGCGCTGGTCCTGCGTCGCGAAATCGAGGCGGAAGCGCTGGCGATATTCATTCTCGGTGAACTTGCTGTAGAGACCGCGCGCCCACAGATGCGTCGTGTCGCTCGGCCGCCAGTCGAGCGAGGCGATGCCGCCGATGCGTTCGCGCTCGAGCTGGTAATCGGTATATTTGATGTTGGTCGGCAGCCCGCCGCGCGCCGCGCCCGGAAACGGCGCCCAGTCGTCGGGAAAAATGCCGAAGCTCTGGAAATCGCGCTTCGAATAGCTCGCGCCGATCAGGATGCCGAACTGCTCGTCGCTGCCGAAGCGGCCGCCGATGCTCGCGTCGCCGCGGATCGGCACCTTCTCGTTGAGCGTCTGGTAACCCGCCTGGACATTCGCCGAGAGGACGAAGGGCTCGGCGAAATCGAACGCGGTCTGGGTGACAAGGTTGATCGTGCCGCCGATGCCCTGCGCATCGAGGTCGGCGGTCTTCGCCTTGGTCACTTCGACGCGGTTGAGCAACTGCCCCGAGACAATGTCGAGCGGCAGGCGGCGCGTATTGCCGTCGGGGTTGCCGAGTTCGAAGCCGTTGACGGTGTAGTTGTTGAGGTCCGACGGGATGCCGCGGATCGCCACATAGCGGCCTTCGCCCTGGTCGTACTGCACCCCGACGCCGGGCAGCCGCTCGATCACCTCGGCGACGTTGCGATCGGGAAGCTGGCCAATCTCGTCCGCCGCGGCGACGTCCATGATGCCGACGGCCTCGCGCTTGATCTCGATCGCGCGCTCCTGCTGCGCGCGCTGGCCGGTGACGACGATCGCCTCGCCCTCGTCGGTCGGTGCGGTATCCTCCGCAACAGCGGGCGAAGCGGCGAGCAGCGCGATGGCGCTGACGCCGGCGAGGGAGAATTTGATGGACATGGAAGCGACCCCTTTTGGAAAGACGCGCTGCGCCTAGGGGTCCGTCGCGTCGATTCGGCGACGCAACAATGACAATATGAATATGCTTTGGTGACGCAGCCGTCACATTGTCAAAGCGAGCGCGCCGCCTCCATCGTCAGCGCCACCGAGTGTTTGCGCGCACCATGGTCGTACATCGACGAAGCGACAATCACCTCGTCGACACCCGTGCGCGCCTGAAACGCCTTGAGCCCTGCCGCAATGTCGTCGACGGTGCCGACCGCCGAGCATTGCAGCACATGGTCGAGGATCGCGCGCGCGTTGGGCGGCAGGCTGTCCTTATAGCCTTCGAGCGGAGGCTTCATCTTGCCCGGATTGCCGGTACGCAGCGCAACAAACGCCTGCTGCTGCGACGAGGCGAGGAGTTCGGCCTCCTCGCGCGTGTCGGCGGCGAAGGCGTTGAACGCCGCCACGGCATAAGGCTCGGCGAGCTGCGCCGAGGGCTTGAACTGGCGGCGGTAGATTTCGAGCGCCTCGTCGAGCGCGTCGGGCGCGAAATGGCTGGCGAAGGCATAGGGAAGCCCGAGCATCGCCGCGAGCTGTGCGCCAAAGGTGCTGGATCCCAATATCCACAGCGGGATATGCGTGCCCGCGCCCGGAACCGCCGTGATGCCGAGTTGTTCGTCACCGGCCAGAAAGGCCTGCAATTCCAGCACATCCTGCGGAAACTGGCGCTCGTCGCTGGCGAGCGTGCGGCGCAAGGCGCGCGCGACGCGCTGATCCGATCCGGGTGCGCGCCCCAATCCCAAATCTACACGGCCGGGGAACAAGGCCTCAAGCGTCCCGAACTGTTCGGCGATCACCATCGGCGCATGGTTCGGCAGCATGATACCGGCCGATCCGATCCGAATGCTCTTGGTGGCCTGCCCGATATGCGCGAGCACGACCGAGGTCGCGGCGCTCGCGATCCCCGCCATGCCGTGATGCTCGGCGACCCAGTAACGCTCGTATCCGAGCGCCTCGGCGTGGCGGGCGAGATCGGCAGCGTTGGCGAGCGACTGGGCGATCGTGCCGGTGTCAGTGACGGGCACGAGATCGAGAAAAGAGAGTTTCGTCATGAAACCGATATGCGGTGCACGCCGCGCAGGTTCAAGCGCACCGCTTCGCGGGCGGCGCGAAGAAAAACTACGCCCGCTCGTCCTTCGGCGAATCCATCAGCACATAGGTGGTAATCGAATGCACCTGCGGCAGCACCCCCAACACCTCGGTGTGGAAATGCTTGTACGATGCGAGATCCTCGGTCTCGACGCGCAGCAGATATTCGATCGTGCCGGTGATATTGTGGCATTCGCGCACTTCGGGCGCCTCGGCCATCGCGGCCTCGAAGCCGGCCTGCGATTTCTTCGTGTGCGACGACAGGCCGACGGTCACATAGGCAAGGAAGGTCAGCCCGAGCTTCGCGGGGTCGATCACCGCGCGATAGCCCTTGATCACCCCGCTGCGTTCGAGTTCCTGCACGCGGCGCAGGCAGGCCGAGGGCGACAGCCCGACGCGATCGGCGAGTTCGAGGTTCGAGATTCGCCCGTCGCGCGACAATTCGTGCAATATCTTGCGGCCTATGGCGTCGATCTTGATCATGGATTGCATAATCTATCCGAACACGGCCCATCTTTGCAATCCATTGCGTATCGAAACGCATTATGTTGCGCGCATGGAACAGACCACCCTCGCCGCGCTCTCCGCCTTCGCGCTCGTCTCGTCGATCACGCCGGGGCCGAACAATATGATGCTGATGGCGTCGGGTGCCAATTTCGGCCTGCGCCGCACCGTGCCGCATGCGCTCGGCGTCGGGATAGGCTTCACGCTGATGATCGTCCTCGTCGGGGTCGGGCTGATGGGGCTGTTCGACCTCTTCCCGGCGCTCAACATCATCCTCAAGGTAGTGAGCGTCGCCTATCTGCTGTGGCTCGCGTGGAAGATCGCCAATGCGGCCGCGCCCGACACGACGGGCAGCGCGCGCGGCAAGCCGATGAGCTTTTTCCAGGCGGTGCTGTTCCAGTGGGTCAATCCCAAGGCCTGGTCGATGGCGCTAACCGCGATCGCGCTCTACGCGCCCGACCGCAATTTCGCCGCGGTGCTGCTCGTCGCGGTGATCTTCGGGATCATCAACCTGCCCTCGACCAGCCTGTGGGCGGTGATGGGGGTGTCGCTGCGCGGCTGGCTGTCGAGCCCGGCGCGATTGAAGGCGTTCAACTGGACGATGGCGGCGCTGCTCGTGGGCTCGCTCGCGCTGCTCATCTGATCCGATTGCAAGGTTTCAACGCGCAACCTATGCACGGCGCTCCCCTCTTGTGACCGGAGAACAAAGCCATGCAGAGCCGCCGCCTCGGACAAAGCGCCATCCACGTCTCCGACATCTGCATGGGGACGATGACTTTCGGCAGCCAAGCCGACGAGGCAACGGCATTCCGCGTGCTCGACCGTTGCTTCGATGCGGGGATCAATTTCTACGACACCGCCGAGGGCTATCCGGTGCCGCCCGACGTCAAATGGGTCGGCCGCACGGAAGAAATCGTCGGGCGCTGGATGAAGACCAAGCCGCGCGACGCGATCATCCTCGCAACGAAAGTGTCGGGCCCGAGCCACGTCTGGTTCAAGTCGCCGTGCCGCAACGGCATGACCGCGCTCGACCGCAAGAATATCTTCCAGGCCATCGACGACAGCCTGACGCGGCTCCAGACCGACTATATCGATCTCTATCAGACGCACTGGCCCGATCATGACGCGCCCTACGACGAGATGATGGACACGCTCGACGAACTCGTCCGCGCCGGCAAGGTCCGCATCCTCGGCTGCTCGAACGAGACGAGCTGGGGACTAATGAAGTCGCTCGCGGCGTCGGAAAAGCTTGGGCTTGCGCGCTATCACACGATCCAGAATAATTTCAGCCTCAACAATCGCCGTTTCGAGGATGAACTGGCGCAGGTGTGCCGGCAGGAAGGCGTCAGCCTGATCCCTTATTCGCCGCTCGCCGGCGGGGTGCTCTCGGGCAAATATCAGGGCGGCGCGACCCCCGAGGGAGCGCGCTTCTCGCGCTACTTGCAGATGGAAGGGCGGCAGGCGGCGATGGGGCGCCGCTTCGTCAATGACAGGACGCTCGCCGCGACCGAACGCTATCTGAAGATCGCCGAAGAGGCCGGGCTGCATCCGGTGACGATGGCGACCGCCTGGTCGAAACAGCATGATTTCGTCGCGTCGACGATTGTCGGCGTCAGCGCCTATGATCAGGTCGATCCGATCCTTGATGCGATGGAACTGGTGCTGTCCGACGATGTGATGAAGGCGCTGCACAAGGTCAGCAAGGACATCCTCTACCCGATGGGCTGACCGCTCGGCCAATCGAGGACCAGCGCCTCGCCGACCCGCAACGTGCGCCATGCTTTCGACAGGCGCTCGAACGCGTCGAACACGCGCGACTGCGCGGAATCGATCCGCGCGCGCTCGTCGGGGCTGAGGGCGGCGCGCGTCCGTTCGGCCTCGCCGAGCGCCGCGCGCTGCGCCGCGCTGTCGGGGCGTTGGCCGCTCCGCCAGGCGACGTCGAACAGGAAGGCCGCGATTTCGGACAATTCGCCGTCGCGCCCCTGCCCCTCGACCAGTTTCTTGCCCTTCACCGCCTGCTTGCGTGCCGCACGGCGATGTTCGCGCGCATCGCCGCCGTCGGGGCCGCCGATGTGGAACGAGCCCGCATTGCCCCCCGCCGCGATCTGCCCGAACACCCCGGACTTGAGCCCGAGCGCCGCCTCTACGGCGAAGTGGACCATGTCATGCGGCAGGTCGGGATCGAAGCCCGGTGCGGGATCCATGACGAGCGACGGCGCCGCGTCGCGCTCGATCCGCACGCCATAGCGGCGCTCGCCCGTCCGGATGAAATGGACTTTCATGGGCACGCCCTATAGGCTCGGCGACGCTTCGAACAAAAGGATTTGCGATGACTTCTGCCCGACGCGCGTTTTTCGCCCTCGCCGCCTTCACCGCCGTCATCGGCACCGCGCACGCCGCGAACCCGACGATGTTCCGCGACGCGGGCTGCGGCTGCTGCCTCAAATGGCTCGAGCAGGTGAAGGCGTCGTTCGGGCAGAAGGCGGTCGTCGTCAATTCACCCGATATGAACGCGGTCAAGGACAAGCAGGGCGTGCCGCAGGCGCTGCGCAGCTGCCACACCGTGCTCGTCGGCGGCTATGTGATCGAGGGACATGTGCCCGCGAAGGAGATCGCCCGCCTGCTCCGCGAAAAGCCGAAGGGCGTGAAGGGCCTCGCCGTCGCGGGCATGCCGGTCGGGTCGCCGGGGATGGAACATGGCGATCACCGCGAAGCCTATAAGGTCATGACCTTCGGCCCCGGCGGCCAGCGCGTCTATGCAAGCTACGCCGCGAGCGGCGGCGCGCACGCGCACTGAGCTCCGGTCGCGATCCGATGCTGTTCCGCGTCGCGACGCTCGACAGGATCGGGACGGGCGACATCACGCTGGCATTCCGCCGCTGGCGGCGCCCGACCGTGAAGACCGGCGGACGGCTGCGCACCGCGATCGGCGAACTCGCGATCGAAAGCGTCGAACGCTGCGAGAAGGCGGCCATCACCGGGGCCGAGGCCCGCGCGGCGGGTTTCGCATCGATCGCCGACCTGCTTGCCGATCTCGACGACCGCGACGACGGCGACCTTTACCGCATCGCCTTTCGTTTCGACCGGCCCGACCCCCGCATCGCGCTCCGCGCTGCCAGCGATCTTTCGGCCGAAGACCTCGCCGCGCTGACCGGGCGCCTCGATCGGCTCGACAAAGGCACCGATGGTGCATGGACGCGCCAGGCGTTGCGCCACATCGCCGCCAATGAAGGGCAGCCGGCCGCGGTGATCGCCGAAGCCTTCGGCATCGAAAAGCTTCGGCTCAAGCGGAATATCCGCAAGCTCAAGGAGCTCGGCCTGACCGAAAGCCTCGAAACCGGATACCGCCTCTCGCCGCGCGGCAAGGCGCTGCTGGACGCCCTGCCCCGCTTCAGGCCAGCTCGGCCTTGAACAGTTCGAGCATCCGCGCCCACGCCTTTTCCGCCGCCGCTTCGTTATAGACGCGGCCGTCGGGGGGGCACCAGCCGTGCTGGGCCGGATAGACCTCGACCTCGTGCCATTGCTTGCGCGGTTCGAGCACTGATTTCAGCAGGACTTTCTCGTTCGGCGTTTCCTTGTCGTCATCCTCGGCGATCGCGAAGAGATAGCCGGCATTGGTCGCGGGGATCAGCAGGTGCGGGCTGTCGGGCTTGTCGGTGCCCACGCCGCCGCCGTGAAAGCTCGCCGCCGCGCCGACGCGGTCGGGCTTCAGCGCCGCGGTATAGATGACCATCGGCCCGCCCATGCAATAACCGGTGGTGCCGAGCCCCCGCTTCGTATCGACCTCGCCCTGCGCGTCGATGAAGGCGAGATGCGCCTTCGCGTCGGTCTCGACGATCGGCTTGGTGAGCTGCTTGAGATAGCCGAACAGCTTTTCGCGTACCGCGGCGACGCCCCAATTATTCTCGGCGTCGACGACGGGCGCCTTCTGCCAGCGGTAAAAGGGATTCACCGTCAGCACCGCATAGCCCTCGCCCGCGAGCCGGTCGGCCATCTGGCGAAAGGCGGGACGCAGCCCGCGAATGTCGGGCCACACCAGCACGCCGGGATGCTTGCCCTCGGCGGGGGCGACGAAATAGGCGTCGCAGGTGCCGTCGGCGGTGGTGATTGTGACGTCGCGGCCCTTCACCGGCTTGCCCGCCATCGCGCGCGCCGGGAGCGCCGCAACCAATGCGCCCGCGCCCGCGAGCGCTGTGAAGCTGCGGCGCGCGACGGGCATTCCGGCGCGGTCGCGATCGGCTTCCATCTTTTCGGTACACATGGGCTCTCTCCTTGGGGCTTCTCGAAAAAAGGCGCAGAAAACTACGCAACTTTACTCGCAATGGCGTGTTTCGTCCCGTTTTCGGGATCGACCAGAGGGCGAAGCTAATCCAGCCCAGCTTTATAGGACAGCAGTTTTTGCCGCTTAGATCCTCCCTGTGCCGCAGGCATGGGGAGGTGGCAGCGCGAAGCGCTGACGGAGGGGCAATGGCGCGAGGCCGCCGCCCTTCACCGCGTTCGACGGTCCCCCTCCCCATCGCTACGCGACAGGGAGGAAACTTATCTCGTCGAACGCCATCGCCACATGATGCACCCCGACCTCACGCAATATGGCGCCATGCGCAGCGCGGTCGACGATATGCCCCGCGCCGCAAAAGCCGACGACGGTCATCCCCGCCGCGATCGCCGCTTGCGCACCGGTCGGAGAATCCTCGATCGCGAGGCAATCCGCCGCGTCGACGCCGAGCCCCTTGGCGGCGGCGAGATAGATGTCGGGAAACGGCTTGCCGCGATCCCAGCCGTCGGCGCTGTAGACATGCTCGCCGAAATGATGCCCGAGGCCGAACAGCCCGAGCGCCCAGCCGATATATTCGGCGCGGCTCGACGAGGCGATCGCGCGCGGCTTGGCGCCGAGCCCGTCGAGAAAGTCGGCAACGCCGGGCACTGCATCGAACCCTTCCATATAACGCGCCCGCGCCCGCTCGCGGTGGGTTTCGCGGAAATCGGCGGGAAGCGGCCGGCCGTATCGCGCCTCGATGCGCCGCTGCGTCTCCTGCCAGTTATGCCCGTAATAGTCGCGCAGGCACTCGTCATAGGTCGCGGGCATCCCCGCCGCGGTCAGGCTCTCGGCGAGCGACAGGTTCGCGCGCACCTCGCTGTCGGCGACGACGCCGTCGAAGTCGAAGATCACCGCTGCATATGACATGGGGTTCAGCGCATGACCTCATGCTCGCGGACATAGCCCCACGGCCCCTCGCCCGACCAGCCGCGCCCGTCGGGGAAGGCCAGCCTCAACCCGCTGAGCTGTTCGGGCGCAAACAGGCGCATGTTGACGCCCATCAGATCGACTTCGCCGCCCATCCGTTCGATCAGGCCTTCCGTGGCCGACCAGTGTGTCGAGCAGCCGCAGATGGCGCAGAAATGCAGGTCCGAATTGGGGTTTGGCCGATCAGCGCGGTTGTAGGTCCGGGTCTCACCCTCGATCTCAACATCCTTCGGCGAGCAATAAGCCCAGAGGATGCCGTGCGAAAAGCAGAGCGAGCAATTGCACTCGGCGAGTTCTTCGGGCGCCTTGGCGAGGCGCACCGAAACGGCGCCGCAGTGGCAACTCGTCTCCCAGCTCATTCGACCGTCACCGACTTCGCGAGGTTGCGCGGCTGGTCGACGTCGGTGCCCTTTGCCACCGCGACATGATAGGCCAAGAGCTGCACCGGCACCGCATAGACAAGCGGCGCGATCAGCGGGTGGACCTTGGGCATTTCGATGGTCGCCATGCAGCCCTCGCCGGCTTCGGCGAGGCCCTCGGCGTCGCTGATCAGCACGACCTTGCCGCCGCGCGCCATGACTTCCTGCATGTTGCTGACGGTCTTTTCGAACAGCGGGCCCGACGGGGCGAGAACGATCACCGGCACAGCTTCGTCGATCAGCGCGATCGGGCCGTGCTTCATCTCGCCCGACGCATAGCCTTCGGCGTGGATGTAGCTGATTTCCTTGAGCTTGAGCGCGCCTTCCAAGGCGAGCGGATAATCGGGACCGCGGCCGAGGTAGAGCACGTCGCGCGCCGGCGCGACAAGATGCGCCATCGCGGCGATATCCTCGTCATGCGCGAGCGCGGCGTTGAGCGCGGCCGGCGCCTCGATCAGGTGCCGGACGATCTCATGCTCGTCGGCCGCCGAAAGCTTGCCCTTCTTGAGCGCGAGGTGCGCGGCGAGCGCGGCGAGCACCGCGAGCTGGCAGGTGAAGGCCTTGGTCGAGGCGACGCCGATCTCGGGCCCGGCGTGGGTCGGGAGCAGCAGGTCGGCCTCGCGCGCCATGCTGCTGGTCGGGACGTTGACGACGACCGCGATCGTCTGGCCATGCGCCTTGCAATGGCGGAGCGCCGCGAGCGTGTCGGCGGTCTCGCCCGACTGCGAGATGAAGAGCGCGAGCCCGCCCGGCGTCAGCACCGGGTCGCGATAGCGGAACTCGGACGCGACATCGATGTCGACGGGCACGCGCGCGAAAGTCTCGAACCAATATTTGGCGACCATGCCGGCGTAGAAGCTGGTGCCGCACGCGACAATCGTGATGCGGTCGATCTTCGAAAGGTCGAAATCCATTTGCGGCAGCGCGACCGTCTGTTCGAGCGGGCGGATGTAGGAGGAGAGCGTCTGCGCGACCACCGTCGGCTGCTCGAAAATCTCCTTCTGCATGAAGTGGCGGTAATTGCCCTTCTCGATCGTCGCGGCGGTGACGCCCGACGTGGTGATCTCGCGCTCGACGGGATTATTGTCGGCGTCGAAAATCTGCGCGCCTTCGCGCCCGACGATCACCCAGTCGCCTTCCTCGAGATAGGCGATCTTCTGCGTCAGCGGCGCGAGAGCCAAAGCGTCGCTGCCGAGATAGGTTTCCCCGTCGCCATAACCGACGACGAGCGGCGAGCCGAGGCGCGCGCCGATCAGGAGATCGGGATGGCTGCGAAAGGCGATCGCGAGCGCGAAGGCACCGCGGAGCTCTGGCAGCACCGCCTTCACCGCATCGGCGGGCGACTTGCCGGCTTCGACCTGTTCGGAAACGAGGTGCGCGACGACTTCGGTATCGGTTTCGCTCTCGAACCGCCGTCCGCGGCCGGTGAGCGCCTCGCGCAGCGGCTTGAAATTCTCGATGATCCCGTTGTGGACGAGCGCGACTTCGCCCGTCGCGTGCGGATGCGCGTTGCTCGTCGTCGGCGCGCCGTGGGTCGCCCAGCGCGTGTGGGCGATGCCGACGGTGCCCGGCGCGGGGTTGCCCGCGAGTTCCTTGACGAGATTGCCGAGCTTGCCCTCGGCGCGGCGCCGGATCAGCTGACCGTCCTCAACCGTGCACACGCCCGCCGAATCATAGCCGCGATATTCCATGCGCTTGAGGCCGTCGACGAGACGGTCCGCGACCTGGGCCGTGCCGATGATTCCGATAATTCCGCACATGGATAATGGCTTTCGTTAGAGCGTATAGGGGACGCGAATACCCGGCATCGATGCCGGGAAATCCTTTGTATTGCGTGTCACGAGAACGCGGCCGCGAATCTGGGCGGTCGCAAGGATGATGGCATCGGGCGCTTTCAGTCTCGATCGTTCGCGGCGCAGTGCGGCCGCGCGGTGCGAAATCTCGTCGTCGATTTCGTCGAGCCCAAAACGGCCGAGAAACTGCAGCGCATCGCGAACGACCGCGTCATGTCCCTTGGACAATATTTCGATCCACGCCATCCGGCTGATCCACATGCGGGCCCCGCTTTCCGCTATGCGCCGCAACTCCCGCTGGGCGGGGGCATGGTCCAGCAAGGTGTCGATGAGGATATTGGTGTCGAGGCTGTAGCCGCTCATCCGGACTTCTTTTTGCGCTTTTTGGCGGCCTTCTTGGTCAGCGCCAGATAATGCGCGCGTTCCTTGTCATCCTCGTCGGTGAAACATTCGGGCGATTCCGCCCGGACCTCTTCATAGTCATTGTCCCACGGCCGGGTCCATTCGGCGCGCCGCTGGCGATCATATTCGCGCGGATCGATCGAAATACCGTGCCGTGCCCAGGCACCGAAGCCCACTTCCAGCCAATCCTTCGGCGTTTCGGCGCGATAGGCGGCGACCGCCTCGCGCAAAACCGACGCGCGAGACTTGCCTTGCTCGGCGGCGAGTTCGTCAAGCCATTTGATGTCTTCATCGGGCAGGTCGGCAAGAATGCGAGTCATTGATACACTGATATCATATCATGATATCATGTCAATCGATCGACTTGCGGTATACGAGGAAACCCGACTTTTCGGCGATCCGGTCATAGAGCGCCATCGCGGTCTCGTTTGTTTCGTGCGTCAGCCAGTAAACGCGCGGCAGCGAACGCTCCCGTGCGGCGCGATAGACCGCCTCGATCAGCGCCCGACCGACGCCCTGCCCCCGCGCTTCGGCGGAGGTGAAGAGGTCCTGCAGATACAGCGACGGCAGCAACGACGTCGTGCTGCGGTGGAGCAGATAATGGGTCAGGCCGAGCAGCGCGCCATCCCGCTCGACGACGAGCGCGAACATCGGTTCATAGGGATCGAAAAAGCGCTCCCACGTTGCCGCGGTGATCTCGGGCGCCAGCGCCGTATCACCGCTGCGTCCGTAAAAGGCGTTATAGCCGTCCCACAGCGGGAGCCATTTTTCGTAATCGGCGCGCATCGCCGGACGGACGATCAGATCGCTCATACCCGCCCGAAATTGCGATCGACGAAGATCATCGCGAATTGCACCGGGTCCGGTGCCGCGCCATTGCCCTCGGCAAAGCGCGCCTGCCCGTCGGTCCAGATTTTCCGGATCTGAGCGGGCAGTTCGGGACCGAACTTCATCTGCCGCGCAACGATCTGATCCCAGCTTCCCTTGACGCCGAAGCTCTGCTCGAGTTGCGGCACCATTGCCTCGCAATAACGCTCGGTCGCCGGGTCGAGATGACCGATTGCCTTGAGCACCCATGCGTCGACGAAACGCAGGAAGGGCTTGTCGTCATAACGGTCGCTCACGCCTTGTTCTCCATCGTCCATTCGTCCTTCAGCAAGCCGAAGATCAGCGAATCGCGCACGCCGATATGCGTTTCCCATTCGCCGCGCAGCCGCCCTTCGCGTTGGAAACCCAACCGCTCGAGCAAGCCGATCGAGCCGCTATTCTCCGGGTCGGTGTCGGCAAAAATACGGCGCAGCTTCAGGTCGTGAAAGCCATAGTCGATCACCCGCGCCACGGCTTCGCGCGCGATGCCGCTGCCCCACTGGTCGCGGCGCAGGATATAGCCGATCTCTTTCACGTCAGGCTTGCCGTCGATCAGGATAACCCAGCCGAGTGCGACATCATCGCCCGCGGTGATCGCCCAGCAGAGATAGCCCTGCCCTTCGGCGGCATTGCCTTTGACATATTCGGCGTTCTCGGCGGGCGACTGATGCGGGCCGCTCGACCACCAGATCATCACTCTAGGATCGGACAGCACCGCGAAAAGCGCGGGCGCATCGTCCTCGCGCAGCTGGCGCAGCACGAGGCGCGCAGTCGTCAGCGTCAGCGCGGACATCGGGCCTATTTCTTCTCCGCCGCCTTCTTCTTGCGCATCGCGTCGTGGAAGCGGTCGGCCCAGCCGGGCTTCATCAACTGCTCGCCGCGGACGATGCGAAGCTCGCCGTCGGCGACGTCGCGCGTCACCGCGCTGCCCGCCGCGACGATCGCGTCGGCGCCGATACGGACCGGGGCGACGAGCGCGCTGTTCGATCCGATGAAGGCGCGCTCGCCGATCTCGGTCTTATATTTGAAATAGCCATCATAATTGCAGGTGATCGTGCCCGCGCCGATGTTGGCGGCGGCGCCGACGGTGACGTCGCCCAGATAAGTGAGATGGTTCGCCTTCGCGCCCGCGCCGAGCACCGCCTTCTTGGTCTCGACGAAATTGCCGATCTTCGCCTTCTCGCCGAGCACCGTGCCGGGACGGAGGCGCGCGAAGGGGCCGACTTCGCAGCCCGCGCCGATGATCGCGCCCTCGATATGACAGTTGGCGCGGATATTGACGCCGTCGGCGACCTTTACACCGGGTCCGAAGAACACATTAGGCTCGATCGTCACGTCGCGGCCGAGTTCGGTATCCCATGAGAACCAGACGGTCTCGGGCGCGCGCAGCGACGCGCCGCCCGCCATTGCTTCCTCGCGCTTGAACGCCTGCCACTGCGCCTCGGCCGCCGCGAGTTCGGCGCGGCTGTTGATCCCGGCGACCTCGGCGGCGTCGGTTTCGACGACGGCGACCCGCTGCCCTTCGGCGATCGCGCCGGTCGCGACATCGGGCAGATAATATTCACCCGCCGCATTGTCGTTGCCGACCGCTTCGAGCAGCCGCCACATGTCGTGAGCGGCCGCCACGATAACGCCCGAGTTGCACAGATCGACCGCGCGTTCTTCGGGGCTCGCGTCCTTGTGCTCGACCATCTTCGACACATTTCCATCGGCATCGGCGATGATCCGCCCATAAGCGGCGGTATCGCGCGGGCGGAAACCCAGCACCGCGACCAGCGCCCCCGTTTCCAAGGGAGCGCAGAGGCGCCGGATCGTCTCGGCGGTGAGCATCGGGCAGTCACCAAAACAGACGAGCACGACGCCGTCGAACCCCGCGAGCGCGTCCTTCGCCTGAAGTGCGGCATGCGCCGTTCCCAATTGCGGATCCTGCACAGCGACCAAAGCGCCCGTCCCGGCGACGGCCGCCTCGACCTGATCGCGCTTGTCGCCCACGACGACGACCGTCTTCGCAGGCGGCAGCGTGGAAAAACTCGCCATCAGGTGCAGCAGCATCGGCCGCCCCGCGATCGGGTGCAGCACCTTGTGCAGGTCGGATTTCATGCGGGTGCCCTTGCCCGCGGCAAGGATGATGGCGGCGACGGGATTGCTCATGGCCGCTGCCATGCCAGCAAATCATTGCGGTTTCCAGAGCATCGCGCCATGCGCGGCGGATGAACGGATTTCCTTTTGCGATCGTCGGCTTCGATCTCGACGGCACCCTCCTCGACACGCTCGGCGACCTCGCCGCGGCGGTCAATCACACCCTCGCGCAAATAGACCGCGCGCCGCTCGCCGAGGAGGCGGTGCGGCCGATGATCGGACGCGGGGCGAAGCATATGCTCGAGGAGGGGCTGCGCGCTTCGGGCGGCGTTCCCGATGGCGCGGTCGAACGTCTCTATCCAGAACTGCTCCGCTTTTACGAAGCGCATATCGCGGTCCACAGCCGCCCCTTTCCCGGCGTCGTCGCCGCGCTCGACCGGCTCGACGCGCTGGGCGTGCGCACCGCGGTGGTCACCAACAAGCTTGAGGGGCTCGCGCGGCAACTGCTCGGCGAACTGGGTCTCGCCGACCGCATGGCGACGATCATCGGCGGTGACACGGTGGGAATGCGCAAACCCTCGCCCGAGCCGATCCGCGCGATGATCGAGCGGTGCGGCGGCGGGCGCGCGGCGTTCGTCGGCGACAGCATCTATGACGTCATGGCGGCGAAGAATGCGGGCGTGCCGAGCGTCGCGGTGAGCTTCGGCTTCCTCGACCGGCCCGCGGCCGAGCTGGGCGCCGACCATGTGATCGATCATTTCGACGAACTGGCGCCGCTGCTCGCGCGCCTCTAGCCGATAGCCCGCACCGCTTCGTCAATCAGCGCTGCGACCTCGCCCGGCATCGACGCCAGCGACGCATGCCCCGCGGACAAGGTGATGACCTTCCGCGCGTTCATCCGGGCCGACATCATCGCTTGATTGTCGGGATGGATCATCCGGTCCTCGCTGGAAATCTGATACCAGCAATTCTTGTTGCGCCACGCCGGATCGCTGATCGTATCGCCAAAGGTTCCTGCGAGCGGGGCCTTTTGCGTCACGGCCATCACCCGCGCACCGTCGGCGTCAAGGTCCTGGCAGAAATTGGCGTGAAACTTGTCCTGCGCGATCCACAGATAGCCGTCGTCGTCGGCCGCCAGCGCCGCGGCGCCCGCGGGCGGGTTTTGCTCCGTGATCGCGCCAGGCGATTCTCCCTCATCGGGCGCGAAGGCCGCGATATAGACGAGACCGGCAACATTGGGATGATTGCCTGCACCGGTAATAACCGCGCCGCCATAGCTGTGGCCGACGAGCAACACGGGGCCGTCGTGCCGTGCGATCATTTTCCGCGTCCGCTCGACATCGTCAGCGAGCGAGGTCAACGGCAATTCGACGGCTTCGAGCGAGTTATGGCCGAGCGCGTCGAGCGCGAGGATCACCTTGCTCCAATGCGCTGCCCCGCCCCAGAAACCGTGAACGAGAATGATCGCCGGGCTTGTCATGGGCGCTCTCCTGCTGGCGGAACGGATATATCACAGGAGCGCGACAGCCCCAAGTCAACGCTTGCGCCACTTCGTCCAGAGGTGCTTCGCGAGCATCGCGGGCGGCATGCGCAGCCAGTGCGAGCGGATGTAGAAAGCCTGTTCAAGCAGCGGCCGCGTCACCCGCCCCCAGTCGTCGCGCGCGAGCAGGCGGCGGCGGAACCATGCGTCACCGGGGTCTTGCCGGTTCCACCCGTCCGGCAGCGCCGCGCCATAAAGGTCGCGCGACAGCCGCGCGGCGCGGTGCACCGCATCCTGCAACCCGTGCAGATCGGCGCGCCCGTCGAGCCGCCCCCAAAACCCAGCGTCGGCCGCCGCGAAATCGCGCGTCATCAGGTGAAAATCCCACAGGTTGCGCAAGCCCCCTTGCAGATCGCCGTCGGCAAGCATGTGCGCCGCGCAATGCACCGCCATGTCGGTCGGCTGCAGCACCGCAAAGCCGCCGCCGCTCGTTACCGCATCGCTGACCAGCGCGAGCGCGTCGGGGGTGATCCGGTGCGTCTTGGGCAGGATCGTGTGATGGACGTCGATCATCCGGTCGCGCGCCTTGTGGATCATCGGCGGCAGCTCGTGCATGTGTGCGCGGTAATAATGATCGTCATAGGGGTCCGACTTGACCCATTCCCAGCCCGCCTTGAGCAGCGCATTTTCGGCGCGGCGGATGTCGGCCGCGAGCACCAGAATATCGAGGTCGCCGATCTGGCGCCCCGCCGCACAGCTCATGCGCGCGGCGGCATAGGCGGCGCCCTTCAGAAGCACGAACTCGATCCCCACCGGCGCGAGCGCGCGGCGCGCCATTTCGGCTTCCCACAAGGCCTGGCGCTGCGCGACCTCTGCCGCCGCGCGCTGGTCGGCGAACAGTGCGGCGACGGCGGGCGGGAGCGCGGCGCCTTCGAGCCGGTGCGCAAGCGTCGCGAGCATCGCTTCGCTACGCGCGACGCCGATCACGCCGTCCCAGTCGCGCGGTGCGAGCGTCGCCGGATCGCGCCGTCCGGCGAGCAGGTCGACGAAAATGCCGACCGCGCTCAACGTGCCGCCTCCGCCCATAGTTGTTCGACCAGCGCGATCCCCGCCGCGCTGTCGGGATAGGAGATGCCGAACGCCGGCGTTTCGCACACCAGCCGCGTTAGCGCGGCAAAGCCCGCTTCGCCGAGCGCGACATAATTGGTCGATGCCTCGGTGAGCCGGACGAAGGCCTCGCCCTCGCCCATCGGCTCGATGCCTTCCGCCCCGCCAAAGCGCGGGAAGAGCAGCAGCGCCGGGCGCGCGGGCGCGTGCATCGCGGCGATCGCATCGGCGCGCGGGATCAGGTGGCGGATGTCGCCCTTGGGCGTGCCGGCGAGCAAAGGCCCGAGCCGCGCCGGATCGACGCGCGCCGCGACCTCCGCAATGGCTTCATTCTTGAGGCTCACCGCGCGCGGAAAGGCGAAAGCATCGCCGCCCGCCGGGTCGATCAGCGTGAACTCGTCGCCCATCAGCCGCCAATCGCCCTCACCGAGCATCGCGGCGAGGGTCGATTTGCCCGAGCCCGATTCGCCCGACATGATCAGCGCGCGGCCGTCCCTCGCGACCGCGCTCGCGTGGAGCAGCAGGTGCCGCCGCCATCCCAATGCCACCTGCAGGTTCATCGCCATCTCGGCGGCGAGCAGCCCCATCGACAGCGGCAGCGGCAGCGCGCCCGGAACGACAAAATCGCCGCCGATATGCACCGACGGGCGCAGCCAGCGCCGCCATGGCCGCGCCGCGAACAGCCGCACCGTCGCGTCGGTAGGGCGCGCATCGTCGCGCGGATAGGCCGCATAAAGCTGTTCGAGCGCCGCGACGGGCCCGGACCAGTCGCTGCCGATGCGAAATTGCACCGGGCCGACCGCAATGCGCACGCTGTGCCTCACGCGCGCTCCACCAGCCCCATCGCCGCGAGTTCGCCAAGCCGATCGGCGAGGATCGGCTGCGCATCCTCGGCGCTGCCGAGGTCGAACGTCGCCGCGAGCCGCTCGGCAACCTGCGCGGGGGTACAGGCGTCGGCACCCATCGCGTCCAATATCTCGGGCAACGGCGAGACGACGAGGTGCGTCTGCATCGACCGCCGGTCGAAAATCGCGGTCAGTTCGCCCAGCGGCTCGATCCGCAGTGCATCGGCCGGAGCGGCGCGATAGGCGCGATCAGCCATAATCTTCGGCGGCGGCGGTCAGTTTCGCGAGGATCGCCATCAGCTTCGCCCGTTCGCCCGCGCTGATGTTCGATTCGAGCTGCGCCTCGCTCGCGAGCGCTGCGGGGACGATCGCGTCATAGAGCGAACGCCCTGTTTCGGTGAGCTCAAGATGGTGCGAGCGCCCGTCGGCCTCATGCGCCTGGCGCGCGATCAGCTGGCGATCCGCGAGCGCCTTTGCGGCGCGGTTCACCGTCACCTTGTCCATCCGCGTCGCGGCGACCAGCTCGCGCTGCGTCTTGGGCTGGCCTTCGCCGAGCACCGCCATCAGCCGCCATTCGGGAATTTTGAGTCCGAAGCGATTCTCATATTCGGCGGCGATCCGGCTCGACAGGGCGTTCGATGCGATGGACAGACGATAGGGCAGGAAATTATCCAGATTCAGCGTCTTCGCGGCCATTCCTCATCATCCCCACAGTTTTGCCATCCCCGGCAGGCTCTATCCTATCGCCTGTTTCGGACCTGTGAAGGCCGGAATGTCCCGAAAATCAGAAAGACAGGCGCGCGCCGATCCACAAGGTCCGCGGCATCGCGCGCTCGACGATGCCAGACGAGGAGATTGCGGCGGGGACGAGTTCGTCGAACAGATTCTCGCCCCGCGCCTCTATGCTGATCGCGTCGCTGAACCGCCACGACAGCCCGGCATCGAGTGTCAACGCGTCGTCGAGCGCAAGCAAGCCAAGGTCGTCCTCATTCTGCTCGCCGATATAGCGCAGCGTCGCAAAGCCGCCGAGCGGGCCGCTCGCATGGCTACGCAGCGAGACGCTGCCGCCATGTTTCGCGATCTGCGCCGGGCGGCGGCCGTCGAGCGCCGCCGCTCCGCCCGACGCGTCCACTTCCGCATCGGTAAAGGCATAGGTCGCGCGCAGCGTCGCGGGTCCGATCCGCTGCTCGGCGCTGAGTTCGACTCCCTTGCTGTCGATCGCATCGAGATTCTGCCGCTGATTGAGGTTCGGCGCGAGCGTCACATTGGCGATCGCATTGGTGAGCCGGTTGGCGAACAGCGTCGCCGACAATTTGGTGCCGCCGCTTTCCCAGTCGGCGCCGACCTCGCCGCCCCACAGCCGTTCGGGCTTCAGCATCGCGTTCGCCATCGTCGTTTCGGCGCCGACGCGGAAGGGACGGTAAAGCTCGTTGAGCGTCGGCAGGCGCCAGCCGCGATAGGCGGCGGCGCGCAGCGCGAAAGCATCCGAGGTCCAGCGCACGCCCGCGCGCCCGCTGGCTTCCCATCCCTGCCGCGCGGCAAAGCCCAGGTCGGTGATCACCGGCCCGCCGCCGCGGTTGCGCTCGAGCCGATAGCCGGTGCCGAGCCACCAGCGATCGACGCGCCCGCTCAGCGTCCAGAGGAAGCCGTCATAGCGGTTGCCCAAGGTCCATTCGGCGAAGGCACCGACGGTGTCGCTGCTGCCCCCGGCCGTGCGGTGGCGGCCGGGAATGCCGTCCGTGAAGAAGAAATCCTCCTCGGTCCGGCCGACCGTGCGCCGCCAGTCGGCGCCGACGCGCAGCGGATTCGCGTCGCCGATCACGGGACGCAGTTCGAAACGGCCGCCGAGGCCGGTCGCCGGGATGCGCTGGAACAACACGGGGTTCGCGCTGTCGCGCCCCGCCGCGACGCTCGCGAAGCCGCTCTCGAAATCGCGGAGCTGGATATAGCCGAGTGCGAGCCATTGGGTTGCGCCGGCGGGGTCATGGATAAAGCGCACGCTGGCATCGACGCCGTCGGTCTTGCTCGTCGTGAAATCGACCCCGCGATCGCGCCGGTCGGAGAAGCCACGGACGCTCGCTTCGATTCGGCTGCTGTCGCCGGCATCGAAACGCAGGCGGAGCCCCAATCCACCCTGCTCATAGGGCGCCGCGCGGTCCGCCGCGCCGCGCTGGCCCTGCGCGACGGGGACGAACCCGTCGCCGCGGCTGTAGCGACCGTCGACCGCGACCTGCCCGTTGCCGAGCTTGCCCCCGGCGGATGCGGACGCATCCCATCCGTCGCGGCTGCCATAGGCGAGGCTCGCTTCGACGCCGTCGGTCATCGTCGAATGAAGGCCGATCGTCCCCGCCAGTGCGCCCGGCCCGTCGGCGCCGCTGCCCCCGCCGCGCGTCACGACGATGCCGCCGAGATGGATCGCGTCATAGGCGCTCCACGCGACCCAGCCTCCGAACGGATCGGACTGCGGCACGCCGTCGAGCGTCACCAGCGCGCGGCTCGACGCATTGCCGCCGAGCCCGCGCAGCGTCACGCCCTGGCTCGTCGGATGCGCCGAGCGGCCGTCGGACCGGCGGAACTGAACGATGCCCGCCTCGTCGCGAAGGCGGTTCTCGATGCGCGCGCCGAAGCCGGGATCGAGATCCAACAGAATTGCCGACGGCTGGACGCGGTCGCTGTCCGGTGTCTTCAACAATCCGCTACCGATCACCACGATCTCGCGCGGAACCCGCTTTATCGGGATGACGATGGGTTCAAGTTCATCCTGCGCCACCGCCGCCGCCGGCAGCGCCAGCGCGAGGGTTCCCGTAAGAAGGCGGATCACGCGGGCTTTACCGCGTCGGGATGGGCACGTTGGAACGCCTCCAATTCCATGCACGCCGCGTCGATCGCCACCAGCCGCGGATAATCGTCGAGCGGGGTCTCGAATCGCCGCGCATTATACATCTGCGGGACGAGGCAGCAGTCGGCGATCCCGGGCGCATCACCGCCCAGGAAGCGCCCCTCGCCCGCCATCGCTTCGAGCGCGTCGAAGCCCTGCGTTATCCAGTGGCGATACCAGCGGTCCTTGGTCTGCTCGTTGAGCCCGAGGTCGCGCTTCAGATATTTGAGCACGCGGAGGTTGTTGAGCGGGTGGATATCGCTCGCGATCACCTGCGCGCGCGCCAGCGCGACCGCGCGCGGCATCGCGTCCTCGGGAATCAGCCGTGGTTCGGGATAGGCGCGGTCGAGCCAGTCGACGATCGCCATGCTCTGGATGATCGGCTCGCCATCGACGACGAGCATCGGGACGAAGCCCTGCGCATTCTGTTCGAGATAGGCGTCGCTGCGCTGCTCGCCCGCGATCAGGCTGACCTCGACACGGCTATAGTCGAGCCCTTTCAGGTTCATCGCGATGCGAACGCGAAAGCTGGCCGAGGAGCGGAAATAATCGTGGAGGACGAGCTGTGTCATGCGCAGCCTAATGCGATGCTTTCGGCATCTCCGCAATCCATTGCCGGAGCAGCGCCGCGCCTTCCTTGTGCACCGTCGAGCGTCCAACCTCGGGCATCGCGATGCCGGGATCGGTGCTTTCGAGGCGATAGATGAGGAAGCTGTGGTCGGGATCGCCCGGCGCAATCGCGAAATCCATGCCGCCGCTGCCGCGCCCCGCCGCGGTCGGGCGCTTGCCGATGCCATAGTTGACGCCGTTGGGGTCGTCGGTCCAGCGCAGGAACAGCCCGCTGTTCGACGCGCTGCCCGCCGGATTGTGGCAATGTGCGCAATTGACGTCGAGATAGGCGCGGGCGCGGTCGGCGACGCTCCCCGCCTTGGGATCGTCCCATTGCGGCATCACCGGCTTCAGCACCGCCGGATTTTCGAAGTAGAGCGCGCGCAGCTTGTCCGACTCCGCCGGGTCGAGGATGAAATTGCGCGCCTTCGGCCCGATCGGCACGATTTGTCCGTTCAGGCTGTGGCATTCCTTGCACTGGTTCTTGTTCGGCACCGCATAGCGGATGCTGTGCGTCGCACCATCGGGGCTCTTGAACGTCACCGGCACGCGGCGCCCGCCGAGCGCGAGCGTCGCATCCTTGCCATCGGCATCCCAGATATAGGGCAGCGCGGTCCAGCCGCCGGCGCGGTGGATGAGCAGCCGCGTTTCGACCGGGCGCCCAGCATTGACGTCGCTCCATCCGAAGCTTTTGACGAGTACGGTTCCGACCGGAAACTCGATGACGCCGTCGCTTCCAACCGTCGCTTTCTTCCCCGCCGGAATCGAGATGAAGCGATGCTTGTCGGTATAGTCGCTGAACAGCGGCGCGCGCAGCGTATAGCCGATGTCGGTCGCGGGCTGCGTTGGATCATTGCCGCGGAACAGGGCGAAGGCCGAGAGCTTCGGCGGCATCGCGTCGCTCTCGACGAGCGCCTGGTCGACGCCGAGCAGCGACCCCGCCGCGCCTCCGCTCGCACATAGCAGCGCCGCGGCCAGCGCGGCGAAAACGCGTTTCACTTGACCTTCGCCTCCATGCTTTCGGGCAGCTTGATCGTCGGCAGCGCGGCGGGCGGCGTGCCCTTCGACAGGTCAGCCGGTGCGGGCTTCGCCTCGCTCTGCGGCGTTTTCACGTCGGGCAGGTTCAGCGACAACACGCCGACCTTGTCGAGCACGATCGCATCGCCCGCGCCGTCCCACAATATCGGCGGAATGCTGCCGCCCATCGCCGCCGCGATCTGATCGCCGCCGGGGAATTTGGGCGCATAGCCCGCCTTGCCATGCTGGTTGCCGCGCACGACGATCGCGCGGGGCAGCGGCTGATATTTCGGATCCTTATGCTCGTAGCGATAGCCGACGATCATCACATTGGCGGTGCCGTTGTCGTCGAAGACATTGTCGAAAATCTCGACATTGCGGTTCGCCATCACGAGCACCCCAGTGCCCGTCGGGACGCTCGCGACAATATTGCCCTTCGGCGCAAAGTTCGGCGTGCTGTTGTCGTTCACGATATTTTCGAAGACGCGGACATTGTGCCCGCCCTGCATCGGCAGGCTGGGGAGGTCGAACACCAGGATGCCGCCGGTATTCTTCGTCGCGACATTGTCGTGGACGTCGGCGTCATAGCTGTTCTCGATCTCGATCCCTGCGACATTTTCGGTCGCGACCGAATCGCGGACGACGATATTCTTCGACTGGCCCACATAGATGCCCGCGTCCGACGCGCCGCGCACATAGACGCTGTCGATCAGCACGTCGCTGCTTTCGACGGGGTAGATGCCATAGGCGCCGTTGGTCGCCTTCGGCCCCGCGGTCCATTCGACGCGCAGCTTGTGATAGACGATGCGGTCGGCGCCCTTCGACTTGATGCCGTCACCCTTCGTATTGAGCACCGCGAATTCGGTGAGGAGCACATCGTCGGAGGTGACGAGCAGCCCTTCGCCCGCGCCCTGCTGCCCCGCAAAGTCGAGGATCGACCCGCCCTCGCCCGCCCCGGCGCCGCGCAGCGTGACGTTCGCGACGTCGAGCGACAGCCCGTCGGTCAGCGCCCAAGTGCCGGCGCCGAGCTGCACGGTGTCGCCCGGCTCGGCGAGGATCAGCGCCTCTTGCAGCTTTTCGTTCGCGTCGGGCGTTGTTGCACTGACGCTGATGACTTTCGCCGCCGCCGGCTGAGCGGCAAGCGCCGCCACGATGCAAAGCGTCGCCGCGTGGTGGCTGAGGCCATGGAATCGCATATGTCTCTCCCCTGATTTTGTGGGAGCATGCTGCAAGACTTGACGGATGCCAAGCGTGTTGCTGACATATGTGTAGCTAACCGGGGAGAGGTCGCTTGATTCACAGATTTGCGTGGGCGCTTGCCGCCTTCATTGTCGTTCCGTCAACGGCGGCGGCGCCCGCGTCGCTCGCGGGACGCTGGAAAACCGACGACGGCAAGGGCATCGTCGCGATGGCGAAGTGCGGCGCGAAAATGTGCGGCCGCATCGCCGAGCTTTTGATCAAGGAACCCGCCGGCGGCCAACGCGACGAACGCAATCCCGACAAGGCGAAACGCGGCCGCATGGTCGAGGGTCTGCAAATCTATTGGGACCTCGTGCCCCACGGCGATGGCTGGAAGGGCGAAGGTTACAGCCCCGAGGACGGCCGTTATTACAACGCCCACCTGCGCGTGAAGGGCAACAAGCTGACAATGAAGGGCTGCGTGTCGGTCTTCTGCCGCACCGTCACTTGGACGCGGGTGGGCTGAGCCAATCCTCCCCGTGGCGAAGCCATGGGGAGGTGACAGCGCGAAGCGCTGACGGAGGGGCTTATAACGCGACGTCGCAGCCCCTCCACCATTCGCTGCGCGAACGGTCCCCCTCCCCATGGCTTCGCCACAGGGAGGATGATTCCATCACCCCTCGCCCAAAATCCAGTCGACGCCCGCCGCGACGTGGATGCGCGTCGTGTCGTAGATCGGCAGGACATTGGCGTCGGTGTCGACGAGCATCACCAGTTCGGTGCACGCGAGCACCACCGCCTGAATATCCTGCTTCGCAATGTCGGTGATGAAGGTCTTCATCGTCCGCCGCGAGCTTTCGTTCACCTTGCCGAGCATCAGCTCTTCGTAAATGATCCGGTCGATCTCGTCGGCGCGGCTCGCGTCATAGGGCGCCAGCGTCAGGCCGTGACGGACGAGCCGCTGGCGGAACCATGGCTCGGTCATCACGTTGCGCGTGCCGATCACCGCCGCCGCCTTGATGCCGTCGGCCTTCATCTTCTCGCCGGTCTCGTCGACGATGTGGAGCAAGGGGATGGAGATCGCCGCCGCGACATCCTCGGCGACCTTGTGCATCGAATTGGCCGCGATCATCAGCGCGGTCGCGCCCGCCGCTTCGAGCCGCTGCGCCGAAGCGATCAGCACGTCCTTCGCATGCGCCCATTGCTCCGCCGTGGTGATCCGCGACAGCTCGCAATAGTTGAGGCTCTCCATCAGGATCGGCGCCGAACAGGCGGTGCCAAGGCGCTTTTGCACGCCCTTGTTGAGATGGCGGTAATACAGCTCGGTCGACGCCCAGCTCATCCCCCCGATCAGGCCGATTTTGCGCATAAGGTTCCCTGTCTCAAAAACACGTCGCCCCCGCGAAGGCGGGGGCCGCTGTCGAGGTAGCGCGAGGCTGCCAGCGGCCCCTGCCTTCGCAGGGGCGACGATTCTTGTCTAGTGCCCGCTGCCGCTCAGCGCCTTGACGATATCGTCGGCCATCTTCTTGGCATCGCCGAGCAGCATCATCGTCTGGTCCATGTAGAAGACGTCGTTGTCGACGCCGGCATAGCCCACGCCGCCCATCGAACGCTTCACGAACAGGACGGTCTTGGCGTTGGCGACGTCGAGGATCGGCATGCCATAGATCGGCGACGTCTTGTCGGTCTTCGCCGCGGGATTGGTCACGTCGTTCGCGCCGATGACGAAAGCGACGTCGGCCTGCGCGAACTCGCCGTTGATGTCCTCAAGCTCGAACACCTCGTCATAGGGCACATTCGCCTCGGCGAGCAGGACGTTCATATGCCCCGGCATCCGTCCCGCGACCGGGTGGATCGCATATTTGACGTTGACGCCTTCCTTCTTGAGCTGGTCGGCCATTTCGCGGAGCGCGTGCTGCGCCTGTGCGACCGCCATGCCGTAACCGGGGACGATGATGACATTTTCGGCCTGACTCATCAGGAACGCCGCATCCTCGGCGCTGCCGGGTTTCCACGGGCGCTGTTCCTTCGAACCGCCCGCGCCCGCCGCCGCATCGTCGCCGCCGAAGCCGCCGGCGATCACGCTGATGAAGCTGCGGTTCATCGCCCGGCACATGATGTACGACAGGATCGCACCCGACGAGCCGACGAGCGCGCCGGTGATGATCATCGCGGTGTTGCCGAGCGTGAAGCCCATCGCCGCCGCGGCCCAGCCCGAATAGCTGTTGAGCATCGACACGACGACCGGCATGTCGGCGCCGCCGATCGGGATGATCAGCAGGAAGCCGATCAGGAAGCTGAGCCCGGTCACGGTCCAGAAAACCCACGGCGACTGATCGAAGGTGAAATAGGCGACAAGACCGATGATCGCGGCGAGCGTGCCGAGATTGATGACGTGCCGCCCCGGCAGCATGATCGGCGCACCCGACATGTTTCCGTTGAGCTTCAGGAAGGCGATGACCGATCCCGAGAAGGTGATCGCGCCGATCGCGATGCCGAGCCCCATTTCGATGCGGCTGACAGTGAAAATCTGCCCCGCGGCATCGGCGATCCCGAATGCCTGCGGGTTGAGATAGGCGGCGGCTGCCACCGCGACGGCGGCGAGACCGACGAGGCTGTGGAACGCCGCGACGAGCTGCGGCATTGCGGTCATCGCGATCTTGCGCGCCATGACGATGCCGATCACGGCGCCAATGCTGATCGCGGCGAGGATTTCGACGAGGCCGATCGTATCGACGCCGCCATCGACCGTAACCGGTGCATGCGTCAGCAAGGTGGTGACGACCGCGATCGTCATGCCCGCCATGCCATAGCGGTTGCCGCGGCGCGACGAAGCCGGCGACGACAGGCCGCGCAGCGCGAGGATGAAGAGGATGCCCGAGACGAGATAGGCGATTGCGGCCCAGGGGTTCACGGCGCCGTGGCCGCCGGCTGCGGCGGCAAGGATTTGCTGAAAATCCATCTCAGCGTTCCTTCTTCTTGTACATCGCCAGCATGCGTTCGGTGACCGCGAAGCCGCCGAAGATGTTGATGCTCGCCATCACGACGGCGGCAAGCCCGAGCCATTTCGACGAGGCCGAGCCCGCCGCGGCGCTCGCGATCAGGGCGCCGACGATGATGACCGACGAAATGGCGTTGGTGACGCTCATCAGCGGCGTGTGCAGCGCCGGGGTCACCGACCAGACGACGAAATAGCCGACAAAGCACGCCAGTACGAAAATCGAAAAAATCGCGATAAAATCCACGGGCTCGCTCCCCTGCTGATTCCGTTTCGCGCACCTCTTGCCGTGGCGGCGCCAGCCTGTCGACTCCAAAGCGGGGAAAAAGACGCGCCCGCTTTTCCGAAGGCAGGAAATGCGGGTGCCTTTCGACATAAAATATCATTGCCGAGGCCGTGGGCCGGGGCAATCGAACGTCCGGCGGGGTGGAGAGCGGCCGTTCCTAGCCTTCGTCATCCCGGGCTTGACCCGGGATCCATTCCTCCGGCGCTGGCGTGAATGGACCCCGGATCAAGTCCGGGGTGACGATGCACGAAACATCCTCCCTGTCGCGCAGCGATGGGGAGGTGGCAGCGCGAAGCGCTGACGGAGGGGCCAATGGCGCGACCGTCGCGGCCCCTCCACCACCGCCTGCGGCGGCGGTCCCCCTCCCCATGGCTTCGCCACAGGGAGGACTAAATGGCCGCAACCGGCCGAAACCCGCCAGTCCGCATCGGAGCGACGGCGAGCTTTCTACATCGCCGGCACCAACACCGCATCGACAATATGGACGACGCCATTCGACTGCGCGAGATCGGCGCCGGTCACCGTCGCCTTGTTGCCGCTGCTGCTCGTCAGCAGGATCGCGCTGCCGCTTTTCGTCGCGGTCAGATCCTGCCCGCCCGCGGTCGTGAGCACGGCCTTGCCGCCGCCCTCTGCGATCTTCGCCGACAGATCGGCGGTGGTCAGCTTGCCCGGGACGATATGATAGTTGAGCACGCCCGCGAGCACCGCCTTCTGCGCCGGGCGCATCCAGCCGTCGCGCGTCACCGGCGGCACCTGCGTAAATCCGGCATCGGTCGGCGCAAAGAGCGTGAAGGGCCCCGCGCCCGACAGCGTCGCGGCGAGGCCCGCCGCCTGGAGCGCGCCGGCGAGCGTCTTGTGCAGCGGCGACGCCGCGACATTCGCGGCGATCGTCGTCCCGGCGTTCATCGCGCTGTCCGACGAGATCGCGTCGGCGACCGACGCGGCGCCGGTATCCGATGCCGGCGGGTCGGATTTGCCGCATCCCGCGAGCAGGATCGCTGCCGTAACCGACGCCATCAGAAAACAGCTCTTCATTGTCCATCCTCGCAAAAGGGTCGCCGCCGAATCGGCCGGGCGCTCGGCATCAACACGGCGTTGATGACAGGAATATTACCGCGCCGGGCGATCGTTCAGCGCGCACCGGCCAAAAACGCAACCATGGCGCCCAGAGACGCGTTCAAAGCGCAGCAACAGAAAGGAACCGATATGCGCATGCCCCTCATTCTAGCGGGCGCGACCCTGCTCCTTGCGGCCTGTGGCGACAAAAACGAGGCGGCCGAAGAAAAGCTCGAGCGCGCGGCCGAAACGAGCGCCACGGTGGCGGGACCCGTTCCGGCCGCGCTCGGGCTGAGCGAGGCGCAGCTGCTCGACGCCGAACTCGTCGGAGCCGACGGGCAGGAGCTTGGCGACGTCGCGCAGGTCCTGCGCGATGCGAGCAACAAGGTCGACCGGCTGCTGGTCGAGATAGAGGACAGCAACCCCGATCGCTATGTCCATGTCCCGATCACCGGGCTGAAGACGATCGTGCGCGGCGACGACACCGATTTGCAGACCACGATGACCAAGGCCGATCTCGCCGGCCTACCCGAGGTCAAGCTGCCCGCCCCCTGATCGAAGGCGGCCGCGTCGCGCCTCCGCTGCGCGACCGGTCGATCCGAGTTTGGCCTTGACCGCCGCCCGGTGCGGCGAACTCGACCTCGGAGCTGTGTCAAATGGGGCGACAACGGCGGCCGTCTTGCGCGCTCGTGAACCAAACTCCCCCATCATCACGATTCGCTCCGCTCAGCGGCCGACGATCAACTGCGTCATCAGCCGGTGGATATGCTGCGGGTCGCTCTTGCGCGAAATCTTGACCTCAAGCGGCGTCGCGGCGCCCGAAACCCACATCTTCATATCGGCATCGAGATCGAAGGTGCCCGCCGTCTCGAACGAAAAGCGCGTGACCGAACGCCACGGAATGCTCAGAAATTCCTTCTTCGATCCGGTGAGCCCCTGCACGTCGACGAAGATGAAGCGCAGGTTCGTGAGCAGCGCGGTGTCGCGAACGGTGCGAAAGGCGGCGAGCACGCGCTCGCCGTCGATCAGCCAGGCCTGAAATTCGGCCTGCGCCCCGGCGACGTCGATATCCCCGGCGCTGAACAGGCCCATATTTCGCTTACCCCAGCAGCCGTTCGTTCACGACCTTGCCGCCCTGCGTCAGGCGGACGGCATTGCCGATTTCCTCGTCGAGCACGGGTTTGCCCGCCTCCTTGTCCCAGAAGGCCGAAAGGAAGTTGAACAGGTTGCGGCTGAACAGCGCGCTGGTATCGGCGGGCATCAGCGCGGCGATATTCTTCGCGCCGATCACGGTGACGCCGTGGATCTTCTTCGCCTCGCCCGAGACCGATCCTTCGACATTGCCGCCGCTTTCGGCCGCCATGTCGACGATCACGCTGCCGCTGCGCATCGTCGCGAGCTGCGCGTCCGAAATCAGCCGCGGCGCGGGGCGCCCCGGGATCAGCGCCGTCGTGATGACGATATCCTGCTTGGCGATGTGCGACGAGACGAGTTCGGCCTGCGCCGCCTTATATTCGTCGGACATTTCGGTGGCATAGCCGCCCGCGCCCTCGCCCTCGATCCCCGCGACGCTTTCGACGAAGATCGGCTTGGCGCCGAGACTGAGGATCTGTTCCTTGGTCGCGGCGCGCACGTCGGTCGCGCTGACCTGAGCGCCGAGGCGCCGCGCGGTCGCGATCGCCTGAAGCCCCGCGACGCCGACGCCCATCACGAACGCCTTGGCGGCGCTGACGGTGCCCGCCGCGGTCATCATCATCGGAAAGGCGCGGCCATAGGCGTTCGCCGCCATCAACACCGCCTTGTAGCCCGCGAGGTTCGCCTGGCTCGAGAGAATGTCCATCGACTGCGCGCGCGTGATGCGCGGCATGAATTCCATCGCCAGTGCCTCGATCCCGAGCTTGGCATAGCCATCGACGCGCTCGCGCTCACCGAACGGGTTGAGCCCCGCCGCGAGCCATGCCCCATCGGCAAAGCCCGACAGGCTCGCGGGATCGGGCCCCTGAATGCCGAGGATGATGTTCGCGCCCTTCAGCACATCGGCGCGGCTGCCGACGCTCGCGCCCGCGGCGCTATAGTCGGCATCGGCGATCGAGGCCTGCTCGCCCGCCCCCGACTCGATGGCAAGTTCGGCGCCCAGACCGATGAATTTCTTCACGGTTTCGGGGGTCGCGGCGACGCGGGTCTCGCCGGCGGCGAGCTCCTTCAAAACGGCGATGCGCATGCCGGTCGGATCAGGAGGCGATGAGGAGGACGACGAAGAGCGTGACCACCGCGGTGATGATCGACCCGACTTTCAGCAGGCTGAGGAAACCCGAATAGGTTTCGTTCGCTGCCTTCATTTCCTGCTGTGCCATCGCTTTTCCCCTATTACGCCTGTTTGCTGTGCGCAAACGCACAGCGCAGCGCCCAGAATCGGATATCGCGCCGGTCTTAGCCACGCGCCCCGCGATGCTCAAGTGCGGGTTTGGCACCATTATAAGCCTGTGGCAAAAGAGGATTGGCCTTAATCGCCCTTTTACCCCTATCGGATAGATATGCGTCCCACAGCAGAACATACCCGTAGCAATGTCGGTTCAGGGGGCAGATTCGAAACGATGACGAACACGCGCGACACGCGAATGGTGATGATCGTCGACAGCGAGCCTGCCCAGCAGCGTTTCCTGTCGGCCCTGGCGTCGCGCGGCGGCTGGCGCAGCGTCGTCGCGCCCGACACCGACACCGCGCTCGCCAAGCTCGGCACGCAGGAAGGCATGGCGCTCGATGCAGTGCTCGTCGATCAGGGCGCGCCGGGCATGGACATCGCCGAATTCGTCGCCGAACTGCGCCGCTGGCGCCCCGCACTGCCGCTCGTCGTCATCACGATGCGCAACGGGGTCGAGGTCGCGGTGGGCGCGATGCGCGCCGGGGCGAGCGACTTCGTCCAGAAACCGATCGCGCCCGACCGCCTGCTCGAGGCGCTCGACCGCGTCGTTTCGACCAGCGGCCCGCAGGGCGAACTGCGCCCGCTCACCGAAAAGCTGCGTGCTCCATTGGCTTTCGAGGAAATCATCGGGTCGAGCCCGAATTTCCGCAGCGCGCTCGCGATCGCCGCCAAGGCCGCACGCGCGCGCGTGCCGGTGATGATCAACGGCAAGCCCGGCACCGGCAAGGAAGTCTTCGCCCGCGCAATCCACAGCGCGAGCCCGCGGGCGCGCGGCCAGCTCGTGATGGTCGATTGCTCGGCGGTCTCGCCCGGACTGATCGGCTCGGGGCTGTTCGGCCACGAACGCGGCGCCTTTCCGGGCGCGTTCGACCGGCAGGTCGGCCGGCTCGTGCAGGCCGACGGCGGCAGCATCATCATCGACCATGTCGAGTGCATCCCGCTCGAAACACAGGCCAAGCTCGTCGAATTTCTGAACTCGGGCGAAGTGCAGATGATCGGCGGATCGATCCGTCAGAGCGTCGATGTCCGCATCATCGCGACGAGCGCCAGCCCGCTCGACAAGCTGATCGAGGCCGGCCATTTCCGCGAGGATCTGTTCTACGCGCTGTCGAGCGCGCAGTTCACCCTGCCCTCGCTCTCGGAGCGCCGTGGCGACGTCGGCCCGCTGGCGCGCCACCTGCTCGCACGCATCGGCGGCCTTCCCGGCATGGGGCCGATCGGCGTCACCGACGATGCGCTGCGCCTGCTCGCCGCCTATGCCTGGCCGGGCAATGTCCGCCAATTGCAGGACGTGTTGTTCCGTGCCGCGGTCGAGAGCAAGACCGACGTGCTGACCAGCGCCGATTTCCGCGCGATCGAGGCGACACTCGGCGGCGGCGTGAGCAGCGACGGCGAGGTCGCGATCAACGGCGAAGCGATCGGCGTGACGCTCTACCTCCCCGACGGCAATCTGCGGCCGCTCGAAGAGATCGAGGCCGACGTCATTCGCCTCGCGATCGGCCATTATCGCGGCCGCATGAGCGAAGTCGCACGCCGCCTCGGCATCGGCCGCTCGACGCTCTATCGCAAGCTGAGCGATCTCGGGATCGACACCGCGGCCTGACCGCCCTCTCGGGCGGTTCGGCCGATGGCGCTTGATATATAAGTTTCAGCTTATATATATGTCCCGACGCCAATCGGGAGAATCATCATGCCGTTCGATCCCATCGCCCAGGCCGCCATGGTCGTCCGCAAGGTCGAGGATGTCACGCACGATGGCGCGCCGGCGCGCGCGGTCGTCGCGTCGCGCGACTATCCGACCCATATCGACGATCTCTGGAATGCGATCACCGACAAGGCGCGCATCCCGCGCTGGTTCGCGCCGGTTGAGGGCGAGCTCGAACTCGGCGGAAAATATCAGATCAAGGGCAATGCCGGCGGCACCGTCACCGCGTGCGAGCCGCCGAAGAGCTTCGCGCTCACTTGGGAATTCGGCGGCGGTATGAGCTGGGTCGAGGTCGAACTGGCCGAGGCCGGCGATGACAATACGCGCCTCACGCTCCGTCATATCGCCCCGCTCGACGACAAGTCGGAGGAATTCTGGGACCGGTTCGGCCCGGGAGCGGTCGGCGTCGGCTGGAACCTGTCGCTGCTCGGGCTCGCCTGGCATCTCGAAACCGGCGAGGCGGTGCAAGAACGCTTTGCCGAAGAGACATGGCCGCTGAGCGACGAAGGCAAGGCGTTCGCGACCTCGAGTAGCGACGCGTGGACCGCCGCGTCGATCGCGTACGGAACTGCTGAGGATGCCGCGAACCGCGCGGGCGCCAGCACGACCGCCTTCTACACCGGCGCCGCCGCGCCCGAATGAGTCACGCCTTCGATATTCTCGGTGATCCGGTGCGCCGCCGTATCCTCGAACTGCTCGCCGACGGCGTGCGCAGCTCGGGCGAGATCGTCGAGGTGATCGCCGCCGAATTCGCGATCTCGCAGCCTGCGGTGTCGCAGCATCTGCGCGTCCTGCGCGATAGCGGCTTCGCGACGTCGCAGGCCGACGGGCGGCGGCGGCTCTACGCCGTCGCGCCCGACCGCTTCGACGAGGTCGACGCATGGGTGCAACGCTTCCGCCGCACCTGGGAACCGCGCTTCGAGGCGCTCGCGACCGAGGTCGCGCGCGGAAAGAAGGCGCGGCAGGAGGACGACCAGGGCTAGTCGGTCGACTTGCGACGCGCCGGCGATTAGGCTGATACGATGATCCGCTCTTTTACCGGACGTTCGGCGCTCGTCACCGGCCACGCTTCGGGCATCGGGGCCGCCACCGCCGCGCTGCTCACCGAAAACGGCGCGCGCGTGATCGGCGTCGATCTGTCGCAGGAGCAGGATGTCGCCAGCCCCGCCATGTGGGATGCGCTCGCCGGCGAACTCGCCGATCTCGACCTTGCGGTGGTCAACGCCGGCATTTCGAGCGCGGGCGAGATCGCCGACATGGATGTCGCGGACTGGCGCGGCACCCTGACGGTCAATCTCGACGGCGCAATGCTGACCCTGCGCGCGGCGATGCGCGCGATGATCGCGCACGGGCGCGGCGGGGCAATCGTCGTCACCGCCTCGATCTCGGGCATCAAGGCTGAGCCCGGTGTCGGCGCCTATGGCGCGTCGAAGGCCGGGGTGATCCAGCTCGCGCGCGTCGCGGCGAAGGAAGGCGCGCCGCACGGCATCCGCGTCAATGCGATCGCGCCGGGCGGGGTCGACACGCCGATCTGGGACCAGCTCGACTTCTTCCCCGCGATGGTCGCCGAACAGGGAAGTCGCGAAGCCGCGATCGACGCGATGGCCAAGGCGGCGACGCCGCTCGGCCGCTGGGCGAGCGCCGACGAGGTCGCGCGCCAGATCGCCTTCCTGCTTTCTGACGATGCCGCGAATATCACCGGCGCGGTGCTGACCGCCGACGGCGGCTATTCGCTCTAACCGGTCAGCGCCGCGTCGCGCAGCCCGCGCCACACGCGCAGCGCCTGCCGGTTCTCGGCAATATCGTGCACGCGCAGCAGCTGCGCCCCCTGCGTTGCCGCCTGATAGTGGAGCGCGACGGTGCCGCCGAGCCGCTGATCGGCAGGGGCTTCGTTATCGAGCGCGCCGATCATCCGCTTGCGGCTCGCGCCGAACAGGATCGGACAGCCGAGCGTGTGGAACAGCGCAAGGCCGTTCACCAGCGCGAGATTGTCGCCGACCCCCTTGCCGAAACCGAGCCCCGGATCGACGATGATCTTCGCGCGATCGACCCCCGCCGCGACGCATGCGGCGACGCGCTCGGCGAGCATGTCATAGACGTCGTACAGCACATGCGCGTAATTCCCGTCCGCGTGCGGATCACTTTTCGCCGAGGGTGCGTGCATCAGCACGACCGGGCAGCCGGCCCGAACCACCACCTCCATTGCGCGGTCGTCGTAGCGCAGCGCCGAAATATCGTTGACGATGTGCGCCCCCGCCGCGAGCGCCGCCTCCATCACCGTGGCCTTGCGCGTATCGATCGACACCGCGACGCCGCCTTTAGCCAGCGCCGACACGACGCCTTCGATGCGCTTGATCTCGTCGCCTTCCCAGATCAGCGGCGCGCCCGGCCGCGTCGATTCGCCGCCGACGTCGACGATTGCCGCGCCCGCGGCGCCCATCGCGAAGCCCGCGTCCGCCGCGGCCGCGGCATCGACATGCTTGCCCCCGTCCGAGAAGCTGTCGGGGGTGACGTTCAAAATGCCCATCAGTTGCGGCTCGTTCAGCCGGACAGTCCGTTCACCGAGCTGGAGATTGCCGCGCGGCCGCGCCACGCCGGCGCGCTGTGCTGTCGCTGCCTCGGCGAGCCTCTCGGGCATCACCGCGATCCAGCCGTCGAGTTCGGCGACCGGTACGACCGCCGATTTGACCGCACCATCGTTCCGCAGGCTGACGTGCCACGCCGCGAACCAGACCATCGTGTCGGCGATCCGCAGGCAATCGTCGCTCAGTTCGTGCGGGCGATCAACGAAACAGGTCGGGCGGAGATAGACGCGCGCGTCCTCCCACGTCGAGCCGAGGTCGGGCTTGGTGAGTGGCTGAAACATGCCCTCTTTCCTTAAACGTCGCCCCCGCGAATGCGGGGGCCGCTGGCATCATTGAACCGCCACGTCGCGCCTAGCCGACTACGGCCCCCGCTTTCGCGGGGGCGACGTGTATTTTTCGTTTCAGGCCTCGTTCGCCAGCAACCAGTCCTGCCGCACCGCGTCGATCACGCGCAGCTCCTTGCCGGTGTCGATATGCCAGAAAGTCCAGCCGTTGCAGCTCGGCGCGCCCTGCACGCCCGCGCCGACCTTGTGGATCGATCCCGGCGCCTGCCCCTCGCAATCGAGGCTGCCGTCGACGCGCACTTTCGCCTTCCAGCGGCGCTTGGTATCGGTCAGCACCGTCCCCGGCGCAACCATACCGCATTCGACGAGTGTGCCGAACGCGACGCGCGTCGCGGCTTTCGGCGCCATCATCGTTTTCACCGCGCTCTCGTCGAGCGGCAGCGCCATCTGGATGCGCTCCTTCGCCGCGGCGATATAATCATCCTCGCGCTCGATGCCGATGAAGTGGCGGCCGAGCCGCTTGGCGACCGCGCCCGTTGTGCCGGTGCCAAAAAAGGGATCGAGGATCACGTCGCCGGGGTTCGAGCAGGCGAGCAGGATGCGATAAAGCAGGGCTTCGGGCTTTTGCGTCGGATGCACTTTCGTGCCGCCCTTTTTGAGCCGTTCCTGACCACCGCAGATCGGGATCAGCCAGTCCGAACGCATCTGCAATTCGTCGTTCAGCGTCTTCATCGCGCGATAGTTGAAGGTATAGCGCGACTTCTCGCCCATCGACGCCCAGATCAAAGTCTCGTGTGCGTTGGTGAAGCGCGTGCCCTTGAAATTGGGCATCGGGTTCGCCTTGCGCCACACGATGTCGTTGAGGATCCAGTAGCCATTGTCCTGCAGCGCGGTGCCGACGCGGAAGATATTGTGATAGCTGCCGATCACCCAGATGCTGCCGTTCGGCTTGAGGATACGCTTCGCTTCCTTGAGCCAGGCATGGGTGAAGCGGTCGTAAGTGGCGAGGCTGTCGAACTTGTCCCAATCGTCGTCGACCGCATCGACCTGACTGCCGTCGGGGCGGAGCAGGTCGCCGCCGAGCTGAAGATTATACGGCGGGTCGGCGAAGATCATGTCGACCGACGCCGCGGGCAGGCTGCGCATCATCTCGACGCAATCGCCCTGCAAGATGCTGTCGAGCGGCAGGTCCGCGGGGTCGACCTTCGGCGTCCGCTGCTTCGTCGCCGGCGCCTTGACCCGTTCCATAACACCCATGTTTCGCCCCTGTCTTCGACTGAAAGAAGGCCCTGATGAGTCAGGCGGCAACCGCCGTCAAGCGCAGGACTCTAGGGATTCCGCGTGACTAACTGGTTAACGCGATGAGAACGAAACGAGTCTGACACACCATATGGAGGCCCCGGCGAATCGCGGACTCAACCACTGGTGGTGTGGCGGTAAGGACTCACTGGCGAAATTTTTTTCCTCTCCCCTTGGGGGAGAGGGATGTGGAGACTTGGCAGCTTGCTGCCTAGTCGGAGCTGGGTGAGGGTCTGATGGCGCAAATGCCCTCATCCAATCCGCCTAATCGCTTCGCGATAAGGCTGCCTATCCTTCTCCCCCAAAGGGGAGAAGGACTTAGAGACCCGGATCGACCCCCGTCAATTCGATCGAGCGCATCCACAGCTCGCGCGCCAGCTTCGGGTCGCGCGCCATCCGCGTCGCGCGTGCCGGACCCGAGCGGCCCGTCACTTCACCCAGCCCCTGCGGCCCCAGATAGTCGCCGCCCTGCACATGCGCGCCCGTCGCCGCCTGCAACGTCGGCCACGCCCCTTGCGCCGCGCTGTTGAAGAAAGGCGACGCGAGCGGAGTCAATGCGCGCAGCGGCAGCGGCAGGTGGCGCTGCAACTCGGTGAGCGCGACGCCGGGATGGCAACCGATCGCCTGCGTCGCGCGGCCCGCGGCGCTCAATCGGCGGTCGAGCTCGAACATGAAAAGCAGGTTCGCGAGCTTGCTCATCTGGTAACGCGACCAGTTGTGATAGCCGCGCGACGCCGACAGATCGCTGTAATCCATCGTCCCGCTCTTGTGCGCGATGCTGCCGGTGATGACGATGCGATCGTCGACGTGCGGATGGACCAGACCCGTGAAGGCGAAGGTGCCGAGATGATTCACCCCGAATTGCAGCTCGAAGCCCTGTTTCGTGAGAGTTCGAGGCGGGATCATGACCCCGGCATTGTTGACCAGCACGTCGATCCGCGGCCCCGCGACTATGGCCTTCGCGGCATCGCGGACCTGATCGAGATCGGCGAGATCGAGCGGCTGGAAGGACAGCTCGGCCCCCGGCACATCGGCCCGGATGCGGTTCATCGCCCCCTCGGCCTTGTCGCCGTCACGGCAGGCAAGGACGACATGCGCGCCGCGCGCGGCGAGGATTCTGGATACTTCGAAACCGATACCCGCATTGGCGCCGGTGACAAGGAAACGCCGCCCCGCCTGCGTGGCGACATCGTCGGCCGAAAATCCCCTGCTCATCGCCGTTTCCCCTCTTAGGCTGTCGGGCGGTCAGACCAGCTGCATTTGTGCGACCGGAGCGAAACTGGTCCGATGGTGCGGCGTGGGGCCATGCTGACGCAGCGCCGCAAGATGATATGCCGTGCCATAACCCATATTGGTCTCCCAGCCAAAGCCGGGATAATCGCGCGCCGCCGCGACCATGAAGCGGTCGCGATGCTCCTTCGCGAGGATGCTCGCTGCCGAAATGCACGGGTGCAGCGCGTCGCCGCCGATGATCGCGCGCGCGCTGTAACGCCATTTGGGCAGCCGGTTGCCGTCGACCAGCACCTCATGCGGATCGAACCCCAGCGCCTCAACCGCGCGCGTCATCGCGAGGAAAGTCGCCTGCAATATGTTGATCCGGTCGATCTCGGCGACGCTCGCCTCGCCGACCCCCCAGCGGCAGCGCGTCTTGATCTCGATCTCCAGCTCGCCGCGCCGCTTTGCCGTCAGCTTTTTGGAATCGTCGAGCCCGATAATCCCGCCTTCGCAGAGCAGCACCGCCGCCGCGACCACCGGCCCCGCCAGCGGTCCGCGCCCGGCCTCGTCGACCCCGACGATCATGATATCCGCCACGGCGGATAGCGCCGATATTCGGCCGCCTGATACAGGCACAGCCGGTTGCCCGCAGGGTCGGTCAGCCGCGCCTCGCGCCAGCCCCACTCCTCGTCCTTCGGCATCTGGTCGAAGCGCACCCCGCGCCGCGCGAGATAGGCGACCCACGCGTCGAGCGCGCCGCTCTCCAGATAGGTCGCCGCGCCGCCCACCGTGCCGTCGCCGGCATGGATCGACAGCGTCACGCCGTTGGCGGCCTCGAACCGCGCGTAGCCATTGTCCGGGCTGTCGACGATCTGGGTCAGCCCGAGTTGCTTGTAGAAAGCGACCGACACCGCATAATCGGTCGCGGGCAAGGTGATCTGGTTGAGCGCCGGCCCCGTGAACAGCCCGTCGTTGCGCACGAACTGCTGCCCCATCGGGCCGTGCCCCGCGCCCAGCCCCGGCGCGCCGTGCAGCGACAGCCGCACAAAATCGCGCGCGCGCGCGATCGCGGGTTCGAGCGGCATGCCCTGTGCGAGCCCGGTCGCGATCGCGCTCGCCAAGGTGCAGCCGGTGCCATGGCTGTGCGGCGTGTCGATGCGCGGCGCTTCCCAGCGCGCGACCTCGCCCTCGCCCGTTTCGAGCAATCGGTCGATCACGGTCTCGCCTTCGGCATGGCCGCCCTTGACGAGCAGCGAACAGCCGTGCGCAAGCACCGCCTCCTCGCCGCCCAGGGCTTCGAGTTCGGGCAGGTTCGGGGTCGCGACCATCGCGCGATCGAGCAAGGCCTTGAACGCCGCGATCGTCGCCGCGTCGGCGAGCACCGACCCGCTCGACGCGATCATCACCGGATCGAACACCAGCGCCGCTTGCGCGAGGTCGGGCCGCGACAGCCGCTCGGCGACAGCGGTGGCGGTTTCGGCGCCGCCGATCATGCCGATCTTGATCGCGTCGACGCCGATATCCGACGCAACACTGTCGATCTGCGCAAGCACCATGTCGGTCGGCACGGGATGCACGCCCTGCACACCCAGCGTATTCTGCGCGGTGATCGCGGTAATCGCGGTCATCGCATGCCCGCCGAGCATCGTGACCGCCTTGATATCGGCCTGGATGCCCGCGCCGCCGCCGCTATCCGATCCGGCGACAATCAGAACGCGTGCGGTCACGCCTTATGCTTTCGCTCCGTCGATGCCGGGAATTTCGCCAGTGCCGCGCCTTCGCGCAGCGGGCGGTCGAGCAGGTCGCCGCCGCAATTGGGGCAGCGCTCGTCGAGCTTGTCGGCGCAGTTCGCGCAGAAAGTGCACTCGAACGAACAGATGAAGGCGCCGTGGATGTCGGCGGGCAAATCGCGTCCGCATTTTTCGCAATCGGGTCGCATTTCAAGCATGGTAAATCTCTTTCAGTTTTCAAAAAAATGGTCAGGCAGCCGCCGCGCGCACCGCGTCGCAGATCATGTCGACGACCTGTTCGACCTGCCCGGCATCGTCGCCTTCGGCCATCACGCGGATCAGCGGCTCGGTACCCGACGGGCGGATGACCAGGCGGCCGCGCCCGTTGAGCGCCGCCTCGCCCTCGGCAATCGCCGCGATGACATGCTTGTCGTCGAGCGGCTTGCCGCCTGCAAAGCGCACATTCTTCAAAAGCTGCGGCACCGGGTCGAACTGGTGGAGCAACTCGCTCGCGGGCTTCTGCGCCGCAACCAACTCGGCGAGCACCTGCAACGCCGCGAGCGTGCCGTCGCCGGTCGTCGCATGGTCCGACAGGATCATATGCCCCGACTGCTCGCCGCCGACGTTGAAGCCGCCCTCCTTCATCCGTTCGAGGACATAGCGGTCGCCGACCTTGGTGCGCTCGAGCCGCAGCCCCTCGCCCTCCAGAAAGCGTTCAAGGCCGAGGTTCGACATCACCGTCGCGACGACGCCGCCGCCCTTGAGCCGCCCCTGCCGCGCCCAGCTCGCGCCGATCAGCCCCATGATCTGGTCGCCGTCGATGATCCGTCCCTTTTCGTCGACGACGATCAGCCGGTCGGCGTCGCCGTCGAGCGCGATGCCGATGTCGGCGCCGCTCGCGACCACCGTTTCCTGCAGCATCGCAGGCGCGGTCGATCCGCATTTGTCGTTGATGTTGGTGCCATTGGGCTCGACGCCGATCGCGACGACGTCGGCGCCGAGCTCCCAGAACACCGTCGGCGCGCTGTTGTATGCCGCGCCATTGGCGCAATCGAGCACGATGCGCAGCCCGTCGAGGCGAACCGATTCGGGCAAACTCTGCTTCACCGCATGGATATAGCGGCCCCGCGCGTCGTCGATGCGCTTGGCGCGCCCGATATGCCCCGCATCGGCGAGCTTCGGCTCGACGGTGAGCAGATGTTCGATCTGCGCCTCGTCCTCGTCGGACAATTTATAGCCATCGGGGCCGAACAGCTTGATCCCGTTGTCGCGAAACGGGTTGTGGCTTGCCGAGATCATTACGCCGAGATCGGCGCGCATCGAGCGCGTCAGCATCGCGATCGCCGGGGTCGGCATCGGGCCGACCTGCACCACGTCCATGCCGACGCTGGTGAAGCCCGCAACGAGCGCATTTTCGAGCATATAGCCCGACAGTCGCGTGTCCTTGCCGATCACGACGCGATGCTTGTGGTCGCCGCGCAGGAAATGTGCGCCCGCCGCCATGCCGACGCGCATCGCGACCTCCGCCGTCATCGGGACCTGGTTGGTCAGGCCGCGAATCCCGTCGGTTCCGAAAAACTTGCGCATCTTCCCTCTGCTATCTGACCATCGGCCGGCAAATGCCCGCCCCGGCGTGCTGCGGGATGGCCCCCGCGGAGCATTTCCCGGCCCAAAAACCGGTTCCCGTTTCTTTCGGGAGGTGCTCTAAGTCACCCTCTTTTGCTTGGCAAGCTGGCCAGAAAAATCGCCGGGAGAATCCGTCTTGAAATCCGCTTGGCTTATCCTCTCGGCGCTGATCGCCGGCATGCTGCTCGGGATCGGGGTCGAACTGGTCTCGCCCGCCGCCGGGACCGCGTCGCTGCCGTGGATCGAACCGATCGGCCTGCTCTGGCTCAACGCGCTCAAGATGACGATCGTCCCGCTGATCGTCGCGCTGCTGATCACCGGCATCACCGCCACCGCCGACGCCGCGCGCGCGGGCACGCTCGCCTTTCGCGCGGTGATGACCTTCCTCGGCGCGATCTTCCTCTCGGGGCTGATGTCGCTTTTGATGACCCCGCTGCTGCTACGGCTCTTTCCGCTTTCGGCGGGCGCCGCCGAAGCGCTGCGCCACGGGCTCGGCGGCACGACCGAGGCCGGGCCGTCGCCGACCTTCGGCGACTTCCTGCTCTCGCTCATCCCGACCAACCCGGTCGCGGCGGCGGCCGAAACCGCGATCCTGCCGCTGATCGTCTTCACCACGATCTTCGCCTTCGCGATCACCCGCCTCGAACCGCCGCAGCGCGCGACGCTGTCGGGGCTGTTCAAGGCGCTCGGCGACGCGATGCTGATCGTCATCGGCTGGGTGCTCGCGCTCGCGCCGATCGGCGTCTTCGCGCTGGGCTATGCGCTCGCGGTCAAGGCGGGGGTCGCGGCGTTCGGCGGTCTCGTCCATTATGTGCTGATCCTGATGGGCATCGGCGTCAGCTGTATTATCCTCGGGCTTCTGCTCGCCTGGTTCGTCGTCGGCATCGCGCCGCCGCGTTTCCTGCGCGCGATGGTGCCGACGCTGGCGGTCGCGATCAGCACGCAAAGCTCGCTCGCCAGCTTGCCCGCGATGCTCAAATCGTCGGAGGAACTCGGCGTCGATCCGAAGAAGGCCGACGTCGTGCTGCCGCTCGCCGTCGCCTTGTTCCGCTTCACCAGTCCGGCGATGAACCTCGCGGTCGTCGTCTATGTCGCGTGGCTGTTCGGCGTCGAGCTAACGCCGTGGGAGATGGCTATCGGCCTGCTTGTCGCGATCGCCGCGGCGCTCTCGTCGGTCAGCCTGCCCGGCTCGATCAGCTTCGTGACCTCGATCGCGCCGATCGCGGTGTCGATGGGGGTTCCCGTCGCGCCTTTGGGGCTGCTCGTCGCGGTCGAGACCTTTCCCGACATCTTCCGGACCATCGGCAATGTTATTGGCGACGTCGCCGCGACCAAATATGCCGCCGACGGCGTCGAGAATGAACCGATAGGAGAAATGCCATGAAATATCGCAAGCTCGGCCACGGCCTCGAAGTCTCCGCGATCGGTATCGGCTGCATGCCGATGATCCGGGGCGGCAATATCCTTTATGGCGAGGCCGCCGACCTCGACGAATCGACGCGCACGATCCACCGCGCGATCGACCTTGGCGTGACCTTTTTCGACACCGCGCAAATCTATGGCCCGTTCAGCAACGAGGAGCTGCTGGGCGAGGCGATTCGTGGCAAGCGCGACGGGCTCGTCATCGCGACCAAATTCGGCTTCCGCTTCGAAGGCAAGCAGATCACCGGCGTCGACGGCTCGCCCGAGAATGCGCGCAAAGCGTGCGAGGGCTCGCTCCAGCGGCTCGGCATCGACACGATCGACCTTTTCTACCAGCACCGCGTCGATCCCAATGTGCCGATCGAGGAGGTCGTCGGCGGGATGATGGAGCTGGTGAAGGAGGGCAAGGTCCGCCACATCGCACTGTCCGAAGCCGGACCCGAAACGCTCCGCCGTGCCGCGAAGGCCGCGCCGATCACCGCGCTGCAGAGCGAATATTCGATCTGGGAACGCGATATCGAGGACGAGATATTGGGCGTCTGCCGCGACAATGGCGTCGGTTTCGTTCCCTATTCGCCGCTCGGCCGCGGTTTCCTTGCAGGCGCAGTGCGCAGCCGCGACGAACTTCCCGAGACCGATTGGCGCCGTAACGACCCGCGCTATTCGGACGAGAATCTGCCCGCCAACCTCGCGATCGTCGATGCGATCGGCGCGGTCGCCGATCGGCACGGCGTATCGAAAGCGCAGGTCGCGCTCGCCTGGCTGCTCGCGCAGGGTGACGACATCGTCCCCATCCCCGGCACCAAGCGCCGCGCGACGATGGAAGACAGCGTCGCCGCCGCCGACGTCACGCTGACCGCCGAAGACCTCGCCGCGATCGATGCCGCCGCGCCCAAGGGCGGCACGAGCGGCCCACGCTATGGCGAACAGGGGATGCGGATGGTGCGGCTGTGATCTTGTAGCCGGCAGCAACGGCTGGAACCGACCGGAGGCGGACGTTCACCCCTCCCTCGTCACCCCGGGCTTGACCCGGTGCCTGCCTTGTCCTTTTCGACGTTAGGCAGGAAGAAGGCGGGTCCCGGGTCAAGCCCGGGATGACGGACAGAGAGCGTCCGCTCTCCACCCCAAAACTGCCCTTCTACTCCCTTTCCCCATCCATCCGCGCGCACAGCGCATCAATCTTCGCCGCCAGTTCGGCGATCCGCATCTGATCCAGCTTTTCGTGCAGCCGCATGATCTCCAGCTCGGCGCGCAGGTTGATCTCGTAATCGACGCTCGCGGTCAGCCGGTCCTTCGCCGCCTGCCGGTTCTGGCTCATCATGATGATCGGCGCCTGCACCGCGGCGAGCGTCGAGAGCATCAGGTTCAGGAAAATGAACGGATAGGGGTCGAACGCCAGCCCGAAATGCTGAAGCACCTCCGAATTGAGCAGCATCCAGCCGAGCAGGATCAGCGTGAAGGCGATGATGAAGCCCCACGAGCCGCCCACCGCCGCCACGCGGTCGGCGAGCCGGTCGCCGGTGCTTGCCTGCGCATCCTCGATATCGGCCGCATCGCGACTGCTCGGCGCGCGCTTGGCGATCGCCTGCACGACGCGGCTTTCCTCGGAATCGAGTTCGTCGAAGGCGCGGCCCAGCAATCGCAGTGACAGATCGTTGAGATGCGTGTCCGCGTTCATTCGGCTCCTATCCGACCCAGCGCCAGATCCCTGCGACCATATAGCCGAGCGCACCATGCGCCCACGTCGCGGCGATCCAAAGCACTATTCCGCCGAGCAGCGCGTGCGGCCGCGGGATTGCTTCGCCCCATGACGCCTTGCCCGAAAGCTGCCCCGCATATGGCACAAAGCTCGTCCGCGCCGCCCACCCGCGCCACGCGTCGCCCATCAGCCGCGCCTTCTTCGCATCCTGCCCCGCCGAACCGACGAGCGCGAGGAAGGCGATCGTCGCGGAGAGTATGACCTGCCCCGGCGTCGGCATGACCATGATATGCGCGACCGCCCATAGCGCGAACCCCCACATCATCGGGTGCCGCGTGATCGCGAACACCCCGCGCGGGGCGGCCGCCGCGTCCCTTGCGGCGTGCGGCGCGGGCAGCGCCGGATTGCCGATCAGCGACCCCATGAAGAGGATGCTGGCGAATAGCACGATCAGCGAGGCCGCTGCCCACAGCGCATCCCCGACCGCCCACAAGGGCGGTTCGGGCGGCATCCCGCGCCAGGCCTGCACGACCATGATCAGCGTCGCGATCGCGACGATCGAATAGACGATCTGGAACCCCCGCTCGCCGAGCCGCCCCGCGAGCCCGGGCCGAAGCGGGTGCGACAGAACAAGATGCGATCCGACGAAGAAGACGCAGGTGACGATCAGAAGCGAGATGGGTTGCATGGCCAAATCCTCATCGAGCAATGCCGCTGCTCCAAAGTCCCCTCAGTGGGCGACTCGGAACATTGTCATCGCCACCATCCGCGACAAAGATAACAGTGTCAACATAGAGGATGTGAAAGCGGTGCGAAGGTTCGACCTCCGCGCCGCATCCCTACCAGTCGTATGCGTTGGGCAGCGCCCCTTCCTCCGGCGTCGCATAGCGCTCGCGCAGACGGTCCTGCCGCGTCGTCAGCGACTGCGCCTTGCCGTCGATCCACACCATCGTCGGACGGCTGCCCAGTTCGAGCGGATCATTGTCCCAGATCACGACGTCGCCGGCGCGGCCCGGGCGCAGCGACCCGATGCTCGCTTCCATGCCGACCGCGCGCGCGGGCACGCTGCTGATCGACGCGAAGGCCTGGTCCCAGCTCAGCCCGCTCGCACCCGGCACGCGCGTCAGACCGACGAGGTTGCCGGCATATTGTGTCGCATAGCCCATCTTGTGCGCGTCGTCGTCGTCGAACACCCCGACCGACACGTCGACGCCGGCGGCCTTGAGCCGTCCCGCGTTCGACTGCGTCGCGCCGAGTTGTTCGAAGCTCGACGGCAGGTCGGTGAGCGGCGAGACGAGCACCGGCACCTTCGCCGCAGCGATCTCGCGCGCGACGAGCCAGCCTTCGGTCGCGCCGACGAGCACGAGCTTCAGCGCGGGAAATTCGCCCTTCAGCTTCAGCACATTGACGATGTCGACCGCACGGTCGACGCGCACGAACAGCGGCGTCGTCCCGTCGATCACGCGGACGAGCGCGTCGGCGTCGGCGCGCTGGATCATCGCGTCATTGCCCCACTCGGCGAGCGCCGCCGGATTGCGCGCATAGCTGCGCGCCGCGAGCAACTGTTCGCGGAACAGGAGGAAGGTCGCCGCGCGGCTGCCGCCGGCCTTCGACGCGCCATCCTCGCCGAACGCCACATATTGGAGCGCGCGCGGCTTGGTCACCATGTCCATGTCGTCGGCCAGGTCGACCACCGCGCCCTGCCCGGCGAACAAATTGCTGCTGCCGCCCGGTGCGACGATCGCGCGCGTGACGCCCGATGCACGATTGACCGCGACCGGCGACCCCATCGGGTTCAATGCGGGCGCGATGTCGAGCCCCGCCGAAAAGCGCGTGCGCGGCGCCGAGCGGTCGTTGGTGCCGCTGACCGCATCGACCTCGACCAGCCCGACGCGGCTGAACGCCGCGACAATGCCCGGCGTCACATAACGGCCCTCGGCATCGACGCGCTCGATGCCCGCAGGGACCGCGACACCGGCGCCAGCCGCGACGACCTTGCCGCCGCGCACGACGACAGTGCCGCCCTCGATCGGCGCGCTGCCGTCGCCGATGACGAGCTTGGCATTGGTGATGGCGACGTCCTGAGCCGCCGCCGGAAACGCGATCAGCGCGGCGGCGGAAAGAAGGAGCGCGCGGATCATTTCACATCTCCTTCGCCCGGCTGGCCGAGCTCGAAATCGCTCACCGGCCGCCGCTTGGGATCAATCGCGTCGAACATCAGCGCGCCGTCGATCCACACTTTTTCGGGACGCGTATAGGCGCTGAACGGATTGCCGTTCCACAGCACGACGTCGGCCATCTTGCCGGGCTTCAGGCTGCCCGTGCGGTCGGCGATCCCCAGCGCCTTCGCCGGATTATACGACAGCCAGGTCCACGCCACCTCGTCGCTGACGTCGATGCCGATGCGGCGCCCCGCGGCGCGCGCCTTCGCCGCTTCCTGGTTCAGCCGCTGGATCTGGTTCGCGTCGTCCGAATGGACAATGGTGCACGCGCCGGCCTTGTAAACGAGCGGAATATTCTCGTTCACGCTGTCATAGGCTTCCATCTTGAAGCCCCACCAGTCGGCCCACATCGCCGAGCAGATGCCTTCCTTCGCGAGGATATCGGCGATCTTGTAGCTTTCGACCGCGTGGTGAAAGGTTGACACCTTGTATCCGAATTCCTTCGACATATCGATGACGAGCGCCATTTCGTCGGCGCGGTAGCAATGATTGTGAACGAGGATTTCGCCTGACAGCACGCCCGCGAGCGTCTCCATGGCGAGGTCGCGGTCGACCGCCTTGCCGTCGTCCATCTTCTTCTTGTACGCCGCCGCCTTGGCCCAGGTCGCGCGGTTGACCGCGAAATTGCCCATGCGCGTCGAGGGCGCGCGCCCCTTGCCGCCATAGACGCGCTTCGGATTCTCGCCGCACGCCATTTTCAGGCCATAGGGCGCGCCAGGAAATTTCATCCCCTGCACCGTGCGCGACGGCACATTCTTGAGCGTGATCGAGCGCCCACCCATCAAATTCGCGCTGCCCGGCAGAATCTGCAGGCTGGTCACGCCGCCGTTCGCAAGCGCGCGGCTGAACCCCGGGTCCTGCGGCCACACGCTATGTTCGGACCATACTTCGGGCGTCGTCGGCGACGTCGCTTCATTGCCGTCCGAATGCGCATCGACGCTGGGCGAGGGATAGTCGCCGAGGTGGCTGTGGATGTCGATGATCCCGGGCGTGAGGAACTTGCCGGTGCCGTCAAAAGCCGCGATGTCCGCGGGAATCGGGGTTTCGGGGCCGCCGATCGCCTCGACCTTCCCGTCCGCCAACAGCACGGTGCCATTTTCGATCCGACCGCCCTCGCCGTCGAAGATCGTGACGTTGCGCACCGCGGTGACCTGCCCCGGATAGGGCTTGTAGGTCGACGGATAGGGATCCTTGTTGAACTTCGCGGGCTTCTCGGCGGGCTTGTCGCCCGCCGATGCCGTTTCCTTGCCCGTGGCCGCGCAACCGACGAGCGCCAGCGACACCGCAGCCAGCAGGCTGCCCTTCACACCCCTGATCATGATTACGCCCCTTTGGGATGGGTACCGGCGGCCTGCGGCTCGCCCAGTTCGCCGCTGCCCGGAATGACCGGTTCGCGATCGGCGAGCGTGTCCAGATGCATCCACTTCCGCACGATCGGCGACAGCGCCAGCACGACGACGCTGACCCCGATGGTGATCAGGCCGATTTCCCAATAGATGCCGAGCGTGGCCTCCTTGGTCATTGCGCCGTCATGACCGCCGGTCGCCTCGCCGATCTTGCCGGCGACGAAATTGCCGACCGCGGTCATGTAGAACCAGGCACCCATGATGAGCGAGGCGAGGAAGCTCGGCGCGAGGCGGTTCATCGCGCTCAGCCCCACCGGCGACAGGCAAAGCTCGCCGGTCGTGTGGAGGAGATAGAGCAGGAAGACGAAGAGGACCGGCGTCGCGACTTCGGGCCCGACGCTGCTCGCGCCCCACACGAAGACGAGGAAGCCAAGACCGACCTGCGCCAGCGCCAGCGCGAACTTCGCGGGCGCCGACGGCTCAAGGCCCTTTTTGCCCAGCCATTGCCACAGCGCGGCGAAAACCGGCGCGAACAGGATGATATAGATGGGGTTGATCGACTGGAACACCGACGCGGGCACGCCGCCCTTGTCGACATAGCGGTCGGTATAGAGGTTGAAGCTGCCACCGGCCTGTTCGAACAGCCCCCAGAACAGCGGGTTCAATGCGATCAGGAACAGGATCGCGAACATGCGCTCGCGCGGTTCCTTGTCGAGCTTGAACGATTCGTAAAGCACATAGCCGAGCAGCCCGAGGCCCGAGATGATCAGCAGGTTCTGGATGATATCCTGATACTGGACCAGCGCCCACATCACCGCCACCGCGCCGACGCCGACGGCATAGATCGTCATTTCCTTGTTGCGCGGGAGCGGTGCCGGCGCTTCGCCCGCGCCGAGCAGCACATTCTTGCCGAGGACGAAGACGATCAGGCCGGCGACCATGCCGATGCCGGCGAGGCCGAAGCCATAGGCCCAGCCGATCTTCTGCCCCAGATAACCGACGAGGATCGTGCCGAGCGCGGCGCCGACGTTAATCCCCATGTAGAAGATGGTATAGGCGGCGTCGCGGCGCATGTCGGTCAGTCGATAGAGCTGACCGACCATTACCGAGATATTGGCTTTCAGGAAACCCGAGCCGACTATGATCAGGGCGAGCGCAAGCCAGAAGACGTTGATCGTCGGATCTTCCTGCCCGCCGACGCCCTCGAACGCCATGAACAGATGCCCGAGCGCGAGCAGCACGCCGCCGAACAGCACCGCCTTGCGCTGCCCCAGATAGCGGTCGGCCAGATAGCCGCCAAGCACCGGGGTGATATAGACGAGGCTGGTATAGGCGCCGTAGATCAGGTTCGATTTGCCGTCCGAAAACAGCCAGTGCTGCGTCAGGTAGAAGATCAGCAGCGCGCGCATGCCGTAATAGGAGAAACGCTCCCACATCTCGGCGAAGAAGAGCATGTAGAGGCCCTTGGGGTGGCCAGCGAATTCGGGCTTCTTGCTCCCGGCGATCAATCCGCCAACGGTCAGGAATGCCCCCAAAACGACCAACGCGATAACCGCGATCCAGTCGCCTTCGTCCCAAAGGCCTATATCTTTCATCAAAGCGTCCCTTTTACCCATTATCGTGGGCGCGGCCTCCCGCCGCGCGAATGGGGCAACCTAGCGCGAAAATTGCGTATGGGAAGAATCTAATTGCGCCTGAAACCGGTTCGGTCGGGCCAATTTCTGTTGCGAATCACTCGCAACACTTGCACCGGGGCACGGAAAAGCCCACATGGCGCCCCATGTTAAAAGACACCTCCTCGCTCCTCGCCCACCTCGCCACCCGCCGCTCGGGCAAGGCGCGCGACATGGTCGCCCCCGGCCCCGACGCCGCGGCCTTGCGCGACATCATCGCGATCGCGCTGCGTACCCCCGACCATGGCAAGCTCGCCCCGTGGCGCATCGTCACGGTCGCGGACGATCAGCGCGGCGCCTTTGCGGCGCTGCTCAAAAAGGCGTGGGTGGCCGAAAACCCTGGCGCGGCGGGCATGGATCTCTCGGCGCTCGAGCAGTTCGCGCATCAGGCGCCATCGTTGCTCGTGCTGATTTCCACCCCCGCCCCCGGCGCGAAAATTCCTCTCTGGGAACAACAGATGTCGGCCGGCGCGGTCGGCATGAACCTGCTCCACGCCGCGCACGCGCACGGCTTCGTCGGCAGCTGGCTCACCGGCTGGGCGGCGTATAGCGCGGAGGTCGCGGCGGCGTTTGGCGCCGGCGAGAGCGACAAGATTGTCGGCTATTTCTTCTTTGGCACGCCGTCGCGCGACCTCGACGAACGCCCGCGCCCCGAATATGACGAGGTCGTTCGCGCCTGGGAAATTTAGTTTCAAATGCCGGACTGAAATTGTAATTAGCCGAATTTGACTGTGCTGCTGTCTTATGGCATTAAGGCGGCATGCTCGATCAGTCCAAACCCGTGTATCAGCGTTTGCGCGATGTCATCGCCAACGCCATCCTCGACGGCAGCTATCTCGACGGCGACATGCTGCCCTCGGTGCGTTCGCTCGCTGCGGAGGAAGGCGCGAATCCGCTGACGGTCGCCAAAGCCTATCAGACGTTCCAGGACGAAGGGCTGGTCACGGTCAAGCGCGGGGTCGGCATGTTCGTCGCCGAAGGCGCGACCGAACGCCTCCGCGACCTGATGCGCGCCGATTTCCTGGCGAATGTCTGGCCCCCAGTCGCGCAGCAGATGCGCCGCATCGGCCTCGACGCGCGGACATTGCTCGATTTGACCGAGGCCTGACAGCTACCGCCCGATCTGCGCCGCCTTGTCGCGCAAATCCGCCGCAGCCTGCGCTTTTCCACGCTTTTCGAGCAGTCCGGCGTAAAATTCCATGATCACCGCGTTGAGCGGCTGCAACCGATAGGCGCGGTCGATCAGCACCAGCGCGCGCGCATCGTCGCCCTTCGCCGCCCACGCGCGCGCCAGTTCGCGCAGAATCACGACGTCGCGATCGCCGATCCGCCGGCGCACGCGCTCGAAGTGCCCGATCGCCTGGTCCCAATGTTCCAAATCCATCGCGAGGTGTCCGGCAAGCCGGTCGGCGGCGATGCTCGACGGCTGCCCATCGCGCAGCGCGAGGATCGCCGCGCCCGATCCGGCGGCATCGCCCGCACGGTAGAGCGCGTTGGCGAGGCGCAGCGTCGTGCGCTCGCCCGCGTCGATCGCGCGCGCGGCGCGATAGGCCTCGACCGCGAGGCCGAATCGCCCGCCCGCCAGCGCCGCGTCACCGAGCAGAATATGCGCGTCGGCGACGCCGCGGTTCGCGTCTCGCAGCCGCACGGCGCGCTCGACCGCACGCGCGTTATTGCCGTTCGCAAGCTCGGCGGCGATCGCCGGAATCGCCTTGGCCGGGTCGAGCGGCGCCGCATCGGCCGCCACCGCCACCAGCCCATAATCGTCGTCGATCGCGAAGGGCACGGCTTCGCCCGGGCTGAGCGCCGCCGCGCGGCCGAAATAATCCGCCGATTCCATGTCGCGTCCCAGCTCGGCCGCCGCGCGCGCCGCGAGGATCAGCGACCAGCTGTCGGCGTCGGGGCGCCGGACGAGCGGCAGCAGCGCCTCGCGCGCCGCGCCGGGATCGCCGTCGGCCCATTCAGCGGCAGCAAGGATGCGCCGCGCGGTAAAATTATGCGGTTGCTCGGCGAGCAGCCGATCCGCCCACGTCGCCGCGACCGCTTCGCCGCCGAGTTCGAGTTCGACCACCGCGCTCAGCAGCATGAAGGACGGCTGTTCGTCGAGTTCGCCGCGCGTGCGCTGGAGCAGGCTGCGCGCCAGCGCATATTGCCCCGCGCGCGCCGCCAGCACCGCCTGCAGATGGAAAAGCCGCGGGTCGCGCGGCACGATCGTCGCCGCATGGCGCAACGCCGTCAGCATGTCGCGATACCGTCCGAGGTCGCCGAGGGTCGCGGCTTGGTCGATCAGCGCGTCCGCATTGTCGGGGTCGGCGGCGAGCGCATCGGCATACCAGCCAAGCGACGCCTCCAGCCCCTCTCCGCTCCGCACGAGATTCGCCTTGAATGCCAGCGCCGCGCTGTTCGCCTTGTCGAGTTCGATCGCGTAATCGACCGCATCGCGCGCGCCGAGCGTGTCGGCATTGGCCTCACGAAAGCGCGCAACATCGACCCATAAGGCCGAGCTGCGCGGCAGTTCGTGCACCGCCCGGTCATAGGCTTCGCGCGCCGCGGCGAGGTCGCCGTTCGCCAGATGGACGTCGCCCGCGACCCACGCCGCCTCGCCCATCATCTCGGGGATGACCGGCCCGCCTTCCAGCGTCTCAAGCGCGCGTGCGCCTTCGCCCTGCATCGCATAGGCACGGGCGAGCAGCGGCCGCAGCGCAGCATCCTTGGCGCCGGCGCCGAGCGCGCCCTTTACCGCCGCCTCGGCCCCGACCCCGTCTCCGAGCCGGATCGCGACGCGCGCCAGCATGACGCGCCTTGCGATGTCGCCCGGATCGTCTGCGATCGCTGCCTGCAACGCCGCACGGCGCTGCTCATCGGCCGCGCGCGGCGCCTCCGGTTCGCCTCCGCCGCACGCCACGAGCAGCAGCGCCGCCACCAGCGGCGCGGCCGTCCAGACGCGGCGCAAGATCATTCAGCCCTGCATCCGATATTGTTTGAGCAGATCGTAAAGCGTCGGCCGGCTGATCCCGAGCAGTTTCGCCGCAAGCGAGATATTGCCCTCGCTCTGCGTCATCGCGCGGCGGATCGCGACGCGGTCGGCCGCCTCGCGCGCGCTGCGCAGGTTGAGCCACGCCTCGTCGCCTTCCTCTCCCTCGCCGCCCGCCATGTCAAGGTCCTCGCGCATCACCAGCTTGCCGTCGGCCATGATAACGGCGCGCTTGATACGGTTTTCAAGCTCGCGGACATTGCCCGGCCAGCGCGCTTCGTCGATCGCTTGCAAAGCGTCGGGCGCGAAGCCGCGCACGCCGGGGTTCATCTCGGGCGCATATTGGTGGAGGAAATGGCGCGCGAGCAGCACCGCATCGCCCGGCCGCTCGGCGAGCGAGGGGATTTTCACCACCATCTCGGCGAGGCGGTAATAAAGATCGTCGCGAAAGCTCTGCTCAGCGATCATCGCGTCAAGGTCGCGGTGCGTCGCGCACACGATGCGCGTGTCGACCGGAATCGCCTTGCGCCCGCCGATCCGCTCGATCGTGCGTTCCTGCAAAAATCGCAGCAGCTTGACCTGCAGCGGCAGCGGAATGTCGCCGACCTCGTCAAGGAAGAGCGTCCCGCCATGCGCCAGCTCGATCTTGCCCTCGGTCGTCTTCACTGCGCCGGTGAACGCGCCCTTTTCATGCCCGAACAGCTCGCTTTCGAGTAGGTTTTCGGGGATCGCGGCGCAGTTGATCGCGACGAAGGCGCCGTCGCGCCGTCCGCTCGCCTCGTGCAGCCCGCGCGCGAGCAACTCCTTGCCCGTCCCGCTCGCGCCGAGCAGCATGACCGACACGTCAAGGTTCGCGACACGCTCGATCGTGCGCGCGACTTTCAGCATCTCGGGCGCGCCGGTGATCATTCCGCCGAGCACGCGATTATCGCCCGCGCCCTGGCTCGCCAGCCGCGCATTTTCGACTTCGAGCTCGCGAACGTGAAACGCACGCGCGACGATCAGCCCCAGTTCGTCGATGTCGATCGGCTTCTGATAGAAATCCCACGCCCCGCTCGCGATCGCGGTCAGCGCACTCGCCCGCTCGCCGTGCCCCGACACGACGATCACCTTGGTGTCGGGCTTGGCCTCGAGGATCGCCTTCAGCGTCCGAAACCCCTCGCGCGTTCCGTCGGGATCGGGCGGCAGGCCGAGGTCGAGCGTCACCACCTCGGGTTCCTCGGCACGCAGCAGCTCGATCGCGGCATCATGGTCGCCCGCGACGAGCACGCGATAATCCTCATAAGCCCATTTGAGTTGCGCCTGCAGCCCGGCGTCGTCCTCGACCACCAGCAATGTGCGCAAACCGGTCCCGCCCTCGCTCATGTCATTCCCGCTTTCGTCACCCGCGCATCGCTTGCCGCCGCGCCGCGCGCATCGGCGAGCGGCAGCCACAGCGTAAAATTGCTGCCCTTGCCCGGCTCGCTCGCCACCTCGATCGCGCCGCCCATCGCCTGCGCGATTTGCAGCGCCTCGAACGCGCCGAGCCCGAACCCCGATTCCTTCGTCGACACGAAGGGCTTGAACAGTTCGTCGCGGATAAACGCGCGCGTCATACCGCAGCCTTGGTCGATCACATCGATGCGCACGCGCCCCTGCTCGGCGACCGCGACGACCTGCACCGGCGTGTCGGACGCCGACGCGTCGATCGCATTCGCCACCAGATGCTGGACGATCTGGCGGACCGCGCCCGCCTCGGCCCACGCCGACAGGCCGGCCTGACATCCGACGAACAGCGCGCGGCGCGGCCGCATTTCCGCCGCGACCTCGTTCAGCACCGGTTCGACCAGCGTGCGGCCGGGCTCCGCCGCGCGCCCGCGCTCGCGCGGCGACAGGCGGACGAGCAGGTCGCTCAGCCGCCCCGCCGAAATCTTCAGCGTCTGCGTCATGTCGGCGCGAAACTCGGGCTTGTCGGCATGGCGCTCGGCGTTGCGCGCAAGCAGCGACAATTGGCTCGCCAGATTCTTGATATCATGCATGATGAAGGCGAAGCGGCGGTTGAACTCGTCGAAGCGCCGCGCCTCGGACAACGCCTGCTGGCTCTGCGATTCGGCGAGGTAGCTCGCCGCCTGCTGCCCCGCGATGCGCAGCACGTCGAGATCTTCCCAATCGAGCGCCCGCGACGCGGCCGGGCGGTGCAGCACGGCGATCGCGATCATCCGCTGGAAATGAAGGACTGGAACGACCACCCACGCGCGCGTGTCGGCGATCAGCCACTCGGGAATCGCCAGATCCACACCCGCCGGATGCTTGCCCGGAGCGCCCCGCCGTTCGGCGTCGAGGTCGACGATATGCTGCGTTTCCTGCAACATGAAGGCCGAGCGCAGCGACAGTCCGGCCTCGCCCAAACCGCCCGGCCAATGCCATTGTTCGGCGACGCGAAAGCCGCCCGACGCGGCGGGCAGCATCAGCAAGGCGCCCGGACTGCCCGTCAATTGGGCCAGCGCCTTGGCGACGCGCCGATAGATGTTGCGGTCGTCCTCGCCTCCATCCCCCTTGGCGCCCTGCGCCAGCGTCGCGGTGAACCGCATCCACTCGGCGCGATAGTCGTAACGATGCTCGAAGAAATGCTTGGAGATCATCACGGCGAGCCACGCGCGCGACCGCGCGGACGCCAGCATGAGTCCTCCCGCGCCCAGCGCGAAAACCAGCGATATCGCCTGCGCCAGTTCGGCATAGTCGCTCCCGACCGCGCGCGCGACCGCACCGGTCAGCGCGATCAGGATCAGATAGGCGGCGGCGCCCAGCAGGATCAGCGATCGCGTTGCCGCCGTGCGCGACAGCCGCATCCGCTCGCGGCCGATATCCATCGCCGCGACGATATGGATCGGCGCTGTGAGCAGCGCGACCCCGGGCAACAACACAATCAGCGTCGAGGCCTTCGCTCCGGTCAGCGCGCCGATCAGTTGGACGTTGAGTTCATAGGCCCAGAGCATGGCGAAGCCGCCCGCGACCGCCAGCACCGGCATCCGCAGCCCGCCGCTCGCGCGGCGGACGGCGCCGTCGATGATCAGCAGCCCGCCGATCGCGACGATCATCGCGGTAAAGGTCAGCGTCGGCTTCATCCACGGTGCCGCGGCCGCGCCCGCACGCCAATGCGCCGCCACGCCGAGCAGGAAAGCGAGCAGGCAAATCGTCGCCAGCATCCGCAGGATCAGGCGGAGCGGCCGCGGCATAGGCGCGCGCGGCGACCAGAATGTCGCGCCGAGCCAGCCGAGCATCGCGCCGTCGCGGATCATCTGCACGACCAGCGCCTCCGACGTTCCGGGCGAAAAGGTCGTGAGCGCCGCGCACCACAGCGTGGTCGCCGCTACCGCCGCTACCTGCCAGCGCGGCGCGGGCATCAGCGCCGCCATGCGCGCGCGCGGCCGCATCAGCAGCCAAAGGGTGACGCCCAAAAAGGCCGCCAGCGCCGTGACGGACAGGATGTGCGAAAGGGTCGCGAGCGCGCTCACGGCTACCTTGCGCCCTCCGGCCACAGAACGACGCGCACCGTCTGGAGCAGGATCAGGAGGTCGAGGAAGGGCGAATAATTCTTTGCGTAATAAAGGTCATATTCCAGCTTTACGCGCGCGTCCTCGACCGACGCGCCATAGGGATAGTTGATCTGCGCCCAGCCGGTCAGGCCGGGCTTCACCATGTGGCGCTCGGCATAATAGGGCAGCTTCTTTTCGAGCTCCTCGACGAAGCTCGGCCGTTCGGGGCGCGGTCCGACGAAGCTCATGTCGCCCTTGAGCACGCACCAGGTCTGCGGCAATTCGTCGATGCGCAGCTTGCGGATGATCCGACCGACGCGCGTGACGCGCGGGTCGTTCTCGCTCGCCCACACCGCCTTGCCCGACGCTTCGGCGTCGGTCCGCATCGAACGGATCTTGAAGATGTCATAAGGCTCGCCGAACAGGCCGACGCGCGGCTGGCGATAGAAGACCGGCCCGCGGCTATCGAGCACCACCGCGATCCCGGCGACGATGATCAGCGGCAGCCCGACGATGAGCACGACCAGGCTGGCGAGGATGTCGAACAGGCGTTTGCCCACTTTGGAAATCCGCTGGCCGGCCGAAAAGCCGTCGGAAAAGATGAGACCGCTCGGGTTGGTGGTTGCCAGGTCGACGCGCCCCGTCTCGCGCTCGATGAAGCTTGCGATGTCGTTGACATGTACCCCCGTCGTCTTGACGCGGAGCAGGTCGTTCAGCGGCAGCGCGTTGCGCCGTTCCTCGAGCGCGAGCACGACTTCACCGGCGCGCAGCGTCACGACATGCTCCGAAAGATTGGCGATCGACTCGCGCGGGATCGCGCCGGCCACCGTCTTTTCATTCGCGCTCATCGCGACGAAGCCGACCATCTCGAGCCCGCTCCCCGGCGCGTCGGCGAGCGCCGCGAGCCGCGCCGCGCGCGGTCCCGCGCCCAGCACCAATATGCGCCGACGAAAGGCTTCGGTTCCCGCCGACTGCGTCAGCGCCAGACGGATCACGAACAGCGCGCCGATGGCGAAGACCATCGCGTAGAGGCTGTTCGCGCGCCACAGCGTCGCCGTCGGCAACAGGAAACCCAGCACCGATAGAAAGATCACCCCGAGCGAAATCGCCGCGAGCAGGCGCGCGGTCGCGAAGCGCATCGAGCGCAGCCCCTCGTTCCCGTACATTCCGGTCGCCATCATCGCGAGCGAATTGGACACGCCGAAGGTCAAGAGCGGCAGCCAGCGGCTTGCCAGCGGCCCGGCATCGAACCCCGCCTGATGCGCGTAAAGATGCCATGCCCCTTCGGCCGAGCCGAGCAGCGCGAAAAATTCAATCAGCGCCAGCCAGACGACGGCGTGCGGCACATAATGTTTGAACAGCCGGAACATGGAAAAATCGCAAACCTTTCGCCGGCGCAATACTACATCGGAGGCGTCAACTGTCGGTTAATTTTACACTCACCCTTCGCATCATCTTGTGTCTTTTCCCTCATATCGTGCGATAGGCTGATCGCATGACCACCATGATCCAGCCTGTCATATTGTGCGGCGGCGCGGGCACGCGCCTGTGGCCCGAATCGCGCGGCACCCGCGCCAAGCAGTTCCTGCTGCTCCACGGCCGGCGCAGCCTGTTCCGCCAGACCGTCGAGCGCACTCCCGCGGGTCCCGACTTCATGCCGCCCGTCGTGCTGTGCGGCAACGGCCATGTCGCGATGGTGCGCGAACAGATGGGCGACCGCGAAGAAGCGCTGCTCGTCGAGCCGATGCCGCGCAACACCGCCGCCGCCATCGCCCTCGCCGTCGCGCAGGCCGACGCCGACACGCTGCTGCTCGTGATGCCGAGCGACCATGTCATCGCCGACGTTCCCGCCTTTCACACCGCGATCGCCAAGGGGGTGCGCCTCGCGCAGCAGGACTGGATCGTCACCTTTGGGATCACTCCCGACAGCCCCGAAACCGGCTTTGGCTACATCGCCGCCGGCGAGGCACTGGACGAAGACGGCTTCGCGGTCGACCGCTTCGTCGAAAAGCCCCCGCTCGCCGATGCGGAAGCGATGCTCGCGGCGGGCGGATACAGCTGGAATGCCGGCATCTTCCTGTTCCGCGCCGCGCGGATGCGCGACGCGATGCTCACCCATTGCCGCCCGATCTTCGAGGCAGCCGACAAGGCGATTGCCGCCGGAATGCGCGACGGCGACGCGCTCTATGCCGACGCCATCGAGTTCGCTAAGGCGCCGTCGGACTCGATCGACTATGCCGTGATGGAAAAGGATGATCGCGTCGCGGTCGTCCCCGTCGCGATGGGCTGGTCCGACCTCGGTTGCTGGCACACGATCCACGCGCTGGCCGAAAAGGACGCCGCCGACAATGCGGTCACCGGCGACGCCTTTCTCCACGACAGCCGCGGCAACCTCGTCCGTGCCGGCGACAAGCGCGTGTCGATCCTCGGCATGGAAAATATCGCCGTCATCGTCGACGGCGACGACATTTTGGTCATCCCGCTCGAACGCTCGCAGGAAGTCCGCGCCGCCGCCAGGGCGCGCGAATAGGCCGATGCGATCGCCCCATTTCGCTGACGCCCCGCTCGGGCTGCTCGACCATCATCCGCACGAACTGCGCGCCCGCCACTGCCACGACGACGCCTTCGTCGCCGTGGTGCTCGAGGGTGGCTATCAGGAGGCGGGCGACGAGGGGCGCTTCGACGTTCGCCCCGGCGACGCGCTGATCCACCATCCGTTCGAATCGCATCTCGATCGCGTCGAGGCGAAGGGCGCGCGCGTCCTTGTGCTGGGCCTGCCCGCCGAACTGGCGACCACCCCGCATGTTCGCGGCCGCGTCGGCGATCCCGACGCGCTCGTCCGGATCGCCGCGCGCGACCCTCGGGCAGCGGCGGCCGCCTTCGCCGAGCAATTTGTCGCCACCCCCGACGCCGCGCTCGACTGGCCCGATCTGCTCGCGCGCGACCTCTGCGGCCACGCGCCCATCCGGCTCGGCGAATGGGCCGAGCGCTCGGGCGTGCGCGCCGAAACATTGAGCCGCGGCTTTCGCGCCGCCTATGGCTGCACCCCCAAGGCGTTTCGCGCCGACGCCCGCGCCCGCGCCGCGCTCGCGGCGATCCGCGCAGGCCGCGAGCCGCTCTCCGACATCGCACACCGCCTCCATTTCACCGACCAGGCGCATATGACGCATGCGGTCGCGCGGCTCAGCGGCGCGACGCCCGGCGCGTGGCGCCGCATGGTGCCCGACGTCAAATCAATACAAGACACGGCTGACCCCTGCGTGTAGCAACCGGACAACACACCTCGTTGGAGACCGCCATGCTCGACCGCCGCACCCTCATTGTCACCCTCGCCGCGACCTCCGCACTCGCGGGCATCCGCACCCCCGCCGCCGCGCAGACCCCCAAGGCCGCGAGCGGCGAAGGCGCAAAGCTCACCGCCATCTACGATCGCTTCTACGACAGGATGGTCGACGAAAGCCCTGAATTCGCGACCGCGCTCGGGCTCGACAAGGACGCCCGTCTGCCGCTCAAGGCGAAACTCGACGACCGCTCGCCCGCGGGAATCAAGCAAAGCCACCAGCTCTATCGCGATGGTCTCGCTGAACTCAAAAAGATCGACGCGTCAAAGCTTTCGGGCATGGACCTCGTCAACTACGAGACCTTCCGCGGCCCGTGGGAGCATTTCGTCAAGGCCTATGACACGTTCGACTACGGCCTCCACAGCTGGCCCGAACCGCATCCGGTGACGCAATTGAGCGGCACCTACCGTTCGATCCCCGATTTTCTGATCAACCAGCACAGCATAGCGAACGCCGCCGATGCCGAGGCCTATCTCGCGCGCTGCGCCGATTTCGCGGTGCAGCTCGACAACGAGACGGGCCGTATCAAGGCCGATCATGCGGGCGGCATCATCCCCCCCGATTTCGTCATCGACCGCACCCTCGGCCAGTTCGACCGCATCTGGGCGCCCGCCGCCGACGCCAACGGCCTGACGAAAAATCTCGCCGCGAAGACGAAGGATATTCCCGGCGACTGGGCGAAACGCTGCGCCGCGATCGTCGAGGGCAAAATCTACCCCGCGATGCGCCGCCAGGCCGACGAACTCCGCGCCGCGCGCCCGCGCGCGACGCACGACGCCGGCGTGTGGCGACTGCCCAAGGGCGACGAATATTATGCCTATGCGCTGCGTTATGCGACGACGACGGGCATGTCGGCCGAGGAGGTGCACAAGCTCGGGCTCGACCGCGTCGCGGATCTCAGCGCGCGCGCCGACGCGATCTTCAAGGCGCAGGGCATGACCAAGGGCACGGTCGCCGAACGGATGCGCGCGCTCGGCAAGGACCCGCGCTTCCTCTACCCCAACACCGACGAGGGCAAGGCGAAGCTGATCGCCGAGCTCAACGCCCAGATGCAGGCGATCCAGGCGCGCCTCCCCGAAGCCTTCGGCCGCCTGCCCAAGGCGAAGGTCGAGATCCGCCGCGTCCCCGCCGATATCGAGGATGGCGCGACCGGCGGCTATTACCAGATCCCCGCGCTCGACGGCTCGCGCCCGGGCGCCTATTATATCAACCTCCGCGATACCGCCGAAAATCCGTCATGGACGCTGCCGACGCTGACCTATCACGAAGCCTCGCCCGGCCATCACCACCAGATCGCGCTCGCACAGGAGGCCGAGGGAATCCCGCGTCTCCGCCGCCTTCCCGCTTATTCGGTCTATACCGAAGGCTGGGGCCTCTATGCCGAGCAGCTCGCCGACGAGATGGGCGTCTATGAAAACGACCCGTGGGGCCGCCTCGGCTATCTCCAATCCTATATGTTCCGCGCCGCGCGGCTCGTCGCCGACACCGGCCTCCACCACTATAAATGGACGCGCGATAAGGCGATCCAATATTATAACGAGACGCTCGGCACCCCCGAACCGTCGAACATCACCGAGATCGAGCGTTATTGCGTGTGGCCCGGCCAGGCGACGAGCTATATGGTCGGCCAGACGAGCTGGGTCCGCATCCGCGAGCAGGCAAAGGCCGCGCTCGGCGACAAGTTCGACCTGCGCGGTTTCCACGACACCGCACTCGCGGCGGGCGCGATGCCGATCGAGGTGCTCGAATCGGTGATCACCCGCTGGACCGGAGCGCAAAAGGCCTGATCCCACGAGAAACCCTTCGCCTGCGCGAACAGGCGAAGGGCTTTCGCGGCCGGTTGCTCGTTCTAATTCTGAAAGATCGCGGGCGTGCCGGGTTTGACCATCTGCGCGACGCGCGCGGCGTCCCAATTGGTCAGCCGGACGCAGCCATGGCTCTCCGCGCGGCCGATCGTGTGCGGTTCGCTCGTTCCGTGAATGCCGTAATGCGGCTTGCTGAGATCGATCCACACGACCCCGACCGGGCTGTTCGGGCCGGGCTGCAGCAACTTCGCCTCCTTGTTGTCGCTCACGTCCCAGAACAGCTTGGGATTATAGTGGAAGTCGGGGTTGCGGCTGACGCCCTTTATCTCCCACGTCCCGATCGGCAGCGGGTCGTGGCGGCTGCCCATCGTCGCGGGGAATTGCCCGACGAGCCGGTCGGCGTCGTCGTAAACTTTCAGCACCCCTTCCGATTTGTCGACGACGATCTTCGCAGCGGCAAGCTGCTCCGGCGCGACGCCCAGCCGTTCGAGCGTGCCGTTCCAGCCGCGCGGGTCATCCCCCGTTTTCGGGACATCGACGTCGGGGATGTTCGGAACGCGAAAGGGGCGACCGGCGCCGACCAGCGTCGACGGGCTGTTGAGCGCGACCAGCGTCTCGGGCGTCGTATGAAACCGCTCGGCGAGCGCTTCGGTGAGATTGCGATAGCCGAGCGCGGGCAATTTGGCCTGATCGGCAGCGTCTTTCGGAAAGGCCGGAACGAACGGCCCCTTCGCGAAGCCCGCGGGGATGATGACCATCCGCGTCGCGGGAATATCGCGCCCCTGTTGCAGCGCCCGTTCGGTCGCCACGTCGAGCTTGCCGCTTTCGTCGAGCCCGCGCGCTTTCTGGAAGCCGCGCAGCGCGGCGACATAGGACGCCCCTTCCTTCCCGTCGATCACGCCGGGCGAGAAGCCGAGATGGTCGAGAAGCACCTGCGCGCGAAGCGTCGGCGGCGCGGCGAAGGGCGCCGCCTCGGTCTCGGCATCCTCGAAGCGCAAACTGTCGGCGTCGGCCGCAACCGCCGCTTTCTGGCCGGAATCGGTATCTTGGGGCGCTGAGTTACAGCCGGCGATCAACAGCAGGCACGGCAGAATGGATAAGCGTTTCAAAAATTGTCCTCCCGGGTTCGAGGAGGATCAACGATCCGGCGCGCGAAAGGATGCGGCACGGCGGCCCGTCGAGCGCACGCCGTTCTAGAGCGCCGGCGCGACGTTTGCCGCGAGTATCCGGTGTCGCAAAACCTCCCAATCAGCGAAGCGCCAGAAGGTCGGGCTGTCGCGGCCGATAATCCGGGGATGTTCGGCCGACGGCGCGATCGCGCGATCGACAGGCTCGATTTCGGCGAGCGCGTCGCAATCGAAGAAGGCGCGAACGACGACATCCTCACCCGCCGCGCCGGCGCTGCCGACGACGATCCCCAATTCGCCCGTCGACAGCCGCACGAGCGTCCCGCTGGCATAGATCCCGAGGCTGTCGGCGAAACGGTCGAGCAGAACAGGATCGAAATGCCCCTCCCATTTCCGCATCTCGGTCAGCGCCTCGCACGGCGTCCACGCCCGCTTGTACGGGCGGTTCGACGTCACCGCGTCATACACGTCGCAGATTGCCCCCATGCGCGCGGCGAGCGACAGCTCTTCGCCTTTCAGCCCGCCGGGATAGCCGCTGCCGTCGATCTTCTCATGGTGCCGTAGGCAAAGTTCGAGCGCCAGCGCCGGCGTCCCGGGCGAGCTTTCGAGCAGCCGATGCCCCGCCGCCGGATGTCCCCGGACCGACCGCATTTCGCCTTTCGACAGCCCGCCGGGCTTGTTCAATATCGCGTCCGAAACCGCGACCTTGCCGACGTCGTGGAGCAGCCCCGCGACCCCCAGATCCTCGACCTGCTGCGCATCGAGCTCGAGGTGGCGGGCGAAATTGATCATCAGCGCGCAGACTGCGACCGAATGAAGATAGGTATATTCGTCCTTTTCCTTGAGCCGGACGAGGTTGATCAGCGCCTTGGCGTCGCGCTCGATCGACGCGCCGATCGTGCTTGCGAGGCGCACCATCTTCTTGACCTCGACCGCCCGGCCGAGCCGCGCGGCCTCGAACATATCGGTGACGGCGCCGCGCGTCCGGTCGATCGCCTGCGCTGCGCGGCGGCATTCGCCGGCATAGCCACGGCGGAGCCGCGGGGCGGCGCGATCCCCGGAATGGGGTGCCGCGAAAGTCGTACTCGACCGGGATTTCAAAACAGTCGCAAGCGGCCTCGCCCGCGATCGCAAAGACTTTCGGCGCGGCATCTCGACGTGCTCGCCCGCTTGACGCTCCGGCGGCGGAGCGGTCCCGCGCTCGGCATCGATCATCAGCGCCTCGATGCCCGAATTGCGAATGCGCTCCAGCTGCTCGGCGGTTTCGACCCGGAAATTGCGCCGCCAGAACGGGTGATCGAACCACGACCCTTCAAAGGCGCGGACGAACATTCCGATTTCGACATCCTGTGGCTGAATTCTTACAAGCATTTCGGGTCCCGTTGCGGCCGCCTGACAGACACGCACCTTTCCCAATACGGCACGCAATGGGTCACTTTAAGCGGGCCCGTAACGAGCGGTTAACCTTAGGGTCTGGGCCCTAGTCCCCCGCGAAATCGAACGCGCTCACCCCCCGCTCGCCCTCCCGGAACCGCAGCGGACGTCCGAGCGGCGGCATCGACCGCTGGACGCAGCCGGTGCGCGTGCAGCGCCGGCACCCGAGCCCGATCGGCGTCGCGGAGCTGCGCATCAGGTCGATCCCCCGCGCGGCGATCAGCGGCGCGGCGACCTTGGCATCGACCCCGATGCACACGGCGAAGCGCGCGGGCGTGCCGCTGCCGGTGGCGCCCGGCGCCGCGACCGAGCGCGACTGGGTGAACCAGCGCGATCCGTCCTCGAGCTCGACGAGGTCGGCGACCACCTCGCCCGGCCGCGCGAACGCCTCATGCAAGCCCCAGAGCGGGCAGCGCGCATCGCCGTCGACCAGCGGCGACTGGCTCGCCCCGGCATAGCGTTTGCTCCCCTGCCCCGCGCGGTCGATGCGCAGCATGAAAAAGGGCAGCCCGCGCGCACCGACGCGCTGGAGCGTCGTCAGCCGGTGCGCGACCTGCTCATACCCCGCGCCGAAACGCCGCTGGAGCAGCAGCAGATCATATCCCGTCGCGTCGCACGCGCGCAGGAAGCGGCCATAGGGCATCATCAGCGCCGCGGCGAAATATTGGATCAAATGCCGCTCGAACAGCCGCGCCGCCGCGCTTTCGGCAAATTCGGCGCCCGCGACGAGCGCGTCGATCTCGCCCTTCGCTTCGATTTGCGCCAGCGTCGCCGCCGCCTGAAAGGTGCGCGACGCGGGGCGCAGCAATTCGTTGAGCATCAATTGCCGCGCGTGCCAGTCGAGCCAGCGCAGCCGGTCGGGCATGACGTCGCTCGGCAAAATCCGGATGCCGAGCTGGTGGCGCGTGCGCAGCCGCTCCGAAATCGTGCCGTACAAATCGCCGCCCGCGAGCCGCAGCTCGTCGGCCAGCTCCTCGGCGCGGGCGTCGAGATCGGGGAAATGGTTGCGCCATTTCTCGATCGCGCGGCGCACGGCGGCAACTTCGGGCGCGTCGCCCTCGCCTTCCGGGCGTCCCTCGGGCGCCGCATCGAACAATCGCGCGAAAGCCGCAGCGGTCGCCGGGGCGGTCTGCATCCATTCCTCGACCTCGTGCGCCCCTATGCCCAGATCTGCGAAACGCGGATCGGCAAGCCGCCGCCGCAGCCCCGCAATCCCGCCCGGCAACTCCTCCACCCCAAGTTTCGCCGCATCGAACCCGAACCGCTCGGCCAGCCGCACGATCACCGTCGCGCTCAGCGGCCGCTGGCTATGTTCGATCAGGTTGAGATAGCTCGGCGAAATGTCGAGCGCCTCGGCCATGGCGGCTTGGGTCATCCCCGCCTCGCGCCGCGCCTTGCGCACCGCCGGCCCCGCAAACACCCGCCGCTCCGCCATAGTCTGTAACTTTCTTTACTAATTTACATGCGCATTTACACCGATCAGCCATTTTTCACAAATATTATTGACAAAGCTTTTCACTTTCGGCGCGTCCGGCGCCAGTTTGACCCCATCACCTCTTCACGCCCCCGACGGGGCAGAGCGAAGGACAAGACGATGGGCTATCAGGAAGACATGGCACAGGCCGGCCGACTCATCCGCGATTACGACGGCACTTGGGACGGCATCAGCGGCGAAAGCATCGCCCGCATGCGCGCCCAGAACAAGTTCCGTACCGGTCTCGACGTCGCCCGCTACACCGCGCGCATCATGCGCGCCGACATGGCCGCCTATGACGCCGACCCCGCGAACTACACCCAGTCGCTCGGCTGCTGGCATGGCTTCATCGCGCAGCAGAAGATGATCTCGGTCAAGAAGCACTTCGGCACCGTGAAGGGCCGCTACATCTATCTCTCGGGCTGGATGATCGCGGCGCTGCGCAGCGAATTCGGTCCGCTGCCCGACCAGTCGATGCATGAAAAGACCAGCGTTCCGGCGCTGATCGAGGAAATCTACACCTTCCTGCGTCAGGCTGACGCCCGCGAACTCGGCATGCTGTTCCGCGATCTCGACGCGGCGCGTGCCGAGGGCGACGAGCTCAAGGCCAAGCAGGTCCAGGCCGCGATCGACAATCATGAGACGCACGTTGTGCCGATCATCGCCGACATCGACGCGGGCTTCGGCAATGCCGAGGCGACCTATCTGCTCGCGAAGAAGATGATCGAGGCCGGCGCCTGCGCGCTCCAGATCGAAAATCAGGTTTCGGACGAAAAGCAGTGCGGCCACCAGGACGGCAAGGTCACCGTGCCGCACGAGGATTTCATCGCGAAGATCCGCGCCTGCCGCTACGCCTTCATGGAACTCGGCGTCGAGGACGGCATCATCGTGACGCGCACCGACAGCCTCGGCGCGGGCCTGACCAAGCAGATCGCCTTCTCGAAGGAGCCCGGCGACCTCGGCGACCGGTATAACAGCTTCCTCGACTGCGAAGAGGTCGAAGGCGCGGGCAACCCCGGCGACGTCCTCATCAACCGCGACGGCAAGCTGATGCGCCCGAAGCGCCTGCCCTCGAACCTCTATCAGTTCCGCCCCGGAACCGGCGAGGATCGCTGTGTCATGGATTGCATCGCGAGCCTGCAGAACGGCGCCGACCTGCTGTGGATCGAGACCGAAAAGCCGCACATCGAACAGATTGCGGGCATGGTCGACCGTATCCGCGAAGTCGTCCCCAATGCGAAGCTCGCCTATAATAATTCGCCGAGCTTCAACTGGACGCTCAACTTCCGCCAGCAGGTGTTCGACGCTTGGGAGAAGGAAGGCAAGGACGTCAGCGCCTATGATCGCGCCAAGCTGATGAGCGCCGATTATGACGCGACCGAGCTCGGCGAAGAGGCCGACAACCGCATCCGCACCTTCCAGCGCGACGCGGCGAAGCGGGCGGGCATCTTCCACCACCTGATCACGCTGCCAACCTATCACACCGCAGCGCTCAGCACCGACAATCTCGCCAAGGAATATTTCGGCGACGAAGCGATGCTCGGCTACGTCAAGGGCGTCCAGCGCGCCGAGATCCGCCAGGGCATCGCCTGCGTGAAGCACCAGAATATGAGCGGAAGCGACATCGGCGACGATCACAAGGAATATTTCGCCGGCGAAGCGGCCCTCAAAGCCGCGGGCAAGGACAATACGATGAACCAGTTCGCCGCTTGAACGAGTTAGACGCGGGGGCCCGTTGCAACCCCCGCGTCGCCCATCTTGGCGCGGGGCTCGCGACCCGCCTCGCGCCTACCGAGCTTTCCTGGGGAGGAAAGCCTGTCCGCCGGAAGCTTATACGGGCTTCCGGCGGACATTTTTATCGCGGCAGCACCGCCGCTTCGTCGCGCGTCTTGACCAGCGACCAGATGATCCCGCCCGCGATCAGCGCGACCGTCACGCCAAGGCTGACGAGCGGCGGGAATTTGTCGCCGCCGAGGATGAAATCGGCGACGAAGATCTTCGACCCGATGAACACCAGCACCAGCGCGAGCGCATATTTGAGGTAATGGAAGCGGTGCACCATCGCCGACAGCGCGAAGTAAAGCGCGCGCAGGCCAAGGATCGCCATGATGTTCGACGTGTAGACGATGAACGTATCGGTGGTGATCGCGAAGATCGCCGGTACGCTGTCGACCGCAAACACCAGGTCGGCAAGGTTGATCACGACGAGCGCAAGGAACAAAGGCGTCGCCGTGAGCACCATCCTGCCCGTCTTGCTATCGGCCACACGCACGAAGAATTTCTCGCCGTGCAGTTCGTGCGTCAGCGGAATGTGCCGCGACAGCCATTTGACGACCGGATTGCCCTTCACATCCATCGGCGTGTCGCTCGCGAACAGCATCTTTACGCCGGTAAACACGAGGAACGCCGCGAACACATAGAGCACCCAACCATATTCGGTGACCAGCGCCGCGCCGCCCGCGATCATGATCCCGCGCAGCACGATCACCGCGACGATACCCCAGAGCAAGGCACGATACTGAAAGCGCGGCGGGATGGCGAAGGTCGTGAAGATCAGCGAGATGACGAAGATATTGTCGATCGACAGCGCCTTCTCGATAAAGAAGCCGGTATAATATTGCAGCCCCGCCTCGCCGCCCTTCGCGACCCACACCCACGCGCCGAACGCCATCGCGATGCCGATGTAGAGCGCCGAGAGCTTCAAACTCTCGCCGATCCCCATCTCCTTATTTTCCTTGTTGAGGATGCCGAGATCGAAGGCGGTGAGCGCGATGACGAGCGCGATGAATGACAGCCAGAACCAGGCCGGAGTCCCCAGCCAGTCGGCGAACAGAAATTCCATGATGATCTTCCCTGGATATGCCGAGCGCGCCGCCTTTCGGCAGCGCGCGCGATCGTTGCTTTACGGGATTAGCGGGCGAGCGCCGGGCGCAACGACGGCCGGAGCGCCAGTGCCGCAAGCCGTTCCTTGACCGCGAGCTTCAGCGTCTTCAGCCGCAGCAGGCGCAACAGATCGGCGCCCTGCCGGCGCGTCTCGCGCCGCTCGGCATCGTCAAGCTGGCGATGGAGCATGGTCAGGCGATAGAAATTGGGAGAAAATGTCATCGAAAAGGGCCTCCTGATTGAAAAATCAAGCAGGTGACGCCGATGCTGTTACCCTCAAAACAGGGGGGAGAAAGGGCCGCAAGCATCGGTGTCACCCGATGCGGTCCGACATCACGCAGCGGGATTATCCCGCCGACGCCAGAGGGGCCCGGCCCGCATGACTTATATTTAGGAAGCCCGCCCGCCGCTTGCAAGTCCCCCCGCCCCGCGCCACGCTAAATCAAATGAAGGAGCAAGCCGATGAGCGTCGAAATCGCAAAGGACGGACCCGTCACGATCGTCACGATCGATCGCCCGGCGAAGCGTAACGCGGTCGATCCCGCGACCGCCGACGCCCTGCGCAACGCCTTCACCGCCTTCGCGGCCGACGACAGCGCGAAGGTGGCGATCCTTACCGGCAGCGACGGCCATTTCTGCGCGGGCTTCGACCTCGGCGCGGTCGGCGCCAACCGCTACGACCCCGACGGACCCGGGCCGATGGGGCCGACGCGGATGCTGCTCGAAAAGCCGGTGATCGCCGCAGTCGAGGGCCACGCCGTCGCCGGCGGGCTCGAACTCGCGCTCTGGTGTGATCTCCGCATCGCCGCCGCCAGCGCGGTCTTCGGCGTCTATTGCCGCCGCTGGGGCGTGCCGCTGATCGACGGCGGCAGCGTCCGCCTGCCCCGTATAGTCGGCCAGGGCCGCGCGCTCGACATGATCCTGACCGGACGCCCGGTCGCCGCCGACGAAGCGCAGCGCATCGGCCTCGCCGACCGCGTCGTCCCCGACGGCACCGCGCTCGCCGCCGCTATCGAGCTCGCCAAACAGATCGCCGCCTTCCCGCAAATCTGCATGAACAGCGACCGGCTGAGCGCGTACCGCCAATGGGATTTCGAAATCGAAGGGGCCCTCGCCCACGAAGCCCATGCCGGCGTCGCTCCCTTGCGCGAAGGCGCGAAGGCGGGCGCAAAACGCTTTACCGAGGGGGCAGGCCGCGGCGGCAGCTTTGCCGCTTTCACCGGGGAATGACGGAGAAGCCATACAAGGCGGCCCCCCGGGGGCAAGCCCGAGGTGCCGAAGGTTGGGAGGGGGGCATTGCGCGCGCGGCGTCTGCAACTTTGCAAGCCGCGAACGCGTGAGGTCCGGCATTTCTTCGAAGCCCCGCGCGATGCCGGTGTAAGCGATCAGGAAATTCGGTTAAAATGCGTCGTTTCCAGCCTTTGAAGCTTGTCGCTCGACCACACAATCGTTTCGGTCATGGATTTCAAATCCTTGGCGACGGTATAAACGCGTGTCGACACGCGCGCGCCCGCCTTTCCCAGCGTCATCACCAATGTGTCCGGCGCCGGCTGACGCAGCGCGACGGTGTCGATGAAATCCATATTGCCGGTGATCGGTACGGCGACGCCGTCGAGCGCGGCAGTCGATTCGGCATGCCTGCGCGAGCCGTCCGGCGCGACGATTTCGACCCGCGTTGTCCATTTGCCGTCCTGCGATGCGCGAAACGTCATCGTCACCCGTTGCGGCCGTTCGTCCTCGGGCATGGCCGATGCGTCCAGCGACCAGCTTCCGACCAGCGGCAACTGCGTGGAGGTCGCGCTGTAAACGGTGTCGGCCGTTCCGGCCTGATCGGCGGAAGGGGCGGTAGCGACCATCAATCCAGCGGCGGCCAGGGGTATTGCAATGAGCATGGCGATCATTCCTTTCGATCCGCGAACCCCAACGGTTGCGGTGTGCGCCAAATCCTTCACCGAGGAGCGCTGGCTCGAAAGATCGATATTTTCGTCACAAGTTTTTTGGCGGTCCAGCAGCCGCGCCAATTCGCGGCTGCTGCCGACGCCCGTTTTCCGGCGGGCGGAGCGCAACCGCTCGTTAATCGAGGTTTCCGAACGGCCCAGACGCGCTGCGATGGTCTTGACGGTATGCCCGGCGACCAACAGGCGCAAAATTTCCATTTCCCGGTCGGTAAGGCATGCGGACAAGCCGGGAGCAGGTTCATTGGCAGACATGTCTTTCGCTCACCACAGCCTCACGAACAGGTCCATCCCAATTTAATTGGGAAACGTCAGCAGGGCCAGACCGAGCATGGGGCGAAGCGGTGGGGCTCGCTGATCAGCTTATCCCGTCTGGCGAATCAATAATGTCCAAAGTTCAGTAAAGTTCAGCCCCATGCGCGCGCCGGGCCTTGCGGCGGGCCGGACGCGCCCGGCACGCCCCGCCGCGTCGCACCGGCACGCGACCGCTTTTACCCGACAAATGAAAGAGCCGGATGAAGGCTGGCACAGCCGGATAATGTAGGAAAGACCTGTTTAGGCGATGCCTGCTTTGGGGTGGAGAGCTGACGTTCTAAAGAGCGTCGCCCCCGCGAAGGCGGGGGCCGCTGGAGAGGTAACACAAGGCCGACGGCGGCCCCCGCCTTCGCGGGGGCGACGGTTTAATATCGTCCGCTCCCGGTCGTCAGCGGACGATCCCTTATTTCTTCCCCATCAGCTTCATCGTCATCGCGGTCAGCGCCTCGGTCGCGGTCGAGATCACCGCCGGCGCGTCGGGCGCCCAGAAGGGCGAGTGGAGGCTCGGCAAGGTCCGGCCTTCCTTCTTCGCCGCGTCATATTCGGCCTGCGGGACGCCGCCGACCCAGACAATCAGGCTCTTGATGCTCTTGTCCTCGCGCCCGAAGCGGCCGAAGTCCTCGCCGCCCATCACCGGCGGCATCTTGACCACGCGTTCCTCGCCGAAGCTCGTCGTCAGGAACGCCGCCATTTCCTCGGTGAATTCGGGCGTGTTGAAGGTCGCGGGCGTATATTCGTCCCGCTGCACCGTCACCACCGGCATCCGGTCCTCGGGCACGCCCGCCGCGATCGCTTCCCCCTTCGCGATGCGCGCGATGCCGTCGAGCAGATGGTCGCGCACTGCTTCGGTATAGCTGCGCACCGTCAGCTGCAGCCGCGCTTCGTCCGAGATGATATTATGCTTCGCGCCGGCGTGAAAGCTGCCGACCGTCACCACCGCACTGTCGAGCGGGCTCACCTCGCGCGACACCAAGGTCTGGAGCGCGCCAACGATGCGGCTCCCCAGCACGATCGGGTCCTTCGTCGCCTGCGGATAGGCGCCGTGGCCGCCGACGCCCTTCACCAATATGTCGACACTGTCGACATTGGCGAGCGCATAGCCCGGGGTATAGCCGATCTTGCCCGCCGGAAACTGCGCGGCGTCGTGGAAGGCGAGCACATATTCGGGTTTGGGGAAGCGCGTATAAAGCCCGTCCTCCAGCATCATCCGCGCGCCGGCGCCGCGTTCCTCGGCAGGCTGGCCGATCATCACCAGCGTCCCCGACCATTTGTCCTTGTTCGCCGCCATCAGCCGCGCGACGCCGATCCACGCGGTCATATGCGTGTCGTGGCCGCACGCGTGCATCACGCCGGTTTCGACGCCTTCCTTCGTGGTGACACGCACCTTCGACGCGCCGGGCAGGCCCGTCTGCTCGGTCACGGGCAGCCCGTCCATGTCGGCGCGGACCATCACGACCGGGCCCCGGCCGTTCTCCATCACCGCGACGACGCCGGTGCCGCCGACCTTTTCGGTGACCTTGAAGCCGAGCTTGCGCGCCTCGGCGGCGAGAATGCCCGCCGAGCGAACCTCCATGAAGCTGAGTTCGGGGTGGGCGTGCAGATCCTTGTAAATCGCCATCAGCGACGGCATCTGCTGTTCGACCTCGCCGCGCAGCGCCTGCGCGGCGGCGGGCATCGCTCCCGACAGCGTCAAGGCCAGCGCCGCTGCGCCCGTCCACAAATTCCGCATCATCTTTCCCCTGTTTTGTCGGTTCTTCAGCTCGCCGGGACCAGTTCGATCACGTCGAGCAGCGATTCATAGGCCGGCGCGGGCAGCACGAGCCGCCAGCGATTGTCGCCGATCCGTTCGACCAGCCCCGCCATGTCGCGCATCCGGTCGCTGCCGTAATTGAGCGCCATCTTTTCGTCGCCGAGTTCAAGCGTGCCGAGGAAGACCTGGCGCTTCAGATTGTCGGGAAAGATCAGCCCGACGGGGCGCTGCGACCCCGACAGCTTGGTCAGGCTCGACAATCCCTGCTCGGGCGCGACGCGGCAGCGGAACCAGCTATAGGCGATATAGCCAAGTGTCCCGCGCCCCTGCGCGCCGACCTTGATCGTCCGGCAGCGATATTCGCCCGCGGGCAAATGCGGGTTGGGCAGCGCCGCCATCGGTTGGAGCAGCGCCCCCTCGCGGTCGATGTCGGCGCCGAAGCCCTTGGCGCGCGCATCGGCGAGCGCCGCCTGCCAACTGCTGTACCAGCCGCGGATCCGCTGCTTGTCGGCATCGGTCGCGGTCGCGCGCCAGCCGCCCGTCGCCTCGGGCGGCGGTGCATCGGCCGACGACGGCGGAATGGATGGCACGGTACGGCAGGCGCTGAGCGCAATGCCGAGCGCCGCGGTTAAAACCCAAATGGAGCGACCCATGATTCTCTTTCTCTCCCCGACCCCTATGGTTAACCTTAGGAGCAGGAAGGAAATTGCTCAAGAGCGCAGCGGGTCAGGCGGCCGTCCAGCCGCCATCGACGCTGAGGTTGGCGCCCGTGATGTTGGCCGCCTCGTCGCGCGTCAGGAAGCTCGCGAGCGCCGCGACCTGCTCGACCGTCACGAACTGCTTGGTCGGCTGCCCCGCCAGCAGCACGTCGTTGATCACCTGCTCGCGGGTCATGCCCCGCGCCTTCATCGTGTCGGGGATCTGGTTCTCGACCAGCGGGGTCCAGACATAGCCGGGGCTGATGCAATTGACCGTGATCCCGGCGTCGGCGACTTCGAGCGCGACGGTCTTGGTCAGCCCCGCGAGCCCGTGCTTTGCGGTGACATAGGCCGATTTGAACGGCGAGGCGACGAGCGAGTGCGCCGATGCCGTGCCGATGATCCGCCCCCATTTCTTCCCCCGCATCCCCGGCACGGCGTGACGGATCGTGTGGAAGGCCGCGGTCAGGTTGAGCGCGATGATCATGTCCCACTTTTCGGGCGGGAAATCCTCGACCGGCGAGACGAACTGCATCCCCGCATTGTTGACGAGGATGTCGACGCCGCCGAAATCCTGCTCGGCGCGCGCGAACATCGCCGCGATTTCTTCGGGCTTGGTCAGGTCGGCGCCGTCATAGCCGGCCTTGCCGCCGCTGATCGCCTCCAGCCCCTTGCGCTCGGCCTCGACCGCATCGGCGTCGCCGAAGCCGTTGATGATGATGTCGGCGCCGTCGGCGGCAAAGGCCTTGGCGATGCCGAGCCCGATGCCCGAGGTCGATCCGGTGACGAGGGCGGTCTTTCCTTTAAGGCGCATGGTGCGGGTCCTTCTTCTTGGGGGGAGAGAAATCAGCCGGGGCCGGTGCCGGACTTCGGTTTCAGCCCGTCCGATTGCACGGCAAAGCTGTCCGACCGACCTTCGGCGATGCTTTCGGCGAGCAGATGGCCGTCCTTCATCGCCGCCTCGACCGCGGCGCGGCCGAGCGCCCAGTTGACTTCCATCGTCGAGCGCGAAAATTCGAAGTCGCGCGCGCCGGTCTGCCACGCGGGCGGCTCGTGGATCAGCTGGACGAGGTTGAGCGCCTTGCACTCGACCATCCGCCGCACCGCCTTCACCTCGGCAAGATCGGCGAACTCGTCGGGCAGCTTTGCGAGCATCCGGTCGATCAGCCGATGCTCCTTGCGCCGCCGCACCAGCCCGTCCGAAATCCGCCGCGTCCGGCTCGAAAAGCGGATATCCTTCTCGCGCGACCAGGCTTCCTCCAGATCGTGCGGCCGCACCCCGCGCGCGGGGAACAGATCGACCTGAAACACCAGCATATCCTCGTTCGCCGCCGCAACGACATGTTCGAGCGGGGTGTTCGACACCAGCCCCCCGTCCCAATACCATGTCCCGTCGATCTCGACCGGCGGCAGACCCGGCGGCAAAGCGCCCGACGCGAGGATGTGCCGCGCGTCGATCGTGTCGCAGGTCGTATCGAAATAGCGGAAGTTTCCGGTCTCGACCGCCACCGCGCCGACCGACAGCCGCACCTTGCCATTGTTCACCCGGTCCCAGTCGACCAGCCGGTCGAGCGTCGCCGCCAGCGGCGCGGTGTCGTAAAAGCTCACCGCCTCGGGCGTCTGCCGCTCGGCGAGGGCGGGCGGCGGAAAACGCGGGGTGAAAAAACCCGGCACGCCGAACGCCATCACCTGCCCCGCCGCCGCCATATGCGACCATTCGCGCGCCCAGTCATTGTCGGGGGTCGGCAGCGAGGGGAGCGCCGACGACACCCCCTCCCAGAACTCGCGCATCTTGCCCACCGCCTGATCGCGCTCGTTGCCCGCGATGATCGCCGCGTTCACCGCGCCGATCGAGATTCCCGCGACCCAGTCGAGCTCGATGCCGAGGTCGATCAGCGCCTCATACACCCCCGCCTGAAACGCCCCGAGCGCGCCGCCGCCCTGCAGGACGAGCACGACGAGGTCGGGAAGCGGCAATGCGGCGCGGGCGGCTCGGCGGGGCATGGACTCGGGGAGGATCCTCTGACTTGGAGCGGCGACCATGTTGCACCGCAGCACGCGCCATTGCAATGGCTTGTCGGCTGCGAAGCCCCTTCCAATTGCCCGGCGCTGCTGTAACACTTGCGCCGGAACGTCCTTGATGGTGGAGAAGCCCGATGCGCCTCGACGATTATGATCCCGGAGACGATATTCGCGATCTGGGCCGGGGCGGCGGCGGTTTCGGCGGCGGCGGGGGCGGCGGTCTCGGCGGGTTGCTGATCGGTTTCCTGCCGATGCTGCTCGGGCGCAAGATGGGCTGCGGGACGATCCTGATCCTCGGCGTGGCCGCCTTCTTCCTGCTCGGCCCCGGCGCCAATATGCTGAGCATGGGCGGCGGGACGAGCGACCCCATGGCCGACAGCCGCAGCGGCGCCAACGTCGCCTGCGATACTCAGGCCGAACGCTTCGCGTGCAACGTCTTCGGCTCGACGCATCAGGTGTGGGGCGAACTGATCAACGGCTATCAAAGGCCGACGCTCAACTTCTTCACCGACCAGAACCGCTCGGGCTGCGGCGCGGCGCAAGCGGCGATGGGCCCCTTCTACTGCCCCGCCGACCAAGGCGTCTATCTCGACACCGCCTTCTTCCGCGAACTCGAAAGCAAGTTCGGCGCCGCGGGCGACGCCGCGCAGGCCTATGTCGTCGCGCACGAGGTCGGCCATCATATCCAGACGATCAGCGGCATCTCGAACCAGGTCCGCCAGGCGCAGGGACGCAGCTCGCAAGCCGAGGGCAATCAGTTGCAGGTCCGCATGGAACTGCAGGCCGATTGCTACGCCGGCGTCTGGGCGTCGCGCGCGCGCAACAGCGCCGGGCAGCCGGTGATGGAGCCGGGCGATATGGAGGAAGCGATGCGCGCCGCCAACGCGATCGGCGACGATACGCTGATGCGCTCGGCGGGGCAGCGTCCCGTCCCCGAAAGCTTCACGCATGGGACGAGCGAGCAGCGCATGACCTGGCTCCGCCGCGGTCTGCAATCGGGGGATCCGCGCCAGTGCAACGCCTTCGATACCGCCATCTGAGCGCCGCGCTCGCGGCATCCCTTTTGGCGGCATCCCCGGCGTCGGCCGAAACGCTCTATATCGCGGCGGGGCGGCTCATCGACGGCGTTTCCGACACCGCCCGCACCGGCCAGTGCATCACGGTCGAGGCCGAACGGATCAAGGCGGTCGGCCCGTGCGGAGCCGCGCCCGACGGCGCGACGCGGCTCGACTGGTCCGCCTTCACCGTCCTTCCCGGCCTGATCGACCTCCATACTCACCTCGCCGACCTCGGCCAGAGCGCCGATCTCGCTGCGCCGATGAAGGCCTCGCCCGCCGAAACCGCGCTCGTCGGCGCGCGCAACGCGCGCATCACGCTCGAAGCGGGCTTCACCAGCGTCCGCGACGTCGGCACCTATCGCGGGCTCACCGATGTCGCGCTGCGCAATGCGATCGACCGCGGCGACGTGCCCGGCCCGCGCATGTGGGTCGCGGGCGCCTATCTTACCATCCCCAAGGGCGGCGGCGAACTCAACGGCGTCGTCCCGAACGAGCAATTGCCCCCCGACATGCGCCTCGGCGTCGCCGCGACGCCCGAGGAAGCGGCGGCCAAGACGACGTATCTGCTCGATCATGGCGCCGATTTCATCAAGACGATCGCGACCGGCGCGGTGCTTGCGATCGGCACCGAACCCGGCGCGCCCGAACTGACGCCCGAACAGCTCCGCGCGATCGTGAAGGTCGCGCATGCCCGCGGCAAAAGGGTCACCGCGCACGCGCACGGCGCCGAAGGGATCAAGAATGCGATCCGATCCGGCGTCGACAGCATCGAACACGCCAGCCTCGCCGACGAGGAGGCGCTGCAACTCGCGAAAAAGCACGGCACCTGGCTCGCGATGGATATCTACAACGGCACTTATATCGACGAGGTCGGCAGGAAAGAGGGCTGGCCCGCCGAATATCTGCGCAAGAACCGCGAGACGACCGACGCGCAGCGCGCCGCCTTCCGCCGCGCGGTCGAGCTTGGCGTCAACATCGGCTATGCGACCGACGCCGGCGTCTACCCGCACGGGCTCAACGCGCGCCAGTTCCGCAATATGGTCAAATACGGGATGACCCCGATGCAGGCGATCCAGTCGGCGACCGGCCGCGCCGCCGAAGAAATGGGGCGCGGCGACATCGGCGCGATCGTCCCCGGCCGCTATGCCGACTTGGTCGCGGTGGGGGCCGACCCGCTCGCCGACATCGGCGTGCTCGAAAAGATCGACCATGTGATGAAGGGCGGCGTGCTGATCCGTTAGAGCATCGGGCTTCTTTCAGTATCGTCATCCTCGAACGAGATACGCGGCTCGTTCGACTTGACCCGGGGTCAAGCCCGGGATGACGACGTCAACTATGCTCGACCTCGTGCACCGCCTTCTTGCCGCGCACCTTCTTGACCGCCGCAATCTGCGCCCGCCCGATCCGCGACGCGGCATGAACCTCCGCGCGCGCGAGCAACAGCGCCAGATCCTCGCGGCCGATGTCGAACGTCTCGCCCAGATCGTCGAGCGCCGCGTCGATGTCATCCATCAGCAGCCCCGCCGGCGCGGCCGCAACCGCGGGCTTGCCTTCGACCGCCGCCGCGCGGTGCGGATAGCTATGCCCCGAAAAACGGTGAAAGACCCAGCCCGCCGCGACGAGGAGCAGCGAATTGACGAGCATCGGCAGCAGCAGATGCGCGGCGTGCCCCGATTGCAGCGCATGGCCGCCGATCACCGCGCTCAGCGCCGCGGCGCCCCCCGGCGGATGCAGGCAGCGCAGCAGCGACATGATCAGGATCGCGCCGCCCACCGCCAGCGCCGCCGCCAGCGCCGGCTCCGGCACCAGCCCCGTGACGATTACCCCGAATGCCGCCGACAGGACATTGCCGCCGACGATCGACCAGGGCTGCGCGAGCGGGCTCGCGGGGACCGCGAACAACAGCACCGCCGACGCCCCGACCGGCGCGACGATCCACGGCGTCGCCGCCGGAAAGAACAGCACGCAAAACACGCCCGCGACCGCGATACCGATCAGCGCGCCGACGCTGCCGATCGCGCGGTCGCGCAGGCTCGCGCCCGCCAGCAGCGGCACGAACAAACGGATGGTGGTGGTCGACAGCGCCCGGAACACGCGATTCTCCTCTTTCGGGCCGCGCCGATGGACCATTATGGCGCTGCGATCCAGACAGCTTTGATTGGACCGCGCGAAGCTCGATTGAGAGCGATCGCGCGAAAACTGGTCGTCTGGGATCGAAACACCATCCCTCTTCGATCACGAAAGACTGCAAGCGACCGGGAGCGGCCATTAGATCCTCCTTGCGGCGAAGCCGTGGGGAGGGGGACCGCGCTCCGCAGGGCGTGGTGGAGGGGCCGCGACGGTAGCGCCATAGCCCCTCCGTCAGTGCTTCGCACTGCCACCTCCCCATCGCTGCGCGACAGGGAGGATATTCCCCGCTTCGTCACCCCGGACTTGATCCGGGGTCCATGGCTTCGGCGAGGCTATGGATCCCGGATCAAGTCCGGGATGACGAAGGTTGGGGTAGCAACGTCCCCTCCCCACCCCAAAACAGACATCACAGCCACAGCTTGGCGACGTAACGGCTTGAACACACACGCCGCGCCGCTAAACCGCTTTCATGCGAAACCAACTCCTTGCCAGCGCGATCGCGCTCGCCGCCGCCCTTTCCACCCCCGCCCTCGCCCGTCCGATGACCGAAGTCGACCTCGCGACGCTGAAGCGTGTTGCCGCGCCGACGGCGTCGCCCGACGGCCGCTGGGTTGTCTTCCAGATGACCGAGACCGAAGCGGAAACCTACAAAAGATCGACCGGCCTCTGGCTCGTCGACCGTCAGGCGAAGGGCGCAAAACCCACCCCGGTCGCCGACACCGCGGGCAAGAATGAGACCTCGCCTGCCTTCGACAAGGACGGCTTCCTCTATTTCCTCTCGAACGCCTCGGGCAAGGATCAGGTCTGGCGCATCGACCCGAAAGCGGGCGGCGCCGCGACGCAGGTGACCGACACCCACGCCGACGTCGCGGGCTTCAAAATCTCGCCCGACGCGACGAAGCTGCTCGCGTGGGGGGACATCGCGAAGGAGTGCACCGACTTCGGCTGCGAGGCAAAGGACAAGGGCGCGCTGACCGGCCCCGGCACCGGCCGTCTCTACAAGGATGGCGCAGGCTTCGTTCGCCACTGGGACCATTGGGAAACCCCCGGCACCTACAGCCGCCCCTTCGTCTTCAACCTCGAAGGCGGCAAGGCGACGGCCGCGCGGCCGGCCGACGGCAATCTGATTGGCGACACGCCCTCGAAGCCCTTCGGCGGCGGCGAGGAACTTGCATGGGGCGCCGACAGCCGCACGGTATTCTTCACTTTGCGCAAGGCCGACCGGAACGAGCCGATGTCGACCAACCTCGATATCTACAGCTGGCTCGTCGACAGCCGGATGGCGCCGGTCAATCTGACGCAGGACAATCAGGCGACTGACACGCTGCCGACGCCGTCGCCCGACGGCAAATGGCTCGCTTACGTCGCGATGGCGCGCCCGGGCTATGAAGCCGACCGGCTCGTGCTGATGCTGCGCAACCTCGAAAACGGCGAGACCAAGAAGCTCACCGACGCGTGGGATCGCTCGGTCGGCTCGATCGCCTGGGGCCCCGACGGCAAGTCGCTCTACGTCACCGCGCAGGACACACTCGAACATCCGGTGTTCCGCGTCGATGCGGCGACGGGCAAGGTCGAGAGGCTCAAGGCCTCGCCCGACGCCTTCGCGGGCAATATCGGCGATGTCACGCCGCTCCCCGGCGGCGCGCTCCTCTATTCGCGCAACAGCGCACTCGCGCCGACCGACCTCTTCGTCCGCGACGCCAAGGGCAAGGTCGGCCAGCTCACCGCGGTCAACGCCGATCGCCTCGCCGAATTCGATCCCGTCAAGCTCGACCGCATCCAGTTCGCGGGTGCGAACGGCGACAAGGTGTGGGGCATGATCCTCAAGCCCGCGAACGCGGCCCAAAAGCTGCCGGTCGCCTTCATCGTCCATGGCGGGCCGCAGGGCAGCTTCGGCAACAGCTGGTCGACGCGCTGGAACCCGCGCCTCTTCGCCCAGCAGGGTTATGGCGTCGTCACCGTCGATTTCCACGGCTCGACCGGCTATGGGCAGGCCTTCACCGACAGCATCAACAAGGATTGGGGCGGCAAGCCGCTCGAGGACCTCAAGCTCGGCCTCGCCGCGGCGGGCAAGCAGGATGCGCAGCTCGACATCAATAACGCCTGCGCGCTCGGCGCCTCCTATGGCGGCTATATGATGAACTGGATCGCGGGCCAGTGGACCGACGGCTTCAAATGCCTCGTCCAGCACGACGGCGTCTTCGATCTGCGCGCCATGGCGTTCGAGACCGAGGAGCTGTGGTTCGACGAATGGGATCATGGCGGCCCGTGGTGGGAACGCACCGACCCCGAAAAGTGGAACCCGGTCAATCATGTCGACAAGTGGAAGACCCCGATGCTGGTGATCACCGGCGAAAAGGATTTCCGCATCCCGTACAGCCAGGGCCTCGCCGCCTTCACCGCGCTCCAGCGCCGCGGCGTCCCCTCGCAATTGCTCGTTTTCCCCGACGAAAACCACTGGGTGCTCAAGGGCGCGAACAGCGTCCAGTGGCACCAGACGGTGTTCAACTGGCTGGGTGAGCATCTGAAGAAATAGGCGGACCTTCCTTCCCTTCGTCACCCCGGACTTGATCCGGGGTCCATCTCTGCCTCCGCGGGAATGGATGCCGGATCAAGTCCGGCATGACGAGGTGCGGGTAATCCCCCCTTGCCGCCCCGCCCCATGGCTGGCAAAGGCGCCCGGCTATGCCGATGGAAAAAACCTTCGATCCCGCCGCTATCGAGGCGAAATGGGCCCATGAGTGGGAAAGCCGCGGGCTGTTTCGCGCGTCGCGCCCCGACGCGACGCCGTTTACGATCGTCAACCCGCCGCCGAACGTCACCGGCGCGCTGCACATCGGTCATGCGCTCGACAACACGTTGCAGGACGTGCTCGTCCGCTACGAGCGCCTGCGCGGCAAGGATGCGCTCTGGGTCGTCGGCATGGACCACGCCGGCATCGCGACGCAGATGGTCGTCGAACGCCAGCTCAACGAGCGCCAGCAGAAGCGCACCGATTTCACGCGCGACGAATTCGTCGACAAGGTCTGGGAATGGAAAGCCGAAAGCGGCGGCCAGATCACCGGCCAGCTCCGCCGCCTCGGCTGCTCGATGGACTGGTCGCGCGAGCAGTTCACGATGGACCCGCATTTCACGCGGGCCGTGGTCAAGGTCTTCGTCGACCTGCACAAAAAAGGCCTGATCTACCGCGACAAGCGACTGGTGAACTGGGACCCCGCACTCAAGACCGCGATTTCGGACCTCGAGGTCGAATCGCACGAAGTGCCGGGCCATATGTGGCACTTCAAATATCCGCTCGCGGGCGGCGAGACCTACACCTATGTCGAGCGCGACGCCGACGGCCACGTCGTGCTGGAGGAAGAGCGCGACTATATCGCGATCGCGACGACGCGCCCCGAAACGATGCTTGGCGACGGCGCGGTCGCCGTCCACCCCGATGACGAGCGCTATCGTCCGATCGTCGGCAAATATTGCGAGATCCCCGTCGGGCCGAAGGAACATCGCCGCCTGATCCCGATCATCACCGACGAATATCCCGATCCGCATTTCGGGTCGGGCGCGGTCAAGATCACCGGCGCGCACGACGAGAACGACTATGGCGTCGCGCAGCGGAACAATATTCCGATGTACCGCCTGATGGACGAGGTCGCCGCGATGCGCGCCGACGGGGCGCCCTATGCCGAAGCCGCCGCGCGCGCGGTCGAGATCGCCAAGGGCGCGACCGCGACCCCCGCCGAAATCGACGCGCTCAATCTCGTTCCCGAGGAATATAGGGGCCTCGATCGCTACGAAGCGCGCAAACGCGTCGTCGCCGACATCGATGCCGAGGGCCTGATGGTCAAGGTCGAGGACAAGCTGATCATGCAGCCGTTCGGCGACCGCGGCGGCGTGGTGATCGAACCGATGCTCACCGACCAATGGTATGTCGACGCCAAGACGCTCGCGCAGCCACCCATGCAGGCCGTGCGCGACGGACGCATCAACATCGTGCCGAAGACGTGGGAGAAGACCTTCTTCAACTGGATGGAGAATATCCAGCCATGGTGCGTCTCGCGCCAGCTCTGGTGGGGCCACCGCATCCCGGCCTGGTACGCCGACGATGGCCGCATCTTCGTCGCCGAGACCGAGGAAGAGGCGCAGGAACAGGCAGGCGCGGACGTCGCCCTCACCCGCGACGAGGATGTGCTGGACACCTGGTTCTCCTCGGCGCTCTGGCCCTTCGCGACGCTCGGCTGGCCCGAGAATACCGAGCTGCTGAAGCGCCACTACCCCAACGACGTCCTCATCTCGGGCTTCGACATCCTCTTCTTCTGGGATGCGCGCATGGCGATGCAGGGCATGGAGTTCATGGGCGATGTGCCGTGGAAGACACTCTATCTCCACGGCCTCGTCCGCGCGCCCGACGGCGCGAAGATGTCGAAGTCGAAGGGCAATGTCGTCGATCCGCTCGGACTGATCGACCAGTACGGCGCCGACGCGCTGCGCTTCTTCATGTCGGCGATGGAAAGCCAGGGCCGCGACATCAAGATGGATGACGCCCGCCTCGCGGGCTATCGCAACTTCGCGACGAAGCTGTGGAACGCCGCGCGTTTCTGCGAAGCCAATGGCATTTCGGCCTCGACCAGCTTCGAAGCGCCGCCCGCGACGCGCCCGGTCAACCGCTGGATCATCGGCGAGGTCGCCGACACCGTCGCCGCGATGGAAAGTGCCTTTGCCGCCTACCGCTTCGACGAAGCCGCGAACGCGATCTACAGCTTTGCGTGGGACCGCTTCTGCGACTGGTATCTTGAACTGATCAAAGGCGCGATCGACGACGAAACCAAGGCCGTTGCCGGCTGGGTGCTCGACCAGATCCTCGTCATGCTCCACCCCTTCATGCCCTTCATCACCGAAGAGCTGTGGACGGGGCTCGGCGACCGCGCCGACTATCCGCTGATCACCGCCAAATGGCCCGCGCCCGCAGCAGCGCGCGATGTGGATGCCAGCGCCGACATCGACTGGCTCATCAAGCTCGTCAGCGAGCTGCGCACCGCGAAGGCGGAACTCGGCCTGCCCCCGGGCGCGCGCCTCACCGCGCATTTCCCCGCGTCGCTGAAGCCCCGCACCGACAAGCTCGCCACACAGCTCGACCGCCTTGCGCGTCTTGAGAGCGTCAGCTTCGATCCCGCCCCCGCGGGCGCCTCGGCGCAGCTCGTCGTCGAGGGCGAGACGGTCACCGTGCCCTTGGAAGGCGTGATCGACATCGCCGCCGAACGCGACCGCCTGACCAAGGCGCTCGCCGCCGCGACGAAGGAACGCGACGGCCTCGCCGGCCGCCTGAACAATCCCTCCTTCGTCGAACGCGCCAAGCCCGAAGCGGTCGAAAAGGCGCGCGCCGACCATGCGGCGAAGGAGGCAGAAGCCGACCGCCTGACCGCCGCACTGGCCCGCCTGGGGTGACGGACGGCGAAAGCCCCGTCACGCCGACGCCCGTCGCGGCGGCCGCCGACCCCGCCGCGAGCCCCGTCCCGCCGCGCCAGACCGCGCGCGGCGGCGGGCGGATGGACCTCACCCAGGGTCCGATCACCAAAACGCTGATCCTCTTCGCGCTGCCGACGCTCGCGTCGAACATCCTCCAGACGCTCTCGGGCTCGGTGAACGCGATCTGGGTCGGGCAATTCCTCGGCGAAGGCGCGCTTGCCGCGACCGCCAACGCGAACATCATCATGTTCCTGATGTTCGGCGCCTTCTTCGGCTTCGGTATGGCGGCGACGGTGCTGATCGGCCAGTCGATGGGGCGCGGCGATATCGACGCCGCGCGCCGCGCGACCGGCGGCGTGATCGGCCTCGCGCTGATCTTCTCGGTCGTCATCGCGGTCGTGGGCTGGTTCGCGTCGGACCGCATCCTCGGCTGGCTCGAAACCCCGCCCGAAGCCTTCGCGCTCGCGCATGATTATCTGCGCGTCACCTTCCTCGCGGTGCCCGCCTCGATGTTGTCGGTCACGCTGATGATGGCCTCGCGCGGCGCGGGCGATGCGATGACGCCCTTGCGCTTCATGATCCTCGCGGTGGTGCTCGACATCGTCTTCAACCCGGTGCTGATCCTCGGCCTCGGCCCCTTCCCGCGCCTCGGCATCGCGGGCAGCGCGCTCGCCACCGCCGCCGCCGGCACGATCAGCCTCGCGGGCATGATCGGCTGGTTCTATGCGAAGAACCATGTCCTCCGCCTGCGCGGCCGCGAACTATCCTATCTCTACCCCAAATGGTCGGAGCTGCGTTTCATCATCGGCCGCGGCCTGCCGATGGGCGCGCAGATGCTCGTCATCTCGGGCGCCGGGCTCGTCATGGTCGGCCTCGTCAACCGCGAGGGGCTCGTCACCGCCGCCGCCTATGGCGCGACGCTCCAGCTCTGGAACTATATCCAGATGCCCGCGCTCGCGGTCGGTGCGGCGGTCAGCTCGATGGCGGCGCAGAATATCGGCGCGAACCGCTGGGACCGCGTCGCGTCGGTGACGAACAGCGGGATCATGATCAACCTCGCGATGACGGGGGTGCTCATCGTCCTCCTCCTGATCTTCGACCGCGCCGCGCTCGCACTCTTCCTCGGCAGCGAGAGTGCGGCGATCGACGTCGCGCGCAATATCCAGCTGATCGCGACCTGGACCTTCCTGCCCTTCGGCACGACGATCGTGCTGATCAGCACGCTGCGCGCCAACGGCTCGGTCGTGCCGCCGCTCGTCATCCTCTTCCTCTCGATGTTCCCGATCCGCCTCGGCATCTATTATTTCGGTTATCCGACGGTGGGCAGCGACATCCTCTGGTGGAGCTTTCCCTTGTCGTCGCTCGCCTCGCTCGCGATGGCGTGGGCGATCTACCGGCGCGGCAACTGGCGCCGCTCGCTGCCGCAACCCGCCGGCTGACCGGCGGCCGCTTTCGACCAAGGCCCACACCGCTTCGACTGGCGGCCCGGCGCCCGCTAGCCATCGACCGGCTTTTGCCGCTAAAGCAACGTCAATGAATGTGACAAACCGCAAAGACGCGCTGCGCGACCAGCGCGCAAAAATGCTGGCGGCGGCGCCCGACTGGCGCGCCTCCGACGCCCGCGTCAACCCGCGTGTCGCGATCGGGTCGATCATCGCGATGTGGGTGATCTATTTCCTGATCACGACGGGGCTCGCCCTGCTCACCGGCGCGCCCGAACAATGGTCCTATGCCGGCCGCCGCGCGATCGTCGTCATCGCGGGCATATTATGCACCTTCGTCCTCTATCAGCTGCTCCAGCGCGCCCAGCCGCAAAGCTTCGGCGCGCGCCTCGCCGCCGCAATGGGCGCCGCGGTCCCGCTCGTCGTCGTCTATGCGACGATCAACCTGTTCGTCTTCTTCTACTGGTTTCCCGCGCCCGATACCGCCAAGATCATCGAGGAAGTGCAGTCGAAATTTCCTGTCGCGTGGGAAATGATGCTGATCCTCGACAGTTCGATCCGCTGGTATTTCTTCTTCGCGGTATGGGCCGCGCTTTATGTCGCCTTCGGTTATGCCAATGAAATGCGCGCGGTCGAACGGCGCGCCAATCATTTCCGGATGGAAGCGCAAACCGCACAGCTCCGCGCGCTCCACTATCAGGTCAACCCGCATTTCCTGTTCAACACGCTCAACTCGCTATCGACCTTGGTCCTCAAGGGGTCGAAGAGCGAGGCCGAGACGATGATCATGAACCTCTCCTCCTTCCTCCGCTCAAGCCTGGCGGTCGATCCCGAACAGCTCGTCAGCCTCGACGAGGAAATCGCGCTCCAGCGTCTCTATCTCGATATCGAACAGACGCGCTTCCCCGACCGGCTCCAGGTCGAAGTGACGATGCCCGACGAGCTGAAGAACGCCTGCGTCCCGGTGCTGATCCTGCAACCGATCATCGAAAATGCGATCAAATATGGCGTCGCACCCAGCAAGGGGAAAATCGCGATCCGCCTCTCCGCCAGCGCCGAATATGGGCTGCTTATCCTGCGCATCGAAAACGACATCGACCCCAGAGCACCCGTTCCGAACTCGGGCACCGGCCTCGGCCTCGGCAATGTCCGCGAACGGCTGCTCACGCGCTATGGCCCCACGGCGGGCTGCGAATGGGGTCCGTCGGACGGCGGCGGCTTCGTCGTTTCACTCTGGTTGCCGTTGGCACGGGAGGCATGCTGAAATGATCCAGACACTTCGCACCCTGATCGTCGACGATGAACCGCTCGCGATCGAGCGGCTCCAGATATTGACCGGGCAGCAGGACGGCGTCTCGCTCGTCGGCACCGCGAGCGACGGCGCCTCGGCGCTGCGCATGGTCGACGCGCTCGCGCCCGACCTCGTCCTCTGCGATATCGCGATGCCCGATCTCAACGGGCTGGAGGTCGCCGCGGCGATCGAGCGAATGGACAATCCGCCCGCGGTCGTCTTCGTCACCGCCTTTGATCGCTATGCCGTCGCGGCGTTCGATGTCGCCGCGGTCGACTATCTGCTCAAGCCCGTATCGCCCGATCGGCTCGCGCGCGCGCTGTCGCGCGTCCGCGAATGGCGCGCGACCGAGCGCACGCCCGCGCAAAAGAGCAAGTGGATCAACGAATTCTGGGTCCAGAACCGCGGCGAGATGCTGCGGATCGACGCGGGCCAGGTCGATCTGATCGAGGCCGAGCGCGACTATATGCGCTTGCACGTCGGCGGTCGCAGCTGGCTGATCCACCAGACGATCAAGTCGCTGGAAGCGCGCATGAATCCCGACCAGTTCATGCGCATCCACCGGTCGAAGATGATCCGCCGCGAAGGCATCGTCGGATTGAAACATCATGGCGACGGCGCGTGGAGCGTCGACTTGGGCGAAGGCGGCGTTCACCGCATCGGCCGCACCTATTTGCACGACGTCAAGGCGATCATGCACGCCTGACGAAAAGGCGGCCATGCCGCGAGTTCGCCGGAAAACGTCAGTTTTAGGGTGGTGAGCTGTCGTTTAGAGAATGCGTCGCCCCCGCGAAGGCGGGGGCCGTCAGCGGCCTTATTCAGCGGCGTTGCGTAAACCGACAGCGGCCCCCGCCTTCGCGGGGGCGACGGCTGCTACCGGTCGTCTCCAGCCATCACCTCCTTCCGCTCGTGTCGAGCGAAGTCGAGACACCCATCGACGCAGCGCCCAGCCCGAGGGGCATCTCGACTTCGCTCGATGCGAACGGATTCAGTATGCCCAGCACCCGATACCGGCAAAAAAAGACGGCCATGCCGCCGGGGCATGACCGCCTCTTGGGACAACATACGGCCGTTAAGGGTTAGGGAGCGGCGACGACCACCGCCCCCTGCTCGGCCAACCGCGTACCGCCGCCATTGAACAGGGCGGCAAGCTTCGTTTCGGCATCGCGCGTCGCGTGCGCCTTGCACTCGCGTTCGGCGACGCGTTCGCGCAGCGTCACGCGGCCGGGCAATCCGCAAACCTTCTGAACGGCCATCTTGACGCGGGTCGTCAACCGTTCGCGGCCGCGTTCGCTCGACAGGTTGAGATCGTCATACGACACGGTCACGCTCCGCGTCTCGTCTTGCGCGAAAGCGGGGACAGCGAGGCCGGCCGTCGCCAGCGGCACTGCCAGCAGCATCAGGGAAAAATTCGCCATGGGGGAGTCCTCTCTACAAGGGATGCGGGATACCGGATCGCGGACCGGGGAGACCGTCTTCCGATATCCCGCAACACCGCTGATACCCCCTGGACGTCACGGGATTCATCTTTGGATCGATCGGGGCGAACGGCCGCTCGATTTACGGACGAAGTGCATCCATTCGTCGACGAATGGCCGGCGGCGGGGCAATATCATGGCGCCGGACTTGCATTGAGCGCACGCTTGGGGCCAAATCTGCCCGTGGCGAGGAAATTATCTTTCGCGGCGAGTCGGCGCGGCGGTGAACTGCTGGTCCGCTTGCTGCTGTTCGCGCTAGCCGGAGCGCTCGCCGGGGTGCTGCTTGGGGAAGAGAGCGCCGAACCGCTTGCCGCGGCGCGTGTCGGCGATAATCCCGCCTCCTATGCGCAGTATAGCGCCAATCCCGACGCGCGCGTACCGCAGGGTGAAACCGCCGCGCCTTGCTTCGCCTGCCCCGATAGCTATGGCGTCGCGGCCCGGCTTCGCGCGGAACGGGAGTCGAGGATGGCGGACGCCTTTCGCGAACTCGTCGACTTCGACGCGCCGCTGCCGGGCGAACCCGCCCCCGAACCCAACGACGACGGCTACCAATATGGCGGCCGCTTTCCCGACCCGGCGCCGGAAATCGAGACGCCGAACGTCGAGACGGAATCAAGCCCCTCCCCTTCGGGGGAGGGGCTTATATACTAACCGAAGCTCGCCCTTACTGCGGCGGCACGGGCGCCGGCGGCGCGCAGCGCGTCGTATCGCCCGCCTTGCACGCCGCGACATCGGCCTCCCATTGGATCCGTTCCTCGGCCGACATGGCGGCGACGCGCGCCTTTTCGGCCTCATAGGCGGCCGTTTCGTCGGCATAAACCTGCTGGTCGTGCGCCACCTGCTGCTGCTGCGCCGACACTTCCTGCGCATAGATCGTGTTGTCGGAACGCGCGCGCGCGGCCTGTTCGGCGTTGAGCCGCGCCGTATTCGCGCGCTCCTCCGGCGTCGTGCCGTCGGGCGCCTTCTCTTCGGCGGCGGGCGCGGGCGTCGCCGCGGCTTCGGTAGCGGGGGCCGTCTCGGGCGTCTGCCAGGCCATCGCCTGGCCCGACGAAAGCAGCGCCAAAACGGCGGTTGCCGTCCAAATCTTCCTGGTCATCGAAGTCACTCCTTCAAATCATTCCTGTCCGCCGTCGAACGCTTGGTCCGGTGGACCGTTCCCGCCGATTTGACCTCGGGCGGGGCAGTCGTCATGCTGGGGTTCACCCTGTCCGATCGGCCGACCCTTTGCCAGCACCCCCGAAACACGCCCTCCCGAAACATCCGCTCAACCGTCCGGTGTTTTTCACGCCGCTCGCGGTGCTGCTCGCCGCCGTCATCCTCAGCCTGTGGCAAGGCGCCGCCGTCGTCGCGGCCGAAACGGCGATCAACGACTGGATCCTTCGCAACTTCTCCCCGCTTTTCGCCTGGGCGGGGATCGGCTTTCTCGCGCTGCTCGCCGCCATCGCGCTCTCGCCGCTCGGCGGACGGGTCATCGGCGGGCCGGGCGCGACGCCCATTCTCTCGCGCTGGCGCTGGTTCGCGGTGACGCTCTGCACGACGATCGCGACCGGTATCCTCTTCTGGGGCGCGGCCGAGCCCTTGTTCCACCTCAACGATCCGCCCGCGATGCTGGGATTGGAGCCCGGCAGCGACGCCGCCGCGACCTTCGCGATGTCGACGATGTTCCTCCACTGGACGCTGACGCCCTACGCCATCTACACCGTCGCCGGGCTCGCCTTCGCGCTCGTCTATTACAACCGCCGCGAACCGTTCAGCCTGTCGTCGCTCTTCGTCCCGCTGCTCGGCCAGCGCGCGCACGGCGCGGCGGGCGTCGCGATCGACATCCTGTGCCTCTTCGCCCTCGTCGCCGGCATGGCTGCCTCGCTCGGCGCCGGCGTTCTCGCGCTCGCTGGCGGCATCGAAGGGCTCGGCGGTTTCGCTGGCGGCGCACCGCTCCGCTGGGCGATCGCGGGCGCGATCGTCGCGACCTTCGTCATGTCGGCCGCGCTCGGCCTCCGGCGCGGCATCACGCGCCTCTCGCTCTTCAATATCTGGCTGTTCTTTGCGATCCTGTTGTTCGTGCTGATCGCGGGGCCGACAGGCAAGCTCGCCGGCCTCGGTATCGCAGGCGCGGCCGACCACGCCGCGACATTCCTGCCGCGCAGCCTTGGCGCCGACGTCGATCCCGAATGGCACCGGCAATGGACGATCTTCAACTGGGGAAACTGGTTCGCCTGGGCACCGGTCACCGCACTTTTCCTTGGCCGCCTCGCGGTCGGCTACACCGTCCGCGCCTTCATCCTGTTCAACCTGCTGCTCCCGTCGCTGTTCGGCGCGGTGTGGATGACGATCATCGCCGGCACGACCATCGCCCTCGACCAGCAATCGGGCGGCAACCTTTACGCCGTGCTGACCAGCGTCGGCCCCGATCCGCTCCTCTATCGGCTGTTCGACCAGCTCGGCGGCGGCCTGCCGATTCTCACCTTGCTGATCGGCGCGATTTTCATCTCCTATGTCACCGCGGCGGACAGCAATGTCTCGGCGATGAGCGCGCTCTCGACGCACGGCATTTCCCCCGAAACGCCGGAGGCGCCGCTGACGGTCAAGATCGTGTGGGGCGTGACCGTCGGGCTGGTCGGAACCGTCCTCGTCGCTGCCGGCGGCATCGACGGCATCCGCATGATGTCGGTGCTCGGCGGATTCCCTGCGCTGTTCATCATTCTGGGCGCCGCGCTCTCGTTGCTCGCGATGGCGGTACGGGGACGGCACGAGGCCGCCCCCGCCCGGTCCTGAGAAAGGGGTCCCAGGACCTACCAGATTTTCGTGCGCTCTTCGGGCTTCAGATAATATTTGGCGCCCGCGTCGACGCCAAAAGCCTTGTACCACGCATCGACGTTGCGCACGGGACCGATGATGCGCCAGCGCGCGGGGCTGTGCGGGTCGCTCGCCACCTGCTGCTTGATCGCGTCGTCGCGCGCCTTGTCGCGCCACGCCTGCGCAAAGGCGAGGAAGAAGCGCTGATCGCCGGTCAGGCCGTCGATTACTGGTGCTTCCTTGCCGCCAAGCGACCGATGATAGGCATCGTAAGCGACCTCAAGCCCCGCCAGATCGGCGATATTCTCACCCATCGTCAGGTCGGGATTGATGAAAGCACCAGGCGCCGCCTCATAGGTCGCATATTGCGCGCCGAACGCCTTCGCCTGGGCATCGAAGCGCGCCGCATCCTCGGCGGTCCACCAGTCGCGCACCGCGCCCTCGGCGTCGATCTTGCGGCCCTGATCGTCGAACCCATGGGTGATCTCATGGCCGATCACCGCGCCGATCGCACCGTAGTTGACCGCATCGTCAACACTCTCGCTGAAATAGGGTGCCTGCAGGATGCCGGCCGGAAACACGATCTTGTTCTCCAGCCCGCCATTATAGGCGTTCACCGTCTGCGGGTTCATCGCCCATTTCTTGCGATCGACCGGCTTGTTCAGGTCCGACAGGGCATAGGCATATTCAAAGGCCGAGCTGCGCTTCACATTGCCGTAAAGGTCGGCGGGGTCGATCTTCAGCCCCGAATAGTCGCGCCATTTGTCGGGATAGCCGACCATGACGTCCATCTTAGCGAGCTTCGCCAGCGCCGCATCCTTCGTGGCGGGCGCCATCCAGCTGTTGGCCCGGATGCGGTCGCCCATCGCGAGCTTCAGATTGGCGACGAGCGCCTCCATCTTGGCCTTGGCGCTCGCGGGGAAATATTGCGCCGAATAGGTTTCGCCGACCAGCTCGCCGAGACTGCCGTCGACCAGCGTCAGCCCGCGTTTCCAGCGCGGGCGCAACTCGCCTACGCCGCTCAGCGCTTTCGTATATTCGAAGCGGCTGTCGACGAACGCCTTGTCGAGATAGGGCGCCGCATTGTCGGCGACATGGAACTGCTGCCACAGCTTGATCGTGTCGAGCGGGGTCTTGGCATAGAGCGCGGCGATGTCGCGTATCGCGGTCTTCTCGTTGACGATGATCCGCTTTTGCGGCGCGATGCCGGCGCCCTCGAACCACGCCTTCCAGTCGAGCCCCGGCGCATAGGCGGCCAGCTCGTCCGACGACATCGGGTTGTTGATCTTGCCGATGTCGCGGCGATCGGCGATCGCCCAGCTGACCTTGGCGATCTCGGTCTCGAACGCCAGGATCGCATCGGCCGCCCTTTCGGGGTCGGCATTGCCCGCCATCTTCATCGTCCGCGCGATATAGGCGCGATAGGCGTCGCGCTGCGGCTTGAAGCTGTCATTAAGATAATAGTCGCGTTCGGGCAGGCCAATCCCCGCCTGACCCAGCCACAATACATTGACCGTCGGGTCGGCGGTGTCCGCGTAAGGCCCGCCGCTGACGATCGTCGACCCGAACGTCCCCTGCGTGCCGCCCATGAAGCGCGCCATCGCGCTCTTGTCCTTGATCGCGGACACCGCGGCGATATCCGCCATCAGCGGCTTCGTGCCCAGCGCCTCGACCCGCGCCTCGTCCATGAAGCTCTGATAGAGGCCCCCGACCTGACCCGTCGCGGGCGCGCTCGTCACGAGCTGGCGAAGCTGGCGCTGGGTCAGATTATAGACGTCATAATCGACCCCCGCCGAGGCCTGGTCGGCCGGAATCTCGGTGCGAGCAAACCAGCCGCCATTGGCATATTTGTCGAAATCGTCACCCGGCTTCACCGAAGTGTCGCGCGCGCCCAAATCGACACCCCATTTTCCGAAGGTCAGAGCCGTCAGCGCACCGTCCGCCGGGGCATCGCCCCCGCCCGCATCCGCCGCCGCCTTGAGCATATCCCGCGCATCGACGTCATTCGCCATCGCGGGCGTCGCGATCAGCGCCACCGCAATCGCCAGTCCAGCGACGCTCGAACAAAAATTCTTCATATCCCCAGTCTCCCGTTCCCCGGCGCCGCGCGTGGACGCGGCGCGCATGACCATTCTTGTCCGCCCGCCGCGCCGGAGGGTCAAGCGAGCGACCCGACGCTGGTCGAAGCCTTTGTGGGGTTGGTGGAAACGACCGCATTGCGGCCTTGCGTCGGGCCTCCTATCTATGCGGCGAACGGGTGCAAACCGCTCTTGCGCCAACAGAACAAATCTGGAACAAACCCCTCCCATGAGTCTCACCCATATTTCGGTTCGCGGCGCGCGCGAGCACAACCTCAAGGGCGTCAACGTCGACCTGCCGCGCGACGCGCTGATCGTCATCACCGGCCTGTCGGGGAGCGGCAAATCGTCGCTCGCCTTCGACACCATCTATGCCGAAGGGCAAAGGCGCTATGTCGAGAGCCTCTCGGCCTATGCGCGCCAGTTCCTCGAGATGATGCAGAAGCCCGATGTCGAGCATATCGACGGGCTTTCGCCGGCGATCAGCATTGAGCAGAAGACGACGAGCCGGAACCCGCGCTCGACCGTCGCGACCGTCACCGAAATCTACGACTATATGCGTCTGCTCTGGGCGCGCGTCGGCATTCCCTATTCGCCCGCGACGGGCGAGCCGATTTCGGCGCAGACGGTCAGCCAGATGGTCGACCGCGTGATGGAGCTGCCCGAGGGTACGCGCGCCTATCTGCTCGCGCCCGTCGTGCGCGGCCGCAAGGGCGAGTATAAGAAGGAGCTCGCGCAGTGGCAGAAGGACGGCTTCACGCGCGTCCGCATCGACGGCGAATTTTACGAGATCGGCGACGCGCCCGCGCTCGACAAGAAATACAAGCATGACATCGAGGTGGTCGTCGACCGCGTCGCGGTGCGCGAGGGTCTTGAAACGCGGCTCGCCGACAGTTTCGAGACCGCGCTGAAGCTTGCCGAAGGTCTCGCCTATGTCGACCTCGCCGACGGTCCCGTGCCGGGCCGCGAGGAGGAAGACACCGGCGGCGCGATGAAGGGCGCGGGCATCCCGGCCAACCGCCTGATCTTCTCAGAGAAATTCGCCTGCCCCGTCTCGGGCTTCACGATCGCCGAGATCGAGCCGCGGCTGTTCAGCTTCAACGCGCCGCAGGGCGCCTGCCCCGCGTGCGACGGACTCGGCGAGCGGCAGGAGTTCGACCCCGACCTCGTCGTCCCCAATCATGCGCTCAGCCTCAAAAAGGGCGCGGTGGTGCCGTGGGCGAAATCGAACCCGCCCTCGCCCTATTATATGCAGGTTCTCGAAAGCCTGGGCAAAGCCTATGGCTTCGACCTGACGACGCCCTGGCAGGATCTGCCCGGCGAGGTGCAGTTGATCATCCTCTATGGCAGCGGCGGCAAACCCGTCGAGCTGACCTTCAAGGACGGCAAGCGCACCTACACGACGCACAAGGCGTTCGAGGGCGTCATCGGCAACCTCAACCGCCGCCTGCTCCAGACCGAAAGCGCGTGGATGCGCGAGGAGCTGAGCAAATATCAGGCGCCGCATCCGTGCGAGACATGCCACGGCGCGCGGCTGCGCCCCGAACCGCTCGCGGTGAAGATCGCGGGCGAGAATATCAGCATGTCGGCGCAGCGGTCGGTCGCCGACGCGCTCCACTGGTTCAGCACGCTCGACGAGAAGCTGAACGATACGCAGCGCCAGATCGCGAAGGCGATCCTGAAAGAGATCAACGAGCGGCTCGGCTTCCTCAACAATGTCGGGCTCGATTATCTCAACCTCAACCGCACCTCGGGCACGCTGTCGGGCGGCGAGAGCCAGCGCATCCGCCTCGCCTCGCAGATCGGTTCGGGCCTGTCGGGCGTGCTCTACGTGCTCGACGAACCGAGCATCGGCCTCCATCAGCGCGACAACGACCGGCTGCTCGCGACGCTGAAGCGGCTCCGCGACCTCGGCAACACGGTGATCGTCGTCGAGCATGACGAGGATGCGATCCGCCACGCCGACTATGTCGTCGACATGGGGCCCGGGGCGGGTGTCCATGGCGGCGAGATCGTCGCCGAGGGATCGCTCGACGAGGTGCTCGCAAACACGAAGAGCCTGACCGCGGCGTATCTGACCGGCGCGAAGAAGATCGAGGTGCCGAAGCACCGCCGCCCAGGCAATGGCTTCGATCTGGTGCTGAAGGGCGCGCGCGCGAACAACCTTCAGAATGTCACCGCGAAGATCCCGCTCGGCACCTTCACCTGCGTCACCGGCCTGTCGGGCTCGGGCAAGTCGAGCCTGATCATCGACACGCTCTATGCCAGCGCGGCGCGCGTGCTCAACGGCGCGCGGCTGGTCGCGGGGCCGCACGACAGCCTCTCCGGGCTCGAACATTGCGACAAGGTGATCGACATCGACCAGTCGCCGATCGGCCGCACCCCGCGCTCGAACCCCGCGACGTATACGGGCGCCTTCACCGTGATCCGCGACTGGTTCGCGGGGCTGCCCGAGGCGCAGGCGCGCGGGTACAAGCCGGGGCGTTTCAGCTTCAACGTCAAGGGCGGGCGGTGTGAAACCTGCACCGGCGACGGGCTGATCAAGATCGAGATGCACTTCCTGCCCGACGTCTATGTGACGTGCGAGACGTGCCACGGCAAACGCTACAATCGCGAGACGCTCGAGGTGAAGTTCAAGGGGATGAGCATCGCCGACGTGCTCGACATGACGGTCGAGGATGCGGCGGAGTTCTTCAAGGCGGTACCCGCGATCCGCGACAAGATGGCGATGCTGGTGCGCGTCGGGCTTGGCTATATCAAGGTCGGGCAGCAGGCGACGACGCTGTCGGGGGGCGAGGCGCAGCGCGTGAAGCTCGCCAAGGAACTGTCGCGCCGCTCGACCGGGCAGACGCTCTATATCCTCGACGAGCCGACCACGGGCCTGCATTTCGAGGATGTGCGCAAGCTCTTGGAAGTGCTGCAACAGCTTGTCGAGCAGGGCAACAGCGTCGTGGTGATCGAGCATAATCTCGATGTCATCAAGACCGCCGACTATATCCTCGACCTCGGCCCCGAAGGCGGGGTCAAGGGCGGCGAGATCGTCGCGGCGGGGACGCCCGAGCAGGTGGTGAAGGAAAAGCGCAGCTTCACCGGGCAGTATCTGGCGCCGCTGCTGGAGAAATAGCGCAGCGCAGGTTACAGACGGCGCACGACAGCGGGAGTTTCATGCGATGCCCCTCGATCCTGTGCTTCTTGCCCTTCCCATCCTCGCGGCGCTGGCCGCAGCGGAGCCCCCGCCCCCCGCCGCACCGGCTTCGCCCGAAGCGGCGCTGGAGGCCTATGTCGGCGGGCTGCGTAGCGGGCGCGTCGAGATGCTGGAGACGCTGTTCCTGCCCGAGGGGCAATTTTGCACGCTGGCGCGCGACGATGCGGCGCCGATCGGGTGCCGGCGCTTCGCCGAAGTGCTCGGCGACTGGGCCGCGCGGCCCGATCCGGCGGCGACGGGGCGCATCCTCGACCGCCGCGACGCGACGCCGTCGATGAGCGCGGTCACCTATGAACTGCATTTCGGCGGCGATCTTTATATCGACCAGTTGCTGCTCTATCGCACCGATGCCGGGTGGCGCGTCGTCGCCAAGACCACCGCGGTCCAGTGATCCCCGCCGGAGCTGGCGCCACACCGCCTACGGCGGGTGGATCGCGATCGACTATTCGCCGGGTCGGCCCCGTCGCGCGATGGCGCGCCCACGCAATATCATTCCGAAGTTGTCAAACTTGTCATTCCCCTCCGGTATAATGATACCCGCGACGCGGAAGTTGACGAAGTTGACACCCTTTGGCGTGCGCGTGCGAGGGACGCTTGCACGGCGCGTGCGGTTGCCGACGATGCGAAAGAGCAACGGGCACGCTGGCACGGCGCGATAATGTAGGACAGCGTTTTTTTTCTCTCCGTCACCCCGGACTTGATCCGGGGTGACGACGAAGGGGGACAGGATAACAGGCGCGAGCGGCCCGCCCCTACCCCATCAGCGTCGCGGTGATATCCTCGGCGGCATAGATGCGGATCGCGGGCGGCGCGGGCGACAACGCGCGCATCCCGGCGACGAAGGCGCGCGAGGCGGGCAGCGCAAAATGCGCGCGGACCGCGTCGACGCTCTCCCACTCCTCGACGAACATCAGCCGGTCGGGGTTTTCGACATCGACATGGCAATTATGCGCCAGACATCCCGGTTCGGACCGCGACCGGGCGCTATGCCCGGCGCCAAGCGCGATCATGCGCTCGCGATGCTCGGGGGTGAGGATGACGTGGCCGGTGATGAGGATCATGGAGGACAAGTTTCATGCCCCTTTGCTATAAATCGACCGCATATTCGTTCTCGTCGCGAACATCCCTCAAAAGATTTACGAGAGCCGCAGAATATTTTCTCGACACTGAGCTATCTTTTTTTCCTACCTTGACAGCACAATGATACTTGTTGTCAGTTAACTTAATATCAATGCCCTTTTCATTCTTAATTTTAGCCAAAAGCTGATTTGCCTTATTCCAACCTTTGTATCCGAGCTGCTCACCTACCGCCGACAGAAGATAAGGATGAGATTTGTTTATATCATCCGCCTTTGTTATGCCTAACATTGCGGGCAATGCGTCATCTGAATTTGCCACCGCTTCCAATGTTTGATAGTTAACTTCAATATTTCCGCTGGGTATATCTGATCTAGTAAGCTTCATTACTCGAGCCGCGAGCGCTCTCACAAGAGCGGGATTCACCTGCTTAAGCTCGTGCCTAGCCGTCAGCGCTTGAAAAACCTCAAGTAGAGACGGCACATTTAGGACACGTATTCGATACTGCTGCCCATCGACAGGGATCGCGAACTCGGATTGGCTCGCGACCGCCCCCTCCTCGCTGAGATATACAACTTGGATCACATTACTAATCAGGCCCGTTTCGTCAGCAACAATCTTCCCGATGTCCTGCAAAACTGTCTGAACATTTGGGTCGCCTAACCCATACCCGAAAACAAACACAGGATGTTCGGCAAAATATGTTAGAAGCTTCGCTGCAAAATACTTACTTTCCTCTGCCCATGTCGCGTAGTCGCTTTCTACCAATATCATTGATTCCGGGTGAACAACGTCTCCGTGTATATGATACACCTCTCCATAAGCATTCAGATTATATCTAAGTACACTCTTACCGACGATGCCTTCGTAACCCTCGAAAATACTCTCAAGCATGAGATCATAATTTGTAGTTATGAGCGCGTGTGGTCGGATCGCCGCTAATGCGGCAATCTCATCTTTGTGCTCTCCATCTGTCCCGGTGATATTGTTCGGCGTAATCGAAACAAGATGCGAAGCAAGCATGTGCTTCATAAAAACCGACTTATCTTGGGACGCGAACAGAGATTCGTCAAAGTTGGCTTTGCCAGCACCCCATGCCCATTCAAAGGCCAGTTCGCTGATTGCCGTACCAATTCTAACTTTATCTCCAGTAAACTTCTGAGACAGATACTCGTAGGTGATTTCATGATTGGGAATCATCTGAAGGATAATTCGGAGCGCCCCTTCCCAATCAGGCGCAGCGATATACCTACGAGTAAGCCCTGCACCCACGAAAAGGACTGGCTGACAGTCAAAGTTTTCTAGAAGTGACCCAATAACCTCAACGGTCAACCCTTTTGGTTCGTCTGCATCATCTGTCATTTCAACTCTTTCAACGAAATCAACGGGAAACCGATACCCCAACCCACCAAAAAGAAAAATAGGGGAACGACTAGTCGTACTCTTCACGAAGGGTATCCCACTCATGCAGCAGGGCGGCGTAGCGTGTAACGAAAACTTGCGCTTCGTTGCCAACAAGCGGCGTGCGATCGAGTGAAAAGGTGGCGCCCCTTATGACGTCCAGCATCCTAAGCTCGGTTGGATCAATGGCAGGAAACGCTTGATGCAGAAGCCAAAGGCCTAAGCGAGCACTCTCGTCCACGATGGCCGGAACTGGAAACCAGTAAGGATACACGAAATGATCGGTATCTCGGGCATCTCGCACACATAGAATATTTGCTAGCTTCACCGTGGCGCCTAAGTTGGGAAACCCATACGAGGACTTTATAGGTTCCGCTGGCCGGAATGGTTCGTTGGTCCAACGCCGCCTGTCATTCCACCACAGCAAAAAGCCATCGCGAAGTTGGGGGTAAAGATTAGATCGACCTGAATTCGCAGCGATCCGGCCGCGCGTAGCGTCGTTCAGATCAGCATCGAAAAAAACGTGTCGCTTCGCGTCTGACCAAAAGGGGCTGTAAAAATCTCCACCTGCCCCGTCCCCACCTCGCTCGCGCGCGAGTTCCTCGCGAATATCCGAACGTAGCGCCGAAACACGGCGGTTGAGAGGAAGGTACATTATTTTTAGTAACTTACGCAGATGAATGTTTCTAAGTGACATTTCCGCCCCCTAACAAAATCTACTCTCACCTGTTGTATGTAGTGGATTCATCTTTGACATTTAAGACTCGGATAAGGAATCTCGCTTTTAGCCTCCAAAACTTGATTCAGAGAAGAGCAGACTAGAGCAATCGGGACCGCCACCGGCACAAGTCCCCATGACACTTCCATGACACCACCTGTCACAAACACGTCACACAAAACCCCCATTGGCGGCTCAGCGAGTCGCCGCGGGGGTGGCGGCTTGGTTTGGTAACGACCCCCGACAGGATACCTCGATGTTCCAGAAATTCGGTCTTATCGCTGGTGCGGCGACGTGCGCGCTGGCGCTTTCCGCGTGCCAGGATCAGGCGTCTTCGGGCGGCGGCGCGCGCGATTATATCAGCGCGGTCGGCTCCTCCACAGTCTATCCCTTTGCCACCGCGGTCGGCGAGAAGTTCGCCGAGGCGACGGGCAACAAGACGCCGAAGATCGACAGCACGGGCACCGGCGGCGGCTTCGAGCGCTTCTGCGCCGGCGTCGGCGGCGACACGCCCGACATCGCGAACGCTTCGCGCCGCATCAAGAAAAAGGAATATGACAGCTGCGTCGCGAATGGCGTCAAGGACATCGTCGAAATCCAGATCGGCATCGACGGCATTGCGCTGGGCGAAGCATCGCGCGGCCCCGGCTTCAAGCTGACCGAGGAAGATGTCTACAAGGCGCTCGCGGCGAACCCCTATGGCAAGCCCAACACCGCGAAGACGTGGAAGGACGTGAACCCCGCGCTGCCCGCGGTCGCGATCTCGGTATTCGGCCCGCCGTCGACGAGCGGCACTTACGACGCGTTCAAGGAGCTGATCCTCGGCAAGGGCTGCGACGCCAATGCGGAGATGAAGGCGCTGAAGGACAGCGACAAGGACAAGCATGAGGCGGTGTGCACGACGCTGCGCGGTTCGCCCTATTATGTCGAGCAGGGCGAGAATGATAACCTCATCATCTCGAAGCTCGACAAGAACCCGACGAGCCTCGGCATCTTCGGCTTCAGCTATCTCGACGCCAACAAGGACAAGATCAAGGCGGTACCGGTGCAGGGCGTCGCGCCGACTTACGCGGCGATCGCCGACGGCAGCTATCCCGGTTCGCGCCCGCTCTATATCTATGTGAAGAAGGCGCATGTCGGCGTCGTCCCCGGGCTCGCCGAATATGTCGCCGAGTTCCTTAAGGGCGCGGCCGACGGCGGGTATCTGAACGCCAAGGGGCTGATCGTGTCGCCGAAAGCGGTCGCGGACAGTGCGGCGGCGAACGGCAAGAATATGACCGCGCTGGATGGTGCGGAGCTGAAGTAAGCAATTAAAGGCTCTCCCTTCTCCGTTCGTGTCGAGCGAAGTCGAGACACCCCCTCGTGAGTGAATGCCTTCACGGCATCTCGACTTCGCTCGATGCGAACGGAAATTTTTGGACTGAGAAGTGACCTTCAACGCCGCCGCCCTTTTGCTTTTGATCGCAGGCCTCGCGCTGATCGGCTGGCTGGCCGGCCGCGCGCGGTCGAACCTGCTTGCCGGGCGCGCCGGGGCGAAGCTCCATTCGCGCCCGCAATATCATGGCTGGTATGTCGCGCTGTGGCTGTTCGCGCCCGCCGCGATCTTCCTCGCCGTCTGGTCGTCGGTGTCGCCGGCGCTGATCACCAATCAGGTGCTGACGACCGAAGCGGCCGAGAGCCTGCCCGAATTCGGGTTCGAGCGCGGCGCGATATTGTCCGATGCGCGGAGCGTCGCGCAGGGTAAGCAGGCCGAGGTGCGGCTGCCCGCCGCGGCGCCGCTGGTGAAGCCTTACGCCGACGCGAGCCACAAATATGCGTGGATCGGCATCGCGGCGATGCTCGCGCTGGCGCTGGCGGGCGGGCTCTATGCCTTCACGCGCATCCGTCCCGATTTCCGGGCGCGGAGCCGCGTCGAGAAGATCGTGATGATGCTGTTGCTGCTCGCGTCGCTCGTCGCGATCCTCACGACCTTCGGCATCGTGCTGTCGCTGCTCTTTGAATCGATCCGCTTCTTCCGCCTCGTCTCGCCCGTCGAACTCCTCTTCGGCACGACCTGGGCGCCGACGAGCGGCGCGCCGCAGCCCGACACCTTCGGCGGCATCCCGCTGTTCTGGGGCACGGTGCTGATCGGCGCGATCATTGCGATGATCGTCGCGATCCCGATCGGGATGATGACCGCGGTCTACCTCACCCAATATGCCGCGCCGGCGGTGCGCAAATGGGTGAAGCCCCTGCTCGAAATCCTCGCGGGCGTGCCGACGGTCGTTTACGGCTATTTCGCCGCGCTGACGGTGGCGCCGGCGCTGCGCGAATTCGCGGTGATGCTCGGCATTCCGAACGCCTCGACCGAAAGCGCGCTTGCAGCGGGTATCGTGATGGGCGTGATGATCATCCCCTTCGTCTCCTCGATGGCCGACGACAGCATCAACGCGGTGCCGCAGGCGATGCGCGACGGGTCGCTGGCACTCGGCGCGACGCCGAACGAGACGATCCGCCAGGTGCTGATCCCCGCCGCGCTGCCGGGCGTGATGGGCGGCATCTTACTCGCGGTCAGCCGCGCGATCGGCGAGACGATGATCGTCGTGATGGCGGCGGGGCTCTCCGCCAACATGACCGCCAACCCCTTTGCCAGCGTCACCACGGTGACCGCGCAGATCGTGAAATTGCTCACCGGCGATCAGGAGTTCGACAGCGCCAAGACGCTGGCGGCCTTCGCGCTCGGCCTCGTCCTTTTCCTCGTCACGCTGCTGCTCAACATCGTCGCGCTGCGCATCGTCAAGAAATATCGGGAAGCATATGAATAGGGAAACTTCCCCCACCGACTGGAAGGGCGCGATGATGCAGAAACGCATCGCGGGCCGCTATGCCGCCGAGCGTCGCTTCAAGCTGATGGGGCTGGGCGCGGTGCTGCTGTCGGGCGCGTTCCTCGCCTTCCTGCTCTTCGTGATGGTCGGCAACGGCGCGCGCGGCTTCACCTATACGCATGTCGCGGTGCCGGTTGACTTCAAGGCGATGCCGCTGACGATCGACAAGGGCCGGCTGTCCGACGACGACGCCGATCAGGTGATCGCGAATGCGGGCCTCGCCGACATCGTCGCCTTTGCCGCCGACGAGGCGCTCGGCGATGGCGGGTCGGCGCTGATCAGCGAGAATGCGTGGAAGGAAGTGCGCAGCGCGATCAAGGCCGATCCCGACCTGCTCGACGGCGAGACGCTATTCGAGCTGCCCGCATCGTCCGAAGTCGACATCGCCGCCAAGGAAGGCGCCAGGGGCGAGCTCGGCGCGCGGGTCGATGCGCTGGAGAAGAACGGCAAGCTGTCGACCGGCATCCACTGGGCCTTCTTCAAGAACGCCGACGCGACCGATCCCGCGGTCGCGGGCATCTGGGGGGCGCTCAAGGGATCGGTGCTGACGATCTTCATCGCCTTTCTGATCGCTTTTCCGACCGGGGTGCTCGCGGCGCTTTATCTGGAAGAATATGCGCCGAAGAACCGCTGGACCGACCTGATCGAAGTGTCGATCAACAACCTCGCCGCGGTGCCCTCGATCATCTTCGGCCTGCTCGCGCTCGCGGTGTTCATCAACTGGTTTGGATTGTGTCAGGCGAGCCCGCTCGTCGGTGGGCTGACGCTGGCGCTGATGACGATGCCGGTGATCGTGATCGCCAGCCGCAACGCGATCAAATCGGTGCCGCCGTCGATCCGCGACGCGGCATTGGGTGTCGGCGCGAGCCCGGTGCAGGTGGTGTTCCACCATGTCCTGCCCCTCGCCCTCCCCGGCATCCTTACCGGCACGATCATCGGCATGGCGCGCGCGCTGGGCGAGACCGCACCGCTGCTGCTCGTTGGCATGCGCGCCTTTATCGGCGACGTTCCGGGCGGCATCTGCTCGCCGTCGACCGTGCTGCCGATGCAGATCTTCCTCTGGTCGGACGAAGTCGACCGCGGCTTTGTCGAGAAAACCTCCGCCGCGATCATCGTGCTGCTGATTGTGCTGCTGTCGATGAACGCCTTTGCGATCTATCTTCGCAACAAATTCGAAAAACGCTGGTGAAGCTGAAGACATGATTATGACCCAAGACGATCTCACTATCGCCGACCCCAAGATGCGCGCGCAGGGCGTCAACGTCTTTTACGGCGAGAAACAGGCGATCAACGACGTGTCGATCGACGTCGGCACCGACCTGGTCACCGCCTTCATCGGCCCCTCGGGCTGCGGCAAGTCGACCTTTTTGCGCTCGCTCAATCGCATGAACGACACGGTCGCGAGCGCCAAGGTCACGGGCCGTATCGAACTCGACGGCGAGGATATTTACGCGCCGTCGATGGACGTCGTGCAACTCCGCGCACGCGTCGGCATGGTGTTCCAGAAGCCGAACCCCTTCCCCAAGTCGATCTATGACAATGTCGGTTACGGCCCGCGCATCCACGGCCTCGCGCCATCAAAGGCCGACCTCGACGTCATCGTCGAACGCGCGCTGGTGCGCGCCGGCCTGTGGGACGAGGTCAAGGACCGGCTCGGCGAGAGCGGTACCGCGCTGTCGGGCGGCCAGCAGCAGCGCCTGTGCATCGCGCGCGCGATCGCCGTCGACCCCGAAGTCATCCTGATGGACGAGCCCTGCTCGGCGCTCGACCCGATCGCGACCGCGAAAATCGAGGAGCTGATCCACGAACTGCGCGGCAAATATGCGATCGTGATCGTCACGCACAATATGCAGCAGGCCGCCCGCGTGTCGCAGCGCACCGCCTTTTTCCACCTCGGGACCTTGGTCGAGTACGGCAAGACCACCGACATCTTCACCAACCCGCGGCAGGAACGCACCAAGGATTATATCACCGGCCGCTATGGCTGACGCGAGCCTCCCCTCCCCGTTCGCGTCGAGCGTAGTCGAGACGCCGTGCAGGGCCGAGGGGCGTCTCGACTACGCTCGACGCGAACGGGATAGGAATTGAGCCCAAAGGAACAAACGATGGCATTAACGAACGATCATACGGTCAAAGCCTTCGACGAGGACCTCAACCGCCTGCGCGGCCTGATCAGCGAGATGGGCGGGCGCGCCGAACAGGCGCTGCTCCAGGCGATGACCGCGCTGAGCAAGGGCGACCTCGACCTCGCGGCGCAAGTCGTGCGCGACGACAAGAAGATCGATGCGCTGGAGGCCGAAGTCGAACAGCTCGCGGTGCAGACGATCGCGCTCAGGGCACCGATGGCCGACGATTTGCGCGAGATGATCGCGGCGCTGAAAATCGTGTCGGTTGTCGAGCGCATCGGCGACTATGCGAAGAATATCGCCAAGCGCGTCGCGCTGATGGACCAGACGCGGTCGATCGAGGCGATCCCGCTCCTCACCTCGATGTCGTCGATCGTCGTCGAACTGATCCACGATGCGCTCGACAGCTTTGCGGCGCGCGACGCCGAACTCGCGGTGCGGGTGACGGTGCGCGACAAGAATGTCGACGATTTCTACAACAGCATCTTTCGCACGCTCGTCACCTTCATGATGGAAAATCCGAAATATATCTCGGAAAGCGCGCATTTGCTGTTCGTCGCCAAGAACCTCGAACGCATGGGCGACCATGCGACGAATATCGCCGAGATGGTCTATTATGTCGTGACCGGCGAGCGGATGGAAGAACGCGAGCGCGGCGAACAGCCCGAAGATGGCGCCGCGGAGCAGGAGCAAGGCTGATGCCGCAGCCCGACCTGCTGCTGATCGAGGATGACGAGGCGATCGCCGAACTCATCGTCTGGCATTTCGCACGCGAGGGCTTTTCGGTCCGCCAGACCCCCGACGGCGAACAGGCGCTCGTCCTCGTCGAGGAGCGCGTGCCCGATATCGTCCTGCTCGACTGGATGATCGAGAGCCTGCCGGGGATCGAGGTTTGCCGGCGCCTGCGCCGCAACCCCAAATCGGCGAATGTCCCGATCATCATGCTCACCGCGCGCGGTGAGGAAGAGGACCGGATCCGCGGTCTCGAAACCGGCGCCGACGATTATGTCACCAAGCCGTTCAGCCCGCGCGAGCTGGTCGCGCGCGTCCAGGCCGTGCTCCGCCGCCTGCGTCCCGCGCTCGCCGGCGAGATGCTGAGCTATGCCGACATCGAACTCGATTCGGTCGCGCACAAGGTGGTGCGTGCGGGCCAGATCGTCGCGATGGGGCCTACCGAATTCCGCCTGCTGCGTCATTTCATGGAGCATCCGGGGCGCGTCTTCTCGCGCGGTCAATTGCTCGACAGCGTGTGGGGTCAGGACAGCGATATCGAACTGCGCACCGTCGACGTCCACATCCGGCGGCTGCGGAAAGCGATCAACCTGCCGGGGACGAGCGATATCATCCGCACCGTGCGCTCGGCGGGTTATGCGCTCGATGCGGGCAAGAGCGTCTGAACCATTGGTGTGCGGGGGTCGGTTTTCCCCGCCGGTAGTTGCCATTGATCCTCCCTGTCGCGAAGCGATGGGGAGGTGGCAGCGCGTAGCGCTGACGGAGGGGCTCATGGCGCGAGGTTGCCGCCCCTCCACCATCGCCTACGGCGACGGTCCCCCTCCCCATGCCTGCGGCACAGGGAGGATATTTCTTTCCTCGTCACCCCGGACTTGATCCGGGGTCCATGACTTCGGCGAGGCTATGGATCCCGGATCAAGTCCGGGATGACGAAAGTTGGGGTGGCAACGTCCGCTTCCCACCCGTAAACCGACAAACTTCAGCCGTCTCCCTCAAGCCGCCATGCGCAGCCGGTTCCGTCCCTCGCGCTTCGCCGCGTAAAGCGCCTGATCGGCCCGGTGCAGCAGTTCCTCGATGTCGAGTTCGCCGTCGAACACCGCGAGGCCGATGCTGATCGTCGCCTGCGGCACGCCGTCTTCGGCCGCGGTGCCCGTTTCGACCGCCTTGCGCACACGCTCGGCGACGATTTCGGCGGCCTGCGCGCTCGATCGCTGCAAAACACACACGAACTCCTCGCCGCCGATGCGGCCAAGCATATCCTCGTCGCGCAGCGCCGCCTTGGCGCGTTGCCCGACGCGGTGGATGACGCGGTCGCCGACCGCATGGCCGTGGGCGTCGTTGATCCGCTTGAAATGGTCGATGTCGAAAATCGCGACCGCCAGCGGCGCGCCATGTTCGCGCGCGCCCGCCAGCGCCTTTTCAAGAAAGGCCAGCGTGTGCCGCCGGTTGGGCAGCCCGGTCAGCATGTCGGTATTCGCGACGCGCTCGGCGGCGCTGCGCGCGGCTTCCAATATCCGCGCATTCTCGACCGTTTCGGTGACATCCTGCACGGTGCCGAAAATCGCGATCGCCTTTCCGCCGCGCCCCATCTCGATCGATCCGTGCGACTTCACATGGCGAATCTCGCCATCGGCACGCACGATGCGCCCCTGGAATTCGAAAGGCTCGCCGGTGCGGACCGCCTCTTCCAATATCTTGCGGACCGCGGCCCCGTCTTCGGCGACATATTGTTTGACGCTGTAATTGACATCGACCGGCGTGCCGGGAACCAGCCCGTGGATGCGATAGGCCTGATCGGACCAGTGGATCGTCCAGCCGATGATGTCGACGCGCCAATGGCCAACGAGCGCCGACGCCTCGGCCTGCAGCAGCCAGCGGTTGCTCTGCTCCAGCCGTTTCGCCAGCCGCTGGCGCACGATCAGCAGCGACGCCAGTGGCAGCGTCGTGAACAAAAGCGACAGCAGATAGAATTGCAGGAACAGCACTTTCACCTTCGCAGGCTCGTCGATTGCGGCGATCGGGCCATAGCCCTGCCCGGTGAGCAGCGATGTGATGATCGTCACGATCAATATTCCCGCCGCGGCGCCGAACGGCCCCAGCCGATAGGCGGCCGCGACCACCGCCATGCACGGCAGGAAGGTGGCGGGAAATTCGGCCTGGCTGAACGCGGCGATCGTGACCAGTCCGGTGGCCGTCAGGATCGCGGTCGCCTCGGCCTTCATCCTCGGCGGCGCGTTGCCCATTGCCTTTGTCTCGACCATCCGCGCGAGCATCACGATCGGCGGCGTGACGATCAGCATCCCCAGCAGCACCGTCGTCAGCCACGACAGGTAAAAATCGACGCCCGCCCCGACCAGTGTCCCCGCGATCGCTGCGCCCGCCACGCTCGCGCCCAGCGCCGCGCCGCAAAAGCTGACGACCGAGCGCGGGACCATGAACGACAGGTCTTCCGTCCGGTCGCGGCGGATCAGTCGCAGCGCGATGGCGGCTTCGCACCCGTTCGCCAAAGTATAGGCAAGGCAGAACAGCGGCGGCACGCCGCCCCACATATTCGCCGCGAGACTCGCCAGCGCCATGCCCGCGAAGGCGGAAACCCGCGGCCGCGCACGCGCCGGCATCAACAGCAACAGCGCAAGGAAATAACCGCTCGGCGGCCAGACCGCCGCGATATTGTCGGCACCCTTGGTCGTGTGCAGCGACAGGCTCGCCAGCAGGAAATATCCCGTTGCGGTCAACAGGAACCAAAAGACCGCTTCGACTCTGGGGGATAGCGAGTGGGTCATGCGACCAGTTAACCGAAAAGGAGAAAATAAACCGCTAATATATATGCTGCGGCCGGGCCTTTGCGGCGATCAGCCGACGCCGCCAAAGGTCAGCCCGACGACTTCCGCGACCTTCGCCTCGTCCCAGTCGATGCGCCGGTCGAGGATCAGCATCGCCAGGCCGTGCACCAGCGCCCAGGCGTGCGTCGCGGCGGTATCGACGTTCGCCACGCCGGGCAGCGCCTCGCCGACCCCGGCGCGCAGCAGATTATAGGCGACCTCGCCGCCGTCGCCGCCTTCCTTGCGGCCCGCCATCTGGCGCGTGAAGCTCAGGCGGAACAGCGCGGGTTCGTCGTGGGCGAAGCGGACATAGGCGATGCCCGTCGCCTTGAAGCCCGCGACGCCGCCCCCCGCCTTCAGCCACGCTTGCGCCTGCAGCGCGCCCAATCGCCGCAGCCCTTCGTCGGCGAGCGCGTCGAGCAGCGCCTCCTTGTCGGGGAAGTGGCGGTAAAGCGCCGTCGCGCTGACCCCGACGTCGCGCGCCAGCGCGCGCAGCCCCAGCTCGGCGCCGTCGCCCTCGGCGAGCCGGTCGAGCCCCGCCGCGATCACCGCCGCGCGCAGGTCGCCATGATGATAGGCGCGCGCGGCCTTGCCGCCGCCCCCGCTTTTTATGTTGACACTGTTATCTTTGCTTGCCATGATGTTGTCACTGTAAACATATCGAGTCGTCCGCGCAACCCTCCGCGGCACCTTCGCCAACTTCCGTAAGGAGCATCGCCATGGCAAGCAACGTCGAAACCCTGATCCGCAGCGCGGTCGTCAAAGGCATCGGCAAGGTCGCCGACTTCAACCGCAAACGCCTCCCCCGCCCCACCGACGCCCACCCCTTCCTCACCGGCATCCACAAACCGATGACGCGGGAATTCACGCTCGAAGAGCTGCAAGTCGACGGCGAGATTCCGGCGCAGCTCAAAGGGCGTTACCTCCGCAACGGCCCCAACCCCGCCGCCGCGCCCGATCCCGCGAGCTACCACTGGTTCACCGGCGCCGGCATGGTGCACGGCATCCGCATCGAAGGCGGCAAGGCCGACTGGTATCGCAACCGCTGGGTGCGCGGCAGCGAGGCGTGCGAAATGCTCGGCGAGGAACTCCCTCCCGGCCCGCGCGAAGGCCGCAACGACGCGCCGAACACCAATGTCGTCGGCCTCGCCGGCCGCACCTTTGCGATCGTCGAAGCCGGCGGAAAGCCCGTCGAACTCGGCTACGAGCTGAACACGATCACGCACAACCCGTTCGACGGCACGTTGCTCGGCGGATATACCGCGCACCCGCACCACGACCCCTTCACCGACGAGATGCACGCGATCACCTATCGCGGCGACGAGCCGAACAAGGTCTGGCACGTCGTGCTCGACAACCAGGCGCACGTCATCCGCGAGGAAGCGATTGCCGTGAGCGACGGCCCTTCGATCCACGATTGCGCGATCACCGAAAATTACGTGCTGGTCTTCGACCTTCCCGTCACCTTCTCGATGAAAATGCTGCTCGCCGGCTATCGCTTCCCCTACGCATGGAACGAGGCGCATCCGGCCCGCGTCGGGCTCCTTCGCAGGAATGACAGCGGCGACAGCATCCTCTGGGTCCCGGTCGAGCCCTGTTACGTCTTCCATCCCGCCAATGCATTCGAAACCGCCGACGGCAAGGTCATCGTCGACGTCGTCGCGCACGAAACGATGTTCGCCGAATCGAAACGCGGCCCCGACAGTCAGAAATCGCGCATGGAACGCTGGACGATCGATCCCGCCGCGGGCACGACGACGCGCACCGTCATCCACGACCATGCGCAGGAGTTCCCGCGCTATGACGAGCGGCTGACGACCCGGCCCTATCGCTACGCCTACAGCGTCGCGATCCCCGATGGAGAGACGGCCGAATGGGCGCTCGCCGAAACGCGCCTGTTCAAACACGACCTCGACAACGGGGCGACAGCCGTCCACGACTTCGGCCCCGGCCGCCATCCCGGCGAATTCGTTTTCGTGCCCCGGAGCGCCGATGGAGCTGAAGACGACGGCTGGCTGATCGGCCTCGTCGTCGACATGAATGACGAGACCACCGACCTCGTCATCCTGAATGCCGACGACTTTACCGGGTCAGCGCAAGCCGTCGTTCATCTTCCCCACCGGGTTCCCCCGGGGTTTCATGGGAACTGGGTCGCGGATTGACGATATCGGGGCGGGTCATCAACGCCTCGGTCACCCGCAACGAGCGTTCATTGTCGACGTCGATCGCCGTCGCCCCGTTGCTAATCAGCAGCGGGGCGATCTCGATATTCAGGTGGCGCGAGATGCGACGAAATACATGGTGGATCGGCCCCAGCCCGAAGCGAAAGCGCAGCAGGTTGATCAGGCCGAACGCCCGCATCACCCGGAGCGGTTTCTTGACGAACTGCCCGCCGCCACGAAACGCTTCCGCCGCTTTCAAGGCGCCGGGATGGCCGATCCAATAGGCGTTGCAGTTCGATACGGCGACGTCGGAAAACTCGTAAAAGCGGCGCTGGCCCTCCGGATGTACCGCAAGCACATCCTCGCGCCGCGCGAGCGCCACCCCCGCTTCGATCTCGAGGCGCGTTGCCTCCGCGCCGATTTCGGCGACCGTCGCGGGTGTCAGCAGGCAATTGTCCGCCGTCGTGACCAGAAGCGGGAACTCGGCGACGCCAGCGACCGCAACGACCGAATCCGCCAGATTATCCGCAGCCGGCACGACGATCAGCCGGTCGCCCAGCGATTTCACGACCGGGTCATCGAGATCGCCCAACAAGTCGGCGTGATGCGTCGAGACGAAGATACGCATCGCCGCGCTGGCGGCGGCGCTTTCCAGCACATGCGCGATCATCGCCCTTCCCGCGACCGGGACGAGGCATTTGTCCGCCACGCCATGGGCATTCGCCAGCGGGTCCTCCGTACCAGGCCTGCGACCGGCGAGGATGAGGATCGAGCCGGTCATGCCGCGTCCCGCCGCGCTGCCGCGGGCGCGATCTGGCGGATCATGCTTTCGGTCACGATCGTCTCGATCAGCTCGGCATGTGTAAAGCCGGCAAGTATGGCGGAGCGCGAAAACAGCTTTTCCGACCACAGGTTGCAATTGAGATTGACTTCGAGCAGCCGGACCTCGCCGGTCGCATGGTCGAAGCGGAATTCGAAGCGGCCATAATCGAACGGATGAAACACGTCCGCCATCCGCGCCGTATAGTCGGCGACCCGCCCGGCGATGAACGGATCATCGAACGGCTTGACCGCATATCCGACATGACCGACCAGATCGCGCTTTTCCTGATAGGTGCGCAGCTGGGTCGGGTCGGCCTGTTCGAAAATCATCATCGGCAGCATCGCAGGCGCGCCATCGAGCGTGATCACCGGCACCTCGATATCGCTGCCGTCGATAAAGGGCTCGACGATCGCGTCATGATCGAGCGCATGAACTTCGGCGACCGCCTGCGCAAGCTGCGCGCGATCGTGCGCATCGCGGACACCCCAGGATGCCGAGCTGTTGTTCGGCTTGATCACCCAGCGCGGAGCGGGCGGGCAGCGTGAGGTGTCGACCGGCGCTCCGCGGCGAAAAAGGGCCCAGGGCGCGGTCGGCACGCCGCGCGCCGCGGCCTCGAGCTTGGTCAGATGCTTGTCGTCGGACAGGCCGCGAACGATCGGCGAGGCGCCAAGATACGGCAAACCATGCCGGTTACACAGCAGGGGAAGCAGCATTTCGGAATTGAAGAAACCACCGCGATTGAGAAGCGGAAAAACGAAGTCGACCGCCGGGCTGTCGAACAGCGCGGCATAGCTGTCGGCGATCGACAGCGCCATGCCAAGCCCCTCGAGCGTTTCGCGCATCTCGCGGTGATAGGGCGCATGGTTGCCGTCGTCGGGATGCAGACCGCCCGTCCAGCGCGCATGTTTGGCGATGAAAAGCAGGCGCTGCGTTTCGCGCAGATGGTCGGGCAGCCGGACGGGCGCGAGATCGGTCGTCTTCATGCGCGGCGTTGATCATGCCAAGGTTGCGCAGGAATGACGTATTGGTGACGCGACTGACATCAAAGCGCAAAATCACTGTCACGCTCTTATCGAGTGTCCGGACAAAGCGGGTTTTTCTTGTCTGGCGCAGACGGTCGACACGTCCAGCGCCCACCTCAAAAATGGTTCGCCGACCGCGATATTTCATTGGAGAATCTTCGCCGCGCCGTTCGGCGCGCACGGCTCGTCGTGGAAGCGATGCTTATCGGGCAGCACTTTCAACCCGTGGCTCGTTCCTTCCTCACTATGATGAAGAATATCGCCCTCTCCCGCCCCGCCACGAGCGCGATTGCCGCGTTTCTGGTTCTGTCCACCCCCGCCGCGTTCGCGCAGGAAGCGCCGACGATCACGATGACCCCGCCGGTTGCCGCGCCCGCGCCTCAAACCCCGCCGACCGTGCCCGAACCGAGCGCCCCGGCACCGGTTGCCGCGCCGCAAACCGCGCAGCCTCCGGCCACGCAGCCCCCGGCCACGCAGCCCCTGGCGCCGAAGCCGGTGATCCGCGTGCCGCTGGAAATCGAGCCGGCCGAAGCTGCGCCCGCTCCGAAGGCGGCCGAGCGAGCGGAGCCCGCCCAGCCCAAGAGCGAACGCGCCGCGCCGCGCGCCCGGACGGCCGCCGCTCCGGCAGCGTCTGAACCGGCCCCCGAGACGCCCGCCGCCGATGCCGCGCCGGTGGAAGACATCGCTCCGGTCGCCGCACCGATGACCGCCGCTGCCGAACCCGCGGCCGAGGTCGCGCCGCCCCCGCCCGTCGAAGCCGCCAACACCGGCGGCAGCGATTTTCCCTGGGAGCTCGCTGGCGGCGCAGCCGCGCTGCTGATCGTTGGCGGTGCCGGTCTGGTCTTTGCTCGCCGCCGCCGCAACGAGCGCGCGCTTGCAGACCGCGCTTATGATGATGCGCCGGCGATCGCCACGACGCCGGTCACGGCCGAAGCACAATCCGCCGAGGCGCAGCCGTGGATTACCCCGGCTTATGTTCCCCGCGAACGTGTCGAGGCGCCGCGCACCACCCCGGCCTTCGCTGCGGCGCCGAGCGGCAGCATGGGTCGCCATGAAGCGATGGCGCTTGCGGGCCCGACGCCCGACAATCCCTTTGCCACGCTCAGCAAGCGTCTCAAGCGCGCGCGCTTCCTCGATCGTCAGGAACGCACCGCTTACGACGAAACGCTCGCCCAGCAGCAGGATATGACGCGCAAGCCCGTCAGCGCATGGGAGATTTCGCAGCGTCCGGCGAGCCCGCCGGAACAGAAACAGGAAGTTCGTCGTCCCGAACCGGGTCGCGGCAACCCCGGTCTCCGTCCCGGCTTTGCCCGCAACTGACGGGTCGGCCTGTACCCCATGAAAAAAGGGCGGTGCCTCGCGGCACCGCCCTTTCTTTTTCGCTGGAACCCGGCCGGCGAAACGGCCGGAGCCCGTAGAACCGAATTACTTCAGTTCGACGGTCGCGCCGGCAGCTTCGAGCTTCTTCTTCAGCTCTTCGGCTTCCGCCTTGCTGGCGCCTTCCTTGACGGCCTTCGGCGCGCCTTCGACGAGCGCCTTGGCTTCGCCGAGGCCCAGGCCGGTGATCGCGCGGACTTCCTTGATCACGTTGATCTTCTGGCCGCCGTCGCCGGTCAGGATGACGTCGAACTCGTCCTTTTCTTCAGCGGCGGGAGCAGCGGCGCCCGCGCCACCCGGAGCGGCAACCGCAACGGCAGCGGCGGCCGAAACGCCCCACTTCTCTTCGAGCAGCTTCGAAAGCTCGGCAGCTTCCAGAACGGTCAGCGCCGACAGGTCTTCAACGATCTTTGCAAGATCAGCCATTTTCATTCTCCATCAGAACCGGGAAAGCCCGGTGAATTGTTACGTTTACGCTTTGGACCCCGGATCGAAGTCCGGGGCGACCGGCGAGCCGGTCGATTTATGCCGCTTCCTTGGCGCCATAGGCACCAAAGACCCGCGCCAGCTGACCAGCCGGGGCTGCCGCAATCTGGGCAACCTTGGTGGCCGGAGCCTGGAGCAGACCGACAAGCTTGCCACGCAGTTCGTCAAGCGACGGCAGCGATGCAAGCGCCTTCACGCCTTCCACGTCGAGGACCACATCCCCCATGCCGCCACCAACGATTTCAAGCTTGTCGTTGGTCTTGGCAAATTCCACCGCGATCTTTGCAGCCGCGACCGGATCGGTCGAGCTGGCGATTGCCGTGGGGCCGGTCAGCAGGTCGCCGATACCGGTGTAGGAGGTGCCATCGAGCGCGATCTTGGCCAGGCGGTTCTTCGTGACCTTGAAGCTTGCACCCGCGGTCCGCATCTGCTCGCGAAGCACCGTCGACTGGGCGACGGTAAGACCCAGGTTGCGAACAATCACAACCGAGGCTGCATTCGACAGCGTAGCGTTCAGCGAGGATACGGCTTCGGCCTTTTCAGCACGATCCATGCCTGTTTCTCCACTCATGCCCGGATGCACATGCGCCCCTGCCCAAAGACAAAAGCGTGCGCGGCCGGGCCGCTAACACACGCAAAAGCCATACGAGCCGAAGCTCGCCTGTCTTTCACGCAACGATGTCCGATGGGGTCGGTCAAGCCGCTTGCGCCTGCACAAGCAGGCGGGCGACCGAATAAGACTGTTCCCCGTCTCGGCTGGAAATTAAGAAGGGCATATTCCCTTCACCAACTGTCTCGGACGGAGCTGTCACGGCCGAAACCGCGACAACACGGCCGCGCTCATAGCGGCGGCGCGTGTAGAGTCAAGCTTTCCTTGGATCCTCCGCGGCTCAGGCGCGCGCGCGGATCGACCAGCAGGCGGCACGGACATGCACCGTGTCACCGTCGATATAGCGATCGAACGCCGGCAGCACCTTCGCCACTATCGCAGCCCGTTCTGCCGGATCGAACTGCGCCAGAAACAGCCCGAGCGGTCCCATGTTGGCGACATAGTCGGCAAGCGCCGACGTCGGTAGGGTGCAAGCAAAATCGATGGGTTCGATCACGATGTCCGACCACCCGGCATCCCACAAAAGCCCCAAGACGCGCTCATCGCTGGCAAAGGCAAACTGCCCCGGCGTATCCGGATCGGGCGCCGGCATCGCCGGCAGAAAAGGCGCCGCGGCACGCCAGGAGGCGGTCATAAAGTCGTTCTCCCGCGGGCTGCGCCACGCAATCGCCTGGAGCAGCCCCTTGGATACCATTGCAGCGCGGATGTTTGCGAAAGCGGCGACGCTGTCCGAAAAGAACATCACTCCGAAGCGGGAAATCGCCATGTCGAACGCTGCGGCGGGAAAATCATATATCTCGGCGTCCCCCTCCTCGAAGCGCACCGGAAGTCCTTCGGCGGCGGCGCGCTCCCGCGCCCGGGCGATCATCGGGGCGGAAATGTCGACACCCAGGACATCCCCTCCGACGCCAAGCCGCGGCGCAGCCGCGAGCGCGGTTGCTCCGGTTCCGCAACCGATGTCGAGCAACCGGCGCGGGCTCGCCGCGCCGACCGCATCGGCCAGATAATCGGCGACCGGCGCGAACAACGCGTCGAGCATTTCCTGTTTCGCTACCCAGGTTTCTCCCGCCGACCCGTTCCAGAGCGCGGACTGGTCGATGGGGGCGATTTTCACGTCGGTCATGATGATCTTTTCCTTGTCTTGGCGAATCGATCGCGCCATTCTGCCACTTCAAGTCGACTTGAGGTCAAGCATGGCTGCACTGGACATTGCCGAAGTGGCCCGACGCTCTGGAGTTCCGGCCTCGGCGCTGCGCTATTATGAGGAAAAAGGCTTGATCGCCTCGATCGGCAGGCGCGGGCTGCGGCGCCTGTTCGATCCCGCGATTCTCGATCGGCTCGCGCTGATCGCGCTTGGCCGCGCCGCCGGTTTTTCGCTCGACGAGATAGCGGTCATGTTTACGCCCGAGGGCGCACCCAAGATCGACCGCGCCGCGCTTTCGGCCAAGGCCGACGACATCGACGGCACGATCCGTCGCCTCGCGGCGATGCGCGACGGGCTTCGCCATGCGGCCGCATGCCGCGCGCCAAGTCATATGGAGTGCCCGACATTCCGCAGGATTTTGAAAGCAGCCGCCGACGGCACCTTTGCCCGGCCCCGCTTAACGCCATAACCGTTCACGTCGCTGATCGCGGACAAAAGGCCTCTTGCAAAGCCTGTTTCAAGATATATCTTAGACACATCGAATCGCATGAAGGAGTTTGAGATGCGACATGGAATGAACCGGCACGGGTGCGACGAGCGCCACGCGATGCACCGTGCGATGCGGCAGGCGATGCGTCACGGAATGCATCGCGGGGGTCGCGGCTTCGGCGGGCGCGGCTTTGGCGGGCGCCACGGGCATGACGACGATGGCGGCGCACGGCGGCGGCGGATGTTCGACAGCGGCGAGCTTCGGCTCGTGTTGCTCAAGCTGATCGCCGACGAACCGCGCCACGGATATGATCTGATCCGCCGGATCGAGGAACTGACCGGCGGCGCCTATGCACCGAGCCCGGGGGTGATCTACCCCACCCTCACCCTGCTCGACGACATGGGGCTGGTCGAAGCACAGCAGAGCGAAGGCGCGAAGAAACTGTTCGCAATCACCGCCGCCGGCACCGCCGAGCTGGACGCGAACCGGGAGAGTGCCGAACGCCTGATCGCACGCCTGACCGAGATCGGCGAAGAGCGCCAGCGCACCGACAGCGCCTCGGTCCGCCGCGCGATGGGCAATCTGAAGGCCGTGTTGATGAACCGGCTCGGCGAACGCGACCTCGACGAAGCGACGCTGCACGACATCGTCGCGCTGATCGACGAGGCGGCGCAGAAGATCGAGCGCCTGTGATGACCAGTATGATCGCCAAAGTCCCGACCGCCCACGCGAGCAAATATCTGCAGCAATTGTGCAAGCATTGGCAACATAACCTCGCGGTCGAATTCACCTCCGAGCATGGCACGGTGACCTTCCCGAAGGATGCCCGCGGCGCGACCTGGACGGGCGACGCGCTCGTCACCTTCGACGCCGGCGCCGACGCGCTGACGGTCCGTATCGACGCGAGCAGCGACGCGCATGTCGAAGCGATGAAGGACGTCGTCGCGCGCCACCTCGACCGTTTCGCCTTTCGCGAAGCCCCGCTGGCATTCGACTGGACGCCGGCCTGAAACCCCGCCCGCTCCGCCGTCCTTGTCGGAGCGGGCTATTCGCGCTTGCGGAACGCAGGTCGGCAGTGGCACGTTGAACCGGTGCCGCCCCCTCCCGGCGGCCGCTGTGAAGAAAGGAATATCCGTGTCCGACCCCCAAGGCCTGCTGTGCCCGACCTGCCGCGTGAATTTGACGATGTCGGAACGTCAGGGGATCGAGATCGATTATTGCCCGCAATGCCGCGGCGTGTGGCTCGATCGCGGCGAACTCGACAAGATCATCGAGCGCAGCGAAGCCGCGAGCGCTCCCGCACCGCGCGCGTCGGCCCCTCCGCCGCCGCAGCCCGAATATCGCGAACGCGGCTATGACGACCGCCATTACGGCAAGCCGTACAAGAAGAATTACAAGAAGAGCTTCCTCAGCGAGCTGTTCGACTGACGACCGCGTTTCGGCGGGCATAGAGGAAATAGACGCCCAGCCCGCCGATATTCCACGCGACGAACCAGAGCTGCGTCTGCACCGGCAGGCTGAAGAAAAGATAGATGCAGCCGAGCACGGCGATGCCGCCGACCATCCATGGCAGCGGCGCGCGGAAGGTGCGCGGGGCGTCGGGGGCGCGGCGGCGCATGATCAGCATGCACACCGACACCGCGGTGAAGGCGGCGAGCGTCCCTGCGTTCGCGAGTGCGGCGAGTTCGCCGAGCGGGATAAAGCCCGCCAGCACCGCGACGACGATCGCGGTAAAGATGGTGATCCGCACCGGCGTCCCGCGCCCCGACAGCTTGGCCAACCCGGCGGGCAGCAAGCCGTCGCGCGCCATGGTGAAAAAGATGCGGCTCTGCCCATAGAAAAAGGCAAGGATCACCGTCGGGAGTGCGATGACCGCCGACACGGCGAGATATTGCGCGGCGAGCGGGCTGCCGAGTTCGCGCAGGATCAGCGCGAGCGGCTCGGGGCTGTTCGCGAAGCGCGTATAGGCGATCGCGCCGACCGCCGCGACCGCGACGGCGATATAGATGGCGACGCAGGCGACCATTGAACCGACGATGCCGATCTTGAGATCGCGGTCGGGGTTCTTTGCTTCCTCGGCCGCGGTCGCGATCGCGTCGAAGCCATAAAAAGCGAAAAAGATGATCGCCGCCGCCGCCATCACCCCGCGCTCGACGCCATCGGGGCCCATATGCTTGGCGAAGCCATAGGGACTGAACGGCTCGAGATTGGCGGCATCGAACGCGGGCAATGCGACCGCGACGAAGACGATCAGCGCGGCGATCTTGACCAGCACCAGCAGCGCGTTGAGCGTCGCACTCTCACGCGTGCCGACGAGCAGCAACCCCGCGACGACGGCGATGATCGCAATCGCCGGCAGATTGACGATGCCGCCAAGCTCCGGCCCCTGCATCAGCGCCATCGGAAAGCCCGCCCACGCCTCGAGCAGCGGGGCTGCATAGCCCGACCAGCCGACCGCGACCGCGCTGACGACGAGCGAATATTCGAGGATCAGGCTCCACCCGACGATCCATGCGAGCAATTCGCCGATGACGACATAGGAGTAGGTATAGGCGCTGCCCGAGGCCGGGATCATCGTCGCCATTTCGGCATAGGCGAGCGCCGCGCAGGCGCAGATCAGCCCGGCGATGGCGAAAGAGAGGATGACCGCCGGCCCCGCCTTGTCGGCGCCGACGCCGATCAACGTCAAAATGCCCGTGCCGACGATCGCCCCGACCCCGAGCGCAATCAAGTGCGGCCAGCCAAGCGTCCGCGCCAGCGCCTGCTCCCCCTCCCGCCGTTCCGGCACGATCGGTTTGCGGCGAAACAGGCTATCGGTCATGCGGTGGGCTCCCCCTCTGGGCGCTGGATATGTTTGAGCCGCTTGTAAGGCTGTGGAGGGTGAGCGCAAGATGCGCGATGGGGGTGGCGAATAGCGGTTCTGGGGTGGAGAGCTGCCATTGCACGCTCTCACTTTCGTCATCCCGGGCTTGACCCGGGACCCGCCTTTTCTTCCTGACGACGGGAGAAGGCAAGGCAGGCCCCGGGTCAAGCCCGGGGTGACGGTAACGGGAATGTCCGCTACCGGCCGATTCCGGCCGTTAGCTCCCGTTGCGGCCCTTCAGGCCAGCGCCTCGATCGCCTCCGCCAGCTTTGCGTCGCGCTCCGACAGGCCATCGGCATCGTGCGTCGTCAGCAATATGTCGACGCGGTTGTAGACGTTCGACCATTCGGGGTGATGGTCCATCTTTTCGGCGACGATCGCGACGCTCGCCATGAAACCAAAAGCCTGCGCGAAATCGTCGAATTTGAACTGGCGCGTGATCGCGTCGCGCGACGGTTCGTGCGTCCATTCGGGAAAACGGGCGAGAAGCGCGCCACGCTCGGTTTCGTCGAGTTTCCGGACCATCTTGTTTCTCCCGCTGGTCAATGCCGTGCGCTCGCCATAAGGAAGGGCGCGATGAGCGACAAGAGCAGCCTGCCCCCCTCCTTGCCCGGCGCATGGACCGGCACCGCCCCCGACGCCGATGCGCTGTTCGCGATGGCCGAGGCGGCGCTGGTGACGATGCCCGATGTGTTCAAGCCGCATATCGAGGGCGTGGTGATTTCGATCGAGGAGTTTGCCGAGGACGAAGTGTTGGCGTCACTCGACATCGAGCACCCCTACGACCTCACCGGCCTGTATGAAGGCCGTCCGCTGACCGAGCGCAGCGTCGGCGAAAGCGGCGGCATGCCCGACCGGGTGACGCTCTATCGCATTCCTATCCTCGTCGAATGGATCGAGACCGGCGAAAAGCTCGAATGGCTGGTGCGCCATGTGCTGATCCACGAGATCGGCCATCATTTCGGCTTTTCCGACGATGATATGCACGCGCTGGAAGATATGGCGTGACTGAACTGCTGCGGCTGAGCGACCTCGCCTGTATTCGCGGCGACCGGCTGCTTTTCGAAGGCCTGTCGCTGACACTGAACCGCGGCGACGCGCTATGGCTGCGCGGCCCCAATGGCGCGGGCAAGTCGAGCCTGATCCGCCTCGCCGCCGGCCTTCTGCGCCCCGCCGCGGGATCCATCGAACGCCGCGAACGCGTCGCGCTGATCGACGAGGCGGCGGCGCTCGACGCCGAACTACCCTTGCGGCGCGCGCTCGATTTCTGGGCGCGGGTCGATACGGTCGACGGCCATGCGGTCGACCGCGCAATGGACGCGATGGCGCTGGCGCCGCTCGCCGACGTGCCGGTGGCGATGCTGTCGACCGGGCAGCGCAAGCGCGCTGCGATGGTCCGCGTGATCGCGAGCGGCGCGCCGATATGGCTGCTCGACGAACCCGCGAACGGCATGGACGAGGCGGCGCAGGCGCGGCTCGTCGCGGCGATCGCGAAGCATCGCGCGAATGGCGGCGCGGTGATGCTGGCGTCGCATTTCGCGCTCGGGGTTCCCGATCTCGCCGAACGCGACATGGGGGCACTCGCGTGACCGCGCTGATCGCCCTCTCCTGGCGCGATCTGCGCCGCGCGTGGGGCAGCGGGGCGCTGTGGCTGCCGGTGCTGTTTTTTCTGCTCGTCGCGACGGCCTTTCCGTTCGCGGTCGGGCCCGATACGCCGCTCTTGCAGCGCGCGGGCGGCGGGATGGTGTGGGTCGCGGCTTTGCTTGCCGCCCTGCTCCCGATCGACCGGCTGGTACGGCCGGACAGGGACGCCGGCGTTCTCGATCAACTGGCGGTGCGCGGCTTCGCCGACGAGGTGATCGCGGCCGTGAAGATCGGTGCACATGCCATTGGTTTCGGGCTGCCCTTGCTGATCGCTCTCCTCCCCGCATCGGCGCTGCTGGCGCAGGATAGCGGACGCGTCGAACTGCTCGCAATGGGTATCGCCATCGCCGTTCCGGCGCTCGCTTCGCTCGCGGTGCTGAGCGCCGCGCTGACCGCGAACCACAAGGGCGGCAGCGCGATCGGCGGGTTGCTCGTGCTGCCGCTAGCGGTTCCGCTGCTGATCTTCGGCGCCGGAATGCTCGACCCGTCGGGGCGCGGCGCGATCAAGCTGCTGGCAGCGACGAGCTTGCTATTGACGGCAATCGGCCCGTTCGCGGCGGGCGCGGCCCTCCGAGGCCTCCGCGAATGATACGTCAGTCGCTCGCGCATATCGCGCTTGTGGTGCGCGATTATGACGAGGCGATCGACTTTTATGTCGGCACGCTCGGTTTCACGCTCGTCGCCGACGAGTATCAGCCGGCGCAGGACAAGCGCTGGGTGCTCGTCGCTCCGCCGGGCAATCCGCCGGGGAGCGCGACGATCCTGCTCGCCCGCGCGGCGAACGCGGAACAGACGAGGTTCATCGGCAACCAGTCGGGCGGTCGCGTCTTCCTGTTCCTGCAAACCGACGATTTCGCCCGCGATTACCAGCGCCTGCTCGACAAGGGCGTGCGGATCGAGCGCGAGCCGATGGAAGCCGACTATGGCACCGTCGCGGTGTTCCTCGACCTTTATGGCAACAAATGGGACCTGATCGAGTTTCGCCAATCGCAATGACCGCTAACGACTGGCAGCCGACTCTAAAAGGCGTCGCGCACGAGCGGCTCCAGTTTAAGCGCTGTCCGCTGCTCAGCGATTGCCGCGTTCACTTTCGATGTAAAATCGCCGCGGTCGCCCACGACGCCGAGGAACCGTTGAGCATAAGGTATCACTCGGTCGTCTGTAATACGGCGTAGAAAGTGCTCGGCCAATTTCATGTCGCCTAATATGCCAGCGGCAAGCCCGGCTTCATATCCGAACCAGCTCGGCCCCATTCGGTCATCGCCACGCGCACGCTCAATGGCGAATGACGCCATCTTATCAAACGTAGAAAATGTTTCCTCTATTTCTAATGCCCGCGAAGCCGCTTCACTAGCGATGTCAGCTAACGCCGAAGCGAATTGTTGCTCGGTTTCGAAATCAGTGTGACGCCCTCGGATGCTATAACTAAGGCTCATGAAACCGTGCCCAGCCCATATCCAATGTGCGGCATTGTCTAGGTCAACACTTATGGACCACCGACTTGGGACAAATCCTACGATGTTCAGCCAGTGACCATGATCGAGGAACCATAGGCGGGACCGTCCTTGTCGCTTAAACCCAATTGGACCCAATTCTACGTTAGCAGCTTGTGCAATAATTCGGTCATGCGCGCTCATCACCCAATGCTACTTGCTCAAATGACGGCTTTCTACCAAAATAGACGCCCCCTCGACCCCGCACACAAGGCTTACCCGCGCAGGACAAAGCCGCTAGCCTCGCCCTCATGCGCAAGATTCTCGCCTCGCTCGCCCTCATCCTGACCAGCACCCCCGCCTCCGCGCAGGCGGTCGAGGGCGACGCGATCCTTCGGGATTTCACCTTCGCCACCGGCGAAAAACTGCCCGAGCTCAAGATCCATTACACCACGCTCGGTACCCCGCAGCGCGATGCGAAAGGCGATGTCACCAATGCAGTGATGATCCTCCACGGCACCGGCGGCACCGGGAAGCAATTCTTCCAGCCGCAATTCGCGAACGAGCTGTTCGGCCCCGGGCAGCCGCTCGATGCGGCCAAATATTACATCATCCTGCCCGACAATATCGGCCATGGCGGCTCTTCGAAGCCGAGCGACGGGCTGCGCATGAAATTCCCGCGCTATGATTATGACGACATGATCGGCGCTCAATATCGGATGCTGACCGAAAAGCTCGGCGTCAAGAAATTGAAGCTCATTCTCGGCACCTCGATGGGCTGCATGCACGCCTTCATGTGGGGGACGACGCGCCCCGGCTTCGCCGAAAAGCTCGCCCCCTTCGCCTGCCTGCCGGTCGAGATCGCGGGGCAGAACCGCATGTGGCGGACGCTGTCGATCGACGCGATCAAGGCCGACCCGATATGGAACGGCGGCGATTACAAGGAACCACCCGCCGCGGGCCTGCGCACCGCCGCCTCGCTCGTCCTGATCGCGGGCGCCAATCCCTATGCGCTGCAGGCGCAATATCCGACGCGCGAGGCCGCCGAACAATATAAGGATCAAGCCTTCGCGCGCGCCTACGGCCGCAATGACGCCAATGACGCGATCTACCAGCTCGACAGCTCGCGAACCTATAATCCCTGGCGGGATCTCGAAAAGATCGAGGTGCCCGTCCTGTGGATCAACTCGGCCGACGATTTCATCAACCCGCCCGCTTATGGCATCACCGACAAGGCGACTCCGCGCATGAAGCGAGCGAAGTTCATCCTCATCCCGGCGAGCGCAGAAACCAAGGGTCATGGCACCCACACATGGGCGAAGTTCTGGAAGGATGATCTCGCCAAACTGATGGCGGAATAGGTCCGCCGCGCCTTCGCCGCGATGACGAAGTTGGGTTTGCGGCGTCCCAAGCTTCTATCCCTTCCCCAATTCCCGCAAAACCGTTAGTGCGCGCCCATGATCCTCGTCATCGACAATTATGACAGCTTCACCTTCAACCTCGTTCACTATCTGATCGAGCTAGGCACCGACGTGCGCGTCGAGCGCAACGACGCGCTGACCGCCGCCGAGGCGCTCGCAACCGGCGCCGATGCGATCCTGATCTCGCCCGGCCCGTGCACGCCGAACGAAGCGGGCATCAGCCTCGATCTCGTTGCTGCCGCAGCCGAAGCGCGGCGCCCGCTGCTCGGCGTCTGCCTCGGTCATCAGGCGATCGGCCAGCATTTCGGCGGCACGGTGCAGCGCGGCCATCTGATGCACGGAAAGACCTCGCCCGTCTGCCACGACGGCAGCGGGCTTTACGCGGGCCTGCCCTCGCCCTTTCAGGCGACGCGCTATCACAGCCTCGAAGTCGTCGACATTCCCGAGGGGCTCGTCATCAACGCGACGAGTGACGACGGCGCCGTCATGGGCTTCCGCCACGCCGAATTGCCGATCCACGGCGTCCAGTTCCATCCCGAAAGCATCGCGACCGAACATGGTCATGCGATGCTCGCCAATTTCCTGGCGATCGCGGGATTGCCGGTCGGCGAGCGCAAGGCGGCATGAGCCGCTTCGGCCCCTTTCCCGACCCCTCGGAGCTGCTGGGGCACGACGAGGCGGCCGACGCCTTCGCGACGATGCTCGACGGCGGCGCCACCGACGAACAGGTCACCCAGTTCCTGATCGCGCTGTCCGACCGCGGCGAAACGATGGTCGAGATCGCCGCCGCCGCGCAGGCGATGCGCGACCGGCTGATTCCGATCGATGCTCCCGCCGGCGCGATCGACGTCTGCGGCACCGGAGGCGACGGTCACCACACGCTCAACGTCTCGACCGCCGTGTCGATCGTCGTTGCGGCGTGCGAGGTTCCGGTCGCAAAGCATGGAAATCGCGCCGCTTCTTCGAAATCAGGTGCCGCCGACACGCTGGAGGCGCTCGGCCTCGACATGGAGCGCGCCGACCGACAGGCGCAGGAACAGCTCGCCGATCTCGGCATCTGCTTCCTGTTCGCCGGTACGCGCCATCCGGCGATGAAGCGCATCATGCCGATCCGCCGGGCGATCGGCCGCCGCACCATCTTCAACCTGATGGGCCCGCTCGCCAATCCCGCGCGCGTCACGCGCCAGCTCGTCGGCATCGCGCGCCCCGCCTATGTCCCCGTCTATGCCGAGGCGCTGCACCGGCTCGGCACCGACCATTCGCGCGTGATCTCGGGCGACGAGGGGCTCGACGAACTCTCGCTCGCGGGCGGCAACGAGGTTGCGGTGGTGACGCCCGAGGGTGTGCGGATGCAGCGCAGCGTCGCGGCCGATGCCGGGCTTCCGACGCGCTCGCTCGCCGAAATCCGCGGCGGCGATGCCGAATATAACGCAAAGGCGCTCCGCGGCCTCTTGCAAGGCGAGCCCGGCGCGTACCGCGACGCGGTGCTCTATAATGCCGCCGAGGCGCTCGTCGTCGCCGGCGCCGCCGAAACCTTGCTAGAAGGCGTCGAGGAGGCAGCCGAGGCGATCGACAAAGGCCTTGCCAACGCGCTGCTCAATTGCTGGATCGCCTATAAATGAACAAGCTAACCCAGATACTTGCGACCAAGGCCGAAGAAGTCGCCGAGCGCCGCGCGGTGCGCTCTTTTTCGGACCTCGATGCGATCGACGCGGGCCCGGTGCGCGGCTTCGCCAACGCACTCCAGGCCAAAATCGATGCCGGCGGCTTTGCCCTGATCGCCGAAATCAAGAAAGCATCGCCATCCAAAGGCTTGATAAGACAGGATTTCAATCCCGCCGATCATGCCCGTGCCTATGCCGCGGGCGGCGCCGCCTGCCTCTCGGTGCTGACCGACGCGCCCTGGTTTCAGGGGCATGAGGATTATCTCGTCGCCGCGCGCGCCGCCTGCCCGCTTCCCGCTCTCCGCAAGGATTTCATGGTCGATCCGTGGCAGGTCGCCGAAGCGCGCGCGATCGGCGCCGACGCGATCCTGATCATCGTCGCCGCGCTCGACGATGGCGTGATGCGCGAGATCGAAGCGGCCGCCTTCGAACGCGGCATGGACATACTCGTCGAGGTCCACGACGAAGCCGAACTCGACCGCGCGCTGAGCCAGCTCAAATCGCGCCTGATCGGCGTCAACAACCGCGACCTCCGCACTTTCGAAACCGACCTCGCGGTCACCGAACGCCTCGCAAAGCTGGTCCCGCCGGGCACTTTGCTCGTCGGCGAAAGCGGCATCGCGAGCCACGCCGATTGCGCAAGACTTGCGCAAAGCGGCGTCAAAACCTTCCTCGTCGGCGAAAGCCTGATGCGCCAGGATGACGTCACGGCGGCAACGAGGGCGCTGCTGGAGGGCGTCGCGGCATGACGCGGCCGACGCACCTCGACGAAAGCGGGGCAGCGTCGATGGTCGATGTCGGCGCCAAGCCCGTAACGCAGCGCCGCGCGGTCGCCGGCGGGCGGATCACCATGTCGGCCGAAGCGCTCGAAGCGATCCGCAGCGGCAACGCGCCCAAGGGCGACGTCCTCTCGACCGCGCGCATCGCCGGCATCATGGCGGCGAAGCGCACCGCCGACCTCATCCCGCTCTGCCATCCGCTCGCGCTGACCAAGGTCGGCGTCGATTTCGCGTGGGAAGAGGGTGGCATCGCGGTCACGGCCGTCGCGCAGACGACGGGGCCGACGGGAGTAGAGATGGAGGCGCTCACCGCCGCTTCGGTCGCGCTTCTCACCCTCTATGACATGGCGAAGGCGCTCGACCGCGCGATGGTGCTCGGCGACATCCGCCTCCTCGAAAAGAGTGGCGGCCGCTCGGGCGACTGGCGCGCCGAATGAGCGGACTGCTCGCCGTCGAGGACGCACAGGCACGGCTCCTCGTGCTACGCGAGCCGCTTGATAGCGAAAATATCGCCTTTTCCAAATCGCTTGGACGCCATCTTTCGTGCGATATCGTCGCGCTGCGCGATCAGCCCGCCGCGCCGCTTTCCGCCATGGACGGCTACGCAATCCGCTTCGACGACTTGCCCGGTCCGTGGACCGTCACCGGCGAAAGCGCTGCCGGCGCCGCGCCCGACCGCAGCGTGGGTCCCGGCGAGGCTATCCGCATCTTCACCGGCGCGATGCTTCCTGCCGGTGCCGACACGGTGATCGTGCAGGAGGATGTCGCACGCGAAGGCGACGCACTGACGCTGACGCGCGACGGCCCCGGCGCGCGCGGACGCCATGTCCGCGCGCGCGCGGCCGATTTCGCCGCCGGCGACTGCCTTCTCCGCGCAGGTACGCGCCTGACCCCGGGCGCAATCGCCGCGGCGGCCATGAGCGGTGCGGGGGAGCTCGCCGTCGGCTGCCGCCCGCGCGTCGCGATCGTCACGACCGGCGACGAGCTTGTCCGTCCCGGACGTCCGCTCGCGCCCGACCAGATTCCCGACAGCAACGGCGTCATGCTCACCGCGATGCTCGCGGGCGAGGCCGAAGGCGCCGTCCTCGCGCACCATCTTCCCGACGATCGTGCAAAACTTGCCAGCGCGCTCAAGGAGTTGGCGCGACGTCACGACGTCATCGTCACCGTCGGCGGCGCGTCGGTCGGCGATCACGACCATGTCCGCGGCGCGCTGGACGACGCCGGCGGACGGCTCGATTTCTGGAAGATCGCGATGAAGCCCGGCAAGCCGCTGATCGCCGGGATGCTCGGCGACGCCATCCTGCTCGGCCTGCCGGGCAACCCCTCGTCGGCCTTCGTCACCGCGACCTTGTTCCTGCTCCCGCTCGTCCGCCATCTCGCTGGCGCGGGCACCCCCTTGCCGCCCGTGCATCAAGCGCCGCTCGCCGCGCCGCTCGGCGAAGGCGGCACGCGCCGCGATTATCTCCGCGCGCGACTCGAGAATGGCCGGCTCCTTCCCATGATCGGGCAGGAAAGCGGCCGCACGCTTCCGCTCGCCGCGGCCAATGCGTTGCTGATCCGCGATATCGGCGCACCCGCGCGCGATGCCGGGGCCATGGCGGACTATATCGTCGTCGCTTGACAAGTTCCGCTTTGTTCCACTATCGTTCTCAATATGTCCGATATGGCATCATGGAGAACGACCGATGTTGACCGCGAAGCAGCATGAACTGCTCCACTTCATCCAGGAACGCCTCGACGCGAGCGGCATTTCGCCGTCGTTCGAGGAGATGAAGGAGGCGCTCGGACTCAAGTCGAAATCGGGCATACACCGGCTGATAAGCGCCTTGGAAGAAAGGGGTTTCCTCCGCCGCCTGCCCAACCGCGCGCGCGCGCTTGAAGTGCTGAAGGTGCCCGAAGCGGCGAAGCCCGCCGTGCGCAACGATCGCGACAATATCGTGCCGCTGCGCAAGACCCCGCCCGCGATGCGCCCGATCGCGGCGAATGACATCGTCGAAGTGCCGCTGCACGGCAAGATCGCCGCCGGCGTACCGATCGAGGCGTTCGAGGATCACAACAATCTCGCCGTCCCCGCCGCGCTGCTCGGGTCGGGCGAACATTATGCGCTCGAAGTATCGGGCGACTCGATGGTCGAGGCGGGAATCTTCGACGGCGACTATGCGCTCATCCAGAAAGCGAGCACCGCGCGCGAGGGCGACATCGTCGTCGCGCTCGTCGACGGGCAGGACGCGACGCTCAAATATTTCCGCCGCGAAGGCCAGATGATCCGGCTCGACCCCGCGAACAGCGCCTATGAGCCGCAACGCTACCCCGCCGAGCGCGTCATCGTGCAAGGGCGTTTGTCGGGACTGCTTCGTCGTTACCACTAAGCTGCTGCGGACGGCGCCACGGATGCGCGTCGCCCGCACGGAGCGCGGCGACGGCTTCCGGCGCTTCGCCCAGATAGAGCGCCAGCCCGCCGGTTTCGGCAAGGCTGTCGCGGTCGATCGTCATCCAGCGCCCCACGCATTCGTGCGGTAGCCAGCGGTCGCTGATCACGACATCGGCGGCGGCGCAGGCGGCCGCCATATCGGCGCCTTCGATCCGGTCGCGCCCGTGCGACGCCAGGATGATGCGCTGCGCCTCGCCCCCACCCTGTGTCCAGCGGCAGAAATCGCGATTGCATTCGACATGGTCGAGCTCGGCCAATGCCAGAAGCGGCGCGTCAACCCCGGCCGCCTCGGCGACGGTATCGCGGACATAATCGCCCGCCCGGTCGCGCAGCAGCGCGTAGCCGCCATCGGGGAGCGCGGCGGCGATATGCCGCCCGTCGCCGGTGACGAGCAGATCGGGGCGCGGCGCGGCAAGCAGCGTCGCCATCCCGATGATCAGCGGCACCGCCCCGGCGCGGCGCCAGCGCGTCTGCCACAGCAGCAGCCACAGCCCGCCGAAGACCGCGAGAGCGAAACCCCAGCGCGGAAAGTTCGGCATCGTCGCGACCGCGCCCGGTGCGTTGGCGACGCCGTGCGCCAGCGCGATCAGCGCGCGCAGCGCCTGTTCGGCCACCCACCAAAAGGGCGCGCCCAGCCCCACGCTGTCGAACAGCAGCGCGAGCGCCTCCGCCGGCATGATGACAAAGGTCGTGAGCGGGATCGCGACGACATTGGCGAGCGCGCCGTAAAGCCCCGCCTTGTGAAAATGGAACAGCGCGATCGGCGCCAGGGCGACCTCGACGACGAGCCCGGTGATCAGCAATCCGGCCACCCCGCGCCCCAGCCGGAACGACCAAGGCTCCTCGCGGCGCGCCATGAATGCCTGCATCGGTCGGCTCTCGTGCAGCGCGATGATCGCCGTGACCGCGGCAAAGCTCAGCTGGAAACTCGGCCCCGCCAAGGCTTCGGGCCGCCAGAGCAATACGATCAGCGCGCCCGCCGCGACGAGCCGCAGCGTCAGTGCCTCGCGCCCCATCAGAAAGGCGACGAGCACGAGCAGCGCCGCGATGAACGAGCGCAGCGTCGGCACCTCGGCGCCGGCGAGCAGCGTATAGCCTCCGCCCGCGAACGCCCCCGCCGCCGCCGCGAGCGGCAGGACAACGCCCGCGAGCGCCAGCCGCCGGTTGAGCGCCAGCAGGCGCATCGCCAGCAGCATGGCAAAACCGACCACCGCGGTCACATGCAGCCCGCTGATCGACAGCAGGTGCGCGAGACCGCTGCGGCGCATCGCCTCCTCGTCGGCCTCGGAAATCGCGCCGCGATCGCCGGTCACCAGCGCCGCCGCGATGCCGCCCGCCGAGCCTTCGACCTCACCCTGGATATGCGTGCTCAGCCGTGCGCGCAGCGGCGGCGCGGCGGCTTCCTTCCCCGGCACGCGGGACACCTCGCCCAATATCGTCCCGACCGCGCCGATTCCGTCGAACCAGGCGCGCTGGGCAAAATCATAGCCGCCCGGCAGGCTCGCCGTCGGCGGCGGCATCAATCGCGCGCGGACGCCGATCGTTTCGCCGTCGGCCAGATCCGCCGCCTGCTCACCACGCAGCGTCAGGCGCACGCGCGGCGGCAGGTCGCTCCGCCGCTGCGGCAGCGCGAGAATGCGGACCTGTCCCTTTGCCGGAAGCGGCTCGACGCGCTCGACGATGGCCGAAAAGCTCGTCGTCACCGGCGCTGCGAGCACGGGCGCCGCGACCCACAGCGCGCGGGCCCAGATCAGCAGGATTCCTGCCGCCGCGGCGCCGCTTCCGACGGCAAGCGCGCGACCGAACCGGCTGTGCCAGCCGATCAGCAACCCGAACAGCAGGCCCGCCGCCAGCGCCAGCAGCAGCCCGATCCAATGCGCATGCGCCGGCAAGGCGAACCAGGCGGCGATCCCCGCGCCCAATGCGACGGGGAGCCAAAGCCCGATCCGCTCGCGCTCGGCTTCGAGCCGCGCTTCGAGCGCTTCGCCCGTCCGTCGCAGGACAGCCGCCCGACGCGTCGAAATGGGCGTTTGAAGCGGACTTGTCGCCATGCTAGGGGCACCCCCGATCCCCGTCCAACAGGGCGGCAAAGTGAGTGAAAGAGGCCGTAGTGGCAACCGAAAACCAAACCAGCACGGCCGGAGCGACCCCCGAGGCAAGCGGCGCCGACGTCGTGACCCGCTTCGCCCCCTCGCCGACCGGCTATCTGCATATCGGCGGCGCGCGCACCGCGCTGTTCAACTGGCTGTTTGCGCGCCATCATGGCGGCAAATTCCTGCTCCGCATCGAGGATACCGACCGCGCGCGCTCGACCGACGCCGCGATCGACGCGATTCTCGACGGGATGCAGTGGCTGGATCTCGATTGGGACGGCGAGACCGTGTATCAGTTCGCGCGCGCGCCGCGCCATGCCGAGGTCGCGCACGAACTGCTCGCGAAGGGGGCGGCCTATCGCTGCTATCTGACGCAGGACGAGCTCGCCGCGATGCGCGCAGAAGCGCAGGAAAAGCGCCAGCCCTTCCGCGTGCGTAGCCCGTGGCGCGATCGCAACGACGGCGATCCCGCGGCGCCGCACGTCCTTCGCCTGCGTGCGCCGCAGGAGGGCGCGGTGACGATCGCCGACAAGGTGCAAGGCGAGGTTACCGTCCAGAATGCCGAGCTCGACGATTTCATCTTGCTCAGGAGCGACGGCACGCCGACCTATATGCTCAGCGTCGTCGTCGACGATAACGATATGGGCGTCACCCACGTCATCCGCGGCGACGACCATCTCAACAACGCCTTCCGCCAACTCGCGCTGCTGCGCGCGATGAACTGGCGCGAGCCCGTTTACGCGCATGTTCCGCTGATCCACGGCGCCGACGGCGCGAAGCTGTCGAAACGCCATGGCGCGCTCGGCGTCGATGCCTATCGCGACGAGATGGGCTATCTCCCCGAAGCGGTGAACAATTATCTCCTCCGGCTCGGCTGGGGACACGGCGACGACGAGATCATCAGCCGCGAACAGGCGACCGAGTGGTTCGATCTCGACCATGTCGGCCGCTCGCCGTCGCGCTTCGACTTCAAGAAGCTCGAGAATCTCAACGGCCATTATCTCCGCGAAGCCGATGACGCGCGCCTTGCGGACCTCGTCGCCCCGCGTGTCGAAAGGCTCGTCGGCCGCGCGCTCGATGGCGTTGATCGCGACCTGCTGGCGCGCGCGATGGATGCACTCAAACCGCGCGCGAAGACGCTCGACGAGATCGCCGACGGCGCGACCTTCCTGTTCCAGCCCGACCCGTTGCCGGTGGACGAAAAGGCGGCCGAGGTGCTAAAGGCCGCGCCCGAAGGCTTGCTGACTGCCGTGACCGAACGGCTGCGCGGGCTGAACGACTGGACGACAGAAGAGCTGGACGCGGCCGTGCGCGCCGAAGCCGAAGCCGCCGAACTGGGGCTCGGAAAACTCGCGCAACCCCTACGCGCTGCATTAACCGGCCGAACCGTTTCCCCGGGAATTTTCGACGTGCTGCTCTTGCTCGGACGCGATGTCAGTCTCGCCCGACTTGACGCAGCGCAACATTATCCGGCAGGGGCGTAGCCACTCTCTCTCCCCGCCGTCAGAACAGGGAAAAAAATATGACCGACACCGCGAAAATCACGCTGGGCGACAAGACCGTCGACAGCCCTGTCCTGTCGGGCACCGTCGGCCCCGATGTCGTCGATATCCGCAAATTCTATGCCCAGACGGGCGCCTTCACCTACGACCCCGGCTTCACCTCGACCGCGAGCTGCGAATCGCAGATCACCTATATCGACGGCGATGAAGGCGTTCTCCTCCACCGCGGTTACGCGATCGGCGACCTCGCCGAAAATTCGAGCTTCATGGAGGTCTGCTACCTCCTCCTCAACGGTGAGTTGCCGAATGCCGGCGAACTCGAAAAATTCGACAACACGATCACCCGCCACACGATGCTGCACGAGCAGCTCGCGACCTTCTATCGCGGCTTCCGCCGCGATGCGCACCCGATGGCGGTGATGTGCGGCGTCGTCGGCGCGCTGAGCGCCTTCTACCACGACTCGACCGAGATCCACGACCCGCACCAGCGGATGATCGCCAGCCACCGGCTGATCGCGAAAATGCCGACGATCGCCGCGATGGCGTATAAATATTCGGTCGGCCAGCCCTTCGTCTATCCCGACAACAAGCTGAGCTACACCGGCAATTTCCTGCGCATGACCTTCGGCGTTCCCGCCGAAGAATATGAGGTCGTTCCCGCCGTCGAACGCGCGCTCGACCGCATCTTCATCCTCCACGCCGATCACGAACAGAATGCGTCGACCTCGACCGTCCGCCTCGCGGGTTCGTCGGGCGCCAATCCCTTCGCGTGCATCGCGGCGGGCATCGCCTGCCTCTGGGGCCCCGCGCATGGCGGCGCGAACGAAGCCGCGCTCAACATGCTGCGCGAAATCGGCCGTCCGGAACGCATCCCCGAATATATCGCGCGCGCCAAGGACAAGGACGATCCGTTCCGCCTGATGGGCTTCGGCCACCGCGTCTATAAAAACTACGACCCGCGCGCGACCGTGATGCAGAAGACGGTGCGCGAGGTGTTCGACGCATTGAAGGTCAACGACCCCGTCTTCGAGGTTGCGCTGCAGCTCGAGGAAATGGCGCTCAACGATCCCTATTTCATCGAAAAGAAGCTTTTCCCCAACGTCGATTTCTATTCGGGCGTGATCCTGTCGGCGATCGGTTTCCCGACGACGATGTTCACCGCGCTCTTCGCGCTCGCCCGCACTGTCGGCTGGGTCGCGCAGTGGAACGAGATGATCTCGGACCCCGCGCAGAAGATCGGCCGCCCGCGCCAGCTCTACACCGGCCCGACGCACCGTCCGTTCGTCCCCGTCGACAAGCGCTGAGCGGGGCCGTCACCGAAACGACAAAGGGGCCGCATTGCGGCCCCTTTTTTGTAGGACGGCTTTCGACCAGTAGCTGACCTTCCCTCTCCCCTCCCTAAAAGGGAGGGGAATGTCTCAAATCCACCCCATTGCGGACGGTCCTCAGAAAACAATCTGCGCGCGCGCGCCGACGCTGTCGACGCCATAGTCGCGGTCGCCGCCGGCGGGGATGACCGCGTCGTGATATTGCAGCCGCGCATAATTGATCATGAAGCGCACATAATCGATCGGTGTCCAGATCAGCGACGCCATATAGCCGTCCTGCTTGCCGCCGACGATGCCGGCGTCGTTAAGGTCGAGATGATCGTAGCGCAGATTGACCTGCCAGGCGCCGATCCCGCCGTCGGTGACCGGATCCTTGACGTCGATTTCCTTGAACATGCCGTCCTTATAGGCACGGGTGTCGTCGGTGAGGAACAGCCCGGCCTCGACCGAGCCGCCGAAGAAATGCGGATCGGCGAGGCCCGGACGATCGACCGACTGCCAGAAGGCCTCTGCCGCGCCGTGCAGGCGGCCGCGGATGAAGGCGGCCTCGGCGCCGAAGCCGGTCTCCGCCTCGGCGTCCAAATTCGGGGTCGCCACGAAGCGAATGTCGGCGCTGTGGACCAGCGGCCGCTGGCGGTAGCGCACCGTAGGCACGGTATCGCCCAGCTTGCGCCAATGCGCCGAGCCGCCGAAGTGCAGCTGGGTCTTGCCCGCCTTGGGCGCGTAAACGACGCGGCCGTCGAAGCTGTAACCGTCGTTGCCACTGTCGAGCGCGTCGAAATTGTCGGTGAATACGCCGCCCTGCAGCAGCAGCGCGCCGGTCGAATATTCGGCAGAGACACCCGCGCGCCGGATGAAGTTGAAGGCGTCGGTGAAGGCGGACCGCTCGATGAAGCTGATGTCGTTGCTGCTCGACAATTCTTCCAGCCCCTGGAAGGTATTGTGCTGGCCGACCGTCAGCGTCAGCGGTCCGTCCCCATAGGTCATGAACGCATCAAGCAGCACGACGTCGCTCTCGGCGAAATCGGCCTCGACCTTATATCCGAAGCCGCCGGGGATCGTCCCGCCGAAACCCATGCGGATGCGGCGCAATTCGCTGGAAAAGCCGAGCGCGGGGTCGGCAATCGCACCCGGCGCGCCGACATGCACGGCGTCGACCTGCACCCGGCCGCGCGGCTTGAAGCTCCAGCCGTCGGCGGTCTTGATCTCTGGCGCGCCCTTCCATTTGATTTGCGTCGCCGATGCTTCCGGGGCGGGCGTCGGAGCGGGGGCCGGCGTCGCGGCGGGCGGGGGCGACGCCTGATCGAGACGCGCTTCGAGCGTTTCCACCTTGGCGCGCAGCGCCGCGAGTTCCGCCCGCAACGCCGCCGCCTCTTCGGCGCTCATCGCCTGCGCATATGCCGTCGTCGGCAGGCTGAACATCGACGTCGCCAAGAGGGTGGCGAGCAGGGCGTGGCGCATGAACGAAGCTCCATTGCGAAAGGGTGACTGTCCGATGGCGCTATTATTGCTGCTTTGTGACAATCCAGCGTCACAGAAATGACATTTCAGCGACAATCAATGTTTTTCGATGGCGCGCATCCCCCTTGCCTGCCCGCGATGAACGGCTAAGGACGGTCGCGTTTTCATTGACAACTTTTCAGCCTTTTCCGGGAGACCATCATGACGATCAAATTTGACGGCCGCGTTGCCATTGTCACCGGGGCCGGCGGCGGCCTTGGCCGCGCTTACGCGCTCGAACTTGCGCGGCGCGGCGCGAAAGTGGTCGTCAACGACCTCGGCGGATCGCGCGACGGCACCGGTCACTCGGACGCTGCATTGCAGGTGGTCGAGGAAATTCGTGCTGCGGGCGGCACCGCCATGTCGAACGGCGGCAGCGTCACCGAATATGAGCAGATGGTCGAAATGGTCGCCAAGGCCAAGGAAGAATGGGGCGGCGTCCACGTCCTGATCAACAACGCCGGCATCCTGCGCGACAAGAGCTTCGCCAAGATGGAGCCCGCCGATTTCGACCTGGTGCTGAAAGTGCATGTCAGCGGCAGCGCCAATGTTACCAAGGCATGCTGGGAGCTGATGCGCGAGCAGGCCTATGGCCGCATCCTGATGACCGCCTCGTCGACCGGCCTCTACGGTAATTTCGGGCAGGCGAATTATGGCGCGGCGAAGCTGGGGCTCGCGGGGCTGACCAAGACGCTCCACCTCGAAGGCGCCAAGTACAACATCCGCTGCAACACGATCGCACCGGTCGCGGGCACGCGGATGACCGAAGACATCTTCCCGGCCGAACTGTTCGAGAAATTCACGCCCGAAAATGTCGTCCCCGCCGCACTCTATCTGGTCAGCGAGGATGCGCCGACCAACATGATCGTCGGTGCGGGGGCGGGCGCGTTCCACGCCGCCTATGTCACGATGACGCCGGGCGTCGCGCTGCCCGAAGGCGAGCGCACCCCCGAGGGCGTCGCCGCGGCGTGGGAGAAGATCATCGACCGCAATGGCGAAACCGTCCCGCAATCGGGCAGCGAACAGTCGATGAATGTCATGAAGGCGTTGATGGCGCTGGGCTGAGCCTGATACACCCCCGCATGAGGGGCGCCGGGGCGGCGCGCCCCATGCGGGGGAATGGCATGGCCGAAATGGGGCTGGCCGAAGGCATCGACCTTTTGGCGCGACGGGCGAAGATCGTGAAGGCGCTGCTGGCAGCGGGCCTGTTGTCGCTGATCGCGATGCTGATCGGCGAGATCGCTGAACTCCAGGGACTGATCAACCTGGACAATGCCGACCTGGACAATGCCGAGGGTCTTTACGCCGCGGTTCTGCTCGCCAACTGGCTGATCCTGATCCTTACCTATGTCGTTTTCGGGATGTGGATCTATCGCGCTGCGGCCAATGTCGACGCGGCGTCGGTTCCGGGTTTCCGCTTTACGCCCGGCTGGGCCGTCGGCTGGCATTTCGTGCCGATCGCCAACCTCTTCAAACCCTTCGGCGCGATGCGCCAGATCTGGAACGCCAGCCACGGCAACGAAACGGGCGACCTCGATCGCGGCAACGCCCTTCTTACCTTCTGGTGGACGTGCTGGATCGTCACCTCGATCGTAGCCAACTATGTATTCCGGCTCAGCCTGAAGGCCGATACGGCAGAGGAACTCCGCACCGTGCTCGAACTCGAAATTTTTTCATCGGCGATCAGTCTCGCGCTCTATCCGCTCGCCTATCAACTGGTCGACCGGACCACGCGCGCGCAGCAGGAACGGCTGACCTCGGCGCATATCTTCACCTGATTTATCGTATTGCAACACTAACACAGTCCTGCTAAAAGCGCCTTGGGGCAAGGGGATCGGACAGAAGGACGACCCCGATGTATAGTGAAAGCGACCTGCAAGCCGCGGTCGATGCAAAGGTATTGACGCCGGAGGCCGCGACGGCTTTCCGGTCGCATATCGCATCGGTTCGCGCCGCTCCCGGAGCGGATGAGGAATCATTCCGCCTGATCACCGGCTTCAACGATATTTTTGTCAGCATCGCGGCGGTGATCCTGCTCGTCGCGGTCGGCTGGATCGGCGCGTCGATCCACACCGCGCTCGGCGGCGCCTTCGTCGCCGCGTCGGCGTGGTTCCTCGCCGAATATTTCACGCGTAAACGCCGCATGGCACTGCCCAGCATCGTCCTCGTCCTCGCCTTCTCGGGCGGGGTCTTCGCGACGATGGTCGGCTTCCTCGTCCGCCATGGCGAAGATATTTTCGGGCATAGCCCCAGCGAAACCGTCGGCGCGATCCTGGTCGGCGCGATGGCGCTGATCACCGCCGCGGCGACCTGGGCGCATTGGAAACGCTTCATGGTGCCGATCACCGTCGCCGCCGGCACCGCCGCGCTCGCGGCGACCGCGGTGGCGCTCGTGCTCGCGATTACCGGAATGCCCAGCCCCGACGGCACGCTGCCGATGGTGCTGGTACTCATCGCCGGGCTCGGCGTCTTCACGCTCGCCATGTGGTGGGACCGCAGCGACCGGGTACGCCAGACACGCCGTAGCGACGTCGCCTTCTGGCTCCACCTGCTCGCCGCGCCGATGATCGCGCATCCGATCTTCCACCTGCTCGGCGTCACCGACGGCGGCAATATCGGCAGCGCCGCCGCGGTGCTGGTGATCGGCGTCTATATCCTCTTCGGGCTGATCGCGCTCGCGATCGATCGCCGCGCGCTGCTCGTCTCGGCGCTCGCCTATGTGCTCTTCGCGATGACGCAGCTGTTCCGCACCTTTGGCGCGGTCGAACTCAATGTCGCGCTGACCGCCTTTGTCATCGGATCGGCGCTGCTGCTGCTCTCGGCCTTCTGGCAGAATGCGCGCGCGGTCGTTGTCGGCCTGCTGCCCGACGATCTGGCGAACCAGTTGCCCGCGACCGTCCGCACCGCCGGCGTCGCGGCGCACGGATAGGAAATCGCGGAAAAACATGCCGGTTCAAGCCGGTATTCGGGGGCTCCGGCCGGATGGTCGGGGCCCCTTTTCCGTCGCCGCCATCCGGTCGCCGGTCACCGGGAAATGATTCGCCCCCTTGCCTGAACGGTCAGGCACGGTAAGAGAAGCGCGGATCCGCAGGGCCGAGCATCCTGTGGACCGTGCTTTCGCCTAAGCCTCAACGGCAAGGCGTTCCTGCACCCCAGTAACACGGCGCGGACGGGCGGGTCCGGGTCAAGGAATGTGCCACTCTCCCAGGTGAAGCGATGACACCGCCGAATATCTTGATGGTGGAGGATGATCCTCCGATCCGAACCCTGACCGCGCGCGCGCTCCAGGAACATGGTTATATCGTCCGCACCGCCGGCACCGCGCCGCAGATGTGGGACGCGCTCAAGGCGGCGCCCGCCGACCTGCTCCTGCTCGACATCATGCTGCCCGGCACGTCGGGGATCGACATCTGCCGCGAAGTCCGGCGGACGAGCGACATCCCGATCATCTTCCTGTCGGCGAAAGGGACCGAGACCGACCGGATCGTCGGGCTCGAGCTCGGTGCCGACGATTATCTCCCGAAGCCCTTCGGGGTTCGCGAACTCGTCGCGCGCGTGCGCGCGGTGCTGCGGCGCCACGCGATCGAGCGGCCGGTGGCGGACCGCGAGCGCGGCCTGATCCGCTTCGACGACTGGACCGCCGACCTGCCCCGGCGCCAGCTCACCTCGCCCGACGGCGCCGCGGTCGAACTGACCGGGGCCGAATTCGACCTGCTCGTCAGCCTGTGCGACAATGCCCAGCGCGTCATCGCGCGCGAACGGCTGATCGAATTGTCGCGCACGCGCCTTGGCGACAGTTCGGACCGCAGCATCGACGTGCTCATCAGCCGCCTGCGGCGCAAATTGTCGAGCCCCGGCAAACCCGCGCCGATCGTCACCGTCCGCGGCATCGGCTATATGCTCAACGTCCCGGTGGAGCGGCTTTGACGCTGTTCGAAAAGCGCGGCTTCGGGCTGTTCGGACAGATCGTCGCGATCCTGTTCGCCGCGGTGCTGCTCGAAAGCGCCGCGAGCATGTTTCTCTATGAGCGCGCGAGTCAGTTTTCGATCAATGGCGACAAGGCGCGGCGGCTTGCCGAGCATCTCGTCCTTTCGGGCAAGCTGATCGAAGAGGCCCCGCGATCGCAGCGCGACACGGTGGCGTCCGAACTGACGACGACACGCTATCATCTGGTGTGGCAGGAACGGCTGGTCAATCCGCCGCCGGTGTCGCCCAAGCTCAACCAGATCACGCGGCAGATCCTCGACTGGGAGCCCGAGATCCAGAAGCGCGACCTGCGCCTCTATCTCCAGTCGCCGGGGCTGCACAGCACGATATCGGGCGCGATCCGGCTGAACGATGGAAGCTGGGTCAGCTTCAGCGCGCGCGATCATGTCCGCAAACTCGATCTGACCTTGTTCCGGACCTTGCAGACGCTGGTTCCCGCGATCGCGCTCGTGCTGCTCGCCAGTCTGCTCATCCGCCATACGCTCCGCCCGATGCGCGACCTGACGCGTGCGGCCGAAACCGTGGGCAAGCGTGATTTCGTCGATATCCCGATGCGCGGCCCGGCAGAGGTCCGCAAGGTCATCGACGCCTTCAACGACATGCAGCACCGCATCACGGCGATGATCGCCGACCGCACGCAGGCGCTCGCGGCGGTGGGGCATGATTTCCGTACGCCGCTCGCGCGGCTGCGGCTGCGCGCCGACAGCGTTGCGGATCCGGCTGTCGGGCTCGCGATGGAGCAGGATATCGGCGAGATGGAGCGCATGATCGACTCGCTGCTCGCTTATCTTTCGGGCGATATCGACGATCCGACCGAGCCGCTGGCGCCGACTGACATCGCGGTGATGTGTGCGACCGCCGCCGACGAGGCGAGCGACCGCGGGCATCGCGTCCACTATGCCGGGCCCGACCATCTGGTGCTGTCCGTGCATGGCATCGCGATCAAGCGCGCGCTGCTCAACCTCGTCGGCAATGCGCTGCGCTTCGGGAACGAGATCGAGGTGCGGCTGCGCAGCGGCGACCGGCGGATCGAAATCGAGGTGGCCGACGACGGCCCCGGCATTCCCGAACATCTGCGCGAGCAGGCCGTCCAGCCCTTTGCCCGGCTCGACAGCGCCCGCGCGCGCGACACCGGCGGGTTCGGGCTCGGCCTGTCGATCGTCGAGCGGATCGCCCGGATGCACGGCGGTTCGCTCGAACTCGGGCAGAGCCATCTCGGTGGTTTGGCCGCACGCCTGCATCTGCCCAACGCTTGAGAAACATTTCGTTACATTAACGCTGCACCGCAGCAAAGTTCGATCGTCATGTGCGTGAAACCAACCAGCAAGGAGTGGTTTCATGAACGACCTCATCGGACGCGTGTTCGATTTCGAAAAGCGCGTCTTCCCCAGTCGCAACGACCTGTTCGCCAAGCTCGTGGCCGACGGCCAGAGCCCCAAGGCGCTGATGATCTCGTGCGCGGACAGCCGCATCGTGCCCGAACATATCATGCAGGCCGAACCCGGCGACATGTTCGTCTGCCGCAACGCTGGCAACATCGTCCCGCCCTTTGCGACGCAGAATGGCGGCGTGTCGTCGACGGTCGAATATGCCGTCGCCGCGCTCGGCGTCCGCGACATCATCGTGTGCGGCCATTCGGACTGCGGCGCGATGAAGGCGCTGATGAACCCACACATGATGGAAGGCATGCCCAATGTCGCCGCCTGGCTGCGCCACAGCCACGCCGCCGAACATGTCGTGCGTTCGGGCTACACCGACCTTGACGACGCCGGTCTGGTCCGCGCCGCGAGCCTCGAGAATATCGTCGTCCAACTTGCCCACCTGCGCACCCACCCGTCGGTCGCCGCGGGTATCGCGCGCGGCGAGATTTCGCTGCACGGCTGGTTCGTCGACATCCATCAGGGCGTCGTGATGGGCCTCGACGGCGAAAGCGGGCGCTTCATCCCGATCCGTGCCGAAGAACCCCTGCCCGTCGCACTCGCCGCCGCGCAGCGGCTCGCGATGCACGCCGGTCAGGCGCAGGCCGCCTGATCATGGCAAGCCAGGCTCTCCCCGCCAGCTCGGCCAGCGGCTTTTCGCGCGATTTCGCGGCGTCGATCGTCGTGTTTCTCGTCGCGATGCCGCTGTGCATGGGCATCGCCGTCGCATCGGGACTCCCGCCGGAAAAAGGCCTGATAACAGGCATCATCGGCGGAATCGTCGTCGGCGCGATCGCCGGTTCTCCCCTCCAGGTCAGCGGCCCCGCCGCCGGCCTCGCGGTGATCGTGTTCGAGCTGGTCCGCACGCAGGGCGTCGGCGCACTGGGCCCCATCCTGCTCATCGCGGGCGCGGTCCAGCTCCTCGCCGGCGTGATGAAACTCGGTGGCTGGTTCCGCGCGATTTCGCCCGCGGTCGTGCACGGCATGCTCGCGGGCATCGGCGTGCTGATCGTCATCGGCCAGTTCCACGTCCTGTTCGACGCCAAGCCGCTCGCGAGCGGGCTGGAAAATATCGCCGCGATGCCGGGCCGCCTGCTCGGCCTCAACGCGAGCAGCCCCGGCGGCGCCGAACTCGCGCTGTTGATCGCCGGCATCACGATCGGCGTCATGGTCGCGTGGGAAAAGTGGCGCCCGGCGTCGATGCGCCTCGTCCCCGGCGCGCTGCTGGGAGTCGTCGCGGGTACGGTGGTTTCGCTCGTGATGGGCATGAATGTTGCGCGCGTCGAGGTGCCCGATTCGATCCTCGCCGCGATCACCCCGCCGACGGCCTTCGCAAGCTGGCTGACGCCCGAAATCATCGCCGCCGCGATCGCGGTCGCGTTCATCGCCAGCGCCGAGACTTTGCTGTCGGCGGCGGCGGTCGACAAGATGCACGATGGCCCGCGCAGCGATTTCAACAAGGAACTGCGCGCGCAAGGCGTCGGCAACATGCTGTGCGGCGGCGCGGGCGCGCTACCGATGACGGGCGTGATCGTCCGCAGTTCGGCGAACGTACAGGCCGGCGCCGTGTCGCGGCGTTCGACGATCATGCACGGCGTCTGGATCCTCGCGTTCGTCGCGTTGCTGCCAGCAGTGATGCGTGCGATGCCGATGGCGACGCTCGGCGCGGTGCTCGTCGTGACCGGCTGGCGGCTCGTCAAGCTCGACCATGCGCGCGAGCTGCTCAAGCACCACGGCGTGCTGCCCGTGCTTATCTGGGCGACCACCCTCGTGCTCGTGGTCGCGGTCGACCTGCTGACCGGCGTGATCGTCGGCATCCTCTTCTCGCTCGTCGAACTTATCCCCCATGTGCGCCGCCTGCGGCTCAAGGTGGATCATTCGGATAATGCGGAAGGGACGCGCGTCAGCCTGTCGGGCGCGGCGACCTTCGTCCAGCTTCCCAAGCTGGAAGACACGCTCGGTTCGATCCCGCGCGACAAGGCCGTCACGATCGACTGCGGCCAGCTGTCGGGGCTCGACCATAGCTGCGCCGAATTGCTGCGCGACTGGGTCGAACGCCGCAAGGCGCATGGCAGCCCGACGGTGCTGCTGGGCGACGACAAAAGGCTGCGGCGCCTCGCGACAGCCTGATCTCAGAGCTCCCCTACGGGAGGAACGGGTGTGGGTCAGGCGACCAGAGAGAGGCCTGATCCACACTCGCCCGTACTGCATTTGGAGTTGGGAGCGCCGTCAGTCCCCGACCAGCTTCATCAGCTTGCGTTCGACCGGAGCGAGCACATTCGACAGCTCGTCGCCGCGCTTCAAAATCGCCCCGGCTTCGGAGACAAGGGCCCACATGCCCTGCCGGCTCCGCAAGGCGGGGCGTTTTTCGATGCGGTATTCGGGGCGCTCGGCAGCGCGGCGAAAAGCCGAGAAGATCGCTGCGTCGCGATGGAAATCCATCGCATAGTCGCGCCAGTGCCCCGCCGCGACCATGCGGCCATAGAGGTCGAGAATGCGCATCAGTTCGGGGCGCTCGAAGCCAGTCTGCAGCGGTGCCGCCCGATTATTGAACGGCAGGGGCGTGACTGTTCCCATCAGGCGCTTTTCCGGCTCCCTTTGCGCCGCGGCGCTTCGTCATCGACGGCGGCCAGCTCGCGTTCTTCGAGCAGCGCCGCGAGCTGCTTCTGCATCTGCTCGAGCTGGCATTGCAGCAATTCGACCTTTTGCGTCGCGGGGTCGAAAGTCTCGCTGCACGGGGTGCCATAGGGCACGAATTCGCGGGCATATTCGGTCGCGTCGAGCAGGGTCGAGCGCGCCGGAATGCCGACCATCACTGCACCCTCGGGCACATCCTTCGTCACCACGGCGTTGGCACCGACGCGCGCGCGCGCGTGGACCGTGACGGGGCCGAGGATCTGCGCGCCCGATCCGACGATGACATCGTCGGACAGCGTCGGGTGGCGCTTGCCGCCGATACCGTTCGCGGGGTCGGTGCCGCCGAGCGTCACGCCCTGATAGATGGACACATTGTCGCCGATCTCGGCGGTCTCGCCGATCACGACACCGAAGCCATGGTCGATGAACAGATGCTGCCCGATCGTCGCACCCGGATGGATGTCGATCGCGGTCAGGAAGCGCGACAGGTGATTGATGAAGCGCGCGAGGAAGAACAGCCGCGCCTCGAACAGCCAGTGCGCGACGCGGTGCATGCCGACCGCGAGCAGCCCCGGATAGAGCAATATTTCCCAGCGCGACCGCGGCGCGGGATCGCGTGCTTTGATCGAATCGAGATAGGCGACCAGCCCGTTGAACATGCAATGTCCCCTGCGACCCTATTTGTTCCGGCCAAGATAGAGGCTGGGAGGCCCCATTTCCAGCCCCGGTGCGTTTTTCCTCGTCAGCGGCCGAAAAGGCCGATGCGAAGCAGGAGCAGGCCTTCGGAACGCAACCGGCGCTCGCCTTCGTGGCGCGCGATCAGACCCGCCCAGCGGTCGAGCATCAGCAGCGCGCGGCTGCCGCCGAAATCGCGGCGTGCCGGCGTTGCGGAATTTTTGGTATCGGCCAATAGCGCCCTTGCTTCGGGGTCGGCTTCGACGACACCGGCGCCCCAAACAAGGCCCCAGCGTCTGCCGCCAACTTCGGTGCCGCCGGACAGCGCGAAGAGATGGGCGCCGAAGCTTTCGGCGGCCGCGCGCCGCTCGGGATCGCTTTCGGCCAGCAGCATCGCCTCCGCCGCATCGACCAAGGCGTCGAGGCCGCCCTGCCCGGACCAGCTTGCTTGTAGCTCGGCGAGCAAGGGTTCGCCCTTCGGCAGCGCCGCGGGATCATTCGCGATCATCGCCGCCATGTCACGCCACCAGGCGAGCTTGATCTGGCCGATCAGCGGCTCTCGCGCGTCGAGCAGCAGCTTGGTCAGTCGCGCGGCGAGGCTCCACAGCGCCGCGATGGCGGGACGCCTCTCGCGGGGCACCGCGACCATGACGCGCGGATCGCGCATGTCGGGGTAGAAAGTTTCGGTTTCGCTCATTGTGCAAAGACAGCGTTAGAGCAGAACGCACAAATTAAAAGCCGTTCGCCCTGAGCCTGTCGAAAGGCCGCTCTTCTCTTCAACGGGAAGAACGGTGCTTCGACAGGCTCAGCACGGACGGAATTAACGCAAGCGCAAAGCCTCAGGCGCGATTGAGGACCGCCTTCACCGCCTTTACGACGCGCGGCGTATCGACGAGCGCGGCCTTTTCGAGATTGTTCGCATAAGGCAGCGGCACATCCTCGTTGCACACCCGCATGACGGGCGCGTCGAGGTCGTCGAAGCCATGCTCCATTGCGACCATCGCAAGCTCGCTGGCGATCGAGCAGACCGGCCAGCCTTCCTCGACGACGACGAGGTGGTTCGTCTTCTTGAGGCTGGCGAGCACCGTCGCAGTGTCGAGCGGGCGCAGCGTGCGCAGGTCGATGACTTCGGCGTCGATCCCCTCGCCCGCCAACTGGTCGGCGGCTTCGAGCGCGAGCCCGACGCCGATCGAATAGCTGACGATGGTCACGTCGCTGCCCTTGCGCATGGTCCGCGCCTTGCCGATCGGCAGGACGAAATCCTCGATCTCGGGAACTTCGAAACTGCGGCCATAGAGCAGCTCGTTTTCGAGGAAGACGACGGGGTCCTCGGTGCGGATCGCCGCCTTCATCAGCCCCTTGGCATCGGCGGCGTCATAGGGCGCGATCACGATCAGGCCAGGGACGCTGGCGTACCAGGGGCCGTAATTCTGGCTGTGCTGCGCGCCGACGCGCGCCGCGGCGCCGTTGGGGCCGCGGAAGACGATCGGACAGCGCATCTGGCCGCCCGACATATAGTTGGTCTTCGCCGCCGAGTTAATGATGTGGTCGATCGCCTGCATCGCGAAGTTGAAGGTCATGAACTCGATGATCGGCTTGAGGCCGCCCATCGCCGCGCCCGCGCCGAGGCCGGCGAAACCATATTCGGTGATCGGTGTGTCGACGACGCGTTGCGGACCGAATTCCTGGAGCAGGTTCTGCGTGACCTTGTACGCGCCCTGATATTCGGCGACTTCCTCGCCCATCACGAAGACGCGGTCGTCCGCGCGCATTTCCTCGGCCATCGCGTCGCGCAGCGCTTCGCGGACGGTGAGCTTCACCATCGCGGTGCCTTCGGGAATCGCGGGGTCGGAAGCGCGCTCGGTCGCGGCGGGCTTCTCCGCAACGGGAGCGGGCGCCGGAGCCGGGGCCGGAGCGGGTTCCGCCGCCTTGGCTTCCTCGGCTGGAGCGGGCGCGGGCGTCGGCGCAGCGGCGGGCGCTGCCGCTTCTTCACCCTCGCCGGCGATCGTCGCGATCACGGTGCCGACCTTCACATTGTCGGTGCCCTCGGCCACCAATATCTGGCCGATCGTGCCCTCATCAATAGCTTCAAATTCCATCGTCGCCTTGTCGGTTTCGATCTCGGCGAGGATGTCGCCCGACTTCACCGTGTCGCCTTCCTTGACGAGCCACTTGGCGAGCGTGCCCTCTTCCATCGTCGGCGACAGCGCCGGCATCTTCAATTCGATGGCCATCTCAATATTGCTCCACCAGCACGTCGGTATAAAGTTCGGACAATTCGGGTTCGGGCGCGCTTTCGGCAAAGTCGGCCGATTCCGCGACGACTGCACGGATTTCCTTGTCGATATCCTTGATCTTGTCCTCGCTGACCCCGGCGTCGGTCATCAGCTTCTTGAGATGCTCGATCGCGTCCGACTTGTCGCGCACCGCCTGCACTTCCTCGCGGCTGCGATATTTGGCGGGGTCCGACATCGAGTGGCCGCGATAGCGATAGGTCTTGAGCTCCATCAGCACCGGGCCCTTGCCCGCGCGCACCCATTCGAGCGCCGCCTCGGCCGCGCCGCGCACCGCGAGCACGTCCATGCCGTCGACCTGCATGCCCGGGATGCGGAAGCTTTCGCCGCGGCGATAGAGCTGATCCTCGGCCGACGCGCGGTTGACCGACGTGCCCATGGCGTACTGGTTGTTCTCGATCACGAAGATGATCGGCAGCTTCCACAGCTCAGCCATGTTGAAGCTTTCGTAGACCTGGCCCTGGTTCGCGGCGCCGTCGCCGAAATAGGCCATCGCCACGCCGCCGTCGCCGCGATATTTGTGCGCGAAGGCGAGGCCCGTACCGAGCGACACCTGCGCGCCGACGATGCCGTGGCCGCCATAGAATTTATGCTCGACGCTGAACATGTGCATCGAGCCGCCCTTGCCCTTCGAAATACCGGCCTGGCGTCCCGTCAGTTCGGCCATGATGACCTTGGGATCGATGCCATAGGCGAGCATGTGACCATGGTCGCGATAACCGGTGATGACGCTGTCCTTGTCGCCGTCGAGCGCCGACTGCAGGCCCACCGCCACGGCTTCCTGGCCGATATAGAGGTGGCAGAAACCGCCGATCAGGCCGAGGCCGTAAAGCTGGCCCGCCTTTTCCTCGAAGCGGCGGATGAGCAGCATTTCGCGATAGAATTTCTCGAGTTCCTCCGGCGTCGCGTCATAGGGGACGGGATCGCGCGGCATCTCGCGGTTGGTCGCGGGGGCTGGGGTGGATGCAGTCTTTTTTGGCGCGGCAGACTTGCGCGCGGGAGCTTTGGCCAAGGGAGGTTTCCTTTGCATTTAGCCGTTACGGCAAGGCTCCCTATAGGAGAGCCGCGCCGCACTTGGCAACGCCCACCATGGAGGCGGCGGCGCCTGACTTACGTATGCAGTTTTGGGCGCCGCAACGCCGCGGGAAAGCTCAGGGCTTCGCGTCGGGTTCCATCGGAATGATATATTCGTCGGGGTGATAGGCGCCCAGCTTCTCGCGCACATATTCCTCGGCAAGATCGGGATCGACGCGGCCGCGATCGAGCAGGTTGACGCGGTTCTGAAGCTCTTTCTGCTTCTTGGTCAGCTCGCTCAAAATGACGCGCTTCTTCTCGACCGACTGGCCATATTCGCCCCAGGCGTAAAGCCCGGTCGGACCGAAGATGATGTATCCGATCATCGCCAGCACGACCATCACCGCAATGGCCGGACCGGTGGCCCGGCTCATTGATTTGCGGAATTTGTGGCGCTGCGTCATTCCGGCTCTTGAATCAGAGTTGATTCGTGGCGTCAAGGCGCCAAGCGCCGGTTTTCAACCGTTCATCGCATCAGGACAGCCGCCAAAGATGAGGCGCCGATTTGCAGAAGGTGCCAAGCCGCATCGTGCCCTCCCACAGCTCAAGGCTGCGGCCGGCCGCTTGCCCCTGCGCGATCTGCAACGCGAAATCGGGGCTTTCCGCCTGGAAATCAATGCGCTCGGATTGGCCCGAAGAGTCATCCTCGAGCAAAATATAAAAGGACCGCATGTCGAAGATCCTGGATGACGGGAGCTGGTGCGACCCCGGGCTCTCGGCATGTTTGATCGGCTATCCGCATGAAACGGAAGGACTGCGGGCATTGAGCCGGGACCACGAAAAGCCGATCTGGTGGAAAAACCGCAACCGTCGAGAGAAAGGTAACAGGTTTCGGCCGATCGACCTAAGCAATTCGAGCCCGGCTATGATCCATGTTATGAAAAAATCGCCGCACCCGGATAGCGCGCCATCTCGCCCAATTCTTCTTCAATACGGATCAACTGGTTATATTTGGCGAGCCGGTCCGAACGCGCGAGGCTGCCGGTCTTGATCTGGCCGCAGTTGGTCGCGACCGCGAGGTCGGCGATCGTCGAATCCTCGGTCTCGCCCGAGCGGTGCGACATGACCGCAGTGTAGCGCGCGCGGTGCGCCATATCGACCGCGTCGAGCGTTTCGGACAGCGTGCCGATCTGGTTGACCTTGACGAGCAGCGAGTTGGCGAGCCCGTCCTTGATCCCCTGTTCAAGACGCGCGGGGTTGGTGACGAACAGGTCGTCGCCGACGAGCTGGCACTTGTCGCCGACGAGATCGGTCAGCGCCTTCCAGCCGGTGAAATCATCTTCGCTCATCCCGTCCTCGATCGACTTGATCGGATAGTCGTTCACCAGCGCCGCGAGATAGTCGGCCATCTGTTCGGGGCTCAGCGAAAGCCTTTCGCCGCTGATCTCGTATTTGCCGTTCTTGAAGAATTCGGTCGCGGCGCAATCGAGCGCGAGCACGACGTCGCTGCCGAGCTTGAAGCCCGCCTGATCGACCGAGGCGGCGATGAAGTCGAGCGCGGCGCGCGTCGAGGCGAGGTTCGGCGCGAAGCCGCCCTCATCGCCCACCGCGGTCGCAAGACCCTTGGCCGACAGCCCCTTCTTCAGCGTGTGGAAAATCTCGCTGCCCCACCGAACAGCCTCCGCGATGCTGCCGGCGCCGACGGGCATGATCATGAATTCCTGCACGTCGATCGGATTGTCGGCATGTTCGCCGCCGTTGATGATGTTCATCATCGGCACCGGCAGCGTGCGCGCCGACACGCCGCCGACATAGCGGTAGAGCGGCAGCCCGCGCGCGTCGGCCGCGGCTTTCGCGGCGGCAAGGCTGACGCCGAGGATCGCGTTGGCGCCGAGGCGGCTCTTGTTGGGCGTGCCGTCGAGGTCGATCATCGCCATGTCGAGTTCGCGCTGGTCCTCGGCATCGAGGCCGATCAGCGCCTCGGCGATGTCGCCGTTCACCGCCGCGACCGCCTTGGTCACGCCCTTGCCGAGATAGCGCGCCTTGTCGCCGTCGCGCAGTTCGACGGCCTCGTGCGCGCCGGTCGAAGCGCCCGAGGGAACCGCGGCGCGGCCGAAGCTGCCGTCCTCGAGCAGCACATCGACTTCGACGGTGGGATTGCCGCGGCTGTCGAGGATTTCGCGGCCGTGGATGTCGATGATGGCGGTCATGTCATATGTCCTGCTGGCGGCCCGCAATCGGCCGGTGGAGAAAGGCGCCCGCCTGTTATCGACGCCTTTCCGCTAGTGCAACTGCTGCATAGGAATTTTGCGCGGGGATGGAACCATTGGGCGCGCCTTGCTATATATCTTGGAGGACCAAGAGAGGATGCCCGCCCGCGCGGCGCCCGACACGACAGAAGAGGACTAAATGATGGCCAAAGCCGCTACTCCCGCGACGAAGAAAGCCGCAGCTCCCCGTCCCAAGGCCCCCGCGAAGGCCGCCGCCACCAAGGCCGCGCCCGCCCGCAAGCCCGCATCCGTGAAGGCCGCCAAGGAGCATCCGATCCGCGACCAGATCGCCGCGACGCGCGACACCATCAAGTCCGAAGCGTCGAAAAAGGCCGCTTCACTGAAGGATGAAGCGACCGCGTTCAAGAATCAGGCGTCGGCCAAGGCGCGCGACGCCGCGACCAAGGGCAAGGACAAGGCGGCCGAAGCCGTCGGCAGCCTCGCCAAGATGCTCGAGGACAGCGCCGGCACCGTCGACAGCAAGTTCGGCAAACAATATGGCGACTATGCCCGCTCGGCCGCGACGACCGTTGCCGGCCTCGCGACGACGCTCGACAAGAAGGATCTCGACGAACTCGCCGCCTCGACGCGCGACATGGTCAAGAAGAACCCGGCGATTGCCGTCGGCGCCGCCACGGTGATCGGCTTCGTGCTCGCCCGCATGCTCAAGGGCAACTCCAACGATTGACAGCAGCTTGTCATCTTCCGATCCGAACATTCCGCCAACGTCCGATGAGCGCCGCTTCGACGGCATAAGTCATGGCTATGCGCCGGACGAGCGCCCGCTCGCTCCGCCCCCCGTCCCGCTCGAAAAGATTGTCGGCGATGTCGTCGACAATCTGTCGGCGACGGCAAAGGCGGAGCTTGCCCTGCTCGAAGCGCGCACCGAGCTGGCGCTGCACGGCGCGTCGTGGACCGCGGGTTGGGGCGCCGTTGCCGCCTCGGCTTTGGGAATCGCGATGCTCGCGCTCGCTTTCGGGGCGATCCTTGCGCTCGCGCCGCACGTCGGGCCGTTCGTCGCGACCCTGATCGTCGTGGCCATATTGCTCGCCGTGGCCGGGTTCGCCGGCTGGCGCGCGCAGAAGAGCTACGCCGACATTCGCACCGCGCTCCGCAGCGACCTGACCAACGAGAGGATCGACGATGCCGCGGATGCGTAACCGCTTGATCGCCGCGGCGCGGCGCTCGATGCTCCAGCGCGGCGAACTCTATCGTCGGCTCGACGTCGCGAAGGAGGCGCTCCGGCCGTCGGCGCTCGTCGATCGCGGCAAATACCGGATCGGCGAAAAGGTCGACGACGCCGCGCATGCGGCGCGGAAGGAGCTTCGCGACAATCGCTGGCCGATCGCGATCGCCGCGGCGGCGGGCGCGCTGTGGTTGCTGCGCGAGCCGATCAAGGAACATGCGCCGAAACTGACGCGCAAGATTCAGGACCTGGCGACCGAGGTCGCCGATCACTTTCGCGCCGCCGACGAAGCGGCGGGCGAGGACGAAATTGAAGAATTGGAGGAAGACGATGAAGCCGTTCGGTGAAACCGCCCGCGAAACGCGTGCAAAAGCGAGTGAACTTGCAGAGAAAACCGCCGAAAACGCCCGCCTGACCGCCGAGGCGGCGAAGGCGCGGATCCAGGACGGCTACGGCCGCGCCCGCGCCGCGACCGAAGAGTTTGCGGCCAAGGCCAGCGAACAGGCCGGCGTCGCGCGCGAGGCCGCGGGCGAAGCCCTGGAAAAGGGCAAGGCGCAGGCGAAGCGCGCGAACAGCAAGCTCAAGGATGTCGCGGAAAAGCAGCCGCTGACGCTGGTCGCCGGCGCGGTCGCGATCGGCGCGCTGCTCGGTTCGCTGCTGCCCAAGGGCGCCCGCAAAGACGAGGAATGAGCTGCACTTGCCGTAACGGCGCGGCGCTGGTAGGGGCGCGCATCCTCCCCTCCCCGCGCTAACCCGCAAGGAAAGCTAGCCATGAGCAAATTGCATCTCGTGTTCGGCGGACGCGTCAGCGATCCGCAGGGCCTCGACTTCGTCGACCTCGGCAATCTCGACGTCGTCGGCCTCTATCCCGACTATAAATCGGCCGAAAAGGCATGGCGCAGCGCCGCACAGCGCACCGTCGACGACGCCGAAATGAAATATGTCGTCGTCCACCTGCACAAACTGCTGCAGCCCGACGCGGAATAAGCCTGAGATACAATCGTCGCCCCCGCGAAGGCGGGGGCCGCAGGAATTCTTATCCTGCATAGCTGCGTAAACCGACAGCGGCCCCCGCCTTCGCGGGGGCGACGTTTAATTACCGGAAATTGTCGGCGTAGGCCTGGATCTTCAGCTTGCGCTCAGGCGTCGCGGTAATTTCGACCTCGATCCCGTTCTTCTCCGCATAAGCGACCGCCTCTTCGCGGCTGGCGAAACCGAGGCGGAGCTGGCGCTGCGTGTCACCGCTGCCCGCCCAGCCCATCAGCGGATCGGCCTTGCGCGCCTCGGCGGGCGCAAATTCGAGCATCCAGCGCTGCGTCCCGGCGCGCCCCGACTGCATCGCATTCTTGGGCTTCTGGAAGATACGCGCTTTCATCGGGGTCGTCCTGTATAATCGGGGTATGTACCCGCCGCCTTAGCGCCAAGCTCGCGACACCGAAAGGGGTCTATTGCGCATCGCGCCGCGCCTGCGCCGCTTTGGTGAGCAAGGTCGGCCGCGCGTTCGCCGGATCGTCGGGCCAGCTATGCTTGGGATAGCGCCCGCGCATCTCGCGCGCGACGTCGTGCCAGCTTCCGCCCCAGAAGGATGCGATGTCGCGCGTCGTCTGGATCGGCCGGTGCGCGGGCGAGGTCAGCGCAAGGATCAGCGGCACCGGCGGGTCGCCCACCGTCGGGTGGCGCGCGAGGCCGAACAATTCCTGCACGCGGACGCTGGCCGTCGGGCCGCCGTCGGCGGCGTAATCGATCGGATGGCGGCTGCCCGCGGGGGTCGCATAGTCGGCGGGAGCGTGTTTTTCGAGCAATTGCCGCGCCGGCCAGTCGAGCAGCCCGGTCAGCGCATCGGCGAGCTTGCGGTCGCCGATGTCGCGCAGGCCGCGGCATCCTGCAAGCAACGGTTCGAGCCAGATTTCAAGGCTGTCGGCGAGCGCGCCCGTCGACAGCAGGTCCAGCCCAGCGAAGGACGCGCGCTGGCGCAGCGCCTGCGACACGGGCCCCCAGCCGATCAGCCCCAGCCCCTTGTCGCGGACCGCGGCCATGCGCACGGCGACATCGTCCTCGGCCTTTTCGCTGCGCGCCGTCTGCCCGCTCGTCAGCGCGATCGCGCCGAGACGCCGCTCACGGCGGTGATCGACGCGGTCGTTCGCGCTGTCGTAGCTGCTCGCCGAACGTTGCAGGATGCGATCCGCGAACAATGTTTCAACCTCATCCTGCCCGATCGGCGCAGCGGCGAGGATACGCACCCCGGCGGCGTGTCCTTGCGCATCGGCGATCGCGAGCCATTCGCTGCCGGCGAGCGGGTCGACCGCATCGATGCGATAGGCGCGGCCGCCGACGCTCAGATATTCGCCGCGCTGTCCCGCGCGCTGGCGTGCGACGCGATCGGGCCAGGCGGTCGCGATCCAGCCGCCGATCGAGCGCGGCGCGGCCTCGCCCGCCCCCGCCGCCAGCTTTTCGCCGATCGTCGCGAGGCGCCGCGCGAGCCGCCACGCGCCTTCGCTGCGCTCGTTCCGCTGCCCGCGCCAGCGCGACAGCCGCGCCTCGACATCGACGCCGCGCCCGCCCAGCCCCGGCTCGGTGAGCAGCACCGCGAGCCGCCCCGCCATCTCGGCCTCCCCCGCGCGCGCCGCGTCGAGCAGCATATGCGCGAGCGGTACCGGCAACGGGATCGCCGCGAGCGCCTTGCCATGCGCGGTGATGCGGCCGTCGCTCGCCAGCGCGCCGATCGCCTGCAATCGCGTCTTCGCTTCCGAAATCGCGGCGGGCGACGGCGGGTCGAGCCAGCCCAACTGGCGCGGATCGACGATGCCCCAGCTCGCGCAGTCGAGCACGACGGGCATCAGGTCGTTTTCGTGGATTTCGGGCGGATCGAACGGCGGCATGCCCGCGGTCGCCGCGGCCTCCCACAGGCGATAGGCGACCCCCGGCCCCTGCCGCGCGGCGCGGCCTGCGCGCTGCGTCGCCGACGCTTGGCTCGCACGCTCGGTGACGAGGCGCGCGATCCCCGCTGCCTTGTCGAAACGCGGACGCCGCGACAGGCCCGCGTCGATCACGATCCGCACGCCGTCGATCGTCAGGCTGGTCTCGGCGATGCTCGTCGCGAGGATCAGCTTGCGCCGTCCCTCGGAGTCGCGGACGAGCGCCTTGCGCTGGAGCGCGGGGTCGATCTGGCCGTGCAGGCGGTGAACGGCGAGCGGCAGCCGCGCCTCCTCGACCGCTGTTGCCGCGCGCTCGATGTCGGCGGCGCCGGGCAGGAACGCGAGCATGTCGCCTTCCGCTTCATCGCTCAGCGCCTGCCGCACCGCGCCGAGCACCGACGCTTCGAGCCGGTCCTCGGCGCGGCGGCCGATATGGCGCAGGTCGAGCGGCCAGATCTTGCCCTCGCTTTTCACCACCGGCGCGTTGCCGAGCAGCGCGCCGAAACGCGCGCCGTCGAGCGTCGCCGACATCGCGACAAGGCGGAGGTCATCGCGGAGCCCCTGCTGCGCGTCGATCGCGAGCGCGAGCGCGAAATCGCCGTCGAGGCTGCGCTCGTGAACCTCGTCGAACAGCACCGCCGACACCCCGTGCAACTCGGGATCGGCGAGGATGCGGTTGCGGAACAGGCCGGGCGTCATCACCAGCAGCCGCGTCGCCGCTGACTGCTTGCTGTCGAGCCGCGTCGCATAGCCCACCTTGCCGCCGACCGCCTCGCCCATCTCCTCGGCAATCCGTTCGGCCGCGCCGCGTGCGGCGAGCCGCCGGGGCGAAAGCAGCCATACCGCGCCCTTGCACCATGGCTGGTCGAGGATCGCCGGGGCGACGCGCGTTGTCTTGCCCGCGCCGGGCGGCGCAACAACGACGGCATTGGGTTTCAACACCAGCGCCGCCATGATGTCGGGCAGCACCTGATCGATCGGGAGCGCCTGCCTCATGCGCGCGCCGCGGGATTGCCCAGTTCGGCGTTCAGGCGAAAGGCTTCGGCGGCGAGCGTCGCGACCGTCTCCGCCGACACGTCGGTGCCTTCGGTCATCACCAGATTGCCGAGTTCATATTTGCCGCTCGCTTTGATCCGCGGTTCGAGGCCGCGGAGCCGCTTGCCACGCCAGAAGCCGAGCAGGACGCGATGCGCCTCGGCGCGGATCAATATGCACGGGCCGTTCGCCATGAAGACGAGGTTGGTCCATTTGATCGTTTCTTCAAAGGGCGCGGCGGCCATGATCGCCGCGCGCATCATCCGGCACCGTTCGAGCTGCCAGGCCGACAGCGCCGCGATATAGGCATCGGGGCTGTCCGCCGCGGGGCCCATCATCGCCATGAAAGATCAGTAAGCGCGCGCGACCGCGAAGGCGACCGCCTCGGTCAGCGCCGATTTCGCCTGGCTGGCGCGGAAACCGCCGATTGCATCGACCGCGCGCTGGCCATAATGGCGCGCCCGCGCGAGCGTATCGGCGATCGTATCATGCTTGTGCAGCAGCGAGGTGGCGTAGGCGAGATCCTCGTCCGACGTCTTGTGGCCGACGATCGCCTGTTTCCAGAATTCGCGCTCCTCGGCGTCCCCGCGCGCATAGGCGAGGATGACGGGCAGCGTAACCTTGCCATCGCGGAAATCGTCGCCGACGCCCTTGCCCATCGTTTCGGCGTCGGAGACATAGTCGATCGCATCGTCGACGAGCTGGAAGGCGATGCCGAGGTTGCGGCCATAGGCATCGAGCGCGGCTTCGGTCGCCTCGTCGCGCTCGGCGACGACCGCGGCGATCTTGCACGCCGCGGCGAACAGTTCGGCGGTCTTGGCATTGATGATCGCGAGATACTGATCCTCGCTCGTCTCGATCCGGCGCTGCGCCGAAAGCTGGTTGACCTCGCCCTCGGCGATCACCGCCGAGGCGCGGCTGAGGATTTTGAGCACCTTCAGCGATCCGTCCTCGACCATCACCTCGAACGCGCGGCTGAACAGGAAGTCACCGACGAGCACCGAGGCGCTGTTGCCCCAGATGATGTTCGCGGTCTTGCGGCCGCGGCGCAGGTCCGATTTGTCGACGACATCGTCGTGAAGCAGGGTCGCGGTGTGAATGAACTCGACCGCGGCCGCCAATTTGCAATGGCGGCGGCCGGGATAGTCGAGCAGCTTGCCGCACGCGAGCGTCAGCATCGGGCGCATGCGCTTGCCGCCGCCCGCGATCAGGTGCCCCGCAAGCTCGGGGATCAGCGGCACTTCGGATTGCATGCGGTCGAGGATGACCGAATTCACCTCGTTCATGTCGGCGGCGACGAGCGCCATCATCGGGTCGAGCGAGGGCGGCCTCTGCCCATGCAGCTGATGAATTTCGGCAGTCATAACGCGGCGACCCTTGGCCGCGCGGTCGCGATTTTGCAACGACTTTCGGCTTGCCAGAAGCCCCCGGCCGGTGCCAAGCGTGCCGGACATCAGAGGAGCCGCATACCCATGGACGACCAGCTGAGCCGCTTTCGCCAGAGCATCGACAATATCGACGCGGCGCTCGTCTATATGCTCGCCGAGCGGTTCAAAGTGACCAAGGCGGTCGGCGAACTCAAGGCGCGCGAAGGCCTGCCCCCCGCCGACCCGAGCCGCGAGGAACGGCAGATCGAGCGGCTCCGCAGCCTTGCCCGCGATGCCGACCTCGACCCCGATTTCACCGAGAAATTCCTGCGCTTCATCATCGACGAAGTGATCCGCCACCATCAGCAGGCGAAGCGCGAGCAGGACGCATGAGCCTCGATCATCCGATTTTCGCGCGCTGGCCGGCCAAGCATCCGGGCCGCATCCAGCTCTTTTCCGCACCGACCCCGAACGGCGTGAAGGCCGGCATCATGCTCGAGGAAACCGGCCTTCCCTATGAGCCACACCGGATCGACATCATGGCGAACGAAAGCCATGATCCGGCGTTCCTCGCGCTCAATCCTAACGGCAAGATCCCGGCAATCTACGATCCGGCGGGACCAAACGGAAAGCCGCTCGCGCTGTTCGAATCGGGCGCGATCCTGATCTATCTCGCCGACAAGAGCGGCCAGTTCCTCCCGGCCGATCCGAACCTGCGCTACGAGACGATCCAGTGGGTGATGTGGCAGATGGGCGGCGTCGGCCCGATGTTCGGACAGCTCGGCTTTTTCCACAAATTCGCCGGGCGCGAATATGAAGACAAGCGCCCGCGCGACCGCTACGCGGCCGAATCCGCGCAGCTGCTCAGCGTGCTCAACGGCCGCCTCGACGGGCGGACGTGGATCATGGGCGATGATTACAGCATCGCGGATATTTCGCTGCTCGGCTGGGTGCGCAACCTGATCGGTTTTTACGATGCGCGTGACATCGTCGGTTTCGATCGGTTTGGGCAGGTCCAACGCTGGCTCGATGCAGGATTGGCGCGGCCGGGCGTGCAGCGCGGGCTTGAAGTGACCGCAGCTTGAAGACGGGCGGCGGGTAACGACCGTTAGTTGACCCATCCATAATCGTCACCCCGGACTTGATCCGGGGTCCATGACTTCGACGCCGCGGTGGACCCCGGATCAAGTCCGGGGTGACGAAAGGGTAAAGTCCGCTCCCGCTAAGCTGACCTCGCGCTATCCCGCCGGCAGGCGCAACCGCACCAGCAACCCGCCAAGATCCTCGCTCTCTTCGAGCGTAATATTGCCGCCATAAATCTCGGCGACGTCGCGCACGATCGCAAGGCCCAGCCCGGTCCCCGGCTTGCCGCTGTCGAGCCGCACGCCACGGTCAAAGATGCGCGAGCGGTCGGCGGGCGAGATGCCGGCGCCGTCGTCCTCGATCAATATCTCGGCCATATTGTCCTCGCGGCCGATCGTGACGAAGATGCTGCCCCCGCCATATTTGGCGGCATTTTCGAGCAGATTGCCGATAAGCTCGTCGAGGTCCTGCCGCTCGACGCGCGCGACGACGTCTTTATCCCCCGCGGCATCGAGCCGCACGTCGGGGTAGAGCGCGGCGACCGCGCGCGACACGCTGCCGACGCTGTCCCACACGGTCGCGCGCGCCTGCGCCGCGCCGCGTCGCCCGACCGCGCGCGCGCGGGCGAGGTGATGGTCGACCTGCCGCTGCATCGTCGCCGCCTCGCGCCGCACCGTTTCGGCGAGCTCGCTATCGGAACTGGTCGCGCTGTTGACGAGCACGGTGAGCGGGGTCTTCAGTGCGTGCGCGAGATTTCCGGCATGGAGCCGCGCTTCCTCGGCCTGTTTCTCATTATGCGCGAGCAGCGCATTCAATTCGTCGACCATCGGCTGCACTTCGAGCGGCAGCGGCGCGGTGACGCGGCGGTGCTGCCCTCCGCGCATCGCGGCGATCGCGCGCCGGATATGGCGTAGCGGCCACAGGCCATAGAAGGTCTGGAGCGCCGCAAGGATGATGAGCCCGAGCCCGAGCAGCACGAGGCTGGGGACCAGCGTCTGCCGCACCGCGCTGACCTGTGCATCGAGCGCCTCGCGCGACTGCGCGATCTGATACCGCCAATTGGTCCGGCTTCCGGGCAGGATGACATTGCGTTCGAGCACGCGCAATTCCTCGTCGGGGAACTGGCTGCTGTCGTATGTATGGATCTGGTTGTCGACGTGGGGCGTCGGCGCCTTCAACGTGCGCTCCCACAGCGAACGCGAGCGGTAGGGTTCCTGATTGCCGCCGCTGATTTGCCAATAGAGGCCGCTGTATGGTTCGAGGAAACGCTGGTCGCCGAGCGGCTCGATCAGCCGCACTTCGCCATCGGGTCCGATCTCCGACGAGCGGATCATCGCGATCAGCACATATTCGAGACCCGAATCGAAATTGCGCGTGATCGCGGTCTTCAGCACCTGATCGAGCGCGAAACCGCCGCCGATCAGCAGCACCGAAATCCAGAGCGCCGCGATCGCGATCATGCGCCGCGCCAGCGAGCCGGTGATGCGGCCCGACGCGGCTATGGGCTTGATTGCCGCGTCCGGGTCGGTTTCGACCGCCGGGGCGACGTCGGCCGTCGACATGGCTTATTGCGGATCGTCGAGTTGATAGCCGAGCCCGCGGATCGTCGTGATGATGTCGGCGCCGAGCTTTTTGCGGATACGCGTGACGAACACCTCGATCGTGTTCGAATCGCGGTCGAAATCCTGATCGTAGATATGCTCGATCAGCTCGGTACGCGACACGACCTTGCCCTTGTGATGGAGCAGGTAGGACAGCAGCTTATATTCCTGCGCGGTGAGCTTCACCGGCTCGCCGGCGAGCGTGACGCGGCCCGAGCGCGTGTCGAGGCGGACGTCGCCCGCGATCAGCTCGCTCGACGCATTGCCCGAGGCGCGGCGGATCAGCGCGCGCAGGCGAGCGATCAGCTCCTCGGTCTGGAAGGGCTTGGCCAGATAGTCGTCGGCGCCGGCGTCGAGCCCCGCGACCTTGTCCGACCAGCTGTCGCGCGCGGTCAGGACGAGCACCGGGAAATTGCGCTTTTCGCGGCGCCAGCGGTCGAGCACGGTCAGCCCGTCGATCTCTGGAAGACCGAGATCGAGGATCGCCGCGTCATAGGTTTCGGTCGAGCCGAGGAAATGCCCGTCCTCGCCATCGGTCGCGAGGTCGACAGCGTAGCCCGCCCCCTCGAGCGTCGCCTTGAGCTGCGGGCCCAGCGTGGGTTCGTCCTCGACAATCAAAATCCGCATTCAGGCGCCTTTCCTTTGCGAAACCGAACCGGGCGGCCGCATGTTTCGACTGTGTATCAAGTCCGAACGTCCATCGCAAAATCTCGTTGCGACGAAAACGGGCGGTCTTCTGCTATTGTCAGGGTTTGCGGCCGACGATCCGGCCGGTGCGGGCGTCGACATAGACGACAACGACCTGGCTGCCGTCCATGAATTTGAGTTTGTAGATCATCCGCCCGGCATCGAACTGCGGTCCGCCAAGATAGGTCATGTCGTTGTAAGGCGGGCGCGAACGGATATCGGCGACCAGCTTGTTGAGCGGAACCACCTGCCCCTGCGCCGCGGCTTGGCGCAGATTGTCCTGATCACGGTCGCCGCGCGCGAGCGCGGGGGTGCCTGCCGACAGCAGCAGGGCGGAGATCAGCGAAAGGGTCAAGGTGCGGGTCATGGCCGTTTCTCTAACGCGAAAGCATTGAATAGGCGATGAATGGGCGGGTCAGCCGCGGTTCGGGTTTCCACCATGGCGCGAAGGGCCATGGTGGGCGCGACAGGGATTGAACCTGTGACCCCACCCGTGTGAAGGGTGTGCTCTACCGCTGAGCTACGCGCCCGTCCCGGTGCGGACCGAAAGTCCGGCGTCCGAAAGCCGGACGTCCATAGCCGCTGGCGCGGTGAATGCAACGCCCATTTGCCCGAAATTTCGCCCACTGACTGACTGTAATGCAAATCGGGCCGCAGCTTGCGCCGCGACCCGAGATGTTTTTTTACCAAAAGGCGCGGGCCAACTTAGTTGACGGCGTCCTTGAGGGCCTTGCCGGCCTTGAACTTCGGCTGGTTCGACGCCGCGATGGTCATCGTTTCACCGGTGCGCGGATTGCGGCCGGTCGATGCCTTGCGCTTGCTGACCGCGAAGGTGCCGAAGCCGACGAGACGGACTTCGCCGCCCTTCTTCAGCGAGCCGGTGATCGCGTCGAAGACAGCTTCCACGGCCTTGCTGGCATCACCCTTGGTCAGGCCGCTCGAGTCAGCGACGGCGGCGATCAGGTCTTGTTTGTTCATGCCTAAGGAACCCCTGCATTATGGTTGAATGATTCTCATGGCCCGAAGCCATGGCGCGCCACTAACGATGTTTGCCCCTGTCTTGTCAAAGCAAAAAAGGGCGAAAAACGTTCCAAAACGTCGATTTTGCGACGAATTTGGGATGAAATGCCATCAAGCGGCGGTGCCTCAGTGCCGAATCGCCGTTTCGGGGTCGCTTCCGGGGGGTACCGGCGGCGACGCGGCGAGCTCGTCGGCCTCGGTCCATTCGATCGGCACCACCGGCGATACCAGCGCTTCGGCCAGCACCTGATCGACGTGATTGACCGGGATGATCTTGAGCCCGCTCGTGATATTCGCCGGGATTTCAACGAGGTCCTTTTCATTTTCCTCGGGGATCAGCACCGTCTTGATGCCGCCGCGGAGCGCCGCGAGCAGCTTTTCCTTGAGCCCGCCGATCGCAAGCACGCGCCCACGCAGCGTGACTTCGCCGGTCATCGCGACATCGCGGCGCACCGCGATCCCGGTCAGCGTCGAAATCATCGCGGTGACCATGCCGACACCCGCCGACGGGCCGTCCTTCGGCACCGCGCCTTCTGGCAAGTGAATGTGGATGTCCTTACGCGCGAACAGGCTAGGCTTGATGCCATAGGCGGGCGCGCGCGCTTTCACGAACGACAGCGCGGCCTGCACCGATTCGGTCATCACTTCACCGAGCTTGCCGGTGGTGCGCACCTGCCCCTTGCCCGACGCGGTCACCGCCTCGATCGTCAGCAATTCGCCGCCGACCTCGGTCCATGCGAGCCCGGTGACGGCGCCGACCTGATCTTCGAGGTCGCCCATGCCGTGGCGGAACTTGCGCACGCCGGCGAATTCGGAGAGGTTTTCGGGCGTGACGGTGATGCTTTCCGCCTTGCCTTCGAGAATCCGGCGCAGCGCCTTGCGCGCCAGACGCGCGATCTCGCGCTCCAGCGTGCGCACGCCGGCTTCGCGAGTGTAATAACGGATGAGGTCGCGCAGCCCCTCTTCGGTCAGCTCGAATTCACCGTCTTTCAGCCCGTGCGCCTCGACCTGCTTCGCGATGAGGTGCAGCTTCGCAATCTCGACCTTCTCATCCTCGGTATAGCCTTCGAGCCGGATGATCTCCATGCGGTCGAGCAAGGGCTGCGGCAGGTTGAGCGAGTTGGCGGTGGTGACGAACATCACGTCGGACAAATCGACGTCGACTTCCAGATAATGGTCCTGAAACTTGCCATTCTGTTCGGGGTCGAGCACCTCGAGCAGCGCCGAGGCCGGATCGCCACGGAAATCCTGACCGAGCTTGTCGATCTCGTCGAGCAGGAACAGCGGGTTCATCGCGCCGGCCTTTTTGAGGTTGGTCACGATCTTACCCGGCAGCGAGCCGATGTAGGTGCGGCGGTGGCCGCGGATTTCGGCCTCGTCGCGCACGCCACCCAAGGACTGGCGCACGAATTCGCGGCCCGTGGCTTTTGCAATCGAACGGCCGAGCGAGGTCTTGCCGACCCCCGGAGGGCCGACGAGGCAGAGGATCGGCCCTTTCAGCTTGTTGGTGCGCGCCTGCACCGCCAGATATTCGACGATCCGGTCCTTGACCTTTTCGAGCGCATAATGGTCGTCGTCGAGGACGGCCTGTGCTTTGGCGATATCCTTCTTGAGCTTCGACTTCTTGCCCCACGGCAGGCCGATCAGCGTGTCGAGATAATTGCGCACGACGGTCGCTTCGGCCGACATCGGCGCCATCGCGCGCAGCTTCTTCAATTCGGTGTTCGCCTTGGCCTTGGCTTCCTTCGACATTTTGAGGCTGTCGATCTTGAGCTGCAGCTCGGCGAGGTCGTCGCCGCCTTCGCCATTGTCGTTGCCGAGCTCGCGCTGGATCGCCTTCAACTGCTCGTTGAGATAATATTCGCGCTGGCTCTTTTCCATCTGGCGCTTCACGCGGCCGCGAATCTTCTTTTCGACCTGCAGCACGCCGAGCTCGCCCTCCATGAAGGCGAAGACCATTTCGAGCCGCTTCGACGGCGCATCTTCAACGAGCAAGGCCTGCTTGTCGGACACCTTGATGTTGAGGTTGCCGGCGACCGAATCGGCGAGGCGCGAGGCGTCGTCGATCTGCGACAGCTGGACCGCGGTTTCGGCGGGCATCTTCTTGTTGAGCTTAGCGTAATTTTCGAACTGGTCGACGACCGAACGCATCAGCGCCGCGGTATCGACACTGTCGTCGACCGTATCACCGATCGGCTTGACGCTCGCCATCACCGCCTTGTCTTCGTCGGCGAGCGACAGCAGCTTCGCGCGCTCCTTGCCTTCGACGAGCACGCGGACGGTGCCGTCGGGCAGCTTGAGCAGTTGGAGCACTGTAGCGATCACCCCGACATCATAAAGATCGTCGCGCTGCGGATCGTCCTCGCCCGGATCGAGCTGCGCGACGAGGAAGATTTCCTTGTCGCTTTCCATCGCGGCTTCGAGCGCGGCGACCGAGCGGTCGCGGCCAACGAACAAAGGCACGATCATGTGCGGGAAAACGACGATATCACGCAGCGGAAGAAGGGGATAAGATTGCGTCATTACGGCTCCTGGACGGGCGCCGCGACCGGGCGCACCGCCCTTCTTATAGGTGGTTCGTCGCTAATATGGCGTAACTTCGCACGCATTCAATGTCGCTGCGCTGAACGGCGCGGCCTGTGCCGCGTTTTGGGGGCCGGCTCAGAACGGCAGCTTGAAACCCGGGGGGAGCGGCAGGCCGCTCGTCATCTTGCCCATTTCCTCGTTGCTCGCGGCATCGGCCTTTTCGCGCGCGTCGTTGAACGCGGCGGCGAGCAAATCCTCGAGCATCTGCTTGTCGGCGGGAACGATCAGGCTGTCGTCGATGTGGATCGCCTTGATCCGGCCCTTGGCGGTCGCGGTGATCTTGACGAGCCCGCCGCCCGACACGCCTTCGACCTCGACGCTGTCGAGCTTCGCCTGCGCCTCCTGCATCTGGGCCTGCACGGTGGCGGCGGCTTCCTGTGCCGCCTTCATCATTTCTTCGATCGATTTCATGGGTTCGACCTATGGCGATTGTCGTCGTCCTCGACAAGCCTCGCGTCGGGAAAAGCGGCCAAAGCGGCCTTTACGACGGGCAATTCGCGGATTCGCGCGTCATTGTCGTCTAGCTTCGCCTGCCGCACTTGCCCGAGGCTCGGCCGCGCCTCACCCTCGCCCGCGCGCACCTGCCAGCGGCTGCCCGTCTGGTTCAGCAGCGCCTCGCCGAGCCGCCGCGCAAAATCGCCGTCGAGCGCGGGAACGGGCGCGAAGACAAGCAGTCCGGGTTCGAGCTCGACAAGTTTGAGATCGTCGTAGACCTGCCGTGCAAGCTGATGATTACCCGAGTTTTCGAGAAGCTGATAGATCTGGGCGATCGTCAGCGCCGAGGCCGGCGCTTCGGCCGCGGGCGCTTCTGCGGGCGATGCTGTAGCGGTATCGCCCTGCGGAACCGGCGGCGTCGGGGCGACCATCGGCGTCGCCGGCACACCGCCCTTTTCGAGCAATTTCGCAAGCTCGCCCGGATCGGGCATCGACGCGGCGTAGATCACACGCAGCAGCAGCATTTCGAGATGTTCGAGCGGGTTGTTCGCGCGAAGCACCTCGTCATGTCCCTTGAGCAGGAGCTGCCAGAGGCGATTGAGCGGCGCAAAGCCGAGCTTTTGCGCCCAGTCGCCGATGCGTTCGCGGTCGGCCTGTGCCAGCGCGGGATCGTCGTGGCGCGACACCTTGGCGAGCGTGATCGCGTGGGTCAGGTCCATCAGGCCGCGCACCATCGCGACAGGCTCGATCCCGAGCGCATATTGCGCCCGCGCCAGGTCGATTGCGCCGCCCGTATCGCCGTCGAGGATCGCCGCCATCAGCTGCGCGATCGAGCTACGATCGGACAGGCCGAGCATCACGCGTACCTGAACAGCGCTGATCTTACCCCCGCCATCGAGGTCGGCATGCGCGATCGCCTGATCGAGGATCGACAGGCCGTCGCGCACCGATCCCTCGGCGGCATTGGCGATCAGCCAGATCGCCGGCGCCTCGGCCTCGACGCCCTCCTTCTGCAAAATCGCGCTGAAATGCGCGAACAGCATGTCGGGAGTGATGCGGCGGAGGTCGAAGCGCTGACAGCGCGAGAGCACCGTCACCGGCACCTTGTTGACCTCGGTCGTCGCGAACAGGAATTTGACGTGCGGCGGCGGCTCTTCGAGTGTTTTCAGCAGCGCGTTGAACGCGTTACGCGACAACATATGCACTTCGTCGATGATATAGATCTTGTAGCGCGCCGAGACCGCGGCATAGCGCACCGCTTCGATAATCTCGCGCACATCGTCGACGCCGGTGTTCGACGCGGCGTCCATCTCGATCACGTCGATATGGCGGCCTTCGGTGATCGCCCGGCACGGTTCGCACACGCCGCACGGATCGATCGTCGGCCCGCCCTGCCCGTCGGGGCCGATGCAGTTCAAAGCCTTGGCGATCAGGCGCGCGGTCGACGTCTTGCCGACCCCGCGCACCCCGGTCATCAGAAAAGCATGCGCCAGCCGGTCGCGCGCGATCGCGTTGCCGAGCGTGCGCACCATCGCATCCTGCCCGATCAGTTCGGCGAAGGTCTGCGGGCGATATTTGCGGGCAAGGACACGGTAGGGACCGCTCGATGCCTGCGGCACCGTCTCGGGCAGATCCATTCCCAGCATCGGGGTATCGTCGTCGGCGGAATCGTCCATGGCCCCGTCTTAGGGGGACGCCGCGGTCTTGTCGAAGGGGGAAATGGGTGGAAGCCGGAACGACCCGCGGCGAATTCGTTGCGGCTGCTTCCTTCCGGACCTGACCGGGTTGGCGAAGACCACGTCCGCCCGACTTCCGCGGCGCATATGGCGGGGCGCGCAGGAAAATGCAAGCGCCGCTGTCAGCGCGGGCCCTGCATATTGCGGCTTTCGGCAGGGATATGCACCGTCAGCCCGTCGAGGTCGTCGGTCAGCACGATCTGGCACGACAGGCGGCTGGTGCGGCGCACCCCGGCGGCGAGGTCGAGCATATCCTCTTCCATCTCGCTCGCGGGCGGCAGGCGGTCGAAATCCTCCTTCGCGACGACGACGTGGCAGGTCGAGCAGGCCATCTGGCCTTCGCACGTCCCCTCGAGCGGCATCAGATGCGCCTGCGCGACGTCGAGCAGGATCGAACCGGGTTCGGCCTCCGCCTCGGTGCGCGCCTTGCCGTCGGCGTGGATGAAGGTGACGCGCATCAGTTGACGCCTTGGAGGCGGGCCGCCTCTCTGATCGCGGTGAGGCCATCGCGCAATTCCTGCTCGCTGGTGTAGCGTCCCCAGCCGAGGCGGATCGAGGCGCGCGCATCGGCCTCGCTGACGCCCATCGCGCGCAGCACATGGCTGACCTTGCCCGACCCGCTGCCGCACGCGCTGCCAAGTGAGAAGGCGACGTCGCGGGCGTCGGACATCAGGCGGAGGCCGTTCACGCCGTCGCGCCGGACGTTGAGATTGCCGTGGTAGCGCGGGGTTTCGGCGCCGTTGAGCGTCCATTCGGGGAGCATATCGCGCGCAAGCGACCAGAGCCGCTCGACATGCTCGGCATCTTTGTCGAACCGCTCGGCGGCGAGCGCCGCGGCGGCGCCGAAGCCGGCACAGAGCGCGGGCGAAACGGTGCCCGAGCGCATCCCCTGCTCCTGCGCGCCGCCGAACATCAGCGGCGGCAGGTCGACGCCGTCCTTCACCCACAGCGCGCCGATACCCTTGGGCCCATGAATCTTGTGCGCCGAGAGTGCGATCAGGTCGGGTCCGTCGGGAATCGCAACGCGGCCATAGCCCTGCACCGCATCGCAGAGCAGCAGGCTGTTCTTTTCGTGCGCGGCGGCGGCGAAATCGGCGACCGGCTGGATCGTGCCAACCTCGTTGTTGACCAGCATCGTCGCGACGATACCGCCTTCTGGGATCAGCACCGCATCGGGCGGCAAGGCCAACCCCTCGCCGTCGACGGGCAGGATCGCGGCGTTCAGCCGCTCGAGGCATTGCAGCGACGCCGCATGCTCGATGCTGAGCCCCGCGACACCGCCGGGCATGACCTCCGCGCCGCGCAGCAGCGCCCAGTTGAGCGCCTCGGTCGCGCCCGAGGTGAAGAAGACGCGCCCGCCCTTCGGCAGCAGCGCCGCGACTTGGTCGCGCGCGACCTCGACCGCTGCTGCGGCGGCGCGGCCAGCCTTGTGCGTGCTTGAAGGATTCGCAAAACCATCGCCTTCACCAGCCCCCTCAAGCCAGCGCAGCATCGCCTCGCGCGCCTCGGGAGCGAGCGGCGTAGTGGCTTGATAGTCGAGGTAAATCATCCGGCGCGAAAGTCCTTATTGCGAACGATTCGCAAAAGTTGCATGTTGAGACCTATTTTCTATATAGGCGCCAATCTCGCTCCGCCACCCCGCCCCTCGGCGAATCACTGGCAAGCCCAAGACATATAGAAGGTGCGCCCATGCCCGACGTCATTTTCCCCGGCCCCGAGGGCCGCATCGAAGGCCGTTTCTCGCCCCCGCCGCGCCCGCGCGCACCGGTCGCGCTGATCCTCCACCCCCACCCGCAGGGCGGCGGCACGATGAACGACCGCATCACGCAGGCGATGTACAAGAGCTTCGTCGCGCGCGGTTTCGCGGTGCTGCGCTTCAACTTCCGCGGCGTCGGCCGTAGCCAGGGCACGTTCGACAATGGCATCGGCGAACTCAGCGACGCGGCCTCGGCGCTCGACTGGGTCCAGTCGATCCATCCCGAGGCGCAGACGACATGGATCGCGGGCTTCAGCTTCGGCGCGTGGATCGGGATGCAGCTTCTGATGCGCCGCCCCGAGATCCGCGGTTTCCTGTCGGTCGCGCCGCCGGCGAACATGTACGACTTCAGCTTCCTCGCGCCCTGCCCCTCGTCGGGCATTATCGTCGCGGGCGGGCAGGACGAGATCGTGCCGCCGAGCGCGGTGCAGAAGCTGGTCGACAAGCTGCGCACGCAAAAGGGTATCACCATCCATCACGACGAGATCCCGCGCGCGAACCATTTCTTCGAGCATGAGCTCGACCAGCTGATGAAGTCGCTCGACAATTATCTCGACATGCGGCTCGCGCCCGATTCGCCGATCCGCTGATCGAAAATTCCTCCCTGTGCCGCAGGCATGGGGAGGTGACAGCGGCGTAGCCGCTGACGGAGGGGCCAATGGCGCAACGTCGCCGCCCCTCCACCACCGCTTCGCGGCGGTCCCCCTCCCCACCGCTTCGCGGCAGGGAGGATCGAGGTTATTTCACCGGCACCAGCCAGATCGCGACATTGGCGAACATCACCAGCGCGGCGACCAGCATCAGCAGCGCGCGGCGGCGATCGCCCTTGCGGAAGACGATGACGGCACCGCCGGTGAGCAGCACGCCGGTCAGCATCAGGATGGACATGATCGTGTCGGACATGGGCCGGCTTTATCGGGGCCGTCACAAATTTGCCACCTCGCTTATGGCCAATCCGCGCCGCTTCGCCTAAAGGGCGCTCATCGATTCCCTATCGCCCCGCGGGAGCCGCATCATGCGCATTGCAATAGCCTCTGACCACGCCGCCTGGGAGCTGAAAGCCGCTCTCGCCGATTGGCTTCGCGAAGCCGGCCACGAAGTCGAGGATCTCGGCACCAACGGCCCCGAAAGCGTCGATTATCCCGATTTCGGCTACGCGCTCGGCCAAGCCATCGCCGACGGCCGCGCGGAACGCGGCGTGGCCCTCTGCGGATCGGGCATCGGCATTTCGATCTCGGTCAACCGCAACCCCGCCGCGCGCTGCGCGCTTGTGTCAGAGCCGCTGTCGGCGAAGCTGTCGCGCGAGCATAATGACGCTAACGTCGTCGCGATGGGAGCGCGCCTGACCGGTATCGACATGGCCAAAGCCTGCCTCGACGCCTTCCTCACCACCGAATTCGCCGGCGACCGCCACGCGCGCCGCGTCGACAAGCTTTCCAATCCTCCCGTCAATTTGGCCCAACTGGAGACCAGCCGATGACCACCGAAACCCTCGACAAGCCCATCAAATCGGCCGGCTATTTCACCGACGGCGTCGGCACGGTCGACCCCGCGGTCGCGGCGGCGATGAAGCATGAACTCGAACGCGAGCAATATCAGATCGAACTGATCGCATCGGAGAATATCGTTTCGAAGGCGGTACTCGAGGCGCAGGGGTCGGTTTTCACCAACAAATATGCCGAAGGCTATCCGGGCAAGCGTTATTATCAGGGCTGCGCGCCGTCGGACGAGGTCGAAACGCTCGCGATCGACCGCGCCAAGCAGCTGTTCGACGCTGGCTTCGTCAACGTCCAGCCGCATTCGGGGGCGCAGGCGAACGGCGCGGTCATGCTCGCGCTGACCAAGCCCGGTGCGACGATCATGGGCATGAGCCTCGACGCCGGCGGCCACCTGACGCACGGCGCGCCGCCCGCCATGTCGGGCAAATGGTATAATGCCGTGCAATATGGCGTGCGCCCCGACGACCATCTCGTCGATTTCGACCAGGTCGAAGCACTGGCGAAGGAACATCGCCCCTCGCTGATCATCGCGGGCGGCTCGGCCTATCCGCGCACGCTCGACTTCGCGCGTTTCCGCGCGATCGCCGACGACGTCGGTGCGCTGCTGATGGTCGACATGGCCCACTTCGCCGGTCTCGTTGCCGGCGGCGCGCACCCCTCGCCGATGGAACATGCGCATGTCGTCACGACGACGACGCACAAAACGCTGCGCGGCCCGCGCGGCGGCATGATCCTCACCAATGACGAAGCGATCGCGAAGCGCATCAACTCGGCGGTCTTCCCCGGGCTGCAAGGCGGCCCGCTTATGCACGTCATCGCCGCCAAGGCGGTGGCGTTCGGCGAAGCACTGCGCCCCGAGTTCAAGGACTATGCGAAGGCGACGATCGCCAACGCACAGGCGCTCGCAAACCGGCTCAAGGCGCGCGGCGCCGACGTCGTCGCGGGCGGCACCGACACGCACCTCGCGCTGATCGACCTTCGCCCGCTCGGCATCACCGGTCGCGACGCCGACGAGGCGCTCGAGCGCAGCGCGATCACCTGCAACAAGAATGGCGTGCCCTTCGACCCGCTGCCGCCGGTCAAGACCAGCGGTATCCGTGTCGGATCGCCCGCGGGCACGACGCGCGGCTTCGGCATCGCCGAGTTCGAGGAGATCGGCGACATGGTCGCCGACGTGCTCGAAGCACTGCGCGACAAGGGCGAACATGGCGACGCCGATGTCGAAGCGAATGTCCGTGGCCGCGTCCGCGCGCTTTGCGAACGCTTCCCCATCTATCAGGGATAAGGGCGATGGCGCGCCAGCACCCCGAGGAACCGACGCTGGTCGAACTCTCGATCGAAGAGATCAAGGCGATGGGCAAGCAGGGGATGGACCATCCCTCGACGCGCCCCGTCCTGACCGGCGGCGTCGTCGGCGCGATCGCGGGCGCCGTGCTGCCCGTGGTGACCTGGCCTGTCGGCCTCTTCGCTGGTGCTGCAATCGCGCTCTACAGCCGGGTGAAGCGCTAACCCATGCGCTGCCCCTATTGCGGACATGAAGATAGCCAGGTGAAGGACAGCCGTCCGACCGAGGACGGCGCGGCGATCCGCCGCCGCCGCCAGTGCGAGGATTGCGGCGCGCGCTTCACCACCTTCGAGCGCATCCAGCTGCGCGAAGTCGCGGTGCTCAAGACCGGCGGGACGCGCGAGCCGTTCGACCGCGAGAAATTGATGCGCAGCGTCCAGATCGCGTGCCGCAAGCGCCCGATCGACGGCGCGCGCATCGAACGGCTGGTGTCGGGCATCCAGCGCCAGCTCGAAACCTCGGGCGAAAGCGAAGTCCAGGCGCAGCAAATCGGCGCGATGGTGATGGAGGCGCTCAAGGGTTTCGACAATGTCGCCTATATCCGCTTCGCCAGCGTCTATCGCGATTTCACCGAAGCCAAGGATTTCGAGGAATTCGCCTCGACGATCACCGAGGCGGCGCGGCCGATCAAATGACCGCGGCCGCTCCGCCTCCCGTCATCGTCCTCGTCCGTCCGCAGCTTGGTGAGAATATCGGCAAGGCGGCGCGCGCGATGCTCAATTTCGGGCTCACCGAACTGCGCCTCGTCGCCCCGCGCGACGGCTGGCCCAATCCCGATGCCGGTCCGGCGGCGTCGGGCGCCGACATTGTGCTTTCCGGCGCGCAGGTCTTCGATACGCTCGCCGACGCCGTCGCCGATTGCACGACCATCTATGCCACCACGGTGCGCAAGCGCGGCGTAACCAAACCCGTTCTCACTCCCGAAGCGGCAGCGCGCGAGGTTCATGCCAGCGCGGGACGCTCGGCCTATGTCTTCGGCCCCGAACGCTCGGGGCTCGAAACCGACGACGTCACGCTGGCGCACAAGATCGTCACGGTGCCGATCAACCCCGAATTCGCTTCGCTCAATCTTGCCCAGGCGGTCATCCTGCTCGCCTATGAATGGTCGAAAGGCGTCGCGCTGGCGAGCCCGCCCGAAGTGCCGCTCGATCCCCCGGCGGAGCATGGCGTGCTCGAGGAATTCATCCAGCACCTGGAGCGCGACCTCGACAAGAGCGGCTATTTCTTCCCACCCGAGCGGCGCGAAATGACGCTGCGCACCCTGCGCACCGCGCTGACCAAGACGGGCTGGTCCTATAATGACGTCCGAATGATGCACGGCATCGTTACGGCGCTCGGCAGGACGCCACGGCCGCGATGATTATATGGCCGCCGCGCTTTTAGACGGCCGGCAGACTGAAGATCAGTGATCGGCGCGCAGTCGGTCCCACTGGCCTGCTTCATAAGCGATCGACTGTTCGACCAGTTCGTTCCACACCGCGCGCAGCCGCTCGGGCTCCAGCCCGGCGGCTTCGGCCGCGCGCGCGACATTGTCCAGCACCTCAGTCTTGCGTGCTTCGTCGCGAACCGTGCCGCGATCGGTCTTGATGCGCGCGGCGGCATCCATATAGCCGAAGCGGCGGACGAGCAGCGCGACCAGCTCGCGGTCGACCTCATCGACCCCGGCACGGACCTCGGTCATCGTTTCGCATTGTTCGGGAAGTTTGGCGGACGTCATGTGCGCTGCCTTTAGCGGCTTTTTCGCGGCTGTCGAGCGGTGGGCTTGATGCTTGACTTTGCCGCCCTCCCCGTCTAACCGCGCGCCTTCGCAATGGACCCCGCACCCCGGTGAAGCGGCGGTCGCGTATGGAAGCCTTCCATATGGTGCGACCCGGGAACGAGCCGAAATCCTTCGGCACACAGCATATTGGAGACGACAATGTCGAAGCGCCAGAGCGCCAAGTATAAACTCGACCGCCGGATGGGCGAAAACATCTGGGGTCGCCCGAAGAGCCCGGTCAACCGCCGCGAATATGGCCCCGGCCAGCACGGCCAGCGCCGCAAGGGCAAGATGTCGGACTTCGGCATCCAGCTCCGCGCGAAGCAGAAGCTGAAGGGCTATTACGGCGACATCACCGAAAAACAGTTCAAGAAGAACTATTTTGAGGCTTCGCGCATGAAGGGCGACACCGGCCAGAACCTGATCGGCCTGCTCGAGCGCCGCCTCGACGCCGTTGTCTACCGCTCGAAGTTCACGCCGACCATCTTCTCGGCGCGCCAGCTCGTCAGCCACGGCCACGTCTATGTGAACGGCGTGAAGTGCAACATCGCGAGCCGCCTCGTGAAGCCCGGCGACGAAGTCACCCTCGGCAAGAAGGCGCAGGAAATGGCGCTGGTCGCCGAAGCGCAGAGCCTGCCCGAGCGCGACCTGCCCGAATATCTTGCCATCGACGGCACCAAGGCGACCTTCGTCCGCGTTCCGACGCTCGACGAAGTGCCCTATCCGGTGAAGATGGAACCGAACCTGGTCGTCGAATTCTATTCGCGCTGATCCGGTTCGATTGCGAAATTGCTGGGGCGGTCCGGGAACGGACCGCCCCTTTTTCGTTTAGTGCGGGAGAAACCCGGTAATCTGCGCCAGCATCGCGGCGCGCGTATCGCTGTCGCTCAGGCTATGCGCGAGGCCGGGGTATTCGACCAGCTCGACCTTCTTTCCTGCAGAAGTCAGCGCCCCGCGCATGATCCGCGCCTGATCGATGTCTACATTCTGGTCCAGCGTGCCGTGGAACATCAGCACCGGCGCCGCAATGCGGTCGGCATTTTGCGCCGGCGATCCCTCACGGATGTGCGGACCAGCACCGATGAAATCGCGAACGATCGCGCCGCTGGTATAGCGGGCACTTTCGGTCTTCAACCTGGCGAGATCGGTCACCGGCGCGATCGCGACGATCGCGCGGAACAGGTCGGGCGCGACCACACCCGACTGCAACGCGGCATAGCCGCCATAGGACCATCCCACGATCGACAATTTGGCGGGATCGGCTCCATGGGCCAATATCCAGCGGCCCGCGTCGTTCACGTCGCCGATCGCGACCTTCCACGACTGGAAACCGTTGTTCTGATACCATTGATCGCCATAGCCCGATGAGCCGCGATAATTGGGCTGCACGACCGCAAATCCCGCTTGGGCAAAATATTGGGCGAGCCAGTCGAACCCCCATTCGTCGCGCGAAGACGGCCCGCCATGCGGCATCACGATCGCCGGCAGGCCCTTGGCATCGCTCCGCCCCGGCGGAAGCGTCAGATAACCGGGGATCATCGTGCCGTCGGCAGCGGGATAGCGGATCGCCTTGACCGGCGAGAGCGTCAATGCCGACAGCAGGGGCCGATCCTCAAGGAGCGGGCGAAGCTGTTTCGCCGCCGGCGTATACCGATAATAGCGCCCCGGATCGACGTCCGACCCGGCCCACAGCAGCCACTGCGATTCATCGGCCGACGCATCGATGAAATAGACTTGGCGTCCACCGAGCGCGCGCGACAGCGAGTTCGCCATCGCCGCAACCTTGGGGTCGGTCGTTACCATCTGGCGGCGGTCGGTGGCATAGGTCGCGCCCACGACACGCTGGTCGCGGCCGACGCGCACCAGCCCGTCGACATCGACTTCGGGATGGCGATAGAGCGTTTCCCCCTTCCCCGTCCCGTCGAGCTTCACCGCCATGACGGCGAGGCGCCCGTCGATCTTGCCGAAGCCGATCGCGCGATCGGTCGCGGCATCGACCGTCCACGGCTCGAATCCCTCACGCGACAGGGTATCGAGCGACGACAATTGCTGCCAGTCGCCCCCATCCGCGGGTTTGTAGAGGTAGCGCACGATGCGGCTGAGGTTGTCGGTCCGCCCTTCCATCGGCTGGGTGCCCATGATGCGCACCTTGCCGTTACCGTCGGTTATATATTCGATGGTGTCCCGCCTGGGTTTCTCGACGATTTTCACCGACCCTTCGACGACATTCACCAGGTCGACCCCCATCCCCTCCTCATCCTTGGCGATCAGCGAAGCCGTACGGCGGTTCGCCTCGGGAACATGGCTGCGCATCATCAACACGCTGTCGGGCGGTCCGGGCTGCCAGTCGATGACGCTGCCTCCCCGGAAATCGATCCCCAGCGCATTGTCGCCTCGCCGGATGCTCAGCGACTTGACATTGCCACCCGCGGCATCGACGCCCAGCAAGGAAGAAAAGCCGTAGATAAACTCGCCCACCTTTTCGCGGCCACCGATCTGACAAATCAGACGCGCGTCGGTCGCCCATTTGCACCATCGCAGAATTTCGGGATCGCCGCTCGCACGCAGGATGCGTCGGGGAGTGGCACCATCGGCGATATCGACCACGAACAGATCGTTCGCCTGCCCATTGTTCGGCGCGAGAAAGGCGAGGCGTTGCCCGTCGGGTGACAGGCTGGCCTGCGTGACGCCGTCAAGCGTGCCAAAGCGGCGCGCGATATCGGTCTCCTGCGCCTGCGCCGCACCCGCCGCAATCCCCAAACCCAGTAAATATAGCCAACGCCCCCGCATCTCTATCCCCCTGTTATCAAATCCCCTTTCGCCTTCCTAAAAGGCTGCATCCGCTTTTCCAAGTGCCGAAAGCGGCACAAGCCGCGCTTGCACCCTCTGCACGAGGCTGGCACAAGCCCGCGGTCGAATACGAAAACCCGAGGAATTTCCATGCTTCGTTTCCCCCGATCGACCGCAGCCCTTGCGGTTCTCCTGACCGTTGCCGCGTGCAATGCGTCAGACAAAACGGCCACGTCGGCCACCGCCATTCCCGATGTCGAAATCCCCGAACTGTCGCTCGCGACGCTTCAGGAAGTGACCAAGGAATTGTCGTCGGACGCTTATGAGGGCCGCGCGCCGGGCACCGCGGGCGAGGAAAAGACCGTCGCCTATATCATCAAGAAATATGAGGAAGCGGGGCTGAAGCCCGGGAACAACGGCAAGTGGACGCAGGATGTGCCGCTGGTCGAGATCACCGCGAAGAACGCAACCCCGCTGAGCTTCACCGGCGGCAAGACGCCGGTCACCGCGCAATATGCCAAGGACTATGTCGCATTCAGCTATCGCGTGCAGCCGAAGACCGCGGTCAAGGACAGCGACGTCGTCTTCGTCGGTTACGGCATCAACGCCCCCGAAAAGGGTTGGAACGACTATGCCGGGCTCGATGTGAAGGGGAAGACCGTGGTCGTCCTCGTCAACGACCCCGACTGGCAGACCAAGGAAGCCAAGGGTGAATTCAACGGCCGTGCGATGACCTATTACGGCCGCTGGAGCTACAAATATGAAGAAGCCGCGCGGCAGGGCGCCGCGGCCGTGCTGATCGTCCACGACACCGAACCCGCCGCCTATGGCTGGAACGTCGTTGAATCGAGCAACACAGGCACGCAATATCTGGCCGACAGCAAGAATGGCGGCGCCGACCAGACCGTCGCCAACGGCTGGATCCAGCTTCCCAAGGCGAAGGAATTGTTCGCGAGCGCGGGACAGGATTTCGACGCGCTGCGCGAAGCCGCCAAGAAGAAGGGGTTCAAGCCCGTCGCGCTGACGGGGGTGAAGGCGAATTTCAGCTTCGATAACGAGATTTCGAAGAAGATGTCGCGCAACGTCGTCGGCGTGTTGCCGGGTGCCAAGCGCCCCGACGAATATGTCCTCTACACCGGCCACTGGGATCACCTTGGTCGCTGCACCCCGGTCGATGGCGACGATATCTGCAACGGCGCGGTTGACAATGCGAGCGGCATCGCGGGCCTCGTGACGCTGGCGCAGGCCTTCAACAAGGCGGGTGCGCCCGACCGCAGCATCGTCTTCCTCGCCGTCACCGCCGAGGAATCGGGCCTGCTCGGCTCGAAATATTATGCCGAAAACCCGATCTTCCCGCTCGCGCAGACGGTCGGCGGCGTGAATATGGACGCGCTCAACGCCAGCGGTCCGGCAAAGGACATCGTCGTCGTCGGCGCCGGCAAGTCCGAACTCGATGCCTATGTCGAAAAGCTCGCCAAAATGGCGGACCGCACGGTCAAGGCCGAACCGACCCCCGAAAAGGGTTTCTATTATCGTTCGGACCATTTCAGCTTCGCCAAGCTTGGCGTCCCGATGTTCAATTTCGGCAGCGGCGACGATCTGGTCGAGGGCGGGGTCGACGCCGGCAAGAAAGCCGCCGAAGACTATGAAAAGAACCGCTATCACGCGCCGGGCGACGAATATGAGGCGATCACCAACTGGGACGGCATGATGTCGGACCTGCGCCTCTATTATGCTGCGGGCCGCATGCTGGCGATGACCGACGCGTGGCCGAACTGGGTCGAGGGCGACGAATTCCGCGCCGCCCGCGACAAGTCGCGCGCCGCGGCAAAGTAGGCATCTTTCCATCCCGTTCAGGGCATAAATATGACGCTGAAAATGCCCGCCGAATGGGCGCCGCACGATGCAGTCTGGATAGGTTTCCCGCACCTCGCCGAGGAATGGGCGGGCGCGATCGATGAAGGGCGGCGCGATGTCGCCGCCTTCGCCAACGCCGTCCATGACAACGGCCGCGGCGAAGAGGTGCGGCTGGTGGTCAACGACACGCGGCAGGCGGACATCGCCGCCGCGCTTGTCGATCCGGGCGTGAAAGTCCTTGTCCAGCCGCTCGGCGACATCTGGCTGCGCGATACGGGGCCGATCATCGCGGGAACCGGCGCCGCGCGCCGGGCGCGCAATTTCCGGTTCAACTGGTGGGGCGAGAAGTTCGTCATGCCGGGCGACCAGGAAATCGGCGCCGCGCTCGCCGTCGAGAGCGGCCTGCCGGTCGACGATCAGGACTGGGTGCTCGAGGGCGGCGGCATCGACGTCGATGGCACCGGCTTCTGCGTCACCACCGAGGAGTGCCTGCTCAATCTCAACCGCAATCCGTCGCTGACGCGCGAGGATATCGCGGTGCGGCTGCACCAGTCGCTCGGGATCGAGCGGCTGCTGTGGCTCGGCAACGGCCTCGTCGGCGATCACACCGACGGCCATGTCGACAATCTCGCGCGCTTCGTCGGCGAAGGCCGGCTCGCGCTGCCCGTCGCGGCGGGCGAAGACGATCCCAACGCTCATATCTACGCCGATGCCCGCGCGCGCACCGCTGCGTTCGGCGGGGTCGAGATCGTCGACCTCCCCTCGCCCGGCCGGGTCGAGATCGGCGGCGAAATCGCGGCGGCGAGCTATATGAACTTCTATATCGGCAACAGCGTCGTGGTCGTCCCGACCTATGGCGTTCCGAATGATCAGGCCGCGGTCGACACCCTCGCCACGCTCTTTCCCGACCGGCGCGCGGTCGGCGTGCCCGCGCGCGGGATCATCGTCGGCGGCGGCAGCTTCCATTGCTCGAGCCAGCAGCTTCCGAGCTAGCATCGGGCGCGAAGCCCCCTATATTCCGCCCCCGACTCCCGCACACCGGATAGGCCATGACCCGCACCATCACCGTCTCCGCGCTACAGCTCCCCCTGCCCGGCCCTGTCGAACCGAATATCGAAGCCGTCTCGGCGCTCGTCGAGGAGGCGGCCGCCAAGGGTGCGCAGGTCATCCTGCCGCCCGAACTCTTCGAAGGTCCCTATTTCTGCCAGGTCGAAGAGGAAGAGCTGTTCGCCAACGCCCGCCCGACAGCCGAGCATCCGAGCGTCGTCGCCATGCAGGCGCTCGCAGCCAAGCTGAAGGTCGCGATCCCAACGAGCTATTTCGAGAAGGACGGGCCGCATTATTACAACACGCTCGCGATGATCGGTCCCGACGGGGCGATCATGGGGACCTATCGCAAGAGCCACATTCCCGACGGCCCGGGATATGAAGAGAAATATTATTTCCGCCCCGGCAACACCGGCTTCAAGGTGTGGGACGTTTTCGGGACGCGGATCGGCGTCGGGGTGTGCTGGGACCAATGGTATCCCGAATGCGCGCGCGCGATGGCGTTGATGGGCGCCGAGCTGCTTTTCTATCCCACCGCGATCGGGTCCGAACCTTACGACGCCGACCTCGACACCAGCCGCATGTGGCGCCGGGCGATGCACGGCCATGCGGTGTCAAACTGCATGCCGGTGATCGCCGCGAACCGCATCGGGCCCGAGGGCGACGCGAATTTCTATGGCCACAGCTTCATCACCGACGAATGGGGCGACATGACGCAGGCGTTCGGCGCCGCCGAAACCGGGGTGCTCGTCGAGACGATCGACCTCGACCGCGCGGCGAAGCACCGCGCCGGCATGGGCTTCTTCCGCGACCGCCGTCCGCAGCTTTACGGGCGGCTCGTCGAGGACATCTGATCGCCAGCGAGGGGCAAGCGATGGAACTACCCGAAGATATCTTCACCGAGCCCGAGGATGTCGATCCCGAGACGCTCGCCAATCTGGGCCCGCTCCGCCGGCTTGCGGGGATCTGGGAAGGACAGCGCGGGGTCGACATCAACCCCAAGGCCGACGGCCCCGAAACGCGCGAATATTACGAGCGGATCGAGCTGCAGCCGATCGACCCGCAGGCGAACGGGCCGCAGCTGTTCTATGGTCTGCGGTATCACCTCCACGTCAACACACGCGAGGAGGAGATCGCCTTTCACGACCAGGTCGGTTACTGGCTCTACGAGGCGTCGACGGGCCTGATCCTCCAGACGCTCGCGATCCCGCGTGGTCAGATCGCGATCGCCGCGGGCCATGCCGAACCCGACGCAAAGCAACTCGTGGTCAAGGCGGAACGCGGGCAAACCGAATATGGCATCTGCTCGACGAGCTTTCTCGAACTCGCCTTTCGTACCGACGCCTATCAACTGACGGTCGATTTCCACGACGACGGGTCGTGGAGCTATGTGTCCGACACGACATTGATGGTGAAAGGCCGCGACGAGCCCTTCCTCCACCGCGACCGCAACAGGCTGGTCAAGATCGCCGAGCCCGATCTCAACCCCTGGGCAAAGATCGTTCGCGGAGCGGCCTGAGGCTCAACTTTCGAAGCGGCGGATGCTTTCCAGGTCGGCACGGTCGAGCGGTTGGGTCAGCCAGAGGCCACCGCGTCCGCCGCGCGACCAGCGCACGATGGCGCGGCGTTTGACCCCGCCCGCGAGTATGAGGTCGAATTCCTTGCCCACCTCGAAATGGCCGTCGTGGACGAAGCCCGCGCCGTGCTGCGACAGGTCGACCAGTTCGATCTTCGTCGCCGTGCCTTCGTCGGTCACCGCCTCGGCCTTCGTGTGCACGGGCAGGCGCGGCTGGCGATAGCCCGTGGCGCGCTGCTCGGCCGCCAATTGCTTGAGCACGTCGGCGACGTCGACCTCTTGGTCAAAAGAAACGCCGCATCGCCCCGCATCGGACCAAACCACTTCGCCGCGGATCACCACCGTATCGGAGAGCGCGATCTCCAGTTTTTCGCCGATGGCGATCGGAACGTCGGCCGCGAGCATCATGCCGCGATCGGAAATATTGCGGACGCGCCACAAACCCGCGTCGCCGTTGCGCATCACCTTGGCGATCCGCCAGACAGTGCGATAGCGATCGCCTTCGCGGCGATCGCTACTGGCGGCGATGTCTTGCTCCTCTACCGGATCCGAGAAGCGACGTTGGTTCATCTTGTCCACCTTGTCGAAGCAGCGTCAGATAGAAGCCCAAGCCCCTGCCAATACTGCAAAAATACGCAAAATCACGCAATCACTTACTGGGATTTATATGAAAATTCAATAATATTGCGGATCATAGTTAACGCCGTCGATCAAAACGCAGGCGCGCGAACCGTCGCTCGCCACCCGCGAATAGTTAGTATTTTACACAATTTACGGTGCAGCGAAGCTGGGATTAAGTCCCGGGAGGCGATGGCCGCGAATGCCTGCCGGTCTGCCTCTCAATAGCGACCCGACAGCAAGGCGCCGGCGCCCGGAATCCCGGTCGGCAAACCGAGACGCGAAAGCATCTGGTGCGCGGTGCAGATGGCGGCGGAAACGACGGGCCGGCCGATCGCATCCTCGATCCGCTGCACCGACGGAAGCGAGGGCATCTGGACGCAGGCCGACAGGACGAGCGCGTCGATGCCGGTCAGGTCGAGCCGTTTGTAATGATCGAGCAGCTTCGCCGGATCCTGCGCCGCAACCTCCAGATTGTCGGGGATTTCGAGCGCGAGCCAGTCGGCGACCTCGACGCCTTCGCGCTCGATATAGCCGACGACCATCTCGGTCAGCGGTTTCATATAGGGCGCGACGAGCGCGATGCGCTTCGCCTGCAGCGCCCTCAGCCCCTCGATCAGCGCGCCGGCGCTGGTGACGACGGGCGCGGCATGGCCATTCTCGACCGTGCGCTGATGCAGCCGCGCTTCGGACACGCGGTGATAGCCCTCGCCCATGCTCATGATTGCGACGAGGCAGGCATAGCCGAGCACATCGACCGCGGCGTCGGACAGTTCGAGCGCGCAGCGGTCGGAATCGGCGTCCATCGCCGCCAGTTCTTCTTTCGTCACCTTCTTCATCCGCATCCGCGACGAGTGAAAGGTAAAGCGTTCGGGTGCGATGCCCTCCCGCGCGCGGAGCAGCGCGGGGATTTCGGTTTCCATCGTGACGTTCGAGCTGGGCACGATCTGCCCGATGCGGATGGGTCTGGTCATCGTGCCGCCCTCAGACCGCGACGATCGGGTTGCGCAGCGTGCCGATCCCCTCGACGGTGCATTCGACGACGTCGCCCGGCCACATGAATTCCTGCGGATCGCGCCCCGCGCCGACGCCTGCGGGGGTACCAGTCGCGATGATGTCGCCGGGTTCGAGCGTCATCACGCCCGAAATGTCGGCGATCAACTGGTTGATATTGAACAGCATGAAGCGCGTATTGCTGTTCTGCTTCTCGACCCCGTTCACATGGGTCAGGATGTTGAGGTTATGCGGATCGCCGATTTCGTCGGCGGTGACGATGCACGGCCCCATCGGCGCGAAGCTGTCCTGCCCCTTCGATACGATCCACTGCCCCGCGCGGCGGCAATCGCGCGCCGAGACGTCGTTGATCACGGTATAGCCGAACACATGATTCAGCGCGTTGGCCTCGGCGACATGGCGCGCGGTGCTTCCGATGACGACCGCGAGTTCGGTTTCCCAATCGAGCTGCTGCGTGACCTTCGCATTGTGGCGGATCGGATCGTTCCATGCGACGACGGCGGTCGGCGGCTTCGAGAAGATCACCGGCTGCTGCGGGAGTTCTTTCGATGTGTCGAGACTGCGTGCCGATTCAGCAACATGCTCGGTATAGTTGAGACCGATACCGAAGATATTCTTGCGCGGGCGCGGGATCGGCGCGAGCAGCGTGACGTTGGCCTCGGGCAGCGAGGTGCCGATCAGGTCGGCAGTCGTCGCGCTTTCGATCGCTTCGCGCAGAAAACGCCGACCGATCGGCCCCAGGTCGATGAAATCGAGCATCGTCGACGGCAGATCCTGCCCGATAGCGTCGCCGAAATATTCGACATCGATCACGAGGCCGTCGTGGAGAAGGCCGAGCCGCGGTTCGGTCTCGACCGTGCGATATGTCACGAAGCGCATAATCTGTCCTGTCTGCAAGTCAGGCGGGCTGATGCCCACCATTTTCGAAATAGGGCTCCTCGATGCGGACGCCGAGCGCCTCCATCACGGGAAAATCGTTGAACGAGAAAAGGAAAGCTTCCTCAGAGGCATCGAGGTTGACATGCTCGTGCCACATCCACGCGGGCACGCAGAAAATGTCGTGCGTTTGCCAGTCGAAGCGCTCGCCGCCGATGATCGAATAGCCGCGCCCACCCGCCACATTATAGACGACATTACCCGTGTGCCGGTGCGCCTTGCCGCGGAAACCGCCTTTAAGCATCTGCATATGCGCGCCCATCGTCTGGAGCGCCCAACCGCCGGTCAGCGGGTTCGAATAGCGCACCATATGCCCGTCGAACGGCGTTCCCTCGGACACTTTGGCGAGGTTCCACAACGCATCGCGCGTCGCCTCCCAGCGATAGACCATCACCGGCGAATAGGGCTTCTCCCACGCCGGCACGCCCTCGGGCCGCAGCCCCGCCCCGCCGTAGCTCAGTGGCAGGTCATCGGCGGGAAAGGCGGCCGTCTGCGCGGGCTGGTCATAGACGGCGTAGAAATTGGTCTCGAGGCTGTTCATCAGCGGGATGTCGAGCCCATCCTGCCAGATCGACACTTCGCCCTCGGCGACGACGCCATGGTCGTGCCAGGCGCCGTTCGGGGTCAGCACATAATCGTTCGCGCCGAGCGTGATATGATGGCCGTCGACGACGGTATAGGCGCCCTTCCCCTCCATGATGAAGCGGTGCGCCGAGGCGGTATGCTTGTGCGCAGGGGTGATTTCGCCGGGGCGCATCGCCTGCATCCCGCTGAACAGCCAGCCGCAGACCGCAACATTCTCGCGCCCCGCATCGCTGTCGTTAAGCAAGGTGACGACACGGCGCCCCGCTTCCTCGGGCTTCACTAGATCGAGAGCGCGCAGGCACATGGCGCGCATGTCGGCGTAACGCCAGAGCGTCGGGCAATAGCGCGTCTCGGGCTCCCACGGCTCGATCGCGTTCGCACGCTTCCAGAAGGCACCGGCGTTGTGGCCTGCAAGCTCCTGATAAAAGGCTTCGAGTTCGGGCGTGTCGGTGACTCGCGACCGGCCGAGCACATCGTCGCGGGGATCGATGATCGTGCTATTACCTGCCATCAGGGTGCCTCCTCGTCGGGATCGACGGGCCGCGGCTCGTCCATGAACAGGGCCGACGCGCGGGGAGTCCGGTCGACCGTCAGGTTGAAGATGTCGAAGCGGTTATAGCCGCCGATGATGTCGTGCATCAGCTTGGGGCGGATACAATCGCCAAGGTCGATATCGGCGTAAACGATGCCCTCTTCGTCGATCAGCGCTTCGCCCACCAGATTGCCGTGCGGGTCGATCACGCCCGAAAAAGCGCTGTTCGGCCGCGACAGCAATTCACGGTTCGCCGGGCGATCCTGCGACATCGCCGCGATGATCTCCTCGCTCACCGCCGAGCAGGCGACGATCGTGAAGACCTTGCCCTCAAAGCTGTGCGCGGTCGCGCGGATCTTGATCGCCTCAGCCATATTGTAAGATGCGGGCGCCACGGGCAGCGCGATATAATTGGCGACGTGGACGAGTTCACCCTGCGACAGCAAGGCGAAGCGCGCGAGCGTGTTGGTATTCTCGCCGCACGCGAGCGTGCCGAGCGGCCCGACCGGCGTGTCGTAGACGCGGATCGAATTGCCGTCGCCGCCCGCCCAGGTCAGTTTCTCAGCCCACGTCGGCACCAGCTTGCGATGCCGCCCAAGCAATCCCCCGTCGGCGCCGATGATCAGGTTGGTGTTGTAGAGCGTCCCGACACTCATCGGATCGCGCTCGTTGATGCCGATCACGACCGTGCAGCCGTGATCGCGCGCGGCATCGCACAGCGCCGCAACTTCCGCGCCGTCGACAAGGACCGACGCGCGATACAGCCGCTCGTGCCACTCGGCCCCCTCGATCGGCGTCATCAGCCAGTTCCAATAGGGATAGGCGGACACGAACACCTCGGGGAACGCCACAAGCTGCGCTCCATTGCCCGCTGCCTCGGCGATCAGCGCGCACGCCTTGTCGACCGTGCGCGCGGTGTCGAGGAAGACCGGCGCGGCCTGCACCGCAGCGACGCGCGACCTGGGCAGGAAGGGCGCCGACGCCTCGCTCATGTCACCGCCGCCCGCTGGTGATATTGCGGCTTGTCCCACGCGCGGGTGGCGCAGACCTTTTCGAGCCGTTCGACGGTTTCGACGATGTCCTGATAGCGGAGGTAAAGCGGCGTCAGACCGAAACGCAAGATATCGGGCGCGCGGAAGTCGGCGATGACGTCGAACTCCTTGAGCGCTTGCACGATCTGGTAACCCTGCGGATGCGCATAGGCGACCTGGCTGCCGCGCTCCGCATGGCCCTGTGTGCTCACCAGCTCGAAGCCGTAGGCGTCGCACAAAGGCTGCATATGCTCGATGAACAGGTCGCCGAGCGCGAGCGACTTGCGGCGGACCTCGGCCATATCGGCTTCGAGCATCAGGTCGACGCCGACTTCGAGCGCCGACAGGCCGAGCACCGGCGGCGTCCCGCACTGGAAACGCTCGATCCCGGCGGCGGGGTCGTAATCCTCCTCGAAATCGAAGGGCCGCGCGTGGCCGAACCAGCCCGACAGCACCGGCGTGGCGCCATGGTGCCGCGCCGCCGCGAACAGATAAGCGGGCGCGCCGGGGCCGCCGTTCAGGAACTTGTATCCGCAGCCGATCGCGAAATCGGCGTTTGCGCCGTTGAGGTCGACCGGGATCGCGCCCGCGCTGTGGCTCAAATCCCAAACGACCAGCGCGCCGGCTTCGTGCGCGGCGCGCGTGATCGCGGCCATGTCGCGGACGCGGCCTGACTTGTAGTGCACCTGCGTCAGCAGCAGCACCGCGACATCCTCGTTCAGCGCATCGAGGATGTCATCGGGCGCAACGGTGACCGCCTTCACGCGTCCGCCCGAAAACGCCTCTATCCCCTGCATCATATAGACGTCGGTCGGGAAGTTCGTTGCTTCTGAGAGGATCACCGATCGCTCGCGCCGCAATGAAAGAGCGGCGGTCAACGCCTTGAAAATATTTACCGAGGTCGAATCGGTCGCGACGATCTCACCGGGGTTGGCGCCGATCAGGCGCCCGATCTTGTCGCCGATCCGCCGCGGCGCGGTCGACCATTCGGCGCCGAGCCACGAGGTGATCAGCCCCTCGCCCCACTCGCTGCCAACGACCTCGGCGAGTCGGCCGCCCGTCGCCTTGGGCAGCGCACCGAGCGAGTTGCCGTCGAGGTAGATCAGGCCTTCGCGGAGGTGAAAACGATCGCGGAAAGGCGCGAGCGGATCGGCGGCGTCGAGCGCCGACACATCGTTGGCAAGAAGCGTGTCGGTCATGCGATTTCCCTCAGGATGGCGCGCACCGGGCTGGCATCGGCGCCGACGATGCGGAGCGGCAAAGCGACAAGCTCGTACCGTCCGGGCGGGACGTCATCGAGCACGAGCCCCTCCAATATTCGCATATCGGCCGCCTTGACCGCCTGATGCGCGTCGAGCGTCTTCGACTGTTCGGGATCGAGTGAGGCGGCGTCGGTGCCGATCAGCCGCACGCCCACGGCCCCGAGCCGCGCAATTACATCGCTGGCGATGGCGGTGAAATCGCTGTCCCATTGCTCGTGCGGGAATTGCTGATAGGTCCGCAGCAGCACCCGCTCGGCGCCCTCGATCGCGGTCCAGTCGATGTCGGCAATCTCGACCCGCCCGCGCGCATGGCGCATGTCGAGCAGCACGCACGGCCCGATATAGGCATCGAGATCGCAATCGGCCGACGAGACCCCGTCATTGGCATAATGCAGCGGCGCATCGCCGTGGGTGCCCGCGTGCAAAGGCGTGAACATGCCGCCGACATTGACCGGACAGCTGTCGCCGATCACCGCATGGCTGTGGAGAGCAAAGGCGGGCTCGCCCGGCCATACCGGGACTGCGGCGTGCAGCGGCTGCGAAATATCCCAGATCCGGCTCATGCGCCCTTCCCTTCGGAATAATCCCCGCCTTCGCGTGGCGCGACCATTTCGGTGCGCATCGACCAGAGTTCGGGGAAGAAACTGAGGCTCAGCGCCTTGACGAGATAATTGACCCCCGACGATCCGCCGGTGCCCGGCTTGTGCCCGATCACCCGCGCGACGGTCTTCATGTGCTTGAAGCGCCATTCCTGGAAATAATATTCGAGCGCGGTGATCTTCTCGGCGAGCGTGTAGAGATCCCAATGATGCTCGGGATCGGTGTAGATCGCGAGCCACGCCTTCTCGACCGCCTCCGACGCTTCATAGGGCTTGGTCCAGTCGCGCTCCAGATGATCGGCGGGGATGGCAAAGCCGCGCCGCGCCAGCAGCCGCAGCAGTTCGTCGTAAAGCGACGGCGCCTCGAACGCTGCGCGCAGCCGCGCCGTCGCCGCCGGGTCGTCCTTGTGGACGAGCATCATATCCTCGCGCTTGTTGCCGAGCAGATATTCGAGTTCGCGATATTGCTGCGACTGGAAGCCCGACGCGCGGCGCAGAAAGCCGCGAAAGGTGAGGAAATCGTGCGGGGTCAGCGTCGCGAGCACTTCCCAGCTATGGATCATGTGGCGCTGGATCGTCGCGATCCGGTCGAGCCCCTTGCCCGCGATTTCGAGCCGGTCGGCCTTTATCGCGTCGTAGACGAGCCGCCCCTCATGCAGCACCAGCTTGAGCCACAGCTCCATCGTCTGGTGCATGATGATGAACAGCATCTCGTCGGGCTTGTCCGACACCGGCACCTGCGCCGAGAGCAATTGCGCGGTCTGCAAGTGCCGCGCATAGGTCAGCCCATTGTCCCACTGGATCGTCTCGCCGTCGATCTCGGTCTCGAAAATGTCGGTGCCGCCGTCGCGCGTCTGCCTGATCATGAGCGTGCCTCTCCGCCTGCCGGAGCGGCCGGCAGATGCCCTTCATAGGCCAGATCGCCGGGCCAGCCATCCCCCGGTTCGAGCGCCGGTTCGCCCGCAATCTTGCGATAGATGCTGGCAAAGTCGGTTTCCTCGGTCGCGCGCAGCAATTCCTCGAATCCCGCAACGACGAAATAGGTCTGCTGCAACCGGTCGAAATGATATCCGGTCCGCATCACGCGCTCGATATCGAGCCAGATCCGCCGCGGTTCGGGCGCGGTCAGCGCCGACACCGTCTCGGCAAGGCTCGACATCAGCCCGCCGCCGAAGGCGCGAAGCTCGCCATCCTCGACGACGAGCCCAAACTCGACCGTATAAAGCCACAAGCGCCCGAGAAAATCCGACGCACCCAGCTTTTCAGCGCGCAACCCCGCCTGACCATAAGCGACGAGGAAGTCCGAAAAAGCCGGATCGGTGAGCATCGGCACATGCCCGAATATGTCGTGAAACATGTCGGGCTCTTCGCTGTACGCGATCTGCTCGGGCGGCCGGAGGAAATTGGCAGCGGGAAAGCGCCGGTTCGCGAGATGCTCGAAAAAAGGCTTGTTCGGGATCCAGCCGGGCACCGCGACGACCTCCCATCCCGATACGGGTTTCAGCAGCGCATTGAGCTCGGCAAAATCGGGAACGCCCGGCGTCAGCTTGCGGAGGATGTCGAGCCCGCCCAGGAAGGACCGGCACGCATAGCCATCGAGCGCCGCCGACTGCCGGTCGAAAAGGGCCCGCCAAGTTTCGTGTTGCTCGGCAGTGAAAGCACGCCAGTTTTGCGGCATCGTCCAATCGGCCGCGACGCCTTCGGGCGGTGCGTCGAAAATATGCGTCGCGGCCATCGGTCTCTCTCCAAACCTTCGGCCGCCAGACTAACCTGCACGCGGGCGAACATTGTGCGGATTTAACGGCGAAGCGGCATGAAAAATCGCCATTCGTTCTGCAATATTTCTTATTTGAAGGAATGCGTTCCTCTGTGTTAGCTCCTTACCGTCATTCTGACCGAAAGCCGATTCAAGGACGGAACGCATGGACAAGCTCGACTGGAAGATCGTCGCCGCGCTCGAACGCGACGGCCGCCAATCCTACGCCGACCTCGGCGAACAGGTCGGCCTTTCGAAATCGCCCTGCTGGTCGCGCGTGAAAAACCTCGAGGAAAGCGGCGTCATCGAAGGCTATGCCGCGCGCCTCGACCCGATTGCGATCGGCCTCGCGGTGCAGAGCTTCGTCGAGGTGCAGATCCGTTTCGACGCGCATATCGAGTTCGAAGCCGCGGTCCTCGCGCATCCCGCCGTCGTCGAATGCCACACGACGGCGGGCGAAAGCGACTATCTGCTCAAGATCTTCGCGCGCTCTGCCGACCATCTCGACGAACTGCTCCGCCACAACCTGTCCAAGCTACCCGGCGTCCAGCGTTTGAAGACGGTGGTGTGCCTCAAGACGATCAAGCGCCACGGCGATCTCGCCGAATGGGCGCGCACGACCGAGGGCCGCGGCCGCGCCAATTGATGGTCAAAACCGCTTGCGGACCGACAGCTGGATCGTGCGTCCCAGCGGGTCGGCATCGTAACGCCGATACCCCGCGGGGACGCTCCCATCGCCCAGCACGACGCGCCGATAGCTGTTGAACAGGTTCTGGATATCGAGCGAAATGTTGAGGTCCGAAAGCCATGCGGGCTTCTCTTCCATTCGCAGCAGGCGCTCGGGCTCGGCGAACAGGCGCAAGTTCAGCCTTGTCACGGCGCGGTGGCGATAGTCCTGCTGGCCGTCCGACACGGCGGAAGTGCGGAGGCGAAAGGCGCTTTGCCAATTCCCGTCCAGCGTCACCCCGGCCCCGGCGCGCCCCGCAACCAGCTGGAACCCCAAGCTATGCCGCGATTGCGCCGTATCGCCGCGTAGCCGGTCGATCGCCGGAACGCCCGGACGCGCCAGCAACTCGCTGCGCAATGACCAGCCATGGTTGACCGACAGCGTTATCTGCCACGGGCTGGCCACGAAGGGGCCCGCTCCTTCCGCGCCATTTTTCCCGCCGGTGGAAAAGGAGACCACCAGGCCGCTGTCGAGCCGTTCGTTGATATCGCGCGCGATGCGGATCGGGCGCGCATCGACCGAGACGAGCCGCCCCGCCGCATCGCGAACGACCCGCTCCGGAAACGCAGCCTCGACCGCGGGGGTCAGCGTCGGGAATAGTCCGGCGCCGCCGGTAGCGGATTGGCGCTGATATTGGGTTGAGAGGGTGATTTGCGGATCGGCGAAGGGAGTCAGGCTGGCGCGCAGCGAATAGCTGCGCAGCCGCCCGCGGCCCAGGTCGGGATTGCCACCAGTGATCCATAGCGGCTCGGCGATCTCCTGCCGCCGGTAATCATAGATGCGCCTCACCTCCTCGACATAGGGGCCACCCAGCTGATCGGCGCTCGGTATCAGCTGGGCGAAGCCTGCGGTGGCGTAGAGCTGAAGAAGCGGAAATGGCGTCCAGTTCATTCCGAAATCGAACCGCTTTTGCAGCGGCGAGCCCGAGGCCTCGCTCACGCCGCCGGCAATATCGAACGACAAATCGCCGAGCGTCGAGAACCCGTCGGAGGCCGATGAGAAAATCGGCACGGAAAACGAAACTCGCGCATCAAGTTGCTTGCGCTGGAATTCAGCGTCGCCGGGCGAGACGTCTTCGTCGGCGGAAAACCGGCTTTCAGACCAGTTTCGCGTTGCGCCGAGCGAGATATTCGATCTTACCGCACCTGCGGGCAGCGTCAGTATCATCCCGCTGAGATTGAATTGGCCCGACAGGATTTCGCTGCGCGAACGCGACCGATCTTCCTGGATTTCCGATCCGGGAACCGCGCTTTCGAGGGTGTTCGTGGACCATTCGCGAGCATAGCGTGTGGTGAAATTCGCGTACCAGTCCCCCAAGGGGCCAGCGATCATGGCCGACAGTCCGAGGCTGGTGGAATCCTGATCGCCACGCAGCGCACGATCGCGGCCCGCGGCGTCTGCGGGCACGCGCCCGAGCAACTGGCGGCCACTACGCTGGGCGGCATCGATGCCCAGCGTGCCTGTGAATCGGCCCAGCGGTCGCGACAGACCGAGGTTGAGCGTTATGCTGTCCGATGCCGGTAACAGAGTATGATAAGCGCCGTCCGGATCGTTTCTGCGCTCGCTCTTGAGCAACGCGCTATCGTGCGAGACGCCTGCTTGCGCGTTCCAGCGCATTTTGCCGTCGATCACGAAGCGCCCGAGCGACAATCGCCCATTTTCCCGTCCGCCCGCTGTCGCCATAGCCAGCCCCCCCTCGGCCTGCCACGACGCAAAATTCTGCTTGAGGACCAGGTTCAATACGGGTTTGCCCGGGGGATAGCCATATCGTGCGGCGGCTTCCGACCGCAAGATGGCAAGCCGTGCCAGTGCCTCGGGCGGGAAGCCGGTGATCCCCATCGCACCGTCGGCACGTTCGCCGTTGATAAGGATGACTGGCTGCTCGTCGACCCGCCCGGTCAACGGCGCAACAAGCGCGATTAGTTCGCCGATCGAGCCAGCGCCATAGGCATCGATATCCGCTTCGCCCAGTTCAGTTTCGGACTCAACCAGCGCCTCGCCCCACCGCGCGGTCACCACAATCTCATCGGCGTCGGAAAGCGATGGAGTCGAGGGGGCGCCGGCCGGAATTTGGGCGTGAGCGACAGCGCCCATCGAAGGCAGGAGCGCTGCCGCCGCGCAGGCGAATGCCCTTTCCGTCCCCGCCTTCATAAACCGTCACTCGCTATTGCACGTCAAAGCGATCTCCCCGCAGCCAACGATCCTTCCACAAGCCGATGAAGACCGGAAGGCAGCCCTTCCGGTCTTCATCGTTCTCAGCTGCCGGCGTACCGTGGGGAGGAGGGAGGGGTTACCCCAATCCTGCCTGCCCCAACGGGCAGGCAGGCGTCGGCTGTATACGCCAACGGCTGATCAGGGGTAGCTGAACGAAGCTGTCGGATTCGTCGGCACATTGCCTTGGATGCTGCAGCTCGAACCACCGGGCGGATCCGACGGGATCGTGCTCTTGGTGTGGGTGAACTTGAGGACACCGCCGACCAGATCGGCCTTCAGGTTTCCGCGGCAATTGCCGGTGACACCAGTCACCCGCACATCGATGAATTCCACCTCGGTGGCGCTGTTCGCCTGGACCTTATAAGGAAGGCCGGCAAAGGAGACGAGCCCACACAGCGCATCGCCGGGAGGAATCGTCAGGCTGGTGATCCTCGTGCCATTGGGCAGGGGGATGGAGGGCCCGACGTTGGTCTGAATGGTGCCGTCCGAAACGATGTTTGCGTTAAGCACGCAGTTCAGGACGATGCCCTTCTTCACCTGGACGGTGGTGGGCACCACGCTGCCGGAGCCGGTAGGCGAATAGGTTGCCGCTTGCGCCGTGGCCGGAAGCAAACTCAACGCAACAAGGGAGCTAAGTGAAGCTTTCGCAAAATACTTCATGATTATCCTCTCCTATTCTGTTTTGACGAGAAGGAAATTTCCTTCCCAGTGCTTATGACGCACCGGGGCGTCTGTCGGGGGGATGGGAGCGCAGAAAAATTTGCAAATACAACACTCGGCGAAATGGTCATTCGCTGCGTCCGCGCCCAGCCCAATACTGCTCGGTCAATTTGCAAACGTCGGTCAGGGATAAGTGTAGGAAGCCGCTGGGCTTGTAGTGACATTCCCTGCGAGACTGCATGGCGTGCCACCAGGTGGATCAGAGGGGATCATATTCGTATGTTGGAACTGGAGAACGCCACCGACCAGCTTGGCCCGCAAGTTTCCGCGGCAGTTACTACTGGCGCCGAGAACGCGCACATCGTTGATCACGACGTCAGTCGCATTCAGCGTGGTGATATCATACGGAAGACCATTGAAGATAACGCCCATGCACAGGCCATTAGCAAGGGTAATGCCGGTAATCTTTGTTCCGCTGGGAACGCCGGTGCTCGAAATGGTGCCGTCGGAGTTGGTCGTTGCAGTGAGTGTGCAGGTCAGCAGAGGGACGCCGTGCTTCCACTGCACCGTGGTGGGACCGGCCCCGCCGACACCCGCCGGCGAGTAGGTTCCCGCGAGCGCGGCGGTCGGGAGCATCGCGAGAGCGGCCACGGCGCCAATCGATATTATTCTGAGATACCTCATCATTTATCCTCTCCAATTGTTGTTCATATTTGCAGGAAGATACTCTGCCTTCTCTTCTTAAAGACGCGCACCAGCCTCGGAGGGGGAGGTCGGAAATCGAATTTTTGGGGGATCGGTAAAAAAAAGGGCGCGTTCGAAAACGCGCCCGAGGGAGGACCTTGCGTCGTGCCGATCAGAAACGCTTGGTCACACTGAAGCCGATGATGCGCGGGTCGAGCGTGAAGATATTCGCGCTGAGCCCAGTGTCGTCGCTGTTCGTGAAGGTGTTGGTTATCGGCGTGTCGTTGAACAGATTCTTGACATAAAGCTGCATCGCGAACTGCGATTCCGGCCGTTCCAGCGTCACCGCCAGATTGGCATTGTCCCACGCTCGCAGCCGGTCATATTCGGTGTTGTACACGCGTGCATAGCTCTTCGCCTGGCGGTAATAATCGCCGCGAAACGTCAAGTTCCAGTCGTCGATGAAGAACGTATATTGCGCGCCGATATTGAAGGTGAAGCGCGGCGAATTGGGCAGCTCATTCCCTTCCAGATCCGCATAGAAACCGCGCCCGCCATTCGGAGCATCGGTGAGGGGATCATAAGTGAATCCCAGGAACTGGTCGTAGCGCAGAGGGGTTTCAACATTCGGATTGAAGCTGCCGTAGCGCGACGAGCCTGCACATAGGGCGGACAGCATGAAGTCCCCGATCCCGCCGGGTCCGGCGAAGAAGGAATTCAGGATCGCCTCGACCTTGTCCCTCGGCGCGATGCAGTTGGATGGCACGCCCAGCTGCGGGCGCACCACCACCCAGTCCTCATTCCCCTGCGTCCGGTTCATCACATCGATCGATTGCGCGCCCTTGCCGATCCGCGTGCGAAGATAGCCGAAGTTGGAGTCGACACGGAAATTGCGCGACGGCTGCCACGCCGCTTCGAGTTCCAAGCCCCAGCTCTGTGCATCGAAATTTTCGTTGAGCGAAATGCGGTCGACGATCTGCGACACCTGATAGTCGGTATAGTCATAGAAAAAGGCGGTGGCGTTGAGCGTCATCCTGCCACCGTCGAAGCTGTTCTTCGTGCCGATCTCGAAAGCATTGACATATTCGGGTTTGAACGTCTCGGCGAGCGGCTGATACTGGATCACCTTGGGGTCGATATCGACCCGCGGCGGGTTCGAACCCCCGCCCTTGTACCCGTGCGAAAAGGACGCATAGACTAAGGTGTCGTCGGAGAAGGAGGTTTCGGGCTTCCAGTCGACGACCAGCCGGCCGGTGAAGGCGTCCCACTGCTGGTTGATCGGCGGCAGCGCCGGATAGCCGATGCTGACGCGACCGCCGCTCCCGGCGCCGCTAGTGTTGCCGAAATTCTCGGCCCCGAGCAAAAGCTGGCTGGGAATCGGCGTCGAGGTCTTCTTGTCGTTGGTATAGCGCGCGCCGGCGGTGATCTTCACATCGTCTGACACGTTCCAATAAGCCTCGCCGAACAGCGCCCACGATCGGGTTTGCACGACATTCTTGCTGCGGAAATAATTATGCCCTTCGCCGTTGATCTGGCCGATCGGGTTCGGATCGACATAAATACATTCGCGAGATTCCTGGCCCGGATTGCAATTGCGCGTCCCCGTGCCGATTTCCCCCGGTGCGTTTTCGCGATTGTAGAAATATTCGGCCAACGCGCTGAACAAATTGCTGAAGACGTAATAATCATCCTGCGACTTGAAGTTCAGCGCATTGGCGCCGACGCTGAAATTGAACGGGCCTGAAAAGTCCGATTGCAGCCGCAATTCCTGCGTCCATTGCGTGTTGCGCGACTGGCTGACATCGACCGCCAGCATCCGGTCTGACGGACCGAGTTGCGGATCGGTATAGATGCCGCCCGGTGTCGGGCCTGGGATATTGTTCGGCCGGCCCGTCCCCCCGATCTCGATGAGCCGCGGGTCGGCCGAATCGTTGAAGATCGGAACCGAAACGAAACGATTATAGTCTTGCGACGAATAATAACGATCCCGCGAATAAGCAGTTTGCGAGATCAGCTTCAGATCGCCGACCCCTGCCTCGAAATTGAGCTGGAACACATCATTCTTCGCCCGGAAGACCGGGTCATAGCTGGTCGAAATCTCACGCAGGTTCCGTGATTGCTGGACACCGGCATAGGGATCAAGGTCCCGATCGATCAACGGTACGCCAACGATCCCCAACACCGGGTCCGGAAGATAACCGATTCCGATCTGCTTTGCAGTATAGACGAACGCAAAGCTCGACGCATTCGGCGCGCCGAAAGCCGCGTCGCTGTAAAGCGATCCCGGCTTGCAGCCCTGGCTCAGCTTCGCGCGCAGATGATCCGGGACGACGGTCGTGCCCAGCATCGCCGGCCCCTCGTCCCGCGTGCACAATTGCTTTCCGGTGCGCGAACGCTGGTCGTCCTCCTCGAAATGCTGCCAGATAAAGCTCGCCTTCAGATTGTCGGTCGGTTCCCACTGCGCCGACACGCGCGTCGACCACAGGTCGCGGTCGTTGACGCGCTTCTGGGTGAAGGTGTTGTAATCGAAACCGTCGCGCTTGGTCATCGCGCCCGCGGCGCGGACCGCCAGCGTGTCGGTCAGCGGAACGTTGATCATCCCGCTCAGACGGCGCGTCGCAAAGTTTCCGACCTCGCCCTTCGCCATCCCCTCGAACTCGTCGCTCGGCATCGCGGGGATGACGTTGACCACGCCGCCGGTGGCGTTGCGACCATAGAGCGTCCCTTGCGGGCCGCGCAGCACCTCGACCCGCTCGAGGTCGAAGAACTCGGCTTCGAACAGGCGGTTGCGAATGAGCGGCGTGTTGTTGAAGCTGACCGCGACCGCGGGATCGCTCGAGGCCGAAATCGCCTTGGTTCCGATACCGCGGATCGTGAAGTCATAACCGCTGAAATTGCCCTTCGAAAAATTGACGTTGGGAACCGCGCGGACCAGTTCCGCCCCGCTTTCGACCTTGCGGTCGTCGAGCCCTTTGGGCGTGAAGGCGCTGATCGCGATCGGCACGTCGCTGATCTTTTCCTCGCGCTTCTGCGCGGTAACTACGATCTCCGCGGGATCCTCGATCTCACCGCCGGCGGCGAGCGGGGTTACGTTTCCCTCCCGCGTCACCACAAAAACATCGCCGTCACGCCGATAGCCGAGCCCGGTCCCCAGCAGCAGCGCGCGCAGCGCCGTTTCGGGGTCGGACCGCTTGCTGTGCCCCGCGGTGCGCTTGCCGTTGACGATCGACGCGTCGACGAGGATCGTCGCGCCGCTTTGCACGCCGAAGTCGCGCAGCGCGCGGTCGAGCGACTGCGCCGGAATGCTGTAACTCGTGACATGTTCGCGCGCCAGCGCCGCATTGCCCGACAACACCAGGCAGCCGATCGCCGCACCACTCAACAGAAATTTGCGCAAATTGCATGCACGAACCCGCATGTCCCCTCTCCCTCACCCTGTTCTGCGGGATTCATGTCCCGCTGTTCCGGCGTTCGATGCGACGCCATTCGGATAGACGCCCCATTTTCAGACATGGGGGGATCGGTCGAATAATATTTTCAACAATGTTAATATCTACGCCGGTGAACGGGCCGTTAGGAAAATTCGTCGGTCGGGCGTTTTTTATCCCCCCTCTTGCGAATTTCCCGCGTCTATCCTGTTAACTCCAGCACAGAGTGGAGCCGCAATGACCGTTTTGGGAATGATGCCGGGATGACGCGTAGGGTTGGGAGCATCTCGCAATGCCTGTTTTATCAGGGTCATTATTGACGATGGCCGTGCCGCATCAGGACCGGGATCTGGCCGCGTGGATGGCGACGTATGGCCCGGGCTTGCGCCGCTATTTCCGACGCCGTGCCGATGATGCCGATGTCGACGATCTGGTGCAGGAGGTTTTTCTGCGCCTGCAATCGGCGCAGCTCAGCGCGCCGATCGACAATGTCGAACGCTATCTGTTCACCGCCGCGCGCAACGCGCTGATCAGTCGTCACCGCCGGCAAAAGGCGCGCGCGAGCCTTTTGCACGACGAGTTCGAAGACGGTATCGAAATCGCCGAGCAACGGTCGCCCGAACGCATCGTGATCGGGCAGCAGGAATATCGCCGCGTGCTCGAGGCAATCCAGAATCTTCCGCCGCGCGCGCGCGAGGCCTTTCAGTATCACCGGTTCGAAAATCTGACCTATCAGGCCATCGCCCAGCGGATGGGCATTTCCAAGGAGGCGGTCAAGGAACTGATGCACCGCGCCCTCGTGCGCATTGTCGAAGAGATGGAGCCGGACCTGTGAGCGGCGACGACGCCTTCGCCCGCGCCGCGCTTCGCGCCAAGGCGGTACAATGGTTCAACCTCGAACGCTCGGGCGACATGACGGTCGACGACGAACTGCACTTCCTCGAGTGGCTCGATCAGTCCGACGCGCATCGCGACGCCTATCGGCTGGTCGAACGCGCCTGGCTGATCGCCGGAACGATCCCGCAGGAGCCTGAGATACTGCCGCCTGCGGTCGATGGCGACACGGAGAACCGGCGAGCCGGCTGGCGCCGGCATCTGACGCTGGCGGCGTCACTGCTACTCGTCTTCGCCGTGGGCTGGTCCGTCTATCAAAATGCCTTTTCCGGCTTCGGCACGACACAAGCCCAGCAGTTCCGCACCGGCGTCGGCCAGACGACAACCGTCACCCTTCCCGAAGGCTCGGTCGTGACGCTCGATGCCGAAACCGAAATGCGGCTGCGCGAAACCCCGCGCGAGCGCCGCGTCGATTTGATCGCCGGGCGCGCTTTCTTTCGCGTGGCGCATGATCCGTCGCGTCCCTTCACGGTGAACGCCGGCGGCAAGAGCGTGCGCGCCATCGGTACCGCCTTCGAAGTCAGCTTCGAGCATGGCAATATGGTGGTCACGCTGGCCGAGGGGAAAGTGCGGGTCGAAGAAACCGGATCCGGGTCGGGCAGCGGCACCGACATGGCGCCCGGCGGCCAGCTCGTCATCGGCGCCGACCGTAATTGGACGCTCAGCCGGGTCGACGTTGCGAAGGAAACGAGCTGGACCGAGGGGCGCCTGATCTTCATGCGCGACCCCTTGTCAGAAGCCGTTGCCGAAATGAACCGCTATTCGCCGCGCAAGCTCATCTTCAAGGACGGCAAGATTCCCGAAAAGCAGGTCGTCGGGGTGTTCCAGGCCGGCGATGTCGACGGTTTTGTAAAAGCAATGGAATTGAACGGCATCGCGCAACGGGTCTCGGCGACCGACGATCAGATACTCCTGTCGGGAAGCGAATAGCGCCGGTCAGGGCGCGGCCGGCGGGATTCCCGTCGGAATCAGGAACAGCGGTAGGATGCGCGCGATCAGGTCGCGCATCGCGTCGTCGGGCTGGTCGAGCATATCGCGAACATGCGGCCCGATCACCGCGTCGCCGAAAGCCGTCACCGCCATCATCAGCACCGCCGCGCGCACCCGGTCGGGCGCGGCTTCGTCGGTCGACTGGCCGACGATCGCCTCGACTAGCGCGCGCACCGCGGCGCGCACGGGTTCAAGATGTTCGACATCGCCCGACAGGATAATCCACGCCGCGAGCGGCCCCGCGCCGCCCTTGTCGAAGGCATCGAACACGCGGTCGGCCACCGCGCGCGGCGCGGCACTATCGGTCTTCATCAGGTCGACGACATTGCCAAGCGCGTCGGTCAGATCGCGCACCATCGATTCCATCAGCGCCGACTGCAGCCCCGCCGCCGACCCGAAATGATGGAGCACATTCGCATGCGACATGCCGATCGCCTGCCCCACATTGGCAAGCGTCACTGCGGCGGGCCCGCGATCGAGGAGCAGGCCGCGTGCCGCCGTCAGTCCTTCTTCGCGAACCTCGGCCCCCGAACGCTTGCGCCGTTTCTGATGCGGCCGCGCTTGCTTGTACATGCCCTATTCCCTTGCGGCCCCGCGCCCCGCGACGGCCTTCGCCCCAAAAGCCTTACCCGAAAGCAGTCGATTGTCACCATCATCGTCCATCTTGCGGTGCCTCCAATGTCGTGATATATACATTGATGTTAATGTAACTTTGATCGTAGAAAGGTTGCACCATGCCCACTCTCCTCCGCACCCCCGACGACATCCGGATCGAAAAGCGCGACCTCAAATTCGGTCGCGAGAACCCGCCGCCGCGCTGGTGGCACAGCGGCGACCCCGGCCGCACCGCCTTTTTCAACGCGCTGTCTTCGACATTTCCGGTTGGCGAGAAATTCTTCATGACCTCGGTGCGCCATTATCGCGAAGGCACGCCGCAGCCGCTGCGCAGCCAGATCGACGATTTTCTCTATCAGGAATCGATGCACAGCCGCGAACATGTGGTGTTCAACCGCCAAGCCGAGGACGCCGGCTTCGACATCGCATCGGCCGAGGATCGCGCGCGCCGGACGATCGCCTGGGTCAAGCGCCGCTCGCCGATCCAGCAGCTCGCCGCGACCTGCGCGCTCGAACATTTCACCGCGACGCTCGCGCACGATGCCCTCGCCAACCCCGTCCATCTGGGCGGCGCGGCCGAGGAAGCGCGGCAGTTGTGGCGCTGGCACGCGATCGAGGAGATCGAGCACAAGGCGGTCGCCTTTGACACCTATCTCCACGCCGCGCGGACGATGACTCCGCTGCGCCGTTGGCTCAAGCGCAGCACCGTCATGTGCGTGACGACGATGCGTTTTCATTATGTCATTTTCCGCAACACCGCCGACCTGCTCGCGCAGGATGGCCGCAATAATTGGGCGACGTGGAAAACCCTCTTGGCCTGGCTCTATGGCCGCGACGGGCTGATGCGCGCGCTGCTGCGCGGCGTCTTCACCTATATGAAGCCGGGATTCCACCCGTGGGAGCTCGACGACCGCCCGCTGCTCGAAGAGGCGCTCCGCCTGCTCGAAGGCAGCAAGGCGAAGGAGCTGGCCGCATGACGCGGGCGCTGATCCTTGTCGCCGCCGCAGCCTTCGCGACACCCGCCGCCGCAGCCGACATCACCGGCGTCTGGGCGACGGGCAGCGAGGGCGGGCGCGTCGAAATCTATCGCTGCGGCAAGGCGCTCTGCGGCAAGGTCGTCGACGCCAAAAGGCTCCGCGCCAACCCGGACCTCCGCGATGTGCGCAATTCGGACCCGGAGCTGCGCCACCGCAAGCTCAAGGGCCTCGTCGTTCTCAACGGTTTCACCGGCGGCCCGACCGAATGGAAAGGCGGCCCCGTCTACGATCCCGAATCGGGCGACGGCGCTGCGAACGGCCGGCTGAAACTGCTTCCGAACGGCAAGCTCGAGCTCAAGGGCTGCATCGCCTTTTTCTGCCGCACCAAGATCTGGACCCGCACCGGCTAGAGTCTGTCTCGCTGGATCAGTGCTTCAGATACTGGCTCGGCGGGACGCCGAAGGCGCGGCGGAACATCGCGGCGAAACCGCTGGGGCTGTCATAGCCGACGTCGTAGGTGACCTGCGTGATCGACGCGCCGGCGGCGAGCAGCGACAGCGCCTCCATCAGCCGCACCTGCTGCCGCCACACGGCGAGCCCCATTCCCGTTTCCTGCTTGAAGCTGCGCGTGAAGGTGCGCCGCCCCATCGCCGCGAGCGCCGCCCAGTCGTCGATGTCGCGCGGGTCCGACGGGTCGGCGATGATCGCGTTGCAGACGCGCAGCAGGCGCGGGTTCGACGGCATCGACACCTGATAGGGCGCGTTGGGCATCCGCCCGATCTCGTCGAGCAAGAGCGTGATGATCCGCCCCTCGCGCCCGTCGACGTCGTAAAGCGCGGGAAAGTCGACGACCTCGAGGATCAGCGATTTGACGAGGTTCGACACTTCGAACACGCGGCATTGCTTCTCATGCTCGTGCCCCGCGCACGGCAGGTAGAGCGTGCGCAGCGACACCGGGCCGCGGCACGCGACCTCGTGCCGCGTTCCCGCGGGCAGCCATACCGCGCGCTGCGGCGGAATCACGAAGCTCGTCTCGGGCGTGCGCACCGACATCACCCCCGACGAGGCATAAAGGATCTGGATATGGTCGTGGCTGTGCATCGGGTCGATGAAGCCCGCGGGATATTCATCCTGCAGCGCCATCACCGGGCGGCCGGCCGTCAGAACATCGACACTATGCTTCATGGCCCGATCCTCGCGAGTCTTGGACAAGTGATGAATATAGGCCATGTGCGTCGCTGGCCAGCGATGATGGCTTCGCTGGCCTGTCCGCTGCGGTGATTGGCCCGTTCGGGCGATAGATCGGGCGGCGCAGCGGCTATCAGGCGATCAAGGACAGTTTCCGCAAAGGATATATCAAATATGTCAAAGGGCTTGAGCGCCGTGCAGGACGACATGGCCGACCCCGATATCCGCCGCTTCGTCGATGCGATCAACGCCGCCTATGTCGAACATGCCGCCCCCGCCGGCGCAAGCATGGCGGTGCGCCGCGCGGTCGCCGAACGCGTGCGCCGACCGTGGCGCGAGGGTGGCCCGATAATGGCGGAGACCCGCGAAATGGACGTGGGCGGCGTTCGCCTGCGCCTCCACCGCCCGGTCGCCGACAAAAAGCTGCCCCTCATGCTCTATATCCATGGCGGCGGCTGGATGTTGTTCAGCATCGACACGCACGACCGCCTGATGCGCGAATATGCCGCGCGCGCCGGGATCGCGGTGCTCGGCATCGATTACAGCCTGTCGCCCGAAAGCAAATTTCCCGTCGCGCTCGAGGAATGCGCCGCCGCGCTCGACTGGATCGCGGCGCAGGCCGACGCGTTGAACCTCGACGCGAACCGCGTGCTGATCGGCGGCGATTCGGCAGGCGCCAACCTCTCGGTCGCGGCCTGCCTGCTGCAACGCCAGCGCGGGCGGCCGCTACCCGCCGCGATGCTACTCAACTATGGCGCCTTCGCCCCCGAACGCACGCCGAGCTACGCACGTTTCGGCGCGGGCGACTATTCGCTCGAGGCCGACGAGATGGACGCCTTCTGGGCCGCCTATGTCGACGGACCCGAACAGCTCGCCGACCCGCTCGTCGCGCCGCTGCGCGCCGACCTGACCGGGCTTCCGCCCGCGTTCCTCGCGATCGCCGAGTGCGACATATTGGCCGACTGCAACGATGAATTCGCGCGCAAGCTCGAAGCCGCGGGCGTCCCGACGCGCGCGGTCACCTATCAGGGCGCGACGCACAGCTTTCTCGAAGCCATGTCGATCGCGCCGCTCGCGAACCGCGCGCTCGACGAGCAGGCGGCGTGGATCCGTGATACGCTGACAGCATGACCTCGCTCTACGATCCGCGCCGCGCCGCCGACATCGGCCGGCTCATCGCCGACTATCCGCTCGCGTGGCTCGTCTCGCGCGACTTTCACGCGAGCCCGCTGCCGCTGCTCGCCGAGACCGACGCGAACGGCGTGGTGACGGCGCTGTTCGGTCACTGCGCGCGGCGCAACCCGCTCGTCGCCGATTTCCGCGCCGACCCGCGCGGGATGATCCTGTTCACCGGCCCCGAAGCCTATGTCCCGACGGCCTTGCTGTCGAAGCCCGACTGGGCGCCGACGTGGAACTATGCCGTGCTGCGCTTCACGGTCGACATCGAGTTCGTCGAAGGCGAAACCAAGGACGCCATCGAGCAGCTCGTCGCGAAGATGGAAGACGGCGCCTGGTCGACAGCCCGCCTCGGGCCGCGTTATGACAAGATGCTCGATCAGATCATCGCCTTTCGCGCGCATGTCCGCTCGGCCGAGCACAGCTTCAAGCTCGGGCAGGACGAAAGCGCAGGGGGCTTTGCCGAGATCGTCGCGGGGCACAGCGACCGGACGCTCACGGCGTGGATGGAAGGACAGGCAAAAAGGTGAAGCTCTTCTTCGACGATCGCCAGATGGCGCATGCGCCGGCGCGCGAGCTGCACAATGGCGACTGGGTGCCCTATGCCGAAAATACCGAGCGCCCGCGTTCGATCGTCGAGGCCTTTACCGATTGGCGCCCGGTGCGCGACTTCGGCATGGCCCCGCTGCTCGCCGTGCACGACGCCGGCTATCTCGCCTTCCTCGAACGCGCGCATGGCGACTGGATCGCCGCAGGCCGGAACGGCGATGCGATCGGCTATACCTTTCCGATCAGGCGGCGGCGCCCGCTTGGCTTCGGGCGTATCGATGCCGATCTTGGCGCCTACAGCTATGACGCCGGGACGCCGATCGCGGCGGGAACATGGCAGTCGGCCTATTGGTCGGCGCAGGGCGCGCTGACCGCGCTCGACCATCTGGCGACGAGCGGCGAAACCCACGCCTTCGCGCTCTGCCGCCCGCCCGGCCATCACGCCGGACGCGATTATATGGGCGGCTATTGCTACCTCAACAACGCCGCGATCGCGGCGCGCGCGGCGCAGGACCGCGGCCTCGGCCCGGTCGCGATCCTCGACATCGACTATCATCACGGCAACGGGACGCAGGACATCTTCTACGAAGATGCCGATATATTTTTCGCCTCGATCCACGCCGACCCGCGCACCGATTATCCCTTCTATTGGGGACATGCCGACGAGCGCGGCGAAGGCGCGGGCGAGGGCGCCACGCTCAACCTCCCCCTGCCCCGCGGCACCGACGGGCGAAGCTATGCGCCCGCGCTCGACACCGCGCTGACGGCGATCGCGGACTGGGGCGCGAAATTCCTTACCCTCTCGTTCGGTGCCGACACGCACAGCAGCGACCCGATCTCGAGCTTCGCGCTCGAACGCGCCGATTATATCGAGATCGCGGGACGCATCGCCGCGCTCGGCGTCCCGACACTGATCGTAATGGAGGGCGGCTATGCCGTCGGCGACCTCGGCAGGAATGTCGCTGCGTTCCTTTCGGGCTTCGAGGAGTAACCTCCGCGTTGAGGTGCAGAGTGGACGTTCACTCACCTCTTTCGTCATCCCGGACTTGATCCGGAATCCCGCTTTTTGACGCGCTCACCGGCTTCCACCGCAAGGGGACCCGGATCAAGTCCAGGGTGACAATGAAAGAAACATCCTCGCTGCCGCGCAGCGATGGCCTGCCGCGCAGCGATGGCCTGCCGCGCAGCGATGGCCTGCCGCGCAGCGATGGCCTGCCGCGCAGCGATGGGATCTGGCAGCGCGAAGCGTTAACGGGGGGCAATGACACATCATCGCAGCCCTCCACCACCGCCTGCGGTGACTGTCCCCCTCGCCACGACTTCGCCGCAGGGAGGATTAACGGTTGCTATCGGTCGCTAGCGGATAGCATCAGCTATTCCGCGTGCTGGCGCGCAAACGCCGCCGCCGCGCCGAACAGACCCGGCTGCGGGTGCGTGATCAACTTGACCGGCAGCGCCGACATGAAGCCTTCGAAGCGTCCCTTTTCGATGAAGCGTTCGGGGAAACCCGAGCGGACGAGGCTGTCGCGGATGCGCAGGCCTAGCCCGCCCGCGACGACGACGCCGCTGGCGCCCTGCGCCAGCGCGAGGTCGCCCGCGACGCTGCCGAGCGAGAGGCAGAAGCGGTCGACCGCCGCGGCGGCGAGGCTGTCCTCCTGCGCCATCGCCCTCGTCCAGATCGCCTTGTCGTCGAGCGGGGTCACCGCGCGCCCTTCGAGCGCGGCGAGCGTTTCGTAAATATCGACGATCGCCGGACCCGACACGATCCGCTCGACCGATACGCGCCGATGGCGTTTACGCAGCCGCGCGAGAATCGCATCCTCGATACTGTCGAGCGGCGCGAAGTCGATATGGCCACCCTCGGTCGCCTGGACGCGATATTGATGGCCGTCGCGCCAGATATGCGCGACGCCAAGCCCGGTGCCGGGGCCGATGACGGTGATCGTGCCGGTGGCCGGAAGCGGCTCGTCGGGGCCCGCGAGCCGCTCGAAATAGCTTGCATCGGCCTGTGCGACCGCATGGCCCACGGCTTCGAAATCATTGACCAGCACATAGCGGTCGACGTTGAGCTTTTCGCCGATCAGCGCCGGGCGGATGATCCACGGATTGTTGGTGAAGCGGATGATCTCGCCGCGCGTCGGTCCGGCGATCGCGATGGCCACGGCACGCGGCAAGGTTCCGCCCTGTTGCCGTTCGAAATCCTGCCACGCGGTCTGGAAACTCGCATGATCCTTGGTGTGCAAGGTCGTCGCTTCACCGAGCGAGAGCACCCGGCCGCCTTCGATTTCGGCGATCGCAAAGCGTGCGTGCGTGCCGCCGATGTCCACCGTGACGATCTGTTCGCTCATGACTCTCCCTTGCCGGCCTACGTTACCGGTTCGACCTTGGCATGTCCGATGGCCCATGGCGATGCAACAGGGCATAGCTATGCGCGCGCTTGCCCTCAGCGCGCAAATCGCATAGATGCGAATCGTTCGCAATAAGGAGCTCCATCATGTCCGACGCCGCGCCCGCCCGCACCCACGATTGGAACGGCGACAGCGGCGATCGCTGGGCGGCCAATCTGGCGCGGCTCGACCTGATGCTTCAGGACTTCGGCGACGCCGCCATCGCGGCCGCCGATGCGAAACCGGGCGAGCATATCCTCGACATCGGCTGCGGTTCGGGCACGTCGACCTTCGCACTGGCCCGTTGCGTCGGACCGGGAGGACATGTCCTCGGCGTCGACATCTCCGAACAGCTCGTCGCGATCGCGCGCGCGGCGGCGCCCGCCGGGGCGCCGGTCGAGTTCCGCCTGGCCGATGCCGCGACGGCACCGCTGCCTGCGGGGCGCTTCGACCGTCTCTTCTCGCGCTTCGGCGTGATGTTCTTTGACGACCCGGTGGCGGCGTTCGCCCACATGCGCGGGGCGCTGAAGCCCGGCGGGAGGCTCGCCTTCGTCTGCTGGCGCGGCGCGGCGGAGAATGACTGGGTGCGCCTGCCGATGTCGGCGATCCGCGACATCGTCGACGTGCCCGCCGCCGATCCTGAAGCGCCCGGCCCCTTTGCCTTCGGCGACAGGGAGCGGCTGGCGCGCATCCTTGCCGCGGCGGGATTCACCGCCATCGACATCGCGCCGTTCGACGCCGCCATCGCCTATGGCAGCGGCGCGACGCGCGCGGAGGCGGTCGACGATGCGCTCGACATGGCGTTCCAGGTCGGGCCGCTGTCGCGCGCGCTGGCCGATCAGTCGGAAGATGTTCGCGTCCGCGCCGCCGAGGCGGTGCGCGGCGCCTTCGCAAAACGGCCCGGCGACACGTCGATCCGGATCGACGGCGCCGCCTGGATCGTCACCGCGCGCGGCTAGGTTAAGGGAGACGCATTTTTTTCCAAGGCCGCGCGGACAGCATTCCGTCTTGTGATTGTCGCCGGGAAGAGGTCCCGGTCCCGATCTCAAGAGGAACCCGATGCGCAAGACCTTGCTGGCCTCCACCTGCCTGGCCACCCTAATTTCGACCGCCGCCCACGCCGAAACCACCATCACCACCGCGACGACGGCGCCGGTGCGCACCTCGACGATCAAATCGGGGGCCCCTGACGATATCAAGATCACCTCGGCTGGGTCGATCAAGCCGACCGTCGCCGGACCGGCAGTGACGATCGACAGCAATCACAAGGTCGTCAACGAAGGCACGATCGAATTCGCCAATGTCGACGGCGCGACCGGCATCCTCGCGGGTGCGGGAACGTCGGGCGGCATCACGAACGGGGCGACCGGCAAGATCACCATCGGCGAAACCTATACCGCGACCGACATCGACAAGGATGGCGATCTCGACGGCGCGTTCGCGATCGGCAGCAACCGCGTCGGCATCGCGACCGCGGGCGCCTTTACGGGCAACATCGTCAATGCGGGCGCGATCGCGATCGAGGGCAATGACTCGGCGGGCATCCGCCTTGGCGGTCCGCTGACCGGCAAATTCACCAACGACGGGACGATCAGCGTTCTCGGCGATCGCGCGCTCGGCGTCGGGCTGCAGGATGTCACGGGCGATGTTCGCCTCGCGGGCAAGATCACCGCCGTGGGCGTCGATGCGGTCGGCGCCCGCCTTGCCGGTGACGTCACCGGCGCGCTCGTCGTCCAGGGCGATCTCACCGCCACCGGCTATCGCGTCACCACGCCGCCCGCCGACCCGTCGAAGCTCGACGCCGACGACCTGTTGATCGGCGGCAACGCGCTCTCGGTCGAGGGCGATGTGACCGGCGGTATCGTCCTCGCCGTCGCCCCTAAGGACGCCAAGCCCGACGACAAGGATGAGGACAAGGACGGGATCGAAGACGCCAAGGAAGGCAACGCCGTCGTGCGCTCCTACGGCTCGGCTGCGGCGATCCGCATCGGCTCGGCCGACCGCGATGTCGCGATCGGCGCGGTTGCGGGCACCGGCACGGGCCTCGGCTTCATCATCGACGGCGCCGTGCTCGGCGACGGGCTTTATGCGGGCAAGGACGGCAACGCGATCCAGATCGGCGGCCTCGGCGGCGCGGTCTCCATTGCCGGCGGCATCGGCATCGGCAGCACCGGCAGCGTTACGGCGAAGTCGAAGGACAAGGCCGCCACGGGCATCCGCATCGGCAGCGGCGCGACGACCCCCGAGATCCGCAACGCGGGCAAGATCGAGGCGTCCACCGGCGGCAAGGACGCCGGCGCGGTGGCGACCGCGGTGATCGTCGAAGCCGGCGGCGATGTCGCGCTGATCCGCAACAGCGGCTCGATCGCCGCCAAGACCGGCGGCGACGGCGGCACCGCGCGCGCTATCGTCGATCTGTCGGGGACGGTCGACACGGTCGAGAACAGCGGCGCGATCAGTGCCAGCGGCGCGCTTGCCTCGTCGGACCGCAACATCGCGATCGACCTGTCGGCGAACGGCAATGGCGCGACGGTGAAGCAGACCGCGGTCGCCTCGGGCGTCACGGCGCCCAGCATCGTCGGCGACGTCCGCTTCGGCGGCGGCAACGATGTGTTCGACATCGCCGACGGGTCGGTGAAGGGGAACAGCTTCTTCGGCGCCGGCGACAACAAGCTCGCGCTGTCGGGCGATGCGACCTATGCCGGCAATGCCCGCTTCGGCGCCGGCAGCGACACGATGACGCTGGCCGGGACATCGACGTTCACCGGGCTCGCCGATTTCGGCGGCGGCACGGATACGCTGACGATCGGCGGCACCTCGACTTTCGCGGGCACCCTCGCCAATTCGCAGGGCCTCGCGGTTTCGGTGGCCGGCGGCACCTTCGACGTCGGCGGCGCCGCGACGATCTCCTCGCTCGCGGTCACCGAAAAGGGCACGCTGGCGGTGATGCTCGACAGCGGGGCGACCGGCACCAATCTTCAGGTCACCGGCAACGCCAGCTTTGGCGAGGAATCGAAGCTCGCGCTCAAGCTGTCGAGCATCGAGCAGGCCGAGGGCGAGCATATCGTGCTGACCGCCGGCACGCTGACCGGCGCGGACAAGCTGACTGCGTCGCAGACGCTGCTGCCCTTCCTCTACAAGGGCACGCTGACCTCGAACGCCACGCAGTTGATCGTCGACGTATCGCGCAAGAGCACGACCGAATTGGGCCTCAACCGTTCGGAAACCGGCGCGTTCGATGCGGTGCTCGATGCTGTCGTCGCCGACGAGAAGATCGAGGACGTCTTCCTTGGCATCACCGACGGCGACCAGTTCCGCAACCAGCTCGGCCAGATGCTCCCCGAGCATGAGGGCGGCGTGTTCGAAACCGTCACCTCGGGCTCGCGCGCCCTGTCGCGCTATCTGCAGGACCCCAACGCGCCGTTCCAGGACGAGGGCAAATGGGGTTATTGGGTCAACCAGGCGGTCTGGGGCACATCGAAGAGCGTCGGCGATACCGCGAGCTATGACGTCAGCGGCTGGGGCATTTCGCTCGGCGCCGAGATCGAAAGCGACGTCGGCAATTTCGGCGGCTCGATCGGCTATCTCAGCGGCAAGGACGGCAACGGCAGCAACGCCAATGAAGTCAGCACCAGCCAGTTCGAAGGCGCACTGCACTGGCGCCTGCGCTCCGACGGCTTCATGGCCAATGCCCGCGTCTCGGGCGCGCCGATCAGCCTGAAGGGCACGCGCATCTTCCGCGCCGAAGCCGGCGCCGAGGACATCGAAAAGACGATGAAGGGCAAGTGGGACGCGACGCTGTGGTCGGCATCGGGCTCGCTCGCCTATGACACGCGCGTCGGCGGCCTCACCCTCCGCCCGATGGTCGCCGTCGACTATTTCAAGCTGAAGGAGGACGGTTATCAGGAAACGGGTGGCGGCGACGCGCTCGACCTCACGGTCCTGAGCCGCGACAGCGACGAACTCGCGGTGTCGGGCACGATGACGCTCGGCCTCGAATTCGGCGGTGCCGACGAATATGACGGCTGGACGCGCTTCGAACTCGAAGGCGGCCGCCGCCAGATCGTCAGCGGCATGCTGGGCGCGACGACCGCGTCGTTCAAGGACGGCACGCCCTTCACGCTGGTTCCGGATGATCGCACGAGCGGCTGGGTCGGCCGTTTCCGCGGCATCGCCGGCAACTCGGCCTTCCAGTTCGCCGGTGAAGTCTCCGCGGAAGAACAGCAAAGCCATATCGGCTGGGCGTTCCGTGCGAGCCTGCGGGTCGGTCTCTAGCCCCCCGGGGCCGACCCCGCCCGCAAGGGGGAAGCGTTACCCCTACCCATGCTTCCCCCTTGCCTAGGGCATGAACGAATGAAGAAGACGATGCTTGCACTGTCCATCCCCACTTTCCCGGCACCGCGGTTGCGCAGTGGAGCCTGGACGCTATATGACGGCGTCATCAGGGGGACGTATGGCGCAGGGCGAAGCGGCGCTACCCGACGGAAGATGGCGTTCCAAAGCAAGCAATCCATGACCCATACGCATGATCGAACCGACGCCGCCCAGGGCATCGAAGGCGTGTTGCTCGCCAACCGCGACCGTATCGTGCGCTTCCTCGAGGTCCGCGGCGCGGGCGACGGTGCCGAGGATCTGTTTCAGGACCTGTGGATGCGGCTTACCGATCGGCGCATGGGGCCGATTTCGGATCCCCTGCCCTATGTGATGCGCGCCGCGAACAATCTGATGCTCGACCGCTACCGCTCTGCGCGCCAGCGCGAGCTCCGCGACAAGGCATGGGGCGAAGCATCGGCGACGCAAAGTCCGTCGAGCGAAAGCGCGCTGATTTCGCGCGAACAGCTGACGCTCGTCGAAAATGCGATCGCGGCGACGGGCGAACGTCCGGCGCGGATTTTCCGGCGCTTTCGCGTCGACGGCATCCATCAACGCGATATTGCCAGTGAAATGGGGGTCAGCCTGAGCACCGTCGAAGCCGATCTGCGCAAGGTCTATGCGAAGCTCGCCGAAATCCGGAGGCAGTTCGATGCAGGTTGAACGGGCGGACGCCGAAGCGCGCGCGATCGACTGGCTCGTCCGCCAGCGCGACCCCGACTTTACCGACTGGGACGGCTTTGCCGACTGGCTCGCCGAAGATGACGCGCACGCCGCAATTTACGACGCGGTCGCAAGCCTTGACCGCGACCTCGATGCACTGCCGCCTTCACCCGCCCCGTCGGTGGTGACGATCCCCGACGCCCCGCGCCGGCCTTCGCGGCGCGCGTGGTTCGGTGGCGCCATGGCCGCCGCGATCGTCGGGGTGGTCAGCATCTCGGGGTTCGGCCTGCTGGGTGGCGGCGACCGGATCGAGACTCTTGCGGGCGAACATCGCACCGTCACGCTTGCCGACGGATCGAAGATCGAGATCAACGGCGCGTCCGTGGTCGAAATCGACGCGGACCGTCCGCGTTTTGCCCGGCTGGAAGCGGGCGAGGCGATGTTCCATGTCGTACACCGCGATAACGATCCCTTTGTTGTCGAGACGGGCGGCGCGAAAATCGTCGACCTCGGCACGGCCTTCAACGTCGTGCGCCGCGACCGTCAGACCAGCGTTGCCGTGTCCGAAGGCATCGTCCTCTATAACCCCGACCGCGACAATGTCCGGCTGGTCGCGGGCAAGGGCATCGAAGCGCGCGACGGCGACGCCAAGCCGCCGGTGGTGCGGGATGTCGACGTCGCGAATGTCGGCGGCTGGCGCAGCGGTTTGCTCGTCTATAACGGCACGCCGCTTGCCGTCGTCGCCGAGGATCTGAAGCGCACCGCCGGGATGCAGGTGCGCATCGCGCCGGAGGCAACCGACCTGTCGTTCCGCGGCGCGCTGATCATCGACAAGAACCGCGACCGCACGATCGCCGACCTCGCCGCATTGTCGGGGACGAAGGCCGCGCGGCAAGGCGATGGATGGATATTGACCCGCTGACCATGCACCCGCGCCTTTCCCTTGCCGCAGCAGCGATAGCGCTGTGCCTGCCCGCGCAGGTTCAGGCGGCGGAGGAACGCGCGTTCAATGTGCCCAAAGGCAGCCTGTCGGCCGCGCTTCCGCTGATCAGCCGGCAGGCGGGCGTCAGTATCAGCGTCGCCGATGCGAAGCTCTGGAAAGCGCGCGTCAAACCGGTGCGCGGGCGGATGAGCGTCGAGCGGGCGATCGAGCGCCTGCTCGACGGCTCCGACGCGCGCGCGGTCCGGGTCAGTGCGACGAGCTGGCGCATCGAACGGCGCCCCGAGCCAGCCCGGGTCGCAAGGGCAGCCCCGGCGCCGCGACCGGTGCCGCAGCCGCGGGCGCGCGAGCCGGCGAACGACATGATCGCTGCGGCGCGGGACGAGATTATCGTCACCGCGTCGAAGACCGACCTTCCCCATTCGCATTTCGCGGGCGTCGTCACCCAATTGGATGGCGACGATTTGGCGTTTGGCGGCGAGCGCGGGATGGATTCGATCCTGTCGCGCACCGCAACCGTTTCCTCGACCCATCTGGGTTCGGGGCGCAACAAGCTGTTCATCCGCGGTATCGCCGATTCGAGCTTCACCGGCCCGACGCAATCGACCGTCGGCCAATATTTCGGCGATATCCGCCTCAGCTACAACGCGCCCGACCCCGACCTGCGCCTCTACGACATCGACAATGTCGAAATCCTCGAAGGGCCGCAGGGCACGCTCTATGGCGCGGGCTCGCTCGGCGGGATCATCCATGTGGTGCCGAAAGCGCCCGATCCGCGCGCGATGAGCGTCCAGGCGATCGCCGGCCTGTCGGTCACCCAGCATGGCGATCCCGGCGGCGACATCGCCGCGATCGCCAACCTGCCGGTGGGCGAGGACGGCCATGCGCTGCGCCTCGTCGGCTATATGCTCACCGACGGCGGCTATATCGACAATCCGCTGCGCGGACAGAATGACGTCAACCGCGTCCATGTGCGCGGCGGACGGGGCACCTTCCGCCTTGAAGCCGGCGACGGCTGGACGGTCGATTTCGGCGGCATCTATCAGGCGATCACCTCCGACGACGCGCAATATGCCGACAAGGACGCGCCGCCGCTGACCCGCGCCTCGATGGTCGAGCAGAATGCGACCGCGCGTTATGGCATGGGCACGATCGTCGTGATGAAGGATTGGGGCGACCTGTATTTCCAGTCGTCGAACGCCTTCATCGACCATCGCCTTTTCGAACGGTTCGATGCGAGCCTGCCCGAATCGCGGCGCGGCGACGGGGACGGTGCCGGCGCCGCCATGGGCGCGGTCGATGTCGAGCGCCTGTTCGCGCCGGTCGAGGTCGTGCCGATGGCCGACGTGCCGCGCGTGCTCGACCAGCACAATGACACGCGCATGTTCGTCAGCGAGAACCGCCTGTCGCGGCCCTATCACGACGGGCTCGGCTGGGTGGTCGGCGCGAGCTTCATCCACAATCGCGCGCGGCAGGACCGCGAATATGCCTATGGCCCGCTGCGCGCGGTGCTGCCCGGCGTGACCAACCGGATCACCGAAGTCACCGGCTATGCCGAGGCGACCGTCGAAATCATGCCCAATCTGATCGCCTCGGGCGGCCTGCGCCTGTCGCATGCGCGGCTGGGCGGCGAGGCCGAGGGCGTATCCTTTGCCCTGGCAGAAGCGAACCGGGCGACGACCGCATCGCGCAACGAAACCGACTTGTTGCCGTCGGTTTCGTTGCTGGCGACCCCGCTCGACAATGTCAGGCTCTATGCGCGCTATCAGGAAGGTTTCCGCCCCGGCGGCCTCGCGGTCGACGGCAATTTCGTGCGGCGTTTCCTCAACGATCAGGTGCGCACCTGGGAAGCCGGGATGCGGTTCGGAGACAAGGGGCGGAGCCTGCTCGACGCGAGCATTTCGATCTCGCACAGCCGCTGGCGCAACATCCAGGCGGATTTTATCGACAGCAGCGGCTTTCCGACCACCGCCAATATCGGCAACGGCCGGATCACCAGCCTGTCGGGTGCGGTCGCGATGCGGCCGACCGATGCGCTGACCTTCGAGCTCGGTGCGGTCTACAACCACAGCCGCGTCGACGATCTTTCGCCGCAGATCCTGCCGGTGTTCGCCGCGGCGCCCGCGCGGCTCGGCCGGATTCCCAATGTCGCGAGCCATGCGGTGCGCGGGTCGGTCAATTATGCGACGATGATCGGCGACGAGGATTTCCGCGTGAACGGCTGGGCGAATTATATCGGGCCGTCGCGGCTCGGCATCGGTCCGGTGCTCGGCGAAAGCCAGGGCGACTATGTCGATACCGGGCTCGCGATGCGGGTCGGCAACAATCGCCGCGGGCTGTCGCTGACCCTCACCAATTTGTTCGATTCGCGCGGCAACCGCTTTTCACTCGGAACCCCGTTCCTCGAAGGTAACGAGGGTTTTCTCACCCCGCTGCGCCCGCGCACGCTCCGGATCGCGGTGGACGTGGCTTATTAGCGAACGGCGCTTTTGAGCTGGGGGCTGTCGCTTGTTAACCCCGGCTTTCGCCGGGGTGCACATATCTCGCGAGGGTTTCCGGCCGCAACCGGTCACTCCCGAAAGGTACCACCCCGCCTGTCCGGCGGGGCGGCCCGTTCCCTTTCCTCAGTTCAGACTGAAACGCACCGTCGCACCCACCGTCCGCGGCCGCGCGACCGAGCCGGCGAACGAGAAGGGCGCATTCAATATGCCATATTGATTGAACAGATTCTTGGCGAAGAGCCCTACCTCGATGCGCTCGTTCACCGTCACCGACGCATTGAGGTCGATCAGGTGGAAGTCGCCCTTCTCCAGCGTCGCGCCGAAGGCCACCGGGGCGCTCGACAGATAGCGGTGTGCCAAGCCGATGCGCGGCTTCAGCGGGGAGTCGGCGAGATAGAAATCGACCGAATTCGACAATATCCATTCGGATGCTCCGGGGAGGCGCGATCCCTTTGCATAACCGCCACCCGGCGCGAAACTGTCGGGCAACAGCGACGACAAACGCGCATCATTGTAGGCCACGTTCGACGAGAAGGTCAGCGAACGCGTCGGACGCAATGTCAGGCTGAGTTCGACACCGTCGATATCCGCCCCGCCGCCGTTGACCGTGTAAGCCCGGATATCGGGGGTGAAGAGGCGCGCCTGAATATTGTCCCAGTCGATATGGTAAGCGGTGAGATCAACCGAAAGTGTGCCGTCGATCAGGTCGAAGCGCGTCCCGATTTCATAGTTTTTCGTGGTATCGCTGCCAAAGGATTGCGGCAGGTCGGGATAGGGCAATGCAAAGACGTTGAGCCCGCCGATCCGGAAACCCTCGGAATAGAGAGCATAGACCATGAAATCGTCGCTGGGCTTGTAGGTCAGCGATGCCTTGGGGATGAAATCCGACTGCTTGTCGGCCGGCGGCCTGTAGTCGAACGCCGGGACCAGATCGACATTCGGCGCGAGCGTCGCTTGCGACCGCGTCCGGTATTCGAACAGACGTCCGCCGAGCGTCAGCGTCAGCTGGTCGACGATATCATAGGAAATTTCGCCGAAGATCGCCTTTTCGGTCACATGGTTCCGATAGGTCGACCGGCTGGTATAATCGTCGGGCGCGATCACGCTGCTCGGCTGGCCGTCGAATTCGCCGGGATTGGCATCGACATAGTCGGCAATGCCTTCGACCCGGATCTTGTCGTCGCCAAAGCCCTTGAGCCGCGTATAATTGGCACCGACAAGCCAGCGGAAACGGCCGCCGTCGGGCGAAGCAAGACGGAGTTCTGCATAGCGGGTATTCGAATTGCCGAAACCGTCGCCGACGATCGGCGTTCCGGTGCGCGGATCGAAATCGACGCCAAAGCTGTAATCGAACCGCGAGCGCGCATTTTTCTTCGTATAGCTGCCGACGGCGGTCAGGGTCGCAAAGCCCAGATCCTGCTCGAGCCGCAGGCTGTGCATCTGGAAATCGCTGTCCTGATATTCGCGCACCGTGGTCGGGCGCGTGACGTTGCGGGTACCCGGGATGATGAAGACATAGGTCTGATCGTCGAGATCATATTCCTGATACATGCTGAGCGCCGAAATTCGCGTCGTTTCGGTCGGGGTGAAGACGATCGAACCGCGCAGCCCGCGCACGCGCAGATCGTTGCTGCCCCGATCGTCGAGCGCCGGATTGTCGAGGAAGCCCGCATCGACGCGCTGCAATGCGACGAGGCGAACCGCCAGCTTGTCGGTGACAAGCGGGGCATTGACCATGCCCTTGACCGCATAGCTCAGCTCGCCCGCACCCTTGGTGGTCGACGCCATACCCTCGAAACCCGCATCGAAGCGCGCCGGGTCGGCTTCGTTGACGACATAGTTGATCGCGCCGCCGAGCGAGGAGGAACCGAACAAAGTGCCCTGCGGCCCGCGCAGCACCTCGACCCGGCTGATGTCGAACGCGTCGACGTCGGGGATAACGAGCGGAAAGCCCGGTTCGCCGAGCGGCAGTTCGTTGAGATAATAGCCGGTCGTCGCCTGGTTGGCCTCATGATAGGTTGTCGACGCGATACCGCGGATCACGACTTCCGAATTGCCCGGCTGATAGTCGTTGAACACGACCCCCGGGACGCGCGTGATATAATCGGAAAGGCTCTGGGCGTTGAGTTTCTGCAGCGTCGCTTCGCTGACCGCGCTCACCGATCCGCTGACGTCGCGCACCGATTGTTCGCGCTTGGCAGCGGTGACGACGATCTCGCTGTCGTCGGTTTCCTGTGCCAGCGCGCCCGTCGCATAGCCCAGCGCCAGGATCGAGATACCGCACGCGGCGACCCGCCTGATCGATGCAAAGCCCATTTTTTGCCTCCCTTTTGATATTGCCTATTGGTAGGAAAATCCGATCCTCAAGCTATCACGCGAAATTGGCGTGTCGGCGATGGTCGGGCCATAATCCAGCCGGATCGGGCCAGCGGACAAGCGCAGGAAAGCGCGGTTTCGCGGGAGCTTGCAGCCAATTTGCCCGATCAATGGAGTGGGCGGCCTGATCGGCGCAGTAAGCCATCGGCGCCGCCATAGACTGGACCGAACATCCCCGTCGGTCGAAAGAGGGTCGCATGCACAGCATCGGGAATATGGGTCGGAGAGCGTTTATGAGTAGTGCCGCGGCGGCGGCACTTTTGCTCGAAAACCGGAGCGTCTGGGCCAAGGCGCCCCGCGGTCGCTGGCCGAAGGTCGCTCCGCCGCAACCGCCCCGCATTTCGAACCTGATCGAACAATTGGGCCGCACGCGCGACGACGCCTATAGCTGGATGAAATTCATCCCCGCGAGCGGCGAACGCGACCGCACCAACCTGCCCCCCGCCGTCGCAAAGATGCTTGCCGACGAAAACGCTTATGCCGATGCGGTGCTGAAGCCGACCGAGGGCGAGCAGGCCGAACTGCTACGCGCGATGCTGGCGCGCGGTTCGGATGCCGCCGCGGCGCCCGCGCTCGAAAAGGACGGCTGGACTTATTCGTCGGCGATCCTCCCGGGCGCAACGCATGCGCGCTACAGCCGCCAGCACGGCGGCGGGAAAGCCGAGCTGCTCGTCGACGAAAGCGTGCGCGCCGAAGGCCAGCCCTATTTCCGCAGCACCGGCCATCAGCCGAGCCCCGACCATCGCTGGTTCGCCTGGGCCGAGGACGTTATCGGCAACGACCGCCACCGCATCTGCGTTCGTGACAACGCTAGCGGCGAGATCCGCACGATCGTCGACAAAGACGCCTATGGCTATGGCGGGCTGGTCTTTTCACCCTCGTCGCGCTGGCTGTTCTGGATCTGGCGCGACGCGCGCAACCGGCCGACGCGCCTCTATCGCACCGCGCTCGACGGCAAGGTCACCGACCTCGTCTATGAGGAAAAGGACCCGGCGATCTTCATGTCGGTCAAGCGCACCGCCGCCGACGGCTTCGTCGCGCTGACGCTCGCCGGCCCCGAAACCGCCGAAGTCCGCCTCGTGCCCGCGCGCGACGAAACCGCCGCGCCCGCCACAGTCTGGCCGCGCAAGGCCGGCGTGCGCTACGAAATCGACGAATGGGACGGCAGCCTAGTCGCGCTGACCGATCTTGGCGACGCGTTCGACATGCAGCTTCTGCGCCTCGACCCAAAGAGTTTCCGCACGCTGGGGGCGCTCGTCCCGCACCGCGCGGGCACGCCGATCCTTTCGATCCTGCCCTTCAAGCGCGCGCTCGTCCGGCTCGAACGTGCCGAGGGCCTGCACCGCCTCGTCATCCTCCGCGCCGACGGATCGGAACAGGCGATCGCGTTCGACGATCCCGCCTATGCGATCGAGCTCCCGCTCGAACAAAGCTACGATGCCGCATCGGTGATGATCGCGCACCAGTCGCCCAAATCGCCGCGCCGCTGGATCCGCGTCGACCTCGCGAGCGGCGAACAGACGGTCGTCCAAGAGCAGCAGGTCGAAAACTTCGACCCCGACGATTATCAGGTCGAGCGCCTGTTCGCCCCCGCCCCCGACGGCGAGATGGTGCCGATCACCCTGCTGTCGCGCCGCGGCGCGCCCAAGGACGGGAGGGCGCCGCTCCTTCAATATGGCTATGGCTCCTACGGCGTCCCGAGCGATCCCGAATTTTCGACCCCCGCGCTCGCGCTCGTCGATCGCGGCTGGCGCTATGCGATCGCGCATGTCCGCGGTGGGTCGGAGAAGGGCCGCCAATGGTTCCTCGGCGGCCGCAAATTCACCAAGCGCAACAGCTTCACCGATTTCATCGCCTGCGCCGAATATCTCGCGAACGAAGGCTATACGGCGAAGGGCAAGGTCGTCGCCTATGGCCTCTCGGCCGGCGGGCTGCTGGTGGGCGCGAGCATGAATATCGCGCCGACGCTGTGGGGCGGCGTGATCGCCGAAGTTCCCTTCGTCGACATGCTCAACACGATGAGCGATGCGGCGCATCCGCTCGTCCCGCTGTTCCGCCCCGACTGGGGCGATCCGCTCGCCGATCCCAAGGCCTATGATTATATCGCCTCGATCTCGCCCTATGAAAATGTCCGCGCGGCGCCCTATCCGCCGCTGCTCTGCACCGCCGGTCTCAAGGACGACCGCGTCGCCTATTGGGAGCCGGCGAAGCTGGTTGCCGAAGTGCGGCGGAAGTCGACGAGCGGCAACCCCGCGATGCTGATGACCGATATGGACAGCGGCCACCAGGGCAGCGCCGACCTCGCGAGCGAATATAAGGAAAAGGCGCGCTTCTGGGCGTTCGCGATGCGTTGTGTGAGCTGAACCGTCAGAAGCCCCGGAATGCGGGCACCGGGGCGAACATCAGCGCGAGGAAGCCATAGGCGCTCGCGAGAAGGAGCAGGACGCCGGCGGCGCCGACGAGCCACTCGGCGGGAAGGCGGCGGACCAGCCAGGCGCCGATCGGCGCCGCGATGATCCCGCCGATGAGCAGCCCGATCGCCGCCGTGCTGAAGCTCTGCCAGCCCATCGCGCCGATGAACCCGGCAGCGATCGTGACGGTCACGAAAAACTCCGACGCGTTGACCGTGCCGATCACCATGCGCGGTTCGGCTCCCTGCGCGAGCAGGTTTGCGCTGACGATCGGGCCCCAGCCGCCCCCGCCTGACCCGTCGGCAATCCCCCCCACCAGTCCGAGCGGCCCGACCAATTTCAGGCTGCGATAGGTTTGCGGGCGCCGCACGCCGCGCCAGAGCAGATAGATGCCGACCGCCCCCAGATAGGCGAGCACGACCGGCCGCGCGATGCTGTTGTCGATGTTGGTGAGCAGCCAGACGCCGATCAGCCCGCCGACGATACCCGGCACGACGAGGCGGCGGAACAGCCGCCAGTCGACATTGCGCTGCATCGCATGGCTCAGCCCCGACACACCGCCGGTAAAGCTTTCCGCGACATGGACCGCCGCCGACGCCGATACCGGCGGCAGCCCGAGCATAAGCAGCAGCGCGGTGCCGATGACGCCGAAAGCCATGCCGAGCGCGCTGTCGATCAGCTGCGCGGCAAAACCCACGGCAATGAAAGGCAACAGCACCCAGAGCGTTAGCCCGTCGAAGACGGTCATTGCGCGACTTTCCGCCGTGCCGCCTTGCCCGCCCTGCGCGTCAAAAGAAACGCCCCGGGAAAGCCGAGCGCGATCAGCGACAGCGCGCCCGCGAACACCGGCTCGGCGCCCGCCAGCCAGGGCAGTACGGCCGCCCAGATCGAAACGCCGAGTATGGTCAGCAGCGTCTGCTCCTGATCGATGTCGCTATTATGGCCGAGCGGGACGCCCCGCGCATCGGCGCGCAAGGCTTCGAGCCGCCGCGCGACGGGGCTGTGCGGCGTGGCGCGGCGTCCCGGCGTCAGCGACGAGACGACCGATCCCAGCCCTGCACCAACGAGCCGGACGCCGACCGCGCGCGCGAAAGCGCGCGGTTCGTCGAGCCGGTCGCCGATCGCGCGCAGGCTGAGCCGGCCGCCAAAGACGAGGTCGATCAGCGCGTCGCCGGTCACACGCCTGATCGGGCGCCCCTCGGCCGCATGACTCGCCTCGATCCAGTCGAAGATCGCATCGGGCACGTCGATTCCGCATGCGCGCTCGAGCCCCTGAAATCCCGGCGCGCTGTTCGCCTCGCAGATCCGGTACCCTTCGTCGTCGAACAAAATATCGATCCCGGCGACCTCCAGCCCCAGCGTGTCGGCGGCATGCGCGGCAAGATCGGCCATTTCGCCCGTCGGCGTATAGGCGACCCCCATGCCGCCCAGCGAGACGTTCGATTTGAAATGGCCCGCGGGCGCGCGCCGCTCCATCGCCGCGATCACGCGCCCGCCGATCACGAGCACCCGCACATCGCGGCCGTGGCTCGACCGCACATAATGCTGGAACAGGAAATCGGCCTTGGCTTCGGCGCTTTCGAGCAGCCCCGCGAGATCCTCGAACTGGCTGCGATCCTCGCATTTCAGGACGCCGGTCCCGCGCGTGCCGCGCAGCGTCTTGACGATCAGCGGAAAACCCAGTTCCTCCTCGACCACATCGACCCCGATCGGGAATTTGCCGAGGATCGTCGCGGGGATCGGCAGCCCGGCGCGCGCGAGGCGCTGCATCGTGTGCAGCTTGTCGGCGACCAGGTCGATCGCCTCGGGACCGTTGATGAGCCGCACGCCGCGACGCTCGAAATGGCGGAGCACTGCGAGCGTGAAATAGTCGGTTTCCGCCCCCGTACGGCACAGGATGAAGTCGGGCCGTTCGAGCGAATGGCCCTCATAATGGACGGACCAGCCGTCCACCGGCGCCGCGACGATATCGAAATTGTGCGGCTTCAATATATGGAGCTCGATTCCGCGCGCCGCGGCGCTTTCCTGAAAGCGCAGAATCTCCGGAACCTCGGGCAAGGCGGGGTCGAGGTCGCGTGCGAATAAAATCCAGCCCAGCAAAGCTCGCTCCTTCGAAAATCGCCCCGATAAGTGCCAGAAAAGGAGCTGCTCGCGCAATCATTCACGCGATCTGGCACGCTAAACTGCTGTTTTGACGCGCCGTTTGCACAGATCGGCGCCGAAACAGGTCCGATTCGGCGGAAAAATCCCGCCGCCGCTCGGTGGCCCGACCTTAAATCTGCGCGGCGGCGCTCGTTAAAGCTCGCATGACCACCAAAGCGACAGCATCGAACGAGCCGGTAGGGCGGCTCCTGGGTTGGCTGGGGCTTCGCCACGCACGCGGCAGCGCCCCCGATGGAGGCCTTGCGCCCCCCGATCCCGGCGGCCCGCGCCATTTAGCGCGCGAGGCGCGCTACGAGCTCGCCGCTTCGATCACCTCCTTCCTCGTCGACAATGATCTCGACGTCTCGCCGACGAACCTCCTGATCGCGCACGGCGCCTTTTCGGGGCGCAATCCGCGGCTCGCGCGCCAGATCGTCGCGCAGGCGCAGACGCCCGAAGGGATCAGCCAGAAATGGCTCAACGAACTCGATGATCAGGAAGCGGGCCAGCCCGATCGCGTCGAACTCGACCGGCTGATGACGCGGCTCGAAACCAATATCGAGGCCTTTCAGGCGAATACGAAGGAAGCCCGGACCGTCACGAGCGACTATGGGACCGAGCTCGAACAGCATGTCACCGATCTCGAACAGCTCGAAAAGACCGGCCGCATCGTTTCCAGCCTCGCCGACCTCGCCAAGGTGATGCTCGACCGCACGCGCAAGGCCGAGGACGATATGCGCAAGAGCGAGGATGAGGCGAAAGCGCTGCGCCGGAGCCTCGAACGCGCCAAGCGCGACGCCGAGCTCGACTATCTGACCGGCCTTCCCAACCGCCGCGCCTTCGAGGTGCTGCTCGACCGTCACCACAAGGAAGCGCGCGCCGCGGTCGAACCGCTCAGCGTCGCCTTCTGCGACATCGACGAGTTCAAGAAGGTCAACGACCTCCACGGCCACGAGGCGGGCGACCGCGTGATCAAGGCCATCGCCGACACGCTGGCGCGGATCTCGAACGATCATTGCCATGTCGCGCGCCACGGCGGCGAGGAATTCGTCATGCTGTTCCGCGGCCTGACCCCGACCGAGGCGGCCGCGAAGCTCGACGACGCGCGCGAGGCGCTCGCCGACCGGCGGCTCATCAACCGCAAGACCGACGAACCCTTCGGCCAGATCACCTTCTCGGGGGGGGTCGCCGACGTCTTCGGCTATGGCGACACGCGCGCCGCGCTCAAGGCGGCGGACGAGGCGCTCTACAAGGCCAAGGCCGCGGGCCGGAACTGCATCCGCATCGCCGACCCGGCATAACATCCTATTCCCGCGAGGGGGCGGGAGCCCGCGGGCGGCCGGCACCAGCGCCGGCCGCCCGCGGCACTGTTACGCTGTCGCCGCCGGGCGCGTCGTCCACCACCCGAAACTCGCAATAATTGCATAGCAGATCAGCGGAACCGCCAGCGCGAGACGGATGTCGCCGCTGAGATCGGCCACCGTTCCGAACAGGAACGGGACGATCGCCCCGCCGATGATCGCGGTGCACATGATGCCCGACCCCTGCGGCGTCCGTTCGCCTAATCCCTCGGTCGCGAGGCTGAAGATCGTCGGGAACATCAGCGAATTGCAGAAACCGACCAGAATCAGCGCCCAGCCGGAGAGTGCCCCCGTGGTCACCGCCGACAATATGATCAGCGAAATCGCGCCGGCCGCAAAGGTCGTGAGCACCCGTCCCGGCTTGGCCAGTCGCAGGATGAAGCCGCCGAGCAAGCGGCCGACCAGCGCGCCCAGCCAGTACATCGCAACCAGCTTGCCCGCTGCCTGGAGCCCCAGCCCCATCACGCTCGGCTCGGCGAGATAGGCCATCAGGTTCGAACCGATCGCCACTTCGGCGCCGACATAGACGAAGATGCACAGCGCGCCGAACTGGACACGGCGGTTGTGGGTCAAGAGGCCCCAGGTGCCCTCCAGCTTCACCGCGTCGGTCTTGGCGTGGTCGATCGCCGAACGATACATCCAGAACACCGCCGCGATCGCCAGCATCAGCACGCCGAGCCACATATAGGCGGTGCCGATCGAAGCGCCCTCCGCGACGCGGTACGCCTGAATTTGTGCCTCGGTCGAGGTCTCGGCGTCGATCGGCTGCTCATCGCCGAGCAGGAAAGCCGCGCCGCCATAAACCATCAGGAACACGCCGATCGAATTGAACGCCTGCGCAAAGGTCAGCCGGCTGTGCGAGGTTTCGACGGGACCCAGCGTCGTAATCACCGGATTCATCGCCACCTGCAGAACCGTGATCCCCGCACCGATGCAAAAAAGCGCCGCGAGGAATCCGGGATAGGACGCCGCAGCCGAAGCCGGGATGAACAGGAAAGCGGCGGCTGCCACGATGATGAACCCGAGCACGAAGGTGCGGATATAGCCGAGCTTCGACATGATGATCCCGGCGGGGATCGAAAAAGCGCCATAAGCGATAAAGAACGCCATCTGCACGAGGTTCGCCTCGGCATGCGTCAGGTGGAACATCGGCTTGAATTTGCCGACGAGCAGATCGTTGATGTTCGTGACCCCGCCAAGCAGGAAAAATACCGCGAACGCGAGGACCAGCACAACCCGGGTGCTGCCACCGCCCTTGCCCGGTTGTCGGACCGCGTTCGGCTCCGCACTCGTGGCGACATTCGGCGCTAAAGCCATTTCACTCTCCCCAAGCTTTTTTCAGGCTAACCCGCGCCCGGTCTTGTCATTTTGCGGCGGGCGGGCAAGGCAGATTCTCGCCCACCGCCTCGACATTCGTATTCAGCAGCGTCGCGGCAAAGCCCTTGTCCGCGTTGACCGTCACCGCATTGTCGACCTGCCGCAAATTGGCCCCCGCATCGGCGAAGCAGCGCAGCGGTATCTTGATCGTCGAAACCTGTCCCTGCGCCGCCTTAACCGCCGCCGAAACGTCGAACGCCCTGCCGCCGAGCGCGAGGCTGACCGGCGCGCTGCCGGCGGCATCGATCCGCCAGTCGACGCGAAGCGCGAAGCTGTTATTGAGCTGGCGTGAGAGGTCGGCATAGGGCCCGGTCAATTCGAGCGTCGCCGGGCCGGTCCAGGTGAAGCTCTTCCCATCCTCCTGCGCGCGCACGTCGACCGAGCGCGCCGCTATCTTGCCGCCGGGACTCGCGATCGGCGCGGACTCCACGGGGCGCTTGCCACCCGCGTCGGTGATCGACAGCACCCACGGCGCCCGCGCGCGGCCGCCCGAGAAGAAATTCTCGACGTTCAGCGCCGCCGAAATGTCGACACCCAGCTCCTCCGAGAGCTGCGGCACCGTCGTCGTATCGCCATATTTCAGCCCGTAACCCACCGCGAACTGCGGCTTTTCGACCGGCGAGCGCGCGTCGGAGGGCCAGGCGAAGGGCAAGGTGCCGGTGAAGCCGCGCGCGGTCTTGCCGTCCTTGCCCGCGACGAGCACGTCGGCGACGCCGGCGCCCTGCGAGCCCGGCAGCCAGCCCGCGACGAAGGCGTCGGCGGCATTGATTTCGGGGTTGGTGAACATCGGCCGCCCCGAAAGGAAGAGCGCGACCACCGGAATGCCCGCGGCCTTCAGCTTCTTGAGCGTCGCGAGATCCGTGGCTTCGGTCGGCTGATAATCGAGCGTCGCGACATCGCCTTGGAACTCGGCATAGGGTGCTTCGCCAAACACGACGATCGCGACGTCGGGCTTTTCGGCAAAGCTTCCGCTTTCCGACAGCACGGCCTTGCCGCCCGCGTCGCCGACCGCCTTGTTCAGCGCCTCCCAGATCGTCTGCCCGTTCGGGAAGTCCGACCGCACGACGTCGGTGCCCTGCCAACTGATCGTCCAGCCGCCCGACTGAATCGCCATGCTGTCCGCCGCAGGACCCGCGACGAGCACCTTCGCGCCGGGCTTGACCGGCAGGACATTGCCGTTGTTCTTCAGCAGCACCAGCGATTTGGCGACCGCCTCGCGCGCCACGGCCAGATGGTCGGGGGTGCCGACCGCCTGCACGACGCTGCGATCGACGTGGCCCTCGGGAAACAGGCCGAGCTTGTATTTGACGCGCAGAATGCGGCGCACCGCATCGTCGAGGCGCGCGGCGGGGATCGTGCCGTCCTTCGCCTGTTTCAGCGTCGTTTCGTAAAGACCCTTCCAGCTGTCGGGCGCCATGAACATGTCGAGCCCGGCGTTGATCGATTGCGCGCAATCGGTGACGCTGCACCCCGCGACCTGCCCATGGCCGTTCCAGTCGCCGACGACGAAGCCTTCGAAGCCCATCTTCTTTTTGAGCGCGTCGGTCAGCAGCCCCTTGTTGCCGTGGTGCTTGATCCCCTGCCAGCTCGAGAAGCTCGCCATCACGGTCAGCGCGCCGGCGTCGATCGCGGCGGGATAACCCATCGCATGTTTCGCGATCAGCTCCTTTTCATCGACCTTGGCGTCGCCCTGATCCTTGCCCTCGAACGTCCCGCCGTCGGCGAGGAAATGCTTGGCGGTCGCGGCGACATGGCTTGCATCGACGGTCTTGCCCTGCGTGAGCGTTCCCTGCAGCCCGAGCACCATCGCCTTCGCATAATCGGCGACGAGTCCGGGGTCGGCAGCATAGCCTTCATAGCTGCGGCCCCAGCGCAGATCCTGCGGCACGGCGAGCGTCGGGGCAAAGGTCCATTCGATGCCGCTGCCCGCGATTTCGGCCGCGGTGACCGCCCCGATGCGCTGGATCAATTCGGGATCGCGCGCCGCGCCGAGCCCGATATTGTGCGGGAACAGCGTCGCGCCCGGGATATTATTATGCCCGTGCACCGCATCAACGCCGAAAATGATCGGGATCGCGACGCCGTTCGCCTGCGGTTTCATCGAGACGGCGCGAAATTCACCGACGAGTTTCGCCCAGTCGGCCGCGCTCGATCGTTCATTGCCATTGGGCCCGCTGTTGCCGCCCGCGAGGATCGATCCGAGCGGATAGGTTTCGAGATCCTTCGGGGTGATCGTGCTGATGTCGCCCTGGATCAGCTGGCCGACCTTTTGCTCGATCGTCATCTTCTTCAGCAGCACATCGATGCGCGCCTCGGTCGCGGCGTCGGTGATGGCGGCGGGGCTTTTCGCAGCGGGCCAGAGTTCGGGATGGACGGCCGCGGCCTCACCTGCGCCCTGCGTTGCTGCCATTGCGGTTCCCGCCAGAAGCAGCGCAGTCGCGATCACCATTGCCTGTCGGCGCATCGTCTCTCCCATCCCTCATATGTGAACGTTATCAAGATTTGATGTCGCATAGGGGCCGAATGAAATCAAGCACTCTGTTCGGGCTTGTTCGGGAGGCCGCGTCAGCGCGGGCGCGGCATCGTCGCGAGCAGGAGCACCGCGATCGCGGTGAGCCCCGCAAGCAACAGGAAAAGCGCATCGAATCCGAAGCCGGGGACGAGCGAAATGGTCAGCCACGGCATGATCAGTGACGGCATCGTATTGGTCAGGTTGAAGATGCCGAGGTCGCGCCCGCGCCGGTCCGAACGCGGCAGGATGCGCAAGGTCTGGCTGGCATGGAGCGACAGGAACACCGTCGTTGCAACGCCGAACACAAGATAGCTCGCCTTTGCCGTGTCGAGCTCGGTCGCAAAGGCCATGCCGATCATCCCCGCCGCCGACACCGCCGCGCTGGCGACGAGCGGCAGGAAGGGCCGGTCGTTGCGGTCGGCCCAGCGTCCGCTCGCCAGCGCGATCGGTATCGCAAGCGTCAGCGCGACGCCGAAGATGCGCGCTTTTTCATTGTCGTGCATATCGGGGTCGATCGACCGGAACCAGAAATAGAGATAGGCGAAGAGTGCTGCCTCGGCGATCTGGACGAGCAGGCGCGCGAGCCACATCCGAACCGCCGGCCCGCTCGGACGCTGCGGGGCCGCATCGGCGGCGCGCGCGGGACGTGCGGTCAGTTCGGGAAAGGCGCGCGGCCGGCCGAGCAGCAGCACGGGAAGCACCGCGCTCGCGACGAGCAGCGCGATGACCATCAGGCGGCTCTCACCCGACACCAGCCCCGGCCAGGTCACGAGCGCGCCCGACCAGGCGCCGAGCGCGGGCGAGAAAGCGAGCAGCCCGCCGAGCAGTCCCTTCTGCGCGTCGGGGACGCAATCGCCCGCCCAGGCGGCGAGCGGCCCGAGCATCATGTTGAGCGTGAGCTGCCACGCGATGATGATGCCGACCAGCGTCCACACATCCTCCGCCAGCGGAACGAGGAGCAGCAGCGTGATGCTGAGAACTAGCCCGGCGAACACCCACGCGCGCCGGCTCTGCGTGCGGTCGCTGAGCCAGCCGAAGAGGATGCCGCCGACACTCGCGGCGATCGCGCCGAAGAAGGTGACATAGCCCAAAGTCTCGACGTCCGCCGGCCCGGCCAGCTCGGTCATGCGCGACGGCAGCCAGATCGTCAGGAACGGCACATAGGCGATCGCGCCGCCCGCCGCGGCGAGCGCGTAGAGAAGCAGGAACGGGAGCGACTGGCGGCGGACCGGACCGGCGTCAGCCATGAACGACGGCCGGCGCGGCGGTCGACCCGCGCGGGACCAGCCCGCCCTGCACCCGCGTCGGCTCGGTCGGGCGCGGCGCGCCGCGCTGCGCCGCGATGATCAACTCGACCGCGCGCGACGCGGTCTCGGCAACCGGCTGATCGACCGCGGTCAGCGCCGGCTGGGTGAAGCGCACCACGGGGGTATTGTCGAAGCTGACGATCGAGAGCTCGCCGGGAACGTCGAGCCCCCTTTCGCGCGCGACCTCCAGCGTCGCGAGCGCCATCTGGTCGCTGCTCGCGATGATCGCGGTCGGCGGGCTCGCACCGTCGAGCAACTGCCGCGCGGCGGTCGCGCCCGACGCATAGGTGAAATCACCCTCGACGAGCAGGCCGTCCGTGGCGAGCCCCGCCGCCGCCATCTCGCCCTGCCAGCCGTCGATGCGCCAGCGGCTGAGGCTATATTCGGGCGATCCCGCAATGAAACCGATCCGCGTGTGGCCGAGGTCGATCAGGTGCCGCGTCGCGCGCCGCGCCGATCCCTCATCGTCCATCGTCAGCGCGATCCCGGCCGCGCCGCCGCGCGACCCGATGCGCGCGAAGGGGATTTTCTGCTGGTCGAGCAGCCCGACGATCAGCGGATTGTCCGAATGCGGCGGGGTCAGGATCACGCCGTCGGGCTGGAGCGCCGCGATCGCCGCGCGCAGTTCGCGCTCGACATGGTCGTTGTGGGTGTCGACCAGCTCGAAAATCATGCGATAGCCATATTCGGCGCATTTCAGCATCCCGCCGAGCAGCATCTGGTCGACCCAGTCGACGCCCTGCCGCCCTTGCCAGTCGGCGATCGTGCGCTCGCGGTCGTTGATCGCGAGGATCAGATAGGATCGCGACCCGCTCATCCGCTGCGCCGCGATCGACGGGACATAGCCCAATTTGTCGATCGACGCCTGGACGCGCTCTTTCATCTCGGGGCGCACATTGGGCTCGTCGTTGATGACGCGGCTCACCGTCTGCAGCGACACGCCCGCGTCGGCTGCAACATGCTTGATCGTGACCGACTGCCGCCGACGCCCCATTATTGTCCCTGATCCCCCTTGGTGCCGCAATCGCTAACGGCATCACCGCCACATTGCCAGACGCGAACCCAATCTATTTCCATAATTTTCGGATAGCCGCTTTCATCGACGCCCTTCAGCCCGCGCCCTTCGGCGAGCCCGCCGCCGACCGCGAGGTTCAGGATCAGGTGAAAGGGGCGGTCGAACGGCGCCGCGGGATCGCTCGACCCGCTCGTCGACCATTCGCTCGCGACGCGCGTCGCATAGGGTTTGCCGTCGACCGTCCAGACGATCTTGCCCTTTTCCCAGACGATGCCGAAGATATGGAAGCCGTCGAGCGGCGCGGGAAGCGCGGTCTCGTCGCCCTTATATACATTGTCCGGCCACTGGCCCCCGAAATGCAGCGTGCCGAGGATGCGGTTCTCGATCCCGCCCGCGCAGGTGTCGCATCGCACGCCGAGGTTCACCGCCTCCAATATGTCGATCTCGCCCGACGCCGCCCAGGTGCCGTAATGATTGGCTTCGGGCAGCATCCAGATCGCGGGCCACGTCCCCTGCCCCTGCGGCAGCTTTGCGCGCACCTCGATCTTCCCGTAAGTCCACGCCGCCTTGCCGCGCGTGACGAGCCGCGCCGAGGTAAAGGGCTTCGTCGCCTCTGCCTTCGCCTTATCGGGGTCGTCGCGCTGCGACAGCGGGAACGCCGGCCCGGTCATCGCCTCCTTGCGCGCGGTGATGATCAGCTTGCCGTCGCTCAGCGCCGCATTGACTGGCCGGTCGGTATAGCATTGGCGCTCGTTGTTGCCGCCGCCCCAGCAATCGACGTCGAAATCCCATTTGCCGGGATCGATCGCGCCGCCGTCGAACTCGTCGGACCAGACCAGCCGCCATCCGGCGTCCGCGGGCTGCTGCGCTGCGGCCGCCGCCGGCGCGGCGGCCAGCATCAGGAAAGCCGCGGCGCGCATCAGGCGGCCTTCGGCTCCTCGGCCCCGCAATAACGCGCGACATAGGCGTGGTGCTCGGGCAGCGTCGCGACCGTCTGCTCGATATTGTCGCGCAGCGTCTGGAACAGGCGCTCGACCTCGTCGTCGCGCAGCTTGGCGGCAATCGGGTGATAGGTCTGCGGCTCGATCCCCTGCCCCATCATCACCTGCACCCAGCTATTTTCGGCGAACAGCTCCTCATTCTTGCGAAAGACGCGGCCCGTTTCGCGGAACAGCTCGATCTTCTGCTGCAGCGAATCGGGGATCGGCATCGCCGCGACATGGCGCCAGAATGGGCTGTCGCGGCGGTTCGTCGCTTTATAATGCAGCACGACGAAATCGCGGATCTGTTCGATGTCGAGCCGTTGCTGGTCGTTGAACTCCATCGCGTCGCGCTCGCTGACGCGCCCGTTCGGCATCAGGCGAATGAAGCGCAGCACCGCGCGCTGGATCAGGTGCACCGTCGTCGCCTCGAGCGGTTCGACGAAGCCGCCCGCGAGGCCCACCGCGACGCAGTTGCGGAACCATTGCTTGCGCCGCACCCCGCCCCGGAACTTGATGTCGAACGGCTCGATCAGCGGCTCGCCAACGCTGCTCATCAGCCGGTCATAGGCTTGGTCGCGCGACAGGTAGCCGCTTGCATAGACGATCCCCGCGCCCATCCGGTGCTGGAGCGGGATGCGCCATTGCCAGCCCGCATCATGCGCGATCGCCTGCGTATAGGGCATCGGCGGGCCGAGATGTTTCGCCTGCACCGCGATCGCGCTGTCGTTGGGCAGCCAATGCCCCCAATCCTCGAACCCCGCGTGCAATGCGCCGTCGATCAAGAGGCCGCGAAAGCCCGTGCAGTCGACGAACATATCGCCCTCGATCCGCCGCTCGCCGTCGAGGTGCAGCGCCGCGATGTCGCCGCTCTCCCCATCGAGTTCGACGCGCGCGATCTTGCCCTCGACGCGCTTGCAGCCGTCGGTCTCGGCTAGTTTGCGTAGATAGCGGCCATAAAGCGTCGCATCGACATGATAGGCATAGTTCATGCGCTCTTCGGGAAGGTGCGCGAATTTGCCCTGCATCCCCGCGACGAGTTCGAGGCAATAGTCGGCATAGGGCTGCTCGTGCCCGCGCTCGCGCGCGTTGAGCCAGAAATGCTGAAAGCCCGCCGACCAGTGATCTTTCCCCGACAGGCCGAAGCTGTGGAAATAGCTGTCGCCGTCATGCTTCCAGTTATCGAACAGGATGCCGAGTTTGAAGGTCGCCTGCGCCGCGCGCATGAACTCGGTTTCGGCTATGCCGAGGATGCGGTTGAAATTGACGAGCGGCGGGATCGTCGATTCGCCGACGCCGATCGTCCCGATCGCTTCGGACTCGACGAGCGTCAGATCGACCGTATGTCCCATCGTCCGCGCGATCGCCGCGGCCATCATCCAACCCGCGGTGCCGCCGCCCGCGATCACGACGCGCTGAACCGGTTTCCTGTCGCTCATTTACTCAAGGCCCTCAGCAAGAAGGCGCGCAGCCGGCCCGCCGTCTCGGACGTGAGCGGGGCGAGGATGCTGCGCGCGGTTTCGGGAATATGGTCGGTGACGCTGGCGTCGTTTTCGAAGACATAATGGTCGAACTGTTCGCGCCAGATCGCCTTGTCTTCCGCCGGCAGGTCGCGGATCGCGAGGATCGCATGGTTTAGCGCCGCCTGCGGCTGGCCGAGCCACGCGGGGGTGCGGCGCCACCAGTAATTGACGAGGATGTTGAAGTCGGCGAGCCCCTCGACATGGTGCCACCACATCGACGGAATGAAGATCGCATCGCCGGGTTCGAGTTCCACCGTCAGCGCCTCGGCCATTGCGTCGACGAAGCGCGGATGCTTCGCGAGATCGGGCACGTCGAAATCGACCATGCTGACGACGCGTCCCGCGGGCGTATTGTCGATCGGCCCCAGATAGAGGTTGCGGAACGCACCCGGCGGAAACAGCGTGAAGCGGCGGCGGCCGACGGCGCAGCACGCCAGATTGTCGGGAAAGTCGTTGTGCGCCGCGATCTTGGTCCGCGTGCCGATCCAGATGCTCTTCAAGGGATCGCGGTCGCCAAGCTCGACCCGGTTCGCTTCGTCGAGCCCGTCGAAATGCGACGGAATATCGATCGACGCCAGATAGACGGTACGCGCCTCGCCGCGTTCCTCGGCGGTGTCGATTCCGCCGAAAATATCGGCGAGCTTGCCCGTCCCGACGCGGAAATTCATTTGCATTTCGTCGTCGTAGAACAGGCGCCCGTCGTGCCCCGGCGGGCCGATCGACACTTTGAAGGGACGGTCGCGCGCATGACCCAGCAGATAGCGCCGCGCGTCGCGTGCCGAGCGTTTGCCCGCTTCGACGAGCGGCCAGCCGGCGACGAGCCCGCGCAGGACAAATGGCTCGCGCGCGCCTTCTAGCACCGCATCGAGCCCCGCTCCCTTATCCCATAAGCGCTCGGGCACCCGCGCGAGGCGGTCGGTAAAGGCGCCGGGCTGCTCAGCCACCGCCGAGCCTGCGGTTCTTGCGCGCGACGAGCGCCGACAGTTGCGACAGCGACGCGAGCGCCATGAACATCGGCATCAGATGTCCCGCCGCGTGCAGCGCGCCGAGCGTCTCGCCGTCGAGCGCGCGCAGCTTCGCCTCGTCGATGATGTGGAAACCGACGAGCGAGTGGACCGAACCGTCGTCGAGCGTCACCTCGAGGCTGAAGGGTTCGAGCAGGTCATAGGCGAGCAGCGCATCGTAGAAGGCCTTGCTCTCGCGATAGCCTTCGTCGAGATCGCCGAGCCGCTCGGCGATCTCGTCCAGATAGGGGGTCGCTTTCCCTTCGCCGTCGAACAGCCGCACGCCGTCGCTCGCGTCGGCGATCCGCGGATGGTCGAGGTCGATATGGACCTGTCCCGGCCCCTCGCCGCCCGCCGGACGCCCGATCAGGAACGGCCCGATCGCGAGCGACAGCGGGCGATAGCGCGCGTCCCAGCGCCCGCCTTCGAGAAACAGATTCTCGCCATTCTGGAATCCGAACATCGCCAGCGCGGTGAAATCGTCGCGCCCCGTTTCGCGGCGGAACAGGATCGGGAAATGCGCCTGCACGCGCCGGAATTCGGTCGGCACGGTCAGCGTCGCCATGACATCGTCGCCCAGTTCCGCCCCCGCGTCGGTGCGCACGCGCAATTCGCGGTGGGTCATATTGTCGAGAACGGCGTGGCGGGTCATCCAATTCCTTCCTGTCGCGCCGCGGCGGCATGGGCGCCGGGTCGCAGTGCGTCGAGATAATCGCGATTAGCGGGCAGCGCCGCGGCGAGCGACCGCGCGCGCTGGCGCGTGTCGGCAAGCAGCCCGGCCGCGCGCCCGCCGGTCGTCGGCAGATCGGCGGGAACCGGAAAGCCCATGCCATAGAGAATATACTGGTGGCTCTCGGCGGAGAAAATCTCGTCGACGCGCGGAAAGTCCCACGCCGACGGCGGCTGGTCGCGCCAGAGCGCCAGCATCTCGGCGAGCCGCGGCGGGATATGCGCCGCGTCGCGCTGGGCGAGCCAATAGGGCTCCTCGCGCCGGCTGAGCGCGTAATGCAGCTTGAGAAATTCGACGATGCGGTCCCAGCGATAGCGGAACAGCTCGTTGAACCGCGCGGCGTGGATCGGCAGCGCCGCGCGGCTCGCGGGAAAATTGTCGATCAGCGCGTTCAGCGACAATTCGATCATCACGATCGCCGAGGCTTCGAGCGGCTCGATGAAACCCGCCGACAGGCCGACCGCGATGCAATTGCCTTCCCATAAGCGGGTGCGATGCCCGGTCGGGAAGCTCAGCCGCCGCGCCGGAACCTCGGGCGCCTCGGGCAGGACGCGCGCGATATAGGCGCGCAGCACCGCCTCCGCCGCGTCGTCGTCCATGAAGCGGCTCGCATAGACGCAGCCGATGCCGCGACGCCCCGGCAGGCCGATGTCCCATATCCAGCCCGCTTCGTGCGCGGTCGATACCGTCTGCGACGCGACCGGGCTGCCGGGCGCGACCGGCACCTGCGCCGCGAGCGCGCGGTCGTTAAAAAGCGTATCGCCGCGGTCGATCCACTCGACCCCCAGATGCCCGCCGATCAGCAGCGACGCATGGCCGGTGCAGTCGATGAACAGATCGCCCGCGATTTCGCCATTCTGGCGCGTGGAGACAGAGGAGATTCCGCCAGCGCCCTCGCGATCGACGCCGGTGACATGATCCGCAACATGCCGCACGCCAAGCTGCTGCACCGCATGGCGCGCGAGCAGCGCCGCGAATTTCCCGGCATCGAGGTGATAGGCATAGTTCGCCGCGCCCTGATAATCGGGCATCGCCCGCTGCCGCGGCGCAAGGTCGAGGTCGCAGACATGCGCCTGCGGCGTCATCGCCGCGGCAAAGGACAGGTCGGACGCGCCCGACCGCCACGCCGCAAGCAACTCGGTCGTCGGCGCCGCGGGCGGCGCGGTGAAGGGATGCAGATAGCGGTCGTCCGCCGCGCCGGTGACCCAGCCGTCGAACCGCGATCCCTGCTTGAACGACCCGTCGCACGCGGTGAGGAATTCGCCCTCGCCGATGCCGATCGCCGCGAGCGTTGCGCGCATCGTCGGCCAGGTGCCCTCGCCGACGCCGATCGTCGGAATGTCGGGCGCCTCGATCAGCGTCACCGAAAGCCGTCCCGCCTTCGCCTGCGGCGAACTGGCAAGGCGCGCCGCCGCCAGCCAGCCGGCAGTGCCGCCGCCCACGATGACAACCCTCTCGATCGCGCTATTCATTGCCGTCGATCCTAAGCCAAGCTTCCATCGCCGTCACGCAAAAGAGCCGCGCCTGGAAAGGCGCGACCCTCTTGCCTGCGACCCGGCGGAAATGGCCCACCGTCCTAAAAGCTGAACCTGACCCCTGCCGCATAGCGCGCAAAGCCCGGCTGGACGAAGGTGACGTTGTTCTTGTGGCGAAGATGCCCGCGGCGCCCTTCGCCGGTCAGGTTGATCGCCTCGACGAAACCCGTAAGCCCCGGGATGAACTCATAGCTCGCGCTCGCGTCGATCTGCCAATATTCCTCGGTATAGAAAGGGTTGGGCCCCGTTCCCGCGAGGAATTCGTCGCGCCAGTTCCACGCGACGCGCGCCTGGAGGCCATTCTTGTCATAGAAAGCCACCGCGTTGGCGCTGTCGCTGAGCCCGGTTAGCGCGAACTGGGGTACCGACGACGGCTGCGTATTATCGTATGTCGCGTCGCCGTTGACGATCGTATAGTTCAGGATGACACCGAAGCCGGTATCCCAGAAGCTATGCTGGAGCGCGAATTCCCAGCCGTTGAGCGACGCGGTCTGATCGCTGTTCACCGGCGTCGTGATTTCGAAATTGACCAGCGGATCGCCCGGCGCGGCATTGATGATGCCGGTAAACGGCTGACCGCCCCCGCCTCCGGTGATGGTCGTCGTTTCGGGGAAATTCTCGAAGATATATTGCCGGATTTGCGACGCGGTCGCGCTCGATCCGATGGCGGCGATGGCGGCATTCCAGCGCGGCCCGCCCACCGGCGTCGTCAGCCCGAAGGCGTTCGAGTCGATCCGCGTCGAGGAGATGAAATTCTTCACATCCTTGTGGAAATAGCCGACCGACAGATAGGAATCGGGCGCGTAATACCACTCCGCCGACAGGTCGATATTCTTCGACTTGTAGGGGACCAGCCCCGGATTGCCCTGCGCGCCCGTGCCGCCGCCGACGCGGAACAGCGTGTCGATCGTCCGCCCGCCCTGCATGCTGGCATAGTCGGGGCGCGTGATCGTGTGGCTGTAGGATGCGCGAAGCTTGACGTCCTGCATCGGCGAGATGTCGAAATCGACCGCCGGAAGCCAATTGTCGTAGGAACCCTTGAACCGCGTGAAATCGCTCTCGCCCGAAAAGACGACGTTGAATTCATTGTCGCCGACCCAGGTGGTCGTCACCGGCACCGGCACCAGCGCCGCCGATGAGATATCGGTCGTCTCGTACCGAACACCCGCGGTGAAATGCGCAGGATTCTGGAACAGGTCGAAAACGGTCGCGACCTGCAGATAGGGGGCCAGCGTTTTTTCGGTGATACGCCGGTCGGTGTTAAAGTTCGCAAGGCAGGTTCCCGGCTGGGCCGAGCCCGTTGCGGGGTTGCTGCACGTTTGGAAATTCTGCTCGACCAGGTCGGCCATGCGCTCGAAATCGAAGCTGTAGAAGCTCTCGATCATCCCGTCCTGCGCGAGCCCCGGGAATTTGTCGGGAAGCGTGACGAGCGAGAAGATGTCGTCGGGAATGGACGAAGCCGGCCCCGCGCCGCCCCAGGTGTCGTCGTTCTGGATCGTGCCGAACGCCGATCGCACCTTGCTGTCGACATAGGAAACGCCGAAATCGATGCTGTCGAGGAAGCCGCCGTCATGGTCATATTGACCGCGCAGCTGCACCTGGTTGATCCGGTTGCGGAAAAAGGCGTTGCGGAAGGCGTTGCCCGTCGGCGTGATCAGCGATGCGTCGAGCGGGTCGATGCCCGGATACATGTCATAGGAAATGACGGGCAGGTCGTTGTCGAAATCGATCCGCTGGCTGCGCACGCCGAACACGGCATTGCCCAGCGACATGCTCGATCCGAAACGATTGACCGGATTGACCTCGGCGGTCGAGTGATGCGCGTCAAGCTCGAACGAGACCCCGTTCGCGCCCTTCCATTCGAGGTTGAAGCCGAGCGAATTATTCTCCGCGCGGTTTTCGGTCAGCGCGCCGCTGTACGACAGATCCTTGCCGCCATAGAGCGCGTTCGGTCCCGGCGTTCCCGTCGGGGGTGCGAAAATCTCGCTGTAAAAGATCGGGCCGGCGACCGGGCCATCGGTCCAGGCGCTCGACGTATTGTCGTGGTTGAACCACACGCCGACATTGCTGTTCCGCGTTTCGACGGTGTTGCGCGAATAGATATAATCGACCGTCGCGGTCAGCTCGTCGGTCGGCCGGAACTGCAGCACCGCCTGCCCGTTGATGCGCTCGCGATTGATGTCGTTAAGGTCGTAGGACGCGTTCTGCGGCACCTGATAGACGTCGTCCGGACCGGGCCGGTTGGTGATGTTCGCATAGCGCGGATCGGGCACTTCCACCCCGTTGACGATGCGCGTGGGATTGGCCAGCGAACCCCAGTTATTCTCGTTGCCCAGATAGCCGTCGCGCCAGCCGACATTCGCCGTGTTGGTGCTCGATTTGCGCTTCTGGTACGACCCGGCGATCATGATGCCGATGCGATCCTCGGCAAATGTGGTGCTGAAGATGCCCGACACTTCGGGGGTAATTGGGTCGCCGTTGTTGCGCGACGAATCATAGACGCCCTTGACCGACAGGCTGCCGCGCATTCCCGGATTGTCGAGCGGACGCGGCGTGCGGATGTTGATCGTCGAGCCGATGCCGCCCGATTCGATCGTCGCACGGCCGCTCTTGTAGACCTCGACCGACGCGATGCCTTCGGACGCGAGATTGGCGAAGTCGAACGACCGCGACGACGGCGCGCTGCCGCCGTCACCGATCACCGCGGTCGGCACCTGACGGCCGTTGACCGTCACCAGATTGAATTCGGGCCCGAAGCCGCGAACGGTCACGAGCGAGCCTTCGCCATTCTGGCGGTCGATCGACACGCCGGTAATGCGCTGGAGCGATTCGGCGAGGTTGGTGTCGGGGAATTTGCCGATATCCTCGGCCGAAATCGCGTCGACGACGCCCTGCGCCTCGCGCTTGATGTCGGCCGATGCGGCAAGCGAAGCGCGGATGCCGGTCACGACGATCTCGTCGCCGTTCACTTCGCTGTCGGCCGGCGCTTCCTGCGCGACGGCGACCTGCGCGACGCCCATCATCGACAGCGCCGAAGTCCCCGCCAGAAATTTGGCAAGCCACTGTTTTTGAGATGCCCGCATCCCCGTTCCTCCCACATAGCCGCTCTCTTTTGGTGGCGGCATTCCCGTTATGTGAACGTTATCTAAATGGGAACGTTCTCATTGTCAACGCATCGAGCGTGGCATTTCGGTCACAATATTACAGAATATGTGCCGCAAACGTATGCAGCATAACAGGCGCACCGATTGCGGTTTCAGCGGCTCCAGCGCGCAAAAATAGCGGTCGGCAGCAACAACCCCCGCGCTTCCTCCCGCACCGCGAGTTCGCCGCACTCGACCTTGCCGGGCAGGTCGGCGAAAAGCTGCGCGAGCAGTTCCCCGATCGCGAGCGCCGACATGCGCACGGCATAGACGGTCAGGAACAGCGCGCGGCTGTCGGCATCGAGCAAGCGGCGGCAATCGGCGAGCAGCGGCGCGAGCCCCTCCTCGATCTGCCAGCGTTCGCCGCCGGGACCGCGTCCGAACTTCGGCGGGTCGAGCAGGATCGCATCGTAACGCCGCTCGCGCCGCACTTCGCGCGCGGTGAATTTCCCCGCATCGTCGACGATCCAGCGCACCGGCTTGTCGCCCATGCCGGCGAGCGCGGCATTTTCGCGCGCCTGTCCGACCGACTTCTTCGACGCGTCTACATGCGTTACCGACGCGCCCGCGGCGGCGAGCGCCTGACTGCCGACGCCGGTATAGCCGAACAGGTTCAGGAAAGCGGGATCGGCCTTGTCCGCAACCTGGCTGCGCAGCCAGTCCCAAACGGGCGCCATGTCGGGAAAGAAGCCGAGATGACGAAAGGGCGTGCACGAGGCGGTGAAACGCGTCTCGCGCCACGCGAGCGGCCAGCCCTCCGCCGGAACCGGCTTGTTGTAATACCAGCGCCCGCCGCCATCGTCGTCCGATGCCGGGATGAACTCGCCGTCGGCGGCTTCCCATTCGCTTGTCGGGAGCGCCGGCGCCCACATCGCCTGCGGCTCGGGACGGATGAAGCGATAGCCGCCATAGCGTTCGAGCTTGCGCCCGTTCCCGCTGTCGACCAGCCCATAATCGTCCCACGCCTCGCCGACGAGCGTGACGAGGGGCAGCAGATCAGCCACGCGCGGCTTCCGCCAGGATGCATGCCTTCACCGCGTCATAGTCGCCGGGAAGCTTCGTATAGCGTTCCTCGCGCTCGAACAGATTGCCGAGCCGCGCGGGCAGCGGCGGGCGCACGCCGGTCGCGCGCTCGACCGCCTCGCGGAATTTCGCCGGATGCGCCGTCGCGAGCGTGACGACCGGAATGTCGGCGTCGATGTCGAGCGCGCGCGCCGCGGCCAGGCCGACCGCGCTGTGCGGATCGATCACCTGCCCGCCGCGTTCCTGCGCCCAGCGCAGCGCGAGCGCCATCGCGTCGCCGTCGATGCTCGCGCTCGAAAACAAATCGCGCGCGCCCGCGAGCATGTCGGCGGGGATCGTCATCGCGCGGTTGGTGTCGAACTCGCCCATCATCGCCGTGATCGCCGCACCGTCGCGGCCCGCGAGGTCGAAGAGCAGCCGCTCGAAATTGCTGCTGACCTGAATGTCCATGCTCGGCGTCGCGGTCGGCGTCACCGTGCCCGCGCTGTAATCGCCGCTGGTGAGCGCGCGGTGGAGGATATCGTTGACGTTGGTCGCGACAACCAGCCGCGCGATCGGCAGCCCCATCTGCGCCGCGACATAGCCCGCGAACACGTCGCCGAAATTGCCCGTCGGCACGCTGAACGCCACCGGGCGGTCGGGTCCGCCGAGCCGCACCGCAGCATAGAAATAATAGACGATCTGCGCCATCAGCCGCGCCCAGTTGATGCTGTTCACCGCCGACAGCGTCACCTGGCTCCGCGCCTCTTCGTCGCCGAACAGCCGCTTCACCATCGCCTGCGCATCGTCGAAGCTGCCGTCGATCGCGATATTATGGACGTTGGGTGCGAGCACCGTCGTCATCTGGCGGCGCTGGACGTCGCTGACGCGGCCTTCGGGGTGGAGCATGAAGATGCGGATATGCTCGCGCCCGGCGACCGCCTCGATCGCAGCCGATCCCGTGTCGCCCGAGGTCGCGCCGACGATCGTGATGTCGGTATCGCCGCCGCTCAGGAACGTCTCGAAGAGCTGGCCGAGCAATTGCAGCGCGACATCCTTGAACGCCAGCGTCGGGCCGTGGAACAGTTCGAGCAGCCAGTGGCGATGGTCGAGCTGGACGAGCGGCGTCACCGCGTCGTGGCTGAAGCGGCCATAGGCGGCATTGCACAGCGCGCGCAGCTCGTCCTCGCTCAGCGCGCCCGCGACGAACGGCGCCATCACCCGCACCGCGGTTTCGACATAATCGAGCCCGGCGAGCGCGCGGATCTCATTGCGGCTCAGCTGCGGCCATTTCGCCGGCACATAGAGGCCGCCGTCGCTGGCAAGCCCCGCAAGCGTCGCGGCACGAAAGTCGAGGGTCGGCGCAGAGCCGCGGGTGCTGATATATTCCATGGCGGCCCAGCGCCTAGAGCGATTTCAAGCGAAATGGAACATTTCGCGGCTCGGAAATCGCGGAAAAATATCTTCGGGAGAGGCTCAAGGCCGCAAGCGGCGACGAACGGCCAAAATATAGATGACCAGCGCCGCGGCGGCGAACAGGAACCATTGCACCGCATAGGCGAGATGGTTGTTCGGCGTATCGTCGGCCGACGGCACCCCGCTGGCGCGCAGGCCCCCGACCGGCGCATCGGCGACGAGCATCGCGCGCGCGGCCACCGCCTTGCCCGTCGCCCGCTCCATCACCGTCGGCTGCTCGGGGCCCGGGACGATCGTCCCCTGCACCGTGCCGCCCGCCCATTTCGGCGGCGTGAAATCGTCGCCGATCCCGACGTCCACGAGCACGCCGGGCCCTTCGGCGCCGGTGCGGCAGTCGGCGATCATGCGAATGCCCGACCGCCCCTTGCGGTCGGTGCCGCTCCGCGGATCCCAACGCACCGGCTCGAGGCAGACGACGCTGCTCTTGCGATAGAGCATCGCATCGGGAACCGGCGGCAATTCGGGATAGGTCACGAGCGACGACATCGCCATGTTGCGCTGGTAAAGCGCGATCAGCGCTTCCTTCTCGCTCTTGCGCTGGAGCTGCCAGACGCCGAGCGCGATCATCACCACAACCGCGGCGAGGACGAGCAGCGTCGGGATCAGCGGCCAGCTCCGCACAAGCACGGGTTCGTTCGCGGGTCCGGCGGGATCAGTCATCCTTGTTCTCCACCTTACGCCCCTCGCCAGCCTGGCGCTGATGCTCGCTCGCCAGCAACGCGGCCTTGCCGACGCGCAGGCCATAAACGACCGCGGCGGCGGTCAGCGGCACCCACAAGAGCACATGCACCCAGAAGGGCGGCCGGACCAGCGCATCGAGCGTCAACGCGATCGCGATCAGCAACGCGCCGATGATCAGCGTCAGGAACGCCGCGGGCCCGTCGCCGACATTATAGCGGCCGAAATCGAGCGCACAGACGCGGCAGTGCGGCGCGAACTTTACCGGCCCCTCGAACAATGTCTGCGCGCCGCATTGCGGGCAGAGACCGAAAAGGGCAGCGCGCACGACCGGCGGCTGCCCCTTTTGCGGTTGATTGTCCGTGGACAATTTAGTGCGCGGCGACCGGTGCGCCCCAGCCGCCCCAGACATAGACGATGATGAAGAGGAACAGCCACACGACGTCAACGAAGTGCCAGTACCACGCCGCAGCTTCGAAACCGAAATGCTGCTGCGGGGTGAAGTGGCCCTTATAGGTGCGCACGAGGCAGACGATCAGGAAGATCGTGCCGACGAGGACGTGGAAGCCGTGGAAGCCGGTCGCCATGTAAAAGGCCGAGCTGTAGTTGCTCTGCCCGAAACCGAAGGGCGCATGGGCATATTCATAGGCCTGGATCGCCGAGAAGACGGCGCCGAGGATGATCGTCAGCCACAGGCCCTTCTTCAGCCCTTCGCGGTCGCCGTGGATCAGCGAATGGTGCGCCCAGGTGATCGTCGTGCCCGAGCAGAGCAGGATCAGCGTGTTGAGCAAGGGCAGCGAGAAGGCGTCGATGACTTCGATGCCCTTCGGCGGCCACATGGTGATCGCATCGGCGCCGTCCTGGCCGAACAGCGACGTCACCGCGCCCTCGGCATATTCGATCGGAACCGGGAAGAGCGAGAAGTCGAACCAGGCCCAGAACCAGCCGACGAAGAACATCACTTCGGACGCGATGAACAGGATCATGCCGTAGCGCAGGTGAAGCTGGACGACCGGGGTGTGGTCGCCGGCGTGCGCTTCGTTGATGACGTCCGACCACCAGCTGAAGAAGGTCGCGATCACGCCCATGAAACCGAGGCCGAGAACCCATTTGCCGACGCCGCCGAAATGATCGGCGTGCATCGCCATGACGAGCCCGAAGAACATCACGAGTGCCGCGACCGAGCCGATGAGCGGCCAGACGCTGGGATTTACGAGGTGATAGTCATGATGTTTGGCACCGGACATGGCGTGTTTCCCGTTTTTTGCAGCCCCGGCATGACGATTCCCCATCATCTGCCGGCCCTTGTTAGACTCTTGTTCGCGGCCTTAGCTCGCCTTTTTACCCTCGTCTACAGGGTGGAAGGTGTAGCTTAAGGTGATTTCCTGCACGTCGCGCGCGTCGGGGTCGTCCTTGATCTTCGGATCGACGAAGAACAGCACCGGCATGCGCATCTGCTGCCCCGGCTCCAGCCGTTGCTGGGTGAAGCAGAAGCACTGGATCTTGGTGAAATATTGGCCCGCCTGCGTCGGCGTGACGTTGAAGCTCGCGGTCCCGACCACCGGCTGCGCCGAATTATTCTCGGCGATGAAGATCGCCATGTCGCGCGCGCCGACGCTGACCGTGTCGGTCGGATGCTCGGGATAGAATTTCCACGGCAGGTGCGGCGAGACATTGGCGTCGAAGCGCACCGAGATGGTATCCGACAATATCTGCGGCTCGGCCGCCGCGGCGACGGGGTCGTAACGCTGCGTCGTGCCGCCGAAACCGGTCACGCGGCAAAAAAGATCGTAGAGCGGGACCGCCGCGAAGCCGAGCCCGGTCATCGCGAGCGCCATCAACGAAGCGAGGCTTGCGGTCTTCGCCTTCGGAGACAGCCCGCGCATCATGCGAAAATCTGCATCTTGGCGATGGTGATGAAGAAAAAGAGGATCGCGAGCGCGCCGAGCATCCACGCCATCATGTTCGCGCGGCTGCGCTGGCGGCGCCGGTATTCGGCTTCGTCGAAGGGCTCTTGGGTCGGTTCGTCGGTCATAGCGGCCACCAATGGTCGGCGACGACGGCGCCGAACAGGATGAAAAGATAGGCGATCGAATAAGCGAACAGCCGCTTTTCGGGCTGCATCAGGTCGCCCTCACCCGTCGTTCGCGTGCCGACCTGGATCGACAGCAGCACGAAGATGGCTGACAAGACTACCGCGGTCCAGCCGTAAAGCGCGCCGGTATAGCCGAGCGGCCACGGCGCGATCGCGCCGATCGCCATGATGATCGCATAAAAGAGAATCTGGCGCCGCGTCGACTTCTCGCCCGCGACGACGGGCATCATCGGAATGCCCGCGGCGGCATAGTCCGAGCGGACGAACAGCGCGAGCGCCCAGAAATGCGGCGGGGTCCACAGGAAAATGAGAAGGAAGAGCAGTACCGGCAGCGGCGCGATCGAACCCGTTGCGGCGACCCAACCGATCAGCGGCGGAAAGGCGCCCGCCGCACCGCCGATAACGATATTCTGCGGCGTCCGCGGCTTCAGCCACATCGTATAAACGAAGACGTAGAAGAGGATCGAGGCGAGCAGCAGCAAAGTCGCCTGCCAGTTCGACGCGAACAGCATCAGAAACAGCGAAAAGGCCGCAAGCCCGACGCCGAACTGCAGCGCGGTCTGGCGGTCGAGCCGTCCCGCGGGCAGCGGGCGTCCCGCGGTGCGCTTCATCTTGGCGTCGAGCCCTGCCTCATACCATTGGTTGAGCGCGCCCGACGCCCCTGCCCCCAGCGCGATCGCGAGGATCGACGAAAAGGCGAGCACCGGATGCACCGCGCCCGGCGCCGCGAGCAGCCCGCACAGCGCGGTGAACACCACCAGCGACATGACGCGCGGCTTGGTCAGCGCGAACAGGTCGCGCCAGTCGGCGGGGAGCGCCGTTTCGCCATGGGTCAGGCTCTGCGCCATGTTTACTCCGGCCATCAGGGAAACGCCCCCTGCCGATTGTCGGCAGGGGGCATAACCGATCAGGCGATACGCGGCAGTTCGTTGAACTGGTGGAACGGCGGCGGGCTCGACAGCGTCCATTCGAGCGTCGTCGCGCCTTCGCCCCACGGATTGTCGGCGGCCTGCTTGCCCGCGAACAGCGAGTAGAGGATGTTCGCGAAGAAGATCAGCACGCCGACGCCCATGATCACATAACCATAGGACGAGATCAGGTGCCAGAAGGCATAGGCTTCCGCATAGTCGGGGTAACGGCGCGGCATGCCCTGCTGGCCCAGGAAATGCTGGGGGAAGAACAGGACGTTCACGCCGATGAAGAAGATCCAGAAGTGCAGCTGGCCCAGGAACTCGCTGTACATCCGGCCCGACATCTTGGGGAACCAGTAATAGAAGCCGGCGAAGAGCGAGAAGACTGCGCCCAGCGACAGCACATAGTGGAAGTGCGCGACGACATAATAGGTGTCGTGCAGGTTGGTATCGACGCCGCCGTTGGCGAGCACGACGCCGGTCACGCCGCCGACGGTGAACATGAAGATGAAGCCCAAGGACCAGACCATCGGGGTCTTGAAGCTCATCGAACCGCCCCACATCGTCGCGATCCAGCTGAAGATCTTGATGCCCGTCGGGACCGCGATCACCATCGTCGCCGCGGTGAAATACATCTTCAGGTTCACGCTCATGCCGACGGTGAACATGTGGTGCGCCCACACAATGAAGCCGACGACGCCGATCGCGACCATGGCGTAAGCCATGCCGAGGTAGCCGAACACCGGCTTGCGGCTGAAGGTCGAGATGATCTGGCTGACGATGCCGAAGCCCGGCAGGATCATGATATACACTTCGGGGTGGCCGAAGAACCAGAAGAGATGCTGGTAGAGGACGGGATCGCCGCCGCCGGCCGCATCATAGAAGGTGGTGCCGAAGTTGCGGTCGGTCAGCAGCATCGTGATCGCCGCGGCGAGCACCGGCAGCGCGAGCAGCAGCAGGAAGGCGGTGACGAGCACCGACCACACGAACAGCGGCATCTTGTGCAGCGTCATGCCCGGCGCGCGCATGTTGAAGATGGTGGTGATGAAGTTGATCGCCCCGAGGATCGACGCCGCGCCCGCAAGGTGGAGCGAGAAGATCGCCATGTCGACCGCCGGCCCTGCCGAGCCGCTGGTCGACAGCGGCGCATAGACCGTCCAGCCGGTGCCGGCGCCAAGCCCGCTGCCGCCGGGAACGAACATCGACCCGACGAGCATGACGAACGCAACCGCGGTCAGCCAGAAGGAGACATTGTTCATGCGCGGGAACGCCATGTCGGGCGCGCCGATCATCAGCGGCACGAACCAGTTGCCGAAACCGCCGATCATCGCGGGCATGACCATGAAGAAGACCATGATCAGGCCGTGCGCAGTGATCATCACGTTCCAGAAATGCTTGGCCTGCACTTCGCCCGCCGATGCGTCGAAGAATTGGGCCCAGCCGACCAGATGCTGGATACCGGGCTCCGCCAGTTCCCAGCGCATCATGCCCGAAATCACGCCGCCGACGATGCCGGCGATGATCGCGAAGATCAGGTAGAGGGTGCCGATGTCCTTGTGGTTCGTCGACATGAACCAGCGGACGAAAAAGCCCGGCGTGTCGTGGTCGTCATGCGCGTGATCGGCATGGCCGTGAGCGGGTGCAGTCGCTGCGATATCGGTCATCTGTCGGACCCCTTGTTAATTCTTGGCGGCCGGCGCGGCGGCGGGAGCCGCTGCGGGCGCAGCTTCGGTCGTGGCGGGAGCCGGCGTCGCGGGCGCAGCGGCCGGCGCGACGGCGGGCGCCGTCGTGGTCGCGGCGGGCGCGGCGGCAGCGGGTGCAGCCTCCGGACCGGCAGGGTTGCCGCCCTTCGAGCGGACCCAGGCTTCCCACTTGTCGACCGGAAGCACTTCGACGGCGATCGGCATATAGCCGTGATCGACGCCGCACAGTTCCGAACACTGGCCGTAATAGACGCCGACCTTGTTCGCGGTGAAGGTCGTTTCGTTGGCGCGGCCGGGGACCGCGTCCATCTTGGTCCAGAAGGCCGGAACCGCGAAGCTGTGGATCACGTCGGCGCCGGTGATAATCAGCTTCACCTGGCGGCCGACGGGAACGACCATGCGGTTGTCGACGGCGAGGTGATAGGGCTCGCCCGCCGCCTCGGCCTTGTCCTTGGGCAGGATCTTCGAGACATATTCGCCGATGCCCTGATCGGGATAGGCATAGCCCCAATACCATTGATAGCCGGTGACCTTGATCGTTAGCGCGTCCTTCTTGGGCGGCTCATATTGCGCCGCGAGCAGGCGGATCGACGGCACCGCGATCACCGCGAGGATCAGCACCGGAATCGCGGTCCAGATGATCTCGATGAAGGTGTTGTGCGTCGTCTTCGACGGCACCGGATTCGCCTTGGCGCGGTAGCGGAACATCGCCCAGAGCATGAGGCCGAGAACGATCAGCGTGATCACCGTGATGACGGGCAGCAGGATGACATGGTTGAACCAGTAAGCCTGCTCGCCGATCGGGCTGACCTGCGGCTGGAAATCGATGCCCGCGTCGACCGGCTGGCCAACGCCGGGGGTCGGCTTCATCGGCACATAAGCGGCGTCACCCGCCGGAGCCGCGGCGGTCGTCGCCGCCGGCGCGGCCGCATCGGTCGCGGCCGGAGCCGGATTCGCCGGAGCCGTCGCGGCGGGCGCTTCGGCCGGCGCCGCAGCCGGTGTTGCCGGCGTTTGCGCATGACCGGCGCCCACCGCGCCGAGCGACAAAGCCGCCGCAATTACAAGGGTTTTCAAGCTCTTCATAAGGATAGTGCCGCCCGTTGCCTGTTGTATTTATGATGGCCCAGCCTGCCCTTCCCCGCTGCCGGACATGCGCCCGCGCAGCCATCGGACAGGCTGAATCTCGCGGGCGCTATAGACCCGCTTGCCGCTTGCCTCAAGCATCTCTAACACTATTTTGCGGCTGGCAAATCTTCGCCGCTTAAACCCGCTCGCCCGCCATGGGCGGCGCACAGGACAAAAGAATAATCCTTCATGACCGACGATGAAATCCTGGCCGAATTCCGTGCCGCCGACGCCTTGCTCCAGGGCCATTTCCTTCTCTCCTCCGGCCGCCACAGCGAATATTATCTGCAATGCGCGCGCGTGCTGATGGATACCGAGCGCGCCGGGCGGCTCGCCGCCGCGCTCGCCGCAAAGCTGCCGCGCGACCTTCGCCAAGCGATCGACATCGTCGTGTCGCCCGCGATGGGCGGCGTCATCATCGGCCATGAAATGGGCCGCGCGCTCGGCAAGCCCGCGATCTTCGTCGAGCGGCCGACCGGCACCTTCGAACTGCGCCGCGGCTTCGCGATCGACCCGGGCGCGAAAGTATTGATGGTCGAGGATGTCGTCACCACCGGCCTGTCGTCGCGCGAAGCGATGGACGCGGTGCGCGCCGCGGGCGGCGAGGTGATCGCCGAAGCCGCGCTCGTCGACCGCTCGGCGGGCAGCGTCGAACTCGGCGTGCCCTTTTATCCGCTCGTTGCGATCAATTTCCCTACCTATGCCGACGACGATCTGCCCCCCGAACTCGCGGGCACCGAAGCGGTGAAGCCCGGCAGCCGGAGCAAGGCGGCTTGACCGCCCCCGCCTCCTCGCGCCTGCGGCTCGGCGTCAACATCGACCATGTCGCGACGATCCGCAACGCGCGCGGGGGCGAGCATCCCGACCCGGTGCGCGCGGCGGAGATCGTCGCCGCGGTCGGCGGCGACGGCATCACCGCGCACCTGCGCGAAGACCGCCGCCATATCCGCGACGACGACCTCGCGCGCATCCAGGCCGCGACCGACCTGCCGCTCAATCTCGAAATGGCGGCGACCGACGAGATGCTCGACATCGCGCTGCGCCACAAACCGCACGCCGCGTGCATCGTCCCCGAAAAGCGCGAGGAGCGCACGACCGAGGGCGGGCTCGACGCCGCGGGCCAGCACAACCATCTCGCGCCGATCGTCACCCGCCTCAACGACGCGGGCATCCGCGTCAGCCTGTTCATCGAACCCGACCCGCGCCAGATCGAGGCCGCGATGCGCCTCCGCGCGCCCGTCGTCGAATTCCACACCGGCCGCTACGCGCATGTCGAGGGCGAGGAACGCGCCGCCGAACTCCGCCGCCTCGCCGACGCTGCCGCGCTCGCGTGGAAGAACGGCATCGAACCGCATGCCGGACACGGCCTCACCTATGACAATGTCGTCCCGGTCGCCGCGATCCCGCAGCTCGCCGAACTCAACATCGGCCATTATCTGATCGGCGAGGCGATCTTTACCGGGCTCGAAGATGCGGTGCGCCGGATGCGCGCGCTGATGGACGAGGCGCGCGGCGCGTGATCATCGGCCTCGGCTCCGACCTCTGCAATATCGAGCGGATCCAGAATTCGCTCGACCGCTTCGGCGAGCGGTTCGAAAATCGCGTCTTCACCGACGTCGAGCGCGCCAAGGCGGCACGCCGCCCCTTCACCCGCGCCGGCACCTACGCCAAGCGCTTCGCCGCCAAGGAAGCTTTCTCCAAGGCCGTCGGCACCGGCTTCAAGCGCGGCGTGTTCATGAAGGACATCGGCGTCGTCAACGCCCCTTCGGGCGCCCCGACGCTGGCGCTCACCGGCGGCGCCGCCGAGCGCCTCGCGCAGATGATCCCCGCTGGCCACAGCGCGCATATCCATCTGACGCTGACCGACGATCATCCCTGGGCGCAGGCCTTCGTCATCATCGAAGCAATCAAGGACTGACATTTTCATGGCGAAGCGTGGGTCGAAAAACAGGGCGAAGGACGACGGCTGGGGCAAGCTGATCCGCGATGTCGTGGTGATATTGCTGCTCGTGCTCGGCATCCACAGCTGCGTCGCCAAGCCCTTCTATATCCCGTCCGATTCGATGATGCCGGTGCTGCGCAACGGCGACCGGCTGATCGTCAGCAAATATCCCTACGGTTGGTCCTATTCGTCGGTCAGCTTCCACCTCGCGCCCAAGGTCGAGGGGCGGATTTTCGGCAAGCTGCCGCAGCGCGGCGACATCGTCGTGCTCGAACATCCGGTGACGCGCATCGACTATATCAAGCGCGTGATCGGCTTGCCCGGCGACACGATCGCACTCAGGAACGGCGAACTCAGCATCAACGGCAAGCCGGTGAAGCGCGAGGTGCAGCCGATGCTGTCGATCCCGGTCGATCCCAACCTGCCCGGCCCCGACAGCAGCCTGTTCCGTTTCGTGAACCGCGACGCCGACGGCAAGCAAGTGCTCGAACTGCCGATCGTCCGCGAAACGCTCCCCGGCGGCGCCACTTTCGACACGATCGACATGGGCCCGGGCTATGCGACCGACGATTATGGTCCCGTCACCGTCCCTGCGAACCATGTTTTCCTGATGGGCGACAACCGCGACGGCAGCGCCGACAGCCGCGTCGACACCAACCAGAAGGGGCTCGGCGGCCCCGTCCCCTTCGACGCGATCGCCGGCCGCGCGGAGATCGTCAGTTTTTCGACCGATGGAACCGCCGAGTGGTATAACCCATTGAGCTGGTTTATCGCCCTCCGGTCGGGACGCGCCGGAACCGACCTGCGGCCCGAACGTCAGGGCAATTAGGCACAACGGGGAACACGGCATGGCGGCGACACGAAAACCAGCAGCAACGCGCACCGCCGCCTCCGCCGCCGCCAAGGCCGAGGCGCACCGCGAAGCCCCCGGCCCCACCGAGATCCGCAGCCATCTCGTCCGCTCGGAGCTTTTGAAGGCGGGCGTGTGGCTCGGTCTGGCGCTCCTCATCGGCGTGTGCATCGTCCTGATCCAGCCCATCCTGCTGATCTTCGCGGCCATCGTCATGGCGTCGATGCTCGACGGCGGCACGCGCCTGCTCGGCCGCATCCTGCCAATCGGACGCGGCTGGCGCTTGCTGATCGTCTGCCTATCGCTCCTCGCCTTCCTCGGCTGGACGATCCTGTTCGCGGGCTCGCAAATCGCCGATCAGGCCGCGACGTTGCAGACCGTCGTAATGGCGCAGATCGAGCGTATCGCCGCATGGGCAAGCGATCATGGCATGGGCAATTTCCAACTCGACACCAAGACGATCACCGACAATATCGCCGGCACCGTCGGCCGCGTCACCGCTGCCGTGGGCACCGTGCTCGGCGGGCTCACCAGTCTCGTGATGATCATCGTGCTCGGCATCTTCATCGCGATCGAACCGCGCCTCTACGAGCGCGGCGTCGCGTGGATGCTGCCGATGAAAAGCCGCGAGAATTTCTACATCACCACCGCGCGCATGGGCTTCACGCTGCGGCGACTGATGGCGGGGCGCCTGCTCGGCATGCTCGTCGAGGGGATCGGCACCTGGCTCGCCTGCCTCGCGGTCGGAATTCCGATGGCGGCGCTGATGGGGCTGCTCACCGGCCTGCTCGCCTTCATCCCCAATATCGGCGCGATCGTCTCGGGCGTACTTCTCGTCCTCGTCGGCTTTTCGGCGGGGATGGACACCGGCCTCTGGGCGATCGTCATCTATTTCGTCGTCCAGACGGTCGACGGTTATCTGATCGTCCCGATGGTCGCGAAAAAGACCGTCGACCTCGCCCCCGCGCTCGTCCTCGGCGCACAGATTCTCTTCGGCGCGCTGCTCGGCCTGATGGGGCTGTTCCTCGCCGACCCGATCGTCGCGATGATCAAGGTCGCGCTCGAACGCGAGGCCGAACGCAACGCCGGCGCCGCCAAAACGAAAACGGCGGCGGGCACCTAGCCTAAAAAACGTCGCCCCCGCGAAGGCGGGGGCCGCAATAGGCATAGCACAAGGCCGCCAGCGGCCCCCGCCTTCGCGGGGGCGACTATTACGTTACGGTTGCGGCATTCCCGGCGGCGGGCCGGCCGGACCACCGGGGGCGCCCTGCATCATCTGTTGCTGTTGCATCTGCTGCATCTGCTGCTGCATCGCGCGAACCTCCGCCTCCGAGCGGAAGTCGAGCAGCGTGACGGCGAAGTGCAGCGTGCTGTTCGCCGGGATCGGTCCGACGGCGCGGTCGCCATAGCCCAGCTGCGGCGGGATGCTGATCTTGTACTCGCCGCCCTTCTTCATGCGGGTCAGGGCTTCGGAAAAGCCCGGAACGACCTGCGCGACCTGCATCGGCGCCTGTTCGTTGGAATCGAACACCGTGCCGTCGTCGAGCTTGCCTTCATATTTGACCAGCACGACATCGGCCTTGGTCGGGCTTGCGCCGGTGCCTTCCTTGACGACCTCGAACCCAATGCGCGGGGTCATGTGCCAGGCAAAAGCCGCGCCCGCCACGAGCAGCGCCGCGAGGCCGAACCACATCAGCCACAGCCCGCCCTTGCTCACCGGGCGCAATGGAACCGTCGTTACGCTCATCTTGGCTAATCCTTCCGCTGCCCCGGCCGGGGCGAAAATGCTGGCGAGGCCTATAGGCGGAGCGGCGCCGGGCGGTCCAGAGGCAATATGCGCGCGCCGCGCTTGTCCGCCGGTGTCTGTTTAGGGGTGAGAACTGACTTAACTCCTCTCCCCTTGAGGGAGAGGATAGCGCAGCTTGCTCCGTAGGGAGCTAGCGAAGCTTGGAGAGGGGGAGCGGCGCCCGCAGGAGGAGAACCCCTCTCAACTGCGGCTAGGCAGCAAGCTGCCAAGCCTTCATATCTCTCCCGCAAGGGGAGAGAGATCAAACCATCCAACGTCCGCTACCGTTCAAAACCCGCCACCCCGCTCCGCACAAACGAAAAAGGGCGCCGCGTTGCCGCGGCGCCCTTTTCTCGATCAGGATCCCGAACGGGAGACGGTCTTACTTGATACCGTCGCGCTCCATCCGCTTGCGCTCCATCTTGCGGGCGCGGCGGACGGCGGCGGCGTGCTCGCGGGCACGCTTTTCGCTGGGCTTCTCGTAATGACGGCGCAGCTTCATTTCGCGATACACGCCCTCACGCTGCAGCTTCTTCTTGAGCGCGCGAAGGGCCTGGTCGACATTATTGTCGCGAACGATGATCTGCATACGCCGTGTCGTCTCCTGTTCGTCAAAACGGTTCGGGCCACCGGTGCGTCCGGTCCGCCGTAAACCGCCGATATTCGGGCAATAAAAAGAGCGCCGCGAAAGCGCGACGTTCCGATGCTGCGCCAACTAAAGGGATTCGCGCCGAAATGCAAGCCCAAAGGCGGCGAACCGCGCCCGCCGCGCCATCGGACGGCCGCACCCTCCCCGGGATTGTGCCCGGCCGGTGGCTTGTGGCATAGGTAGCAGGACGAAACCAATCAATATGTAAGGGACAGGCCATGGCGACCCAGCTCAAGCGCAACAGCAAATATAGCGAAGCCGAATGGACGGCGCGGCAGGAACTTGCCGCCTGCTATCGCATCTTTACGATGATGGGCTGGGACGAGATGATCTTCAACCACATCACGGTGAAGGTCCCCGACGAGGACGGCGCCTTCCTGATCAACCCCTATGGCATGCACTTCAGCGAGGTCACCGCGTCGAGCCTGATCAAGATCGACATCGACGGCAACAAGCTTGACGAGGACAATCCCTGGCACGTCAACAAGGCGGGCTTCGTCCAGCACAGCCTGTTCCACCGCGTGCTGCCCGACGCGCATGCGATCATCCATACGCACACCACCGCGACGATGGCGGTCTGCGGGCTCGAAGGCGGGCTCCAACCGACTAATTTCTATGCGTGTAACTTCATGGGCCAGCTCGCCTATCATGACTTCGAGGGCGTGACGGTGCGCGAGGAAGAGGGCGAGCGGCTCGTCAAAAACCTCGGCGACAAGCGCATCCTGATGCTGCGCAATCACGGCCCCGTCGTGATGGGCAAGTCGCTGACCGACGCCTTCATCAAATATTGGGCGCTCCAGCGCGCGTGCGAGATCCAGCTCGCGACGATGAGCATGGGCAAGCCGGTCCTCGTCGACGAAGAGGTGATCAAGGTTCACCAGCGCGACCTTTATATGGCGGCCATCCCCGGCCAGTCGGGCAAGGCCGAATTCGACGCGATGGTGCGCAAGGTCGACAAGATCGACACGAGCTGGCGTGACTAATCCGCTCGCTGCGCTAACAGGGGCGGCATGACGCGATTCTCGGTCAACGACCGCCCGGTCGAATATCGCATGGACCCCGAAACGCCCCTCTTGTGGGCGCTGCGCGACGCGTCGAACCTGACGGGGACCAAATATGGCTGCGGCACCGGCGATTGCGGCGCCTGCACCGTCGATATCGACGGCGAGGCGATTCGCAGCTGCCTCGTCACGATTGCCGAGTGCGAAGGCCGCTTCGTCACCACGATCGAGGGCCTGTCGCGCGACCGCAGCCACCCGGTGCAGCAGGCGTGGGTCGCCGAGCAGGTGCCGCAATGCGGATTCTGCCAGTCGGGGATGATCATGTCGGCGGCGGCGCTGCTGCGCGCGAACAGCAATCCGAGCGATGCCGAGATCGACGCCGCGATGACGGGCATCTGCCGCTGCGGCACCTATCCGCGCATCCGCACCGCGATTCGCCTCGCCGGCCGCGTGATCCGCGGCGAAGAGCGCATCGCCGCCGCCCCACCCCCCGGAATCCGTCCCGAGGACGCCGCGCGCGCCGTCCCCGCGCTGCGCCCGCCACGCGGCAGCTGAACGCACCCGTTCATCTAGCTGAACCGCAGGCAACGACGCGGTCAGCCATCGATCATCTTGCCGATGGTAAGGATCGATTCATCATCCCGGCTGGCGTCTCCAGCAAACGGGACATGAGTTGGAGAATGGCGAGATGAAGAAGATGTTCGGAGGGTTGCTGATCGCAGCGACGATCCTGACCCCCATTGCCCCGGCGGCCGCGCAGGCGGCCGGCGAAAAGGTGCAGATCGCACAGCGCGGCGATCGTGGCGACCGGGGCCCGCGCGGTCCCGAAGTGCGGCGCGGCGGCAATCGCGGCGGCGAAGCCCGTCCGCAGCGCCAGCGCAGCGAGCAACGGCAGGTCCAGCGTCAACAGCGCAGCGAAATGCGTCAGCGCAGCAATGACCAGCAGCGTCAGGCGCAACGCCAGCAGTGGCGCCAGCGCGGCGATAATGAGCAGCAGCGCCAGCAATGGCGACAGCGCAGCAATGATCAGCAGCGCCAGGCTCAGCGCCAGCGCGGCGGAGTCTACGACCGCAACAACGACGGCCGCATCGATCGCCGGTGGGACCGTAACCGCAACGGCGAGGTCGATCGGCGTTATGATCGCAACGACAATAATCGCGTCGACCGGCGTTACGATCGCAATCGCAACGGCGACCTCGATCGTCGCTGGGATCGCAACAACAACAACCGCATCGACCAGCGCGACCGGCGTTACGATCGCAATCGCGACGGCCAGATCGATCGGCGGTACGACCGCAATAACAACGATCGCGTAGACCGGCGCTATCGCGACGGCCGCCACGACCGCTGGGATCGGAACCACAATCGCTGGAGCCGCGACTGGCGCAGCGACCGCCGCTACGACTGGCGCAGCTATCGCGACCGGAACCGCAGCTATTACCGCCTGCCCCGCTATTACAACCCGTATCGCGGCTATGGCTACACGCGGTTCAGCATCGGCTTCACGCTCGGCTCGCTCTTCTATGGCCAGCGCTACTGGATCAACGATCCGGGCTATTACCGCCTGCCGCCCGCTTACGGGGGTTATCGCTGGATCCGCTATTATGACGACGCGCTTCTGGTCGACACCTATTCGGGCGAAGTGGTCGACGTGATCTACGATTTCTTCTGGTAATATTCCTTTCGGTTATCAGATGACAAACTGAGGGGCCGGTTCGCCGGCCCCCTTTTTTATGCGCTTGCCCTCCCCCTCCCCGCGCGCCACGATGGCACGATCAGACAGGGGAGACTTCATGCGTAAGCTGGGAATGGTCGCGGCAGCGACGCTGGCGCTGCTCGGAACGACCGCGCACGCGAAAACCACGGTGATCTATGCCGCCCGCGTCATCACCGACGCCAGCAAGCCCGCGCAAGGCCCCTCGACCGTCATCGTCACCGACGATCGCATCACCGCGATCACCCCCGGCCGCACCGAAGCCCCCGCGGGCGCCGAGATCGTCGACCTCGGCGACAAGACGCTGCTCCCCGGCCTCGTCGACCTTCACGTCCATCTGACCGGCGATCCCGGCGAGGATTATCGCGCCGCGGCGGTCGAGCCCGACGAATGGGGCGTCGTCGTCGGGGCGAAGAACGCCGCGATCACGCTGCGCGCGGGCTTCACCACGGTGCGCGAGGCGGGATCGGCGCAATATACCGCCTATGCGCTGCGCCGCGGCACCGCGAACGGCTTTATCGAAGGGCCGCGCATCGTCGCCGCGGGCCCGGCGCTGTCGATCATCGGCGGCCACGGCGACGTCACCGGCTTCCGCGAGGATGTCCACGCCGTGCTCGACATGGGCTATACCTGCACCGGCGCGCTCGAATGCGCCGAAAAGGTTCGCAAAGCCTCGCGCGCCGGCGCCGACGTCATCAAGATCACCGCGACCGGGGGCGTGCTGTCGCAGCAAGCGCGCGGGCTCGAGGGGCATTTCACCAGCGCCGAGCTGCAGAGCATCGCCGACACCGCGCATTCGCTCGGCCTCAAGGTCATGGCGCATGCGCATGGCGCGGGCGGGATCACCGCCTCGGCCGCGGCGGGGATCGACAGCATCGAGCATGGCACCTTCGCCGACGACGCGACGCTGAAGGTGATGAAGGTCAAGGGCACCTATCTCGTCCCCACCCTCATGGCGTTCGAGGGGATTCGCGAACGGCTCGGCAAGGGCGTCTATACCCCAACGGTAGAGGACAAGGTGCGCATGACGCTGAACGACGTCGGCAAGGCGGTGACGCGCGCCAAGGCGCTCGGCGTGCCGATCGCCTTCGGCACCGACGCGGGCGTGTTCGAACATGGCCGCAACGGCGGCGAGTTCGCGCTGCTCGTCAAACATGGCCTGACCCCGCGCGAAGCTTTGGCCAGCGCCACGACGGTCGCCGCGAAACTGCTGTCGATGGAAAGCGAGATCGGCCGCATCGCGCCGGGCATGTCGGCCGACATGATCGCGGTGAGCGGCGATCCGCTGAGCGACGTCACGGCGCTCGAAAAGGTCGACTGGGTGATGGCGCGCGGCCGCATCGCCGACTGATCATCGGTCGACCACGTCGACGTCGACCTGTCCGTTTGACACGACGGGCCGCGTCGTCCACCCTCGTGCCTTCGCTCACAGCCAAAGGAGATCGACCCGCCGCCTTGCGGGCATGACGCTATGCGCCAGTTCACGATTGAAAGCCTTTCGACCGCCGATTCCATCCCCTTCCTCGCCGACCTTCCGCCCTGGGCCGAAACACTGACCGGCCTCGGACTGCTCGCATTGCTTGCGTGGACCGGCTATTTCATCGTCAAGCATGTCGTGCTGCGCATCGTGACGCGCTGGCTGCCGCACGAAGGGCTTACCCCGCTTCCCGTCGCGGCGCGCCTCGCCTTCATCGTCCCGGCGCTCATCATATCGAACGGCATCGCCGCCGTGCCGCATCTGCCGCTGGCGGCCGTCACGGTGGTCAGCAATGTCGCCGCCGCCTCGATCATCCTGTTCGTCGCGATGGCGGTCAGCCGCGCGCTCAGCCTCGGCAACCAGATTTACGATCGCCGCCCCGATGCGACGAGCCGGCCGATCAAGGGCTATGTCCAGCTGCTGAAGATCATCCTCTATGGCGGCGCGGCGATCCTCATTATCGCCGCGCTGATGGACCAGTCGCCGGTCCTCCTGCTGTCGGGCATCGGCGCGATGGCCGCGGTGCTGCTCTTGGTGTTCAAGGACACGATCCTGTCGCTCGTCGCCTCGGTACAGCTCACCTCGAACGACATGCTGCGCGTCGGCGACTGGATCGAAATGCCCGCGCTCAACGCCGACGGCGACGTGATCGACATCGCGCTCCACACGGTCAAGGTGCAGAACTGGGACAAGACGATCACCACCATCCCGACGCACCGGCTGATTTCGGAAAGCTTCAAGAATTGGCGCGGCATGTCCGAATCGGGCGGGCGGCGGATCAAGCGCTCACTGTTCATCGACCAGAACGGCATCCGTTTCCTGACGCCTGACGAAAAGCAGGCGCTGCGCCGCTTCCAGCTGCTCGACGATTATCTCGGGCACAAACAGGCCGAACTCGGCGAATGGAACGCCGCCGCCGAACGCGCCGGGCGCGATCCCGTCAACATCCGCCGGGTTACCAATATCGGCACGCTGCGCGCCTATATCGTCGAATATCTCCGCGCCAATTCGCATATCGCCAAGGATATGACGCTGATCGTGCGCCAACTCGATCCTACCCCGCAGGGGCTGCCCATCGAACTCTATTGCTTCACCAACACGACCGCGTGGAGCTCGTACGAGGATATCCAGTCGGACATCTTCGACCATCTGCTGGCGATCCTGCCCGAATTCGGCCTCCGTCCCTTTCAGGAACCGAGCGGGCTCGATCTGCGGCGCGGCCTCGCGGCCTGACTGCTGCGGCCGTCACGCCGCGCGGCGGCCCCGTCCCCGCGCCGGCGCGGCCGCCTTCAGCCCGATCAGCGCCTCGATCTCGACCGCCGCGGCGAACTGGACGCCGACGCGGTTGCCCGCCGACCAGCGCGCTTCGGCATCGACCGGCTGGCCGGGCCCGAATTCGAGCGTCAGCGGCGTTCCCGTCGGGACATTCCACAGCCCCTCGATCAGCGCGCCGCGCGACGACATGTTGCGGACGATCGCTTCGTAACGATGTCCGCCGCTGTCGATCTGGATCGTGCGGAAAATCGTGAGCCGCGCCTCGCGCGCGCTCTTATACCCCTTGGCCTCGACGCGCCCGCCGCCCTCGCGGAGCAGCGCGAGCACTTCGGCGAGGTCCATCGGACGCCCATAGATATAGCCCTGGACATGGCTGCACCCGAGCCCGCGGACCAGCGCGAGATCGTCGTGCGTTTCGACCCCTTCGGCGGTCGTCTCCATGTCGAGCGCGGTCGCGAGCCCGACGATCGACGAGATGATCGCGGCGTTCATGCTGTTCTTGTCGGCGGCGCCAAGGACAAAGCTCTGGTCGATCTTGATCTTGTCGAACGGCGCCTTCTTCAGATAGCCGAGCGCCGAATAGCCCGTCCCGAAATCGTCGAGCGCCAGCCGCACGCCGGTGCGTTTCAGCTTCTGGAACATCGCCAGATTCTCGGCGCTTTCGTCGAGGAAAACGCCCTCGGTAATCTCGAGCTCGAGCTGTTCGGGGCGGATTCCCGCCGCCGACACCGCGTTCACGATCGTCGCGGGCAGCTTTTCGTTGGCGAACTGGCGCGGCGAGACGTTCACGGCGACGCGGTAATCGGGCCCGAGCTCGGCGATCGCGGCGCAGGCCGAGCGGATGATCCATTCGCCGATCGGGACGATCAGGTTCGATTCCTCGGCGATGGGGATGAATTTCGACGGACTGATCGTTCCCGCGGTCGCATGATGCCAGCGGATCAGCGCCTCGAACCCCGAGATGCGCTCGCTCGTGACGTCGACGATCGGCTGATAGAGCAGTTGCAGCTCGTCCTTCGCCAGCGCGTCGCGCAGCGCATCCTCGATCGCTTTGCGCTCGCTCGCCTGATTGTGCATCGCGTCGGCATAGAAGCGATAGACGCCGCGCCCCGCATCCTTCGCGGCATAGAGCGCGAGGTCGGCGTTGCGGACGAGCGCGGAGGCGCTTACCCCCTGCCCGTCCGAAACCGCGATGCCGATCGACGATCCGATGCGCACCTGCTCACCCTCGATCGCGAACGGCTTCGCGAGGCTCAGGATGATCGCATTGGCGATGCCCGCCAGCTTTTCGGGCTGGCTCATCTGCGGCACGACGATCTGGAATTCGTCGCCGCCGAGCCGCCCGACCTGCCCCTTGTCGCCGATGATCTGCGTCAGCCGGCCCGCGACCTGCTGTAACAGCTGGTCGCCAACCGGGTGTCCCAGCGTGTCGTTCACCGCCTTGAAGCGGTCGAGGTCCATCAACAGCAGCGCGCACGGCTGCGGCTGGCCGCTATGACTCTTCAGCGCGCGCTCGAGCAGGTCGGTGATATGACGCCGGTTCGCAAGGCCGGTCAGCGTGTCATAACGCGCGAGCTGGTTGATCTCGCGCTCCGACCTCTTCTGGTCGGTCAGGTCGGTGCCGCTGCCCCGGAACCCCTGGAAATTGCCGAACTCGTTGCTGATCGGCTGGCCCGAGATCGACCACCAGCGCTCCTCGCCCGGCACCGCCGCCTGCACCGTCAATTCCTTGAACGGCGTGCGCGACGACAGGCTGAAGCCCAACGTGCGCTCCTCGCTCTCGTCCCTACCGACGCGCTTGCGGATGATGTCGGTAAAGGGGTGGCCGAGCAGGTGCGCCAGCGGCCGGTCGAGGCGCGCCGCGACGGTGGGCGAGATATAGACGAGCCGCCCTTCGCGATCGGTTTCCCAGAACCAGCCGCGCCCCGCGCGCTCGAAATCGCGCATCAGGTTGAGCGCGCGCTGCTGGTCGCCGATCGCGAGGCGGGCGGCGCGCGTCGCGCGACGCTGATGGCGGACATCCTCGCGCATCATCGCGATGAGCAGGCCAAGGAAGATGAAACCGGCGACGCCGAACGGCCATGACGCGACCCCGATCGCGCCGCCGAGCACCGTCGCCCCGGCAAAGGTGAAGAAGGCCGGCCGCACGATCGCCGCCGCCGACGCCGCGACCAGCAGCGACCCGACATGGATCGCGGTGAAGGCGTCGAAATAGCTGCCCTCGTCGGGATCCGCGATCGCGGCGAACATCGCCGCCGCGTTGAGCAAGGAACCGAGCGCGATCAGCGCCATGCATAATATCGCCATCGTCCGCACGCGCTGGTGCGCGATCGGCCGCAGCCGGCGCATCGCTTGCCCGATCACCATCAGCGCGACGTCGCACGGCAGCCCGGCTGCCATCACCAGCCAGTGCGAGAGATGGTCGAGGAAGCCCGCGGCACCCGGCAGGAAGGCAAAGCTCAGGAAGGCGAGAACGCGGCCGATCAGCACATAATGCCACAGCTTCGCGACGCGCATGACGTCGGTGACGAACGCGGGCGAATCGAACAGCGATTCGCCGGCCGCCGGATCGCCCGCTCCCGGTCCGATGATGGCGCGCCTTATCCCCAATTTCCCCTCGTTCCCCGCTTCTGTGACCGCGGTTTTCACTGGCCGGAAGGGGTAACCAAATCCTTACCGCGACGCCCCGATTTCCGCCGTTATTGTGCCAAAACGGAAGGGGTTACGTTTCGGTTCGCAACTTGATATGGTGCGCTATGGCCGCCGTCCGTCTCTTTCCGCCCGACCGCTTTTTCGACCGCGCCGAATGGTCGGCGATCACGCGTGCCTCATCGTGGCGCGGTATCTGGCTGGTGGCGCATGCGTGGATCGTCAGCATCGCACTCGTCGGCCTCGCCGCCTGGTCGCAAAACCCCGTCGCATGGTTGCTCGCCATCATCTTCGTCGGCGGGCGCCAGCTCGGGCTCGCGATCCTGATGCACGACGCGGCGCATGGCGCGCTGCATCCGAACCGCAAAATCAACAATTTCCTCGGCCAGTGGCTGACCGGCGCGGCGGTCGGGTCGGACCTGATCGCCTATCGCACCTATCACCTCCAGCATCACAAGTTCACCCAGCAGCCCGAAGACCCCGACCTGTCGCTGTCGAAGCCCTTTCCCACGACGCGCGCCAGCCTGCGCCGCAAGATGCTGCGCGACCTGACCGGGCAGACTTTCTTCAAGCAGCGCATGGCGCAGTTCGGCTTCGCCTTCGCGGGTCTCAAGGCGATGCTGCGCGGCGAGGCGGCGCCGAAGGGCGGCGCGAGCACCAAGGCCGGAACCCCGTTCAACAAGCAGTCGGACGACGGCATGACGTCACCGACGATCGACGTCGCCGGCGCGATGGCGGTGACCCGCGCGGTCGGGCGTTTCCTGATCGTCCAGGCGGTGCTGCTCGCCCTGTCGCTCGCGCTCTATGGCTGGACGCCCTACCTGCTCTGGCTCGCCGGGCTCGCGACGACCTTCCAGCTTTACCTGCGCATCCGCAACATCGCCGAACATGCCTGCACGACGACCGGCAGCGAAGACCCCTTCACCCATGCGCGCACCACCCACGCGGGCTGGCTCGCGCGCGCGACGGTCGCTCCATATTGGGTGAATTATCATGCCGAGCATCACCTGTTCATGGGCGTGCCCTGCTATCGCCTGCCAGAGGTCCACGCCGCGCTCGGCCGCGCGGGCAAGCATGATATGATGACGATCGCGCCGAATTACGCCGCGGTGCTGCAGCGCGTCACCGCCGCCGGCTGATTAGCCTTCCTGCACGAAACGCGCGCCGGCGCGGTCCTTCACCGTCTTTTCGGGGTCAAAAATCATCCCGTTCATCGCGACATAGACGCCGGGCGGCAGCGTCTGCACCGCCGCCAGCGCAAAGCCTACGTTGAACTCGGCATCGCTCGCGCGCACCGACGCGGGCTGCATCGCCCCCGTCATCACGATCGTCTTGCCTTCGATCCCCGCGAGCACGCGCCCGGTGACGACCATCGTGTCGGTGCCGTGGGTGACGAGGATGCGCGACGCATCGCTCGCCGCCACCGCGGCGCGGATCGCCTCGCGGTCGGCATCGTCGAGTTCAAGGCTGTCCTTGCGCATCAGCTGCGTCACCCGGTGCGCGACATGGACATTATTCTCGCGCAGCATGTCGGGGATCGCCGCCGGGCCGATCTGGAACTCGCTCAACGCATCGAAATAGACCTTGTCGATCGTCCCGCCGGTCGTGAAAATGTCGATGACATCGCTCATGCCAATGCCTCGGCGATCAGCCGCCGCGTGTTGTCAATCCCGAACAGCGCGATGAAGCTGCCCATGCGCGGCCCTGCGCTCGACCCGAGCAGGGTTTCGTACAGCGCCTTGAACCAATCGCGCAGATTTTCAAAGCCATAGGCCTCGTTCTTGCCGATCTCGTACACGATATTCTGGATGTCGTCGGCCGAGGCATCGGCGGGCAGCGCTGCGAGTTTCGTGTCGAGGTCCTTCAGCGCCGCACCCTCGCCGCCCGCGGGCTTGCGGCGCTTCAGCGTCGGCGCGACATAGTCGCGGTTATACGCCATCGCATTGTCGATGAGGCCATCGAGTTCGGGATAGGTCGCGGCATCGGCGCCCTCGACATATTGACCGAGGTAGCGCCAGATCTGCTCCTTCGACGCATCGGCGCCCATCACCCCGACGAGGTTGAGCAGCAGCCCGAAGGTCACCGGCAGTTCGGCCGCGGGCACGCCCTGCCCACGCGCGACATGGACATGATGCACGGGGTTGCCGAGCTTCTTGTCGGGTTCCTGCGCCGGATAATTGCCGCGCATCTGCAGATATTCGTCGACCGCTTTGGGCACGACGCCGATATGGAGCTGCTTCGCCGCCTTGGGCTCGCGGAACGCAAAGAAAGCGAGGCTTTCTTCGCTGCCATAGCTCAGCCATTCCTCGATCGACAGGCCGTTGCCCTTCGACTTCGAAATCTTCTCGCCCTTCTCGTCGAGGAACATCTCGTAGATCAGCCCCTCGGGCTTGCGACCGCCGAGCGCCTTGGCGATCTTGCCCGACTGGACGCCACTGTCGGTCAGGTCCTTGCCGTACATCTCGTAATCGACGCCGAGCGCGACCCAGCGCATCGCCCAGTCGACCTTCCACTGCAGCTTCGCGCCGCCGCCAAGGATGCTGTGCGTGATCGTCTCACCCTCATCCTCGAACGACACGAGCCCCGCGTCGGCATCGACGACGGTCACCGGCACCTGCAGCACGATCCCCGACGTGGGGCTCACCGGCAGGATCGGCGAATAGGTCGCGGCGCGCTCGGCGCGCAGCGTCGGCAGCATGATGTCGAGAATGTCCTGATTGTGGCGCAGGACGTTCTTCAACGCCGCGTCGAACGCGCCCGCCTTATACTGTTCGGTCGAGCTGACGAATTCATATTCGAAGCCGAAACGGTCGAGAAATTCGCGCAGCATCGCATTGTTATGATGCGCGAAACTTTCGAACTTGCCGAACGGGTCGGGGATCGCGGTGAGCGGCTTGCCCAGATATTCGCGCAGCATGTCGCCGTTCGGCACATTGTCGGGAACCTTGCGCAGCCCGTCCATGTCATCGCTGAACGCGACGAGGCGCGTCGCGGCGCCGCCGGTCAGCGCCTCATAGGCGCGGCGGACCATCGTCGTGCGCAGCACTTCGTTGAAGGTGCCGATATGCGGCAGCCCCGAGGGACCATAGCCGGTCTCGAACAGCACCGGATCGCTCCCCGGCTTGCCCTCCGGATAGCGTTTGACCAGCTTGCGCGCTTCCTCGAACGGCCAGGCCTTGGACGTTTGCGCGGGCTCGCGCAGCGAAGGATGAAGGTGCAAGTCAGTCATGCCGCGCCCATAGCGGCAAGCGCACCCGAATCGAAAGGCAAAATTGTCCCGCTGCGACCCAACATCGTTACCGGAAAATTTACCATGCTGCCGTAGCGTCCCGGACATGGACAATTTTCGCCTTCCCGCGCCCCGCGGTCACAAACGCACCCCGGTGTCGATCGACGTTACCGTCAACGGCATCCTCAACTTCGTCGATGGCCGGATCACCGACCTGTCGGAGGGCGGCGCGCGCGTCGACGGCGCGAGCATGCCGGCGCGCTCGCGCTGCGAAATCCATTATGGCGGCGAAGTCACCTACGCCGTCGTCATGTGGTCCGAATTCGACCGCATGGGCGTGCGCTTTCCCTATGAACTGACACATGGCGCGCTCCACAAGGCGCTCCAAAGCGCACGGAGCGCGGCGATGATCGAACCCGCGCAGATATTCCACCGAAACCGCCCGGCGGTATTCGGACGGCGCGGATTGAGCTGACTTTCGATCCTCCCTGTCGCGAAGCGATGGGGAGGTGGCAGCCCGTAGGGCGGGCGGAGGGGCCTTGGCGCTAACGTTGCTGCCCCTCCACCATCCGCTTCGCGGACGGTCCCCCTCCCCCTCGCTTCGCGACAGGGAGGATCGGGCAAGCTTGCCGCGTTCGCCTTTTGTCCCTAGCGTGGGACGATGGCCCCCGATCCGCTCACCCTGCCTGCGATCCACGCGAGCCATATCGGCATCTGGATCGCCGACACGCACGGCCGCGTGCAGCGCGTCGGGCGCGGCGAGGCGATCGCCGCCGTCGCGGCAACGCCGCACCTGCTCCTCAATGCGACGCTGACCGGCGACCGGCTCGGCTATCCCGAACTCTCGGGGCTCGATCTGCTCGAGCTCTTCGCTTTTCTCTACCCCGCGCGTTTCGCGGTGCCGACCCCGGCGGGCATCGCTGCCGCCGTCGGGCTGACGCCGCCCAAGGCCGAGGAAGACATCGCCGCCTTCCTGCCCCAGGCCGGGGCCGCGATGCTCGCCAGCCTCACCGATCCCGACTGGCCCGAACGCGAAGGCGCGTGGCACGGCGTCGAGGCGCTCGCGCGCCAGCGCTGGTCGTGGGCGCCGCTCGTCCAGCCGCGCCTCGCCCGCCCCGACGCCAGCGAACGCTGGCTCTTCGCGCGCCTCCCCGAATGGGAAGAGCAATCGCCGCGCGGCGCGCCGCGACAGGTCACGATCGACAACGCCGACGTCGCCGCGCGGCTCGACCGGCTGACCGGCGACGGCGCCGAACGTCGCCCGGGACAGCAGGATTATGCGCGCGCGACCGCTACGATCTTCGCCCCGCGCGACCGCAAGGACAGCCCCCAAATGCTCGTCGCCGAGGCCGGCACCGGCATCGGCAAGACGCTCGGCTATCTCGCCCCCGCCAAGCAATGGATCGACCAGTCGGCGGGCAGCGTCTGCATCTCGACCTTCACCAAGGCGCTGCAACGCCAATTGTCGCGCGAGACCGAGCGGCTCTACCCCGACGCCGCGACGCACCGCGAAAAGGTCGTGGTGCGCAAGGGCCGCGAAAACTACCTTTGCCTGCTCAACCTCGAAGACGCATTGCAGGGCGGCTTTTCGGGACGCGCCGCGATCCTCGCGCAGCTCGTCGCGCGCTGGGCCGCCTATACGCGCGACGGCGACATGATCGGCGGCGACCTGCCCGGCTGGCTCCCCGCGCTCTTCCGCCGCAACGGCACCACTGCGCTGACCGACCGGCGCGGCGAGTGCATCTATGCGGGCTGCCCGCATTTCAGGAAATGCTTCATCGAACATTCGGCGCGCGCCGCGACGCAGGCCGACATCGTCATCGCCAACCACGCGCTGACGATGGTGCAGGCGGCGCGCCCGCGCGACGGCGGCGCCCCCGCCACCCGCCTGATCTTCGACGAGGGCCATCATCTGTGGGACGCCGCCGACAGCATGTTCGCGGCCGCGCTCACCGGGCAGGAAGCGGTCGAAATCCGCCGCTGGGTGCTCGGTCCCGAAGGCAAGTCGCGCGGGCGGCGCCGCGGGCTCGCCGCGCGCCTCGCCGATGTCGCAAGCTATGACGAGGCCGGCGACAAGGCGATTCAGGCCGCGATCGCCGCCGCCGCCGAACTTCCCGGCGACGGCTGGCTCGGCCGCCTGTCCGAAAACGAACCGTGGGGCGCGATCGAGCGGCTGCTCGTCGCGGTGCGCGCCATGGTCTATGCGCGCGGCATCGACAGCCGCACCGCCGACACCGGCTACGGCCTCGAAACCGAGCTCGCCGAGCCCGATCCCGAGCTCGTCACCGCCGCCGCGAGCGCGAGCGATGCGATCGAGGCGCTGCTCCGCCCGCTGATGGCGCTCGGCAAAAGGCTCGAGGCGTTGATCGAGGACCCGCCCGACTGGCTCGACGGGCAAGCCCGCGCCCGCGTCGACGGCGCCCGCCACAGCCTCGGCACGCGGATCGATACTCTCGGCGGCTGGCTGTCGCTGCTCGGTCGCGTCGGCGGTCCCGCCGATCCCGACTTCGTCGACTGGCTCGCGGTCGACCGTTACGACGGGCGCGAGTTCGACTGCGGCCTCCACCGCCACTGGCTCGACCCCGCGCGTCCCATCGCCGAAGCCGTTTATCGCCCGGCGCAGGGCGTGCTCGTCACCTCGGCGACCTTGCGCGGCGGCGGGCACGGCCGGGGTGCCAAAGGAACCGGGGGCTGGACCGACGCCGACATCCGCACCGGCGCGCGCCATATGGACGGCGGCGTCCAGCATTTCGCGGTGCCGAGCCCGTTCGATTATGCGCGCCAGTCCGAAGTGCTGATCGTCACCGACATCGCGCGCGGCGACCTGCCCGCGCTCGCCGGCGCCTACAGCCGGCTGATCGAGGCCGCGGGCGGCGGCGCGCTCGGGCTGTTCAGCGCGATCCGGCGGCTACGAATCGTCCATTCGCGCATCGCCGACCGGCTCGCCCGCGCCGGGCTGCCGCTCTTCGCGCAGCATGTCGACCCGCTCGACACCGGCACGCTCGTCGACATCTTTCGCGCCGATCCGCACGCCTCGCTGCTCGGCACCGATGCCTTGCGCGATGGCGTCGACGTGCCCGGCGATTCGCTGCGGCTGGTGGTGATGGAGGGCGTGCCTTGGCCGCGCCCGACGATCCTTCACGCGGCGCGGCGCGCGGCGCAGGGCGGCAGCGCCTATGACGACATGGTGATCCGCGCGCGCATCGGGCAGGCCTTCGGCCGCCTGATCCGCCGCGCCGACGATTTCGGCCAGTTCGTGATGCTCTCGCCCAGCTTCCCGTCGCGGCTGCTCAGCGCCTTTCCCGAGGGCACCCCCATCCGCCGCCTGCCGCTCGACGAAGCGGTCAACCATGTCGCCGCGGCGAATGTCGAGCGCAGAAAAACCGCGTTTCCAGCCTTTTCACCGTCATAAGTTTGCGGCACAAGGCCCGCGAACGAGGGCGCGATCGCGGGGAGATATTTTGAAGACTTTGACCATCCTGCGCCACGCCAAGTCGGGTTGGGACGTGGCCGTCGAGCGCGACTTCGACCGCCCGATCAATAAAAGGGGCCAACGCGGCGCCGAACTGATCGGCCAATGGCTGAAGCGGCGTAAACTCCCGATCGACCGCATCATCGCCTCGCCCGCGGTGCGCGTGACCGAAACGCTCGACATCTTCCAGCCCGCCGCCGGTCTCGACGCGCTCGAACCGCATTGGGACCGCCGCATCTATCTCGCCTCCGCCGCGACGCTGATCGACGTGATCCGCGACACCGGCCGCGATGCGCAGCACCTGCTGATCTCGGGGCATAATCCGGGCCTCGAGGATTTGATCCTGATGCTCGTCCCCGAATCGGCGGGCGACGAGCTTCGCGCCAGGGTCGAGGAAAAGCTCCCGACCTCGGCGCTCGCCCGCCTCGATCTCAATATCGCCGACTGGCACGATCTTGACACCGGCATGGCGCGCTTCGCCGACTTCATCCGCCCCCGCGACCTCGACCCCGCGCTCGCGCCAGCGATGGACGACGATTAGGCCCGGCGCTCCCGCCCGTCCCGTATGGCCAACCCGCCTCGGCGCCCCTATGGCGGCAAATGATGGCCGATGACCGCTTCCAGTCCCGCTTCACCGCCGATGCAAGCCTGCTGCCGCATATGGCGGACCTCGCGAACGACCGGGTGCTGATCGCGCTGCTGAGCGAAGCCGATTATCGCGCCGCGAGCTTCCTCGACCAGCGACTGCTCACCGATCGCGTCGGGCGCGAGTGGATGGCGTGGAACGCCCTCCCCGACCTCGGCGCGCCGGCGCCGCGGCCCGATTTTATCTTTCACATCGGCCATGTCGGATCGACGCTGGTATCGCGCCTGCTCGCCGAGGTGAGCGGCGCGCTGCCGCTGCGCGAGCCGATGTTGCTGCGCACGCTGGCGCAGGTCGCCGAGCGGATCGACCGGCCCGAATCGCTCTGGTCGCCCGACCTTTACCGCACGCGCCTCGCGCAAAGCCTCGGCTGGCTGGGCCGGGGCTTCGCGCCGGGTCAGCGCGCGATGGTCAAGGCGTCGAGCGTGATCACCGCGATCGCCCACGACCTCACGGGCCCCGACGGCCGCGCGCTGTTCCTCCATGTCCCGCTTCCCCGCTACATCGAAACGATCCTCGCGGGCGAGGCGTCGATGGCCGAAACGCTGGCGCAGGCGCCCGCGCGCATGGCGCGGCTCGCGGCCTTGCTTCCCGACTTCCCGCATGCGTTGTGGCAGCTGCCGCCGGTCACGCGCGTCGCGATGAGCTGGCTGTGCGAAATGGCGACGGCGCAGCGCGCGCTGCCGCCGGGCGATCCGCGCTACCTCTGGGTCGACTTCGAAACAATGCTGACCGACCCCGCCGCCGCGCTCGCGGCGCAAGCGACGCATTTCGGCTTGCCGGTCGACGGCGCGCGTATCGAAGCGGCGCTCGCCGGGCCGATCATGCGCCAATATTCGAAGGCGCCCGAACATGGCTACAGCCCCGACCTGCGCCGCGAACTGCAGGCGCAGGCAGCGGCCGATCACGCCCCCGCCATCGCCGAAGCGATCGCATGGGTTGAAGCGCTCGCCGCGCGCTATACAAGCCTTGCCGACCTGCCGATCCATGGCCAATAGGAAGCTTTAGATGTTCAAGCTCGTCCAGCTGCTCGACGACAATGCGGTGCGCGCGCTGCGCGAGATCGCCGCCGGCGGAAAGTTCGTCGACGGCAAGATCAGCAACCCGCATTCGAAGGTGAAGAACAACCTGCAGCTCCACGACGCGGGCGCTTATGAACGTTCGTCGAAGATATTGCTCGACGCGATGGTGCAGAATCCCGAATTCATGGAATTCTCCTTTCCGGCGCGCATCGCCCCGCCGCTGCTGACGCGCTACACCCCGGGCATGCACTATGGCCTGCACCCCGACGCCGCCTATATCCCGCTGCCCGACGGCCAGCTGCGCACCGACGTCAGCTGCACCGTCTTCCTCAACGACCCCGCCGATTATGACGGCGGCGCGCTGCATGTGCGGCTGGGCAGCGCCGATCTTCGCTTCAAGGAAGCGCCCGGGGTCGCGATCATCTATCCCTCGCACACGCTGCACGAGGTCGAGCCGGTGACGCGCGGCGAACGGCTTGTCGCGATCACCTTTATCCAGAGCCTGATCCCCGACGTCCAGCATCGCGGCCTGATGTACGAACTCAACGAGGTCGCGGCGATCGAGGGCGGCAAGATGGAACCCGCGAATTTCACGCGGCTCCAGGCGGTCCAGTATCAGCTCCTCAGGATGTGGCGGCGCTAGGCGCCGCCCACCCTCAATATCCCATCAGGCTCAGCACTTCCTTGCGGCTGCGCTCGTCGTCGAGGAAACAGCCGAGCAGGCGGCTCGTGACCATGCCGACGCCCGGGGTGCGCACGCCGCGCCCGGTCATGCAGCCATGCTGCGCGTCGATCACCACCGCGACGCCGTGGGGCTGGAGATTGTCCCAGATGCAGCGCGCAACCTCGGCGGTCAGCCGCTCCTGCACCTGCAGCCGCCGCGCATAACCGTTGAGCACGCGCGCGAGCTTGGAAATGCCGACGACGCGGTCCTTCGGCAGATAGGCGATCGACGCCTTGCCGGTGATCGGCGCCATATGATGTTCGCAATGCGACTGAAACGGAATGTCGCGCAGCAGCACGATCTCGTCATAGCCGCCGACCTCCTCGAAAGTGCGCGACAGATGGACCGACGGATCCTCGCCATAGCCCTGGCAATATTCCTTCCACGCGCGCGCGACGCGGCGCGGCGTATCGCGCAGGCCCTCGCGCGCCGGGTCGTCGCCCGCCCACTCGATCAAGGTCCGCACCGCGTCGGCGACATGGTCCGGAACCACCACCTTGCCGTCCGGCCCCAACTCGACTTTGTCGCTCATCGCCCCGCTTTCACTGTTGCCATCATGTCGCACATTTCGACGTCCCGATGCCGATAAGCAAGGGCCGGACGAAAAGAAATTGTCCTCCCTCGTCAACTTTACGTTGCGGAATCTTGACTTTTTCTCTTTCCGGAGAGGCGCGGTTTCGCGTCCTTTTTCGGGCCGAACAAGTGACTTGACGCTTTCGTCAACTCGGCGCACCTTCACCTTGCATTACAGAACCCGCCCAAGCGGGTCGTGATCCGGAGAGGCCGCGCGTTTTCCCCGACGCCGGCGGGAGAGGACGATGACCAGCACAGCTGGCAAGTGGGACACAGAAGGACGCTCGGCCATATGGGCCCGGCACCCTTCGCCATGGCCGGTCATATCCCCTCCCCTTACCACAATTTGAAAGTTGGGCGGCCCCGCACCTCGCGGGGTTGAAAAAGGGAGGCTATAGATGAAGTTCAAGGCACTGATCGGAACGTCGATCCTTGCGATGACGGTGGCGACGCCGGCATATGCGCAGGACGCGGCGGATGAAGTGGAACGCGATGCTTTCGGCGGCGAAATCGTCGTCACGGCGCAGCGCCAGTCGGAACGCCTGCAGGACGTGCCGATCGCGGTCAGCGCCTTTTCGACCGAGGCGCTCGAAGCACAGCAGATCAAGACCCCGTCCGATCTTCAGCTGACCCTGCCCAACGTCACCTTCACCAAGACCAACTTCACCGGCGCCAGCTTCACGATCCGCGGCATCGGCGACCTTTGCGTCGGCACGACCTGCGACAGCGCGACCGCGATCCATCTGAACGGCGACCCGCTGTTTTCGACCCGTCTGTTCGAAACCGAATTCTTCGACCTCGAACGCATCGAAGTGCTGCGCGGGCCGCAGGGCACGCTGTTCGGCCGCAACGCGACCTCGGGGGTGGTCAACGTCATCACGGCCAAGCCCAAACTCGGGGTCTTCGAAGCCGCCGCCGAAGCCGAATATGGCAATTATGATTCCATGAAGGGCAAGGCGATGGTCAACATCCCCCTTGGCGACACCATGGGGCTGCGCGTCGCGGGCATCTATCTCAACCGCGATGGCTATACGAAGAATGCGTTCCTCGACACGCGCATCGACGACCGCGACCTCTATTCGGTCCGCGGCTCGTTCCGCTGGGAGCCGACCGAGGACACGACGATCGACCTGATGGCGTCCTATTTCCGCGAAAAGGACAAGCGCACCCGCATCCAGAAACAGCTATGCCAGCGCGACCCGACCGGCATCCTCGGCTGCCTGAACGGCCGCCTCGACAATGAACCCTTCAACGGCAACGCGACCTTCACCGCGGCGCTGACCTCGCGCGAATTCCTCGCCATTCGCGGCATTCCGCAAGGGTTCGCGCTCGGCAGCCTCTATGGCCCCGACGTCTATGCCAATACGACGATCCCGTCGGACCCGCGGACGGTGAACACCGCCTATACGCCGAGCTATTTCACCAGCGAGCTGACGCTGCAGGGCCAGATCGAACATAATTTCGGTCCGGTCTCGTTGCAGGTGTCGGGCCAGTATCAGAAGATCAAGCTCGACGCGTCGCAGGACTATAACAGCAACGTCGGCGACCGGTCGCTTTATGCCACCGGCCTCAACACGCTCGCCTTCTTCGCCAACAATCCCATTCCGCTGGGGGTGGACGCCAGCGGCAATCCGATCCTGTCGAACACCTATTTCGGGCCTGTCGCGGCGGCGATCATTCCCGACGGCCCGAACGGCCAGCTCTGCACCTCGCTCGCCGAGGAAAGCGGCTACGGCAGTTTTGGCGGCAACAAAATCTGTAGCGACCAGTCGCTCCAGTTCGACCGGTCGAACCAGTATAACAGCAGCTGGTCGGTCGAAGGCATCTTGTCGAGCGACCTCGACGGGCCGTTCAACTTCCTCGTCGGCGGCATCTATGCCGATTATCACCTGACCGAGAACAGCTATTATGTGAACGCCTTTCCGATCGACTATCTGACCGGGGTTCTCGGCGCGTTCACCGCGGCAACCAATCGCGTTCCCGATCCAGCCAATCCGGGGCAGACGATCGCCGCGCCACTGCCGCCCTCGTTCCTCGCGACGCCCTTCTTCCGCAACAACACCGACGATCTGAAGATCCGGTCCTACGGATTGTTCGGCGAGGCCTATTTCGAGTTCAGCGATCGCGTCAAACTGACCGCCGGCCTGCGTTACAACAATGACAAGAAGAGCGTCAGGGCGCGTTCGACGCTGGCGAGCTTCCTGGCTCCGCACGGCGGGACAGGCAGCGCGTTCGACTCGCCGTTCGTCGGCTCCTTCGACGCCGACCCCGGCACGCCGGGCAATCAGATCATCCAGGAGCGTTCGGTCAAGTTCAACAAGCTGACCGGTCGCGCGGTGCTCGACTTCAAGATCACCGAGGACAATCTGCTCTATGCGTCCTATTCGCGCGGCTATAAATCGGGCGGCATCAATCCGCCGCTGCAGCCGATCTTCGAAGTGCCCGAATCGTTCAAGCCCGAACAGGTCGACGCCTTCGAAATCGGGTCGAAAAACACGTTCGACAACGGCGCGCTTCAGTTGAACCTCACGGCCTTCTATTACAAATACAAGGACTTGCAGCTCAGCAAAATCGTCGCCCGCACCGCGGTCAACGACAATGTCAGCGCCGACATCTATGGCTTCGAGGCCGAAGCCATCGTCCGGCCCGACCCCGATGTCGTCGTCAACCTCGGTTTCAGCTACCTGCACAGCAAGGTCACCGACGACAAGTTCACCAGCAACCCGCGCGACTTTGGTGGCGGCCGCAGCGATGCGGTGATCATCAAGGACATCACCAACGCCGCGAACTGCGCCGTGGCGTCGTCGTCGGGCAGCGCCGCGGGGGTCAACGCCTTCGTGAACGGGGTCCAGCAAGTAATCAACGGAGGCTTCGTCCCCGGCGTAGCCGCGGGCGCAAACCTGCAACCGACAACGGCATTTCCCGCCGATGGCGGTATCGCTTCGACCGGCGCTTTCAGCATTTGCTCCGTCATGGATGCGGCGGCGGCCGGCGCTTTCGCGGCGGCGGGGCTGGATCCGGCAGCCTTCGGCGGGATCGAATATTTCTCCGCCGGTATCCCCGTCAACATCAAGGGCAACCAGCTGCCGCAGGCGCCGAACTACAAGTTCAGCGCCGGCATCCAATATACGGCGCGGCTGGGTGATGGCGGCATGTCGCTCGTCCCCCGCGTCGACCTTGCCTATACGGGCGAAAGCTATGGCAGCATCTTCAATGGCAACGTCAACCGGATCAAGGGCTATGCCCAGGTCAACGCGCAGCTGCAGCTGAACGGTCCCGACGACAAATGGTATGTGAAGGGGTTCATCCAGAACATCTTCGACGCCAACAGCGTCACGGGCCTTTACATCACCGACCAGTCGTCGGGAAATTACACCAACATCTTCACCCTCGAACCGCGCCGCTACGGCATCGCGGCGGGCGTGCGATTCTGATCACCTAGGGCGGCAACGCCACAAAAAAGCCCCGGCCTCTCATCCGAGAGGCCGGGGTTTCTTTTGTCCCGCTGGCGCGGGGGCCGGGCGCCGACCGCCCGGCGCCGCGCGATCAGAATTTGTAGCGGATGGTTCCGCCATAGGTGCGCGGCTGGCTGGGATAGCCCGAAACGCTGCCCGATTGCGCCACCGCCGGGAAGATCGTCGTGAGGTACCGCGCGTTGGTGAGGTTGCGGCCCCACACGCCGACGTCGATGCCATTGGTCAGCCGGACCGTGAACGACGCGTTGAGCGAGTTCACTTCGCGCTTGAACTGCTGGGCGATTCGTATCCCCTCTTCGTCCGAACCGAAACCGCTCAGCCCCTCGACGATCTGCGTCGGGCTTTCATAGCTATAGTCGATATGCGCGATCGCCTGCGTCCCGCCCGCGAACTCGTGGGTATAGGTCGCGCCCATCGTCATCGACAGGTCGGGGATGCCCGCGGGCTTGGTGCCCGAGATGTCGCCGAACGCCGAAGCGACGAAGCTGTCGTATTTGGGATCGAGATAGGTCGCCGCCAGCGTCAGGTTGAGCCCGTCGACCGGACGCACCGATCCGTCGAACTCGATCCCGAAGGTCGACTGCTTACCCGCGTTGGCGAGCGCGAAGCCGGTGCCGGTGAAGACGTTCGACTGGAAACCCTTTATCGACTGCTTGAACACCGCGACGTTCACCGCGGCGACGTCCCACTGACCCTTCAGACCGAATTCATAGACGGTCGATTCCTCGGGATTCGCGAAGCGCGAGCCCGAAACCAGGTTCGGAAGACCGAGGCCGCCCGAGATGATCGCCGGCAGGTCTTCCGCGGTCGGACGGCTGTCGCGCGACAGGTTGATCGAGCTCGCCTTGAAGCCCGTCGCATAGGTCGCATAGATATTGACCGTGTCGGTCAGCTCATAGGCGGCGCGGACGCTGTACGAGAAGTCGCCGTCGTTGGTCTTGCCGCTTTCGACCGCGTTCGGGACGTTGAGGAAGGGCGGCAGGAACTGGAAGGGCGTCAGCGCGAGGAAGGGATTGCCGACCGTCAACGGGTTGCTGTCCGCCGCCGCCTGCGCCGTCGTCAGATTGGCGTTGAGCTGTCCAAAGGCGGTCGCCTGCGCGTTGATCTGCCCAAAGATCGCCGGCTGGGCACCGGCAAAGGCCTGAATCTGGGCAGGGGTTGCAAGCGTGCCGGCCGGAAGGCCAAGCGCCTGACCGACACCGGTTGCAAGCGCCTGTCCCGCAATGACGCGGCCGCCGCTGCCGCGCAGGTCGATACCCGAGAAGGTGTCGCTGCTGACGACATTCGTCGAGAAGCGCTTGCGGTCCTTCGTATAATTGCCGCCCAGCGTCAGCGTCAGGCGATCGGTGACTTCGAAATCGACGGTGCCGAAGATCGAGAAGGCCTCGTTCTTCATCTTGTAGGCTTCGTCGAGCCCGTCGCCCGCGCGGAAGAAGTCGCCAGTATAATCGGCCCCGTTCGCCGCGCCGAGAATTGCCTCGAGCGAGTTGACGTTCAGCGCGTTCGCCGTCGATGCGCGGATCAGCGCGTCGGCATAGGGGCGGAAATCGTCGCCGAACTTGATCGCGCTCTGCTGGTTTACCTTTTCGTTGAAATAATAGCCGCCGAGCAGGAAGTTGATCGGGCCGTCGAAGTCCGAGGTCAGGCGGACTTCCTGCGTGAAGGTGTCGATGTCGACATAGTCGCTCTTTTCACCGATCAGGTCGGCGGAGGTGAAGTCCGAATCCTGGTTGGTGTCGGCGCGCACCTGGCGATAGGCGGTGATCGAGGTCAGCGCGAGATTGCCGAGGTCATAGTCGATCTGCGCCGAGCCGCCGTAATTCTCGATCTCGTTCGTCGACAGGAAATTATTGTAGACGTCGTAGGAGAAGGGATTTTCGCGATCGACGCTGGTGCCGCCGGCGAGCAGGTCGGTGATCGCCACCGTCGGGCCGGCGATGACGTTGCCCGCGATGCAGCAGTTTTCGTCGATCTTGTCATAGTCGCCGATCAAGCGGATCGAGAGCGCGTCGGTCGGTTCGAACAAGAGCTGGCCGCGCACGCCCCAGCGGTTGCGGTCGTTGACGTCGGTGTCGAGGTTGAGGTCCTGCGCATAGCCGTCGCGGCGGTTGTAGCTGCCGCCGAGCGAGAAGGCGACGGTGTCGCTGATCGGGCCGGTGATGTCGCCCTTGACGGTGATCGCGTCATAATTGCCATAGGTGACTTCGGCCGAACCGCCGAACTCATATTGCGGCTTTTGCGTGACGATGCTGATCACACCCGCCGACGCATTCTTGCCGAACAGCGTCGACTGCGGGCCGCGCAGCACTTCGATGCGCTCGACGTTCGGAAGGTCGCCGATCTGCGCGGCCGAGCGCGAGCGATAGACGCCGTCGATGAAGACGCCGACCGACGGTTCGATGCCCGCATTGTTCGCGCCGTTGCCGAAGCCGCGGATGATGAAATTGGTGTTCGCGCTCGACTGGAGCTGCGAGACGCGCAGGCTGGGCACCGCGGTCTGCAGGTCGATCAGATCGCGGATCTGCGCGTCTTCGAGCTGCGCCGCCGACGTCACCGAAACCGCGACCGGCGTGTCCTGCAGCGTCTGCGACCGCTTGCTCGCGGTGACGATGATCTCGTTGCCATAGTCGGTGGTGTCGGCGGCCGTGTCCTCCGCCGGGGCGGCGGCATCCTGGGCGAAAGCATAAGCAGGGGTGGCGGCGCACAGCATGGTGGCGCCCAACAGGATGTTGCGCAAAGTCATGATGATGTCTCTCTCTCTCCAAAACCACCGCAGCGCAGCCAAAGGCTTGTCGGGAGATGCCCGGTAGTGACTGATCGGTCTAACGCACCGCCCCGCCGCGTCAACGCGCGCGCGCGTGAGCATCCGGCTTTTCCGTCTATTAGTGGCACAAAAGCAACAGTTTACGCTACGGAAGGCGTAATCCGACTGTCACAAAAAATGCCGAATAGCGATAAGGGGAAGGTGGTGCCTGGGGACGGGATCGAACCGCCGACACTGCGATTTTCAGTCGCATGCTCTACCAACTGAGCTACCCAGGCGAACCGCGGCGGCCGGTCGGCCGCGCTGGCGAGCGGCGGCTATAGGCAGGGCTTTGCGTCCTGTCCAGTAGCTTTCTCGGCCTTTTATCCCTCGTCGAAACGATCGTCGTCGGCGGTGCCGTCGGGCGCCTGATCGGCCGGCACGCGATAGTCCTCGCCGAACCAGTTGAGGAGGTCGCGATCGCGGCAGCCGCGGCTGCAAAAGGGCTTATATTCGGGATCGCGCGGCTTGCCGCACAGCGGGCAGCGCGGGGGTTTACTGGGCATGGCCCGCTCCTTTGACGGCCGGATCCGCGATCAGGCGGACCGCGCGGCCGGTGCGTTTTTGCAGAGTTTCGATCCAATGCGCGTGCGCCGCGATCCGGTCGACCACCGCGCCGCGCGCGCTCAGCGTCAAATCGCCCGTCCCCACCGCGCGTTCCGCCTGACGCAGCAGCAGCGCGGCATCGGTCGCAACCGGATCGAGCCGGACCTGCTCGATCAGCGAGGGCCGCTCGCGGCGGCGGACGATCTGCATAAAGCCAAAGCCGTTGACCGCGGTGCGCTCGAACGCCCCGGTCAGCGCCGCATCGACCGCGGCGTCGATCGCCTGCCGCCCCGCGCGATCGGGCACCGAAGGAAAGTCGATTCCGATCGACCCACCGATGTCGCAGCGTCGGATCAGCGCCACCGCCTCGCGGGCGCCCGCCAATGCCAGCGCCAGCGCGTCCCCCTCGCCGTCGATGTCGATCAGCAGCATCGCGGGGGTCGCATCGACCCACAGCGCGCCGCCGGCAAAGGGCCAGTGCCCTGTGCGGACGGAGTCGATCAGTTCGGACCAGCCCGCCTGTTCGAGCCGGTCGGCATCGCTCGGTTGCAGCTCGGTGACGGCGATACCCGTCGCCGCGATGCGCGCCCGCAGGTCGGGCCCGTCACCGACGCCGGCGCCTGCCTCCGCCATCCGCGCCCGCGCGGGCTTGTCGCGGCCGCGTTCGCGCAGCGCCATGCGGGTGATTTCGACGATCAGCCGCGCCCCGGTCGAGGTCGACGGCGGCAGGCCGGTCAGCGTCGCCTGCGGCGCCCCCGGCCAGTCGAGCGCGATCAGCGCGCCCTTGCCGCCTTTGCCCGCCTCGACCAGCTTCGCGCCGACGATCGCGCCGACGCGCGGGCCCTCGCCTTCGCGCTCGATCCGCGCCTCGACGATTTCGCCGTCCTCGATCAGCGCCGCGCGCGCTTCGCCGATCCCGGCTTCATAAAGCCACTCAGCCAAGCGCGATTCCCGCGCTCGTCAACAGCGCGCGCGTTTCGAACAGCGGCAGGCCGACGACGTTCGAATGGCTGCCCGACAGGAAGCGCACAAAGGTTTCGGCGCGCCCCTGGATCGCATAGCCGCCTGCCTTGCCCATCCCCTCGCCGCATTCGACATAGCGGTCGATCTCGGCGGCGCTCAGCGCCTTGAACGCGACGATCGTGTCGACGACGCGGACGCGCGGGCGGTCATCGGTGCCGACGACGCAAACCCCCGACCACACATGGTGCCGCCGCCCCGACAGCAGGGCGAGCATCCGGCGCAGGTCGGCTTCGTCGGCGGGTTTTTCGAGGATGCGGCGCCCGACCGCCACCGTCGTATCGCCCGCAAGCACGACTTCGTCCGGCGCGCGTTCGACCGCGAGCGCCTTGCCCCGCGCCAGCCGCGCAACATAATCGCGCGGCAGTTCGCCCTTCAGCGGTGTCTCGTTGATTTCGGGAGCCGCGATGCGCGCGGGCACGAGGCCGATCCGCGCCAGCAATTCGCGCCGGCGCGGCGAGGTCGAAGCCAGAACCAGCGCGGGCGATTTAGGGTTCGAACCCATGCCGCCGCGCTCACTTGAAGCGATAGGTGATCCGACCCTTGGTCAGGTCATAGGGGGTGAGTTCGACGAGCACCTCGTCGCCCACGAGAACGCGGATGCGGTTCTTGCGCATCTTGCCGGCCGTGTGGCCCAGAATCTCGTGATCATTTTCCAGTTTGACGCGAAACATCGCGTTGGGCAGCAGTTCGACCACTTGGCCGCGCATTTCCAGAAGTTCTTCTTTCGCCATCAGTCCTCTTATTGGCTCGAATTCGAAGGATGGGCGCCCATAACCGCATTCGGCCCCAATTGAAAGCAATCTGTCACAGGCGTCATTCGACGAGGCGCAGCTTGCGCGCGATACGCCAGCCCACCGTCTTCATCCACGCATAGCTCGGCCAGCGCGGCGGCATCGCGGGGTCGAGCCCCATGCGGCGCAGCGCGGCGTTGGCGGCATGCGCTTCGGATTCGCGATAGCTCCATTCGCTGCGCCAGGTGATCGACAGCGAGATCGACGGCGCATCGCCGTTGGCGACGAAATGCGGCGCCATCACGGGCATCAGCACCGCGTCGCCGGGGCCGAGCGGCACCTGCTGCGCGTCGTCCCTATACGCCTCTTCCCACGGCAGATTGCGGTGGCCGCCGGTGTGATAGCGTTCATGCTCGCGGCGGTGCGCAAAGCGTTCGTCGCCCGCAGGCCAGACGTTCATCACCTTCTGCCCCTTGAGCTGGAGCAGGATATTATGCTCGGGGTCGAAGTGGAACGGCGTGATCGACCCCGGCGACGAGATGAAGATAAAGCCCTGCGGCGTCAGCATCGCACCGGTGCGCGGGCTCACGACGGGTTCAAGCTCGCCGAGCAGATCCATCAGCAGCGTGCGATAGGCGGCGACATTCTCGATATTCTTGAGCACTGCCCAGCTGCCATTGCTGTCGATCGTGCGGATCGTCTCGCCGATCGACAGGCCGTTCGAGGGCACATCCTCGGGCCGGATGCCGATCGGCACATCGCCCGGATTATATTCGACCTCGCTCGCGGGCAGGCCTTCGCCGAGCACCGCAAGCGCCTCGATCGACAGCAAGGGATGGTCGGGAAGACGGTGGTGGAGCAGCCCCGCGCGCTGCGGATACAGCGCCGCCATCCGCTCGAGCGTTTCGGCGGGGAATACGGCACGGTCGATCGGCTGGTGCGCGGTCATGTCGGGCTTTCTACTTCATTTGCGGGCGCGGCGGCACCCTTCCAGCGCCGCCACAGGCGTTCGGCCTTGTCCAGCATCGCAAAGCGCAGCCGGTCGGCGGGCGCCGACAGCGGCACGTTGACCCAGACCAGCGCGCGGCGTTCGCGCCAGACGCTGTCGATCATCGGGTGACCGGGCGCGGCGCAGCTGTCGACCCACGCGATCTTCGGATCGTCGAGCAGGTCGAGATTCGCCTGCTGCAGCAACACACCGGGCGAGAAGCGGGCATAATCCTCGTCGAACGCGGTCTTGAAGGAAAAGCCGCCGGGCGCGCAGAGGAAGTTGACCAGCATCGCGAGCGGGCGCCCGTCCAGATCGAGCGCGCGCATGTCGAGCTTGCCCGCGTCCGCCGCACCGGTCAGGATTGCGCGAAACCACGCCGCGGTATCGCCATGGCTCGCGAGCGCCGATCCTGCGCGCCCCTTCCAGCCGCGCGCTTCGAGGGTGAGGAAAGCGTCGATCCACGGATCGAGCCCCTCCCCCGTCTGCCAGCGGCGAAGGCCGACCGCGCCCGCTTCGGCGAGCCGGTTCGCCTGGCGCCGCAATTCCTTGCGCTTCTTCGCGCGCACCGCGGCATCCCAATACTCGTCCGGCGACAGCGCGCTTTCGAGCAGCGCGCGTTCTTCGCGGTGCACCGCCCGCGCCTCGCCGCCGCGCACCCGCGCCACGTCGACCAGCGCGCGGTGGAGCGGGCCGTCCTCGGTCAGGCGTGGTACATGCAGCAGCGTGCGCGCCCAGGGGGCCGCATCGCACCAGCCGAGCAGGATCGACCAGAACAGGCTTTCGAAGCCGGCGCGCACCAGCGGGGCGCCATGAAAATGATTGGGGTGCGCCCAGCCGGTGACGTGACGCAGCGGCAGGCGTCCATAATGGAGCGCGGACGCGATCGGCATCACGCCGATCACCGGCCCGTCGCTGCCGTCGCGGACGAGCACCAGCCGCGCCTGGCGTTCGGGATCGAGCAGGTGGAGCGCCGATTGCAGGCACCAGCGTTCGGCAAAGGGATTGGGCTCGCTCGCCTCGCCCGCGAGCCGGTCCCACGCCGCCGCAAGCTCGCCCGAAAGCGACAGCGGATCGACGACGCGCACGGTCAGCGGCGCAGCTTCGCTGGCGCGCGTCGGAAAGGCGAGGTGGACCGTCATCGGCAAGAGATTAGCAGCGAAGCGTTAAGATGGCGTGGCGATTCGTCGGGATGCCCGTCAAACGAAGCGGGATCGGGATGGCGGCTCTCGACCGATTGCGGACGCCATCATGTTCCTCGTCACCCCGGGCTTGACCCGGGGCCTGCCTTGTCCTTTTCGACGTTGAGCAGGAGGAAGGCGGGTCCCGGGTCAAGCCCGGGATGACGAATGTAGGGAAAGTCCGCTCCCCGCCCCAAAGCCGCCTCTACTCCATAAGGAAAGGGCCTGTCGCGACAGTGCCCGGCCGCGGCAGGCCCTCCCTACGCCCTCCCCGGCTTTGGGGAGGGGGAGAGACGGTCAGAACTGGCCGCGCAAGGTTACGCCATAGGTGCGCGGCTCGCCGGGGAAGCCGACGAACAGCTGGTTTGCGGTCGCCGGGAAGCCAAGCGCCGCGGGCGCTGCGACCGAACGGAACGATCCCGATCCCTGCAACGGCATGTCCGCGCCGATCTGGTAATATTGCTTGTTGAACAGATTCTGCCCCCACAGCTCGATCCCCCAGCGGCGATCGCGCCCATAAAGGCCGATGCGGCCGTTGAAGACCGCAAAGCCGTCCTGGATCTTTTCGACATCCAGATCCGACCCGGTGTTGGTGTCGCTTTGCAGGCGCGTGTCGAGATAGACGAGTGCGCTCAGCCCGCTGTCGCCGATCGGCGGCGTCCAGCTGATCCCCGCGGTCGCGACATATTTGGCGGCGTTCGACACGCCGCGCCCGGGCAGCTGGAACAGCACTGGCGACAGCGGCCGGCCGCCGGTACCGACGAGGTTGCGGCGATAGAGGGTGTCGACATAGGTCAGCCCCATATTGACCGAGAGATAGCGCGCGGGGCGCAGGAAGGTCTCGATCTCGAACCCCTTGGCGACGACGCCGGGCTTCAGCCGGTCGGACGCGCAGCCGCCGGTGGCGGCGCTGTTGTCGATCGGCCCGGTCCCCAGATCGTCCTTGCACGCCTGGATGTTGGTAACCTCGAAATTGACGCCGTTGAAGGTGTTGAGCTGGTAATTGCTATATTCCTGATAAAAGGCCGCCAGATTGACGTCGATCCCGGGGCCGTCCCATTTGACGCCGAGCTCATAGGCATCGACCTTCTCGCTCGCGAATTGCAGGTCGCTCGCTTCGGGCCGCGCGTTGCCCGGCGTGTTCGCCGGCCGCGCGAGCGCCGCGACGCAGGCGGCATCCTGCGCGGGCGATCCCGCGGTCGTGCTGCACGGCCGGTCGAGCGCCGAATAGTCGAGGTTGAAGCCGCCCGCCTTGTATCCCTTCGATGCCGAGGCATAGATCAGCCATTCGGGCGCGGGCTTCCAGCTCAGCACCGCGGTCCCCGTCCACTGGCCTTCGCTGAATTTGGTCCCCGGCGCGCCGGCGACGATGTCGGGCGCGGTGCCGTTGATAACGCAGGCGAGGGTCGCCAGGGCTTGCAAGGATGAATTGACGATCGCCGGGCAGAGCGTGTTGGTGAAATTGGCGTCGCCGCTCAGCGTCTTCTTCTCATGCGTGTAGCGCGCGCCGACGGTCAGCGTCAGCGCATCCTCGACAATGTCGAAGCTGTTGTGCGTGAACACCGCATAGTTGGTGCTGCGCTGCGCAAAGGTCGATCCATTGTTGCCGGTGCCATTGAGCGGCGCGGCACCAAGCAGCGCGGCAATCCCCTGAAAGCCCGGAAAGCTCGCCGCGGGCAGGTTCGAACAAGTCGGCGACGCCGGGTTGAGGAAGGTCGGCGCGAGCGCCGCCGCGGCGAGGCAGTTGGCATAGCGCTGATAGTCGGCGCCATAGACGATGTCGTCGTCGACATCGAGCTTCTCGTTCGCATAATAGCCGCCGACGAGCCAGTCGAGCCGCCCGTCGAACGCCTCGCCCTGCAGCCTGAGCTCCTGCGTGAACAGACGGAAGCGGCGGTCGAGGTCGGTGCGCCGCAATATGTCGAGCGTGTTGAAATCGGCGTCCTGGCCCTGCGCATTCTTGTAATCGCGATAGGCGGTGATCGAGGTCAGCGTCGCGCCGCCGAAATCCCAGTCGAGTTCGCCCGACACGCCCCAGTCCTTGGTATCCGACCGGTAGGTGACGCCGGGCGTCGTCGACTGGCGGCGAACGAAGCTGTCGCCGGCCGGCGCGACCTGGTGGTTCGCGCCGAGGAACTGGAGCAGCGGCAACAGCGTGTTGGGCGACGCCACAGGGGCGCCGTCGGGCCCGCGCGTCAGGCTGCGCACGGGGTTGAGGAGCACGCCGCCACAGCAATTTTCGTTGCGCTTAGAATAATCGGCGATCAGCCGCAGCGTGATATTCTCGGCGGGTTCGAGCAACAGCTGCCCCTTGACCAGCCAGCGGTCGCGGTCGTTGATATCGGGCTCGCCGGGGGTCGCATTGTCGATGAAGCCGTCGCGCTGCTGCCAGACGCCGTCGACGCGTACCGCCGCCTTGTCGCCCAGCGGTGCGTTGATCATGCCGTCGACGCGCCAATAATCATAATTGCCGTAGGAAACCGACCCCTTGGCGCCGAACGCCGAAAGGTCCGGCCCCTTGGTGACGATGTTGATCAGCCCGGCGGTCGAGTTGCGGCCGAACAGCGTGCCCTGCGGTCCGCGCAGCACCTCGACGCGCTCGATATCGCCGAGCTCGGACAGGCCCACCCCCGTCCGGCTGCGATAGACGCCGTCGATGAACAGGCCGACCGAGGATTCGAGGCCCGGATTCTCGCCGACTGTGCCGATGCCGCGGATGCGCGCGGTGAAATTGACCTCGCTCGTCGCGCCCGACACGAGCAGCGACGGAGCGACCTGTCCCAGCGCGCGCACGTCGGTCGCGCCTGTCTTTTCGAGCGTATCGCCGGTGACCGCGGAGACCGCGATCGGCACGTCGGACAGCGCCTCGCTGCGCCGCGTCGCGGTGACGATGATCGTGCTGTCGTCGGTTTCGGCGCCCGCGGCGTCCTGCGCCATGGCGGGCACGGCGACGAGGCCGAGCGAAAGCGACAGTCCGGCGGCGCTGGTTCGCAGCAGACCGGCGGCGCGACGGCAACGGTTTTTCATGAAATGGCCCTCCTCTCACGATCGTTCGTTTGTGCTGGGGAGAGCGGTTTTTCTATTTATGGCGCAGACGTATCACGACTTGCGCGCGCCATGCCAGCGCGGCGCCGCCGCCCTAACGTCATTCTGCCGGCCGCGCGGCTTTTTTGTCACAGCTGTCAGATGTGACGGGTTGACGCGTCCGGGCAAAGAAAAGGGGGCGAAGCCAGTGGCCCCGCCCCCTCGAAATCACTTGGCCGACGCGATCAGAATTTGCCGCGCAGCGTCACACCATAGGTCCGCGGTTCGGCGAGGAACTGCGAAAAGATCTGGCGTCCGCCCGGATATTGCGGGTCGGCGAAGGCGGTGCCGGTCGAGGTCGCGCCCTCCTGGAACGGCGAGTTGAACGCGACCTGGGCATATTGCTTGTTGAAGATATTCTGCGCCCACAGCTCGATGCCCCACTTCTCGTCGGGCCCGCGCACGCCGAGGCGGGCGTTGAACAGCGCGTAACCATCCTGTCCCTTTTGCGGGAACAGGTCCGACCCGGTGTTGTAATCGCTGGTCATGCGGCCGTCGACATAGACGAGGCCGGTGAGCCCGCTGCTGCCGATGTCGGGCGTCCAGGCGATGCTGCCGGTCGCGACCAGTTCGGGCGCGTTCGACAGATTGTTGCCCGGCAGCAGGCGCAGCGCCTGATCGAGCGGCGCGCCCGAATCATTGCCCACCAACTGGCCGCGATATTTGGTTTTCGCATAGGTCAGCCCCGCGGTCATGCGGAAGCTGCGCGCCGGAACGAGCGAGGCTTCGAGTTCGAAGCCCTGCGACCGAACGCCATGGCTGACGTCGTCGGCGGGACAGGCGCCGGTGGTCGCTGCGGCGGCACTATAGTTCGGCGCACCGGTGAACTTGCTCTGGTCGCGGTCGCCCCCGTTCAGGTCGCTGTCGCAGCCGTTGATGTTCTGGACAAGGAAGACCGTGCCGTTGAACGTGTTGAGCTGGAAGCTCGAGAAATCCGACCGGAAGAGCGTCAGGCCGAGGCCGAACGGACCGGTCGAATATTTGGCACCGATTTCATAGCTGTCGACCGTTTCGGGATCGAACTGCAGCGCGCCGACCAGCGCCTGCGCCCCGCCCGGCGTCGCCGCGAAGGGCAGGATCGGCGATTTCAGCGCCGAGCGGTCGAGGTTGAACCCGCCCGCCTTGTAGCCGCGCGAATAGCTCGCATAGACCATCAGATCGTCGACTGGCTTGTACGACAGGATCGCGGTGCCGGTGAACTCGTCCTCGCTGCGCTTGTCGTTGATCGACACGCCATTGAGCTCGGCGGTCGAATTGCCCTGGCAGCTGAGGCCGATGAGCGCACCCGCGAGCGCGCGTGCCGTCGGGTTCGGGCTCGAAAGATCGTCGAGCACCAGCCCCTGCACGGTGGTGCAGACGGTGTTGTCGTTGGTGAAGCTCGCCGAGAATTTCTTCTTGTCGTTGGTGTAACGGAGACCGAAGGTGAAATCGAGCTTGTCGGTGATATGGAAGATATTGTGCGTGAACAGCGCCCAATTCTCGCCATCCTGACGATAGACATCGTTGATGCTGCCGAGGTCGCTCAGCCCGTCGAGCGCGTTGAATCCCGCGAGGATATCGGGACCCGATGCGCCCGACGCGCCCGCGATCGTCGCCGGGCCGACGCCGGGAGCGACGCAGAGCGGGTTGGTCGGCGAATAAAGGAAATTGAGCCCGCCGCCCGAAATGATGCGGCAGGTCGCGAAGCGGCCATAATCCTCGCCAAAGCGCAGATTGTCGCGCACGCGCAGCTTTTCATTGGCGTAAAAGCCGCCGACGAGCCAATCGAGCTTGCCGTCGAAGGCCTCGCCCTGCAGGCGCAGTTCCTGCGTGAAGGTGTGGAACTGGCGATAGGCGTCGTCGTCGGGCGCGCGATAGAGGATGTCGACCGTACCATAATCGACGTCGCCCGCCTGGCTCGACCGATATTCGCGATAGGCGGTGATCGAGGTCAGCGTCGCTCCGCCGAAATCATAGTCGATCTGGCCCGAGAAGCCGTAATCCTTCGTCTTGCCGGCATAGCTGCGGCCCGGGGTAACCGAAATATCGCGGCTATAGCCCTGATCGAACGCCGAAAGCGACTGGCCGAGGTCGGCGAGCACCTGGATGATATTATTGGAGGTGTCGGTGGCGGGAACCCCGGGATTGTTGAGGTTGCCGATATAGGGATTGACCGACGGCCCGACATAGGTCGCCGCGCAGCATTCCTCGTTGCGATAGGTATAGTCGGCGATCAGCCGGACCGACAGCGCGTCGGTCGGCTCGAACAGCAATTGCCCGCGCAGGAAATAGCGATCGCGGTTGTTGACGTCGCGGTCGTTCGCGGTGTCGTTGTAGAAACCGTCGCGTTTCACCCACACGCCGTCGAGGCGCGCGGCGAGCGTGTCGCTGATCGGGCCGGTGACGCTGCCGCCGAGACGCCAATAATCATAATTGCCATAGGTGATCTCACCCGTGGCGCCGAACTGGAAATCGGGCCTTTTCGAATAGATGCTGATCAGGCCCGCCGACGAGTTGCGGCCGCCGAGCGTGCCCTGCGGGCCGCGCTGCACTTCGATACGGTCGATTTCGCCCAGCTCGTTGAGGCCGATGCCCGAACGCGAGCGATAGACGCCGTCGATGAAGACGGGGACCGAGCTTTCGAGGCCGGGGTTGTCGCCGACGGTGCCGATGCCGCGAATACGCGCCGAACCGTTCGCTTCCGAACCGGTCGACGAGACGAGCAGCGACGGCGCGACCTGGTTCAGCTGGCGAATGTCGTTCGCGCCGCTGTTCTGCAGCGTTTCGGCGCTCACGGCCGAAATCGCGACCGGGACGTCGGACAGGAGCTGCGAGCGGCCCTGCGCGGTGACGATGATCGGCGTGTCGTCGCTGTCGTCGGTCGCGGTATCGGCCGGTGCATCCTGCGCGAAGGCCGGGGCTGCGACCACCGCCATGGCGATCGAAACGCCCAGCGCGCTGGTGCGAAGGAAACGGGCAGCACGAAGGGAAGATGATTTCATATCGGGCACTCCTCTCAACATTTCATTATTTTTGTTGCCGGCGGAGCATAACTCAATTGCGCCTCCGATCCAGCCGGAGGCGCCAATTTGCGTCGTTTTTGAAAAAGTGATGCTTTTCGGTCACAGCCGGAAAAGCGCCTGTTCGACGGGACTTAACTCTCCGCCCGTCGAAGGAGGCGGCTTGCCGTAGCGTCATCGCGCGCCCGGCCCGCGCAGGGGAAGCAGAGACGGCGACCGCGGGCGACGAGCATCGCTTCATAGGGTCCAGCGAAATTTTCGGCGATGACCGGGTCTTCGGCGGCAAGGCCGCCGGTCAGGCTGCCGAAGGCCGGCAGAATCAGCCGCCGGGCGTCGCCCGCAAAACAGGGCCGCGAAATCGGCCGGCCGCGGACGTTGATCCGCAATTTGGGATGGAAGTGGCCAGAGATTTCGGGCCGTGTCTCGTGCGCCAGGCTTTGATGGCGAAAAACGATGCCGTCGACGGCCAGTTCGTCGGCGACCTCGCCGCCCCACGCACCACCGGAGAGCCCGTCGTGATTGCCCGCGATCCACAGCAGCTGCGCCGACGCCGCCTGCCGCGCCAGTCGCTCGGCGACCGCCGGCACGATGCGCGCCGCGGCGTGACGGTCGTGGAAACTGTCACCCAGACACCAGATCGCGCGCGCGCCGGTCTCGGCGGCGAGCACGGCGAGCCGGTCGAGCGTGTCGTGGCTGTCATAGGGCGGCAGCGGCTGGCCCAGCGCCGCATACCAGCTCGCCTTTTCCAGATGCAGGTCGGCGACGATCAGCGCGCCGTGGCGCGGCCAGAACAGCGCCCGGTCGGCCAGCATCTCGAACTGCTGGCCCGCAAAGGCAAAGGTCGGCGGCGCGGACATGGCGTCGCTATGCAGCCGCCGCCGCCCCGCGGCAAGCGCCCAGTCGGCGCTAACCGCCGATACGGATCCCGTTGGCGGCAAAGCGCCGCCCCATGTCGTGGCTCGCCCCTTCGGGCAGGTCGAACACGACGCGTTTGTTCGGAAAATCGATTTCGACGCGGTCGAACAGCGACAGGCTGTCCATGCCGAGCAGCAGCGCCGGCCGCTCGACAAGGCCCAGCGCACGGAACGCCTGGCTGTCGGCGAAGCTGACCGGCAGGTCGTTGACGTCCATGCCGTTGATTACGATGCGCCGGATCGCGGTGCGCACCGCCGGAACCGCCTCGCCGGTCACCGCGCCGAGCGTCGTCGGCAGAAAGGGCAGGCGGTTCGCGCGCTTCGCCGCGACCAGCTTTTGCAGCGCGAGGTTGCCGACGCTGGTCTGCGCGCCGGTATCGACGATGACGTCGATGCGTTTGCCGTCGAGCCGCGCGTCGGACAGGATCAGCCGCCCCGCCGAGTTGCGCGCGGTGACGACGATCGCGTCGTCGTCGCGGATGATCGGGCGCGCGCGTTTGCGCGTTTCGAGAATTTCCATCGTCTCCTTGCGGAAATCGATCAGCACCCGTCGCTCCTCGAGCATGTCGACCCCGATCAGCCCGGCGGCGCCGATGTGGCGGCCGAAAAAGGCGGGAGCATCGACCGGGGCGAGGTGCAGGTCGGACATCCGTAGCGCCGCGACGCGGAAACTCGGCACCACCGCCGATCCGCCGATCGTCGCGAGCTTGAGCTTGGCGCCCTCGACCAGCTTGAGCCGCGCGGCGAGTTCGCGCGCGATCACCGTGCGCTCGGCGCCGGTATCGACGAGGAAGGAGAAAGGACCTTCGCCGCCGACCATGACCTGCACCGCCATGCGCCGCGTCGCGTCGAGGTCAAAGGGCTGGATGAAGGGAACGACGGTGACCGGCGGCGCGACCAGCTCGGCGGGCGGTGTCGGGGCCGCGGCGGGGGCGGGCGCGGGATTGGCTGGCGCCGGCGTCGCGCCAGAGAGCGGGGGCGCCGCGAGCGCGGGAGCGGCGAGCAGCAGCGCCAATGGGACGGACCACCTGATTGCACGGGTCATCGCTGGCATCCTCAACTATCTTTGCGCCAGTCTACGCCTGTGCGGCCCCTGCGGCAAGCGATGCGGGGCCGGACGTCTCATTCCTGCGGGTCAACGCGCATCGCCGTCTCGGCCAGCGCATCGGCGAGTTCGCCGAGCAGCATGTCGTCGAGATCGGACGCCGCGACATTTTCGCGCCCGATCAGCACCAGCACGGGGATGGCGAGCGGGCTGATCCGGTCGAGCGTCCGGTGCAGCATCGTCCCCGCCGCGCGGTCGAGCAGGTCGCCCAGCCGCGCGACGTCGGTCAGCCGCTCGCGCGCGTCGGCCCACGCGGCTTCGAGGAGCAGATGGTCGGGCTCATATTTTTGCAGCACGTCGAAGATCAGGTCGGTCGAAAAGGTCACCTGCTTGCCCGTCTTGCGCTTGCCCGGATGCTGGCGCTCGATCAGTCCGCCGATCACCGCGACCTCGCGGAACGCGCGCTTCAGCAGATGCGACCGTTCGACCCATTCGACGAACTCTTCGGACAAAATCTCGGCATCGAACAGATTTTGGGGGTGCGCCACGGGCCGCAACGACCAGATCGCGATCGCATAGTCGGAGGCGACGAAGCCGAGCGGCTGCAATCCGGCGCGCTCCATCCGCTTGGTGATCAGCATGCCCAGCGACTGGTGCGCGTTCCATCCCTCGAACGGATAGCAGACGAGATAATGATGCCCTTCGTGCGGGAAGGTCTCGACGAGCAGTTCGCCCGGCCGCGGCAGCGCCGAGCGCAGCGCCTGCATTTCGAGCCAGAAGCGCACATCCTCGGGAAAGCGCGCCCAGCTCGCCGGATCGGCGAGGAAGCTGCGCACCCGGTCGGCGAGCCGCGTCGAAATCGCGAGCCGCGCCCCCATATAGCTCGGGATGCGCGCCGGGCGTGTCGTCGCGCGGACGATCAGGTCGGTGTCGCGGATCGCCTCGACCTCGAGGCTCAAACCGGCAAAGGCGAAGGTGTCGCCGGGGGTCAGCGTACTCGCGAAATATTCCTCGACCCTGCCGAGCCGCCGGCCGTTCTTGAACCGCACATCGGCCATCGGCGCCTCGACGATAATCCCGGCGTTGAGCCGGTGCTGCGCCGCGAGCCGCGGATGCGCGATTCGCCATTTGCCCGGCCCGTCGGGCGCGAGGCGGCGGAAGCGGTCATAGCTTTTGAGCGCATAGCCGCCGTCGCGCACGAAACCGAGCAGCCGTGCGAAAACCTCCGCGTCGATCCACCGATAGGGCGCCGCGCTGCGAATTTCGGCGAGCAGTTCGGCCTCGTCGAACGGCGCCGCGCAGGCGAGCGCCATCACATGCTGCGCGAGCACGTCGAGCGCGCCGGGGCGGAAGCGGTCGGCGTCGCGCTCGCCCGCTTCGACGGCGTCGAGCGCCGCCTGCGCCTCGAGATATTCGAAGCGGTTGCCCGGCACGATCAGCGCGCGGCTCGGTTCGTCGAGCCGGTGGTTGGCGCGCCCGATACGCTGGAGCAGCCGCGACGAACCCTTGGGCGCCCCCATCTGGATCACGCAATCGACGTCGCCCCAATCGAGCCCGAGGTCGAGGCTCGCGGTCGCGACGAGCGCGCGCAGCCGCCCCTCGGCCATCGCGGCTTCCGCGCGTTGGCGCGCTTCGCGGTCGAGGCTGCCGTGGTGGATCGCGATCGGGAGCGACAGGTCGTTGACCTTCCACAGCTCCTGAAAGATCAGCTCGGCGAGCCCGCGCGTGTTGCAGAAGATGATCGTCGTGCGATTCTTCGCAATCACCTCCATCACCTGATGCACCGCCCAGCGCCCCGAATGCCCCGCCCAGGGGACCGCGCCCTCGGGCAGCAATATCTCGATATCGGGTTCGGCGCCCGCCTCGCCCTCGACGATGGTGACCGTGCCGGCATCGGCGTCGGGCGCGAGCCAGCCGGCATATTGCACCGGATCGGCGATCGTCGCCGACAGCCCGACACGGCGCAGCCCCGGCGCGATCGCTTGGAGCCGCGCCATCGCGAGGCCGAGCAGATCGCCGCGCTTGCCCGGCGCAAAGGCGTGGATCTCGTCGATCACCAATGTCTTCACATGCGCGAACATCGTGAAGCTGTCGGGATAGGACAGCAGCAGCGACAGCGATTCGGGCGTCGTCAGCAAGATGTTCGGCGGCCGACTACGCTGGCGCGCTTTCTTGTCCGAACTGGTGTCGCCGCTGCGGCTCTCGACGCTGATGTCGAGCCCCATTTCGGCGATCGGGCCGAGGAGGTTGCGCTCGACGTCGGCCGCGAGCGCCTTCAGCGGCGAGACATAGAGCGTGTGGAGCCGGTCCGACGGGTTTTGCGCGAGATCGACGAGGCTCGGCAAAAAGCCCGCCAGGGTCTTGCCCGCCCCCGTCGCCGCGACGAGCAGCGCATGTTCGCCGCGCTCGCCGGCGCCGAGCATATCGGCCTGGTGCCGCCGGAGCCGCCACCCGCGCGCGGCGAACCAGTCGGTAAAAGGGGCGGGGAGCGGCATGGACGAGATGTGGCGCGGCGGGAGACGGGGGGCAAGTCCCTCGGCCTCTACGCGGTGCAAGGGATGTCCGCTTACCGGCCGGTAGTTGCCATTGATCCTCCCTGTCGCGAAGCGATGGGGAGGTGGCAGCGCGTAGCGCTGACGGAGGGGCTCATGGCGCGAGGTTGCCGCCCCTCCACCGTCGCCTACGGCGACGGTCCCCCTCCCCATGCCTGCGGCACAGGGAGGATATTTCTTTCCTCGTCACCCCGGACTTGATCCGGGGTCCATGACTTCGGCGAGGCTATGGATCCCGGATCAAGTCCGGGATGACGAAAGTGAGAACGTCCGCTCCCCACCCCATTCCGGCCTTTCGTTGCTCGCAATGAAGCGATGACAGGAATCGACCGCGGCCGAAGGTATAAACGCAGCCACTGCTAGCCAGTATCAAACCGACCGACGATAGTGACAGGGCGCTACGGACTTCTTGTCGGCTCGCCACCCGAAAACCCACATCGCCACGCCGCGGCCTCCGGTTCAATCGAGCGCCGCGGCCAGCCGCTGGCGCAGCGCGACAAGCGCCTCGACCGGGATCCCCGCCGCACGCGGCGGCGCCGCGGCATCGCGCGTCGCGCTTATCGACGGCGCGGCGCGCGCGGCGTCCGGTTCGGACAGCGCCTTGCGCGCGCCTTCCACGGTAAAGCCCCGCACATGCAGCAGATGGTGGATATGTTCGGCGAGCGCGACATCTTCGGCGCGGTAATAGCGGCGGCGGCCCGACCGCTGGAGCGGCTTCAATTGCGGGAAGCGCGTTTCCCAATATCTGAGCACATGCGTCGGCACGCCGATCCGCACCGCCAGCTCACCGATCGCCAGCATGGCGCCCGCCGCCTTGGCGTCGTCGCCGGCCATGTCAGACCTCGACATCGATAAGGCGGAACCTATTTGCCGGCAACGCGCGCTCGCATCGTCTGGCTGGCGCGAAAGGTCATCACGCGCCGCGGCAGGATCGGAACCTCGATCCCCGTCTTGGGATTGCGGCCGATCCGCTGCGCCTTGTCGCGCAGCACAAAGGTCCCGAAGCCCGAAATCTTCACATTCTGCCCGACCGCGAGCGCGTCGGACATATGGTCGAGAATCGATTCGACGATGGCCGCCGATTCATTGCGCGACAAGCCGATCTGCTGGTTGATGCGGCTGGCGATATCGGCTCGCGTAAGCGTCCCTGCGGTCATGTTGATCCCTTCCCCCTCTGAAGCGAAAATATGCTGCCGGTTCTCTGACAGCCCCCACCGTCACGAGTCCCGTTACGCATATGTAACAAATCCGAATTAATCCGCCAAACTGAAACGGATGGAAGGAGAAGTTGACGCGCCGGAACGAAGCGTCAGACGCGCAGGACAGCAGCGCCCCAGGTGAAGCCGCCGCCCATCGCCTCGAGCACGACGAGGTCGCCGCGCTTGATGCGCCCGTCGCGCACCGCGAGGTCGAGCGCGAGCGGCACCGACGCCGCCGATGTGTTGGCGTGCTGGTCGACCGTCAGAACGACGCGCTCGGCGGGCAAGCCCAGCTTTTTCGCGGTCGCGTCGATGATCCGCTTGTTGGCCTGATGCGGCACGACCCAGTCGATCTGCTCGGCCGACAGGCCGATCTCTTCCATCACCTCGGCCAGCACCGACGCGAGGTTGGTGACCGCGTGGCGGAATACTTCGCGGCCCTGCATCCGGACATGGCCGACCGTTCCGGTGGTCGACGGTCCGCCGTCGACATAGAGCATATCCGAATATTTGCCCTCGGCATGGAGCCGCGTCGCAAGGATGCCGCGGTCGTCGGCGACCTCTTCGGCCGACAGGATGATCGCGCCCGCGCCGTCGCCGAACAGCACGCAGGTCGTGCGGTCTTCCCAGTCGAGGATACGGCTGAACGTCTCGCTGCCGATCACCAGCGCATGTTTCGCCGCGCCGGTGCGCAGCATCGAATCGGCGACCGACACGGCATAGAGGAAGCCCGAGCAGACCGCGGCGACGTCGAAGGCGATGCAGTCGGGCGCACCGAGCAGCGCCTGGACCTTGGTCGCGCTGGCCGGAAACGTGTTGTCGGGGGTCGCGGTCGCGACGATGATCAGGCCGATATCCGCCGCCTCGAGCCCCGCCGCCGCCAGCGCTTGGCGAGCCGCATCGGCGCCGAGCGTCGCGGTCGTCTCGTCGGGCTCGGCGATATGGCGGAAACGGATGCCGGTGCGCTCGACGATCCATTCGTCGCTGGTGTCGACGCGCCGCGCCAGTTCCTCGTTCGAGACGCGCGTGCGCGGAAGCGCCGAACCCGTACCGGTCAGGATCGCGCGCAGCGTCATGCCGCGTCGCCGCTGCGGAAATTGGCGAGATCCTCGGTCACCTGACGCGTGATATCCTTTTCAATGAGTTCGGCGCACAGGTGGACGCAGTTCGCGACCCCCTTGGCATCGGCGCTGCCATGGCTCTTGAGCACCACGCCGTTGAGGCCGAGGAACACCGCGCCATTGTGATTATTGGGATCGAGATGGTGGCGCAGCAGCTCGGTCGCGGGGCGCGAGATCAGGAAGCCGATCTTCGAGCGCACCGACGAGGTAAAGGCGCGGCGGAGCAGGTCGGTGACGAAGCGCGCCGTCCCCTCGATCGTCTTCAGCGCGATATTGCCCGAAAAACCGTCATGGACGATCACGTCGACATTGCCGCGCGACAATTTGTCGCCTTCGATGAAGCCGGTGAACTCCATCGGAAGCCCCTTCGCGCCGCGCAGCCGCGCCGCCGCGTCGCGGATCTCGCCGGTGCCCTTCAGCTCCTCGGTGCCGATATTGAGCAACGCGACGCGCGGCTTTTCCAGCCCCATCGCGGTGCGCGCATAGGCGGCGCCCATGACCGCGAACTGGATCAGGTTATTGGCGTCGCAATCGGTGTTGGCGCCAAGGTCGAGCATGACGACGTCATTGTCGCCGAGCGTCGGGAGCAGCGCCGCGAGCGCCGGCCGGTCGATCCCCGGCATCGTGCGCAGCGCGAGCTTCGCCATTGCCATCAAGGCGCCGGTGTTGCCCGCCGACACGGCGCCGCCGGCGTCGCCGCGCTTCACCGCGTCGATCGCCAGCCCCATCGAGGTGCTCTTCGCCTTGCGCAGCGCCTGGCTCGGCTTGTCCTCGCCCGTGACGACGCCGTCGGTGTGGAGGATATCCGACGCCGCGCGCAGGTTCGGGTGATGGTCGAGCGCCGCCTTGATCTGCTCCTCGTCGCCGACGAGGATGAAGCGGAGGCCGTCGTGCTTGTGGCGCGCCATCGCGGCGCCGGCGAGCATCATGCGCACGCCGACGTCACCGCCCATCGCATCGATTGCGATTCGCGGTGTCAGTGCCATCTAATGCCCTCCGGCCTGTTTGTTACGCGCCGACCGACACCACTTCGCGGCCGTTATAATGGCCGCAGGCGTTGCAGAGGTTGTGCGGGCGCTTCAGCTCGCCGCAGTTCGGGCATTCCTGAAAGGCTTCGACCTTCAGGCTGTCGTGGCTGCGACGCATGCCGCGCTTCGAGGGCGAGGTTTTTCGCTTGGGAACGGCCATGATTTTTCCTGCATTCTCAAATGTTGTGTCACGAATCGGCTACCCGGATTTGTCCTTCCCGTTGCCGGAAATGACTGGCCCGCCCGCCGCGCCGAAGCCCATTCCCGCCCAGATGACGCAGGAAAAATCTTCCGCCGGAAGGTGCCTCAACGCCAGATGGTGTCGGGTGCCGGATCGGGCGCGGCTATAGCGTTTTCGCCCGCAAAGGCAAGCCCATTGCGCGGGAGGGGCATCGACGCATTAATCCTTCTACGTCACCCCGGACTTGATCCGGGGTCCCGCTTTCCACCGTCATCGAGCGGGACCCCGGATCAAGTCCGGGGTGACGACGTGGAAGAAGCCACGCTTGCCCTGCCCTCACCGCAATGTCACACCGGCCGCTGTCGCCGGAACGACCGGCTCATAAGGGGGAAAATAAATGATCATCTTGCCGATCAGCCTGACGATCGCCGCCGGTGCGGCGCTGCTCAACCTGTGGCTCGCGCTCCGCGTCGGCCGCGTGCGGACGCGGGAGAAGGTCTTCATCGGCGACGGCGGCAACGACCTTTTGACCCGCCGCATGCGCGCGCACAGCAACTTCGTCGAAAACACCGCTTTCGTGCTGATCCTGCTCGCGCTCGTCGAACTCGGCTTCGGCTCGTCGATGTGGCTGTGGGCCGTCGGCGCGCTCTATCTCGTCGGCCGCATCCTCCACGCGCTCGGCATGGACGGGATGATGTGGGCCCGCATGGTCGGCACGATCGTCACCATGCTCACCCAGCTCGGCCTCGCGCTCACCGCGCTCGCGATCGTCTATCTCACACCGGTGAGCATCACGGCGACCGAGGTCGAAACGGTATCCGTCGAACCGCGCTGATTGGCTTAGCCGCTCAGCGCCATATCGCTCACGAACGGGTTCGTCCGCCGTTCGTGGGCGAAATTGCTGTGCGCGCCGTGCCCGGGCAAAAAGGTTGTGTCGCCGCCGAGCGGCCATAATTTCTGCGTGATCGAATCGAGCAGTTGCTGGTGATTGCCCCGCGGAAAATCGGTGCGCCCAATCGACCCCTGAAAGATCACGTCGCCGACGATCGCGAGCTTCGACGGAGCATGATGAAAGACGACATGCCCCGGCGTATGCCCCGGACAGTGGATGACGTCGATCTCAAGATTGCCGACGGTGACGGTGTCGCCATCGACCAGCCAGCGGTCGGGTTCGAAGGATTCGCCGACCATGCCGAAACGCGCGCCATCCTCGGCAAAGGCCTCGATCCAGAAGCGGTCGTCCTCGTGCGGCCCCTCGATCGGCACGCCCAGCTCCTTCGCGAGCATTCCCGCCTGCCCGCAATGGTCCATATGGCCATGGGTGACGAGGATCTTCTCGACCTCGACTCCGGTCTGCTTGACCGCTTCCTTGAGCTTGGGGAGGTCGCCGCCGGGATCGACAAAGGCCGCCTTGTTGGTCGCGGTGCACCACAGCAAGGTGCAATTCTGCTGGAAAGCGGTGACCGGCACGATCGCCGCGCGCATCGGAGGATTGGGAGCGTTCATGGCCGCCGATGTGGGGAAAAGCGGCGCGAATGGCAAGGGTGCGGCATTCGGACCGGTAGCGCCCCTCATATCCCTCGTCACCCCGGGCTCGACCCGGGGCCTGGCTTGTCTTTTCGACGTTGAGCAGGAAGAAGGCGGGTCCCGGGTCAAGCCCGGGATGACGAATTAGGGGAGGTCCGCTCCCATCCCGAAAACCGCCGCCGCCTCAACGCAGCGTCATCGTATCGCCCTCGACGTTCACCGCATCGAGCTTCGCCAGAAAGCTCTGCCCCAGCAGCGACACGCCCATGTCGGCGTCGATCACCGCCGCCGGAACCTGCCGCACCTCGATCCCTTCGACCACGACGCTGCTCAGCGTCACTGTGCGCATCGGCACGTCGCCGCCCGCGGTGCGCGCCATGCCGCCGATCGGCAGGCTGTCGACGTCGATCCCGATCGCCTCGGCATCGCGCCGCGTCAGCGCGACGATCGACGCGCCGCTGTCGACCATCATCCGGATGTTGGTGCCGTCGACCTCGGTATCGGCATAGAAATGCGAATCGCCAGCCCGGCCAAGCCGCACTTCGCCGCCCGAGCCCCTTGCGGCCGGCGCCGAAGACCCCGACGACCAGCTACTGCGCTTGCCGCGCTGCGTCGTCCAGTTGCTATTGTCCTGCGTCTCCGCCTCCGCGCGCGCACCGTCCGCATCGCCGGACGACCGGCTGGCGACGCTCGCCACACCGACCGACACCGCCGTGATGGCGACCGCCAAGCCAAGATACCGCCCGATCATGGGCGGTTTGTCGCAGATTGGGGTTGGAAATTGGTTAAGCGGGCTCGCCCTGCTCGATGAACGCGCGCCACATCGGCGCGTCGCCGCGAATGCTATAAGCGATCCGCGCACAGGCATAGGGTCGCCCGGGGCGATTGTCGGCCTCGCGCGCCGTCGACGGCCACACGCCCTCGTCATCGGCAGACCAGCAGATCAGCGCCTCGGCCTCCTGCCCCGCCTCGATCGCCGCGCGCTCGGCGGCGCTCATCGATGCGGGCGCATCCCAGCCGAGAATCGCGCGATGCGTCGCGCCCTTGGAGAAAAGGGCATCAAGAAACGGACTGTCGCGGTCGACGAGCAGGCTCCTGATGCGTTCGCGATCGGCGGCCGCCAGCCACTTTCCGCCGAACATCGCCCCCCACCGCGCCTCGTCGCGCGAGCGCAGGGCGTCGGCGAGTTCGCCGGCCGCCGCCTCGAAACGCGGCGTCCAGACCGAGTCCTTCGCGAGCGGCGCCAGCGCGGCGGCGGGCGCGGGCGCTTCGGGCTGGACGGGCAACAGCGACGTCGGCGCCGCAGCGGCGACGGCGGACAGAAAAGCGGCGGCGAGCGCCGACGAAATCAGCATGGCGCGCATGGCCGCCAATCTAGCAGCAAAGGCTGCACCTGTCATGAACCGGCGGCGAGCCCCTCGTGCATCCATGCCGGCGCGTCGGCAGCATCGATATTCTCGACGCGCCGATGCTCGACCGACCAGCCGAGTTCGGGATAGGCGATCATCTGCCGCTTTTCGTCGGCCTCGGCGATCGGCACGACGACGATCCGCCGGTTGACCTTCTGCCGCCAGTTCATCCGCGCGGTATTTTCCTGCCCGACGTAACAACCCTTGGCAAAGCTGACCCCGTTCAGTTCGGCGGCATTGCATTCGAGCCACAGCGTCGCCCCGTCGCCGAGTTCGGCGCGGCCCTCGGCAACGCCCAGCGCCAGCCGGTGCGCCATCCACGCGGCGTCGGCACCCTCGCCTTCATCCGCCGGCGCAAGCCATCGCTGGCCGAGCCCGGCCAGCCGCGGATCGACGACGCCAAGGTCGCCCGCGGGCGCCCAATGCACCGCCAACTCCGGCTCCAACGCGATCGTGATCGCGCGGCGCAGGCGATAGAGGGTCAGGCGCTTCACCAGCGCCTCCGCCGCATCGCGCTCGCAATCGATCAGCACATCCGCTTCGTCGGCCCAGATCAGGAAATCGAACAGCGCCTTGCCCTGCGCGGTGAGCAGCGCCGCCCACACCGGCAGATTGCCCGACGTGTCGTTGGTGACGAGCCCTTGCAGGAAACCGCGGACGTCCTCCCCGGAGAGACGGATGAGGGCGCGATCGTGAAGGGTGGTATTAGCCATGGCGATAATCTAGGGACCCGGCAGCCAAAACCAACCCGCAAGTTGATGAGTCCGACATGACCGACCGCCTGACGATCCGCCGCCCCGACGACTGGCATGTTCATCTGCGCGACGGCGCGATGCTCGAACATGTCGCGCAATATACCGCGCGCCAGTTCGCCCGCGCGATCGTCATGCCCAACCTGTCGCCACCGGTCACGACCGCCGAGGAAGGCCGGGCGTACCGCGACCGCATCAACGCCGCGGTGCCCGCCGGGCTCGACTTCACGCCGCTGATCGTCGCCTATCTCACCGACCACAGCAGCCCCGACGAGATGGCGCGCGGACACGCCGAAGGCGTCTTCACCGCCGCCAAACTCTATCCCGCGCACGCGACCACCGGCAGCGCGCACGGCGTCACCGACGTCGCGAACATCATGGGCGTGCTCGAGCGGATGCAGGACATCGGCATGCCGCTCCTCATCCACGGCGAAGTCACCGACCATGACGTCGACATTTTCGACCGCGAGGCGGTGTTCATCGAACGCACGCTCGCGCCGCTGGTAAAGACGCTGCCCGGCCTCAAGATCGTCTTCGAACATATCACCACGGCAGAAGCCGCGCAGTTCGTCGCGGGCGCCCCCGCCAATGTTGCCGCGACGGTCACCCCGCAGCATCTCCACATCAACCGCAACGCGATGCTCGTCGGCGGCATCCGTCCGCACGCTTACTGCCTGCCGGTGGCGAAGCGCGAGCATCACCGGCTCGCGGTACGAAAGGCCGCGACCTCCGGCTCGCCCAAATTCTTCCTCGGCACCGACAGCGCGCCGCACGCGGTGCATACGAAGGAAGCGTCGTGCGGCTGCGCGGGCATTTTCAACGCCCCCTATGCGCTCGAATCCTATATCAAGGCGTTCGACGAGGACGGCGCACTCGCCCATTTCGAAGGCTTCGCCAGCGAACACGGCCCGCGCTTCTATGGCCTGCCGCTCAATACCGGCACGGTGACATTGGAACGCGGCGAGACGCTCGTCCCCGACCGCATCGGCGAAGTCGTCCCCTTCCACGCCGGCGAAACGCTGGGCTGGCGTCTGGTCTAACCCGTCGCCCCCTACGCCACCTCGATCATCCGCTCGGCGCGCATCTTGCGCAGCATGTCGAAACTGAACACCGCGATGCTCGCCCAGATCAGGATGAAGCACGCAAGCTGCGCGGGCTTCAGCGGCTCGTGGAAGACGAACAGGCTCAGGACGAACTGGAGCGTCGGGGCGAGGAACTGGACGAAGCCGAGCGCGGCATAGCTCATCCGCCGCGCCGCGGTGGCAAAGAGCAGCAGCGGCACCGCGGTCACGACGCCCCCCGCCATCAACAAGAGGCTGATGCCGCCGTCCGAACCGAAGCCGCGCCCGTCGCCCGCCCACAGATACCAAGCGGACACGGCAAGCGACGGCAACAGCAGCACCGTCGTCTCGACCGAAAGCCCAGGCAGCGAACCCACCGGAACGACCTTGCGGATCAGGCCATAGATGCCGAACGAAAAGGCCAGCGTCAGGCTGATCCACAGCGTATCGAGCGCGCCCGCGAGCAGGATCGCGACCCCGACGCCCGCGATCACCACCGCCAGCAATTGCAGCTTCGACAGCCGCTCGCCGAGGAAGATCATGCCGAGCATCACATTAACGAGCGGGTTGAGATAATAGCCGAGGCTCGCCGCGAGCACATGGTCGGTGAAGATCGAATAGATATAGACGAGCCAGTTGACCGCGATCAGCAGCGAGCTCGCCAGCAGCAGCCGCAGCGTCCGCCAGTCCCTGAGCGCCGCCAGATATTCGCCGATCTGCCGGCGAAAGAGCATGATCAGGAAACAGAGCGGCAGCGACCAGATGATCCGCTGCGCCAGCACCTCGACCGGCGGGACGCTCGCGATCAGCTTGAAGAACAGCGGGACGAATCCCCAGATGCCATAGGCGGCCAGCGCATAGGGCAGCCCGCCCTCATTGCTCCCCGCGGGGGCCGGTGTCTGTGCCATGGCGCTCGACTTCTAAAGGATCAGATGATGCCGCCGCCGAGCATCAGGCGGATCACGCCGATGACGATGACGACGATATTGAGGTTCCGCCCGCTCGTCTTGTCCGACATCGCGCCGAGTGCGAGCCCAATGACGGCGAACGGGATGATGAACCAGTTCGCCAATCCGAGCAGCGGAATGAACGCGATAACGACCAGAACCAGCGCAATAGCGCCGATGACGAGCGATGCGATATTGAGCATGGACCCGGTTCTCGCACGCCGCCCGCGATGCGGCAAGAGCCTTTCGGTTCGTCGATGGATGCGCTCGCTTCGTCTTGTTGCCTTGCGTTCATGCAACGCGATCGGGAGCAGGCTCGTTTTCTCCACGAAGCGCCCGGCCCTGCCAGGGGACGGAGCGCGGAACCAGGAAAGGACTTATTTTATGCGTATCTTCACCAAAGGCCTGATGGGCGCGTTCGTCGCCGCCAGCGTCCTCGGCACCACGCCGCTCCACGCCGGCGTGACGACCCCCGCCAAGGCGCCGGGCTATCACGAGCTCGATCAGGCTTCGAGCTTCCACCGCAAACGCAAGGATCGCCGCTATTATGCGCGTGACGAACGTATCGACCGCGACACGCGCATCTGGCGCGACAACGACGGCCGCTATCGCTGCAAAAAGGATAACGGCACGACCGGCCTTCTGATCGGCGGCGCCGTGGGTGGCCTCGCCGGCCACGAGATCGCGGGTAGCGGCGACAAGCTGCTCGGCACCGTGCTCGGCGCCGCGGGCGGCGCGCTCCTCGGCCGCGAGATCGACCGCGACAAATATCGCTGCCGCTAAATGAGACCGAAACCGTCTCGAGTGCGGGTTCGAGACCCCTCCACCCGCACGCGCTGATGGCGAGGGCACCGGTTAACGCCGGTGCCCTCAAGCGTGTGCGCCTTGTCCCCCGGCCGTTCTTGTCCCACAAGCGTCGTCCACCGCTGCGGGAAAGAGACATGTCATGCTGAACGGCCCCCTGCTCGTCACCGAGCGTCTGATCCTCCGCCCGCCCGCGGCGGAGGATTTCGACGCATTCGCCGAAATGTGCGCCGAGGAAGACACGATGCGCTTCATCGGCGGCGCCTGTCCGCGCTCGGCGGCGTGGCGCCAATGGTGCACGCTCGCGGGCGCGTGGCACATCCGCGGCTTTTCGATGTTCTCGGTGATCGAGCGCGACAGCGGCTTATGGGTCGGCCGCCTCGGCCCGTGGGAGCCCGACGGCTGGCCGGCGCCCGAGATCGGCTATGGCGTCAGCGCGCGCTTCGCGGGCAAGGGCTATGCCTTCGAAGGCAGCGTAGCGGCCTGCGACTTCGCGGTCGAATTCCTGAAATGGCCCGAACTGATGCACAGCATCGACCCCGCGAACACGCGCTCGCAGGCGCTCGCGAAGCGCCTCGGCGCGACCAACAGCGGCCCGACCCGCCTCCCCGCCCCCTTCGAGGACGCGCCCGTCGACGCCTGGACGCAGAGCGCCGACGCGTGGCGCATCAAACGCAGGGAATTTCAGCCCTGACCGCGGCCGAATATGCAAAAGCGTCTCGCTCCGAGACAGGTTTCGGCCAATAAAGCCCGCGCGTTAACGCATTTTATTTGGGCCTTTTTGACCAGGATCGGGCATTCCCGGTAAAGGATTAAGGGAGTGTTAGCGATGATCTTGCGCGGAAAATGGCTCGTTGCCGGTTTGCTGGTCGCGGCGGCGCCGCTCGGCGGATGCCGCGACAACCCCAATGCCAAGGCCGATCTCGCCCCGCTCGACGACGGGCTGACCAACGCCGACCCGGCGATCAAGGGCTCGCTCGAAGACAAGATCATGGTCGATCCGGCGCTCGCGGGCCAGTCGAACCGCAACGCCGTCGGCCCGGGCAACCGGCCGATCGACGGCGGCGTCCCCGGTGTCAGGAGCGGCAAGGCCGCGACCGCCGCCGAAGCCGCCGCGGCGCTGAAGGCCGGCAAGCTGCTCACCGCGCCCAGGGCGCTCCCGATGGAGGCCGGCTGCAACGGCTGCGAGGCGGAAGCCCGCCCCGTCACCATCGGCGCCCTCGCGCGCGATCAGCAAAAGGGCGGCGGCTGCGACGCCAAGCTCACCTACAGCAACGCCTGGGCGAACCGCCTGCCCGCCGCGTTCAAGGTCTACCCGCGCGCGACGCTGCGCGAGGCCGCGGGGATCGCCGGCGGCAAATGTAATATCCGCGTCGTCAATTTCCAGACCGCCGCCTCGATGCAGGCGGTGCTCGACTATTATCACACGATGGCGATCCGCGCCGGCTACACCAGCGACCACCGCGTCAACGGCAACGAGCATATGCTCGGCGGCACCAAGGGCGATCTCGCCTATGTGCTGATGATGCGCCGCGACGGCGGGATGACCGATGTCGACCTCGTCGCCTCGGGCGGCAAATAAGTCCAATCTTCCGACAGCGTGAAAAAGGCCCCGGGGAGAGGGATCCCGGGGCCTTTTTCCTTGCTTGCGTGACGAGCAAGCGAACGGACCAAAGGGTCAGATCTTATCGCCGAGCGCGCCCTGGACCTTGCCCTTCAAATTCTGGGCTTCGCCCTTGCGTTCCTGCGCTTCGCCTTCGGCGCGCAGACGCTCGTTGTCGGTCGCCTTGCCGGTCGCCTGTTTCACATTGCCGGCGGCTTCGTTCGCGAGGCCTTTGGCTTTTTCGGTGAGTTCACCCATGGCGTATCTCCTTGCTTTTAAAGAGGCGGAGGGACGCGCCTCTTGCCCAACCAACGACGCGGCTGGGCATATGTTCCACCGCTTGAGACGGACCGTTTAGCAGCGAGGGTCGCTGGCCGACCTCGGCTTCGGGGTGGGGAGCTGACGTTCTCTATTCGTCATCCCGGGCTTGACCCGGGACCCGCCTTTTTCCTGCCCAACGTCGAACAGGACAAGGCAGGCCCCGGGTCAAGCCCGGGGTGACGAGCAATGTGATGTCCGCAATCGGTCGAAGCCCCACCCACCGGCCCCGCAATGACACAGGATTCGCCCCCCGCCCCCGTTCCCGGCAACCAGGGGCTCGCCTCATCCCATCCCCTGCACGGTTCGTCAGCCTTGGCGTGGCCCTTGCGCGCTTATACGCGTTCAAGATTCATCCGTTCCAAACATCATTTCTCAAAGGAGACCCCAAGCGATGCGGAAACTCGCAGGCTTTGTTGCAACTTTCTCTCTCGGCATGGCGGCCGTCGTGGCCGCCCCCGCAATGGCGCAGGACGCCGCTGCGGCAACCGTCGACCTTTCGGTCGGCACCAAGGTTTTCGATTCCGAGGGCGCCGAACTCGGCACCGTCTCGAGCGCGCAGGGCGCGAATGTCGTCGTCGACCTTGGCGAAGGCAAGCAGGTCACCCTTCCCGCCAATTCGTTCGGCAAGCTCGAACAGGGCCCGACGATCGGCGCCACCAAGGCGCAGGTTCTCGCCGCGGTCGACCAGGCCGCCGCCGGCAACGAAGCCAAGCTCGCCGCTGCGCTCCAGCCCGGCACCGACGTCCGCGGCGTCAATGGCCAGGCCATCCTCGGCAAGGTCAAGCTCGTCGCCGCCGACGGCGTTGTCCTCACCACCCCGACCGGCGACGTGAAGCTGCCGCGCAATGCCTTCTTCATCGGCCAGGCCGGTCTCGCGACCAGCTTCACCGCCGAACAGTTCGCCGCCGCGATGCAGCAGGTGAACACCGCCGCCGCCGCCGATGACGCCGCGGTCGCCGCGGCGCTCGTCGCGGGTGCCGACGTCCGCAGCCTCAAGGGCGCGGCCGTGCTCGGCAAGGTCAAGTCGGTGAGCGCCGATGTGGTGGTCGTGACCACCCCCGGCGGCGACGACGTCAGCCTGCCGCGCAGCGCTTTCCTGATGTCGCCCGCTGGCCTCGCCGCGGCCTACACCGCCGATCAGTTCGCCGCCGCCGTCGCGCAGGCGACGGGCGAACCCGCACCGCAGGCCGATGCGGCCGTCGCCGACGCGGCGGTGGAACAGCCGGCTAACTAAGCCGCTTCGGTTTAAAAGGATTGAGGGCGCGGAAGCACGCTTCCGCGCCCTTTTCCGTGCGCGCGTCCATGCGCGCGCGAAGCCCTGACCTTCATCATCGTCATCCCGGCATTTCCCGCCCCAACAGGCCACACATTATCGCCTTGCAATATGCCGCTTATCGAATATCAATATGTCACACATTGATAGTCGGAAAATGGGGATTCGCGATGTTGCAATGGAGCCGCCGGCTGCTTGTCGGTTTGAACATCCTGAACTGGGCCTTCCTCGCGCTGTTCATGATCGCGCTGGTCGCGATCAGTCTGCGGCCCGATCTGGTCCTCGACGCGATCGCCGGCGCCAAGCCCGCGATCGACGGCGGCTATATGCTCGATCTTTTCCGCGTCACCCTGCTGCTCTGCATTCCGGTCGCCATCGCCGCGCATGCGATCTTCACCCGGCTGATCGCGATGATCGACGCGACCAAGGCGGGCGCGGCCTTCACCCTCGACAATGCCCGGCGCCTGCGCACGATCGGCTGGTGGCTGCTCGCGACGCAGGTCATCGACGCAGGCTATGGCTGGCTGTCGTTCGAAATGTCGCGCACCAGCGGCGAGGTGTTCGGCTGGCAGCCCAGCCTCACCGCCTGGCTCGCCGTGCTCCTTCTCTTCATCCTCGCGCGCATCTTCGAACAGGGCGCGGCGATGCGCGAAGAGCTCGAGCAGACGATCTAGGAACCCCGATATGTCGATCCGTATCCAGCTCGACGACATGCTGTGGCGGCGGCGGATGACGCTGACCGAACTCAGCGAACGCGTCGACATCACCGTCGCCAACCTGTCGGTGCTCAAGACCGGCAAGGCAAAGGCGATCCGCTTTTCGACGCTCGACGCGATCTGCCGCGCGCTCGAATGCCAACCCGGCGACCTGATCGCCTTCGACCCGGAGGGACCGGCCGATGAAGAGTGATATTGCTACCGTCTATCGCAGCGCATGGGCCTTCGCTCTCGCCTGTCCGCTGCTCTTCCTCATCCCCGTGCTGGTCGAACTCGCGCAGCATGTCGTCGAATGGCGCGCGGGCATGTACGACGGCATCGCGGGCGCCAAGGCGGCCGAAGCCGACCCGCTGCGGCTGCAATTCGGCTTTGCGAAGACACTCGCGCTGCTGCTGCCCGGCTACTGGTTCACGCGCTATATCCTCTTCGGTTTCGACGCGCGGCGCGCCGCGCGCATCGAATGGCCCGCGATCGGCCTGTGGCTCATCCTGTTCGCGCTCAACGGGCTCCAGCAATGGTGGACGCTCTTCGGCCCCTCGCTCACCGGCCTGATGAGCCTTTCCGGGACGACCGCGCAATGGACGGGCTATGCGCTGGTCTTGTTCAGCAGCGTCGCCGGCATTTATTTCATGGCATGGACCGTCGCCTGGACGCTCGGCAATATCGCGATCGGCCCGATCCGCTCGGTGCGGATCATGGCGGGCAGCTTCTGGCGTACCGTACTGCTGCTCCTCGCCGGCGTGTTGCCGCTGATGATCGCGCACTATGCGCTCAGCTTCGGCGCGATCTTCGCCCCCGCGATCCTCGACTGGCCGCTGCTGATCCTCGACGCGCTCGTCGTCGGCCTGCTGGCGCTGACGATGGCCGGCAGCAACGCCATCGCCGCCCGCCACGCCGCCGCAGTCAAGGACGAAGATTTGCGGCCCGAACCGGCCGTGGCCCGCAGCTCTCCGGAGCCGGTATGACGAATGTCGGCAAACGACCGGAAGCGGACGTTACATTGCTCGTCACCCCGGGCTTGACCCGGGGCCTGCCTTGTCCTTTTCGACGTTGAGCAGGAGGAAGGCGAGTCCCGGGTCAAGCCCGGGATGACGAATAGATAACGTCAGCTCTCCACCCCATAGCCGACATCGCCTGCAAATAGGCCTTTCCTACATTATCGGGCTGTGCCAGCCTTCATCCGGCTCTTTCATTTGGTGGATAAAGCGGTCGCTTGCAGGTGCGACCACCGCGGGGGCGTCCAGCACGCCCCGCGATCCCGATCGGGGGGCGCATAGGGCTGAACTTTACTGAACTTTGGAATATCGCACGGCCCTCGCGCTGACCGGATCCCGGCCAATGCGGGACGTTTAAACCCGCCCATAAGAAAAGGGCCGAGGTTTCCCCCGGCCCTTCGCTAAATCGTTGTGGTGCCGATCAGGCGCCGGCGACGTCGGCCGTGTCGATCTTGACGCCCGGGCCCATCGACGAGGACAGCGCGACCTTGCGGACGTACTTGCCCTTGGCGCCGGCGGGCTTCGCCTTGACGATCGCGTCGACGAAGGCGTCGAAGTTCTGGCGGAGCTTTTCCTCGCCGAACGACAGCTTGCCGAGGCCGGCGTGGATGATGCCGACCTTTTCGACGCGGAATTCGATCTGACCGCCCTTGGCGGCCTTCACGGCTTCGGCGACGTTCGGGGTCACGGTGCCCAGCTTCGGGTTCGGCATCAGGCCCTTCGGACCCAGCGTCTTGCCGAGGCGGCCGACGATGCCCATCATGTCCGGCGTCGCGATGACGCGGCCATAGTCGAGGTTGCCCGCGAGCATGTCTTCCATCAGGTCTTCGGCACCGACCTTGTCGGCGCCGGCGGCCAGCGCCTTGTCGGCATTGTCGCCGCGCGCGAACACGGCAACCTTGACGTCCTTGCCGGTACCGGCGGGCAGCGTGACGACGCCGCGGACCATCTGGTCGGCGTGGCGCGGATCGACGCCGAGGTTCATCGCGATTTCGAGCGTTTCGTCGAACTTGGCGGTCGCGAGGTCGCGCACCAGCTTGATCGCTTCGTCGACGCCGTGGAGCTTCAGCGCGTCGACCTTGCCCTCGAGGGCCTTCTGCTTCTTGGTCAGCTTAGCCATGGGTTCAGCCCTCCGTCACTTCGAGGCCCATCGAGCGGGCGCTGCCTTCGATGATCTTCGTCGCCTGTTCGATGTCGTTGGCGTTGAGATCCTTCATCTTGATCTCGGCGATTTCGGCGAGCTTCGAGCGCGCGATCTTGCCGCCGCTGATCTTGCCCGGCTCCTTCGAACCCGATTTCAGGTTCGCGGCCTTCTTGATCAGATAGGTCGCCGGGGGCGTCTTGGTAACGAACGAGAAGCTCTTGTCGGCGAAGACGGTGATGATGGTCGGGGTCGGCGTGCCCTTGTCCATGCCATCGGTCGCGGCGTTGAACGCCTTGCAGAATTCCATGATGTTGACGCCGCGCTGACCGAGCGCCGGCCCGAGCGGCGGCGACGGGTTGGCGGTGCCGGCGGGCACCTGCAGCTTGATGTAGCCGCTGATCTTCTTGGCCATGATGGCCTCCTTTCTTTCTGTCGCCCCGGACCTGGGTCCGAAGCTCAAAATAAGCGGTCGAACAGAAGGGCATCACCCCTTCCTCCCGCGCGGAATCGCAACCTTGTCTGATGCGAAGCGGCGCCCATAAGACCAAACGCGCCGAAAAACAAGCCTTATTGGGGACGGTAGCGGATCAGGCCTTCCTGCGCGACGGTGGCCATCAGCGTGCCGTCGCGGCGGTAGATCGAACCGCGGCAGAGGCCCCGGTCGCCGCCCGTCCACGGGCTGTCCATCACGAAGACGAACCAGTCGTCGACGCGGACGTCGCCATGAAACCACATCGCATGATCGAGGCTGGTCGACACCATGCCGGGGGTCCAGAAGCTGACGCCGTGCGGCAGCATCGCCGACGACAAGAGCCCCATGTCGGAGGCAAAGGCGAGAAAGCCGCGGTGGAGCAAGGGATCGTCGCCGATCGGCGATGCGACGCGGAACCATTGATAATGCTGCGTCGCCCGGTCCGAAGCCGGCGGGCGGAAGCTGCGCACCTCGAACGGACGGCTGCGCGCCATATGCGCGAGCTGGCGGTCCGAAATATGCGGGTCCGCCGCGATGAAGTCGGTGAAATCCCAGCACTCCTCGGGCGGCAGCAGCTCGGGCATCGGAACCTGATGCGACAGCCCTTCCGCAGGTAGCTGGAACGAGGCAGTCAGGTTGAAGATCACCTTGCCGTCCTGGCGCACGACGACGCGGCGGTTCGAGAAGCTGCGGCCGTCGAAGTCGCGGTGGAGGCGGAAGTGCAGCGGCTTCGTCTCATCGCCGCCGCGCAGGAAATAGGCGTGCAGCGAATGCACCTGCTTGTCGGGATCGACCGTCCGTGCCGCGGCGGTCATCGCCTGCGCGATGACCTGCCCACCGAAAATCCGGTCGCGCGAGGTCGTCGGCCGCGCGGGGAAGGTGAATTCATCGTCGAGGCCGGGCACCGCGTCGAGGTCGAACAGGCGCGCGACCGCGCCGACGACCTTGTCGGCGGGCGTGCTGCTGTTGATTTCACGCGCAAGATCGAGGCGCGTCTGCAGCTCTTCGGGCGTGAGGCTCATGCGCAATTCCCCCGGGCTGAGACCACCCGCGCCCGCCTGGGCGCGGCGCCGTTACTTGAAACGTTCGACCTGTTCGAAGTCGAGTTCGACCGGGGTGGCGCGTCCGAAGATCGACACCGACACCTTGACGCGCGCCTTTTCGAAATCGAGCTCCTCGACCAGCCCGTTGAAGCTGGCGAAGGGACCGTCGAGCACCTTGACCTGATCGCCGATTTCATAATCGACGCGGATTTCGGTCTTCGGACGCGCCGCGGCCTCTTCCTTGCTGTTGAGGATGCGCGCGGCTTCGGCTTCGCTGATCGCCTGCGGCTTGCCCGACGAACCGAGGAAGCCCGTGACCTTCGGCGTGTTCTTGACGAGGTGATAGACATCGTCAGTCATCGTCAGCTTGGCGAGGACATAGCCGGGGAAGAATTTGCGTTCGGCCTGGACCTTCTTGCCGCGCTTGACCTCGGTGACGGTCTCGACCGGCACCTCGACCGCTTCGACGAAGTCGGTGAGGCCCATGCGCTCGGCTTCGGAAAGCACCGAATCGCGAACCTTGTTCTCGAAACCCGAATAGGCGTGAATGATGTACCAGCGCGCCATGTCTATCCGTATCCTGTCCCTGTAACCGCGGGCGTTAGCGCGCGAGCGACGTCAGCCAGCTGACGATCGCGTTGAAAACCGTGTCGACGCCAAGGAAGAAGAGCGAAAGGATCGTCGTCATGATCAGCACCATGATCGTCGTCTGCACCGTTTCGCGGCTCGTCGGCCAAACGATCTTGCGAGCTTCGGCGCGCACCTGATTGATGAACTCAGCCGGGCTGGTCTTGGCCATGTCGATCGTCCTGTCCTTGCAACGTCAATGATCCGGGCCAGATGGGTTGCCGCCGCCCGCGCGTCAAGCGCGCTTTGGGCAAGTGTCCGCCCACCCTCCCCGAGCATGTCGGCGAAAGGCGGAAAGGGAACGGCGCATCTGTCCGAATGAAGCGGCCTTTACTTGGGCGGCGCCGCGATTGCAAGCGCGGGCGCACGGGTGAGTTCGCGCTGCATCCAGAGCAAGAGGCCGACCATCAGAATCCACGCGGTCGTCGGTTGCAGCGCGAAGATCAGGTGCAGCTCGCGCGCCGCCGCCTTGCTGTTCTGCGGATCGAAACCGACGAGGTCGAGCGCCGCATAGCTGACCGCGATCTCGGCGGCGACGCCGAATTTGGCCATCAGGTTCAAAAGCGCGAAGAGGAAGGCCGACCGATTGCGCCCGCACCGCTCGCTATCGCGCGGAATCAGGTCGGCGAGCATCGAGTAAGTGAAGAGCAGGCCGACAAAGCCCGTGCCGAGCATCAGCGAGAAGCCGACCGCCTGTCCCAGCCCGCGCGGTTCCTGCGCGAGAGTCGCGACGAGCAGGCCGCCGATCAGCAGCCCCATCGCCATCATCATCGGCGGCTTGCCGAAGCGGCGCGCGAGGAAAGTCCATAGCGGCGACGCCAGCGCCCCGCCGATGAAGCTCGCGAACAGCAGAACAGCGCTTTGCGCGTCGAGGTCGAGCACCGCTGCGGCGAAGAAGACGAACAGCGACGTCAGCGACCCGAAGGCGAAGCTGTTGAAGAACTGCACGCCGAGCAGCAGCATCAATGGGCGGAACGACAGCGACGTGCGGATTTCGTGTCGCCATCCAAAGCCGGATTCGGCCACCACCGTGCGCGGCGGCACGCGGCGGATTGCGAAGAGCGCGATCGGCACCAGCAGGAGGAAGAGGCTGGCATAGGCCATGATCCGCCCTTGCAGGCTGAGCCCCGGGATCAGCAGCTGCGCCGCGGCCGGCGCGGCGAAAGCGAGAATGAGTGCTATCTTCGCAAACCAATCGCGCATGCCGTAAAGGAGCGCGCTGTCGGCCGGCGAGCGGACGAGCGCCGATCCCCACGAGAGCTGCGCGACCTCGTAGAGACTGTAGCTCGAGTAAAAGAGCACCATCATCAGAAAGAGCGCCGCGAAGGGCAACTGATTGCCGACGGTGACGAGCGCGAGCAACAGCAGCGACAGGGGCACGAGCGCCAGCAGCATCCAGCGCCGGTGCGCGCCGAGCCCGGTGCGCACGCGGTCGACCATCGTTCCGATCAGCGGATCGACGACGCCGTCCCAGATCGTCGTGAGCGAAAAGAGCAGCCCGACCAGCGCGACCGAAATGGCCCCGCCCTCGGCGATATAGGGCGGCAGATAGACGCTGAACGGCAGGCCGAGCATGACCGTCGGCCCCGCGGTCGCGGCATAGGCGGCCACGGTGCGCGGCCGCAACGCGGAGGCTTCGTCGGCCGGGGCGGCCGATGGCAGGGCGGTACTGGCCAAGATGCGACGCTCCCGAAACGGAAGCCGCAAGCTTTCAGCTATTAACAATCATGTCAACATCAACCAGCAGGTCGCCTACCGGATCTTGAAATGCGAAAGGAATGGCTGGAGCCGCCAGTCGATCTGTTCGCTATCCAGCCATTCGACCTCGATCCCCATCAGCGTGTTCAACATCGAATCGCCGACGACGATATCGAAGAACAGGCGCGCGGCGGCGTCCGGGCGGTCGATCTCGGCCTTGCCCGTCGCCGCCCATTCGGCGAACAGTTCGATCAGTTCCTCAAGCGCAGGCACATGAAGGTCGAGGTAAATCTGCATGGCGAATTCATGGTCGCGCAAACTTTCGGAGATCAGCATGCGCATCAGGCCGACGGCGTGCGGCGATTCCATCAACTCGCTCTGGCGATGCGCGTAACGCTTCAGGATTTCGACACTCGACAGTCCGCGGATCGCATCGTCGTCGAGCGACCTGAGCATGGCTTCGTCGCACCAGCGGGTGGCGATGGCGCGCAGCAGTCCCTGCTTATTGCCGAACAACTCATAAAGTGTCGCGAGCGAACCGCCCGAGCGTTTGACGATTTCGGCAAGGCTGGTGCGTTCATAGCCCTGTTCCAGAAACAGCGTTTCAGCCGCGTCGAGAATGGCGCTTTGCCGCCGTTCGCGTGGTGAAGAATACCTATCCATTTGACATAAAGTCGATTCCGGCATGCCCAATTTTGCTCCCCCTCTCTTGCCCTTTTCTGTAATTTAAATTACACGGCCCCTCAGCGCAAGCTTTTGCGTATATAACAATCCCGCACAACTGCGATTTTTCAGGGGTTCATATGAGTCGCGTTCGTCCTCTCAGCTGCGCCGCCGGCGCTGCGCTGGCCTTTCTGCTGGCCGCCTGCTCGTCCGAAGCGCCCCCCGCGCCCCCGCCGCCCGAGGTCAATATCGTGACCGTCCGCACGCAGGCCGTGCCGAACGTCATCGAACTGCCCGGCCGGGTTCAGGCGTATCGCACGTCCGAAGTCCGCGCGCGCGTCAACGGCATCGTCGAGCGGCGGCTGTTCAACGAGGGCAGCTATGTCCGCGCCGGAACGCCCCTGTTCCGGATCGATCCGCGCGAGTTGATCGCGACCGCCAACGCGGCGCGTGCCCAGCTTGCCCGCGCACAGGCGACCGCCGCCAACGCGCGGCAAGTTGTCGGACGCTATCAGCCGCTGCTCGCCGACCAGGCGATCGGCAAGCAGGAATATGACGCCGCGGTTGCCGCGCAACGCACCGCCGAAGCCGATGTGGCGGCCGCACAGGCCAATCTGGAATCGGCGCGCCTCAACCTCGGCTATGCGTCGGTCACCGCGCCGATTTCGGGTCGCGCGCGACGCGCAGAAGTGACCGAAGGCGCGCTGGTGAGCGCATCGCAAGGCACGCTGCTGACGACGATCGAGCAGATCGACCGCGTCTATGTCAATTTCGGCCAGTCGAGTTCGGACCTTCTGGCGATCCGTGGCGACATGGGTTCGGGCAAGGTCAGCGTGCCGCAACTCGAACGCGTCGAGGTCCAGCTGATCCTCGAGGACGGCAGCGCCTATCCGGTTATCGGCCACCTCGACTTCCTCGACCTCTCGATCGACGAGGCGACGGGCACCGCGGCGCTGCGCGCCGAATTCCCCAATCCCAATTCGGCCCTGCTGCCTGGCCAGTTCGTCCGCGCCCGCATCTTTGCGGGCAACCGCGCCGACGGCGTGCTGATCCCGCAGCGCGCGGTCAAGCTGGCGGAGGATGCGGCGAGCGTGATGGTGCTCGACGCCAAAAATGTCGCGACGCCGCGCCCGGTCAAGCTGGGCACGATGGTCGCGGGCCAGTGGGCGATCCTCGAAGGACTGAAACCCGGCGACCGCGTGATCGTCGACGGGCTGCAAAAGGTCCAGCCGGGCGCGCCGGTCCGCGTCGCCCAGCCCAAGGGAGCGGCGCCGACCCCCGCGGCGAAGCGCTGATCTGATATGACCCCCCGCTTCTTCATCGACCGGCCCATCTTCTCATGGGTCATCGCCATCGGCATCCTGCTTGCCGGGATCATCGCGCTGCGCGGCTTGCCCGTGGAGCAATATCCGTCGGTCGCGCCGCCGTCGCTGACTATCAGCGTCACCTATCCGGGCGCCGACGCGAGCACGCTCGAACAGAATGTCACGCAGGTCATCGAGCAGGAACTGAACGGGGTCGAGGGCTTCCTCTATATGGCCTCGACCAGCGAATCGAATGGCACCGCCTCGATCACCTTGACCTTCGAGGCGGGGACCGACATCGACAATGCGCAGATGGAGGTGCAGAACCGCCTGCGCCGCGTCGAACAGCGCCTGCCCGAGGATGTCCGTCGTCAGGGCATTTCGGTGACCGAAGCTAACTCGGGCTTCCTGCTGATCGTCGCGATCACGTCGAAGAGCGGCGACACCGACCCGATGGAGGTCAACAATTTCGCCAACACGCGCGTGCTCGACGAGCTGCGGCGCGTAAACGGGGTCGGCAACGTCCAAGCCTTTGCGCCCGAATATGCGATGCGCATCTGGCTCGATCCGCAAAAGCTCGCCTCATATAATCTGTCGCCCGCCGAAGCCTTGGGTGCGGTGCAGGAGCAGAACAGCCAGACTCCCGGCGGCCAGCTCGGCGACCAGCCGCTCGCCAAGGGCGCGCAGCTCAACGCCGTGATCACGACGCAGGGCCGCTTCACCAAGCCCGAGCAGTTCGAAAGCATCATCCTGCGCGCCAACCCCGACGGGTCGGCGGTGACGCTGGGCGATGTCGGCCGCGTTGAACTGGGCGCGGCGAGCTATCTCTTTTCGTCCGAACTCAACGGCAAGCCGATGGCAGGCCTCGCGGTCCAGCTGACCCCAGGCGCCAACGCGCTGTCGACCGCAGAGGGCATCCGCGCACGGATGGAGGAACTGGCAAAGGGCTTCCCGCCCGATGTCACCTGGTCGATCCCCTATGACACGACCCCCTTCATCAGCCTGTCGATCGAAGAGGTGGTGAAGACGCTGGCCGAGGCGATGCTGCTCGTTTTCCTCGTCATGTTCCTGTTCCTCCAGAACTGGCGCGCGACGGTGATCCCGACCGTCGTCGTACCGATCGCACTCGCGGGCGCGTGCCTTGGCCTGTGGATGTTCGGTTTCTCGATCAACGTGCTGACGCTGTTCGGCATGGTGCTCGCAATCGGCATCCTCGTCGACGATGCGATCGTGGTGATCGAGAATGTCGAGCGCATCATGAACGAGGAGCATCTGCCGCCCTATGAGGCGACGGTGAAGGCGATGGGCCAGATCACCTCGGCGATCGTCGGCATCACATTGGTGTTGATCGCGGTGTTCATCCCGATGGCCTTCTTCCCCGGCTCGACCGGCGGAATCTATCGCCAATTCTCGATGACGCTCGCGATCTCGATCGCCTTCTCGGCGCTGCTCGCGCTGACGCTGACGCCGGCGCTGTGCGCGACGCTCCTGAAACCGCACGACCAGACCGAGCGCAAAGGCCGTATCGGGGCCTTCGCAGATCGTTTCTTCGGCCGCTTCAACGACTGGTTCGGGCGCACGACCGACCGCTATCAGGGCAGCGTCGGCAAGATGCTGGCGGCGCCGCTGCGCTGGCTCGGCGTCTTCGTCGCAATGGTCGCGGTGACCGCATTGCTCTTTTTCCGGCTGCCGGGGTCCTTCCTGCCGCAGGAAGATCAAGGCTATCTGATCACCGTCATCCAGGCGCCGCCGGGCGCAACCACGCAGCGCACCGGTGAGGCGACCAAGCAGGTCAAGGCCTTCTTCGCCGAACAGCCGCAGGTCGCCAATATCGTGCTCGTCAACGGCTTCAGCTTCTTCGGCCAGGGTCAGGCGAATGCGATCATGTTCACGCCGCTGAAACCCTGGGAGGACCGCCCGGGGAAGGAAAACAGCGCCGATGCAATCGCGGGCAAGGCGATGGGCACCTTCATGGGCATCAAGGAGGCGTTCGTCTTTTCGCTGAGCCCGCCGTCGATCCCCGAACTCGGCACGTCGAGCGGCTTCACCTTCAAGCTGCAGGACCGGGGCGGCAACGGGCGCGACGCACTCATCGCTGCGCGCAACCAGATCCTCGGCGGCGCGATGCAGAGCAAGCTGCTCGCCAACGTCCGCCCCGAGGGGCAGGAGGACGCGCCGGTGCTGAAGCTCGACATCGACCGGATTCAGGCGCGCGCGCTCGGCCTGTCGATCGGCGACGTCAATGCGACGCTCGCGATCAGCTTCGGCAGCGCCTATGCCAACGACTTCACGCGCGAAGGCCGCGTGCTCCGCGTGCTGCTGCAAGCCGACGCCGCGAGCCGCATGACGCCGCAGGACGTGCTCGACCTGCGCGTGCGCAGCGCGAACGGCGGCATGGTGCCCTTCGGTTCGTTCAGCACCGCTGAATGGTCGGCCGAGGCGCCGCAGCTCCAGCGCTATAACGGCTATCCGGCGATGACGATCTCGGGCGAGCCCGCGCCCGGCCAGTCGACCGGCGAGGCGATGGCCGAGATGGAGCGGCTCGCGTCGCAGCTACCGGCGGGTTTCGCGTTCGAATGGACCGGCATCTCCTATGAGGAGAAACAGTCGGCGGGGCAGATCGGCATGTTGCTCGGCCTGTCGCTCGTCGTCGTCTTCCTGCTGCTTGCCGCACTTTATGAAAGCTGGTCGGTGCCCGTCGCGGTGCTGCTCGTGGTGCCGCTCGGCGTGCTGGGCGCGGTGCTCTTCTCGATGCTCCGCGGGCTGTCGGCCGACATCTATTTCAACGTCGGCCTGATCACGATCATCGGGCTCGCGGCGAAGAATGCGATTCTGATCGTCGAATTCGCGATCGAGCAGGAAGCCGAGGGCAAGTCGACGCTCGACGCGGTGATGGAAGCGGTCAAGCTGCGCCTCCGTCCGATCATCATGACCAGCCTCGCCTTCATCCTCGGCATGGTGCCCCTCGTCATCGCGAGCGGTGCGGGCGCCGCGAGCCGCATCGCGGTCGGATCGGGCGTGATGGGCGGGATGATCGCCGCAACTTTGTTGGGCATCTTCTTCATTCCGCTCTTCTATCTGTCGGTGCGCAAATGGCTCAGCCGCAAGCGGCCCCCTGCCCCCGCCGAGAAAGGCCATCATGAGGAGCCCGGCCATGCGTAACCTGATCGCGCTCGCCGCGGCGACGACGCTCGCCGGCTGCGTCAACATGGCGCCGAAGCACGAGCGCCCGCCGCTGTCGACTGCCGCCAACTATCCAGCCGAATTCGCCGGCGACGTGACGCTCGGCCAGCGGGCGACCGAGGTCGCTTGGCGCGACTTCTTCGCCGACCCGCAGCTCGAGGTGCTGATCGAACAGGCCATCGCGCGCAACCGCGACCTTGCGGTGGCGGTGGCGCAGATCGAGGAAGCGCGCGGCCTCTATCGCATCCAGGACGCCGATCGGTTGCCGACGGTAGGCGCGAGCGCCGATGCGACGCGGACGCGCAGCCAGCTGGTCCCGAATACGGACCCCGCGACGACCAACCGCTATTCGGTCGGCGTCGGCGTGACCTCGTTCGAGCTCGATTTCTGGGGGCGGGTCAAGAATCTGTCCGAAGCCGCGCGCAGCCAGTATCTCGCGACCGAAGCGGCCGAGCGGGCGTTCCGCCTCGCGCTCGTCCGCGACGTTGCCTCGACCTATTTCTCGTCGCGCGGCGCCGAAGAGCAGATCGAGCTGGCCGAAGCGACGGTGACGAGCCGCAAGGAAGGGCTGCGCATCGCCAAGCGCCGCCTCGACGCGGGGGTGACCTCGGCGCTCGACTATCGCCAGTCGGAGACGCTGCTGACGCAGGCCGAGACGCAGCTTGCGAGCCTGAAGCTCGGCAAGGCGCAGGCCGATAATTTCCTCGCCGTGCTTACCGGCGGACCGGTCGCGGGCCCCCTGCCCGCACCGCTGCCGCTCGTCGCGCAGGCGCAATCGCCAACGCTGACCGCCGGGCTGCCGTCGGACCTGCTCGTCGCGCGGCCCGACATCCTCGCGGCCGAAGAGCGGCTGCGCGCCGCGCGCGCCAATGTCGGCGCCGCGCGCGCCGCCTTTTTCCCGTCGATCTCGCTGACCGGCAACCTGGGTTTCGCGTCGCTTTCGCTCGACAATCTGTTCACCGACGACAGCATGACGTGGAGCTTCGGCCCGTCGATCAGCCTGCCGATCTTCGATTTCGGGCGCAACAAGGGCAATCTGACGGTCGCCGAGGCGCGCGAGAATATCGCGGTCGCCACCTATGAGCGCGCCGTGCAAGGCGCCTTTCGCGAGGTGGCCGACGCGCTCGCCGGGCGTCGCTACCTCGCCGAACAGGTCGAGGCGCAGGAGCGCGGCACGCTCGCGACCCGCCAGATCGCCGACCTCGCGCGCAAACGCTATCGTGAAGGCGTGTCGACCTACCTCGAAGTGCTCGACGCCGAGCGCAACCTGTTCGCCGCCGAACAAACGCTGATCGAGACGCGCCGCGCGCAGGTCGACAATCTGGTCACGCTCTACGTCGCGCTCGGCGGCGGGCTGGTCGAGCGCCGCTAGGGCCGGCATCGTGAGTGCCGAGGCCTCCGCCCTGCTGAAGGATATATTGGGGCCTCAGGCGCTGGAGACGATTGCCGATGCGGGGACGGCGGCGGCGGCGCGCTTCGATCGCGCGGCTTTTCTGCGCACCGCCTCGGATGGACTCGAAGCGCTGTCGATCATGGAACGCGTCCGCCATATAGCCGACGCGCTCCATCTCGCCCTGCCCGGCGGCTATGCAGGCCGTCTCGACATTCTCCGCGCGATGGCTCCGCACTTGACCCACGGATTCCAGGCTATCGCGATCACCGAATATGTCGCGCGTCATGGGCTCGATGATTTCGACGCGTCGATGGAGGCGCTCGCCGGCCTGACGCGCTTCGGTTCGGCCGAATTCGCGATCCGGCCCTTTCTGGCGGCGGATACTGCCCGCGCGCTGACGGTGATGACCCGCTGGACCGGCAGCGACGACGATCATGTGCGCCGGCTCGCGAGCGAAGGCGCGCGGCCGCGGCTGCCATGGGCGGCGCGCGTGCCGGCGCTCAAGGCCGATCCGACCTTGGCTGGGCCGATCCTCGAAGCGCTCAAAGCCGATACCAGCCTTTACGTTCGCAAGTCGGTCGCCAACCATCTGAACGACATCGCCAAGGACCGGCCCGACTGGTTGCTGGCGCGTCTCGCCGACTGGCCGCAGGAGGATGCACGCACCGCATGGATCGTCCGCCACGCGCTGCGCACGCTGATCAAGAAGGGTGATCCCGGAGCCCTCGCGCTGATCGGCGTCGGGCATGGTGCGGCGGTGAGTGTGTGCGATTTCGCAGTCGTCCCGGCGATGGTGCGCCTTGGCGACCGGATCGCGATCAGCGCCGAAATCCTGTCGGATTCGTCCGACAATCAACCGCTGGTCGTCGATTACCGCATTCATTACGCCCGCGCAGGCGGCAAGACTGCGCCCAAGGTGTTCAAGCTCAAGAGTTTCGAACTCGCGGCGGGCGAGACCGCCGCTCTCCGTATCAGCCAGACGATCCGCGACTTCAGCACCCGGCGCCACCAGCCGGGGCGGCATGAGGTCGAGCTGATCGTCAACGGACGGACGATGGCGACCGCGGCGTTCGACCTGTTACCGAACTAAGGCCATAGCCTATGGCGGCGTCGTCACCGGCGGCGGTGGCTCCACCTCGACCGGCTCGGGGCCCCGGTCCTGGATCGGCAGGCGCAGGTCGATGCGGCTGCCGTTGATCTCGGTCGAGATCACGGCATCGCCGTCCTCGATCCCGACGCGCGTGCGGTCGCCGACCGGGATGTCGCCGATATCGGGGATGTCGAGCGGTTCGACCGGACCCGCGGGATCGGCGCGCCGGGGACGCGGCGCGGCTTTCCGGCCCGATGCCTCGGTCATGAAATCGCGCCAGATGCGCGCGGGCATGCCGCCGCCCGAAATGCCGCGAAGCGGCGTGTTGTCGTCGTTGCCGATCCACACGCCGACGACAAGGTCGTTCGCATAGCCGACGAACAGCGCGTCGCGATTGTCCTGCGTCGTGCCGGTCTTGCCATAATTGGCCTGCGGCAACCGCGCGGCGCGGCCGGTGCCGCGATTGACCGCAGCGCGCAGCATTGTTTCGATATCCTCATGCTCGCTCGACCCGAAGCGTGACGGTCCCCAGATCAGATTTTCGAACCAACCCTTTTCGGCCTCCTTGAACGCGTGCGGTTCGACCGGATAGCTGTTCGCCGCGACCGCGGCATAGGCGGCGGTGAGTTCGAGCAGGGTCATGCTCGACGTGCCCAGCGCGAGGCTGGGGTCGCCCTTCGCCATCGGCGCGGTGACGCCGAGATCGCGCGCCATCGCGATCACCTTTTCGTCGCCGACGTCACCGAAAAGGCGCACCGCGGCGACGTTGCTCGACGAGGCGAAGGCGTCTTCGAGGCTGATGTCCGTCGAATAGGCGCCACCCGAATTTTTGGGGCGGTAGGAACCGGTCTCGATGGCGCGGTTGTCGATCCGGTCGTCGGGCTCCCAGCCCGCCTCGAGCGCCGCGAGATAGACGAAAAGCTTGAAGGTCGATCCGGGCTGGCGCCGCGCCTGTGTCGCGCGGTTGAAGGGCGAGGCGGCATAATCCTTGCCGCCGATCATCGCGACGACCTCGCCATTCGGGCGCATCGCGACGAGCGCAACCTGCGCCTTGCCGAGCCCCGCGCGGCCCGTCACGCGGCGCGCGATCGATTGCAGCCGCGCGTCGAGCGTCGTCGTGATCGTCTGGCGCGAATAGCCGACGTCGCTCAATTTGCGCGCGGCGGGCAGTGCCCAGTCGGCGAAATAGGTGCCGGTGGGCAGCGTGTTGCGCGTGCGCACGTCGATACGCGGAGTGCGGATCGCCTTGGCCTCGCGCTCGGTCATATAGCCGGTGTCGACCATCGCGTTAACCACGAGCTTCATGCGCTTTTCGGCAAGATCGGGATTGCGCGTCGGCGCGAGCCGCGACGGCGCCTGCACCAGCCCCGCGAGCATCGCTGCCTGCGCGGGGGTCAGCTTCTCGGGATGGCGGTAGAAATAATGGAGCGAAGCGGCGCGCAGGCCATAGGTGTTATCGCCGAAATAGGCGTTCGAGAGATAGCGTTCGAGAATCTCGTCCTTGGTCAGCCAGGCTTCGAGCCAGAAAGCGATCAACGCCTCGCGCGCCTTGCGGCCCAGCGTCCGCTTCGGTGTCAGGAAGGTGAATTTGGCGAGCTGCTGGGTGATCGTGCTGCCGCCCTGCGTCCGGCCGCCGGTGACATTGCTCCACACCGCGCGCGCGATGCTGCGCGGGTCGATGCCCCAATGGCTGTAGAAGCGCCGGTCCTCGATCGCGAGGAACGCACCAGTGACATGTTTCGGCAGCTTCTTCGCCTCGACCGGCGCATCGACGATCGCGCCCGTACGCGCGATCGGCGTGCCATCGGAGGCGAGCAAGGTGATCTGCGGCGGCGCGATCGGTTCGAGCGATTTCGACAGCGGCGCGGTGAGCGCGAGCCAGCCGACGAGCAGAAGGAAGGTGACGCAGAAGATCGCGAAGCCGCGCGAAAGGCGGCGCATCCACTTGCGCCGCCGCGTTTCGGGAACGGGCGGCGGCGTAGGCGCCATGTCGGAGAAGGGCTGGGCCGGCGCCATCGCAAGGGTGGGGTCGGGGCCGTCGGGTTTACGAAACCAAGTCATGCTCGAAGCCGTATTACAGCCCCAATACAGCATAAGCAAATGGTTGTCGCGCCCGCCGGTCAGTCGACGGGATCGTCGCGGTCCTGTTGCCGCGCGGCGCCATCGTCCTTCTTGATAAAGCTCATCTTGCCCTGTGGCTCGAGAATCGCCCAGGCGACGTCCGACATCCGGCCGATCCCGGCGAGCCGCATTTCGGAGAGGATTTCGTCGCGCGTCAGCCGGTCGCGGCGCAGGTTTTCGGTGACGATCAGACCGTCGCGGACGATCACCCGCGGCGTCGCTTCGAGCAGATCCTTCGCGCGCGGGACCAGATAGGCGGTCCAGCTCAGTACCAGCGCCCAGAAAGCGAAGGTGCAGATAGCGAGCGTCGCGCCGGTCAGGCTGAAATCATTGTGCGTCACGCCCTGCTGGATGAGGTCGCCGAGCACGACGAGTACGACGAATTCGAACGGCGTCATCTGGCCGAGCTCGCGCTTGCCGAGCAGGCGGATCAGCAGGAACAGGACGAAGAACATCACCGTGGCGCGAAGGACGATATCCATCAGGGAAGCACCTTGATGCGCAAGGGAATTGAACCCACGCGCCGGTCGCCGTCGAACACTGCGATCTCGCCGCGCGTGCCGGCGAACAGCGGCGGGTTGATCTGGCCGTCGATCTTGACGTGCAGACGCTCGCCGGCGTCGAGCGCGCCGTAGGCGAAATGGAAGCGGCCGTCCTTGAAGCTTTCCTCGGCGGGTGCCGGGATCATCGTGTTGACCGTCATATCGTGCCACAGCGCCGGCGTCACCGCGATCACCGCATCGTCGAGCGGAGCCTTGGCGGTCAGCGTCACGTCGGTTTCGAAGAATTCGCCGTTCCGAATGACCACCGGCGTCTTCACCGTCAGGCGGGCATCGCCGAAATCGGCGGTGCGCGGCGGGCTCGGCTGGCCACCGGTTAAACCAAGGACGGACGCCAGCAGCAGGCTGCCGAGGATGAGGATCGAGATCGGGCTGGCGTGCCGGTCCCAGAAGCGCTGGCGCGACGGCTTCGCATTCTCCAGTCCTTCGAGCGCCTGCATCCGATCCTCCTGCCCGGCCGTGACCGGCCGAGAGCCCATATTGGACGCTTGGCGCGGTGGTTCGTTCCCGCGGCTTCGGTGGTCGGCGGCGCTCTTTCCCTGCTATCTAGGCGGCGTTCGCGAGCGTGTCGCGCGCGACGCGTTGCAGCGCCGCGGCCTGCGCATCCGAAAGGCCAAGCTCGTCGGCGCCCTTTTCCTTCGGCCCCAGCGTCGTGGGATCGACGCCGGTAACCGCGCCGAAGGTCACGAGCGCCGAGAGATAATAGCCCGCGACGCTCGCGTGATAATGGTCGTAAGCCCATAGGTCGAGCTGGCCATAGCCGATCCCGTCATAGGGATTGGGATCGGCGACGCCCTCCCCCATCGCGCGGTTCCACGCCTGTCCGACCGGCAGCACCCCTGCCACGGCAGGATTGGCGGCGCGCGCGCGATCGGCCGCGGCGCGAAGGTCGACCGCCATGGCGGTCACGGGCTTGCCGTACCAATGTCCCTTGGGCTTGTAGGTCTGGTCGGCGCGCGTCCAGGCCGACACGAGGCGGATGTCGACCGTCGGATTACGCGCAGTGAACAACGCACTCAGCCGCGCGACGTCGCGCAGATAATTGGTCGGATCACCCGGATTCGCCCGGTCGAGCGTGCTGAGTTCCTGCAGAACGACGACGTCCCATGATTGGTCGAACAGCGCGCGCCGCTCGTCATAATGAAAGCCCAGCGTCTTGCCGCCTTGCGTTTCCAGACTGACGCGATAGTCGAGCCCCGCCTGTTCGGTGAACAGCTTGAACAGCGCGGGCACGCCGCCATAGCCCGCCTTGTTGAGATCGGTGACCGAGCCCGCGCGCCAGTTGCGCGCCGCCGAATGCGCGCCTTGGGTAAAGCTGTTGCCGATGAAGAGGATCCTTTTCGGCGCGGCCTTGGCCTCGGCCGCTGATGCAACGGCTTCACCATGCGGGGCGGTGCTGGCGACCGCCTGGCCGGGCGCGCACCCTGCCAGCGCCAGCAGCACCGCTCCCGACATGGCCTTCAGGGGTCCAGTGGATCGAAGCCCCGAAGCTCTTTGCATTGCATGTCCCATCAGAATTTCACCGTCGCGCCGACATAGAAGCGGCGTCCGGCAATATCATAGACGCCGTTCTGGTTGGTCAAGCGCCCGCTCTCGGTCCCGCTCGGCAGGAAGGGGCTGACCGAATTGAACAGGTTGTTCACCCCGCCATAGAGGCGGAACTCCTTGCCGCCCGTATCGAGGTCGAACGACAGGAACAGGTCATGTTCCCACACGTCGCCGATATTGAGGAAGATCGGCACCTCGGCATTCGGATTGGTTTCGAGTAGCGCGGCATATTGATCGGCGAGCGAATTGCTGTCGTTGATCTTGCCATAATAGGTGGTCGTCCAGCGAATACGGAAATTGTCGAGCCGCCAGCTCAGCGAACCCCGCGCGCGATATTTGAAGCTGCCCTCGGCGAGGTCGCCGGCAAGATCGTTGGTGACCGTCCCGTCGACCCCCTGGAACTGCACCTTCTGCTTCAGCACATGGGTGCCGTCGTAGCGCAGGTCGAAGCGGCCGGGGATGCCGAGCGCGTCGTCGAGGCGGAAGCGATAGTTGAAGGCGACGTCGATCCCCTGCGTGTCGAAGCGCGCGAGGTTGACCTGCCGCTGGACCAGCTCGACGATCTGGCCGTTGTTCGCGTTGCGCGTGATGTCGGCGCAGAAGGGATTGTCGGCCTGCGGCACGTCGGTGTCATAGCATTGCAGCTGGATGTCGCGGTTCGAATAGGCGTCGATCGCGTCCTTGATGCGGATGTCGTAATAATCGACCGCGATCGTCAGCCCGGGCGCGAAGCGCGGCGCGAGCACGGCGCCGAGCGTCAACGTATCGGCGGTTTCCTCCTTGAGGTCGAGGTTGCCGCCGTTCGGGCTGTAGAGGTTGTTCCCCGCCTGCGAATATTGCTGCGTTACGCCATCCGTCGCCTGCTGGGCGAACAGCGCCTGGATGCCCGGATCGAGCCGGCAGCTCGCGGCGATCCGCCCCGCCGTCGTCGGAGTGACGCCGTCGCAGAGATCGTTCGCGGCCTCGAAATTGCCGCGCGGCGGCGAATAAAGCTCGGCGATGTCGGGTGCGCGCTGGGCGCGAGCGAATTGCGCGCGGAAGCGGATGTCGGGGATCGGCGCATATTGGACGCCGCCGCGCCAGCTGAACACCGTGCCGACATTGTCGATATTATAGTCGGCGACGCGCGCCGAGGCGTCGACGCTGAGCAGATAGGCCCCGGGTGCGTCGCGGAGCAGCGGCACGCTGACTTCGCCATAGCCTTCCAGCGCGCGGATCGAGCCGCCGAAATTGGGCACCGCGTTGCCCGTCGTTCCGCCCGTCTGCGACAGGAGGTCGCCGGTGAGTTCCTGGCTGTCCTTGCGGTAATCAATGCCGAAGGCAGCGCCGACCGGACCGGCGGGAAGCTGGAAGAGTTCGCCGGTGACGAAAGCCTGTCCGGTATATTGGCGGATCGTCAGTTCCTGATGCAGATCCGCGCGGATCCACGCCGCGGCATCGGGCGTGATCGCTCCTTCGCCGAACAGGTTGATGGGAACGCAGCCCGCCGCACGCGCGTCGGCGTCGGCGCATTGCGGGGCGCCGTCGGGGCCCAGTTCGGCGTTGAGCGCCCGCGTCAGATTGACGCCGTTGATCTCGTTCCGGCGCCACTGGTCCTGCTTGTACTGGCCGTAGCCGAAGCTCGCTTCCCAGTTCCAGCTATCCGAAATCTTGCCGCGCAGGCCGGCCCAGCTCCGGATCGTCTCGCGCTTGTTCTCGGTGATCTGGCCGCCGACCTCGTCGAAGCGGCGATCCCAGGCGATGCCGGCACCGGTCGAAGGCGCATCGGCGCGGATTTCGGCCGGGACGAAGGGATTGCACGGTCCCGAGCCCGAGCCGCTCGCGCGGCGGCACGGGATCTTGCCATATTCGATCTCGGTCGTGACGCCAGTGACGGGGTCGGTCAGCGGATAGGTCGAATCCCAGCCGATGCCCACCGATTCACGCGTCTCGCCCGAGGTGATCCGTGAATATTGCAGCTGCGCGAAGGCTTCGATCGCGTCCGAAAATTCAAATTCGAGCTTGGCCGCGCCCAGATAGCGTTTGCGCGCGAGGATCAGTGAGCGGCCGGTGCGCTGGTTGTAACCGTCGCGATTGGGCAGGAAATAGCCGACGTTGCCGGGGCTGTTCGCGCCGCCGCCGCTGCCGGTGACGGGTTCGCCGGTGACCGGGTCGGGCCCGCGCTCGACCAGCACACCGTTCCGGTAGAAACGGTCGCGAGCCGAACTGGCCCCCGAAAAAACACCGCCGGGGATGAAGCTGCTGAGATCGCTCATCATCAGCGGGGGGAATTCGGACGCGGGGCGCGATCCGCTCGCGGGCGCGCCATCGGCGTTGATATAGACGCCTTCGAATTCGTTGATGCCGTTTTCGAAGTCATAGTCGTAGGAGACCGGCCGCACCGCCCATTCGCGGTCGACCGCGCGGATGCCCCAGTCACGGTCGTAGGTGCCGCTGACGAGAAAATAGCCGCGGCCGTCGGCGAAGCGCGTGCCATAGGTCGCGCCCAGCGTCAGTTCCTGCCCGTCGCCCTCCGACGTGATGCCCGTACGCGCGCGCAGCGTCAGGCCGCGCTCATTCTTCTTGGTGATGATGTTGACGACGCCTGCTACGGCATCCGAGCCATAGACCGACGAGGTGCCGCCGGTGATGACCTCGACCCGGTCGATGAAATCGCTGGGGATCGTCGACAGGCTGACGAGGTTGGAAATACCGCTGTTCGACACGGTGCGGCGGCCGTCGATGAGGACGAGCGTGCGGTTCGAACCCAAGTTACGCAGCTCGATCGAGCTGAGGCCCGAATTCTGCGTATTGCCGGTGACCGTCGAATCATTGGTCGCCGACGACAGCTGCGGCAGGTCGGCAAGCGTCTCGCTGAGTTCGCTGTCGCCTGCTTCGAGCAGATCTTCGGAAGTCACGCCGATCACCGGCGCCGGCGTGTCATAGGTTTCGCGCGCGATACGGCTACCGGTGACGACGATCGCCTCTTCGCCCGCCGGGGCGGCGGCGGTGGTCTCAGCCGGCACTTCCTGCGCGGCGAGCGGCGCGGCGAAAGCGCCGATGCCGGCGAGCATCAGGACGGTGCGGCTGCTGTGGCGGGCCCAGCGGGCTTTGGTCATATTCATTGTCTCACTCCCCATATCTTGTCTTTGTCCGGTCAATCGGCGTCGGTTTCGATCGGCTGCGCGGCGAGCGGCGCGGGCTCGCCCCCCAGCGCGCGGTGAAGCGCGTCGCGGTCGAGCGCCTTTTCCCATCCCGCGACGACGATCGCCGCGAGCGCATTGCCGATGAAATTGGTGAGCGCGCGGCACTCGCTCATGAAGCGGTCGATGCCGAGGATCAGCGCGAGCCCGGCGACGGGCACTGACGGCACGATCGACAGCGTCGCCGCGAGCGTGATAAACCCCGCGCCGGTGACCCCCGCCGCCCCCTTCGAACTGACCATCGCGACGAGCAGCAGCGCGATCTGGTCGCCGAGGCTGAGATCGACGCCGACCGCCTGCGCGATGAACAGCGCCGCGAGCGTCATATAGATGTTCGTGCCGTCGAGGTTGAAGCTGTAGCCGGTCGGCACGACGAGACCGACGATCGGCTTCGCGCACCCGGCCTGTTCAAGCTTCTGGATCAGGCTGGGCAAGGCCGCTTCCGAAGAGGAGGTGCCGAGCACGAGCAACAGTTCGGCCTTGAGATAGGAAATCAGGCTGAAGATCGAGAAGCCGCATAGCCGTGCGACAGCGCCGAGGATGACGATCACGAAAAAGAGCGAGGTCAGGTAGAAGGTCGCGATCAGCAAGCCGAGGTTGGCGAGCGATTCGACGCCATAACGGCCGATCGTGAAGGCCATCGCGCCGAACGCGCCGATCGGCGCGAATTTCATCAACATGCCGACGAGGCCGAAGAAGACGACCGAGACTTTTTCGAGCAGGCCGAGCACCTGCCGCCCCGGTTCGCCCGCGTGCGACAGCGCGAGGCCGAAGAGGATCGCGGCGAACAGCGCCTGCAGGATCGACCCTTCGGTCAGCGCCGAGGCGAAAGTCGTCGGAATGATTTCGAGCAGGAAGGCGGTGAGCGTCGCCTCGTGCGCCTTGGCCTCATATTGCGCGACCGCCCCGGCGTCGAGCGTCGCGGGGTCGATGTTCATCCCGGCGCCGGGCTGGATCACATTGGCGACCACCAGCCCGACGATCAGCGCGAGCGTCGAAAAGAAGAGGAAATAGGCGAAGGTCTTGCCGACGACGCGGCCGAGGGCCCTTGTCTCGCCGCCGATCGAGGCGATGCCCGTCGCGACGGTCAGGAAGATGACCGGCGCGATGATCATCTTGACGAGCTTGATGAAACCGTCGCCGAGCGGCTTGAACTCGGTCGCGACCGACGGCCAATAGTGGCCGAGCAGCACGCCGGCGAGTATCGCGCCGAGCACCTGGACATAGAGATGCGTCCACCACGGCCGCGGGTTCGGCTGCGCCTGTGTCGCGTTCAGATCGATCGTGGCTGCCACCAGCCTCTCCCCATTCTCGCGCCAAAGGGCGCAGCTTGCGGCCGTTCGGCGGCCTTTCCGCTAATCTAGAAGCGGCGCGGAGAGGGGGTCAAACATGACATGTGAGCGATATAATATCCTGTAATATATATATTTTATAGATCCGGGCGTTTGCCGGGGAACATAGATTGTGCGATTTTCCGCATGCACTGGCCAATATTTGTGCAATAATCCGCACATGTCTTCGCCGAGCGATTCGACTCCGATCGGTCCCCAAGCCAACCGCCGACGCGTGATCGTCGCGGTTGCGGCGGGACTTGCTATCTTGCTCGTCGCCGGGTTCGCGCTTGCGCAGTGGGCGGCGGGCCGCGCGAGCGCGCAGGCCGATCTGGAGGCGCGCCAGAATGCGCGCGCCCACGCGAGCCTGCTCGAAAGCGAGTTGCAGAAATTCCGCCTGCTGCCCCGCGTCCTCACCGAATTTCCCGACGTGCGCGCGGCGCTCGCCGACAAGAGCGCCGCCGCCTCGCGCCGCCTCGACCGCGAACTCGAACAGCTCGCGGCGCGCACAGATGCCACGGTGATCTATGTTCTCGACGCCGGCGGCACGACGATCGCGGCGAGCAACTGGCGCGCGCCCACGAGCTTCGTTGGCCAGAACTATCGCTTCCGGCCCTATTTCCAGGGCGCGATGCAGCGCGGCGCGGCCGAGCTGTTCGCGCTCGGGACGGTGAGCGGGCGCCCCGGTCTCTATCTCGCGCGCCGCGTCACCGTGGATGGGCACCAGCTCGGCGTGATCGTGCTCAAGGTCGAGTTCGACAAGCTCGAGACACGCTGGGCGGATTCGGCGGCGACGACGCTGGTGACCGACGCGGCGGGGATCGTCGTGATGAGCAGCGATCCGCGATGGCGCTTCCGCTCGTTCGAGCCGATTTCGGCCGAAGCGCAGCAACGGCTTCGCGCGACGCGCAGCTATGGCGAGGCGCGGCTAGCCCCGCTGCCGGTTCGCCGTACCGACGGCGATCTTCGCATCGGCGACCAATTGTTCCGCCAGGCCGACGAGCGCGTGTCGCTCCCCGGCAGCACGCTCCGCCTGCTCCAGCCCGCCGAGCCCGCGCGCGCCAGCGCCGACGCGACCGCGCGCGTCATCTTCCTGATCCTGCTCATCCTCGTGGGCACGGCGATCGTCACGCTGCTCCGCCTCGTCGAGCGGCAGACGATGCGGCAGGCCGCGCACGAGGCGCTCGAGCGCGAGGTCGCCGCGCGCACGCGCGACCTGCGCGACGCGAACGACGAATTGCGGCTGGCATCGGAAAGGCAGACCGAAACCGACCGCCGCTATCGCGCCGCGCGCGAGGAACTGGCGCAGGCCAGCCGGCTCGGCTCGATCGGACAGATCACCGCGGGCGTCGCGCACGAGATCAACCAGCCCGTCGCCGCGATCCGGACCTTCGCCGAAAACGCGCTTGCCTATCTCGACCGCGAGCAGGCGGGCAAGGCGCGCGGCAATCTGGACCATATCGTCGAGTTGACCGCGCGTGTCGGCGCGATCACCGGCGAGCTGCGCAATTTCGCGCGCCGCGCGCCGGCGCCGCTCGGGCCCGTTTCGCTGCAATCGGCGATCGACGGCGCCTTGCTGCTGATCGGCGACCGGCTGCGCGCGCACGGCATCGCGCTCGACGTGAGCGTAGAGGATCCGGCCATCGCGGTGCATGCGGGCCGCGTGCGGCTGGAGCAGGTGCTGATCAACCTCTTGCAAAATGCCGCCGAGGCGGTGCGCGACGTTGACGGTGCGCGCGTCACATTGCTGGCGCATGGCAGCGACCCGGTGCTGATCGACATTTACGACAACGGCCCCGGCGTTCCCGCCGACATCCTTCCGCAGCTGTTCACGCCCTTCGTCACCGGGCGGCCCGACGGGCTGGGACTGGGACTGGCGATCGCCAGCGACATCATGAACGGCTTCGGCGGCACACTGACGCTCATCCCCTCGCCGCTCGGCGGGGCGGGCTTTCGCCTGACGCTGAGGCCGGCATGAACTTCTTCACCGCCGAGCAGACGATCTTTTTCGTCGACGACGATGCCGCGCTGCGCGAGGCCAATGTCCAGACGCTCGACCTTGCCGGGCTGACGGCGGAAGCCTTTCCCGACGCCCACAGCGTGCTACCGCGGATCGCCGCCGATTTTCCGGGTGTCGTCGTCACCGACATCCGGATGCCGGGGATGGACGGGCTCGAGCTGCGCGCCGCGATCCACGCGATCGATCCCGAGATTCCGGTCGTGCTGATCACCGGCCATGCCGACGTCGCGATGGCGGTGCGGGCACTGCACGACGGCGCCTTCGACTTCCTCGCCAAGCCGTTCGCCGCCGACCATCTTGTCGGCGTCGTCCGCCGCGCGCTCGCGCACCGCGCGCTGATCCTCGACAACCGCCGGCTGACCGCAGCCGCCGCGGCGATCGACAGTCCGCTGATCGGCGAAAGCCCCGCGATGGTGCGGCTGCGCGAGACGATCGCGCAGCTCGCGCAGGCCGACATCGACGTGCTGATCGAGGGCGAGACGGGGACGGGCAAGGAACTGGTCGCGCATATGCTCCACCGCCAGAGCCGGCGGAGCGCGGCGTCGCTCGTCGCGGTCAATTGCGCCGCGCTGCCGCAGGAGCTGGCCGAGGCCGAACTGTTCGGCAGCGACATGACCGACCGCGCGACGGGCAAGCTGGGACAGGCCGGGCGGATCCGCAGCGCGCATCGCGGAACCTTGTTCCTCGACGAGATCGACACGATGCACCCCGCGGTGCAGGCGAAGCTGCTCCGCGTGATCGAGGAGCGCGAGGTGCAGCCGCTGGGCGCCAGCGCGCCCGAGCCCGTCGACCTGCGCGTCGTCGCGGCGACCAAGACCGACCTGATGGACGCGGTGCGCAGCGGCGATTTCCGCGAGGATCTCTATTACCGGCTGCACGTCGTCAAGCTGCGCATTCCGCCGCTGCGCGAACGGCGGTCGGACATTCCGCAGACCTTCGCCTTCTTCCTCGACGAAGCCGCGGCAAAGATGGGGCTGGCGGGCTTCCGGATCGACGATGCGGTGCGCCGTCACCTCGTCGAGCATGACTGGCCGGGCAATGTCCGCGAGCTCAAGAATTTCGCCTATAGCGTCGTGCTCGACCTGCCCTCGGACCCCGGCCGCGCGGCGATGCCCGCCGACGCGCCGCTCGCCGAGCGCGTGCGCCGTTTCGAGGCGACGATTATCGAGGACACGCTGGCGCAGACGCGCGGCCATATCGCCGAAACCATGGCGCGGCTGGGAGTGCCGCGAAAGACGCTTTACGACAAGATGGCGAAGCTCGGGATCGATCCCCGCCAGTTCCGCGGTTGACCTCCGCTTATTTCCCCTGCGCCGCCAACACGCGCAGGATATTGCCGCTCCACATCTTCTCGATGTCGGCGTCCGAATAGCCCGCCGCCTGCAGCCGTTCGGTGACCTTGGGCAGCGCCGAAATATCCTCGATGCCGGGCAGGCCGCCGCCGCCGTCCCAGTCGGCGCCGAAGCAGATGTGATCGACGCCGCCGACCTCGATCGCGCGCAGCACCATCTTCATATAATCGTCGAAATCGGCTGCCCATAGCTTCTCGGTCTTGTCGAGTTCGCGCCACTGGCGATTGAGGTCGGCCTGCTCGGCGGCGGACAGCGACCCGATCCGCTCATATTTGCCGAACAATTCGCCACGCGCGGGCGACATGTTCATCTCCGACATGAAGATCGTCGAAATACACATCGCCCCGCCCTTCGCGGCGAGCGCCTTCAACCGCCCCTCGTCGAGATTGCGCGGATGATCATAGGCCGAGCGCAGGCTCGAGTGCGACAGCAGGATGGGATATTTCGACAATTCGAGTATCTGGTCGAACGCCGCGTCGGACGAATGGCTCGCGTCGATGACGATGCCGAGACGGTTCATCTCCGCCACCCACTGTTTGCCGAGCGGGCTCAGCCCCTTCCAGCGCCCGGCCCCCGTCGCGCTGTCGGCGAACTGATTGTCCTTCGAATGGACCGGCCCGGCGAGGCGCAGGCCCTTGTCGTAGAACTCCTGGAGCAAGGACAGATCCTCGCCGAGCGGATAGCTGTTCTCCATCGACTTGAAGGCGATGAGCTTGCCCTCCTTGTTGAGCCGTAACGCGTCGGCGGCAGTCCGCGCGGGAGCGATGGCGTCGGGATATTTGGCGATGGTGCGGTCGATCAGGTCCGAACGCGCCCGCGCGAAAGCCAGCGCGTCGGCATAGCCCTTGGCGGTCAGCGGGCCCTGCTGGGTATAGATGGCGAAGAAGCCGCCATCGAGATTGCCGTCCTTCATCCGCGGAATGTCGAGCTGCGCCATGTCGTCGGCGAGCGCGTGACGATCGGCAAAGCTCCAGCCCGCGCGCTCGAAATGGAGCGGCGTGTCGAGGTGGGTGTCGAGCACGAGCATCCGGCTGTGCAGCGGCGCTTCGGGCGCCGCCTTCGGCTGGTCGCCGCCGGTCGAGCAGGCGGTCAGCGCGGTGGCCGTCAGCAGGATCGCGATAGGCTTCACTTCTTGTCCTCCACAGGCTTCAGGTCGAGATCGTGATAATCCCAGCTGAAGTCGGCGATCTTGCTCACCGCCTTCATCGTCACGCCCGTCACCTTGCCGTCGGCGTCGAGCGCGAAGGTCACATAGGCGGGCTCGATCGCCGGATCGTCGAATTTGGTTACGAAGCTGTCATATTGCCAATGTTCTAGCCGACCCGCCATCCGCGGCGTCGAGGTGAAATCGATCGTCAGCCCCTTCGCATCCGACCCCACGACGACGTCGCCATACCAGGGATCGCGGTAGCGCCCGGCATAGCCCGCCAGCGCGAGCGAGGGACCGCTCTGCGCCGGCGATGCCTTCGACTGTTTCAAAAACTCGACCCCACCCGCGAGTCGCGCCTGATACCAATCCTCCCATTTCTGAATCCAGCCATAGTCGGGCTGGTCCAGATAATGGTCGAGCAGATCATAGGTGAGGCCGAGCAGCATCCCGCTGTCCTCGCTGTTCAGCATGATCGCGAAGCCGACTTTTTTGTCGGGGATCATCACGACGCGCGTGATCGACCCGAAAACGCCGCCGCCGTGCTGGATGATGCGGTGGCCGCGATAATCCTGCACATTCCAGCCGAGCGCATAGGCTTGCTGCGTCGGCTGCGCGGGTTTGAGCGCATCGGGCAAAGGCGTGATCGGCACCGGCGTCACCGGCGTCCACATTTCGGCGGCCTGCTCCTCGCTGAACAGCCGCTTGCCATTCGGCAGTGCGCCGTGCGCGAGCTGGATCTTGAGCCATGCCGCCATGTCGTCGGCGCTGAGCGCCAGCCCGCCCGCGGGCGCGCCGTTGCGACCGAGTTCATCGCGCTCGTTCAGCGCCTGTTGCGGGCCGAGACCGCGCAGCGCCCCCGACAGCCGCGCGTGCGGCCACGACCGGTTGGGAATGCGAAAGCGATCCTCGCTGTCGCTCGTCGCATTCTTCATGCCGCCGGGGCGCAGCACGCGCGCGCGGATGAAATCCTCCCACGTCTGGCCGGTGACCTCCTCGATCAGCTGGCCCGCAACCGCATAGAGGATATTGTCATAGGCATAGGCCGAGCGGAAACTCGTCTTGGGTTTGAGGTAGGCAACACGCTCGACCGTCTGCTTGCGCGTCAAGTGCGTGCGCGGGACGAACATCAAATCGCCCTGCCCCAGCCCGAGCCCGCTGCGGTGGACGAGCAGGTCGCGGATCGTGATCTCGCGCGTAACCCACGGGTCGTACATGCGGAACCACGGCATATGTTTGATGACCGGATCGTCCCATCCGATCTTGCCTTCGTCGACCAGCACCGCGAGCGCCGCGGCGGTCATCGCCTTGCCGGTCGATCCGGTCTGAAAGATCGTCTGCGCATCGACGGCCCCGCGCTCGCCGAGCTTGCGCACGCCCCAGCCGCGCGACAGCGTCGTCTTGCCATCCTCGACGATCGCGATCGAGACGCCGGGCGCGCCGACTTTCTTGCGCAGCGCCTCGACGCTTTCGCCGATGTCGGCGGGCGGCTCGGCCGACGCCGGCATGGCGACCGACAGCATCAGCGACAGGGCAAGCAGGCGTTTCATGGCAAAGCCTCCATAGGGGGAGCGGGTGCGGGGCGCAGCAGGCGCCAGATGCCGATCGTGATCAGCGGCAAGACGAAGGTCGCGAGGAACAGCCACGCAAGGAAGCGGTATCCGCTGGCGATCAGGTCGACGAGGCCGACGCGCGCCGCGACGAACATACAGCCGACGAGCACCGCGCCGCCGATCGCCGCGCGCGCACCGGTGCCGAGCGGCGGGCGGCCGCGCGCCTCGACGACGCCCGACACGCGCTCGTTGATCGCATGGATCGCGCCAACGCCGCTTTCGAGCAGCGCGGCGAAGATCATCAGCTGGAACAGCACATGAAAGCCCGGCACCGCCATCTGGCGCAGCAGGAAATCGGACGGCAGCGTCTCGCCGCCGATCGCGGGGTAGAAGGCCATCATCGCGACGAAGAAAAGGATCGCGGGCAGCATCGTCAGCGGCCCCGCGATCAGCCCCGCGACGACCGCGTCGCGCTGACTCGTCAGGTGACGGAGGACGGGCAGGATGACGACCGCCCCGACGATATTGTAGCTCGCATAGGTGATGCCGCCCGCCACCCAGTTCCCCGAAGGCGGCGGCGCATTCGCGAAACCACTCGCGATCAATCCGCCGAAGCTGGCGAGCGCAAAGACGAGGAACAGCGCATAGACCGCGTAGATCAGCATCGAGGCATATTTGAACAGGGTCTCGACGAGCGCGGTGCCGAAGGCGGTGAAACCGAGGATGGCGAGCGCGAGCAGCACCGATCCCGCAAGCTCGGGCCAGCCGAAGGTTGCCGCGCCGATGGCGCCCGCCGCCGCGCCGAACACCGCGAGGATCAGGACAACGAAGATCAGATAGGCGATTTCGAACGCGATCCACGCGGGGCCGAGCAGCCCTTCGAAGAAGGCACGATAATCATAGGCTCCGAGCTTGCGCGCGAGCGCGAAGGTCAGCGCCGCGACGATGCTCCAGATCAGCGTCGCGAGCAGCATCGCGGCAAGCCCGCCCCACGGCCCCGACGGCACAAAATATTCGGCGAGTTCGCGCCCGGTCGCATAGCCGCCGCCGATGATGACGGCCTTCAGCGCGAAACCGGGCAGCAGGAAGCGCTGGAACCAGCTCGACCTGCCACCCGTCTCGCCCACACTCATGCGAGAATATTGTCCACGAGCGCATCGAAGGACGCGCCGCCGCGGATCGGGTCGGTGACCGGCAGGCCGAGGCGTTGCCGCTCGGCCGCCATCAGCGCCTCGGCCGCATCGGCGTCGTAGGCCGAGGTGTTGAGGCTCACCCCGCCGCAGCGGATCGCGGGGTTGGTGCGGCTGCCGAGGCGGATCGTCAGGTCGATCACCTCTTCGATACTGGGCAGCGCGAAGCTTTCCATGCCGAGGATGACCTTGCGCGCCGGGTCGTGGCAGACGACGAACACGTCGGGCTGGCTGCCGTGGAGCAGACCCATCGACACCGCCGCATAGGCGGGGTTGAAGATCGACCCCTGCCCCTCGATCAGGTCCCAGTGATTGTCGGGAGCATCGGGGCTCAATATTTCCGCCGCCCCGGCCTCGAAATCCGAAACCACCGCGTCCATCGGCATGCCGCCGCCCGCGATCATGATCCCAGTCTGGCCGGTCGCGCGGAAATCGGCGTCGATCCCGCGCGCAACAAAGGCGCGGTGCAACGCCAGCGCGGTATATTTCTTGCCGAGCGCGCAATCGGTTCCCACCGTGAGCAGGCGCTTACCGCTACGCTTGCGTCCGTTGGCGATCGGAATCGACGGCGGCGGTGTGCGGACATCGATCAGCCGCTGGCCGGTGCGCCGCGCCGCCTCGACGAGCGCGGGAATGCTCGTGAGCCGCGTGTGGAGGCCGCTGACGATGTCGAGCCCCGCCTCCATCGCCTCGACAAGCACCGCGACCCAGGCGTCGCCGATAACGCCGCCCTGGTTCGCGACGCCGATCACCAGCGACTGTGCCCCCGCGGCGCGCGCCTCGGCGGGCGACAGCCGCGGCAGGCCGGCGCTGACCGAGCAGGCGCCGACCCCATACTCGCCGACGCAGCGGTCGGCCGCCCAGTCGGCGAGGCCAAAGGCGGTCTTGGCATAGCCCGCCTCGGTCGTGTCGCCGAGGAACAGCAGATAGGGTTGCGGCAGGGTCAGGCTTTCGGCCAGTCTGCCGGTGGGCGCGTTCATCTTGTCCAACTCCAATTCGCTCAGAAAGCCATGTCGAGCGCGACGCCGATCGTGCGCGGCTGCAACGGCGAGATCGCTAGGAAACTCGGCTGGTTGAGCCCGTCGGCAAGCGTCGAGCGCGCCATCTCGCCCTTGTTGTCGAACAGGTTGCGCGCATAGGCGCGCAGCGTCCAGTGATCATCGAAGGTCACCGACGCGTTGAGGTCGACCGAGGTATAGGCCTTGGCGCGCGCGACGAGCGGATCGCTCTCGACCAGCGACAGCCGGTTGCTCGCGTGACGGACGCCCGCGCCGAAGCTGCCCTTGTTGCCGCCGCCCAGTTCGAACTCGTAATCGGCGCGGAGCGCGCCGCTGAATTTGGGCACCGCGGGCAGACGGTCGCCCTTCACGCCGCTGATCTCGGGCACATCCTCGCTGAGGCTCGCATCGGTGTAGCTGCCGGTCGCACTGATCGTCAGCCCCGGGGCCGGGCGCAGCGCCAGGCTGCCCTCGAAACCCTTGCTCGTCGCCTTGCCGCCGTTCGCGCCGCCCGACACGCCGCCAAAGGCGCGTGTGACCTGGATGTCGGTCCAGTCCATCCAGAAAAAGGCGGCGTCAACCGACACCATGCGGTCGGCGAAATCGGCTTTCAGCCCGACCTCATAATTGGTCATGCGATCGGCATCGACGCTCGGCGGCACATTGGGAACGATGACGTTCGGGCCGCCGGGGCGGTAGCCCGTCGCGACGCGGGCGTAGAGCATCGCATCCTCGTTGATGTGGAACTGCGGGCTGACCGAGAAGGTCCAGACGCTTTCGGCAGACTCGCCAGGATCGTTGGCGCTGGGAACGATCGCGCCTTCGCTGATCTGGGTGAACGTCTGTTCGTTGCGCGCCCAGCGGAGGCCGCCGGTCACTTCGAACTGCTCGCTCAGCTTGAAGGTCGCGTTGCCGAAGATCGCATATTCCTTGTAGGTCGCGGGCAGCCCGACGATCGCCAGCGGGTCGAGGCCCGGGATGCTATTGCCGTCCATGTCGAACGAGCGCACGAGCTGGGCATTGCTCGTTTCCTCGTCGGTGAAGAAACCGCCGACCATCCATTCGAAGCGCCCGCCGCTCGGCGAAGCAAGACGGACTTCCTGCGTCCATTTCTTGAGCCCGAGGTCGAGCGAGAAGGGCGTGATGCCCGGATCGACCGTGCCGCCGGTGAGCAGCGGGAACAGCACGCCGAACGCGTAGCTCGCATCCTGCACCTGCCGGCTCTGCGTCTGGCTGTAAGTGGTCGCCGAGGTCAGCGTGGCGGCGCCGAAATCATAATCGATCGTCGCCGAATAATAGTCGAGGTCGACGTCGTAGGATTCGGGGACGTAATTGTTGAACGAATGGCCGTTGCCCAACCGGTTACCGTCGAGATCGGCGGCATAAAGACCGTTGCCATCCGAATCGAGCGACTGCCAGATGCCCGCAAGCTTGATGCTCAGCTCGGGCGTCGGTTGCCACAGCAGCGCCGCGCGGCCACCGCGCTGTTCATAGTCATTCTGGTCGGTGAGCCCGGCATTGTTGACGCTGTCGACCCAGCCCGGCGTCTTGCGCCAGGCAAAGCTGCCCGAAATCGCGAGCGTGTCGGTGACGATCGGCGCGTTGGCATAGACCTGCCCGCCCCAGCCGAGGCTGCCCGCATCCTTGATCGTGAAACCCTCGACGCCCGCGCGCACCTTGAAAGCACTCGTATCGGGCTGAACGGTCACATATTTGACGAGGCCGCCGATCGAGCTCGCACCGTAAAGCGTGCCCTGCGGCCCCTTGAGCACCTCGATGCGTTCGAGATCATAGGGCATGAGGTCGATGGTGAACGACCCCGCCCGATTGTAAAGCGCGCTCGACCCGACCGGCGCATCGTCGAGGTAGATGCCGACGGTCTGGCTGGCGTTGAGTGGCGCGACGCCGCGCAGCGTGATCGTCGTCTGCCCCGGCGTACCGCCGTTGCTGACGTTCATACCTGGCACATAGCCCGCATAGTCGACGAGCGACGCCGAGCCCTGTTCCTGCAGTTCCTCGCCGCCGACGACCGAGATCGAAATCGGCACGTCCTGCACATTCTGGACGCGCTTCTGCGCGGTCACGACGATCTCGCCCGCGGCCTCGATCGCGGTTGCTTCCTGCGCCAGCGCCGGCGTCGCGGCAATCACCGCGACCATGCTTGCTGCAACAAAAAGTCCCTTGTTCATCGTCTTACCCCCAGACTTGGGCGAGCAGGCGGCGGAAATTGCCACCGAGCACGGCCCGGATGTTATCGTTCGAATAGTTGCGGCGAATGAGTTCCTCGACGAGGTCGAAGGTCTTCAGTGGATGGTCGAAACCGTCGATGTCGATCTTGTCGCGAAAGGCGTAGCTGCCCTTGTAGCTGCCCTTGAGCGCGGCATATTCGTCCGGCTGCATGTCGTCATAGCCGTGCAGGTCGGCGTCGGAGCCGATCCCGACATGGTCGATGCCGACAAGCTTTGCGACATGGTCGATATGGTCGGCCATATGCCCGACATTCGTCGGGTCGGTCGTGCGCACGAACATGCGCACCCCGGTGATGCCCATCACCCCGCCCTTCGCCGCGAGCGCCAGAATCGCTTCGTCGGTCTTGACGCGCGGGTGATCGACGAGCGCGCGCGCGTTGCTGTGGGTGATCGCGATCGGCCCCTTCGCGATTTCAATCGCATCCAAAGTCGTCTTGTCGCCGCAATGCGAAACGTCGACGAGCATCTTCTGCTTTTCCATCTCGGCAATGATCCCCGCGCCATAGTCGCTGACGCCGCCGTCGACGCGCTCGGTGCTGCCCGAGCCGATCCGGTTCTGGCTGTTGTAGGTCAGCTGCGCGCAGCGCAGGCCAAGGCGGCGAAACAGCGCGACATCTTCGATCTTCTCGAAATGCTCGGCATTCTGGATGCCCATGATCACCGCGCATTTCTTCTCGGCCTTGGCGCGGTCGAGATCGGCAACGCTATCGACGAGCGTGAAGACATGGCTGTTGCGCCCGGCGAAGCCCTGCCAGGCCGCGAGATACTCAAGCGCCTGCGCTTTCGCATCGGGTCCGCCGAGGCCATAGGCATTGTGGAAGCCGGTGATGCCCGATGCCCGGAACTCGGCCGCCTCGGCCTCGGTCAGCCGGTGCGCGACATAATTGGGATCTAGCGTGATCTTCAGCGGCGCCAGCATGTCGATGACGAGCGACGAAGCGACGAGATCGACCGCGCGGCGCGAATAGGTCTTTGCCGGCGCCGCCGCGAAGGCATACGCACTGCGACCCACCATCGGCGCGGACAAAGCGACCCCGACCGCGCCCGCGAGTGCCGCGCGGCGCGTCATCGGGAATGACGACGTCATTCCAGCCTCCCTCAATGAAATCTCAATTCAAAGACTATTGTCCTAATCAGAAAATTGTCAACCCGTTTAGGACATCAAATTGTCACGAACCCCAAATTTCCGCCGGGCAATGGATCATCCCGCCGCGATATTCGACACCCGGCACGCGATCGCGCGCAAGGAAGGTCGGCCCGTCGAGGTCGACGATGTCGCAGAGTTGGCCGACCAGATAGGACGGCGCCATCGACAAACTGCTGCCCATCATGTTGCCAACCATCACGTCGAGCCCGAGCTTTTTCGCCTGCCGCGCGATCGCGAGGCCTTCGGTCAGGCCGCCGCATTTATCGAGTTTGATATTCACAATGTCGAAGCGCCCGACGAGCGCGGCGGTGTCGGCGAGCGAGAGCGTGCTTTCGTCCGCGGCGAAGGGCAGCGGCCGCTTCAACCCGTCGAGATCGGCCTCACGTCCGCGCCTCAGCGGCTGTTCGAGCTGCGCAACGCGCGCCGAGACAAGGACAGGGAGCAGTTCAGGGAGCGTGTCGGCGTCATAGCCCTGATTGGCATCGACGCCGATCCACGCATCGGGCCGTGCGGTGCGGATCGCGACGACGCGCGCGATATCGTCGGCCAGATCACCGGTCAGCTTGACCTTGATCGGCGCCTCCGGGTCGATCGCCAGCGCCGCTTTCGCCATATTTTCGGGACTATCGGCGCCGAGCGTCAGCGTCGAGCGCAGCGCCTTGGGCTGCTCCAGCCCGGCAAGCTCCCACACGGGACGCCCCGCCTGCTTCGCTTCCAGATCCCAGAAAGCGCAATCGAGCGCATTGCGCGCACCCCCGGGGGGCAGCAGATGCTGCAATTCCTCGCGCGTTGCGCCATCCTCGATCGCGCCTTGCACCCGCGTCGCTTCGGCCAGCATATGGTCGATGTCGTCGCCGAGATAATAGACGCCCGCCCCCTCGCCGCGCCCGGCGTGCATGCCGTCCGACAGGGTAGCGACGAGCAGCGCGGTTTCGGTGAAGACATGGCCCGAAATGCGGAACGGCTGGTGATAGGGAAAACGCTCGACCCGAAGGTCGAGCGTCAATTTCGAGGTCTGCTGAGTCGCCATCAATAGACCATCCCGAAGCCGTAAAGGTGGAAGACGAGCGTCACCCAGACGAGCACCAGCGCGGCGAGGATCAGTAGCACCGCGCCGAGCTTCATCGTCCAGCGGCGCTTGTCCTTGATGCTGAACCACAGGTGCCAGGCGGCCGTCGCCAGCAATCCGAAGGCAGCGAGCGGGGTCAGGATGCGCAGCAGGTGGATCAGCCAGTCGAGCGGCCCGCCGATGCTGCCGATGTCGGCCGAGAAGGCCGCGATCAGTCCGATCCAGCCGGCGAGCGCGCCGATCGCGAGCCATGCGAAGATACGCGACAGGCGATAGGCGCGGAGCGACTTGTCCTGCAGCGCGAACTCGGCCTTGAAGCTGCGCCGCACCAGCGCGCGTACCGGCCACGCCAGCGCGGCGAGCAGGATGATACCGAAAGCGAGGAGCAGCGCCGGGTTGAGCCATGCGGCATTGACGCTGGCGGGGGCGGGTTCGAACACCATGAAGGGCGATCCGGCGTCGATGCTCCAGCGCACGACGCGGCCGTCCTTGACCTCGGCAGCGAGGCGTTCGCCGGTGCCGGTGTCACGCCACACAAAGGGCTCGACCTCGACCCAGTCGCGCGCGCCGGCGCCGAGCCCGTCGAGCGCGGGGAGCGTGATCTTGCCGTCCTCGGTCAGCCCGATCGTCGCCTGGCCAAGCAGGCCGAACAGGCTCATGAAATTCGTGAAAGAGCCGCGGCTGCTGATATAATTGCCGACCATCATCTGCGCGTGTTCGCGCGCCGTCTTGGCATCGACCTGCGCCGGCTTTTCAGCCGGACCCGGCAGGTAGCCATCGGCGAATTTATGGAAGAGCGCGCTGCGCACCGCCCCCGATGCGCCATCCTTGCCCGCGCTGTTCATCGAGACGAAGACGCCCGTGTCGGAATCGGGGAACAGCCACAGATAGGAGTGGAACCAGACGGTGTCGCCGCCATGCGCGATCGCGCGCTGGCCGTTGACCCATTGTTCGTAGAAGCCGAGCGCCATGCTGTTGAGCGGGCCGACGCCGGGCGCCTTGAAATCGTGCATCAGCTTCGCGGTTTCGGGCTTCATCAGCCCCGCCCCGTCATTGAGATGCGCGATCATGAACTTCGCCATGTCGGCGCCACTCGACGACAGGCTGCCCGCGGGCGCGGGGATCACCATTTCGAACGGCTCGGGCTTTTGCGTGACGTCGGGATAGCCCTTCGACATATGCGGCACCAGCCGCGCGGGAAGCGGCTGGCGGAACGACGAATGCGTCATGCCGAGCGGCTTGAAGATGTGGTTTTCGATATAATTATCGAACGGTTCGCCGCTGACCCGCTCGACGATGTAGCCCGCGAGCGCGGTCGCATAGTTGGAATAGGCCGGGGTCGTGCCGGGCGCGAAGACGCGTTCGGGCAGCGCGAGCGGCATCTGCTTCTTCAGCGTCATCACCGCCTTCGGATCGCTGCTGATCAGGTGGCGCACCGATTCCTCGAAGCCGGCAGTGTGCGTCATGATGTTGCGCATCGTCACCGGCTTGCCCTCGAAAGGCGGAATCTTGAAATCGAGATAGGCATTGACGTCCTTGTCGAGGTCGATCTTGCCCGCCTCGACCTGCTGCATCACCGCAGTCCAGGTCAGCAGCTTTGACACCGAGCCCGGACGGAAAAGCGTCGTCTCGGGCAAGACCGGCGTCCGCTTGGCGACATCCGAATAACCATAGCCCTTCTGGAGCACGACCTCGCCGCCGCGCACGACGACGACGACCGCGCCCGGAATGCGCCCGCGTTCGAGCGCATAGGGCAGATAGCCGTCCATCCAGGCTTCGAGATCCTTGGGATCGAGCGGCGCCGGCGCTGCGGGCGTTTTCGCCGCGGGCGCGGAGGCTTCGGTCTTTTTGACGGCAGGCGCGGGCACCGGCCCCTGCGCCGCGAGCGGCAGCGCGGCAAAGGCCGCCAGCCCGATCATCGCCTTGCGGATGAAACGCATCGCTTTCCCCTTTTATCTGGCGCGCCCTGTCACACCTTGCGGCAAGCCGCGCGACCCCTTACCAAGGGACCAACACCTGTTAGCCCAATAGGGACATAATGATCCTGATTAGAAAATTGTCAAACATGGAATGGAAAAACTGATGGCGGACCGCGCAACCCCGCCGACGCTCGGCGCGGTGATGAAGGGCATTCGCGCGCGAAACGGCTGGACGCTCAAGGAAATGAGCGCGAAATCGGGCATCCCCGTATCGACATTGTCGAAGGTCGAGCACGACCGGCTGACGCTGAGTTACGACAAGCTTCAGCAATTGAGCCAGCGGCTCAAGATTCGCATGTCGGACCTCTTCGCCGAGGATGAGGAGGACAGCACGCCGCGCGTTACCGGGCGCCGCAGCATCGGGACGATCGAGCGCGCCGCGCGCGTCACCACCGATAACTACGACTATCATTACCTCTGCACCGATCTGCGCCAGAAGCGGATGATCCCGATCCTGACGCGCATCCGCGCGCATAGCGCGAGCGAATTCGGCGAGCTCGTCCACCATCAGGGCGAGGAATTCATCTATGTCCTCGAAGGTCGGATCGAGGTGCACAGCGAATTTTACGACCCCGTCACGCTCGACGTCGGCCAGGGCATCTATATCGATTCGTCGATGGGCCACGCCTATGTGGTCGCCGACGGGTATGACGAAGCCCTCGTCCTCGGCGTCTGCTCGAGCGCCGACGACGGGCTGATGGACAGCTTGATGAGCCTTCACGGATAACCCACCGAAAAACGGAGAAGAAAATGGCACCGTCCCGGCGCTTCGCCCCCTCGCTTTTGCTGCTGTGCAGCTCGATGCTGGTTTCGGCGTCGGTCGCGGCCCAGGCGCCGGCCTATGACCTGATCATCCGCGGCGGCACCCTCTATGACGGGTCGGGCCAGCCGCCCGTCGTCGGCGATGTCGCGATCAAGGACGACCGCATCGTCGCGGTCGGCAAGGTCGAGGGCACGGCGACGAAGGAGGTCGCGGCAAAGGGCATGGCGGTCGCGCCGGGCTTTATCAACATGCTGAGCTGGGCGACCGAATCGCTGATCGCCGACCCCAAGAGCCAGAGCGACATCAGGCAGGGCGTGACGCTCGAGGTGATGGGCGAAGGCTGGTCGATGGGGCCGATGAACGCCACGATGAAGCGCCAAGAGACCGAGCGACAGGGCGACATCAAATATCCGATCGAGTGGACGACGCTCGGCGACTATTTCGGCTGGCTCGAAAAGCGCGGCATATCGACCAATGTCGCGAGCTTCGTCGGCGCCGCGACGGTACGTGTCCACGAACTGGGCGAAGGTGACGTCGATCCGAACCCCGAGCAGCTCGGCCGGATGCGCGCCTTGGTGAAGCAGGCGATGAACGAGGGCGCGATGGGGGTCGGCAGCTCGATCATTTACGCGCCCGGCTCCTATGCGGAGACCGACGAGCTTGTCGCGCTGACGAGCGAGGCCGCGAAGTGCGGCGGCATGTATATCAGCCATATGCGGTCCGAAGGCGACCGGATCGAGGAAGCGGTCGACGAGCTGATCGAGATTTCGCGCCGTTCGGGCGCGCCCGCCGAAATCTATCACCTCAAGATGGCGGGACGCAGCAACTGGGGCAAGCTCGACACGATCGTAAAGAAGATCGAGGATGCGCGCACCGCGGGGCTGCGCATCACCACCGACATGTACACCTACACCGCCGGCGCGACGGGGCTCGACGCGGCGATGCCGACCTGGGTGCAGGCGGGCGGGCTCGAACAATGGATCGAGCGGCTGAAAGACCCCGCGATCCGCGCGCGCGTTGCCGAGGAAATGAAGAAGCCGGGCAGCGATTGGGAAAATCTTTATTTCGGCGCGGGCGCCGACAAGATGATCCTCTCGGGCTTCAAGAATGACGCCCTCAAGCCGCTCACGGGCAAGACGCTAGCGGAGGTCGCGAAGATGCGCGGCAAGTCGCCCGAAGAGACGGCGATGGACCTCGTCGTCGAGGACGGCTCGCGCGTCGGCACCGTCTATTTCCTGATGTCCGAGGACAATGTGCGCAAGCAGATCCAGCTTCCCTGGATGAGCTTCGGGTCCGACGCGGCGTCGCAGGCGCCCGAGGGCATTTTTCTGAAATCGGGGGCGCACCCGCGCACCTATGGCAATTTCGCGCGGCTGCTCGGCCGCTATGTCCGCGACGAGAAATTGATCCCGCTCGAACAGGCGGTGTACCGGCTGACCACCCTGCCCGCGACCAATCTGGGCATCAAGGATCGCGGCGCGCTGAAGCCCGGCTATTATGCCGATGTCGTCGTCTTCGATCCGGCGACGATCGGCGACCGTTCGACCTTCGAGAAACCGCACCAATATTCGGTCGGGGTGCGCGACGTGTTCGTCAACGGCGTCGCGGTGCTGCAGGGCGGCGAGCATAGCGGCGCGACGCCGGGACGCGCGGTGCGCGGCGCCGGCTTCAACCGCTGCTCCTAGGCGGCGAGCGGAACCGCCGCGAGCAACCGCCGCTGCTCGGCGGGCGATTTGAACAGGAAATCATGCGGCAGGCCGAGGCGGACGCTCGCCTGACAATGCGGCGCCGCGCGATCGACATGGCGGTCGGCGAGCCGGCCGGCGATGCGCAGCGCGGTGCGGTCGAACCGTGTCAGATCGTAGCGCGCGCCGAGGTCGAGCTTGCGGCGGATATGATCGGGCAGCAGCGATACCGACGCGCGCGCGATGGCGCGATGCAGGAAGCGCGGCACGCCCGGCGCGGCGCGGCCCGACTGGATGATATCGAGGAATTCGAAGATGATCGGATGCGGCTCGAAGCGCGGTTCGAGCTCCTCCATCATCGCCATGAACGCGGCCACCGTCGGCGGCGTGCGCCGCGCGCCGAATTCGCGCCCGATCGCATCGCCGTCGGCCATGAAGCGATCCTTGTCGGCATCGCTGACGGGGCGGACGAACCGGTCGTAGGCCATCAGGAAACCATAGGAGGCAGTCGCCGCGACCCAGTCGAGCAGCACGGGGTCCATCGCACGATATTTGTCGCCCGCGGGCGTTTCGCCCTTCACCTTGCCGTGCATGCGGTTGACCTTGCCGATCACCTCTTTCGCTGCGCTTGCGGGGCCATAGCAGGCGAGCATCGCGACGAGGCCCGTGCGGCGCGAACGGCCGATCGGGTCGGCCTTGTAGGTCGAATGGTCCCACACCCCCGTGCGGATACGCGGCTCGGCGAATTCGAGCAGCACCGCCGCGATGCCACCGATGCCGAGCGCGATCGGGTTCTTGTAGACGCGCCACTGGACGCTGTCGGGCGCGAGCAGCGCGGGCTCGCCGAGGGGCGCGGCGAAGTCGATCGCCGTCCCCAGATAATCATCCTGCATCGGCGCACGCACCACTTTCTTTCGCTCCTTTAGAAGTCATAACCCACAGTGAGCCCCCAGGTTCGCGGCTGATTGGCAAAGCGCACGACGACATTGGCGTTGCTGGCGACCGCCGACCAATAATATTTGTCGAACAGATTTTTCGCCCACAGCGACACCGACCAGCCGCTTTCATGCTTGAGGCCAAGGCTCGCATTGACCGTGCCATAGGCATCGACCTTGTAGAGATCGAGATCCTCGAAGATCGTGTTCGACTTGCTCTGATAACGCGCGCTCACCGCGCCGGTCAGGTTCAGCGTATCGCTGACCGGCGTGTCATAGGCGAGCGTCACGCTGCCCTGGAACTTCGGGCTGTAGATGAATTCGGCGCCGTCGAAATTCTCCGGCTGCCCGGCCGCGTTGGTGCCGTCATAATCGTTGATCCGCGTCTTCAGATAGAGGGCGTTAGCGGCGATCGTCAGCCCTGTCGCCGGGCGGATCGTCAGCTCGCCTTCGACGCCGTAAGCCTCGCTGTCGGGAACATTGTCGAGGCGCGAGAGCGCTGTGTAGATCGGGTCGGCGAAATAGGTACTGATCTGCTTGTCGCCATAATCATAATAAAAGGCCGACAGGTTCGCCTGCACCAGCCGGTCGGCGAGCGTCGCCTTTACGCCCACTTCATATGCGGTCAGCTTCTCCTGCGTCACCGGTGCATTCTGGCGCGCAAGGTTCGCGGCGTTGATCGGCGTGGTCCCCGATTTATAGCCGCGCGATACCGAGGCAAAGAGCAAGGTGTCGTCATTCGGCGACCAGTCGAGCGCGACGCGCCACGCGACGTTGTTTTCGTCGAGCAGCGACTGCACCTCGCCGAACGTGCCGGTCACAGGGTCGAAGGTATTGCACTGACCCTCCGAAATCGGGGCGGCGAGCACGCCATAGGTCTGGAGATAGAGCGCGCGGTTCACGACATTGACGTTGGGCAGCATGTTGCCGTTGAAGTCGCGCGAGCAGCCGTTGTAGCGCTGCTTGTCCTCGGTATAGCGCACCCCGACGGTCAGCTTCAATTGGTCGGTGAGTTCGGCGTCGGCGTTGCCGAAAACGCTCCACGTCTTGGTGCGGATGCGCCCGAAATCCTCATAGGTGCGGAACGCCTGGCTGAGTTCGAGCGGCGTGTAGCCGCCCGAATTGAAGATCGGGCTCGCGAGCAGCGGCGCGCCCGCCGCGCGGATCAGCCCGACATTCGCATTTTGCCCGAGCATCGTGCGGTTGGAGTCGATGATCCGGTCGTTGGCGTAATAGGCGCCGACGAGCCAGTTCACCGCGCCGCTTTCGCCTTCGAGGTGCAGTTCCTGCGCAAAGCTCTTGATCCGCCCGACGGTGTTCTGGAGCAGGACTTCGAACGGCGCGCCGCTCCAGTCGGAGAGCGCGTTGCGCTTGAAATCATTGTAGCTGGTCAGCGAGACGAGCTTCATCGTATCGCCGAGATCCTGATCCCAGCGCAGCTTGAGCCCCCAGAAACGATTGTCCTCGGCGAGCGGGCCGTCGAGGCCGAGCCCGGTGCCGATGTCGGCCGAGCGCGCCGCTTCGGGCGCCCAATCGGCCTGGCTCGCCTTGGTCGGGAAATTGGCCGCGAGATAGTCGGCGAGCCCGGGCGCGTTGAAGAAGCGCGAATTGCTGGTGCCGGTGACCGGATCGGTCGCGGGCGTGAAGCCAATCCCCTGCCCCGCGACGGTATCCGACCTGTTGCGCCACCACGTCACCGACAGGTCGAAATGCGTCCCCGGCGCGGGATCGATCGCGAGCGAACCGCGAACGCCGAGCTTGTCGACCTCGCCCAGCCGCTCGCCCCGCGAGTTGCTGACCTGCCAGCCCTTGTCGCTATTCTCGCTGCGAAAGGCGACGCGCGCCGCGATGCCTTCGCCGAGCGGACCCGAGACATGGCCGCCGATATTCCAGGTCTGGTAATTGCCGAGGTCGGCCTTGATGCTGCCCTCGAAACTGTCGGTCGGCTTGGCGGTGATGAAATTGATCAGGCCGGCCGTGGTGTTTCGGCCATAGAGCGTGCCTTGCGGCCCCTTCAGCACCTCGACGCGCTCGAGGTCCATCACCGGGCCGGTGTTCATGATCGGATAGGCATAGGCGACCTCGTCGACATAAGTACCGACGGTCGAGGTCGACGACAGATTGATCGTGTTGAAGCCTATCCCGCGCAGCGTGTAGGTCGGAACCCCCTGATAGCTTTGCGAGACGGTGAAGCTCGGCGCGACCGTGGTCAGGTCGCGCATGTCGGTCACGCGCAGATTCTCGAGCGTTTCGGCATCGACCGCCTGGATCGCCATGCCGACATCGTTCATCGATTCGGCGCGCCGCTGGGCGGTGACGATGATGTCGCCTTCGGCGGCAACGCTGCCGGGTGCGGTTTCCTCGGCCGCAAACGCCGGTGCCGCGACAACGAGGCCGATCGCGGTACCCGCGGCCAGGAAATTACGCATTGCCTTCATCATTCATCCTCCCTCAAACAGCTTGTCGCCGGGCTCGTCTTTGTGCGAGCGTCGCGCGAAACCGGACCGTGACAGAACAAAGGATTGCGGCGGCGCGAACAAGCTGACACCTGTGTCAGGGAGTGGAGGGACGAGCGCGTGATCGACGAGAAGGCGGAATGCTGGGCAGAAATGCCGGGACTGATCGCGGCGGTGCAAGCCGCAGGCGACGCGATCGGACTGCCCTATGTCGCGGCACAGGCCGACCTTGGCGACCCCGAACCGATGAGCGACGAGGAAGGTCGCCCCTATGCCGAAACCAGCTTTCGCTGGGTCGATCCGAATTACGCCTATTGGCGCGACCGCAAACTGGCGCTGCACATCGCCTTCCTGACCGCCGCGCGGCTGGTCGGCGAACCCTTTTACTACAGCGAGGGCCGCCTTCGCACCTGGCGCGCGACGCAGCTTCTGGAGGCCGTCGATTGTTCGCAGGCCAAGAACACGCCCAATTTCGGCGAAGCGATCATCGCGCCGGTGCATTTGCCGCGCGGGCTGGTCGGCGCGGTCTTCTGGTGCTCGCGCGAGCCCGTCGGGGTCGAAGCGATCTTCGCCGGGCAGGCGGGCCATCTGCACAATCTCGCGGTCAAGCTGGTCGCAACACACAATGAAGCACGCGGCCGGCCGCGCAACGCCACCGTTCCGCAGACGCTGACGCGGCGCGAGGTGCAATGCCTGCGCTGGGCGGCGGCGGGCAAGACCGACGGCGAGATCGGGATCATCCTGTCGCTGTCGGTGTCGACGGTGCGCTTCCACCTGCGCAACGCCGCGGCGAAGCTCGGCGCGACGGGACGCGCGCAGTCGATCCAGATCGCGGCGGGGCTCGGCTTCGTCGGCGCGCGCGCGGCCTGATGCAGGTGCCAGCTTGGCCCGGCATCGCGCAGGGACCAAAGCTGCGGCCATGGACATGCTGAACGATCCGGCGCTGATCGCCTTCCGCGACGAGGTTCGCGCTTTCCTGGCCGCGCATCTGCCCGACGATATTCGCCTGGCGGCGGCGCGCGCGACCAGCGTCTTCATCGACCCCGACGTGTCGCTGCCGTGGCAACGCATCCTGCACGCGCGCGGCTGGGCGGCGCCCGACTGGCCCGCCGAGTTCGGCGGCCCCGGCTGGAACGAGATCGAACGCTATATCTTCGCCGCCGAATGCGCGCTGGCGGGGGCGCCGAACCTCGCGCCGATGGGGCTCAAGATGGTCGCGCCGGTGATCATGCACTATGGCCGCGCCGAACAGCGCGCCCACTATCTGCCGCGCATATTGTCGGGCGAGGATTATTGGTGCCAGGGCTTTTCGGAACCCGGCGCGGGGTCGGACCTTGCCGCGCTGCAACTGCGCGCGGTGCCCGACGGCGACGATTATGTCCTCAATGGGTCGAAAATCTGGACCACCCACGCACATTTCGCCAACCGCATGTTCGCGCTGGTGCGAACCTCGAACGAGGGCAAGCCGCAGGCGGGGATCAGCTTTCTGCTGCTCGACATGCAAACGCCGGGCATCACGGTCGAGCCGATCCGTACACTCGCGGGGGATCACGAACTCAACCAGGTCTTCTTCGACGATGTCCGCGTGCCGCGGGCGAACCGGCTCGGCGGCGAGAATGAGGGCTGGTCGGTCGCCAAGCATCTGCTGACCTTCGAGCGCGGCGGCAAATATGCGCCGGGGCTGATCGGCCGTCTCGAACGGCTGCGCGCGCGCAAGGATATCGATCCGGTGCTGCGCGCACAGCTCGACCGCGAAGCGGTGACGCTGAAAGCGTTGCAGGCGCTCGAGCTGAAAGCGATGCGCGGCGTCGGCGGCAGTCCGGCGCTTTACGCCTCGGCGCTCAAGATACTCGGGACCGAAACCGCGCAACGCATCGATATGCTGGCGTGCGAAGTCGCGGGCCATGCCGCATGGGCCGACGCCGATGGGCAAACACCCGCCGAGCTGGCGGTCGCGGTGCCGCGCTATCTCAACGACCGGGCGGCGAGCATCTATGCGGGGTCGAACGAAATCCAGCGCGACCTGATCGCGCGGACGATGTTGGGTTAGGACGCCTCGGCAAAACGTGCGAGGTGACCGGCGCGCGGGCCGAATGCCGCCGCGATCGCGAGTGCCCTTTTGAAATAGCCACCCAGACTCAGTTCCTCGGTCAGCCCCATCGCGCCATGGATCTGCACCGCGCTTTCGCCGACCACACGCACCGCGTCGCCGACCTCAACACACGCCGCGCTGACCGCCTGCGCGCGGTCGCGGTCATCCTGATCGACCGCGGCGATCGCCGCTTCGGCGAGCGCGGTCGCCTTCATCATCGCGAGTTGCATGTCGGCCGCGCGATGACGCAGCGACTGGAAACGGCCGATCTCGATCCCGAACTGTTTGCGCTGGCCCAGATAGTCGACGCTGTCGGCAATCATGCGCTGCATCAGGCCGACGGCCTCTGCGCAGCGTCCGGCCAGAATCAGATCGTTCGCATAATCCGCCAGCGCCCGCGCTTCGTCCCCGTCCGCCAGCAGGTCCGCATCGCCCGGCTTGAGCGTGAAGGAAAGGTCGGCCGACACGCTGCCATCGTGCATGATGCGGTGACGCTGCTCGACCTTGTCGCCATCGGCGGCAACGAGCAGCAACGCGTCGTCGCTTGCGAGCAGCAGCAGGTCGGCCTCGGCCGCGCCGGCAACCAGCGTCGCGCTGCCGCGCACCAGTTCGCCTTCGACGGCTGGCATCGACGCGGTCGAAGCGGTGCAGAGGATCGCGATGCGACGATGGCCCGCTGCCAGATCGCCGAGCGCGGGATGCTCGGGCGCCACGCGCGCCAAAAGCGCCGTCGCGGTGACGTGCGACAGCCAGTCGGCACCCGCGAGCGCCGGGCCAAGCTCGGCCATCACGATCGCAATGTCGATCGCGCCGCCGCCGAAACCGCCCACACTTTCGGGCAACGCAATCCCGGCCAGGCCGAGCGATTCCGACAGATCGCGCCAGCCGGGGCGCGGCGTGTCGGCAAGGAAACGCTGGACGCTCTCCCGGAGCATATTTTGCTCGTCGCAAAGCGGAAGGTCGAGGGCGGCCATGTCAGAGGGCCGGACCGGCAGGGCGCGGTGATTGGTCGGTGTATGTCATTTGCTCTCCCGCTTCCCTTGTGCAGCGCGGCGCGGCGCAGGTCTAGCTGATTGGCGTGGCAGGTCGGGGGGACGAACGACAGCGTCGGCGATTGCCCAATATACTTAGTAATAAAACTATTGCATGGGAAAGCGATGCAGGGCTTGGGACGAATCGAGGATGCGGCGCGGCGTGGGGGCTGCGCATGAACCCCATCTGGCTTCCCGCGTCGCTGTTCGGCGGCCTGTTCCAGGCGTGGCGGACCGCGCTGCAACAGCGCCTGCGCGCCGAACTCAGCGTCAGCGGCGCAGGGCTGGTCCGCTATCTCTACGGCGTGCCTTTTGCGCTTTGTTTCGCGGCAGTCTGGCTAACCATGCGCGGCGAAGCGGTGCCGGCCTTCGGCACCGCCTTCGCGGGCTTCGCCCTCGCCGGGGCGATCACGCAGATGGCGGGCACGATCCTGCTCATCATGGCGTTCGGGCACCGAGGCTTCGTCGTCGGCACCGCCTTTTCCAAGACCGAAGCGGTGCAGGCGGCACTCGTCACCGCGCTCTTCCTCGGCGAACGATTGCCGCTGCTCGCATGGATCGGGATCGTTGCGGGCGTTGCGGGCGTGCTGGTGCTTGCGCTCGCCGGACGCGGCGTTTCGGTGCGCGAGATCTGGCGCGCGCTCGGCCAGCCCGCGGCGCTGTGCGGGCTCGGCGCGGGATCGATGTTCGCGCTCGCGGCGATCGCGGTGAAGCTCGCGACCGCCGAACTCGAAAATGTCGACCTGGTCGGATCGGCGCTCGTCACGCTGGTCGTCGTGATGGCGATCCAGACCGGCTTGCATCTCCTCTGGGTCGCGCTGCGCGATCGCGACACGCTGCGCGCCATATTCCGGACATGGCGCAATTCGAGCCAGGTCGGGCTGCTCTCGGCGCTCGGTTCGGCCTGCTGGTATATCGGCTTTGCCGCGGCCCCCGCCGCGCTCGTGCGGATCGTCGGACAGGTCGAGGTCGCCTTCACCATCGGCTTTGCGCATTTCTATCTGCGCGAGCCGGTGCGCTGGCACGAGATCGTCGGCCTGTTGCTTGTCGTCGGCGGGGTCTTGATGGCGCTGCTCGCGACCTTTTAGGGAAAGGCGGGCGCTTTGCTGACCATCGCCGGCAACGCACGCCCCATAACGCCGGTCAGCCATCCGGCCGCATCGACGGCAGACGGCAGCGTGATCCCCGTCCGGATGCCGCTGTTTTCGAGCATGTAGATCACATCCTCGGTCGCGACATTGCCGGCCGCGCCGGGCGCGAAGGGGCAACCGCCGAGCCCGCCGAGCGACGCATCGACCGTCGCCGCGCCTTCCTCCACCGCCGCCCAGACATTGGCGATGCCGGTGCCGCGCGTATTGTGGAAATGGACGCGCACCGGCAGATCGCCGACCGCCTCACGCACGCGCCCGACCATTTCGGACACCTGCGCAGGCGCGCCCACCCCGATCGTATCGGCGAGCGCGATTTCGCGCGGGCACGCGTCGGCGGCGCGCTTCGCCATCTCGACGACGCGGTCGATCGCCACCCGGCCCTCGAACGGACAGCCGAAAGCGGTGGCGATGGTGATCTGTCCGCGGCGTCCCGAGTCCCGCGCCAGCGCGACGATCTCCATCGCGGCTGCGAGAGATTCGTCCGAGCTTTGGCCCTGGTTGCGGATGCCGAACGTGTCGCTCGTCACGCACACCGCGCCGAGCTCGTCGATCCGCCCGGTCGCGAGCGCACGCTCGGCGCCACGGCGGTTGAGGACGAGGCCGATATAGGTCACATCGTCGCGCGCCGGCAACATCGCCACCAGCTCCTCGGCGTCGGCGAGCTGCGGCACCTTCTTCGGATTGACGAAGCTCGTCACCTCGATACGCCGGATCCTGTAGTCGATCGCACGGCGGATCAGTTCGAGCTTGTCGGCGGTCGATATGATCGCCGCCTCATTCTGCAGCCCGTCGCGCGGGCCGACCTCTACCAGTTCTACAGCATGATTTTTCAACATCTTGCGTCCCGATTATCCCGAGTCATTTAGCAGGTTGAAAATTACATAGCATTCTAAGTATACAAAGGCCATGGGCGAGGCAGGTCGTCTTACCAGAGTCGGCCGCGAAAGGAATGATATGAGCGAGACGGGCAGCGGGGGCGCGCTGGAAGGCATCAGGGTGGTCGAAATGGGGCAGCTGATCGCCGGCCCCTTCTGCGGACAATTGCTCGGCGACATGGGCGCCGAGATCGTCAAGCTCGAACCGCCGGTGACCGGCGACCAGATGCGCAACTGGGGCCAGGGCGACAAACCGAGCTGGTGGCGCGTCATCGCGCGCAACAAATATTCGGTCGCGGTCGATTTGCGGTCCGAAGAAGGCCAGGCACTCGCGCGCGAGCTGATCGCCAAGGCCGACATCCTCATCGAGAATTTCCGCCCCGGCACGCTCGAGAAATGGAACCTCGACCCCGCCGAACTCCGCAAGGCGAACCCGGGGCTGATCGTCGTGCGCGTATCGGGGTACGGTCAGACCGGCCCCTACTCCGCGCGCGCGGGTTTCGGCGGGATCGGCGAAGCGATGGGCGGCTGGCGCGGCATCGTCGGCTATCCCGACCTGCCGCCCGCTCGCATGGGCGTGTCGATCGGCGACACGCTCGCCGCAACCTACGGCTGCATGGGCGCGCTCGCCGCGCTTCACCATCGCAGCAAGACCGGCGAAGGCCAGATCGTCGACTCTGCGCTCTATGAGGCGGTGCTGCAGGTAATGGAATCGACGGTGTCGGACTATTCGGCGAGCGGCACCAAGCGGCAGCGCACCGGATCGACGCTCCCCGCGATCGCGCCGTCGAACGTCTATCCGTGCAAGGACGGCGAATATCTGATCGGCGCCAATCAGGACGGCGTGTTCGCAAGGCTCGCCGCCGCGATGGGCCGCCCCGAACTCGCCAGCGACGACCGCTATGCGACGCACCGTGCGCGCGGGGCGCGGCAGGAGGAGCTCGACGCGCTGATCGGCGGATGGACCGCGACGCTGACGATCGCCGAACTCGAAGCGAAGATGGTCGAGGCCGGCGTGCCCGCGGGCCGCGTCTTCGATGCCGAGGATATGCTCGCCGATCCGCATTTCGCCGCACGCGAGGCGCTCGTGACCGTCGAGGACGCCGAATTGGGCGAAGTCACGATGCAGGGCGTCTTCCCGAAACTGTCGGCGACGCCGGGCAGCGTGCGCCGCCCTGCCCCGCTCACCGTCGGACAGGATAGCCCCGATGTGCTCAAACGCTGGCTCGGACGGGAGGCTTGACGCGATGATCACCCTCTACGGCGGCCCGACCCCCAATGCGCGCAAGATCGCCATCGCGCTCCTCGAAATGGAGCTCGACTGGCGGCTCGAATATATCGACATCCTCGCGGGCGACCAGCTTACCCCCGAATTTCTCGCGCTCAATCCGAACAACAAGACACCGGTGATCGTCGACGACGAGGGGCCGGATGGCGAACGCTTCGTGCTGTGGGAAACCGGAGCGATCCTCCTCTACCTCGCCGAAAAGACCGGGCGCTTCCTGCCTGCCGATCCGGTGAAGCGCGCGATCTGCTGGCAATGGCTGATGTTCCAGGTGTCGGGCGTCGGCCCCATGTTCGGGCAGGAGGCGCACTTCACCCATTATGCCAAGGACCGGCACGACTATGCGATCGCGCGCTACAGCCGCGAGGTCGACCGGCTGATGATGGTGCTCGACAAGCGCCTCGGCGAAGCCGAATGGCTGGCGGGCGACGACTATACGATCGCCGATATGGCGACCCTGCCCTATCTGCGCCGCCAGCTGATCGAAAAGGCCGGGCGCTTCCCGAATGTCGATCGCTGGGGCGCCGCGATGCTCGAACGTCCTGCGGTCGTGGAAGGCATGACGGTCGGCGTGGCGCGCGCCGAAACGATCGAGGGCGGGCTGACCGGTTTTACTGACGAGCATCGCGCGATCCTGTGGGGCGATAGGCAACACGCGAAGCGTTGACCTTCAGCCTTTTGATACCGCGGCGTGGTTCGCGTCGCCGAACATGTTCGACCATTCCTTCTCGTCGAGCTTTTGGTGCCGCCCGACATATTTGGCCGGCGCCTTCAGATCCTCTCGCGCCACCGCACGAATAACGGCCGGTCGATCGCGAATGCGTTCGAACCAGCCGCGCATCGCAGGCCATTCGTCGAGCCCCAGCCCCATCACGAACGCCGAAGCACGGCCGGGCCAGATCGCCATGTCGGCGATGCTATAGTCGTCGCCCGCGACATAGGCGCTTTTCTCCAGCCGTTTTTCGAGGACGGTAAGCAGGCGCGTGAGCTCCTTCGTATAGCGCTCGGTCGCATAATCCTGCCCCGCCGGGGCGTAGCGCAGGAAATGGCTCGCCTGCCCGCCCATCGGCCCGAGCCCGGCGACCTGCCAGGTCAGCCATGACAGCGTCGCCGCGCGCGCCGCGCCCGACGCGGGCAGGAAGCGCCCGCTTTTCTCCGCCAGATATTGCAGGATCGCGCCAGACTCGAACACCGTCACCGGGTGGTCGCCCTCCGCCGGATTCTGGTCGACGATCGCGGGCAATTTATGGTTGGGGTTGATACGCCCGAACTCGGCGGTCAGCTGGTCGCCATCGAAGATGTCATAGGGGATGACGCGATAGGGCTCGCCGATTTCCTCGAGCATGATCGCTATCTTCTGCCCGTTCGGCGTCGCCGAATAATGGAGGTCGATCATTACAACACCTCATGGATCACATGACGCACACCGAAGTCGGTGCGCTCGCCAACGCCGACGGCGAGCACGCCGTTGAGCCAGCCATATTTCGCGCTGGCGGTTTCGAACACCGGCGCGATTCGCAGATAGTAGCGTGAGGGGTCGGCATCGGGCACCGCGGGGTCGACGAAGGTCGCGCGAACATCGTCTGGAATGATATTGCGGCCGGTGTAACTCAGATAAATGAGCTCGCCGTCATCGGTCTGCCACACCGCACGCGCATCGAAGGTGCCGACCGACGCATCGCCGCCGAGCCGCCCGCTGCGCGACCAATTGCCGCCACCCGGCAAGACTATCCCGTTGATCCGGGGCCCGAAAAAACGGCCGCCGCTGATATAGCCGAGCCGTTGGTCGCCGAACGGGGAGGCGCCGATTCCGATCAAGCCGCCGCCGACTTCGAACTCGACGGTGCAGAGATGACGCGTTGCGAGCGCCGCCTGCGAGTTTTCTTCGTTCACGATGCGAATCCTCTTCCTGCCTATGGACAAGCATAAAACCATTAGTATACTAAGGGTCAATCAGATTGACGGATCGGAAGACTTTCCGGGACCGGCAGCGATCAGCTCTATGGGAGGGTGACAATGAAGGCTCGCAACCAGTTTCTACTGTCCGGCGTCGCGGGAATCGCGATGCTCGCAGGTGCCGCACCGGCGTTTGCGCAGGCGGCACCCGCCGACGCCGCGCCCGTCGATACCGCTGACGTGGACGACAGCAGCAGCAACGAAATCATCGTCACCGCGCAGAAGCGCGAGCAGAGCCTGCAGGACGTGCCGATTTCTATGGAGGTCGTCAGCGGCGCCAAGCTCGCCGAGTTCAACACGAGCGACATCAAGGCGGTGATGAATTACACGCCGAACGTCTTCGTCCAATCGACCGCCGGCAACGACGTCATCTATATTCGCGGTTTCGGCTCGCCGCCGGCGAACTTCGCTTTCGACCAGTCGGTTTCGCTCTATGTCGACGGTATCTATGCCGGCCGCAACCGTCAGGCGCAGGCCCCCTTCTTCGACCTCGAACGCGTCGAGGTGCTGCGCGGTCCGCAGGGCGCTCTGTTCGGCAAGAACACCGCGGCGGGCGCGGTCAGCGTCGTGTCGGCGGGGCCGACCAAGGATTTCGAGGGCGCGATCACCGGCCTCTATAATTTCGATCATAAGGGCACCGACTTTTCGGGTTATCTGTCGGGGCCGATCACCGACACGCTCGGCGCGCGCTTCGCGTACAAGATCGTCAATCAGGACGGCTATATCTATAACCGCGCGAAAGATCACGACGACCCCGAAATCAAGTCGCAGCTGCTGCGCCTGACGCTGAAGTGGGAACCGTCGGACAATTTCGACTACACGGCGAAGGTCGAATATGGGAAGCGGACGGTCATCGGCGGCATCACCGTGTCGAGCCCGCTGACCAGCGACCAGGATCCGCAGACCAATCGCTATCTCGAACGCTCGGCGCTCGGCGACGAAGGAAACAAGAACAAGTCGGTCATGATCTCGGGCGTCGGCAACCTCGCGCTCGGCGATTTCACGCTGACCTCGGTCACCGGCTACAGCTGGTTCAAGTCAAAGATCGTCAACGGCTTCGACCAGACGATCCCGAACAGCGGCGGTGCGATTGTTCCCAACTCGGTGTACAACGCCTTCCCCGAACGCTTCGACCAGTTCTCGCAGGAAATCCGCATCCTGTCGCCCACGGGCAAGACGATCGAGTTCATCGCGGGCGCCTATTACGACAAGTCGGATTACACGCTGGAGCAATATCAGGGCTTCGATATCGCCAGCTTGAACTATTTCGGCCGCATCGACAGCCTGTTCCGGCAGAAGGCCGAATCCTGGTCGGTGTTCGGCCAGGCGACGGCCAACATCAGCGATGCGTTCCGCGCGATCGGCAGCCTGCGTTACAGCCATACCAAGAAGGACGGCGATTTCGCCTCGCGGCTGGTCTATGGCCCCTTCGCACTGCGCCCGATCTCGAGCGCGACGGGTTCGATCAGCGAAGGCAATGTCGATCCCTCGGTGACGCTGCAATATGATATCGCGCCGCGCATCATGGTCTATGCGACGTGGGGCCGCGGATCGAAATCGGGCGGCTTCGTATCGAACACGCTCGGCACCGTCGACAGCACCTTCACCTTCGAACCCGAACGGTCGGAGAATTTCGAGGCGGGCGTCAAATCGACACTGTTCGACGGCAAGGTCGTTGCGAACGTCTCGGCCTATCATACCAAATTCAAGGATTTGCAGGTTTCGGTCTATCGACCCGAAACGTCGAGCTATCTGACCGGCAACGCCGCCAGCGCAACGTCGAAGGGCATCGAAGGATCGCTCAGCATCTTCCCAATCCCCAATTTCGACATCAGCGCGTCGGCCGCCTATTCGGATATCAAATATGACGATTATCCGGGCGCAGCCTGTCTCGCTATCCAGGTGACCGAGGGCACCTGTAATCCCGCCGACCCGACGAGCATCGCGAACAACAACCTCGCCGGCTTCCCCGTCGCCTATTCGTCGAAATGGACGGGGAGCGTCACCGCACACGCGCGCTTCGACATGTCCGATGCTCTGAAGCTCGATATCACCGGTGTCGCCGCCGGCCGCTCGAAATATTTCAACTCGGATAACCAGAGCCCGGTGTTCGGCGTCCAGAACGGTTATGTGAAGCTCGACCTGCGCGTGCAGCTCGCCGATCAGGACGACCGCTGGCACATCGCACTCGTCGGCAAGAATCTGACCAATCAGAAGACGATCGGCAGTGCGTTCAACCTGCCCGCGCCGATCACGGCGGTTCCGCGCGCGATCCTCTACCTCGAACCCACCCGCAACATTTCGGTCGAGGCCGGGATCAAGTTCTGATGTCCCAGGGATCGGCCGCGGCCCGGGCTTTCCCTGATCGGGAAGCCGCGGCCGCGGTCGTGACCTGTTTGAACGGGTGAGCTACGACATGATCGACGTCTATTTCACGCCCACGCCCAACGGCCACAAGATCTCGATCATGCTCGAAGAAGTCGGCCTGCCGCATCAGCTTCTCGCGATGAACATGCTCGAGGGCGACCATCTGACCCCCGAATATCGCCGCATCAACCCGAACGGGCGTTTGCCCGCGATCGTCGACCATGATCCGGTCGGCGGCGGCGCCCCGCTGCCGGTGTTCGAGAGCGGGGCGATCCTGCTCTATCTCGCCGAAAAGAGCGGGCAACTGCTTCCCGCCGACCCGCGTCGGCGTAGCCAGGCGCAGCAATGGCTGATGTGGCAGATGGCGAGCTTCGGCCCGATGCAGGGTCAGGCGCATCATTTCATCCGCTATGCGCCCGAGGGGCAGGCCTATCCGGTCGAACGCTATCGCAACGAGACGCTCCGCCTGCTCCACGTCCTCAACGGGCGGCTGAGCGAAGCCGATTATCTGGCCGAGGAATATTCGGTCGCCGACATCGCTTGCTGGCCGTGGACGCGCGCGATCCGCGCGATCGGGCTGACGCTGGGCGATTATCCCGCCGTCGCCGACTGGTTCGCGCGCATCGGCGAACGGCCCGCAGTGATCGCCGGAACCGACGTCAAAAATGCCGCCAACCTGTCGAGCGCGCGCCCGGTGCTCACCGAGGAGCAATGGTCGAATTTGTTCGGGAAGAATATGCTGGAAGCGCCGACGCGCTAGACCGTGTCAGCGTGGCCCCACTGATATTCGACCTTGCCCTCCAGCCGCCGCACCGCGACCCAGTCGCCCCCCGCAAGGCTGTCGTCCTCGATCAGCGCCATGACGCCTCCGGCGATATCCTCGGGCACGCACGCTTCGTTGTTCGCCAGCACCGTTTTCATCCACTCGGACTTGCCGCCCGCGCCCGTCGTGTCGAGGATTGGCGTGTTGACGAGGCCGGGCAGCATGCCCGCGACGCGGACATTGCATTGCTCCTTCAAAGGCGCGCAGCAGCGCGTGAACATCATCACCGCCGCTTTGGTCGTCGCGTACATCGCGTCGTAGAAACCCGTCCCGAGCGCGACGGTCGACACGGTATTGATAATCACCCCGCCCCCGCGCGCCTTCATCCCCTGCACCGCGATCTGCGTCGCCGCGACGAGCGAGGTGATGTTGACGTCGATGATCCAGCGGATGCGCGCGGCATCGACGTCGGGAAATTGCGGCAGGCCCGACACGACCCCGGCATTGTTGTGCAAGATGTCGACGTCGCCATGGGCGCGGAACCACGCTTCGACGGCGGGAACGTTGGACAGATCGAGGGCATGGGTCGTCGCCCGCGCGCCCTCCGCCTCGACGAGCCGTGCCGTTTCGGCAAGCGCATCGGCCTTCACGTCGACGAGCCTGATTTCCGCCGCGCCGCGTTCCGCAAGCATCACGGCGGTCGCGCGGCCGATGCCGCCCGCCGAGCCTGTGACGATCGCGGTCTTGCCCTTGATATCCATCGCCTTCTCTCCCGTCGATTTTGCGGTTACCGTAAAGCACATTGACAGATAAACTTAAATACCTAAGTATTTTTCGAGCGAGAAGACTCGTGCGTTTTGGGGAGAGTTATGACCGAGGCCACCGCCTTTAGTGCAGGCACCGCAGCGCCCGACAGCGGCCATGCGCTCCGCCGCAATGTCGCGCTCGCGATGCTGTTCGTCGTCGGCACGATCAATTTCGTCGACCGCCAGCTTCTGTCGGTGCTCGTCGAGCCGATCCGCGCCGAAATGGATTTCAGCGACACGCAGTTCGGGCTCCTCACGGGCTTCGCCTTCGCACTCTTCTATGCCGCCGCCGGCGTGCCGGTGGCGATGATCGCCGACCGCTGGAACCGCGTGAAGCTGATCGGCATCGCCTGCGTCGTGTGGAGCGGCTTCACCGCCGCGTGCGGCATGGTCTCGAACTTCTGGCAACTGGCCTTGATGCGCTTCGGCGTCGGCGCTGGCGAAGCCGGCGGAACGGCACCGTCGCTTTCGGTGATTGCCGATTACTATCCGCCGGCGCGTCGGCCGCTTGCGATCGGCCTGTTCACGCTCAACGGCCCGTTCGGGGTTTTTGTGGGCGCGACCTTCGGCGCATGGGCGGCTGCGAATATCGGCTGGCGCAACGCTTTCATCGTCATCGGGATCGTCGGCATCCTCGTCGCGCCGCTTTTGATCTGGCTCGTCCGCGAGCCCGCGCGCGGGGCGATGGACACGCACAAGCCCGCCGACGAAGCGCTGCCCTTCAGCCAGAGCCTCGCGATGTTCATCCGCCGCCCGTCGCTGCGCATGGTGATGATCGGCAGCGGGCTCGCCGCCTTTGTGAGCTATGGCATGCTCAACTGGATCCCCGCCTTCCTGATGCGGACGCAGAAGATGCCGCTCGACGCCATGGCGACCTGGTTCGGTCCCGCCGCGGGCATCACCTTCGGCATCGGCATCCTCGGTGGCGGCTGGCTCGTCAGCCACCGCGCTAAAGTGTCGGCGCGTGCCTACGGCACCATCCCCGCGCTCGCGACCGCGGTGCTGATCCCGACCTTCATCGCGGCGCTTCTCGTCGATAGCTGGCAGGTCTCGCTCGCGCTGATGCTGATTCCGATGGCAGCATGCACCGCCTATGTCGCCCCCGCGCTGGCGCTGGTGCAGAACCTCACCCCGCCGCGCAGCCGCGCGACCGCCGCCGCCGTGCTGATGCTGATGTTCAACATCATCGGGCTGGGGCTCGGTCCGCTGTTCGCGGGGATCGTCAGCGACACGCTGAAACCCGACTATGGCGACGATAGCCTCAGGTGGGCGCTGATCGCGCTGATGCCCTTCGCCGCCGCGGCCGGCATCGCGCAGTATCGCATGACCCGCCACCTCGAAAAGGATTTCGCCGAATGACCGACGTCGCGGGCAAGACCGCCTTCATCACCGGCGGCGCGAGCGGGCTCGGCCTCGCCACTGCCAAGGCGCTCGTCGCCAAGGGTGCCTCGGTAATCCTCGCCGACATCGACGGTGCAGGCGCTGAAAATGCGGCTGCGTCGCTGCGCAGCGAAGGCGCCAACGCGTTGGGCCTGCAGCTCGATGTGACGAGCGAGGACAGCTGGGCCGAAGCTGGCGCGAAGGCGCGCGACTTTGGCCCCGTCCGCATCCTGTTCAGCAACGCCGGCGTCGGCGGCGGATCGGGGCCGTTCGAGCAATATGACACCGACGTCTGGCGCTGGAACTATGCGGTCAACGCGCACGCGCATCTTTATGCCTGCCGCACCTTCCTCGGCGATATGAAGGCGTCGGGCGAGCCGAGCCATCTCGTCATCACCTCGTCGATGGTCGCGATCGTGCCGCCGCCGATCTCGGCCGCCTATATCAGCTCCAAATATGCGACGCTCGGCATCGCGATGGCACTGCGCAACGAACTCGCCGAAAGCTGCGTCGACATTTCGGTGCTGATGCCCGGCATGTCGGCGACGCGGATCGTCGAGACCACGCGCGAGCTGCGCCCCGTCGAGGTGGAGGTCGGCAAGGCGGCGGCGACCAGCCAGGCGATGCAGGGCGTGCTCGCCGGCGGCATGTCGCCCGACAGGATCGGCGCGCGCGTCGTGCAGGCGATCGAGGCGGGCGAATATTGGATCTTCACCCACCCCGAATGGAAGGCGATGGCCGAGCTGGTGACGCAGGACATGCTGTCGTCCTTCGGCCCCTCGGCCGATCCGGCGTACAGAGGCGACGATATCGACAGACTGATCGCGGTCAACGGCGGCCGCATGTTCGGCGCCAAGGTTTAAGGAGACGATCATGGCAGAGCAGGACGACATCCGCGCAATGGCGCAGCGCTTTTTCGACGCGATCGAGGCGGGCGACATCGAGACGATGCAGAACAGCTTCACCCCCGATGCCGAAATCTGGCACAATACCGACGAGCTGATCGTCACCCCGGCGCAGACCGCGCAGACGCTGACCGGCATGGTCGCGCGCATCAAGGACCGCGAATATGCCGACCGTCAGCTCACTACATTTCCCGGCGGCTTCGTCCAACAACATGTGTTGAAGGGCAAGCGCGTCCACGATGATGGTGAAGTGCGCCTGCCCTGCGCGATCGTGTGCAAGGTCAAAGATGGCAAGATCACGCGCCTCGATGAATATTTCGACAGCGCGCATGTCGCCGAATTCCGCAAATTTGCGAACGCCTGAGGAGACACCCATGCCCGTCCTGCGCCAGGTTCCTCGCTCGGAAGTCACCGACGAGACCGTCCTTGCTTACTACAACCGCCTGTTCGGCGATCGCGATCCCGTCGCCGAACCCGGCACCGCGACCGGCACGCCCGGCGACTGGTGGACCGTGTTCGCGCTATCGCCCGACATCTTCGAACATGCGGTCAAGGGTTTCGCCGTCTATCGCAATCCCGCGCGCACGATCGATCCGGTGCTCCGCGAGCTCGGCCAGACACGCGCCGGCTGGGTCAAGGGCAGCCAGTTCGTCTTTTCGCAGCATTGCAAGTCGCTCCGCGGCCTCGGCGTCAGCGAGGAGAAGATCGCCGCCATCGCGCACTGGCAAGTCGCCGACTGCTATGACGAGCAGGAACGCGCGGTGCTCGCCTATGCCGACTGCCTGAGCCAGGCCGGCGGGCGCGTTCCGCTCGAGGTTTTCGACAAGCTCAAGACTTTCTGGAACGACGAGCAGATTTTCGAATTCACTTACATCACCTGCCTGTATGACATGCACGCCGTGATCACCCGCGCGCTGCGCATGGAATATGACGCCCGCGAAGACCCGATCGTCGAGATCGCGGCGCCCGAAGGCTTCAGCGCCGCCGACTTCCTCAGCGCGCCGCGGCCGGCGAACGGATGAGCGGTTACGGCCCGCCCGAGGTCTTCGCGACAGGCCTTCGCTTCCCCGAAGGCCCGGTGCCGATGCCGGACGGGTCGGTGCTGCTCGTCGAGATCGCGCGCGGGACGCTGACGCGCGTCGCCCCCGATGGCAAGCTTTCGGTCGTTGCCGAGCTCGGCGGCGGCCCGAACGGACTCGCGATCGGCCCCGATGGCGCGGCCTATATTTGCAACAATGGCGGGTTCGAGTGGATCGAGGCGAGCGGTCTGCTGTTTCCCGGCCATGCCGCGAACGCCGAACCTTGCGGATCGATCCAGCGGATCGACATGACGACCGGCGCGGTGACCACGCTTTACGACAGTTTCGAGGGCGAGCGCCTGAAAGGCCCGAACGACATCGTCTTCGACGCTGCCGGCGGCTTCTGGTTCACCGATCATGGACAGGTGCGGGACAGCGGGCGCGATCATGGCGCCATCTTTTACGCCGCCGCCGACGGATCGCGGATCAGCCGCCAGCGCGCCGACATGATGGGACCGAACGGCATCGGCCTCTCGCCTGATGGCAAGACGCTCTATGTCAGCGAGACGATGACCGCGCGCGTCTGGGCGATGGATGTTGTCGCGCCCGGCACCCTCGCCCCGCCGCCGCCCTGGGCGCCCGGCCGCTTCCTCGGCACCCCGCCCGCCTTTCGCCTGCTCGACAGCCTCGCGGTCGAGCAAAGCGGGCGCATCTGCGTCGGGACGATGGTCGAAGGCGGGATCACCGTTTTCGCCCCCGACGGCGGTGGTTCGGAATTCCTGCCGCTCCCCGATGTCGGCATTACCAATATCGCCTTCGGCGGCGCCGACCGGCGCGATGCCTATATTACAGCGTCGACCACCGGCACGCTCTATCGGGTCCGCTGGCCGCGACCCGGGCTAGAACTTGCAAACCGTCAACTTAATTGACGGTTATGCCGAAAAATGATAAGACTCGTGTGAGAGGACAGGATGAAATTCTATAATAGTGTCGGCCCCAACCCGCGCGTCGTGAAGCTGTTCATGTCCGAAAAGGGTATCGAGATCCCCGAGGTCACCGTCGACCTGCGCGGCGGCGAGAACCGGCGCGCGCCCTATAATGTCGATGTGAACCCCGCCGGGCAGACGCCCGCGCTCGAACTCGACGACGGCAGCATCCTCTGCGAAATCACCGCGATCTGCGAATATCTCGACGAACGCTTTCCCGAGCCCACACTGATCGGTTCGACGGCGGAAGAACGCGCCAACACGCGCATGTGGACGCGCCGCGTCGACCTCAAGATTTGCGAGCCGCTGACCAACGGCTTCCGCTTCGCCGAAGGGCTGCCGCTGTTTGAGGCACGGCTGCGCTGCCTGCCCGAAGCGGCCGAAGGGCTGAAGGCGACCGCGCAGGACGGGATAAGCTGGCTCGACGCACAGATCGCCGGGCGCGAATTCATCGCGGGCGACGCCCTCAGCCTCGCCGACATCATGCTGTTCGCGTTCCTCGATTTCGGCGCGTCGGTCGGCCAGCCGATCGCCCCCGCCAACACGAATATCCTCAGCTGGTACGAGCGGATGAAAAGCCGCCCCAGCGCCGCCGCAAACTAAGGAGACGGATGATGGCTGCAGAAAATAGCGAATTCGAATTTTGCGGGGTCAACCACCTCGCGCTCGTGTGCAAGGATATGGCGAAGACGGTCGAATTCTACCGCGACAAGCTCGGCATGCCGCTCACCAAGACGATCGACCTGCCCGGCGGGCGCGGCCAGCATTTCTTCTTCGACATCGGCAATGGCGACAGCCTCGCCTTCTTCTGGTTCCCCGATGCCCCCGAAGCGGTGCCGGGCATTTCGGCCCCCGCCGCGCTGCCGACGCGCGGCAGCTTCGTGTCGGCGCACGGGTCGATGAACCATATCGCGATCAACGTCCGCGCCGACAAGTTCGACGATTATTACAACCGGCTGATCGAGAAGGGCATCGAGGTGACGCCGGTGCTGAACCACGACGACAGCCCGACGCAATCCTCGGCCGAAATGCACCCCGGCGTGTTCGTGCGCTCGGTCTATTTCTTCGATCCCGACGGCGTCTGCCTCGAATTCGCCGCGTGGACCAAGACCTTCGACGAAAGCGACGTCGCGCACGATCCGGTGCAGGCCGACGGCACGAAGCGCGAAGGCTTTATCGTCGGCCGGACCCCGGTGCCCGCCGAATAGAATTCCCGAAGACACCACTGGGAACTCCTCCTGGACCCGGCCGTTGGCCGGGTTCTTTTTTTGGGGAGTCGAGAATGGTCGGTGGCGGCCGGGAGCGGCCGCTCGCTTTTCCAAACCCGTTCGTGTCGAGCGAAGTCGAGATGCCCCCTCGGGTTGGGCGCTGCATCGATGGGTGTCTCGACTTCGCTCGACACGAACGGAAACAGGAAGCCTCTGGAAAACCACCCCAAAAACGAAGTCCAGCCTACCCCACCGCGCGTTCGCGCCCTTCCCAATAGGGCGCACGCAGTTCGCGGCGCAGCACCTTGCCCGACGGGTTGCGCGGCAGCGCGTCGATGAACTCGATGCTTTTCGGCACCTTATACGCCGCAATGCGCTCGCGCGCCCAGGCGACGATATCGGCGGGATCGAGCGTCGCCCCCGCAGCAGGCACGATCAGCGCCTTCACCCCTTCGCCCCATTTGTCGTCGGGGACGCCGATCACCGCGACGTCGGCCACGCCGGGGCAGCCCATGATCGCGCTTTCGACCTCGGCCGGATAGACATTCTCGCCGCCCGATACGATCATGTCCTTGATGCGGTCGTGGACGTAGTAAAAGCCGTCGGCGTCGCGATAGCCGACGTCGCCGGTGTGGAGCCAGCCGCCCGCGAGCGTTTCCTCGGTCGCGGCGGCGCGGTTCCAATATTGCTTCATCACGATGCCGCCTCGGATCGCGATCTCGCCAATCTCGCCCTCCCCGAGTTCCTTGCCTTCGCCATCGAGGATCGCCATCGCGGCGCCCGGCCAAGGCTTGCCGCACGAAGTGAGCTTGCCCGGCAAATCGTGCGCGGCGGGCGAGAGATAGGAGCCGCCGCCGGCGGACTCGGTCATCCCGTAGAATTGCACGAAATCGCAGCCAAAGGTCGCGCGCGCGCGGCGCAGCACATCCTCGGCGATCGGCGAGGCGCCATAGGCGATCGACTTGAGCGCGGGATAGGCGCCGTCGTTCGCGCCGGGCTGGAGCAGCATCATCTGGATCATCGCCGGGGCAAGAAAGGCGTGCGCGACATCTTCCTCGCGCATCATCCGCACCGCGTCGAGAGCCGTAAAATCCTTGACAAGCACCAGCCGTCCGCCCTGCGCGAGCCCCGAAAAGCTGACGTTCGTCCCCGCGACGTGGAACAGCGGCATGACAATCATCACCGTCTCGTCCTCGCCATAGGCGAAACCGTCGACCTCGGTCGCCGCTTCGAGGAAGGTGCGGTAATTGGCGTTGGTGAGGACGACGCCCTTGGGCAGGCCGGTCGTGCCGCTGGTGTAGAGCTGGAGCACATCGTCGGCGAGTTGCGGCGCGTCGGCGAGCGGCGCGTCGGATGCCGCGCCGAGCCACGCGTCGAACGGCTCGAACGCCGGATGCTCGCCATAAAGCGCGATCAGCCGCGGCGGCGCGGGCAGGTCGGCCACCGCCGCGAGCGCGCAGTCGAAGAAATCCTCGCCGACGAAGAGCAGCTTGGGCCCGGCATCGCCGAGGATGAAGCCGATCTCGGCGGGGGCGAGGCGGCAGTTGATCGGCGCGAAACAGGCGCGCGCACGCGCGGTGCCGAAGAAGAGCGGATACCAGCTGTCATGGTTCTTGGTGAGCGCCGAAACGCGGTCGCCGGGCGCAATGCCCGAGGCGGCCAGCGCGTGCGCTACACGGTTCGAACGCGCATCAAGTTCGGAAAAACTCGTCTCGCGGTCTCCGAATTTCACCGCGGTCGCCTGTCCCCGCATTTTCGCCTGTGCCGCCGGAATGTCCGCCAGCGTCCGGATGGCCTCCAGATCGATCATTTTGCTCTCCCAACCGTCGTTTCGACTTGAATTAGATAGAATACTAAGTAAATGTTTGGCCAGCCCAAAAATCGAGAGGATTGGCCTTGCTCGACCACCCCATATTGCCGACGACGATCGTCGGAAGCTACCCCCAGCCTGACTGGCTGATCGACCGCGAGCGGCTGAACGCCAGCCTGCCCCCGCGCGTGCGCGCCGAGACTTTGTGGCGCATCCCCGAACCCTGGCTCGCCGACGCGCAGGAGGCGGCGACGCTGATGGCGATCCGCGATCAGGAAGAGCTCGGCATCGACATCGTCGGCGACGGCGAGATGCGCCGCGAAAGCTATTCGAACCGGCTCGCGACCGCGCTGTCGGGGATCGACACCGAAAAGCATGGCACTGCGATCGACCGCACCGGCAACGCCAATCCGGTTCCGCTCGTCTCGGGCCCGATTCGCCGCGTCGCGCCGATCGAGGCGCAGGACGCGACCTTCCTCCGCCGCCATTCGACCAAGCCGGTCAAGCTCACCCTTCCCGGCCCCTTCACGATGACGCAGCAGGCCGAGAATGGATATTATCCCGACGCGCGGGCGCTCGCGATGGACTATGCCGACGCGGTCAATGCCGAGGTGAAGGATTTGTTCGCCGCGGGGGTCGATGTCGTCCAGCTCGACGAGCCCTATCTGCAGGCGCGCGCCGCCGAAGCGAACAGCTATGCGATCGAGGCGATCAATCGCGCGCTCGACGGCGTCGGCGGCACCACCGCGCTCCACATCTGTTTCGGCTATGCGATGGTGCACCATGGCGCGGGCTCGACGGGGCCGAAGCCCAAGGCCTATGATTTCCTCGCCGAACTCGAGGCGTCGGCGATCGACGTGATTTCGATCGAGGCGGCGCAGCCGGGGCTCGACCCTGCGATCCTTGCCGAACTTCCGACCAAGACGATCATGTATGGCGTGCTCGACCTTTCGATCCCCGAGGTGGAGACGCCCGAGGTGGTTGCAGGGCGCATCCGCGATGCGCTGCGCTACGTCGACGCCGAACGGCTTTGGATCGCGCCCGATTGCGGGATGAAATATCACAGCCGCGCGCATAGCCAGGCGAAGCTGAAGGCGATGGTCGATGGTGCGGCGCTGGCGCGGGCGGAGCTAAGATAAACTAACCTCGTCATTCCCGCGAAAGCGAGAACCCAGCGAGCAAGCGTCGCCACTGGGTTCTCGCTTTCGCGGGAATGACGAAGGTTTATTGGTCGATGAAGGCCGTCAACAGCGGCACCACCACCTCGGGCGCCTCGACCGTCGGCAGATGCCCTGCGCCCGCGATCACCTCGATCCGCGCGCCCGGAATCGCCTCGGCAATCTCGTCATGATGCGCGCGGCTCGTGATACCGTCCTTTTCGCCCCAGATCAGCAGCGTCGGTACCGCGATCTCGCCGAGCCGCGGACGGCTGTCGATGCGCGCCATGATCGCGCGCTGCTGCGCGAGGAAGGTGTCGGCGCCGGTGTCCGCCGCCATCTTCCTTGCGATGCCGAGCAAACGGGCATCACCGCGCTTCTCCTCGGGAAACAGGATCGGGATGCGCTCCTCGACGACCTGATCGAAATTACCGCTCTCGACGAGGTCGATATAGCCCTGTCGCCGCGCGGTCTGCGTGGGGCCGTCAGCCGAGGCGAGCGTCGAAATCAGCGCTAGCTTTGCCACGCGCTCGGGCGCGCGGCGCATCACCTCGAAGGCGACGAAACCGCCCATCGCATGGCCGACCAGCACGAATTGCGGCGGCGCGTTGTCGAGCAGGCGCTGCGCGAAATCCTCGATCCTGTCGTCGCTGCTGTTGTCGGCGACGATGACCTCGCGGTCGCGCCACGCATCGAGCAACGGCTGCCAGACGGCGTCGGTCAAAAGCTGGCCGGTGATGAGGACGGTGGGAAGCGACATTCAGACCACCTGATTCAGGAGAGGTTCGCTGGCGGCGAGCCGGCGGCAATTTTCGTGCGCGACCGTAAGGCTGCGCACGAGCGTTTCGGGGGTGAGCCAAGCGATATGCGGCGCAAGCACGGCATTCGGCAGGCCGAGTAGCAGATTGCCGCGCGGCAGCGGTTCTTCGGCGAAGACGTCGAGCCCGGCGCCGCGGAGATGGCCCGAGGTCAGCGCGTCGACGAGCCGTGCCTCATCGACCAGTTCGCCGCGCGCAGTGTTCACGAGCACTGCGCCCTTTCTCATCGCGAAGGGGTCGATCGACGACCGGGTTTCGTCGGTCAGGGGGATATGCAGCGACACGATATCGCTTTCGGCGAGCAGGCGGTCGAGTGGCCAATATTCATAGGGCACATCGCGCTCGCTGCGCGCGGTATACACGACTTTTGCGCCGAGCGCCGCAAGCACCGGCGCGAGCAACTGCGCCGAGTTGCCGAAACCGACGAGGCCGACCGTGCGCCCGCCGATTTCGCCGACCTGATCGAGTTCGGACGGATCGGCGGTCCACCCCTCGCCCGCCCGCGTCCGCGCATCGAAGAAACAGGTGCGCCGCAGCACCGCCATCATCAGCGACAGCGCCATTTCGGCGACCGCCTGGCTGTTCGTGCCGGGCATGTTGCACACCGCGACGCCGTGGTCGCGCGCCGCATCGAGCGCGATCGTGTTCACCCCGACGCCGAGCTTCTGGATCAGTTTCAAATTCGGCGCCGAAGCGATGAAATTGCCCGTCACCGGGGTCAGCACATGGAGCAGCGCGGTGATGTCGCCCCTCACTGTGTCGAGCGGCGCAGCTTCGTCGACATGCACGACGACACCGGGTCCGAAGATCGCATCGACAGCTTCGCGAAAACCCGGGCTCGGGCGAGCGTGGAGGACGATCATGCCGCGACCCGGCCGATCGAACCCGCGAAGGCTGAAAAGCCCGCGAATACCGCGTCCCCACTCATCGCCTCCTCGATCCGCAGCATCTCGTTCCATTTCGCCATGCGCTCGGAGCGCGTGAAGCTGCCGACCTTCAATTGCCCCGCGTCCCAGCCGGTCGCGAGGTGCGCGATCGTCACATCTTCGCTCTCACCCGAACGCGCCGAGACGATCGCCCCCCAGCCGCGCGCCACCGCGGCATCGAGCGCCGCCTTCGCCTCGGTGACCGTGCCAACCTGATTGACCTTGATCAGCGCCGCATTGCATACCGCCGCCGCGCCCGCGCGCGCGACGCGTTCGGCATTGGTGACGAGCACATCGTCGCCGATGATCTGCACCGTATCGCCGATCGCTGCGGTCACCGCCGCCATCGTCGTCCAGTCGTCCTGCCCGGCGGGGTCCTCGATCGACAGGATCGGATAGCGCTTCGCCCATTCGACGATCCGCGCCGCCATTTCCTCGCCCGACAGCCGTCCGTCGTCGAGCGCGAGATCATAGCCGCCCGCATCGCCGAGCTCGTTCGCGGCGATGTCGAGCGAGATGAACACCTCTTCGCCCGCGCGGTGGCCGCTCGCCTCGATCGCCTTCGTCAGCGTATCAAGCGCATCCTCGTTCGAGGCGAAGTTCGGCCACCAGCCGCCCTCGTCGGCGACGCCCGACAGCGGGCCCTTCGCTTCCATCAGCTTGCCCGCGGCGCGATACACATCGTCGGTGATCTCGAGCGCGCGGCGGAAGCTGCCCGCCTTGGGGCACATCACCATGAAATCCTGCACGTCGGTGCGTCGGCCGGCGTGTGCACCGCCGCCGAAAATCTGGATTTCGGGGAGCGGCACGCGCACCTTGCGGCCGTCCGCCAGATAGCGCCAGAGCGGCACACGCGCGTCCGCCGCGGCGGCGTGGAGCACCGCCATCGACACGGCGACGACGGCGTTCGCCCCGAGCCGCGCCTTGTTCGGCGAGCCGTCGAGGTCGCACAGCGCCGCGTCGACCGCCGCCTGATCGCGCGCGTCCATCCCGGCGATCGCGCCCGCAATCTCCGACCCGATCCCGGCGACCGCCCGGTTGACGCCGAAGCCGCCGAACGCTTCGCCCCCGTCGCGCAGTTCGATCGCCTCATGCGCGCCGCGCGAGGCGCCGGCAGGCGCGATCGCACGCCCGACCGCGCCCGATTCGAGCACGACCTCGGCCTCGACGGTGGGCCGGCCGCGCGAATCCCAAAGCTGGCGGCCGGTGACGGAGGCGATACGCGAGGTCATACAAACTTCCTTTTCCAATTGGCGACGAGCGCGTCGATCGGTTGCGGCGCGAGGATCAGCGTCCTCGCCTGATCGCGCACGATGCGCTTGTGTTCGGGGTCGGTCAGATAGGGTGCGGGCGACTTGCCCTCGACACGGGCGAGGAGCAGCGCCGCCGTGAGCTTGCCGGCGCGGAGCAGCAGACCGTCGGCATCCTCCCAATCGATACCGGCGCGATAAGCGACAACGAGCGCAGTCGCCGCCTCGTTCATTCGGGCATCGCCTGACCACACCGCTTTCAGCAGCAGGTGCGTTGTGCAAAAGGCGGGGTCGAAGGCCGGATCGCCATAGACGGCGCATTCGGCGTCGAGAAACACCGGACCATCGGCGCTGACGAGGATATTCTTGGGGCTCACGTCGCCGTGGACGAGTGCGATCTTGCGCGACATCAGATCCCCGGCGAGCGTGGTCAGCGCGGGCGCGAGTTCGGCGTCATGCCGCGCAACATAGAGCAGGAAGGGATCGACGCGCAGCGCGCGGAACATCTCGTCGTTGGGGAAATCGGCGCGGTCGCCGTCATTGTGCACAGTCGCGGCGTGGACCGCGGCGATACCCGCCCCGACCTGCGCCGCGAAAACACGATCGACGCGGCCCGCCATCAGCTCGTCCTTCCACACCGGACAGCCGGGAAGGAAGCGCATCGCGAAGGCATGACCGGGCAGTTCGGCGAGCACCTCGGGTACTATGCGCGGGTCGACGCCGCGCGCGCGCCGCAGCCAGCGCACCTCGCTCGTCCCGCGCTCGACCGGCGCGTGCCACTCGGCGGCGACGCGCAGCTGTTCGAGCGGGCGCTTCACGACGATCGGCCCCGATGGCGTCTCGACCTTCCACACGTCGCACGACACGCCGCCGGTCAGCGGCACGAGAGCGACATCGCCCTCGCCCACCAGCCCGGCGGCGCGCAGATCCGCGATGATGTCGGCCTCCGCCGTCACGTCACAACTTCTCCCGAATCCACGCGCCGACAAGATCGGCGGCGTTCTGCCGTTCTTCGATCGAGTCCTCGAAATAATGCGCGCCGGGGATCAATTCGAGCTTCTTGTCGGTAGAGCCAAGGAAATCAAAGATCTTGCGCGCATCGCTCGGGAAAACGCCGGTGTCGGCGGTTCCCTGCACGACGAGCGCGGGCGTGTCATGCTTGGCGAGGTGCGGTTGCCCCTGACACGGCGAGGTTTCGAGGCTCCACATATTGAGCCAGGTCTTGATCGTGTTCGCGCGCCCGATGCTCGGCGTGCGGTTGGCGATGGCCGGGTCGCCGCGATAGCACCAGTTGGGCTTGCGGTCCGAGGGGTCGATCGCGGGGTCGACGCAGCGGATGTCGCCCCAGCAACGGAACATCGGAAAGATGCGATCGGGGATGCCGGCATCGTTGAGGCGCTTCAATTCGGCCTTCGCCCAATCGGTGATGCGCTGGTTGCGCGCGCGCTGCGCGGCGCGATATTTTTCGATGAACGCATCCGAATAGGGCGGTCCGTTGTCGGGGTTGAACGGGTCGAGTTCGGGATCGGTCAGCGTCGGATCATTTTCATCGATCACCGATGCGTCCATCCAGTCGGTGAGCACTTCGGGCCGCCCCTGATGCGCATTGAAGCTGATGTAGAGGTCGCCTTTCACGAGGTTCGCGAGCGCGTCCTGCCCGACCGACGGCAGGCGATCGGTCAGCGTCGGCGCGATCGCCTCGGCCTGATAGGCGCCCATCAAGGAGCCGCCGCCCGAATTGCCGAGAATGACGATCTGCTCGACGCCGGCTTCTTCCTTCAGCCATTTCATGCCGACACCGATGTCGAGCACCGCATGTTCGAGGAGGAATTGATCCTCGACTCCGCGATAACGCGTGTTCCAGCCGAGGAAGCCGAAGCCCTGCCGCGCAAAATAAGGCGCGATATAATGTTCGGAGAAATCGACATTATAATGGGTCGCGATGATCGCGGCCTTCGGCCGCGTGCCGCTTTGCGTCCAGTAGATGCCCTGGCACGGATGCCCGCCCGCCTGAATTCGCGGCGCGGTCGGCGACACCCGCCCGATGAATTGCGCGTCCAGTCCTTCGATCCCGTTCGGGTCCATCATCGTCTCTCCTGTGTGTTATATCTCATCATCGTCATCCCGGACTTGATCCGGGATCCATTGTCTCCGCGCTGGTTGAATGGATCCCGGATCAAGTCCGGGATAACGAAAGTGGGGACCATCTCAGCGCGTCACCTCGAAGGGCAGCTCATAACCCTCCAGCCCCGCACGGATTGCTTTCTTGTCGATCTTGCCCGTCGGCCCGAGCGGGATGTCGTCGACGAACAGCACATCGTCGGGTATCCACCAGCGCGCGATCTTGCCGTCGAGAAAATCTTTGAGGTCGTCGGCGGAGGCGTTGGCGCCGGGCTTCAGCTGGCAGAGCAGGATCGGCCGCTCGTCCCATTTGGGATGCGCGACCCCGACCACGGCGGCGTTGGCGACCGCCTCATGCCCCATCGCGATATTCTCGATCTCGATCGAGCTGATCCACTCACCCCCCGACTTCACCACATCCTTGGCGCGATCGGTGATCTGCATATAGCCTTCGCCGTCGATCGTGCTGACGTCGCCGGTGTCGAAAAAGCCCTCCTCGTCGAGCACCTCGCCGCCCTCGCCGCCATAATAGGCGCCCGCGATCGTCGGCCCCTTGATCATCAGCCGCCCCGGCGTCTTGCCGTCGTGCGGCAAACGGTTGCCGGCATCGTCGACAAGCTTCATCTCGAGCCCGCAGAGCAGCCGCCCCTGCTTGAGCTTATACGCCATCTGCTCGGCGTCGCCCTTTGCCGCAACCGACGCATTGGGCACCGACACGGTGCCGAGCGGCGAGGTTTCGGTCATGCCCCAGCCCTGGACGACGTCGACGCCATAATCGTCGCGGAAGGTACGGATGATCGATTCGGGGCACGCTGAACCGCCGATCGTCACGCGCTCCAGCGTCGTGAAACGCTTCCCATTCTCTTGCATATAGGTGAGCAGCATCTGCCACACCGTCGGCACCGCGGCGGAGTAAGTGACGCCTTCCTGCTCGATCAGATTATAGATCGATTCGCCGTCCATCCGCTGCCCGGGCAGCACGAGCTTCGCGCCAACCGCGGGCGCCGAATAGACGACGCCCCACGCATTGGCGTGATACATCGGCACCACGAGCAGCACCGTGTCGCGCGCCGAGAGCGCGAGCGCGTCGCGCTGCAAGGTCATCAGCGCGTGGATATAATTGGAGCGGTGCGAATAGAGCACGCCCTTGGGATTGCCCGTCGTGCCGCTGGTGTAGCAGAGCCCGCACGCGGCATTTTCGTCGAAGTCGCCCCAATCATAATCGTCGCCATGGCCCGCAATCCAGTCGTCGAACGCCACCGCCGCAAAGCTGGTTTCGGGGAGCGACGCGCGGTCGCAGAAAAAGATCACCTTCTCGATCGACGGCACCTGCGGCAACAGTTCTTCCACCAGATCGGCCGTCGCCGGGTCGGCGATCAGCAGACGGTCGCCCGCATGGTTCGCGATATAGGCGATCTGTTCGAGGAAAAGCCGCGGATTGAGCGTGTGGAGCACGGCGCCCATTCCCGCCGCGCCATACCAGGCGGCGAGGTGCCGCGCGCCGTTCCACGCCATCGTCGCGACGCGGTCGCCAGGCTTGATCCCTTCGGCGGCGAGCGCGTTCGACACGCGCTTCGCATCGGCATGAATGTCGGCATAGGTCGCGCGAGTGACGCGTCCCTCGGCATCGCGCGACACCACCTCGCGCGCGCCGTGCCAGTTCGCCGCATGGTCGATGATCCGGTCGACCGTCAGCGGCACATTCTGCATCAACCCGTCCATGCGGCACTCTCCCTCGTCGTTGAATAGGTAGTATACTAAGTATTTTGCCTTTGCAACGCCGCCCGGCCTTGCTTCGCCCGCATAGCTCTTCTAGCGTGACGATGTCGGCACCCGCCGGCAACAGGGGCACAACATAGCGTCATATGCGCACAAACCAGCTCATCATTGCGCTTTTTCAACGCTTCTGCTGGCTCGACGAAGGGCTGCAAGCACGGCTTCACGATCATGGCTGGCCCGACGTCAATCGCCCGCAATCGATGATAATGACCAATATCGTCAGCGGCGTCGTGCGCCCGTCGGACATCGCGCGCAACCTCGGCGTGTCGCGGCAGGCGGTCCACAGCACGATCAACCAGATGGTGAAGCTCGGCATCGTTCGGCTTGACGTCGATCCTGACGATCGCCGCCACATGATCGTGTCGCTGACCGACCTTGGCGCGCGCATGCGCAAGGATGCGCAGCGATCGATGGACGCGCTCACGGCACAGATCGCCGACCGCCTGGGTCAGGACAAGTTCGACGCGCTGCTCGCCGCGCTCGAAGCCGACTGGGGCGACAATATTGCGCGCGCGCCCGCGACTTCGCGCAATCGCTAGGCGGCAAGCGCCTTCGCAACGGCGACCAGCCGTGCGGCGGTCATATCCACCAGCGACGCGGGCAACGGCTCCTTCAGACTGCCATCCTCGGCAAAGGCCGCGTGCGCGTTCGGCACCAGCACCTGTTCGGGGATCACGAGCATCTGGATCGTCGACAAGATCTGGCGCAGGTGCATCAGCCCGCGCAGCCCTCCGAATGGGCTGATCGATGCCGACATGATCGCCGCCGCCTTGCCGCGATAGGCGGAGAGCGCGACAAGGCTCTCGTCGCCGGTCGGCCGCGACGCCCAGTCGATCGCATTCTTGAGCAGCGGCGGCAGCGAACCATTATATTCGGGCGACACGAACAGCAGCCCATCCTGCGCGGCGAACAGCGCCTTGAGCTTCAGCGCGTCGGGCGGAAAGGCTCCGGCCTCGAGCGCCGCCGAATAGAGTGGCAGGTCGAACCCCGCGAGATCGACCCGCGTGACGCTTGCGCCCTGCGCTTCGAGGCTGGCGGCGGCGAGTTCGCTCAACGCGCGGTTATAGGATCCCTCGCGAATGCTCCCGACGATGACGGCGATGCTGGTCATTTTCCCTCCCGGACAATATGATTAGAATACTAACTTATTGTCCGGTCGCGGCAAGATCAAGCGTCAGGCCTTGATGTCCGAAAGCACCGCGAGCTTGCGCGTTTCGTCGGCGAGATTGTCGATCACACGGCGCATCAACCCCTGCAGCACCTCGACCTCCTCGTCGCTCATGCCCTTGGTGGCGATCTCGTGAATCTCCGCGTTCATCGGCGCGAGGATCAGCTCGAGCTTCTTCGCATGCGGGGTCAGATGGATAAAGGTCTTGCGCCGGTCGTCGGCGGTCTTCTTGCGCGTGATCAGCCCAGCCTTTTCCAGCCCCTTAAGCGCCACTACGGTGGTCGGCTCGCGCATCCCGACGCGTTCGCTCAGTTCGCGCTGGGTGATGCCGTCCTCGCGCCACAGCTGGCGCAGGAAACGCCACTGCCCCGCCGAAACATCGTGCGTCAGCGTGCGGCGTTCGAGCAACCGCGAAAAGGAGCGGAAGACGACGCGCGCGAGATAGCCGATGCTGTTTTCAGGATCGGTATAATATTCGGCCGGATGCCGGTAATCTTTTGTTTTCTTGATCAAAATCCTGCTCCCCTGTCGCGGTGCCGGGTGCCGACCCCACACCGTATCGAATCTTAGGACGCGAAGGTTCGCGCGGCAACCATCTTCGTCGTCGCCTCCCGTCCCGTCGTCGTTCCAACCCCGCGATAATGTTGGACAAGATTAGCCGATCAATATACTTAGCATACTAAGTTAATGGAGGCGATGTGCAAAAATTCATTCGGGTGAAAGCGGTCGCGGCGCCCTTGCCGCTCACCAATGTCGACACCGACATGATCATTCCCGCCGAATATATGAAGGCGCTGACGCGTTCGGGGCTCGGCCGCCATCTATTCCACGCGCTGCGCTTCGATGCAGACGGCCGCGAGCGCGCGGATTTCATCCTCAACCGGCCCGCGTGCCGCGATACGCGGATTCTGGTCGCCGATCGCAATTTCGGCTGCGGTTCGTCGCGCGAGCATGCGGTGTGGGCGCTCGCCGACTTCGGTATCCGCTGCGTCATCGCGCCGAGTTTCGGCGATATCTTTGCCGGCAATGCGCGCAAGAACGGCCTGCTGCTCATCCGCTTGCCCGACGAAACATGTTCGCGGCTGCGCGATGAAATCGCATTCGCGCAATATGCGCCCATAGAGGTCGATCTAGAGACCCAGTGGATTCGGCTCGCCTCGGGCGAGGCGATCGATTTCGAAATCGATCCCGATGATCGCCGCATCCTGATGGAGGGGCTCGACGATATCGCCCGCACGCTGCGTCACGCCGACGCCATCGCGCGGTTCGAAGCGGCGCTCTAGCCCAGCATTTCGGGCGACGCGATACAGCCCGCAATCGCGCTCGCCGCCGCCAGCGCCGGGCTCATCAAGTGGGTGCGGCCGCCGCGCCCTTGGCGATTCTCGAAATTGCGGTTCGAGGTTGCGGCGCAGCGTTCGCCCGGACTGAGCCGATCGGCATTCATCCCGACGCACATCGAGCAGCCGGGCTCGCGCCAGTCGAACCCTGCGGCGCGCAGCATGTCGGCGATGCCCTCCGCCTCGGCTTGTCTTTTGACCAGCCCCGATCCCGGCACGACCATCGCGCGGACGTGCGGTGCGACATGACGGCCGCGTACGATGTCGGCGGCGACGCGCAAATCCTCGATCCGGCTGTTGGTGCAGCTGCCGATGAAGACGCGGTCGAGCCGCTGTCCGGCGATCGACACCCCCGGCGCCAAGTCCATATAGGCGAGCGCGCGCGTGGCGGCGGCGCGCGCGTCGGGGTCGTCCAGCGTCGCGGGATCGGGAATCGGATCGTCGATCGCGACGACCTGCGACGGGTTGGTCCCCCAGCTCACCATCGGCCGCACGTCCCGCGCATCGAATTGCAGTTCGCGGTCGAATGTCGCGCCGGCGTCGCTCGCCAGCGCCGACCAGCGCGCCGCGGCGGCCGCCCATGCGTCGCCGCGCGGCACCGCCGGGCGGTCCTTCAGATAGACGAGCGTCGTCGCATCGGGCGCGACCAGCCCGGCGCGCGCGCCCATTTCGATGCTGAGGTTGCACAGCGTCATCCGCGCTTCCATCGACAGCGCGCGCACGGCCTCGCCGGCATATTCGATGACATGCCCCCCCGCGCCGTCGACGCCGATCGCGCCGAGCAAATGAAGCGCGAGATCCTTGGCATGGACATGCTGCCCTGGCGCGCCGTCGACGATCACGCGCATGTTGCGCGAGCGGCGCTGGCGGATCGTCTGCGTCGCCAGCACATGTTCGACTTCCGACGTTCCGATCCCGAAGGCGAGCGCGCCGAACGCGCCATGGGTCGAGGTGTGGCTGTCGCCGCAGACGATCGTCATCCCCGGCTGCGAGCGCCCCTGTTCGGGGCCGACGACATGGACGATCCCGCCGCGCGGATCGCCCATCGGGAAATTCTCGATCCCGAAACGACGCGTATTCTCGACCAGCGCTTCGAGCTGAGCGCGCGCCTCGCGGTCGGCGACCCCGGCGGGACCGGCCGCCTGTCCCGTCGTCGGCACATTATGGTCGGACAGCGCGAGCGCGCGCGCGGGACGACGCACCGCACGGCCGGCGGATGCGAGCCCGGCGAAGGCCTGCGGCGAGGTCACCTCGTGCAGCAGGTGCAGGTCGATATAGAGCAGGGTCTCGCCATCGTCCTCGGCGACGGCATGCGCATCCCATATCTTGTCGTAGAGCGTGCGGGGCCGCGTCACAGCTTCCCGATCGTTTCTTTCTTCGGCCCCATGAACCCGAAGAGGAATGCGGCGACTTTGCGCATTTGTATTTCTTCGGCGCCTTCGGTGATGCGGTATCTGCGATGGTGGCGATAGATATGTTCGAAGGGTTTGTGGC